>Ga0256407_10000001_pt1 | contig 806369 bp, 669 predicted proteins | sample RumenRJG_04DNA_FD_193489 | JGI IMG/M metagenome (GOLD analysis project Ga0256407, IMG submission 193489) | Bovine rumen microbial communities from Lethbridge, Alberta, Canada - RJG_04 | ecosystem: Host-associated > Mammals > Digestive system > Stomach > Rumen | place: Canada: Alberta... | reverse complement strand
TCATACAGAAGACGCTCAACGCGCAGCCGCTCAACATCTGCAGCGGCGACGAGATTCACAAATTCACGATTATCGTCGGGGCGGCGAGCTTCGCGTCGTTCCAGGAGACGATTGGGGCGCATCTTTCTGAGAAGGTCGTCGTCATAACGGGCGACAGGGACGACGTGCATGAGCTGTGCATCGACAAGGGCGTTTTCGCGCTCGTCATAACGGGCGGAAAGCTTCCTGAAAAGGCTGTCATCGAGAAGGCGAAGAAGCGGGGAATTTCCGTCCTCATCAGCTCCTTCGACACCGCCTCGACGTCGATGCTCATCTCGTACTCGTCGCCGGTTTCCGTAATGTCGGACTATTCCGTCCAGCCCGTCCTTGAGATGGATACGGTGAAGAAAATCAAGCCGCTGCTCCACAAAAGCCCGAGCCACTCGCTTCCCGTCGTGGACGAGGACGACAGGCTCATCGGCGTCATCAGCGAGAACGACCTGCTCCACGAGCCGAACGTGCAGATTTCTCTCGTCGACCACAACGAGATTTCGCAGGCTGTGGAGGGAATCGAGAACTACAGGATTCGCGAGATAATCGACCACCACAGAATCGGGGCGATTCCGACGAAATATCCGATTACGTTCATAAACCGTCCGGTCGGCTCGACGTCGACGCAGGTCGCGAACATGTTCCGCGAGAACCGCGTCTCGATTCCTAAAGAAATCGCGCAGATTCTCCTGTGCGGAATCCTCTCGGACACGCTCATTCTCCGCTCTGCGACGACGACGGACGTGGACCGCGACGTCGCCGAATATCTCTCGTCGATAACGGAGCTTGACATCGAGTCGCTCGGAAAGGACATCATCTCCGCGGGAAGCCATATCGGCGCGCGGAGCGCGGGCGAGGTCATCGCGCAGGACATGAAGGAATATTCCGAGGCGAGCGACGGCGGGAAAGTCTCGTACACCGCGAGCCAGATTGAGGTCGAGGAGACGGAGGAGATTCTCTCGCGCAAGAAGGAATTCCTCGGCGAGCTTGAGATTGTGAGGAGGAGCCACGGCGCGCTTTTCAGCGTCCTCCTCGTCACGGACATCACGAAGCTCAGCTCCGTCATGCTCATCGCCGGCGACCCGAAATTCATACCGTTCGTCAATTTCCCGAAGAAGGACGAGGGCGTCTTCTACCTGAAGGATGTCGTCAGCCGCAAAAAGCAGCTCGTCCCGCTTCTGACGGAGGTCATCGGGAACTACAGGTAGGATTTTCCGGTGCTGCCCGTCCTTTTCGCGGTTTTTGCCGCCGTCCTTTCCGCCACTGCCGCCGCGATTCTCCTCTTGGTCCGCGGGAACGCGCGCGCCGTTTTTCGAAGGGGCGAGGAGGGGGAGCGCGCGGTCGCAGGAATCCTCTCTGCGCTTCCGGAAAAATTCGTCGTCATGAACGACGTCATCGTTCCGTCGCGGACCGGCTCGGCGCAGATTGACCACGTCGTCATTTCCGAATACGGTGTTTTCGTAATCGAGACGAAGAATTACGCGGGAATCCTCGACGGGGACGCGTCCGGAAAAACGTGGCGCAAGACGCTCGGCGGGCGGACGATTGAGATAAGAAACCCGGTGATGCAGAATTCGTCGCACGTTTCGGCGCTGTCGCTCGTGCTTGCGCTCAAAAAGGAATTGTTCGTCCCGCTCGTGGCGCTGTCTCCGGAATGCGCGCTCTCGGAAAGGCTCTCCTCGTCGCTCCGCGCGTCGGGCGTGTCCGTCGTCCCGTTCCCGTCCGTCGCGTCGTTCGTCGCGTCACGCCGCGCCCGTGTTCTTTCGCGGGGCGATGTCGTGCGGCTTTGCGGGGAGCTTTCCCGCGTCATGTACCGTTCCCCCCTCGCGCGGAGAAGGCACCTGCGCTCCGTCGCGCGCTCATCCGTCCGGGGCGAGACCGATTACGGAAGATGCCCGGAATGCGGCGGGAAGGTCGTCCTCGTCCGCGGGAAGGCGGGGTTGTTCCTCGGCTGCTCGAATTTCCCGTCGTGCCGGTTTTCGCGAAAATGGCGGAACGGCAGGTGATTGAGAGCCAAACTTCATTTTTCTTGATTTCTTGGATATTACAGACGACTTTTTGAAATTGTTGATGCTGAATTTTGCATTCAACCGTAAAATATATCTTGAAAGTCGAAAAATATTTATTTAGACTGAATGAATGACTAAACAGAAACTGTTTGACTTTCTCACCGTAAGAAAGACTTTTATTTTCTTGTTGATATGCCTCGCTATTCATTTCTCCAATGTCGTGATGTTTTTGGGGATGCGGCTTTATCCGCTTGCCAGCCTCAACTTCGTCAGCGCCATTTTCTACATTTTCATACTTTTTTTGTTCAACAAAAACAGCACGAAGATTATCTGCGCGTCTTATTTCGAGATTCTGATTTTCTCATTGCTCAGCGAGATTTTCATACGGGGACGGCTCTGCTACGTTTTTTTCACGATAGGGATGATTCCGATGATTTCCTTCCTTCTTCCGTTCGAGAGAAAGTACAAAGCCGCCTACCAGTTCATCGGAATCTTCGTCGCAATGCTGACTTTTTTCCTGCGCTTGAAGGGCGTCGTGCTTTTTGATGCGTATGATGAAATCGTTTCCAAATACGAGTTCGTCGTTTCTTCGATAAACCTCTCGATTACGCTCCTGCTGCTTTTCCTGCTGTCGAACATCTACGCGATAGAGATGGACAGCGCGAAGATGAAATTCGTCTTCAATTCGAACCACGACCAGCTTACCGGCCTTCTCAACAGGCAGTTCATAATGCGCGTCGTGAGCCGCATAAACCACGTTGGCTCGGGAACATATGCCGTCGCGGTCATCGACATAAACGACTTCTGCAACGTGAACGACATCTACGGCCATTCCGCGGGCGACATGGTGCTGCGCGCGTTCGGCGCGTGCATCCTCGAGCACATACCGAGCGACTTCTTCGCGGTGCGCTGGTCGGGCGAGGAATTCCTCCTGATAATGCCCGATATCAGCGAGGAGAAGGCGCGCTCGATTGTCGAGGAGATATGCGACAGTTTCTACAGCGTCGGCGTCGATGTCGAGGGCAACATCGTCCGGATTACCGCGACGGCAGGAATTGAAGTCTGCGATTCCCTCGGGAATTTCGAGGCGCTCGTCGCCTCCGAGGAGGAGAAGATTGCCGCCGGAAAATGCGACGGCAAGAACTGCATCGTGTCGTGATTTTTTTCGGCAGTGCGCCGGATGAATCACAGAATGTCGATATATTCCCCGCTCAGCGCTTTGTTCATGGAGCGCACCGCGCAGAATTTGCCGCACATCGAGCACGCCTCGCTGTGGTCGTCCTCCGGCTTCCTGCTGTCGCGTATCATCCGCGCCGTTTCCCCGTCAAGGGCGCACGCAAACTGCGCTTCCCAGTCGAGTTTTCTTCTGGCGTCGGCCATCCTGTCGTCAGCCTCCCGCGCGCCGGGAATTCCCTTCGCGATGTCCGCTGCGTGCGCCGCGATTTTTGACGAGATTATCCCGTTCTTCACGTCGTCGACGTTCGGGAGCGCGAGATGCTCCGCCGGCGTGACGTAGCAGAGGAACGCCGCGCCCGCCGCCGCCGCCACGGCGCCGCCGATTGCCGCTGTTATGTGGTCGTATCCGGGCGCAATGTCCGTGACGAGCGGCCCGAGAACGTAGAACGGCGCGCCGTGGCATATCGTCTGCTGTACTTTCATGTTCGCCGCAATCTGGTCGAGCGGCACGTGCCCCGGACCTTCGACCATGACCTGGACGTTGTGCTTCCACGCGCGCTCGGTAAGCTCGCCGAGCCTGACGAGCTCCTCAATCTGGCACGCGTCCGTCGCGTCCGCAAGACATCCCGGGCGGCACGCGTCCCCGAGCGAGACCGTCACGTCGTGCTTCTCGCAGATGTCGAGGATGTCGTCGAACCGCTCGTAGAACGGGTTCTCGTTTCCCGTCATGACCATCCACGCGAAGACGAGGCTCCCGCCGCGGCTTACGATGTTCATCTTCCGCTTCCCGCTCTTTATCTGCTCGATTGTCTTCCGCGTTATCCCCGAATGGATTGTGATGAAATCGACGCCGTCCTCCGCGTGAATCCGCACCACATCGACGAAATCATCCGCCGTCAGCGTCGCGAGGTCGCGCTTGTGGTGGATGACGGAATCGTAGACGGGAACTGTCCCGACCATCGCGCTGCATTCCGCGCAGAGCTTCCTCCTGAACGGCTGCGTGTCGCCGTGGCTCGACAAGTCCATTATCGCCTCGGCTCCCATCGACACCGCGCTCTCCACTTTCTTCATCTCGACCGCGTAGTCCGTGCAGTCGCGCGAGACGCCGAGGTTCACGTTTATCTTCGTCCTCAGCATCGAGCCGATTCCCTCGGGCGACAGCGATTTGTGCGCCTTGTTCGCGGGAATGGCGGCTTTCCCTTCCGCGACGAGCGCGCGTATCTCCTCCGCCGTCCGCCGCTCCTTGCGCGCGACAATCTCCATCTCCTTCGTCACGATTCCCTTCCGCGCCGCGTCCATCTGCGTCGTGTAGGCTTCATTTTTTTTACTGGTCTCCATTTTTTCCTCTTCTTTTTTTTATTGGCTCATCCCGGAAACAGGCGTTCCCGGACTGAATTCGTTTTTCCAAAGATGGTTGAGCGGTCCCCTTCCGTTCCCGAGCCTCATCATCGACGATATCGCGCCCGTGACGTATTCTTTCGCGAGGACGACGCTCCGCTCAAGCTCCATCCCCTTCGCGAGGAACGCGCATATCGCGCTCGAAAGCGTGCATCCCGTTCCGTGCGTGTTCGGGTTTTCTATCCTCTGCCCCGAAATCCATGTTCCGTTCCCGTCCTTCGTGATGAGGAAATCGTCGGCGCTTGCGCGCGCGTGCCCGCCTTTGACGAGGACGGCGCATCCGTATCTTTTTTGGAGAAGCTCTGCTGCTTTTTCGACGCGCGCCTTCGTTCCGATTGTTCCTGCCCCGAATCCGGAAAGCCGCTCCGCCTCGGGGATGTTCGGCGTGATTATCGTTGAGAGTGGGAAGAGCGCGTCCGCGAGCGCCCCGACGTCGCCGTCAGGAATCAGGCTCGCGCCGCTCGTCGAGATGATGACCGGGTCGGTGACGATGTTCGCGAGGGAAAGGCGGGCGGCGCAGCCGGCAACGGCTTCGGCGTGCTTCCGCGAGGGAATCATCCCGATTTTCACGGCGTCGGGAGGAATGTCCGTCGCGGCGGCCTCTATTTGCGCGGAAAGGAATTCGGGCGGGACTTCCATGATGCCGTAGACTCCCGTCGTGTTCTGCGCGGTGAGGGCGGTGATGGCGCCCATCGCGTATATCCCGTTCGCCGCCATCGTCTTGATGTCCGCCTGTATGCCCGCGCCCCCGCTCGGGTCGGAGCCTGCGATTGTGAGTGCCGTTCTCAATTACGGGCCTCCTTGTTGGTTCGGGCAGCGGGAAAACAAAAAAAAATCCGCGCATCGCCGTCAGGTTCGCGCGGATTCTCTCCGTTTTGTCCCTCCGTTGGAATTGCCCAAATCAGGTTCTCGGGTCGAACCGCATACGGTTCCTCTCAGCCGGATTCCTCTCCAGCTCCCCGTTCGTGTGCCGGTTGCCCGGCTTTTTCTTGCGGAACAGATTACCCGAGCGGCTGTTCCGCGGTCAAGAGGTCTGCGGCGGTATTTTTTCCGCCGGTGCTTTTTGCGGGAACGCGATTTCCCTATAATTGCATCCGTTCCGGAATCCTTTTTTCCGGATTTTCCAGTCATCTGCGGAGGTTTTTTTATGGGGAAGAATCGGGTCGATGTGTCCGCTTATCTCGTCGTCGGGCCGGAGAACACGCTCGGCCGTCCTGTCCGCGATGTCGTTTCCGATGCGGTGCGCGCGGGGTTCACCGCCGTGCAGATTCGCTCGAAAACCGCATCCGCGCGCGAGCTGATAGGGATTTGCCGCGAGTCCGCGATTGCCATCGGGCAGCTCGGCAAGTCGGATTCCGTCTCGCTCCTCGTGGACGACAGGCTCGACATCGTTCTTGCTGCGCGCGAGGAGGGAATCAAGGTCGACGGAATCCACGTGGGGCAGAAGGACATTCCCGTTTCCGTGTGCCGGAAATATCTCGGGGAAGACGCCGTCGTGGGGCTTTCCGCGCGGACGTTCGACCTGCTCGAATATGCGCGGGGGCTTTCCGCGGACGAGTACGGGATGATTGACTACTTCGGCGCGGGTCCCCTCCACAAAACGCAGTCGAAGGCGGACGCGGGGCTTGACTTGTCGGGGAATTTCCACACGCGGAACATGGGGGAGCTTTCGGAGCTCGCGCGCATCTCCCGCGTTCCCGTCGTCGTCGGCGGCGGCGTCACGGTGGACGACATTCCCGCGCTGCGCTCCACGGGCGTCGCCGGGTTCTTCGTCATCTCCGCCGTTGCTGGCGCGGAGAATCCGTTCTCAGCCGCGTCCGCGCTCGTCTCCGCATGGCGCGCGTGCGTATGCTCTTCCTGAAGCTGTTTTTGTGCTACAATTCGACGTATGTACCATTTCATCGTAAATATTCACGGCGGAAGCGGGAAGGCTTTCGTGCAATGGAACAAAATACGGGCGATGCTCAAGGAGCGCGGTGTCGAATACGTCACCCACGTTCCCCAGCGCCCCGGACACGCCTCCCAGATTGCGGCGAGGATAGCGGGCGAGGGCGACGGCGACGTCAATCTCGTCATCCTCGGCGGCGACGGAACGATAAACGAAGTCCTGAACGGAATCCCGCAGGACAAACTGTGCCGGTTCAGGCTCGGGTTGATTCCGACGGGAAGCGGCAACGATTTTTCACGCGGGCTTGGGCTTCCGAGGCACAACCCGCGGAAGGCGCTCGACATCGTGCTGTCGTCCGACGGCTCTCGGCGGATTGACCTCGGCGTCGTGGAGTCGGACGACCCGGGCGCGAGGTTCCCGCGGCGGCTGTTCGGGATAAGCGCGGGGTTCGGGCTCGACGCGCTCGTCGGGACTTCCATAAACAAGTCGAAGATAAAGGTCGTCCTGAACAGGCTCCGCATGGGAAAGCTGAGCTACGCGCTTTTGACGATAAAATCGCTCTTCTTCCTGAAGACGCACGACGTATCCGTCTCGTTCGACGGCGGCGACCCGATTGAATTCCGGCGCGTCATATTCTGCGCGGCGATGAATTTCCGTGCGGAGGGCGGCGGCGTCCCGATGGCGCCCGATGCGCGCGGGGATGACGGGAAGCTTTCCGTTTGCATCGTCTCCGGCGTCCCGAAATTCCTCACGTTCTTCATGTTTCCCGTCCTCCTTCTCGGGAAGCAGCGCATTTTCAAATCGTTCTACCTCCGCGATTTCGAGTCGATGAGGCTTGTGTCGTCGACCCCCGCAATCGTCGCGACGGACGGCGAGTCGTTCGGATTTGTGCGGAACGTCCGTTATACTGTTATAAAGGGCGCCGTCCGCGTCCTTGTTTGAATTGCGGGAGGTTGTATGCCGTTTTTCAGGAGAATTATCGCGTCCGTCATGATGGCAGTTTTCGTTTTCGGCGGGTATGCAGGCTCGTTCTCTGCCGCGGTGGATGACGTAATAGAGGAGGAGACCGTGGAGGACGTCCCGGCGACGGACTCTAGCACGTCGTCCTCGTCGAAGAACAAAAGCTCGTCCTCGTCTTCGTCGGAGTCGTCGTCGTTCAGCCAGGCGCTGTTCGAGATTATCTTCGAGGCAATCGGATACCTCTGGCTCGCGGCGAACGTCTCGGTCAGGTTCTACGACTATCCCTACATGGAGGACGGCGTGAAGTACGTGACGTACCCGGCGCTTTTCGAGTCTTCCGGCGACGGCGACGGGGAAAAAAGCGTCGGCGCGAAGCCGCGTTTCTACCGCTTCTCGTGCGGCACGTCTGCTTTCTACATGCGGACGCTCGGCTACGGTCAGGAATGCTCGTTCGAGGGGCAGGCGCTCTTCATCGGGCCCTACTTCGAGAACACGCTCTACTCGAACTCGCTCAGGAATGCGCGCGACGATTATCAGGGGAACGTGAAGCTCGGCGGGCAGTTCTTCCTGTTCTCGACGAACCCGCTTTCTTGCTCGCTCGTCGTGCAGTGGTCGCACTGGTACGGGAACAATATCGCCGAGGAGATAAGAAGCGGAATCTCGTTCGGCTACGACATCCGCTCGTATCCGTTCCGCCCCGTCGCGATACAGTGGCGCCCAGTCTGGAGCCACTTCGACAAGAACGTCGGCGTGTTCGAGTCCAACCTCAACGCCGGAATCCTCCTCGGGCGTATCGAGGTGTTCTGCGGGTGGCGTTATATGAGCGTGTACAACTACGAGACTGACAAGCGTTCCGACAAATGGAACGGCGCTCTGGTCGGCGCGAAGCTGTATTTTTGATGGAGAGTGAGGAGGTTTTTTGTGAGAAACGGGCTTGTTCTTGAGGGTGGCGCGCTCCGCGCAATGTTCACCTGCGGCGTCCTCGATGTCCTGATGGAGGGCGGGGTGAGATTCGACGGCATGGTCACGGTTTCCGCCGGCGCGTGTTTCGGGTGCAACTTCAAGTCGAACCAGGCGGGGCGGGCGATACGGTACAACATGGAGTATGCGGGGGACAGGCGGTTCTGCTCCGTCCATTCATGGCTGACGACCGGGAACATGTTCAACGCGGAATTCGGCTATCATACGATTCCGGAGAGGCTCGACCCGTTCGACTACGAGGCGTTCAGAAAAAGCCCCGTCGAATTCCACATCGTCGCGACGAACATCCGCACGGGAAAGGCGGAGCACAGGCGATTCGACGAGTGCGACGACCGCTGCATCGAGTTCATGCGCGCGTCCGCCGCGATGCCTATCGCACAGAAAATCGTCCGTTTCGACGGCGAGAAGTACCTTGACGGGGGAATCGCCGATTCCATCCCGCTGCGGCTGTCCGAGTCGCTCGGCTTCGAGAAGAACCTCGTCGTTCTCACGCAGCCCGCCGGTTTCGTCAAGAAGCCGAACCCGCTCCTCCCGCTCATAAAGCTGCGCTACGGCGTCTATCCGAACCTCGTCGAGGCTGTGAGAAACCGCCATGTAGTGTACAACGAGGAGACGAGGTACGCGTTTTCCCAGGCTGAGCGTGGGAACGCGTTCGTCGTGTGCCCACGCGAGCCGCTCGGGATTTCGCACACGGAGAAGAATCCTGCCGAGCTCAAGCGAGTGTACGACGAGGGGCGGCGCGTCTGCGAGGGCGCGATTGCTCGTATAAAGGAGTTCCTCGGGCAGTAGGGGTATGCTGTTTCCGCCATCCGCGAGGTCGGTTTGGCGTATTTATAAAAAAAAAGGAGCATATGATGAAAAAGATAGGAAAATCTGTTTTCGCGGGCGCAATCGCGCTTTTTGTCCTCGCCGTCGGAATCTCGGCGTATGATGTCGTCGAGCCGAACGAGCGCGGCGTAATGGTCACGCTCGGCGAGGTTTCGAGCGGCGTTCTCGAGCCGGGAATGCACTTCCACGTTCCGTTCATCTCCCGCATCCAGAAGTATTCGATTGTCCCCAAGGGGATGAACGCGAATTTCTCGGTGGGGAAGGACGGCGCGATAACGAAGGACATGCAGACGGTCGGCTCGCAGGTCACCGTCTTCTACCGCTACGACGACGACAGGATAATGGATGTCGTCACGAAGTACGGGGACGCCATTTTGGAGAACGCGATAACGCGGAGCCTCGTCTCGTGCGTGAAGGAGGCTGTCGGAAAGTATTCGATTTACGAGCTTGTCGAGAACCAGGACAAAATCACGACGGACGTCTCGAAAAGCCTTGCCGCCCGCCTTTCCGAATACCCGATTGAGGTGACGCAGCTGACGATTTCCAACTGGGACTGGAGCGACGACTTCGACAAGAACATCAAGGAGACGATGAACAGGACGCAGCAGGTCCGTCAGGCGGAGCAGGATTTGAAGCTTGCCGAGACGAACGCGCAGAAGCAGGTCGCCGAGGCTGAGGCTGCGAAGAAGGCGGCGGAGCAGACGGCCGAGGCCGACTTGATGAAGGCGCAGAAAGCCGCGGAGGCGAAGCGCGTCGAGGCTGACGCCCTCGCGTATTACAACGAGAAGGTCGCGCAGAACTACAACGTCGAGATAAAACTCAAGGAGCTTGAGATTGAGCTTGAGAAGGCGAAGCGCTGGGACGGAAGGCAGGTTCCCGAGTACGTCCCGCTCACCGCGGCAGGCGGAATCGTGAACCTCCCCGAGGCAAAGAAATAGCATCCCGCGAAGACGCGCGGAACGGACGGAGCGGCTTTTGCCCGAAGACGGTCAGGAGCCGTTCCGCTTTTTTTTGCCTGATGTTCAGTGTCCGCGGAATCGGGGAACGGGGGGGATACCGGCGGTACGGACCGTTTTATTGTTCCCGGCACAGTTCCTGAAATCGCCTGATTGCATTTATGTACGCATTATGGCTTTTTGCGCCGAATGCTGATTCTTCTCCATTCTCAGCATATTTCCTTTCGATTTCATCGATTCTGGCTGCCAATGAGTCTAAATCCGGGATATGTTCCCTTTCGCAGATGGTCTGCACCCGCTTCTGATAATCATACACAGTGCTCGGATTTCCGGCCGGTGTCCGTTCCGAATACCCTGTCCGTATCAGGAATTCTTTAAAATCATCCATCGTCATAAAAAAGCCTCCTTGAGGATTTATTCTCCTCATTTTCATAACACATAAAATCGGTTGGTTTTGCTGTGCCGCGCTTGATTCCGAAACACATTCGGAGCGTCGCATTCTATAATAAATATATTGGATGTTTTCCGGACAGGTCATTTTTTTTCAGGGGCGAATTCTGACAAATATGGTTTATTAGTATATATTAAACGTGTTCGGAGCCGAAAAATGGCTTGGGACGAGTTTTCTTGGGATGCGATGAGAAAAAGGCGCAGTTCCGGGAAGTCGTGAACCTGAACGGTAGGGAAGGTTCGTTTGGAGGAGTGTTTTTATGGGGAAAACGGTTTTCAGATTTCTGGCGGCGGTTGCGGTGCTTTTCGCCAGCCTGGGAGCATATTCGGCGGTTCCGAAAGATGCCGCTGTCATGGTGTACAACACCGAGGAGGAGAATGTCCCGAAGGATTTGGGTTGGCTCAAGAATTCCGTTAGGGACAGGCTCAGCGCGAATGTATCAAAATACACGGATTTCAGGCTCATCGACAACACGAACGAGAAGAAAGTCAAGGAACTCCAGAAGAAATTCGAGGGCGGCGGATACAACGAGGCGGCGATGGCTGAAATCGGAAACCTCACGCCGGCAAAGTACGCGATTTTCTCGACGGTGAGGAAAGCCGGCGGCAAATTTTCCCTGACGGTCGGCGTCGTGGACCTTTCCACGGGAACGAACCTTTTTCAGCATGTGAGCGAGGGGCAGAAGGAATACGAGAGGCTGTACGACGGCGCCGGATGCGAAATCGACAAGATTACGATGAATATGTGCAGTGCGCTCGGCGTGTCCCTTTCGACCGAGCAGCGGTGGGTTCTGCAGCACGGCGAGAGCGACCTTTCTTCAGACGACAGGCAGAGGCTTGCGGAGCAGGAGGCAGCCCGCTACAAGGAGCAGATTGCCGCGCTCAACAAGGAGATAAGCGTGTCATCGACCTCGTCTGAGCTTTCCGCCGATTCCGTGCGCGCGAAGGCGGAGGCTCAGCGCGCAATCATCGAGGAGAAGCTGCGCACAGCGGAGGAGAAGTCGAAGCGTCTCGCGGAGGAAAATAAGAAGGCTCTTGAGTACGAGAAAATCCTCAACGAGAAGAGCGCGAAGGTAAAGGAAGAGCGCGACCGTCTGGCGCGCGAGGCTCAGGAGAAAGCTGAGAAGGCGAGAAGCAAGAAGCTTGAGAATGCCTCCATCCTCAGCCAGATAAGAATCATCGAGGGAAAGAAGCAGGCGCTCATCGGAATCCGCGACGACCTCCACGAGCGGCTCAACGAAATCGACGAGCAGGCGCAAGCCGACATCGAGACCGAGACCGACAAAATCATGAACGCGCCGCTGAAAATCGGCGACCGGAAGCAGGACGGGACGATAACGAGCGATGCGCTCATCAGAAGGCAGAACGCGGCCAAGGCGAAGAAGATAGAAATCCTCGTGCAGGCGGAGAAGGACAAGGAGGATGCGAGCACCAAGCCGAAATCGACGATGGACGACCTCAGGAAAGGAATCTATGCCGACTACGCGCTTTTGGGAACGGAGAAGAAGCCGAGGACGGTTTCTTCTTTGAGTGACGAGCTCCAGCTTTCCGTTGGCGTGTGGGACGGCGAGAGCCACAAGTGGCCGGTGAACGTCTACCTGTATTCCGACAACATCCTCCTTACGCAGACCTCGTTCGAAATCGAGTACACGCAGTTCACGGGCAACGCCGTTCCGAAAATCGAGGATTCCGACGAGGTTTGGGACGACTACAACGATGCCGTCGCGATGTACGACTCTCTGTTCAGCCGCGGCGACAAGATTCTCGTCTGCGAGATGGATTATTGGGCGGAACCAAAGGACGAAGACCATCCGTCCGAGTACAAATTCGGTTTCAGCAAGCTGCGCGTGTACAACAACGTCCGCGGAAAGAATGTGAGCGAGATGTCGCTCAACTCGAAGAGGGACTTCTCGATGACGCCGCCGTACGACATCCGAACGGACGAGCAGATTGCCGAGGCCAATAGGAAGGAAGCGGAAAGAAAAGCGCTTGAGGAGAAGCGTCTCGCCGCGGAAAAAGCGCGTCAGGACGCGAAGGACGAGGTTGCCAGAATCAAGGCGGAGAGAGAATACCGCGAGGAGCAGGAGCGGATTGCGCGCGAGGAGGAGAAGGCGGAGAAAAAGAGGCAGAAGGAAATTGAGCGCGAGGAGGCGAGGCGGAAGCAGCACGGCAGAAGCTCAATCCTGTTAGTGGGTGATTTCTACAATTACGGCGACGACAACATGATTCTCGCCGGCGGCCTCATGATTACGAAGAAGCTCGGAAAGCATTTCTATTGGGGCTTGAATTTGACGGGCGGTTTCAACACGTACATATACTCGCAGTCGAGCGACAGCAAGTCGGAGCCGTCCCCGGATGACCTTTCATACCCGGAGCTTGGCGGCGAGACGACGCTGACGTTCACCGGGCTGCTTGGCATGAACTGGTGCTTCGACGAGCAGATAAGGGTCTGCCTCGACGGCGAGGCGGGACTCGTGAACGACTCGTTCGGCTTGTGCGGAAACCTGACGGTGGAATGGTTCTCTCCGTCTGTCGGATGGGTTCTCTTCGGGCGGTACGGTGTCGGCTGGACCCCGAGCGAATGCTACACTGAGCAGGAGCGGTTCTTCGACAAGTATTCGATCGGGCTCGGCATAACGTGGTAGGACAAGGAGAAGAATTATGAAATCAAGATTCCCATTCGCAAAAATCGCCGCGGCTTTACTGTGCGCGGCTTTCTCCGCCGTCATTTCCGGGTGCGGCGGAGTGTACCTGAACGAGAAATACGAGCTGCTCGACGGCACGTCTCCGATTTCTGTTGAGAACGGAAGCGGGAAGACATCGGAGCAGAAATATGCTGTCTATGTCGCGGAGACTTCGCTCTATTCCTTCCAGAATAATTGGAATTCATCTGCTTCGCAGGGATATAGCTATAGCAATAACGCAGAAATGACAGAATCCAGAGTTTCAAGCCTCAAAAGTAAGTTCACTTTTACTTCCAAGAAGATGACGAAATCTGAAATACAGTTGTATCTTACTGCTTCGGGTTCATCGACAAAAGAAAATAACATAACAAAGCTGCTCGGTTATCATAACGGCTATCTTGCGTTTTGCCCCTCTTCTTCTAGCTCGGTAAAGATAGTCCTCAAAACGGAGGACGAGAACACGATGGAGCTGACGAAAGTCGAGGACTCAGGCTCTCTCGGAATGAACATCGAGTGGAATAACTACGGCTACGTCGGGGATTCCGTATACATTTTTGTCGACGACGCATACGAAAAGACCGCCAGTACGTCCGCGGGGAGCGCGACTATCGATGGCCTTACTTCCGGCTCTCACTCCGTCGTCCTCAAGAACGGAAACTCAAGCGACGCTGTCGAAATCAGCGAGTCGAAAAGCGTTTACCTTACCTTGTCAAGCAGCCTGAAGTACTCTCTCCATGCGTACAACAGCGGGGACGGAAAGGCGCTCCTTACCATTGATTCTTATTCTTCAAACATGGTTTACGTTTGGGTTGACGGAAGCTATAGTCAACAGACTTATTTTATGTCGAAGTATGCCTCGATTTCTTTGACGAGCGGTTCCCACACTGTCGTCCTGAAGGACGGATGGTCAAGCAGCGCGACGGCGCTGTCCAACAGCTGCTCCGTTTATATCCAGGACGGGGACTGCGAAGGGCCGTACACGCTTTCTTATGACATAACTTCCTCCACCAGCGTGACGCTCTCATGGACCGGAAATTGGTACGGGAATTACGTCTACGTCTGGAAGGACGGAAGCTGTAACACGAATGAAAAAGGGCATTACAGTACGACAATCACCGGTCTTACTGCCGGAAGCACGTATACGTTCGTCCTCAGGGCAGACTCGACGTCCAGGTCGCCTGCAATATCAAACTCGGTAACCGTCACAATGCCGTCTTCGTCAAGTTCAAGCTATACTACGCTCGACGTGAATGCTAGCTGGGTAACAGGAAACATAACAAGCGGCACGCAATCGCTCGTCTACTGTTTTTACGCTTCCGCCGGGACAACTTATACGGTGAATTGGGCAGATGGTTATCGAGGTACTGGCACTGGTAACGAAACTCTTGACGTGAAGGTCTCTGCCTACCGTGATGCAAGTTTAAGCGACGTAATATGGTATAAGATAGATGACGGGTATACTGCTGGACATGCCATAACCGTATCATCATCCGGTTATGTATACCTGAAAGTAGAGCCGTATTCTTCCGGAAATACAGGCACATTCAAGATAAAAGTCTCTAATTAAAGGAGCCAATTGACCCACAATCGGCGGGATTTTCCCGCCGATTTTTTTATGCCCGCCAATCCGAACGGTGAGCGAAAGCTTTTTGCACTTCCGACAAACCCCGCCACGGTAGGTACGGGCTTCGCACGTGCCGGCGAACGCTTGCTACCACCAAGCCGAATTTAGAACGAGGAAAAGGTATGCAAGCGCGCGCCCCCCGCGCACCGGCGAACGCTTGCTCCAACCAAGCCGAACTTAGAACGGAAAACGGTATGCAAGCCGAACTAAGAACGAAAGCTTTTTGCCCATCCGACAAAATTCGCCACGGAAGGTGCGCGCCCCGCGCACCGGCGAACGCTTGCTCCAACCAAGCCGAACTTAGAACGGAAAACGGTATGCAAGCGCGCGCCTTTTTCGGTAAAATATCCGCAATCCAAATCTACAAGGAGTATTCAAAAAGATGGAAAAGACAATCGCTCTTATCCCAGGCGACGGAATCGGTCCCGATGTTGTGGCGGAAGCAGTGAACGTGCTTGACGCCGTTGCGAAGAAATTCGGGCACAAGTGGAACTACACGAACGTTGTGGCGGGCGGCGCGGCAATCGACAAATTCGGCAAGCCCCTTCCTGAGGAGCAGCTCGAAATCTGCCTCAAGAGCGACGCGGCTCTTCTCGGCGCGGTCGGCGGCCCCAAGTGGGACAACCTCGCCTCCGAGCTTCGCCCAGAGAAGGCGCTTCTTGGTCTTCGCGGCGGAATGAAGGTTTTCGCGAACCTGCGCCCCGCGGTCATGTGGAAGCAGCTCAAGGACGCGTGCCCGCTCAAGGACGAGATTGTCGGCGACGGGCTGGACATCCTCATCGTGCGCGAGCTTACGGGCGGAATCTATTTCGGCGAGCGCGGGACGAGCGCGGACGGAAACACCGCGTGGGACACCGAGAAATACACGCGCCCCGAGATTGAGCGCATTGTCCGCATGGGTTTTGAGTACGCGATGAGCAGGCAGAAGAGGCTCTGCGTCGTTGACAAGGCGAACATCCTCAACTCAAGCCAGCTCTGGAGGCGCGTCGCCGAGGACGTGAAGAAGGACTATCCCGAAGTCGCGCTCTCATACCTCTACATCGACAACGCCTCGATGCAGCTGGTGCGGAACCCGCGCCAGTTCGACGTCATCGCGACGAGCAACATGTTCGGCGACATCATGAGCGACGAGGCAAGCCAGATTACCGGCTCAATCGGAATGCTCGCGTCTGCGTCAATCGGCGACGGAACGGGCCCCGGCCTCTACGAGCCGATTCACGGAAGCGCGCCCGACATCGCCGGAAAAGATTTGGCGAACCCGCTGGCGACAATTCTCTCCGCGGCAATGCTCCTCCGCTACAGCTTCAAGCTTGAGGACGAGGCGAAGGCAATCGAGAACGCCGTGAGCGCGGTCCTCGACGACGGATGGCGCACGGGCGACATCGCCGGAAGCCACATCGACGAGGTGAAGGCTGCTGGCAAGCTCGTCGGAACGAAGAAGATGGGTCAGCTTGTTGTCGAGTACCTGAAAAAATAAAGACAGGCGCCTTTCAAAGAGACGCGGATGAAAAAAACAAGGGGCAGTTCGCCCCTTGTTTTTTTATGCTTTGCCCCCTACGCGAGCACCGAATGTATCGCGGAAAGCTCGTCGTCGGTGAGGTCGGGCGCGTTTATGACGCGGGCGTTCTCCACAATCTGCTCGGCGCGGCTCGCCCCGATGAGGACGGACGTGAGCCTTCCCCGCCTGAGCGCCCAAGAGAGCGACATCTCGGCGAGCGACTGCCCTCGGTTTTTTGCGATTTCGTTCAGGCGGTTGAGCTTCGCGCGAAGCTCGTCGGTTATCCTGTCCGGCGTGAGGAACACGCTTCTCGTCGCCCGGCTTCCCTCGGGGATGCCTCCGAGGTAGCGCGACGTGAGAAGCCCCTGCGCGAGCGGGCAGAACGCGATTGAGCCGGCTCCAACTCCGTCGAGCGCGTCGAACAGCCTGTCGTCGTCCGCCCACCGGTCAATCATGTTGTAGCGGAACTGGTTTATGAGGAGCGGCACTCCCATCGAGCGGAGAATTTCCGCCGCCTTTTTCGTCTGCTCGGCGTTGTAGTTGGAGATTCCCGCGTAGAGCGCCTTCCCCTGATGCACGATGTCGGCGAGCGCGCCCATCGTCTCCTCGAGCGGCGTGTCTGGGTCGGGGCGGTGGTGGTAGAAGATGTCCACGTAGTCGAGCTTCATGCGCGAAAGGCTCTGGTCGAGGCTCGACATGAGGTATTTTCGGCTGCCCCAGTTTCCGTAGGGACCGTCCCACATCTCGTATCCGGCTTTCGTCGAGATGACAAGCTCGTCGCGGTGGCTTTTGAGCTCCGCGGAGATTATCCGCCCGAAGTTCTCCTCCGCGCTTCCGGGGACGGGGCCGTAGTTGTTCGCCAGGTCGAAGTGGGTGATTCCGAGGTCGAACGCCGTGAACAGAAGCTTCTTCTGGTTCTCGAACGGGTCGACCGAGCCGAAATTGTGCCACAGCCCGAGCGAAATCCTCGGAAGAAGCAGCCCGCTCTTTCCGCACCGCGCGTATTTCATCTGCGCATATCTGTTTTCGTTTGCTTTGTACATGCGCCTATTTTACAGCCGAATCGCCAAGTATCAAGCGCGGAAGGTAGGAAAATGCGCGCGCCGTATTGTTTTTGGATTTTTTTTGATATTTCCGACAATCCGCGACGCGGAGTGACTGCGAAATGCTTTTTCTTGAGATTTTTTTATAGAGGTTTTGTCGGATATTGTATAAAATATCTCGCTATGGGAAGCTCTAATTCATTCGACGCGCTCGTGTCCGGAATCTCTGCGGAGGAGAGGCAGTCTATACTAGACAAGATGCAAAGCACTCCAAAAGATTATGAAAATGACTCATTCTCTCCAGTTGAGGACCTGCCGACGGAGCCGGAGACGACTTTGTCCGAGCAGCTGAAGAAGGAGTCTCTTCCGTTCAGGTTTTGGCTTTGGTTGAAATCGATTTTCACGAACACGTCGACGGAAATCCTGTTCAACGAGATAAAAATCCAGAGCATGGCGAAGATTGTCGGGAGAAATTTTCCCGGCCTCATCGACATGAAGCGGGGGTTCATCCTTCCAGCGTTCTACGACAAGCTCCGCGACCTCAAGAAATCGGCGGACTTTTTCCGGCCGTACGTCGTGTCGTTCGAGCAGGACGAGGGCGCGTTCTATGTGTTCCTCGGCTCGATTGTCATGCCGATTGTGGCCCGCGACCTTGCCGACAACGTTGACCCGTACACGAATCCCGTTACGGGCGAGGCAAAACTCGAGTACCGCGTCGAGCTGCTCCGGCAGATGGACGACATTTTCCAGTCGATTCCGGCGGATTCCAAAAACGAGATGTACGAGGCTGTCAAATCCGTCGATTGGCTCAGGCAGTTCGTCCGGCTTCCCTTCAACAGGTTTTTGAGCCTTTTCTCCGAGATAACGGACGAAATCCACACGTGCCAGTTCAGCCAGATTGAGAACGAAATCGGCGCGTTCGCGAAATGCCTGCTGAACAGCTTCCGCCTTCCCAACGAGGTTCTTGAGACGCTTTTCCTCTTCTCCATCAGGAATTCGAAGAAAAAAGGCTCCGATTCCGACGAGAATTCGAACGACGCTGTTGAGTTCATGTCGAAGGCGATGGAGAACATGTCGAACCTGCACATGTTCATGAGCTCCGTCCCGATTCATTCGATAAGCTGCATCGTCTATTCCGATTCGCAGTGGATGCCGGAGCATTTCTCGGGCGGCGAGGACTGGTTCGTCAAATTCAAGACGAGCTGGAAGAAGATTTTCGAGCAGAAATGGGACTCGTGGGTTTTCGACTGCAAGAAGGAGAACCTCAGGCAGAGCCTCGTCAGCCGTTTCTCGTTGGAATCGTTCCCGATTCTGCCGAACAGGCCGTGGGAGAACCTTTGGGGCGGCGTGAAATTCCGCTACGAGCTTACGGGCGGATTCCTCTACTGGTATTTCCTCAAGGAATTTCCGACGTACGAGATTGTGCTCAAGTCGATTATGGTCGAGGGCGTCTTCAAGAAGAAGGACAACCAGCTGATGTACACGGACACGTTCAACGATTTCATCCATATATCGATGGCGCTCAACGCCCTGAACGACCGCATCAAGCCGAGCGGCGATGTCGGAAGCACGTTCGCGAAATTCAGCGCCGAGGGGCAGATGAGGACGCTCCAGGAGCAGACCCGCGTCGAGCAGCTGATGAGGAGCGTCGAGTCAGAGATGCAGCTCATAATAAACCAGTTCGGAACTGCAAACCGCTCGATGAACCACATCCTTTCCGGACTTCTCGGTCTGAAGAAGGAGGCGCGGTTCGACACGCTGTCGAATATCGGGCATCTGTCGGGGCGCGGCAACGAAAACTTCCTTTCGACGCTGCAGAATGCGCGCGATTCCCTCGAAAATGCGCTGAACATAATAAAGGAGCTTGAGATGTTCGACGCGCCGCACGTTCTTGCCGGGGACGGAATCTGACGATGGCGGAACCGAACGTCATCAGTGTCTCGGAATCCGTCTCGCCGTCGGACGAGTTCGCCATTTTCCCGTTCTTCTCTTGCGGCAGGCCCGTTCCCGGCGCCGTCTGGGGGATGAGCCTCCTGCGCGCGGGCTCGATGCGCTTCCGCTGGAACGAGCGGAACGACAACCGCAAGAAAATCATCGATTTCGTATCGTCCGCCGTCGGAAATTCCCGGAAGATGGCGCTTTCCCCCGTCGAGCTTGTCCACTCGAAAAAGGTGGTCGAGTCGTCTGTTGCGGGAGACACGGAGGGAATCGTCGCCGACGGTATCGTCACGAAGAATCCGTCCGTCGTTCCCGTCGTGACTGTCGCCGACTGCGTCCCGATTTTCCTTTACGACCCGGAAAAAGGTGCCGTGGGCGCGCTCCATTCCGGATGGAAAGGAACGGGAATCGCAGCAGAGGGCGTCTCGATGATGGCGGAGAAATTCGGCTCGGACGCCGGCTCCCTTCTTGCCGCAATCGGACCGCATATCGGGGGATGCTGCTACAACATCGACCGCGACCGCGCAGGCTTCTTCGCCGGCACGTTCGGAAAAACGTGCGTCTCGGAAAAAAACGGCGGATTCTTTCTTTCCCTCACGGAGGCGAACCTTGCCGTGCTCCGCTCTGCCGGAATCCGGGACGAGAACATCACGGTGTCGTCCGACTGTACCTGCTGCTCGTCGTTCCCCGACGGCTCTCCCGTCTTCGGAAGTTTCCGCCGCCAGTCCGCCCCGCTTCCGCCAACCGTGACAGCTGACGAGCGTAGCCGCGCGATGACTGTGCAGTCGGCGCTTGCATTCCTTTTTCCGTTCTGAGTTCAGCGTTCGTGGAGCAAGCGCACGCAGGAACATGCGGGGCATGTTCTGCGCCCTGGCGGGGTTGCGCGTGATGTGGGGATTTGCGTTTTCTTTTTCCGTTCTGAGTTCAGCGTTCGTGGAGCAAGCGCACGCAGGGACATGCGGAGCATGTTCTGCGCCTTGGCGGGGTTGCGCGTGATGCGGGGTGCGGCTTTGCGTTTTCTTTTTCCGTTCTGAGTTCAGCGTTCGTGGAGCAAGCGCACGCAGGAACATGCGGAGCATGTTCTGCGCCTTGGCGGGGGTGTGCGTGATGCGGGGTGCGGCTTTGCGTTTTCTTTTTCCGTTCTGAGTCCGGCATTTATGGAGCAAGCGCACGCAGGAACATGCGGGGCATGTTCTGCGCCTTGGCGGGGTTGCGCGTGATGCGGGGTGCGGCTTTGCGTTTTCTTTTTCCGTTCTGAGTTCAGCGTTCGTGGAGCAAGCGCACGCAGGAACATGCGGGGCATGTTCTGCGCCCTGGTGGGGTTGCGCGTGATGTGTGGATTTGTGTTTTTTCTTTTTTTCACACGGATTCGGGGTGTCTGACGACACCCCTGTTTTTTTGTGCATGGGCTTTTTATGCGTCGATGTCCTGTTTGAGGTGGTGGACGATGAAGTCGCGCCGTTCGGGGGTGTTCTTTCCCATATAGAAGGAGAGCACCGAGGGGACGTTCTTCAGCGCCTGGACCTCGACGGGGGTGAGATGCATCGTGCTCGGGTCTATGAACTGCTTGAACTCGTGCGGGCTTATCTCGCCGAGTCCCTTGAAGCGCGTGACCTCCGCCGACGCGCCGAGCTTCTTCACCGCCTTGTCTCGCTCCTCCTCGCTGTAGCAGTAAATCGTGTCCTTCTTGTTCCGCGCGCGGAAAAGTGGCGTCTCGAGAATCCACACGCGCCCGCTCGTCACGAGCTCCTCGAAATACCCGAGGAGGAATGTGAGGACGAGGTTCCTGATGTGGAAACCGTCGTTGTCGGCATCTGTCGCGATGACGATTTTCGAGTAGCGGAGGTTCTCAACGTCCTGCTCGATTCCGAGCGCCATCATCAGGTTGAACAGCTCCTGGTTCTTGTAGATGTCGCTGCGCTTCTTGCCGTACATGTTCTCGGGCTTTCCGCGCAGGGAGAAAATCGCCTGGTATGTTGGGTCGCGGCTTCCGACCATTGAGCCCGTCGCCGAATCTCCCTCCGTTATGAAAATCATCGACTCCGCGCCCTTCTCGCCGTCCTGGAGGTGGAACCGGCAGTCCTTGAGCTTCTCGATTTTGAGCGAGATTTTCTTTGCCGCCTCCTTCGCCTCCTTCTTGACCGCGTTCAGCTCCGTCCTGAGCTTCTCGTTCTTCTCGATTTTCTCCTTGAGCGCCTCCGCCTCTTTCGGGTGCTTGTGGAGCCAGTCGTCAAGCCCGCTCTGCGTCTCCGCGACAATCCACTGCCGGATGTCCGTGTTTCCGAGCTTGTTCTTCGTCTGGCTTTCGAAGACGGGGTCCTTCACCTTCGCGAGAACTGCCGCCGTTATTCCCTCGCGGACGTCCTCGGATTTGTAGTTCGAGTGGAAGAAATCGTTCACGCCCTTGAGGAATCCTTCCTTGAAGGCGGCGAGGTGCGTTCCGCCGTCTGACGTGTACTGCCCGTTGACGAAGCTGAAATAGTTCTCGCCGTACGAATTCGTGTGGGTGAACGCGAACTGGAGGTGCTCCCCGCGGTAGCTTCCGATTTGGTAGAGCGAATTCTCCTCAAGCTCCTTCTGCAGAAGGTCGAGGAGCCCGTTCTCGCTGACGAAATCCTGCCCGTTGAGCCTGAGCGTCAGCCCCGTGTTGAGGTACGCGTAATTCCACATCCGCTTCTCGACGAATTCCATGTTGAACGAGTACTTCCCGAAAATCGATTCGTCGGGCGTGAATTCGAAATACGTTCCGTTCGGCTGCGGCTGCTTGAGCGTCCCCGTCTTCTGCGTGACGAGCTTTCCGCGCGCGAACACCGCCTCGGTGCACTGCCCGTCGCGAATCGATACGACGCGGAAATGGGACGAGAGCGCGTTGACTGCCTTCGTTCCGACGCCGTTCATTCCGACTGAGAACTGGAACACGTCGTCGTTGTATTTCGCGCCCGTGTTAATCTGCGACACGCAGTCGACGACTTTCCCGAGCGGGATTCCGCGCCCGTAATCGCGGACGGACACGCTTTTGTCCTCAAGCGAGATGGTGACGTCAATGCGGTCGCCGAACCCCATGATGAATTCGTCGACCGAGTTGTCGATTATCTCCTTGAGCAGGATGTAGATTCCGTCGTTCTGGTTCGAGCCGTCGCCGAGCCGCCCGATATACATTCCCGAGCGCAGGCGGATGTGCTCGAGCGCGTCCAGGTGCCTGATTTGGTCGTCGGTGTATGATACGGCTTTCTTCTTCGGCGCGCTGAGAGACGGGTCCTTCGATTTTGCTGCGGCGAGTCTTTTTTCGGCATCCTCCGCGGTCGTTCCCGGCACGAACCCCTTGTCCTCTGTCTTTCCTGTTTTCTTGGCGTCCGATGTCTTTGCCTTGTCCCATGCGCGGAACGTTCCGTCCTCCCCGATTCCTGCCTTGGGCTTTGCGGTGGCGGCAGTCTTCCTTGCCGCCGTGTTCTTCTCTTCTTTCATATCTGCGATTGTATTGAAAATCGCGGGAAAATGCACAGGGCAATTCCCGTTTTCGGAATGTTTGTTTTAGATTTTCCGTATTTATGTAGTAAAATGAAGAACTGTCCTGAAAATTTATTTGATATCACCGTGATTTATTGAGAGGAATTTATGGAAAAGGAAAGGAGAATAAACATAATCGTTTTCGGTATTTTCGGCGTGCTTCTGATTGCGGGTCTTCTCTTCTTTTCCGTCCATGTTTACGAGACTGACAAATTCAACGCGCGCCGTCGCATCGTCGGCGAGGGGGAGCGCGCCGAATGCACGGTGCAGCTCTATCCGCGCGGCGGGCTTGCCGATTCCTGGGACAAGCGCGACATCGAGTTCATGGGCGAAATCGTCACGTTCACCGGCTCGACGTACGACTGCACCGTCATGAATTTCAGCGACGCGGAGCTTACGGAATGGAAGCTCCGGATAAACATCAAGAAGGAATGCTACATCAACAACTCGTGGTGCGGCACGGTCGAAATCCACCAGCACCGGAAAACGTACCCGGAGGAAATCGTCCAGGAGCTCGACCTTCGGAACTACAGCGAAAGCGAAATCAGGCTCGAGCATTTTTATGTCGCGGAGGATTTGTACATTTCCCTCTCCGACGGCGACTACATAATATACAATCCGTCTGAGGTTTCCGGGGAACTTCCCGTCAGGGCGTTCGGGAATGAGGCGGGGAAGACGACGGTAGGGTTCATCTTTTACCACAAGAAGGGCGAGCGGCTCGATTTTTCCTGCTCGATGTTTTACCGGCTTACGAGAAGCTGCCTTCAGGGGACGCGGCCGAAGCTTCTCCTCGCCGCGTTCGCTCTTTGGCTTGTCCTCCTCGTGATACGGGTGACGTTCGTCCTCACCTTCTCGAGCCTGAAGCGCGATACGAATTCCGTCATCCGCGCCGTGTCGGGAATCTACACGATTCTCTACAAGGCGAACCTTGAGAACGACACGTTCCAGGAAATCCGCGCGAGCGACGTGCTCCACGAATTCTTCGGGAAGCACACGAGCATCCGGGAGGCGCTTGACGGGATTCCTGAAGAATTCTACATCCCGGAGAACATGCGGGAGGTCAGGGAATTCTTCGACATCGACACGATGAAGGAGCGGCTGCGGGATACCGACAACTGCAGCGCCGATTTCAAGTCGCGCGATTTGTACGGGCCGGGAACGGGGCGCTGGTTCCGCTCGAGCCTGATTGTCTGCAAGCGGAACGGCAGGAACGAGCCTGTCGAGGTGATTTGCGGCACGCGGGACGTCGATTCGGAGGTGCGCGAGCACGAGGAGCACAAGATGATGCTCGAACGGTTCGCGACGGAGCTGAGCGACGAGGTCGCCAAGCAGACTGTCCACGTCCTCGAAATCCAGCGGAGGATAGTGTCGAGCCTCGGCGACATGATTGGCTCCCGCGACGGGAATACGGGCGGGCACGTGAAGCGGACGAGCGAGGTGATGAAAATCCTCGTTGACGAGATAATCCGCAGGAACAGGGCGGGGACGGGGAATCCTAAATTCAGCAGGATTTCAAAGAAAAAGGGCGAGGACATCATCCGCGCGGCCCCGATGCACGACCTCGGGAAGATTTTCATCGACACGAAGATTCTCTGCAAGCCAGGGAAACTCGACGCCGACGAGTACGCGATTATGAAGACGCACGCGGAGCACAGCGGCGAAATCGTGAACCTTGTCCTGCGCGACGTGGAGGAGGAGTCGTTCGTCGACACGGCGTTCAACATCGCACGGTACCACCACGAGCGATGGGACGGGCTTGGATATCCGGAAGGGAAGGACGGCGGCATGGTGGGCGAGGGAATCCCCGTCGAGGCGAGGATAATGTCCGTCGCGGACGTCTACGACGCGCTCGTCAGCAAACGGTGCTACAAGGAGCCGATGAGCTTCGAGATGGCGTGCCGGATTATGATTGACGGCATGGGCAAGCAGTTCGATCCTGATTTGGAGAATATTTTTGTCGCCTGCCTGAAAAAACTTGAGAAATATTATTCGGAGAACGCGGATTGAGAATCGTCACCGGACGTGCCGTCCGGCGACGGCGCTCAGGCGTCTTTTGTGCTGTAGCACGGTTTTGGGTGGCCCGCGCACACGTCGTTCGAGAATTCCTCGAAAAACGACTTAGCGCTTTTCTTGTCCGCGAAATCCGCGAAGTCGAGCGTTTCCTTCTCGCCGAACACGAATTTCAGCGACTGGATTCCGTACGTTTCGTCAAGGTAGAAATACCTGACACGTTCGAGGTTGACGGCTTTTCCGTCTATCATTGTGTACATGTCCGCTCCTCCTCGCTCCATCCCCGGAAATGCGTTTTGCCTCCGGGAATGGAGCGAGCCGCGCCTTTTACAGCTTCTTTGCGATTTCGTCGATGAATTCCCACGAGTTGAGGACTTTCGACGCTTTCGGTTCCGCGATGCGCGCGAGGTCGCCCGTCATGACGCCGCTTTCGATTGTGTCGAGCGTCGCCTTCTCGAGCTTTTTCGCGAACGCGGCAAGCTCTGGCGTTCCGTCAAGCTCCGCCCGTTTTGCGAGCGCGCCCGTCCACGCGAAGATGAGGGCGACCGGGTTCGTGCTCGTCTTTTCTCCCGCCTGGTAGCGGTAGAAATGCTTCTGCACGGTGCCGTGGCTCGCCTCGTACTCGAATTCGCCGTTCGGGCTAACGAGGATTGACGTCATCATGGCGAGCGAGCCGCATGCCGACGCAATCATGTCGCTCATCACGTCTCCGTCGTAGTTCTTGCACGCCCAGAGGAATCCGCCCTCGCTCTTCATCACGCGCGCAACGGCGTCGTCGATGAGCGTGTAGAAGTACTCGATTCCCGCCGCGTCGAACTTCGCCTTGAATTCTTCATCGAACACGCGCTGGAAAATCGCCTTGAAATTCCCGTCGTACGTCTTGGAGATGGTGTCCTTCGTTCCGAGCCAGACGCTTATTTTCTGGTCGAGCGCATACGAGAAGCAGCAGCGCGCGAAGCTTTCGATTGACGAGTCGAGGTTGTGGATTCCCTGGATGATTCCCGGCCCCTTCATCTCCTGTATCGTCTTCCTGATTTCCTTCCCGTCCGCGCCGGTGAAGACGAGCTCCGCCTTTCCGGGCTGGTCCGTCTTCAGCTCGCAGTTCTTGTAGACGTCTCCGTACGCGTGGCGCCCGAGGACAATCGGCTTCTTCCAGCTTGTGACCGAGCAGGCGATGTTCTTCACGAATATCGGCGCGCGGAAGACCGTTCCGTCAAGCTCCTCGCGGATGATTCCGTTCGGGCTTCTCGTGAGCTGCTTGAGGTTGTATTCCTTCATCCTCGCGGCGTTGCTCGTTATGGTGGCGCACTTCACGCCGACCTTGAGCCTTTTTATCGCGGCTGCCGAATCGTACGTGACCTTGTCGTCTGTATCGTCGCGGTTCTTGAGGCCGAGGTCGTAGTATTCGGTCTTGAGCTCCACGAACGGCTCAAGGAGCTTCTCCTTGATAACTGCCCAAAGCACGCGCGTCATTTCGTCGCCGTCGAGCTCGGCGATGGCGTTCTTCATCTGGATTTTTGCCATTGTCTTTCTCCAAAAAATAAGATTACCCGATTATAGATTTTCTCAATCCGTTGAACAACACGCGTTTTCCGCATTTTTTTCTCGTTCGGGCTGAAATCGTTTTTCCGCACGTTATGATTGTTAACGTTTTTTTCGGAATGCGGCGGGCATATGCTCTTCCTTTATATGTTTAAGGTTATATATTGATTATCTTAAGATTCTTATTGCCTTTCTGTATTAGAATCTTGAGCTTGTAAAGGTGGATTTAGTCGTTTTTTCGTTGATTGCCCCGGGGCGTTTTTTGTGTCTTCGTGTTGCTGCTCCCCGGGAATTCAGGAGCCGGATGGAGCCGGTTTCCTGAAAAATATAGTTTCTTTGTTAGGAGGAAAAATATGAGGATTTTGCTTGTTGAGGACGAGGAAGGAATGTCGCAGGCTCTCGTCGAGATTTTCAAGAAGAACAAGATTGGTGTCGATGCCGTTCTCAACGGTATCGACGGGCTTAAATATGCCGAGTCCGAGGGATACGATGCGATTATCCTCGACATCATGCTCCCCGGAATCGACGGAATCACGATTCTCAAGAAACTCCGCGAGGCGAAGAACAACGTTCCCGTCCTGCTCCTTACGGCGCGCGACGAGGTTTCCGACAAGGTCGCGGGGCTTGATGCCGGCGCCGACGATTACCTCACGAAGCCGTTCTCGACGGACGAGCTTCTCGCGCGCGTCCGCGCGCTTACGAGGCGCAAGGGCGAGATTAAGGACGATTCCATAACGTTCGGCGACCTCACGCTCAGCAAGAAGAACTGCGAGCTCCAGTCGAGCGAGGGAAAGGCGATAAAGCTCTCGCTCAAGGAATTCCAGATTCTTGACCTCCTTTTCGAGAATCCCCATCAGATAATCACGAAGGAGCAGATAATCAACAAGATTTGGGGAAACGACTCGAACGCCGAGTACAACAACGTCGAGGTCTACATTTCGTTCATCCGCAACAAGATTGAGAATCTGAAAGTGACCGTCAGAATCAGGACGGCGCGCGGAATAGGGTACTCGCTTGAGGATGAAACCAGATAGCAATGAGCGTAATTAAAAAGCTCCGCATTCAGATTGTCGCCGTCATTGTTCTCGTGCAGATGATACTTGTGGCGGGAATTCTTCTGACAATCGATTATTGCCTTGCCCGCCACGAGATAGTCCGGTCGCGGCATTATCTTGAGATCATCGCGGAGAATGGCGGGGTTCCTCCGCTTCCCGACAGGCGCGTTCACAAGGGGAATTTCGTCTCCAAAAAGCCGTGGCTCGCGATCGGAAGCGACGATTCGTTTTTCCCGCTTCAGATTTCAGTGGACAAGGACGAGATGCGGAATTTCTTCTCCGTGAAAATCACGCCGGACGGTGTGATAGGGGATGTTATCAAGAATTATTCGTTCGATTTGATGCCGAGCGACATCTCGAAGTTCGTCGGGAAGGTGCTTGCCGAATGCCGGGCGCGCGGCGGCGGGTGCTATCCCGGAAAAACCGTCGAGGGGACGTTCGACGGAATCCTTTTCTATATGAAGGTGAACGATGACGGTTCGAGGATAATAAGCGCGATGAACAGGCGCGTCGAGATAATGATGCTGTATTATCTCGTCCGTTTTTCCGTCGTGGTGTTTGTCGCGAGCATGGTCGTGGCGACGGTGTTCGCGTTCTTCCTTTCCGGCTTCGTCATTCGGCCGACCCGCGTCGCGTTCGAGAAGCAGAAGGCGTTCATAGCCGATGCCGGCCATGAGCTCAAGACTCCGATTGCCGTCATCGGCGCGAACCTCGACGTGCTCGCGCCCGACATGCCGGGAAACCGCTGGCTTTCGTACATTCGGGAAGAGAACGAGCGCATGAGCCATCTCGTGAAGAACCTCCTTTATCTCGCCAAGGACGATGCGGGGCGCAACAAGATTAATTTCGCCGAATTCGATTTCACCGATGCGGTGAGGAATTCCGTCCTGCCGTTCGAAAGCACCGTTTTCGAGGAGAAGAAGCGTCTTGAGCTTGGAATCCGCGAGGGGTTGCGGTTCGTCGGGGACGAGCAGCAGATAAAGCAGGTCGTCGTCATCCTCGTCGACAACGCCGTGAAGAATTCGGAGGAGGGCTCGACCGTTAGGATTTCTGCCGTCGCGGAGAAGGACAAGATAATCCTTCGCGTCTTCAATACGGGACACGGCATAAAGAGCGAGGATTTGGACAAGATTTTCAGGCGTTTCTACCGTTCCGATTCTTCGCGCGCGCGGAAAACGGGCGGGTACGGTCTGGGACTTGCAATCGCGCGGACAATCGCCGCCGTCCATAAAGGAACGCTGACCGTCGACAGCAAATTCGGCGAGTGGGCAGAATTTACGCTTACGCTTCCGATGAAAAAAGGAAGGAAGAAATCCTTCTTCGGCAAATAATTTCCCGCCGGGGGAAATCCCCGCGCGTTTTCATGCAGGAATCTTCTATATATAAGAACGTTTTTCTGGGGGCTGCGTTTTTTCGGAAACCGCTCTGCCCCGTTGCCCACAACTTGATTCATCTTTATATTGTCGTTCATTATTCTCGTGCCGTTCGGTGCTTTGCGTGCCGCGCGGCATAAAAAAAACAGGGTAGGAAAAAAATGAAAGACATCAAAGACATCAGGGTTGCGTGCGTCGGGTGCGGTGTTATGGGCGGTGCGCTCGTGAGGGCAATGGCGAAAGTCGTCGGCGCGGACAGGATAACTGTCTCGGCCGCTTCTTATGGCGAGGCTTCTTCGTTCGCGGAGAAAACGGGCGTGCGCGCCGCAAAGACGAACGCCGACGCGGTTTCCGGTGCGGATTTCGTGTTTCTTGCGGTGAAGCCTGCGTACATACGGGACGTCCTTTCCGAAATACGCCCGTTCGTCAGGAAAGATGCCGTGTATGTCAGCATGGCGGCGGGTGTGACTCTCAAGACAATAGGCGAGCTTCGCGCCGTCCGGATTATGCCGAACATTCCCGCTACGGTCGGCGAGGGAATGGTCGCGCTGTGCAGCACGGAGGGCGTATCCTCCGATGACCTTTCTCTCGTGAAGACACTTCTTTCTGAAAGCGGGCGCGTCGACGAGATTCCCGAGCGGCTTATGGACGGCGTTACGGCTGTTTCCGGTTCCGGCCCCGCGTATGCGTTTCTTTTTATCGAGGCGCTTGCCGATGCCGCCGTCAGGTTCGGGATGCCGAGAAAGCAGGCGTACGTGTATGCCGCGCAGACGCTCAAGGGCGCCGCGGAGCTTTTCCTGAACGACGGCAGGAGCGTCAGCGAGCTTAAGGATGCCGTCTGCTCTCCTGCCGGGACGACGATTGAGGGAGTCATCGCGCTTGAGGAGTCCGGGTTCCGCGCGGCTGTCATCAACGCTGCGACCGCTGCGTTCGAGAAGTCGGTGGAGCTGGGGCAGAAATGACGCTTTCCGCGACGGATATTCGGTAAATAGCAGGTTGCTTTTGGAGCGGCGGGGTGGGCGCGCCTTTTCCGCCGCTTTCCGTTCGTTTTTCTCATTAAGCGCGCGCCGTGTTTCTCCTTGTTCCACAAAAAATCCGTTTTTGGTAGTATTTCCCGCATGATTGCAAGAAACACAGGATTTTCCAATTTGACGGCTGGCTATCTCTTTCCTGAGGTCGCCCGCAGACGCAGGGAGTATGCTGCGGCTCATCCCGCCGCTTCCATCATAAGCCTCGGAATAGGAAACACGACTGAGCCTCTTTCGCCGCATATCGCGAAGGCGATGAGCGACTATGCGCTCGGGCTTGCGACTCCCGAGGGATATTCCGGCTACGGTGACGAGCAGGGCAACACTGCCCTCCGGGAGCGCATCGCCGAGGTGTTCTACAATGGCATCGCCGACGCGAGCGAGATTTTCGTCTCCGACGGCGCGAAATGCGACATCGCGCGCATCCAGACGCTTTTCGGGCGCGACGTTTCGGTCGCCGTTCAGGATCCGGCTTATCCGGTCTATGTTGATGGTTCCGTCGTCGTCGGAGCCGCCGGAGCCGCCAAATCTGACGGTTCGGGCTACGAGGGAATCACGTATCTTCCCTGCACGCCGGAAAACAATTTCTTCCCCGACCTCTCAAAAGTCGGAAAGAACACGCTCCTCTACATATGCTCGCCGAACAATCCGACGGGCGCGACTGCTACGCGCGGCCAGCTGAAAACCCTCGTGGATTTTGCGAACGCGAACGGGTGCATCATAATCTATGATGCCGCATATTTCGCTTTCATCAGGGACGAGAGCCTTCCGAAGTCGATTTTTGAAATCGAGGGCGCCCGCACCTGCGCAATCGAAGTCAATTCGTTCTCGAAGCCTGCGGGATTTACCGGCGTGCGCCTCGGATGGTCTGTCGTTCCCAACGAGCTGAAATTCGCCGACGGCTCGTTGGTCAACCGCGACTGGAACCGCGTCATGACGACGCTTTTCAACGGCGCCTCGAACGTCGCCCAGGCAGGCGGCCTTGCCGCCCTCGACGAGCAGGGACTCAAGGACATGAAGGATTCGGTCGATTACTATCTTGCGAACGGAAAGCTCATCAAGGAAACGCTCGACGGCGCGAATTTCAAGGCGGCGGGAGTCGAGGCGTACTTTACGGGCAACGGTCCGTATGTCTGGGCAAAATTCCCCGGGCGGAAGTCCTGGGAGGTTTTCGACCTCATCCTCGACAAATGCAACGTCGTGACGACGCCGGGTTCCGGGTTCGGGCCTTCGGGCGAAAGCTTCATCCGCTTCAGCTCGTTCGGGCACAGAAAGGATGTTGAGGAAGCCTGCGCGCGGCTCTCGAAGCTCGTGCTCTAGCTCTTCCTGAAAAAAAATGCGCGCCAGCCGTTTTCCGGTTTTGGCGCGCGTTTTTTTTGTCAAATCGACTTCTTGAATCCCACGGTGATTCCGCTCTCGCTGAATTTCGTGGCTTTTATCCTTGCCGTCGTTGTCATCGTCCCGCCCATCACGGGGAACGACACGAACGGCATCATCTTGATGGCGATGCAGTCGGAAAGCTCGCTTTTGTCGCCGAGGTCGCCGAGGTGCCGTCCTTCGAGGGTGAGCATCGTGTGCATCCCGAAGCGGATTCCCGCGGCTCCCGTCTCCCTCGATATGAACGTGATGTTCCCGCCGAGCGTGTCGCTCATTCCCATGTAAGTCAGCGGCGTGTATGCGAAAATCGGCGTTCCGTCCGACGACTCGACTATCTTTCCGAGCGTCGTTCCGGGGATGTTGAAGAACGTGAAGTGGATTCCGCTCCCGTTGAATTTGAATCTCGGCTCGACGAGGAGGAACACGTCCTTCATCTCTGTGTCCGCCAAATCGGACAGCGCCTCGACTTCCCTGTTGTAGAATCCGCCCTGCACGAAAAGCGACGTGGAATTCCTGTTCCCGATGATGAGCGTGATTCCGGAATGGACGTTCACCCTGTCTATGAGGAGGAACACTTTCTCGCCCGTCGAAAGCTCCCGCGTTATCGGGATTCCCATGCCGAACGCGAAGTCCATCGTCAGGTACTTCAGCGCCGTCGCGAACCTGAAATCCACGTTCGTCTGGGATGTCTCGTCCGACGTCTCGTCGTTCTTGTAAATGTACGCGCCCGCGGCCGCCGGAACGGAACTGAACCGTGCGTTGTACGATATGCCGCTTCCCTTGAGCGGGTAGATTGCGATTCCGTCGCTTCCCAGGTGGCTTTCCGTTATCGGGGAGGCGACGCCGTTTGTCCCGAGCATTCTCCTCAGATACGTGTCCGTCCCGACAGAATCCTCGTATCCCGAGAAGGCCGACAGGACGTGTGTCATTCCCGCCGCATGGAACGAGTAGTTCAGCGAGAGCTTGTTCATGCTCACGCCCGACGCGGTGTCCTCGAAAATGCCTCCGTCGAGTATGTCGTCCGTTTTGACCGCGATTTCCGCCCGCGCGAAAAGCTTGTCCGTCATGTTGACCTGCCCCGACACGAATCCGTTCATCGTCAGCGCGATTTTTCCCGAATTCTGGCTTTTGCAGAACGTTCCCGCAAGCCCTGTCTCGCAGTCGAACGAGAAATCCGCGTATGCGGGGAATGAAATGGCGGAGAGCGCCAGCGTTATCGCTGCAATGACTTTGTTCTTTTTGACTTCCATTTCAAAAGCTCCTGTTTTTGTGAGAAAAAAGTTAATGATTATAACAATTATCGACATCTTGTGCTGAGCCCGCTTCCCGAAAATATGGCTTTTCCGCTTGACTTTGAAAAAGTAACTGTTAAAATGTTCTGTATGAGTGATTATCTTGATGCAACAAACGAAGAGTTACTAAAAGACTACTTTTCTGAATCGGAACAGATGGTTGACAACCTCGAGAGCAACATCCTTGCAATCGAGCAGGATCCTAATAACCATGATGCCATCGACGAAATTTTCCGCGCGGCTCATACTCTCAAGGGAAACTCAGCTACTGTTGAATTTACTGAAATTTCTCATTTTGCTCACACGATGGAAGATCTTCTCGATGAGGTTCGTTCTGACCGCGTCAAGGTGACTGAAGATGTCGTGGATACACTCCTTACGGCACTTGACGTTATCAAGGCGATGCTCGAATCACGGACTAACGGAAGTATCTACGGTGAGAGCGTCGATGAGATATCGAACAAAATCCGCTCGATGATTCCGGACGGTTCCGGAAAATCGAAGGCGGCTCCGGCACCGTCGAAGCCTGCTGCCGCTCCGGCTCAGCAGAGCGCGCCTTCTTCTGCCTCAAGCGGGGAGATTGTCGTCGCCCTTTCGGAATACGAGCTTGCGGAATTGAAGCAGGGATGCACCGACGGTCAGAAGCTTTGGGCAGTCAACGTCGTATTCGACGAGAACAACCCGATGAATTCCGTCGGAGGAATCCAGATTTATGCGGCGCTCAAAAACCGCGGCACAATTCTGAAGACGGAGCCTGATTTCGAGGAGCTGTATGAGGATGAATTCCACCGGGAAGTCGTCTATTACATCGCTTCGTCGAACGATGCAAACCAGATTGAAGACACCGCGTTCATGGATGACGTTACGATAAGCGTCGACGCGAAATGCCTCGACAATGCGGTGTCAAAGGAGGTCGTCGGCGACAGAAATTACGCTGCCGAAACTCCTGCTCCCAAGCCGGCGCCCGCGCCTGCCGCGCAGAAACCTGCCGTCGAGCAGAAAGCGGAAGAGAAGCCAGCTGCACCGGCGGCAGGCGGAGAGCAGAAGGCTCCTGCGAAGGCTCCCGCAAAAGGTGCGCCCGCGAGCGGCCACGCGCAGCAGAGTTCAATCCTCCGCGTCGATTCGAAGAGAATCGATTATCTTCTGAACCTTATATCGGAAACGGTCATAACAAAAGCCGCGTTCAACCAGAGCGCAACCCATTTGGCTGACATGCTCGTGAATTTCCAGACCTTGGACGCATCGTTCAAGGAAAAAGTCAGGAAGATGTTCGAGCAGCTTCCGCAGTACCTCGATGAAATCCAGAACGGTGTGGCGGTCAAGGATATAAAGACGAATATCCTCAACGAGTTCGGCGACATCGCGAATTATTTCGATTCCTTCGAGACGAAATTCAAGGATTTGAATTCGAAGTTCCATTCGTCGACCCAGAACCTCGGCCGCATAGCGGGAGAGCTTCAGGAAGGCGTCATGAAAATCCGAATGGTTCCTATCAGCCAGATTTTCGACCGTTTCCCGCGCGTCGTCCGCGATTTGCAGCGTGATTTGGGAAAGAAAGTCACCTTGCAGATTGAAGGTGAGGAGACAGAACTCGACAAGACTGTCATCGATGATTTGATGGATCCGATTATGCACTGCGTCAGAAATTCCGTTGATCACGGAATAGAATCTCCTGAGAAGCGCCGTGCTGCCGGAAAGGACGAGACGGGTACTGTCCTTCTCAAGGCTGCCAATGAGGGCAACATGATTATCATCGACGTCATCGATGATGGTGGCGGAATCGATGTAGAGAAGGTAAAGGCGAAGGCTGTTTCCAAAGGCTTGATTCACCCGAACAAGGTGCTCAACGACCAGGAGGCGGCGCAGCTCATCTTCATGCCGGGATTCTCGACGGCTGATAAGATTACGAATGTGTCTGGGCGCGGCGTCGGTCTCGATGTCGTCAAGACCATGATTGACAAGCTCAATGGTACCGTTAACGTAACGACGGAAAAGGGAAAGGGCTCGAAATTCAGCATCCGCCTTCCGTTGACATTGGCAATCATTCAGGGGCTTTTGGTGCGCGTCGGCAGGGAAGTGTATTCTATTCCTATCGCGTCCGTAATCGAGAGCGTCCGCGTGAAGAAATCTGAGATAAATACGATTGACAACTATGAGGTTCTCAACGTCAGAAATGAGGTTGTCAGCGTGTTGCGGCTCAGCAGGTTGTTCAATATCCGGACGAAAGAAGAGGGCGAATATTGCTTCGTCGTAATCGTCGGCTCTCAGGAAAAGAAAATCGGCATAATGGTTGATAACCTAATTGGCGAGGAAGATGTCGTCATCAAGCCGTTGCGCGATCAGTTTACGCAGTCTCCTGGTATTGCGGGTGCTTCGATACTTGGCGACGGTTCTGTTTCCCTGATTATCGATGTTACGCAATTGCTGGAGCTCGGCGTCCGTCAGGAAATCGAGGCTCGTCAGGAAAACAGTTTGGCTGATTAACAGGAGAATAGTATGGCAGAAAATACCAAACCTTCAATCAATGCGGTTCTGAAGGAAAGTCTTGGAAATCTCCAAAGCCTTGCGGGACCTGATGCGGCCGGTGAGCTGGCTGACAACATAGCGACTATAATTGACTACAAGATGGTCACCTTTTCGCTTGCGGGAAAGGATTATGCGATAGACATCATGAAAGTAAAGGAAATCGCAAAGGCGGGAAGATTCACATATGTTCCCAACGCGCTTCCGTTCGTTCTTGGTGTCTATAATCTCCGCGGAGACATTATTCCTATCGTGGACTTGCGACTGTTCTTCAACATAGAGGTGCCCGAGCGCGAGTACGATGCGATAGAGAATATGCTTATCGTCGTTATCGGCGACCAGACGTTCGGCGTTGTAGTTGATGATATCGATAAGGTTGTCGGAATAAAGAAGTCGACGATTAATCCGCCGCATCCCTTGTTCGGTGACATAAACATCAAGTACATACAGGGCGTCGTCGAGGTAAACAACAGGCTGTACGTTCTTCTTGACATCGAGAGGATTTTCGGCGCGAAGCAGGACGTTTCGGCAGAGGCCGAGGCTGCCGCAGCTCAGGTTGCGAACGGCGTATCGAAGATTGCCGTCCAAACGACACAGAAATCGGCGGCGCAGAAAGTCGCGGAGTCTAAAGCGGAAAGCGCCCAGCCCAAGTCGGAGCCGAAACCGGTGGAGAAGGAAGTCAAGAGGGAGAAGATTGATTATTCGTTTATAGTCAATGGTCTTTCTTCGATGAAAAAATTCATCGTCACGGGGCTTAACGAAAAATGGATGCAGGGACGTTATACTGATTGGGAGAATGAGAGGGGGAAGGACAAGACCCAGCTCCAGACTGCTTCCGATGCTGATGCGTTCTTGAAGACGTTCTTCTCTCCTTGTTCAGGAACATGGTGGAGCAAGGAGTACGCCGATTCCATCTACAAAGCGCTTCCGGATAATTCTGCCAAGCAGATTGTCGTTTGGAACCCTGGGTGCGGAAAAGGATATGAGACGTATTCGTTCGCGTGCCTTTTGAAAAAGAGATATCCAGATGCGAAGATAAAAATATATGCGCATGAGGTGGATTTGCTCAGCATATCCAACGCTCCGCTTCTGTCTGTTCCGGCAGATGTCGCTGGGGATTGGTATTCTCCGTATGTCACGAAAAAAGCCAACGGCGAATATACGTTCGCTCAGGATATTCGCGACAGCATCTTGTTTGAGTACCATGACTGCGCAAATACGAATGCTCTTCCGCCTGTGGATATCGTTTTTGCCCGCGATGTTCTATCATTCCTTTCTGCCGATGCGCAGAAGAGAATTGCCGCAGACTTTGCGGATAAGCTCAAAGGAAATGGAGTCGCGTTTGTCGGGCAGAACGAGGTTTTGGACAATATGGAAGGTTCAAAATGGAATGTTCGTACAGTTGGTTCTGTAACTGTTTTTGGTAAATAACATACAAAGGAGTTAAAACCCATGAGAGTAGAGTACATCAACCCGTTTGTAGAGACTTCATATCAGATTTTGAAGGAAGTTCTTGGAGGGGCGACGGTCACCCGTGGTGACTTGTATTTAAAATCTACAGCGATGCCTGTTATGGGTGTTGCTGCTTTCGTCGGATTGGCTGGCGATGTTGAGGGGCGCGTTCTTTTCGATATGACGTTCGAAACTGCGTTGAACATCGCATCACAGATGAATGGTGAGAAGCTTGATAAGTTCGACGACTTGGCAAAGGCTACAATCAGCGAGCTTGCGAATCTCATCACCGCTCAGGCTGTGACGAAATTGCACGAGCTTGGGTTTAAGTTTGATTTGACTCCGCCGGCTTTGTTTGCTGGTGAGAAAATGGAAATCGCTGCGATGGGCGGAAACAATGCTAACAGCGTCGAGGCGTTGATTGTTCCTCTTATCACTGATTGTGGAAAAATTGAAGTAAACGTCGCAATTCGCGAACGCGTGTAATAAGGAGTGCCGAAATGAAAACAAAACAGGATTTCCCTTCAATCAATGAGCGTCCGCCGGAAGGTATAAATGCTGACGGAACAAAAATCCGTGTATTGGTTGTTGATGATTCCATGTTCGTTGCGAAGCAGCTTGGACAGATTCTTACAAGCGAAGGTTATGAAGTTGTCGCTACGGCTGTGGATGGGAAAGATGGTGTCGATAAGTACAAGGATTTGTGCCCGAACGTTGATTTGGTCACGATGGACATCACTATGCCTCGCATGGATGGAATCCAAGCCCTTGAGCAGATAATGGCATTCGACAAGAATGCCCGCGTCGTTATGGTCAGCGCTCTCGGAAAAGAGGAGCTTGTAAAGAAGTCTCTGATGCTCGGCGCGAAGAATTACATCGTAAAACCGCTCGACCGCAAGAAGGTTCTTGAGAGAATCGGTGCTGCGGTCAAGAGCTGATGCTGTTTTGACAAGGCTGTATCCGTAAAACGGGTTGGTTTCGCAGATTGTAGTGCCGATGGCGGGAAATCGTCTGAGCCTGTCGGCATGTCACTGTAAATCTTCATGGCCTAAAAAACGCCTTTAATCATGGAAAAAGACTCCCCTTTGATGTCCTACGGCTTCAAGGGGGAGTTGTTTTTTTACTCTACAAATAATCGTTTTTGATTTATAATCTACGCATGGCTAAATTGAATATAGCTCCGACGAAATCAAATCTTCTTTCGATAAAGGAGCAGCTCAGCGTCGCTGTTGACGGATACGACCTTCTTGAGCAGAAACGGGAAATTCTCGTCATGGAACTGATGCGCATGGTCGAGAAGGTGAAGTTGTTGGAACGGGACATCGACAATACGATAGGAAAAGCGTATCCCGCGTTGAAGAATATGCTCGTTACCGTGGGAAGCGACAGGGTTGAGCGGATAGCCCATTCGGTGAAATACGATTACAACATGAAGGAAAAGTCGGTTCAGGCTGGCGGCATGACGTTCAATTCCATTGATGTTGAACTACCGAAGCAGCAGCTTTTTTATTCGTTCATGGGGACGTTTGCGGATTCGGACAAAGTTATGGTCGAATTCTTCAAGCTTCTGAATCTCCTGACGGAACTCGCCTCGATACGGACAATCGTGTGGCGGCTTGCGAACGAGGTCAAGAAGACTCAGCGGAGGGTGAACGCGCTGGACAAGATGATAATTCCCCAAACGGAGGAGACGAAGGTATATATCGAGAGCGTCCTTGAGGAACGCGACAGGGAAAATGTGTTCGTTCTGAAATCCCTGAAGAACAGAAAACGTGACGCTTGATTTTGCCGTGGTTTTCAGGAGGAAAAGATGATAAAGCCTCTTTTTCAAAAAATTGTTGTTGCCGTCAACGGTTCCGAGCAGTCGCTTCGGGCGGCGATGTACGGAATAATGATGGCAAAAATGTTCAAGTGCGAGCTTAAGGCCGTTTATGTTGTCGATACGGATACGCTTCGGCAGCTTGAGATGTCAAAATTTTTCATTACCGAGGAAGTTTCGAGATACAGGGCGAACCTGAAGTCGGATGGCGAGCGGTATCTTTCGTATCTGAAGCGGCTTGCCGACGAGAAGAGCGTGAAGATTTCTGTCGAGCTGAAGGAAGGCGCCGTTTGGTCCGAGCTGATAAAATCAGCGGAAGAGTTTGATGCGGATTTGATAGTCCTTGGCGGAAAGACGAACGGGGCGAATTCGATGAGCAGCGTCCTCCGAAGGGACAAGGTTTCCGCCGCGAACAGCGAAATAATCGGAAGCTCGAAATGCAACGTGCTCGTCGTCAAGGATGCCGATGTCGAGAAGCTGTTCAAGCTTTTGTGACGTGATTGCCGAGCGTTAGAATCTTTCCGCACAGCTCCCGCGCCTCTGCCTCGTCATGCGTCACGAGAATTGCGGTCCTCCGTTCGCGTTCAATCGTTTCCTTTGCGAAGTCCATGACGCGTTTTTTCGTTTCCTTGTCCAGCGATTGAAATGCCTCGTCCATGAGAATCGTTTCCGAGGGGAACGCAAGCGCGCGCGCGATGGATACGCGCTGTTTTTCTCCGCCGGACATTTTTGTTGGACGCTCGTTTTTTTTGTTTCCAAGCCCCATCTTGTCGAGGATTTTTCCGGCTTTGTCGTAGGCGTCGCCGCTCTTCATCTCGTTCTTCAGAGGAAGCGCGACGTTTTCGAGAATTGAAATTCCGTCGATAAGCCGCGGCTCCTGAAAGATGAATGAGACTTTCCTTCCTGCGGCAATCTCCCTCTCGGCGATTTCGTTCAGCAATGTCGTCTTCCCGCTTCCGCTCGGCGCGAGTATTCCCGTCGTCGTTCCCGCCTCGAATTCGACCGAGAAATCGTCGAACAGTACGGTTCCGCCGAATTTTACGGTCAGGTGCGATACTGCTATTTTTTTTCCGACAAGCTCCATTTCAGAATTTTCTCCATTGCGAAGCTGATTGCGATGATGAGCAGCGAAATCGCCATGACTTCCTGCGATTCGAGGTGGACTTGCGCCGATGACAGGCGTGTCCCTACAGCATGTTTCGGCAGGCTCAGGACTTCCCCCGCGACGACGACTTTCCACGACATTCCGAACGATGCGACAAGCCCCGCCGACGCGAACGGGCGCAGCTTAGGAATCCAGATGAATTTCATCCGCTGCCACCGCGTGAGCCTGAAAACGCGCGCCATCTGCATCATTTTCCTGTCTTCTTCCGATTCCGTGAACCCGCTTGAGATTGCGGAGAACATGACGGGAACGGACATCAGCGCTGCGACCGCGACGGGGACGGACGAAGATTCCGCCATGAAAACGATTATGAGTATGAGCGAGACGACAGGCGTCGAGCGCAGGAGGGAGACTGGGAATTCGAGGAATTTCCTCACGGGGCGCGAGAGTCCCGATGCGATTCCGAGCGCCGTTCCTGCCGCGGCCGTTATCGAGAACGCTTTCGCGACGCGGACGAACGTGTATGCCTCATCACGCCAGAATGCCGGCTCTCCGCACATCGTGATGAGGCAGCGGAATACGGCGGTCGGCTCCGGAAGTATGAGCGGGGAGCCGATTGCCGCCGCCGCAATCTGCCACAAAATGAGTGCCGCGGCGACGGAAAGCAGGTGCGGCGCGCTTTCTTTTATCTTCAATAGTAGAATTTCTTGTCGGGGAGTTTCCCGCCGACCGATTCAGGGGCGTTTTCCAGAAAAACCGAAAGAATTTTCTCTATGTCCGCCCGCCCGTCCTTTGCCGTCTTCCATGTGAGCGCGGCGTTCGGTATCGCCTTTGCGGCGACAGCGGCCTTCAGCCCGAGAGAATGCTTCTCGACGAGCGCGCCGGCTTCCGAGGCGTTGTCGTTGCTCCACTGCAGCGCGTTCCGGAATTCCTCGATTACTTTCGCGATTTCTTTCTTGTGCTTTTTGGCGTATGAGGCGTTCGCGACGAGAAGCGTCATCGGAAAATCGGATTTGACCGCCGACTTGAATTCGTCGGAAATGTTTATCGCGCGCCTGAACGAGCCGTCCTTCGTTTCGATGACCGTCGCGAACGGCTCGGGGACAAGCGCGTAGTCGAATTTGCCCGCGATGAGGACGCCCGCTATCTCGGGGTTCGGCGTCGTGAAATCGAGGTTCGCGGAGACGGAATTCTTTTTCATGAGGAATTTCGCGACGTATTCTGGCGTCGCACCCTGTCCCGCGCATGAAATCGTCTTTCCGTCCAAGTCCCGGAATGAAGAAACCGATTCGTCCTTCGTCATGAGGAATATGTTCCCGTTTCCGGTGATTCCGAGACAGACGAGCGAGTTCTTGCTCGTGTTATACACTTTTGCCGCGACGTTCGGCGGAAGGAACCCTACGTCGATTTCGCCTTTCAGCAGTTTCGGAAGCTCCGTCTGCGCTGACGCGAAAACCTCGAATTCGAAGGGAACCGTTCCCTCCGACGCTTTTTCCATGAGCGGCGCGCACGGAATTCCCGACGGTCCGTTGAGAACCCCGATTTTCTGCGCCGATGCAGAAGCCGCAAGCGAGAGTGCCGCGGCGATTGCGATGATTTTTCTCATTTCTTTCACCTCTTTTCGGTTATGACGTTGTTGATGTCGCATTTTATTGGCCTGCCGTTCTCGTCGGGCTTGCTTCCCGCGTTCGCGTACAAAGTCAGGAGCCCGTTCCCGAGCTTTGGGTTCGCGATGACGAGCGGCCCTGCTATGCATCCGCCCTCGCACGCCATGACTTCTATCAGGTTGGGCGTTTCCGGCGTCGATGGAATTGTACCGGCGTTTATCTGTCCGTAAGTCGTCAGCTGCTTCATCCCCGCCTTGTCGAGCCCGTTTATGACTGAGGGACGCAGAATCGACTTGTCGCTGAGCCTGACGCGCACGCTTTCCGCGACTCCGCCCGTCTTGGCGAAATTCCTGCCGGAGACCGTGGGGACGTATGATGTCGGAACGGAGTCCGGCTTCGACTCTACCTTCGCGATGTCGATTCCTTTCGCGGTGAAGAGAGCGTTTATCTCCTCGACGGAAAGGACGTAATCGACGATGTCCGTGTCGAAGCCTTCCCGCCTTTTTGCGAGGCAGGGGCCGATGAAGACCGTTATGCAGTCGGGGTTCGCCTGCTTCGCAAGCTCGGCAGTGTACATCATCGGCGATTTCGTGTCGCTTATGCATCCGGACAGTTCGGGGACGTGGATGTTTACGGCGCGGACGTAAGCCGGACAGCAACTTGTCGTCATCATCTTGTCTCCGTGCGCCATCCGCTCCTCGAATTCTGCCGCCTCCTTGTCCGCCGTTATGTCGGCCCCGATTGCGACTTCCCATGTTTTCGTGAATCCCGCAAGCCTAAGCGCCTCCTCAAGCTGTCCCGGTTTCGTCCTGAACTGGGCGCCTATCGCGGGCGCGTACATTGCGACGACTTCCTTTCCTGCCATTATGTGCTTGACGACGTCGAACAGCTGCGATTTGTCCATCATCGCGCCGAACGGGCAGTTCGACATGCATTTTCCGCAGAATATGCACTTCTCGTAGTCGATTGACTCGCGGCCGTCAGCGCCTTTCGTTATCGCGCCGACGGGGCACGCTTCCTCGCACGGGACGACTGTCTTTATTATCGCGTGGTACGGGCAGTTCTGCGCGCAGATTCCGCAGTTGATGCACTTAGCCGGATCGATTCTCGCCCTGTCCGTGACCGTTATCGCCTTCTTCGGGCAGTTTTCCTGGCAGGGGCGGGCGAGGCACGCCTGGCACGCGTCTGTGGGGAAGTATTTCGGCTTTACGCAGGCGTTGCACGCGCTCTGAATCATCGTGAGCATCGGCCATGTCGGGGATTCCCGCGCGTATGCCTCCCTTACGTAGTCGGCAAGCTTCTTCGACTCGTCGTAATCTTCCACGGAATGCCCGAGCCTCGCGACCGTCCTTATCCGCGCGATTTTCCTGTCCTCTTCTATGCTGCCCCTGACCGGTATGCTTCCGTCGGGAATTATCGTTTCCGGGATTTTTTCGATTTCGTCGATAGTCGCCTCGTCGAGCAGCTTTCCTGAAAGCTGAAGTTTCATAATCTCGACGAGAATGTTCTTTTTTAGATGCGCCGAGTTGTTGTTCTGGTTTAACATGGTTGCCTCCTGTTCTGTAAAATCAGCTCGAAGAAAAGTATAGCACAGAACGGGCGGAAGAACGCGTGCCGCGCATGTGCGGGAAGCAGGATGATATCTTTCTTACAATCCGATTGTGGAAAATCCGCCAAAAATTTATCATTTGGAAACCGCGCGCGGGAATCCGGGGTTGCGCGGGGCGGGGCAGTTCGCTTCCGCCATACAAAAAAGACAAGGGGCTGGAGATGACAGATCCATACAAGGTGCTCGGAATTCAGAAAAACGCGACTGCTGCCGAGATAAAGCGCGCGTACAGGCGGAAGGCGAAGGAGCTTCATCCCGATTCGTCCGGAAGCGACACGTCCGCGGCTTTCAACGAGGTCGTCAAGGCTTACGAGCTTCTGTCCGACGTTCGCTCCCGCTCGCTTTTCGACGAGTCGTTTTTCATGCGCGCTGGCGGGGACCCGTACAGGCGGCGCACGGACTCGTGGGATTATCGGACGTGGCTTCTCGCTCGGCACGACGAGGAGAGCCGTGCCAAGCTGATATTCTTCGACCTGATGCATTCCCGCGAGGACGATGCCGTGGCGGAATTCAAGCGGATGTGCACGGAGCACCTGTCGTTCAGGCTCTCGCACTGGTTCTCCCGCGAGGATTTCATGGATTACGGGTTCATACTCTGCGAGGAGCTTGTCATAAGGCAGGAATACTACGACGCGTTCAATCTTCTTGAGCAGATAATACTGATGGAGCGCAGCTTCTCGTATTTCCGCCATTTCTTCCCCGAGGTCATGGATTTGGCGCGGCTCGTGCTGAAAAGCCATCTCGACGGGAAAATTTCCGACGAGCTTGCCATCGACTCGTGGGAGCGCGCGCTTGAGCTGGGGTTCGGGAACGATGACGACGCGTTCTTCCTCAGGAAGATGGGCGGCGCGTACCGGCGGATGGGCGACGTTGGAACCGCGAGAATCTGCGAGGAGGAGGCGGCCCGCCTTGCCGGATGAGCGCGAAGATTATCAATTAGCGCCGGCGAACTTTCAATTGTCGCACGAAAGTTTTATTATTCTGCCGAAAGATTTTTTGTTGGAGATTTGAAAGATGATTCGATTGAAGAATGAGAAGGAAATCGACGGAATCAGGAAGTCGTGCCATGCGCTCGCCGATTTGTTCAGGTTTGTCGTTCCCAAGGTGAAGCCGGGAATCTCGACCCTCGAAATAGACAATCTGTGCCGCAAGTTCTGCAAGGACATCGGCGGGAAGCCTGCGTGGGCGAGGGAGGATTTTCCCGGGGTCGCGTGCATCTCGGTGAACAATGAGGTCATACACGGCATTCCGTCCAAGAAGCGCATCATTCAGGACGGCGATATCGTTTCCCTCGACATAGGAATCGACCTCAACGGCTACATCTCCGATTCGACGCACACCGTTATGGTCGGAAACGTGAAGCCCGAGATACGGCGCCTTGTCCAGGCGACGCGCGAGAGCCTCGCCGCGGGAATCCAGGCCTGCGTCGCGGGGAACAGAATCCGCGATATTTCCATCGCGGTGAACGATGTCGCGTACGGGAAATACGGATACGGGGTCGTATACGATTATTGCGGACACGGCGTGGGGCTTGACGTCCACGAGGACCCGAGCATCCCCAACTGCCCGCAGAGCGGCGCGAATCCGCGCATCCAGCCCGGAATGGTTCTCGCCATCGAGCCGATGATTAACCTCGGCACTGCCGACGTCGAGACAGCAAAAGACGGCTGGACCGTCCTTACGCGCGACGGAAAGTGGTCGTGCCATGAGGAGCATACTGTCGCCGTTTTCGCCGACCATACGGAAGTCCTGACTGCGTGCGATGGGCTTCCCGACTGGGCCTGATTTCCTTTTTTGACTATGGCGCGTCCCGGAAAAATCGGGGCGCGTTTTTTTTGCGCGGCGCTAACAACATTTTATAGTAACATTGCCGTTTTTCTCGCGTTTACCTCTTTGTAAGCAGCGCGGCGGTCGCGTTTGCCGGGCGCTGCTTTTTTCGTTAAATTAAAATCAAAGATATATTCGGAGGTTTTCCATGAGAAAAATCACAAAAAGCGTGCTTGGTGCCACCGCTGTCGGAGCGTTGGCATTTTCTTTTTTCTCGCTTTCATGCCACAGGGTCGAGGTTCACGGTTCGGCGGATACCGTTTTCGCGGAATCTCCTAAGAATTCCGCTGTCGAAATCTCAAGGAGCGATCTCGGTGTCCTTGAGGCGCTCCAGTCGTCGTTCAGGGCGATAAGCTCGGGCGTCCTTCCGTCCGTCGTGGAAATCGACGTCACGGAGAAGACGGTCGTCTCGGCGGCGTCCCCGTTCGATGATTTCCCGTTCTTCTTCTTCGGAATCCCGAATCAAAACGACAAGGACAGAACGCGCGAGCGCGTGCAGTCGGGGCTCGGCTCCGGCGTAATCGTCAGGCGCTCGGGCAACACCGTCTACGTTCTCACCAACAACCACGTTGCCGGAAAGGCGGATTCGATAAAGGTCAAGCTGAACGACGGCCAGGAATTTGACGGGAAGCTCGTCGGCGCGGACGAGAGGCAGGACATAGCGCTCGTCTCGTTCGAGGTCAAGTCGGATTCGAACATTGTCGTCGCCTCGCTCGGCAATTCGGACGAGGTTCAGACGGGGGACATCTGCCTTGCGATGGGCGCCCCGCTCGGATACAGGCAGTCGGTGACGCAGGGAATCGTCAGCGCGATAGGAAGGAGCGGCACGCAGATTGGGAACCTCAACGATTTCATCCAGACGGATGCCGCAATCAACCAGGGAAATTCCGGCGGCCCGCTCGTGAATATATACGGCGAGGTTATCGGCATCAACACGTGGATTGCGTCGAATTCCGGCGGAAGCGTCGGGCTCGGGTTCTCCATCCCGATAAATTCCGTCAAGCGCGCGATAGACGATTTCATCGACAAGGGGAAGATAACGTACGGCTGGCTCGGCGTCTCGCTCCTAGATGTGACCGACAACTACAAAGACAGCCTCGGTCTTAAGGGGAAGAGCGGGGCGCTCGCGTCGCAGGTTTTTATCGGCTCTCCCGCGTTCAAGGGCGGAATCCAGGCCGGCGACTACATAATCGAGCTGAACGGGAAGGCCATAAAGGGCGTCTCGGAGCTGCAGCGCGAGGTCGGCTACCTTCCTTCCGGCGAGAAGGCGTCGTTCAAGGTTATTCGCGGCGGAAAGGAGGTTTCCGTCAGCGTGAAGATTGAGGAGCGCTCGAATGATTCGGGCAGCGACAACGCGAAGCTTTGGCCGGGATTCTTCGCGTCTCCGCTGACCGACGAGCTCAGGAAGGAGCTTCAGATTGATGATTCGAATGTCAAGGGCGTCGCGGTTTCCCGTGTCCTCGAGAAGTCGCCGGCGGCCGCGCTCAGGATTCAGAACGGGGACGTCATAACGGCGGTGAACGACAAGAAGGTCACGAACCTCAAGGAATTCTACGAGGCGCTCGACATATCGAAGAACAAGGAGATATGGTTCGACGTATACAACGGCGGGCATACTATTTCCACGGGGCGGTATAAGTTCAACTGACGGGAACGTCGCGGATTTTCATGTTTTTTTCCGAAAAAAAAGAAAATCCGCTTGACCAAAATCTTCCGTTTGGATATATTGTAAAAACATTCAGCAATGAATGGATGGGCTACTAGCTCAGGTGGTAGAGCACCGCCCTTTTAAGGCGGCTGTCGATGGTTCGAGTCCATCGTAGCTCAGAGTTGGGAATCTTGGTGGATATCGCCAAGATTCCTTTTTTTTTGACATTCGGGATTTTCGGAGGGCGAAAAATGGCGGTTGATTTGAAGAAGATGCGCAATATCGGAATCATGGCGCACATCGACGCGGGAAAGACTACAACGACGGAGCGAATCCTCTATTATACTGGAAAAATTCATAAAATCGGCGAAATAGACGACGGTGCTGCGACGATGGATTTCATGAAGCAGGAGCAGGAGCGCGGCATCACAATCGCGTCCGCCGCCATAACGACGCAGTGGGATGGCCATACCATCAACATAATCGACACTCCGGGGCACGTTGATTTCACTGCCGAGGTCGAGCGCTCGCTCAGGGTGCTTGACGGTGCCGTCGCGGTCATCTGCGCCGTCGATGGCGTCCAGCCGCAGACGGAGACGGTCTGGAAGCAGGCCGACGAATTCAACGTTCCGAGGATATGCTTCGTCAACAAAATGGACAGGGTCGGAGCCGATTTCTTCTACTGCCTTGGCGACATAAAGGAAAAATTCGGCTGCGATACGGTCGCGCTTCAGATTCCGATAGGGCAGGGGCCTGATTTCGAGGGCGTAATCGACCTCATCAAAATGAAGGAAATCAGATGGGACGAGGAAAGCGAGGGCGAGAAATTCACCGAGACCGACATTTCCGGGGCAAACCTTGCCGAGGCCGAGAAGTGGCGCGCCAAGCTTGTCGAGGATGTCGCCGGCTCAGATGACGAGCTTGCGGAAATCTACCTCGAGGGCGGCGAAATCACGAACGAGATGCTCATCGCCGCAATCCGCAAGGGGACAATCTCCCGTGCGTTCGTGCCGTTCGTCCTTGGTTCCGCGCGGCGTAACCAAGGAATCCAGCCGCTTATCGACGCCGTCATATCGTATCTTCCTTCTCCGCTCGACGTTCCCGCCGCGAAGGGAATCCACTCGAAGAAGGACAAGGAGGAGGAGGTCGAGATTCCGTGCGACGAGAAGAAGATGCCGCTCGGCCTGGTCTTCAAGATTCAGCAGGACAGGGAAATGGGCGCGCTGTGCTTCGTCCGCGTCTATTCCGGAAAATTCACGGCAGGTTCGCAGGTGCTCAACGTCGGGAAGAAAAAGCGCGAGCGCATAAACAGAATCCTCCGCGTCAACGCGAACCACATGGAGCAGATGGAGAGCGTATCCGCTGGCGACATCGCCGTTTTCGTGGGACTGAAGCTTGCCCAGACCGGCGACACGCTCGGAAGCGAGGGCTTCCCGGTTCTGCTGGAGAGCGTCCGCTTCCCGGAGCCGGTGATTTCTGTCGCGATTGAGCCGGAGACGCTTTCCGACAAGGACAAGCTTGTCGAGACGCTTGCGATAATGAGCCGCGAGGACCCGACTTTCACGAGCCATGAGGACGCGGAAACCGGGCAACTTATCATCAGCGGCATGGGCGAGCTCCATCTTGACGTCCTTGTTACGCGCATGAAGGATGATTTCGGCGTCAAGGCGAATGTCGGCGCGCCGCAGGTCACGTACCGCGAGAGCGTCACGTCCGAGGTTTCTCATTCCGAGACATGGGACAAAGTTCTCGCCGGAAAGGAGAATTCAGCGGGCGTCACGCTCAGGATATTCCAGAACGAGCGTGGCGCGGGAAACACGTACTCATGCTCCGTCCACGACAAGAATATTCCCGAGGAGATATACGATGCCGTAAAGGCCGGCGTGGAGAATTCGTTCGGTTCGGGAATCCAGTACGGGTATCCGTGCGCCGATGTCGGCGTGGAGGTTACTTCCCTCGACTGGAACGAGCTTACGGCTTCCCCGATGGCGTTCACGGCGTGCGCGGCTCAGGCGTTCGACGAGGCGGCGCGCAAGGCTTCTCCCGAGCTTCTCGAGCCGGTCATGAACGTCGATATTTCGTGCCCGCTCGAATTTGTCGGCGATGCGATAAGCCAGATAACACAGCGGGGCGGGATGATTCAGGGGCAGGATTCGAAAGCATCGTGCGAGATTGTCCACTGCACGGCACCGATGGCGAAGATGTTCGGGTTCTCCACGACGCTGCGTTCCGTCACGCAGGGAAGGGCGAGTTTCAGCATGGAATTCAGCCATTTCCAGGTGAAGGCGGGCGGCCTTGATAGGGCGTTCTGATTTTTTGAGGTTCTGAAATGCCGGGGTCTGTCTTAGGCATTTCAGTTCAGCGTTTTGTATTCTGATTTTCCCCGGAGTTTTCATTCCGGGGATTTTTTTTGCCCGGGATGATTTTTGAAGTTTCCTTTTGAAGGCGTGCTCTAAAAACCGATGCGCGCAAAAAAAATCCACTGAACTATTCAGTTCAGTGGATTGTCGGGTAGACTGGATTCGAACCAGCGACCCCTACGTCCCGAACGTAGTGCGCTACCAGCTGCGCTACTACCCGAAAGAAAAACCCCTCAAAAAGCCGAGGGGCTTTTCGCGATGTGCGGGGCTCGAACCCGCGATCTCCGGCGTGACAGGCCAGCGCGATAACCAACTTCGCTAACACCGCAATTGATGTTTGAGATAATAGCAGTACTTTCTTTTTATGTCAACAGCTTTTTTAATTTTTCACGATTTTTTTTCAAAAAAAAGAATTTACCGCTGCGCCAGGAGGAAGTCCAGAAAATCCTTCTGGAAGAAGAACTTTTCGATTCCGAGAGACTTGAACCCTTCGTTCCATGTGAACGACGCGCTTATTCCTGGCGTCTCCGTCTTCAGCCCCTCGAGTTCCGGGAGGTCGAAAAGCGGTGTCGTCCTTACGAGGTTCTTCGGCTCGTGCCTGTGCGCGGCTTTGAGCATCGCGTCGATGACCATCGGGGTTATGACCGTTCTTATGACTTCGTTCTGGAACATGTTCGTCTTGTGGTTTATGTTGAAGGAGATGCCCGCGAGGGAGCAGAACAGGAACGAGTCGAATTTGATGAGAATTTCATGTTTCTCTATCTCGACGAGGAACAGAAAATCGTTGTCCGATATCGTCGTCATGAATTCTGCGCGGCTTATCTGCTCCGTGGCTGACGGCGTCAGCTTCCGTATTCCCTGCTCCGAGAAAACATCCTTGAGGTGCTTTTTGAGTATCGCCGAAAAATCGTCCATGAGCGTGCCGAATTTCGCAATCTCGGCGTCCGTCGCTATGGTTTCCCTTTTGAAGGCCGGAGCTTCTTTTTTCTGCGTCGGAACTACCGGCCGTCCGAGCAGCCTGTCTACTTCGTCTTGGGAGAGGCTTATGTTATTTGCATTATCCATTCCCTTATTCTATACCGTATTTTTGATGATTGCACGGCATTTTAAGAAAAAACGCAGACAAGCGGTTTTAATACCGTAATAAGTTGCATTCTTGGCGGCGGACGATTGTTTTTTCGTTTTATTTTGCTCTTTCCGTTTTTTTATTCCGCGTGATTCTGTATAATCGACTAAATGAAAAGGATATTGTTCATCTGCCATGGAAACATCTGCCGTTCGCCGATGGCGGAGATGGTTTTCAAGCACATCGCTGCCAGCCGCGGGAAGGGCGCGGATTTCTTCGTCGATTCTGCCGCCACGACGTATGATGCAATCGGCTGCCCGATACATCGCGGGACGAGGAGCGCGCTTGTCCGCAACGGCATTCCGTTCACGGAGCATGTCTCGCGGCTCGTCACGGCGGACGAATACGGCTCGTTCGATTTTATTGTGTGCATGGACGACGAGAACGTCCGCCACCTTGCACGGATTTTCGGTTCTGACCCGGAGGGGAAAATCCACAAGCTGCTCGAATACTGCGGAGAGGCGCGTGATGTCGCCGACCCGTGGTATACGGGGAATTTCGACGAGACGTTCGACGATGTGATGCGCGGGTGCACGGGGCTTTTTGGAACAATTTCAGAGGAGTCAAAATGAAAGAATTTCTGTCTTACGATGTTGTGAGGAACAACGCAATCAAGCTTGCCGAGAAAATCTACAGGGAGGACGGTTTCGTCCCGGATGTCATCTATACGTCGCTCAGGGGCGGGGCGTACATGGCAAACGTCATAAGCGAGTATTTCAAGATTGCGAGGAAGACCGAGAAGCCGGTCCTCTATGCCGCAGTCGTCGCGAGAAGCTACACTGACGTGCATCAGAGCAGCGCCATCAGGATTGACGGGTGGACGTATTCGCCGGAGCATCTGCGCGCGGGCGACAAAATCCTCCTCGTCGATGATATTTACGATACGGGGCGTACGCTCAACTATCTCGTCGAGGTTCTGATGAGCTACGGCGTCCCGAGAAAGGACATCAAGGTCGTCGTCCACGATTTCAAAAATTTCCTCGACAGGCCGACACTTCCGATAAAGCCGGATTATTGGTGCCGCAAGTTCGACATCGCGAAGCCGGAGGAAGACAGGTGGATTCACTATATGAGCCACGAGCTTGTCGGTTTGTCGCAGGAGGAGCTTGAGGAGAACTACTTCAAGCAGGATGAGGCGCTGCGCCCGATTCTCGGACGCCTTTTGGGCAGCGGGGAGTAGAGCGGGGAAGGGGATTGCAGGACGGTGCGGGTTCTTTTTTCTGTATTCGCTTTGCTTTTTTCGCTTGCCTTAGAGGCTGCGGCTTCTGTTCGCGTAATCTCCCCTGTCGCGGGAAGGTGGGCGAACAGGCAGCCGCTCGTACTCGATATCGGCGATGATGAGGAATGCTTCTACTCGTTCACGTCGTCAAATCCCCTCGACTCCGGTTTCGCTTACGATGGTCCCGTCCTGATAGACGTGGGCGGCGACGTCAAGCTCCGCATCGTCTGCTTCGGGCGGGACGGCAGCCGCGAGGAATTCGCTGTCGATTACACGGTCGCGTCGGAGCCGTCGTCTTTTTCCTCCGGCATCGAGCGCGATTTCTTCGAGAAGGTCGCGTCGGCGGGCGTTGTTCCCGTTTCCGGCGGTGAGAAACTTGAGATTCCCGCGACGCTTTCCTATTGCATAGGGGACGGCGACATGCCGTTCATCCCCGGGAAGACGATTTCCGTCAGCGAGCCGAATGCCCTTTCGCGCTACGTTCCGTGCACTGTCTCCTCCGCTTCCGCGTCCTGCCGTTTCGTGATATTCGTCGTGGGAAGCGGGGCAGGGACGTTCGCGCGCCTTTCCGTGCCGTTTTCCGTCGAGGACTGGAAGTGGATTTCGTTCGGCGACAGGAGCCAGATTTGGCGGATTGACGACGGGATGTGGATGAAGGCGGGGACGGGCGAGAAAATAGAGGTTGACAGGAGCGTCCCCCATTTCGTCGAGTGGCAGAGCGTCGAATACGAGGCGGGGAATCCCGTGCAGCGGTTTGTCCTTCCGGAACTCCCTTCCGTTTCCGTCGGATATTCGACTGACGGAGTGCGTTTTTCCCTTGTCGGGGACGCGAGATACCGCATGGGGATTTTTGACAGCGGCATCGCGGGGACTGTCAGCGACGGAGGCTCGTTCACCAGCGTCGTTTTCGATACATTTTCCGGCGACGACATAAGCGCCGATGCCGTTTTCTCCGTTTTTTGCGACGGCGTCTATCAGGGAACCTTGTCGTCACCGTTCTCCCTCGACAAACGTCCGCCGCTTCCGCCTGTTTTTTCCCCAAGCGAGGGCGGAAGCTATGCGCGCAGCTCGGTCGAGCTTTCCGTTCTTGCGGAGGACGGCGCCGACGTGTTCTGCTCTGTCGCCGAATTCTCCGCGGACGAAAGCGAAAATTCGAGCGGCGCGGAGGAATTCGTCCCGTATTCGGGGCCGATTCCACTTCCGTCGCATGGAGAGCGCGTCGTCCGGTACAAAGTCAGGGCATACGCGCGAGACAAAAGCGGGAACGCCGGCGGAATTTCCGAATACGGCGTCACTGTCGATGAATTCAACTATTACGTCTCCGCCAGCGCGCCGGATTCTGCGCGGGACGGAAGCCGCGGGCGGCCGTTCGGAAGCGTCGCCGAGATGGCGGACGTCCTCAAAAAGCACCGGTTCGCGCATTTCTACGTTTCGGGGATGGTTCCGTTCCCGGACGGCGAGACGGTGTTCCCGTCCAACTGCACGATAACGGCGGCGGAAAGCGGCTCAGGGTTCTCGATGGGCGACGGCGCATTTCTCACCGTCAGGAGCGCGAGCCTTGAGGTCGAGGGCTGCGTCTTTGAGAAGAAGGCGGAGGGCGGCGCGGAGTCGGACTCGAAGCGTATGTTCGTCCTTGAGAATGCGGGCGTGTCTTTTGACGGAACCGAAATCGTCGGGCACTTTCCGCTCGACGGGACTGTTCTGACGGCGATGAATTCGCTCGTCGTGTTCAGGAATGCCGGCGTCACCGTGCAGAGCTCCGAATACGGATGCGCTGTTTCTGCGCTCTCGTCGAAAATCTTCTGCGAGTCGAGCCGTTTCGCGTCCGTGTCGGGGATTGCCGTCGTTTTCAGCGTGCAGGGGGGCTCGTTCGACATGCGATCGTCGTCATGCCGCGTTGTCGGAAGGCGCGGGCGCATCGCGGAGCTTTCCGGCTCGGACGCGAAAATCCGCGGGAATTCGTTTTCCGCTGAATTCACGGCGAGGAAAGGCGGAATCCTTCCCGTCTGGAAGGACGATTCCACGGTGCTTTCCGATGAGGGCGGGAATTCCTCTGAAGGATTCTGAGCCGTATTTCTGGAGGTTTTTATGAAATGGGAATGTGGTCTTGATGAGGCGGGGCGCGGATGTATAGCGGGGCCCGTCGCTGCCGGATGCGTCGTTCTTCCCGCTGATTTTCCTGTCGGGATGCTCGACGATTCCAAGAAGCTTTCGAAAAAGGCGCGCGAGGCGGCTTATGCGGAGATTGTCGCGCGCGCGTGCTGGGGATTCGGCATCGTGGACAACAAGAAAATCGACGAGATTAACATCCTTCAGGCGTCGCTTCTCGCGATGAAAATAGCATACGAGAAGATGGCGGAGAAATTCCCGAAATGGGCGGAAGCGAACGGAATGCAGATTTGCGGCGATGCCGGAAGCTGCCTGTCAGCCGTCGTGGACGGAAATTTCGTCGCCGACATTCCCTGCGAGGTGCGGTGCGAGCCGAAGGCGGACGGGAACTACCCGTCCGTGATGGCGGCTTCGATAATCGCGAAGGTCGGGCGCGACGCGCTCATGGACGAATTCGACGCCGTATATCCCGGATACGGATACGCGAAGCACAAGGGTTACCCGACGAAAAGCCATCTCGAAATCTGCCGCTCCGTCGGTCCGAGCCCCATACAGCGGCTTTCGTTCGACATCCGCCCGAAATCGGAGAAGGCTTCGGGCAAAAAAAAGCCCGGCAGGCGGGACGATGATTCCTTTTTGCCGGGGTTGTTCGATTAAGATGAAAACGATTAGCCCTTTCGCGGGGCGTTCGTGGCGTGGTGAGGCGCTTCCCGCTTCGAATCAGTTTGCACCGTCGTCGGCGGGCTTGTCCGCGTCGCGCTTGCTGGCGATGTGGATGACTTTTCCAGTCCTCTTTATTCCGTCTGGCTGGCGCTCCTCCTCGAGGAAATTCTTCTTTCCGCGCTTTATGACGATTTTCTCGCCTGAGCCTTTGCCGAATTTCGCCTCTTTCGCGGCTTTCTTCGCTGCCTTCGCCTTCGCGCGCTCCTTTCTGTCCTTTTCGATGAATTTCAGGGAATCGTCGAGCCCTTTGAGAACCCGCTGCATGTCCTCCGCAAAAATCGCAATCTGATGCCTGTCGAAATCGGCACCTTCACCCTTTTTGCTCTCGACTATCTGGAGGAAGACGTCCCCCGCTCTGTTTTCCTTCACGTTGAAGAAGTACGACCTGTTGTCAAGCGTGACCTGCGTGGTAAAAAGCTCTCCTCTAATACCCATAATTTCCTTCCTTAAAAATGTATTTGGTTGATTTCATAAAAGACTTGTTGAATGATTGCGCATTCTACATCATACGGCGCGTTTGTTCAATCGCCCGCCCGCGCTGGAGAAGGCCGCTTTTTCGGGGCGGCCTCCTTTTTTGTGGATTCCGCCTCAGCTGAAGTCGGCGCAGATTTCGCCTACGGCTTTCGCGAGCGCGAGCATTCCTTCCTCCGTCGTGAGGTGGCCGAAGCTGAACCTGACGGCGGTGTCCTGGACTTCGCGGGATGAGCCCATCGCCTCTAGGATAGGCCGCGACTGTTTCTTTGCGGAGCAGGCGCTTCCCGTCGAGATTGCGAACCCCTTCGCGTCGAGCGCGCGCACCATGACGTTCCCGGGAATCCCTTTGAACGATGCCTGGACGACCCACGGGGAGAATTCCCCCGCACGCTCCGTCCTTCTTTCCGGGACGGGGGTGAACGCGCTGTTTTTCGAAAGCTCCTCGATGAAGTGCGCGGTCATCTCCTTCTGCGCGCGAAGCCGTTCCGCCGCCTCTCCGTCCGCGCCTTTCCGGATGTAATGCTTTTCGAGCACCTTGGCGAACGCAATCGCGCCGAAAAGGTTCTCCGTTCCGCTCCTGACGTTCTTCTCCTGTCCTCCGCCGACGAGGAAGCCCTTGAATTTCTCCGGGTGCGCCATGTACAAAAGCCCGATTCCGCGCGGTCCCGATATTTTGTGCGCGGAGAACGCGGCGCTGTCGATTCCTTTGTGCGCGATGTCGAGCGGAATTTTTCCTGCCGCCTGAACGCAGTCCACGTGGAAGTGCGGCTTCCGCTTTCCCCCGTACCATTCGGTTATCGCGTCGGCGATTTCCTCGAACGGCTGGATGCATCCCGTCTCGTTGTTGACCGCCATCACGGTGACGAAGAGCGTGTCCGGCGTGAGTGCTTCCCGTATGGCTTCCGCCGTCACGAACCCGTTCCTGTCGGGCGCGACCGTCTTCACGTCGAATCCGAGCCGTCCCATCGCGGCGCATTGCTCCCTGAGGGCGGGATGCTCAATCGCGCTGACGACAATCCTTCCTTTCTGCGACATCGCGCCCGGTCGTGCGAGGAGGGAGAGAAGCGGGATGTGGTCGCTTTCCGTCCCGCCTGATGTGAAGAAAAGCTGGCTTTCCTTCACGCCGATTGCGTCCGCCGCCCTTTTCCGTGCCGATTCGAGAGCGTTCCTTGCCTCGATTCCCGCATTGTGCGCCGAGCTGGGGTTCGCCCACGAGCGCATCGCCTCCTCAAGCGATTCCCTGAGAACGTCCTCGTCCGCGGGGCTTGTCGCCGCCCAGTCGAAATATCTTGCGGCGTCCATCATCGCTCCGCCCCGAGGACTGCGAGCACGTCGCCCTCGTCAGCTTCCGTTATGACGGTGTCGCACACGCCGCGCTGCAGGACGAACCTGACTTTTGACGACGAATTCTTCTTGTCCTTCTTCATCGCGCCGAAAATCGTCCGCGCGATGTCGCCGGCGCTTCCTTTTCCTTCCATCGCGGGGTGGATTTCGGAAGTCTCCCAGGTGTACGAGCGGAGCATTCTCTTGACCCGTTCCGCGTATTCCTTCGTGCACAGCCCGAGCCGCTCTGAAAGGTCGGCTGCGCGCGCCATTCCCCATGCGACCCCGTCACCGTGCGCGACTTTTCCCAAGCCGGCGCACGTCTCGAGCGCGTGCCCGAACGTATGCCCGAGGTTGAGGAGCATTCTCATTCCCTTCTCTGTCAAATCCTGCTCCACGACGGAAGCCTTCTCTGAGACGCAGGTGCGTATCATCTCGGAGATGAGCGGCGCGAATTCGCTTTTTCCGCGGCCGTCGAGGATTCCTGGATTCGATTCGAGCTTGTCGAAAAGAGGGGCAGAGAAGAGGAGCGCTGTTTTCACGACCTCGGCGAGTCCCGAGCGGTACTCGCTTTGTGGAAGCGTCTTTATGAATTCCGGGCAGATGTGGATTTTCTGCGCGGGGAAGAACGAGCCTATCATGTTCTTGTACGAGCCGAAGTCGCAGCCGGTCTTTCCGCCGACGGCCGCGTCTACCATCGACAGGAGCGTCGTCGGGACGAGCTCGCACCGCGCGCCGCGCTTGAAAATCGATGCCGCAAAAGCCGTCATGTCCGTTATGACGCCGCCGCCGATGCCGACGAACACCGTCGAGCGCTGCCCGTTCGCGTCGAGCGCCGCCGCCACTATCGACAGGACGCTCTCGATTGTCTTGAACGGCTCGCCCGCGCCGAGGATGACGAGAATGTCTTTTCCCGACCTCCGCTTGTGGACCGAATTCGCCGCGGCTCCCTTTCCCGTGCCGAATTCCGCCGTGAATTCCTCCATGCACGGAAGCGACGATACCGTCGTGTCCGTCACGAAAACCCTCTGCGGCATTTCGTCGCAGCCGCCGAGAAGCATCGCTTTCGGATTCGGCTCGCCCTCGTAGAACCGGATGAACGTTCTGTCCGTTCCCGGATGCACGGGCGGATATTCGATTATTTTCTCCTCGTAGTTCATGATTGTTTTCTCCTTGCTTTTTTCATTGTGAGCAGGCCTAGTATTCCTTTGAAGGCATCGCCTCGAATTCCGCGATGACTTTCTTCACGCGCTCGATGTCCCGCTCGAGAATCTTCTTGTAGTCGAGCGCCCCCGTCGCGATGCGCTCCCGCTCGTCCTCCCACGCCTGTATGTCGGTGAGGAAGAGGAATCGGAATTTCGATACGTTCGCCTTTTCCGCCCAAAGCTTCGCCTCCGTCCAGTAGTACAGTCCCGCCTGGTAGCATGAGAGCGATTTTTTCAGGTTGTCGACGTAGGCGTCCTTCCACGGCGCGTCGTAGAAATGCGCGACGTTCTTGTCGTAAATCCGACCGAGCCGCTGGTGCTGCTCTATGAGCTTCAGGTTCAGGTGCATCTGGAAAAGGAATTTGTACTTCTCCCAGTCCGTCTCCGTCTCGATTTTTGCCTCGGCGTACAGCGGGTTGGCGAAATCCGCCTCGGTCGCCTTCTCGAGCCAGTAGATGTTCTCGATGCAGTCGTCCGGATACTGCTGGTAGTGCACGTGGAAGAGCTTGTAGTAGTCTTCCTTGTATTTGACCATGTATGCGTCCGCCGTGAACGGGGCAAAAAACGCCGCCACCATGACAATGAGCGCGGCAACGGCTCGTTTCCCTGCATGTGCCGAAAGTTTTCTCAGTTTTTCCGTCATGTTTCTATTTTCGGAAGAATTCGCCCTTCGTGTCATCTCTACCTTTCGAGCATTCCCGCGTCCGATATCGCGCCGATTATTTCCGCCGCGACCTCCTCCTTCGTCTTCGCTGCGTCGATTGTCACGATTTTCATTCCCGTCCCCTCGAATTCGGAAATCGCGCGCTCGTACCGCTCCTCGGTTTTCCTCAGGAATTCGACTTCCTCGTAAATTTCCCGTTTTCCGCGCCCGCCGATTCTTGACAGGGAGACTTCCGGGGCGATTTTGAAGAAGAACAGCAGCTCCGGAAGCGGGAACGGTGCCTGAAGCATTTTTGCAAGCTCCCCGCCGCAGGTTACGCTCTGGTATGCGATGCTCGAAAAGAGATACCTGTCGCTGACGACGATTTTTCCCCCCGCGCAGATTCGCTCGATTCCGCCGTTGAAATCATCCCCGCCCGTTCCCCACAGGTGCTCGCACCGGTCCGCCGCGAAAAGGTACGCCGCCGTCCGCGGGTCGAGCCTGAATTCGCCGCCGAGCATCCGCCTGAGGAATCTTCCCGTCTCCCCGTTCGTCGGTTCCGCCGTCGGGAAGAACTTCCGCGCGTGGGGAGAATTCATGAGCATCTCTATCTGCGTCGATGTTCCCGCACCGTCAATCCCCTCAAAAACTATGAAATTCCTTAGAATCATCGCCATTTTCCCCTGCATCCGCCGTTTTTCGTCCTGTTCCGCCGCGGCATGCACGGAGAAGAATATATGAAATTGGAAGAAAATGATATATTTTTACTTCGGTACGAATCGTGAATCGCAGGCGGGTTTTAGGGCTTGTCGTAGGGACTGCCATCTTCATCATCCTTATTTCTCTCACCGGCTTGTTCGTGCGCCCCATATACGTCCGCCTGGAAGCGAAAATCACGGAAACGGAGCGCATGCTTTCCCGCGCCCTTACCGACGCGACGGGGCTTTCCCTGTCGTACCGCTCGCTTTCCCCGTCGCTTTTTTCGAACGTCAGCATACGCGGCATCGAGATTTCGGATGTCGCCTCGAAGCGGAAAATCGCCTCGATTCGGAAGGCTGTTATGGAGTACGACGTCGAGAAACTGTTCTCGGCGGACCCGCTCTCCGCGTTCGAGTCTCTTACCGTGAGCGGCATTTCCGTGGAGTACGATTCCGTCGAGAATTCGGAGGTCACGCGGAGGCTTGTCGAGCTTTTCGGCGGGAAGGACGCGGACGGCGGGAAAAAAAATTCGTTCGACATTGCCGGGTTCCGACTTCCGTTCGCGGTCATCGTCAAGGACATCTCCCTCCATTATTCCGACGGCACTAACGACGCCGTGACCCGCATTAAGAGGCTCGACCTTTCCGACGCGGGTGCGGGCGGAATCGGCGTGGTCGCGTCGGGGAACGCGGTTTTCTGCACGGACAAAATACGGGAAGGGAATCGTCGCGCGGAATTCGGCGTGTCGTACAATTTGTCGGGGACGTTCTTCGGCTCGCTCGAGGGAAGCTCCGCGACGCTTCAGCTGACCCGCCTTCCGTCGCACGATTATTCCGTGACGCGGCTCGACATGCTGATGAATTACGGCGACTCGAAAATCCAGTTCCGCACGATGAGGACGCGGCTTCCGTACAGCGCGTTCATGGAAATCGACTTCGCGAAGGAAAAGCTTCGCGCCGCGATGACGGCGGACGGTTTCGACCCGATGAAGCTCTTTTCCGTGCGCCGGCTTCCTTCCCTTGCCGCGAAGTTGTCCGGCTCCACGATTTCCGGGACGGCTGGCGCGGAGGTCTCCCTTTCCGGCGGCGGAATTTCGTTCGAGACCGACCTCGTCGTGCGCCTGACGGCAGGGCTTCTCGGCTCCCCGTCGAAAATCGTCTGCGTCTCGAAGGGAAACGAGCGCGTCGTGAAATTCAAAAAGGCGTCGCTCGAGAATTCGTATCTCGGGGCGTCGTTCGTCGGCGATATGGCGGTGAAGGGGCTTGCGCTTACGGGAAACGCCGCGCTCGACTACCTCAAGCTTCCGAACGGCTCGTATTTTTCGAGCGACCTCGTCTTCATCGAGCCTGCGGAGGGCGAGATTTTCGGCGTCACGGGTTTTTCGCCGCAGTTCTACCTGAATTCGTCCGTAGGAACGAAGGCGGTCACGGGCCTCGAGACTACCGTGCAGATTTCGTCTTCGTCCGTCGATTTCATCGGGCAGTTCTACGACTATTCCCATTCGGAAAGCGGGAGCGTCGCCTCGTTCGACGTGGACGGGAGCGTCCTTATCGACAGCAACGTCTACGTGCAGGTGAAGACGCACGCGTCCGACTTGTACGGGGACTCCGCGGCGGAGGCTGTGGCGTTTTTCCTTGGCGACGACGCGGCGGCGTCCGTTTACGGGATGAAGGAAAAACTTTCGCCGTACCTTTTCACGGGCGACGTCTACGTGTCGGTCGATGTCGATTCCCTTGAGTATACGTTCAACGCGCCGAACTGCATCTTCGCCGACGAGAGAAGCTCGAGCGACAGGATTCTCTTCGCTGCGGCGGACGGAACGTCCCAGTCGATTCAGATAAGCAGCTTCAACCTGCGCTACGGTGACGTGGGCGTGCAGGCTACGGCGTCGGTCGATTTGTCCGCGGGGTTCGACGACATATCGTTCAGGTGCGACCTCCTCGCGAATTCGCTGCCGTACTCGCTTTCGGGGAACATAACGCCGCAGTGGATTTCCCTTTCCGGCAATTACGGTTTCGAGTCGATGGTCAGCATCGCCGAGACGGGATTTTCGGACGGGGTGAGCGGGTTCGTCCAGTTCAACCAGCTTCCCGTTCCGCTCGGCACGTACATATTCACGGCCTCGACGATGTCCACGTTCGCCTGGAGCGCCGCCGACGGAATCGACGTCAACGTCGCGCGCTGCGAGCTTTCCGAGGCTACGGGCGCACTTCCGATGGATCCGCGCGTCTCGTTCACGGGGCGGCTCGCGAACTACGGCTTCGACTTTTCCGCGCTCACGTATTCCGACAGGTCGTCGCAGCTCGATTTTTCGGGGAGCGTGAACTGGTATCTCTCCGACGGGACCATCGATTACGCGAGCCTTGAGCTTGGCGGAAAGAACCCGTACTCGCCCGAGTCCGTCTCCGTCTCCGCGAACCTTTCGAATCCGAGCCACCTCCCGCTTTCAGCCGAGTCCGTCCTCAACGACTTCTATCTCTCCGCGAACGTTTCCGTCGACTCGTTCCCGTCGTCGCGTTTCCTTCCGAACCAGAACGCCGGGAACGTAATCGACGCGACGGTGAGCGCGACCGGGACGATAAAGAATCCGTTCGTCTCGATTGACGTCAGGAAGGCGTCGATGCTGCTTTCCGGGTACGATTTCGACGCGAGGGGCGTCATCGTGCTCGACGACAACGGGCTCAACGTCACCGATGTCTCCGCGTCGTGGGCTTTCTTCCGGCTTTCCGGTTTCTCAGCGGCAATCGATGCGGGGACGCTTTGCGGGACGGCATCGGCAGTCGCGGACATCTCGCTCGCGGGGCGCGACTTGCACGTTCCCCTTGATATGACGCTGACGAGCGTTCTTGACGGCGCGCCGGCGTCTCCGATAGCGGTTCCCGATTTCTTCTCCGTCTCGGTAAGCTCTCCGGGCGCGACCGGAACGATGTTCCGCCATGCGATGCCGTTCACGCTGAACGTCGTGCACATTCCGGGGCAGGACGGGGAGCCGGGGCAGATTGACGTCTTCACGGACAACAGGAAGGGATTCCACGCGTCCGTCGTCGGCGGGCACATAACGGCATCGACGGGGCGGAACCCGACGCTCGCGTTCGACCTTGACGGGCGGCTTGAGGGCGGCGGCATGGATTTCATCATGTCGGGAATCGAGTGCGACCTCGCGCGCGTCTGCGATGTCGTGGACATCCCGATGATATCGTTCGGCTCGGGGCATCTTTCCGGGAACGTCAGGATTTCGGGGCTGACGACCGACCCCGAATTCGCGGGATTCGTCGATATCGGCGACTTCTCGCTGAGCGTCCCGGCGTTCTCCCCGTATCCTCTGACGGCGTCCGCGGTGCAGGTCGCCGCCGGTGCCGACGGGGTGAACATGCCCGAGACCGTCTTCTCGTGCGGGAAGGGCGCAGTCGCGCTCAGCTCCGACATCACGTTCGACCGGTGGAGCATCGCGAACGTCTCCGTGCGCGTCTCGACAAAGAAATTCCGCGGTCTTCCCGTTGATATGACGATGCCGTTCATGCACCTCAAGGGCGACGCGCGCGCCGACGTCTCCCTGTCGATTTCCATGCCCGACGAGATTGTCGTCAGCGGAAGCCTCTACGCCGACAACACCGACCTTGAGATTGTCGCCAGCGAGCTCCAGAACCAGCTTTCGTTCGAGGGGCTGATGGACTCCCTCATAAAAAACAGCAAGCTCAGCATGGAGAAGATATTCGGGAAGTCGAAGAAAAAGAAGGAGAAGGAGAAGAAGGACGACGAGTCGAAGAAGAAGCCGGAGGAAGCGGCTCCCGCGATGATGATGAACGTCGCCGCCGACCTCCGCGTGAACGTGGGGCAGAACGTGCGCATCCTGTTCAACCCGTTCATGCGCGGCGTCCTCGCGCCGAACACGCCGATCGATTTCTCGTTCGACACGCGCTCGGGGGAATTCTCCATCGTCGGGGACGTCTCCCTGCACGGCGGGGAAGTCGCGTGGCTCAACAGGAACTTCTACCTCAAGAACGGGCTCATATCCTTCAACGAGACGCAGGACGGAATCGACCCGCGCGTCACAATCCGTGCGGAGACGAAGGAGCGCGACTCCGAGGGAAACCGCGTCACGATTGTCCTTTCTGCGGAGAACCAGCCCGTGAGCAAGTTCAACCCGGTTTTCTCGGCGACGCCCGCGAAATCGGAATACGAGATTATGGAGCTTCTCGGCGAAGTCCTCACCGCGGATTCCGACAACATATCGTCGATTGCGCTTGCCGGCGGCGATTATCTCGTGCAGGCGACGGTCATCCGCGAGATTGAAAATGCGTTGCGGGAACTCTGCAATTTTGATATATTCTCAATCCGAACCAACGTGCTGCAGAACGCCATAAAGCAGGGGTTCAGCCAGGATAAGGATGATGAGGACGGTCAGGTCACATTCAGTAACTTTTTCGACAATTCTACTGTTTACATCGGTAAGTATTTCGGCAGTGCGATTTATGTAGACGCCATGTTCCACTGGGTTTACGACGAGACGAAACTTGCGGACGGGAATTCCGTTGACGGGCTGGTTTTCCAACCGGAATTCGGATTCGAGATGGCATCCCCGTTCGTGAATATCCGCCTGGGGGTTTCCCCTGATATAGAGTCGATTCAGAACAATATGTGGCTTCCCTCAACATCAATCACATTATCATGGAAACACTCATTTTGATTAAAAAACTGGAGTTCTTATGAAACGTAATTGTCTCCCCATCCTTTTTGCAGTCACCCTGCTTTTTTCTTTCTTTGCCCTGCCGGTTTCCGCCGACGAGGCGGAAGAACCTTCCGGCGCGACGGAGATGTCCGACGGGGACTGGTATTACGGAAAGCCCATCCGCTCCGTCTCGTTCAAGGGGCTGAAGCACACGGACAGCAAGGATGTCGACGGCGTGTCGAGCGGGTTTATCGGCGAGATGTTCACCGACGAGGTGTACCAGAATCTTCTCGACAGGATTTATGCGATAGACCTCTTCGACGAGATTGAGCCGCAGGTCAGCAGTTCCGGCCGCGGAAACACGGTCGACATAACGTTCGTCGTCAAGGAGAAGCCTTCCGTGCGGAGGATTCTCGTCACGGGAAACAGGCAGGTGCGCACGGCGGAAATCAAGGATGCCGTCTCAATGAAGGAGAAGGAAATCTTCATCGCGGGAAAACTCGCCTACGAGGAGCGCGCAATCCGCTCGCTCTACCTTGAGAAGGGATTCACGAACGTGAAGGTTTCGTCGTCCACGAAGGAGACTGAGAAGGGAATCGACGTCCTATTTACGATTGACGAGGGGCGCGCGACGGTCATCACCGAGATAAAATTCACGGGGACGAAGGCTGTCTCCGCGAAGACTCTGAAAAAGAAGATTAGGCTCAAGGAGGCGGGATTCCTCTCGAAGGGCGCGTTCCAGGAGTCGATGCTCGAAATCGACAAGAAGCTTATCGCCCTGTATTACCAGAACATCGGATATATCGACGTCAAGTCGGACGACGTCACCAAGACGGTCACCCCGAACGAGGAGAAGCGCCGCGACGAGCTTACGATAACGTTCCACATCCAGGAAGGCGAGCGCTACACGTATTCCGGAATCGAATTCAGCGGCAACGAGATTTTCTCCGACGAGGAGCTTCTTTCCAAGATGAAGATTCAGCCGGGCGCTGTTTTCAACATCACGAAATTTCAGGAGAGCCTGACGGGAATTACGGACCTCTATTACGAGAACGGCTACACGGCGAACAGGTTCCGGCCGGTCGAGAACAAGGATTCGGAGAACAAGACCGTCTCGTACACGTTCATCATCACGGAGAATTCCAGAAGCCACGTGGAGAGCGTCTCCATAAAAGGAAACAACAAGACGAAGGAGCACGTCATAACGCGCGAGATTCCGATTCAGGTCGGCGACATCTTCTCGAAGACGAAGATTGAGACTGGTCTGAGAAATTTGAGGAACCTCCAGTATTTCAGCAACGTCGACTGGCAGTATCTTCCCGGCTCCGAGGAGAACCTCGTCGACCTCGTGTTCAACGTTGACGAGCAGTCCACGACGTCCGTAGAATTCGGCGTCACGTTCTCCGGCGTGTCCGACCCGGACGAGCTTCCGTTCGCGCTTTTCGCGAAGTGGCAGGACTCGAACATACGCGGCTCGGGAAGGTCTGTCGGCGTGTCCTCGACCATCGCGACGAACGAGCAGTCGCTGAGCCTCAGCCTTTCGGAGAACTGGTTCCTCGGGCTCCCGCTCAGCGCTTCGGTAAGCACGGAGATTTCGCATTCGAACAAATACGCGTACAGGCTTTCTATTGCCGGCGACGGAACGGTGGACGACGACTCGTACTACATGCAGTACGAGCGCTGGAAGTGGGCGCTCGGCTTCTCCGTCGGCAGAAGGTGGACGCCGGACTGGGCAATCATATCGCTTGCCGGCGGCGTGAACGGAAGCCTCCTCAACAACATATACGACTCCGAGCTGTGGATTCCCGTCGATACGTCCGTCAGCGAGTACGCGAACAACTGGGGATGGCAGAATTCCGTCTGGGCGTCGTTCTCGGTGGACGACAGGAACATAAACTACAACCCGTCGCGCGGATGGTTCGCAAGCGAGCGTCTTACATGGTACGGTCTCACGCCGATCGAAACGGAATTCTTCCTCAAGACGGACACGAAACTCGAGAAATACTTCACGCTGTTCGACATAAACGTCACCGAGTCGTGGAATTTCAAGGCTGTTCTCATGGGATACTCGAACCTCGCGCTTCTTTTCCCGGCACCGGGCTCGGGAATCGGGGATTCGAGCAAGCTCTACATAGACGGAATGTTCAACGGAAGGGGATGGACGGACATCTACAACAAAGTGCGCGGAAAAGCGGCGTGGAACAACACGGTTGAGCTCCGCGTTCCCGTCATCCCGAACGTCCTCGCGCTCGACTGGTTCGGCGATGCCGCGGTCATCAAGGATAGCCCCGACGCGCTGTTCCACGATTTGTCCGTCGAGGATTTCTACTTCAGCACGGGCCCCGGCGTCCGCTTCCTCATCCCGCAGTTCCCGCTCAGGCTCCTTTTCGCGAACACGTTCAGGATAGAGGACGGAAGCATCAGCTGGGAAGACAAGTGGCAGTTCGTCCTGTCGTTCGTCATCACGAATAGATAGCCGCGTTTTCCGTCCGCCGGGCGCGGGCGGTCCGATTTTCCGAAAGATGGGCGGAAAGGGGCGTTCCCTTTTTCCGCGCCTTGATATTTTAGGGGGCTTCTTTTATGAAGAGGTTTTTCATTGCGCTTTCTGTCGCGCTCGCGATTTCATTTTCCGCCGCCGCGCAGCAGATAACGAGATTCGGCGTCGTTGACACGGCGAAGGTTTATCAGGCGTATTTCAGGACGTCCGCTCCTATGCGTTCGTATGATTCGAAAAAGGCTGAGGCTCAGAAGGAGATTTCGAAGCGCACGGAGGAAATCCGCCGCCTCAAGCAGCAGAAGGCTGATGCCGAGCTCAACGCGGACGAGCAGCTTGCCGCAAGGCTCGACGCCGACATCGTCAAGAAAACGGACAGCCTTACCGAATACACAAAATCGAAGAACCTGGAGCTTGAGAATCTTCGCAACAGCCTCAGGAATTCAAACGAATTCTACAACAAGCTTTACAAGGTCATCGAGCGGGTCGCCGAGAACGAGGGGCTTTCCGTAATCCTCAGCCTTCAGGATGACCGCTCGATTCTTTGGTACAGCAATTCCGTCGACGTCACGGACAAGGTTATATCGGAGCTGGACCGCTAGGCGTCCTGTTCCGCAGTCGTTCGAGTCGGGATTCGTCCCGGCTCTTTTTTTCGGCGGGATTCGTTCCGCCTTTCGTTGTTTTTTTGGAGGGGTTTTGATGGGAAAGGACAGCGTCGTCGCGGGCTGCGTTCCGTCCAAGTCGGGTTCGATGGAGGATACGCCGCTGATGCGCCAATATCAGGAGATGAAGGAAACATACAAGGACGAGGTCCTTTTCTTCCGCGTCGGTGATTTTTACGAGATGTTCAACGACGATGCGGTGGAGATTTCCCGCCTCCTGAACCTCACGCTGACTCATCGCGGCTCGCAGCCGATGTGCGGGATTCCGTATCACGCGTCGAAGCGGTACATCGCGCGGCTTTTGCGGTGCGGGAAGCGCGTCGCCGTGTGCGAGCAGGTTTCGGAGCCGACGGGAAAGGGGCTTACGGAACGGAAGGTGGTGGAGGTCATAACGCCGGGAACTGCCGTTGACGGGGATTATATCGAGGGCGTGGCGAACAACTTCCTCGCGTGCCTTTTCGTCAGGGGGCAGTCTGCCGGATTCGCATTCGTCGACGTGACGACGGCTGATTTTTTCGCGACGTCCTGGTCCGTCTCCGACATGGAGGAGTCCTTCTCGAAGGAGCTGGGGCGCGCGCATCCGAGGGAGCTTATCCTTCCCGAATCGCTTCGGAGAAACAATACCGTGCAGCGCCTCATTTCGCTTGACGGCGGGATTGCCTGCTCGTATTACCCGGACTGGAATTTCGACGCCGAAAAATCGTTCGGAAGGCTTTGCGCGCAGTTCGGGACGAAGAACCTCAAGTCGTTCTCGCTTTCCGAGCTTTCGCCCGAAGTTCCGCCGGCGGGGTTCCTTCTCGACTACGTCCAGAAAATGACGATTACGGCGACCCCGCACATCAATTCGATAAAAGTATATAAGGACAGCCAGTTCGTCATGATGGACGACTCTTCCCGGCGGAACCTTGAGATTGTCGCGAACCTCCGCGACGGAAGCGCGCAGTTCTCCCTTCTTGAGGTTATCGCGCGCACGAGGACCGCGATGGGGCGGAGGCTCCTTCGCTCGTGGCTCCTTTATCCGCTCCGCTCCGTCGGCGATATAAAGATGCGGCAGGATGACGTGTCCTTCTTCTTCGGCAACGGAGGAATGAGGGATGACGCCGAAAGCCTTTTGTCGTCGATACTCGACGTCGAGCGCCTCGCCGGAAGAATTGCGATGGAACGCGCCCATGCGAAGGATTTGCAGGCGTTGCGCGCGAGCCTCGACGCGTGGATACGGATGGCGGAGAAACTTTCCGCTGCCGGTTTCGGGACTTTCGAGCTGGAAAAGGCGAGGGAGATATCCGCGCTGATATCCTCTTCTATAGAAGAAGACCCTTCGACAACGTTCGGGGACGGGCGCGTCGTGAAGGCGGGGTGGTCGTCCGAGCTTGACGGCTACCGCGATATGCAGGAGAACGCCGGCCGAATCCTTGAGGAGTACGCCGCGGAGGAGCAGCGTCTGACCGGCATCCAGAACCTGCGCATAAAGGTGAATTCGATTTCCGGATATTACATCGAGATAACGCGCGGGAAAGTTTCCCAGGTTCCGCCGCATTTCATAATGCGCCGCTCCCTCACGAATTCCGACCGGTTCACGACGCCGCGCCTTCAGGAAATCGAAAGGCAGATGAACGAGGCCGCGTCGAGAATCGTCGAGACGGAGCGCGCCCTTTTCGCGGAGATTCGCGCGAAGATTGCCGCGGAGTCCTCGTACATTCTTTCCGTCGCCCATAAAATCGCGTACGTCGACGTCGTTTCGGCGCTCGCTTCTTCGGCCGTCCTCAACAGGTGGGTGCGCCCCGTCGTCGATGACGGGGACGAGTTCCGCGTCGTCGGCGGCCGCCATCCCGTAGTCGAGGCGCATCTTCCGTCCGGGGAATTCGTTCCGAACGATATCGTCGTGTCGTCGGCCGGAGACGGAAGCGCGTCCTTCGGTCTCATAACGGGGCCGAACATGGCGGGAAAATCGACCTATCTCAGGCAGAACGCCCTTCTCGCGCTGATGGCGCAAATCGGCTCGTATGTTCCTGCCGAAGAGGCGCATGTCGGCGTCGTCGACAGGATATTCTGCCGCGTCGGCGCGAGCGACAACCTCGCGCGCGGCGAGTCGACGTTCCTCGTGGAGATGACGGAGACCGCGTACATTCTGCGCGGCGCGACGAGAAAATCTCTCGTCATAATGGATGAGGTCGGGCGCGGGACATCCACCGAGGACGGGCTTTCGATTGCATGGGCAGTCTCGGAATATCTTCTCAACACGATACAGTGCAAGACGCTTTTTGCGACGCATTACCACGAGCTTACGAGAATGGTCCATCCGTCGCTCAAGCTGATGTGCATGGACGTCCTTGAAGACGGGGACAAGGTCGTCTTTTTGAGGAAGATGAAGGAGGGCGCGAGCGAGAATTCGTACGGAATCCACGTCGCGTCCCTCGCGGGAATCCCTCAGACCGTCATAAAAAGGGCGTCCGAGATTCTTTCCTCCTTGCAGGATTCTGCCGGTTCCGGTTCATGCAGGATTGAGACGTCAACCGTTCCCGACGTCCCGCCGAACCCGCGCCTTTCCGTCACGATGCCGGGGCTTTTCTCGGACGAGGAGATTGTTCTTGAGGAAATCTTGTCGGTCGACACGGACGAGATAACGCCGAAGCAGGCTTTGCAGATTATCGAACGGTGGAAGTCGGCGCTTTCCGGAACGTGATTTTTCGCGTGCGGTCGGCGAGATGACGGCGTATAACAGAAAATTATAAGGGGTTTTTGAAAAAAGGCGCGCGTCGAGAGGATATTTATGCCGTATGTTTTCGATGCTGCTGTTCCCGTTCTCGTTTACCGAGCCGCCGTTCAGGATTTTTTTCTTCCTGCTGTCCGTTTTCCGTGCCGCGCTGTCGTTCGTTTTCGGCGGCGAGGTGTGCGCGGGATGCGGGCGGAGGACTGTCGTGTATCCGCTCTGCGCTGATTGCGCGTCGACATTCCTCCTCCCGCCGCCGCCTCGCTGCCCTTCGTGCGCGTCGCTACTTTCCGGGGGCGAGAACATATGCTGGCGGTGCCGTGACGGCATCGGGAAGAAGCTGTCCGTCGCGGGAATGCATCCGGCGCACTCGTATGCGCTCTGGCGGAAGGAATTGCTTTTCGACTGGAAATCGAGGGGAATACGAAGCTTGTCGCCTTTTTTCGCGGCGCTTGCCGAGCGGAAGATTCGCGATGCCGAAAAAGGCGAGGATTCTCCGTTGTGCGTCGTTCCTGTTCCGCCCCGCCCGGGGAAGATAAGGCGCCGTGGGTGGGATCAGGTTGACGAGCTCTGCTTCTATCTCCGGCACGGATACGGGCGGCGTGTGCTCCGCATTTTGAGGCGTCTTTCCAAAAACCAGCAGAAAAAGCTTTCCCGCGAAGAGCGGCTCGGGACGCGGGGAAAAGGCTATCGTGCCGTCGACGGGAAAAAACTGCGGAAGGCTCTTTTCCGCGCGGGGTTTGATTCTGTCCCGGAGACCGTCGTCCTCGTCGATGATGTCGTGACAACCGGCGCGACTGTCTGCGATTGCGCTTCCGTGCTGGCATCGCTCGGTGTCAGGCGGGTGCACTGCGTGTCGCTGTTCATTGTCGATTGATTTTCTTTGATTTTTGCGTTCCTGTTCATTATACTGTAGGATATACTTTTTCAGACGAGGTCTAGTTTTATGGAGAAAGAAGAAATCAGGGGCTATACGATTGAGGAAGCAGTCGCCGAGGCGCGCAGGTGCCTCAACTGCCCGAAACCGCTGTGCCGGACTGGTTGTCCAATCGAGAATGAGATTCCTGCTTTCAACCACGCCGTTTCCGTTGGGAATTTTGGAGAAGCATTCGAGATAATTTCGCGCAAGAGCAATCTTCCCGCAATCTGCGGGCGCGTATGCCCTCACGAAAACCAGTGCGAGGGGCATTGCGTCCTTGCAAAGAGCGGAAAGGGAATAAAGATTGGTCAGATAGAGCGTTTCGTCGCAGATTTCGAGGCTGAGGCAAAATTCGCGAAAGATGCGAAAATCGTAAGGACCGAGGGAAAAGTTGCCGTGATAGGTTCCGGTCCCGCCGGGCTTACCGTTGCGGGCGATCTTGCGCGCAAGGGCTATGAGGTTACCGTTTATGAGGGGGAAAGCGAGCCGGGCGGTGTTCTCCTTTACGGAATTCCCGAATTCAGGCTCCCGAAAGATGTTGTCCGGAGGACGACGAAGAAAATCGAGGAGCTGGGCGTAAAATACATAACGAACACGATGGTCGGCGTCGATATAACGGTCGAGGAGATGTTCAAGAACGGTTTTGATGCCGTTTTCATCGGAACCGGAACGGCGCTCGCGAAGTCGCTTGACCTTCCCGGCAAAGACTTGACCGGCGTAATCCAGTCGAATTATCTTCTCAGGATGGTGCGCCTGTATCAGGACGGCAACGTCGAGAAGGATGATGTCCCCATCAAGGAAGGCGACAACGTAATCGTCATCGGTGCGGGGAACGTCGCTATGGATGCCTGCCGCACGGCTGTCAGGATGAAGGCTGCCTCCGTTACTGTCGCGTATAGGAAGACCGTCGAATTCATGCGCGCGGCGAAAGCAGAGTATGACGGCGCGATAAAGGACGGCGTCGATTTCAAATGGGAGCACGCGCCGCTCGAATTCGTCGGGGAGAACGGATGCGTTACCGGGCTCCGTTGCCAGACGCCGGAGGGGGAGGTTGTCCTTCCGGCAAACAAGATTCTCCTCGCGATAGGCTCTCGGCCCGCAGCCCGCATTCTCAGCACGACGCAGGGAATCGACTGCGATGAATCCGGTTATGTCATAACGAAGCAGAAGCCGTATGGAATGACAAGCCGCAGGGGAATCTTTGCCGGCGGAGATGTCGTTCACAAGCCTGCGACCGTCGTTCTTGCAATGCGCGAGGCAAAAAAGGTGGCGGAAGGAATCTCTCAGTTTCTTGAGGCAAAGAAGCTGCTTGGAGAGTAAATTATTTCATATCGGGTATTTGAGCCTGTATGCGGGTTCAAATACCCGGGCACTTTGGGGGATATATGGCAGAAAACACGCAGATTCAGCTCGTCACGTTCCAGTTGGGTGAGGAAATTTACGGCGTCGATATCATGGACGTCAAGGAAATCGTAAAGGTGACTAAGGTTCGCCCGATTCCTAACGCGCCTTATTACGTCGAGGGCATATTCAACCTTCGCAGGGAGATAATTCCTGTCATAAATTTGCACAAGCGGTTCCAGATTCAGAAGCTCGAGCAGACCGAGGAGGAGAACGAGTTTGAGGGCGGATTCATAATCCTCAATATCGACAACAACAAGGTCGGAATCATAATCGACAAGATTGCCCGCGTCGTTACAATCAATACGGAGGACATAAAAGATCCGCCGCAGATGATTTCGGGCATCGGAACCGAATACATAACGGGCGTTGTCCGTCAGGATTCAAAATATCTTATAATGCTCGACATCAGGCGAATCTTCAGCGCGAAGGAAATGCAGAAGATTATCGCGACGGATGTCGTCGCTTCCGAGTAACATGGTTCCTGTTTTCAGCTCAACAATCAGAAGAAAGGAGATGGACGCGGTTCTGTCGTGCCTTGTGGACGAGAAGGTCGGTCCGGGGGAGATGAACGCGAAGCTCGTTTCCGCCGTGAAGGATTTTTTCGGCGTTGCAGGCGGTGTCGCGTTCAGAAGCCCCGAGATTGCGCTTTCCTATGCGCTGAAATCGCTCGGCGTGGAAAAAACTTCCAAAATAATGATTTCGGCGCTCGCTCCGGGGTGGCAGTATTCTGCGGTGCGGGAAATGGGGTTCGTTCCGCTTGTCCTTGATGTGGACGAATCGAGCGGCCTTGTCTCCGCGGATGCCGTGCAGAAGGGAATACAGTCAGGCGGTTCCGTCCTTATTCTCCACGAGACGATGGGGATACTGCCGGATTCCGATGAGATGGAGCGCATCCTCGATTTCGGGATTTTTGTCATAGAGGATATATCCCAGGCTGTTGGGGCTGGGATTTTCAAGGACGGTCTTGGCGGGGATGATTCCGTCGCCGACGGGATTCGCGATGATGATGTTCAGGAAGAGAGCTCCATCAGGAGGGCCGGAACGTTCGGCGTTTTCGCCATTCTCGGGCTTGAGGAGAACGACTGCGTTACCGGCGGCGGCGGCGCGGTGCTTCTCGCTCCTTCCCGGCGCGATTGGCTTGTCCTCAAAAAGATTTCCGAATCCGCGTCCCGGACGGAAATTCTCGGGGATTTGAACAGCGCGCTTGCGTTCGTGCAGCTCAAGGAATTTTCCCGCAACGAGGCGGCAAGAAAAAGCATTTTCTCTTTCTATAAAAAAGCGTTTCCGTCCTCGTCGAAAAACAGGCTTCTTTCGCACGGGCAGGGGGTGGAGCGTTCCGTTTGGTCGTTTCCCGTCGTGCTTGCCGGAAACTTTCCGGATGCGGAGCAGTATGCGAAACGAAAGGATGTCTCGATTGCGCACGCCTATTCGGATTCTGTAATCGCGCGTATTCTCCGTGAGGAGTCGGAGCTTGACGAATCCGGCGCTCCGTCCGACGTGAATCTGGAGCTTCTTTCGAACATGCTGATTCGCTCGAAGTCCCTGTACTTGAGGACCGCGCTTTTTCCGCTTTATCCGAGGATGAATTCGGAGACTGTCTCGAAAATCACAAAGATAATGGCGACCCTGCCTTGAGAAGTTCCATTCTCTTTATGGAAAGGATTCTATGAAAAAATACAAAAAGTGCTTAATCGTCGTGAATTCCTTCAAGGAGGAATCCAAGAATCTCGGCGCGACGGTCGAGGCGTATCTTGCGACGCGGGGAATTCAGGCGGACGTCTTCGTCTTCAACGGTTTTTCGGAGCAGTATCCGTTCCACGGGTATGATTTCGTTATTACGATGGGCGGGGACGGCACCGTTCTCTTTGCGGCGCGGGGATGCGTGTCGCTCGGAATTCCCGTTTTTCCCGTCAATTTCGGCTCGTTCGGCTTCATCGCGAGCGTCCAGAAGGATGAATGGCGCGCGGAGCTCGATTCCTTTCTTGCGGGGAATGCCGTCATCGAGGAGCGCTCGATGCTTCAGGCGGATTTGATTCGCGGGGGGACGAGGAGGCTCAGCTCCGTCGGCCTGAACGATATCGTCGTCAGCGCGGCGCACGCCGCCCATACGATTTCGTATACGGTTTCGTATGATGACATCCCGTTGGGGGAATTCAAGGCGGACGGGATAATCATATCGACGGCGACCGGCTCGACCGCCTATTCGGCAAGCGCCGGCGGCCCGATAATAGACCCCGGCCTTGACGCGATGGTGCTGACGCTTATAAACGCGTTTTCGCTGTCGAGCCGCCCGATTGTGCTGAGCCCCGACGGTGAGCTGGTGATAGAGATAATTCCGTCCCGCGTGTCGGGCGTCATCATTTCGGTTGACGGTCAGATTCCGATTGATTTGCATGTCGGTGACAAGGTTCGCATACGGCGCATTCCCGAGCGCGCCCGGCTTATAGGATGCACCAAGGAAAAATTCTATAATGCGCTGCGCTCAAAATTGAATTGGTCCGGAGGTCCGCAGAATAATGCTTGAGGATTTGTCGATAAAGGATTTCGCGCTCATCGATAATGCTGTTATAGAATTGGGCGATGGGTTTACAGTGCTTTCCGGCGAGACGGGTGCGGGAAAATCGCTCCTTATCGGCGCGCTCACGTTCCTTCTCGGAGGGAAAAGCGGCGCCGATTTGGTTCGTCCGGGCGCGTCGGAGGCGACCGTGTCGGGGACGTTCACTGTTGACTGCGGGAATGTCCGCAACGGATTCGACGCCGATTCCCCCGAGTGCGAGCCGTCCTCGGCGTGCGAGTGGCTTCTTGCCCACGGCATTACCCCCGAGGACGGGCGTGTCCTTGTGCGCAGGTTCGTCAGGGCGAACGGGAAATCCGGCTGTTTTGTCGGCGACACTGCCGTCACGCGCGCGGAGCTTTCCGCGTTCAGCTCTTTCCTCGTCGATATCCACGGTCAGCATGAGCACCAGAACCTCATGAAAGTTTCCGAGCACAGAAAATATCTCGATGCGTATGCGGGAATTTCCGGGCGCGTGGCTGAATTCACGGCGGTGTATCAGCAGCTTGCGGAGAAAAAGCGCCGCCTCGAGCAGCTTGTCGCGGACAGCAGGGACAGGGAGCAGCGGATAGAGCTTCTTTCGTTCGCCGTCAACGAGATTTCAGGCGCGAATATATCGCGCGGCGAGGACGAGGAGCTTCTGGAGGAGGAGACGCGGCTTTCGTCGTTCGAGAAGCTGTATTCGGATGTCAGCGCGGTGGAGGCGATTCTTGGCGGGTCGGACGATTCTGACGGCGTCGTGTCGTCGCTCAAAAAGGCGCGCGCGTTCGCTTCCCATTCGGCGTCTTTCGACAAGGCGTTGGGCGCGCTCTCGCAGCGTATTGACAGCGTTTTCTACGAGCTCGGCGACATAGCCGACGAGGTTTCCTCATATTTGCGCGGCTTGGTTTTCGATCCGTCGAGACTTGAGCAGGTTCAGGAGAGGCAGCAGCTGCTTTCGTCGCTCAAGCGTAAGTATGCGTCGTCTCCTTCTGCCCCGCTTGATGAAGTTCTTTCCTATCTCGAAGAGGCGCGCGCGAAGCTCGATGACCTTGACGGGAACAGCGCTAGCCAGGATTCCCTTCGTGGCGAGATTTCCGAGCTTGAGGGGCGCGTTTATTCCGAGGCGAAGGCGTTGTCGTCGCTCCGGAAAGAGGCTGCGGCTAGAATGTCGGCGGCCGTCGTGTCCGTCTTGTCGAAGCTCGGGATGGCGAGCGCGCGCTTCAAGGTCGATGTCAGGGACAAGGCGGAGACGGAGACGATGCAGCGGGTGGGCGCTTACGGAATGGACGACGTCGAATTCATGATATGCGCGAATCCAGGTCAGCCGATGCAGCCGCTTTCGAAGATTGCGTCGGGCGGCGAGCTCAGCCGCGTGATGCTTTCGCTCAAGACGATTCTCGCCGGTTCTGATTCTGTCGGGACGATGGTTTTCGACGAGATTGACACCGGAATCGGCGGTGAGGTCGCGCTTTCGATTGGCGAGCATCTCAGAAAACTCGCGGCCGGACGGCAGGTGCTTTGCATAACTCATCTTGCGAGCATCGCCGTTTATGCCGATAATCAAATCAAGATAAGCAAGGGCGTCGCGGACGGAATGACCAAGACTTCGGCCGTTCCGATAGACGGCGAGACGCGCGTTTCCGAAATCGCACGCATGCTTTCGGGGGATTCGGACAGCTCCGCCTCTTTGGAGCACGCGCGCGCCATGCTTTCGAGGTTCCGTGACGGGACTGTGGCATAAAATTCGGTTTCGGGCAGTTTTGTAGGAATGTCGGGGTTACAATGGGAAAAATCACAGCGGAAACGAGGGAAGAATTCAAGGTAAGGTCTCAAATCCACAAGGATGCCATAGACAAGTCGCTGGCGAACGAGAAGAAGATGCTCGCCCTTATCGCAAAGGAATCCGAGGGGAGCGCGTACAGGAAGCTCATGCTCGCCGAGGACATGATTTACATCGTCACGCTCTATATAAACATAAACAACCTTTCCGTGGATATTCTCGGCGTCAAGAACAACGACGCGCTGAACGATGCGCGGAAAATCCTCTACAAGGCGATAATCTACCTTGAGGATGTCGTCACGAATTTCGTCGACGTCCAGTATTCGGACATCGAGGAGAAAATCCTCGAGATTGAGAAGGTTTCGCTGGACAAGCGGTATTATCTTATGCGGAAGCTCGGGCTGGCGATACGGCTGCTGATTGACGCGTTCGGCGACAACACGAAATGGAAGTGGTCGTTCGTCGAGATTCAGGGGCGGTTCTCCACGGTCATGAAGAATCTCCTGAACTGGAAGGAGGCGAACCGCGTCTACTTCGACTCGTCGCTTGAGAATTACGACACGACCGTTTTCTATATACGCATGGTCAAGCGTCTCCTCGACCAGTCCGCGAAGGAATACCGCGACCGCTACGAGCTTTCGACGCACCGAATCGACGACATGCGCCTCGCGATAAATTACGTCCTCGCGAGCCGCCGCATTTCGATGCTGCTTTCAGAGCCTGAGGAAGCCGAGGAGCTGAAGACGAAGGCGAAGGTCTGGCGCGACAAGCTTGATTCCGACCAGAAGAAGGGCATCGCATCGTAGGCGCCGGCGGAAATTCGCGTCTTTTTGTGGGGCAAACGCATTGTAAAATTTTCACTAGGCGAAGCGATGGAAAAACGGCTTCGCAACGAAAAATGCTGTCTTTTATTTTAAGAGGAACAGGGCAAACTCTATAAATATGAGCAGGCTGCTTCCTGAAAATGCGGTTGTCCGGTCTTTTTGCCGTCATCTTTCTCAATTCGGCAAAAATGATGTAGAATCTCTTCCATTATGAAAGATAACACTCCGCATGGAACAATCACTGACAACAATCACGCCGCGCTGTGGCACGGTCGTTTTGCCGAGGGGCCTGATGCCGCCGCCGTCGAATTCGAGACATCGATACGCGTTGACGAGAGGATGGCGCTTGACGATATAAAAGGCTCCCTTGCCCATGCCGCAATGCTCGCGAGGCAGGGGATAATTTCCGCGGAAGAGGGGAAGGCAATCGAGGACGGTCTGAAATCGATTGAGAATGACCTCGTTTCCGGCTCGCTTTCCGTCGATTATTCGGCGGAGGATATCCATTCATTCATAGAGGCGACTCTCACCGACAGAATCGGCGACCCGGGGCGGAAGCTCCACACGGGAAGAAGCCGCAACGACCAGATTGCGCTCGACGAGCGGCTCTATCTCAGGCGGGTCATTCCCGAGCTCCAGAAAAAAATCGTCTCCCTTATCGGAACGCTCTGCAAAATCGCGGGGAAGCATACGAATTCGCTCCTGACAGGATACACGCACATGCAGCACGCCCAGCCGGGGACGCTTGCGCAGCATCTGTGCGCGTGGGCGTGGATGCTCAAGCGCGACGTCGACAGGCTTGAAGGCTCGCTTTCGCGGGTGTCGCTTTCTCCGCTCGGCTCGGGGGCGCTTGCCGGCTCGGGGCTTCCGCTCGACAGGGAATTCGTCGCGGAGCAGCTTGGTTTTTCCGGCGTCACGGAGAATTCGCTCGATTCCGTCTCCGACCGCGACTACTGCATCGAATTCACCTCCGATTTCGCGCTCCTCCAGGGGCATCTCTCCCGCATGTGCGAGGAAATCGTCCTTTGGTCAACGACGGAATTCGGTTTCGTCGAGCTGAGCGAGAAATGGTCCACCGGCTCGTCGATAATGCCGCAGAAGAAGAACCCGGATTTTGCCGAGCTGATACGGGGCAGGACGGGAAAAGTCTACGGCGACCTCATAAACCTTCTCGTCATGGTGAAGGGGCTTCCTCTTGCCTACGACCGCGACATGCAGGAAGACAAGGCGCCGCTTTTCGAGGCGCTCGACACGGTCATGTCGAACGTCGTCGTGTTCGAGGCGATGGTTGAGAGCGCGCGCTGGAACGTTCCGCGCATGGAGGAAAGCTGTTTCGGCGGGTTCGCCAACGCAACGGATGTCGCCGACTATCTCGTGCGGAAGGGGCTTCCGTTCCGCGTCGCGCACGGCGTGTCCGCGCGGTGCGTCCGGCTCGCAATCGATTCCGGGAAATCCGCGATAGAGGAGCTTTCTATAGAAGAGCTTCGCGGCATATCAGAGCTTTTCGACGATGATATATTCGAGCGCATAACGCCGCGCGCGTGCATGGAGGCGAGGACGACGACGGGCGGTCCCAGCCCCTCGCAGGTTGAGAGGCAGATTGCCGCCCTCGAGGAATTCTGCTCGTCGTTCTAGCGGAGCGTTATTTTTCCAATGAGCATGGATTTTTCAAAATATTCTCCGAGGGAGTTCTACAGGAAGCTTTTTTCGCTGATGGTTCCGATTGCGTTCCAGTCGTTCATGGTGGCGGCGGTGAACGCGTCGGATGCGCTCATGCTTGCGCGCCTCGACCAGGTTTCCCTTTCGGCGGTCTCGCTTGCGACGCAGGTCGCCTTCATCGCGAACATGTTCCTGCTGTCGTTCAATTCGGGGCTGTCGATTTTCGCGGCGCAGTATTGGGGCAAAAACGACATCGGCTCTATCGAGAGAATTTTCGCGTACGTCCTGCGCTCGTCCGCGCTCGTCTCCGCGCTTTTCTCGTTCGCGTCGCTGTTCTTCCCTGAGCTTCTGATGAAGGCGTACACTTCCGACGAGGAGCTCATCCGCGAGGGGTGCGTCTATCTTAGGGCTGTCTCGCCGACGTTCCTCATGGCGGGCGTATCGCAGATTTTCCTCTGCGTGCTAAAAAATTCGGAGCACGCGCTTTCCGCGACGGTCATAACGTCCGTCTCCGTCGTGCTGAACATCGTACTGAACGCGGTCTTCATATACGGGATGCTTTTCTTCCCGCGGATGGGGATAAAGGGAGCGGCGCTCGCGACGGTCGTGTCGCGCACCGTCGAGCTTGTCTGGTCCGTCGCCATGAACGCGCGGCGTGGGAGCGTCCGTCTCCGCCTTTCGTATTTTCTCCGCGTCGACGCGGTTCTTCGGCGCGACTTCTGGCATTATTCGTATCCCGTCCTCGTGAACCAAATCGTCTGGGGCGTGGGGTTCTCGATGTATTCTGTCATCATGGGGCACCTCGGAAGCGATGCCGTCGCCGCGAATTCGATATCGAACATCGTGAAGAACCTCGTCACGTGCCTCAGCTCGGGAATATCGGCGGGCGGCGGAATAATGATAGGGAACGAGCTCGGCCGCGGGAATCTGGAGCGTGCGAAAATCTACGGCTCGAAGATTTGCCATATAGCGATTGGCGTCGGAGCCGCAATGGGAATCGTGATTGTCCTCCTTATACCGTTCGTCCTGTCGATCGTATCGATGAGCGCGGAGGCGGCGCATTACCTGAAGTGGATGCTCGTCATGTGCTCGTACAACATGATCGGAAAATCGAGCAACGTCGCCACGAACTGCGGAATCTTCCCGGCGGGCGGCGACGCGAAGTTCAGCATGATTTGCGATTCGGTGACGATGTGGGCGGTGTGCGTTCCGGCTGGGCTTCTGGCGGCGTTCGTATTCCATGCGCCTGTCCTTCTCGTTTTCTTCATCATAAATCTCGACGAGATGGTTAAACTTCCGGCGATTTTCATTTACTATAAAAAATACCGTTGGTTGAGAAATATCACTAGATAATTTCTAAATTTAATTTTTAAAAATACCGAGAATATAGACATGAATACTTTTACCCGTTCAGTCGATTTGCTTCAGCGCGCGATGAGCGTCAATTCGCTGCGCTATCAGGTTACGGCGAACAATATCTCAAATGCCGAGACTCCTAACTTCAAGCGTCAGGAGGTTAATTTTGAGAGCGAGCTTAAGAAGGCTTTGGACTCGGAGAAAGACGAGAAATCGCTCACGCTCGCGGTGAACGACGACAGGCACATCCAGATTTCGTCCGTCCGCGATTTCCGCGATGTCCAGCCGAGGCGCACCGTCGACTGGTCGAGCTCCACGAATGCGAACGGAAGCAACGTCGATGCCGAGAGCGAGGCGATGAACATCATGAAGATTCAGCTCAACTACAGGCTTCTTGCCCAGCTTGAGAATTTCGAGTTCAGCCAGCTCCGCACTGCGATGAAGAAATAGCGCTTGATTGAGAGAGGTTTTTAGTATGGGAATGTTCACTTCCATAAACATAGCGGCGACAGGAATGAGCGCGGAGCGCCTCCGCACGGATGTCATATCTAACAATATCGCGAACGCATCGACGACGCGGACTCCGGAAGGCGGCGCGTTCAAGAAATCGGAAGTCATATTCGAGCCGGTCGCGTCCGATAACCCGACGTGGAGGCTTCCTTTCGTGAACGAAGACATGGACAACGGCCCGGGAAAGGGTGTCCGCGTGAAGACCATATCGAAGGACACGTCGCAGGGGCGGCTCGTCTACGACCCGCAGCATCCCGACGCGATACAGAGCGGCCCGAACAAGGGATATGTCGAGTACCCGAACGTGAACATCGTCGAGGAGATGGTGAACCTTATCTCCGCATCGCGCGCCTACGAGGCGAACGCGACCGTCGTTCAGGGGGCGAAGGAGATGTTCGGCTCCGCGCTGGACATCGGGCGGAGCTGAGCCGGTTCCGTGTTTTTTTGATAATCGAGGAGAGTTGATATATGCAGATGGCGAACATGAACATGGTCAGCGCGCCGGCGCTGCTTAGGACAAATCAGGCACATGCCGGCGTCGCCGGAATTTCGAATATAATTCCGGGACAGGAAAAAGCGGCGGACGAGCCGTCGAAGGTGAAGGAGGGAAGCTTCGAGTCTTTCCTCGTCAAGGCTGTCGGCGAGATGAACGAGCAGCAGCTCGATGTGAACAGGAAGACGGAGCAGTTCATAACCGACCCCGATTCTGTCGACGTCCATGAGATTACGACGGCTATGGCGAAGGCGCAGATGTCGCTCTCGCTCGCGCAGACTGTCATCGACCGTGTCGTTTCTGGTTGGAACGAGCTTTCAACCAACCGCTAATTCAAAAAGTATTTTGTTCGTTCTCGGGAGGGATAGATGAACGAATGGTTCAAGAAAACCGCAGCTAAATTTAAGGAATTGTGGTCCAAATGGTCCATAGTTCAGAAACTTGTTCTCGTCGGTATTGTCGTGGCGGTCGGCGTCGTCGTCTTTTTCTTGGTGAATACGTCGCGCTCTCCGGCAGGCGTGCCGCTTCTGAACACTGAGATAACGAATCAGGATGAGCGCGATGCAATCCTGTTCAGGCTCGATTCGGCGGGCGTAAAGTACAGCGTCGTCAACGGAAAGATAATCGTTCCCGATGAGCAGACGCGTGTTCGCATGATGAACGTCCTTGCGGACGAGGATTTGCTTCCGAAGGGAACGAGCCAGTGGGCGTTCCTCAACGTCGGCCAGTATTCGATGACCGATTTCGAGCGGGAGAACAACAAGAACCTCGCCATAAAGCGGTCCGTCGAGCGCCATATCGAGGCTCTTGCGGATGTCGCGAACGCGGACGTGGAGATTGGGTTCCCGCCGGATTCTCTTTTCACGGAGACGCAGAAGCCGGTCTCCGCGAACGTCATCCTCACTTTCAAGCCCGGGTGCGATATGGCGCCGGGAAGCAAGAAAGTCCAGACCGTTCAGAAAATCCTCCTCCATTCGATAGTCGGGCTGACGGAGGATTACATAACGATTGCGAGCATCGACGGCGTCGTGCTGAACGATTTCAAGGGGCTTGCCGCGCTCGACAAGCTTTCCCTCGCGGAGCGCGAGCAGAAGCTCCGCAACAACCACGAGATGACCGTGCGCGCGAAGGTTCTCAAGGCGCTGCAGTCGATATTCAAGGCTGACCGCGTGCGCGACCTTCAGGTAACGATTGAGTGGAACATGTCCGAGGCGGTGAGCGACAAGACGATATACACGCCTGTCGAGGTTTCGCCGCAGGACCCTGAGAAGCCTTACAACACGCGTGAGACGCGCGATTATCTGCCGCTTTCGAGCCAGACGATAACGAACAAATTCACCGGAACAGGATTCAATCCGAACGGGCCTGCGGGCGCGGCGGGAAACAATCCTCCGACATACGGCGACATGTCGAACGTTATCGGCGAGTACGAGCAGACGGGCGTCACGCAGAACAACGTAATCAACACGGAGCAGCGCCACGAAATCATACATTCGCAGCCGGGCCGCATAACGGTCGCCGTCAACATCGACGGAAAATGGCGCGCGTCGTACGACAAGAACCACCGCTACGTAATAACGGAGGACGGGCACATAGACTGGAAGTACACCCCCGTTCCCGCCGAGGAGCTTGAGCAGGCGGTGCAGTACGTTCAGAGCGCCATCGGCTACGACAAGCTGCGCGGCGACAGGGTTGAGGTTACGAGCATCCAGCATGACCGCGACGACGAGTTCGACAAGCTTGAGGAAGAATACTTCGCGAAGCAGAACAGGAAGAAGATGATAATGATTGTCCTCGGCGGCATTCTCGTCATCCTCATCGCGTTCATCGTCTTCCGCTTCATCTCTCGGGAAATCGAGAGGCGCAAGCGGCTCCGCGAGGAGGAAATCCTCAGGCGGCAGCAGGCGGAGCGCGAGAAGGCGCTTTGGGAAGCGAAGGATTCGGACATGCAGGTCACGATGTCGGTGGAGGAGCGCAAGCGCGCGGAACTTCAGGAGAACGCGATTGCCATGGCGAAAGAGCATCCTGACGAGGTCGCTATGCTCATCAGGACATGGCTCATGGATGACAACAACTGATGAGCGAATTCATAAAGGTTCCTGAGCTTTCGGGACTTGAGAAGGCGGCGATTCTCATAACGGAACTTGGTTCGTTCAACACGGACAAAGTTCTTTCGTTCCTTTCCGAGCAGGAGAAGGCGAAGCTGTTCAATGCCGTCGGCCTTCTCGGAACGGTCGGCATCGAAAGCGAGATTCGCGTCCTTGAGGAGGCGAACCGCTTCGGGGTGAAGCGGGGAATAGCGGCTCCCGTCCGCTCCGACAAGGAAATAGCGGAGGAGATGAATTCCATGAGCGGAAAGAACAGCAAACTGCGTGAATACATAAATCAGAATCCTGACTCGATTGCGAGTGCGTTGAGTGCCTGGATGAGGGAGGAGTGACAATGGCGGATTCAAAAGGGGCTGCGAAGTCAAGCGGCGGGAAGAAAGGCGGCGTAAAGGATTATAAGAGTCTCTCGGGCAGAACAAAAGCCGCGATTTTCCTCGTTTCACTTGGCTCGGATGTTTCGTCGGAGATAATGAAGCACCTTCGCGAGGACGAGGTTGAGGCCCTCACTTTTGAGATAGCGAGGTTGGAGACCGTCGAGGCGGATTTCAAGGACCAGGTTCTTGAGGAATTTCAGGAGCTGATGAATGCCCAGAATTTCATCACGACCGGCGGTATCGATTATGCGCGCGAGCTTCTTGAAAAGTCGCTCGGAAGCCAGAAGGCAATAGACATCATCAACAGGCTTACGTCGAGCCTTCAGGTGCGCCCGTTCGACGCGATAAGAAGACAGGATCCGGCGCACCTCCTCAACTTCATCCAGCAGGAGTATCCGCAGACGATAGCGCTTATCCTCGCTTATCTTGAGCCGGTCAAGGCGGCGGCAATCCTCCAGAACCTTCCGGCAGAGATTCAGCCTGAGGTTTCCAAGCGCCTCGCGACTATGGACCGCACGTCGCCGGATGTTCTCCGCGAGATAGAGCGCGTCCTCGAGAAAAAGCTCTCGACGCTTTCGAGCGAGGACTACACCGCTGCCGGCGGTACGCAGGCAATCGTCGATATCCTCAACGTCATCGACCGCACTTCCGAAAAGGCAATCATCGAGGCTTTGGAGGAGGACGATCCGGATTTGGCGGAGGAAATCAAGAAGCGCATGTTCGTGTTCGAGGATATCGTCCTTCTCGACGACCGCTCGATTCAGAAAGTTCTGCGCGAGGTGGACAACGCCGACCTTGCGAAGGCTCTCAAGAATGTCGATACGGAAGTTCAGGACAAGATATTCAAGAATATGTCGAAGCGCTCAAGCTCGATGCTCCGCGAGGAGATGGAGTTCATGGGGCCTGTCCGCCTGAAGGATGTCGAGGAAATTCAGCAGAAAATCGTCTCGACCATCCGTCGTCTGGAGGAGGCCGGCGAGATTGTCATCGCCCGTTCCGGCGAGGACGAGATGGTCGTCTGATGTTCTTGTTTATGGCAGTTCACGGAATTTCCGTGGGTGCCGTCGGGTTGGAAGCCGCGGAAAGCCTGCGTTTTCCGACTCGCATTTTAAATGTTGCCTCCGGAGGCGGGTGTTTCGGGAGGCTCCCTTTTATAGAAAAATCGGGGAAGTCGGAGCAAAATCGTGGCAAAAAATTTATTTCAACCTTTTGAACTCAAAGCAAAGGAGGGCGACTTTCAGCTGAAGCTCGTCCATGAATTCTACACTCCAGTAGAGGAAGAGCCTGTCGTTGATGTTCCCGAATATACGGGGCCGACTGCCGACGATCTCCGTCGGGAGGCGGAGGAATACAAGGTTCAGTGGGAATCGGAGAAGCAGCAGATGCTCCTCGACGCCCAGAACGAGGCCGACGACATAATAAAGAAAGCCGAGGAAGCTGCGTTCGCGGAAGTGAAGCGCCAGACTGACCAGGCGCAGGTTATACGCAACGATGCGGAGAACGAGGCGAAGGAAATCATCAGGAAAGCGCAGGAGGAGGCGGCTAAGATAAAGGCGCAGGCCGCCAGCGACCAGGATGACGTCAGCAAGAACGCCTACAAGGAAGGGTACGACAAGGGGCGCGAGGAAGGATACAAGAGCGGCTACGACGAGGTTTCCCGCCTTGTCGAGCGCACGCACAAGATTCTTGAGTCCGTCATGGCCCGCAGGGAGGAAATCCTCAGCGAGACCGAGCAGCAGATTGTCGAGCTTGTCGTCCTGATGACGCGCAAGGTCGTAAAGATAATCTCGGAGAACCAGAAGAGCGTCGTCATGGCGAACGTTCTGCAGGCGCTCAAGAAGGTCAAGGGGCGCGGCGACGTTACGCTGCGCGTGAACCTTGCGGACGTCAAGCTCACGACCGAGCATATTCAGGATTTCATCAAGCAGGTTGAGAACGTCAAGGGAATCACCGTTCTTGAGGATTCGACCGTCGATAAGGGCGGCTGTATCGTCGAGACCGACTTCGGCGCGATTGATGCGCGGATTACGAGCCAGCTTTCTGAGCTTGAGACGAAGATTCTGGAAATTTCCCCTGTCAAAAGCATGGTCAAGTCAGATTCCGTTGTCTCCGAGGCGTGAATGAATGGAATTGTTCTTCAATAAATATCTGAACGCAGTCAAGCGGACCGATACCATCCATTACACGGGAAGCGTCTCTGCCGTAAAGGGGCTTATGATTGAAAGCCGCGGCCCCCGCTCCATGATTGGCGAAATCTGCAACATCAGAATCGGAAAGAACAAGACTGTCATGGCGGAGGTTATCGGGCTTGAGGGGCACATCGTCAAGCTGATGGCGTACGACTCGACGGAGGGAATCGAGGTCGGGTGCGAGGTCGTTGCGACCGGGCACGTCCTTCAGGTTCCCGTCGGCAGAAAGCTCATCGGGCGCGTTATCGACGCGACGGGGCGTCCGTACGACGGAAAGGGAAACCTCAACACGTCCGAGTATTATCCGGCTCTTGCGTCGCCGCCGAATCCGATGACGAGGCTTCCCGTCGACAGGAGAATTGTGACGGGCGTGCGCTGCATCGACTCGCTTCTTTCATGCGGAAAAGGGCAGCGCCTCGGAATTTTTGCGGGTTCTGGTGTCGGAAAATCGACGCTCCTTTCGATGATTGCCCGGAATACGAATGCCGACATAAACGTAATCGGTCTTATCGGGGAACGCGGTCGCGAGGTCATGGACTTCATAAACCGAGACCTCGGCGAGGAGGGCATGAAGCGCTCCGTCGTCGTCGTCGCGACAAGCGATACGACTTCCATCAACCGTCTGCGCGCTGCATATACGACGACCGCGATTGCCGAATATTTCCGCGACCAGGGAATGGATGTCATGCTGATGATGGACAACATGACGCGCTTTGCCCATGCGCAGCGCGAAATCGGTCTTTCAACCGGGGAGGCTCCGGCTCAGCGCGGATATCCCCCGAGCGTTTTCGACATGATTCCGAAACTCCTTGAGCGCACCGGAACGAACGACAAAGGTTCCATAACCGCGTTCTACAATGTTCTCGTCGACGGCGACGATTTGGACGAGCCGATTACCGATAAAGTCCGCGGAACGCTTGACGGCCATATAATGCTTTCGCGCGCGCTTGCGCAGGCCAAGCACTATCCCGCCGTCGATGTCCTCAAAAGCATAAGCCGTCTTGCCCGCCGCGTCAGCGGAAAGATGACGCTCAAGGCTGCGACGAAGGTCGCGCGTCTCGTCTCGATATACGAGGAGAACCGAGAGATGATAATGGCGGGCGTGTACCAGAGCGGCTCAAGCCCCGACGTTGACGAGGCAATCGCGAAGCACAACGCCATAGAGGAATTCCTCATGCAGGAGGAATACGAGCATTGCCCGATCGAGGATACGTTCAGAAAGCTCGGCGCGCTCGCGGAGATAGAGATTCCCGAGGAGGAATTCGACGAGAGCCCGCAGTCGATACGGAAAAGCGTCGCGGAACAGGTTCGGAACAGGAAGAAGGCGGAGGTTGCCGAGTCGAATTCGCAGGCTGCGCTCACCGACCTCGCGAGCATCTCGAAAAGCCTTTCGTAGAAGGGGCGCAGTATGAAGCGTTTTTCGTTTTCGCTCCAGAAAGTACTCGATTTGCGCGAGTTCGAAAAGAATCAGGCGCAGACGGAGCTCGGAAAGGCCGTTTCCGAGGAGCGGAAAATTCAGGATACGATGGACATGATTGCTCAAGCCCGCGCCGCTTCCGTGCACGAAGCCGACGGCATGACGGATATCAGGAGCCTCTACGGCGTGAACCAGTATTTCAAGCTGCTCGACCAGCGCCGCGACCAGATGGCGGCGGAGTTGGCGAAGGCGAAGCTCGTCACCGAGGAGAAGCGCGCCGTCATGCGGGAGGCGATGAAGAAGGTGAAGGTCCTGGAAAACCTGCGGGAGCACCGCGTGATGGCGTGGAAAAAGCAGCTGCAGAAGGAAGAGGACGACGCCATAGACGATATCGTGACATCCCGGTTCAAAAATTCCTCCGACATAATTGGTTCCGGCTGTATAGACGAGGAAATCGCCGCATCCGGCGCTGACGGCGATTCGCTGTTCTAGATTCCGTGCGCAGTTTTGCCGCTGTTGATTCAAATCCGGCGTTTTGATATAGTATTCGGTACTGATTAGCTTCCCTCTAACAGTCATTGAAAGCCAATGTTAAGGTTCGCGCGCGGCTGCAAGAACCGACTTGGTGAAAAAATTTTTAAGGAGCATTTGAAAATGGCTACTAGAAGAAATCCGCGTTTCAAGGAATGCAGGAGACTTGGTGTAAACGTATGTGGAAACCCAAAGGCGTTGGACAGGGCAGGCGACCCAGCTTTCAAGAAGACAAAGAAGACATCTGATTACGGTCTTCACCTCATCGAGAAGCAGAAGGTCAAGGCTTACTACAACATCCTCGAGAACCAGCTCCGCCGCTATTTCGAGCAGGCTACAAAGTCAAAGGAAATGACTGGTGTTGCGCTCTTGGTTTCCCTCGAGACACGCCTCGACAACCTCGTTTACAGGCTCGGCCTTGCTTCGTCAATCCGCATGGCTCGCCAGATGGTCAGCCACAAGCACATCCTCGTCGATGGAAAATCCGTCAACATCCCGTCTTACGCAGTTAAGGTCGGTTCTACGATTTCTTTGACCGAGAAGGCACGCTCAAGCGAGCAGTTCAAGAAGGCTTTCCTTTCTGACAGCAAAGCCCGCCTTCCGTACCTCGAGCGCGACGACGACAACTTCTGCGGAAAACTCACACGCCTTCCGCAGCGCGCTGAGATTCCGGTAGAAATCAACGATCAGATGGTCGTCGAGTACTACTCTAAGTAATAGGCTTCTTCAGGATACCGTTTGGTTCCAGAAAAGTTCTTCTCTTTTTTATAAGAGAAAACCTCCCGCATGGGAGGTTTTTTTTTGTGTCCGGAACGTTTTATGCGTTCTCCATTTTCCGTGTTGTTTTATCGGCGTTGAACAGTACAAATCCGCGCCGCTGGAAGTGAAAATTTTCCTGGAAGAAAAAGGCACTTAAATGGGCGGAACGATGTTCCGCACCGGCTCGCCACGAAAAGCGAACGACCCGTCGGAACAAATCCGCGCCGCTGGAAGTGAAAATTTTCCTGGAAGGGAAAGGCACTGAAATGGGCGGAACGATGTTCCGCACCGGCTCGCCACGAAAAGCGAACGACCCGTCGGAACAAATCCGCGCCGTTGGAAGCGGAATTGTTTCTGAAAGGGAAAGGCACTTAAATGGGCGAACGATGTTCCGCACCAGCTCGCTACGAAAAGCGAACGACCCGCCGGAACAAATCCGCGCCGCTGGAAGTGAAAATTTTCCTGGAAGAAAAAGGCACTTAAATGGGCGAACGATGTTCCGCACCGGCTCGCCACGAAAAGCGAGCGACCCGTCGGAACAAATCCGCGCCGCTGGAAGTGAAAATTTTCCTGGAAGAAAAAGGCACTTAAATGGGCGGAACGATGTTCCGCACCGGCTCGCTACGAAAAGCGAACGACCCGCCGGAACAAATCCGCGCCGTTGGAAGTGAAAATTTTCCTGGAAGGGAAAGGCACTTAAATGGGCGGAACGATGTTCCGCACCGGCTCGCTACGAAAAGCGAATAACCCGCTGGAATAAAGCGAGCCGCTAGTCCAGAAGGAAATTCCTGTCGATTGATTCTGCCGAGTCGAAGTCGAAGGCGGAATTTCCGCTGTTCTGCTCTGTATCTTCGTCGTCCAAGTTGAACGAAAGAGGCGCGTCGTCGGTGATGAGAAGGTCGCTCGCAAAACCTGCCCCGAAAAGCTCCTGTTCAAGCCGCGACACCGCGAGCGTCCTCGGCGCAGATGTCGACGAATGGAATTCGCAGTGCTCCGTCGGCTGCGTTCCGGAGAGGAACCACAGCGAAATCTTGTGGTTTCCGCATTCCTCCGTCGGAAGCTTTCCGCTTACGGAGCAGACCGTCGCCTGAACGACACCTGTTGCCGGGCGCGCGAAATCCTTGTAGGGAAGACCTTCGTGCGCTTTTCTCATGAATTCAGTCCATGCCGGCCCTGCGAGCGTCGAGCCCGTAAGCTCAAGTCCGAGCGACTGCCCCGGTTTGTCGAACCCGAACCAGACTGCCGCCGTGTAGTAGGGCGTATATGCGAGCGTCCATGCGTCTGCCCAGTTCTGCGTCGTTCCCGTTTTTCCTGCCGCGGGTATCGTGTATTTTTTCCCTTTCGCGTCCGTGTACCGCAATTTCGTTCCGTTGGCGGTGGGGGAGGCGAGCGTTCCCGATTTGACCGTGTTCTGCAGAAGCTGCGTCATGACGTATGCCGTCTGAGGCGATATTATCTGCGCCGCGGCTCCCTTTGCCTGCTGCGCCGCGCGGACGTCGTGCTCAGGGTTCAGGAAGATGTTCCCGTTCCTGTCCTGGACGTTCCTGATGGCAATCGGGGTGACTTCCTTTCCCCCGTTCGCGAATATCGCGTATGCGCGCGCGTTCTCTATCGGGCGGACGGAGCAGACGCCGAGCCCGAGCGGATAGCCGGGGACGAACGCCCTCGATGGAAGCTCTTCGTCGGAGATTCCGAGCAGCGCGACAGCCCGTTCGATTGCGGCGTCGAACCCGATTCCGTCGAGGATTTTCACCGACGGGACGTTCATCGAATGCGCGAGCGCGTACCACAGCTCTACGTCGCCCTTCCATTCGCCGCGGAAGTTCTGCGGGATGTACGGCTTTCCGTCTGCGGTGTGGAATACAATCGGCGTGTCGGAGATTATCGTGCTCGGCGTGTATTTCAGCGAGTCGATTGCCGCGCTGTAGTAGAGCGGCTTGAACGACGAGCCGGGCTGTATTCTCGCCTGAATCGCGCGTATGTACTGGTTCTCGCTGTCGAATTTGCTTCCGCCGACGAGCGCCGTTATGTATCCGGTGTTGTTCTCGAGCGCGACGAGCGTTCCTTCTATCGTCGTCTTTCCTATGTTCGATTTCGCCACCGCGTTTGAGCGGTTGACGATGCCGAGCTTGAGCGTGTCCATCCCGAACATGAGGCTCATCACGTCGATTACGGGGTTTATCGTGTTCGTGTACGTCGACAGCGCGATTGTCTCCTGCCTCTGCTCCGACACCTTGATTCCGCTCAGCCCGTAGAGAAGAGAGAGCATCTCCGATATCGGGGTGTAAATCTTGAACGCCTGGTTTTTCCGTGAATTCGAGGAGCGCTGGTAGCTCCTGTTCGCGATGGCGATGTATTTCTCCATCGTGTCCTGTGCCGCAATCTGGTTCTTGAGGTTGAGCGTGGTGTTCACCGTGAAGCCGGACGTGTAGATGTCGTTCGTTCCGTAAATCATCTTGCCAAGCTCGCGCCTCACGTACTCGCTGAACCACGGCGCCTTGTCGTCGTGGGTGAATGTCGCCGCCGCGCTCGTCCTTGAGTAGTCGAACGTCGCCCAATACTCCTCGAACGACTCGTCCGCGTCTTCCTTCGTTATGAATTTGTGCTCGACCATCTTGTTCAGGACGTCCCGCTGCCTGTCCATCGCCCTGTTCGGGTAGTCGAACGGGTTCATGAGGGCGGGATTCGACAGCTGGATGACGAGGATGGCTGCCTCCGCCGGCGTTATTTCGGTTGCGTCGTGCCCGAAGTAGTATTTGCTCGCCGCGCTTACGCCGTACGTTCCCGCGCCGAAATAAATCTTGTTGAGGTACAGCTCGAGAATCTCGTCCTTCGTGTAACGCCTTTCCATCTGCACCGCCCACCAGAGCTCGTCGAGCTTCCTGTGTATTGACATGTCGGAGCGGTCGCAGTAGAGCGTTCCCGCGATTTGCTGCGTCAGCGTCGAGCCGCCGCCCATGCTGTGCCCCGTCAGCTTTCCGAACACGGCGCGGAACAGCGCGAGCAGGCTGAAGCCCTCGTGCTTGTAGAACCGTTTGTCCTCGCGCGCTATGAGCGCGTCAATCATCTGCTGCGGGAGTTTTTTTATGCTGATTATGTCCCTTTTCTCCTCGCTCGCGAATTCCGTTATGAGCTCGCCGTTTATGTCGAGGAGCTTCGTCGGAAGCGCCGTCGTGAATTCCGTGAAATTCTCGTTGTCTATTACGTATTTCGTCTGCGAGAGCGCAACTCCGAGTGCGGCTCCGACAATTGCGGAGAATAAAAAAAGCCCTGCCATCAGGACCGCCGTGGACGCTTTGATTCTGCTCATTTCTAAAGAATACGAAATCCGATTTTTTGTGTCAACGCGCCCGCGCCCGCTTGACCATTAACGCTCGTTAACTATTGTTTGTTGGAGCGGGCGTTGGCGGCACGCGGTGCATGCCTTCCCTGGGGAGCCCGCTTGACCGTTTGCCCGTGTTATGCGCTTGCTGGTTGGAGCGGGCGTTCACCGGCACGCGCGTGGGCGTGCCTTCCCGGGGGAGCCCGCTTGACCATTAACGCTCGTTAGCTGTTGTTTGTCGGAGCGGGCGTTAGCGGCACGCGGTGCGTGCCTTCCTGGGGAGCCCGCTTGACCGTTTGCCCGTGTTAGGCGCTTGTTGGTCGGAGCGGGCGTTGGCGGCACGCGGTGCGTGCCTTCCCGGGGGAGCCCGCTTGACCATTAACGCTCGTTAGCTGTTGTTGGTCGGAGCGGGCGTTAGCGGCACGCGGTGCGTGCCTTCCCTGGGAGCCCGCTTGCCGTTTGCCCGTGTTAGGCGCTTGCTGGTCGGAGCGGGCGTTCACCGGCACGCGCGTGGGCGTGCCTTCCCTGTGGAGCCCGCTTGGCCATTAACGCTCGTTAACTGTTGTTGGTCGGAGCGGGCGTTTGTGCATGGATTCCGAAACAAGTTCGGAATGACGCCGCTATCTGCAAGACTCTGTCGGTTTTTTGAGGGGCATGGTTCTCATGGCGGACGCCGTCTATAGAGCTGCTGAGCGTGCATGGAAAAATAAAAAAGCCGACTTCGCAGTCGGCCGAGCCTTTTTCCAAGGCATCAGGCATCAATGGGTGGGAGGGGATTGTTGATTGCCTGACTTTTATATTGTCGTCGCGGTGCGGTGAAATCTTTAGAGATTTTGGACATCCGGAAATCCTGATTGAAAGGCGGCTATTTCTCCTCGTATATGCTAGCATCTATGTCCAGGCTCATCGTATACGAGCGCCCGTTGACGGCGGAAATCGTCTTCACAATCTCGTAGTCGCCGACGACCATCTTCACGGAATGCTCGCCCGGCTCGATTATGAACGCCGTCTTGGGGTTCTCGATTTGCTTCTCGTCGAAGAATATCTGCGTGTTCACCGGGCACACGAATATCAGCGTCGGCTCGATTCCGCGGAGCTCCACCGAAAGGTTCGTCGTCCTCGCCTTGTCGATTACGAATGTCCGCAGCTCGTTCCTGTACGAGTCGCTTACTATCGAGGCGTGGTGCTCTCCCGTGTCCAGGAGGACGTTGCGGAACGACGTTATCGGCTTGTCGTCTATGTACACGGTGAATTTCTTCCCGTCCTTCGGCTTCGCCTTGGCGTTCTTCTTCTCGGATTTGCTTCCGTCCTCTTGCGACCGCAGGACGGGAAGGTCGGTCTGCTTCGCCGGCTCGACCGTGAGGCTCAGCGTGCCCTTGTCGATGAGGACTGCCTTTGCCGTCACGTCCATCATCGCCCCGGCAAACGTCTCGGGAACGTCCTCCATGACGAGCTGGAAGCGGAAGAACACCGAGTTGTCGATTATCTTCGGCATGACGGGAATCCGCTCGGAGTAGGGGTTGTCCTTTATGTTGAATTCGTTCGTCAGAGGGACATACACGTTCAGCGACAGCCGCCCGGGTATCGTCGCGAACGACAGCCGCCTGCCCTTCAGCTCGGAGCTTCCCTTCTGCCGCGCCACGTCCTCGTAGAGCGAGTACGCCACCGAATCCCTCCACGCCGCGATTGTCTCGGGAATCCTCATGTTGAGCTCGATGCCGCAGACGTAGGTCATGTCGTCCGGAAGCCTTATGCGGAGCGCGTCGTTCACGCCCGCGCTCACCGTCGCCGTCGACTCTGCCTCCGCAAGCTTCAGCTCGCGGATTTCCCCGACCGTGAAATTCTCCGCGTGCACGGCAACCGCCGCCAGCGCCGCGAATGCCGCCGCCTTGACTGCTTTTGAAAAACGTTCCATCGGCACTTCCTTGTGTCCCCGCAGCCCGCGCTACTTTATGAATTTTCCAGGGTCGGATGGATTTCCGTTCTCCCGGATTTCGAAATGGAGGTGGGGCCCCGTGCTCATCCCCGTCGTCCCGACTTCCCCGATTTTCTGCCCGCGCGTGACCTTGTCGCCCTTTCCGACCGACATCTTCGACAGGTGCGCGTAGACGCTTGTCTTTCCGCCGCCGTGGTCAATCGTTATGAAATTCCCGTAGACGGAATTCATCTGCCCGATGCCCGCGACGGTTCCTCCCTTGCACGCCATCACGTCCGTGCCGACCGGGGCTGCGAGGTCTATCCCCGCGTGGAATTTCCATTCCCCGGAAATGGGGCTCGTCCGGTAGCCGAAGGGGGATGTCAGGACTTTCCGGCTGAGCGGCAGCTGCATCCCCTTGTCGTGGAAGAACGCGACTGCCGTTCCCGAGAAGCTTTTCCCGGGGAAGAACTTGTATTTCCTTCCGTTTATGTCCACGTTGACGGAACCTTCCTGCGGCTGCGTCGAAAGTTCCTGCGCGATGAGAATCTCAAGCTCGTTCCGCGGCTCGAACGGGACGAAAAGCCCCTGCGACACGGGAAGTACCAAATCCATCCCCTCCGATATGTCGTCGGAGCACTCGATGCCGTTGACCGTCGCGAGCGTTCCCTGCCTCTGGTCGAGGCTTGCCGCGAGCTGCGTGAATCCTTTTCCTTTCTCCACGTCCGATTTCTTTATTTTATAAAGGTAGAATTCCAGCGCGGGGTTCTCGTTCCGCCGCTGCGCCCGCTCCGCCTTCTCGCGCTTTTTCTCGTATTTCTGGAAGACTTCGTTCTCCGCCTTCATGCGGCTTTTCGTCTCCTCGTCCGCCTTCGGGTTTGGCGCGGTGTACTTCGCGTTCATTATCCGAATCATCTCGCCCGTCGTCACGAAGCTGAACATCTCGTCCGCCGAGGGAAATCCCGCCGCGTCGCCGAACAGCGGGAAGCCTGCCGAGGCTGCCGCGATAATCGTTATGGCGGTCATCTTCCCGGTCTTCTTCCCCGTTTTTCCGCCGCCGAATGAGATTATCCCGTAGAGGACGAGCGCAGCCGCGGCGACCGGGATGGCTGCAATCCGTTTTCCCGCGATTACGAGCGCAATCGCCGCCGCCGCCCCGCAGAGGATTACCGCAATCCGCAAAAGCCCTTTGAGGAATTTCCGTATTCCCGCCGATTTTATCCGCCTCGCGCAGACGACCGCCGCCGCCGTCGCCATGAGCGCGAGAACTGCCGCGGTGTAGGCCTGGGGCGCGCTCGTGGCGAATTTCCACAGCGGGAAGACTATCGCAAGACCGAGCAGCGCGCACACCGAAAGAAGCGCGATGATTTTTGCCGCCGCGCCGAGCATTTTTCCGTATCCTTCTGCAATCCTTTTTATCATGCGGAAAAGTGTAATGTATCGTGCGGCAAAAAAAAAGCCTTGCTGAAGCGCACTTTAAAAAGCCGTCCCGTGCGCGGCTCCTTTTGTTCCGTCCGGGCAAAAAAAAAGCCCCTGCGCGGCTGTATTCCGCTGTGCAGGGGCTTTTCGCATTCGGGAGTGTTCCCTTATGCCTCTGAGATTGCCGTTGCCGGGCATTCAGAAGCGCACGTTCCGCAGCTGATGCACTTTGTCGCATCGATTTCGCGGTGTCCGCCGTTCTCTGAGATTGCTCCGACCGGGCAGTCGGGTTCGCACGTTCCGCAGTTCACGCATGTGCCTGCATCGATTTTGTATGCCATGTTAGTACCTCTCTTAAATGGTTTCCGTAACTGTATCATCAGATTTTTCCAAAAACAAGATATTTTGCCCAAGGACAAAAGCGAATTAGATTGTGCTAACAAAAAAAATGAAAAAAAAATAATTTTTTTTTCAAAAAGGTGTTGACGAAAAAAAAATTATCATGTATATTCTCATACATCAAGCGACGCTGCTAGCGAGCCTGATAAAAACAAAGTTCCTTATTCCCCGATTGTGTAATGGTAGCACCTCAGATTCTGGTTCTGATTGTGGGGGTTCGAATCCTCCTTGGGGAACTCGGTTGAAAAACGAAAGTTTGAAGCCTTGAAAACTTTGGTCCCTTCGAATATCGGTTTAGTTCGCCGCCCTCTCAAGGCGGAGAGATGGGTTCAACTCCCGTAGGGACCGCTCCTAAAAATCCCGGTTGCTTAACCGGGATTTTTTTTGTCCACGTATTTTTTTTTCATATGAGCGCCGTTTTCCTTCAATTAAAATAGACCCTTTGTTATGGCGCTTTTTTTCTGACAACCATTTCTTTTTGTGCTATATTGAAGCGAAATTGAACTTTATCTGAAAGGGATTTCATTTGTCGTTTTGAGTGGTGCAAGGATGCGCGGAAAAGTCAGGATATCGCTATTTTCATTTATCTTTCTGTTCATTCTTATTGCATGTTGCTCGCCCAAATCGTTCCGGAGCCGTGTCGTCGCGCGTGCGGAGCGTTCCGCGTCGGCTGTCGCGTGGAATCCTGACGGGTCGCTTTTTGCGGCGGCGATTGACGGGTATGTGCGGCTGTGGTCCGTTCCGGGGGACGGCGGGGAGCCCGTCATGTCTTTTGTCGTCGGTGGTGACGGCTCTCTTTCGGGGGCGGGCGGGAATCTGGAGCAACGCGACTGCTCCGTCCTTTCGATGAGGTTCAGCGGTGACGGGAAATGGCTCATAGCCGTCTGGAGCGACAATTCCGTGTCGGTGACGAGCCTCGACGACAGCCAGAGCTCGACTGTCATAAAGGGGACGTCCGATTTGCCTGTTCGGGGGGCGACATTCTTCGACAGCAGCTATTCCGTGATTATTCCGATTGACGGGAAGAATCTGTACGAATATTTCAGGCTGATGGAGACGAACCAGTTCATGATGAGGCGGAACGCGGAATTTGCGTCGCCCATAATGTCCGTCGATGCTGTCGGCAATTCGTCGCGGTTCATAGTCACGTCGGAGAGCGGCGTCGTGAGCCTCCTTGATGCGCGTACGTGGAATGTCGAGCGCGAATTCCAGACGGTGATAGATTCCGGCATAAGCCCGGCATTTTCTCCGGACGGACGTTCTTTCCTCAGCGTTGCCGCGAAGAACGCGCTGACTGTGACTTCGATAGTCGATTATTCGGTTATCGCGACGCTCAATGACTCCGGGGAATTCAGAAACGCCGCTGCATTCTCGCCGAAGGGAAAAATGGTCGCGGCGGGTCTCGGGAGCGGGCGGCTCAAGGTGTTCCTCGTCAAAAGCGGGAAAGTGCTTTTGAACGAGGCTTTTTCTGGAAGCGGCGTACTCGTGAGCGGACTTGCGTACAGCCCGGACGGAACAGCGCTTCTGGCGAGCCTTTCTGACGGGCGCGTCGTTGTTTTTGACGTTTCCGCGCTTTCTGCCTATGATGCCGACGAGGAGCCGCCGCGGAGCGAGCTTGACGCGCTGACCCCGGAAAACGCGCTTTCCGTGTCGCTCGGGCTTTCGTCCGTGTCGACCGACTGGTACGGTTTTTCTGAGAGCGTGGATTTCTCGTACAGGAATTATTTCCGCTATCCCGGATATTGGCTTTGCGGCGGAGGTGCGGGGAAGGCAAGCCCGAGCGGGGAATTCCCGTACACGTATTTCGTCGGCGGGAACAGCATCGCGCCCCCGACGGATTATTTGCTTTTCGGATACGGCGGGATGGGGCTTGTCTACAACAACATCGAGCACCGTTTCAGCGTGTTTTCGGAACTTTCGCTCGGGCTTGCGTCGAGGATGCTGTTCAACAACAGTTTCGCGCACGCCCACTTCGGGAGGCTTTATCCGAGCGCGTTCGTCGATGTGGCGGTGGGCGCGAGCTGGAGATGGGCGCGTTTTTCTTTTTCAGCCCAATACGACACGAATCTTGGGTTCGTGTTCGCGGGAAAGCTCGGGATGGCGATTCCCGTCAGGCTGTTCATGAAAAAATGACGGGATTTTGTTTTGCGGATTTGCCGGACGCGTTTGACGCGGGTTGAAGGAGCTGTAATGGTCGGGATTCTTTTGTTTTTGGCGTTGGCCCATCGGGCGTCGGATATTCCGCCCTGGACGGGAATATGAATCGGACTTTTGTTGTCGCTCCGGCATTCTCATTTTTTCTCTTTATATTCCTGTCGTGCGGGAACAGCATGGAGGATATGGTCGAGCAGTACAACGGGGCGTATACGGGAGTCAGCCTGACTCTTTCGGATGATGCCGAATCGACGGAGATTCTGTCCCCCGGGGAGCCAGGGTTCGACGGGAACGATATGCTCCGCGACGAATATTTCGTTTGGGAGGATGCCACGCTGATTTTGGCTGCCCCGCCAAAAAATGTTGTCAGGTATTCATGGACGATGTACGACCCGGATGACGGTTATTCGGAAGTCGCCGTGATGACGGCGAACGGGAAAAACACCGGACGTGAATTTGTCGTCTATATTCCCCATTCCGGGCTGGAGGTGAATCACGTCTACAAGCTCGTTTTGCAGATAAGGGACACAGGAGGTGCTGATTACAAGGATTCATGTTCCGTAGTGGTCTACAAGCACTACATTTTTTGAGAAAATCCCCGCGCTTTTGTCGGGGAAAGCGGGCTTCAGCCCTTTCACGTAAAAATCCAAAGAAAAAATGGAGGATAATATGAAAAAATCAAGGCTTCTTTCTGCGTTTGCCGGAATCGCCCTTCTGATTGCCGGATGCTCCGACCTCAATGATTCGGGCGTCGTAAGCGGCGATGTCACCGATAAATCCGCTCAGGCACAGAGCAAGATGATAACGGTGAACGTGACGTCCGAGAGCGATTTGCTTACGTTCCCGGGCGCGTCCGGCGCGTCAAGGACGATACTTCCGCAGGCGGTCAATGCGAGCGACAACACCGCGGTCAAGTTCTATCTCGAGTACAAGGACACGTTGAGCAATTCGCCCGTCAGCAATCCCGAGGAAATCGCTTTCACCGCCGATACGGGAAGCACTACGAAAGGAACGCTCACCAAGACGTTCGATGTGTCGGTCTATTCGTTCACGCTGTACTGCGTTCCGGCGAGCGCCGCGATATCGAACTCGACGACCGCGAAGAACAACGCGATGTTCATCGGCTACGCGAACGCGGATTTGCGCTATGCGGACACGATTTCGTTCTATATGACTGCCGAGAATGCGACGGGCAAGGGAACCGTCGACCTCGCGATTTATTCGTCGAACGAGAATTCGACGACTGACCTCTGGAACGTTCCGGCGGGATATACGGTGACTGCGGGAATCTATTCGAAGGTTGACAACTCGCTCGTCTATCCGACCGCGACCGCGAAGTCGCTCATCTCGACAAGCCCGCTCGCGGCGGAATCTGCCATCGAAGGCGCGGCGTTCGGAGGCTCGTCTACGGCTGTCGATTCCGGAAGCTACAACTTCGTCGTCACGTTCACCGATACGACGAATAATAACAAGAGCTATGAATGGAGCGACGAGATAATAATCCTCCCGAACCAGAAAACGGACGGCAACGTCTTCGTCCCCGAGGTCATTGAGAAGAAGCCTGATGCCCCGAGCTCGTTCTTCGTGGCGTATGCCGACCCGCTGGAAAAGGATGCCGCTTTCTACTATGCCGAATTCGCGTGGTCCGACAACTCGAACAACGAGCGCTCGTTCGAGATTGACCTCGTCGATGTATCCGACAATGTCGACAATACGCAGGGAAATGCCACGTCATATGTGACGTCCGCCATTCCCGCCAGCGATTCGGACTGGAGTTCGGCGCTTGTCTCATACACGAACCCCGTTCCCGTCATGTACGACTGGGAAGCGTACCAGAAGAGCCAGTACAATCCGAACCCCGGAAAATATTCGCTCATAAAGAACAACGAGAACGCGATGTTCCTTCTCGAGCTTGGAAAGAGATACCTCGCGAGAATCCGCGCGCAGAACGATGTCGGGTACAGCGACTACGCCTACCTGCACATTCCCGCGAAGAAAGCCGACGGAACGTATGAGACGGGATTCGCCGACGGAACGGGTACGATCGAATTCACGGAGGACGCGACGAACGCCCCCGACGCGACGTCGTCGATAACGGTTACGAACACGGACTATTCGGTCCGCGCGACTGCCGCCACGGCGCTTACGATGAACGTGTTCGACGAAGGCTCGTTCACGGTGAACAGGTTCAGAATCACGTACAACCTCATGGACGGCAAGCTTGTCGGAGATGAGGATGCTGCGACGCCGGGAACGTATACGGCTCTTGCTGATGACGCCTCTGATGTCGTCTACAAGACGCAGCACGTCGGTGCGACAGGCGACCCGTCGGGCGAGTACATAATGAACCCGGACGGAAATTCCGCGAAGTCAAAGTATCTCGGAACGGACGGAACTGAGAAGGAAGATGTTCTCAATCTCATAAAGACCGACCCGAGCGGAACCCGCAAATTCAAGAGGTGGCTTCTGAAAAGCGGCAACGACGAAGGAAACGGCGTGTCTCCGACAGGAAACTGGTATCCGGTTACGGTGACGGGAACTGCTCCTGCCACGCGCGACGAGCCCGATGCCTATACCGGCCACACCAACCTCGAGCTGTACGCGAGCTATGCCGTCGATTCGACGCTCAATGTCGAGATTGCCGATTATACGGCGTACAACTGGGCTGACGACGACATCATGCTCAACTACAAGAAGGTTGGCGAGACGGCTGCCGACGATTATCCCTGCAAGAGCGGCGGGTACGTGCAGATATCCGCGAGCACGACGGGAACGATTACGTTCAAGCTTCAGGAGTCCACGAAGGAGTACGACAACGTCTCGCTCGTAATCAGGAGCACAAGCCAGAAATCGGGCAATGGGTTCAGCGTGGATTGGGTGCGCACGAACGCGACTTATGACGATACCGCCACGCCGCCTGCATGGAGCGCCTCGCCGGCCGCATTCGATGTCAACGTGAAGCCGTTCAAGCCCGGAAAATACGAGTGCTACCTCATCGGTACGAGCAAGAAGTACCCGAACAAGCAGTACAAGTACACGCTGACGATTGACCTCGTCGACTAACCGCCGGGAAAAAAGGTGCGCGTCCGGAACCATTTCGGGCGCGCGCTTCCTTTGCGGGAGAAAAGCCATGCCGGAACTGCCGGCGGCACCTTATTTAAAAAATGCGAAAAGCCGTTCTTTTTTTTGCCGCAGCATTCATATTTTTCTCGTTTTCCTGCACGGATTTTTCCGACGGGGAAATTTGCCCCGGAAGCGAAGTCGTCGCGAGAGTCGATGTCGGGGTCACATCGTCGCAGGAACTTGGCGGCGGGGGACGGTCAATACTTCCGTCGGCGTTTGACGGCGGCGGATACGAATACTACCTTTTCTACATCGATACCCTCAGCTCGTCGGCAAGCGGATATTCGTTTTACGGCACCGTGAGCCTCTCATACATATCGCGCACGGAGGCGACCGCATCGGTCGAATTCAGGCCGTCCGTGTATCGGTTTGTCCTTTATGCCTGCCCCTCTCATCTCTCGTCACCGTCGGAAAATGAGGCGAAGTCCGCAGCCGTCCTTTCCGGGGCGACAATCGCGGATATCAGGAGCGTGAGGAAAATCCTCTTCTATTTGGATTCCGCCTCGCTTTCCGCGAAGGGAACTGTCTCGGTCGATATGGACTCGTCGTGGGCGTTTCCGGACGGATGGGATTTTTCCGACGGGAGCGCGTCCGTGACGGTCGGGATTTATGACAAGAATACGGGAAAGCCTGTTGCCGTCGGGACGGAAAACCCGTATCGTCTGAGCTACCCGAGCGATGTTTCGGACGCGCTGCACCTGAGCGGCTTCTCGTTCGGCGGCGCGGAGATAATGCCCGGCGCATACGATTTCATCGTCAGGTTCGCCAACGCGCGGCTCGGGACGCAGTATGAGTGGAGCGACGACATAACAATCGTGCCGAACAGGACGACGTCGGCAGAGATTTCCGTCCCGAACGTAATAGAGGATGTTCCGTCGCAGCCCTCGTCGTTTTCCGTCTCGCTGTCGGGCGCGGGCGACGATTCCGACTACTACACGGCATTCTTCTCTTGGAACGACGACGCGGACAACGAGACGGGGTTCGAGATTGAGATTGCCGACGTCAGCTCGTGGCATTCGAATCTCGACGGCGTCATGCTGATGATTCCGGATGTGTTCGACGACGCGTCGTGGGACGACACCGTCTCCGAGCCGTCTTACGCGGGAAACGACGTCAGCGTGTATGACGAAAAATCGTATTCCGAATACATCTCCCATTATTACGGATATTTCGGGAACAGCGCCGATTTTTCCCCGGATTCGTACTCGCTCAAACGGAACAGCACAAGGGCGCGCTTCTTCCTCCAGCTCGGGCGGCGGTATATCGCGAGAATACGTTCCGTGGGCGATGCCGGAAAAAGCGCCTGGGTCTACGGGGATTTCGATTCGGGCGGGATAAACGTCTTCAGGCTTTCGTATATGACGGATTCGGGAATTGTCTCCTCTTATGAAAGCCAGAGCGCGTCAGGCGTTCCCGTCGATGTCCCGTCGTCGCCGCTGTGGAAATCGTGGCGCATCTCGTCGGGAACGGGCGAGGCGTACCCGGTCGGCGATGCCGGCCAGCCTGTTCCCTACACGGGGCACGCGAACCTCTACCTTGTCGGCGAGTACGACGCTTCCGACGACGGTTCTTCCGCATATGACTGGGCGGACGGCGACGTTATTCTGTACGGCTGGGGAAATGCCGGCGGGAACGTCTATTTCGGCGGGCTTTCGGAGGATGCGTCCGGGCTCAGCCGCCTGTGCGCCGAGGGGCAGTTCGTCTCCGTCTCGAAGTCGTCGGTGGGGACTCTGCGGTGGGAGCTTTCTCCTTCCGCAAAAAGCTACTCGTCCGTCACGCTCTCGATAAGGAAGTCCACGGATGATGCCCCTGTGTATTCCCAGCTGTGGGACACCTCGACGAAAGTATGGACGGTCGACGCCAGCTCTCTCGACGACGGCATTTACATCGCGACATTTGCCGCGCGGACGGCGGCATTCCCCGGAAAGGAATTCATCTTCTCCGCAGTCGTCGAGATAACAAGCTGAGCCGGCGCTTCCGGCGTTCCAACCTGCGCGGCTTTGCGGTATAATTCCGCCGTGAACATCAACATGGTACAGGGCGAGAAAATCTCGATTCGTGGCGCCCGCGAACACAATCTCAAGAACATCAGCCTCGACATTCCGAGGAACAAGCTCGTCGTGATTTCCGGTCTGAGCGGCAGCGGAAAATCATCGCTCGCATTCGACACCCTTTTTGCGGAGGGGCAGCGCCGGTATATGGAAAGCCTCTCAAGCTACGCGAGGCAGTTCCTCGGGAGCATGGACAAGCCGGACGTCGATTTGATTGAGGGGCTTTCTCCGGCCATATCGATTGAGCAGAAGACGACGCACCGCAACCCGCGCTCGACCGTCGGCACCGTCACGGAAATCTACGACTACTACCGCCTACTTTTCGCGCGCGTGGGCAAGGCGCACTGCCCGAAATGCGGGCGCGAGATAAACGAGCAGTCCGACGACCAGATAATCGGCTCGATAATGGGCTGGGGCGAGGGCGAGCGCATAACAGTCCTCGCGCCTGTCATCAGGGGGAAGAAGGGCGAGCACCAGAAGATAATCGACGACGCGAAGAAGAGCGGTTTCGCGCGCGCTCGGATTGACGGGCTGATGGTCGACCTCGACGATTCGATAAAGCTCGACAAGCAGAAGAAGCATTCGATTGAGATTGTCGTCGACAGGATTGTCGTCCGGGCCGACTCGCGGAACAGGATTGCCGAGGCTGTTGAGGCGGCGCTCTCCCTTGCCGGCGGAATCGTCGTCGTCCTCAGGCGCATTCCCGACTCGAGCGATCGCGGGTACAGCGAGGAGGAGGTTTTCTTCAGCCAGCACAATGCCTGCCCCGAATGCGGAATCTCGATTCCCGAGCTTCAGCCGCGGCTTTTCTCGTTCAACAACCCGTTCGGCGCGTGCCCCGAATGCACGGGAATCGGCGAGAAGATGGAATGGGACGAGAAGAAAATCCTCCCCGACCGCTCCCTTTCGTTCAACGAGGGCGCGTTCCCGTTCTTCAATCCCGACAGCGAGTGGAATGCCGCGATGTTCGGCGCGATTGCTGCTGAATTCGGCTTCTCGCTCGACTCGCCGCTTTCAAGCCTCTCCGAGGAGCAGTTCTCGGCGCTGTGGAACGGCATCCCTGACAGGAACATCCGCTGGGTGTACCGGAAGCAGAGCGGCGAGGGCATGAGCGAATACAACCGCCCGTGGATAGGAATCCTCCAGGAGATGAGGCGGCGGCACAACGAGGCGTGGAGCGAGGCTCAGCGCGCCAAGATGGAGGAGCGGTTCATGTCCGTTTCCGAATGCACGGGCTGCCACGGAAGCAGGCTCCGCCCGGAGGCGCTCGGCGTTACCGTCGGCGGGAAGAACATAATGGAATTGTGCGCGCTTTCCGTCGCGGACTCCATCGGCTTCTTCGAGAATCTCTCCCTTACGGAGACGGAGGAGGCGATTGCGCATCAGGTCCTCAAGGAAATCAGGGCGCGGCTTTCGTTCCTCAACAACGTCGGGCTCGACTACCTCACTCTCGACCGCGCGGCGGGGACTCTTTCCGGCGGCGAGGCGCAGAGAATCAGGCTCGCGACGCAAATCGGCTCGGGGCTTACGGGCGTCATGTACATACTCGACGAGCCGAGCATCGGGCTTCACCAGCGCGACAACGAGCGGCTCATCGGGATGCTGACCTACCTGCGCTCGCTCGGGAATTCGGTGATTGTCGTCGAACACGACGAGCAGACGCTCCGCACCGCCGACTGGCTCGTCGACATCGGGCCGGGGGCGGGCGTCCACGGCGGGAACGTCGTTGCGTCCGGGACGCCGGAGCAGGTGATGCAGGTGGAGGAGAGCGTCACGGGGCAGTACCTTTCGGGGAAGCTTGCGATGGATATTCCCGCGGAGAGGCGGAAGGGGAACGGGAAGTCGATTCTCATCCGCGGCGCGCGGGAGCACAACCTCAAGGGCATCGACATCGAGATTCCGCTCGGCGCGTTCACCTGCATAACGGGCGTCTCCGGCTCCGGAAAATCGACGCTGCTTTCCGACATCTTCTATCCCGCCGTGTCGAACGCGCTCATGCGGACCGAATATCCCGTCGGCGCATTCGGGGGGCTTGAGGGGACGGACGGAATCGACAAGGTGATAAACATCGACCAGAGCCCGATAGGACGCACCCCGCGCTCGAATCCCGTCACGTACGCCGGCGTCTTCGATTCCATACGCGAGCTTTTCGCGTCGCTTCCCGACTCGAAGGCGAGGGGGTACAAAGGCGGGCGCTTCTCTTTCAACGTGAAGGGCGGTAGATGCGAGAAATGTCAGGGCGCGGGAACGCTCACCATCGAGATGAACTTCCTCCCGGACGTTTTCATCCAGTGCGACGTCTGCCACGGGAAGCGATTCAACAAGGAGACGCTCGACATACGCTACAAGGGGAAGTCGATTTCCGACGTGCTGGACATGACCATCGAGGAGGCATGCGAATTTTTCGCGTCAATCCCGCACATCGCGCGAAAGCTCGGCACGCTGAAATCCGTCGGTCTCGGCTACATAAAGCTCGGGCAGAACGCGCTCACGCTTTCGGGCGGCGAGGCGCAGCGCGTGAAACTCGCGACGGAGCTTGCCCGCCCGAGCACAGGGCGTACGCTCTACATCCTCGACGAGCCGACGACGGGGCTTCACTTTGCCGACGTCAAGGTTCTGATGGACGTCATCCAGCGCCTTGTGGACAAGGGAAACACCGTCGTCATGATTGAGCACAACCTGGACGTCATCTGCCAGGCGGACAACATCATCGACCTGGGGCCAGACGGCGGGTTCCGCGGCGGTTCCGTGGTCGATGTGGGGACTCCGGAGGAGGTCGCCTCGCGCTGGAAGGAGACAGGCTCGTTCACTGGAAAGTACGTCGACGAGATGCTCCGGCGGCTCTGCAAAAAGGACGGCACGCGTTGATTTTCCGGGGCGTACGGTCTTTTTCGCTCGCGCGCGTCCTCGCAGTTCTTTCACTCCTCCTGCTCTGCCTTCCGCTTCCTGCCGACGACGGCACGTCCGTCATAAAGATAGAGTCCGCGCAGAAAACCGAGTACAGGAAGGACAAGGATGCGGGGAGCGACACGATTGTCCTGACCGGCGACGTGAAGGTGAGCGTGAGCCGCGGCGGGACGACGACGAGAATTTCCGCCGACAGGATAAATTTCAACCGCGCGAACGACATGATTTTCGCGGAGGGGAACGTGACGCTCGCTCAGTCGTCCGGGGATGCCTCGGGCGGTGAGACCGTCACCGCGGAGTCGCTGCTGTTCAACACGGCGACGCTCGAGGGCGTCTTCGACAACGGGCGGGCGGTGCAGACGTCGAGCGACGCGCTCAACCTGCCGAGCGGGAGCACGCTCATCGTCGCCTCGGACGTGTTCGGGCGGGACTCGGGCGGGACAATCGCGTTCAAGTCGGGGAACCTCACCTTCTGCGACGACGAGAACCCGCACTGGAGGATTCTCGCCTCAAGAATTTGGCTTCTTCCCGGCGGCGAATTCGCATTCCTCAACGCCGTCCTTTTCGTCGGCAGGGTTCCGCTTCTGTGGCTTCCGGCGTTCTACTATCCCAAGGACGAGCTCGTCTTCAACCCGTCGTTCGGGCACAAGGCGCGGACGGGGTATTTCGTCAACACGACAACGTACATTTTCGGGCGGAAGACGAATTCGTCGGCGACGACGGACAGCGACGACGACGACAAGATAAATTTCTTCAGCCTGATGAACACGTCCTCGATGAAGAAGCAGGTGCGCGAGGGGCTTGTCCTCCACAACCTCGACGAGGATTTCAAGGGCGACACGGCGCATTACGCGAAGATAATGGCGGACTATTACGCGAACCTCGGTTTCATGACGGGCTTCGACATGAATCTCGTTCCTGGAACGTACGTGACGAGCCTTGCCGCGAGCGCCGAGATTGCGTTCTCGAACACGGTTTTCAAAAGCTCGTCGGGAACGTATCTCCCGTACAACGACGCGGGCGACAAAATTTCCGACAGCTCGAATTTCATGGGGTTCCGCGCGCCGTTCCGCTTTCGGACGAACCTGAAGATGACGATGGCGAAACCGTTCTCGCTCACGCTTTCCATGCCGATTTATTCCGACCCGTTCTTCGTCTACGATTTCGACGACAGGGTCGAGTCGATGGACTGGATAGACTACGCGATGAGCGGCGGGAATTCCGACGACGATGACGATGACGACGACGTGACCGAGACGTCTTCGTTCTCGTGGAATTTGAGCGGGAGCCATACGTTCAAGCTTCCCGAATCAGTCTCGCCGTTCATATCGTCGCTTTCGATATCGAGTTTCTCCTCGTCCGTCACCTATTCGTCAAAGGCGAACTCCAAGCTTTCCGAGCGCGACGAATACAGCGCCGACAAGACGTGGGCGACGTACACGCCCGAGCGGAAATTCTATTACCCGTCGCAGGTGAACCCGTTCAAGGTCACGGCGAAAGTCGCGGGGACGCTCGTCAAGATTCCCGCGTCCCAGACCCAGACAAAATCATCCGAAGCGCCGAAGCTTTCCCTTCCCGACGAATTCAAGACTGAGGAGGACCGGAAGAAGGAGCCGGAGGAGGAGGAGAATGAGAAAAAGGCGGATGAGGAGGAAAAGGACGATTCCGGCGGCGAGGAAAAGACAGCGCTCCCCGAATCCGCGCTCCCGCTCCTTTCTGTCCCGTCGTTCTCGACGACGGCGGTGAGCGGGCTGACGTACAGCCTGGGCTACACCGTGACGCCGGATTTCTCCTCGCAGTTCTCGTACCTCGCCTCGGAGATTGCGACGCCCGACGATTTTTCGTGGAGCGACATGCAGTCGACGTACGTGCAAATCAAGTCGCCCGTCGTCCTCACGAGCGCGCTCGGATTCCGGGACAGCTTTTTCTCGATGTCGAATTCGTTCACGTTCAACCCCGTCTACCAGAAGCACCCGTATCTGAGCGGCTACTACTATGACGACGATGGGAACATGACGACGTCGGGAAAGTCGATAATGACGGCGGACTACAAGGCGCGCAAGCTCGATTTGACGGGCACGAATTCGCTCACGCTCAAGCCGTTTTGCTATACCGAGCATTTCGCGAACACCGCAATCTCGTGGAATTCGACGGTCAAGATGATTGAGACGAAATACATAAGCGAGGACGACGAGGAGCCGGAGTGGGAATACCTGACGATGCAGCTCTGGAGCGAGGACTGCGTGACGGCGCACACCCTGTCCGCGACGCTCGCCGCCACCGAATTCGACAAGAAGCTTTCGCAGAGCTTCACGCTCTCGTCAACGCTGCGCCCCCAGCCCGACGCGTACAAGGGGACGCTTTCCCTTTCGTTTCCGTTCGTCACATTCTCGGCGTCAGGCGGCATAAAGGAGAACACGTCCGAGAATACGGGCAGCGGGGAGTGGCACTATTGGGTCAAGGACGATTTGTCTCAGTCCCTTTCCGTCAGCGCGTTTTCCGGGAAGCTAAAATTCACGCAGTCGTATATATACGATTTCGAGGAGCGCGAGCACGAGTCGCTGAAATTCTCCCTTTCCGGGTACGGGATGCAGCTTTCGTACACGGCAAGCTACGTCGCGGGGTATACGTTCAACGTCGTCCGCGACGCAAACGGGACGATAACGTCGCGGAAGGGATGGAAGGCGAATTCGAGCGACGACAAGAGCTTCCAGCCGTACCAGCTTTCGCTCGCGTACACGAACTCGTCCGGCTCGTTCAAGTGGATGGCGGGACGAATCGCGCTCGCGCCGACGCTTTCCGCGAGCATCGTCTACGACTTCCTCCGCCCGACGAGCAGCTATATGGTGTTCAAGCCGGGGGTGACGTTCAAGGTCAGCGAATTCCTCGACCTGTCGTTCAGCGCGGAAAGCCGCAACAGCAGCATCTTCCGCTATTTCTGCGCCGACGACGAATTCGACTTCTATTACGGGAGCAACGGCGAGCGGAGCATTTTCCGCGATTTGGTCGACTCGCTCCGCTTCGATTCCGACGAGAAGAGGAAGGCGAGCGCGTTCAAGATGAAGAGCATCAGCGTGACGGCGACGCACGACCTCGACGACTGGGATTTCAGCTTCTCGCTTTCGATTTCCCCGAAATACGTCTCGGCGACGAGCAGCTCGCCCGCGCATTACGATTTCAGCCCCTACGCGTCGTTCAGCGTGTCGTGGCGGCCGCTGTCGAGCATGAAAACGCAGATTGTCGACGACTACGGCGAGTGGAAGCTGAACCCGTAGCCTTCCGTCCCTTTGCGATTGTTGGAAGTGCGTTCTTGGGGTACAATGGAAGCCACATGGAAAAGGTCTTTACAGTAGTCCTGTCCGATTCCGATGTTCTCTCGCAGGTTTGCGGGACGAACGACTGCAACCTCAAGCGCATAGAATCGTTTCTCGGCACTCCGGTATACACACGCGGGAACGAGCTTTCAGTTGAGGCGGAGGACGAGGACATTCACCGGAAATTCAAATTCATAATAGACAGAATAACGGACGAGATTGCGGAGGGCGGAAAATGCTCCCCCGACCTGCTTGAGTCGATACTCAACACCGGCTTCGTCGGATGGGGAAGGCGGGCTTCCGATTCCCGCGTTCCTTTCAATGCTGGGGACTGCGCGATAAGCATTCCCGGCGGAACGCACCGCGTCTACCCGAAAACGCCGAACCAGGCCTCGCTCGTCTCCTCCTTCAGGAGCCACGACCTCGTTTTTGCCGTCGGGCCTGCGGGTTCGGGAAAGACGTTCCTCGCCGTCGCGGAGGCGCTGCGCCTTGCGATGTCGAAGCGCGTCTCGTCCATAATCCTCACGCGCCCGATTGTCGAGGCTGGCGAGAGCCTCGGCTTCCTTCCCGGGAACCTCGAGGAGAAGATAAACCCGTACCTCCGCCCGCTCTACGACTCGATGGGGCGCTGCCTTCCGCGCGATGTCGTCGCGCGGCTCGTCGAGAGCGGAATCGTCGAAATCGCGCCGCTCGCTTACATGAGGGGGCGCACGCTGTCGAACTGCGTCGTCATCCTGGACGAGGCGCAGAACACGACGGCTGAGCAGATGAAGATGTTTTTGACGAGGATGGGAGAAAACGCGAAGGTTTTTATAACGGGCGACGTCACGCAGGTCGACCTTCCGAAAAAGCAGCGCTCCGGACTCGTCCACGCGCTCGGAATCCTGCGCGGCATACCGGAAATAGGAATAGTCGAGCTTGACGGCACGGATGTCGTGCGCTCGACGCTCGTCAGGAAAATCGTTGCCGCGTACGAGGCTGATGCCGCGGAGCGTTTTCCTGGGCAGGGCGCTTTCAGAGACAAGGAGGGCTGAGCGATGGATGCTGCGAACGGGGATACGATAGCGGAAAAAATCAGCAAGCGGAATGACGACGGGGATGCGTTCGGGATTGTCCGTCCCGTCATCGTTTTCCTCAAAAGAAATTGGGCGCGGTTCGTGCTCGCGTTCGCGACGTTTGCGGCTGTTTCCGCCGTGGTGTATTTCGGGGCGAACAGGGGCGAGAGCGTCGTGTCGTATTCGGCAGGCGAGCTTGAGGTCGGGCAGATTGCCTTCGAGACGATAGTCGCGCCGAAAACGATGCGCGCTACGGAAATGTACCCGATTGAGATAATCGAGGGCGAGAAAATCGTGAAGAAGGGGTTCCCCGTGACGGAGGAGGCGCTGCTGAAGCTCCGGAAACTTTCCGACTCGCCGACGCAGGTCGATTACCGCTCGATAGGGAACGTCGTCTTCTTCCTTATATTGGTGTGCGCGCTCTGGATTGTGCTTTTCAGCCCCGTCATTTTGGGGAAGCGCGCCGAGATGCGCGAGCTCGTGCTTGAGTGTGTGCTTTTCTTCCTGACGTTCTTCTTCATGACGTTCTCGGCGCGGGCGATTGCGTTCCAGTCGCCGTTCAGGATTGTGCCCGTGATTCCGTCGGTGCTCGCGCTCCTTCTCGTCGCAATCCTCTTCGGGCAGAAATCGGCTTTCCTGTATTCCGTCGTGCTTGCGGCGGGCGTTCTCGGCGCGGGCGGGTTCGAGGTCGTGCCGGCGCTGTTCACGTTCGCGACTGGGCTTTCCTCCGCGCGGATTGTCCGCAAAATCGAGAAGAGAATCGACATCGTGTTCGCGTCCCTTCTCCAGTCCGCGCTCGGTATTGTTTTCGTCATCGTGTTCAAGGTGATTTTCAACGACAAGTTCTCCGACATCGCGTTCGTGCTCGCGGGCGTCGTGCTCAACAGCTTCATATCGGGAATCCTCGTCCTCGGTCTGCTGACGCCGCTCGAGAACCTCATGAACACGGCGTCCGTTTTCCGCCTCATGGATTTGAGCGACACGGCGAATTCCCCCGTCCTGAGGAAGCTCCTCATAAACGCGAGCGGGACGTACAACCACAGCATGATGGTCTCGCAGCTCGCGGAGAACGCGTGCCGGGAAATCGGGGCGAACCACTTCCTCGCGCGCGTCGCGGCTTTCTACCACGACATCGGAAAGCTCGACCAGCCGGAATACTTCACGGAGAACCAGTCGAACGGGGAGAACAAGCACGATTCGATAAGCCCGTCGATGTCCGCTTCCATAATAAAGAGCCACGTGAAGAAGGGCGTGGAGATGGCGCGGAAAATGCATCTTCCGTCGCAGGTTATCGACATAATCGCCGAGCACCACGGGAACAGCGTCATCGCGTATTTCTACGCGAAGGCGAAGGAAATCGACCCGAGCGTGTCCGAGACCGATTTCTCGTATCCGGGGACGCCGCCCGTCACGAAGGAGAGCGCCGTCGTCATGCTTGCCGACACTGCGGAGGCCGCCTGCCGGAGCCTCGACAAGCCGTCCGTCTCCCGCATAGAGAAATTCATCCAGACGCTTATCGACGCGAAGGTTGCGGGGCACCAGCTCGAAAAATGCGGGCTTACGTTCGGGGAGCTTTCGCTCATAAAGGAGTCGTTCGTGCAGGTTCTCGCGGGGCACTACCATTCGCGCACCAAGTATCCGAACCAGAAGGACCCCGATGAGGGCGACGGAAAGGAAGAGAAAGATGAAGGCCCCGCCCAGGTTGCCGGCGGGAATGAGCCGGAGCAGGGCTGACGGCAGTTTGCTTTGATTTTTTTTGGAGGAAAAATGAACAGGATTTTGGTTTCCATGCAGGACGACATCGAGCGCGACGAAAGCAACGCCGCGTTCTTCGACCTTGCCGAATCGGGGAAAATCGAGGATTTCGTGTCGCGCGTCCTTTCTCGCCTCGGCTATGACGGCGAGGAGGTGTCGGTTCTTTTCTGCGACGACGGTTTCATACGGGAATACAACAGGAACGACAGGGGAATCGACGCGCCGACGGATATCCTCGAATACGAGAACGGCGACGAGTACGAGGACGACGAGGGGCGGTGGCTCGTTGCGGGCGACATGCTCATAAGCTTCGAGACGCTACCGAAAAACGCGGCGTATTTCGGCGTAGGCGTTGACGAGGAGCTCAAGCGCCTTCTCGTCCACGGCTCGCTCCATCTGAACGGGTACGACCACGGGGACGCGCATGTCGAGCCGGGCGTCGTGCCGACCGACAAGATGCTCCGCCTTCAGGAGGATGTCCTCGCGGAGTTCGCGTCCGTGAGGCTTATCTGAATTTCATCGGTTTTATCGCAGGAACGGAAAATGGGACTATTCAATTTCGGAAAAAAAAAGCGCGATTCTCATGGCGAGGAGCCGCACGCAAAAATCGACGACAACTCCATGCTGACGGAGGAGAAGAAGGACATGATAAAGGGCGTCGAGGAGCTTTCGGAGACGTCCGTGAAGGAAGTCATGATTCCTCGAATCGACGTCGATTTCATTTCCATCGACACGCCGCAGGAGGAGCTTCTCGAAAAAGTCGCGGCGAGCGGCCATTCGCGCTTCCCGGTCTACAGCGAGTCGATAGACAACGTTGAGGGCGTGCTCTACGTCAAGGACATCATAAAGGCGTATTCCCGCAAGGAAGGCGTCGATTTGCGCGGCATAATCCGCAAGGCTTATTTCGTGCCCGAGTCGAAGAGAATCGACAGCCTCCTCCGCGAATTCAAGCGGCGGAAAATCCACATAGCGATTGCGATTGACGAGTACGGCGGCGTTTCAGGAATCGTGTGCATGGAGGACATCATCGAGGAGATTGTCGGCGACATCCAGGACGAGTTCGACAACGAGAACGAGCTCGTCGTCTCGACGGGCAAGAACGCGTGGATTTGCGACGCGCGCGTGAATCTGGAGGAGCTGAACGAGACGATTTCGTCCGATTTCCCGACCGAGGATTTGGACACGCTCGGCGGTTTCGTCCTCGATTTGTTCGGGCGCATCCCGTCTGTCTCCGAGCGCGCTGAATTCGGCGATTTCGAGTTCACCGTGCAGAAAATGGAGGGGCACCGCATCAATTTGTTGAAAGTAATTAAGAAGACCGAGGCGAAAACTGACGATAATTGATGAGAACGCGGATTTTCCGCCGCCGTTTTGCGCGCGTGTCCGCAGGTCGCCCGTTGAAAAAGGCTGGACGTGCCTCTTCGGGCTCACCTCAATTTCAAAAAAACAAGAGTCAGTGTCAAATGAAAATACGAATGCATAACGCGAGGATATTCGAATCGGCCGGGGATTCCGGAAATGGAATCGCTCCATCATCTTTCTGCGGAATCTCCGGATTCTTTCAGGGCGTTCCGCGCGGCGGTTTGCGGCTCGGCGTTTTCCTGCCGCTCGTCTTGTCGGGGCTTTTCTTTGCGTCGCCCCGGGCTTTCGCGTCGGGCGCGGTCGATTTCTTCGACAGCGGCATGGCGAAACAGAACAAAGAGGACTACTACGGCGCCTCGGAGGATTATCAGCAGGCGCTTCAGGCAAATCCGTCGTACGGCGACGCGTGGTTCCGCCTTTCCGAGGTCACCTACGCCGTCGGGGACTACAGCCTCGCGCTGACATACCTTGAGTCCGCCGAGAAATTCGCGAAGAACCGCACGGAGATTCAGAACCTCCGCGGGATGATTTACATATCGCTCGGGCGGCTCGACGACGCGAAGAAGGTTTTCACCGATATAATCAGGACGAATCCGAACAACATCGACGCCCGTTTCGGGCTTGCCGAGATAGATTTGTTCAGCGGAAGTTTCTCGGGCGCGCGGCAGCTCTACCTCGACGCGCTCAAGCGCCAGACGAACAACAGAAAGGCGCTCCTTTCGCTCGCGCTCCTTTCCGCAGAGATGGGGAATTTCGATGCGACGCAGACGTACATAGAGCAGGCGCTGAAATTCCATTCAGGTGATGCCGAAGTCCATTATCTCGCCGCGTATCTGTCGGCGCGGCGCGGGGATTATCAGGAGGCGGAGCGGCGTGCCCGCGCCGCTGTCCAGATTGACGGCTCGTTCAGCAAGGCGTACGTGCTTCTCGCCAACATCCTCTTCTCGCAGAAACGCTACGACGACACCATCGATATTTGCTCGTACCTTATTTCAAAAAACAGGAAGACTTCCGAGGCGTGGTATTTGAAGGGGCTTTCCGAGATGAGGCGCGGGGAATCCGGCAAGGCGGTGACGACGTGGTCGGGCGGGCTTGACGAGAACCCTCAGGACGAGATGATGCGTGCCGCCCTTGAGCTTGCCGTCGCGAAGTCTGTTCCGATTGAGGATTCGAGGCGGAGCGGCTGGGCTTCATATCATGTCCAGAAGGCGCGCGACTACGGGAAGGTTTTTATGGGGGAGGAGTCCCGCTACGAATACCAGCGCGCGCTCAAAGTCGACCCGAACAACATGGAGGCGCGCGCGGAATTCGCGGAGCTGCTTTCGCGCTCGGGGCTCGACGAGCTTTATCTCCAGCAGCTCAAATTCATAAAGTCGTCGATGAAGCCGTCTTCCGAGAAACCGACGCGCCGCGAGAACATCGTCAACTACACGATAGAGGCATATGAGTCCCTCATGAAATACTCGCTCTCGTCTGAATGGAACGTCGACCCGTTCTATCTCGACAAGGTGAGATGGAACATCGGCGTCTACTATGTAAGCTCTCCGTCAAGGATGGTCCATACCGACGGCGAGGAAGTCGTGACGGGGATGATTTCCGACATTTTCGGCGGAATCGCGACGACTTCCGTCGTCATCCACAACGGTGCCGTCAGCGGCTACAGCGAGGCATACCGTCTCGCGCGGAAAAGCAAGCTCGACTATTTCATTATTGTCGGCGTCGAGGAGACTGAGCGCGAGATTTCAATGGATGCGAAGGTGTATTCCGGACGAACGGGAACGGAGACGGACTCGCTCAACTATTTCAGAACGGGAAACGACAGGTTCGCCTCGATTCTGCGGGCGTTCAGGCGCGACGTTTTGGGAATGCTCCCCGTCCGCGGTAAGATAATAAGGCGGAGCGTCAACGATATCGTCGTGGACCTTGGCTTCGTCGAGGGAATGAAGGAGAACGCCGTCCTCGATGTCGTCAAGGCGGGAAAAATCCAGACGGTCGATATGGGGCGCGGCGTCCGATTCGACGAGAAGGATTCGCTCGGGACCATCACGATTTCGAAGGTCGGCGAGGAAATCTCTCAGGGCGTTCTTGAGCAGAACGGGTTCTACGACCGCGTGAACGTCGGCGACGAGGTGCTTGTCCGCGTCCTTCCTGAAGACGGTGGCGAGAATGCGGGCGCCATTTCCGACACGTCGCCCGCCGCCGGGGAAGACGGCGACAGGATTCTTCCTGCCGAGCGCAAGAAGCTCGACGCGAACGAGCTCGGCATCGTCAAGACGCCGCTCGTTCTCGACCTCATTCGGGGAATCCGCTAGTCGCTTATTTTGTAGAGGTCGAGCGAGGAGTCTATCCATTTACGTGCCAGCGCGCTCCTCGTCTCGCCCACCTGCAGGAACGATTCTATCGCGCCCTTATAGTCGCCCGAAAAATATCTCGCCTCCCCGAGGTAGAATGTTGCCCTTTCGGCTATCTGTCTCGGTCTGTTCACGGCGAGGAACGACAGGAGCTTCTCCTCGCTCTTTTTGTAATCCTTTTTTATGAAATGGTCTTTCAGAATCTCGAACAGGAAATAGTCGTCGCCGCTCGCTGATGACATGAGGTCCTCGTCGAAGACGTGCGGCGCGAGCACGACGCGCTTGTCCGCGTAAATCCCGGCAAGCTCCCGCGCGATTTCCGTCGTCTCCGCGCTGATGTTTCCCTTCTTTTCCGAGAAATCGAATTCGAGGTCGAACATGTCGATGAACGGGAGGGGGCGCTCGCGCATCTGCCCGTCCTTGTACGTCTTCCCCGCGCCCATGTTCTGCGCCGCGACTTCCGTTTTCCTGAGCCTGACCGGCTTGACCGTGACGTTCGATTCCGGGACAAGGAGGGGGAACGCGTCGCCGCCTTCTTCTTTCACCGCGACGGCGTAGTAGTAGTCGCCGTATTTTTCGATTTTGTCATGGAACGAATCCGCAAAGGAGGGAAGCTCCGCCCGCGGCTCAAGCCCATCAAGGCTGTTGAGCGGGGAGTCTGAGCGGAAAAGAAGGAGCGCGCCCGCTTTCATGCGCGCGTCTTTCGGGACCGTCCACGTTATCTTCACCGTGTTCGGGGTCGACTGCGATGCCCGAATCGACGTGCATATCGGGTTCTGCGCCTGCTCGGCGCATGATGGCGCGGCAAAAAGCGCGAGCGCGAGCGCTGTTCCCATGATTTTTCTTCCTGCGAGCATTCGTCAAATCTTGCCGAAAAAAACTCCGTTGTCAAGACGGGCGGCCGGCGTTTTCCGCGCGCTTTGGGATAGGCGTATAGACAAAGCTGCTCCTCAGTCCCCGCGAATTCAGGGCGTTCGGGCGCGTTTCGTTTGACAAGACAATCCGATTTCTCTATTCTATACAAATGTTTGTGTCTGTTGTTTTGGATCCGGGCGGCATGGATTCCGCCAAGGCGATGGCGACGATACTCGCCAGGTACAGTTTCAGGAAGGTTCAGCGCGCCTGCTGGGAGTGCATGAACATAAACGAGGCTCAGCTTGCCGTCCTAAAAAGGGAAATCGACAGCGTTACAGATTACTACGACAAGCTCAGGATATACCAGTTCCCGATAAATTCGAATTTCGCGATTACGGAGCTGCTCCACAAAAAATGGAGAAAGTGCGTTCTCGGCGCGTCGGAGCAGACTAAAAAAGAGTAGTTACGGAGAAGTGCAGATATGCTCGAAGAATTGAAAGAACCCATCTCATCTCTAAGGAAGGACATTCAAGGCGTTTGGGAAAAGCTCGACCCCGAGTCGATAGAGCGCAAGATAAAGGAGACCGAGGCGAAAACGCTCGCCGAAGGATTCTGGAACGACACGGAAAAGGCGCAGAAGGTCATGAACGACCTCAAGCTTCTCAAGGGGCGCATCGAGCCGTGGCGCGATTTGATTTCGCAGGCGGACGACATCTCCACGCTTTACGAGCTTGCGATTGAGGACGGCGACGGCGACGGCTCCCTTGAGGCGGAGGTGCGCACGAACCTTGAAGCGGCTCAGAAGCGGTTCGAGGAGCTGAGCATCCTGAACCTGCTTTCGGGCGAGGCCGACAAGAACGGATGCTTCCTTACGATACATGCGGGCGCCGGCGGAACGGAGGCGTGCGATTGGGCGTATATGCTTTCCCGCATGTACATCCGCTGGGCGGAGCGCCACGGCTACAAGCTTGAGACGGTCGACCTTCAGGAGGACGAGGGCGGAATAAAATCGACGACTATACAGATTGAGGGCGATTACGTCTACGGGCATCTCAAGGGGGAGGCGGGCGTCCACCGTCTCGTCAGAATCAGCCCGTTCGACGCGAACGCGAGAAGGCACACGTCTTTCAGCTCCGTCTTTATCTTCCCTATTCTCGACGACACCATCGAGGTGAACATCCGCCCGGAGGATTTGCGCGTCGATACGTACCGTTCCGGCGGAAAGGGCGGCCAGCACGTCAACAAGACCGATTCCGCGGTCCGCTTCACGCATCTTCCGACCGGAATCGTCGTCCAGTGCGACAGCGAGCGGAGCCAGATTATGAACCGCCAGACGTGCATGAACCTCCTGCGGGCGAAGCTCTATGCGTATTATGAGGAGCAGCGGCAGAAGGAGACGGCGAAATTCGGGGCGGAGAAGAAGGACATCTCCTGGGGAAACCAGATTCGCTCGTATGTTTTCCAGCCCTACACTATGGTGAAGGACAACCGGACGAAATTCTCCGTCGGCGACATTCAGGCGGTAATGGACGGGGATATAGACCAGTTCATCGATTCGTTCCTTCAGGCGCAGTGGAAGGGCGTTCCTCTCGGCGGAGATGACGACTCTGACGAAGAGATTTAGGGTAATTCTCCTCTGCGCCGCCGCTTTTCTCGTTTCCGCGCCGGTCTTTTCCGGCGACTGGGTTCTCGCGGCGCAGGCGTTCTCCGTGGCGCACAGGCAGCAGGCTCCGGAAAGCGTCGTGAAGGCGTCCGAGGTTCTTCCGCAGCTCATGCTTGAGCAGGTCTCATCGAACAAGACGCGCGTGCTGCCGCCCGGCGAGACGCTCGACAGGAACCTCGATTCGCTCCTGACCGAGCGTCTCTCGCTTTTTCTGCAGCTTTCAAAAGCGGTCAAGGAGCGAGATTCGCTCGTCGTGTCAAAGAAAAGCCCGCGCGAGCTCGAGAAGGCGCTCGTTTCGGCGGACGACGCCGTGCGGGAAATTCAGGAAAAGATTGAGGAGAATTTGCGCAAGGCGGACGAGGCGTCGGGCGGGAAGGAAGCCGATGAGGAGGGGCGCGACGGGGACGGACCCGGTTTTTTCAAAAAACTGTCGGACGGAATCGGGCAGCGCTTGCCGTTCCCGTTCCCGTTTTTCAGGCGCGATGAGGGCGGCGAGATTGTCGCTGAGCCGGTCAGGCTGTACAAGGACGACCCCGGGACGCTGTTCGCCCCGTCGGAAACTGCCGCCTCGTCGGGTGTCGGGAGCTACGATTTTTCGCGCGAGGTCGTGGCGGCAAAAATAAACGGGCTTGTGACGGGGACAATCTCTGTCTACGGCGAGTATGTCGGCGTGACTGCCGAGGTTTTCGTTTATCCGGGCGCGAAAAGCGTCGGTTCCGTAAGCGATGTGGGGGCGCTCGGCGACCTTGTCCCGCTTGCGAAGCGGCTCGTGCAGAAAATCCTGCCGAAAGTGGCGAACAGTTTTCCTGTCGTCGTCGATTTCCATATCGAGCCGGAGAACGCGCGCCCGTCGGCTGTCGTCACGATTGACGGCGTCGTCCATTCAGACATCGGAAGCGCGGTGATACTTGATGCCGGAATCCATACCGTCTGCGTGGAGGCGAAGGGGTTCGAGCCTGCCGTCCTGACGTATCCGTTCAAGGATGACGGGCGTTTCGTCGTCCGCGCGGAGCTCGTCCCGGAATTCGACGGCGGGATGGACATTCGGCTGGGGCATTTCAGGGACGGTTTTTTCCTTACGGGCGCGATAGAGTCGTCCCATTTCGGCTATTCGGATGACAGGGCGCGCATTTCCGTGAACGGGAAGAACGTCCTTTCCGTTTTCGAGGATTCGTCGACCGGGGAGCGTGCGTTCGTCCGGATTCCTGAGAAAATCGCCTCGGACGGTGCGTCCCTCGTCGTGAACGCGGAGCCGTACGACAGGGCGGAGAACATCGACAGGCGGCGGCGCGGGATGTATCTGGCTTACAGCGCGCTTATATGCTCGCTTCCGGCGACGTTCTACTGCATGGGCGAATTCGAGTCGGCGAACAACTCGTATTATCTCGGGCGCGGAACGTACGACGACGCGCTCGCGTGGCAGATGCGCTCGAACGTGACGAAGGGAATTTCGGCGGCGCTCGGCGTTTGGTTCGTAGTGGAGATGGTGCGCTATCTTTGGTCGGCGAACGGCGTCCTTCCCGCGGAGGCGAGAATCGACAGGAAGCCGGAGCGGCGGATTGTCAGCACGCTTGCCGACACCGTTCCCGTTCGCATGAATGTCGCCGACGAGCAGGTTTGTGGCGTAATCGCGCCTCCGGAAAAAGAAGAGACGGAAGGCGGAAAAGAGGCGGGCGGGCAGGTGCCCCGGCAATAAAACGGGGCGGGCAGCCGCTTTTATCAAGGAGGACGTGGGGATATGGCTTTGTTTTCATTCGCCGAGAAAATCAGGAATATGTTCGGCGCAATCGGAAAAACTCCGAAAATTGACGACGAATTCTTCGACGATTTGACAGACGCGCTCGTCGAGGGCGATATCGGCGCGCGTATGGCGTTCGAGCTGTCCGAGCAGCTCAGAAAGGTCTGCCGCGAGAAAAAAATCAGCACGGAGGAAGAGGTGCGCGGCGAGCTTATGTCGCTCCTCCTTCCGTTCGTCAGCGCCGCGGAATTTTCACCCGAGCCGGGGAAGGTCAGCGTCCTGATGATGCTCGGCGTGAACGGGGTCGGAAAGACGACGACGGCGGCAAAGGTCGCGCGCAGATACAAGGAAAGCGGCGCGAACGTCGTCATGGCGGCGAGCGATACCTTCCGAGCCGCGGCAGAGGAGCAGCTTGAGATGCACGGAAGCCGTCTGGGAATTCGTGTCGTGGCGCACCAGCACGGCGGGGACCCGTCCGCTGTCGTGTTCGATGCGGCGGAGGCGGTGCGCGCTTCGGGCGGCGGAATCGTCGTCGCGGACACGGCGGGGCGCCTCCACAACAAGGAGAACCTTGTGCGCGAGCTTCAGAAAATAGACAGGATTGCCGCGCAGAAGGCTGACGAGGGCTGCTACCGAAAATTCCTCGTTATCGACGCCACGACGGGGCAGAACGCGCTCAGGCAGGCGGAGGTTTTCTCCGAATCGGTCAAGGTCGACGCGATTGTGCTCACGAAATACGACTCGACGGCGCGCGGCGGCGTCGCGTTCACGATAGGGCGCGAGCTTGGGATTCCGGTCGCGTTCGTCTGCACGGGCGAGGGGTACGGCGACATTATGCCGTTCAATCCCGAGTCGTATACGAAGGAATTCCTCGGGATTTCATGAGCGAGCGACATTCGCCGGCTTTTCTCCGCGCGATTTTTGCCCTTGCGCTCCTCCTTTTTCCGGCATTTCGTTCGGAGGCGCTTTTTTTTCCCGATTTCAGGAAAAGCCCGCGCGAGGTTTTCAGGGACGGCGTCGCCCTTTTTTCCGGGAAAAAGAAAGCCGCCGGAACGTGGCGCGTGGCTGATTACCGCGTTTCGCTTGTGGAGAAATACGAATCGTCGTTCATCGCGATAGAGCCTTCCCTTTTTTCAGCGGAGGGATTCGACGCGACGGAGCTTCTTGAGTCCCTCGACGGGCGGAGCGGCCGCGGGATAACCGGCGGGGAGGATGCGGGGGCGAAGGATGCGGAGACCGTTCCGGAATTCGTGTTCGGCGACGCGTCGGGGAACGTCAGGCGCTTCTCATTCGACGGAGAGCAGACGGAATTTCGGCGTGACGGCGGCGGCATCGTCATCGTCTCCGCGTACAAATCGAGGATAAAGCGGCGGGCGTTCGACATGACGGGCAGGCTTGTCTCGGTGGAGATTTTCGGAATCGGGCAGAACGCGCGCTCGATGGAGCGCTTTTCCGAGACGAGGCTCAGCTACGACGGGGGGAGCGTTCCCTCAAGCAGCACGGAGACGGATTTCGCGGGAAAAAAACGGTCGCATGTTGAATTTTCCCCGTCCGGCCTTCCCGTCCGCATCGAGGAGTCCGTCCTCGACGATTTCGGGGCGGTTTTCCCTCTCAGCGTTACCGAGCGTGCGTACGACGGCGAGAACCGCCTTGTCGCGGAGAATGTCGAGCGGCGGTTCTACGAGGATGCCGCAAAAAAAACGAAGGATGGGGAGCGCATGACGAAGAAGGCAGCGGGTTCGTCATCCTCGCGGAAGGAATTCGATTACGGCGGCGCGGGAAAGGAGCCTGACTGCAGGATGTACGAGGACGGCGAGCTCCGCCTCGAACGGGTGTATTCCGGCGAGGAATCGTACTCGGAGCGGACGTTCTTTGACGGCGGATTTTCCGTCCTGGCGCGTTTTTCCGGCGGCGTCAAGGTTTCCGAGACCGTTTATTTCAACGACGTAGAAGTGCGGAGACGCGACTTCTGAGGCGGGTGTGCGATGTTTTTCAGCAGATGGATTTTTTTCGTTTCGAGGCGATTCTCGCGCGTCGACAGGAAGGGGCGCTCGGCTGTCACGTCTTTCCTCGCGTCGCTCGGCATATGCTTCGGCGTTATGACGCTGATAACGGTCATCAGCGTCATGAACGGTTTCCAGATGAGCTTCATCTCGGCGATTATGGAGGTGAGCTCGTACCACGTGCGCGCGACCGGGAAGGAAAGCGCCGGGCGCGACGCGGATTTTGTCGCTGCCGTCTCGGAGCTTCCGGAGGTCGCGTCGGTCACGCCGTTCATTGAGGCGCAGAGCCTGATGGTGGGGCGCGGCGAGATGCAGTGCGCTGCCCTCGTGCGTGCCGTTCCGCCGGAAATCTGCGACTACGACGAAGGATTGAGCCGGGAGCTCCGCGTGTGGAGCGGCCATTTCGACCTTTCCTCCCCGAATTCGATTGTGCTCGGCTCGGAGCTTTCGCGGAAGCTCGGCGTGCGCGTCGGCTCCGTCGTGAACTTGTACGCGCTTTCCGGCGGCGCCGACGTCGAGCTTGTCTCGCTCGACCGCGTTTTTACCGTCACGGGGATTTTCCACACGGGCTACGCGGAGATAAACGGCGCGTACGCGTTCATAAACATCGACGACGGGCGGAAGTATTTCGGCGGGAGCGCGCCTGTCGTGTACGGGATAAAATTGTCCGACTCGTCGTCTGACTCGCGCGCCGTGCAGAAATTCTCGCGGCTGTTTCCCGGATTTTCGTTCGACTCGTGGAGAAGCTACAACCGCTCGTTTTTCGGCGCGCTCCGCGTGGAGAAGAACATGCTCATGCTTCTCGTCTTCCTCATATTCGTCGTCGTCGGAATCAACATATTCTCGGGGATGCGCAGGATGGTGTACGAGCGGCGCGAGGAGATTAGCGTCATGTCCGCGTTCGGCGGAAGGCACCCGCAAATTCAGTCGATTTTCATCGCGCAGGGGTTCCTCATCGGATTCTCGGGCGCCGTTCCCGGGCTTGCGCTGGGGCTTCTTTTGTGCGTCAGGATGGAGTCCGTGTTTTTCCTGATGTCGAAGCTCTCGTATTATATCCAGCTTTTCGCGACAATGCTCGTGTCGCCCGCGAATGCCGCATTCGTCCGCGAGAACCTGATGTTCACCGTGTACGCGAGCATCCCCCCGAAAATCGTTCCGCTTGAGGTTTTCCTCATCACTGTTTTCGGGATTTTCTCGTCTCTTATAGCGAGCTGGGGCGCGAGCAGGGGAATCCTCCGCATGACTGTCGCGGAAGTCATGCGCGATGAGTAGTCCGCGGGAATTTTTGCAAGGAGGAGCAGAGTGGAAGAGTGCAACGGGCGCGAAATCGTCGTGTCGATACGGGGTCTTGAGAAGACGTATACGACGGACAGCGAGACGCTTACGATTCTGAAAGGGCTTGATTTCGACGTCGAGAAAGGAAGGAAGGTTGCCATTGTCGGGCAGAGCGGGAGCGGGAAGAGCACGTTCCTGAACATACTCGGCGGGCTCGACACCGCGACGTCCGGGACAATCCGGGCGGGCGGATACGAGGTGACGTCGCTTTCCGAGGACGGGCTTGCGACATACCGCTCGGCTTTCCTCGGGCTGATATTCCAGTTCCATTACCTTCTGAAGGATTTCACCGCGCTCGAGAACGTTTTCCTTCCCGCGTATATGGCGGGCGTCCCGAGAAAAATCGCGATGGAGCGTGCGAGGCAGCTTCTTTGCGATGTCGGGCTTTCTTCCCGCGCAGCTCATCTTCCGTCGCAGCTTTCCGGCGGGGAACGCCAGCGCGTCGCCGTCGCCCGCTCGCTCGTCAACGACCCGAAGCTCATACTGGCCGACGAGCCGACCGGAAACCTCGACCCCGCGAATGCCGGGATGATTGGCTCCCTCCTTTTTTCCATGGCGGACAAATACCAGAAGACGCTTATCCTCGTAACGCACGACATGTCCCTTGCTGCGAACGGCGATTTCCGCTATTCGATTCGCGACGGGAAGCTTTCGGAGGCGGGCGCTTTATGAGGGTGTCGTCGTCGCTGCTTTTCGCGTCCCGGCTTCTCTTTCCCCGCACGGGAAAAAAATCGAACGCGCGGAGGAGCCTTGTCGGTGCGACTTTCTGCATCGGGATAAGCCTCGTCCCGCTCGTCATGGTGCTCACCGTGTCGAACGGAATGATAGAGGGAATAACCGAGCGGATAATCGGCCTGTCGTCGTCGCACCTGAGCTGCGTTTTCAAAAGCGCGGACGCGCAGACGCTGCGTGAGATGGCGGAAAAGCTCCGCGGCGTCGAGGGCGTCGTCGGCGCGCAGCCTGAGGTGCAGGGGACGGGGCTTGCCGCGTCGCGCATGGGGCGGACCGGTGCGACAATCCGCGGAGTCGAGCGCGACATCTTCACGTCGAACCGTTCGTTTTCGTCGCTTTTCAAGGTCGTCGCGGGCGAAACATCGCTTTCTGATGACAAGTCCGCCGTCGTCGGGGCGAACCTCGCGGAGAAACTCGGGGTCGGAGTCGGCGACCAGCTCAGGCTCATTACCGTCAGGAGCGGCGCCGGCGGAAAAGTCCTCCCGAAAGTGACGTCGTTCGTCATTTCCGGAATCGTGTCGAGCGGGTATCAGGAGCTTGACGCGCTCTGGGTGTTCGTTCCGTTCGAGTCCGCGTTCGGGATTCTCTCCCCGCGCTCGTCCCGGTTTTCGGTGGGCGTCGAGACGGAGGACGCGTTCGGAATCGCGTTCGAGCGGATTGCCTCTCGCGTTGAGGGCGCCGTTCCTCAGTCCGTCATGGTCTACCGGTGGAGCGAGCTCCATTCGGCGGAATTCGAGAATTTCTCGTCGACGCGGATAATGCTGCTTTTCATAATGATGCTGATTGTCCTCGTCGCGTCCGTGAACATATCGAGCGCGCTCGTCATGCTCGTGATGGAGCGGCGGAAGGAAATCGCCATACTGAAAAGCCTCGGCGGCTCCTCGTCAGGAATCGCGCTGTCGTTCCTCGTCACGGGGATGATGTCCGGGCTTCTCGGCGTGCTTTTCGGGATTCCGGTGGGGCTTCTGTGCGCGGTGAATTTCAATCCGATAATGGGCGCGACAGAGCACCTCGTGAACATCCTCGCGCATTTCGCCTCCGCCCTCGTGCACGGCTCTGCGGGCGGGATTTCCGACATCAGGCTCCTCGACCCGGCGTATTACCTTCAGGATATCCCGCTTTCGGTTCCCCTCGCGCAGCTCGTCGTCATCGGAAGCGGGACGCTCGTCCTGTCGCTCCTCATGAGCGCGTGGCCCGCGCTGAAGGCAGGCTCCGAAAAACCGATTGAAACTTTGAGAAAGATTTAGTTATTATAAAGAGGCTGCCTGCCCGATTCCCGAAAGGGCGTCGTTCCGCCCGGAAATTCGGGATTTCCGCTCTATAATAGAGCTGTCCGATAATATCGTTTTCCGAACGGATTTCATGCGGGTGCGGCGCCGATTTTTTTTTGCGGATTTCGATGCCGCGAGAAGCGGAAACCTGTTTTCGGGCGGGTTTATTTCTTTCTATAATAAACAAGGCTTTTTCCGCGAGAGGGGCGTATGCCTCCCGTCGAGCCGCATTGCTTTTTTTCAGCCGGAATTGCGGACATTGCCGAAAACAATCGATATTTGCTGTCAGGAAGTACAAATGATTTGCAGTATTTGCCAAGAAAACGAGGCGGTGCTCTTCATCGAGCAGTCGAACGTCACTCCGCCGAAGAAACTGAACATCTGCCTTGAGTGCGCCCGGCAATACGGAATCACGCCAGACTCGAAGTCGTTCGGAAAAAGCGTCTCTGCCCTGTTCGAGGCGTTCCTGAGCGTGAAGTCGAAGGACGGCGAGGAGGCTCGCTCACCTGACGGCAAGAAGCTGTGCCCCGTCTGCGGGACGAGCCTTTTCAGGATAAAGCGCAGCAGGAAGGCGGGCTGCCCGGAATGCTACGAGGTCTTCCGCGGGGAAATCTCCGACATACTGAAAAACATCGGGGTGACGTCGGCATATACCGGCTCGCGGCCCCTTCGCATACGGAATTTCAACTCGGTCATAACGAAACGGCTCGCGATTCAGGGAAAGCTTGAGGAATCGCTCCGGAACGAGGATTACGAGAAGGCCGCCGTCTACCGCGATTACCTGCGCGCGCTCGAGAAGACTCCCGTATACGGCGCGGATGCGGGGGAAGCGGATAACGGAGGCGATGATGAGTGACTCACCGTCCGGCGACGCATGGTACACGGACGACGGCCCCGATTCCGACGTCGTGCTTTCGACACGGGTGCGGCTCGCGAGAGATTTGGCGAGCTTCGCGTTCCCCTCTTGCATGAAGGACGATGACTATGACCGCGTGCGCAGCCTTGTTTTCGATTCCTTCCTCCACACGTCCGAACCGGACCGGTTTCAGGCGATATTCACGTCAAACCTCGACGATGTCGGGCGCCGTATCCTCTGCGAGCGCGGCGTCATGGAGCAGTCGGTGCCGTCCTCGACGGGCTGCGGCGTTATAATCCGTACGGACGGCTACATCTCCGCGGTTATAAACGACTGCGACCACCTCCGCATCGCTGCCTTCAAGTCCGGGCTTGCCGGCGTCGATGCGTTCACCCTCTGCAAGGGAATCGACGACGAGCTGCAGCAGACGATACAGTTCGCGGCGAACTATGACCGCGGCTATCTGACTTCGTCCGTCGCCGATTGCGGAAGCGGCATGAAAGTTTCCTGCCGCGTCCATCTTCCCGCGATAACGATGTCCGGGAACGTCAAGAAAATCCTCGTCGAGCTTGACAGGAAGGGGATATCCGTGCGCGACTGTTTCGGTCTTGGCGCGGAAGCCGGAAGCTCGCTCGGGAATTTCTACCAGATTTCCACGAAGACGGCCGGTGGCGGCAGCGAGATTGAGCAGCTTGCCTCGCTCGTCGGCGCGGTGAAATACCTTGCCGATATCGAGCGGCGGCTTCTGAAGGAGCTTTTGTCGGCCCGGGGGACGGAAATCCGCGACCGGGTGTATTCGGCATATTCGCGTGCGAAATTCTCGCTGCTCCTTCCGTTCAGGGAGACGGTGGAGCTTGTTTCCACGGTCAAACTCGGCGTGAACGCGGGGCTTCTTTCCGGCGTTACGGACAGCGAGCTTCGCGCTCTGCTTTACAGGATCCAGGGCGGGCACCTTATGTTCCTCATGAAGAGCAGGAAATTCCAGTTCCCGCAGGATGTCGCCACGAACGATACGCTCCGCGAAAACCATATCCGCTCGCTCATCGTGCAGGAGACGTTCGCGGGGCTTTCGGTCCGCTGAAAGAATACGGAGTTTTTATGAAAAAAATAGAATTGTCGAATCTGGTGAACCATATACTTGTCCTCGCGCAGAACGAGGGGCGGCAGAGCGGGGCGTATGAGCTGAACCCCGAGCACGTTCTCCTCGCGTTTTTGAAGAATGCGGAGGGATACGGATACGAGATGCTCCAGAATTTGGGCGTGAACGTTCTTTCGCTCCAGCTTATGCTCGAGCAGTTCGTCTCGGGAAGCGGCGTCCCGACATCGAAGGGGCTGGGCGTTCTCCAGCCGTCGCACCGCCTCCGCTCCGTCATCGACGCGTCGTTCATCGAGTCGCGCTCGATGAAGAACAACTACGTCGGAACGGAGCACATCCTCATCGGATCGAGCCTTGAGGAGGGCAGCATGATGTCGAAATTCTTCGACCACGCGGGAATCACGCTCGACTCGCTCAGGCAGGCCGCCCGGCAGGTTCAGGAGGCGCGGAACTTCCTCGGCGAGGGCGAGGAGGAGAATTCGGAGGAGAACCGCGAGCCGGAATATGCCGGCGCTAAGAAATCGGGAAAGCAGAAATCGGGGGCGTTCCTCGAAAAATACACGCGCGATTTGACCGCGCTCGCGAAGGCGGGGAAAATCGACCCCGTAATAGGACGCTCCAAGGAAATCGCGCGCGTCGTGCAGATTCTCAGCCGCAGGACGAAGAACAACCCCATCTTGCTCGGCGAGCCGGGCGTCGGGAAAACTGCCGTCGCGGAGGGGCTCGCGTGCAAGGTCGCGTCCGGCGACGTTCCGTTCGGGCTGCTCGGCAAGCGCGTTCTCTCGCTCGACCTTACGGCGATGGTTGCGGGGACGCATTACCGCGGTGACTTCGAGGAGCGCATGAAGCGCATGATTTCCGAGGTTGTCGAGTCGAAGGACATAATACTGTTCATCGACGAGATTCACATGATGATAGGCGCGGGGGACAGCTCGGGCGCGATGGACGCGAGCAACATCCTCAAGCCGTCGCTTTCACGCGGGGAGATTCAGGTAATCGGGGCGACGACGCTCAAGGAATACCGGAAATACATCGAGAAGGATTCGGCGCTCGAAAGACGGTTCCAGACGGTGAGCGTCGACGAGCCTTCGTTCTCCGATGCCGTCGCAATCGTTAACGGGCTCAAGGGGCGCTACGAGGAATTCCACAATGTCGTCTACGGCGACGGCGTCATCGAGAAAATCGTCAGCCTTTCCGTCCGCTACATCCACGACAGGCAGCTTCCTGACAAGGCGATAGACGTGATGGACGAAGCGGGGAGCGCGAAGAAAATCGCCGAGGGGCAGAAGAACACGGAGCTTCTCGAGATAGAGGCGCAGATTGATTCCCTTTCCGATGAGAAGGAGCGGCTCGTGAAGTCGCAGAATTTCGAGGAGGCTGCGGTTGCCCGCGACAAGGTGAACGCCCTCCGCGAGAAGCTCGACGCCGTTTCCGCCCGCATAAAGGGCGCGGCTGCGAACGAGAAGCGGGTCGTGACCGTCTCCGACATCGAGCGTATCGTCTCCGACATGACGGGAATCCCTCTCGAGCAGCTCGATTCCAACGAGTCGAAGCGGCTCCTTTCTATGGAGGACGAGATTCACCGCATGGTCGTCGGGCAGGACGAGGCGGTGCGCCTCCTTTCCGGAACCGTGAGGAGGAGCCGCTCTGGCGTCTCAAGCCCGAACCGCCCTATCGGCTCGTTCATCTTCCTCGGGCCGACCGGCGTGGGGAAGACGCAGCTGGCGAAATCGCTCGCGAAATTCCTGTTCGGCTCTGACGACGCCCTGATACGAATCGACATGAGCGAATTCATGGACAAGCACACGTCGTCGCGCCTTATCGGTGCGGCTCCCGGCTACATCGGCTACGACGAGGGCGGCGTGCTGACAAACCGCGTGCGGCAGAAACCGTATTCGATTGTCCTTTTCGACGAAATCGAGAAGGCGCACGAGGACATATTCAACCTGATGCTGCAGATTCTCGAGGAGGGCGAGCTTACCGACAACCTCGGGCACACCGTCAATTTCAGGAACACCGTCATCATAATGACGAGCAACGCCGGCGCCCGCGAGATTTCCGCGGAACGGAAGCTCGGCTTCGCGGCGATGACGGGCGGGACGCTCTCGCACGACGAGATGAAGGCGAACGCGATGGAGGAGCTCAAGAAGATTATGCGTCCGGAGCTTCTCAACAGAATCGACGACGTCGTCGTCTTCGACCCGCTGACGAGGGAGCAGGTCTCTCGCATCCTCGACATCCAGCTTTCCGAGCTTGAGGAGCGCGTGGCGGAGAAGTCGATTTCGCTTGACGTGTCGCCTGAGGCGCGCTCGTTCCTCCTCGACAAGGGCTACAACCCGGAGCTCGGCGCGCGCCCGATGAGGAGAATCGTGCAGAGCGAGATTGAGGACAGGCTCGCGACGCTGATTCTCAGCAATGCGGTTCCCGCCGACGGGAATGTCCGCGTCGCACTCGGCGAGGACGGCGGAATCGTCGTCGGCTGACGCACATAAAAAAGAAATCTACAAAGATTGGAGAAAATAAAAATGAACAAGGCATTGGAAACATTGAAGGAGCGCGGGTTCTTCGCGCAGTGCACCGACGAGAAGGCGCTTTCCGACAAAATGGACAGGGAGCCGGTGACGTTCTACGTCGGCTGCGACCCCACGGGACCGTCGCTCCACATCGGGCACATGGTTCCGTTCTTCGCGCTCAGGTGGCTCCGCAAATTCGGGCACCACGGAATCGCGCTCATCGGCGGCGGAACCGCGAGAATCGGCGACCCGTCGGGCAAGACCGAGATGAGGAAGATGATTTCCTACGAGCAGATAGACTCGAACGTGGAGAAGATAAAGGCGCAGCTCGACAAATTCATCGGCTTCGACGGCGAGACGGCGCTGGCGGAGAACAACAAGGAATGGCTCGCAGGTCTGAACTACATCGACTTTTTGCGCGACATCGGCTCGTGCTTCTCCGTGAACAAGATGCTCACGTTCGAGGCGTACAAGCAGCGCCTTGAGCGGGGGCTTTCGTTCATCGAATTCAACTACCAGCTCCTCCAGGCGTACGACTTCTACATGCTCCACCAGAAGCACGGCGTCTGCCTCCAGATTGGCGGCGACGACCAGTGGGGAAACATCACCGCGGGCGTCGACCTCATCAGAAGGAAGCTCGGCGGCACGGAGGAGCTGAACGCGGCCCACCAGGCGTTCGGGCTGACGTTCCCGCTCATCATGCGCGCCGACGGAAAGAAGATGGGAAAGAGCGAGAAGGGCGCTGTGTTCCTCGACGAGTCGCTCACGAGCGTCTACGACTTCTTCCAGTACTGGCGGAACGTCGCCGATCCGGACGTGGCGAAATTCTTCCGCCTCTTCACGTTCCTTGAGATTTCCGAAATCGACGAGATTTGCGCGGGCGACATCAACGCCGCAAAGGAGCGGCTCGCCTACGAGGTGACGAAGATTATCCACGGCGAGGAGAAGGCCGACGGTGCGAGGGCGGGCGCGAAGGCGGCGTTCTCCGGCGAGGGCGACAAGACGCAGATGCCGACGGTCGAATTCCCCCGCGCCGATGTCGAGGCTGGCGTGGGCGTGCTCTCGCTCTTCGTGTCGGCGGGGCTGTGCGCCTCCAACGGAGAGGCGAGGCGGCTCGTCCAGGGCGGCGGCGCGTCGCTCAACGGCACGAAGATTGCCGACGCGAACACGCGCGTGACTTCCGCCGACCTCGATTCCGACGGGGAATTCGTCCTCCGCGCGGGAAAGAAGAAGTTCTGCCGCGTCGTGCTCAAATAGCGCGCTTTTTTGAGTTTTGCTTTGAGGCGGGGGCTGCTGCTCCCGCTTTTTTTTCGCGCCAAAAAAAGGCGGCACCTCAAAATAATGAATCCCGGAAATTTCGCGGTGAACATTATTTTTAAGGAAAGACGCGGCGATAAAGGTAAGGAGGTTTTTTATGAAAATGATTCTTGCTTTCGCTCTCGCTTTCTCCGCATTGCCCGCGTTCCCCGATGTCTTTCCGGGGGCGCAAAAACTTATCGAGTCGTTTTTCTGCCGCGGGACGTTCATCCGGATTGAGTATTCCGCCGACAGCATTTCGTATTTCCACAAGGAGTCGCTGGCGGAAATTGTCGCGACGCAGAAGGGAATTTCCGTGTGCCCGTCGGGATACGAGCACGGGCTGACGTTCGAGCAGCAGCTCTGGACCATACGCGCCGACGAGAATTCGAACATCATCATCACGCGGATATAGGGCTTTACAAAAAATTTACAAGCCCGCGACTGTTCAGGGCGTTTCCTCTTTTTTCCGCTCCTCAATTTTTCATTTCAGATTCCGATACTCTAAGGGACAAAGTGTATCTTTTGCGGAACCTCCGGCCGGAGGCTGCGGGTCCCGCTTTTCCCCTCGGGGAATCCGGAGAATTATGAAAAAGACAATCATTGCTTGTGTGGTTTTTATGGCGTTTTCCCTTTCGGCGGCCTTCGCGAAGGCAAGTTCCGTTTCCGTGCAGATAGTTCAGAACAATCCCGGGCAGGAGAAGGTGTGGGCGACATCAGAGTTTTTCGAGCAGTCGATGATAGATTACTTTTTCGATGCCGGGCGGATTGTCTCCAATTCACCGATATGTATCGCCTCCGACGACGACGAGAAGAACAGGAAGGCGCTCAAGGCGGCTCTGATAGAGAACAACGACGGCGGGATGGATGTCCTCGTCCGCGTGGAGCTGTTCTTCAAGAAATCGAAATCGGCCGCTCCCGACGTTCCAATGCTCGGAAACATCGACAAGGTGGAATGGAAAATCTACGACGTCGTTACGGGGCTTGAGTCGCTGGGCGGGGAATCCGTGCCCGGAAAAGTCACGTCGTCGAACGACAACGAGCAGGGGATAGCAAAGTTCGCCGCGATGGTCGCGAAGAAGGTCAGTTCCTCGCTCGAATAGGGAGAATGGGAGATGAATGAAAAAATGAAGAAGTTGTTCTGTGCCGTATTCAATTTCCTGTTCGTGACGACCGTATATGCCGCCGCCCGTCCCTCGCTCGACGGAAGGGCGACCGTTGCCGAGCCGGGCGTTCTTCCGTCCGGCCTTTTTGCGCGGACAGTCGGCTACCTTCCCGGCGACAGCCTTTCCGTCTCGAATACCGCCAACGGGAAAACGATTGACATCCTCGTTCTCGGGACGATAGACCCGAGCGAGGGCGTCGCCATCCTTTTGGCTCCCGAAGCCGCCGCTGCGCTCGGAATCGCGAAGAATTCGAATGTCATCGTGAAGCTCACCAAGCGGATAGGAACGCTGGACGAGGAATCGTCTGGTTCCGCCGTCCTCTCCGATGCCTCGTCCTCCCCAAAAACCGACGAATCGCCGGAGACGAATCCGCCCTCCGCCGAGGAAAAATCCGCGCCCGAGAAATTGGAGGACGTCCCCGCAGAAAGTGTCGAGGACGAAAAACACGCCGAGCCAGTTCCCGCGCCCGAAGAAAGTGCGGAAACCGACGAGAAAATCGCGCCCGAGAAAGCGGAGATTGCTTCTGCAGAAAGTGTCGAGGACGAAAAACACGCCGAGCCAGTTCCCGTGCCCGAAGAAAGTGCCTCGGACGAGAAGCTCGACGAGCCAGTTCCCGCTTCCGAAGAGAACGCGGAAAACGACGGGAAAATCGCGCCCGAGAAACTTGAAGATGTTCCCGCAGAAAGTGCCGAGAACGAAAAACACGACGAGCCGATTCCCGCGCCCGAAGAGACCTCGGAAGGTGACGAGAAAATCGCGCCCGAGAAGCTTGAGGATGTTCTCTCAGAAGGCGCCGAGGACGAAAAACACGACGAGCCAGTTCCCACGCCCGAAGAGACCGCGGAAAACGACGGGAAAATCGCGCCCGAGAAGCTGGAAGACGTTCCTGCAGAAAACGCCGTGGACGAGAAGCTCGACGAGCCAGTTCCCGCTTCCGAAGAGAACGCGGAAACCGACGAGAAAATCGCGCCCGAGAAACTTGAGGACGTCCCCGCAGAAAACGCCGTGGACGAGAAGCTCGACGAGCCAGTTCCCGCTTCCGAAGAGACCGCGGAAGGTGACGAGAAAATCGCACCCGAGAAACTTGAGGACGTCCCCGAGAAAAGTGCCGTGGACGAAAAACACGCCGAGCCAATTCCCACGCCCGAAGAAAGTGCGGAAAACGACGAGAAAATTGCGCCCGAGAAGCTGGAAGACGTTCCTGTAGAAAACGCCGTGGACGAGAAGCTCGACGAGCCAGTTCCCGCTTCCGAAGAGAACGCGGAAAACGACGAGAAAATTGCGCCCGAGAAGCTGGAAGACGTCCCCGAGAAAAGTGCCGCGGACGAAAGACACGACGAGCCGGTTCCCGCGCCCGAAGAAAGTGCGGAAACCGACGAGAAAATCGCACCCGAGAAACTTGAGGATGTTCCCGCAGAAAGCGCCGCGGACGAAAGACACGACGAGCCAGTTCCCGCTCCCGAAGAGAACGCGGAAGGTGACGAGAAAATCGCACCCGAGAAACTTGAGGACGTCCCCGAGGAAAGTGCCGAGGGCGAAAAACACGACGAGCCTGTTCCCGCTTCCGAAGAGAACGCGGAAAACGACGAGAAAATCGCACCCGAGGAAAGCGGTGAGGATGAAAAACTCTCAGAGCCTGTTCCCGCGCCCGCAAAGAATATGGAAAGCGGCGGGGATGTCGCGTCTGATGATGTTCCGTCTCCGGCGAAGAAAACGGAGCCGCTTGCGGAGGATTCCCGCGACGAGCAGGTGTATCAGCCGATAGTGCTCATTCCCGCGGAGATGAATCCCCCGAAGAATTTCGCCTCGGATGAGAAAATCCCCGAGGAGACTGTCGAGGAGCCTGCTGCCGGAAGCCGCGCCGCGAAAACGGCTCAGGAAGGAAAGCGCTACAAAATTCCCGAGGAAATCGTTTCCGAGCCGTCAGCTGCCGAGGCGAAATCGCCGTCAAAAGCGAAGCACAGGATTCCCGAGGAAATTGTCAGCGAAAATTCGGCGGCGGGGAAGGCTCCGAAGAAGTACGATATTCCCGAGGAGGTCGTCGACGAGAATCCGTCCGTTTCTCCTTCGGCAGGTTCGGGGGAGCCGATTTCCGCGCTCGTCAGGTCGAAAATCGTAGAGAAGGAACATCTTGAGAAGGGAACGTACGTTCAGGTTGCGATTCTCGGTTCCGTGAAGAACCTGAACGCCGCCGTGTCGAAAATCCCGGAAAAATACCGGGTGTGCGTCGTCCCGTCCGGCACGGGGGATTCTGCGTACACTGTTCTCGTCGGACCTGTTCCCAAAAAGAGCGGAAAGTCCGTTCAGAAGGAGATGCGCGCGGCGGGCTTCAAGGATGCGTTCATAAAGAACGTGAAGTAGCGTTCCGCAGAGCCTGTGCGGTTGACGATTTCTGCTGTTCCTAATATGATATGTGAAGTTTCTGGGGCGTTTTGCGCCTTCGGGAAATGATAAGGGGGTGCACCGGTTTCGACGATTGTGCTGAAGGCGCATATTGCATGTGGGAGTCAAGGTTCCCTAAACTGAGAAAAAAATAACTGCAATTTTCGCAAGAAAAGAAGAGGAAGTCGTTGAGGCTTCTTCTGCAGAAGCTCTCGCTGCATAAGCTTGGGCCGGAATCCAGGTTACGCTGTTCCTAGTGGTCTGGCATTCCGTTGATGACAGGGACTCGCTCTCCGGTGTTTTCGGTCTCCGGAGGGGACTTCATAATCGGAATAAGGAGGAGACGCTTGCCGTGCTGCTACCTTCTCCCGACAACCACCTCGCACGGATAAACATGTAGACGTGTGTGGCTTACACTTTCGGACGCGGGTTCGACTCCCGCCATCTCCACTTTCCCGGCGATATGCCGGGATTTTTTTGTTTTGGGGCGGTGTTTCCAATTCTTTCCTATTTTTGGTATCATGCTCGGCTGAAATCATAGATAAAGAGGTTTTTATGAGCAAAGATTTCATCGAGGAATACAAGGAATTCCTCAGCGAATGCAAGACGGAGCGCGAGTGCGTCTCCGAAATCGTGAGGATGGCGGAGAATGCCGGGTTCCGCGACGTCATGAAGTGCGATTCCCTCAAAGCCGGCGACAAGGTTTACTCGGTCAAGATGAAAAAGGCGGTCGCGCTTTTCACAATCGGAACTTCCGGAATCGAGAACGGAATGAACATACTCGGCGCGCACATCGATTCCCCGAGGCTTGACGTGAAGCAGAATCCTGTCTACGAGAAGGATTTCCTCGTGTATCTCAACACGCATTATTACGGCGGCATAAAGAAATACCAGTGGGTTACGATTCCTCTGGCGATTCACGGCGTCGTGTGCAGGAAGGACGGTTCCGTCGTCGACATCAGGATTGGCGAGGACGAGGGCGACCCTGTCTTCTGCATTTCCGATATCCTCCCGCACCTCGCGCAGAAGCAGATGAAGGAATCCGCCGCGGAATTCATCCCCGGCGAGAGCCTCGACCTCGTGATAGGAAGCGGCATTCCCCGCAGGAAGGGGGATGACAAGGACGACGAGGAGAAGAAAAAGGAGAAGGCGTCCGCGAAAAAGGCGGTCATGGCCCTCATCAAGGAGAAATACGGCATCGAGGAAAGCGATTTCGGCTCGGCGGAGCTTGAGATTGTCCCGGCGGGACGCGCGCGCGACCTCGGGCTCGACCGCTCGCTGATTCTCGCTTACGGGCAGGACGACCGCTCGTGCGCGTATGCGTCAGTCCGCGCGCTCCTCGAAGGCGGCTGCGGCGCGCGCACCAGCTGCTGCATCTGCGTGGACAAGGAGGAAATCGGCTCGGTCGGCGCGACGGGAATGGGAAGCCATTTCTTCGAGAATGCCGTCGCGGAGGTTGTCGCACGACTTCCGGAAGGTTTCTCCGAGCTTTCGCTCAGAAGGTGCCTCGCGAATTCTTCCATGCTTTCGAGCGACGTCAACGCGGCGTTTGATCCGATGAACGCGGATTTGTTCGACCGCGCGAACGCAAGCTTCCTCGGCGGCGGAATCGTGTTCAACAAATATACGGGAAGCCGCGGGAAATCCGGCGCGAGCGACGCGAATCCCGAATTCATCGCGCGCCTCCGGAACATCCTCGACGCTGCGGGCGTCCGCTACCAGATGGCTGAGCTCGGAAAAGTCGACCAGGGCGGCGGCGGAACGATTGCGTTCGAGGCGGCAAAATACGGAATGAACGTCCTCGACGCGGGCGTGTCCGTCCTTTCTATGCACGCGCCGTGGGAGATTACGAGCCGCGAGGACATAATGCAGGCGTTCGGCGCGTACAAGGCGTTCCTATCGCTCGACTGATTCTCGTCCTGGTGCGCTTTGCGCGTCTTTGCGATTTTGCGAGCTGAAAAAATTGCCATTCTGAACGCGTTCCGGAATCTGAAATTGATGAACGCCGTTCGGCATGGCGCATAAAAAAAGCACCCGGAAGGGTGCTTTTTTGTTGTCTCCTGCGGTTTTATGCCGTCTGCTGCTCGAGCAGGAGCGTCTCCGCGTTCGGTATCGATTTCGTCTTCACGATTTCTTTCGTTATCGTGAGTTTTTTCTGACCCTTGACGCTCGGAGCCTCGTACATCAAATCCATGAGCATCTTCTCGACAATCGCGCGGAGCCCGCGCGCGCCCGTCTTCTGCTTTATGGCGATGTCGGCGATTTCGTCGAGCGCGTCGTCCGTGAAGTCTATGTCGAGGTCGTCGATGGCGAACGATGCCTTGAACTGCTTCGTTATCGCGTTCTTCGGCTCGGTGAGGATTTTCTTGAGGTCTTCCTTCGTCAGCTCCTTGAGCGCGACGGTTATCGGCATACGTCCGATAAGCTCGGGGATTATGCCGAACTTGACGAGGTCGTCGCTCGTGCATTCGTTGAGGAGGTCCATCTTCTGCTCCTCGTCCATGCTGCCGACGTTGCTCCCGAATCCCATCGAGTGCGCCGAAGTCCTCTGCTCGATTATCTTGTCGAGGCCGACGAACGCGCCTCCCATTATGAACAGGATGTTCGTCGTGTCGATTTGTATCATCTCCTGGTTCGGGTGCTTCCTTCCTCCCTGCGGCGGAACTGACGCGAGCGTTCCTTCTATTATCTTGAGGAGCGCCTGCTGAACTCCCTCGCCCGATACGTCGCGCGTTATGCTCGTGTTCTCGCTTTTGCGCGCGATTTTGTCGATTTCGTCAATGAAAATGATTCCGCGCTCCGCTGCCTGGATGTTCCCGTCCGCGGCGTTGATGAGCTTGAGGAGCACGTTCTCGACGTCCTCTCCGACGTATCCCGCCTCTGTGAGCGTCGTCGCGTCCGCGATTGCGAACGGAACCTTGAGCTTTTCCGCGAGCGTGCGCGCGAGGAGCGTCTTTCCGCTTCCTGTCGGCCCGATGAGGAGGACGTTCGATTTCTCGATTTTCACGCCGTCCTTTGACGTTTTCCGGCCGAGCGACATGCGCTTGTAATGGTTGTAGACTGCGACGGAGAGCGCCTTCTTCGCGTAGTCCTGTCCGATTACGTACTGGTCCAGGTGTTCCTTGAATTCCTTCGGCGTGGGGACATCGTTCATCTCAATCGACGGGACGTCCAGCGATTTCTCCGACATGATTCCCTGGCAGATTTCTATGCACTGGTTGCAGATGAAAATGCTTCCCGGCCCCTCGACCAGAAGCCTCTTCTCATCGGCCTCTTTGCCGCAGAACGAGCAGCGCTTGATGTTTCTTCCGAACGCCATTATTTCTTCTCCTCTGCCGTCTCCGACAATTTAGCGCGGTGCGGCATGACATGGTCGACGATTCCGTAGTCGAGCGCGTCCTGCGCTGACATGTAGAAATCACGCTCCATGTCCTTTGCTACGGTCTCCTCGTCCTTGCCGGTCTTCTCGGCGAGGTATTTGATTGAGAGCGACTTGAGGCGGAGAATCTCCTTCGCCTGGATTGCGATGTCGCTTTCCTGCCCCTGGACTCCCCCGAACGGCTGGTGAATCATCACGCGGGATGAGGGGAGCGCGTATCTCTTGCCCTTCGTTCCGCCCGCGAGGAGGATTGCGCCCATGCTCGCGGCCTGTCCCATGCATATCGTCTGGATGTCGCATTTTACGTACTGCATCGTGTCGTAGATTGCCAGTCCTGCGGTGACGCTTCCTCCCGGCGAGTTGATGTAGATGCTGATGTCCTTCTCCGGGTTCTCCGACTCAAGGAAGAGAATCTGCGCTACTACGAGGTCCGCGTTGAGGTCATTGATTTCTCCGTCGATGAATATGATTCTGTCTTTCAGGAGCCTCGAGAAAATGTCGTAGGAACGCTCCCCGTTTCCGCTGCGCTCGATGACGAATGGGATGTTGTTGTTCATCTGCTCGTTCATAAAAATCTCCTTGTCTTTTTTACGGCTAAAAAAAAGCGGAATGCAGCCATTACTAACGGTAGCATTCCGCATTGAAAGCTTCACCTAAAGTCTACTGATTTTTGAACAAATCGGCAAATTTTACGCTGTCGCCCTTCGAGACCTTCACTTTCGCGAACAACTCTTTGAAGAGTTTCTGCTCCTTGGTGTCGTCCACGAGGTATTCCTTCGCCTTCGCGTCCTCGTAGTGCTTCTTCACTTCGTCGAGCGTGATTGCGTTCTGGTCGGCAATCTCCTGGAACTTCGCGTTGATTTCGTCCTCGGAAACCTCGATTTTGTATTCCTTGAGGAGCGCGTCGACGATTATGCGGCTCTTGAGCATTTTCTCGGCCTCTGCAGACCACTGTGAGAGCATTCCCTCTTTCGTCTGTCCCGATGACGTGACGAGCCTGTCAAGCTCGGCCGCCGTCGTCTGGAACTGGCGGGCCATCATCTCCCAGCGACCCTCGAGCTCCGCGCGGAGCATCGAAGCGGGAATGTCGAACGCGTTCTTCTCGATGAGCTGCTCAAGAAGCGAATTCTGCTTGAGCTCGCTGATTTTCCTGTCCTTCGCGAGGTTGAGCTGCCTCTTGATGTCCGCCTTGAGGTCGTCGAGCGTCTTGAATTTGTCGTTGACATCCTGTGCGAAGTCGTCGTCGAGCTTGGGAAGGTCGCGCACCTTGATTGCCTTGACGGTCACGGTGTACGTCTTCGTCTTTCCGGCAAGCTCCGCGTCCTTGTCGTCCGCCGCGTATGATTTCTTGATTTCCTTCGTCTCGTCCTTCTTCATGCCGACAATCTCGTCGTCAATCTTGTAGACGTTCTCCGCCGTGCCGACGGTGAAGACGAATCCGGCGCGCTTCGTAGAGGCGATTTCGTTTCCGGCGTCGTCCTTCTCCGCGATGTCGATGGTTACGATGTCATCCTTCGCGACGGTCTCGTCCTTCTTGTCCGTCACGACGGCGTTCCTGTCCTGAAGACCCTTGAGCTCCTCCGCGATTTCCTCGTCGCCGACCTCGGTCTGCGTCTCCTTGATTTCGATTCCGTCGAAATTCGCGACCTCGACTTTCGGGAACACGTCGTACGTCACCGTGTAGACGAGGTTTTTCGTCACGTCGAGCTCCGGCATCTTTTCGAGGACGGGCTGCGCGTAGGGGAGCGGGCGGGATTCTGTTTCCTTCTCGTCCGAGAAAATCTCGTTCAATGATTTGTCGATGATGTTGGCGATTGTCTCGGACTTTATCTGGTCGCCGTATTTGCTTTCGAGAACTTTGGCGGGAACGTGTCCCTTCCTGAAGCCCGGAATCTGGACATGCTTGACGTACTGATTGAGCGTCTCGTTGTATCCGTCCGCCACATCCTTCTTTGCGACGGTGACGGTCAACTTCACAGCTGATTTTTCGAGTTTTTCGATTTCTTTGGTGACTTTCACAATGAGTTCCCCTTGAAAAATGAAATTATAAAATAAAAAAAGGCGATTCAGATGAAATCCAAATCGCCTCAGTTAGAGCGGGAAATGGGGATCGAACCCACGACATCCACCTTGGCAAGGTGGCGCACTACCACTGTGCTATTCCCGCAGAATAAAAATTTGCATCTGCGTTTCATAAATCTGCCGGAACGAATCCGAGCAAATCTGCAATAGAGCGGGAAATGGGGATCGAACCCACGACATCCACCTTGGCAAGGTGGCGCACTACCACTGTGCTATTCCCGCAGAATAAAATTGCGAGAGAAGGGACTTGAACCCTTACGCCGAAGCACTGGAACCTAAATCCAGCGTGTATGCCAATTTCACCACTCTCGCTTCTCTTGCTATTTGGGTTGGTTCTTTCTCCCAAAAATGAGCGACCGGGGGATCGAACCCCGGACCCACAGATTAAGAGTCTGTTGCTCTACCAGCTGAGCTAGTCGCCCTTGTTTTTTTTGTGCTTTTCGCAATTGCGTCCGACACGGGTCGAACGTGCAACCTACGGATTCGAAGTCCGTTGCTCTATCCAGTTGAGCTACGAACGCAAACAAAAAAGGGTGCCTGGTGGGTTTCGAACCCACGACAGCCAGATCCACAATCTGGAACTCTACCCCTGAGCTACAGGCACCAAGAATTGATGAGAGGTACTATATATGATTCCCCCTTACCATGTCAACAGCGATTTTGAAAAAAATGGAAAAAGTTCACGATTTTTTCGGACCGCGTACGATTTTGAGCGTCCTTTTTTGCCTGACTCAACTGCGATTCCGCATTTCCTGAGCAGCCAGAGCAGGGGGGAGGCGCCTCTTGCCGCGTCCTTCCGCGCGCCCGCCGTCAGCGGCTCCCCGGAAAACGGGTCGGTCCCGAAGTCGAGAATCGCCTCCGCTATTTCCTTTGCGGTGAACGGCTCCTTCACGGATGCGGGAATCAGCGACAGGTAGTCTTCCTCCGTGCGAAGCGTTTTCTTTCCCTCGATGGAGACAAGCTTCTTTCCGAGGGGAACCCATTTCCTGAGGTGGCGCCGGCTCCTGTTCGCAAGCTGCGCCGGCTCGTCCGTCCTCAGCCTCGTCTCCGAAATCCTGACGAACGCGACCTCTATTGTGAGGAGGTCGTTCGGGATTGTCCCCGCGAGCTTCGTCATTCCCCTGAAGACGGAGTAGACCGTCTCGCGTTTCGGGCTGCGCTTTTTCGACAGCACGTTCCCGTCCCCGTCGACCGTGACGATGGTCTTCTCTATCGCGACGGGGCGCACGATGGTGACCCTCCTGTTCTTCGAGATGAGGCAGGAAATTTTCTCGCTCAGCGCGGATATGCTTCCCGTCTGGATTTCGATGACGCTCCCGTCGGGCAGGAGAACATCAGCAATCGAGCAGCTTCCTTCTATAATTTGCTCGGTCTTCCCGCCGTTCTCCGCCGCATACAGTTCCTTGAGCGCGGCGTGCAGGGGGGATTCGTTGTAGGTGTTTATCATCCAATGAGTATCGGCGCCGTCTGCCATTTTTCTTTGTTCGCTTAACTCCCAAATGCGAATTGCCGAAACATTAGGAACAGAGGAAAAGAAGAAAATGGAAATTGTCCACACGCCTGTGCTTTTGAATGAATGCCTTTCATATTTGTCTCCTGTCGGCGAGCCGTTCGAGTCGTCGGCGCTCATGGTCGATTCGACTTTGGGCGAGGGTGGGCATTCCGAGGCGTTCCTTTCTGCGTATCCGGGGCTTTCCGTTATAGGGCTCGATGCCGACAGCACTATCCAGTCGCGCGCGAAGGAGCGGCTGGCGCGTTTCTCCTCTGCCGGAAGGATGAATTTCTTCAACGGATGGTTCAACGATTTCTACGGACGGTACGGCGAGCATGATGACATCACCGGCGGCAGGCGCCCCGACATCATCCTCTTCGACCTCGGGATAAGCGTCTACCATTACGAGCGTTCCGGACGCGGCTTCTCGTTCCGCCACGACGAGCCCCTCGACATGAGGCTCAACGACAGGGAGGGCGAGAGCGCCGCCGACATCGTGAACGGCATGCGCGAGGAGGAGCTTGCGAACCTCATCTACCTCTACAGCGACGAGAAGATGAGCCGCCGGATTGCCCGCGCCATCTGCGAGGCCCGCGCGTCAGGAAGAATCGAGTCGTCGAAGGCGCTCGCCGATTTGATATACGATGCCGTTCCCGGAAACTACCGGCACGGGGCTATACATCCCGCGACGAGGACGTTCCAGGCGCTCCGCATCGCGGTCAACAGCGAGCTGCGCCGTCTTCCCTCAGCGATTCACGACGCGTTCAACGTGCTGCTTCCCGGCGGCAAGCTCGGTGTCATCACGTTCCATTCCCTTGAGGACAGGATTGTGAAAAATTATTTCAGGAATCTCGGGCGGAAATGCGTCTGTCCTCCGGGACGTGCCGTCTGCACCTGCGGCGGGGAGCCGTGCGCCGAGATTCTGACCCGGAAGCCGGTCGAGCCGACGAAGGAGGAGGTGGAGTCGAATTCCCCGAGCCGGAGCGCGAAGCTCCGCGTCGTCAGGAAAATCCGCGACGCTTCGGGGGACCATCTCCTGAACGTCGCCATTGAGTGATGGAGAATTTGCGCAGGGCGGGGCGTACACGGATGTTTTTCCCGCCGGTTTGTTTTAGGAGGTTTTTATGAATCTTGCGTTCTTGCGCCGTTACGAGGACGGGAATCCGAGTTTGAAGACACACGTGATAGTCTATCTGTTTGCGCTCCTCATCCCCGTCCTGCTCATAATCAACGCTTTTCAGGCGGACAAATTCACGAAGCTTCGGGACGAAGTCGAGGACATGCAGAAGGAGCAGGTGGAGATGGTCGAGAAGAACCGCGAGCTTATATCGGAAATAAGCGTGCTTTCGAGTTCCGACCGGATTGAGCGCATCGCCGAGCGCGACCTCGGCATGCACAAGGCAAAGAAAGAGGAGATTGTTCGCGTGGAGATAAAGTCGAAATGAGCGATTGTGGGAAAAGCGCCGCTATCATGGCCGGCATGAAGGCAAGCCTTCTGACGCTTGACGAGGTTCTCGGCGCGCTTTCCGCTGTCGGCGGAAGGGTTCTGTGCGGCGACACCGGAAAATTCTGTTTCACCTCGGTCGAGACGGATTCGAGGAACGTCGTTCCGGGCACGCTTTTCGTTCCCCTCGTCGGGGAATTCCGCGACGGGCACGCGTTCGTCGCTCAGGCGCTGGAGAAAGGCGCGTCCGTCGTGTTCGTCTCGCGCGACGACGGCGACGTCATCGCTGCCGCGGAAAAATATCCGGGCGCCGTCCTCATCCATTGCGGGAACACGATGCGCGCGCTGCAGCTTGCGGCGGGGGCTTATGTCGGAAAATTCCCGGCGCTGCTGAGGTGCTCCGTTACGGGGTCGAGCGGGAAGACGACGACGAAGGAATTGTGCGCGTCAATCCTCTCGCAGAAATACAAGGTCGTCGCGAATCCGGGGAATTTCAACTCGGAGACGGGGCTTCCGCTTTCCGTTTTCAGGATACGCGGCGGGGACGAGCTGGGGCTGTTCGAGATGGGGATGAACAGGGTCGATGAGATTGGCGAGATTGCGTCCGTGTTCCGCCCGAATTACGCCGTAATCACGAACATCGGGACTGCCCACATAGGAATTCTCGGGAGCCGCGAGAACATTGCCCGGGAGAAGCGGAAGATATTCTCCTATATGGACGGCGACGGCGTTGCCGTCATTCCTGCTGCGGACGATTTCGCGGATTTCTTGGCGGAAGGCGTGCGCGGGAAGGTCGTCAGGTACGGGCTCGGCGTGAACCCGCGGATAGCGCTCGTCGCGGACGAGGGGCTTTCCGGGACGGTGTTTTCCGTTGACGGCGTTGAGATGAGGCTTGCGCTTCCGGGGCGGTACAATTTTCTTGACGCGCTCGGGGCTGTTTCGCTCGCGCTGGAGCTTGGGCTCACGGCGGAACAGATAAAAAAGGGAATCGAGGCGGTCGGCGTTCTTGGTGGCCGCTCCGAGATTGTCCGCGGAAGGTTCACCGTCCTCAAGGACTGCTACAACGCGAACCCCGATTCGATGGAGAAGGCTGTCGAGCTTTGCTCCTCGGTTGAATTTGACGGGCGGAAGATTTTCGTCCTCGGCGACATGCTCGAGCTTGGGGCGGAATCGGAGGCAGCGCACCGCGCGCTCGGTCGTCTCGTCTCGGAATCGGGCGCGGATGCCGCCGTTTTCGTTGGGGATGAGAGCGGGTTTTCTTATGAGGAATGCGCGGCATCGGGGCGTGTCCCGTGCGTTTTCGTGCGCGGTCGCGACGAAAAATCGATTTCCGCGGCGGCGGAGGCGCTCCTCTCGTTCGCGGCGGACGGCGATTTCGTCCTGCTGAAAGGTTCGCGCGGGATTGGCCTTGAGCGGATTCTTCCGCTGGTCGGAATGTGATTCCGCGCATTTGGTATAGAAGGGGAATCTGATGAGGTTCAATTTTTTCACCGACAAGCCGTTGGAGAGATACAGGAAGAGCGATCCTCTGATAATGGTCTCCATGCTCCTTTTGTGGGGGCTAGGGATTCTCGCGCTGTATTTCTGCTCGCGGAACTACGGTCTGAAGCTGCGCGACGATTCTCTCTATTTCGTCAAGCGGCAGCTCCTGTGCTCCGTAATCGGATTCACGGCGTTCTTCGTTTTCGTCTCGCTGAGCATGGATACGATTCGTCGGATTCTGCCGTTCATCGTTTTCGGCTCCCTTTTCCTGTGCGTGCTGACGTTCATTCCCTATGTCGGGGAGGCGAGGAACGGCGCGCGCAGGTGGATACGGATTCCGTTCATCGGGACGTTCCAGCCCTCTGAGACGGTGAAATTCGCGCTCGTGCTGTACCTGGCGAATTTTTTCGAGAAAATCAGCGGGCTGAAGAAGAAGGACAAGAATGTTTTCCCGGCGGTCGTGTTCCTCGTCGCGTTCTCGGGCGTCGTCATTCTGCAGCAGGATTTTTCGACGAGCCTTTTCCTGCTGATTCTGGGCATCGCGATGTTCGTCGTCGCGGGCGAGCGCGTGCGGTGGGTGATTCCGCTCGGGATTCTTATGGTTCCGCTCTCGATAACGACGGTTTTCCTGAAGCCGTACCGGATGAGCCGTCTGATAGGGTTCTTCGACAAGAGCGGGGCTTACGACCAGACGTACAACTACCAGCTCACCGCCGCGCGGAAGGCAATCGAGGACGGCGGTTTCTGGGGGCAGGGGTTCGGCAGCGGGCTTTCGAAAATCGGCTCCATTCCGGAGGTGCAGACCGACTACATATTCGCCGGTTGGGTTGAGGCGTTCGGTTTTTTCGGCGTCGTAATCTATTTCCTGCTTCTGGGATTTTTCGCGTGGCGCGTGCTGAGGTGCGCGCTGACGACGGCGGACAGGTTCGCGTCGTTCGGCGTTTTCGGCTTCCTGATGTCGATTGTCGGGCAGTCGCTTATGAACGTGGGCGTTGTCATCGGCGTGCTTCCGACGACGGGCGTCCCGCTGCCGTTCTTCTCGTCCGGCGGCTCTTCGATAATCGTCACGATGGCGATGTGCGGGTTCGTCGTCGGCGCGTCCCGTCTCGACAGCGTCGGGAACGTCCTGCCATCTGTCGGCCCTGATTCGTCCGACAGCGGGCTTGGCGGAAAAAAATAGGATGAAGCATGTTCCGGCCCATCAGTTTCCGGGCGTGTTTCCTTTTGATTTTCAGTATTGGGAAATTGTCAGACCGGATGGTCTGTTTTTCAGCGGGAGGTGGAATATGAGTGATTTTGTGTTCAGAAGCGTCGGCGGTGCTGAGGGCCGGGGAGCCGGCAAGAAGGGCGGCGTCCGCATCCGGATGAAGGCGGTGAAATGGTTCTTCATAGTTTTCGCCCTGATTTTCGTCATCGAGGCCCTCGTCTATCTCGTCGTTATTCCGTCAATGCAGACCGCGACCGTGATATGGAGCGGAGCCGCTTCCTATTCGCAGGAGTATCTTTCGAGGGTGATTTCTCCGCTTTCCGACAGGAGCTGGATGCGGTTCAGCAAATCCGAGGCGTTCTCGCTCCTTTCTTCCGTGTCCGGAATCGAGGACGTGCAGATTGTGAAGCGCTTCCCCGACAAGGTCTACATAAACGTCGTCGAGAGGACTCCCGTCGCCATGACGTTCGTCGACGTCGGCTCGCGGACCGTCCCTATTCAAATCGACAAAAATGGTGTACTATTCACGCTGCAAACTTCGCAGCCTCATTCGAGTTCCATCCCGCTCGTTTCCGGGATTCCGATTGAGAGCGTTCCCGGCGGGATGAGGGTTCCCTCGAAATATCGCGGCCTTTTGGAGCAGATTTCGGCAATCGGAAATCTCTCGCAGAATTATTTCGCCGCCATATCGGAGATTCACATCGTCCCGAAAGAATCGGGAAACTACGAGCTCGTCTTGTATCCGATTCACAGCAGGACGCGGATTCTCACGGGCCGTCAGCTAACTGAAGAGGCTTTGCAGTATATGATGGTTGCTCTCGATGTGGTAAACACGCTTGAGTCCGACGTTGAGGAAATAGACCTCCGTTACGGCTCTATCGCTTATCGGACACGTCGGAGTTCAGGAGATTCCTTTTGAGTGATTATATCGTTGGCTTGGACATAGGCACATGCTTCGTCCGCGCGGTCATCGGGATGATAGTTGATGACGGGAAGGTCGAAATCCTCAGCGTGGCGAAGCAGCCCTCGCAGGAGATTCTCCGCGAGGGAAACATCGTGAACATCGAGCGTGCTAAAGATGTCATAAAGAAGGTCATCGACGAGGCCGAGAACAAGTTCGGCTATCAGGTGCGCTCCTGCGTCATAGGAATCGGAGGAAGGCACATAGACAGCATGAGCTCGCACGGGCTTGTGGCGATTCATTCCGTCGGCAAGCGGGACCGCGCGATAACGCAGGACGACATAAACCGGGTTCTCGACGCGTCGAATTCGCTTCCCACAAAGCCCGACCACGAGATAATCGCGCTGATTCCCAAGGAATACAAGGTCAACGGCATGGGCGGCTACAAGCAGGATACCGTGCTGAACAACCTTGCGGTACGGCTTGAGGTCGATGTCCTCATAATAACGGCTTCGCGGACGCAGCTCGGGAACATGGAGCGTTGCATCGAGAATTCGGGCTACGAGCTTGACAACGTGTTCCTCAAGACGATTGCGGCGTCCGCCGCCGTGATGTTCCCCGACGAGAGAAATCTCGGCTCCATTCTCATAGACCTCGGTGGCGGTACGACCGATGTCATCGTCGTTTTCGACGATGCCCCAGTCTGCACCGTCTCGATTCCGTTCGGCGGCGAGAACGTCACGAAGGATTTGGCGCGCGTCATGGGAATGCCGATGGACACCGCGGAGGATATAAAAATTCGGCACGGGTGCTGCTGGTCGGAGCTGGTCGCGGACAACGATTCCGAGGTCGTCATCCCGATGTTCGGTGGAAGGCCCCCGAAGCTGACGACGCGGTCGGAGCTTTGCACCGTCATCCAGTCCCGCATGAGCGAGATTTTTTCGATGGTTCTCGACGAGGTGGTCCAGCGCTCTCGTCTGCGGCAGCTTTCTGGCAGCATCATTCTCACCGGTGGCGGCGCGCAGATGGAAGGCGTCCTTGAGCTTGCCGAATATACGTTCAACACGAGTTCTGTTAGAATCGGTATGCCGAGCGGGCTTGGCGGAATAGAGGAGTCCTATTCGACTCCGGAGTATGCGACTGCGGTGGGGCTTATCCTCGCCGACAAGGAAAGCGTGCTGAGCGCCGGTCGGGCCGGCAAGTCGAAGAAGAAGAAGCCTTCGGATTACCAGTCCGACTTCTCTGATTCTTCTTCGGAGAAGGTGAAGAAGGACAGCATTCTGACTAGAATCAGGAAGGTGCTTTTCTAAGATAAAAAGGGTGGGAAACTATGTTTGATTATCAGGTTGCAAAGGAAGAAAGCGAGCAGCATGCAGTGAATCCGGCCGTCATAAAGGTAATCGGATGCGGTGGCGGTGGCGGCAACGCCGTGAATATGATGATAGACGCGAATGTCCAGGGCGTCGAATTCATCGCGCTGAACACGGACGGCCAGGATTTGGACAAATCAAAGGCAGTGAGAAAAATCCAGATAGGCCTGAAGAACGCCCGCGGGCTTGGTGCCGGAGGAAGGCCCGAGCTTGGCGAGGAAGCGGCGAAGGAAAGCGAGACCGAGATAAAAGAAATCCTTGAAGGCTCAAACATGGTGTTCATCACCGCGGGAATGGGCGGCGGGACGGGAACCGGTTCGGCGCCTGTCGTCGCCCGTATTGCGCGGGAGCTCGGCGCCCTCACCGTCGCCGTCGTGACGTATCCGTTCACTTGGGAGGGAAAGACGAGGTCGCAGAACGCGGACGAGGGAATAAAGCGGCTCAAGGCCGAGGTCGATTCGCTCATCGTGATTCCGAACGACAAGATTGACGAGCTCCGCGAGGACCTGCCCGTCAAGCTCGCGTTCCAGGCCGTAACGGACATCCTCAGGCAGGGCGTTCAGGGAATAACGGACATCATCATGCGCCCGGGCCTCATCAACAGGGATTTCAAGGATGTCGAGTCGATTATGAAGGGGCAGGGCGAGGCCCTTCTCGGAATCGGAATCGGAAAGGGCGAGAACCGCGCGCTCGATGCCGCGCAGGACGCAATCAACAATCCGCTTCTCAAGGACACGCACATCGACGGCGCCCGGAACATACTCATAAACGTCTGCGGCGGAAACGACATCAGGCGCAGCGAGCCGAAGATAATCGCGGACTTCATCCGCTCCCGCGCGAGCGAGGACGCGAACATAATATACGGGCTTCTCATCGACGAGAACATGGAGGACGAGATAAGCGTCACCGTGATTGCGACGGGGCTTGAGGTTCCGGGAAAATCCGCGTCGTCGGCGCCGTCAGCGAAAACGGCCCAGGCAAAGCGCGACGACACGTTCGTCTCAAGCGGCGAATTCGTCACCGTCGCGAATCCCCTCCGCGCGCAGCAGAGCGCTCCTCGTCCGGAGCCCGTCCGCCAGCGCGGTGATTTGTCCGACGTGCTCGGCGGTTCCGTCTACGAGGAGCCGTCCGCACGCCCGCAGGTTGTCCCGCAGCCGCAGGTCGCGCGCGTTCCACAGCCGCAGCCGGTGCAGAGCCAGCCTCCGGTGCAGAAGAAGAACGATTTCGCGCCGCCTGCGGACGAGAACATCGACGTCAACGACCTCGACAAGCCCGCTATATGGAGGCGCAACCTGACCCGCGAGATAAACCTCGGGCGGAAATAGTTTCTTCGATATGACTGCCGATTTGCTTGTGTCCGGATTCTACGCGGATTTGATAGCCGTTGAAAGAAGGGCGGAGCTGACCGCGAGGACGTATTCGGAGACGGCGGGGCAGTTCCTCAAGTGGCTTGTTTTCGAGAAGGTGAAGCTTGCGTCCGTCACCGCGCAGAACCTCATCTACTTCCTTTTGTGGCGGCGCACAAGCGGCGTCGATGAGCTGACGGTGGCGAAGGACATATCGGCGCTGCGCTCGTTCGGCGCATACCTCGTCAGGGGCGGATTCTGGAAGGAGAATTCGGCGATGCTCCTTGAGCGCCCCCGTGCCTCCCATTCGCTTCCTAAAGTCCTCAGCGTCGAGCAGGTCGACGGGCTTCTTTCGGCAATAGACACGACGAAACCGCTCGGAATCCGCGACAGGGCGCTTTTCGAGCTTATCTATTCATGCGGGCTCAGGATAAGCGAGGCTGCATCCCTCACAATCGAGAACCTGCACATGGACGAGCGCGTGATAATAGTCCGCGGAAAAGGCGACAGGGAGCGGATGGTTCCCTTCGGCGAGTCTGCGCGGGAATGTCTCCTCCGGTATATGGAGGTCCGTCCGTCGATTGCGAAGGGGCGTGCCGTTCCCGAAGTGTTCCTGAATTTCCGCGGGGAGCCGCTCGGGCGGAAGGGAATCTGGAAGAATTTCCAGGCGATGGAGAACGCGAGCGGCGTCACGGCAAAAGTCCACACGCTCCGGCATTCGTTCGCCACGCACCTTCTTGCGGGCGGCATGGATTTGCGCTCGGTGCAGGAGCTTTTGGGTCATGCCGACCTTTCCACCACGACAATCTACACTCACGTCGAGAACAAACAGCTGAAAAGCGGCCACGAGGCGTTCTTTCCGGGGCATTCCGCCGGAGATTCCGATGGAAAAATCGAAAAAAACAGCGGTACGGGCGAGAATTAACTTTTGGCAGGAAACTTAAGGAGAACAGTATGTCTAGGATTTTGAATGTCGGTTTTACGAAAGGCGCCGCGGTCGTTCTGTCCGCTGCTTTTTTGTCGGCATCGCTCTGCGGATGCGCGAGGTCGAACAGGACTATACAGCGTATGCAGCGCCTTGAGGAGAACGTCTCCTCGCCGACGACGGAGGCTGAGCTGAAGGACGCGATAAAGAAATATCAGGACCGCGTCGCCGACATCCAGCTCGCGAACGCGCAGGTGGGCATCTGGTACAAGATGCTCGCCGTCCGGTATCTCGACGCGAAGATGTACGGCGAGGCGCTCAAGAATTTTCAGGCGGCGCTGAATTATTATCCAGCGAACCAGAACCTGTTCTACTGGGCCGGCGTGTGTGCGAGTTTCATGGCATCTGCCGCCCTCGATTTCGACGCGACAGGCTCGTCAGCGGAGCACGACAACTACTTGAAGCTCGCCGAATCGTCGTTCCTGCGCGCGCTGTCGCTCGACCCGCGGCATGCAAAGGCGCTCTACAGCATCGGCGTCCTCTATGTGTGGGACATGCACAAATTCGACAAGGCAATCCCGTACCTTGAGACGCTCCTGCAGATTCAGACGAAGGACACCGACGCGATGATGGTGCTCGCGGCGGCGTATTTCGGGAACATGGATTACGACAAGGCGGTCGGCATGTACGACAGAATAATCGCCACGACGAAGCTCGAGCAGAAGAAGAACGAAGCCCTCGCGAACAAGAAAATCGTTATGGAAAAGGCATATGGGAAATGACGGGGAGTTCGGGTTCCTCGCGAACCTTTTCGTCTCGGGGATGTTTTTCCTCACGCTGAAGGAGAAGCTCGATTTCAGGCGACGGGCGCTCGCAATCGCGGACGAGTCCGGCACCGACAGGGCAGTGTCCTGGCTCAGCTCTCTTTCATCCCAGTCCGTCGGCTCCGATATCGGAAGGAAAATCCGCTCGAAGTGGAGCGGCGGGGAATGCCTGAAAAACGCCGAGCGCGCGGGAAACATAATCGGCTCGTTCGGGATTCGTTCGGTTTTCTACGGGGACGAGGGGTTTCCCGCGATGATGTCGAGGACGCAGGCGGAGGTGAAGGATCCTCCGTTCTCGCTTTTCTACAGGGGAAAACTGGATGTTTTGGGGCACGCATGCGTCTCCGTCGTCGGAACTCGCCGCGCGACTGCCGGCGGGCGGCGGGCGGCGTTCGATTTTGCGCGGGATGCCTGCGATGACGGGCTGACCGTCGTGAGCGGGCTTGCGTTCGGAATCGACATCGAATCGCACAAGGGGGCGCTGTCCTCCGTGACTCCGCGTACAGCGGCAATTCTTCCCGGCGGAATCGACACGATTGTCCCGTCGTCGCACGCGAGATATGCCGCGCGCATACTCGAAAGCGGCGGCCTTGTCGCAAGCGAGTATCTTCCCGGCACTCCCGCGGAGAAATTCAGGTTTGTGGAGCGGAACCGGATAATCGCGTCGTTGTCCCCCGCAACCGTCGTGATTCAGGCGACTGCGGGAAGCGGGGCGATGATAACGGCGTCAATGGCGCTCGATTACAACAGGTACGTTTTCTTCCATTCGGAGAATTTCGCGCCTCAGGCGCTCTCTCTTGACGGGGCTGTTCGGAATGCGCTCCTGCGTGACGCAAAATCGGGCGCCCGCTCGGCGTCGTCGGTCGCCTCCAAAATGGAGAATTCTCCCTCCGCGTTCGTCGAGTCCGGGGCTGTTGTCATTTCTTCCTATAAAGAATATAAAAATCATCTGTATGTGTCGAACATATAAAGAGGCGTGTCCGGGATTCATTGCGTTTTCCGGGCGTGCCGGTGCGGGATTCGGGAAAATAGTGTCCGGCTCCCGCCAAAACAAGAGCGGATGGGCGGAAGTGCGCCCGAGTCCATCCCCAAAAATCAGCAACAAAGAGGAAAAGAATGGCAAATGATTCTTCTTCTACGGAAACGGCGGCGGTAGTCCCCGTGGAGAAAACGGCGGCCAAGCCCGCCCGGAAATCCTCCAAGACAGGCAAGTCAAAATCAGCAAAAAAAGCAAAGAAAAAGACGCTCATAATAGTCGAGTCCCCCGCAAAGGCGACGACAATCGAGAAGTATCTGGGGCCGGGCTTCACCGTCAAGGCATCCATGGGGCATCTCATAGACCTTCCCAAATCGAGGATGGCCATAGACATAGAGAACAATTTCCAGCCGGAGTACATAACGGTCAGGGGACGGGCAAAGCTTTTGAAAGAGCTTCAGAAGGACGCGAAGAAGAGCGACAGGGTCCTGCTCGCGTCGGATAATGACCGCGAGGGGGAGGCGATCGCGTGGCATCTCAACAAGGCGCTTCAGGGAAAAACCGATGCCGAGATAAAGCGCATCGTCTTCAACGAGATAACGCCCGTCGCCATAAAGGATGCCGTGAAGAATCCCGGCGACATCGACGAGAGCAAGGTCAACGCGCAGAAGGCACGGCGCGTCCTCGACCGGCTCGTCGGCTACAACTTGAGCCCGCTTTTGTGGGAGAAAGTGAAGAACGGGCTTTCGGCGGGGCGCGTGCAGTCTGTCGCGCTCCGGCTGATTTGCGACAGGGAGAAGGAAGTCGAGGAATTCATCCCCGAGGAATACTGGACGCTTGAGGCGGATTTCGCGAAGGGGCGGAGCGTGTTCACCGCGCAGCTCGTGCAGTACAAGGGCGAGAAGCCGAATTTGAGGAGCGAGGCGGACGTCAACGCGATAATCGCCGAGATACGGAATTCCGAGTGCCGCGTATCCGACGTGAAGGTTTCGGAGAAGACGGTGCGCCCGAAGCCTCCGTTCACGACGAGCAAGATGCAGCAGGCGGCGGCGAACAGGCTCGGCTTCAATTCGAGGAAGACGATGCAGATTGCGCAGCAGCTCTACGAGGGAATCCAGATAGGCGAGCACCGCGTCGGACTTATCTCCTACATGAGAACTGATTCCGTGAGGATTTCGCAGACCGCGCTCGATGAGGTCCGCGGCTGGATTTCCAAGAACCATCCCGCCGAGCTTCCGCCCGAGCCGATTGTGTACGCCGTCGGAAAAGGCGCGCAGGATGCCCATGAATGTATCCGCCCGACGTACAGCTCGTACACCCCGGACGACGTCAAGAATTACCTTTCGCGCGACCAGCTCCGCCTTTACACGCTCGTCTGGGAGAAATTCGTGTCGTGCCAGATGGTGAACGCGAAGAGCGCGACGACAAGCGTCGACATAACTGCCGGCGACGCGATTTTCAGGTGCTCGGCGAGCCGCCTCGTGGAGAAGGGATTCTACAAGGTCATAAAGCTTCTGTCCTCGAAGGACGACGTTTGCGGGAGCCTTCCGTCGCTCAAGAAGGGCGAGGTGCTTTCCTCCGAGCATTCGTTCTATCCGGAGCAGCATTTCACGCAGGGGCCGGCGCGCTACACGGACGCATCGATGGTCAAGGTTCTTGAGGAGAAGGGAATCGGTCGGCCTTCGACGTACGCGCCGATTATATCGACGCTCCTCGACCGCTATTATGTCCAGCGCAGCAACAAGCAGCTCGTCCCGACTCAGCTCGGGCGCATGATATGCAAAATCCTCGTGGAGGCGTTCCCCGCCGTCATAAACGAGGGGTTCACTGCGGAGGTCGAGAACAAGCTCGACGAGGTGGAGAAGAACAATATCGTCTGGAACGACATGATAGGAGAATTCTACGGGCCGTTCCGGGAGCGGATAGACGAGGTCGAGCGCACGCAGGAATCGATAAAGGGATTCCTCGACGAGAAGACCGACAAGGTGTGCGAGAAATGCGGGAAGCCGATGCTCAAGAAGCTCGGCAGGTTCGGCTATTTCCTCGCCTGCACGGGATTCCCCGAATGCAAGAACACGAAGTCGATTCCGCTCGCGAAATGCCCCGTCGAGGGGTGCGACGGCGAGATTGTCGAGAGGAAGAGCAAGGGGCGCGGGCGTTCTTTCTACGGGTGCACGAATTTCCCGAAATGCAGCTTCCTCACGCATTTCAAGCCGATTGAGGCGACGTGCCCGAAGTGCGGCTGGTTCCTCGTCGAGAAATTCGACAAGAAGAACGGCACGTACAAGTCGTGCATAAATCCTGCCTGCGATTACCTCCATTCCGAGACGGACGAGGAGATTCCGGGCGCTTCGGCGGAGGACGACTCGTAGGAAATGGCTGAGGGCGAAATAGTTGGCGGAACGGCGCGGCAATCCCCGCCGCTCGGCTCGTGCGTGTCGGAATTCCTCGTGTACCTTGAGGGCGTTCTCGTTTTGTCGGGGAACACAATCGCCGCGTACCGGAACGACCTTTCCCAGTTTTTGGGGATGCCGGGATTTTCCGGCTCGCTTCCGGTCGGCTCCGTCAGCGTCGAGATGCTCCGGCAGTGCATCGGCGTCCTTTCGAGGATGGGGCGTGCCGCGAGTTCGATAAACAGGTTTGTCGCGTCAGTCCGCTCTCTTTTCGCCTACTGCAGGCGGCTCGGCTACATAACGGCGAATCCGGCCCTCGAATTGAAGTCCGTCAAGGTTCCGAGGCGGATTCCGCGCTTCATGACGCAGGCGGAGGTGGACAAAATCTGCGCGCAGCCGGCGGAATGCGAGCTTCTCTGGGAGAAGCGGGACACGGCGCTTTTCGAGATGATGTATTCGAGCGGCTGCCGAATCGGCGAGCTGGCGGGGCTTTCCCTTCCGGATGTGAGCTCGGACTACTCGCAGGCTGTCGTCACCGGAAAGGGGCGGAAGGACAGGCTCGTGTTTTTCGGAGAGGACGCGCGGAAGGCGATGCGGGCGTATATCGAGGACAGGAAGGAGCGGTTCGGGATTATGAGCCTCCAGTCCGTCAATGCGTTCTTCGTGAACCAGCGGGGGGAGCGGCTTTCCGTGCGCGGAATCCGTTATATACTCGACCGGTATTCCGGGGCGGAGGGCACGAACCACCACGTCACGCCGCATTCGTTCAGGCACACGTTCGCGACGTCGCTCATAACGAACGGGGCGGACGTGCGCCTCGTGCAGGAGCTTCTGGGGCATTCGAGCATATCGACGACGCAGCGGTACACGCACATAAGCACCGAGAAGATGATAGAGCTCTACAACAAGGCGCATCCCCATGGCGGGGACGGAAGCCGCTGAAAGGTTTGGATTTTTTAGGAAGGAAAAATGAAGATGAAAGATGAAGTGAAAATCCGCAGCACGACGGTCGTTGCGGTCAAGAGAAACGGGAAGGTCGCCATGGCAGGCGACGGTCAGGTCACGCTCGGAAACACGGTCTGCAAGGGGAACGCCCGCAAGGTCAGGAAGATATTCGGCGGGAAAGTCCTTACGGGATTTGCGGGAAGCGTTGCCGACGCGTTCACGCTGCTCGACAAATTCGAGGAGAAGCTCAAGGAATTCAACGGCGACATAACGCGCGCCGCCGTGGAGCTTGCGAAGATGTGGCGCACCGAGAAAATGTACAGGAACCTTGAGGCGATGCTGATTGTCGCGGACGCGTCGAAAATCCTGCTCATTTCCGGCGACGGGAACGTAATCGAGCCGGAGAACGACGTCCTGGCGATAGGTTCGGGCGGAAACTACGCCTATTCGGCGGCGCTTGCCTATCTCGACTCGTCGGAGCTTTCCGCGCGCGAGATTGCCGAGAGAAGCCTGCGCATTGCGGGAAACATCTGCATATACACGAATTCTAACATCACCGTCGAGGAAATCGGCTGAAAACCGGTACAAGGAAGGAATAAAATGGAAGGACTTACCCCGAAGCAGATAGTCGAGAAGCTCGACCAGTACATAATCGGGCAGGAGAAGGCGAAGCGGGCCGTCGCGGTGGCTCTCAGGAACAGGCTCAGGAGAATTCAGCTTCCCGAGGAAATCAGGGACGAGGTCGCGCCGAAGAACATCCTCATGATTGGGCCGACGGGCGTGGGAAAGACGGAGATTGCCCGCCGTCTCGCAAAGCTCGTCAACGCGCCGTTCATAAAGGTCGAGGCGACGAAATACACCGAGGTCGGCTATGTCGGGCGCGACGTCGAGAGCATGGTCCGCGACCTGATGGCTGTCGGGTTCAACAACGTGAAGAAGGAGATGGAGGAATCCATGCGCAAGGAGAGCGAGCCGAAAGTCGAGGAGCGCCTCCTTGACCTGCTCCTTCCCGGAAGCGGCGAGGACGGCGCGGCTAAGGATGACGGCGGGAACAAGCCCGTCGTGTCCGCCGAGACTCGCGAGAAATTCCGCGCGATGCTCAGGAGCGGTTCGCTTGAGGAGCGCGAGGTCGAGGTTTCCGTGAAGAAGAGCCGCGGCGCGCCGAGCATGGGCATCATCGCGGGCGGAAGCCTTGACGACATACAGAGCGGGATGATGGACATACAGGACATGCTTTCCGGCAAGAACGTGAAGAAGCGGTTCGTCTCCGTCAGGGAGGCGCGGAAGATAATCTCCGAGGAGGTGCTCGACTCGATGATTGACGCGGACAAGGTTTCCGACATCGCCCGCGAGCGCGTCGAGCAGAGCGGAATCATCTTCATAGACGAGATTGACAAAATCGCGACGAAGAACGAGTCTTCGGGCGGCCAGGTCAGCCGCGAGGGCGTGCAGCGCGACATACTCCCCATCGTCGAGGGCAGCAAGGTCAACACGAAATTCGGCGTCGTGGACACGACCCACATCCTGTTCATCGCGGCGGGCGCGTTCAGCCTTTCAGCCCCGAGCGACCTCATCCCCGAGCTTCAGGGACGCTTCCCGCTCCGCGTGGAGCTCGAGTCGCTCACCAAGTCCGATTTCAGGCGCATCCTCCTCGAGCCGAAGAACGCCCTCACGAAGCAGTACACCGCGCTCCTCGAGACCGAGGGCGTCAAGATTTCGTTCACCGACGACGCAATAGAGCGCATGAGCTTCCTCGCGGAGGACGTCAACGCGAAGAGCGAGAACATCGGCGCGCGCCGTCTCCATACGATAATGGAGAAGGTGCTCGAGGATATCAGTTTTGATGCGGACGAGCATTCCGGCGAGACGATAACGGTCGATGCCGGATACGTCGACGAGAAGCTGACGGGCGTCGTCCAGGACCAGGATTTGAGCCGCTATATATTGTAGCGGGAGTGCCCTGCGGAAAAAAAATCCGCGGGGCATGTTTTTCCTGTTTGCCGTTTGCCGGTTCATGATTTATAATCTTGGCATTATGGAACAAACAATAATGTCATCAAGCCCGCTCGGGCAGCGTTTGGAAAAGATTTCCGCGGGAGCTCCCGTCTCCTATCTCACGTTCAACAAGAAGAAAATCAACCTCGTCGAGAAGATGTCCATCGGGCGCAATCCCGACTGCACGATTGTCGTCGAGGACAAGGCCGCAAGCCGCCTTCATGCGACGATACAGAAAATCAAGGACGCGTATTTCCTCAAGGACGAGAAGAGCACGAACGGCACTTTCGTCAACGGGCACAGGATTCCCGAGGATAAGTTCGTCAAGCTCAAGGCTGGCGACGAATTGAAAATCGGCAACACCACGCTTGTTTTTGCTTGAGCGGAACGCCCCGCGCTGCCGGTGATTCGCTCAAGGCTCCGGGGCTTCTTTTTTCGGTGCAGGCCGTGTATTCCAACGATACAAACGAAATTCTCAGCCGCATGGAGCGGTTTCTTTCCGACGGGGAGCTTCCCTCGTACGACGGGCTCATATCGCTTTGCAATGCGGTGACTTCCGTTCTCGAGACGGAGGATTCCTCATACCGTCCGTACGATTCGTCGGGGAGCCCGGGCGGCCTTCTCGACTTTTCGTCCCCGTCGATGCGCAGCCTGCCGGTCGTCGTCGTTCCTGACCTCCATGCGCGCGGACGGTTCCTCCTCGATGCGATGTATTTCCGCGTCGATTCTTCGGGCGGGCGGACTGTCATCGACCTCCTTTCGTCTGGGGAAATCATCGTCTGCTGCGTCGGGGACATCTTCCATTCCGAGTCGCGCGCGCGCAAACGGTGGGACGATGCGTACCAGGATTTCCGCGCCTACTATTACGACGGGGAGCCGTCGTCGCGGTTCCTCGACAGCGCGGCAATGAACGCCGAGATGCGGGAGAATTTCTCCCTTCTCCAGATGATTTTCCTCCTGAAGCTTTCTTTTCCGAAATTTTTCCACGTCCTGAAAGGAAATCACGAGAACGTGAAGAACGCGACCTATTCTCCGGATGACGATGACGGATTCGGAAACAGGGCCTTCAGGAAATTCTGCGAGGAGGGGCTTATGTGCGCGGAATTCATCAGGGGCTATTACGACGACCTGCTCCTCCATTGCGTCGGATGCTTCGAGCGCGCCCTTCCGCTTTGCCTTATGTCCGGAAAGTGCGTCGTGAGCCATGCCGAGCCGCGGCGCGCGTTCAGGAAGGACGAGATTGTCGGAGGGATGCGCGATGACAATGTCGTGTTCGGGCTGACGTGGACCGCGAACGGTGACGCCGCTCCGGAAAGCGTCTCGGAAACCGTCAGGCATCTGTACAGAACGGGGAATCCGATTGCGGATATGCTCGGAAGGAGGACGCGCGATGTCGTCTGGTTCGGCGGCCACCGCCCGATTGACGGCAGGTACGCGGAACGGCAGGGCGGCCTTTTCGTACAGATTCACAATCCGTCGCGCGAATTCGTCTCGCTCGTGCTTCCGTCGCGGAAATTCAACCCGGAGACGGACATCTTCGATGTGGGGTAACGGTCGCGGGCTTCTGCTTTCCGCCTGCGGCAAACCGTCATAGAGAGAAAAAACAGACAAAGCTGCCCTGAATGAAACGGTACGGGCAGGGACAATTAAAAAAAGGAGAATCAGAAAAATGGCAGACAATGACAAGACAGTCGCGCAGACAGTCGCTGCGGCTCCCTCTCCAAAGCAGAGCGCGGCGAGGACTGCGCGCAAGGTTGTGCCTCAGGCAACCGTGGCGAGCACTGTCGCGGTGACGAAAGCCGCGGAGACGAAGACAATCGCCGCGAAGCCCCCGGCAAAAAGCGCGCCGAAGCCTGCGACGAGAACCGCATCGAAATCGCCGGAAACAGTTTCCGTTCCCGCCCCGTCAAAAACGGTCGCGCGGAAAGCCACCCCGTCAAAAGAACCGCGGAAAATCGGGAAGTATATAAAGGAGAAGAAGCTCGCGCAGGGCGGAATGGGCGCAGTCTACATCGCGAGCGACCCGGAGCTGGGGAACAAGGTCATAATAAAAAAACTCCTCCTGAAGAACAACGCTGCCGCCGAGGACAGGTTCAAGCGGGAGGCGAACATACTCCGCGAGCTGCAGAACCCGCATATCGTGAACACGTACGAGTACTTCAAGCTCAACAGGAGCAGCTATCTCGTCGAGGAGCTTATTGAGGGATGCTCGCTCGACAGCCTCATCGAAAAATACAAGGAATACCGCGCGAACGACATAAAGGACGACGCTTCGTCGACATGGAAGGGCACGGGGCCGCTCGGAACGGAGCTCGCGCTGCTTGTTTTTCTCGACGCCTGCTACGGCCTGAATTTCGCGCACAGGAAGAACATCGTCCACAGGGACATCAAGCCCGGGAACCTGCTGATTTCGCGCGATGCCGAAGTGAAGCTGACCGATTTCGGAATCGCATCCGACGACAAGGCGGACCCGTCTGAAGGCGACGACGACGACGATGACGACGACCCCGTCGATTCCGAGGGGCTTACTGTTGTCGGCTCCATGCTCGGGACGCCTTCCTACATGTCGCCCGAGCAGGTGCGCGACTCGAGCTCCGTCGACAGGCGGGCAGACATCTATTCGATGGGCGTCATGCTCTACGAGATGCTGACCGGGGAGAAGCCGTTCGGATGCCCCGTGAAGTTCGACGCCAGGAAGAAGAAATACGTCGAGGACGAGGAGGTTTCCCGCGCGATAATGAAGGGGCGGTATTCGAGCCCGAGAAAATTCAACCCGTCCGTCCCGCGGAAAATATGCTCGATGATTCGGAAGATGCTCCGCTACGATGCGGGAAAGCGCTACGACTCGATGGAGCCGATTATCAGGATTCTCGCCGCCCACCTCTCGAAATTCGACAAGTCGAAAATCCGGCAGGAGCTTGCGGTGATGGTCCGCGGTCTTTCGGACAACAAGAAGCACAAGATTCAGATTTACGAGCGGCGGAAGCCTGTTGCGCAGATGTTCGCGGCGTGCGTTTTCGGCGCGCTCGTTGTCATCGGCGGGTCGATGTGGCTGTGGCGGAACGGATACGTCCACAAGACGCTCCTCAGCCCGTGGTACACGCCGGTCGACCTTACGATGAAGATTCCCGACAAGGGCGTGGACAACGTCTACAGCACGAACCTCCCGATGATGGCGTTCTTCTTCGAGGACGAGGGCGAGCAGGAGGAGGTGGGGAATTCCTCGCGCAAATTCGAGAAGAAGGGCGGCACGGACGGAAAGAGCCAGATTTTCACCACGCGTCCCGTCTATCTCCAGAAGGGGCGGTACCGCATCAAGGTCGTTTTCGGTTCGTATATCATTTGGAGGTCCGTCAACGTCGGCAAGAGCGGGGAGAACATCGTCATCGACGACCTCGTTTCGATGAAGGACAGGCGGATATCGATAACGGCGCGGGCGTTCGACCTCAAGACGGGCGCGGACCTTACGCAGAAGACGAAGTTCACGCTTTTCTACAAGGGCGACTGGGTCTCGCTCCAGAAGGTGCCGCCGAAGGATATCGTGTCGGGCCGCGCGTGGAAGGTGCGCGCCAACTGCGACGGGTATTCGACGAAGGAATTCTCGATGCTCATAGACTGGTATCAGGACAGCATCATACTGAACGCGGGGCTTGAATAACGGGCGCCGGCGCTTTTCATTGCGGACTGCAGGCGGGCGGAGCTGCCCCTTGCGGCCCGTTTTTTTTCGTCCGCGCCGTTTTTTACGCCGGGATTGCGCCGCCTCCTTTTTCCTTGCCGATGAATCTCCCAATTTGTTATATTCTTTGTCATGGCTGATAACGAAAACAAAGAAACAGAGAACGAAATCAACGTTCAGGACGCCTCCCAGAACGGGACTTCCCAGGAAGCAGAGCAGCAGGAAGCGGAGCCGAAAGAGACGGAGCCGCAGGAACCGGAATCCGGGAACGCGGGCGACAGCAAGAACGTCTTCGAGATAAAAATTTCCGCGCACAGGCGTGGCGGGGATGACGGGGAGGACGGCGACGGCGGAAATGACGGCAGCGACGGGAAGATAAAGCGCAAGATAGAGCGCGCGCTCACGTCGTCGATAACGTCAGCCCTCAACAACGCGCTCCTTTCGATGGACGAATTCATCCCGAAAAAAATCCACATACTGCCGCTTTCGGGGCATCCGATTTTTCCGGGCATATTCACGCCGATTATGGTCAGCTCCGCGGAGGATACCCAGACCGTGGAGAACGCGGCCGACGGGAACAACGGCTACATGGGGTTCGTCCTCACGAAGGGGGAGGAGGAATCCCCGTCCGCGTCCGAGCTTTACAAGGTCGGGACGCTCGTGAAAATCGTGAAGAAGATAAACCTCCCCGACGGCAACGTGAACGTGTTCGTCTCGTCGATACGGCGCTTCCGCATCCGGAAATTCATCTCGGCGTCGGCTCCGTTCTACGCGTCCGTCGAATACCTCGAGGACGAGGAGACCGATTCGTTCGAGGTGAAGGCATTGACGCGCGCGCTCGTCAGCGAGATGAAGGAGATAAGCGAGAACAACCCGCTTTTCTCAGAGGAGATGCGCGTCAACATGGTGAACATCCAGAACCCGGGGCGCATCGCCGATTTCGTCGCGACGATACTGAACATCGGGCGCGGCGAGCAGCAGGAAATCCTTGAGGAGACGAACGTCCGCCGCAGGCTCGAGCAGGTTCTCGTCTACATAAAGCGGGACCAGGACCTCATCCACATCCAGAAGCGGATTCAGGAGGAGCTCCGGGACAACTTCGAGAAGAACCAGCGCGACCACTTCCTCCGCCAGGAAATGAAGATGATTCAGGACGAGCTCGGTTCCGGCGTGGACGGAAGCGACTACCAGAAACTGAAGGCGAAGATTGACGCGTTCAAATTCGAGGGCGAGATAAAGGAGACGCTCGACAACGAGCTTGAGAAGTTCAAGCTGATGGATCCGAGCGCGTCCGAGTACTTCATGGAGCGGAACTACCTTGAGCTTGTCGTCTCCCTGCCGTGGCGCGACGAGGCGAAGCCTGGGTTCGACATAAAGAACGCGTGCCGCATACTCGAGAAGGACCACTACGGGCTCGACGACGTGAAGAAGCGCATCCTCGAATTCCTTTCCGTGAGGAAGCTCCGCGACGACAGCAAGGGCTCCATAATGATTCTCGTCGGGCCGCCCGGCGTCGGAAAGACGTCGATAGGGCATTCCATTGCGGACGCGATGGGGAAGCCGTTCTACCGGTTCAGCGTCGGGGGGCTGCGCGACGAGGCTGAGATTCGCGGGCACCGGCGCACATACATCGGCGCGCTTCCCGGAAAAATCCTCCAGGGGCTGAAGATAACGAAGTCGAAGTCGCCCGTGTTCATGATTGACGAAATCGACAAGATGGGCGCGAGCTATTCGGGCGGGGATCCCGCGAGCGCGCTTCTTGAGGTTCTCGACCCCGAGCAGAACGTCAGCTTCCGCGACACCTACCTCGACCTTCCGTTCGACGTTTCGAACGTCTTCTTCATTCTCACCGCGAACACGCTCGACACGATTCCCGAGCCGCTCCTCGACCGCGCCGAAATCGTGTTCCTTTCGGGGTACATCGACCAGGAGAAGATTGAGATTGCGCGGAAATACCTCATCCCCAAGACGCTCGAGAAGAACGGGCTGTCGAAGAACCAGGTGAAATTCACGAAGGAGGCGCTTTTGCGGATTGCGGAGGAATACGCCCGCGAGTCCGGCGTCCGCCATTACGAGAAGTGCATCGACAAGATATGCCGCAAGATTGTCCTTGAGGGGCTCACCGGGATTCCCGCGGATGCGAAGCGTATTTCCGACGTGAAGGTCGGCGACGGCGCGGACTCCCTTTCGGGGATGGCGTTTACCGTCGGCGCGGACGACCTCAAGAAATACCTCGGGATGCCGGTGTTCGACGAGGAGGACGTGAAGAAGGCGGATGTCCCGGGAACGGCGATAGGGCTTGCGTGGACGAGCATGGGCGGCGACACGCTCCTCCTTGAGGCGATAACGTATCCGGAGCAGGGCGGCGGCCTTGTCCTCACCGGGCAGATGGGCGACGTCATGAAGGAATCCGCGCAGATTGCGATGAACTGGTGCCGCTCGTATGCCGTGGAGCACAAAATCAGGGGCGCGGAATGGTTCGACCAGAACGTCGTCCACCTTCACATCCCCGAGGGCGCGACGCCGAAGGACGGGCCGAGCGCCGGAATCACGATGGCTACGGCGTTTATGTCGCTTCTCACGGGCAGGCTCATAAAGCCGAACGTTGCGATGACGGGCGAGCTCGATTTGACCGGGCGCGTGATGCCGATTGGCGGGCTTCGCGAGAAGACTGTCGCGGCGAAGAGGAACGGGATAAAGACGATATACATTCCCAAGGCGAACCTCCGCGACCTTGAAGAGATTCCCGAAATCGTCAAGACCGGCGTGAAATTCATTCCGGTGACGCATGCGATGGACGTTTTGAGCACGGTCTTCCAGCCGGAGCCGAAGAAGGCGTCCGAGGGATACGGGTTCTAGGTCCGTGCCCGCGTTTTTGTGCGCCGCTTCCGAAAAAAGGTATTTCAGAACGGCGCGTTTCAAGGTACCCTGTTCCGGAGCCGATGGGGACACGGACGGGGGTATGGCATAGTACATTAACCGCAATAAAGCTTGTCATGCCGGGCGGCTTCGGTAGCTGCCGAGTTCCGAAAGACGCTTTTCACGTTAATCTACTATATTTTTCGGGGGAGGGCGGCGCGTGACGGATGGCTGCCCCTATCGCAAGGAGATTTGATATGACACCAAGGGTGTTTCTGAAAAAGAAGGAGGAGTCGGAGCTCAAACAAGGGTTTCCGTGGGTTTTCGACAATGAAATCGAGAGCGTCAGGTTCGAGGCGTCTGACGGGAGCGGGGTGAAGACTGTCCCGCTTGCCGACTCCATGCTTGACGCCGGCGTTCCGGACGGGAGCGTCGTGGAGGTTTTTGCCAATGCCGGCGGTTTTCTCGGCACGGGCGTCCTCAACAGAAAGTCCAAGATTTCCGTCCGCATCATAGGAACGGAGCACGCCGACAAAATTCTCGCCGACAAAGCCGCGTTTTACGAGCGGAGAATCCGCGACGCGCATGAGCTGAGGAAGCTTCGCTACTCGCCGGATGATTCCTACCGGCTCGTCTACGGCGAGTCCGACTTCATCCCGGGGCTTATCGTCGAGCGGTATGTCGATATAAAGAAGAACGTGTACCTTGTCGTTCAGTTCTCGACGCTCTCTTGCGAGGTTTTCCGCCGCGAGATTCTTTCCGCGCTCCGGAAAGTCGTGCGCCCCTACGGTATTTTCGAGAAGAGCGACGCGCCTACCCGCGAGAAGGAGGGGCTTCCGCTCCGCTCCGCGTGGGACGGCGAGGTCCGCGAGGGGAAGATTGTAATCCGGGAGAACGGCGTCCTGATTGAGGTCGATATGATTAACGGCCAGAAAACAGGGTATTTCCTCGACCAGAAGGACAACCGCCGCTATGTCGCGTCTCTCTGCGGGGGAAAGCGCGTGCTCGACACGTTCACCCATACGGGCGCGTTCGGGCTGAACGCCGTGAAGGGCGGGGCGAAGGAGGTCGTCAGCGTCGATTTGTCTGCCGACGCTGTTTCCCTCGTCGAGCGTAACATTGAGCTCAACGGCGCGCAGGGGAAGATGAAGGCTGTCTGCGCCGACGTGTTCGCGCTGCTCAAGGAATACGAGGAGAAGGGCGAGAAATTCGACGTGATAATCCTCGACCCGCCAGCGTTCACTAAATCCGCGAAGAACATCCAGAAGGCGTACGGCGGATACAAGGAGATAAATCTCCGCGCGATGAGGCTCCTCACGGAGAACGGAATCCTCGTGACGTGCTCGTGCTCGTATTTCTTCGACGCGCCGCATTTCTACGGGATGCTGATGAAGGCTGCGGAGGACGCGAAGAGGCGCGTGCAGATAATCGCGAAGTTCGGGGCGGGCGCCGACCATCCCGTACTTGCCGGATACCCGAAGTCCGAGTACCTCAAATGCGCGGTGTGCCGTGTCGTATAACTGTGTCTTCGTAATCGGGCCAACTGCCGTAGGAAAAACCGCAATCGGCGTGCGGATAGCGGACAGGTTTTCCGGCGAGATAATAAGCGCGGATTCCCGCCAGGTTTACCGGGGGCTGGACATCGGCACCGGAAAGGATTTGGCGGAGTACCGGTTCGTCCGCGCCGACGGGACGGTGAACGAGATTCCGCATCATGCGATAGACGTGTGCGACCTTTCCGTTGAGTACAGCCTTTTCGATTTCCAGCGCGATTTCTATTCCGCGTTCTCGTCGATAACCGCGCGGGGAAAGCTTCCCGTGTGCGTCGGCGGGACGGGCATGTACGTCGACTCGATTCTGCGCCGCTACGACATGATTGAGCTTCCCGACGGTTTCGGCGACCGCGATGGGCTTATGTCGAAGGACGAGGATGAGCTGAAGGCAATCCTCATCGCCGAGAAGGAGAAGCTCCACAACACGACCGAATTCGGCGACAAGGAGCGGATGGTCAAGGCGATTCTGCTCAACCGCTATTCGAAGACGGAGGAGTACGCGGCAAAAAAAGCCTCCCTCGCGGAGTCCCTGCCCGCCGTGTCGCCCCTCGTCATAGGAACGACGCTCGACAGGAGCCTCGTTCGCTCCCGCATTGCCGGAAGGCTTCGGGCGCGTCTCGATGAGGGGCTTGTCGAGGAGGTCGATTCGCTGCACCGGCAGGGATGGTCGTTCCGCCGCCTGGAGTCGCTCGGGCTTGAGTACCGGTTCGTCAGCGAGTACCTTCAGGGGCAGTACGGCGCCGTCGGGAGCGCGGATGCGAGGGAGCGCCTTTTCACGCTGCTCTGCACGGCGATATGCCAGTTCGCCAAGCGCCAGGAAACGTGGTTCAGGGGGATGGAGCGGAAGGGCGTCAGCATAACATGGCTTCCGGAGGTTCCCGGCATTGAGGAGCGGTTCCGTGCCGCGTCGTCGATAATCGAATCCTCGCTCGGCCTGTGATTTCCCGTGCGGAAAATGAAAGCCCCGCTTCATGCGGGGCTTTTCGTGTTTTTAAATACGATTGCGTGGGTTGCGCGCCTTAATCCGTGGGGACGGCGGCGTTCCCTGAATCAGGTTTTTTGTTATCTTTTTTTCGTTGTGTCTTCTTTCGCGCGGGAATGCGTCATGCCGTGACGGCGTTGCTCTCGACGACTTTCGTGATGTATCCCGTCCTGAGGCAGGAGTCGAAAAGAGCCTTGCTGAGATAGTCGGTCGTCACGTCCTCGTATCCGTCCTTGTCGCGCACGATGCGGACGACGTAGCCGTCATCCATCTCGCGGACAATGGACATGTAATCAACGTTTTTTCCTATGCTTTTTAATGTGTAAGTTGCCATTTTTTTTGTCTCCGTACACTTTATGATTGTGAACGGTCATTTTCCGGAACCCCGTTGCGGGCGGTTCCCCGGAGAAAACCGATACAGTAAGATTGTCGGAATCTTGATTGGGGAGTTTAGCTTTTTATGTTCTATTTTGACGCGCACAACCATCTCTGCCATGATTCCTATCCCGACATTCCCGGCGGAGCGTACGGGTGCATATCGTCTTTCGGGAGCGAGGACGAGTGGAATTCGTTTGCCTACCACGACAGGAGCGCTGTCCTCCGCTCGTTCGGAATCCATCCGCAGTCGTTCGCGAATGCTGGTGCCGTCCCCGATGATTTCGAGCGCGGTTTTGCCTTTATGGAAAAACTTGCCTCGGAGGGGAAGCTGTACGCCGTCGGGGAAATCGGGCTTGATTTTTTTGAGGAGCGGTTCCGCGCTGTTTCATCTCTGCAGGAGGAATTCTGGCTGCGGCAGGTAGATTTTGCGGGAAGAATGTCGCTTCCCGTCGTCGTTCATTGCAGGAAGGCGATGGAGCGGATCCACTCTGACGCGCGCATCCTGTCGTCGCTTCCCGCGGTCGTGTTCCATTCGTTTCCCGGAAATTCTGCCGATGCGCGGTGCCTTCTCCGTCGTGGGGTCAACGCCTTCTTCTCGTTCGGGAAGCACCAGATTCTGAACGGGAAGAAGGCGACTTTCGAGATGCTTTCCCGCGCCGGCGAATTCAGGGGCAGGATTTTCCTCGAGACGGACTGCCCGTACCAGACGCTGCGCGGCGAGCGCTCCACTTCCTCGTCGGAAATCGTCCGCGTCTACGAAGCCGCGTCGAGGTTGTTCGGCGCGGACTTTTTTGATATCACAGCCGAAAGTTTCTCACGGCTTCCGAAGCCAGCTCGTATTCCGTGAGGACTTTTCCCGCGAGCGCCGCGACGTTCCCGCCCGCCTTTCCGCGCAGGACGTCCTCCAGCCGCTGGCCTGCCGCCGCGAGCCGCTCCGCCCCGATTTGCCTTCCGGCTCCTTTTAGCGCATGGATGTAGCTCGCCGCCCCGTCCCTGTTCCCCGCGCTGACAAGCTTCCCGAACGACTCCGGGTCGAACTTTGCGTCGGAGAGGAATGTGTCGAGGAGCAGCCTGTAAAGCTCCCCGTCGTTGTCCACGAGCGAAAGCCCTTTCTCCGAATCGAGGATTTTTCCGTCCGTGTCATCCATAGAAATCGTCCCCTTTGTCGTTCGTTATGACGAAGCACGGCATGTCCCTGACCTCGACGAGCCGCACCGCTTCCATCCCGAGGTCCTCGTAGTCGATTATCTCCTGCGAGACGATGTATTTGGAGGCGATGAGCGCCGCGATTCCTCCCGGCGTCCCGAGGTAGAACCCGCCGTACTTTTTGCATGCGTCAGTCCACTGCCTGCTCCTGTTTCCCTTCGCGAGCGTCACGAGGGCGGCTCCCCGGCTCATCAGCGTCTCGGCGTATACGTCCATGCGCCCGGCAGTCGTCGGCCCGAAGCTTCCGATGACTTTCCCGTCCGGCGTGCGCGCGGGCCCCGCGTAGCAAATCGGGTAGCGCGTCGTGTATTCGGGGAGCTGGCCTGTCTCGTCGAGCGTTTTCTGCCATCGCGCGTGCGCGGCATCCCTCGCGACGAGAATCTTTCCCGAAAGCAGGATTCGCTCGCCGACTTTAGCGCCGGAAAGCTGCTTGATGACGGAGCCGATTCCGCCCGATGTGTCGACGGTGCGCCCGCCTCCGCAATCTCCGTCCGCTGCGGCGACCGCCTCGCTGAATCCTGGAATCTCCGACGGGTTTTCCGCGGTTTTCTGCACGAAAATCCCTTTCTCCGTCACGTATGCCTTCAGGTTCCGGTGCGCGGAGCACGAGACGCCGAACGAAATCGGGCAGCTGGCTCCGTGCCGCGGAAGGCGGATGACGACGGCGTCGAGCGCGAACGCCTTACCGCCGAACTGCGCCCCGAATCCTGATTCCGCCGCTATTTCCATCGCGAGCGATTCAAGTTCCTTGTCGCGGAACCCGAACGCGTTCGGCTCGTATGTCATGCCGTCGTACGCGCCTGCCGTCGCAAGCTTCAGCGCGAGCATGTTCTGTTCCGGGCTCAGTCCGCCTGCGACGATTGCGATTGTGTAGGGAGGACATGCCGACGTGCCGAACTTCGAAATCTGCTCCCGCATCAGCGCGGTGAATTTCTCCTTCGTGAGGAACGCCTTCGTTCCCTGGATGAAGCTCGTCTTGTTCGACGAGCCGCCGCCCTTCGCGCAGAACACGAGCGCGAGCGATTTTTCCGGGGCGTCCGACACGAACGGGGGAAGGGGCGCGAGCGGCGCGCTTTCCGGGAAGAGCGCGACCTGCGCGGGCATGTTGTCCTTCGGGTCGAACTCGTCGTAGAAGCTTGACGGAACGCTGGTCGAGAAACGTAGCTTCCGCTTGTCGTAGACTTCTCTCGCGCCGCCGGCAATCGAGCCGTATGCGTCCGTCTTTAGCTCGAATCCCCGCCTCATCCATGCGAAGACGTTCGCGATTCCCGTGTCCTGGCACAGCGGGAACGTTCCCTCCGCGGCTGTCTGCGCGTTCTTGAGTATGCAGGCGCAGACGTACCTGTCGTTCCCGCTTGCATCCGGCGATAGCGCCGCGCGGATGATGCCTTCGATGTGCTCCCGCGTGAAAGTGAACGAAAGCCGCGAGAATGCAATCTCCGAGGCTTTCCTTATCGCGTCCTCTCCGTCGCCGACGGGGAAGAAATCGTATTGACCTGTTTTCTCGATGTGTTCCATGGAGATGGATTATATAGTCGAAACGCCGGAATTGGTAGTTTCATGCGCTTTCAGGGGGAACTGATTCCGGGCGCATTTTTTTTGCGCGCGGGAATCCCTTCGCTCGTCTGCCCCTTTTTCATCGCGTGATTTTCGTTTATCCTTGAGGCCTTGCAGATATGCATAAAAAATCGGAAAGGTGGAAGAAATGAAAATCAACGGTTCGCAAATCGTAATTGAATGCCTTGTCGAGCAGGGCGTGGACACTGTGTTCGGTTATCCGGGCGGGAACATCCTCAACATATACGATGCGCTCTACAAAAATTCCGACAGGATTACCCATATCCTTACTGCCCACGAGCAGGCAGCGGCGCATGCGGCGGACGGGTACGCGCGCACAACTGGAAAGGTCGGCGTCTGCATGGCGACGAGTGGCCCGGGGGCAACAAACCTTGTGACCGGAATCGCGACGGCATACATGGATTCGTCCCCCGTCGTGGCGATAACGTGCAACGTCGCGACGTTCCTCCTCGGGAAGGATACGTTCCAGGAAATCGATATAACGGGCGTCACGCTCCCCATAACGAAGCACAATTTCATCGTCAAGGACGTGAAGGACCTCGCCCGCACCATCCGCGAGGCGTTCCTCATCGCCAAGTCAGGGCGCCCTGGCCCCGTCCTCGTCGATATCCCCAAGGACGTTACCGCGGCTGTCTGCGATTTCGAGCCGCTTCCGAACGGGGATGACGGCTCGTCCGCGCTCGTCGCCGAGAATTCGAACTTCAACCGCGTCATGACCGTCGCCGTCCCGACCGACGACGAGATTCGCCGTGCCGCGGACATCATCAACAAGGCGGAGCGCCCCATCATCTACGCGGGCGGAGGCGTGAAGCTTTCCTGCGCGGAGAAGGAGCTCCTCGCGTTTGCCGAGAAGGCGCAGATTCCCGTGTCCGAGAGCCTTATGGGGCGCGACGTGTTCCCCGCAAGCCATCCGCTGTGCACGTGGATGGTCGGAATGCACGGAACGCGCGCGAGCAATATGGGCATCACCGAAAGCGACCTCGTCCTCGCCCTCGGCTCTCGCTTCTCCGACCGCGTCATCGGCGACCCCGACAAATTCGCTTCCGGGGCTACCGTGTTCCATATCGACATCGACCCCGCCGAGGTGAACAAGAACATAAAGACTGACGGATGCCTCGTCGGCGACATAAAGGCAATCCTCCAGCGCCTTCTTCCGCTCGTGGAGAAACGGGAGCGGAAGGACTGGCTCTCGAAGATTGACGCATGGAAAAAGGAAGTGCCGAAATCATACTCTGTGGTCAAGGCTGATTCCGTCAACCCAAAATTCATGCTCGAGACCGTCCACAAAATCGCCGGCGACGACGCGTTCGTGACGACGGAGGTCGGGCAGCACCAGATGTGGACGGCGCAGTTCTATCCGTTCATGAAGGAGCGCACGTTCGTCACGTCGGGCGGTTTGGGGACGATGGGATTCGGAACGGGCGCCGCGATGGGAATCCAGGTCGGAAACCCCGGGCGCCGCGTCGTCCATATCGCGGGAGACGGCTCTTTCCGCATGAACTGCAACGAGCTCTGCACGATCGCCAGGTACAACCTCCCGATTGTCATCGTCCTCGTCAACAACGGGACGCTCGGGAATGTCCGCGTCTGGCAGAAGCTTTTCTATGAGAGCCGCTTCAGCCACACGACGCTCGATTTCGGTCCCGACTGGAAGAAGCTTGCCGACGCATACGGCGTCGGGTACGTCCACGCGGGCAACAACGATGAATTCGAGGCCGCGTTCGGGGAGGCGTTCCGCGCGGGCCGCCCCTTCATCGTCGACACGCGGGTCGACATCGACGAGATGATTCTTCCGATGGCGATACCGGGAAAGCCTATCGACCAGCAGATGATGGAATAGGCGGATTGTAAAAACATGCTGAAAACGCCCCGCCGTGCCGATAGAAATTTATTGGGAATCTGATTCCCGGAAATTCCTGTCGGCATGAAAATACGGAACGGGGCTTTTTCCCTGCATGATTTCCGACGGAATTGTCCCTGCACGCGCGGGATGATTCCGTTTTTTTTGAGGCATCCCCAGTTTCTGCCGCACCCGCAAAAAGGAGGCGTCTTTTTATGGAAGATTTTTCTACGAATGAGATAGTGTTCATGGAGAATGAGTACGACCATCTTGAGAACAGGCTTCTGTCCCTTGAGTCGCCCCAGGTCGTATATCGCGTCCTCGCAAATTTCCTCGCGCGGAAATTCGGCTGCACGTATGTCCTTTTCTATTCGGACGTGCATTCGGATTCGGGACGCGTCCTGAATTACGGCGAGCGCGTCCCTGGGGCGGCGAGCGTCAGCGACATTGTCGCGGAGCGGAGGGTTTACGCCGCCCACGACAGGCTTCTGAAGCACCGCAACAGGGGGTTCTCCGTCCCGTTCAGGATGGAGGACGGCACTCCCGGATGCATTTTCGTCGGGCCGAGGATGGACGGCACGCTCCATACGATGAACGCGATGCGCGAGATGATTCCTGTCGTCAGAACCCTGAACCACGTCCTCGTTTACCTTGAGGCGATGAAGAGCAGGCGCGAGCGGGACATGATGCGGTTCGCCTTCTCAAAGTACGTCTCGTCCGATGTCGTGGAGAGCCTTATCGAGAATCCCGAGGAGGTGGAGCTCGGCGGAAAACGGGCGGAGCTTTCCGTCATATTTACCGATTTGCGCGAGTTCACGTCTCTTTCCGAGACGCTTGCTCCGGAAAACCTCGTGAAGATTCTCAACATGTATTTCTCCGAGATGAGCGAGGTCATATTCGGGCTCGGCGGGACAATCGACAAATTCGAGGGCGACGCGATTATGGCATTTTTCGGCGCGCCGCATACGCTTGTCGACCATGCGGTTCGCTGCTGCCTCGCGGCGCTGAGGCTCCGTCGCATGGAGCGCATCCTGAACGAGCAGCTTGTTTCCTCCGGGCTGGTCTCGTCTCCCCTGTATACGAGAATCGGCGTGAATTCGGGCGATATGGTCGTCGGGAACATCGGCTCGGCGAGCAGGTTCGAGTACACGATAATCGGCTCGAACGTGAACATCGCCTCGCGGATTGAGGACTGCAACAAGAAATATGGGACGCAGATTCTCATAAGCGGACGTACGTTCGATATGGTCAAAGATTTCTTCGTGTGCAGGTTCGTCGAGCGCACGAGCCTGAAGGGAGTCTCTGCCCCGGTCGATTTGTACGAGCTTGTCGAGGAGAGCGAGGTGCTTCTTTCGCAGATTCGGAAGTACGACCGCATGCGCGCCGACGACTGCGAGGTTGGCGAGCTTATTGAGCTTTAGCGCTGCGGAAAAAAACGCGGGCTCCGCATGAGCCGTTCTCCAAAACGGAGGTGCGTCTCTGCGGAGCCCGCGTTTTCTATTTTCGTTCGGCGCGATTAGTCAAGCGCGTGGCCTGCAGAACCGAGAACCTCGATGTTCTTGCGGGCGTACATCTTCTTGAGCTCGTCGCGAGCCGGTCCGAGGTACTTTCTCGGGTCGAATTCGTCGGGGTGCTCTGCGAAGACTTTGCGAATCATAGCTGTCATCGCGAGGCGTCCGTCGGAGTCGATGTTGATTTTGCATACAGCCGATTTCGCCGCCTTCCTGAGCTGCTCTTCCGGAATTCCGACAGAATCGGGGATTTTTCCGCCGAACTGCTCAATCATCTTGACGTACTCGACGGGAACCGAGCTTGAGCCGTGGAGGACAATCGGGAATCCCGGAATCATCTTCTCGACACCCTCGAGGACGTCGAATGCGAGCGGCGGCGGAACGAGGATTCCGTCAGCCGTGCGTGTGCACTGCGCCGGCGTGAACTTGCAGCGTCCGTGTGACGTTCCGATTGAGATTGCGAGCGAGTCTACGCCCGTCTTCGATACGAAGTCCTGGACTTCCTCGGGCTTCGTGTACTTCGATTCCTCGGCGGCGACGTCGTCCTCGACTCCTCCGAGAACGCCGAGCTCGCCTTCGACCGTGACGTCATGCTCATGGGCGTAGTCGCATACTTTCTTCGTGAGCGCGACATTCTCGTCGTAGGGAAGGGCGGAACCGTCAATCATGACCGATGAGAATCCGTTGTCGATGCAGTCCTTTGCGACCTCGAAGTTCGGGCCGTGGTCGAGATGGAGGACAATCGGGATGTCGCATCCGAGTTCGTGCGCGTATTCGACGGCGCCTTTTGCCATGTTCCGCAGCAGGATTCCGTTGGCATACTGGCGGGCACCCTTCGAAACCTGAAGGATGACCGGTGATTTCGTCTCGACGCAAGCCTGGATGATTGCCTGCATCTGCTCCATGTTGTTGAAGTTGTAGGCAGGGATAGCGTATCCGCCTTTGATAGCCTTTGCGAACATGTCCTTCGTGTTCACCAGACCGAGCTCTTTGTAGCTGACCATTTTTCACTCCTTTAATAAAAATGACATGACTGATGATAAGGATATTCTCGCAATAAATCAAGGAACACTTTTTTGTAATCTATCGCCGATTGTGCGGTTTTATAAAAACCAAAAATAACTTGAAGAATAATAAAATGTTTGACAAAGAGAAGGGCTAGAAATATAATGCTTTCAAAGTGTAGTCTTAATACAAGGTGGGATTGCACAAACAAAATGAAGGAGTTTTGAATGAAAAAGGGCGCAGTAGTCTTTACTAGTCTTGCTCTTCTGGTTGCATTCTGCCTTCCGGCAGTTGCGCAGCCTAGCAATAGAGCTGTAGAGACAATCGTCGTCGATAATTTCGACGACACAGGTAGTAATGAGTGGACTTGGAACGTTACGGCAAGTCGCTTTATCGATTCGGAGAACGGATTCCCGAAACAGAGTTTCTTTGAGGGGCAGCCGAATTCCCTCAAATTCCTGAAACAGGGAGATGAGTCAACGCCGAAAGTGCTCGGTGTCAAGACCAGCTTCCTCCGCAAGGGAGAGAACTGGTTCGAGGTTTATCCGGAGAAAGACGGAAAGGCTTTTGAAATTCCGTTGGCCGGCCATGTTACGCAGATTGATTTCTGGGTATGGGGCGCTAAGTACCTCTACTACATTGACCTCCTCGTTCGCGATGCTGATGGTCGCGTCTATACGCTTCCCGCAGGAAACCTTACATTCGCTGGTTGGAAGAACATCATCGTTCCGGTTCCGACCTATATCAGGCAGCGCTCTCGGCTCCGCAGCGGTCCGAAGACGATGATGTTCGTCGGATTCAGGATTCGCACGGATCCGAACGAGTATGTTGATGATTTCAACGTGTTCTTTGACCAGCTCAAGTACACGACGAATTCTTTGAGCAACATCTATGATGGATATGAGCTTACCGACATCGATTTCGGCGGCTCGTCATCATCAGGCTCTACTAATACGACATCATCTACAGGAGACGCAAAATAATGAAAAAGATACTTACTGCTGTGTTGACATTGACGGCTACGGCCGGTTTGATGTTCGCTCAGGAAAGCCTTGCAAATCCTGATCCGACCGTAATCGGAAATGATTCAGCTCGTCAGGCTTTGAAAGAGGTTTCTGTTGACAAGTTTGAGTTGGAGGGAAGTTGGAATGCGTCCATCTCTCCCGATAACGGTGTCATCAGCGCCCGCTTGTTCGAAGGAGCTCCTGCTGCAAAGGAACCGCTTCAGGGTGACGAGGATGCGCCCGATACAAGGGTTCTCGGTGTTAAGGTCGAGTTCTTCCATCGCGGTCTGAACTCTTTCTATATCCGCTCTACACGCCCGATTCCGATTGAAGGCGTCACAAAGACAATCTCTTTGTGGGTTGCCGGACGCAATATGGATCACTCATTGTATGTTCTCGTTCAGGACTACTACGGAAACAACTTCGAGCTTTATGTTGGTTCTCTCGGATTCAGCGGCTGGAAGAAGATGCAGGTTGCTGTTCCCCCGACTCCCGATGGGGAGCATGGAATCATCCAGCAGAGCGCGTATGACGGAATCCGCCCTGGTCTCCGCATTGTCGGCTTCAGGGTTGATTGCGATCCGATGCTTGCACGCGGTACGTACTACCTCTACTTCGATGACCTTCGCGCTGTTACCGACCTCTACGATGTCGAGAACCGCGATGAGGATGACATGAGGGATGACTGGTAATCGCCGGTTCGGAGATTACGCTTTTGGGGGATTCTGAGATTCTCCCAAAAATCCGCTTTTTTAGGTTTTGGACTTAAAAAAGCGGATTTTTTTTTGCCTTTTTCGCGGATTCTCTGTAGAATGGTTGTCTATGAATTTCAATGCTCTCTTAATGAAAGCCTATAAGAATGGCGGGCTGTCAAAAACAGCGGAAAGCGATTCCAGACCGACAGAAGAAAAAAAAACAAATTTTCAGATAAATAATACAAGCATAATAAACCCGATAGAAAAAGCGTCTTCAAAGGAAAGGTATGCTGGTGACGTTGGCGTGAGCGAAGCCGCAAAAGCCTTGACTTCCGGCGGCTTGATAAAAGTTCCGGCGCTTCCGCGGGAAAGCGACGGTCGGGAAAGCGTTTACAGGCGCGTGGCAAAGTTCCTCCTTCTTATTGGTGTTGATGAAGCTGCGAAAATACTTCCGCATCTGAGCGACGAGCAGACCGAGAAGATAATTCCCGAGATAGCGACAATACAAAAAATAGACCCGGATGAAGCCGAGCAGATACTCTCGGAATTCCAGTCGCTTTTCTACAAGGTTCGTGAAAGCGGCGGAATCGATACTGCAAAGGAAATTCTTGAGAAGGCGTTCGGAAGCGATAAGGCGAAGCAGATTCTTGACAGCGTTGACAGGCGTCCCGCGGGAAAGCCGTTCGATTATCTTTCCGAGTCCGACGGGGACAAGGTTTCTGTCCTTCTGAAGGACGAGTCGAATGCAGTCCGTGCGCTCGTGTTGTCGTACCTGAAGCCGAAAGTATCCGCGGATGTCATAAAGTCGTTTTCCGCGGAGGATAAGCGGGATGTCGTCATCCGTTTGGCGAATTTGAAAAAGATAAATCCTGATGTTCTCCGGCGCGTTGATGAGGCAATGTACGAGAAAGCCAATAAATTGTCCGTCCAGAAATCGGATGCGATTGACGGGCGGTCGGCGCTGGCACAAATCCTCAAGCGGATGGATCCGGGGACGGAGGAAGAAATTCTCAGTTCCCTGTCCGAGCAGGATCATGAGCTTGGCGACGATTTGCGCAGCCGCCTGTTCACTACGGAAGATGTCGTCATGGCGGATGACCGGTTCATTCAGGATTACCTCAGAAAAATGGGGGACAACGACATTTCGTACCTTATAGCCGCGAAGAACGATGATTTCAGGCGGAAAATTTTGCGGAACGTTTCGCAGTCGCGCGGGAACGGGATTCTTGAGCTTGAGGTTATCAACAAGCCGATGCCGAGAAGCGAGGTCGATAAGATTACGGCGAAATTTATGGAAGACATGAAGATGGCTTATGACAATGGAGATTTGATAGTAAGCGGCAGGAATGGTGAGTTGTATGTTTAGGAAAGGCGATTGTTACAAGAATTTCCGTGTTCTGGATGTTTTCGATGTCTCCGATTACCATTCCGTGGCGTTCCATCTGCTCCACGAGAAGACCGGGCTTGAGGTCGTTCATTTCCTCAACGACGACGACGAGAACCTCTTTTCGTTCTCGTTCAGAACCCCGAACAAAAAATCGAACGGTGCCGCGCATATCCTCGAGCATTCCGTTCTCTGCGGCTCGGAGCGCTATCCGCTGAAAGACCCGTTCGTCGCGCTGTCAAACCAAAGCGTGAAGACGTATCTCAACGCGCTCACGTATCCTGACAGGACTGTGTATCCGGCGAGTTCCATAGTGAAGGCGGATTATTTCAATCTGATGGACGTTTATGGGGACGCTGTGTTCTTTCCGAATTTGGCGCCGGAGATTTTCATGCAGGAAGCCCACCGGCTTGAGTGCGACGAGAACGGCGTGCATTCGATTCAGGGCGTCGTCTACAATGAGATGAAGGGCGATTATTCGTCGTTCGAATCCGCCGTGTCCAATGCCTGCAATGCGAGCGTGCTCGGAGGGTCCGTGTACGAGAAGGATTCCGGCGGGGATCCGCTCGAGATTCCTTCCATAACGCACGGGGAGCTTGTCGCTTTCCACGAGAAATGGTACCGCCCGGAAAATTGCCTTGTCTTCCTTTATGGGAACATACCGACGGAGGAACAGCTCGATTTCCTTCAGGAACGGTTCCTCAGCCGTCTTGAGCAGAAATTCCCTCCTGCCGACGTGTCGGACGGGGGACGGAAGAGCCGCGTCGCGGAATTCCTTTCGTATGTTGCGCCCGCGCCGATGGAAAAGCCGGTGGAATGCAGGTACGAGGGGCCGAAAGGCGGCGACGGGGACGAGACGAAGAATACGGTCGTGCTGAATTTCAGGCTCGGTCAGGTTTCCGATTCCCTTTCGGCGATGGAGAACACCGTCATGTTCGGCGTGCTCATGAATCACGACGGTTCCTCCCTTCACAAGGCGCTTATCGAAAGCGGGCTTGGCGACGATATCGCGCCGCAGTCCGGCTTCTCAAGCTATCTCTACGAATCCGTGATGTCGTTCGGGCTTCGCGGGGTGCGCGACGGGGACGAGCGGAAAGTGGGGGAGCTCGTTCTCGATACGCTGAAAAAAGTCGCGGATGACGGGATTTCCGCGAACGATATCGATGCCACTATGATGGCGCTTGAATTCTCGCAGCGCTCCATAAGGCGAAGCGACGGCCCGTATTCCCGGGTGCTGATGGGGCGCATCGTCTATGGATGGCTGTACGGGTTCGATTTGAGCCGGCAGATACGGCAGCGGCGCGACCTTGACGAGATGAGGCGCATCCTCGCGCAGAATCCCGGTTTCCTCGTCGAACGCATGAAACGCCTTCTCATCGACAACGAAGGGCGCTCGCTCGTCGTCGTCGTCCCCTCGGAGCATTTCTCGAAGGAGCGCGACGATGCGGAGAAAAAACTCGTCGCTCTCCTTTCCGAAAGGACGCCGGCGGAGGAAATCCGTGACGTCTGCTCGCGCCTCCATGAATTCCAGCGCAAGGAAGACGACGTGTCATGCATCCCGCATCTCAACCCGCGGGATTTCATAATAGACGGGAAGCCGCGCATGGAAAGATTCGGCGTGTCCGTCTCTTCCGTTGACGGAATCGATTCTGCCGAAACTGGGCGCGGGATTCCGCTCCTTGAATGCAGGGAAAACGTGAACGGGCTTGTGTACGTGAATGTCGCGCTTCCTGTCGATGTCCTCGATGTGGAGGATTATCCGTTCGTCCCGATGCTGTCCCTCGTCGCTACGGAATGCGGATGGCGGACCCTTGACGGGCGTGAGCTCGGCTGGGCGGAGTCGGCGGAGGAATGCGCGCTTCACACGGGCGGGCTCGGCTCCATGTTCGTTACGACCGATTCGGGCGACACGGATGCCGCCGTGGAAATGGGGAAAAGCCGCGGCTGGCTCGGCAGGGATTGGTTCATGTTCCGCCTTTCGATGCTTGAGGAAGAAATCGAGCCTGCATTGGGAATCCTTGCCGACTGCATGACGGGAACCGATTTCCACGACACGAAGCGCATTAAGGATTTGATTGTCGAGGGGCGCAACGACATGGATTCGGGAATCGTCCCCGACGGAAGCATGTACGTCGAGAGCCGCGCAAAATGCCGCTCAAGCCGCTCGTGCGCCGTCGACGAGATTTGGAGCGGGCTGAGCCAGCTCATGACGCTCCACGGTATTGGTGATGATGGAATCGGGGCTCTTTCCGAACGGTTCCGGAAAATGGTCGCGAGGATGATGGAGGGTGGCGCGCTCGTGAACGTCATCGCGGAGGAAAGCGGGCTCCGGACCGTCCGCAAGCTGCTTCCCTCGTTCGTGCGGAAGGTTTCGCTGCGCTCTCTCGGGACCGTCGCTCGCCGTTCTGTCGGCGATTTTGTCGGGCTGACGCTTATTGACGGGAAAGGCTCCGACGACGGGGACGAGGTTTTCGTCGTCAACTCGCAGGTCGGTTTCGCGGCGGAAGTCGTCGGCGCGGGAACGCTTGCATCGGAAAATGCCGGGGTCGAGGATGTCTGCGCGCACTGGCTTTCGAACAACCTTCTTTGGGAACGAATCAGGACAATCGGCGGCGCTTACGGCGCGTTCTGCTCCGTGAATTCATTTCAGGGGCTGCTCGAATTCTCCACGTTCCGCGACCCGTCCCCGTTCTCGTCGTGCGACGTCTTCGAGTCGTGCCTTGAGGAGGCGTCCGGAATCGATTTCAGCGTGGATGATGTCGAGAAGGCGGTCGTAGGCGATTACAGCCGGTGGATTCAGCCGTTCGCACCGCGCGACCGCGGGATGACGGGGATGATGCATTCGCTCGAGGGGCTGTGCGAATGCGACCGCGCGCGGAAATTCATGAACGCGATCGGGACGACGGCCGAATCGATGCGGGAATCGTTTGCCCGTTTCCGAATGAGCGCGGGGACGAAGAGGCGGCGCGCCGTGATGTGCGGGAAGGGGCAGCTGCCGGATGATATTGATTCCGCGGGCGTAAAGGTTATAGTTCTTCCTGTGTGATTTCCGTCTTGCTTTGGGAAATTTCTTGCGGGGCCCGGTAATGTTCCCTGCCCTGTTTTCAATAAAAAAAGGAGGCTTTTTATGGAGCAGAATGTAAACAGCAAAGAAAAGAAGGTCGCATGTGACAGCGAAAAGTTCAGGAAGTGCATAAAGATGATGCGGCAGCTTGTTTCCGACATCCAGGGCGCGCCGTATCCGGGGGATGATTTTGAGCCGGAGCTGTACAAAATCTGGTATGAGCACGTTCAGAAGGCGGCCGGCGAGTGTTTCCGCTATCTCGACTTGAATTTCCCTCTCGAAAAGAGCGATTTCTCAAAAACGCTGGACAACCTTTTCGACAAATAACGAGCGTCGCTGCGCGTCGGCATCGCGCGTCATGATTTTGCGGACAGCGCCAATAAAATATGAAGTTGCTATTTTTAAATGCCGAAAATCAAAAGTGTTGATGTTCATTCATCGGCAAAAGGATTGGTAGGAAATGGCGGCTTCTAGAAAAACAAGCGGTTTGGAACAGTATTTGTTGCGCGGGAAACTTCGGGTTGAGGGCTTTGAGAGGTGGAGGTATTCCTTCTGCGGCGTCAGCCGGTTCACAGGCTCCGAAAAGAGATTTTTCATCGAGATGTATCTGGTAAACCCGAGCGTTTCCCCGAATGTTGCCGTCATCGCCCAGAAGACCCGGACTTTTGTCGGGGAGACCGAGGCCGATGTCCAAAACGCGCTTGTCGGAGGCTCGTCGTATGGCGGGCGGTATTCCGGGCAGGATATAGTTGTGAAACCGTCTTACGTTCTCATAAAGGCCGGCGTCTTTGGGGCTGGCGGCAAGCAGATGAATTCGTTTGTCGCGTCGTCCCATCTCGACTACACGCGCTCCAGCGCCTCGTTCAGGGCTGGCGGCTGCGAGTTTTCCGCGGAGGCGCTCGTCGGTTCCGTGTCGGTTTCCGCTTCCGATATCCGCGTCCGTCCCGAGATTCTCTGCAATGAGGGGACGATGGAATGGGATCTCCGCTACGACAGGAAGGAAATGTGCCGCGAGCAGGAAGTCCTTTTCGGGAATTCGATGTATTCGTGGGTTCCGCTCGGAATCGGGACGATGTTCAGCGGCCGTGTCGTCCTTGACGGCGAGGAATATTCCGTCGAGCCGATGAAGTCGTTCGGCTTTATAGACAAAAGCTGGGGGCAGAAATTCGGCGATTCGTATTTCCATCTTTCCTCTGGAAGAATCACGAGCATTATTACCGGCAAGCCTCTCGAAAAGTCGTTCTTTTCCGTGGACGGTGAATTCGGCTCGAAGAAATGCCTGTCCGGCGTAATCAGCATCGGCGAATGGAAATTCAAGCTCGGCGGGCTTTTTGGTTGCATGGGCGGAATGAAGGAGCGGCACGACTGCATCCAGGTTCCCGCGAACGAGTCCGCGGAGAAGCTGCATTGGACGATATGCGTCGAGCAGGGGAACACGGTTCTCGACCTCGACGTTTTCTGCGACACTTCCGAGATGTTCGTCAGAAGCTACGAGCTTCCGCAGAGGAACCGCGAGCTCATGCAGATTCTGGGCGGCGGAACGGGCGTCGGTGAAATCCGCATCTACAAGAAAGTCGGGGGGAACCTTGAGCTTCTTGAGCATGCGAAATTCGTCGACACGATATGCGAATTCGGTCAGAACGACACATCCGCTCAATGATTTTTCGTTGCTTGTCGTGAAGCGTCCCGCACTGCGCGGGGCGTTTTTTTTGTCCCCGCGATTTGCCGATTTCAGAATCCGTGATTATCTTTGCTCATGAAAAAAGAAACGGAGGCGTACAATGAACTACGAACAGTTTACGATAAAAATGCAGGACGCGCTCCAGTCTGCGTCCGCAATCGCACAGCAGAACGACAACGGCGAAATCGGGCTTGAGCACATGCTTGTGGCGCTCGTCGAGCAGAAGGACGGTATGACACGTCCCCTTGTCGAGCGCGTCGGAGCGGATGCGGGGGCGATACTATCTTCCGCACGGGACATGCTCGGCTCTTACCCGAAGGTTTCCGGAAATATCCAGCTGGGACTCAACCAGGAAGCGCAGCGCGTTCTCGCGAAATCTGAGAAGGAGATGGGCGCGCTCGGGGATTCGTTCCTTTCCGTCGAGCATTTTCTCCTCGCGATGGCCGATTCGGACACGAAAGTCGGCGGGATGCTCAGAAAATCAGGCGTCGACAGGCGGACTCTCCTCGAGGCGCTGAAGTCGCTGCGCGGAAACCAGCGCGTCGATTCGCAGGATCCTGAGGCAAAAATGCAGTCGCTCGAAAAATATTGCACCGACCTCACGGCACGCGCGCGGCAGGACAAGATTGACCCGGTAATCGGGCGCGACGAGGAAATCAGGCGCGTGATGCAGGTGCTCGTCAGGAGGACGAAGAACAATCCCGTCCTCATCGGCGAGCCGGGCGTCGGAAAGACGGCAATCGTCGAGGGGCTTGCAAGGCGAATCGCGTCGGGTGATGTCCCGGAGTCGCTCAAGGACAAGAGGCTGCTTTCCCTCGATATGGGAAGCCTTGTCGCGGGCGCGAAATTCCGCGGCGAATTCGAGGAGCGGCTCAAGGCTGTCATAACCGAGGTCGCGAAAAGCGAGGGGCGCATAATCCTCTTCATCGACGAGCTTCACACGATTGTCGGTGCGGGCGCGTCGGAAGGCTCGATGGACGCGTCGAACCTCCTCAAACCTGCCCTTGCGCGCGGCGAGCTTCGGGCAATCGGCGCGACGACGCTGAACGAGTACAGGAAATACATCGAGAAGGACAGCGCGCTTGAGCGCCGGTTCCAGCAGGTTTTCTGCGCGGAGCCGACGGTCGAGGACACGATTGCCATACTCCGCGGGCTGCGCGACAAATACGAGATACACCACGGCGTGAAAATAAACGACGAGGCGCTTGTGGCTGCCGCCACGCTCAGCGACCGCTATATTACGAGCCGCTTCCTACCCGACAAGGCGATTGACCTCGTCGATGAGGCGGCGAGCCGTCTCAAGATGGAAATCGAGAGCGAGCCGATTGCGCTCGACCAGCTCGACCGGAAGATTCTCCAGCTCCAGATTGAGCGGCAGTCGCTTTCGAAGGAAACTGACGAGGCGTCCGCTGAGCGCCTGCGGAAGCTCGACAAGGATTTGTCTGGGATAACGGCCGAGCGCGATGCGATGAAGCTGAAATGGCAGAACGAGAAATCCGAGATAGACCGGACGAGAAAGCTCAAGGAATCCCTTGAGGCGGCTCGGTTTGACGAGGAGAAATTCTCGCGCGAGGGGAACCTCGAGAAGGCTGCCGAGATAAAGTATTCCGTGATTCCCTCGCTTGAGAAGCAGCTCGCCGAGAGCATGAAGGCCGATGCTGACCGCTCGTCGGGCGATGACGATTCGCTTCTCCGCCAGGAGGTTCTTGAGGAGGACATCGCGCGCGTCGTATCCGTGTGGACGGGAATTCCTGTCGCGAAGATGATGGCGGGCGAGAAGCAGAAATTCGTCAGGCTTGAGAGCGTCTTGCACGAGCGCGTAATCGGGCAGGACGAGGCGGTGCGCGTCGTCTCCGACGCGATACGGCGGAACCGCGCCGGCCTGAACGACCCGAACCGGCCGCTCGGCAGTTTCCTGTTCATCGGCCCGACGGGTGTCGGAAAGACGGAGCTGGCAAAAACGCTCGCGGACTTTCTTTTCAACGACGAGCGCGCGCTGACTCGAATCGACATGAGCGAATATATGGAAAAATTCAGCGTGTCGCGCCTTATCGGTGCGCCTCCGGGATATGTCGGCTATGACGAGGGCGGGCAGCTCACTGAGGCTGTCAGGCGCCGCCCGTACAGCGTCGTCCTTTTTGACGAGGTGGAGAAAGCGCATCCCGACGTTTTCAACATACTCCTTCAGGTTCTCGATGACGGAAGGCTTACGGACGGGCAGGGGCGCGTGGTCGATTTCAAGAACACGATAATCATCATGACAAGCAACCTCGGAAGCGAGCTGATTCTTGACGCCGACAGCGACGAGAAGATGGCTGAGGCGAAGGTCCAGGTTGATGCCCTCCTGAAGTCGAAGTTCCGTCCCGAATTCCTGAACAGAATCGACGAAATCGTGATGTTCAGCCGCCTTGCCAAAGAATGCATCGCCGGAATCGTCAGGAACCAGCTTTCCCGCGTCAAGGACAGGCTTTCCGCAAGAAGAATCGGGCTTTCGTTCACGGACGGCGCAATCGACTTTCTTTCCGATAAAGGGTACGACCCCGCGTTCGGTGCCCGTCCCGTCAAGCGTGCCGTGCAGGAATTCGTCGAGAATCCGTTGGCGAAGAAAATCCTCGAAGGTGTGTTCGGCGACGGCGGTTCCGTCACTGTCGATGTCGCGCCCGACGGGAAATCGCTTTCGTTCTCATAACTGAATTCTTCCCGGACGCATAAAAGCGTGCTGCCGTCTGAGGTGCTCTCCGTGCCTCTCTTCCGGCGGCGCGCTTTTTTTATGCCGTCGTTGCCGTTAAGTTTTATCTTTCAGACGCCGAAAATCATAAAGAGGAACTGTTTTCCGAGGGTTTTCGATGGCAGACGATATTGTTGATTTTTCTTTTGATGAAGTCGTAGCGCAGATGGATGAGGATGACGGATTTGGCGTCATGGCTGACGATTCTGCTGCCGAAAACGCTCGCGGCGCCGACGAGACGTCTCGGGAAAAAGCCGATTCTGCGGATGGGGAGAACCGTGCGCCCGCGGAAGATGAGACTTCGGAGGAAAAGGTCGCGGAGGAAAAAGCTTCCGCCGCTGATGGTTTTGTCGACGACGCCCGTTCGGAAGATGAATGCGCTTCCGTTCATGAGGAGGACGAGCCTTCTCCTGCCGTTCCGGAAAACAGCGCCGCTGTCGTTCCCGTTCAGGAAGTCGATGCGGCTTTCGCCGAGGAAAATCCGGAGGAAATTCCGTCGGACGGGGATGATTCGGGCGACGTTCCCCCCGTTGAGGACGAGAACCGCGCGATAGAGGAGGCGGGGGCGGCGTTCAATCCGCTCGACCCGGAATCCGTCGGGAATTTCCTCGAGAAGATGGGCGTGTCCCCGGATTTGATAGAGAGCAAGAAATGCCTCGTCGATGTGATGCAGCGCGAGAACGACCTTCTCGACGAGATTCTCAGGACGCAGGCGGAGCTCCACGATTTCGTCAGGCAGAAGAATTGGGATTCGCTGAACGAGAAGCTTGAGAGCCTTCAGAATCTCAGCGACAGTTTTTCCGAGCTTGAGGAGGAGCGCGAGACGCTCTGCGAGCTTATCGACATGCGCTCGGACGAGGAGCTTTCGCCGGTGCTGACGCAGGTTCGGGGAAAACTCCAGAAATCGAAAATAGAGAACCATGCGCTGAACGAATACATAACGACGACGCGCAAGTTTCTTCAGGGCGTGTTCGATTCTGTCGTGCCGCAGCGGAGGAACGTTCTCTACTCGAAGACGGGAAAAATCGTCCGTCCGGAAATTAGCGGGGTTTCGCTCGATATCAGCCTGTGACATGCGGGCGCGTTCATAGAAAAAAATGGAGGAATATAAATGGCAAGTACGTTCGCTGGAATCGAAATTGGAAAGAGAAGTTTGATGGCGCACACGCAGCAGATTTCTACTGCGGGTCACAATATTTCCAACGCGGACACAGAGGGATATTCCCGTCAGCGCGTCCAGATAAAGACGATGGATCCGCTTTACAGGGCGGACCTTTCCAGGGCGGAGACTCCGGGGCAGCTCGGGCAGGGCTCGTGCATCGAGAGCATCACCCGCCTGCGCGACGAGCTGCTTGACCAGCGCATCGTGGCGCAGGGAAATCAGGAGTCGTACTGGGAAACCCGCGAGAAATATTATTCCATGATAGAGGATATCTACAACGAGCCGGACGAGATTTCCGTGCGCGGGAACATGGACAAATACTGGCAGGGCTGGCAGGAACTTTCGATGTATCCGGAAAGCCAGGCGGCGCGCCAGGCAATCGTGACGAGGGGAGAGTCCCTTGCGGAATCGATACAGCAGCGCTTCAAGAGCCTTTCCGGTGTCGGCTCCCTCATTAACGGCGATATTGAAGGTTCCGTTAGGCAGGTCAACGACATCGCCAAGCAGATTGCCAGCATAAATTCCGAGATTGTCAAATCGAAGGCGGTCGGCGACAATCCCAACGATTTGATGGACAGGCGCGACGTGCTTGTCGAGAAGCTGTCGAAGCTTGCGAACATAACTTCGGACAACCGTGATTCGGACGAATTTATGGTTCACCTTGACGGGCATATCCTCGTCCAAGGGCATCTGGCGCGCGGGTTCGACGTGGAGCCCGTTACGGACAACAGCGGATACAGCAAGGTCGTCTGGAACGACACCGGTGCTGACGCGCATATTTCCGGTGGCTCTCTCGGCGCCCTTATCGAGCTCCGCGACGTCGATATCAGGAACGAGATTCAGTCGCTCAACACCATGACGATGAATTTTGCCGACCTCGTCAACGATGTTCACAGGAATGCTGTCGGCGCGAACAACGTCACGGGAATCGATTTCTTCTCGCAGCAGCCTTTCGTGACTGATGCGAGCGGAAATTACGACAGGAACGGCGACGGTACCAACGATTCGTCGTATGTTTTCAGGTTCACCGGCACGAACAGGCTGAACCCGCAGGAGAAAGTCGGGCTTGACGGCGAGATGGTTCTTTCCGGCAAGAACGGGAATGTTACGGTTCCGTACCACGCGACGGACACGATTGAGGAAGTCATTGCCAGAATCAACGATTCGGACGGCGAGGTGAAGGCGTACCTCGACCGGAATTCAAGGCTCGTTTTGAAGGCGACGACGGCGGCGAATGCGGAAAATCCAGACTTCGTAATCCGCCACGTCGAGGATTCCGGGCTGTTCCTCACGGGATATTCGGGAATTCTTTCTATGACAGGTCCGGAGGGCGCGTATGATTTTGCCCGTGCGGATGCTGTCTCGTCGCTCAGGCAGGACGCGCAGTTTGCCGTTTCCCCCGTCCAGAACCCCGCGGCGTATATATCCGTGAACCAGGAGATAAAGACCGATGTCCTGAGCGTGGCGGCGGCTTATCCCGTGCGCGGGCGCGCGCTTTCCGGTGACGGTCGCGCTGCGGTTGAGATTGCGTCAATCCGCAACACGTACGTCATGATTGGGAAGGACAGGACGTTCGACGATTATTTCGCGAATTCCGTGACGAATGTTGGTCTCAAGGGCGAGCAGGCGGAGACGAATTACCTGAGCCAGAACGCGGTAATGAACGATTTGAGAGGATTGAGAGATTCCATCAGCGGTGTTAATATCGACGAGGAGCTTGCGGATATCATAAAATTCCAGCACGGTTACAACGCCGCCGCGAAATTCGTATCCGTCATGGACAGTCTTCTTGATACTGTCATAAACAGGCTCGGAGTTTGATTTTCAGGAGATATAGCGAATGCCGACAAGAATCAGCAGTCAGTACAACAACAGGCAGACACAGAACAATCTGAGGCGTCAGGAAATACAGAAGGCAAAGATTGATAATCAGATTGGAACCCAGTCGAAGATATCCAACCTTCGCGATGATCCTCTCGCTGCTGGGCATCTTGTCAAATATCAGTCGTATCTTTCGCGCGTAAATAATTTCGAGAAGAATGCGCAGACCCTCAGCGATAAATTCGAATATCGCGAGGGATATATGAAGAATTCCCTTGAGGTTATGCAGCGCGTGCGCGAGCTTGCCGTGCAGGGCGCGAACGGGATAAACACTGCCGAAGATATGCGGAACATCGCCGTCGAGGTCAACGAGCTTCTCGGCGAGCTTCTGCAGAACGCGAACGCGGTCGGGCCTGACGGCACTTCGATTTTTTCCGGAACAAGCACGAACATCCAGGCATTTGACGCGGAGATGGGGGCGGTGAAGGGCTCTATTTATCCTGTTATCGCCAACGTCCGCTACAACGGCTCAATCGACAAGAATCTTATCGAAGTGGACGAGAACAAATTCATCGCGGTTGACAATGCCGGAAACCATACTTTTTGGGCGGAAAACCAGCGCCTGTTTGGCGGGCGCGACGCTTCCGACTGGCAGGCGCAGGAGGATTCCGTCGTCGCGATTGACGGGCAGAACATCTACATCGACGAGGGGGACAATGTTTTTGTCCTCGTCTCCAAGATAAACGCGAGCGGAATCGCCGTGAAAGCGTCCGTCGATCCCGTTTCACACGGCCTGAACCTTGCGACGACGGATGCGCATCAGCTCTGGCTTGAGGATTTGAGCGGCTCGACGCTCAATGAGCTTGGCATCATAAAGGATTCGAGCCAGAAACCTCCGTACAATATCGGCGACAGCGTGCGGCTTTCGGGCGGTTCGCTTTTCGATGCCGTGATAACGCTGCGTGATGCCCTTTTTGCCGGCGACTCGGAGACGGTCGGCGGAAGCGCGTTGATGGGAATTGACAGCGGAATCAACAACCTCGTGAACCGTCTCGCGAAAAGCGGTTCCGAATACGAGAGGCTGGAGAAGGACATATTGAGGAATTCCTCTGTCGCTCTCAATGTGACGGAGCAGATTTCCCGTGAGGGCGATTTGGACATAACGAAGGCGATTACGGACGAGAAGGCGCTGGAGCACGTTCAGCAGGCTACGCTCCATTCTGCGAGCAAGATTTATTCGTCTTCGCTTCTTAATTACATGAGATGACAGAAAATTGATGGAGGGGTATTGAAAAATGGAAATGAACAAAATTGAAGTGAAAACAAAGACAATGGGAACGGTTTCTGTCGATATGGACAAGGTGATAAAATTTCCGGTGGGGCTTTTCGGGTTCGAGAATTACCATGATTTTGCCCTTATCGAGGCTGAGTATCGCCCTTTCATATGGATGCAGTCGCTTAATGACAGGAACCTCGCGTTTCTCCTCATCGACCCGTTCACGGTGACTGACGGGTATGAGATTGACGTCGACGACAAGACGCTCCTTGAGATTGGCGTCGATTCGCCCGCCGATGTCGTCGTGTATTCTATCGTGACTGTTCCCGCTGACGGAGGTCCCGTGACGGCAAACCTTCAGGGACCTGTCGTCATTAACAGGCGTAACAACAACGCCATGCAGGCTATCCTTTCGGATTCAAAATGGACTACGAAGCACAATATCGTAGAGGCGCTCAGGTCAAGCTCAAAAAGATGAGCTTGGGGGAGATGTGAATGCTAATTCTTTCAAGAAAAGTCGATGAGAAAATAAAAATCGGTACCGACATAACGATAACGCTTATCGGAATCTCCGGCGATCAGGTGAAAATCGGCGTGGAAGCCCCCAAGAACGTCAAGGTCTTCCGGCAGGAAGTATTTGATGATATCCAGAGGCAGAATATGGAGGCCGCGGCTGCTGCCCCGGCGCTCGATGTTCTGTCAAAACTCTTCGGCAAGAAAAAATGATGCGATGCGGAGCCTATTTTGCGTCCAGCGCAAGTTCGGCTTCGCTTTTCCTCAAGTAAACGGGACCGTCATAATCTTTGAGCGGTTCTTTTTTTTGTTCGATGAGGTTTTCCGCAATCGTGAAAAGCGCGTCGGTCGGGTTCGGCTGCGATGAGAACGATATGATGTCGAGTGCCCCGTCGGCTTCCCTTATTTTTTCAGAAAAAAGCGTGGCATCAGGGCCGACGACGAGCGATTTTGTCCCGCGCCTGCCCAAAAATGCGGCTATTTTTTCCGCGGTTGTGTCTTCCGCCTCAAGAACGCAGGTTCCGTTTTCGTATGCTGCCGCGAAGAACTGGTCTTTTTTTGCATCGATGACCGAGACGACCGTCCCGCCGAAATCCCTGAACGGAAACGCGTACGCTTCAAGGCTCGGAATTCCGTATATCGGCTTTCCGCACGAAAGCTCTATTGCCTTCAGCGCGGAGAACGCGAGGCGCAGCCCCGTGAACGTTCCCGGTCCCTCGCACAGCGCCATGTAATCGAGGTCGGCCGGTTTCAGCCCGACCTGCGCAAGGATATCGTCTATTGCCGGAAGAATCCTCTGCGACTGCTTCATCCCTATGTCAAGCGAGAGCGTCGCCTTCTCGTTTCCGTTTTTTGCGGCGATCACCATGCAGGGCGACGCCGAATCTATTGCCAATGATTTCATTTTTGTTTTTCCTTTAGATGCTGCCGTGTGGCCAGTTTTCGATTGTTATCGTTCTTTCGGTCGAGCCTTCCTTCGGCTCGATTCTGATTATTATCGTCTCTCGGGGAAGCTCGTCCATCACTTTCTCGCTCCATTCGATTATCGAGACTCCGTTTCCGTACATCATGTCCTCGACGCCGAGGTTTATGAAATCTTCTCCGCCGTCGAGCCTGTATACGTCCATGTGGTAGAGGGGGAGGCGACCTTCGTATTCTGAAATGAGGCAGAATGTCGGGCTTGTTATCGTGTCGGCAACGCCGAGCGACTCCGCGATTCCCTTCGTCATGGTCGTTTTTCCCGCCGCGAGCGTTCCCTGCATCGCTATGATTTCTCCGCCTGTGAGCGCCCCGCCGATTTTTCTTCCGAGCGCGATTGTCTCCTCGGCGCTGTTAGTGGTGAATGTCAGGCGCATGGCAGCTTGCCTTCGTTGTCGAGCGAGAGAATGTACGTTTTCAGCGCGGATTTTACCGGAATCAGAGGATAGTCTATGTCCGTTCCCGGAGCCAAATCGACGTATATTATTTTGTCGCCGAACGGCCCCATTTCGATGGTGAATGAGATGTTCGCGCTGAGAGTCTTTGACAGCAGTTCCAGTTTTGCCTGCGCCGTGTAATTTCTTCTGTAATAAATGTAATTGTCATCAGTCCGAATCTGATCCAATCCCAAAACTTTCATAGAATCTCCTGTATACTAGTCGTCATAGCCGATCGCGAGCGCCTGGATTCTGTTCGTGGCGGCATTTTCGATTTTCAAGAATCTGACGTGGAGAATGAACATTCCGTCGATTCTTTTTGTCGTCCGTACAATGGATCCTATCGCGGAATCCGTCACTTTTCTGTTGAATTGCCCCTCGATGTATATGAACTGATCCGGCTTTATCGGCAATGTCGTTATGAGCCTGCAACCTCCAATCGAAACGTCCTCGAGCGTGCCCTCGTGCGTCTTTTCCGCGCGCTCGTACGATATCTCGCCCTTCTTTTTCTCGCTCGTCTTGACCGAAGAGAAAATGCACGGAAGCTGAAGCTCGACGCGCTCCGACTGCCTCATCTGCAACGGGGTGATTTTGTCGGTATGCGCCGTGATGAGGCGTTTGCTTCCGTCGTTCCCGTCTATATACCGTACGACGCGCGCCTCGATTTTGTACGGGAACCCGTCCTTCGTCTCGAAAATGAGCTGAATCTTCGACAGCTCCGCCGGAAGCTCTTTCATCTGCTCCATGCTCTGCGGAACGGAAAGTATCATCCCGTCCGGCGTGTTCTCGAGTATCTCCAGCTTGTGGTGGAATCCCTTCGTGAGCGTGAACGTCAGCGTCGTGCCCGTCTCGACGCTCTTCGTGTTCTTCAGGATGATGGTCTTCTTGTATGTCTTTACGAGCTTCTTCCGCAACGTGAACAGGCTGACTTTTTTCTCCTCGTCGCCGATGACGTCCAGTTTTTTGAACTGTTCCTTCATGAGCGACTCAAGCTCATCATGATCTTGGACAAGGTAGAGTATGTTCGGCGTGCGCTTCACTTTCGTTATTTCCATGAGGATGTTCTTTTCCTCTTTCGAAAGCTGGGCCTCCTTCGCAATCTGGTTTATGTCGGATACCGACGTCGGACGTCTTTTCTGCCGCTCGACATATTGCGGCGAATTCTTGTACGAGAGAATGTATTTCGATATGAAGAAAATCGCCGCCAGCACGAGCACTATGACGACGATGAGGATTGCGTATCCGAGTACGTTGACCTCTCCTCTTGCCTGAATCGTTGAACCGGAATTTGACCCGAAAAATGAACCCATAAATTCTCCTGTCTAATGTGTCGGATTAGTTTCCGAGCGTATTGAGGGTTTTCGCTATTGCCGAAAGCCGCGGGCTTATCTCGTATTCCGCGAGATCCCCGATGAGAACCGTGTCGCCTGACTCGACAGCCTGCTCGAAGTCGCTGAGTATCGGCATGAAATCCTGGAAGAAATCCCCGACAGTCTTGTTCCCGTCATCCGTCTCGATTCCGTCGGCGATGAAATTGCTGAATTCGTCGGGGAAATAAGCCGCGAGCCGCGCCGTCCTGCAGAATTCGTCTATCAGAGAGGCGACTTCCGCGATGAGGGCGTTTGCCTCCTTGTCCTTCCCGCTCTGGAAATTCACGGAAATGTCCTTTATCTTTTCCGCAAGCGCCGAGCAGCTGAAAAATTCCCTTTTGAATTCCGATTTCACGTCGGACAGCATAATCATCGATATTTCGATTCTCGTCCCGTCCGAAATGGGCGTTCCCAAGCACTCTTCGAAATTGTCAGGGACAACTTCCGTTCCGTTTACGGTTATTCCTGTCGTCGTCGCGTTGTTTGCCTCGAATTCCGACTCAAATGCCTTGAGAACATCTCCTACAGTCTTCTCGTTTTCGAGCGTGACATCTATCTTCTGTGAATTGATGAAAACTTCCATAATTATAGAAAACCTCTACGTCGTGCCGGGGAAATCTCCGGTTTTTGCAACCCTCGCAAGGCTTTGCCGCTCAGGATGCCGTTGAAATGTCGTCCTTCTGCTTTTTTTGTGAAGCGGACGCGCTGATTCCGCAGTTATATGCCGATTCAGAACACAACCATTATACTACTGTTTGTTCTGGTTTGTAAAACGTCCGTGTAAAAGTGATTGGGGATACATAAAAAGACTTTTGAAGACAATTCTAAAGTAGGAAAACGCACAATTCAAGACCGAAAACGACACGAAATGTCAGACAGTGACAACGAAGGCTCGCCCGTTTTGTTGCCCCTCGAAATGCCCCGAGACAATGAAAAGGGGGCGGTTTCCCGTCCCCGTTCTTTTCACATTCCGCATTTTTGCGCTATGAAAGCGTCCAATTCCGAAATATTGGCGGACACAATCGAACACGCCGCGCCCGTCGAAACATCCCGAACTTTTTTCCTGAGCCGCTTCACGGTGTTTTCGTCGGAATTGCGTTTCAGGGCTTCGATGACCCGCGCCAAATCATCGGGGGCATTTTGCACGAAATACGAAAACGCTAGCGTATCAACGTCTTTCGGTGTCTTCGCTTCCGTGGTGTCGATATATGACAGTCGCCCGCGTTTCTGAATGTTCGCGTAAAACTCGAAAAAAAGCCGTTTAAGTTCCCCGAAAACAGCCGCGTCGTTAAGGTCTAGCGGTGACAAATCCCGCTTAAACCGCGTCTTTATTGCCGCGCGTTTCCTGAGCCTATATTCCGCCCGCAAAACGTCCCCGCGCCAAATCTCGGGAATGTCGCCGCCGCCCGCCTTAGCTTCCGCCGTCTTGTCATACAGCTTGAAGTCATTCAGCCCCGAACGCAAGAAATAAAGCACTGTTTCAAGTGTCCCCGCTTGGTTGTAGATGTTTGAACGCCGATAAAGCCCGCCCGCGTTGCCGAACAAATTGAGGTACGAAGAAACCGCGCCCCGCAACGGAATTGAGCAACCGATTTCGACTGAGCATAGAACGCCCGCGCCGATGTTAAGCCCCGAAACAGCCGCAAGGTCTTTGAGCGCGTCCCTTATTTCGGGACACGTCAACGCCGAAAAGTTTTCGCCCCTGTAGAACTTCGCAAGGCTTCCGCAAACGCGCATTTCGACGACTTCCCCGCCGTGCAATCGCGGCTCAAATTTCATGTTTCGTATACTTCCGAACCACCGCGCACCCCGCGCCGTTGTCTTCATGTTCGCGTTTGGCTTCCATCCGCCGAGCGCGTTTTCATCAAAATAAATCTCGATGTTGTCTATCATGAAAAAATCCTCAGGGGGTCAAAATTTGCACCCCTCAGAAAGCATATTACAGAAATTCCGACGGAAACCACGTCCGCGCACGCCCTCGAAAAATCCTCAGGGGGGTCAAAATTTGCACCCCCTAGAAAGCATATTACAGAAATTCCGATGATGAACGCCCGCGAACGCCCCCGAGCCGAAACGGGGTTAAACGGCTATTGTTCCGTCGGAAACAGCCGTACACAGCCGCCCCGCTTCCCATTGCGAAAACAATTCGGCGGAATACGCGCCAAGCCCCCGAAAGAACCACACGCGGATAATTTCGCCCGCGACTTCGATAAGCACCGCGTCGCGCTCAGCCGTTTTTATGCCCGCGTTCCGTTCTTCGTTCGTTCGCGGCATGTATTCGGCAAACGCTCTATTCGGATTCAGCGGCGAAAATCGGAACTTGAAGAACATCGATTTAGGCTTGCTTTTCTTGCCGTCGAGCTTCACGCGCCCGCATGTCCCGCCGCCGATGGCGTGCGTATATTTGCCGCCCTCGGATTCGTCGATTCCTTCGCGGTAACCTTTGCTCAAATCCCTGAACTCTATGAACGGCGTTCCCGCTTTTACTGTTTTGTCTCGACTGTCTTTAGAAAGCGTTGACGGAAAGCCGCGCACCGTGTTACCCTTCGCGCCCACTAAACACGCGCGGGTGATTGAATAAAGCCTGAATTCCTGAAATGAATAAGGGCGAATCGGAAACTCAATCATTCCGCGCCCCCTTCTTTTCATCTTGTGAGCTTGTTGTAATGCGCACTTTTTCCGATGTCTGATATTCAACACCGACAACGCGCCCGCCGTGGATTGTGACCGTCACCGAGACAGCCCCGAAAGAAATACCGTTTATTCTGTTAGCGATTTCATCGCTAATATCTTTTATGTGCATTTAAATCAACCTTCGCCGTGCCCATTTGGCGGCGGAAAATGTGAAAAAGCCCCCGCGTTTCGGGGCTAGGGACAGAAAACCCCCGCGTTGCCCGAAATCACGGTTTTTTGAGCTTTTTTTTCGTGTTAATGTGTTGATTTTGCCTAAATAGAAGGGTATTATTTTCTAGATTTAGTTTTTGCCCTTCTATGGCAAATATTAGCCCGTTGAAATAATTGGCGTTATCTCAACGGGCGTTTTCTTTCGTTTTCATTCCGCCCCCTTCCGCCCATGCCTTTACAGCCGCGCGGGAATACCGCACCGCCCGCCCGAATCGGACGAACGGCATATCAGACCTGATGATTGTCCGAACGTTCACGCCGAACAATTCCGCAACCTCTGAGCGCGTCAGATATTCGCGCCCGCCCTGAGTTTCGATTGCGTTCAATCGCACCTCCTAATAAAAAAAGGGTCTATGAGTTTTGCCTCAAGACCCTTTTATAAACGGGGGCATTGATACAAAAAACATAGCCCCCTAGATTTGATTATCTCATTGTAAATCCAATGAAAAAAAATTGTCAAGTCAAGGCATTTAAATAAATGTTATGTCTTTGACAGTCTATAAAAAAAAATAAAAAAATGCATAACAAAATGCAAATACAAAAAAAACTATCAGCCTAGCATAGTTGAAAAACGCGCATTTTTCCGAATGTCGGATTTGCCCCGAAAAACACCCGTTCAGACAGCCCTAAAAAATACCCCTCAGACCGTCGAGAAGGGGGCTAGAATCGTTCGGAATGCGTTTCGCGTGTCGTTCCGTCTCGAACGCGTTACAGCCCGTTTTTCGCGTTTTTGGATACCGTGCAACATCCCCGCCGAAAACGTCAGCGGGACGACGGAAGCGAAGCCCGCCCGCCCTCGACGAAGCCGCCGAAAAGTTCCGCCTGAGCTTCCGCAAGTCTCGCCATGTCGTCCACGCGTTGATGATTCCCGTAACGGTCGTTTATCATCGCGACGCTATGCCCGTTATTCCGCGAAAGAACCGAAACATCGACGCGCCCGTTCATGTATGTCGTGAAGTAATGCCGCCAAGCGTGGAACGTATACCGCGCCGCCGCGTCCTTGCCGAATCCGATTCGCTCTAGTTGTGTCCGCAATGAAAGCAAGAAATTGGCGGGGCTTTCGGGGCTTCCGTTCCGATGGATAGACCAAAACACGAACGATTCCGCGCCCGTGTAGAACGGGTTTTCCTTGCAATGCTCTATCATCGCCTGAGCAAGCGCGGGGAAGGGGAACGAAACGACGCGCGTTTTTCCCGTCTTCGTCGTTTTCAGCCCGTTCGTTCGGTTGTATGAGTGCCTGACATAAAGAACGCCGTTCCCGATGTCGCACCCCCTGAGCGCAAGGATTTCGCCGATTCTCATTCCCGTCACGCACGCGATAAGGTTTCCGAGCTTGTGCGCGGGCGTTTCCCATTCGGACGTAAACAGCGCTTGCACCGTTTCGGGGCGCAAGATTTCGCGCGGCTTGTCGTCTTTCGGGATTCTCAGCGTCTTCGCGGAAAAATCCGATTCCGTGATTCCTTCTTTGAACGCCCATCGGAAAACCTCAGCCGCCGCAAGCCTTATTGCCTGTTTTGTTCCCGTTGCCTTATCTAGCCCCGAAATTTTAGATAGAAATTCCGTCCAATCGGCGCGCGTGATTTCGCCTAGCATTTTTTCGCCTAGCCATTCACGCCAATATTTTTTGACGTATGCCAAGTTTTGACGGCGGGTTGTTTCGTACACGCCGCCGCCGCGCCTGTCCATCAGGAACGCGCCCGCCTTATCAGACCATGCGTTTACTAGAAAATCATAGGCGCAAACAGCCGCGCGGGATTCTTTCGGCGTGTAACAAGCCAAAAGCCCGCGCCTTTTCAGTTCGTCGCATATTGCCGCGCAATCTTTCGCCGTCAAATCGTCCGCGCTTCGTATGGCTTCCAAGATTGCAAGCGTTTTCGGGGCGGTCGTTTCTTCCGAATTCTTGCGCGTAAGCATTTCAATCGCCTTGCGTTCCGCTATTGCGCGGTCTGTTGTCCCCGCGCTTTTTGAAATGTCGAATTTCCCCGTGATTTCGTTTCGGAATTGGATGTATAAATTCTTTTTGCCCGCCTTTTGGATGATTCTATACGGGCGCGGGTTTTTCGGTCTTGCCATAAAAAAGCCCCTGAATCAGGGGTGTCGCGGTGGTTTTGTTTCCCCAATCGTTGCCCCTGAATTATTTTTAGTCTTTTTATGGCGAATCTGTTGTCAGGTATCGCACCGAAACCCCTTATAACATAAGGGCTTTTCGGATTTTCCCTCTATCAATCTTTGTTAGTGTTTGTAAAACTGTTCAGCGTGTTTGATTGGGCGTTGAGGCTGTTCAAGGTTCCTTCCATCTGCCCGTATTTTTGCCGTAGCTGGGATTCCTTCGTCGCAAGCTGATCCTCGAGTTTCTTTATCGCCGTCTCCGACGATTTTATCCGTTGCTCGAGTCCGTTGTTCTTCGTCGCGATTATGCCGCCGCTCTGGACCCATGAGGAAAGCTGCTTGTCCATGTTGAACGCTATCCCGGAATCGATTATGAGGTCTCCGTCCTTGTCGTATCCGAATATGTTCTTTATCTGCTCAAGGTTGTTCTCAATCGACGAGTCGAGCTTTTTCTCGTCAATCTCGAGGTACCCGCGCATTTGCGCCGCGTTGTACCCGCCGCCGTTCCCCGAGGCGCGGCTTGAGATTCCGATTTGCGACAGCATCGTTATGGTCGCGTCGTCGCCCCACGGGTAGTTCGCGTTGACGATTGAGCGCAGCGTTGCCTTTCCGTTTGTCAGCGAGAAATCTCCCTGGAACATCCCGAGCTTCTTTTCGGCGGCCTCCTTCTCGTCGCTTGAAAGATAGTCGAGCTCCGAGACGATTTCCGGCTTGTTCTCGCTCAGGATGTTCATCTCTGCGATTACCTGGTTGTAGCTTCCCACGAAGTCGATGAGCGCGTCCTTCGCCGATTCCTTGTCCGGCGCGATGTCTATCGTCGCGGTTTTCTCCGTCGGCTGCTTCACGTTCAGCGTCACGTGCGGTATAACGTCGTCGATTTTGTTCGTCGGACGGCTTATCGTGATTCCGTTGTATTTTATCGTTGCGTCCCCGGCGGTGCTGACGGGATTTATCGGCGTGTAGTCGAGGTTCTTCTTCTCGTCGTAGACGGAATACGAGGACATCGATATTTCCGCGCCCGTGTTCCTGTTCCTCACGACGATTGAGTCCATGTCGGGGAAATCGCGGACGGCAATCGATATGGTCTTCTCGTTCGTTATCGGGTCGACGGCGATTGACGGGCTGTCGGTGTCGAGCTTCGTTTCCGTTCCGTCCGCATTGTGCACGTAGAAGTCCGCCGCGTCCGATACCGGTTCGAGCATCTTCTCGGGAACGGGTGGAAGGAGCGTGTCGCTCGGTTCGTTTTTTATGGTGATTTCGGCGAAGCTTGCCGTCCCGACCTCCTTGAATTCCGGACGCGTGGTGCGCTTGTCGTTCAGCTCCCCGGTTATGTCCTCGACTTCGTTCGTCTTGAACGAGAAATCAATCCTGTTGCTCTCGACGTCGAACACGCTCGGGTCGACCGGAACCGTGAATCCTTTTCGCGGAGGAATTATCGTCCTGTTGTCCGCGGGGGAGGGCTCCCCGTCCTTTCCGAGCGCCTCGTTTATCGCGACGGTCTTCTTCTTGAACTTCGGCATTCCCTCCTGGTCGTTCTCCGGAACCACCTCCTCAATCTGAGGATTCTCGAAATACTCGGTGTCGTTCCCGAATTCCTGGATGTCCTTGCGGCTTTTTTCTATTATTTTGTTTTTGAGCGCGTATGATAGCGCGTCGTCCTTGAATATGAGGTTGTTCTCGTTTCCCGTCTTCAGCGACTCGATGAGGAGCGCGTGCTTGTTCCCGCTCGTTCCGATAAGCGATGCCTTTATCGTGTTCGCGCTTCTTTTGTTTAGCGACGTTATGAAATCGGAGAGCTTCCCGCCTTTCCAGTTGAATGAAATCGCCTTGTCGGCGACCTCGAACGTGTATTTTCCCTTCGGGACTTGGGACGTCTTTTCCAGTTCCATGGAAAGAAAGCGGTCGGCTGTGGCCTCCTTGAGGACGTCTATCTTGATGGAGTCGTACTCGGCTTCCCTGCCGGCCTCGGCGGTTATCGCGGCCTCGTCCGATGATGTCGCGAGCTTGTTGTTGAACGGATTCTCGAAAGAATATAGCGTCTTTGAGCTTGTGCGCAGCGAAGTCATCTTCTGGTTCATTTCCCGCCACGCGCCCTGCTGCTCCTTGTAGCCGTCGAGCTTGTCCTGCTCGCGGTTGAGCGGAATGCGCTCCTTCTGCATCAGGGCTTCGATATAGTCTTTCGTCTTGTATTTGTCACTGAATCCTGGAACTGAAATGTCAGCCATATAGCTTTTTCTCAGCGGAGGACAGGATGATGCGAGATGCGCCGCTTATATCTTCAGGTTCACAATCGTCCCGGTGACTGAATTTTCCGCGATGCTCCTGAGTTTCGCTTTCATCCGCAATTCCTCGGCGGAGGGAATCTCCTTTATAACTTGATTTGTCTGAGGATCAACAATAGCCACGATGACTTTTCCTGATTCCTGATCGACAGAAAATTGCGTTTTTCTTCCAAGTATAATATCAGAAACTTTTTGGATTTGCTTTATATTTTCTTTCGTTTCGGCGATGTTTTTTTTTAGTTTCTGCACGACCTGCTCAGCGCTCGCCATGGGGTTGGGTAGGGGAACGACATGTGGTTTTCCTGAAGCCGGCTTTGTGATTCGGCCGTGAGCGGCGAAATTCGGATTTATGATATTCATGGTTCACCTCCACAAAAAAAATAAAAGAAGAAAGAGGGGCGCACCTCTTTCTTCTACGCTTCCTTCAAAAAGACGACATCCAGTTGTCTCTCATTCGGTCGCGATTTTTTTTAGTTATGCAATTGCTGAACTACCTGAGCAATGCGAGCACGTTCTGTGACTGGCTGTTGGCCTGTGCGAGCATCGCCGTACCAGACTGTGTAAGAATCTGGTTTTTCGTGTATTCGACCATCTGTGAGGCCATATCCGTATCGCGGATGCGCGATTCGGCTGCCTGGATGTTCTCCGCCGCGATTGCGACTCCGTTGGAAGCAAGCTCGAAGCGGTTCTGGTATGCACCGAGGTCAGCGCGCTGCTTTGATACAGTCATGAGCGCGTTGTCCACGGTTCCTATTGCCATATTTGAAGACTCGGGAGTAGACAAAGTTATCTGCTCGTCGGTACCTTCTGAACCCTTGAGCCCAAGAGCCTGAGCCGTCATCGTGCCGATATATACACGAGCGTTCTGGTCCATGTTGGCGCCAATCTGGAACTGCATCACGCGTCCCGATGAAGAGTCTTTTGCGAAGGAACCTGTCAAAATGTTCATTCCGTTGAACTGTGCCTGTGAAGCTATCCGGTCAACTTCTGAAACAAGTGCAGAGACCTCCACCTGAATCTGCATTCGGTCCTCGTCAGAGTAGATTCCGTTGGCTGACTGAACCGCAAGCTCACGGACTCTCTGGAGAATGTCCTGGGTCTCCTGAAGGTATCCTTCCGTCGTCTGGATGAAAGAGACACCGTTCTGGATGTTCCTGTTCGCCTGATTGAGTCCGCGAATCTGGCTGCGCATCTTCTCAGATACTGCAAGCCCGGAAGCGTCGTCGCCAGCCTTGTTGATGCGCTGACCTGAACTGAGTTTCTCAACGTCGCCTTTAAGAGCCTCGTTGCTGATGCCGAGAGTTCTGTTCGCGAACATTGAGCTCATGTTGTGATTGATAACCATAATTTTGTCCTCCATGAAATACGAGTGCGGCATCTTGCCGTACCGTCTGACCGTGCGGGCATCGAACAGATTCTGCGCCTTCCGTTCGGCGATTTGACCCCTTGCGGCAGAAACTGTCGCTCTCGTTTTTGACAACGACCGTTCCTGCCGTCACGATACAATCATGAAAAACATTTCAAAGAACAAATCCGCGTTCAAATCCGCGGAGGTATAGTCTGATTTTTATTTTCTCAAGAAAAAGCCGATCAGATGGATTTCATCCAATCGGCTTTATTTCAAGCTGCTCCCGCCGCCAGATTACCTGAGCAATGAGAGAACTGTCTGAGACTGGTTGTTAGCCTGCGCGAGCATGGCAGTTCCAGCCTGTGTGAGAACCTGGTTCTTCGTGAACTCGACAACCTGCTTCGCCATATCGGTGTCGCGGATGCGTGATTCTGAAGCCTGGAGGTTCTCTGCCGCGATGTCGACACCCTTAACCGTGTACTCGAGGCGGTTCTGGTATGCACCGAGGTCAGCGCGCTGCTTGTTGATTTTCTTGAGGCTCTCGTCGAGCGTTCCGATTGCGCGGTTCGCAGTCTCCGGAGTTGAGAGGCTGAGAATCTCCTCGCCGGCAACGTCTTTCATTCCGAGGGCAGCAGCGGTCATTGTACCGATGAAAACCTGAACCCTCTGGTCCATGTTCGCACCGATGTGGAACCACATAGAACCTGACACTGAGTTCTCGCCTTCTGCCTGAGCAAAGCGTCCTGTCAGCATGTTCATTCCGTTGAACTGCGCCTGTGAAGCGATGCGGTCAACTTCTGCTACAAGGGCAGAAACCTCGACCTGAATCTGCATCCTGTCCTCGTCGGAGTAGATTCCGTTCGAAGACTGGACAGCGAGCTCGCGGATTCTCTGAACGATGTCAGTTGTCTCCTGGAGGTAGCCCTCTGTCGTCTGGATGAAGCTGATTCCGTTCTGCGCGTTCTGTGAAGCCTTGTTCAAGCCGCGAATCTGGCTGCGCATCTTCTCTGAGACTGCGAGTCCTGAAGCGTCGTCTCCAGCGCGGTTGATTTTCTCTCCTGACGAGAGCTTCTCCTGATCCTTCGTAAGGTTCAGGTGGTTGACTCCGAGCTGGCGGCTAGAATACATTGCTGACATGTTGTGGTTGATAACCATAGTTTTTTCCTCCGTGGAAATGTCATGGACAGAATCCTTTCTGTCCGTTTTTTTGTAAAAGGAAACTAATGTATTACAAGGCTACATCTGTCTCCTTTTATTGTGAACGATTTATTCAAAAAGCTTCGACGAAGTTGATTTGAATATAACCATTCGGAACAGCGTTCTCGGAACGTTGTTGATTAAACTTTAGAAGAATTTTTAAAAAAAATCAACTTTTTTTTATATTTTTTACAAATTCGGCGATTGCCCGTGTCGCCTTGCCTCTGTGCGAGCGTTTGTGCTTTTCCTCGGCAGGAATTTCCGCGACCGTCATGCCGAATTCGGGAAGGTAGACAATCGGGTCGTATCCGAATCCGCCGCTTCCCGCCTGCTTGTCGATTGACGCGACGAGCTCCCCCTCGAATGTCTCCTGCGCTGCGAAGAATCTGTCCGGCGACATCATGAGGACGGCCGCGCATGCGTAGTGGCACGACCTGTCGGCCGAGCCTGTCGCGTTGAGCTGCTCGATGAGGAGCCTGTTCTGCTCGTCCTGCGGGATTTTCTTCCCGTCTGGGCGTCCGCGCATGAACTCCGGCCCCGCGTACCTCGACGTGTAGATTCCTGGAGCTCCCCCGAGTGCCGTGACGCAAATCCCGGAGTCGTCGGCAATGACGGGCGCGTGGACTATTTCCCACAGCGCCCGCGCCTTTATGAGGCTGTTCTCGAGAAATGTCGAGCCTGTCTCTTCCGGATCGAATTCGATTCCCTCGTCGGACGGAATGACGATTTCATGGTCCGGAAGGATTTGCTGCATTTCCTGCTTCTTGTGCTTGTTTCCTGATGCGAGATAAAGTTTCATGCGTGCGATGATACTTCATCTCGCCGAAACTTTCACCTTTTTTCGTCCTTCGGGTCGTTCTCCTCCGATTCTTTCTTGAAAATCTCGCTGTAGTCCTCTATCACGCCTTTCTCCTTCGCGTGGGATATGCAGTAGTAGACTTTGCGCTGCTTTATCCCGAGGATGCGGGCTATGTCGGAATTCTTCGGCGTCGGGATTTTCCCCTCCTCAAGGCTCTCGTTCGCCTTCTGCCATGCGCGCTCCTGCCGCTCGTATCTTTCGCGGAGCCTCATGTACTCGTGGCTGCTCTCGTCGAGCCTGCCCAGCTCCGCCTCGTATTTCCGTTTCCTGTAGTACGTTTCGTCCCGCCGCGCCATGAGCATGCGCCTGTTGCGTGCCGTGCGCGTCTCCGGGCATGACTTGAGCGACTCTATCATCTTCAGCAGCTCGCCGCCGCCGATTCCGGTGAACGCGCTGAGCTTCTCGAGCGCTTCGTCGTCAACGTCCCTGCACGATTTCATTGCGAGCACGAGCGCGGTTGTCCTTGCGTCCTCCTCGATTTTCCTGCGCCTGACGGAAGAGCGCCGCGCAACCCGCCTCGCCGCCGTGCCGGAAACGATGTCCGCGGGGTTCGATGTGTCGTCGAACGGCCGTACCGACTCGACGGCGTCGTGGCGTATCTCGTTTTCGAGCGACTGCCGCTCCGCCGCAATCTTGAGCTGCTTCTTCCTCCACGTCATCTTGAAGAACAGCGCGCAGTTCCTCGCGAACGTCTCGAATTCCGCGACGCTTTCGTCGTAGCTTTCGATTATCCGCCTGAACCGGGGCCTGAACGAAAGGAGGAAGTCGCTCAGCTCGTCCTCGTCGAGCGAGACAAGGCCGTAGCGGCTCGGGTTCGTGTACATTTCCGCCCAAAGCCTGTTCTCCGCTTCGTCCATGCTGATTTCACCGCGCCTGTACATCGACGCGATGTTCTCGGAACCGTTTTTTTTCATGTGATACTCCTTTTCATGAAATGTTAAGAAATCACATGCAAGTTCCGTGCCGAGTGGAATTTTTTGAGTTTTTGGAGAAAAAATGCCCGAAATCTCCACTTTTTCCAACAAAATCCAACAGTTTCAGAAAGAAAATCCAACAAAATCCAACAGTTTGGCAAATTTCCAACAAAATCCAACAAAACGGGGCGATTTTTGAAAATTTCCAACAAAATCCAACAAGATTCAGCCTCTTCGGGCAAAAAAAAACGGCGGTTTTCCCCGCCGTTTCCTTCCATCCCGCGAAAAATTCCGTTTTTTTTACAAAATTTTTTGGAATTCCGCGCAAATTTTCGGTATCACGTTTCCGAGCTTGCCCTCGATGCTGAGCCCCGCCGCATTTTTGTGCCCGCCGCCGCCGAATTTCGCCGCAATCGCGCTCACGTCGACCTTGTCCCTTGAGCGGAATCCTGCCGTGCAGGTGTCCTCGGAGTCTTGCCTGACGAACAGCACCGCCTCGACGCCCTCTATCGCGAGCAGGAGCGAGTACAGCGCGTCCGAGTCCCTGCCGTCCTGCCCGAACTTTTTCGTGTCGTCCATCGTCTCGTACGTCACGATGAGCTTTCCGCCGAATTTTGCCTCCGCGCGGTCGAGCATGATGCCGAGAAGTTTCCTCGTGCTGAGCGATTTTCCGCCTGCCATCTCGTCGTGCGTCGTCCTCGGGTTCGCGCCCGCCTCCACGAGACGCGCGGCCTGCCGGAATACTTCCGCCGAGTCCTCTTTCAGGAACCGGAAGAATCCCGTGTCCGTCGAAAGCCCGAAGAAAAGCTCCTTCGCGACGTCCTGCGGCACGGGGCCGACCGTCTTCTCGTAAATCTGCTGCACGAGGCACGCGGTGGCGGGGGAGGTTGGGTCTATTATGCAGTTCTCCTTCGCGTCCGCGGTCTTGTGGTGGTCTATGATGTACGTGTCTATCCCCGAAAGGTCGCCGTTTATCTCCCCGAACCGCGACCTCTCCGAGCAGTCCAGCACGACGATTGCCGCCGACTTCCGCTCGCTCTGCGATAGCGCGCGGGGCGTGTCGGTGAAAAGTCCCGCCTTGTCCTTTATCTCGTGCCTTTTGAACGGGCCTGCGGAGAGAAGCTGGACGTCCTTGCCGAGCTTCTTGAGGAGGGCCGCCATTCCGAGGCAGCTGAATATTGCGTCCCCGTCCGGCTCCTTGTGCCCGATGATGAAGAAGAACGAATGGCTGCCGATGAAGGCCCGGAATTCATTGATTTTTTCGTCTGTGATGATTTTCATTGCAGTGACCTGATTCTGATAAAAATATATGTTCCCAAAAGCCGGCCGGATGGTTCCGGACGCGCGTCGGCAATCCATGCATCCGCCGGAAATTCAGGCGTAGAAAAAAATAAGAGCCACCGGTTTATCGGCGGCTCTTTGGCGCATCATCGTGATGCTCGGGAAATCAATCCCTAGTAAACCATTTCGAGCGAGTCCTTGTCCTTGTCGGAAACAACAAGGTTGCTGTCCGCAACTCCCCATGACGCGCTCATTCTGGAGACCGGCATCGTGAGGATGACATGGTTGAAGGACCCTTCCTTTGTTACGACCGTCATCCATGGAGCCATTCCCTTCGGGAGCGGGCGGAACGCGAGCTTTGCGTGGTTGCTCTCGTCCTTCTCGTACCATTTTTTTGGAATGGATACGCTTCCGACCGAGCCGTGTCCTTTTGCGTACATGACGAGGTATGCGTCCTTGTGGTCAAGAACCTTATAGACCGTCACGTTGTGGTATGAGATTTTTGCTTCCTGAAAAGGATACTTGTACTCCTGCTCCTTCTTTGAATCCTGTGCAGAAGCTGAGAATGCCATCGCTGCAAAGAGCAGTGCCGAAACGATGAGTGATTTTTTCATACAAAAACTCCTTTTTTTGCACAATTCATCTGCAACTATTGGATGAGTGCAAGCATTATTGCCTTTATCGTATGCTTCCGGTTCTCCGCCTGATCCCACACTTTGCTGAAGGAACTTTCGAATACATCCTCGGTAACTTCCTGCCCCTTTACGGCGGGGAGGCAGTGCATGAATATCGTGCCGGCCTTTCCTGTCGCAGCCATGAGGCTCTCGTTTACCTGATACGGTGAAAGCAAGCGGGTTCTTTCATCTTTGAGCGATTCCTCGCCCATCGAAACCCATACATCAGTATAAAGGCAATCTGCGCCTTTTACAACCGAAATTTTATCGGAAATTTCTATTTTGGCTCCGCTCTCCCGCACGAACGGCTCGCATATTTCCTGTATGTCCTTTGGCGGGAACAGCTCTTTCGGGCTGTATATGGCGAAATCGATGCCGAGCTTTGCCGAAATCACCATGAGCGAGCGCGCGACGTTGTTCCTTCCGTCTCCGCAGAACGCCCATTTCAGTCCTTTGAGTGTGCCGAAATGCTCTTTCAGCGTCATCACGTCGGCGAGGGCCTGCGTCGGGTGGTATTCATCTGTCAAGCCGTTTATGACGGGGACGCCCGAGTATTTCGCGAGCATCTCCGCGTGTTCCTGTCTGAAGCCCCTGAATTCGATTGCGCTGAACATCCTGCCAAGAACCCGCGCCGTGTCCTCCACGCTCTCCTTTCCCCCGAGCTGGATGTCCTGCGTGGACATGAACACCGGATGGCCGCCTTCCTCGCCGAATGCAGTCTCGAATGACGAGCGCGTCCTTGTGGAGCGTTTCTCGAAGATGAGAGCGATCGTCTTTCCGAGAAAACGCTGGTGAACCTCGCCATCCCGCGCCTGCTTTTTTACGAGGAACGCGTAGTCCAGAATCTGGAGAATCTCCTCCGGCGTGTAGTCTCGCCAGGTGAGGAGCGAACGTCCCTTGAAGGGTGAGCCGAACTTTTCTGCTTCAAACATTGGGAACTCCTTTTTTAGCATAAAAAAAATAGAGCCGATCGCATATTTCTTGCAATCGGCTCTAAGTAGGGGCAATAGGATTTGAACCTATGACATACGGAATATGAGTCCGGTGTTCTACCAGCTGGACTATGCCCCCAAGTGATGATGTTAATATACCGAATCGCTTTTTTTGTGTCAACAGGTTTTGAAAAAAAAAGCGATTTTTTCAAAAAAATTATGGAGACGCACCGGCAGTTCCGGTTGCATGGCGGCGCGTCTCCGATGCGGAACCTAGTTCACGGTGAATCCGGTGACCATCCCGACGACGCTTTCCGCGGCATCCTTGTTCCTTCCGCTCGCGTCCTTTGCTTCCGCGGCTGCGTCCTTCATGTCGTTCATGTGCATCGAGATTATGCTCGACTGCTCCTTCGTCTCGTCCGCAATCGATTTCAGGTTGTCTATCTCGGTGAAGACGCGCCCGCTTTCCCGCTTCATCGTCTCGGACGCGCTCGTTATGGATTTCGTCGTCTCGTCGAGAGTGCCCATCATCTGCAGAATCTGCCCGACACCGGCGGTCTCCTCCTCCATGCCGTGCTTTATGGAGCGCATCATGTCGTCCATCTGCCCGATTTTCCTTCCGACGGTGTCGAACGCCGCCGTCGACTTCTGCGACGACTCGACTATCTTGTGTATCGCCATCGTCACGTTGTCGATGATTGCCTTGATTTCACCGGACTGCGTCGCGCTCGTCTCCGCAAGCGTCCTGATTTCGTCCGCGACGACGGAGAATCCCTTTCCGATTTCGCCCGCGTGCGCCGCCTCTATCGCGGCGTTCATCGCGAGGAGGTTCGTCTGCTCGGCTATCGCCGCGATTGCGGTGTTCGCCTCCGTGAGGCTCTGCGACTGCACGGCGATTCCCTCAATCTGCTCTCCGACCTCCGTCTGTATCCTCCCGCCTTCCTTCGCCTCCGTCACGAGCGCCTCGTATTCCGTCGTTATCGAGTCGACGGTCTTGCTGACCGATGCTATGTTCGCGGAAATCTGCTCGATTGCTGACGACGACTGCGAGATGGCGGAGACCTGGTCCGAGATGCGCTTGTCGAGGTTCGCGATTTCGTCCTTGACGATTCCGACGCCGTCCGCGACTATCGAAATCCTGTCCGTCTGCGACGAAATCCTTCCGTCTATAGCCCCGATTCCGTCTGCGGTGCTGTTTATGCTGTCGATGCTGCTCTTCATCTTCTCGTGGAGAATCGCCCCCGTCTCCTTCAGGATTCCGGATTCCTTCTGCAGTTTTTTCACGAGCTGCTCGAGGCTTCCGATTACCTTGTTGCAGTTTTCCGCGAGCGTGTCGATTTCCGTGCGGCCTCGGCTCGGGAGCCGTGACGTGAGGTCCGCCGTCCCCTGCGATATTCTCTCCATTTCCGACGATATCTTTCGTATCGCGCCGAAAATCCTAGCGGAGAATAGGTATATGACGAGGATTCCGGCAATCATGAAGGCAATGCCGAACAGCGTTATCCTCGTTATCTCCTTCCGCATCGTGCTGATTATGAATTCGACGTCGAAATCAACGCCGACAAGACCGACTATCTGCCCGCGCGAATTCCGTATTTCCTTGAACGTGCTTATCTTCCAGCCCCATTCGCCCTGGTTCACGAGCCCGGAGCAGGACTCGACGCCGTGCTCAATCGTGTCTATCGGGGCGTATCCCCACGATTCTATGTCCTCCTCGGTGCCGAGCGCCGAGAAATTTTTCTTGTCGCTCGGCGGGCAGCTTCCGTCTATCACGTAGGTGAACGTCGTGCCCGATTTCCGCGTCATCGTGAAAAGGTACTGGCATTCGACGGATTCCTTGAGGTCAAGAAGCTGGAGCCTCGTCTCCTCGTAGAACGGGTCGCTTTCGTCGAGGGTGGAGGCGAGCGATTCGAATTTGTCCCCGTCGATGAGCTTCGCGGCTTTGTTGACGACAGGCTGCCCCTGCATCCGCGCGAAAGCCTCGCCCGTCCTTATTATGGATGTCCCGGCTAGCACCGAGAGCACTATGATGGAAATGAAAATTACGGCTGTGAAGCCCGCTATGAAACGGCTTTTTAAAGTTCTGAACATATGCTGCTCCGCTTTATTTTGATATTTTTTTAGGTTAGTCTAACACTGTTTCTCTAAAAAGAAATATGAGCCGGATAAATTTTCGTTTTAATGGGGAGCGCACGGCGCGGAGGGGGCGAGCGGCAGGAAACTGGGACGGGATTCCCTGCCGGAAAAAGAATGCTACTCGCGTTTCTTGTCGATTTTCTTCACCTCGGTTATGAATTCGTCGAGGTTCTCGAAGTGCTTGTAGACCGACGCGAACCGTATGTAGGCAACTTTGTCTATCTCGTTCAGTTTCTCGAGCACAAGCTCGCCTAGCTCCGTCGTCGCGATTTCCCTGGACGATTTCGCGCGCATTATCGCGGTTCCCTCAATCTCGTTTACGAGCGTCTCTATCGTGTTCGTCGGGACGGGGCGCTTCTCGAGCGCGCGCTCGATTCCCTTCTCGATTTTCGTGCGGTCGAACGGCTGCCGCCTTCCGTTCTTCTTGACGACCATGAGTGGCTTGTATTCTATCTTCTCGTAGCTCGTGAAGCGGTAGCCGCAGCTCGTGCATTCGCGCCGCCTTCTAATCGACTCGCCGTTCGACATCGTGCGCGATTCGAGCACTTTGTCTTCCATTTTCCCGCAGTATGGGCATCTCATGATTCACCTCTTTTCAGATGGGGAATTCTACAGTTGTCGATTCTGTATTGCAAGTGATTTTTCGTATCCTTCGCGCATGGAGACCTGGAGGAAGCGCGGGACGAGCGTCGTCAGCTTCGCGATGCTATCCGCTCCGCCGCGCGCCTTCCACGCGGTCTCTATCCGGCTCCAGAACGTCGCTATCCGCGGTATGAACGACAGCGCGAGCGCGAGCGTGTCCGATGCCGGCGTCGCTTTTTTTCCTGTCAGTTTCCGCTCTATTGAGGCGAATCCCTCCCTGAACTGCCCCGTGCTCGTCGTCCTGTAGAAAATCGACGTCGTTTCGAGCGAGAGCGCGAGCCGGGAAAGGAGCGGGACATACGTGCCGTCGGGGACGAGCATTTCCGGAAAACCTGCCCCGGAGACGGCGTTCATGACGGCGGTCGCGGCGTAGAGGAGGACGGCGTATGCGATTGTCGGCTTGTTGTCGGAGAATGCCTCCGCCGGCGTCAGCCCGAGCAGCGCGACCGAGACGATTATCAGGGCGGGGTAGGCTGCGAGGCACGCTTCTGCCGGAAGCGCGAACGACGTCAGCGCGAGGATAACCATGAGCGCGAGTTTTGCCTGCGGCGGAATTTTGTGGAGAACCGTCTGCTTCGTCTTGTAATGGAAGAATTTCGCGCCTTCCATCGTCATCTCCATACGAGGTCGGCTGCCGACTCGTATTTCGCGAGCGGGTTCCGTATCGACCATTGCTCGAGGTTGAGGGAGAGCGCGTCCTCGGGCTTCCCGTCGAACACGACTTTCCCTTCCTTGAGGATGACGAAGTGGTCGGCGAGCGCGAGGCATTTCTCAAGCTCGTGGGTCAGTATGATTACGGTCCTGCCTTTTTCGTGCAGTTCCGCGATGAGCCTGTTCACGTCGAGTACGCCTGGATAGTCGAGGTTCGCGTAAGGCTCGTCGAAGATGAGTATGTCCCGGTTCATCGCGATTATCGACGCGACTGCAAGGCGCCTCTTTTCCCCGCCGCTTAGGAATTCCGCCGGGATGTCCGCCTTGTCGAGGAGCCTGACCTCCGCGAGCGCGTTTTCCGCGATTCGGGCGGCGCTCTCCTTTGTCTCCCCCGCGTTCCTCGGGCCGACAGCCGCGTCCTCCCGGGGCGTGTCGCCGAGAATCTGCGTGGCGGCTTCCTGGAATACGAGCCCCGGCTTCGACATCGTCGTTATCTCGCCGTCGGTCGGCTCCATAAGCCCCGATATGAGCTGCATGAGGACGCTTTTTCCGCTCCCGTTCGCGCCGCCTACGATGGTGACGCTTCCCCTTTCGATTTCCATGCTGACGTCGTAGAGCGCCGCCTCGTATTTCTTTCCGCCGTCCCTGCCCGGAAAAAGCTTCGTGACGTTCTTGAGCGACACCGCGGATTTCCCGCCGCGCATCTCCCTGAGCGCCTCCCGTTCCGCGTCGCGCGCGCTTTTCGAGGACGACGATATGTACCGCGCGGCAATCGGGCGGAGGAGGAGCGTGAGCGGTATCGTGACGGCAAATTTTATCAGGTCGCCGGGAATGAACGGGATGAACGTGAGCTTCAGCGCCGCCTGGAACGTCTGCGGCTTTCCCTTTCCCGCCATGACGTGCATGAACCACGGAATTCCCGGAACGTACACGATTGCGTATGCGACGAATGCGGTTGCCGCGATTTTTATGACGGCGAGCCGTCCCTTCCGCTCGTTTTCCGTCGGGACGCCGAGCGCTATTCCCGCGGCGAGCGAGCCGAGCAGGTAGCCGAAGATATAGCCGCCGGTCGGTCCCGCGAGGATTGCGATTCCCCCGTGCGCGTTTGCGAATACGGGAATCCCGACCGCGCCCGCCGCCATCCATATCAGCACCGATGCCGGGCCGAACGCGCTTCCCAATGTCGTTCCCGCGAGTATGCAGAAGAAATTCTGGAGCGATATCGGAACGCCTCCGGGCAGCGGAATCGACATCACGCAGCCGACTGAGATTATCGCGGCGAAAAGCGCGATGAAGCACGATTTTAGGATTCTGTTTTTGCTGTTTTCCTGTCTCATTTTAAAATTGTAAACTCTCTTCTGTTGTTTTTAAGTTTACAATCGAACATATCTTCAATCGGAACCTCTGTCAATACGGGGCATTTCTGGTTTTTGTGGAGTGAAAATTCAGAAACCTTCCTTTAGCGCTGCGATTAGCCTCGTCTTCCTGCCGAATCGTGCGAGCGCGGAGAACGCGAGGACAAGGGCGGCGAGCGTTTTCGGGAGCCAGTTGCCGAGCCGTGCGTAGAGGGTAATCTGCCGCTCGAACACGGGAATTCGTGCCGCGAGGGCGTCCTCGACGAAAAGCGGGAGGTTGGACAAATCCCTGCCGTTCGGGCCGAACACGACGGTGTAGCCCGCGTTTGTGCATCGCGCGAGCGTCGTCCGGTATTCGATGGCGCGGTAGTGGGCGACGACGGCGTGCTGCGTTTCCGCCGATTCCGTCCTCGACCAGGCGTCGTTCGTCACGTTTATGAAGACCTCGCTCCCCGAGAGGAACATCGCGCGGCATACTTCCACCGCCGTGTCGTCGAAGCAAATCGGGGTCGCAATAACAACGGAGTCGCGCGGCTTTTCCGGGTACTCGTCCGGGCCTGCGCCCTCTACAATCGATATCGTCTTCCGCAGCCGCGTGTCCTTCGCGTTCCCGCTTATCGGAATCTCGAACGTCGTCACGCATTTTCCCGGATACCATCCGTACGAGAAGCCGACCATGCTTTTCATGATGTTCCGCACGAATTCAATCTGCACGCCGGGAATAAGCTCCGCGAACGGCACGAGGTGCATTTTCTGGTACGAGCCCTTGTAGTCGCCGTGCCTGTCGAAAAGCAGCGCGGAGTTTCCGTACTGCCTCCTTTTCAGGTTCAGCGTGACGGGGCCTCCGATGACGAACGGCGTGTCCATCCGTTTTATGAAGTCGAGGAGCGGCTCGTCCTCCGGGAATGAGGCGTAGTACGAGCGCGCGTTCGGGAACCTTTTCGTGAGGACCGCCTCGCTCCACACGACGAGGTCGCATTCCTCACCGACGCTCCTCATCTCGCCGATTTTCTTTTCCGTCAGTTCCTTCGAGACGCGTATCGAATTCGCCTCGCCCTTGAGCCACGGGTCTCCGTTCTGCTGGACGAGCACCGCGTTGAGCGTCTTCGTCTGCGTCCGGGGCTTCGCGTACTCGAACGCGCCGTATGCGACTGACAGCGCGAAGAGCGCCGCGCACGTCTCGAACGCCCGTGCCGCCGCGCCCCTTGATGAGAGCCGCGCGAGATGCGCCGATTTCTGCATGAGGACGAGGGCCTCGCCGGAGCTGGCCGCGAAGAACGCCATCAAAAACGTGACGCCGTATGTTCCCGTGATGTCCGCTATCTGCGTCAGGAACGGGACGGTGTACGCCGTCATCGAGAGCGTTCCCCACGGGTATCCGAGGAATCCGCTCGACTTGCACCATTCCCAAATCGTGTACACGGAAGCGAACCAGAGCGTCCTGAGCGTTATCCAGGGGGCGTTCTCGTCTGCGCTGGCAAAAAGCTTGCCGCCTGTCCAGTTTTCCTGGAGCAGCACCGGAAGGTAGAACGCCTGCGATATGAACGCCATGACGAACCCCGTCCCGATTGTCGACGCGCCGAGCGTGAACATCGCGAACCCGTGGAAGTTCCCCAGCCAGAAGCTCGACATGAGGTTGACCGCCGCGGCGTTTATGAAGCATATGATGAACGCGTCCTTCTGCGTCCTTGATTTCCTTATTGCAATGTATAGGGGAATTGTCGAGACGAGCCCGAGCGATGCCGAGCCGAACGGCAGAACCTCATTCGGGATTCCCGCCGATATCATGAGCGCCGAAAAAAGAGAACAAAAAACTTGTAAAATCCAATACATTATAATATCATTTTATTCACTAGTATTTAAAAAAGCAATGATGTGCAATGCCTGTATAGGTATTGCAACTTTCAAGTAATCCCAAAGAGAAGCCATGATGTCTCGGAATGTCTTTGGAGAAGGGCGCATAAAGGAATGATTCTCGAACGTCAAGACGAAAATCAGGGTGGGGCGGGGAAGATGCCCGGTTTTGCTGGCGGAAATTCCGCCAAGGTGTCCGCGCTTGCGAACCGCGTTGCCGCCGCTCATTCTGGTGAGTACGGAACCGGTGAGGTCGCCGTGGCGGTGGCTCCCGGAAGGTTTCATCTTATGGGTGAGCATACGTGGTATTTCGGCGGGAAAACGCTTTCGATGGCGATAGACCGCTACGTCTGCGTCTCCGCGTCGGTCCGCGGCGACGACCTCCTCAGGTTCAAGTATGTGGACACCGGCGAGAGCAAGAAGATAAATCTGTCCGCGCTGAGGTTCCGCAAAGAGGACAAATGGGCGAACGCCATAAAATGCGTGATATTCGGGTTCGTGTCGGCGCACGTTATCGAGCGCATCGAGGATGTTCCCGGAATGGATTTCTGCGTCTCGTCCGAGATTCAGCCGTCTTCGGGGCTAGGGATAACGACCGCGATGAAAGTCTGCGCCGCGTACGCGATAAACAGCCTGCTTTCGCTCGAATGCTCCGATTCCGAGATTCTTGCCGCGATAGACCGCGGCAACGTCGAATTCCTCAAGGAGAAAAACGAGAACCATTTCGCGGAGAACGTCACGGCGATGTTCTCCGAGCCGGGCGCGCTCGTCCTCACCGACCATTCGAAATCAGTCCCGTTCTCGTCGTCTTCGTTCGGCATAATGGGCGTCGGTTTCGAGGGGAAGAACGTGCTTCTCGTCGATGCGAAGGTTCCGCGCGTCTCCGTCTGGAACGAGTCGTCCGTCATGAGCGGCGAATATTACGATGCGCTCGCGTCTCTGCGGATAGAGCGCTCGGATGTTCTCGGCGGATGGACGTACGAGGACGACAGGAGCGAGGTGAATGCCGTCCTCTCGTCGATGCCCGAGGACATACGGAGGCATCTCTACGCAGTCATGACGGAGCACCGTTGCGTTCTGGACGCCTGCTCCGCGCTTTCCCGGAACGACTACGCCTCTTTTGCCCGTTCCGTCAACGCGAGCCACGAGGCGATGACCGAGCTGTACGATATATCGTGCCCGGAAATCGACTGGATTCTGAAACGCCTTGTCGAGATAAATCCGAAGCCTGACCGCAACCACAATCCCGTCTGCTGCGGGCGCATAACGGGGCAGGGTTTCGGAAGGTGCCTCTACGCGGTCCTCGACGACGAGAACATCCCCGAATTCAACGAACGCCTTTACGAGTACACAAAAATTTTCGGATTCAAGACATCCTGCTACGCCGTCCATCCGTCGGCGGGCGTGTTCGTCATGCGCTTCTGATGGAAATGGAGAACGGAATGAACATTCTTTTGACAAACGATGACGGTATAGACGGGGAGGGGCTCCTCGCCCTTGCGGACGCGCTTTCGCGGGTTGAGGGAATCAGCGTGTTCGTTATGGCGCCGGACTCGAACAGGTCCGCGGTCTCGAGCCTCCTGACGATGACGAAGCCGATGAAATTCGTGCGTAGGCGGGAGAACTGGTTCTCCTGCTCGGGAAGTCCCGTCGACTGCGTGATTGCCGGGCTGCGCTCGTCCCTTTTTGATGGGGTGAAGTTCGATGCGGTCGTCTCGGGAATCAACAAGGGCGCGAATCTCGGCACCGACGTCGTGTATTCGGGCACGTGCGCCGCGGCACGGCAGGCGACCCTCTACGGAATTCCCGGCATCGCGCTCAGCGTCGAAAGCTATGACGGGAATTGGGATTTTTCCGGCATGGCGCGGTTCTGCGCGGAGAACGTTTCCCGCCTCGTATCGCTCTGCACCGGCGAGCTTTTTGTAAGCGTCAACGGCCGTTCTTCCGATAAATATAGCGGTGCGGTGTTCTCGTCGCTTTCCGTGAGGGATTACAAGGACCAGTTTCGGATTCTGGCCGATCCCGCGGGAAAAAATCCGGACTTGTTCTACGGGTTTTTCGTCGGGAGCGAGATAAGCACTGCCGCGAGAAGCGGAGCCTCGCGCGATTCGGCGGATTTCTTCGTGACGAAGGAGCCTGCCGATGACGGTTCGTTCCGCGTTTCCGTTACGAGAATTTTTGCCGAGCCTTCTGCGGCCGACGACTCTTCTCTCGGATTCTGAAACAGAATTTGTTTGGGTGGGGATATGACAAAGAATACAGTTTTCCACGACGGAATCGTCCTCTATAACAAGCGCGACTACAATGGGGCGCTGACGTTCTTCCTGTCGCTTCCTGACGATGCCTCGATAGACAACATCGAGCTTGCCTATTACATAGGGCTGTGCTACGCCCGGCTGAAGCGGTTCGACGACGCTATGCTGTATCTTGAGCAGGTCGTCACCGCCGGCGGTTCCTCCGATGATGGCGGCGAGCGGAAAAACGGCAGGGTTTTGCAGTGCAGGTACATACTTTCGATAATATACGTCATGAGCGGCAGGAACAAGCTTGCGATGTTCGAGCTGAACAAGCTCCTTGAGACGGGCTACAAGCCTTCCCATGTGTACTCGTCGCTCGCGTTTCTCCTGTGGGAGGACGGCGACATCGACGCGTGCATCGCGCATTACAAGAAGGCGATAGAAATTGACCCGAACAACGCGACCGCGCTCAACGGCTTGGGGTACGTCCTTGCGAGCGAGAACAGGGATCTTTCTGCGGCGCTGTCGTACTGCAAGAAGGCGCTTTCCCTTGAGCCGCAGTCTCCGGCGTGCATGGATTCCCTCGGGTGGGTTTACCTCAAGCTCGGTCTCATGAACGACGCGTTCCGCTATCTGAACCAGGCGCAATCGCTCCTTCCCGACAGCGAGGAGATTGCCGCTCACATACGGATGGCGCAGGAGCTGAGGTGAAGCAGGTGTTGAGAAGGAAACAATCAAAAATGGCAGGCGAAAATAAAAAAAATTCATCAGTAATCAGGAACATTGCCGTTGCGGGAATCGCTCTTTCGCTCGGCGCTTTTTTTCCGAATTCCCTTGCGGCGCAGTCCGGGGCGTTCAGCAGCGAGGCGGCGCTGAGCCGTTCGGAGACGGGGGCGAGAAGCGCGGCTTCGGGGCTCGCCGACCAGGAATTCCGGCGCGGCGTCCAGGCGTACTACCGGGGCGCGTTCAACGATGCGGTCATGCAGTTCGAGAAGGCGCTTTCGTATCTTCCCGCGGAGAACATCATCCTCGACTGGCTCGGGCGCTCGTATTACCGGGCCGGAATCGAGGGCGCCGCCCTCCAGCAGTGGCAGTTCGCGTCCGATTCGGGGTACGGCGGGCTTCTCCTCAAGAACAGGATTGACATCGTGCGCGAGCGGCGCGTCACGGACAACCGCTACGATTCGCCCGTCCGCTATACCGAGGCGGGAAGCTATTCCGGAATCGCCGGCGACGACGGGAAGACGCTCGTCTTCAGCCAGCCAGTCTCCGTCCTGCCGAACGACGACGGCACGGCGTGGGTTCTCGCCTACGGCACGAACGAGCTTGTCAGGATAGACGTGAACGGGCTTGTCGTGACGAGGACGGGCGGGCCGCTCAACGGTTTCGACAGGCCGATGGATTTGATACGGCTTTCCGGCGGGAACCTGCTCGTCTCGGAATTCGCCGGCGACAGAATTTCCGAGCTGAGCCCCGGCGGCAGGTTCGTCCGCTCGTTCGGGCACAAGGGGCGCGACGTCGGCGGGATGATTGGCCCGCAGTACATGGCGGAGGACGAGGACGGGAACATATACGTCTCCGATTTCGGGAACGCGCGCGTCGATGTGTTCGACAAGGACGGCGAGCCGCTGTTCAGTTTCGGGGACATGAAAAGCCGCACTGGCGGGTTCTCCGGGCTGAAGGGGCCTACCGGAATCGCCGTCGTCAAGGGCAGCGTTTACGTCGCCGACAACGTCACGGGCGCTGTGTATCGGTTCGACACCGCGGGGAACTTCATATCGCTTCTTTGCCGGGAGAAGACGTTCGTCCTTCCCGAATCGATGAAGGCGTGGGGGAACTACCTCATCGTCTGCGACAGGAACAGGGTCTTCTCCGTCGATTGCGAGACTGGCGCGCTGTTCGAGAACGTCAGCACGGGAAATGCTCCGTCGCGCGTGACTTCGGCCGTGCCCGACGTCAACGGAAACATCCTCGTGACGGATTTCACCTCGAACGAGGTGTTCGTGATGAGCAAGATGAGCGAGCTTGTCGGCGGCCTTTTCGTGCAGATTGAGCGCGTCGATTCCGACAAATTCCCGAAGGTCACGCTCGACGTGAAGGTCGAGAACAGGCGGCGGCAGAGCATCGTCGGTCTCAAGGGGCTGAATTTCCGCGTGACGGAGAACGGCGCGAACGTCGCCGACCTCAAGCTTGAGGGTGCCGCCTACGCGAACGAATTCGCCGACATAACGCTCGTCCTCGACCGCTCCGAATACTCGGCGGGAGATGCCGGGGTCGAGGCGATGGAGACGGCCGTCCGCGAGATTGCCGCGTCGATGGATTCCGGCGTTCTCCGCATAGTCAGCGCGGGCGCCGTTCCTGTGGTCGAGTACGAGGGCGCTCCCGCCGGCGTCGCGAAATTCACCTGCGCCGCGCTGAAGACACCCGTCTCGAAGAACGTCTCGCTCGACCTCGCGCTCCGCCTTGCCGCGAACGGGCTTATAAACGCCGAAAGCAAGCGCGCCGTCATTTTCATAGGCGGCGGGAACGTCACGCAGGGCGCGTTCGGGAAGTACAGCCTGTCCGACCTTACGGCGTACTACAACAACAACTCGATATCTTTCGCGACAATCCTCCTCGAGAACGCGTCCGCGGCCGATGAGATTGCCTTCATACGGGAGAACACGGAGGGCGGCGAGTATTATGTCTACCGCTCGCAGGGGCTTTCCGGCGTCGTGTCCGACATCGTCGGGATTCCGTCCGGGATTTACCGGCTTTCGTATACGTCGGCGCTTCAGACCGAATTCGGCAGGAAGTACCTTCCCGTCGAGGTGGAGACATACCTCATGAACAGGAGCGGAAGGGACGAGACGGGATATTTCGCCCCGCTGCAGTAAAGTCCTCCGCGATTTTGGGAAGCCATGCCGCACGGCATGGCTTTTTTTCATGCTGAACGGTTCCCGTAAAATCCTTTTCCGCCTTTTCCTAGAACCGGAGCGTGAATCCCGCCGTCGCGCTCGCGCCGAGTGTCGCGCTCGTTCCCCATGTCGATTCGTATGACAGCGCCAGCGACGTGTGCATCGTGATGTTTTTTCCGACTTTCGTGTCGACGGAATGCGAGCAGCTGGCGGCGTATTTCCTCACGGGGCTTTTTTTGGACGATGACGGGGACGTGCTTCCCGCCTTGAAGGAGAGCGAGTCTGTCTTAGTGTTCTCCGTCCGTATCGTTCCGTCCGCGACTCCTCTGAACAGGAGCGACGCGATTGCCTTCGTGAGCGATTTCCCGCTCCGCCGCTTCCATGATGCGGAAACCGAGACGCTCCAGTCGTCGCGCCCCTCCGCGCTTCCCTCCGCCGCCGCGCTTACCGAGTCCGTCCCGTTTATCAGTATGCTCGGCCGTATCGATGCCGCCGCGGAAAATGATGCGCTTCCCGGGTCTTCCCGCGGGATTTTTGCCGAGAGCGAGACGGATGAGCGGAATTCGTCCTGCTCATACCAGCCGAAAATCGGGATTAGGCCGCTTTTCCCGAATGCGTTCATGAACGAATTCCCGATTTTCAGCCCCGCCTTGTAGATGTCGCTTTCCGAATCCTCCGCCCTGATGTTCCTCGTGACGGAAATCTCCGCGCTTGTCGGGAGCAGCAGGCTTTCCGCCGTCGCCGAGAATGCCCGCTTCCAGCCGAGCGCGCACGATGCCGTGTAGAACGCCGCCGTGATTTCCCCGCCCGCGTTTTTTGCCCCGGACACGATTTTTTTCGCGCTTGGGGAAAACAGGCCCGCGGGCGATACGAGCGGTATGAGCCCCGCCTTCCTCGAAAGCGCGCGCGCAAGGAGCGAGGCGTCGTCTGCGTGCGCTTTCATGTCCGCCTCCTCCGTTCCCCCGAATTCGTGCTTCGCGGACAGCGTGAGCGTGTGCGCCCCTGCCGAGAGCGGAACCGAAATCGATGATGCGGTCGTGTCCGAGAATTTCGACGACGATTTGTGGACGGCCTTTGTCGACGCGGAGAAAGCCGGGCGTATGGCGATTCCCGCCGCCGTCAGCCCCGTCCGCGCGGAAAAAGACGCCGACAAGTCCCTCCTCGTGGCGCCGGCGCTTCCTGTGGAGAACTGCATCGCCGTTGCCGAGGAATAGGAGGACGCGTAGCTTCCGGTCTCCGCCGTCCTGAACGCGCTTGAGGTCGCCGATGTTTTTTCTGAAAGAGATGCCGCCGCAGAAACCGACGACGATTTTCCCGCGAATTCCGCCTTCATCGACGCATTCTGCCGCATCGCAATCGTGTCCGCCGATGATGACAGCGAAATCCCCGCACTCATAGCGCCTTTTTTCAGCGACAGCGAGTCGTCCTTCGATGAGGCGCGCGATTCCGAGTCGAGCGAGAACGATTCGCTTGCCGAGATTATGCCGAGCAGTGGGGACGCGGTGGCGATTTTGTGGGAGGCCTGCGTTATTTTTCCTGCGCCCGGCGATTTTGCCGCCGCCGCCTCGAACCGTATGCCCGTTATGTCGATTCCTGCTTTCGCGCCCGCGCCGACCGACGCCCCGTCCGATGTGAGCGATAAGTCCGACGACAGCGAGGTGTAGGCGTTGGCGAGAATCTCGGTTCCGCCCGCGCTGGCGATGGTTCCCTTCGCCTCGAATTCCGCCCGCGCCTTGTCGGCCGCCTCGAGGTGAGGTTCGGCGCCTTCGAGATGCAGCTCGTCTATCATGAGCGTTCCGCTTCCTGCGATTTTCGTTCCGTCCCCGGAAATCGGGGTCAGCGAAATCGCGATTTTTGACGGGACGACCGATTTGTCCGCCTCCGCCTCCGCGCCCTCCAGCTTTTCGCCGTCCACAAAAAGCGAGCTTTTGTCCAGGTCTACGGCGAATTCGTGCCAGCCGTCGCCGAGCGTGTCATATGACGAGCGGGGCAGCGCGAACCGTGCCGCGGTGTTTTTCGCGCTGTCCTCGAGCGAGACCGTCATCATCGTCCCGCCTTCCCCCGCGTTTTCCCCGAGCGCGCGCTCGTCTTCGAGAACGATTTTCGCGAATATGATTGCCCGCTTGTAGCCCGATATGTCCGTTCCGTCGAAGTAGCGCGCTATCCGTATCTCCGCGCCGTCCTCGTCGGTCGTTCCGCCGCCGTATTCCCAGGAGAATGACTGGACTTTGTTCGTCGAGCGGTTGAGGTCGGACACGCGGGCGGATTTGAGCGATGCGTCGGTGCGCGTCTCCGATGCGATTCTGGCGTCGCCGTCCGTGTCCGCCGTGAAATGCGAGCCGTGCAGCTCGTACGGGCCGACGAGAATCGTTCCCGAGACGCGCTTTTTCGACGTGACGATTATGCGCGCGTCGTGGTGTCCCGTCCTGGCTATTCCCGCGCGCTCCTCGTCCGTCAGCGCGACCGTCGCGACCTTCCATCCCTCGCCCTCGCCGAGCGTCCCGCACAGCCGGGAGATGCTCCACGAGGGGATGAGCGACGGGAATTCCTCGTCAATCGAGTCCGCCGCCTCCGCCCCGAGCTGGAGGTATATTTCGATTCCGTCCGCGCCCTCCGACTCGTTCTTCAGAGCGATTTGGAACGACGAGCATGACGCGAGCGACGAAGCCTCCTCAAGCTCGACTGCCGCCGCCGCCCAGAATTCGCTGCTTCCGTCCTCCATCTGCTCGGGGAAGCCGGTGAAGTCGAATTCGAGCGGAACAGCGTATCCCGAGATTCCCACGTCCTTGCGCGCCTTTCCGGCGCCGCCGCTCTTGAGCGACTCGTCGAGCTCCTCCCCGCCGATGACGGGGAGAATCCCTTCCGGGATGTCGTGCGCCGCGTCCTTTTCCAGGTATTCCGTGCCGTTCTCGTCGTCGTCCATCCCGAGAATGCGGAGGATTCCCGTCGTGTTCTCCGCCACGAGCGAGAGCGACGCCGAATTCCGTATCCTGAGATGCTCCGTGCTGATTCCTGCCCCTGCCGCCGCCGCGAGGAAGCCGGCCGACGCTCCGTCCGCGTCCGCGTATTCCTTCCCGTACGCGTAAGTCCACCGTCCCGCCGCCGATACGTCTGCTTTGAGGAACGGAAGGAATTCCTTCTCGATTCCCGCCCCGAACGACACGGAGCCTTCGTCGGTGTCCCCCGAATTTTCGAGCCATTCAGCATGGATTCTGTCGCCTGCCGATACGGGCGACTGGAGCGAAATCGTCCCCGTGTCCGCGTCGAATTCTGCTCCATGCTCGAGGATTCCGTTCCGGTAGACTCTGACCGTCCCCGCGATTGCCGATGTCCCTATCGAAAGCGATTTCACGGGGCTGAGCGTCCGCGACAGAAGCGTGTTGTCGTTCGCTGAATTGGGCGCGTCCCCGTAGCCGAGGTATATGCCCGGGTTCGTCCGCGCGAGCGGGAAGCGCGCCGAAGCCGTAGACCCGTCGCCGTCCTTCGCCGACACGTCCGCGTAGCTGTGCCCCTCGTCGAAGAATTCTCCGCCCGTGTCGTCCTCCGAAATCTCTGCCTCGAACGACGTGTCCGCAATCTCCGTCGATGACGACGCGACGAACGCGTCTGATGGCGGAGTCGTGCCAAGGTCGTACCGCGACGCGTCCCAGAACGGGGAGAACCCGTCCGGGCGCTGGAGGAAGAGAACCGTCGTCCCGCCAATCTCGCCGAGGTAGCCGGAGATTCCGTCCGTCTTCGCGAACGAGAATCCCGATATGTCCCGCCCGAACCATTCCTCCGTCTCTTTGAGGAATTCCTCGATTGCGGCTTGTTCCGAGCCGAGCGCGCCGTTCCTGAACGACACCGCGACTGCCGGGAACCGTCCGCTTTTCTTTCCCGCGCCGGCATCCCGCGCTATCAGCATCCGTTTCTCACGCGCCGACACGACGAACTGCGAGGCGCTGAGCTTTTTGTAGGAAAGCCCGTCGCTGCCGCTCTCTCCGCCGTCCGCGCTCTCGACGAAAACGCCGTCCACCATCGACGAAAGCCCAGCCGACGGGATTGTGAACGACGCTCCGGTCAGCCAGTTTTCGAGGGAGGTCTTAGACGTCACCGCGGAATTCATCCCGAACCAGTCGGCCGTCTCCGCCTCGACGAATTCGTACCGCAGCGCGAAGTCCCCCCGCCATCCGTCGCCCGCAAAATGCCCCATGATTCCCGGCGCCTCGTTCGCGCCTCCGCCGATTCCGTTCCCCGTCTCGCTGACCGAATACGTGTCCGGGAATGTGATGCCCCTGTTCGATACTTTTATTTCCTTGATTGCTCCGTCGCCCCGGAATCCCGCCGAGACGGTGTTCCTGTCGAATCCGTCCGCGAACGACGCGTCGAAAAACCAATGCCCGTCGTAGAGCGCGTGCATGTCGAGGTCGACTTCCTGCGTAAGGGCGGGGGAGGAAAGCTCCGCCTCGGGCGCAGTCCCGAACCCGAACGTCACCGAGCCGCTTCCCGTGACGAGGCTTTTCCAGAAGCCCTCGACGCTTATCTCGGCGGTCTTGCCTTCCGAGCCGATGTCGAACGAAATTCCGCCGCCGTCCTCGCTCGGATGCGCCCGGGAATGCGCGGCTCCGAGCAGCACCGCGGCGGCGGCCATGATTTTACGGGCTTTTCGCGCGTTCCTCATCGCTTTCCCTGCACGCGCACCGTTTTCCTTTCCCGCCTGAACGTGCCGTCCCCGCAGTCGTATATCGCCTCGACCGTGACGAACGACGAGAGCGCCGACGATGACGCGTAATCAATCGTTATCGACCGAGGCGGCATGTCCGGGATTACGAACGCGATTTCGTCCTTCGCCGTTATCGTGTATCCGTATGTCGATTCGTATATCGGGATGACCTCCTCGCCGTCGCTCCGTATCGAAATCTTGTATCGTACGGCGTCCTCCTTCGATTTTACGGCGATGTGGTTCGTGCTCATCCCCCAGAACGTGTCCTCGACGACGCTGAACGAGAACGTCCTGTTGTCGCGGTCGGCGATTATCGTGGCGGGCTTTTCGGTGTCCCGGTAGAACCGCTCCGAGACTTTTTTCGACGAGAACGCGAAGACCGCAATAAGGGACAGGACGAGCGCGATTCCGTTCCAGACCGTGCGCAGCGTCGGGTGGCGGCTCATTCCGGAAATGATGTTTATGCGCACGAGGATTTTCTGCCACATCATGTGTATCGGGAACAGTGCGAGCGAGAGGATTACGTTCTCCGCGGGCGTGCAGAATATCGCCCGCTCCAGCGTCTCCCGTTCCGCGCTGCCTATGAGCGATGCTATGTACGGCGCGAACGGCGCCATCATCGCGGCAAGCCATACCATTATCCAGAAGGAGCGCCTTGCCGGGCGCGACGCGAAAATCAGTATGTATTCGATTCCGAACGAGATGAAGAAAAGGATGTCTATCGCGCTGAAAATGAATATGTTCAGGATTGCGACGAACGAAATCATGTACCCGAAAATGAAGGCGTCAATCGGGAGGTGGATTTTCTCGAGAACCGCGAAATAGGCTGAGATGACGAGTATCGAGGCGCAGATTTTTATGGACATCAGGTGGATCGGGTTCATTCCCGGGAGGAGGCGCGCCGACTCCGCGGCTTTCTGCCCGAGGATGACGGACGAGAACGAGAGCGCGAGCGTAAGCGGAATCATGTACCACGCCTTGAGAAATTCCCGCTTGTACCGCGCGCCCGCCTTCCCGAGGAAGGAAAGCCCGCAGAGCATGAGCAGGCTGAGCGCGGCGACGGATATCGCGAGCGTGATTATCGCGCTTTCCCCGATGACGAGCGTCCCGAATTTTGTCGACGTGTCGATTATCAGGTAATGGACGTCCCATTCTTCCGTCCCTCGCGCGTCGAACGACTCCGCTATTTCCGCTATGAAGCCGAGCTGCTTTCCGTCCTGGAGCGCGACCTCTATCGCGGGGATGTTCCATTTGATGAATTCGCCCATCCGCTTCCCTCCGCGGATAAGACCGAGCCGGTACAGAGAGAGTAACCGGTGCTCGAGTTCCGGTGCCTGGCCGTCTTTCCTCATCGCGTCCGTCACGAGCTTTGCGAGCCACGACGGGGATGCGGAGCCGACGCTTCCCGTTTTTATCGACGCCGCTCCGCCCGCCCCGAAATCGAGCGCGACCGCAAACATCGTGTCGTTGTCGTCGACCTCCGACGCGAACCGCTCCGTCCCGTATTCTCCGCCTTTCGCCTCCCCGTTGCCGTCGAGGGCGGCGCAGAGAATCCTCACGTCCGCGTTCCTTTTCCGCCCGTCGAGGTCCTTGAGAAGCCTTGTGAACTCGCCCGCAATCGTCGGGATGTCCCGCTGCCGGATGTCGACGACCATCGTGCTTCGTCCGCCGCCCGTCACCGCCTCCTCTGTCCTCGGGAAATCGACCGTTATGTTGTACGCGAACGTGTCCAGGCCCGTCTTCGCGAGAGGCTCCTTCGCCGCCCTCCCGCCGAAGCCGCCTTCCGCTATTATCGAGAGCACCTCGTCGGAAAGCGCCCGCCCCGATAATGCAGGTTCGCAGCGGGCGGCAGTCCGCAATGACGATACGGCGACAAGGAGCAGAAGCGTTATCAGGCGAGAAAAGCGCATGTTTTTAGGATATAATTTGTTTGTTTACAACGCAAGGGGCTTGCTCTATAATAGAAAATAGAAAAAAAACGGAGTGAAAATGGAAACGGGAAAAAAATTCAGCCTTGAACTGCCGTTGAAGGTAATCCTGACCGAGGACGGTACTTCTTATTTTATCAGCAACAACAAGAAACTTACCCATTTCAGGCTTGCGGACAATGTTGAGGAGGTTGGCATTTCGCTAAATCCGTTTTCACCGCAAACAATCCAGAACATGATAATGAAGGACTTCATCTCGAAAATCGAGATTTCCATGGCGGAATTCGTGTCCGTGCGGCAGAGCGTCATGGATTTGTCCAAGCTCATTGTGTTCTCGATTCTGTACAAGCAGTTCGACAGGAGCCTGTACGCAGAGATTATAAAATGCGATTGCGTCGCGAAATACAACCGCGCGAACCCGAAGAACCTCATCGACGAGAACACGAAGCGTTCCTCTTCTCAGCTCCGCCCTATAATCGAGAAGGGCAGGAGCCGGATAAAGCTCATAAAGGACGTCATCCTCAAGCCGGTCCGCGAGGCCATCGTCTCCAACCGCGACTATTCCCCGCAGGAGCGCAACACGTACCTCCTCATGGTCGAGAAATTCCTCGACAGGCTCAGCCTCATGAACTGGTACGTCATAATGCTCTTCTTCCAGAAGGACGGCTTCGAGAAGATAAACATCGCGATACGCCATCTTCTCCAGGAGTACATGGAAAAGTCCCGCGTCGCAGACGACATCTCGCTCCTCATAATGGAGCTCGTCACGAACAGCGAGAACAACAACCTGAAAAAGGCGGCGGACACGCTCTACAACGGTGTCGAGGACACGAACGCCATGCTCTACGACCCGGAAATCCGCGAGAAGCTGTTCGCGGAGCTTAAGAAGAAGGGCAAGCTCGTCACCCTCTCGTGGAAGCTCGGCGGCGGCTCGACTGCAATCGGGAAGCAGGGCAGGCTGCAGATAATCCTCTACAACAAGAGCGCCGAATTCCAGGAGATGAAGGAGAACATCGCCGACAAGATGGCGACCGACACGAAGAAGCGCACTATTGTCGATTTCTACCGCGAGCTTCCCGACGGCGAGGAGGGGCTCGGGATGATGTACTTCTCGTACCTTGACGAATCGTGCAAGAAGGTCAACGTCAAATTCGAGTCCATCGTGAACCAGCTTTCGTCGAACGATTTGACGGTCATAAACCTCATATTCAATTTCTGATGGCGCGTCGTCTTTTTGCGGCGGGAATCAGGAGCGTTTTCAGAATCATCGGTGTCGCGTCCGTCGTGGCGTCCTCGCCGGTGATTTTTTCGTGCTCGGACGCAGAGCCGGAAATCGCGGAGGTTCAGCCGTCGCTCGTGCTCGACTATGCTTCCGCGGGCGCCCTTCCGAGCGCGTCGCTTTCCGTTTTCCTGCGGATTTCCGGAAACCCGCGTCGCGCGTCGTCCTTTTCCGTCAGGCGCATAGCCGGCGAGGGCGAGATTCCCCTTGAGTGGTTCGTCGGCGAGCCTGATTCGTATCTGACGGACAAGGATTCGTTCGTCTTCAAGCGGAATCTCCGCGTTCCTCCTGTATCGTTCCGTTCCGACGGCACCCCCGCACGTATCCCCGAGCCGGTTCCTCGCGGGAAGTACGAGGCGACGTATGCCGACGATGCGGGCGGGGAGGTGAGCCGCCCGTTCACCGTCTCCTATGACGAGCGTCTCCTTTCGGCGACCGATTCGGACGTCCGGGGCATCCTTGGAAAAACGACGGAGTACGTCGCGCTCTACGCGGAGGACCGCTCGCTCGTCTTTTTCGGGAAGGCGAAGGGCGACTGGACGAGCGCGAGGAACATAACGAGGGATTACAAGCAGGCGGTTTCGATGAGGACGGTTCTTTTTACGGCGGGAAACAAGGTCGTGTGCCTTCTTCCGCCGTCGGCAGTGGACAAAGAGGGCTGACTCGTTCAGAATCGCTCGGACGGCGCATTTTGCGGCAACCTGTTCCGGGGGCTTGTTTTGCGTTTGCCATGCTGAATGTTTTTCGAAAAGAAAGCATGTTTTCGGCATCGATGTGTTTTCGTGCGCGGATTCGGAACGGAAATGCAAGTCATGTATCCGCCGGAATTCGGGCAGGGCGTATTTTTTTATGGATGGAGCTTATTTAAGATGGACAGCGAGAGCAACAAAAACGATGAGGTCGCGGCAAATGGATTCCGCCGCGAGGTGAGGACGTTCGTCCTGCGTGCAGGGCATTTTACGAATGCCGAGAGGAAGGACTACGAGGAGCTGCTTCCCGTGTGGGGAATCGGCTACGACAAGGATTCCGTTCTCGATTTCAGGAAGGTTTTCGGGAACGACAATCCCGTCGTCATTGAAATCGGGTTCGGGATGGGGCGGGCGACCGCCATAATCGCGGAGAACAACCCCGACATAAACTATCTCGGAATCGAGGTGCACAAGCCCGGAATCGGCAAGCTCCTCGGCGAAATTAGGGAGCGGAACCTCAAGAACATTCGGATAATCGCGCACGACGCCATGGAGGTCATCTCCGATATGGTCGCCGACGGCAGCGTCGATGCGTTCCACATTTTCTTTGCGGACCCGTGGCCGAAGAAGCGCCACCACAAAAGGCGCCTCGTCCAGCGGCCGAGAACGGAGCTGCTTTCGAGGAAGATGAAGGCGGGCGGATACCTCTATTTCGTGACGGACTGGCTTCCGTATGCGGAATTCGCGCTCGAGGAGCTTTCGCTTACGGATGGACTCCGGAACAAGTTCGACGGCTTTGCCCCCCATCAGGAGTGGCGGCCCGAGACGCGGTTCGAGCAGAAGGGCGTCGACGCGAACCGCGTAATCAGCGAGCTGATGTTCGAGAGGAGGTGAGCGATGGACTTGTTCGGCGAGGACGGAATCGAGGGGCGGATACTGGAGCTTGAGGGGCTGATTAAGCGGTATCAGGATTCGTATTACAACGGCGAGGCTGAGATAACGGACGCCGAATTCGACGCTTTGTGGGACGAGCTGAAGTCCCTCAACCCGTCGAATCCGGTCTTCTCCCGCGTCGGCGCGGACAACGGCTCGTTCGCGAAGGTGCGCCACCGCATGCCGATGGGAAGCCAGGAGAAAGCGGCGGAGGACGGGCAGTTCCTCAAGTGGGCATCGGCGCATAAATATGACGAGTACCTCGTCGAATACAAGCTTGACGGCGCGTCCCTTGAGCTGCAGTACGATTCGGGCGTGCTCGTCAGGGCGGTGACCCGCGGCGACGGGACAATCGGCGACGATATCACGCAGAACGCGCGGAAGATGGGCGGCGTCCTCCCCGAGCTTTTCGGCAGGGACGGGGAGAGAATCGCCTTTACGGGTGCTGTCCGTGGCGAGGTCATAATGCGCCATTCCGTGCACGACTCCCTGTACGCGGACAAGGCGAACTGCCGCAACGCCGCCAACGGTCTCATGAAGCGGAAGGACGGTTCCGGAAGCGAGAACCTGAACCTCATCGTATACGACGCGCTCGCGACCGATGGGGAGGGGAATCCCGCCGACAATCCGTTTTCTGACGAGGTCGGGAAGATAGAGTGGCTCGCCTCGTGCGGATTCGATGTCGTCCACCTCGAGGTTCTTCCCGACGCCGATTCGGTAATCGCTTATCGCGCGCGCGTCTCGGAGATGCGCTCCTCGCTCGAATTCGACATAGACGGGCTTGTGGTGAAGGAGCGGCGCATCGATTTTGAGGATGCGAGGCGCACGAGGCCGGACAGGCAGATTGCGTTCAAATTCGGGCTTGAGGAGGCGGTGACCGTCCTTCGCGACGTCGAATGGAGCGAATCTGGCTCGACGTACACGCCTGTCGGTATTTTCGACGGCGTTCAGCTCAACGGGACGACCGTCCAGCGCGCGAGCCTCGCGAACCCGGACACGATGAGGCGTCTTGGAGTTAAAATCGGAAGCCGCGTCGTCGTCGTCAAGCGCGGGGAGATAATCCCGAAAATTGAGGGCGTGGTCGGTTCCTCGGACGGATGCCGCGAGATTGTTTTCCCGTCCGTGTGCTCCTCTTGCGGCGCTCCGCTCGTCGATGCGGGGACGCGGCTCTTCTGCCCGAACCAGGGCTGCCCGAAGCGTGTCCTCCACCGGCTCCAGAAGTGGATTTCCGTGGTTGACATTCGCGATTTCGGCGACACGCTCATCCGCTCGCTTTTCCGCGACGGCGTCGTGAAATCCGTCTCCGACATTTATTCGCTTTCCGTCGAGAAGCTCACGCCGTATTTCCTTGACGAAAATTCCGTGGGGAAGAAGGATTCGCTCGGCGCGCGGAAGGTTTTCGACTCCATTCAGGCGCACAGGAAAATGTCGCTTCCGGCTTTCGTCGCCGGGTTCGACATCGAGGGCGTTGGCGAGACGGTCGTCGGGAAACTTGTCGATGCCGGGTTCCCGACGCTCGACTCCCTCCTTTCCGCGTCTCCGGACGATTTCTCTGCCGTCCACGGTTTCGCCGAAATAATGGCGAACGCGGTCGTCGAGGGGCTTTCGGAGAACAGGGCGGAGATGGAATCGCTCGTCTCGTCCGGGACGATAGAGATTTCCGGCTCGCTCGGCGCGCCGCTTCCCCTTTCCGGGAAGTCGTTCTGCTTTACGGGGGAGCTCCGCTCGATGAAGCGCGCGGAGGCGGAGGCGCTCGTGAAGGCGGCGGGAGGCTCGTGCAAGTCGTCGGTGACGAAGGATTTGTCGTATCTCGTGACGAACGACAAGGAAAGCGGCTCTTCGAAGAACGCGAAGGCGGCGAAATACGGCGTGAGCGTGATAGACGAGGACGAGTTCATGAGCCTCGTGAAGCCGTCATGCTGAAATCCACCGTAAAAGTACGGTTCGCGTCCCTGCTCGCGCTGGCAGTGTTCCTCGCGTTCGGGGCGTTCTACATATTCACGTTCGTTCGCTGCTTTTTCGCCGCCTCCGTCGTGCAGGATTTTTCCGCGCGGACGATTATGCGGATTGTCATATACGGGACGAGCCGCGAGACGGTGAGCGCGCGCGTCGCTCTTGTCGACACTTCCGGACGCGAATTCGCCGTGCTCGACCGCTCGTGGTCGGGGCAGAATTTGTGCGTGGAATTCTCAAGCGCGTCTTTCGGCGGGAAGAAAATCCAGTTCCCCGTGCGGGTGTATTCTGAGCAGTACCTGCAGTTCGGGAAGACGAGCGTCTACAAGGGGACGAGGCTCGCACGCTACTACCTGTACGACGGCATTTGCGCGTTCGTGTCGGAGAAATACCCTCGGCCCGTCCGCCGCGCGCTCGGCGCGCTCGGATACTTCGCCGATTTCCAGTCTACGAAATTCCGCTCGCGCTATTCGGAGACGAGCGTCATGAATCTGTCGGCGCTCGTTCCCGGGGAGACGTACGATATCGTGACGGATTCTACGGGTTCCTTACGGCTTCTTCGAATGTGAAGTCGCCCGTGAAGAAGTCGGGGCTGACCGCCTCCATGTTGAGCCGCATCTCCCAGTGGAGGTGCGGTCCCGTCGCAAGGCCCGTCGCCCCCGAGAGCGCAATCTGCTGCCCGGCGGAAACCATGTCCCCGACGCCGACGTCCATCTTCGAAAGGTGGTAGTAGAGGCTGTAGAGCCCCGGCAGGTGTTCGATTACAATCGACCAGCCCGTCGTTATCCTCATCTCGGCAAGTACGACTTTTCCTGCCGCGCATGAACGGACCTTGCTTCCGGTCGGGATTCCGTAGTCTATCCCGTAGTGGAGGCTCGTGGATGATTTCCCGTTGGAGTAGGCGAAGATGCGCCTGTCCGCGAAGAAAGAAGTCCTTCTCGTCGCGCCCGTCGGCGGGAGCATCGGCGCGAGCGAGAATACGTCCGCGTCCGTCCGCGTGCCGAGTATTTTGTTCAGCTTGCTTATCTGCCGCCACCGCTCGTCCGAGTCGTTCGTCTTTATTGCCGTGTTCGCTGCGTCGAGCTGTATCGTCTCCTTGACGAATTCCTTCGCGACGATTTCTATCGGCATCATCGCGGGAGAAATCTCCGCCCCGCCTGCAGTAAGCCGCGCCGTCGCCGTTCCCTTTCCTGCCGAAAGATACGACGAGAGCGGGATGCCCGCAAGCGCCATCCGCCTTCCTCTGCCGCTGGAGTCGGGAACCTCGTAGAATTCCGCAGTGCCGACTTTCTTTCCGTCCTTCTCGAATTCCAGGCTCCCCCCGATTTTCCCGGAAGGCGCGTTCTCCCCGAGCGCGAGCCTGACGAAAACGGCGTCGCCCGGGCATACTTTCCCCTGCCACCATGCTGTGACGCCCGCGCCGCTTCCGCTCCTCGCGGGGAACGTCGCCGTCTCCGCTCCGGCCGGCAGAACCGCCAGCGCGAGAGCGAGCGCCGATGACAGCCATCGTATTGCCGACATCCTCATCGTCTCCTCCTTATGCGCCCGCGCGCCTTATGTCGATTATTTTCATCTGCGGCGTCGTGTTCCCGTTGTAGAAATTCCGCTCGACGTTGTAGATGACGTCCACGCAGTCGCCGACGGAGAAATCCTTGTCGAGCGATTCCGCGCCGTTCCACAGAAGCGCCGGCCATTTCGTCCTTCCGCAGTCGAACGTCAGCTTGAGATGGCGCGATTCGGGCTTGCCGAATTTCTTCGCGTCCGATATCCGGAGCGAGCGGCTCATGAAAATCAGCCCGGCGTTCTCCTCCCCGTACGGCTCGAACCTGTCGATGACGGTGAAAATGTCGAATTCGTCCGTGTCGAGGTAGCGCTGCGGAAGCTCCGCGTCTATGTCGAACGTCTCGGTGTCGTCGTCTGACAGCTTTATGGACGGGACGAATTTTTTGACGGCGGAGAGGAATTCGTCGAGCCTCGATTTCTCGAAGCTGAACCCCGCCGCGTAGTCGTGCCCGCCGTGGCTTATGAAAAGCCCCGGCTTACCGTCCTTCGCGCCCTCCTTGTCGAGCGCGTCGAGGAACGCCGTCGCGTCGAACGAGCGGCAGCTCCTCATCGAGCCGATTGCCGTCCCGTCCACGAACGTCATTGCCATCGCCGGGACGTTGTATGCCGAGACGAGCTTTCCCGCGAGAATGCCGGAGACGCCGCGGTTTATCCGCTCGTCGACGATGACGCAGAGCTTTCCGCCGTTCGCGTCTATCGACTCCTGCGCCTTCGGGTTCCCGTATTCCCACGCGTCCGCGCCGAACTGCTTGCGCTCGTTGTTCATTGCGATAATCCTGTTCGCGATCGAGATGCGCCGGTCGCTCTCCTTTTCGGTGAGCAGCCCCAGCCCGATTTCCGGCTGCCCGAGTCGTCCCGTCGCGTTGAGTGCGGGGTTTATGTTCCACGAAAGGTCGGTGCTGGTGATTGTCCGCCCCTCGGACAGGAGCCCCGCGAGCGCTAGAAGCTCCCGGAGCCCTTCGCGCGCGTTGCCCGCGTTTATCGAGGCGATTCCGCGCCTGACGAAAATCCTGTTCTCGTCCACGAGCGGCATGATGTCCGCGAGGGCGGCGAGCGCGACGAGCTGCAGGTCTCGCTCGTTCTCGTTCGAGAATTTCTTTGTCGCGGATATGCTGTGGTACGTCACGAACAGGTTGAAGAATCCCATGATGTCCGAGTCGAATTCCGGGTTGTAGAGCGCGATTTTCGAGCGCGCGCGCAGCTCCCGGAGGGAAAGCTTTCCGCGCTCGGGCCAGACGCGCATAATCTCGTCACGGAAATCGGCGAAGTTGAAGCTGTCCGTCCCGAATATCGCGCTGAATTTCGCCTTGTCCCAGATGTATATGTGCTGGTTCCGCAAAATGTTCGGCAGCTCCGTCTCCATAATCGACTTTCCCTGCGGTATGCGCACGCTGAACGTTCCCCTCTCCGTGAGGTTCTTCGTCCTTATAACGTCCACCACGCAGTCCCCGCCTGTAACGTTCGCGTCGAGCAGCGCGATTTCCATCCCGTATATCGGCTCCGCGAGCGCGAACCGGAGCGCGCTGACGACCTTGTACGCGACGGCGCAGCCCGATATGTCCTTGAACGGGTATCCCGAGTCCTCGCACTTCGGGTCGATTATTATCGCCGGCTCGGGGAGAACCTCCGGAGGGTTGTGGTGGTCGAGGACGATGACTTCCATTCCCTTTTCCGTCGCGTACGATATCTCGCTGACGTTGGAGATTCCGCAGTCGACCGTTATGATGAGCGCGCCTTTCCCGCGCTTGAAGTCCTCCTCCACGGCTGCCGCGAAGTCGTCTATGGCGCCCATGTTCAGCCCGTACGGGTCTGCGCCCGCCGGAAGCCTGTATGTGACGTCCATCCCGAGCGACGTGAGGAAGTCGTGCAGGACCGTCGTCGACGTGATTCCGTCAACGTCCCTGTCACCGAATATGAGGACCTTCTCGCCCTCGTCCTTTGCCTGCAATATCCTGTCGACGACCTCCTCCATGTTCTTGAACAGGAACGGGCTGTGCATGAACCGCTCGTTGTCCTCCATGAAGAATTGGACGTCCTTTCCCTCCGTGATTCCGCGGCGGGCGAGTATCGAGGCTGTGAGCGCGTCTATTCCGTACTTCGCGTTCAGCCCCGCCACAATCTCGCGCGGAACCTGCTTCTTGTTCCAGTTTTTCATTTGTGCAAAAATCCTTGGTTTAAGTCCGCCCCGTCCGGCTCCCCGTGCGGAACGGACATCCTTGTCGATTCCGGGATGAAAATCCCGCCTTTATTGTATGATTTTGAACACGAGCTCGTCTTCCTCCGGCTTTTCGGGGCTGTACGATATCGCCTCCGACTCGAGGAGCGCGACCGCGGGCGCGAGGCATTCCGCGTCCTTCCCGTAGACTTCGAGGATGAGCTCGCCTTTCCTCACCTCGGCGCCCGTCTTTTTGTGCATGACGATTCCCGCGTCGAAGCATACGTCGTCGGTCGCCTTGTTCCTTCCGACGCCGAGGTAGACTCCCGCGAGCCCCGTCTTGAACGCGTCGAGCGAGAGGAACCCGTCCTCTTTTGCCCTTACCTCCGCGCGGAATGGTGACCGCCGCGTGCCGATTTGCGCCATGAGCTTGTCGGCGTCCCCGCCCTGCGTCCTGACGTTCGCGAGGAACCGTTCGAGCGCGCGGCCGGACGAGACGGCATCCTTCTCCATCTCGATCGCCTCATCGCGCGTCTTCGCCTTTCCCGCGAGGAGAATCATCTCCGCGCCGAGCTGGTAGGTCAGCTCCATTACGTCGGCAGGCCCGTTTCCGCGCAGGCATTCGACGGTCTCCTCTATCTCGAGGAAATTCCCGACGGTGCGCCCGAGCGGGGTGTTCATGTTCGTTATGAGCGCGCTCGCCTTCTTTCCCATCGCCTTCGCCGTGTTGACGAGCGAGACCGCAAGCTCCTCCGCGTCCTTCTTCGTCTTCATGAACGCGCCCGTGCCGTACTTCACGTCGAAAACGAGCGCGTCCGCGCCCTCGGCGACCTTCTTCGAGAGAATTGACGCCGTGATGAGCGGGACGGACTCGACTGTCGCCGTCACGTCCCTGAGCGCGTACATCTTCTTGTCCGCGGGGACGATTTTCGGTGTCTGCCCCATCATGGCGAACCCGTCCTTCCGGATTCCCGCCTTGAATTCCTCCTCGCTGAGGAAGACGTTGAACCGCCCGCCGTCCTTCCCCTCAATCGACTCGAGCTTGTCGAGCGTTCCGCCCGTGTGACCGAGCGCGCGCCCGCTCATCATCGGATCCTTCACGCCGCATGACGCGACTATCGGCGCGAGCGGGAGCGAAATCTTGTCCCCGACGCCGCCCGTCGAATGCTTGTCCACGAAGACCTCGCCGTCAAGCCCTTCGATGGCGCCGTCGCCGTGGAGGTTTATGACGTCGCCGGAGTGGAGCATCGCGTCCGTGAGCGCGCCCGTCTCCTCGAAATCCATGCCGTTGAAATAAACCGCCATGAGGAACGCGCTCATCTGGTAGTCGGGGAGGGCTCCCGATACGTAGCTGTCGATGAGGAACCTGATTTCCTCGCCGGTGAGCTTCGTGCTTCCCGCGAGCGTTTTTTCCCCGTTCTTGTCGCGGATTGTGGTGCCGCGCTTTTTCATGATGATGTCGATTGCTCTCATTGTTTAATCCTCCCGTTTTTTGTTCCGTTCGTTTTGTTTTTGTCAGAAAATTCCCGCGCACGTCCTGAGCGTCGTGAAGCTCGTCCCGCAGACGCTTTCGAGTATCGCGATGCACAAATCCTGCGCCTCCCTGTAGACTTCCTCCGGCTCGCGCAGCGCCCGCGCTTCCCGCGGCGAGAGTCTCGCGACGGAGTCGAGGTAGCGCAGCGTCATGCCTGATACCGGCAGCGCGCTGTCCGATTGCGGGATGCTCCCGCCCTCAGCGCATCCGCGGCAGATGAAGCCGTTTGAGATGACGCTATATGATAAGGCATGGCTTGCGTTTTTTCCATCGCCGGACGAAAGCTCCTCTCCGCAGGCGGCGCAATACGACGTGTCGGGCCTTACGCCGAGGAGGTCGATGTACCTCCACATGAACCGCACCAGCCCGATTCTCGCCTCCCGCTCGTCGAAGAATTCCATTCCGTCGAGGAATCCGTTGAACAGAATCCAGGCGTCGCCCGGGCTCCCGGCGCAGTGCGTCTTCATCAGCAGCTCCGTCGCGAACGAGGAGGCGAGCATTTTGAAAAGGTTCTCCCTGAATGACGGATGGTAGCTCTTCACGTCGAAGTCGTTTATCTTCGCCGAGTGCCGCGCCTCGTCGCTCGTCATGTACATCGTCCCGGAGTTCATCGGCGATACGAGCGAGCGCAGGCGGCTCTTCGCCCCGCCGTAAAGCGTCGCGCTTGAAATCCCCTCGGGGGTGAGAATGGTCGCAATGTAGTTGCTCTCGCCCCTGACCTGAAGGCGGAGCACCGTCGCTTTTGTCGAAATGGTGCGCATTGCACAAATTTAGAGTTTTTCTCTTGAGGTGACAATAAAAAATCGCTATAATCGAAAAACATTTTTTAGGGAGAGCGATGATGATTTTTCCTTTGGAACAACTTGTGAAATTCACCGGCAACGTCTATGAGGCTACGGTAGCGGCCAGCAGACGGGCGTTCCAGCTTGCGATGGTGAAGGATCCCGTGCTTGAGCAGAACGGGAATTCGGGAAAGGTGGTGTCGGTCGCCGCACGGCAGGTTTTCGGTGCGCCGAACGCATCCAAGGTCTGCTACGAGAATGCCTCTCAGATTGAGAGCCGCTGAAAGTCAGGTTACTATGAAATGCGTCGCCTCGTCCGATTGACGAAGGTTCCGCTTTCGATAATAATAACCAAATCCAAAATCTAAAGAGTAAGGAGAGCCTTCCAATGCCTTGTGGAAAGAAAAGAAAGCGCCAGAAGATGGCAACTCATAAGCGTAAGAAGATGCTTAGACGCAACAGACATAAGAGCAAGTAAGTTCTTGTCTGATGTCTGACGGTTGAAGACCGCGAAAGTTGTAAAACTACGCGGTCTTTTTTTATGTTTGTTTCGATGTTTTCGGAGGTCGTTTACGATTCTTTCTACTATAAATTCCCCGGATGATTTGAAGAAACTGCCGAAGGAGCGGCTGCCTGAGCTGGCCGGGGAAATCAGAAGGAAAATCATTGAGGTTCTGGCAAGGAATGGGGGGCATCTTGCGAGCAACCTCGGATGTGTCGAGCTGACAATCGCGATTCACCGCGTGTTTGACAGCCCGCGCGACGCCGTAATATTCGATGTGAGCCACCAGTGCTACACGCACAAGCTCCTTACGGGGCGGTTCCGCGACTTTCCGTCGGTGCGCCTTCATGGCGGGATTTCTGGGTTCACGAAGCGGTGCGAGAGCTGCCACGATTATTTCGACAACGGGCACTCGTCCACCTCCATCTCGCAGGGGCTCGGGCTCCTTACCGCGTGGAACCTCGACGAGAAGAGCCGCGGCAGGAAGGTCGTCGTCGTCATCGGGGACGGCTCCCTTACGGGCGGGATGGCGTTCGAGGCATTGAGCCATGCGGGGCAGATTTCAAAAAACCTCATCGTCGTCCTCAACGACAACCAGATGTCCATTTCCGCAAACACGGGCGCGCTTTCCCGGACGCTTTCTATGTTCACGATGACGCGGAGTTACCAGCGGTTCAGGTATTTCATAGACGGGATTGTGGACAGGATTCCGTTTTCGGAGCATCACCTCGGGAAATTCATATTCCGCCTCAAGCGCGCCATAAAGGGGTTCTGCCTGAGCGTCAATTTCTTCACCGACTTGGGGTTCGAGTACGTCGGCCCTCTCGACGGCCACGACATGGACAGCATGGAGGAGGCGTTCCGGCGAGCCGCCATGCTCGACAAGCCCGTCGTCGTCCACGTCCGCACGAAGAAGGGAAAGGGGTACAGCCCCGCGGAGAACGACCCCGCAAGCTTCCACGGCGTGGGGCCGTTCCAGATAACGAACGGCGTCGTGGAGAAATTCGACTCCCTCAGTTTCACGGAAAGTTTCTCGAACGATATCGTGTCGTTCGCGTCGCGCGACAGCCGGATTGCCGCGATAACTGCCGCCATGAGCAAGGGGACGGGGCTCGACGCGTTCTCGAGGAAATTCCCGGAGCGTTTTTTCGACGTCGGCATCGCGGAGGAGCATGCCGTCACGTTCGCGTCGGGGCTTGCGCGGGGGGGGATGGTTCCCGTCGTCGCGATATACTCGACGTTCATGCAGCGCGCCGTCGACCAGGTCGTACACGACATCGCGATTCAGGGCGTCCACGCGGTCCTTGTCCTCGACAGGGCGGGCGTCGTCCCGAGCGACGGGGAGACGCACCAGGGGCTGTTCGACATAGCGCTTTTCCGTCCCGTGCCGAACCTTGTGATGATGTCGCCCGCCTCCGCGGCGGACCTGCGCGCCTGCCTAGAGTACGCGTTCGGCGCGGAGGCCCCCGTGATGATACGGTATCCGAAATCGTCATGCCCGTCGGAGCTTCCGTCGTTCTCGACGAAAATCGACGCGGGAAACGTCGGTCGCGGCATCTTCGTCCCGTGCGACGAATTCGAGCCGTCCCTTTCCGTCCAGTTCGACTGCGAGCAGCGTCCGCGGCAGTTCGGGAAGGTGCTCCTCGTCACGACCGGAGGCATGTACTGCGAGGTCCTTCAGGCGGCGAGGATTCTCCTTCAGGCGGGAATCAGGGCGGACATCTACACGCTCCGGTTCCTCAAGCCGTTCGACGTCGCCTCGTTCCGGGACGTGCTTTCCGGATTCGACGGCGTCGTTTTCGTCGAGGATGGGGTGCGCATCGGCGGAATCGGCGAATTTCTCTCGTCGGTCGCGTCGTCGTCCGGGGTCAGAAGCAGCGTGATGGCGTTCCCGGACAGGTTCCTTCCTCAGGGAACACGTGAGCAGATTTGCGCCGATTGCGGCATGTCCCCGAAAGACATAGCGCGTGCGGCTGGAATGATAGTTGGGGGTAGCAAATGGAGTTGAAATTGTCTGGCGGAAGGAGCGTCTCGACCGACCTTCCGGCGTTCGTCATGGGCATCGTGAATGCGACGCCCGATTCGTTCTGGAAGGAAAGCCGCGGCGGGCTTGGGCGCGCGCTTTCGCTTGTGGAGGATGGGGCCGACATAATCGACGTCGGCGGGGAATCTACGCGCCCGGGAAGCGGCTACATATCGGACGACGAGGAAATCCGCAGGGTCGTGCCCGTCGTGGAGGCGCTCAGGCGCGTCTCGTCCGTCCCCATATCGATAGACACGAGGAAACTTTCCGTGATGAAGGCCGCGTTCGAGGCGGGCGCCGACATCCTGAACGACGTCTCCGCGCTTGAGGACGACCCGCTTCTGGCCGACTTCGCGGCGGAGAAGAACATACCCGTAATCCTCATGCACAAAAGGGGGATACCGTCGACGATGCAGGACGACACGTCGTACGGGAACGCGTTCGCCGAGGTCGATTCGTACCTTTCCGCTCGGTGCGCCTTTGCCGAGTCCCGCGGAATCGCGCCGGAGAATATAATCGTCGATCCGGGAATCGGGTTCGGGAAGGACGACCGGGCGAATTTCTCGCTGATTTCAAGATGCGGCGAGCTGTGCGGCGGGCGGTACCGCATCCTCATGGCGCTGTCGAGGAAGTCGTGCATCGGGCGCGTCACCGGGCGCGATGAGGGCGGGCGCCTTGCCGGGACGCTGACCGCCGATGCCGTCGCCGTTATGTCCGGGGCTTCGATGGTGCGCGTGCACGATGTCGCGGAGGCAGTCGACTCGCTGAAGGTTCTTGCCGCTCTCGGGTTCGGGGGCAGGTGAATGGGGGTCGTCGAAGGTTTTCTGGGCGTCTACTGGGCGCTGGAGCCGGTCGTTGACATCCTCGTTACGACGGGAATCCTTTACGCGGCCTACCAGATAATCGTGAAGACGAACGCGATGCAGATTGTGCGCGCGGGGTTCCTCATCCTCATCGTGTACGTGCTCGCGTATGTCCTGCGCCTGAACGTCCTCGTGTGGATTCTGGGAAAGGTCGCACCGGCGCTCGCCGTCGGGCTTGCGATAGTGTTCCAGCCGGAGATAAGGAAGCTAATCCTCAAGCTGGGGCAGTTCGACTGGCGGCCTTTCGCGCAGCGCTCCAAGCACACGTATGCAGATGCCGTCGTCATCGCGGCGGAGACGCTCTCGAAGAAGAAGAAGGGAATGCTCGTCGTCTTCCAGCGCGGGACGAAGCTCGACAACTACATCGAGTCGGGTACGATGCTCAACGCGGACATTTCGTCGGCGCTCCTCGTCACGATTTTCTCGTTCGAGACTCCGCTCCACGACGCCGCCTGCATCGTGGACAACGGGAAGATAATTGCCGCGGGATGCTTCCTCCCGCTGTCGGAGCGCTTCGACATAAAGAAGACGTTCGGCACGAGGCACCGCGCGGCAATCGGGATGAGCGAGCAGACGGACGCCGTCGTCCTCATCGTTTCGGAGGAGACCGGCGCGATGAGCATCGCGTGCGACTCGACTTTCTATTATGACCTCACGACGGAGCAGCTTTCGGCGACGCTGAACAAGCTCCTCGACATGTCTGAGAAGAACAGGACGATAGAGAACACAATCGATGAAAGCATTTCAGTCAATTAAGCGCGTTTTTACGGAGAAGGTGGAGCTGAACGTTCCCGTCCTGCTCATCTGCTTCGTCATCTCATGTTTCATATATTACGTCTACCGGACGCAGACGCTGCGCGACGACGCGTTCTCCGTGAACCTTGAGATACGTTCGTCGAACGGAATCGTCGCGGCAGGCCCGTACCGGGAGACCGTGCAGGTCATAGTGCGCGGCTCCCCGCAGGATGTGTCGAAGCTCAGCGCGGAGGATTTCACCGCGTACCTCAACCTCGACTTCGCGACGAAGAAGGGCGTCTGCGATTTTCCCGTCCTGCTTGAGCTTACTCCGCGGGCGATGGAGATAATCTCGCTCCAGACGAAATGCTCGCCGAGCCACATAAAGCTCGAGGTTGAGGAGGAGGCGAGCGCGTTCGTCCCCGTCGAGCCGCTTTATTCGGGGAAGCCCGCCGACGGGTACGAGCTGAAGTCCGTGTCGGTGGAGCCTCCGCAGGTGGAGATAACGGGCGCCCGCTCGCTCGTCCTCGCGAAGTCGTCGTTCCAGACGAAGAAGATGTCGATTGACGGCGCGCTCGGCGATTTCATAACGGACACGGGGCTGAACGACAAGCCGTTCTCGTTCACCTACTCCGAGGACGTTTTCCGCGTCAAATTCGAGATTGTCCCGGTGAAGGTGTCGCGGAAAATCGACGTCGTGAAAGTCTCGCTTGCGAACGTTCCTCCGTCGCTCGATGTAGTCGCGCAGACGGACAGCATTCCCGTCACGATATACGGGAACATGCTCGACGTTGAGAAATTCGTGCCCGCGCAGGGGACGGTCGTCGCCGACTGCTCGAAGGTTTCGGGGGCGGGGCGGTTCGACGTTCCCGTGACGATAACGGTGCCGCCGCAGTTCAGCCTGACGGGGGAGGTCGTGAAAAAAGTTCCCGTCACGTTCAACACGAAGCCCGTGGCGGACGAAAATAAATCATCGGCGGAGGAGCCGACAAACGATGAGGCGGGGGAGGCTTCCGCGCAATGATAGCAGGAATCGGAACGGACATCGCGCAGGTCTCGCGCTTTTCGCGTTGGGTCGGGAATGCGGGCATGATTGCGCGCTTTTTCCATCCGTCGGAGATTCTTCCGTGCGGGGGAAGTTCGGGGAGCGTCCAGCGCCTCTGCGAGCATTACGCGGCGAGATTTGCCGCGAAGGAGGCTCTTTCGAAGGCGCTCGGGACGGGTTTTTCGGGGATGGAGCTTTCCGACTTCGGCATCGTGAAGGACTCTCTCGGGAAGCCGTCGTTCGTGCTCGGCGGAAGGACGCGGGAAATCGTTGAGAAAATCGCGGGGGCGGATTTTGCGCTGCATGTCTCGCTTTCGCATGAGAAGGAATACGCTGTGGCGTTCGTCGTGCTCGAACGCAAGGGGGAATAATGTACATAAAAAAGAAGGAAGAGCCTCAGAAGGCGGCGAAGATTTCGTTCTGGTCGAAGGACAAGAAGTTCATCTGCCCCGTGTGCAACAAGGAATTCGAGAGGGAGGAGCTTTTTCAGGGAAGAACGAGCGCCGGCGACCTGACGGACGAGCTTCACCGGCTCTACGTTCCGACGCAGAGGTACGGCGAGGTGTTCCCGCTGATTTACTCCGTCGGCGCGTGCCCGCGATGCCATCTGTCCCTGCTGTGGGGCGATTTTCAGGCGCTCAAGGACGACAAGAAGTCGATTGAGCGGCTCCGCAACGACGAGTACAACCGCAAGAAGGCGGTCGAGGCGATTTTCCCGCATTACGACGTCAAGCGCGCGCGCAACCTGCTCGACGGGGCTGCGATGTATTATCTGGCGATTCTCTCCTACGAGAAGATGGACATCGGCTATTCCCCGACGTTCAAGCGCGCCATGCTGAGCGTCCGCCTCGCGTGGATATGCAACGAGCTTGAGCGGAAGATTCCCGGCTACCATTACGATTTCGTCGCGCAGTCGTTCTACAAGAAGGCGCTGTTCTTCTACGGGCAGACGCTCGTCAACGAGACGAACGGGACGGAGCCTGTCGGGAACCTCGGCTCGTACGGGCCGGACGTCGATTTCAATTACGGCTACAACGGAATCATCTACATGAACGCGATTCTCGAGTACAAGTACGGCCAGACGGATGACATGAACCTCCGCTTCAAGAAATTCGGGGAGAACAAGCGCTCGATAGCGCGTATTTTCGGAATCGGAAAGTCCTCGAAGGAGAAGCCGGGGCCGCTCCTCAACCATGCCCGCGACCTTTACGACAAGCTGAACAAGGAGCTTCACGACGCGAACTCTATCGAGGCGGACATCGAGGATGACGAGGATGAGAACGGAGGGGAGGATTCGTGAGGAACATCCTTCTGACCCTTTCGTATGACGGAACCGATTTCTGCGGGTGGCAGCGGCAGGACACCGCTGACGGCGGGAAGCCCGTGCGCACCGTCCAGGCGGCAGTCGAGTGCGCGCTCGCGAAAATCCACAAGGAGCCGACGAAACTGTACGGAAGCGGGCGTACGGATTCCGGCGTCCATGCCGCGGGGCAGGCGGCGAATTTCTTCTCGCCGATTGATTCGATGAAGCCCGAGAACTATGTTCCCGCCCTGAACGCGTTCCTCCCTCCCGACGTCCGCGTCAACGATGCCCGGGAGGTCGGCGCGGAATTCAACGCGCGGTTCTCCGCCACGAGCAGGACGTACCGCTATTTCCTGCACTGCGGCGCGAGCCCCCTCGCGAGCGAGACGCGCTACGTCTGGGCACTCCACCGGATGCCGGACATACATGTGCTCAACGAGATGGCGTCGCATCTTCGCGGAGAGATTGACTGCGCGACGTTCGCTGCCGCCGGCGACCAGAGCCTTTCGACGATGCGCTTCATCGAGAACGCCGTCTTCTATCCCGACCCAGCGAACGGCGAGAGGATTGTCTTCGAAATCAGGGCGAACGCGTTCCTCTGGAAGATGGTCAGGAGCGTGACCGGAAGCCTCGTCGCGTTCGAGCGCGCTGGGAAGGACGGCGATTATTTCCGCGAGGTCCTCGAAAGCCGCGACAGAAAAATGGCAGGCCCAACGGCTCCCGCGACGGGGCTTTTCCTCTGGAGCGTCGGGTTTTCCGGAGTCAGGCGGCACGTCTGACAAGAGCGTCTCCTACAGGACGCTTGCCGGGTCGATGTCGCATTCGATGTATGCGTTCCCCGGAATCCGGTAGCCGAGCAGGAGCCTCCTCGCCATTTCCCGTATGACGGCTATGCTCGGCCCCCTGAGGATTATCTGGTTCCTGTAGTTCTCGCTTATCTTTGCGAGCGGGCATTCCGACGGGCCGAGAATCTCCGTCATCTCCATCGCCTTTTTTGCCTCCTCGGGGATTCCCTCCGCCCGTCTCATCGAGTCGAGTATTTCGCCGAGCAGGCTTCCCCCCTCGTCCGCCATGCGCGCGCTCGTCTCCTCCGACTTCGAGCGGAACACGAGCTGCGCCATCCGGGAGAACGGCGGGAATCCCGTCATCTCACGCGTCTCTATTTCCTCTTCGTAGAACTGCTCCGTCATTCCCCTTGTCGCGCACGCTATCGGAAGCGCCGTCGGGTTGTACGTCTGCACGAGTACTTTCCCGTCCGGGAAGAACCGCCCCGCGCGCCCCGCGACCTGCGTTATGAGCGCGAACGTCCGCTCGGCGGCGCGGAAGTCGGGCATGTGGAGCCCCGTGTCGGCCTGGACGACGCCGACGAGCTTGAGGTTCGGGAAGTTCAGCCCCTTCGCGACCATCTGCGTCCCGAGCATTATGTCCCATTCGCCCCTGCGGAACCCGTCTATCGCGGCGGGGAGCTCCTTCGGCGATATGCTGTCCGTGTCGAGCCGGATTATCCGTGCGGCGGGGAATTTCGCGCGCACCTCGTTCTCGATGAATTCCGTCCCGAATCCCGAGTAGCCGATGTCGAGCGAGCCGCATTCGGGGCATTTCTGCGGCTGCGGCACCGACCACCCGCAGTAGTGGCAGCGGAGCCGCTTCTCCTTCCTGTGGAGCGTCATCGAGACGGAGCAGTTCCGGCATTTCATCTCGTATCCGCATGAGTTGCACCTGAAGTAATGGGAGAAACCGCGCCTGTTGAGGAACAGGATTGCCTGCCGTTTTTCCGCGAGCGTCGCCTCGATTTCCGACTGCAGCTCCGCCGAGATGCTTCCCTGCCTTCCGTCCTCCTTCGACAGGTCGATGCACCGTATCTCCGGCATCGCGCCTCCGGCAAGCCTCCTCGTAAGCACGTGCCGCCTGATTTTCCCGTCGTCCATCAGCTTCCACGCCTCGACGCTCGGTGTCGCGCTTCCCATCACGAGCGGAATGCCCGCGCTGATGCACCTGTGCATGGCGACCTGCCGCGCGTGGTAGCGGGGTGCGGAGCCCGATTTGTAAGAGCCGTCGTGCTCCTCGTCGATGATGATAAGCCCGAGCTTTGGGACGGGCGCGAACACGGCGCTTCTCGCCCCGACTACGATGCGCGCTTCCCCCGAAAGAATCCTGTTCCATTCCGAGAGCCGCTGGCTCGGCGTGAGCGCGGAGTGGAGGACTGCCGCCGCCTGCCCGAACCTCGCCGCGACCGCCTCTATGACCTGCTGCGTGAGCGCGATTTCCGGGACGAGGTAGATGACGCCCTTCCCGAGCGCGAGCGCTTTCTCCGCGGCGCGCAGGAAAACCTCCGTCTTTCCCGTTCCCGTCGGCCCGTAGAGGTAGTGCATTATCCCTTCTTCTCCGCCCATGATTCCGTCGACGGCGGTGCGCTGCTCTTCCGAAAGCTCCGACTCCCCGACGGAAAGCCCGTCCATGTCGCCGAACCCGAGCCCGCAGAAATCGCTCTCCCGCTTTCCCCCGGGAACCATGACAGAGAGCGCCTCGCCGAGCGAGCAGATGTAGTATTCCGAAAGCCACCGCGCGAGGGCGACGGTCTCCTCCGTGAAGACGGGGCTTTTGTCTATCGCCCTCCGTATCGCCTTGATTTTCCGCGGGTCGTAGCCGAGGTTCTCCGGAAGCGCGTCGCTTTCCGATATGACGAACCCGCGCTCGCGGCAGTTCCCGAACGTTATGTCGACACGCCGCCCGAAAAGGCTCTCGCCCTCGGTTGCCTTCGCGTTCATGTACGTGAACGACTGGAAGAGCGGCCTGTTCACCACGACCTCAAGGTATTTCGCCATAAATCAGGCACCTCCTTCGGGGAATCCGAACGGCGCGTTCTTTATGCTCGCGTATTCGGGGTTTATTTCGAGGAGCTTTGCGCGGAAGATTTTCAAATCCTCCCACGCCGCGCGCTTGTAGTCGCTGTAGCGCAGGAGGAGGCTCGGGTGGTATGTGGCGAGGAGCGGAATCCCGTCGAATTCGAAAAGCTTCCCGTGGAGGCGCATTATCCCCGTCTTCGTGTTGAGGAGCGTCTTTATCGCCGTCGTTCCCGCCGCAAGGATTGCCTTGGGCTTGAGGATTTTCACCTGCGCGCGGAGGAACGGCATGCAGGCGGCTGCCTCCTCCGGCGTCGGCGTCCTGTTCATCGGGGGGCGGCATTTGACGATGTTCGTGATGAAGCAGTTCGCGTTGCGGTAGAGCGAGATTGCCGCGAGCATCTTGTCGAGGAGCTGCCCCGCCGGCCCCACGAACGGAAGCCCGCGCGCGTCCTCCTGCTCTCCCGGCCCCTCGCCGACGACGAGGACGAACGGCTCCGTAACGCCCATTCCGGGGACGGCGTTCCTCCGCTGGGCGCAAAGCCCGCAGCGGCTGCACGACACCACCTGGCGGGCAAGGTCGGTGAGCGCGCCCGACTCGGCTATCTCAATCTCCGGCGGGGGAGGGGCCTGCGTTTTTCCGGATTCGTCCGGCGACGGGTCGTCGATGAAATCGGGGCGTTCCGGCGGGAACGACGGCGAGCCGAACCCGTAGAACGAGTCCGACGCTTTCTTGAGCATGTCGTATATCTGGAGTTTCTCTGAATGGAGCATTTGCTTTCCTTTTTGTTTCCGCCTTCGTTTCGTTTTTCCTGGCAGCAAAGCCCGGCAGGCGGAACCGGACGGCCTATTCTATCGCATTTTCTTTTCGATTCCTATAAAATGAAATCCTTATGAAAATCGCAATGTTCACGGACGCGTATTTCCCGCGGATAAACGGTGTCGCGGTATCAGTCCGTTCCTATGCTGAGTCTTTGACAAAGCTCGGACACGACGTTATGGTCGTCTGCCTTGAATATTCCGAGGAACAGCAGCGCAGCTCGTTCTTCGACGAGAAATCGAGCGACAAGATGTCCCCGTTCGAGGTCGTGCGGATTCCGTCGACAAGAACCAACTTCTCGAAAGAGGACAGGATGGTCAGAATCGACAAATGCAACCGCATAAAGAAAGTGCTCGACAAATTCCATCCGGATGTCGTCCACATAAATTCGGAATGGACAATCGGCTATTTCGGGGCGTGGTATGCCCACCACCGGAACGTGCCGTTCGTCTTCACCTTCCATACGATGTGGGAGGATTATCTGGCGAACTACGTCCCGTTCCTTCCGAAATTCAGCCTCCGGAAAATCGGGCGGAGCGTCGTCAAATACTACCTCAAGCGCGCCGACGTGATAATCGCGCCGACGAAGCGCATCGCGTCGGTCGTCCGCGAGTACGGAATAGAGAAGGACGTCGACATCCTTCCGACCGGAATTCCCGACGACAAGGTGAAGTATTCCGTCCCGCGCTCGTTCCAGATTTCGTCGCGCCTCTACAAGAAATTCCCCCATCTCAAGGGAAAGAGGCTGCTTCTCTTCGTCGGGAGGATTGTCAAGGAGAAGAACCTTCCGTTCCTCTTCGACGTCCTCGAGACTGTCCGGCTGTCCATGCCGAAGACGGCGCTCCTTTTTGTCGGGGGCGGCCCGTTCCTCGAGGAGCTTGAGGAGCTGTCGGAGAAGCGTGGGCTTTCGGGAAGCGTCGCGTTCACGGGGTATATGAAGAGCGAGGACCTCATGTATTTTTACCGGCTTTCCCATGTGTTCGTCTTCCCGAGCAAGACGGAGACGCAGGGGCTCGTCACCGTCGAGGCGATGCTCGCGGGGCTTCCCGTCGTCGCAATCGGGGAGATGGGAACCGTCGACGTCATGCAGGGCGACAACGGCGGGTTCATGGTTCCCGACGACGTGTCGATGTTCGCCTCGAAGGTCGTCTCGCTCCTGCGCGACCAGAACCTGCGGAAGAGAAAGTCGCGCGAGGCGGTCGAATGGGGCGGAAAGTGGCGGATATCGTCGCTGACGCCGCGGCTCGTCGACTGCTACGAGAAGGCTGTCCGCATCGGCGGCGGCACCGTTCCCGGCCCGGAGATAGACCTCTTCGACGAGGAGCTTCGCAACGAAATCGAGGAGGGCGCGGACAGGCGCCTCTTCGCCGATGCTGACGGCTCGGAGCTTGAGTAGGGGATGCCCGATACGTTCGCTGCACGGTGTCATTCAAAAACAGGATTTGGAATGACGGAGCTTTTCGGACAGCCCCGTATTCTTTTTGGATTTTTTCTTTAATAGCTGATTGGCTTGAGAAGTGTCATTCCGAACGGGGTTTATGCAAGAGATGCCGAAGCAAACTTTCTTACGAAAGTCGTTCGGCATGACAATCTTTTTTATTTGGAGTTTCTATGTTTCTTTCAAAAATGCGCAGGATTATCGCCGGCTTGTCCCTCGTCGTTGCGGGGCAGGCTGCGTTCGCGGCAAAGAGGGGCGCGCAGGAGCTTGTTCCTGCGGGGCATTGGCTTTACGACTCGCTCAAGGAGATTAGCCTTGAGAGCGGCATCGTCAATTTTGCCGACAGCGCGCCGGCGACAATCCAGGAGCTGCGCCTCTACATCGACGAGGTCGACGAGGAGAAGCTGAGCGATTCCGGCAGGAGGCAGCTTTCCCTCATCGAGGAGTATCTCGGCGCGGAGAATTTCTCGTTCGCGTCGGATTTGCTTTCCGTCGGGCTTGAGCCGTCCGTGTCCGTCGAGGGATTCTGGAAATCGGAGGACGACATCGACTGGACGTTCGACCGCTACAGCCGGAAGCCCATGCTCGACATGCCCGCGACGATTACGCTCGCCGATTACGTGACGATGAGCATGGATGTGTTCCTCGGGCAGAACAAGGGAGCGTCCCTCCACAATGACAATTACACGAACATTCTCTATTCGCCCGACGACTTCGACATAAACTTCCCGGACACGGCGTACTTCAGTACGGGAAAAATGCTTTCCGAAAAAACCGGGTTCGGCTTCCAGCTCGGGCGCGGCTCCCGCTCCGTCGGCGACACGATGATGGGCAGCGTAATCTGGGACGACCATCTTACAGGCGTCTCCTACGCCGAGCTCGAATTCTACGCGCCGAATTTCAAGTACACGGGAACGGTGTCGCAGTTCAACGTGGACAAATACGTCTACGCGCACCAGATTGACCTCCGCGTGCTCAGGAAGATACAGCTGACGTTCCTCGAGGGGCTTCTCGTCAACGCGCCGATGGAGCTCCGCTACCTGAACCCGTGGACGGTCCTCCACGGATGGGCGGCGTGGCGCGAGTACGAGCCTGACGCGCGGGACCCGGAGAGCCACACCTGCGATTATTTCGGCATAAAGGCGCAGTACGCCCCCGTACCGAATGTTCGCGTCTACGGTCTTTTCGCGATGACGCAGTACCAGACTCCGTACGAGACGACGAATTATCCCGACAGCCCGACGCCGAACGGCCTCGGCGCGCAGCTCGGGACGGAATTCTACGTTCCCGTCAGCGGGGGAAGGTTCCGCTTCGGCATCGAGGGATACTGGGCAGACCCGTTCCTCTACATAAAGGAAAGCCCGAACTGGTCCATGGTCCGCACCTACAGCGAGAACATGGGCGACAAGGCGATTTTCTACGAGTGGATAGGCTCCCCGTTCGGGCCGGACACGATTTCCGCGCAGCTCGACGCCGGATACGAGGTTCCCGGAAAATGGTCGGTGAACCTCTCCTACCTTTTCATGGCGAGGGGCGAGCTTTCCGGGACGAACGTGTTCGAGAAAATGAGGGACTCGGAGGGCAGGCTCCTTTGGGGCGGCCAGCGCACGCAATTCGACACGGAGAGCGAGGAGCATCCCGAATACTCGTCGCAGTGGGCGTATCCGTCGAAGGGGTACAACGACTGGGAGGCGCTCAAGGCGCTGACATCCCCGAGCGGAACCCCCGAATACGTGAACAGGCTTTCTTTGAGGGGAACGTTCCGCGCGAACCGCTGGCTCTCGTTCACGGCGCAGCCGGCGTACGTCTACGTCCTCAACAGCGGGAACGTATCGGGCGAGACGAGAAAGGGATTCGAGATTGCGTTCGCGGCGGACATAAACATCGCGGGCCTCTTTTCGTCGCGCCCGATGTCATACAACGAGGACTGAAAAATCCGGAGGAAAAAAGTGTTTGATTTCAGAAAGATGGCTGTCATGCCGCTCGCCATTCTCCTTGCGGCATTTCCGCTTTTCGCGCAGGTCTCCGCCGACCCGAACGACGGTTTCTACGACAACGCGCAGCGGTGGGAGCTTCACGGACTTACCGAGCGCCCGCTCCCGCAGCTCCGCCCGTACCCGCTTCCCGTCATAAAGGGAATCCTCGAGTACGTCATCGAGAACGGCGGGGAATACGATTCCGCGCTCGCGAAGGAGGAGTTCGAGCGGATATTCTCGCGCCCGTGGAAAGTCGGGATGGACGTCGAAGTCGGGGCGAAGAGGACGGAGGAGCGGAAGGACGACGAGAAGAATTCGTCCGTCAACAGATACGCGTTCGCCGCCCCGAGGGTCGCGGGCGACATTCCGTTCAACAATCTCGTCGGGTTCGGCTATTCGGTAGGGTTTTATGCCGTTACGGACAGCGATTATGAGAATTACCTTCCGTACGCGCAGTATATTCTCCACGATTCCATTTACGATGCCTCGACGGTGAGCAAGCTTTCCGTCTATTCCGACTGGAACACGCAGCTTTCGTTCGGGAACGAGTCGGTCTACGCCGCGACGGGAATAAGCCGCGTCGGGTTCGGGCCGTTCCGCAGGCAGGGGCTCGCGCTCAACGAGGCGTCGTACCACGCGACGAACATGTCGTTCAACGCGACGATGGGGAATTTCAGCTTCGCGCAGGTTTTCGAGTCGATCGGCGCGACGAACAACCTCAACAGCGAAGATTACGACAACCTTTCGAGCGGGAAATTCCTTTCGTTCCACTCGCTCCAGTTCCGCGCGCGCGATTGGCTTTCGGTCTCCTATTACGAGAATATCGTCTTCGGGCCGGGATTCAACCTTCTCTACACGATTCCCGCGCCGATGATGGCGGTGCAGAACATCGGCGGCGCGGACGCGAACCTTCAGATGGGGCTTCTCCTCAAAGTGACGCCCGTCGACGGCCTCGTGTGGGCGACCGACCTTTTCGTGGACGACTATTCCGTCAACGATTTCGTCAAGATGAACTTCGACGCGAAATACCGGTTCGCGCTCCAGTCGGGCGTCGTCTACTATCCGCTCCTGTCGGCGATGAAGTCGTTCAGCGCGAACTACACGTGCGTCATGCCGTACGTCTACTCGCATTGGGAATACGACGCGAACACGAACGGCCCCGTCAGCGGAAGCTCGATGAACTACCAGAACTACACGAACAACGGCATGAGCATCGGCTCTAGCCTCGACCCGAATTCCGACGCGGTCACGTTCCGCGCCACGCTCAGGCCGCACAAGCTCGTCACGCTCGACCTCTCCACGTCGCTCATCCGCCACGCGAATTCGGCGGAGGCGTTCGACGAGGAGGACGCGGCGCGCTACGTCCTCGCCGATGCCGGGCGCTACGTCACGAACGGGACGGCGTTCATGCACCAGATGTTCTCCGGGAAGACTTCCGGCGAGCACGTGAACCAGGCGTGGGACTGCCTCGGCTTCATGACGAGCGACCACAAGATGTACGTGGCGCAGGCGGGAATTTCGGCGCAGCTCGACCTGCCGAGGACGCGGGGCGGGAAATTCTCGCTGACGCTCGGCTACAGCTTCGAATACATACGGAACGCCGGCGTGAGCGAGAACGTCTACACGGGCGGGAAGCTCGACGGCTTCACCGACAACCTCGACGGGACGTACACGTACAACGGGACGAAATACAAGATAGAGGAAATCGCCTCGCTCGAAGAGGTCGCCGCCGAGGTGAGCCGGCAGAAGCAGGCGTGGATAGACCAGCTCCACGACGAGGTGAACCACTATTTCTCCGTCGGCGTGAAGTACGAGTACTGACCATTTTCGCGCATGACAAAAGGGGCTGCCCGCGTGATTGGGCAGCCCCTTCGTTTTTGCATTCCGGAAAACTATCCGCCGCTTACTGCGTGCATGTCGAGCCGTTGATGGCGGCAAGCTCGTCCGTGTTCGCCTTCGTTCCGAACGCGCCGGCAACGGTGGAGCGCGACTCGTACCGCTTCACCGTCCGCTTCTCGAACGCCTCCCGTATCATGTCGTCGACTCCGAGCGACTCGTAGACTTTCCTTGCCTCATCGACTGTCGCGTGGAGAATTGGATGGCGGGGCGAGAAGAGGACGCAGCAGTCCTCGTACGGCAGAATCGAAGTCTCGTACGTCCCGATTTCGTTCGCCGTCGCCACAATCTCCTCCTTGTCGAGCCCCACCAGCGGCCGGATGAGCGGGAAGTCCGCGAACGATTCGGTGCATTCCATATTCTGTATCGTCTGGCTCGCGACCTGACCGAGGCTCTCCCCCGTTATTATGCAGTCAGCGCCGATTCTCTCCGCAAGCATGTTCGCGCATTTCATCATGCAGAGCCGGAGCATGAGCGTCGTCATGTTCTCCGGCGACTTCTTCTTTATCTGCATCTGCACGTCGGTGAACGGGATTATGTTGAGGTGCGACCGCATCCCGTATCCGGCAATCGTCTCCGCGAGCTTCTCGACTTTCTCGCGCGCCTGGTCGCTCGTGTAGGGGTAGGCGTGGAAGTAGCACGAGTCGACGCTCATCCCGCGCCTCATCATGCGGTATCCCGCGACGGGGGAGTCGAGCCCTCCGGAGAGGAGCAGCAGCCCCTTTCCGGAGACGCCGACGGGAAGCCCGCGCCGTGTCCTGTTCGAGTCGGAATAGACGAAGCATTTCTCGCGCATCTCGATGTTTATCTGCACGTCCGGGTTGTGAACGTCCACCCCGAGAATTCCCGAGTCGAACGCGAGCGCCGCACCCTGCCTCATTATCTCGTAGTGGTCGAGCGGGAACGACTTGTCGGTCCTCCTCGCCTCCGTCTTGAACGTGCGCGCGCCCTTCGCCTTCGCAATCTCGCACTGGCGGGCGACTTCCTTCTGTATCGCGCCGATGTCCTTCTCCACGACGAACGCCTCCGCCCATCCCGTTATGCCGAGCAGGTGGTCGAGCATCCATTCGACTGCCCCCACCGACTCGTCCGGGCATTCCACGTAGAGCCGCCCCGCCCTGAGCGTGACCTCCGCCTCGACGGACTGGAGGCTCGCCTTCGCGTTCTGGAGGAGAATGCGCTCGAACGTCCTTATGTTCGAGCCTTTGAGCATGAGCTCGCCGACTTTTCCCAAAAATGTGTGCGTCATATCAGTCACCTTCCTGTTTTCATCTTTTCGTCCGCACATTCTACATGATTTCCGCTTTTTCATCTTGCGCGATTTTCTGTTTCGTTCCCGCGACATATTTCCGATAATTGTCAAAATGACATTTTTGTGAATAATGTCATTTTGGGTTCGGGATTTTTCTCCGAATCGCATCCATAAAAAACGGAGAACGAGATGATAGACGAATCTAAGATGGACAAGACGCTCGGGCGGACGATTCCCGTCATGTTCCGCGAGAAAATCAAGAAGGTCCCGAACCACACGCTTCAGGCGGTGAAGAACAAGAGCGGCGTGTTCGTCAGGTACAGCTACTCTCAGGTGTACCAGCACGTAATCGAGATGGCGTCGAGCTTCCGAAAGCTCGGGATAAAGAAGGGCGACAACGTGGGGCTCATGGCGGACAACAGGCGCGAGTGGCTCATCACCGATTTCGCGCTCCTTTCGCTCGGCGCCGTCGATGTCCCGCGCGGGTGCGACTCCATGGGCGTCGAGATGCGCTTCATCCTGAACTTCGCCGAGTGCCGCGTCTGCTTCTTCGAGAATTCGAAGCAGCTTGAGAAGGTCCTCGAAAAGGCTGAGGAAGTGCCGCTCCTCAAGACTGCCGTCCTTTTCGACTATTTCGAGGACTCGGTCGTGAGGGACGCGCGCGCGCGCGGCATCGAGGTCGTTAACTACCATTTCCTCGAAAGCGAGGGCGTGAACGTGACCCGAGACGAGTGGCTGGAGATAGAGCGCGGCATGGACGAGATTTCCCCGGACGACGTGGCGACGATAATCTTCACGTCGGGGACGACGGGGCTGCCGAAGGGCGTGCAGCTCACCCACGACAACTACATCGCGCAGTGCGAGGTCGCGCATTCCGTTTTGGGGCTCATGCAGCCGGGCGACATCTGGCTCACCGTGCTTCCGATTTGGCATTCGTTCGAGCGCGCGTTCTGCTACATGGTCGTCGCGCTTGAGGGCGGTTTCGCGTACTCCAAGCCCATCGCCTCCGTGATGCTCCAGGACATGAATCTGATTCAGCCGCAGTGGATGAACGTCGTCCCGCGCCTTTTCGAGGCGGTTGCGCAGGGGCTTTTCCGCGAGGTGAAGAAGCAGAGCGGGATGCAGCAGTTTTTCTTCCACAACGCGATTATCGTCGGGAAGATGTACTACAAGATGAAGGAGCGCGTGCTCGGGCTTCGGTGCCGCTACCGCTGGTATCCGCGCGTCCTCGACGTGCTCTGGGGCATCGTCCCGTTCGTCCTCCTGTGGCCGCTCCACATGATAGGCGAGGTGACGCTCTACAAGAAGCTCCGCGCCCGCTTCGGGGGGAATTTCCGTGCGGTGATTTCCGGCGGCGGCGCGCTGCAGCCGGGGACGGAGGCGTTCTACCACGCGATAGGGTTCAACCTTCTTGAGGGGTACGGGATGACGGAATGCGCTCCCGTAATCTCCGTGAGGAACTCGAAGAAGCCGCGGAGCAACAATGTCGGCTGGGTGTTCCCCTCGTTCGACGTGAAGATTGTCGCGGAAAAGGACGGGAAGGTCGAGTCTGGCGAGCCGCTCAAGCCGGGGCGGCGCGGTATAATCATGGTCAGGGGACGGCAGGTCATGAAAGGCTACTACAAGCGCCCCGACCTCACCGAGAGGGTCGTCGATTCCGAGGGATGGCTCAACACTGGCGACCTCGGGATGATTTCATACGACGAGGAGCTCAAGATTGTCGGGCGCACGAAGGATACGATAGTCCTCCTCGGCGGAGAGAACATCGAGCCGCAGGTCATCGAGAAGGCGGTCAACTCCAGCCCGTACATCGAGCGGACTGTCGTCGTCGGTCAGGACAAGCGCTATCTCGGCGCGCTCATCGTCCCCGACCAGCACAGCGTCCTGTCATATGCGGAGGAGAACAACATCCTCTACGACAACTACGAGGCGCTTCTGGAGACGAACGAAATCCAGAACCTTTTCCGCACCGAAATCGACACGCTCGACAACGCGAAGACGGGATTCAGGACGTGCGAGCGCATTTTCAAGTTCGTCCTTCTCAAGAAGTCGTTCGAAATCGGCGAGGAGGTGAACGCGAAGCAGGAGCTCATGCGGCACAAAATCGTCAAAAAATACGAGAAGGAATACAACAGCCTCTTCAAATGACGGCGTTTATTCCTCAATCGGTGACATTTTTATGTTTTTTTTATAAAATACATATACTTTTCATAACTTTTGGAGGTTTTTATGAAATCAATCAAGGCTGTCGCTTGTTCTATGGCAGTTGTCGCGGCTGCGTTCGCGTTCGCTTCATGCTCATCAACAGGAGAGGCTACGAAGGCCGCCGCTGAGGAGTCCAAGCAGGAAGTTCAGGCTGCTGTTGAGGGAGCCGTTGAGAACGTGACGACAGAGGCTGCCGCCGAGGTTACAGCCGCTGTTGAGGAGACTGCAGAGGCCGCTGTCGAGGCTGTTAACAACTAATCAAACGCAAACGAAATGCCCGGCTGCCGGTTGGGAAGCGAATCTTCTCCCGGCTGCCGGGCATTTTTTTTGTCTCCGCTCTTCTCATTCCGACCGCCGGTGCGCAGGTTCAGCCTCGCTGCCAGTGGAACAAAATGCATTTTTTTTGCTATGATAACCCATCTTTTTGATGGGGAAATATGATGAGTCCAGATACTGCCTTTGAGTTGTTGCAGAAATATGTCCACGGCGAGACGCTGCTCCGGCATTGCAGAACAGTCGGCGTCGCGATGCGCTATTTCGCACAGAAATACGGCGAGTCGCCCGATTACTGGGAGAGCGTGGGCATTCTCCACGACATCGATTTTGAGGTCGCGCCAGACAACCACTGCACGAAATGCCTTGAAATCTTCAGCGCGGAAAAAACGAATTACCCCCAGATTGACGCTCAGCTTGTCCATGCGGTCCAGAGCCACGGCTGGAATATCACGGTGGACGTAAAGCCTGAGCACATAATGGAAAAAGTCCTGTACACGGTTGACGAGCTTACCGGACTGATTTTTGCCTGTGCGATGGCGCGCCCGAGCAAATCCGTGACCGACATGGAAGTGAAGTCCGTAACGAAGAAATTCAAGGCACTCAATTTTGCGGCAGGCTGCAACCGTGAGGTAATCAAGGCGGGCGCGCAGCTCATGGGCGTCGAGCTGGGCGATGTGATTCAGGAATGTATCCTTGCAATGAGAGAAAGACACGAGGAAATAGGATGTTGAACCAGTTTTCAAGAACAGAACTAATTGTAGGAAAGGAGGCTATGGGGATTTTGAACAATGCCCGCGTCGCAGTCTTTGGAATCGGCGGGGTAGGCGGATTCACGGTCGAGGCGCTGGTGCGCTCGGGGATTCAGCATATCGATATTATCGATGATGACAAGGTCTGCCTTACGAACCTGAACCGGCAGATTATCGCCACCCGCTCAAGCGTCGGAAAATACAAGGTTGACGTGATGAGGGAGAGAATCCTCGACATCAACCCGAATGCCGAAGTGAACGTCCACAAGTGCTTCTACCTTCCAGAGACCCGCGGTCAGTTCGATTTCACGAAATATGATTATGTCGTCGATGCCGTTGATACGGTCACCGCGAAAATCAATCTGATTCTGCAGGCAAAGGAAGCCGGAACGAAAATCATCTCCAGCATGGGAGCAGGAAACAAAATGGATCCGACACAGTTCAAGGTCGCGGACATCTCTCAGACTTCGGTCTGCCCGCTTGCCCGCGTGATGAGGCAGGAATGCAAGAAACGCAAAATCAAGGACGTGAAGGTCGTCTATTCAACGGAAAAAGTCCTCCGTCCCATTGAGGACATGGCAATCAGCTGCCGCACTCACTGCATCTGCCCGCCGGGAACAAAGCACAAATGCACGGATCGCCGCGACATCCCCGGAAGCAACGCGTTCGTCCCCTCCGTGGCAGGTCTTATTATCGCAAGCGAAATCGTGAAGGATTTGACAAAGGAAGTGACCGCACGGGCTCGGGCTGCAATCGCATGACGGGAAATTTGGCGAAAGGGAAAACGGCCATTGAGCTTGCCGAAATGACCGTTTTCCCTTTTTTTCGATTATGAGGCGCTGGATTACTTCATTACTGAAACTCGGCGTTCGGGCTGATAGCCATCCGAAAGGGAATGTGGCTGAAAATGCGTCGCAGTTTAAGGAGATGGTATAGCCCTGGTCCTTTTCCTGAGTTCCTCATTTTATGCTGCATAGCCACAAAAAAATCTTCGCAACTGAGCGCAGATACGGCGGCTATCGGAGACCAGCTGATTCTAGACAAGGTCGGGGAATTTTCATATGCAGATAAGCCCCGCCTGCAACTCAGGCGGGGCAGCGCATACTTACTTTACAGCCTTACATTCTTGAAAACGAAACCGATTCTATTTCGCTTTTCAGTTCTGTACTTGGTGTAAACAAGATTCGTTTGCTTGTGATGCTTGAAGAGTCCACATCTTCGGCTTTTTCGCATCCTTTTGATGAGAAAGAAAGCTTTACGCGGCCGAAATTTCCGAGCTGGATTTTGAAGCCGTTTTTTAGATACAGCGGAAGTTTTCTTACAAGCGATGTAAGGACGGCTTCAACGTCGGTTATGTTCAGCGTGCAAGAATCAGAAATGTCCTTTGCCAGGTCCATTACTGTCAGTTCTTCCATGTACTGCGGGGCAGCGTAAAATTTTGCTTCATCCTTGTTAAGAGGATTTATCCTCTTTACGACTCTGTATTTCATACTGTTTTTCCTTGCGATACGTTAAGGCGATCGCCGCCTGCTCAAGGTATTTCGCTTTCATAGGCGACTCCTTGTTAAGTAAAAGTAAGTTCCGAAAGCTTTTGGCAACGCCGGACTTTACGGTAACTTGAGAGAAACAGGAAAAACCGTTACAGTGTTATTGGTTGTATGGCAACGGTTTTTCGCTGTTTGCTTGAAGGGCTTTTTAATCACTGGTACTGATTAAAAGGCCCTTTTTTCGCGCTTGCATAAACATATCCAAGTCCGAAAGCAATCAATGCGATTCCAAGAACTGAAGACGTTCCTGAAAATTCGATTGACGTTCCTTTTTCATCTGTTTTGTCAGATAGTGAAAAAGAAAACGAATTTTTTAAATTGTTCATCCGTTCACCTCCATTCTGAGTTTTCAGCCTTGCTTTTCTTCGACGAAGATTTTGCAAAGGTCAGTTGATTCACGTTCAGTTACCTCCGTCATCTTTTTTAAGAATGTCTACGAGCTGGTCTTTTTCGTCTTTGGAAAGAAGACCGGCCGCAACTGCTGCAATTACGAGCCCCAGGATTACACCGAATGTGACCTTCAGGCCGGTACTCATTCCGCTTTTTTCTCCTGCAGCCTTTTTTTCGTCCGTTGCATCATCAGTAACAAAGAAAGCGGAAGTTGCACAACCAAGTTCATCAGCAATCCTGTTCAAAGTCTCTATAGACGGGTCACGCTCACCGTTAAGCCAACGGCTCACCGTAACTTCTGAAACTCCAAGCCTTGTCGCTAAATCCTTCTGGCTCATATTCTTGCGTTTGAGCTCAAATTCGATTCTGCGTCTCATTGATTCCCTCATTCCAGAAACTCCCCTGTTCCTTGTTTGTTGACTATAAGTTATAATAACTTAACCAATATGTCAAGATGAAGTGTTCAAAAATAAGCATAAGTGGTAATAATTACCATTTTATGCCGAGAATCGGTTAAAAATACGCCGAGTTTTAAAAATTTCTCGCCGAGAATTTCAAAAAGAACGGCGCGTTTTTTGTGCGTTTTTGATACAGTGCCGTTCTTTTTCATTCTTGTTCTGTCCGATGCTTCGCTCGTGCGCAAACTGTTTTTCGAAACCGTGATTTTTGTTCATTCTAAAAAATTGAGATGGTGGTATAATATTCCGCTAATATGCAAGTTGATTACAGCAATCTTTGGATTCGTTATAAAGCAACGGGACATAAGAACGAAACATGTTTAATCCCTCTGGCGGGGATTTCAACTAATATTCTGGCAAAACTCAACAAAGGCGGATTTGTCTCTATGGAAAGCCTGAAAAAATATGCAGAGCGTTGAGTTGCGATATTGGCGATATTTGTGTAATTAATAAAGTGGAGAAGAGGAATAAATATGACAGATACATTAGTCAGAGATAACAAAGATTACGGTAGCGTTGGTGAATTTTTAAGAGATGTTGTAAAGGAAGGTTCGGAACTTTCCGTGGTTTCGGCGTATTTTACAATATTTGCTTATTACGGATTGCATGAGCAGCTTGATACCATTAAGGGAATGAAGTTCCTTTTTGGTGAGCCGACTTTTGTAAAGTCATTTGATGTAGATTCAAGGAACTATAAGATAGAAGATGACTCTATCGTAATTTCACCGAATGAAAAGTTTTCTCAAAAAAGAATTGCAAAAAAGTGTGCGGACTGGATTCGTGAAAAGGTTGAGGTAAAATCAATCGTCAAGCCGAATTTCCTGCACGGAAAAATGTATTATGCTGATATCGATTCTAAAGGATACCCAAAAGCAATCTCTGGAAGTTCCAACTTTACCACAAGCGGACTGGGACTAAAAAAAGAAGCAAACAATATTGAATTGAATCTCATTGTCGACAGTGACCGCCAGAAAGATGAGATGAAAGGCTGGTTTGATAAAATCTGGAGTGACAATACAGGTCTTGTTCAAGATGTGAAAGAAGAAGTTTTGAAATATCTTGAGCAGCTTTACAAAGAAAATGAGCCTGAACTTGTTTACTTCAAGACTCTCTATAGCATTTTCAAGGATTATCTTGAGGAGCAGAAAAACAACAAGCTCTTTGATGAAACTGCATTTAAAGACACTGTAATTTGGAACAAATTGTATGAGTTTCAAAAAGACGGCGTAAAGGGTGCAATAAACAAGCTCTTGAAGCACAACGGCTGCATTATTGCGGATTCTGTGGGTTTGGGAAAAACGTTTGAAGCTTTGGCTGTTATAAAATATTTTTTGACTAAGAACTATCATGTTCTTGTTATTTGCCCAAAAAAATTGAGCGACAACTGGACTGTTTATCAGGCTTCTAAAAACAATAAACTAAATATTCTCTCTCAAGACCGCTTTAATTATCACGTTTTGTATCACACAGATATGGGGCGTTTGGAAGGAAAGTCTGGTGCTGACGGGCATGATTTTAAGACTTTTGAATGGCACTCTTATGACCTTGTTGTGATTGATGAAAGCCACAATTTCAAAGGAAATCCGATGGAAAAAGAGGATTCTTCTGGAAAGTGCAGAATGAACAGAGCAATGTGGCTTATGAAAAAAATCATCAAAGCTGGTGGCAAAACAAAAGTATTATTGCTTTCGGCTACTCCTGTGAATAATTCGCTCAAAGATTTGAGAAATCAAATAAATCTTATCACAGAAGGCAATCAAGCGGCACTGAAGGAATCGGCTGGAATTGCGGACATTGCAAACACTCTTGAGAACGCGCAGCGGCAGTTTACAGCGTGGGCAGACCCAAAAAAGAACCCTAGCCGAAAAACTTCTCAACTTTTGGAAAAACTAGATTCTTCATTTTTTAAGCTGCTTGATGAGCTTACGATTGCACGTTCAAGAAAACATATCACAAAGTTCTATGATTCAAGCGTGATTGGCAAATTCCCTGCGCGCAAAAAGCCTATTTCGGTTTATCCAAAAATTGACACAGAAGACGAGTTTCCAGAATATTCTTCGATTAATGAGCAAATTTCAAACTATCAACTTTCGATTTTCAATCCGTCAAAGTATGTTCTGGCGGAAAAGAAAGAGTTTTATGCCAAATTGGCAGGTTCTTCTGTGGACGCTTTTGTGCAGGACGACCGTGAAAAATCACTTATTGGAATGATGAAAGTTGGGTATTTGAAGCGACTTGAAAGTTCAATAAATTCGTTTTCGATTTCAATTAACAGAACGGTAAATCAGATAAAAGCTCTTATTGAAAAGATTGAGAAGTACGAAAAACTTCCTGAAGAAGAAAAAGCAAAGTTTGCAGAAAAGAACCAGATTGAGCAGGATTTTGAAGATGATGAACTTGATGAAAATTTTGAAGAAAATGAGTTCTTGGTGGGCAAAAAGCTCAAGTTTAGCCTTTCGGATTTGAATCTTGAAGATTGGAAAAAGGATTTGAAAAAAGACCGTTCTGCAATGGTTATGATTCGCGATACAGCGCAGAAAATTTCTGTCGAGCGTGATGCGAAATTTCAAGACTTGAAGAACCTTATAAAAGGTAAAATCGAAAATCCTCTGAATGTTGGAAACAAAAAAGTTATTGTTTTCACGGCTTTTTCTGATACGGCGGAGTATCTTTTTGAGAACATTCACGATTGGGCAAAAAAAGAGCTTGGGCTTGAAAGTGCTCTTGTGTGCGGTTCAAAGACGGCTTCGACTTGGGGAGATACAGATTTCAATATGATTTTGACGAACTTTTCGCCGAAGTCCAAGCACCGCGAGCAGATTGACACAGACAAGTCAAAAGAAATCGATATTCTTATTGCGACGGACTGTATCAGCGAAGGTCAGAACTTGCAGGACTGCGATTATCTTATAAACTACGATATTCACTGGAATCCTGTCAGAATTGTTCAGCGTTTTGGTCGAATTGACCGTTTGGGAAGCACGAACGAAAGTATTCAGTTGGTGAATTTCTGGCCGACTCAAGATTTGGACGATTACATAAACTTGAAAACACGCGTTGAAAGCAGAATGGCTCTTGTTGATTTAACTGCGACGGCGGAAGACAATATTTTGAAGAGCGAGGAAACAAAGGAGCTTATCAGCGAAGATATGAAGTATCGCGACAAGCAACTTTTGCGCTTAAAAGAAGAAGTGCTTGATATGGAAGATATGGGCGATTCTATTTCTTTGACTGATTTCACGCTTGATGATTTTAGGGTTGAGCTTACGAACTTTATAAAAGCCAATGCAAGCAAAATGGAGCAAGTTCCAGAGGGAATTTATGCAGTTGTGCCGAGTGATAAAGAAGGTCTTGAAGAGAGCTCAAAGAGCATAATAAAGCCTGGGGTTATTTATTGTTTGAGGCAGAAAAACAAAAGCGAAGAAGCTGAAAAAATAAATCCTCTTAATCCTTATTTCTTGGTGTATGTGTATGATGATGGAAGCGTGAGATTTAATTACACGAGCGCGAAGTCTATTCTTGAAGTGTACAGATTGCTTTGTTCTGGTGAAACGCAGGCTTATGAAAAGCTTTGCGATGCTTTTAACAAAGAAACAGATAACGGCACGAATATGGAAAAATATACTGTCTTGCTGGAAAAGGCTGTTGTGGAAATTACTGCGAGCTTTAAGAAAAGGACTGCGGCAAAACTCACTATGGGCAGAAATGGCGTTTTGATTGCAAAGGAAAAGCAGGCGGCAAAACTAAGTGACTTTGAGCTTGTTACTTGGCTTGTAATCAAATAGGTGCGGAAAATGGTATTTAATATTGAAGACATAACAAAATTCCGTGAAGGAAATCGCCTTGAAGCAAAACTTGCAAGCGGAGGGCTTCCTTCAAGTTTGTGGGAAACCTATTCCGCTTTTGCAAATACTGACGGCGGTTTAATCTTGCTGGGCGTGAAAGAGAAAAAAGACGGCTCTTTTGAAATTGCGGGCGTTGAAAATCCTGATTCTCTGATAAAAAGTTTTTGGGACACCGTGAACAACCAAAACAAAGTAAGCATAAATATTTTGCTGAACAAGCACGTTTATGCAAAAGAAATCGATGACAAGAACGTGGTTTTCATTGAAGTGCCAAGAGCTGACCGACAGCTTAGACCAGTTTATATTGGCAAAGATATTTTGAGCGGAACATATCATAGAAACGGAGAGGGAGATTATCATTGCACAAAAGAGGAAGTGTCGGAGTTTTTTCGTGATGCAAGCGTTTTGAGTATGGACACAAAAATACTCACCGAAATGGACGAAAGCGTATTTTGCCAAGACACAATAAAATCTTATCGCAATGTGTTTAACAACACTCACATAAATCACGTTTGGGAATCGCTGGACAATACTGATTTTTTGCGGAAAATCGGCGCGATGGGCTTTTCTAAAGAAACAGGAACTTTGCACCCGACGGCTGCGGGGCTTTTGATGTTCGGTTATGAATACGAGATTGTTAGAGAGTTTCCGCTTTACTTTTTGGATTATCAAGAAAAATATGATGACGCAATAAGATGGACAGACAGAATTGTTTCAAGTTCGGGCGAATGGAGCGGGAATATTTTTGATTTTTTCTTTAAGATTGCAACAAAGCTAACAGCAGACATAAAACGCCCGTTCAAGCTGGAAGGATTTTTTAGAGTTGACGACACGAATGTTCATAAAGCGGTGCGAGAGGCTTTGGTAAATACTCTGGTAAACGCTGATTATTACGGGCGACAGGGACTTGTTGTTCAAAAGTACCCGAACAAATTTGTGTTTGCAAATCCTGGCAGTTTTAGAATTCCTTTGAACGAGGCTTTTGATGGCGGAACTTCTGACCCAAGAAACGCAACGATTTTGAAAATGTTTGCAATGCTGGATATTGGTGAGAGAGCGGGAAGCGGAATTCCTGGAATTATTGCAACGTGGGAAAAAGAGTTTAAGATGAAGCCTGAATATGTACAGAGTTTTTCTCCGTCAAGAGTAAAGACTTTTCTGAACTTGAATGATTTGCAATTTGCAAAAACAAGCGATAATGTCCAAGAAAATGTCCGTGAAAATGCAGATGTCCAAGAAAATGTCTTAGATAATGTCCAAGAAAAAGACAGGAGAAAAATAATATTGGATTTGTTGCGCAAAGATAATACAATTTCAATACGAGAGATTGCAGAAAAATTACAAATGGCTACAAAAACTATTCAGCGTGATTTTGACAAATTGAAAGTCAAAAATATAATTCGCCGTGTTGGAGCAGACAAGGGCGGACACTGGGAAATTATTGCTGATAATGGAGAATAGAAAATGAAGCAAACGACAGACACAAAAATAGCAATTCAGAGCGCGGTCAATGCGTTTGAAACAAAATCGCTTTTTGAGGCGGGTACGGGGCTTTTTGAAACATTGGGCTACGACACAAGTTTGCAAGCTCCTCTTGAAGAAAAGACTTTTGCGGAATTCAATGAGCTTTATGTGCAGAGCTCGCCGAATGCAGAAAGATTCAGCGAAGAAAGAGCAATGGTGGGAGATTGGAAAAGTATTGATATTCTTTTTCAGCTGACAGACGAATCTTTTTCGGCTCAGAATAATCTTTTTGACTCAAAAGTCAATCCTTATGAAAAACAGTCGTATTTGTGCTTTGCGGTGGAACTTTTGAAAGACGAATACACAAAAACTCAAGTTTCTGCCATCACTCGCGAGATAAACAAGCTCTTTGCAATCCCGATTCTGGTGATTTTCAAATATGGCGAATGCCTTACTCTTGCTGTAATCAACCGCAGGGTAAATAAGCGTGACAGCGAGCGCGATGTGCTTGAAAAAGTAACGCTCATCAAAGACATTGTTTTTGCAAATCCGCACAGAGCGCATATTGAAATACTTTTTGATATGGCTCTTGAAAATCTGAACAAGACGTATGAAATTCACAACTTTGAAAGTCTGCACAAGGCGTGGAGCGAAGTTTTGGACACACAGACACTCAACAAACGCTTTTATTCAGAGCTTTCTAACTGGTACTTTTGGGCGATTAAGACTGTCGTGTATCCAGGATATGAAATGGAAGCTGACAAAAACGGGCTTTTCAAACAAGAAGACAAAATCCGAGAACACAACGCAAAGAACCTTATCCGCCTTTTGACAAGATTGCTTTTTGTGTGGTTCATCAAAGAAAAGGATTTGATTCCAGAGGAACTCTTTGACGAAAGAAAAATCCGAGCGATTATCACAAAATTCAGTCCTGATTACAGCGCAGAGGAAACAAGCGAAGCTCTTGAGGGCAGAAGCATTTATTACAAAGCGATTTTGCAGAACCTCTTTTTTGCAAGTTTGAACGCAGAGCACGGAAAAAGAGCATTCCGCATTGACGGACAGAACCAGAACGCCACGAGCCTTATGCGATACAAACGCTATCACAAAGACCCAGAAAGTTTTGTGAAACTCATAGAAAGCAAAGTGCCTTTTATGAACGGAGGACTTTTTGAGTGCCTTGACCACGCAGACGAAGAACTTAAAGGCAAGCAGGGCGGAGAAGTCATTGACTATGAAGACGGATTTTCGGACAGAAAAGACAACGAGCTTTTTGTGCCTGATTATATCTTCTTTGGAAAAAACGTCAGCGTGGATTTGAGCAGCGAATACGACGACAAAAAGAAAAAAGATGTTACTGTAAACGGCATTATCAATATCCTTCAAAAGTACAAGTTCACGATTGCAGAAAACACTCCTGTGGAAGAAGACATTGCGCTTGACCCAGAACTTTTGGGACGCGTTTTTGAAAACCTGCTTGCTTCTTACAACCCGGAAACAAAGACAAACGCAAGAAAACAGACAGGCAGCTTTTACACGCCGAGAGCCATTGTTGAATATATGGTCGATGAGAGCTTGAAGGCGTACTTAAAAGAGAAAATTGATTCGGCTTTGCAGATAGAAAATCTTGAGCAAAAACTTGCGGACTTGATTGCATATAACGACAAAGAAGCGGACTTTTCGGCAAAAGAAAAACGCTTTATCTTGGAGTGTATAGACACTTGCAAGATTCTTGACCCTGCTTGCGGTTCTGGAGCGTTCCCGATGGGCATTTTGCAGAAAATCGTCTATGTGATACACAAACTTGACGGCGACAACCGCAACTGGAAGACGATTCAAGCAGACAAGATTGAAGACGACAAGACGCTGACAAAAGACGAAAAGAAAGCGTTAATCGACGATATGAACGCCGTCTTTGACGACAACGAACTCGATTACGCAAGAAAGCTCTACCTCATTGAAAACTGCATACACGGAATAGACATACAGCCGATTGCGACACAGATAAGCCGACTGCGCTTCTTCATCTCGCTTATCGTTGACCAGAAAGTAGACGAGAGCAAAGACAACTTTGGAGTGCGACCGCTTCCGAACCTTGAGAACAGATTCGTAACAGCGAACAGCCTTATTGGGCTTGACGGCGGAAACGTTTTGACATCAAAAAGAACAGAAGAGCTGATGAGCGAACTGCAGAAAGTGCGCCACGAGCTTTTCAAGGCAAAGACACCGAAGTATAAAAAGGCATTAAGAGAAAAAGACAAAGAAATACGAGAAGAGCTGAAAAACGAGCTTGTTTTGTCAGGCTTTGGCGAAGAGAACGCAGCCGCCCTTTCATCGTGGAATCCCTATGACAAGAACAAGAGCGCAGACTTTTTTGACGCAGAGTGGATGTTCGGAGCAAAAGACGGATTTGATATTGTTATTGCAAATCCTCCATATATCGAATTCAAGAAACAATCTCAAGAATTAAAAGATTCATTAAAGCAATACGAAACTGCGAAAGGAAAATTTGATATTTTTGTTTGTTTTATCGAAAAAAGTGCAAAGTTACTTAAACAAGGCGGAGTACATTGCTTTATAAATCCAACAACATTTATGAAGCGAGACTATGGAAAAGCAACTCGAGATTATATAAACAAATATTTTGAAATTCTTCAGATATTAGATTTTGCCGATGCTCAGATTTTTGATAGCGCAACGACTTATACTGGTATTTTCATTTTTAAGAAAAATGAAGCATGTAAAAAATATTCATTTGAGTATCAAAAGTTTTTATCCAACAAGGAAGTAGATGATGACAATATGTTTGTTCCTGTAAATACAAATTATAAAGAATCATTTATGGTTAAAAACGAAGAACTTAAAAAAGATGCATGGATATTTTTATCTTCGTTAATACAAGATTTATATTTTAAAATTGATAACCCAACAGCTATTAAAATGAAAGAAATTGCTAAATATATTTTTGTTGGTATTCAGAGCGGTAAAGATGAAGTTTTCTTTATTAATCAAGATATTATTAATAATTTAAATTTAGAGACACAAATTATTCATCCTATATTAAAGGGTAATAATGTTGAAAGCTTCTTCTATGATTGGAGTGGTACTTATATTATTTATCCATATGATGAAGACAATCATGTTTTGAGTGAAAGTATTTTAAAAAAGAATTATCCGAATGTGTATAAATATTTAGTATCTCAAAGAGATAATCTTAGTGGAAGAGATTATTTTGATAATTCTTCAAAAAAATGGTATGAACTTTGGTGTGAACGGTCTTACATTAAATTTTGTCAGAAGAAGATTGTAAACTGTGAAATTTCAGCAACTAATCGTTTTGCAGTAGACGATAACAATTATTTAGGTAATACAAAAATATTTAATACTGTTCTTAATGACAAATACTCACATTTATATGATTTTATAACAGGTTTACTCAACTCAAATGTTCTAAATTATTTTGAAAAACAAATTTCAACGCCAAAAGCTGGGGGTGCTTATGAACACAAAACCCAGTTTATTGAACGTTATCCTATTATGCTAGGAACAGAACTTCAGCAAAAAGAAATAGGCACATTATCTTCTGAAATTTCAAAAGCAAAAAAAGCTGATATAAATGCTGATGTAAGTAAATTAATAAAACAACTCAATGAAAAGGTATATGAACTCTACGGTCTCACAGAAGAGGAAATTGCCATCGTGGAGGGAAAGTAAAAGATGGTTGTAAAACCTGATTGGAATATATTTAAAGAAAATTTCTCTGAAAATCTAACAAAAAATTTTGAATGGATGTGTTATCAGCTTTTTTGTAGACAGTTTCATAGAGAAGCGGGTATATTTAGGTTTTATAATCAACCTTCCTTAGAAGCAGAACCAATAAAAGAAGGTGATGATGTTATTGGTTTTCAAGCAAAGTTTTATACAGTTCCGTTGAAGGACAGAGAGGAAGAAATAGAAAAAGCAATTTATGATGCAAAAAAAAGATATAAAAATATTTCAATAATATTTTTTTACATAATGTCAGAAATGGGTGATTGGACATGCTCCAGTACAATTAATCTTGATTCTGATGATAGAAGAACTCAAGTTCAGAAAAAAATTGAAGAATTTGCTAAAATGAATCAAATAAAAATAGTTTGGAAAACAGATTATTTTTTTGAATCACCTTTTGTGACTGTAGATAATTCAGATATTACACAATATTTCTTTTCAAAATCTACAAACAAATATTATGAAAAAATTAGACATAAGCAGAAAATTGAAATTGATATAGACGAAAAGAATAAGTACAAAACATTACTAAAAACTTCAGATAATAATGAAAATATTGTAAATACCTTTTCCTTATTTGAGTATATTAATAATTTACTTCAAACCTTTGAGTTACAGAGTTTTAAAGACATCCATGTAAAAGGAAGTCATGGTATAAGCAAATCAGTAGAAATGAAATTTGCATATAATAAACTTCTTGAAAAATGTTCTTCAAACGAAGCTTATCGTTTATATACTTATTTACCGACACCATATTTTTTTGAATTAAAAAATTTTAATGATGATATATTTGAAAATATTACAGATGAGGCTCCTTTATTATTTCTCGATGGATTAGATGAAATTTCTGATGAAAAAATTATTGCTTTAAAAAAGCAGATGAACAATCTAAGAGCTAAAATTCCAGGATGCAGATTTATTGTATCAGGAAGAGATGCAGCCTTTATTACTGAATTCGTTGATTCTAAGCAATCAAAAGATGTAAAACTATTACCATTTATTGACTCGGATGTACAATCATTAATGTGGTATTATAAAGGTACTCCGCTGGAATCTTTAGTTTCAATTCCATTTTATAGAAATTTTGCTGCAAGTCACAAAGAAAAGCATTTTAGGACGTATAAAGACTTCATAGGAACCTTAATCACAGAAAGATTAAAAGAAGATAAAAATAAAAGAGATCGAAGTAATAATATTTCCACACGAAATAATAAGCAATCTACAATAAATAATGATGTTTTAAATCAGCATATTTCAGAATTCTGTTATAAATTATTTAAGGAAAACAAACAAATCTTTTCACAAGAAGTATTAAGTATTTTTTTTCAAAATGAAGAAGAACTTGATTTCCTACTAAAATCTTCTTTGATTAATTATCAAAAGGAAAATGAGATTTCATTTTTTTCAAATATTTATTTTGAATATTACTTGGCATATTATTTTTCTAATAAAAAGTTCTCTGTTATACAGAAAGAGTTTTTCCTTACAAATAAAAAAATCAATGTAAGATATGTTAATATAATCTCAATTCTTTTAAATATAATGGATATTAATAGCTCTGCTTATAAAGAGCTTACATCAGTTCTTGAAAAAGAAAATATTTGCTACATTTTATTGACAGATTTCGACAAGTTGAGTTCAGAAAAAAGATATGAATGGTACACCAAAATTATAAATTATTACAATTCAAATAAGAAATTAATATATTATGCAAGATTTGTAGGATCTTACGACCTGCTTGCAAACATGGATTCTTTATCTGATAAGCTCACTGATTTGTTGCCAGAAGATTTTCAAAGTAATGCAATTGATATGCACTTAGGTTGCATTAAAAACTTCTTAGATAATCCAACTGAGGAAAAACTACGAGAGTTTTCAAATTCAGTTATTTTACTTGGGCTAAACGAAAGAAAAATCTGGAATACAACAGATGCGCAAAAATTAAAAACAATCTCATTTCCCCTATTGAATTTTTTCTTTTTTCATCCATTGGCTAAAAGTGTAAAAGGGGTTCTTTCTGCACGTTTCATTTTCAATTGGTATGGAACTTACAATTGGATTGATGATTGGAAATTAGAAGATTGGCAACATTTTATAAAAACAATCTATCCACAAGCATCAGATAATTTTTATTCGATAAAAGATTTTATTGACCACGAAATAAAAATGTCTTTATTCATTTATTTACATAAAAACAAGCATATTTGGAAATTATATGCGCCTTTGTCAAATTATATGCTCTCAAATTCAAGAAGCTTTGTTCCATCTTCTACACCTATTCCAGATGAAATTGATGATGATTATGCAGTCAAAACTATAAACATTGGTGGTGACGATTATTTCCTAACTGCAATTATAAAACAAGAAAAAATAGATCTTGATGGAATACTAGAAATATTTAAAACTTTCTCTGCAGAAAAAATAAATCTATACAATCTGGGTTTTGAAGCACAAGAATTATTAAATGAAATAAAAAGTCAATTTAAGTTACTAATTCCAACTCTTACTACCACAAATGTAAATGACTTATACGAGATTGGACTTAATTATTTAAATTTTGAAAAAGGATTGCATCTAAATAATCTAGATGAATTTATAAAATTATTTAGTAATGAAATTAAACAGAAATTATGCGAAAAGCTAATAAATGATTTTGATGTTAAGAGATTTTGCATATCATGGAATATACCGCGAACCTTATGCTTTTTACTTGATTTAAGTGATGAAAAGATTGCTCATGGATATTTAGAAAAATTAAATAATACAGATACAATAGAAATCTATAAAAATATTATTGGATTCTTAAAAGAAGATAGTTTTGCACAGCACACATTACATTCATTCGCAGTACAGGAATTTCCAAAATTATTTCCTCAAGAAGTTGAAAGACATAACAAACATAATGCAAGAATTGAAGAATTAAAACAATCGCTTAATTCAATGGCTGAAAATGAAGCAAATATTATTTTAAATGAAAGTGAAATATTAAAAACAATTGAGAATATCTTTAAGTATCTTGATGAAAATCCGAACTTTAGGGAAGAAAAAACTGAAAAGGGAAAATTAATTTCATTAAGACCTGATTATATTATAGATAATGTAACATACGATTTTAATAATGAATATGAAATTCCTCCAATCTTTTCTGAATTCATAGTTAAGATGTTAGTGAATGAAGCTTTTAATGATCCTTCTGAAAAGGTAAATCGCATTAAATTTGAAGAGTATATAAAAGATGCTTTCTCGAATGAAAAATACTTTTGGAGATTTTTCTTTTATCATTTTATTGAAAGTTATAAAAGTGAACAGACAATTCAATTTCTAGAGAAGAATTCTGTTGTAGACCAAAAAATTAGAAAATCAATGGAATTGGAAATCTCAGAATTAATAGATAAACAAGATTTATCATTTTATGATGGCGGTGGTAATAGGTACTGGGTTTATCCATTTGTTTGGTATATTTCAAATCTTTATAATAATGTTCTACCAGAATGGTTTAACAAAGAAGCTTTATTAAACTTTGTTGCTTTTCCTGCTTGGGAATTAGGTTCTGGTATCGGAGTTCATTCTGGAGATATATTTAACTGGCAATCTTGGAATTCGGTATTTGAATGGATTCAGTCAGTTTCAGATTATTCAGAATCTGAATTGATTGAAAATGCAATTAGAATATATTCAAGATTAAAATCTGATAAATCCAAAACACAGATTATTTCTCACCTAATTGAAAAGTTAGATGCATATTCGCAATTTAAAAAGGAAATTACAAACTTAATTGTACAGGAAAGCATTATCGAATTGAATATAGATTATGAATCAGTAGAAAAATTAACAATACTAAATTGCAATATATTACAGGCTTTTTGGAATAAAAATACTGATTCATCGTATATTCCGAAAATTATTGATGAAATACCATACGAAAAATATAGCGATAATGACGCAAATTATACACGAACCGCTATGATTGAATTTGTATGTAGACTTGCAAATATAGAACAGAGTAAAACACTTATAAAAATCATTAAAAAGAATAAACGGCAAAACAAAAATAGTAAAACGATATTGTTAGCAAAACTTGGAGATGAAAAGTCTATTATTTCTCTGATTGATAATTATCTTTCTGGCGGAGCTTATTCTGATTCAATTTTTTATGGAAGTAATGCTTTTGGTTCCAAGAATCCTAGTAATAAACTTTTAAGAAAGTATATTAAATTATTTAAATACTCAACTGTAAAAAATTGTGAAAGACGCAATAATTTACAGACGCTCAGCATCAATGCTATAAAAAATGCAGCGAATAAAAAAAATTACAAGATTATTCAAAAATCTATAAATAAGATTATTTCTGAAAAAACTTCTTCAAATGAATATATAGAATTTTATGAAGATATATTGAATGAAATTGAACAGAAGGTATTTTCAATCACAAAGGAAGGAAAATAATGACTGAAACAAAATCTCTAATCACCCAACCCGTTGAACCAGAATACGAACTTCTTGTAAACAACATTTCTACACTATGGCAGGAAGTAAAAAATAATGCCGCACTGTAGAATATCTACAAGCTATGATAAAGAAAAAAGATATTGTCTGCCTTGATAGAATTTATTATCTAATTCTGACTCGGAAAGCTAATTTTAAATTTGTATTGGGAGTTTTGAATTCAAGAGTCACGAATTTTTGGTTTGAGTTTTATTATAAAACAACAAAAGTTCAGGATAACTACTTTGATTTGAATGGTAATCAAATAGGTTCTATTCCAATCCCCGACGCGACGGCAGAACAGCAAAAGCCTATCATCGAGTTGGTGGACAAGATACTGCAAGCCAAGAAAGCCGACGCGGGTGCGGACACGAGCGCGGAAGAAGCAGAAATCGACCGCCTTGTGTATGCGCTCTATGGCTTGAGCGCGGAGGAGATAGAGGCTATTGAGGGAAAGTAACCCCTTAAGGAGAGCTTACTATTTTTCAGAAGTGGGCTGTGGCTCAAAGCGGGCTATGCCCGTTCATATTTCTTGTACTTTGGGGTATAATTGTTTTGGAGGTGCTTTATGAGTGATATGGCATTTAATGCAGTCTTAAATGATGTAGATACATTTTCATATAATCAGTGTGTGTTGCTTTTGGCACGGCTTACACAAGCATTGCAGAACTGGACTTCAAAAGACAGCTCTGATGATTTGTTTTATTCCAAGAGCAATATTGCACATCTTGAGCGTGGCATAAAAGCCTTGAATGAGGGCAAAGGCGTGGAACACGAACTCATCGAGGTTGATTGATGAAGAAAATCTGGTTTGATGAGGCTTGGGAAGATTATCTTTATTGGCAAGGACAGGACAAAAAGACAATCAAACGCATAAACGCTTTGATTCAAGATATTGAGCGGAACGGCTTTGATAAAGGAATCGGAAAACCTGAGCCGTTGAAAGAAAACTTGAGCGGGCTTTGGAGCAGACGTATTGATGAAGTAAACCGCCTTGTATATCGTGTGGAAAACGGAATGTTGCACATTGTTTCTTGCAAAGGTCATTACAACTAAATATCCGAATATACCAATCCCCGAAGCCACAGCGGAACAGCAGAAGCCGATTATTGACCTTGTGGACAAGATACTGAGCGCAAAAAAGCCAATCCGCAGGCGGACACGAGCAAAGAAGAAGCAGAAATCGATCGCCTTGTGTATGCGCTCTATGGCTTGACGGGAGATGATGTGAAGATTATCGAGAGCGAGAATAGGATGTAGAATCTAATATAGAGAATCTGCAAATATTCAATTTATGTTTTTTATGGAGATTGAAAAAAATGAAAGAAAACAAGATAAACATATTCATTTTTCTAGCTATAGCAATTGTATGTATTTTGCTGACATTTGCTGTAAACGCCTGGTTTAATGATTGGTCGGTTATAAAAAAAGATTTTTTAATGTCAATTATTTCTGGTATATCAGCCAGTTCTTTTGTCGTGTTATTTAGTGAAATAATAAAATACAAGTTGAATAAAAAAAATATTGAAAATGCTTTGTATGGGAATTTACGAGAATTATACTGTCAACTCATAAAGCAGATTAAGTGCACAGAAATGCTTTGTATAAATCCTAAAATGGATGTTGCAGAGAATGTATATTCTGCAAATGTGCCTGCAATGACTAAGTTTCTAAATGCAATTAGGTTTTATGAATATGATCCTGTTAAATCCAACCAATTTGTAATATCTCTTAAGAACTTTCAGCAATCGGAGATATTTTTCTTTGAAAAATATCTGTCCGCTTGTATGTCATTTCTCAAAATCTCATTGTTAGAAACAAAAATAGAAAAATTAAGACAAGGCATATCAAATTATTCACCGACTTCTTCAGATGAGAAAGTTGGTGAAGTATTAAAAATAATGAAAATCGAGGCAGAAAAAAGATGTAAGATTATAAATGAACTTATTGTTAATTTGGATAGCATTTGTAAAAATCGTTTTTCTTGGGAAAAAGACAAGGCTTATATTGATGATTTGGCTTTTACTGCAAGTGGCAAAGATATACATTCTTTTTTCGATGATGAGATCGAGAATACAAGTATCTGAAAAATGAAGGAGAAACTTATAATGATTGATATTGTTCGTGGTTCTTTTGACAATAAAACACTTTTGAAAAACAAACTGGACGCTTTTTTTTCTTCAAAAAAAGAATATGAGGGAACATTATATTTGGGCTATCCTATTGTTGGTGAAGGAGAAAGTATTGATGCTCTTTGGATTTCACAATCATATTCTATAATCATATTTGATTTATATGAAGGAAGTGGTGCTGATTATTCACGCAGAGAAGAAATACGTGATAACCTGTATAATGAAATAAATGCATCTCTGATGAAAACAAAAGAATTGATGAGGGGACGAAAACCAGTATATGAAATCAATGTTATAACTATTGCACCATCTGTACTAAAATTACCGGATAATGATTTTGCAATAAATGCTATTGAAAAATTGCCACAATTTATTTCTTCTAATATAAAAAAATGGGAAGCTTCTAACGAGTATAATCATGTTCTGTCGGCTATACAAGTTGCAACAAAAATACATTTAGCAAGTAAACGCAATGTTACAAAGCCTGAATCAAAAGGTTCTTTGCTAAGAGAAATTGAAAATAGTTTGGCAACTCTTGATATTGAACAAAATAAAGCTGTTATCGAAACTGTTGATGGTTTGCAAAGAATACGAGGTTTAGCTGGTTCTGGAAAAACAATTATTTTGGCGTTAAAAGCTGCTTATTTATATTCTTTAAACCCAGAATTAAAAATAGCAATTACCTTCTATACGAAATCATTAAAACCGATGCTGGAAAGTTTTATAAAACGTTTTGTTTGGGAATATACTCGCTCTGATCCAGATATGGGAAGAATAAAAGTATTGAATACTTGGGGAAGTTTTCGAGAACCTGGATTATATTCTGAACTTTGTGCTGCAACTGGAATTGAATTCTTAAATCTTGATGACGCAAAATCTAAAAGTGGCAGTTCTAAAGATTTGTTTTCTTTTGTATGCAATGATGCTCTATCACATCTGAATGAAGATAATTACAATATGTATGATGTCATACTAATTGACGAAGCGCAAGATTTACCATCAAAATTCTTTTTGTTATGCAAGAAAATGTTAACTCCAAAAGGAAAAATGGTTATTGCATATGATGAAATGCAAACTTTGACAACTGGAAGTCCATTAAATATTAGAGAAGTTTTTTCTTCTGATGAATTTGCAAATGAACCAAACAAGCCTAAACGCGATATTATTTTACCAGTGTGTTATAGAAATCCTCGGGAAGTTATTGTTACTGCTCATGCAATAGGTTTTGGAATTTATCGTGATGGTGGCTTAGTTCAATTCTTTGATAATCCTGAATTATGGGGTGAAGTTGGATATAAACTTGATGAAGGAGAATTTAAGTCTGGTAGCAAAATTAAACTATCACGAACAGAAACATCAAGTCCAGAAATTTTTAACAGGGTAATTCACAGTTCAAGGGATATTATTGGGGGGCGAATTGCTAAATCTCATACTGAAGAAGCAGAATTGGTTGCAGAGCAAATTCATATAAATCTAACAGAAGATGAACTTCAAATGAAAGATATTCTTGTTATTTCTTTAGGAAATATAAAACTTGAACGATATGTTGGAGAATTGCGAAATATTTTATATGAGAAATATGGTTATAACTCACATATTGCAGGTGTTACAACGCCCGCAGATTCTTTTTTCCAAGATAACTCTATCACTATTTCTGGTATTATGAGAGCAAAGGGTAATGAAGCTGCTGTTGTTTACATAATTGGTGCTCAAGATTGTATGACTGATTTTCAGATTAGACATCATCGAAATGAATTATTCACAGCAATTACTCGTTCAAAAATGTGGGTCAGAATTTATGGATATGGAGATAAAATGTCTTTACTAGGTAACGAAATTTCTGCAATCAAAGATAATAATTTTTCACTATGCTTTAAATATCCATCTAACGAGGAAATTAGTGAAATGGATAAAGTTTATTCAGACTATGAAAGAACTTTAACTGATAAAAGAGAGAATTTTGCAGAAATTGCAAAATTCTTTAAGAAAAAGAATATTGATATATCAAATCTTTCTGAAGAAGATTTTGAAGCATTGATGAATATTACGAATAAAAGTAAATGAGCTACAAGGATATTTTAAAAGAAATTAATGAGTGTATAACATTTCTCATGAAAAAAGGCATAATTCATGACCAAAATTATGCTCACAGTAATGATAATCATCTTTTTCATAACATTTCAACATGCGTTTCTCCAAGTGTTTTAACTTTTAAGAATATTGATGATTATAATCTAATTTGTGATGATCTTAGGAAGAAAAGGCAGTTTACGGTATTAATGTTTGATAATACATTAGTGAATCTTGAGTATCAATTTAAAGATAACACAATATGTAAACTTCGTTGCATAGTATTGCCTGATTTGCGATTGTACGCAGGCGATGAATATTATCAAGACTATTCTAATTCTGACTTTGATATAGAAATAGAGTTCCTTCAAAAATATCAATTACGTTTTCCATTCAGAATTGACTATGATATAAATGCTGCAGTAGCAGGACTTCATCCTAAATGTCATCTTCATTTAGGTTTTTCCGAAGGTTGTAGAATTCCTATTTCTGAGCCGTTAACTCCAAAATTAATATTTAAATTTCTCATTGAAAATTTTTATAATCCTTCATATATGGAAGAAAAGAATGACTTTGATAATTTTTTTAAGTTAAATACAACTAATACCTTCCCCAAAGATATTGATAAATTAGATAAGAAAAAGTTGTTTTTTGATATAGAATTTTAACAAGGAGTGATACTGTAAAATGTCCGAATCCCAGTTTATCTAATACAAAGAATCATGGCGCAATAATGGCTTTATATGTGGTTATGTGCTTTGATTGCCTGTTTGATGTGGGCTTAGTTTTATACAAAAGAAATCGTATTTATTGATCAAAATGCAATGGAGATAATATGTTGAACTCACAGGATTATTGGGTGCCTGTAGATATATCTAGTGATAATACTTCTCTTGCAGAATCTTTGAAGAGTTTTTTCTTTAAATCAAGTTCTGAGAAAGAAATTAATCAACTGATAGAAAATTATGCTACAGATTTGAATGTCATTTGTGACAGATTTGAATTTGTTCAGAAACTCCAAGAGTTGAAAAAGCTTCTGAAACAGCATACAACTATTCAAAATGGTGATTTTAACAATGAAAATATCAATAAAACAAAGGTTATCGTAATTACTCACGAAGAAAAAACAGAATTGGAAGGGGTAGAGTTTAACGGTGTTCAATATGATATAGATGCACTTTGCCAATATCTGCTTCTTACAATAATTGACAAAATAACCAGCGAGGAAAAACATGAAAAATTTGTGTCATGGTTATTACGAAACTTTTCGCAAAATTCTTACTCTATAGAAGAATTAACAGAATATGAAAAAAGTATTCAAATGAAACAGGACTTCGTAAGAATTTTATAAGAGCTTTTAATTCTTGTATAAGCAACACCTTAAAAGCACGAATACTAAATGCATTTATTATTGCAAAGATTGATTTGTGCAAAGTAAATGAAAAAGATAAGGATTGGTGGGATGGTCTTACAGACGATGAGAAAATCAATAAAATAGCGGTGTATTTATATGATAACATCCGCTGTAAATATACACATACCTGTTCAAAGACTTTGCTCAACTTTAAGAAAATTACAACAAAACGGCCTACTCCAAACAAAATACTGATTAACAAAGTTTCACCAGAAAAGGATAATCTTATTTTAATATTGCAGGCTGTCATCGAAGAATTAGTACGTTCAAAATATACAATAATTAATTGATGAAGGAGAAGAAATTATGAACGATTTGAATAATTATTTAGTAAGCAAATGCTTAGAAACAGCATCTGCTGAACTTGTGAAGCAAGCTATTTTAGAAGATATGACTTTATCGCCTGTGCAAAAGCAGAATTGGATTTCTCTAATAAATACAATGTCTGCAGCAAAGAATATGGCTGATATATGCAAAATTCTTTCTGGAAGAATGTGATAGAATAAAGAGGTAATAAAATGTCGAACCAAAAAACTTTACAAATCCGATATAGCGATTGACCCGAAATACAGTTCAGCATGACACTTTTTGCTCAGCGTGACGGAAAAAATTATTTACATTCTATGTAAAAAAATGTGAATAAATGAGATGATTAATCTATGAACATTTTTTCGCTTTATTCAATATTCTTTTGCATTTCGACAGTAATCGGCATTCCGCTTCTTTCGTACCTGCAAATCATGCAGATAAAAGGAAGCTCTTTTCAGGAATGGATTTCAGGAATCGGCACGACTTTGATTCCTGCCGCGGGACTCTCCATAATCATCGTAGCTCTTGTTTACAGCAAGATGAAGCACCTCATTAAAATGCTCAAGGACGTGGAGGAGCGTCCGCTTACGCTCGAAGAGAAAACGAGGGCCGCCGCCATAATGCGTGTGGTGAACAGAATCTCCACGGTTTCGCTTCTGCTCGGCTTCTTCACGGGAAACGGACTTTCGGTCTTGATAAAGGTCAGCCTCGGAATCCTCCACTACACGACGACAGAGATGGTCATCATGCTCGTGCTCACTTCGGTCTACGCGTTCATGGCGCGGGAATACGCGGTGGACTGCTTCAACGCGTGCGCGAGGAGCGAGCTTTCAAAACTCGGAATAACGAGCACGGACGGAATAAAGACTTCCGCCTTCACAAGCTCCCTTTTCAGGACGGTGGCGACCTGCATTTTCGCGACCGGCTGGCACATATTCTGCTCAGGCTATGGAGCCGTCCGCAACGGACTTTCTACAGAACAGTTCTTCACGAACGCCGCGATTTCCATAACGATTTCGCTTGGAATGACGCTTCCGCTTCTCACCCTCATTTTGAAGCAGCTCCGCGCGAGGTTCGAGATAACCGTGGACCAGGTGAAGACCCTCACCGAGACCGGAAACATCCAGAAGCGGCTTTCGATAGGTGCCTTCGACGACTTCGGCGTTGTCGAGAGCGAGATAAACGCCTTGATGGACTTGCTGCAGGTGCATTTGAAGAACCTCACGTCAGAGGCTTCGAACGTGGACGTGGGCGCGAACGAGTTGAAGAACGTTGCCGATTCGTCCGCGGCCGGCGTCACTCAGGTTTTCAGCACGATAAAGAACCTCAATTCTGAAATCGACGAGGAGGGGCAGATTCTGGCCCAGCTCAAGGACGGAATCGTCTATCTTTCTTCGGACGCGGACAAAATCGACGTGGCGGTGAAGAAGGAATTCGATGCCGCAAAGGTGAACGTCAGCCTCATGAACAAGACGAGCGAGAACCTCCGTTCAATCGACGAGATGATAGACAAGGCCGAGTCCAGCTCCCTGAGGCTTTCCGAGATTTCAAAGCAGGGAAACGAGGAAGTGAACAAGACGATGAGCATCGTCAACACCGTGAGCGAGAAGTCAAGGATGATGGGCGATGTCATAAGGGTAATCCAGACAGTTGCGAGCCAGACGAACCTCCTCGCCATGAACGCTTCGATAGAGGCGGCCCATGCGGGAGAAGCCGGTTCTGGATTCGCGGTCGTCGCCGATGAAATCAGGAAACTCGCCGAGTCGTCGTCAAAATCCGCGAAGGACATCAAGGACTTGATAACGGAAATCGTGAACGCCGTGGACAGCTCTTCAAAATCGATGGCTTCAACGATGGAGATATTCGGAAAAATCGAGGCGGAAATCGACCAGCAGAAGAATGTCGTCTCCACAATCTCCGAGTCGATGGACATGCAGTCTGAAAGCGTCAAGCAGACGAAGAACGCCACCGACGAAATCAGCCGCCAGATTGACAGCGTGACGACGCTCGTCCAGAAGCAGGCCGAATATTCAAAGCTCATGATGGAGAACGTGAACAAGGTCTTCGATTTCTCAAGGAAAATCTCCGAATCGATGAACGAATCCGAGGCCGTGATACGGAACTTCTCCGAGACTGTGGAAATCGTCAAGGACAAGGCCGAGCGGAACAAGGATTCCGTCAAGAACATCACGAAGGAAATCGACAAGTTCTCGTTCTGAAATTCGCAGTTTGTTGAAAAATGCCGCGCCCGGTCAATCCGCTTGGGATTTTTTCGGGCGCGTTTTTTTCGTGGTGGCTGTTTTTTATATGCGTGATAAGATGTTTGCTTTACAGACACTGACAAAAATCGTATATTTGCAGGCAAAAGGACATGATATGGCACAGGCGATGATAAATTTCAGAATGGACAGCGAAGAGAAGCGTTCTCTTGAGGAAATTTGCGAGCAGCTTGGAATCTCACTCACAAGCGCGTTCAAGATTTTTGCGAAGAAAGTGATAAGGGAAAGGCGGATTCCGTTCGATGTCGCGCTTGACGACTCCCGTTCTGACCCGTTTTGGAGCGAGGAAAATCAGGCTTGGCTCAGGGATTCGATAAGGCAGGCAAGGGAAGGGCGGCTTACCGAACATGAGTTGATTGAGGCCGATTGATGCGAAAATTGTGGACTGACGGAGCTTGGGAAGATTATTTGAAATTGCAATCTGACAAAAAACTTCTCAAAAAAGTGAACGAACTGCTGAAGGATATTGACAGAAACGGTTATGATGGAATTGGAAAGCCGGAACCGCTGAAAGGCGATTTGAGCGGATATTGGAGCCGCAGAATCGATGATTTCAACAGGATTGTGTATTGCATCCGCGAAATCGGGGAAAGCCGGTTTGTTGAGATTGTGCAATGCGGCACTCACTATCATAAATAGATTTTACTTGAACTGACTGATGCGCGCCCGGTCAATCCGCTTGGGATTTTTTCGGGCGCGTTTTTTTCGTGGTGGCTGTTTTTGGGGATGCGTGCGCTATAGGGCAGAAAAGACCGATGCCCGTCTTTTTTCAGGCTTCAAAGCGCTTTCTCAGGCGGAAAAATTGCCCGTAAATAAAACATCGCAAAGAAGACTTACGGCATCCGCTACTAGACTTTGCTAATCTTTGATTTGTCACATTGAACCGGAAATCTGGACATAGGTTTTCCAATAATCAAAGAAAAATCCCGAATGAATTTTCCGACGCTACAAATCAGATTATCGAAAAAACAAGCTCCTTACGCTTAAAAAACGGCGGCGAGCTCTATGGGGTAAACTGGCCGATTTCCCACGACAAATACTCTTTTTACTTCTCGCATTCCGCCACAGGAAATTTCTTTTCAACCATTTCCTTTATCTTTACGGAAAGTTCTTCGTCGAAGAATTTGCGCACGTCTTCTTGATTCTGGCTGGCGTTGCGGAGAAAAAGGTCGGCGGGGTGGATTTCCAATGCGTAGGCAATCTTCAAAATCAACTCAAAGGAAGGAAAATTCTTTTTTGATTCAATGCCGCCGATAGTGCTCTTTGCACAGTCGCAAATGCCTGAAAGTTCCAGCTGTGAAAGCCCCCTTTGGGTTCTGTAAAAAATCAAATTTTCTATAAAATCATCCTTAAAACTGCTCATACGGTCAAAATAGCCATTCAAAATCCTCTAAAAGTGGGTTAAACTGTCCAATTGTATAAAAAGGTGGGTTTAACCGAATTTTTATATAAAAAAGTCAGTTTCGCCTAAAACATAAGGGGAAAAAAGTTGCCTGAGCATTTTACTATTGAAACATTGTTCACAGAATACGGCTTCACACCCAATGAAAGCCAAAAAGACGCGATAATGACACTGGAAGGTCCTCTGTTTTTGACGGCGGGCCCAGGTTCCGGCAAAACACGCGTCATACTGTGGCGGACTGTGAACCTGATAGTCTTCCACAACATCAAGCCGGAAGAAATCTTTTTGGCGACGTTTACGGAAAAGGCAGCCCTTCAATTGAAGCAGGGATTGCAGAGTCTTTTGTCGCTGGCTTCAACACATACGGGAAAGCCTTACGATTTGGGCAGGATGTACATCGGAACGCTCCATTCTCTTTGCCAGAAACTTCTTGTGGACAGGCACTTGAATTCCAAAAGGACACGCCAGCGCGCTCCAGCTTTGATGGATGATTTGAACCAGTTCCTCTTTGTCTACAATCATAGCAATTTTGAGAGAATCTTGGCCGCGGGACAGTTGGGCGAAAGCGGAACTGATTTGTATCACAGAATCAACGGATATTTTTCTTCAACTGCGTATGGCGTTACCTGGTCCCGCTCCGACTGTGCGGCAAACCTGATTTCGTTTTTCGGAAGACTGACAGAAGAAAATTTTGCGGCGGAAGAACTGAATTCAGATGACGAACTTGAGCAGGCGATGTTCAGAATGTATCTGGAATACAGGGAGATGCTGGGAGAGAACGGCTCTGCTCGGGTGGACTTTTCGACTCTACAGCAGGCGGCCTATGACTATCTCTGCGAATCGACGACAATCGAACAGTACATCAAGTACGTGATTGTTGACGAGTATCAGGACACGAACACGATTCAGGAGATGATTTACTTCAAGCTGGCGGAAAAGACGCACAACATCTGCGTCGTGGGCGATGACGACCAGGCTCTCTACCGCTTCCGCGGCGCGACGGTCGAGAATCTCGTCTTCTTTGAAGAAAAGACAAAAAACTATCTGGGCGTTGAACCGAAGAGAATCGACTTGAACATCAACTACCGCTCCAGAAAAGAAATCGTCGATACCTACACCCACTACATCGAAGGCGGAGACTGGAAGCCCGACAATCCAGAAACGAGCTACCGCCTGGACAAGAACATTGTCGCCCACAGCAAAGACGCGGGAACGTCCGTAGTGCACGTTTGCGGGAACAAGAAGGCTCTGGCGGAAGAAGTCGCGGACCTCATCAAAGAGATGAAGACAAAGGGAAAGATTACGGACTACAACCAGTGCGCGATTCTCTTTCCAAGCCTGCGGTCGAACGGAGAAGCAAACACGAGCGTCCGAGAATTCGCCGAAGCGTTGAAATCACTCGGAATCCCGCATTACGCTCCACGCGCATACAACTTTCTTTATACAGAAGAGTGTCTTGCAGTTTTCGGCTTGATGATAAAGGTCTTCGAGCCAAAGATTGACGAAATCGATGAGGACAAGAAGAACAAGAACCGCAAAGAAAAATTCCATGTGTGGCTTTCAAACTGCGAAAGTTTTTCAGAGAAGATGATTGAAGACGACCCGCTTCTTGAAAAATTCATCGATGACCTCAAAAAACAAAAAGAGAATTCCCTTGCAGTGTACAAGATGCTTTTGGACGCTCTCTCAAGCGAAAATCAATTCTTCTACGGAGTCGGCTCTGGAGAGGCAACTTCAGGAGGAACGTTTGACGGCACAACAGAGGCAACACCGGCAATAACGGCGAAACTCGCAAAGACGAGGGGGCTTCCTACGGCCGTCGCACGGCTCCTCACCGGAAAGAGGCTGAATCAATTTATCATCCAGAAGAAGAAGGAAGGAACGCCCCTCACAGTCAACTACGTCCTTGCCCGATGCAGTTCTCTGGACTGGACTGTGCTCGACTTGTTCTACCGCTTCACATGCTTTGACCATTTTAAAGAGATGTTCAAGAAGGCAGAGACTGGAGAGGATGAAGGCCCGATGTACAACTTGGCATTGATAACGCAGTATCTTTCCACGTTCATGGAAAACAACCTTTCCATTTTGAGCGGAGGAAGTTTTGTGCGCGAGTCTTTCAACCACGTTTTCTTCGACAGCTACCTCTACGCCCTTTTCAACCGCGGCGAAACGGAATACGAAGACGAAGAAGACCCATTTCCAAAAGGCCGAGTGCCGTTCATCACGATTCACCAGTCAAAGGGATTGGAATTCCCGATGGTCGTTTTGGGCAGCGTGAACAAGAAAGACGGAGACGCCCGCATAATGGACAAACTGGTTCGAAAGCTCCGAAAAAGCGAGAACGCAGAGCCGCTTGAAATGACAAGCAACTACGACAACCTTCGAATGTTCTACGTTGCCTTGAGCCGTGCCAAAAATCTGATGGTCATCTGTCAGGAAACAAAAAAAGACGGCTCTGCAAGGGCAGACAACCACACGAGTTTCGTTCAATTGTTCGAAAACTCAAAGCTTTCAAAACCGGAAGACCTTGAAGTTGAATCAATTCCGGAAGCAAAGCCAACTGACGATGCCCTGCCGAAAATCTACAGCTACACGGCGGATTATCTTCCGTACTTGAACTGTCCCAGAAACTACATGGTCTTCCACAGATTCGGTTTTGTTCCGTCCAGAAGCCAGACGATGTTCTTCGGCTCTCTCGTCCATGAATCGATTGACGATTTGCAGCAGATGTTCAACGCGGCGAGGGGGATGTAAAAGATGACTGTTACAAAAGAAGACGTTTTCGACATGCTGAACGCCGACCCGAAAGAAGTCGCGGCGGAAATCACGAGGGCATTTTACGAGAACTACAATTACCTAAAAGAGAACGGCGGCCACGCCATCGACGGAAAACTGAGGCGGCAGGCTCTCAATCAAGTGCTCTATTACTGGAAGAAGAACCGCGCCCTCATGGAACGCATCACCGACAGCGAAGTGAAGCTCACGCTGCCGGAGCAGAAGACTCCGAACCTGTCGCTTCCTTTCAGCATCGAAGGCGTTGTGGACATCGTGGAAGAGAGCGACAGGACGATTCTCTACGACCTGAAGACGCACGACCCGGAGCGAATCAGGGCGGATACCGAGCCCTACCGCGAACAGCTCTATGTCTACGCCTACATCTGGAAGAACTTGATGGGTCACAGAGTTGACGACACCGCAATCATCGCGACTCCGCTTCCAAAGGATTTGACCAACGCAATCAAAGACATGGAAGAGAACGGTCTTTCGCAAAGTCCAGTTGTCGAAAAGGAACTGGAGAAATGGGAGCCGCTCATTCCAATCGGCTACGAGGAAGAGGAAGTTGCCCGGATGATTCAGGGGTTTGGCGAAGTTGTTGAAAAGATTGAGACGCACCAGTTCAGCCCTCCGCCACTAAAAACTCTGGAAGAAAAGAAGAAAGGCTTTAAATATCCCTTTGCGGTACACGTCTGCCGAAACTGCGACGCACGGTTCAGCTGCGACAGCTACTCGGAATATGTGAGAAAAGCTAACGGAATCAAAAAACGCGGAGAGATGTTCGAGTACATGCTTCCGCTCAAAGACGAAAACGAAGACTTCATCGACGGCAATTTACAGGAACAGTAAGGAGAAGAAGAAAATGGCGATAGAAAAATTGAACCTCAGGGCAGACTGCCAGGACGAACGGTTTGAAAAGTTGAAGCAGCTTTACCCGGAACTTTTCAGTGACGGTAACTTGAATGTGGAGGCATTGAAAGAAGCCTGCGGACTTGAAACGGAAGAGGACGGCTACTACGGTCTTTACTGGCCGGGAAAGAACGAGGCGAAGAGGCTTGCCAGAAAAGAAGCGACAGGAACACTTGAACCTGTGGAAGGCGACGGCGTGAACGAGGAGACCACCCACAACATCTACATCGAGGGCGACAACCTTGAAGTCTTGCGGACTCTCAAAAAGAGCTACCAGAACCGCGTGAAGATGATTTACATCGACCCGCCATACAACACGGGAAACGACTTCATCTACCCAGACAACTACCAGGAACCTGTGGAAGACTATCTGCGCTTTGCAGGACAGATGGACGACGAGGGAAGAATGCTCGTTGCCAACCCCAAGAGCGGCGGAAAGTTCCACCGAAGATGGCTCAACATGATGTACCCAAGGCTGCAGCTGGCAAGAGAACTTTTGACGGACGACGGCGTGATTTTCATCTCCATTGACGACAACGAGCAAGCAAATCTGAAATTGATTTGCGATGATGTGTTCGGGGAAGGGAATTTTGTAAGTTCTTTGATATGGTCGGCAGGACGGAAAAACGACTCAAAGCATATTTCAGTTTCTCATGAGTATATTCTTTGCTATTTTAAAAGTAGTTCATATATAGCAGAAAATAACATAATTTGGCGAGAAAAGAAAAATGGTCTTGACGATATTTATGCAGAATATGAAAAACTGAAAAAAGAATATGGAACAGATATAAAAAAAATTGAAAAAGGATTGAAAGATTGGTATAAAAATTTACCAAACGGGCATCCTGCGAAAGACCATGCACATTATAATCATGTTGATGAAAAAGGAATTTTTTTCCCTGACAATATTTCATGGCCCGGTGGTGGCGGACCTAAGTACGAAATTTTACATCCCATAACAAACAAGCCCGTCAAGGTTCCTTCTCGCGGTTGGCTTACAAGTGAAGAAAACATGAAAGAATGGATAAAGCAAGGTCGTGTTCAATTTGGAGAAGATGAAAATGGAGTTCCAACTTTAAAATCATATTTGAAGGATAGAGAATATTCAGTTCCTTATAGTGTTTTTTATAAAGATGGTAGGGCTGCTTCAAAGAGACTAGCAACCTAAATGGACGACAAAATATTTGAAAATCCAAAAGATGAAGAGATAATTCAACGAATGATTGGATTTGCAGGTCTTAAAGACAATGATATTGTTCTTGATTTCTTTTCAGGCTCGGGAACAACCGCTCATTCTGTCTTTCTAGCAAATATTGCGCAAAACATGAATCGACAATTCATACTAGTTCAATTGCCAGTTAAAATTGAAGTTGATGGCTCAAAATCTGAAAAATCAAAAAAAGTTGCCCAAAATGCAATAAACCTTCTAGAAAAACTAAAAAAGCCCTATAACATCTGCGAAATCGGAAAAGAACGCATACGCCGAGCGGGAAAGGTGATAATTGAGAATGGAAAAGGGAAAGTTGACAATGGAGAGTTGAAAAGTGAGAAGGGAGAATTGAGAATGGACAATGAGGACCTCTTCTCTCTCAATTCTCAATCATCAACCATCAATTCCCACCTCTCCACTCTCAATTCTCAACTCTCAACTATCGACGTTGGTTTCAAAGTCTACCGTCTCGCGAAATCCAATTTCACGGAATTCGAGAACGTGAGCGGAACGGACAGGTCGGCGCTCGAAGACTTGTTTGCGCAGGCGGAGAAGGAGCCGCTCACGGAAGGCTGGAGAGAAAGGAAGTCGTCGGTAATCACGGAACTCTGCCTGCGCCACGGCTTCGTGCTCGACTCCGCAATCACCAAATGCACAGAATACACACAGAACGAAGTCCTCAAGATTGTGGACCAGAACGAAGAGAAAACGATGTTCGTCTGCCTCGACGAAAAAATCAGCGAGGAAACGGCGAAGACACTGCACCTGGACGACGGCGAAAAGTTCATCTGCCTGGACAGCGCAATCGACGACCAGCTCAAACTACAGCTCGCGGACAAGGGAAGGATTGAGACGATATGATGAATGACGAAATAAAACCTGTAAAGATTCAGTTTGACCCCAACCAGGACTACCAGAGGGACGCGGTGGATGCGGTCTGCGGTGTTTTCGAGGGGCTTTCAAGGAGGGAGAGCGTTGATTATTCCCTCACGAACGGGGAGGAAGTCGATTGCGTTCCCAACTGCGAGACGGACACAGTCTTTGAGCCGTACGAACTCTTGGAGAACGTGAACAATGTGCGGAGCAAGTTTTTTCCGGCTGACAAAGCGCGGCTTTCCGAGCTGGCGGAAAAGAACAGCGGCGACATGATAAAAGGATTCGACTTCCATGAATACGACGAGTTCACAATCAACATGGAAACCGGAACCGGCAAGACCTACGTCTACCTCAAAACAATCTACTCCCTGCACGAGAAATACGGATTCACGAAGTTCATCATCATCGTTCCGAGCGTGGCAATCTACGAAGGAGTGCTGAACACATTCAGCGCGACCAGGAAGCACTTCCAGAACATGTTCAGCGCGGGAACCGTACCGAGCAAAATCATCGAATACGACGGAAACCACCCGGAAATCTGCAAGAATTTCGCTTCCCTCACAGACAATTCGATTCTGCTGATGACAATCGACTCTTTCAACAAAGCGTCCAACAACATCTACAAGTCAACAGACAAACTGCCCGGAAGCGATTTGCTCCCCGTGAACTACATCCAGATGACGCGCCCAATCCTGATTCTGGACGAGTCCCAAAACTACTCAAGCGACACGAGCCGCGCCGCCTTGCGAACCCTGCGGCCCATGTGCGCCATCCGCTATTCCGCAACGCCCGGCAAGGATTCACCGAATGAATTGTACCGTTTGAGCTCTTTCGATTCATTGCAGAAAAACTTGGTGAAGCGAATCGAAATCTACGGAACCGACGAAGTGCAGTCCGGTGTCGCTCAGGAAGACTACATCAAAGTCGTGAACGTGAGCAATGTCTCAAAGAAAATCAAATGCGTCCTCGAAGTGCAGGTGATGAGCGGCGGAGGATTGAAGCTTGAGCAAAAGGAATTCTCCGTGGGCGACCAGCTCCAAAAAGCGACGAAGAATCCCGCCTACAAAGATATTTATATTGAAGACATCCGCTGTGTTCCAAAAGACGGCGACAAGAACAAGGAATGCGTTGTCCTTTCAAACGGCCTTCCGTATGCGGTGAACGAAACTTCTTGCGCTTCCCTCACAAAAAAAGAAGTCTTCCGCGAGATGATAAGGAACACCCTCGAAGCGCATTTGAAGCAGAAGCGGAAGTTGCAGAGCGAGGGCTACGGCGACGTGAAAGTCCTCTCGCTCTTCTTCGTGGACAGGGGCGCAAGCTACGAGGGAGACGACCCGATAATCAAGAATCTCTTTGACGAAGAATTCGACAAAATCAAAGGACGCGACCCCGACTGGAAAGATTTGAAAGCCGAAGAAGTGCGTGCCGCATATTTTGCTTCATACAAGAATTCAAAAACAAAAAAGGAAGAGCTTCTCGAAATCGATGAAAACGAAAAGTTGAAGGAAGCGGAAAAGAAAAAACTTGAAGAAGCGAAAAAGGCCGCCTACAACCTCATCATGAAAAAGAAGGAACAGCTTCTTTCGTTAAAGGAAAAAGTCTGCTTCATCTTTGCGCACTCTGCTTTGCGCGAAGGCTGGGACAATCCGAATGTCTTCCAGATTTGCGCTTTACGCGAAATTACAACAGAGAACAACCGCAGACAGACAATCGGACGTGGCTTGCGTCTTCCAGTGAACCAGAAGGGCGAGCGCATCCACAACCACGATTTGAACGTCCTCACCGTAATAGCAAACGAAAGCTACGAGCGGTATGCGGAAAAATTGCAAACCGAATACGGCGAAGCTGACGGCATCACCAAGAAACAGATTGGAAACGCCCGCGGCAACAAGACGGCAAAACGCAACGACAGGTTCAAATCCGCAGATTTCAACAATCTCTGGAACGAACTGAGCCAGGAAACGGACTACACAATCAAAATCGACACGGAAAAACTGATTGCCAAGGCTGTCGAAGAAATCAACAAGCTGAAATTCCAGGAAATCGTTCAAATCGTAACAACGCACGGAAAATTCATCCGCACAAAGTATAAAATCGAAATCACGGCTTTCCAGCCGAGCGGAAAGGTAGACTGCCTGTTCTCAAAAAAAGACACAGAGGGCAACGAAGAAAAATCCCCGATTCAGCTTTCAGAAGGAATGTCGTTGAGTTCTGAAGATTCTGTGCTAAAGCGGATAAAAGTGAGCAAGGTCGATTTGAACACCAGACACCTTGAATATTCCAAAATCAAATTCGACGACGGCGATGAAGTTTTCACTGTTGGGGACGAATGGACGCTCGAAGCCCAGACCGGCAGCAGCAAAAAGGCGAGTGAAAAGGAACTGGAAGACATCGACATTCCAAAGTTCAATCTCTTCCAGCGCGCATCGGACGCGACAAACTTGACCCGAAAAACAATCATCGAAATCTTCAAAAGATGCGATGAGAAAGTCCAGATGGAATTCATCAAGAACCCGGAAGGTTTTTCAAGGCTCTTCATCACTACGCTCAAAGAAGTTCTTGCCAATCATATTGTCGAAGAAATCGAATATACCCCGACCGGCGGCTACATGGACATCCACGACAAAAAAGACGAGCTCTTCCCGGAAGAAAAAGAGTTCCCGTCAAAAGAACTTGTTCCGGCAGATGAATCAAGAACCATCTACGATTATGTTCAGGTCGATTCAAATGTCGAGCGGCACTTTGTCGAACGCTTGAACACGGCAGGAGAAAACCACGGCGATGTGATTTTGTATTTCAAGTTCCCTCCGAAATACAAAATCCGGATGCCCAAGATGATTCAGAACTACAACCCCGACTGGGCGATTTTACGAATGCCGAATCACGAGAAAAAGAAGACCGTCCGCGAGACAAAAGGAACGGAAGATTTGGACAAGCTTTGGCACTCAAACGAAAAGCGGAAAATCCTCTGCGCACGCAAGCATTTTTTGTCGCTCGGCGTCGACTACCGCCCTGTAAACGACACGGACTCAGAGTGGTATCTCACCTGGGACGATTGGGAAAAGCTGAATCCGTCGTTGTTCGACTAACTCCCCCGTCCGCAATCTACTGCAAGTTGCAGTTTTTTGCGGCATGACAGGATTCCTCCGTGTTATCACGGGCAAAGCAAAAAAGAAAGGCCTGCATCTAATAGAGCAGGCCCTCATTTTTCCGAATGCTTTTTATTTCGCGTCGACCGATGTGTCCGAGCTTGACGACGGTGGCGTGACGACCGAATCGGCCTTGCGCTCGCGCACGAAGTAGTCCGTGAAGCCCTTGCGCTCAAGCTCCGTGAGGACGTCCTGGACGTTCGCCGTCGCGATGTCCTTTATGACGACGCGCGTGACCTGGCTCGTCTTCTGGAACACGACGTTCTGGAATCCCGCGTCGACGAGCTTCTGCCCGAGCGCCTCGGCGTTCTCCCGCTTCGCGAACGCGCCGAGCTGGATGTCCCACTTCTTGTTCGGGTCGTTGGCGAAGCGCGCCTTGCTCGCGGCAGGTGCGGAAGGCGCGACGCTCGTCTCCGTCGACTCAGCCTCGCCGAGCTGGACAATCTCGATGGAGACCTGCGCGGTTCCCGTGGCGAGCATGTCGAGCTTCTCGGCCGCGGCGCGCGAGACGTCGATTTCGCGCCCCTCCGCGAACGGCCCTCGGTCGTTTATGCGCACGTTGACGGATTTGCCGTTCTCCAGGTTCGTGACTTTGACGAATGTGTTGAACGGAAGCGTTTTGTGCGCCGCCGTGAATGCGTACATGTTGAAGGTCTCTCCGCTCGACGTTTTCTTGCCGTGGAATTTATCAGCATAGTATGAGGCGGTGACATTTGACTTGAACAGCTCCTCCGCGAACGTGGCGGATGCTGCCGTGAGCAACAAAAGCAAAACAAATGGTAATTTTTTCATGGTTTCATTATCGGTTTTTTGTTTTTGAGAATTCATAGAAAAATCTCCCCGAGCATTCCGATAATCTTTCTATGAAAAGGACGTTTTTTCTGCTCGCGCTCGCATTTATGAATGCGTTCGCTTTTTCGGGCGGCATCCTTGGCGGGATATGGCAGGGCGACGACAGGCTCGTCATGTTCGAGGATGGTGACGGCGGCTCGTTCGATTTTGCCGTCGTGCTCAGGGTTTTCTACGGATGGTACGATGACAGGGCCGCGGAGGGCGCCGGATTCTCCGAGATACGGACGAGGGACACGAACGACGCCGAATCTGCTCTTCCCGAGGATATTTCCGTCTCATGCAGGACCGTTTTCGAGAATCCGTCAAAAACGGCAGGCGTCTACGAGCTTACGCTCTCGTACCCGTCGGTTTCCGGCGGGAGCGGAAAAACGTTCCGCGGCGAATCGGCTGTCGTCCCCGTCGCGGTGATTGACGGGAAGCTGTACCTCGACTTTCTCGTAAGCACGCCCGTTGAAGGCGGCTCTTCCGGCGGCGTCTGGACGGACGGGAAGGGGGAGCGCGGCGAATTCTGGCGGTGCGCCTCGAATGCGGACGGCATAACGATTTCGCCGCCGCGGTTCAAGAAGGAGGTGCGCTCGTTCTTCGTCAACAAACGCGCTGACGGGAGCGAGGATGTCTACAGGCTCCGCTACTGGAAGAGCGGGATGGAATTCTCGGGTGATGCCGCGAGCTTTTCCGACGGGGAGAGCGTTTTTTCCGTGGGGAAATTCCTCAGAATCGGGAATGACGTCTACCAATGCACGACGGGGCGGAGCACGAAAATCCGCAACATAGAGAAGACCGTCTCGATGCCGTCGGGCGCGGTTTTCGATTCCGACAGGACGATATGCGCTTTGGGGGTGCCGTACCTCGTGAAGGTTCCGGGGGAGGGGACGCGGGATGAGCTGCTAGCCGCCGTGGACGAGAACAACGCGCGCCGGCGCCCGCTTCCGAAGCCGCTTTTCCCGCCGAGCAAGGTGAATTTCCGCTGGAAGGAGATTTCCGAGCTTGAGAAGTACAACCCGTTCACCTGGAACAGGCGCAACATCGACCTTTTCCAGTGAGGGCGCTCCCGCGTTTTTGCGCGCTTCCTTTTTTTGATTCCGTTCCAATTTGTCACGTTATTTTGTAGAATCTGAAAATACGGCTCTCGCTTGCGGCTCGGTTGGCGTTCCCGCTTGCGGGCTGTTCCAATCTTTGTTTTCAGGGGTGAAAAATTGAGAAGACTTACCGGCTCGGAGATAATAATCGGGCTTTTGAAGCAGAACGGAATCGGCACCGTGTCAGGAATTCCCGGCGGCTCGATTCTTCCTCTTTACGATGAGCTTGCCCGTTCCGGCATCAACCACGTGCTCGTGCGCCAGGAGCAGGCTGCCGGTTTCATAGCGCAGGGGATGGCGCGCGTCACGGGAAAGGCCGCCGTATGCATGGCGACGAGTGGTCCCGGCGCGATGAACCTGCTGACGGCGATTGCCGATGCCCGGTGCGACTCGATTCCCGTCGTCGCGATAACGGGGCAGGTGAACCTCAGCCTCATCGGTACGGACGCGTTCCAGGAGGCGGACACGTTCGGGCTTTCATTCCCGATAACGAAACATTCTATGATGGTGAAGAGCGCCTCGGAGCTTGTCCACGCAATCCCGCTCGCGTTCGCCATCGCCGAAAGCGGCCGCCCCGGGCCTGTCCTTGTCGACGTCCCGAGGAACGTGCAGGCGGAGCTTGCCGAGGTTCCCGATGATTTCGACACCTGCTTCAGGCGGATTTACGACGAGTACGCGCGAAACCACAAAGGCATAAAATTCAAGACGGACGACAGCAAGGTCTCTTCCGTCATCGAGGAATTCGCGTCCGTCCTTTCCTCCGCGTCGCGCCCCGTCCTGTATGTCGGGGGCGGCGCGAACAATCCGAGGAGCGCCGAGCAGATTCGGACGTTCCTCTCGCTCTATGACGCGCCCGTGGTGTCGTCGCTTATGGGAATCGGCGTCGTTCCCGTGGAGTCGGAGAATTTCCTCGGCATGGTCGGAATGCACGGAAGCGTCGCCGCGAACAGGGCGATGCACGATGCCGATGTCGTCCTCGCCGCTGGCGCCCGCTTTGACGACAGGGCGACCGGCGTTGTGTCGAAGTTCTGCCCGGGCGCCCGGATTCTCCACATAGACATCGATGCCGCCGAGGTGAACAAGATTCTTCCGTCGCGATGCTCGCTTGTCGAGGACTGCGCCTTCGCCTTCTCGTGCCTTAACGATGCGATTTCCGGCGTCCCTCGTTCCGACGAGCGCCGCGCGTGGCTCTCGCTCTGCGCCGGCATGAAGGGCGACGACGGGGTTACGCACCCGATGAGCTGCGACGAGTCGGACTGCTGCGGAAGGCGCGGCTGCGGCGTCAAGGACGGCTGCTCGTTCAGGAACCCGCGGGAATTCATCCGGAACATTCCGGCTGCCGCGTCTGCTTTCGGGGTCGGGGCGGATGATATTGTCGTGACGACGGACGTCGGACAGCATCAGATGTGGACTGCCCAGTTCTATCCCGTCCGCCGTCCGAGACAGCTCCTCACGTCAGGCTCGCTCGGCACGATGGGGTTCGGGCTTCCCGCCGCGATTGGCGCGTCCCTCGCTTCCCCGGGAAAGCGGGTGGTCTGCGTCTCTGGCGACGGCTCGATAATGATGAACATACAGGAGCTTGCGACGCTCGGCGAGCTGAACCTCGACGTCACGGTCATCGTCCTCGACAACGGATGCCTCGGGATGGTCAGGCAGCAGCAGGAGTATCTTTTCGACAGGAACTACAGCGCGAGCACGTTCCTCAACCGCCCCGACCTCGTGAAAATCGCGGAGGGATTCGGAATCCGCGCCGTCGATGCCGACTGTGACGGGGAATGGGCGCGGAGCGCGTTCGCCGAGAAGGGGCCATGCCTCGTGCGCGTCAGGATTTCCCGCTACGAGACGGTTCTCCCGTTCGTGAAGGGCGGCCAGGCGAACATCGAGGCGCTGCGCTGACGGGAACGCCGGAACCAAAATCGCATGGTTCCGGCGTTTTTTTTCAGAGCGAGAAGCCCATCCTGTTCCCGCCTTCCGCCAGGCTGAGCTTTTCGCGCCTGCAGAATTCCTCTATCTGCGCCGTTGTCGGCCGCTCCCCCGTTATCACCTCCTCCATGGAGATTTTCCGGCATATGTTGTCGATTTCCCCGCCGGAAAGGTCGAATTTCCGCGCGAACGAGAGGCACGTCTCCTCGTCGAGCCAGCCGAGCTTGCTCATCCAGATGTTCTTCTTGGCGTTCTCGTCCGGCCTGTCGAATTTTATCTTGAAGAGGAACCGCCGCTCGAACGCGCTGTCGAGGTTGTCCGCCATGTTCGTCGTCGCGACGAGGATTCCGTCTAGCGTCTCGAGCTCCTCGAGGATGATGTTCTGGATTGCGTTCTCCGTCTGCGCGACGTTTGACGATTTCGGGTTCTTCCGCTCCGAGAAGACGGCGTCCGCCTCGTTGAACAGGAGTATCGGTGCGGGCTTCCCGTTGTGCCTGTGCGACTCGCACATCGACCGGTAGTTCTTGAAGATTTTCTTCACGATTTTCTCGCTTTCCCCGAACCAGCACGATTTCGTGTTCGAGATGTCGACGTGGTAAATCTCTCGTCCCGTTGCCTTCGCTATCTGCCTGACGCTCTCCGTCTTTCCCGTTCCCGCCGCCCCGTAAAGGAGGATGGCGACGCCCGACGGAAGGTTCTGCTCGGCGAGCCTTTTCTGAATCATCTTGAACGTCTTCTTCGAAAGCGCGCGGCGGAGGCGCGATATGTCCTTCTCGTTCTCCTCGCTGTAGAAAAGCTTCTTCGCCTTGATTTTTTTCGGCTCGACAAGCTCGATTCCCGTCATCTTCTTCTCGAACAGCACCGCGTCCTCCCCGAGGAGCATCTTGAGCGCCTTTTCGGTGGGGACAATCGTCGCGTCGCTCATGTTTCCCTTCTTCGAGAATTCGATGAGCCCCTTCTTGAACAGCGGCGTGTCCTCGTCGAGGTATTTCCGCGCGATTTTGAATTTCCTGCTCGGCTCGTAGAGGTCGCGCACCGTGATGTTGAGGCTCGTCCCCTTGTCGGATTCCATCGAGTCGCCGCAGACGACGTAGAGCATCATCCTGTCGTCGAAGTCTGGCAGGAGCGTCAGCGCGTCCTGGACGAAACTGCTGTCGGAATAGTCCTCCTCGAGCGCCTTGAGCTTCGAGCGCATCACCATTATCGACTCCCCCTCGTCGATTCTGCTCGCCGTTATATCGGCGACCTGCGTCGTGAATTCGACCGAGTCGATTTCGCTTTCGGCTTCGTCGTCTTTTCTCTGGTCGAATTGTATCTCCTCGTTCGCGAGGATTGCGTCGATGACGTTGTCGGCGACCGTGAACGTCTTCGAGCCCCTGAGGAAAACGCGCCGCCTCCGCCTCCGTACAATCGATTTGTTCTCGACGAGCAGCTTCTTTTCGATGAGCGCGTCGATGTCGTCCTTGTGGGTGAGGAGCTTCATCGTCTGGCAGGAGAAGAACTGCGATATCTCCTCGAACGTGCTTCCGTTTGAGTCGTCCTCGAAATAGTTTGATATGTACGCGCAGAGGATGGTCGTCTGCATTTCAGTCGTCCCGAAATAGGCGGAGAGCCTTTCCAGCGTTTCCGGGAACGTCGCGGAAAGCTCCCTGCGCTTCTCCTCGGCCTTCCTCATACGGCGGAGCCTGCTCAGCCGGAGCGGGGAGATGTCGGCCGTGCATTCTTCGTCCTCGTCCTCGACGTTTTTTCCGTCCGTGTTGATGGGCTCCAGCCCGGAATTTTTGAGAACCTCGCACGCGCAGTAGAGTTCATCCATCGCGTTCCATCCGAGCCTCTTTTTTCCGCCTTCCTTGCCGTCCGTTTCGAAATTCTTTTCCATATCAAGCCTCCGGTTATGCGTTGTGAATGTAGGCATTTTTTTGCGTTTGTCAACTTTTTCCGCGCGTTTTCCTGTGTTTTTTTCCGCCCGTTCTTGATACAAAAGTTAGTTTATGCTAACTTTTGTGGTGGAAAATACCGGATGAAATTCAAAAAGTATGGAAGGAGGCTTGCTTTATGGAAGAGAAATTCGTGGAGATTGTGAACGCGTTCAAGGTGAACGGCGGACGTGTGACGGAGCAGCGCAAGAGGCTGATTTCCGTCATCCTCATGAATCCTGGCTGCACCTGCAAGGAGCTTTATTACCTTGCCAGGGAGCGCGGATGCAGGATAGGACGCGCTACGGTTTACAGGACGATAAGGAGCCTTGAGGATATGGGGTTCATATCGAAGCGGGCCGTTGTAATCCTGTAGGCTTCATTCCATTTCGTTCTGGATGTCGGCGTGGAATAGCACCATGTCCTTTATCTTCACCGAATACGTCGAGTCCAGCTCGTTCTTGACGAGGTTCTCGCTCGTGAGCGAAAGGTCGAATGAGTAGATTATCGGCGTATATCCGTCCGCCGATATTTCGAGCGAGAAGGTGAATTTTTGCGTCACGCCGACAGTGTTCGTCTGGAACGGCTTAATCCAGAACGAGTATGTTCCCTTCGTCGATTTGTACGTCATCGCGGGGTTCGCCCATGTCTTGTCGACCATCTGGACTTCCATTCCGTTGCATTTGAGGAGGACGCTTGCCCCAGCAATCGGCTCGAACGTCGTCCCGTCGAGGACCGTCCCCGTGAACGTCGGGAAGTTGAATACCGGAATCTCGGTTTTTTCCATCTCGCAGTCCTTTCTCGGGAGCGAGTGGAACGGCCTTTTCGTCTCGCTTATGAGCCGTATTCCCTCGTTCGTGAGCGCGTCTATGTCCGCCTTGAGCTGCATGTCGCTCTCGAGCGCGTTCAGGCTGTGCGTCAGCCCCCTGCCCGATACGACGTATTTTGGAGGAATCCTGTTCAGCACATAACTAGTCGTGTCAAGACGGCAGTTCTTGCAGTCGCACGAGAGCCACGCGGAATTCGATTCCTTGAGCAAGTCGTAAATCGTGTTCACATGCTGCAGAACGATGTCTTCCATTATGTTGTGTACGTTCATTTTCTATTGTCTTCTCCATTTTTTTGAATGATTCACCGCAATCCGCTCCCGCTGGCATACGCCCGACAGGGTTCCGATGAAATAAAAAGACGGTCTGAACGCGGATTCGTCATCCAACATTCAAACCGTCTTAAATTATACATCAAAAACGCGACATTACAAACGAATATTTTCCCAAGAACGCGTTTGAGGCCGTTTTGCTGCCCGGCTTATGCCGTCAGTTTCCGCCCTTCCTCGTGTATGCGGCAAGCCCGCCCGCCATGAGGATTGATGCGGAGCGCGCGGCGATGTCGTTAACGCACTCGATTTCCGTCTTCCCGTTGATGACGACGCGGAACGGCGTGCCGTTCTTGAGCGACGAGTCTATGTCCACAAGCTCGAGCGTGTCGCCCTGCGCGATTTTGTCGTAGTCCGCGGGGTTCTTGAACGTCATCGGGATGATTCCGTAGTTGATGAGGTTCGCCTTGTGGATGCGCGCGAAGCTCTTCGTGATGACGGCACGCACTCCGAGGTACATCGGCCCGAGCGCTGCGTGCTCGCGGCTTGAGCCCTGCCCGTAGTTCTCTCCGCCGACCACGCAGCAGTCCGCGAACGAAGCCTCCTCGCTCCTCTTGTAGAACGTCTCGTCGAGGCGCGTGAGCGTGAACTTGGAGATTTCCGGGATGTTCGAGCGGAGCGGGAGCACCTTGGCGCCCGCCGGCATGATGTCGTCGGTTGAGACGTTGTCCGCCGCCTTGAGGCGCACGGGGAGTGAGAGGCTCGGCTTGTACTCGCGGCACGGCGGGCACGGCTTGATGTTCGGCCCGCGGAGAATCTCCACGTCCTTCGCCTTGTCGGCGTCGAGCGGCGCGATTACCATTCCGCGGTCCTGCGCCGCCTTGAGCACGTCGGCGCTTGACAGCCGCGCGTCCTCGCCGTCGAGCATGGACACTCGGAATCCCGTTGCGTACGCGGGGTCGTCGTATTCCATCGTCTCCGCCTCGGTGAACACGCCCGTGACCGCTGCTGCCGCGGCAGTCTCCGGCGAGACGAGGTAGACGTTCGCGTCCGCGGTGCCGCTCCTGCCCTTGAAGTTCCTGTTGAACGTGCGGAGCGTGACGCCCTCCGAGTTCGGCGCGAATCCCTGCCCGATGCACGGGCCGCAGGCGGATTCGAGTATGCGGAATCCCGCCTCGATGAGGTCGCCGAGGATTCCCGCCTTGCTCGCCATCAGGAGCGTCGTGCGGCTTCCCGGCGCGATTCCCGCCTCGACTCCCGGCGCGATGTGCTTTCCCTTCACGATTGCCGCGACGCTTTCGAGGTCGTCGAGCGACGAGTTCGTGCAGCTTCCGATGACGACCTGCGTGACCTTCTTTCCCGCGAGGTTCTTCACGCTGTCGATGACGTCCGGGTTGTGCGGGCAGGCGGCAAGCGCGTGGAGCGAGCCGAGGTCGATTTCGATGAGCTTGTCGTACTGAGCGCCCTCGTCAGCCTCCTGCCGCGTCCAGTCGCCTCCGCGTCCCATCGACTCGAGGAATTTCTTCGTCTTCTCGTCGGACGGGAAGATGGAGCACGTTGCCCCGAGCTCCGCGCCCATGTTCGTTATCGTCGCGCGCTGCGGCACTGTGAGGGATGCGGCCCCGTCGCCGAAATACTCGTAGATTGCGCCCGTTCCGCCCTTGACGGTCTCGCGCCTTAGGACTTCGAGGATGATGTCCTTCGCGCCGACGCCTTTCCTGAGCTTTCCGGTCAGCTTCACGCCGAAGATTTTCGGCATCGGCGTGTGGAACGCCCCGCCGCCCATCGCCACGGCGACGTCAAGTCCGCCCGCGCCGATTGCTATCATTCCGATTCCGCCTCCCGTGGGCGTATGGCTGTCCGAGCCGAGGAGCGTCTTTCCCGGCTTGCCGAAGCATTCGAGATGGACCTGGTGGCAGATTCCGTTGCCCGGGCGGGAGAAGTAAAGCCCGTACTTCGCCGCGACCGACTGGAGGTAGCGGTGGTCGTCCATGTTCTTGAAGTCAGTCTGGAGCGTGTTGTGGTCGATGTACGAGACGGAAAGCTCCGTCTTCACGCGCGGAATCCCGATTGTCTCGAACTGGAGGTACGCCATCGTACCCGTCGCGTCCTGGGTGAGCGTCTGGTCGATTTTCAGCGCGATGTCCTCCCCGCGCGGGATGGGGTTCCCCTTCCTGAAATCGATGTTGGGACAAGCTTCGGGAACGATGTGCTCCTGAATGATTTTCTCGGCAAGTGTGAGAGCCATTTTTAACCTCTGATATAGAATAGGATGCGGAATTATAGAATGGAATCAATCGGAAAGTCCACGGAGGACGGGAAAAAATCGCGCCCCGTGGGCCTTTGCGCGTCCTAGGCTTTATGCGTTGTATCGGGCGTTCGCCGGCACGCGCGCCCCGTGGACCTTTGCTCGTCCTAGGCTTTTATGCGTTGTATCTGGCGTTCGCCGGCACGCGCGGGGCGCGTGCCTACCGTGGTGGTGGGGGCGCGTGCCTACCGTGGCGGGGTTGCGCGTGTTGGCGGGGATTTTCTCGTTCCGAGTTCGGCTTGTTTGTGGCGCGCCCCGTGGACCTTTGCGCGTCTTTTGCTTTATGCGTTGTATCGGGCGTTCGCCGGCACGTGTTTCTGAGATTCTGTTTGACGCTTTGCCTTCGGCGCACTACAATTCCGGCATGAAAAAAGTACTTGACACGCAGAACGCCGCATCCACAATCTCAACAAAGAACAAAGAACAAAGAACAAAGAACAAAGAACAAAGAACAAAGAACAAATGGGCGCATAGTCTCCTTTTCAAAAAGCGTCAACCCAATTTTCAATTCTTATATGACAGCCCGTGCCGCTGCGATTTTTCGCGGCGGCACGGGCTTTTTGCGTCCGCACGAACTGATAGGGCATAAAAATCCATTACTGGAGGAGAAATAAATGGCAAAGGATTCAATCAAGTACAGGCTGGACAAAAATCCGCTGACGGCTGACCCCGACGACTGCATGGCGCAGGTGGTGGAGTCGCGGGTGTTCACCGAGGACGACATCAGGAAGGAGATGCTCAAGCGCGGGACGGAGATTTCCGAGCCGACGATGATTGCGTACCAGAACCTTCGCGAGAAGGTCATCGCCGACATCATCGAGAACGGTGGCTCAATCAACACGCCGCTTTTCAATACGAGCTTTTCCATCACGGGCGTGTTCGCCGACGAGAACGACAGCTTCGACAAGGCGCGCCACGCCGTCAAACTCAACGTGAACGCGGGTTCTTTGATTCGCGAGGCGGCGACCAAGACGGCCACGCAGAAGACCGAGGGCAAGTCCACCGACCCGTACATCACGCGCGTGAAGGACACGGTTTCCGGCGACGGCACGGTCATCAGGGCGGGGACGGTCATCGAGATTACGGGCGCACGGCTCAAGTTCGACGCAAGCGACGCGGAGCAGGGCGTGTTCGCGGTGACGGCTTCGGGAGAGTTCCGCGCGGCGACGGTCATCGACAACAAGCCCGCCCGTGTGGTGGTGATTTTCCCCGCGGAAGTCGGGGCGGGCGAATTCACGCTTGAGGTGAGGACGAAGATGACGGGAAAAATAGTGGGGAAGACGCTCAAAGTCGGCTCATATTCCAAAACGCTTACTGCGGTGAAAGCCTGACCCTGTCCCATACGGTACAAGCATAGCTATACCGTATGGGATACCTATGCTTGACCGCACGGCATGGCTATGCCTTTGCCATATGGGATAGCTGTGCCGTGACGGTGGTGGTGAAATGGAGAAAAGATGAATTACACGGGACTTATTGAAGAAGCGCTGAAGAGCGAGATTTATCAGGACTTTTTTAAAGAGTACAATTACACGCAGCTGGGGCGAATCGATTTTGTCATAGTGACGCGCAGCACGGAGAACGGCGAACTTACCCTTTTCGAGAATGAAACGGTGCTGAAATCGCTGCTTTGGGCGGAGGCGAAGCAGGGAACGAGCCACGATATTTATGAAAGCTTTGTGCAGCTCATTTTGACAATCGGAAAAGAAAAGACGTTCGAGAAATATTTGCCGCCCAAATACATCGGAGCGTTCGACGCTGAGAAATTCGCTTTCATCGAGTACCACGACATTCAGCACATCTTTTATCAAAACGATTTCAACTGGAACGTAACGCCGAGCAACCACGCGACAAAAGAGTTCAAATTGCTCTTGGCTCTGACAAAAGAGCTTCTTGAAAAAAGCTCGATGCTATTCTTTTACGAAAAGAGCGCAAAAGAGCTAAAAGACTTCGTGAAAACGAATTTCTTGAGCTTTTCGGACATCACCGAGAAAATCGCGGTCACGAAAAACAACTTCATCCACGTCTTCAATCAATGGCTTTCTGCCGTGAAACCGACGATTGCGGTGAATTGGGAAGTCGTGAACAAAAAGGGCATTATCAGCGCGGATTTCTTTCTTGCCGATTTATTGAGCGAGAACAACGAGAGCCTCAAGGACAATCTTTTTGTCGTCCTTCAAAAGACAAAATACGAGCTTGCGCGCAAAATAGACGAGGAAACAGGGCTTTTCGATTCCAAAAAAGTGGGGTTTACGGACAAGCAAGCCGCGCACCGCTCATTTTGGGCGATTTACGAGCGACCGCCGAAAGAAGAATATTGGTCTTACATCATTGAGCGCCGTGATTTGCTCGTGCCGCAGGACATCAGGGAGCGAAAAGGCTCGTTCTTCACGCCGAAAAAGTGGGTGGAGCTTTCGCAGAAATACATTGCCGACGTTCTGGGCGAGAACTGGCAGGACGAATATTACATCTGGGACTGCTGCGCGGGAACGGGCAACCTTTTGAACGGGCTTGTGAACTACCGCAATGTTTGGGCGAGCACGCTTGACAAAGCCGACGTGGACGTGATGAAAGACCGAATCAACAACGGCGGCTGGAAGATGTTCGAGAACCACGTTTTTCAGTTCGACTTCTTGAACGACGATTTCGACAAATGCCCGAAAGAGCTTTTTGACATTCTCAGCGACGAGGAGAAGCGCAAGAAGCTCGTGATTTACATCAATCCGCCCTATGCGGAAGCAAGCAATAAAAGAACGACAACGGGAAGTGGCTCAAATAGACAGGGACTTTCTGCAACAAAAACAAGAGAAAAATATCTTGATACAGTAGGCAGAAGTATAAATGAATTATTTGCACAATTTTTAATCCGCGTAAACGCGGAACTTCAATGTTGCAAGTTGGCACAATTTGCAACATTGAAAGCACTATGTGCTCCCAATTTTGCAAAATTTAGAGAAGTATTTGCTTCTAAACTGGAAAAGTCTTTTATAGTTCCTGCAAACACTTTTGATAATGTCAAAGGTCAGTTTCCTATTGGTTTCTTTATTTGGGATACAGCAGTCCATGAAGTTTTTTCAGAAACTAAAACAGATGTCTATAATTCAAATGGAGAAGTTTTAGGAACAAAAACTATTTTTGCTGTTTCTGATAAAAACATTATCAATAAATGGCTTCACGAGTATTTTGACCTTAATGAAAACAGTGAAAGAATTGGCTGGCTTCGGTTTGTTCCAAATGATTTTCAAAATAATGGAGGGGTTTATATCACAACAACTCCGAATGAAAGTGATGTTCGAGAATCAAGAGTTACACCAATTACAACAAATAATATGCTGATTATTTCAATGTATCTTGCTATCCGTCATTGTATTGAACCGACTTGGCTAAATGACCGCGACCAGTTTCTTTATCCGTCGGGCGATTGGGAAAGCGACAGGGATTTTCAGCTGGATTGTCTTGTCTTCACGCTCTTCCACGGACAGAACCGCATTTCAACTGACGGCGGGAAAATCAACCATTGGCTGCCGTTTACCGAGGACGAAGTCGGCTCAAAAAAGGCGTTCGCGTCGGACTTTATGGCGAAGTTCCTGCGGGATTTCAAGGCGGGAAAGATTGTGGTGAGTGCGGGTGATAAAGAACAAACGGATTTGTTTGCAGATACTTGTCATGCTGAACTTGATTCAGCATCTGCTCAGATTTCGAAACAAGTTCACAATGACGGTGTGGCTTTCTCTCCCGAAGCGTCTGCGGTGTATTCTGCGGGCTTGGAGTTGTGGCGGTATTATTTTGCCGCTGCGGGCGGCGGCGTGAACGAGAATGCGAGTTTCTACGACATCAGAAAGTATTTTCAGGGCACGGACGAAAAGGGCAGAATGAACAACAAGAGCAGTGATGAGCAGTACAACGCTCTTATCGACGATTTGCGAGCAAAGCAGAAAAAACTTGCGTCAAAGATTGCCGAAAAGGTGTATGACTACGGCTTTTTGCGGCGATAGAATAAAACGGCGGCTTCCTCTTTATTGGGGTGGTTGCCGTTGTTGTTTTTTGCATTGAGAAAAGGCTCTGTCTGAAAAAACGGTTGATTTAGATTTTGTCATATGGAAATCGAATTCATCATCCCTCGTTTTCATTCAAAAGAGATTCCGTTAGGAATCTCAAATCCGTGTGACACTCTCTTAAAATGTCGATAGAAATCATGTATCCACCGGAAATCCGGACAGAGCTGATGTGCTTTCGTGCCTTGAGAACGGAGAAATAATCGAGGATTATCCGACTGATTTCCCAAATCCGAGCTGTCTTGTATTTGGTTATTCTGTTGCAAATAAAGTGCTGCACGTTGTTGTAGGAAGCAATGGTGATATGTTGTTTATCATCACGGCTTATTTTCCAACCACAGAAAAGTTCGAGGCTGATTTGAAAACTCGAAAAGTGAGGTGAATATGTGTTTTTATTGCAAAGGCGAAACAACGGTTAAAACTTTAACAACATATATGGTTGACTTGAAAGATTGCATTGTCATCATCAAAAATGTGCCGTGTGAAGAGTGCGAACAATGCGGCGAAAAGTATTTTGATGATGACGTTATGGCTCGCATTGAAAATATTGTAAAACGTGCCCGTGAGATTGCAAGCGAAGTATTCGTAACAGATTACACCAAGCGCGTGGCATAACGCAAAACGGCGGCTTTCCGAGTCCCAAAAGCGGGTTTGCTGAAACGGCAGCCCGCTTTTTTTGCGCCCGCCTGAAAAACCGCTGCCGGATTCCGGGATGAGATGGCGCGGCAAATGTGCTATAATCATCGCAATGAATAAAGTTCTCGCGTCATTCTTTCCTTCTCTTGCGCTTTTTTCCGCGTTGTTTATCGTCTCCTGCTCGCAGCCGGAATCTCCCGTGGCCGATACGGGGGGCGGGGGGACGCTGCGCGCTCGCGTCGACGGGATTCTCGGGACATTCGAATGGGCGGACGAGCTTGAGCCGGGGAGGCTGACGGAGAATGTCTCGTTCGGGAATGTGTCGAGCCGCGTCAGGATGTCGAACGCCGCCGCCATCGCGGAGCTTCCGTCCGATGGTGCCGTCCCCGAAATTGTTCCGGCGGTTCCCGGGTTCGCCGCGCTCGACCTGTCGGGCATCCCGCGCGCGCTTATGGATTCCGCGGTGAAATTCTTCTCGGGGTTGTCCGGCGGCGGCGACGTCGATTCGTTCATGGCGTCGGGATGCCTGTTCTCGCTCGCGCTTTTCTATGAGGACGGGTGGGACGGCGGGTACGGCTCCTTCGTAATCGGCAGGGCGGACGCGGCGCAGGCGTCGTTCGAGATTCCCGTCCGCTTCTTTTCCGGGGATGACCTTTCCGGAACGTGCGATGACGTCCGCACCTCGTGGATACTGGAGGGGAATTCCTGGAAGGTTGACGGGATAAGGAGGGAAGGCAGTGCCGGCGGAGCTGAGTGAGATTGAGAGGAACATCGTCTTCGACTACCTGATTCGCGGGCGCGTTCCCGTGGAGATTTGCTCCCGTTCGGGAAAATGCGCGACGGTGATGTCGGACAAGTTCTCCATCGCGGAGAAGAACGTCATGGTCCTGCTCGCGCCGCCCGATGACGTCGTGTCGATGGCGGGGAGCGGCGTGTCCGTCCGGTTCTCCTACATGGGCGTCGCGCTTTCCTTCTGCGCCGAGATGCGCATGGTCGAAGGCGGTGTCTCGTTCGTCGTGCCGCCCGTCGTCACGCGGGAATCGGGGCGCGACGGCGGCGCGGACGGGAAGGAAAGCCCGTTCTCCGTCCTGCTGTTCTACGAGTCGCCGTCCGTCTCCGATGACGGGACGGAATTCGTCAACAAGCGGGACGTCGAGTGCGCCGTCCGGAGCGACTACGGCCCGCTCAATTCGCCGTCGTGGGCTGACATGCCGGAGGAGATGAAGGAGCGCGCGTCGGGAATCATCCGCGACACGGTGCGCGACATGGACGGCGGCATTCCGCCCTCATCGCGCCCGAACAGGATGTTCCTCATCCCCGCCGTGAGATATGCGCTCGAATCTTCCCCGCCCCCGGAAATTCCCGAGGTCGTCTTCCTGAACCATGAGCGCATAGTCCTCGGCGTCTCCGACAGCTTTCCTGCCGGAGAGGGCGACGAATTCGCCGCGTGGATTACGTTCCCGATGAAACGCCCGCTGAACGAGCGGAAAGTGTACGTGTCGTTCCTCGTCGAGCGGATTGTCGCCTCAGGATGCCGCCGCGCTCTTGTGGGGCGGTTCTCCTCGATAAAGCTTGAGGACATCCGCTTCCTTTACGAATTCTCCTGCGGCAAATCCTGAGCGCGCGGCTTCTGCCCGAGGAAAATCGCGAGCGGATGGAGGAACGATATGTTCTCGCAGATGATTTTGACGATGACGGTCAGAGGAATCGCGAGCAGCAGCCCGAGGAATCCCCAGAGCCATCCCCAGAGCGAGAGGCTGACGAGTATGACGAACGGCGATAGCCCGAGGTCGTTCCCCTCTATGCGCGGCTCGATGATGTTCCCGATGATGAAGTTCGTCGCAATCGTGAGGGACGCGACCATTATGATGGGGAAGGGCGACGGGTAGAACTGGATGAGCGCGAAAAGCGACGTCGCCGCGCACGAGATTATCGAGCCGAACGTCGGGATGAAATTCATGACGAACGCGAAGAATCCCCACACCGCCGCGAAATCGACGGAGAACGCCCGGCATATTATCGCGACGATTGTTCCCGTCGCGAGCGATATCACGAATTTAATCGAGATGTACCGCGTCGTCTCGGAAATCGTGTTCTTCAGGATTGTCCGCACCTTCCCGCGGTATTTTTCCCCGAACGCCGAGCCGATTTTCATCTGCGTGACCTTCATCTCCGCGATGAGGAAAATCGAGAGCAGCACGACAAGGAACGTCGATTTCGTGAACGTGAAGATTATCCCGGTGAATTCGAGCGCGACTTTCTTTAGCGCCGCCGAAAGGTTCAGCGCGCTGCTTATGTTCTCGAAAAGCGTCTGCTCCTCGTCGAAATTCAGGAAAATCATGAACTTGGAATTCTTGTTCTCGCGGAGGGACTCGGAAATGGCGCGGTGTATGTCCGAGAATTTCGCCTCGTAGTCGGGTATCGAGGCGAATATCGACTTGAGGCTCGCCGAGAGGATGTTTCCGATTCCGAGGAAGACGCCGAAGAACAGGATGTAGACGATTGCCGTCCCGCACCACCACGGAATATGGAGAGTCCTGTTCATCTTCTTTATGAGCGGGTAGAAGACGAACGTCAAAAGGACTGACATCACCACAGGCTTTATCACGCCCTGCATCAGCTTGAGGAGCGCGCCCCCGACGATGATGCAAATGAAAAGAAGAAGGAAGAAAATCGCCTTCATCCAACGGTTGTCCGGTCTGTTTTGTGCCGTCATTTTGTCTCCCAAAAAAAGCCCGCCGTCATCGCTGTTCTGGCGCTGTGCCGTCCGGGAAGCCGAAGCTGCCCGGATGTCGATGAACCGGCGGGAATCTGGACTTATTTCTTTGATGAATGGTAAACGACGTCTTTCTTCGCCGTTTTCGGGCCGATTTTGTCGAAGCCGCACATCGGGCGGAGGACTTCCGGTATCGTTATCGAGCCGTCCTCGTTCTGGTAGTTCTCGATTATCGCGAGCATCGCGCGCCCGACGGCGATTGCCGTTCCGTTGAGCATGTGGACGTACTTGTTCTTTCCGTCGTCGTCGTGGAACTTCACGTTCAGGCGGCGTGCCTGGAAGTCGGTGCAGTTCGACGTCGATGTGACCTCGCCGTAGTCGCCGTCGGGATGCTCCTCGTTCGCGCGTCCGGGCATCCATGCCTCAAGGTCCCATTTCCTGTAGGCGGGGGCTCCGAGGTCGCCCGTGCACGTGTCGACGACGTGGAACGGAATGCCGAGCCCCTCGAAAATCTCCTCCTCGATAAGGCGGAGCTTCTCGTGGATTTCGTCCGACTGCTCGGGGAGGCAGTACACGAACATCTCGACTTTGTCGAACTGGTGGACGCGGTACAATCCCTTCGAGAACTGTCCCGCGCCGCCCGCCTCGCGCCTGAAGCAGTGCGAAAGACCGCAATAGTAGAGCGGGAGCGCTTCCTTCGCGAGAATCTCGCCTGAATGGAATCCTCCGAGCGTGATTTCCGCCGTCGCGACGAGGCACGTTCCCTCCTCCTCGATTGCGTACACGTTCGACTCGTTTCCGCGCGGGTTGAAGCCGATTCCCTTGAGAATGTCCTCCTTCGCGACGTCAGGCGTGATGAACGGCGTGAATCCGTGCTTCCTGAGGATGTTGAGCGCGTACATGATGAGCGCCTCCTCGAGGAAAACCGCCTCGTTCTTGAGGTAGTAGAATTTCGGGCCGGAGACTTTCGTTCCGCGCTCGAAGTCGATTATGTCGAGCTCCTCGCCGAGCTGCACGTGGTCCTTCGGCTTGAAGCCGAATTTTCTCGGCGTTCCGACCTTCTTGACCTCGAGGTTCTCCGTGTCGAGCTTGCCGATGGGCGTCTCGGGGTGCGCCATGTTCGGAATCTGTCTTCCCGCCTCGTCGAGCTTTGCCTCGCACTCGGAAAGCTCCTTCTCCGCGGTGGCGACGGCTTCCTTTATCTGCTTTCCCTCGTCGATGTACTTCTGCCGCTCCTCCGGAGTGAGCTTCTGCTTCATGGCGGCCGCGTTCGCGTTGCGCTTCTGCTGGAGTTCCTGGAGTTTTGTTGCGAGCGATGTGCGCTCGTCGAAGAGGCGGACGACCAAATCAGCGTCCGCGTTCATGTTGCGGTTTACGATGTTCTGCTTAACCGCCTCAAGGTTTTCTTTGATGAACCTGTAATCAAGCATTTTTCTGCTCCTGCTTTGTATTTTTTCCCGTTGGGGGGATAGTGCTATTTAAGCTCGTATATTGCGTCGACGGATACGGTCAGCGTCGATTTTCCCGCCTGGACCGGGGTCGATGCTTCCTCGACGGTTATTCCGTCCGCCATCATCGCGTTCGCGACGAGTGAGACGCTCCGCCTGTTCGCGAAATCCTGCTGCTCGTCGATTCTCAGCACCTTGCCGAGCTTCGCCCCGCTCGTTCCCGCGATGAGCTGCGCGGCTTCCTGCGCCTGCTGGACGGCTATCGTCCTCGCCTGCTTGAGCGCGATTGACGTGTCCGAAATCCCGTACTGCAGGGAGGAGAGCTGGTTCGCGCCGGAGCTCAGCGCCGTGTCGATTATGTTGCTGACGATTCCGACGTCCTTCACCAGAATCTGAATCTGGTTCGTGATGCGGTAGTCGTCCATTATCTGCTTGCCGCCCTCGAAATGCGATTCCTGGAAGACGGAGAAATTCTCGGTCGTGACGCAGTCCTTCGCGATTCCCGCCCTCAGGACGGAGCTTCTGACTGCCGCCATCTTCACCGCGTTCTCGTTCGCCGCCGTCGCGACGTTCGGGCCTCTCGTTATCACCGACAGGACGAGCGTCGCGTTGTCCGCGTCGATTGAGACGGAGCCTGTTCCGTGCACGCTGACTGTCCGCGTGCTGTAGTCCACGTTCTTGTATGAACACGATGAGATGAGCGGCGCGAGGAGTGCGGCCGCCATGATTCCTGTGCGGATTTTTTTCATTTTCCTTACCTTATGTCTATGTAGAATCTTTTCAGGTATATGAGCCGCTGGTTCGCCTGTTTCCAGAGCGTGCTAAGCGGATAGTTCTTGACCAGCGATTCGTAGGAGTCGATTGCCGCGGCGATGTTCCGCTCGTTCGAGTCTGCCTCCCATATCGAGCCGAGGAGGAAAAGCGTCTCGTCCGTGTCCTCGTCGGCGGATTCGAGGTACGTCTGGGCGTAGTCGAGCGCGGCGGCATAGTCCTTCGCCTCGAACGCCTTCCGCGCCTTGTCGAGCATGTTCCCGCCCTCGTCTGCTTCTTTCTCGTCGCCTGTCTCCGTCACGTTCGTGAAATTTCCCTCGGGGCGCGGCTGTACGGCATCGTCCGTTTTTGCGGGCTGCTCTGCTTCGGGGCGCTCTCCCATCTTGATGTTCGTTTTCGTGCCGTCGTCGCCCGTGATTGTCGGGGTCGGCTCCTTCTCCTTTTCGGCCGCGCTTTCACGCTCGTCATACGGGACGTCGCCCGCAGCGGGATTTTCCTTGACGGGTGAAAGCCCCGTGGCGGACGATGCGATGCTTTCCTGCTTCCGCTCCCTGCTCGGGCGCTCCGGGATGTAGTCCGCGTACAGGGGGGCTGCGATGCGCGCGTTCTTCTCCTTTCCCGTTGCCTGCTCCGCCGATATCGTCACCTGGAGGTAATCGTCGATGAATTCCCCCGTGAGCGTGTCGTTCTTGTAGAAGTGCAGCAGCGTCTCGCCGGCTTTCTTCGAGCGCAGCGTGAACGACGTGTCGCCCTTTCCGAGCTTCCTTCCGAAGAAAACGACGTGGGATTCGATGTCATCGTTTCCGTCAGCGCTGCTTTCCCCGATGTATGCCCAGCCTTTTCCGGGGTAGGTGACCTCAAGGTACTGGTTGCTCTTGAGCGATACTGCCCTCGACGGCGTTATCGCCCTTTCCGGCGCTTCCTCTTCCGCGTCTTCTTCCTGTCCGTCGGCCATCGCCGTCTCAGCCGGGTTTTCCGGCCGGAGTTCGTCCCTGTTTTCGCTTTCCGCGGTTTTGTCCGAGGCTATCTCCTCCGACGAATCCTCGTCCGCGCCGTTCCCGTCTTCTGCTGTGGATTCCGGCCCGCTTTTCCTGACCGTCCTTATGGAGCCGTCGTACTGTCCGGCGTATTCCTCGATTTTCTTCCCGTCTCCGTTTTCCCCGCCGGCTTCCGGTGGGGCGGGCGGCTCCGCCATGTCCGGGTTCGCGTCCTCTGCCGCGACTAGCTCCGGTTTTTCCTCGGTGTCTTCCCGTTCCGGCTCCTGCTTCTGTTCGGCAGTCTCCGTTTTCCGCTCGCCTCTCGACGGGGATGTCGACGTGTTGACGGTGAATTCGGAGTCTTTCTTGAGGGAGATCTCGGTCGCGTTTTTCAGCTCCGGATGCTCGTTGAGCGCCGCCGCGTTCGTGGCGCATGCGGTGAGCGCAAGGACTCCCGAAATGGTCGTGAGCAGTTTCCTCGTTTTTTTCATAAGGCGGCTCCTGTTATCTCGTCGGCGAGCGCGTCGTTCGATTTCTCAAGCTCCTTCATGATTTTGTCGTCGGGGTAGGTGAACCATTTGTCCACGTCGGAGCTGCTCCATTTGTCGGGCGTCGTCCTGAACTGGTAGTAGTCCTTCTCGACGTTCGGCGCGTCCGGTATCACGACCGGCGCGTCAGCCGTGAATTCCGCCACGTGCTTCACCTTCGCCTTCTTGGGGCTCGTCTGGATTGCGAGGACAACCAGACCGATGAAGAAAAGCACGATGATGAGGACGATTGCAATGAAGATGTGCGGCTTTTCATGGACAAGCTCGTCGATTTTATCCCTTGCGTTCTCTGTGATTTCGTCAAAATCCATAGTCTCTCTCCGTCAGCGGCGCGTTTTTTTGGGTCAATCCTTCTTCGCGGCTTCCGCCATCCCGCGCGCCGCGCGTTCGGCTTCCTTCCGCTCCTTCTTCATCCCCTCGACGAACGGGTCGCTTATCGTCCCGTCCTCGTTGCGGATGCGCTTCGGCGGTCTCTCTACGCGGACGATTCCCTCCTCTTCGGGAACGTCCTCCTCGACAAAATCCGCCTGTTCGGGAAGTTTTTCCCCGTCATCTTCATCATCGGCAGAAATCTGCCTGTCCAACCGCATGGATATGATTTTGCTGACGCCGGATTCCTCCATCGTGACGCCGAGCATCGTTTTCGCCCCGAGAACAGTCTTCTTGTTGTGCGTGATGACGATGTACTGAGAAAGCTCCGCGAACGAGCGCAGCGCCGTGACGAAACTTGAGACGTTCTTGTCGTCGAGCGCGGCGTCAATCTCGTCGAGAAGGCAGAACGGCGACGGGCGGACCTGATACGTCGCGAACAGCAGCGCGACCGCCGTCATCGTCTTCTCCCCGCCGGAAAGGAGGGCGATGTTCTCGAGTTTCTTTCCCGGCGGCTGCGCGTATATGTCGATTCCGCTCGTCAGCACGCTTTCCGGCGTCGAAAGCTTGAGCTCCCCGCGTCCGCCCCCGAAGAGCCTCCTGAACATGTTGTGGAAATTCCGCCGAATCTTGTTGTACGTCGAAAGGAAAAGCTCCGTCGATTTCGCGCGAATCTCCTCCGATACGCGGCAGAGATCGTCCATGCTCTTCTTCGTGTCGTCGTAGCTTGCCTGGAGCTTCTCGTACCGCTCCTTTGCCTCGCTGAATTCCTCGGGCGCCATAAGGTTGACCTGGCCGAGCGCCTTGAACTCCTCCTTCGCCTTGGTGAGCTTTTCCTTTATTGCCGGCGGATGCTCCGTGATTTTGTACATCCGCTCCTCGAATTCCATCAGGTCGCGGGAATGCGTGTCGATGAAATTCTGCTTTATGTTCTTTATGTCGTTGTCCGTCGTCATCGAGTCTATCGATATTTTCTCGAACTGCGCCTGGATTTTCCGCTGCTCCTCCTGCTTCCGCTTGAGCGTGTCCTGCTTCCCGCTCGCGTTCGTGTTGCATTCGCGGATTTGCGCGTCGAGCGCGTTCATGTCGTCGGCGCATTGCTTTCCCTTCGACTCGATTTCGGACAGCTCCTCATCGATTTCCGTTATCTGGTCCTTTATGTCGTCGTGCCGCTGGCCTTCTGCGAACAGCTCCTCCTCGTTCTGCGAGAGCGCGCTTTTCTCGCCGGCGAGGGTGCGCCTGAGAAGGTCTGTCTTCGATTTTGCCGCGTCGATGTGCGCCGCCATCTGCGCCTCGCTTACGCGGAGCTTTCCGAGCGTGTCCTTGTACTCGTCGATTTTTCCGGCAAGCCCCGCGTTCTCGCTCTTCCATCCCGCGATGCGCTCCCGGAGGGATGATATCCTGCCGAGGTTCGACTCTATCTTCCCGTCGATTTCCCGCTTCTTTGTGATGATTCCCTCGGGCGAGAGAAAGTCGTCGATGAAATCGGGCGTCGTCGTCTCGTACTCGTCGGCGGCCGACTGCGCCTCCCTCGTGAGCCGTGCGATTTCGTCGAGCGCGTTTACGGCATCCGCCGCGAAATCCGCGCTTTCCTTTTCCGAATGCCCGTCAATCGACGCGAAGTCGGAGAAAATCCCGCGCCGTCCTTCCGCGAAGACGCGTATGCGCCCTATCGCCGAGTCGAGCTTCTCCTTCGCCGCCCTGCTTGCCGCCGCGCTGAAGCCCGAATTCCGAAGGCGCGCGTCGAGTTCCGTTACGATGTCCTCCGTAATCTCCTTGAGGCTCGCCTGCATCTCCTGCCGCTCTCCGTCGAGCGCGCCGATTTCGGCAAGCCCGTCTTCCTCGCGCTTCTCGTTCTCGACGATTGTCTCCTCCGCCTGCGCGATGTTCCCCTTGAACGACTCGATGTTCTTGCGTACGTCGTCGAGCTGCTTCGCCTTCGCGTGAAGCTCCGCGTCCTGCTCGTCGATTTCCTCGTTGAGGCTCTCGATTTTCTCCTCGATCGCCTTTTTATGGAGCTCCAGCGTCCCGATTTTTTCCCGAAGCAGGCTCTCGTCCCTGCGGAGCTTCTTCGCCATCTCTGATTTTCCGGTTTTCTCGGTCTGAATCTTTATGAGTTCCTGCTGGAGCTCGCCCATGCGCGACTGGAGCTCGCGGATTCTGTCGTTGTTCTCGGTGAGCTCGCCCACGAGCGTGTCGATTTCCGCCTGAACCGAGTCCCGTTTTTTCGAAATCTCGTCGCGCAGAGATGCGTTCCTCGTCTTGTTCTGGATGAAATCCCGCAGCTTCAAAAGCTGGATGTCGAGCTCGTGCTCGAATATCTGCTCCTTGAGCGCGCGGTACCGTATCGTCTTCTCCGATTGAACCTTGAGGGTCTCGTACGTCTTCCTGTTCTCGTTGAGCGCAACCTCGATTTTCTCGAGGTTCTGCCGTGTCCGCTCAAGCTCGCGCTCCGCCTCGGCGCATTCCGCCTTGCTGCGGCTGATTCCCGCCGCCTCCTCGAAAAGATACCGCCTGTCCTCCGGCTTGCTCGACAAAATCTGGTCGATTTTTCCCTGCTCCATGACGGAATACGCGGCCTTGCCGACACCCGTGTCCATGAACAGCCGCCTGATTTCCGTCGAGCTGACCTGCTTGTTGTTTATGTAGTATTCGTTCTCGCCGGAGCGGTAGATTCGCCTCTTTATCGCGACTTCCGGAGCGTCCACCGGCAAAAGGTGGTTCTCGTTCGACAGCGTGAGCGTGACTTCAGCGATGTTGAGCGGCGGCCGTGATTCCGTTCCGTTGAATATGACGGACTCCATCGTGTCCGCGCGCAGGTTCTTCGCCCTGTTCTCCGCAAGCACCCATTTCACGGCGTCGACGACATTGCTCTTCCCGCATCCGTTCGGGCCGAGAAGGGCGGTGATTCCGTCTGCGAATTCGACGTGCGTTTTGTCCGCGAATGATTTGAAACCGAATATGTCGAGCGATTTGAGAAACACAAAAAACCTCTGCCTTTTAAAATAGAGACTGAATTATATCAGCAAGTCACGCGCTTGCAAACCTTTTGCGAGCTCTGAGATTGGCTTGGCTGGAGCAAGCGTTCTCCGGTGCGCGTGGCGCACCTTCCGTGGTGGGGAATGCGCGTTTTGTTTTGAGCTTTTCCGTTTTGAGATTGGCTAGACGGCAGCAAGCGTGAGCCTGCGCTTGCAAACCTTTTGCGAGTTCTGAGATTGGCTTGGCTGGAGCAAGCGTGCGCCGGTGCGCGTGGCGCACCGGTTTTTGTGTTGTTATTCGTTACGGCTGCTCTGGCGCTGCTGGCTCGGGGCTGTCGATGTCGGATGGGGTGACGAGCTTTCCTTTGTAGAGCATTTTCGGCGTGACGAATATTCCGAGGCGTTTTTCGAGGGAGGCGTATTTCCTCATCTCGTAGGCGTCGCCGATGACGATGTTCAGTCCCGTTTTTCCGGCGCGCGCTGTCCTTCCCGCCCTGTGGATGAAAAAGTCGTCGTTCGACGGCAAGTCCATCTGGATTATGTGGCTGATTTCCGGGATGTCGAGCCCGCGGGAGGTGAGGTCGCTCGTCACGAGGACTTTCAGCTTGCCGCTCCTGAATTTGTCGATTATCGATTTCCTGACGACTTTGTCTGTTTTCGCGTGGAGTCCCTCGACCTCGACGTTCCTGTATTTGAGTTTCGCGACGATGTTCGCCACCTGGTCGAGCTTCGAGGTAAAGACGAGAGCTTTCGCGGGCTTTTCCGCGATGAGAAGCTTCCTGAGCGTCTCGATTTTGTCGCGCCGTTCCGCAAAAAGGGCGATGTGCGTTATGCGTTTCCTGAGGACGTCCTCCATCGGGAGCCTGAGCGTCACGAAATCTGTTCCCCCCGCAGACTCGCCGATGATTCTCTCCGTCTGTTTCGATATCGTCGCGCTGCATGCGATTATCTGCGCGGAGCTGTTCGCAGAAACGAGCGCCTCCACGGTTGCCGCCGTCGCGTCCCGCAGCTCGGGCGAGATGAGCCTGTCCGCCTCGTCGAGTATGACCGCGGAGAATTCGCGGAGCTTGAGCTTCTTGAGGTGGTGGAGCTCGAGGAGACGGGCCGGCGTTCCTATCGCGATTTCGGGTTTCTCCTTCAGCGTCTCAATCTGCCGTTTTATCGGGGCGCCCCCGACGAAAAGCCCCGCCTTCTTTCCGAGCGATACCGCCTGCGCCTTTATCTGCGACGCCAGCTCTATCGTCGGCGCGAGTACGATTGCCTTTTTTCCTGCCTGCGCTATCGGAAGAAGGTATGCGAGCGTCTTGCCCGTTCCCGTCTCGCTCTGGAAAAGCACCGATTTTCCTGCCGCTATTTCCGGGATTGCCTGCGCCTGGACTGCCGTCGGCTCCGTTATTCCCGATTGCGCGAGTCTTTCCGATAATGATTCCTCTATTCCGAGCTCCGCGAAGGAGCTGTTTTGTCCGTTTCTGTCAGTCATAAAGGCGACTATAGCACAGAAAAATCAAACTTGCTATAATCCGAGGATTATGAAAATTGGCATTGATACGTTCGGATGCGACCACGGCAAGTCGCACGCGGGAAAGTACCTCGTTTCCATTCTGAAGGAGCTTCCCGCAATCGAACTCGGCGGGGACGTGGAATTCGAGCTTTTTGGGCCCGAGTCTGACAGGTACGATTATGAGACCGGGGACGATGTGAAGTACGTTCCCGTCGATTTGCCCGACAATCCGCTCAGTGTCAAATTCTGGTATGCGTTCGGATGCAACGCTTTTTTCAGCAGGCAGAAATTCGATGCCGTCGTTTTCCTGTCCGAGGCGCATCTTCCGCTCAGGTGCCGCATCCCGACCGTCGTCGTCGTGAACGACGTCCTCTCTCTGCGCCTGTTTTCCTTGCCGTTCTCCACGAGGACCCGCATTCGCTGGTCGCTCAGCCAGGTCGGAAAAATCGTCGTGCCGAGCCAGTTCGTCAAGAAGGATTTGCGCCGCTTGCGCCTGAACCAGGAGAAAATCGCCGTGATACACAACGGAATCGACCATTCCGTCTTCTATCCGCGCGGCGGCTCCGACCTCGATTCCGGCGTCGTTGACATAAAGCCGTTCGCCATACAGAAGCCGTATTTCATATACGCGTCGAAGATGTCGTCTCCTCTGAAGAAGCACCGCGAGCTCGTGCGCGCGTTCTCCGATTTCAAGGAGCGTACCGGAAAACCGCACCGGCTGGTTCTTGCGGGCGGGGAGGGCGAGTTCTCCGATGCGGTGTCAAAGGCGGTGATGGAGTCGAAGTTCGCGTCCGACATTTTCATAACCGGTTATTTTCCCCATGAGACGTATCCTGAGCTGTATGCGAATTCGTCCGGCTGTATTTTCCCGTCTGTGTGCGAGGGCGTCGGCATGTCGGTGCTCGAGGCAATGTCGATGGGCGTCCCAGTAATCTGCGCGAAAAGCGGCGCGATTCCGGAGGCGACGGGCGAGAACGCGATTTATTTTGACGGGAACTCGGAGCAGGAGCTTTCATCCGCAATCGAGCGGCTCGTTGGCGAGGATGAGTCCGTGCGCAGGAAGATGGTTGCCGACGGCCTTGAGTGGGCGGCCCGATTCAACTGGAGGAAGACGACCGAGGAGCTTCTTGCCGTCATCTGCGCCGTCGCGAAAAAAAAGAAATAGCTTTTTGCCTTTTGCCCTGTCTGAAAAAGCGGTTGATTTGGATTTTGTCATGCCGGACAGGGCGGGGAAGCCGTTCGGTGGCTTGCCTTTCTATTTTTTGCAAAAAAAAACTGTCCGCGCGTCTTTTGAAGACCATCCGGACAGTTTTTTTGTTTTGCGGGCTGTTCCTATTCCGAATCTACGGCAAGACCGATGTGCTTCTTCTGGAATTTCTTGAGCATTGCCACGCCGTTCTTCTTTCCGTTGTATACGAAGCCGCCGTTCCAGTATTCGAGGGCGGCAAAAAGGGCGTTTCCGCCGTCGTTGTCATCCGATTTCTTTGTCCTGAATGAAACGTAGTTTGCGAGCTCCTCGAAAGCGGATGTATGAAGGCATTCGAGCCTCTTCCTGTTGAATTCGTTCCACTTGTCCAGGTCTTTGAATCCCTCTCCCTCGTCCTTGACGATGATATGGGCGTGTGACGGGCTGAACGAGTACCAGACCTTGACTTTCTTGTTGATGTCGCAGTTGTTTCCGTGCTTTACGGCGTTCTTTATGACTTCGCTTATCTGCTGCTCAAGGAGGTTTATCTCCTTGATTTCAAGCGGAGCCGACTGGACTATCAGAAGCGTGAAATAGCGGATCTGCCTGAAGTCCGACGGAAATTCCTTGTAGAGCATGTTCGTGGTGTCGAAGAGCGGATCATTGTCATCTGAGCGAAGTTCTTTGATTTCTTCCATGTTTTTTCTCCCTAAAAAGCGTTGGTCCTGGGCAAAATGCGCGTGCTATTCATTCACCATGAGCAGAGCTTCTTCAAGGCTGTTCGCAATGGGGAAGTATCCTGTAAGTTTTGTCAACTCGATGACCTTCTTGACCGAACCATGCACGTTCGAGATTGCGAGCTTGAGGTTCATCTTCTTGAGCGTCGAGCAAATGTAGATGAGCGCGCCGATTCCTGACGAATCGATGTAGTCAACCTGCTCAAGGTTGATGATGAAACTTTTTACGTTCTTCTCAAGCATTTTCGTGACAAGTTCTTTGAGTTTGTAGGAGTTGTACAAGTCCATCTCGCCGTTGACATCGATGATGTACACCTCTCCATTCTTTCTGATTTTAAGTTCCATAAAAACTCCTTTCGTGTGATTTTCTGGATTTATTGAATTTTTATAACAAGAAGCGTCTGGTCATCGTGCAGCGTCTCGGTGCCGACGAACTTCTTGACATCCAATTTTATCAAGTTCGCTATTTGTTTTCCCGAAAGCTTGCTGTTCGCCTTCAGAATATTCGCGACGCCCGACATATCGTACTGCTTTCCGGCTGAATTCAGGGATTCTGCAATTCCGTCCGTGTACATGATAAGTATGTCGCCTTTCGCCGCGACGAATTCGATGTCTTTGTACGACTTGCTTTTTTCGACACCGATTGGCTCGCTCGGTATGGAGATTTTCTCCACCGTTCCCTTTGCCGCATTGTAGCGCATTACCGGAATCGAGCCGCTTGTCGCAAACTGCACTTTCCGCTTCGTCGGGTCGTAGTTCAGGAGCGCCACCGAGGCGAAGTGGTCGATGTCTGTCTCCGTGCATACGCCCCTGTTCGCCCAGCTCAGAATTGTGCCGGCCGACTGCGTCGTGTTTACGATGAGCCTGAGCATTGCCCGTATCATCGTCATCACAAGAAGCGCGTTCATTCCCTTTCCGGCGGCGTCCATGAGCACGAACGAAATCCTGTCCTGCCTAGCCGGAATGACGTCGAAGAGGTCGCTGCATACGCCCGCGGCCATCTCCGTCATGCTTCCGAAAGAGACGCCACCGAGCGGCGGAATCTTTTTCGGGGTCAGCATTATCTGAGCGTTCGAGGCGATGTCGCTTTCGCGCGTCAGCTCCTGCTTTTCCTTGTACTGCTTGAAGGTGAGCGTTGTCTTCAGTGCCGATTCGGCAAAGTCGGTCAAGGTCTGCGCCCAATGGAACTCCGAGTCGTTGAACGGCTCCTTTCCTGCATCGCGCGAAAGCGCGACGAGACCTATCACGACGTCCTTGTCGACGAGGCGTATCGGGACGAATATGAAACTCCCGAGTTTAAGGAATTCCTCGGGAGTGTTCTGGAAAATCCTGTCGTCGATGCCCGGAACAGGTATGAGCTCCGCCTTGCCGGAACTCGCAATCTCACCGAATATGTTGTCCCTCAGGGGGAACTGCGCGTATTTGAAGCTTGTCGAGACCCTGAGCGGCTTGTGCGGAAGGTCGTCGGGAAGTTTGTACGGCGGAGGAAAATTTCCCTGCAACGATTTGACCGTTATGACGTCGTCGAACTCGTCGACGAGCAGTATCGCGCCTCCGTCAGCGCCCGTAACCTCGATGCATGCTTTGTTTATGTTCGCGAGGAGCGTCTGCTCTCCGTCCTTCTCCGAATCCTTGCTTTCCATGAAGGAATTCGCCGCGGCGGTTATGAATTCCCTGCCCTTGTCGATGAGCTTTATCTCGTCTGGCTTGACGTCCTCGACAACCATCGTCTGCGGTTCGGGCACGTCGAACAGCTCCTCCTCGTCCTCGTCCTCCTCGACGACGGGCACGACCTGCTTGCCGAATGCCAGCATGACGCAGTACGGTATTATCAGCGTCGTGGCGAGCAGTATCAGGAGATTGAACATCAGCGGTCCCGAGCCGGGCGTGAGAATTGACCTAATGCATGCGAATATCAGGATTGCGAGCGCAAAATAGGAGATGAAACTGACCTTTGCGGTTTTCCTTATTTTTATGATGACAAGAAGCACTTCAATTGCGACCGCCAGCACAGCCGTGCAAATCAATGGAACATTCGCTATTGCATCCGTATACAACTTAGGTCTCTCCCCATGACAGTATTTGTAAATACTAACATTGAACTATTGTGTCGTCAAGAAAAATCCCTTTTAGGGGAGCAGCGGGAGGGCGCGCCGTCATTTGTCGCGCAGGTGCTGCTTTTTCCTGAGAAGCCTTCCTTCGATTTCGTTCCGCAGTCGCCAGAAGAACGACCTGAACGACGAGCGGGCCGCGAATTTGTTCATGAAGGAATTCGCCATGTCTTCTATCGGGTAGTCCTCGCCGAACTTTAGCTTTATTTCGTCCCAGTACTTTATCATCCAGACGTAGAGGTCGCTTTTCGTCCTGTTCCTGAACGAGCGCATTATCTTGTGGTTCTCGATTGTCTTTATGACGGGGGTGTACACGGAGGTGAACCACGACATCATCGCCTTGTCCATCCCGATTTCCTCCGTTTTGTTCATGTTTATGTAGTATTTGTGCGTGAGTATGTGGTTGTATATGACGTCGTATTGCCCGGGAACCGAAAAGTCGAGGCACCAGAAATCCGTCACGTCCCCGAATCCCGTCTCTCCGTAGAAGACGCGCTTCTCGTACTCTATGACCTGCTTCGTCATTTTCTGGAGCGAGTCCCCCGGATGGAGCTTTATCTCGCTCTGGAGGCTGACGACTTCCGCGTCTATGAATTCGACGCCCCGCGAGCGGGCAACCGAGACGCGGTGGTTCCCGTCCCTCACGAAATAGACCCCGCCGAGCTCGTAAAGCGATATCGACGGGAGCGATATGTCCTGGAGGTGCGCCATGTCGATGTGCTCCCACCGGCTTTTGAGGTGCATGCTCTTCGGGAAGAACCGGTTGTCGAAGTCCTGGTACCGTCCCTCGCTTCCGACGATGAGGTTCACCGGGACTGTCTGCATCCCCATGTAGACCTCGTTTTTCGGGCGGATTAGCTTCTTTATGTCGGAAAACGAGATGAGTGTCGCCTCGTCCGGGTTCAGGAAATGCTGTACCTCGTTGAACAGCGCCTTGTGCCTTGCCTTTGTGAAGTCGTCCTCTGTCTGGGCGGATGTCATCTGTTCGCTCATTTTTCAGTCTCCGGTGAGTTCGATGAGTGTGTAGCTGTATGCGTTAACGACCGTGGTCGTGCCGTTTTTCGTTTCTATTTTCGTCACGCGCTGCTCGTTCATGTCGTAAAGATGGATGTGCCCGTGCACGAGGAACGTCGGCGCGAACGTCCGTATGAACCAGTTGAAGCATTCGAACCCCTTGTGGCAGGGATCCTCCCTGTCGTGGACGTGACGGGGGGATGCGTGCGTGAGGAAAATGTCGAGCGCCTTCCCGTACAGAATCTTGTTCGTGAGCATCGCGGGGATGAGCGAGATGAGCTTCATCATCATCTGGAAGTCGGTGTACTGGTTCAGCGCGCCGTTGTACCGCATGGAGCCGGATGCGCCCGCTATGAGGAGCGGCCTCATCTTTCCGCCCTTCGTTTTTATCATGAGGCGCTTGTCCCGCGCCGATTTGAATCCGATGTAGTCGGCCCCGTGGCTTCCGCTCAGGTCGTAGCTGCTCATCCCGTTCAGGGTCGGATGCGCTCCGCCCCTGTGCTTTATTTTGTGGTACAGCCCGAATTCCGACAGGTTGTGGTTCCCGAATATGAAATATGTCGGCTTGTTCAGCGTCGAGACTATGAAATCTATGTATTCTGACGGCAAATCACCCGCGCACAGTATCGCGTCTATGTCGCTGAAACGCTCCTTCGCCTTCGTGCTGTACACGAGCGGGTCGATTTGGTCCGAAACGCACAGAATCTTCATCGCACCGGCCCCTCTATATTCCCGCTTTGGCGAGAATCGCCTCAAGCCTTTCCTTTCCGATAAGCTCTATCGGCCTGTTCTCCGCGAAGCCCGTCGCTGAGCTGGTGAAGCCGGAGCTCGTGCATACGAACGCCTTCGCGCAGTTGTGCGATTTTGCCGTGTCGAGCACCGTCCTTATCTCGGTGTCCTCTATCGGCTCCGTGTCGCGGTGGAAGTCGATGAGGTAGAGCTGCTTGCGCACGTTCATCCAGTCGTCCTTCTTCTGCTCCGTCGCCATGAGCCGGATTCCCCATTTCATCGTGTCGATTTTCTGCGCCAGCATCCCCATTCCCTCGAGGGCTGCCTTCTTGCACAGCTCGGGGAACGCGGCGCTGGAGCAGGTGAGGTATTCCTTCAGGCTGTCGTTCGTCTGCACGTCCTTGTATTCCGAGAGCTTCGCGCCGACGTCCCTGAACGAATGGTTGTGCTTGTAGATAATCTGCCACTGCTCGATTGCCTTGTCGATGTTGCGCCCCTTCTCGTAGCACGCCGCGAGGAAGTATCTCGCGTAGAGCGTCTCCTGCGAGGAGTCGTTCTTCGAGGCGCGCACCGCCTTGTCGAATTCGTTTATGGCGTTGTCCATCGAATTCGCCATCATGTAGCAGGAGCCTCGCTCGAGGAGCGATTTCTGCTTGTATTCCGGGTCGCGGAGCGCCTTCTCGAACGCCTTGACGGCGCCGGAGTAGTCCTTCTGCTCCTTGAGGATTTTTCCGAGATAGTAGTACGACGAGAACGTCTCCGGGCTGAGCGCGATGGCAAGGTCGATTTCCTTCCGCGCCTCCGTGACGTTCTTCATCCTGAACAGCGCGAGCGCGTATGCCGCGTGCGCCTTGACGTGCTTCCTGTTGCGCTGTATCGCCTTCTGGTAGAACCCTATCGACTGCTCCGACTTTCCCTTCTGCTCGTAGAGCTTCCCGCAGGTGTAATAGTTCTCCGCGTTCATCGGGTCGAGTTTCGTCAGGAGAAGGCATTCCCTAAGCGCATCGTCCGTCTGGTTGAACTTTATGAAGAGCTGCGAAATCTGCTTCCTGAAATCGACTTCCGGAATGTGCCCGTCGAAAATCGCGTTCTGGTTCACGAGCTTGAATTCCATAAGCGCGAGCTCGTTCTTCTTGTCCGCGAGATATGCCTTGCCGAGATAATAATGCGCCATGTAATCGCGCGGGTTCTTCGCAATCAAGGATTTTGCGGCTCTCTCCGCCGCGACGAATCTCTGCTGTTTTATGAGTTTCGCAATTGAATCAAGTTTTTTCGGCTGGAATATCGATTTCAATACGAACACCGTGAGAAAGCAAATGCTCACGGCGAGAATAAGGATTATTGCCAACTGAATCATCGAGCTGATTCCCCCTCCGCACCTATTTTTGTATTCTTTTTATTTCCTGTCGCACCGCCCGCTGTGATGGGGTCCGGCCCGCGTTTTATCCGGACGCCGCAGAATTTGCAACATCCCATTGTTTTAGAGTAGACTTTTTGATTGTCTATGTCAAATAATCGGCACAAATTGCCGAACATAAAAGGAAATTGAGAAACCGGTGGGAATATTTATAGATGAAACTGAAGAGAACTATCGTTTTTGCGTCGCTGCTGTTCGGCATGCTCCTGCCTCTGCCGTCCCAGTCAAAGTCGAAGGCGGAGCGGGAAAGGGAGAAGGAGCGGCTTGAGAGAAAAGCTGCCGCCGACAAGCAGGACGCGTTCGAGGAGGCGGTCGAGACATTCCAGCTGAACATGCCAGAGGACGCGATTCCCCTCCTTGAGAAATTCCTCGGCGAGGGGAACGCGAACGCGTATGATCCGCTTGTCTACGTGTGCCTGTCCGTCGCGTATTTCCAGATTGGCGACTACCTCAAGTCCGCCTCGATTTGCGAGGCGGGAATCGCCGAGGCGGACAGGAACGACAAGGCGCTTGAGATGGGAATCATAAAGGAGGGCGACTTCAAGCCGGTCGAGCGCAAGGTGCTCTACTTCAACGAGGGAAATGCCGAATATGCGATGGGGAACTACGTCAAGGCGACGGCGCTCTACAAACGCTCGCTGTCTGTCGAGCCGTCGTACGCGCCCGCCGTCCTCAACCTCGCGAACGCGTTCCTCCGCCGGGATATCATAGGCGACGCCCGCGACAACTATGTCCGCTACCTCGAGCTCAAGCCCGAGACGGAGCAGCGCCCCGAGATAGAAAAGATGATTGCGCTCCTCGACGAGGAAATAGCCTACCGCATGAACCAGGGGCCGCAGCTTGTGGAGGGCGAAATCCGCGCCGACGTCGACGAGTCCGCGCCGCCTGAAATAATCGACGACGGCGACATAATCACCTCGTCGTCGCTCCGCCACGGCGAGTCCGTCAGGGAGGCGCTCCCGTCCGACGATTCCGTGGCGCCCGAGCTTCCCCGCGACGAGAAGCGCGCCGAGGAACGCGGCGAGAGAATCGACTCCTCAAGCGAAAATGCGCCGTCGCTTCCTGTTGAGCGGACGCCGAAGCCTTCCGGCGAGAGAATCGACTCCACGACCGAAAATGCGCCGTCGCTCCCCGCGGAGAGGCAGACGAAGCCTTCCGGAGAGAGAATCGACTCCTCAAGCGAGAGCGCGCCGTCGCTCCCCGCGGAGAGGCAGACGAAGCCTACCGGCGAGAAAATCGACTCCTCGACGGAAAGTGCGCCGTCGCTCCCCGCCGAGAGAGAGACGAAGCCTACCGGCGAGAGAATCGACTCCACGACCGAAAATGCGCCGTCGCTTCCAGCCGAGACGCAGAAAAATGATTCCGGGGAAAAGGTCCGCGCCGAGGCTCCCGCCGTTCCCGATGACGAGAATAAGAAAAAGGATGACGGGGAGAAAATATTCGCGCCGGCTCTTCCTGATGACGGAACGGAAAAGAAGAAGCAGGAGAAAATGGAGCGCATCCGCGCCCAGGAGCCTCCCGCCGTTGATGAGGAGAAAACCGCGCCCGAGGGCGGGGAAGGGGACGCACCGCTTCCCGACGACTCTGAAATCGAGACGGTTGATGACGCAAAATAGCGCTTCCGCTATTTAAACGGTTTGGTCCGGTGCAGTTTCCGTGCGCCGGACGTTGGCGAACATCTGCTCCTTCGTCAGCCTGAAATAGACGGGGCGTCCGTGGGGGCAGTGCGGGTCTGGAAGCTCGAACGCCTTCCTCGCGAATTCCGCCGCGGTCGCGTCGTCCAGCCTCGTCCCCTGCATCACGGCTTTCCTGCATGATGCAGACGCGAAAACCTTGTAAAGAATCCGCTCCGGCTCCTCGAACCCGTCGAGCAGCGCGCCCCTCAGCGTCTTCTCGTCGCCCTTCCACGATGACGGTACCGTGCTGAATTCGAAAACGCCCTCGACCGTCGCCTTTCCGATGAACCCCGCCTCTGCGAGTTTCGGGAGGACGCTCGCGACGTACCGCTCCTGCTCCTCGTCCTCTGTCTCCACGATGTACGGAATCAGCAGCGTCTGCGCAATCCGCTCCGCGCCCATCATCTCGTCGAAGAGAATCCTCTCGTGCACGGCGTGCTGGTCGATGAAATACAGCGCGTTTCCGCGCTCCGCTATGATGAACGTCTCCATCGCGCGCCCGATGTACCTGACATTCCTTTCGCCGCCGGCCTCGTTTTCCCCGAAAAGGGAAGGCTCGCCTAGGCTTCTTTTCGCCGTGTCGAACGAGAAGAACCGCGTCCGCATGTCTGCCCCGCCGCGTCCGGGCATGGCGCTTTTCGGGAGCGCGTTTTCCGAAAGGTGCCGTTCCGGGGCTGCGGTTTCATTTTGATGGGGGAATGCGTCCGGGAAAGCGGGCTTTTGGAATGTGCGCTCCTCCGGTTCGGCCACGGAACTGTCGCCGAAAACGGACGCTCCTTCTGCCTCGCTCTTGAAATCAGTTCCCTCCATCTGCGATTTCAGGCCGCTCATGAGGAACGACCGGAGCGACGAGCTTATCCCGTGGTGGAGGCTCGTCATGTCTCGGAACCGGACCTCCTTCTTTGCCGGGTGGATGTTGAAGTCGACGAGGGACGGCTCTACTTCCGCGAACAGCGCCGCGACGGGGTGCGTCCCGTTTGGGAAAAATCCCTGGCAGCCGTATTCGATTGCCTGCATCAGAGAGTATTCCTGCACGCGCCTCCCGTTCACGTAGACGAAAATCGCGCGCCTGTCATTCCTTCTCACGGAAGGCTCGCCGATGACGAGGGTGAATTTCCAGTCGTGGATGCCGTCGCTTTCCTTGCCCGCCGCGCGGAGCTCCTTTATCGCGCTTGCGCTTTCCCTCATCCCGAGCGCGTTCCTGAGCCGCTCCGGGGCGGTTTCCCCCGCCTTCAGGTCGAGCCTCACGTCGCCGTCGACGACGAGCCTGAACGATATGTCGCTCCGCGCCAGCGATTTCTCTACGAACATCTCCTTGCACATCATCGTCTCGCTTGCCGGCCGTTTGAGGAACGTCCTCCGGGCGGGGAAATCCTCGAAAAGATGCTCGCTCGTGACGACCGTCCCGCGCCCGCCGTTCACCTCCGCGGCTTTCTCGATTCTGCGCCCGCGGATTCCGTCCATCGCCATCCTGAAGCCGCCGCTCGATATCGAAAGGGAGCTGACCGCCGCTATCGACGCGAGCGCCTCCCCGCGGAACCCGAGCGTCGTCAGGTGCATCAAATCCTCGGCGTCCGTTATCTTGCTCGTCGCATGGGGCTGGGCGCAGTTTTTCAGGTCGTCCTCGCTCATCCCGGAACCGTCGTCGCTCACGCGCACCATGTCGATTCCGCCGTTTTTGATTTCGACCGTTATCCGTCCCGCGCCCGAGTCTACGGCGTTGTCCATAAGCTCCCGCACCATGGCGGCAGGGCGGTCGATTACCTCGCCTGCCGCTATCCGCCTTGCGACGTCCTCCCTGAGGACCCTGACGGGACGCCTCATTTCCTGAGGCCTTCCGCGGGAGAGTCAAGTTCCGGGGCGAAAAGGTCGAGCTCGAGCGCGGACTCGTCCTCCTTCTTTTTCTGCGGCGGCTCCTGCACCTTCTCGTCGAGCGGGCTGTTCGTCAGAATCTGAATCTTCCCCTCGATTGCCGCGAGCTCCTTTTCGAGAACCTTCGTGAGCTTGATTCCCTCCTCGTACGTCTTGAGCGCATCCTCGATTCCAATGTCGCTCCTCCTGATTTCGTCCGACAGCTCCTCGAGCCGCGCGAGCTTTTCCTCGAATGTCTTCATTTTCGAATTCCTCCTCGTTTCCTTCTTTATATATCTGCCTTTCGGTTTTTTCCGAAACGCCTTTCATTTCGACACGGCGCTGATTGTTCCGTCCGCGAGCGTTATCGAAAGCTCGCATCCCGGCGCCGCGTCCGACGCTTTCCGTATGACATTCCCGCTTCCGTCCCTCACGACGGCGTACCCCCTCCTCATTATGCTTTCCGGGCTTGCGTCCTCGAGCGTCCGTCTGCATGAGAGGATTCTCGCGGACGCGTCCTTCGCGGCATCGCGTATTTTCGCCGCCGCCTGCTCCGATGCCGCATCGAGCCTCGCCTTGAGCGGGGAGAGGATTGAGCGGAGCCGTATCTCCATGCTCTCCGCGTCGAACGCCCTGAGCTCCATCCTCGCTTCCCGTATCAGCGACGACATCTTCTCCTCAAGAATCGATTTCGCGCCGCTGATTTCGTCCTCGATTTCCGCCTTCTGCGTGAAGACAAGCTCCGCGGCCGCCGACGGGGTGGGGGCGCGGACGTCGGCGGCGTAATCGGCGAGCGACCAGTCAATCTCGTGCCCGACCGCGCTGACGACCGGAATCTTCGAGTCCGCGATTGCCCTGACGACCTTCTCGTCGCTGAACGGAAGCAAATCCTCAAGAGAGCCGCCGCCGCGCCCGACTATGAGGACGTCGCACATGCCGAACGCGTTCGCCGTCATAATCTGTCTCGCGACCGCTTCCGCCGCCGCCTCTCCCTGAACCTGCGCCGGAAGAATCGTTATGCCGATTCCGCTGTTGCGCCTCCGCGCTATGTTGAGGATGTCCCGTACCGCGGCGCCTGTCGGGCTCGTGACGATTCCGACCGTTTCCGGAAGACGGGGAATCGGCTTCTTCCGCGCGCTGTCGAAAAGCCCCTCGGCTGCGAGCGCGCGCTTTCGCTCCTCTATCATGCGGAGGATGTCGCCCTCGCCGGCAATTTCCATCCTCGTGATGTTTATCTGGTATTTTCCCTGCGCGGCGTATACCGTCAGGTTCCCGAACGCGCGCACCTTCGTTCCGTCTCTCGGCTGGAATGAGAGCGACGCCGCGCGCCCCTTGAACATGACCGCGGAAAGCTGCGCGCCCTCGTCCTTCAGCGTGAAGTAGAGATGCCCGCCTGCGTTCGGCCTGAAATTCGAGATTTCCCCCTCGATTGCGACGGCGGGGAAATTCAGGTCTATCAGCGATTTCACTTTCGCCGTTATCTCGGAGACAGTGAACACTGCCGTATTGTTGTTTTCGTCCATGCGACTACGATACACGAAACTCGGTTAATTGTCGCCTTTTGTTTACCGATAACATAACGTATGGAAAACATTGTCGTTCTTTTCGCGGGCTTCGAGCTTGGACGTTCCGTCAGGAATCGCTATTTAGGCTCGTCCGCAATACGCCTGTGCGTCGAGTGGGGCGCGAGGCATTCCAGCAGCAGGACATTCATCCTCTCTACGAAGGGGAATACCGATACGATTTTTTCATTAATATCATCCTCGGAGGCGCTCAGCTCCGTGGAATTCGTGGAGCGCGATTTTTGGGACGCGCGGACTGTCGCCTCGTGCGTGTCGGAATGCTGCGAGAAGGCGGGCGCGAAATGCGCGCTGTTCGCTTTCATAGACCAGCCTTTCATGAGCGACTCCCTTGCCGGGAAGATGCTCGGCGTCCACGCGGATAACCTTGCCGAATACACGTTCGCGGACGGATTTCCCGGCGGCATCGCAGGCGAGGTCATCGATTCCGGGGCGGCCTCGCTCATCGCGTCGCTTGCCGAGGGGAAGGAAATCCCCGCGTCGCGCACCATGTTCATGGACATAATGAAGGGCGACATAAATTCGTTCGAAATCGAGACGGTCCTTTCGGAGGTCGATTTCCGGAGGTACCGGCTGCTTTTCGAGTCCTCGTCTGCGGGCGGGGAGGCTTCGTGCGCCGCGCTTTGCCCCGTCCTTCCCGGCTCGTTCAGGGAAGGACGCGCGGAGGACATAGGCCTTGCCGCGCTCTCGTGCGCCGATTCCGTCAGGACGCTCCCGTTCTTCTTCGACGTGCAGATAACGTCGCGCTCGAACCACGTGACGCTCTGCTCTCCGCCGCCGGCGCTCGGTGTGGGCGGATTTCCCGACATGGACATCGGAAAATTCCGCGCGCTCGTCCGCGCCGCCAGCGAGATGAACCCGGACGCCGTGTTCTCCCTCTCGTGCTTCGGAGAGCCGCTGCTCCATCCGTCGTTCATCGATTTCGCGCGCGCCGTCCTTTCCGAGAACCTCCGGCTCCTCGTGGAGACGGACGGCATCCTAGTCGGCGGGCTTGCTGAAAAAATACGCGGGCTTTCGGAATTCCGCGACAGAATGGACTGGATTGTCGACATCGACGCCGCGGGCGCGAAGACGTACGCCGCGGTCCGGAACGCCCCGGAAGGCGATTTCGAGAAGGCGGTCGGCGCCGTCTCCGTTCTTTCGGGAATGTTCCCGTCGCGCGTCTACCCGCAGTTCACGAGGATGGACGCGAACGAGCACGAGCTTGAAAGCTTCTTCCGCTTCTGGAAGGATTCCTCGTCGCCGTCTGGCGGAAAAGTGATAATAAAGAAGTTCGATTCCCTCTGCGCGTCGCTTCCCGACAGGAAGCCCGCCGACCTTTCCCCGCTCGTCAGGAACGCCTGCTGGCATCTTGCCCGCGATTTTGTCGTCCTCGCGGACGGAAGCGTCGTCCCGTGCCGCGGGTGCGGGGCTTCCGCCTGTGTGGGGAACGCGTTCTCGGAGGATGTCGGCGAGATATGGGCGCGCGGGAAGGAGCTTTTCGCGGAGCATCTCTCGGGGAAATTCCGGGGCAGGTGCGGGGGGTGCGATGAATACTATACCTTCAATTTTTAACCAGCGAGTCGTTGCGAGGACCGTGTTCGGCGGGAGCGAGGTCTGCCCGAACGTGCGCATGGATGCCGCCGTAATCCTCATAAACGGAAGCTGGAGCCCGAGCCGGATGAAGACGCTCGACATGCTCCTCGACTGCGGGTTCAAGTCCGTCGTTTCCGTGGAGCGGAACCCGGAGAACTACAACATCGAGGACATCTCGCACCGCTTCCCGTCCGTCAAGTTCATAATACCGCTCGAGCGCGTGACGGACGGCGATTTGGTGAACATGGCGATGCAGGAGGTGGAGGGGGAGTACGCGCTTGTGCTCCGCGACTCAATCGACATATTCGCGAACATACTGACGCCGAAGCTCTTTTCGAAGATTACCGAGGGAAAGCCGTTCTGCGTGTGCCCCTGGCTCAAGCTTCAGGACGGCGTGTCGTTCCCCGTCGTCTTCAGCCCGTCGTCCGACGGCTCCGTTTTCCGCGTGGACTCGTCGACGAAGATTACCGACGGAATAAACAACCTCTATCCGTTCGACGGAATCGCGCTTTTCAACAGGAGCAAGTTCATCGCGCTGGGCGGCTACGACTACACGATAGTTCCCGCGTACTGGCAGAACCTCGACTTGTCGTTCCGCGCGTGGCTGTGGGGCGAGAAGATAGTCATCTCGTCGTTCCTCACGATGAGCTACGGCGCGGACCGGGCGGAGGAGGACACGACGGCGAGCCAGTATTCGAACAGGTTCTACCTCAAGAACCTCGTGCCGAAATTCGTGCGCGACCACGCGGAGATTCCCTGGTCGTCGTTCCTGCTGTTCCTGCCGCGCTCGTCGTGCGGGTTCTTCGAGGCTCTGGGGCAGTTCCGCGACGCGCGCCGGTGGGTGCGGGAGAACCAGTACCGTTTCCGGCTCGATGCCGTTTCGCTCGTCGAGGGATGGGGCGAGGAGGAGGAGAAGGCGAACGCGCAGAGCGTTGCCGCGATGCTCCGCGCCGTCGAGAACGTCCAGGCGGCAGAGGAACGCAAGAATGACGGCGGAATTCCCGCCGAGAAAGATAAAAAGGAAAAATAGGATTTTGATATGAAGACAATACTTGCGGCGCAGTGCCGGCTTTCATCGACGAGGCTTCCGAGAAAAGCCCTCCTACCGCTCGGCGGAAAGACAGTCCTTGACTGGAGCCTTGCCTCCATGAGGAAAGTTCCCGCGGACGCGTATTTCGTTGCGACAGATGCCGAGTCCGCGGACGAGCTCCGCCCGATATGCAGGCGGAACGGCTTCGAGGTTTTTGTCGGCCCGCTTGAGGACGTCCTCGAAAGGTACTGCCTGCTGATAGAGGAGACGGGCGCCGATGCCGTCATTCGCGCGACGTGCGACAACCCGTTCCTCTTCCACGAGGCGGCGTCCGCCCTCGTCGAGCAGTTCTGGAGGCGGAACGAGACGGGAAAGGTCGATTACATAACGTGGACGGGGCTTCCCCACGGAAGCGGCGTCGAGATGTTCGGGGCGAAGGCGCTCCTTGAGGCGCGGCTTGGGACTTCGGAGCCGTACGACCACGAGCACGTCGGTCCCGCGCTCTATAACCACCCCGACAAATTCGTGAGCGTGATGCTTCCCGCCCCTGCGGAATGGAATTTCCCGTCTCTCAGGACGACAATCGACACGCAGCCGGATTACAGGCGCGCCCTTGCCACCGTCAGGAAGATTTCCGGGGGAACGTCCCGCGTCGAGGAGCCGTATTCGTGCGCGCAGATTGTAGAGGCTTTCTCCGACCGTTCCGTCACGTCGCCGGTTCTCTGCGTCCCGTGCGTTTCCCGCGGCAACGGTACGGGGCATCTCCGCCGCTGCCTTTCCGTTGCCGTGTCGATATGCGCCGACGTCTACATTCCCAACGACGCGGGGCTTGAGGAAATCGACGAGCTTTTGTCCGAGGCGGAGGGCGACGGGTTCTGCGAGTGGCAGATTGTGCGCCATCTTCCCGATGCGGGCGGATACTCGCTCATCCTTACGGACGCGTTCTCGATTGAGCGGGAATTCGCGCGCAGGCTTGCGGAAATCGCGCCGGTCGTCGCCGTTGACGAAGGGTCGTCGAACACCGATTTCTGCGACTTTCTCCTCGACATAATCCCGTCGTATGGTATTTCCCGTCCGGCGAACGTGAGCGACCCGCTTTTCGTGACGCTCCCGCACAACAGGAGGAGCGCGCCGCGTCCCGCGAAGATAGCGGACATAAAGAAGATTCTCGTCACTGTCGGAGGGGAGGATCCTGCCGACCTCGTCGTTCCCGCGGCGATTGCGTTCGCCTCGCTCGACAAGAAGCGGTTCGGGGAGCGGCTCGTCACGGCAATCGTCCAGAATCCCGAGGAGGCTTCCGGGCGCGTCCCCGAGAAAATCCGCGGCCTTATAGAATTCATAAAGCCCGTCCATAATCTCCGCGAGAAGCTTTCCGCCTACGATTTGGTCGTATCCCATTACGGGTTCACGGCTTTCGAGGCGCTTGCCGCGGGATGCGGCGTCGTCCTTCTCGGAACGTCGTCCCTCCACATAAAGCTCGCCGAGAAATACAAATTCCGCTGCCTTCCCGCCTACATGCTCTCCGCGGCCGGGGCGGAGGACGCGCTTTCGGACATTGCCTCGCTCTATCCGTCGTCTCCTCTTTACGACGGAGAGAGCGACTCGTCGAAGGCGAATCCTGCGTGCAAGGACCTCGGCTCTTTCGTGTCGAGCCTGTCGAAGGGTAGGCGTTTCCCGTGCCCGGTTTGCCAGTCGCATCACGGCGTTTACGACGACCCCGTCATCGCGCGGACTTCGCGCCACACGTTCAGGCGGTGCCACAACTGCGGGATGCTCTACATGTCGTGGACGTTCGATTCCGAGGACACGAAGTACGACGAGACCTATTTCTTCGAAAGCTACAAGAACCAGTACGGGAAGACGTACCTCGACGATTTCTCGCAGATAAAGTCGCAGTGCGTGAGGCGGACGACGTTCGTCGACATGATTTACCGGAAATCGCACCGGAAGATTGTGACGCCCACTGTCCTCGACATCGGATGCGCGTTCGGGCCGTACCTGGACGCCGCGGACGATTCGGGCTGGCAGGTTTTCGGGACGGACGCGTCGAAGGAGGCTGTCGATTACGTTCAGAACACGCTCCATTATCCGGCTGTCGTGTCCCGCTTCCCCGCGTTCGATCCCGTCGCCGCTTTCGGGGTCAAGCAGTTCGATTCCGTGACTATGTGGTATGTCATCGAGCATTTCCAGAATCTCGATACCGTCCTCCGCGCTGTTTCGAAAATTCTCAAGGTGGGCGGCGTGTTCGCGTTCTCGACGCCCTCCGCATCGGGCGTTTCGGGGCGGTTCAACACGCAGGGGTTCTTCGACAATTCCCCCGCCGACCACTACACTTTGTGGGAGCCGTCGCGCGCGGCGTCAATCCTCAAGCGATACGGCTTCCGGCTCGTGAAAACATCGTCGACGGGGCATCATCCCGAGCGGTTCCCGTCGTTCCGCTCCGGCGTGAGGCGCGGGCTGAAATGGAAGTTTTACGGGCTTATGAGCCACCTTCTCTCGCTCGGGGACACGTTCGAAGTCTACTGCGTGAAGGAGAAGGACATCTGACGTTTTTGCTCTCCCGGGGAACAGGGAGCGATTTCTTGGACAGCGGGATTCGTATGCCCGCATAACGGAGAATTTAAATGAAGAAAATACTTATACTCGGCGCGGGCCTTATGCAGAAGCCCGCAATCCTCGCGGCAAAAAGCCTCGGGCTGTCGTCTGTCGTCGTCGACGGGAATCCTTCGGCGGTCTGCGTCCCTCTCGCGGATGAATTCGTCCACGTCGACCTCAAGGACAGGGCTGCGCTTCTGGAGCTTGCCCGCACGATTGGCTCCGACCTCGCGGGCGTCTTCACCGCGGGTACCGATTTTTCGGCGTCCGTCGCCTATGTCGCGGAGAATATGGGGCTTCCGTCGCACAGCTTCCAGTCATGCCTCAACGCGAGCGACAAAGTCCGCATGCGCGGATGCTTCGAGCGAGCGCGCGTTCCGTGCCCGTCGTTCCGGGAGGTCGTCCGCTCGCAGATTGGAGAGCTTGAGAAGGAAGTCGTTTCGGGCGCCGTCCGCTTCCCGAAAGTCGTCAAGCCGTGCGACAACATGGGCGGCCGCGGCTGCCGTCTGGTGAGGAGCGCGGAGGAATTCCTTCCCGCCGTCGAGGAGTCCGTGAAAAATTCGCGCACTTCGAGGGCCATTTTTGAGGATTACATGGACGGCGCCGAATTCTCCATAGACTCCATCGTGTACAACGGCACGCTTACGATAACGGGTTTTGCGGACAGGCACATATTCTATCCGCCGTATTTCATCGAGATGGGGCATTCCCTCCCGTCGGAGGTCGATTCCCGCATAAAGAACGAGCTTATAGCGACTTTCGCGCTCGGCATAAAGGCGCTCGGCCTTACGTGCGGCGTCGCGAAGGCGGACATCAAGTACACGAAGGACGGCCCGATGATAGGAGAGATTGCGGCGCGCCTTTCGGGCGGGTACATGAGCGGCTGGACGTTCCCGTACTCGAGCGGCATGAACCTGACCGAGGAGGCGATGAAAATCGCGGCGGGGCTCGAGCCCGATTACGTCCTGGCGAACAGGAAGAGCCTTCCGTGGGAACCGCACGATTCCGTAAAAGATATGGAGCAGCCGTTCGAGCTTTTCGAGATGAGGAGCAGCCTCGTGAGCGCGGAGCGCGCCTGGGTTTCGATTCCTGGCGTTGTCCGCGAGGTGTGCGGGCTTGACGACGCTTCCGGAATTTACGGCGTCAAGGATGTCCTTCCGCGCGTGAAAAGCGGCGACAGGGTCGATTTCCCGAGGAACAACGTCGAGAAATGCGGGAACATAATAGCAGTCGCGCTGGACAGGAGGACGGCTTACCGTTCCGCGGAGGATGCGGTGTCGTCGATAACGCTCCGGCTCGAGCCCTGCAACGAGGCGACGGACAAATTCCTTTCCGGCGGGTGCGAGAAGGACGAGGCCGGATTCCCCGTCCCCGCGTTCACCCTTCCGCAGCCGGCGGAGGACGTGCGGAAGTCGTTCGCTTATTCGCGGACGATTCCCGCGGGAAAGCCCGTCCGCCCGCTTCTTCCCGAGCCGCTTGAGGCGCTTGCCGGTTCCCTCCGCGACTGGAACCACTGCACGCTTTCCTTCACGCTCGAGAAATTCGACAGGCTGTGCCCGAACCATCCGGAGCTTGACGGGGCAGGGTTCTGGAACGCAGTCCTCCGGGGCGGTATCCAGGGCGCGCTCTATTTTGCGGACTGCCGGAAATGAGGGCGCCTTTCATGGGAGGTTCGGGAATGAGGAGGTTTTTTTCTTTTTTTGTTGCGCTCCTCGCAAATGCGTTCGCGGTCGCTTCGAACGCGTCCAACGTCAGCTCGATAAATTTGCTTTCCGAATCGCAGAAGCTCGGGTTCTCCGTGCAGTGGGATTCCCTTTCCGCGAGCGGGATTATCGAGCGGGCGGGGCATCGCGTCTCGTTCCGCGCGGACGACCCGTTCGTCCTTCAGGATTGCAGGAAAATGGAGCTTTCCGATGCCCCCGAGATTCGCGACGGTGTTCTCTACGTCTCCCAGCGCTTTATCGACAGCGTGAGCCGGTTCCTGCGGGATTCTGCGTACGGGGAAAATTCGTTCCGCGTCAAGGCGATTCTGATTGACCCGGGGCACGGCGGAAAAGACCCCGGCGCGATGGCGACCCACAAGTCCGGAAGCGGAAAAATCCAGATTCTTGAGAAGGACGTGAATCTACGCGCAAGCCTGCTCCTTTACGAGAAGCTGAAGGCTGCCTATCCCGACAAGCAGATTCTCCTGACGCGCCGGAAAGACATCGACCTTCCGCTCGACAAGCGTACCGAAATCGCGAATTCGATAAAGCTCAGCGAGAACGAGGCGGCGATATTCGTCTCCGTCCATTCGAATTCGAGCCCGGACAAGCGCGCCAGCGGGTATGAGGTATGGTATCTCGATCCCGCGTACCGGCGCACCGTCCTTGAGAAGGGCGCGGAGTCCGACAGCGCGCTCTACAATATCGTGAACGCGATGATGGAAGAGGAATTCACGATGGAGAGCATGATTATATCGAAGCTCATAATAGATGGAATCCAGGCTCAGGTCGGGACGGAGGCGAACCTGCGCGGCATAAAATCCGAGGAATGGTACGTCGTCAGGAATTCGAACATGCCGGCCGTTCTCATAGAGCTCGGGTTCGTGTCGAACGAGGACGAGGCGAGGAAGCTTCTGGACGATGATTACTTGAAGAAGCTTTCCCTGGGCATATATAATGGGCTCAGCGCGTTCGTCACTCATTTCGAGCGTTCCCACGGTTTTACCGAGATGAATTGAGCGCGATATTCTTTGTTATGGTGTTGAAAATGCTTGATGTCAGGAAAATAGCAGGCGCGTTTTTTGCCGCATCGCTCGCGCTTGCCTTGTCGGGCTGCTCCGGCGGTTCCGAATATACGATGCTTTTCCCCGAAATCGGTGTCGGCGACAAGAAGGAAATCATCAGGAAGGAAAAGCGCCGCCTCCCCAAGGAGCCTTCGCAGGGCGTGATTGCCATGTTCGTCGAGGAGCTTGTCCTCGGACCGCAGACTCCGCGTCTCCGCCCGCTTTTTTCGAGGGGCACCCATGTTGAATTCTGCTTCATGGGCGGCAACGATTTGTATGTCGATATTTCCCGCGATGCCCTTTTTGAGCTGTCCGACGCCGTCGACATACAGGGAGGCATCTCTCTTTTCGAGGAAAACATACGGAAAAACTTTAAAAATATAGAAAATATTGTGTTATTTATCGATGGCAGGGTTGTTAATGAATAGCACTTTTTTCAGAAAAAAAGTTGACAAAACAATTGTCTTATTAGATACTTAAAAGCACAAGGCTACATCAATCGAATTTAAAGGAGCTTCGAATGAAGAAAACTTTAGTTTTATCAGCAGCAGCGATGATGCTCGTTGGAGCAAATTCTTTCGCTAAAGAGTCAACTCTTATTGACTTCTCTTTGTTGGATGCTGACATCACTGTCAAGATGTCTGAGAACGACCAGGGAGACAAGCCGAATGAGAACAAGCGCACTGTAATGGATTACAGCATTGCCGCTGGTGCAACTTATGATCAGGCGCAGAGGGATCTTATGAAGACCTCTCTCTACGTGGAAGAGTGGGAGATTGAGCTCAACAGCTCTGCTCGCAGCGTCAACAGCTTGGCTCTTTCTCAGGTCAAGGCTGCTCCTGTTCGCGAGAATGCGAAGGTTCCGTTCGCTGGCCAGAAGGTTATGGGCGTTCGCGTCCTTTTCCCGGCTGTTGCGGCGAATTCAAACGCGGTTATCAAACCGCCGTTCGATATCCCGGCTTACGAGCCCCTCTCTACAGCTGACGACACAGGTGCTCGCCAGCCGCAGACTGACGAGGAGAAGGCTTCTGGCCGCACGCTCTTCGAGGCTGATTCTGATGATACACCCGCTTACGGTGTCGTCAAGAACGTTGGAACAATCAAATCTATCGCCGTTACGACGATGGGTATGAACTTCCCGCACAAACTCTATGTTCTCCTTGGAGATACTGATGGAAATCATCGCCGCTATCTCATGGGCAACCTTGAGTTCGATGGTTGGAAGACTCTCACTTGGAACAACCCTGACTACATCTCAGAGGTTCGCACTCGCGAGATTCGCGTGTTCCCGATTTATCCGCGCGGACTTCCGTTCGTGAAGTTCGAGGGATTCCAGGTTGCTCGCGATGCTCTCCACGCTGGTGATGACTTCATCGGTTACTTCAAAGATGTCAAAATCATCTACGACAAAGCTGAGCTCACGACAGAGCGCGACATCGCTGACGAGGATCTCTGGGGTATCGTTACCCGCAAGGAGAAGGCTCGCCAGAATGCTGAGATGACACGCTTCGGCAACAAGCAGGTTTCTCGCTACATCGAGAGGTCTAAGATGGCTACTGAGGATGCGTTCTCATCAAGCCTCGTTGAGGGTTCTGATTCAAATGCTCAGTCAAACGGCGGAGCAACGGAAGCTGATGCGAAATAAGTTCTGATGTTTTAATCGATTGAACTGAAAATGGGTTCCATGCAGTTTTGTGTGGAGCCCATTTTTTTTCTCGTAAAATTGATTTTCACAAAATACAGTGCTACCATTATTTATGGCGTTTTTGCTTATGTTGAAAATGCACAATTATCAAACAAGGAAATGAAATGGAAGCACGAATCACTTCTTTGCCCAATAAAAATGATATAAAATTCACTTATGAGTCCTACAATCCGGTGTTGTCGGAAATTCTGGAAAAGATAGAGAGCAAACTCAGGAAGACAATAAAATTGGCTTCGATGCCGACCTATAAATCACGCGTGAAATCGTTCGGCAGTTATTACCGGAAAGTCCTTCGCCTGAAAGCGTCCGAGGCCGAGAAGACGAATTTCGTTCCGTTGACCGACATGATGGGGATAAGGGTCATCTGCGCGTTTCTTGAGGATTTGGGGGAAGTAATCCGTCAGGTTTGCGATAATTTTGACGTAAGGGAGATTGAGCATAAGGGTGCCGAGCAGAACTTCAGGGAATTCGGATATGAGTCCGTTCATGTGCTTGTCGCGATTCCCGATGACTGCATGCCTGAAAAAAAGACGCTCCCGTTGCCGGACAACATCGTTTGCGAGATTCAGATTCGGACTATATTGCAGGATGCGTGGGCGGAAGTCGAGCATGAGCTTGTCTATAAGACTGAATTCACGCCGTTCGATTTGCCGCTGAAGAGAAAGCTGGCCTCGATGAATGCCAGCCTGAGCCTTGCGGATATAATATTCCAGGAAATACGCGATTATCAGAAGAAACTGCAGGGGGAAGTTGATGCGCGCCGCTCCGCGTTTTATGAAAAGGCTGACGAGGTGACGTTCGATGCGGTTGCTTTGCAGAAGAGCGTTCCCGAGACGAAATCGATCAACAGGGTTACGCCGTATGTCCGGGGAACTATCGATGATATGCTTCTTGAGGCAATTCATGCGCATAATCACGGCGAGCTCGACAAGGCGATAAAAATATACAGCGACATTCTCAGTTCGGACCCTATTCCTGCGCCTCCCGTTTTGGCTGTCATATTCAAGCATCGCGGAATGGCGCATTTTGCCCAGAACAACTACAATGCCGCGCTGAGCGATTTCCGTTCGAGCGTGGAGAATGACAGCAACGGGTTCCGGGCTTTTTACTACATCGGAATCGTCCAGAGCATAATGGGAAATCATAAGGATGCCGTCGAATCATTTTCGGCGTCGATAAAGATAAATGAGTATCAGTCCCATGCCCATTTCCGTCGGGCGATCGCGTATTTTGAGCTTGGCGAGTATGACAAATCGCTGGCGGATTTGAATGCCGCGCAGGCGCTCGGGCTTGACGATGCCGGGTGTCGGGCGCTGAACGACAAGCTTGTAGAGAAATTCGGAATGAAAATGTGAGCGGGGCGTGTCTTTCAATGAGCGGCGGGATTGACCCGGCGGAAAATGCCGGCAGCGTTTTATCCGCGGAGGCGATGGCTGATATTGCAAAATCGCTTCCGTCGGGCAATTGGGATGTGGTGTATTTTTCAGGGAATGCGGATTCATGCGGAATAGTCGTTTCCGTAGGGGAGCTTCTCGGCGGCGTATGCGATGCCGGCGATTTTGTCGTTTCAGTCCACCGTTCGCGTGCCGTGCCGTCAGAGGATGATTTGTCCGTCTCGTCCGAATGCGTGGAATCCGGCAGGGGCTTCATCGTCACGGACGAAAAATTCAGCGATGTCAACGTGGTGGTCTCTCCTCGTGCCAGAAAATCTGCGGAGAAAATCGACGAGAACGAGGCTGCTTTTTTCCTTTCGGACGGCGGTCCGCTCTCAAAAATGTACGATTCCTACGAGGAGCGTGCCGGGCAGATACAGCTCGTGATGAAAATTGCTTCGGCATTCAACGAGGATTCCATAGGCGTTTTTGAGGCGGGAACCGGAGTCGGAAAATCTTTTGCGTATCTCGTTCCGGCGATGCTTTGGGCGCACAGAAATGGCGAGCGCGTCGTTATTTCGACGGGCACCATAAACCTTCAGCAGCAGCTCATAGAAAAGGACATTCCGCTCGCCGAGAAAATAGTCGGGTGCAGCGTGAAGGCCGTCCTCGTAAAGGGGCGGCAGAACTACATTTGCCTCAGGCGGCTTTCCGACGTTGCTGACGACAGGGGACTGTTTTCCGATGACGAGGAAGCTTTTGAGGGCATAATGAGATGGTCGAAGGTCACGAAGAGCGGAAGCCGGAGCGATTTGCCGTTCCAACCGCCCGAGGGGCTTTGGCAAAGGGTCAATTCCGAGTCGGATGCGTGCATGGGAATGAGGTGCCGGTTCTATTCAAAATGCTTCGTGATGAAGATGAAGCGGGATGCAAGCGACGCGGGAATCCTCGTCGTGAACCACCATCTGCTTTTTGCCGATATCGCGTCGCGGAGGGACGGTACTGGGTTCGATGTTCCTGCCGTCCTTCCTCCGTACAAGCGGCTTGTCCTTGACGAGGCGCACGGGATTGAGGGTGCGGCGACGAGCTTTTTCAGCGAAAGTTTCAGCCGGTTCAAGCTTATAAAACAACTGAATATCCTTTTCAAAAGGCGGAAAGCCGGGGCGACAGGTCTCCTTTATTCTCTTTGCGCGCTTTCCGAGTCGGAGGATGCTTCCGCGGAGATTGAGGCTGAAATCGAGGCGGCAAAGAACGCCGTTTTTGCGCTCGAGGAGGGGGCCGATGCGTTCCTTTCGGGCGAGGGGGCTGTACGCGTCCGCGGGGACAACGAGCCGCGGTTCGCGCCGGTCGTCTCCCTTGTCGGGGCGCTGCGCGTTTCTCTCGTGAATATCATCGCGAGTTTGAGGAATGTCGTCGACGGAATTCCTGATGACGACAGGAACGAATCTGCCGTATGGGAGGCGCAGACGGTCGTTCGCCGCCTTGAGGCGATTGTCTCGGTCTGCGGGAATTTTTCGGAATGGCGGAGCCATCCCGAGTCGGTTTTCTGGATTCAGCGGCTCAGGCTTCCGCCTTCGTTTGCGGGCGGTGACGGGAAGGACATCTACTTCCAGTTCATGCAGACGCCTCTCGATATAGCGCCGTTGATGGAGAACGGCGTTTTCTCTCCGCTCGGGACTGTCGTCTGCACGTCGGCGACGCTCGGCATCGAAGGTCGGTTCGATTATTGGGAGAAGCGCTGCGGCGTCGGTCTCCTCGAGCCGTCTCGCGTCAGCCGCGGAGTGTTTCCGTCTCCGTTTCCGTATGAGCGCAATATGGTTTTCGCCGTTCCGTCCGACGCGCCGTTCCCGGACAGGACCGAGGAATTCCAGTCATTTGTCGATTCCGCTGTCGCGAGCCTTATCAAATGCGCGCTCGGGCGCACCCTTGTGCTTTTCACTTCGTACGATATGCTCCGGCGTACATACAATGCCGTCCATGAGGAGATTGCCGATGCGGGAATCACGATACTGAGGCAGGGCGACGACGACAGGTTCAGGCTGATGACGCGGTTCAGGACGGAGACGTCCAGCGTTCTTTTCGCTACGGATTCGTTTTGGGAGGGCGTCGACGTTCCGGGGGATTCCCTTTCGCAGGTCGTTATCGTGAAGCTTCCGTTCGGCGTACCAAGCGATCCCGTTTTTTCTGCGCGCGCGGAGCTGATTCAGAATGCGGGGGGGAACTCTTTTATGGAGCTGAGCGTTCCGGATGCGGTGATAAAATTCCGTCAGGGATTCGGGCGGCTTGTCAGACGATGCGACGACAGGGGGGCGGTCGTCGTCCTCGACAGGCGCATAATCGAGAAAAGATACGGCTCGCTGTTTCTTTCGAGCATTCCTCGGACGAAACGCGTCTACGAGCCGCTCCATTCTCTTGTCGGCTCTATAAAGCCGTATCTCGTCTGATTTTTTCCGTTATGGCGGCGGCGCTTCGGTAGAAATTTTCCTCGACTATATGGGGAAATTTCTCCCTTATCTCGTCGAGGGCGTCCATGAGGTCGTCCGCGGACAGTATTATTTCCGCGTAGCCGACCTCCCGCTTCTGCGTCGCGGCGTAGTTTTCAATCTGGTTCACGAGCTTTACCTGCTTCAGGGAAAGAAGCTGCTCCATCTCGTCCTCGCTGAGAATCGGCGCCTTGAAATTCATCACGGGTTTCAGCATCGGTTTTGCGTCAGGATTTTCCGTTTCGAGAAGAAGCTCTGGAATCGTCTTTCCTTCCGCTACGGCGTATGTCGTCGTCATGCCGGAAATCCTCGGGTTCACCTCGATTACGAACCACTTTCCGTCCGAGAAGACGAGGTCGACCTGCGCTATTCCAGACAGGTTCAGCTTCTGCGCCATCGTCATGAGGGATGACTCCAGCTCCGCAATCCGGTATTTTCCGCCCGTGACTGGGCCCGCCTTCACGCTCTGCTTGGGGCTCGTGATTCCGTATTGGTTCACGGAGAACATGAGCGGCGGGTAGATTTTGTATTTTCCGTCAGAGCCGTGTATTTCCGTCCCGAACTGCTCGCCGGGAATCAGCTCCTCGACAATCCTGTCGGACGAATTCCGCCGCGACAATAGGAAGCTTTTTGCCTCGTCGAACGTGCCGACGACCTGCATCCCGTATGAGCTCAGCCCGACGGTGTCCTTTATCACGACGGGGTAGCGCAGCGAGCGTATTTTTTCGAGGACGTATTCGGCGTAGACGTTCTCGCGCACGCGCCCCTTCGTTCCCGCGCACACGAAAAGCCAGTGGTGGACGTAGACGGCCTCCGCGACGTTCATGCCGAGGCTTTTGAGTGCCATGTGCGTCCTGAATTTGTCGAACATTTCGATTCCCGTGTCGCTCGAATGCGCGATTGCCCTGATTCCGTTCCTCCTGAGGATTTCTGCCACAAGCCCGTCCTTGACGGTGAGCCAGTCGAACGGATCGACCCAGAATGTCGCGGCGATTGCGATGTCTGGCTTCTCCGCCATGACCGCTTGCGCGAACTCTTCCGGCGACGACGCGCTGTCGGGGACGATGGTGCATCGTATTCTTTCGTCCGAGCTTTTGATGTCGTTCCCGTCAATGTCGAGCAGGAACGTGCCGGGTTTCTGCGTCACTATCGAGAACGCTGTGTCCGGATGCGCGTCGGCAAGCATCTTGAGCTGCTCCGCGCATGTCGGGCGAACCTTCGTCGAAATTTTTGTCCCGTCAAAATGGTTTGAGTTTGTGCTGAAGAATACGATTTTCTTTCTGTCGGTGGAGTCCATTTCCCGTTTTTCCTGTCATGGCGCCTTTTTTAGGGCAGTGCTATTTAAAAAACGGAATCCCCCCGGCGGAGGAGTGCACTCAACCAGCCGAGGGGATTCCGTTGTGAAGATTCATCTCAGTCCGAAATCATTTGAAATCTTTCGGACGGCGCTCTGTTCTCTTGCACTTTGAGCACTCAGCGATGTTCCTGAGTCTTCCGTTTTCATAGAGAGTCTTCATGTTGATTTCACCACCGCAATCCGGGCAGATGAATTTTTGTGTAGCAACTGTCGTACGAGAGTTTTTACTGGCTCCAGCCATGACTAGCCTCCAAAATAATAATCGATTATTCGCCTTTTCTGCAAAAAAAACGGCTTGTCGGGATGACAGGATTCGAACCTGCGACATCTTGGTCCCAAACCAAGCGCGCTACCAACTGCGCTACATCCCGATGTTGGACGGTGAGAGACTCGAACTCCCGACAACCTGGGTGTAAACCAGGGGCTCTACCAACTGAGCTAACCGTCCGAAATGTTCGAACATCATATCAGAAACTTCGGATGAAGGTCAACTGCGGCGCGCGTTCGTTTTCCTCGATTTGCGAAATGCGCTTCAGAATGGAATGCCGCCCGGAAAATCGACGTTTTTGTTCGTGCTGTTGCCGTCATTTGCGGGTGAAATTTCTTCGGGGATGACCTCGTCTTCGGGCAGGGCGTTTTCGTAGCAGAGCAGCGTGCCGTCATCGCTTTTTCCGCCGCCGGAGCCTTGACTCCCGCCCTCGATTTCCCACGTGTACGAAAACTCGATGCCAAGCTCCGCCATCTTTTTGTAGACCCTGAACGGCTCGCACCACGGGGAACTGAAATAAATCGAGAGCGTTCCTTCGTCGATGAAGTCGTCCTCTCTGTCGCAGATGGCGTCCCATTTGCAGCCCCAATGGTCCCACCGCCATTCGTACCAATTGAACCACCCCGCATCCTTTCCGAGGTGCGCCGCCTCGCGCTCTTCGTCGTTGTGCAGAACGTATTTTTCCTCGCACTCTTCTTGTGTCTTTGGCTCTGGGATGAGCCATTGATACGAAAATCGACGGCTTCCTTTTCCGTAGTTCCGTATGAACGAATCGAATTCTTCCCTCGTCGGGAACGTCAGCGTGTTGGTGCACCAGTTAGGCATGTTTTTTTCCTTTTCTCTGTCCTCAAATCCGGGATGACGCCGGAAATCAGGACAGTGAGTTTGTGTTTGTGATGTAATTGTAGGGCGAATTCCGTAATATGCAAACGTTTTTCACGTGTGGAAAATGTCTCCGAAATGTGCGATAATCGTTCGATTTTTCTATAATAACAAACGGCGAGGCTATATTTTGTACAAGCAAATCGATTCAAAGGCGGACTTCCCCAAACAGGAGGAGGAAGTCTTGAGGTTCTGGCAGGAGAACGACATCTTCCAGAAATCAATCCGTCAGAGGGACAAGGCGGAGGAATTCGTGTTCTTCGACGGTCCTCCGTTCGCGACGGGTTTGCCGCATTTCGGGCATTTCATTCCGTCAACGATAAAGGACATCATCCCGCGCTACCAGACGATGAAGGGAAAGAAAGTCGAGAGACGGTTCGGCTGGGACTGCCACGGCCTTCCCGTCGAGAACCTCATCGAAAAGGAGTTGGGAATCAACTCGAAGCACGAAATTGAGGAATACGGCGTCGCGAATTTCAACGACAAGTGCCGCGCGTCGGTGCTCAAGTATGTCGGCGAGTGGCGCAAGACGATAACGCGCATGGGGCGTTGGGTCGATTTCGACAACGACTACAAGACGATGAACCCGGACTTCATGGAGTCAATCTGGTGGGTCGCAAAGTCGCTCTGGGACAAGGGGCTTATCTACGAGGGAAAATACATCCTCCCGTACTGCCCGCGCTGCGCGACCGTTCTTTCAACGCATGAGCTTGCCCAAGGCTACAAGGACGTGAACGACCAGACCGTGACGGTCCGTTTCCGAATCAAGTCTCTTCCTTCCTCTTTTGACGACGACGTTTCGGGCGGGAACGCATACTTCCTCGCGTGGACGACGACGCCGTGGACGCTTCCGTCGAACCTCGGGCTCTGCATGGGGCCGGAAATCGATTACGTGAAAGTTCTCGACAAGGAGTCCGGCGACTTCTACATCTTCGCGGAGGCGCGTCTTTCCGCGTACTACAAGGACGCTGACGGATACGAAATCGTCTGGAGGCGCAAGGGGCGCGACTTCGTGGGCGCGACGTACGAGCCGCTTTTCCCGTATTTCGCGAATCTTGCCGATGCTTCCGTCTGCGCGGAAATCTCGGGCGAGAAGTGCGCGGCGGGCGCGTTCCGCATGTTCAACGCGGATTACGTCTCGACGGAGGACGGAACGGGAATCGTCCACATCGCGCCGTCGTTCGGCGAGGAGGACAACAAGGTGTTCCGCGGTTCGGGCGTTCCGAATGTCGAGCCTATTGACGCCGAGTGCAAATTCACCAAGGAAGTTCCCGATTACGTCGGTCGTTTCGTGAAGGACTGCGACAAGGACATCATCGAGCGCCTCAAGAAGGAGGGAAAGCTCGTCAAGAAGGCGCAGGTCCTGCACTCGTATCCGCACTGCTGGAGATGCGGCTCCCCGCTCATCTACCGCGGAATCGGCTCGTGGTTCGTCCGCGTCGCCGACCATCACGACGCGCTCCTCAATTCGAATTCGAAGATAAAGTGGCAGCCCGCGCACATAAAGGAAGGCAGGTTCGGAAAATGGCTTGCCGGAAGCCGCGACTGGGCGGTCAGCCGCAACCGCTATTGGGGAAACCCGATTCCGATATGGAAGTGCGAGGACGCCGACTGCAAGCACGTCATCTGCGTCGGCTCAAGGAAGGAGCTGCAGGAGCTTTCCGGAATCTACCCCGAAGATTTGCACAAGCAGTTCGTGGACAAAATCGAGATTCCGTGCCCCAAGTGCGGGAAGAAGATGCGCCGCATCCCCGAGGTGTTCGACTGCTGGTTCGAGTCCGGGTCGATGCCCTATGCGCAGCAGCATTATCCGTTCGAGAACAAGGAGTATTTCGAGAAGCATTTCCCGGCGGACTTCATCAGCGAGGGGCTTGACCAGACGCGCGGATGGTTCTACACGCTCACGATTCTCGCGACGCACCTTTTCGGGCAGCCCGCGTTCAAGAACTGCATCGTAAACGGTCTCGTCCTTGCCTCGGACGGTCGCAAGATGTCGAAGTCGCTCAGGAACTATACCGACCCTGTCGAGGTCATCAACAAGTTCGGCGCGGACGCGCTCCGCCTGTTCCTCACGCACTCCGCCGTCGTCAAGGCGGACGACCTCCGCTACTCGGACGAGGGCGTGAAGGAAGTCGTGAAGAACATCCTCATCCCGCTCTGGTCGGGATACTCGTTCTTCGTGACGTACGCGAACATCGACAAGTTCACCGCGACGGGAAAGGCGTTCGTCGGAAAGAAGCCGGCGAACCCGCTCGACGCGTGGATAGTCAGCGTTGCGCAGAAGATGGTCAAGGACGTGACTTCCGCGCTCGACGACTACGACTTGAGCTCGGCGATTGACCCTCTCGTGAATTTCATCGACCAGATAAACAATTGGTACATCCGCCGCTCGCGCCGCCGCTTCTGGAAGAGCGAGAACGACGCGGACAAGGCGGAGGCATACGAGGCTCTCTACTACGCGCTCAAGACGTTTTCCCTCTGCGCCGCGCCGTTCATCCCGTTCATCTCCGAGGAGATGTGGCAGAACCTCCGCACGGAGGGCGACGCCGAGTCTGTCCATCTCGCCGACTTCCCGAAATACGACGAGAGCCTCCGCGACGAGGCGCTCGAATTCCGAATGGCGACGGTTCAGAAGGCGGTCTCGATGGGACGCTCGCTCCGCAACACGTTCAACCTCAAGAACAGGCAGCCGCTCCTTTCCGTCCAGCTCGTCACGAGGAACGCCGACGAGCGCGCCGTCCTTGAGGACATGAAGGCGACGATTGCCGAGGAGCTGAACGTGAAGAGCGTCGAGTTCCACGACAAGGAGGCGGATTTGGTCGAGTACGGCGCGAAGGCGAACTTCAAGGTGCTCGGAAAAATCCTCGGCGGCAAGATGAAGGCCGCTGCCGCCGAAATCGCCAAGCTCGCGCCCGAGCAGATTGCCGGAATCGTTGACGGCGGGACGGTGGAGATTTCCGTCGACGGCGAGAAAGTTTCTCTCGATTCCGAGACCGTAATCGTCGAGCGCCGCGAGAAGGCCGACCTCAAGGTCACGAACGAGGGAACGCTTACCGTCGCGCTTGAGACGAAGATTACCGACGAGCTTCGGAAGGAAGGATACGTGCGCGACCTCGTGCGCGGAATTCAGAGCCTTCGCAAGGAAAGCGGTTTCGACGTCACGGACAGGATTTCGCTCCGCGTCGGTGGCGACGATGAGCTTCGTGCCGCGTTCGACATGTTCCGCGAGCTTGTCTGCGGGGAGACGCTGAGCGTTTCCGCCGAATGGGTCGATTCGCTTTCAGGAAGCGTCGTCGAGTCGGAGGACAAGAAGTGGAGCATCGCCGTTGCGAGGGTGTAAGCGATTATGGGGGCGGATCGCGGTTCTTGCCGCAGCCGTCCTCTGTTTTGCCGCGCTGTTCCAGTCGTGCGCGTCGTCGTCGCTTCCTGCTGATGTCGCCGCGCGCGATTTGCTCGTTCCCGATGCGGAGATATATTTTTCCGTTCCGGTCGAGCCGAACAAATCATTTCTCATGAAGGCGTCTTCGCTCGCGTTGTCCGGGACAAAGCCGGGCGATGTGAGGAAGATGCTTGAGCGTATCGATGCCGTGTATATTTCGTGCAGCGGGATAGACGGGGCATCGCCGACCATCGGCGCCGTGGCGTCGGGCTCGTTCCCCGCAACGCTCGCGGGCTTTTTCCTGAAAGAGGGGAACGGATGGAGACGGCGCGAGGTCGGCGCGCACAAATGCTACGACCACATGGATACGGGATACGGCTTGTCGTTCGCGTCTTCGTCGTTGGCATGTCTCGCTTCTGACGGGGATGCTCTTTCCGCGGAGCTTTCCCGTTTCGATTCTGCGCTTTCAGGCTCCCTTTTGGAGCGCGTCGATTTTGCCGAGTCTGACGGCGCGATATCGTTCTTCATTCCCGATGGCGGCTGGTTCATGGAAACGTTCCTTTCAAACGGGTTTATAAAAATCGGCGGGGTGGAGTCTGTGGCGGGCTTTCTGTCGCAGGTTGAGGGCGCGGAGGCGTTCGACGTGTCGCTTTCGCTCAAAGTGCCCGACGAGCGGATGCGGCGCGCGGTGTCCGGGATGATGCGGATATTCGGGCTGCGCGCCGAGGTTTTGGGAGAGGACATCTCCGTTTCCGGGGTAAGGCTCGGATGGGATGCGCTTTTGTCCCGCATATGCAGGTAAGAGAATTCGGAGGAAAAATGAAAACAGAAAATGAGAGAATAATACTGAAAGCGGAGGACCTTGACGGCTACCTTACGGAAAAGGATGTCGCCGACATAAATCTCCTCAAGAAAATGTATGACGAGACAATCGGATATTTCGAGCCGAAAAACGAGGCGAAGATAATCGAAAGTTTCGACAGGATGGGGCACGAGATGCAGAGAATCTGCTCCGAGAACCCGAACCTCAAGGTTTTCTCGTTCGTCACCGACGAGGGAAGCCATGCCGAGGCGAGCCGCGTGATTTCAAAATTGCGCGACGTCGAGACGAGCCATCAGGAATTCGTCTACTACAGCCAGCGCGCTTACGAGATGCTGTTCCGCCTCGCGTATACGAACGGCCCGTCAAGCAGGAAGGGGCACATAGTCGTCAAGACGCCCGTGTCAAGCCCCGTTCAGAATTACGCCGTCCACAAAATCCCGAACATAGACGATGAAATCGGGAATTCAGTGATGTGCGTCATGCTCCGCGGCGCGCTCCTTCCTAGCATAATCATGTCGAAGGAAATCGAGGAGTATTCTAGCACGAACTACGTCACGCCGTTCGCGCTTTTCAGGATAAACCGCGACGACACGAAGCACGAGGACGACATGGAGTACGTTCTCAACCTCAAGAAATCGTTCTTCAATATCGAGGAGCTTGACGGCAAGGACTGGATTTTTGCCGACCCGATGAACGCGACGGGCGGTTCGCTCGTCACCGTCGTGAAGTATCTCCAGTCGCAGGGCGTGAAGCCGAAATCGATAAAATTCTTCAATGTCATATCCGCGCTGAAAGGAAGCCTCCGCGTCTGCCGCGCCCTTCCGAACTGCACGTGCTACACGCTCTGGCTCGACCCCGTGCTGAACAATTCCGCGTACATAATGCCCGGTCTTGGCGATGCCGGTGACCGCCTGAACGGCTGCGACAAGAAGACGAACCCGCGCAATATCATCCGCCTCATCGCCGATTATGGCGCCGACATCTCGGCGCTCTACCACAATCAGCTGACGAAAATCGAGCAGACGGTTCTCGGCTGATGAAATTTCCGTCCATCTTCCTCGTTTCGGCTTTTCTTCTCGTCATGCAGGGATGCTCGACAGTCGGCGTTCCGGGGGAGGGAAAGGTCGTCCTGAGGAACATCGCGACGGAGTATTATTCCATCGCCGAAGGGTATTTCGGGATGAAGAATTATTCCAAGGCGGCGGAATACTACGAGCGCGCAATGAAGGACGAATCGCTGCGCGTCGCATCATTCTACAAGATGGCGCGCTCATATGCGATGGCGCAGAACTGGGAGAAGGCGGCTTCCTGCTACGATGAGCTTCTCTCGCAGGACCCGGACAACCTGAACCTGAAGGTTTCCGTCGCCTATATTGCGGCGATGCGCGGGGATACCGATTCCGCGCTTTCCCAGTTCAAGTCGCTCTGCGAGGAAAATCCCTATGAGGAGCAGGTCCTCGAAAATTATGTGGCGCTCCTTCTTTTTGTCGGGAGGGCGGAGGATGCCGAGGTCGGGTACAGGAAGCTGAAGGCGACTTTTCCCGAAAACTCGAAGCTGAAGGATTTCTCGCAGCAGCTTTCCGAGCTTGCCGACAATTTCTCCGACGGCGACGCGGACGGTTCTGTAAAGAAATCTGCTCCGCCGCTCAAGAAATAAGCGGAATTCTTTTGTCATGCTGGACGGTTTTCGTAAGAAAGCTCGTTTTTGCATCTATCCCGTTTTGGATTCCGAACCAATCCCGGAATGGCGCCGAAAATCCTGACAGAACCGTTTCGTTTTTTTTGTTCGCTCGCAAAAAAAACGGCCATCCGTGGGGGATGGCCGCTCTTCCGTACGGAATCAGACGTTTATCTCGTCGCCGATTTCCTGCTTGTATCTTTCCGGATTCGCCTTGAACGCCACAATCGGATTCGCGGTGTCGCTTTCCGCGTGCTCCAGCGCGCCCTTCGCCTCGACGATGAGCCTGTCCGCGGGAATCGCGCGGTAGTTCATGGCGGATATTCCGATGAATATCGCGTCGTTCTTGTTTCCGATTATTTCCGCGATTGCGGGGAGAATCGTCTCGCACTGCGAGAGCGTCGTGTCGATGTCCACGCCGTTCAGGACTATAGCGATTGTGTCGAGCGCGTATTCGTAGACTTCAGCCTCCGCTCCGAACGTCTCTTTTATTATCGCGAGGATTTCCTGCGTCTTGTCCGTCGACGTCTCCTCGTCGAGGCAGAAATCCGTCATTTTCACCATCGCAAGGGATATCTCCTTGTAACGGTTCTGCCTGAGCTGGTCGCCGAGGTCCTTTATGAATTCGTCGGGAAGTTCCTCCCCGTCATTCTCTGCCTCCGGCTCTTCCGGCTGCGATTCAAAAGCCGCCTCCGCCGGTTGTGTTTCCTGCGCGGGAGAATCGTCATGGCTCTCTCCCGCCCCGATTTCCGTCTCCGCGACTGCGGTGGTTGTCGGGGCGGCCGCGGCCTCCGCTTCGGGAACCGTCTGCTCTTCGTGAGGCTCGTGCTCGTCCTGTTCCGTCTCCTCTGTTTCGGGCCCGGTTTCAGCATGTTCCTCTTCGGCTCCGGCCGTTCCCTGTTCCGTCTCCGGCTCTTCCTGGGCGGCTTTTTCGGAAGGCGTTTCCTCCGTCTCCGTTTGGGCAGGTTCTGCGGGCGCGTCCTCTTCCGGGCTTTCCTGAGGCTCCTGCCCGACGGCGCTTTCCTCCGCGCCGGATGCAGGGCTCTCGTCCGCTTCCGCCGGGGATTCGTCCTCCGCTTCCTGATGGGCGGGCTCCTCCTCGCAGAGCGTCTCCTCTTCCTCTTCCGCGGATTCGTCCTCCGCGACCGTCTCCTCTGCTTCGTCGTCTTCATCGAAATCATCGTCGTCGATGATTTCATCGTACTGCTCGTTCACCTCGTTTATGCTGTCGTCGAAGATGGTGCCTTCGGGCTCCTCCTTCTTCATCTGCTCCTCCGCGAGCTTTTTGCGGAGCTCCCGTATCTCGGAAAGCTCCTTCTGCAGCTTCGATTCCGTGTCCGCGCTTTCCGGCACCGCGTCCTTGCAGATGAAGAGCGCCGCGACGGAAACGAGCGTGCCTATGAGCGCGAACATGAACGAAAGTATCGCGTTGCTGTGGAGCTTCTCGAGTTTCACCGTGTAGAGCGTCGCTTCGAGCGTGAGCGAATTCCCGTCCGCGGTGGCATCCGTCTGCGAGAACTGCTGAGAGATTCGCTCAGACGGCTTCGCGGCTTTCTGCGGAGGATATGAATAGACCTGAATTCCGTTTACGGATAGATTGATGTCGCTGAATTCGGACGTGTCGCCGATTGCCTTCGTAAACTGTTCCGCGAATTCCCTCGTTCCGATTCCGTTCCGCGCCGCCGCCGTTTTCGTCGCGAGCATAAGCGTGTCGAACCGCGCCTCCGCCCGCTTCGGGCCGTTTTTTTTCTCCATGCCGAAACTGAAGCCGAGATTTACCAATGCAAGGATGAAGAAAAGTGCGCTGATTGTCGAAAAGATAGGAATTTTTGTCGATTTCATAATTTTTTAGTATATCCAAGAGTTTTGTCGTATGCAAGAATTACCGGCCCGCCTCTTTTGGCGAACCATGCAGCCAGCGGGAGCGTCGTGAGGAATTCGGGGGAGCATCCGTCCTTGCCGGATTTCTCGAGCCTGCGCGCGAATTCGTCCCGGAAGCGGGCAAAGCCGAACTTTCCGTCCGAGCGGAATGCGGCGCCCGTTCTTTTTCCGTCCCTGACGAACGATTTCGCGTTTCCGTATTCCCCTGTTCCGCGTGAGAATCCCTCCGCGGCGAGGAAGTCGGCGAGCGTTTTTTCGTACGATTCGAGGATTTTCGTCGTGGGGGAGTGCGGGCACCCCGTTTCCTTCAGCTCCGTCCTGAACATGAGCGCGTCGAACATCGTCTCCGATGTCGAGAGGCGCGACGACGCGTTTATGAACCTGTCGTCGAGGTACGTCCCGCGCGCGTAGGGGCGCCCGCCCGTGTACGCGAAGTCCGCCCCGTAAAAGTCCAGCCGCCTGAACCCGCACCGTGATGCGAAATCCGCCGCCGCTATCGTGACCGTCCCGCTTCCCGTGCTGAGCTTTGGGAATGGCTTTTCCGCGAAGGAAGACGCGTATGACGAGAGCGGGTGGCCTGTCTGGACGAACGCAATCCTCCCGCCTTTTTCCTTGACTGCACGTACAGCCGACGTATCCGCGCAGAGGTCGAAGACAAAAATCGTCCGGCTCCCTTCCGTGCCGATGAAATGCGAGTATGAGACGTTCTGCCCGTCGACCGATACGACAGCGTCGGGTATTATTCCCCGCGAGAGGAGCGGCCTGTATGCGGTGTCCGTCGCGACGATGAACAGTTTTTCCCTGTCCGCCGAAAGCGTCGCGCACGATTCGTCGAGGGTGGGGCCTGCTGCTATTATCGCCGCCGTCCGTCCGTCGGCTTGTACGCTCAGCTCGGGAATTTCCGCCGCCGTCCGCAGGTTCAGCAGGATGTTCCTCTGCCAAATTTTTCCGAAATGGCTCTGCACGGAAAAATCGCCGGACACGTCCTCTATCGCCGCTTTTATGAGCGACATCGCCTCGTCGTGCTCTTCCGGGAACGCGTTCTGCCATGCGCGCAGCGTCGTTATTGTTGCGTTTCCGTGGACTGCGGGCATGTATAAGTCCGTTATCGCTTTCCGGATTCCGTTTTTCGTCGTGAGCGCGACGTTCCTTCTTCCGCTGAGGTTCTTTGCGCAGGGGATTTTCGCGAGGAAATCGATGTCGGCTTCGTCTGGCTCGTAGGCTATTATGGTCGCGCCGGGGTTCCGCTCCAGAAGCGCCTCTATGTGGTAGCCGCCGGCAATGCCGAGCACGATGAAGAAATTTCCTTTTCCAGCCGCCTGCGCGAACTGTTCCGCCTCCCGCCTCGGGTCGTAGCGCGAGTGCAGGTATGACTTTCCGCTGACGGGAACAATGTCTCCGTTCCTCGCCGCGGCTGTTCCTGTGTAGTGCGTCGTTTTTTCCATAGGCTCAGGCGCGCGCCGCGATTCGTGCGACAAGCGCGCTTTTTTCCTCCGCGATTTTTCTTTCGATTTCTTTCTTTTTTGCCTCGTCGGTCTCTCGCCCGAGCATCACGGACAGCGCCGGAAAGTATTCCCGCGTGAACGCGCCGTTCGTGTCGTCATCCGCGGCTTTCTTGAGCAGCGACAGCGCAATCCGCCGCCGGCTTTCCTCGTCCGCACCGGTTTCCGACACCGTCTTTGCGATTTTTGCTGCCTTCCTTCTTCCCGTAATCGAGTCGAATTCGTCCCAGCCGATGTCGCGGATGCTGCCGAGCCTGTTCGGGAACGCGAATCCGTCCGAAAGCCTGAACGCCTTTTTGTCGAACCTGCCGGAATTCGCCGCGAACCATCCCCGGTACGTTGCGAGCGGCTTTTCCGAGGCGAACCGCGCCGAAGTCGTCCTCGTCTCCTTCGTCGAAAGCCTGCCGTCGCTCTGGCTGGCGATTTCCTCGAGCGCGTTCGGCTGCGTGTGCTGGTATCCGCCCGCGCTTGCCTGGTCAAGCCCGCACATGAAAACGGGGCCGTCCGTAATCGACGCGGCGAATTCGAGCGCTGTCCCGCTTACCGTTCCGTTCCGCCGCGCGCCCATCGTCCTGATTCCGCATGACTCGAAAATGTTCCTGATGAATTCGGGAGAGTCGTCATAGAGGAGCGGGATTATTTCCCTGTTTCTGATGAAGTCTCCCGGTGCCGCCGATTCTGATGCGAGCGCCGCCGTGAATTCCGCGCTTTTCCCGGGGAAGGCGAGGTGCCGTTTCGCCCAGAACCCGCCGTCCGTGCTTATCGCGATGTCTGGCGTGATTCCCGCGCTCAGGAGCGGGAGGATTGCAGATGAGCAGGCGAGCAGTATGAAGTTTTCCCGCCGCTCTTTTATGTGCGGGAGGGAGCTTTCTAGGCTCGTCCCCGATGCCGCTATGAGCACGGGTGATTTTGTCCGCGCGATTGTCGCCGTTCTTCTCGCCGTGGATGCGAGCGTTATCGCGTTTTTCAGCCACCGCCTCGCGAAGTACGTCCTTGTTGCCATGACGTCGCGGCTCTTCTCAACCGCTTCTTTTACGGCTTTCCATGCGCGCGTTTTTTCCTCCGGGAACGCGCTCCCGCTTGCCGTCCATTCGAAGAACAGCGCGGAAAGTATCTTCTCCTCGCCGAGCGCGCCGAATATGTCGTCGGAAAGCCCTTCTCCTGCTGAAAAGACCTTGTCCCAAAGTCCGTCTGTTTTTGAGAACGCATCGCAGAACCGCACCGCCATGATTTTTGCTTCCGGGAATCTTTTCCTGATAAACGGTGCGCAATACGACAAAGCCGGCTCAAGTATTATCACGCATGCCGGATTGAAGTCGCAGCTCAAGTTCTGGGCGAATTTTTCCGCCTCTGCGGACGGATTGTATTTTGAATGAAGGAATTTGCCGCCCGCGGAGCACGTTTCCTCCCCGTTCTTCGCTGCGGCAAACTGTATGCGGGATGTCATTTCGTCAGCCGTTCTGGAGGAATGCGACCGCGCCCTTCTTTATCGGGCAGATTCCCGCCGAAAGAAGCAGGGTGTGTTTTGTTGCGTGCTCCCCGAGAAGCGGCTGCAGCATGGACACAATATGGAAGGAAAGCAGCTTCTCGTCAAGTTCGTCCTTTGCGAACAAGACGATTTTCATATCGCCGCTCGTCGGAGTCTCGTCCACGTGGATGCAGTTCGGCGATTTGAACAGCGGGGCTATTGTCGCGTATGCCGACGACGTGACCGCCGCCGTTATCCGCGCTTTCAGCTCTATCCGGTCGACCATGTCGATTTTAGAGAGTTTCCGCTCGATTTCGACGTTCTGCATCAGCTTCTCCACGCTGTTTTTCAGCGAGAGAATGAAGAAATGCGCGCTCGATATCTCAAGCCCCTTTTCTATGCTCTCGTCGATTTCCGCAAGTTCCCGCTGCTCGTCGCGCTTGTACTCGACGATTTTCTTGAGCGTCGATGCGCACGCGGACGATTGCGGCAGGGCAGTCTGCTCCTCGTCGCTGAATTCCGCGAGGACGAAAATCATCGGGGTTTCCTTGTCGTTGAACGGCAGAAAATACAGCGACGCCATGTCCATGCTCGTCTGGTCGTCGAACAGGGGCAGGAAAGGCGACAGCTCGTTGAAGTCTTTCGAGAAGCACTGCCATTCGAACGCCTTTGAGAGTTTTCCGTTCCAAAAATCCCTGAACGAAATCGACGATGCTATCGTCTTCGAGTTGAAGCCCGTCGATTCTGTCATGACGTAGAATTCCGCGCCGGTTCCTGTCTTGTACGGCGTGAGGATTCCCGCGTGCCTGAATCCGTTCTTTGCCGTCCATTCGCTGAATTTCGGCGTCGTCTCCGCTATGAGCTTCGTCGCCCTTTGGAGAAGACCGCCCTTCGTGTTTGCTGTCATTAGGCAAGCCCCAATTCTTTGAAAAGTTTCTTGTACGTCTCGAACTGCTCCGACTGCGCGAACTCCGCGATTTTTTCTTCCGGAAGGTTCTCGAGGAGCTGGTCCATGTACGATAGAACCGACTTTATCTCCGTCTTCAGGTCGCCGGGGATGCTTTCGCTCTTCTCTTCGCTCTCCTTGTCTCCGCCTGTCTCCCCGTTTTCCGAGAGTGCCGGGTCGGACGCGAGGTAGTCCATGTTTGATTCCGTGAGGGACTCCTCGATGGTCGGCTCAACCTCGTTATAGTTGAAGCTGTCGTCCTCTCCGAACGTCTCCGTGTCCGCAGGTTCCTCGACGATTCCGCCGTCGCCTTCGGAAACGTCCTCTCCGAACGTCTCCTCCGATGCAGGCTCCTCTATAAGTCTTTCCCCGCTCGTCGCGTCGTCCTCGTCAGCGGGAAGCTCAAGCTCGCCTTCGGGAAGCGGCTCGTCGTCCTCGATGGGATCGTCGAACGAGAAGTTGTCGAGGTTTATGTCCTCGTCCATCTCGTCGTCGGAGCCGATTATGTCGGAGAACTCCGACGAGCCCGAGCCCTCTACGAGGATGTCGTCGACTTTCGCGCCTTCGCTTTCTCCGTCAAGAGCCGTTTCTGCTATGTCGTCGAGCGCCGGCTCCTCGCTGTTTTCGCTTTCCGATTCTTCCGGAACAGTTTCGCCGGCGTCCTCCTCGCTCTCGTTGAGGACGGATTCGAGCGTGTCGTCCTCAATGGGCGGCTCGTTCTTGGCGGTTTCCTCTTCCGCTGTCTCCTCGTCCTCCGATTCCGTCACGTCCGTCGTGTTCAGGATGTTGTCGAGCTCGTCGAGGGACAGCGCTATCGTGTCGTCGTCATCGCTGTCGGAGTCCGAGAAGAATCCGCCCTGGCTCTGCGTTTCCGCCTCGTCGGACTTCTCTTCGGTTTCCGTCTCCGCCTCTGATTTTTCCGCGGGCGCTTTCTTGATTTTCTCGACGTCCTGCCTGAGGTTCGTTATGTCGTCCTTCAGGGACGTGAGCTGGCTCATAATCTGGCTGAGGATTGCGTCGGTCTTTGTCGATTCCGCCTTTTCCGAGGCGGACTGCGTTTCGGAATCCGTTTCCGTGTCCTCGACAACGTCTTCCTTCGAAGGCTCTTCCTCGGCTTTCTCGTCGTCGTTCATGAGCGAGGCTGTCTCCTCGTCGAACGTGTCCGGAATCGAGAACTGGGAGTCGTCGTCGTCCCTGATGACGATTTCATCGTCATCCTGTTCTGTCTCCGCCTCCGGTTCGGTGCCGCTTGCCGCGGAATCTTCCGCTCCGGCTTCTTCCTGTGCGTTGTCGTTTATGCTTACCGTGTTTCCGTCCTCGTCCTCGACGGAATTCATTATCGAATCGACGTCGAACGTGTCGTCCGTTTCCTCGTCTCCGTCAGAATCCGCGATTACGGGGTCGTCGAAGTCGTCGTCATCGGCGGTAACGCTCATGGTGCCGCTGCCCGGCTCCGTTTCCGAGCTGCTGTCGTCGAGCCCATCGTCGGAGTCGCTGAACCCGAATTCGCTCAGGTCGACGTCCTCCGTTCCGTCTTCGCTCCGGGTTGTTTCCCCGGAGGCCGATTCTTCGATGTCCTGCTCGACGGCTTTTTCGGCTGACTCGTCGTCCATGAACATGTCGGTGACGTCGACGTCGCTCGTGTCGCCCGCGCCCTCGTCGGAGTCGCTGAACCCGAATTCGCTCAGGTCTATATTTTCCGTGCCAGCCTCGTCATCCTTCGGCTGCTCCGGTTCCGGCTGCCCGTCGTCGAACGTAAGGTTTATGTCCATCGTATCGTTGTCGGCTATGCCTTCCGTGTTGTCGGTGATTGTTATCTCCGAGCCTTCTGCCGCCGTGCCGTCGTCGTCGGCGCTTTCCTGCGGCTGCGCGTCCTCTTCGTCGTCCGATTCGTCGGTGAACCCGAATTCGTCGAGGGAAATCTCCTCCATTGAATCTGAATTGCCCTCCGGAGCGGCAGGGTCGCCCGGCTCCTCTGTTATGTCGAGAGTGTTCGTGAGGGCGGCAAGCTCGTCGGTCGAAAGAGAAGAGTCCTCCGGGTCGTCGTCCCCGGCGTCAGGCGAATTCTGCTGCGTCGTCCCGAAGTCTATGTCAAAGTCCGGTGATTCTGCTGTCTCCTGCGTCTGTTCGTCACCCGAATCGGCTGAGCGCGGCGGCTTTTTCACCCAAACTCCGTAGCTGTCCAATTCATTTTTTTCGGAATCGCTCATATTTTCCTCTCTTTTTTTAAGTTCTGTTCAGATTTGGGGTGCAAATCATTTTTTTCTTTATCGGTAATCATAAATCAAAACTGTAGAGTTTTCACTAGTTTTGATTGGCGCGTTCTTCGCCGCTGCGCGCGCGGAAATTTCAGGCTGAAATTATTTTTGGGGATTCCGGATTTCCGGCATATAATTCCCGCCCGCTTTTTCGATTGCAGAAATTCGGGCCTCGTGCCGATATTCTCTAAGTTATGGTAAAAATGTTCAGAACTTTGGCGGCCGTCCTGGCCGGAACCTTCATATATGTCCTTATTTCGTTTGCGTTCGGGCGTGACGGCTTGTGGGCCGACATGCAGCTCCGCGAGCAGAAGCGGCTGCTCAACTCGCGCACGGAGGAAATCCAGCGGATAAACAACAGCCTTGAGCTCGAGTACGTCGCCCTCAAGAAGGATCCCGACGTCATAGCGGCTTTCGCCCGCAAGCTCGGGTACGTACGGCTCGGGGAGAAGATAGTCAGGATAAACGGGCTCGTTCCGGCGGAGCAGTTCTCGTTCGAGGCAGGCACGCCGCTCGTCATCGCCGAGCCTTTTTCCCTCCCGGAATGGTTCTGCAAAGTTTCCGGTTTCCTTATGTTTTTCGTCGTCTACTCATACCTCTGCCTTGAGGATATAAAAAGGAAGATTTGCGACCTGCGCGACATGAAGGCAGGGCGCCCGCACGGCAGAAGGTCAGGTGCAAAGGGGGCTTCGCTATGATTTGCAGGAAGAGCGACGAGGAGTCGGTGCAGATTGCAATCGACTACATAAGGAGGGGGAAGGTTGTCGTCCTTCCCACCGATACCGTCTACGGTTTCTCTGGTATCGTTGACGGAAGGCATTATTCATACCGCACGGACGAGAAAATCCGCGAGCTGAAGGGCAGGGGGGACGAGAAGCCGTTCATCCAGCTTATCGCGCGCCCGAGCGACCTGAAGAAATACACGCGCGATGTCGTGCCGGACTCGATATTGTCGAAATGGCCCGGCCCTCTTACCGTCATTGTCCATACGTTCCTCGGCAAGGGGAGCCCCGACACGTTCACGACGACTGCTTTCCGCTGTCCCGGCGACGAATGGCTGCGGAAGGTCATAGCCGGCTGCGGCGCCCCGATTTATTCGACGAGCGTCAACAGGAGCGGCGAGCCGGTGCTCGACAACATCGACCAGATAAAGCAGGAATTCAGGAACATCGATTTGATGGTTGACGACGGCGACAAGAAGGGCGGCGTTCCGTCTACGATTGTCAGGATTGAGGAGGACGGCGGAATCACCGTCGTCAGGCAGGGGCTCGTGAGGGGCTAGCGTTTCTTCCAGACGGTCTCGGTCGTTCCTTCGGATGCTCCGTTCTCGTTTTTTGCGGGGAGGAGCGTTTTTTTTGTTCCGTGCAGCTCGCCGTCGGTTATGCGGAACGTCCAGACAATCGGATGGGCGGATGATGCTATGTTTAGCGCCACCTGCCTGGGCAGCTCCGGGAAGAAGGATGCGTTCGACTTCCCGACCTGAACGACCTCAAGCTCCTGCTCTCCGTCCGCGCCTTTTCCTTTTGCCGTTATCTTTATGTTCATCGTGGCGCCGTTCTTGTATATGATGAAGCCGCGTCCGCCCCTGAGCACGATAATCTTGTCCGTGTACGGTTCCCCGAACCATGTCCCCGCGAGCGACTCGATGTCTATGTTTCCCTCGAATATCTTCGGCTCGCGCGGCGGTGAAGGAATCTTGTCCTGCTCGGCGTCGTCCTGCTGCCTGAAGTCGGACAGTACGCTTTCGATGCAAAGCCTGGCGCTGGCGAGAATCTTGTAGTAGGAGTCGAACGATTCCGTCTTCGTGTGCGTTATGTTCAGCTCCGTGTCTATCGCGTTGAACTTGCAGTTCCACACCTTTGTCGAATTAGAGACGCCTTCCTCTATCTCCGTGTAGAATGCTATCTTCGCCCCCGAACCCGCGATTATCGGGACGGAAAGCGATGCGCCGCTCGTGCTCGGCCGGCGATCCTCCACCGCGATGTAGTCGATCGTCTTCATCTGCGAGAGGAAGATGTCCTGCGCCATCTTGAGCATGTTGAGGTCGGATGATTTTGAGACGACGCCGTAATAATCCACCGAAACCTGCTTCGGGGCGGCTCCCGCGATTCCGGGGAGCATCGAGAGTATTATGGCTGCAAATCTTTTCGTTAGCCTGTTCATCGATGCGCCTTTCCTTTTTTGTAGGCCGCGGCTCAGCTGTTCAGGTCCTTCCTGAAGTCTCTCGACATTTCCCTGTCAAGGTCTCGCTGCTTTATGGTGTCCCTCTTGTCGTAGAGTTTCTTTCCTTTGCATACGCCGAGCGTAATCTTGACTCTGCCGTTCTTCAGGTATATGTCGAGCGGGATGAGCGTGTATCCCTTCTCTTCGACCTTCCGCTGTAGCCGCTTTATCTCCTCCCTGTGCAGGAGGAGCTTCTTTTTCCTGTCCGGGTTGTGGTTGAATATGGAGGAGAACGAGTACTCTGCTATGTGCACGTTCCTGACCCAGACCTCTCCGTCAGTTATCTCGGCGAACGCATCCACCATAGATATGCTTCCGTTCTTCACCGATTTGACTTCGGTTCCTTCGAGCACGACACCGCATTCGTACGTGTCCTCCACGAAGTAGTTGAACCGCGCCTTTTTGTTCTGCGCTATGATTTTCGCGTTCTCTGACATGCTTACAGTATAACGCCGAAAGAAGTTGCCTTGCAAGTAACGTTCCTTGTTGGTATTCTTCCATATCTATGGACACAAATATATACGCAATTTCATACAAGATGAGGCAGGAGCTCTACAGGCACGTGGCGAATGTCCTCAAGGTCGTCATGCTCTGCTTCCTTTCGATATCGCTTTTCATGACGTTCGTCCTTTATCCCGTCGTCAGCCGCTCGAATTCGATGGCGCCCGACATTACCGCGGGGAACGTCGAGTTCGTCGTTCCTTTCCTGAGGGTTCCGTCGCGCGGGGATGTCGTCCTTATCCAGACGAGGCCGACGGAGCGCCGCTCCATCGTGAAGCGGGCGGTGAACCAGGTTTTCCTTTTCTTTACGGCGCGGCAGTGGTACCCGTTCGAGGAGAACCGCATGGGTGCGCAGCCCATGGTACGCCGCGTCATCGGAATGCCGGGCGACACAATTTACATCGACAAGTACGTCGTCTACATAAAGCCGAAGGGGAAAAGCCATTTCCTCACGGAATTCGAGGTCGTCGACAAGAAATACAACGTCGACATCTCCTCGGCTCCGACGGGCTGGGACATAAATTTGGGCGCGAAATCGGGGACGAAGCAGATTGAGCTCGGCGAGGGCGAGTATTACGTCCTCGGCGACAACCGAATGGAATGCGCAGACTCGCGCCTCTGGGGGCCTGTCGGCAAGGCGAACATAAAGGGCAAGGTCGTCCTCCAGTATTTCCCGCTCAACCGCATGAAGCTCTTCTGATTTTCGCGCGATGGAATCGTCACTTTACATCCACATACCGTTCTGCCGGAAAAAATGCGACTACTGCGATTTTTTCAGCGTGCCGTGCCGCTCGGTGGGCGACGACTACATAAACGCCGTGCGCGCCGAAATAATGGACAGCGCGTCCCGGTTCGGCATCACCTCGTGGGGCACGGTATATGTCGGCGGCGGAACTCCGAGCCTCCTTTCCCCGATGCAGCTTTCGCGCCTTTTTGAGGGGATACGCGCGGCGGCTCCCCTTTCTTCCGGCTGCGAGGTCACGGTGGAGATGAATCCGGAGGGCGTCCGGGGCGATTTCGTTGCCGCGTGCTCGGAAAGCGGCGTCAACAGGATTTCTCTCGGGATTCAGAGCCTCGACGACGGCGCGCTGAGGAGCGTGCATCGGGGATGTATGGGGGAGACGGCGATTGGCGCGCTCTCTCTTCTGGAATCGTGCTGGGGCGGAAGCCTTTCCGTCGATTTCATAGCGGGGCTTCCGTCGCAGGGCACGGATGAATTCGGCAGGCAGTTCGGGATTCTCCGCGATTTCAAGAAAATAAACCACGTGTCTCTCTATACGCTCACCGTTGAGGATGAGACGCCGCTCGGTCGTCTCGTCTCGTCCGGGACCGTTGATTTTTCCCAGGATGATGCCGATTCGCTGTGGATGCTCGGGCGCGATGTGCTCGAGTCCGAGGGGTTCTTCCAGTACGAGGTCTCGAATTTTGCGCGGAGGGGATGCGAGAGCCGGCACAACAGCGTCTACTGGCACTCCGGCGCGTATGTCGGGTGCGGGGCGGGGGCCAGCGGGACGTGGTATTTTCCCGGGCGCGGGGAGCGGTGGACGAACCGCGCCGACATAGATTCGTACGTGCGGTACTGGCTCGGCGGAGGAGGCGAAGTCCCGCGCGATATGGAAATCCTCGACATGCGCACGATGCAGTTCGAATTCCTCATGATGGGGTTCCGCCTCAGGGAGGGGATTTCCGCCGCCGAATTCTCGCGGAGGTTTCCGTCGGGGCTCTCGTCGTACCAATCGTCAGACGGAAGGCTTTTCGGCGACGTGTTTGCCGGATGGAAGAAGCGCGCCCTTGCGGGTGAGAGGGACGGCCGTCTTTTTCTGACCCGCGACGGGATTCTCCTTCTCAACAGGTTTCTTGAGGAGCTTCTGTAAGCGGAATCTCCACGGTGAATTCCGTCCCTATCCCTTTCTGCGATTTGACGCTTATGTTCCATCCGTGCGTGCTTATTATCGTCTTCACCACGGAAAGCCCGATTCCCATGCCGCTTTCCCGCCGGGAATTCGTTCCCCTGTAGAACATGTCGAATATCTTTCCGATGTCCTTCTTTTCGATTCCGATTCCCGTGTCGGATATCTTGAGCGTTATCTTCCCGCCGTCCTGCTGTGCGTCTATCCGTATCGTGTCGCCGTCCTTCGTGTAGCGCACGGCGTTCGCGAAGAGGTTCTCCAGCGCGCGCTGGACAAGCAGCTTGTCGAACGGAATTTCCGTGTCGTCGGGAATGGTGACGGTCGCCTCGACTTTCCGCTTGAATATCTCTCCCGTCGTCACGAACGTCTTTGCGAATTCCCTCATCGCGGGCGCGAACCGCTGCTTCTTGAGCTGGTGCTGCCAGTCCGTCTGGTTCAGCTTCACGAAATTTATGAGCGTGTTTATCATCGTCGCGAGCTGGTCAGCCTTTGACGATATGATGTCGAGCGATTTCCGCATCTCCTCGGGGTTGTCGGCGATTCCGTCGCTCAGCGCCTCCGTGTATCCCTTTATGACCGCGACCGGCGTCCTGAGGTCGTGGCTTATGCCCATTATGAATCTTGAGCGCCTCTCCGAATCGTCCTTCAGCGCAATCCGCATCCTGTCGAGGTTCTCCGCGAGGCGTGTTATCTCGTTGTCGTGCTTCGGGTCGGTGTTCTGTATCTCGACGTCGAGCTCTCCGTTCGCTATGCGCTGCGTTTTCTTTTCGAGGAGCGTTATCGACTTCGTTATCGTGCCAGAAATCTTTATCGTCATCGTGATGCAGTACGCCTCGAACGCCGCTATGAACAGGACGATTATCGCTATCATAGAGTCGTGGCGCCTTTTTCCCGCCTTTTTTTCCATCTCGTTCATCGCGCGGCTTATGCGGCTCACGATGAGAATCTTCGTGTTCTTGTCCGCCATCTGCGGGGAGACGAACTGGTAGAAGTACATCCCGCTCGTCTCGCGCATGTGCCTGAACAGGTCGGCGGCGTCGATTTCGCTCTCGTCCTCAAGCTCCCTGAAGTTCGTGTATATGATGGCGCTGCAGTTTTCTATTATCGTGAATTCTATCTTCGGGGGGAGGAGCCGCAGCGCGTCTTTGAGCGCCTCTATGTCATTCCCGCTCATCGGCGACGACGACTGCCTCATTATCTGCTTGTACCCGTCGAAGAAAAGCCTGTCCGCCCTCGTGAAGTAGCTGTACACCGGGACAAATACCGCGCACAGGAGCGGGACCGCTATAATCCCGAGCAGGAACAGCCTGAACTGGTTTTTTATCTTCATGACGGCTGCTGCTCGCTGTTCGCGAATTTGTATCCCATGCCGAATTCCGTCTTTATGAATTTGGGGTTCGCCGGGTCGTCCTCAATCTTTTTGCGGAGGCGCTGGATGTAGACGGCGACGGCGGTGACGTCGCCGAATTCGCTCTTCCATACGTCCCGGTATATGCGCTCCGGGCTGAGCGGCTCGCCCTCGTGCTTCGTCATGTATTCGAGCACCTTGTATTCCTTCGTCGACAGAGGGATTTTCTCCGCGCCTTTTTTGAGGACGCAGCTGTTGAGGAGAAGCTTGTACGGGCCGAACGCGTAGAAATCCTCCGCCGCCGCCGACACTTCCGACGTCCTCCTGAGGTTCGCGTTCACCTTCGCCACGAGGACGCGCGGCGAGAACGGCTTCGTCACGAATTCGTCGGCTCCGATGCCGAGCGCGTTTATTATGTCCTCGTCGGCATCCCGCGCGGACGCTATGATTACGGGAATCGTCGCGCGCTGCTCCTTCCTGAACCGCTTGAGAAAGTCGAATCCGCTCATTCCGGGAAGGTTGAGGTCGAGGATGACGAGGTCTGGCGTCTGCTCCGCGAGCATCTCAAGCCCCTCTTCCGCGCTTCCTGCAATCCTCACGCTCATCCCGTCTTTCTGCAGGTACATCGAGACAAGCTCCGCCATCTCGGGTACGTCTTCTATTATAAGTATGTTTGCGTTCACTGCCGCAGCTCCTTTTGTTTTCCGGGCGTTTGTTTGGCCCGGAAAATCCTAACAATTTCATTGAAAAACTACAGAATGATTTCAAAAAACTCAACAAAAAATGAGAATCTAATAAAAAATTATAAAACGAACGCCGATATTAAAAGCGGGTGTTTTGATTCTGGTGGCGTGGCTTGACTACAACTTGAATCGAGGGGAAAATGAAAGATGATTTCTGTGACGAGATTGGACGGAAAAACGTATTGGATTAATCCGCATATGATTGAAAGCATGGAGCAGACGCCGGATTTGACCATATCCCTGCTTTCCGGGAAGAAGGTTGTCGTGCGCGATACTCCAGATGAAATCATCGAACGAATTGTTTCCTATCGGAGCCGTCTCGGCGTGACAAAACAAGAAATCTAAAAAAATAGCAAGGGGAGACTGTAATGGACATAGCGTCATTGATTGGTATTATCGGCGGTGCGACCGTAATTGTGCTCGGTGTTGCCACTTCCGGAGGTTCTTTGGGCGGAATCATCGATATTCCGTCCGTGTTCGTAACTATCGGAGGTTCTTATGCGACCTTGTTCATCGTAGCTCCTCTTAAGCAGGCGCTCGGCTTGTTCAAGTGCATGGGACGGGCGTTCAAGACGTTCGATAATAAGGAAGAGGATAAAATCAGGACGCTGTACCAGCTGTCGGAGAGCGCCAGGCGCGAGGGGCTTCTTGCGCTTGATGAGAAGCTGAACGATTTGGACGACAACTTCATGAAGGACGGATTGAAGATGGTCGTCGACGGAACGGACGGAAACGTCGTCCGCACGATTATGGAAAGCGAGATGAGCGCGTCCGAGGGGCGCCACCTTTCGATGGTCAATGTCGTCAACCAGTGGGCCGGTTTCGGTCCTGGTTTCGGAATGATGGGTACGGTTATCGGTCTGATTGGTATGTTGAACAACTTGGAGGATAAAAGCTCCCTCGGTCCTAACATGGCTGTCGCTTTGATTACGACCCTGTACGGTTCAATGCTTGCCAACTGGCTCGTCGGCCCGTTCGCGCAGAAGCTCATGTCGCAGAATGCCGCGGAGATGGCCGCCAAGGAGATGGTCATCGAGGGTGTCCTCTCGATTCAGTCCGGCGACAACCCGCGCATCCTCGCGCAGAAGCTTCTTTCCTATCTCGACCCGAAGAGGAAGGCTGCGCTTTCGTCTGAGCTATTGAAGGACTAAGCAGATGGCTAAAAAGGAAAAGAAAGAACCTGAGAAACCGTCAACCGCCTGGCAAGGCACCTACGGAGACATGATTACGCTCATGCTCTGCTTCTTCGTCATGTTGTACGACCCGACGGAAGTGGACGTGACGGTGCTTTCGCAGATGCAGTCGGCGTTGGACATACAGACCGATGCCGTCGATTCGAATTCGACGACGGGCGGCCAGTCTCTCTCCGCCGGAAAGCTTGCCGACCTCGGCAACACGATAAACAGCCTTCCTGCGACCGAGAACGGAAAAACGCTCGGCCTTGCCAAGAAGAAGGCGGTAAGCCTTTTCGCGCCGGAGATTCATTCGGCAAAGATTACGGTTTCCAGCGACGAGCGCGGTCTTGTCATAACGCTCGCGTCCGACGCTTTCTTCGAACCGGGGAGCGCGGAGCTCGACATAAACGAGACACGCGACGTCCTGATAAAATTGTCTAAATTTTTTCAAGATTCCGAACTTGAAAACCGAAGATTTAGGATAGAGGGGCATACTGACAACACGCCTGTTCCTTCGGATAGCATATTTCCGTCGAGCTGGGAATTGTCGGCCGCCCGCGCGTCCAACGTCCTTCACTATCTTGCCGATTTCGGTGTCGACGAGAAGAAATTCTCGATAGCCGGATATGCCGATACCCGTCCGTTGTTCTCGAACGACACGAGGGAAGGGCAGGCTTACAACCGCAGGGTTGATATCGTGATTCTGGACGAGGGGCATTTTTGATGCGCATTCTGCGCTGCGCTCAAAAAAAAATTAAAATGGGGGGAATATATGGCAGAAAATAATGAAGATGATGTCGGAATGGATGGAGAAGCAGTAGCTGCGACTTCCAATGGAAAGGGAGGTCTCCTTCCCGGTCTCTTGAAGTGGATTGCAATCGGCCTTGGCGCGGTCATCCTTATCGTCACGATTGTCGTCGTGACCGTCCATATAATGGGGTTGGAGAAGTCCGGTACGGCGGCTGTTCCGACTACGGAGGAATACGCTCCTTCAAAGGAAGTCCTCGACTGGTACCAGTCGCTCGGTTCCATAAGGACGAAGACGAGCGACGAGACGCCCGCATCGGTCGTTGTCGACGTCGTTCTCGGCTACAAGAAGGATGACAAGGCGACGTCAACGGAAATAACGCAGAGGACTGTCGAGCTCAAGGATTACCTCCGCCGTTATTTCACGCAGAAATCCGTGGACGAGCTGAATCCGAGCGACGAGGAGACCCTCAAGATTGAGATTCGCAACGCCATCAACGACAGCATCCTGAGCGGTTCGAAGATAAAGGACGTCAGGTTTATGCAGTTGGACGTAATAAGGAACAATTAAAAAGTCAAAGAAGGGTGGAAGGCATGAACGAAGTTCTGTCACAGGATGAAATCGACCAGCTGTTGAACACCATGACGAATGGCGGCGGCGGCGATTCCATACAAGATGAATTTAAACCTGAAAAAGAGACGCGCAAGATAAAAATCTACGATTTCAAGCGTCCCGATAAATTCTCTAAGGAGCAGATACGAACCGTTTCTATTATGCACGAAACGTTTGCCCGACTGACTACGACGAGTCTTTCCGCTCAGCTCCGTTCGCTTGTCCATGTTCATGTCGCATCGGTTGACCAGTTGACGTACGAGGAGTTTATCCGCTCCATCCCTACGCCGACTACGCTTGCCGTAATAAACATGGATCCGTTGAAGGGAAACGCGATACTCGAAATCGACCCGTCAATCACGTTCAGCATAATCGACCGTTTGTTCGGCGGCACGGGTGCCGGAGACAAGAAGGCGACCGGGCGTGACCTTACGGATATAGAGCAGTCGGTAATGGAAGGAATAATCGTCCGCATCCTTGCGAACATGCGCGAGGCGTGGACGCAGGTTATCGATTTGAGGCCGAGGCTCGGGCAGATTGAGACGAATCCTCAGTTCGCGCAGATTGTTCCTCCGACGGAGATGGTCGTCCTCGTGACGCTGGAGACAAAAGTCGGCGATGAGGAGGGAATGCTCAACTTCTGTATTCCGTACCTCACTATAGAGCCCATAATCTCGAAGCTGTCGTCGCAGTTCTGGTTCAGCTCTGTCAGGCGCAGCTCCACGACGCAGTATCTTGCGACGCTTAAGGAAAAGCTTTCCGATGTGGATATGGACGTCGTCGCCGAGATTGGCAGCATAAAACTTCCCATACGCGATGTCCTTGCGCTTCAGGCCGGTGACGTCGTCAGGTTGTCGAACACGAAAGTCGGCGATCCTCTGACGCTGAGCGTCGGCAACCAGCGGAAATTCTACTGTCAGCCGGGTATCGTCGGAAAGAAAATGGCTGTTCAGGTTATTTCAAAAATAGATCAAGGCGATTCTGATGATTTTGAAGAGTTGTCTGTAGAAGGAGATGAATCATTATGAGTGATGGAAGCACAATTTCTCAGGACGAAATCGACGCATTGCTTGGCGGCGCAGTCAGCGTGGACAGTTTCGGCTCGTCCGACGTGAAAATCGATACAGACACTCTCCAGAAATTCTTCGATGGGGTCAAGGCGAAAGTCCTGAACAACATAAACGGAACATCAGGAAAGGATTTCGAGATTTCGTCTGTTGCCGTTGAGTCGATGACAAGGGATCCCATGCTGAGCAAGCTCACCGACGATGTCGTTTCCGTGTACGCTGACTTCAACGCGGGGCTTACCGGCGAGCATTCATTCTTCATTTCTCCTGAATTCGCACAGAAAATAGCGGGCGCTGACAGCTACAGCGATGATGTCGGCGCGATGATACAGGAAATAATGGGGAACATCGCCGGCGCGGAGATTACGGATATCGGTTCAAAGGTCGCCGGCCTTGCGTCTGACCCGCCGAACGTGAACAACGGTCTCAAGGCGACTGTCCGCATGCCGGAAGGCGTGTTTGCTCTCGTGACGTATGTCCTCACGATTGACGGCGGCACGTACGAGCTGTACGAGGTTATTTCGTCGAACGTTGCCAGCGGTCTCGCGTCGGCTTTGGGCGGCGGTGAGTCGAAGAACAGCGCCCCCGCAGCGAATGCGCAGCAGCCGATGATGGGCGGCATGAACCAGATGGGAGGAATGCAGCAGCCGATGATGGGAATGAACCCGATGGCGGGGATGCAGCAGCCGATGATGGGAATGAACCCGATGGCGGGGATGCAGCAGCCGATGATGGGAATGAACCCGATGGCGGGAATGCAGCAGCCGATGATGGGCGGCATGGGACAGATGGGGATAACCCCGCCGAACGTTCAGTCCGTCCAGTATCCGAACCTTCAGGGAAATATGGGAACGGGCGAGCAGGGCAATATCGGTCTCATCATGGATGTCTTCATGGAGATGACGGTAGAGCTCGGACGTACGAAGAAGCAGATTCGGGAGATTCTCGGAATGGGCGAGGGCACCATCATCGAGCTTGACAAGCTTGCCGGTGAGCCGGTTGATATTCTCGTCAACCACAAGCCGATTGCAAAGGGCGAGGTCGTGGTCATCGACGAGAACTTCGGCGTGCGCGTCACGGAGATTCTCTCCCCGATGGAGCGCGTCAGCGACGTCCATTGATGTGTCGTTCTATGGCAGTTTTTTTTGATTTTTTTTAAGAAATCGTTTCGGCATCTGTGAAAAGGGGTTTTTGCGGATGCCGTTTTTTTTTATAATTGTCTTTATCGTCGTCTTCCGCTCTGGTTGGCGCCGTTTAAAAATGCGACGCAATGTTCGGCGCGCGGGAAGCGCATTTTGCCGTCGCTTTATAAAATGGGTGGGAAAATGTATAGATTTCTGCTGAAATTTTTCCTTGTGATGGTGCTTTTCGCTCCGTCGTATTCTTTTGCGCAGGATTCCGTTCAGGATGAGCCGCAGTCCGCCGCGATTTCTCTTTCCTCGGATGAGTCGTCCATATTGATTGGCGCGGGTGACGATTCGTCGCAGCCGTCCTCAGGCTCGTCTGTCGTCCCGACAATCCTGGCGTTCGTCAAGATGCTCGTCGTCCTTCTGATTGTGCTTGCCTGCGCGTACGGCGTTTTCTTCCTTATGAAGAGAAGTTCCGGCGCCTCTGCCTCGTCCGATCCGTTTCTCAGGAAAGTCTCGCAGGTTTCGCTCGGCGCGGGAAAATCCGTGCAGATTGTGACGCTCCTCGACAACGCCTACATCCTCGGCGTGACGGACAATTCCGTGAATATGATTGCGCAGATTTCCGACAAGGATATCGTTGATTCGATGAATGTCTACGCCGACAAGAACGACAGGACGAGCCGCCCCCGAACATTCGCGGACGTGCTCGATATATTCATGGCTAAGGGGCCGAATTCGGGGAACGTGTTCGGGAGCGCTGATTCCGCGGCAAGCGTTTTGAGGAAGCAGCGGGAGCGTTTCAACGACGGCAACGGAGAGGGACGATGAGAAATTTTTTCACTGATTTTTTCCGCAGGCGTTTTCCGCGGGTTGCTTTTGCCGCGCTCGTTTTTGCGCTGTGCGCGCTTCCGTCCTCGTCTCAGTCGTCCTTCAACAGGAACGGGACGATGGAGATGGAGAATACCGTGCAGGGGCTTGCCGTCCCGAACATCGGCCTGAGCATAACGCAGCCTCAAAGCGGCAATCAGGTCGCGTTCTCCGTCCAACTCCTGCTCCTCCTTACGGTGCTGACGCTTGCGCCGAGCATCCTGATTCTCACGACGAGCTTCCTGAGGTTCTCGATTGTCCTCGACTTCATCAAGCGGGCGCTTTCTTTGCAGCAGGTTCCGCCGACGGCCGTGCTCAACGGCGTCGCGCTTTTCATGACGGTATTCGTGATGTGGCCGGTTTTCCAGCAGATGTACGACAAGTCGCTCAAGCCGCTTTCAGACGGGACGATATCCATCGAGCAGGCGTACAAGGAGGCCGAGGCGCCGCTCAGGATTTTCATGTACGGGCAGATGAAGGGCAAGGACGGCGACAGGTGCATCGCGCGTTTTATGTCGATGGCAAAGCTTCCCGCGCCGGCGAACCTTTCCGAGGTTCCGACCTACGTCATCATCCCCGCGTACATACTCCACGAGCTGACTGTCGCGTTCAAGATAGGAATCTTCCTTTATATTCCGTTCATCGTGATAGACATGGTCGTGGCGAGCATCTTGATGAGCATGGGCATGATGATGCTTCCTCCGGTGCAGATTTCCATGCCGTTCAAGCTTATGCTGTTCGTCCTCGTCGACGGATGGGGGCTTCTGACACAGCAGCTTTTCGTTTCGGTTATAAGGTGATTTTCGGAGGTTGGCTATGAGCGTCGGTCTCATAATGAATCTTATGCAGGGCGGAATCCTACGCGTCCTGATGCTGTGCGCGCCGGTTTTGGGGGCGGCCCTCCTCATCGGCCTTATCGTGGCGATTTTTCAGGCGACGACTTCGATTCAGGAGCAGACGCTGACGTTCCTTCCGAAGATGGTCGTCATCCTGCTTGTCATCGCGATTCTCGGCGGCTGGATGTTCTCCGTGATGAAGGAATGGACGCTCGAGCTGTTCTCCATGATTCCGGGTCTCGCGCGCTGACGGTTTCGCAGATGGTGAGCAGGATAGTCGCGAACGCCCCGTTCTATTTTCTCGTTGCGGTCAGGTGCTTCGCTTTTATAATGGTGCTTCCGCTTTTCTCCTCCCGCGCCTTCTCGCGCATCGTGAAGGTCGCGCTTGCCGGATATGTGGCGTATCTCGTTTTTCCGCGCGTCGATTTTTCCCCTTACGCCCCGTTCGTTTCCCTGAACAGGTTCGGCGATTCCGAATTCTCCATAGAATACGTCATCCTCCTTGTCGGGGAGGGCATCATCGGCGTCCTGATGGGGCTGTTCGTCCACATCATTTTCTCCGCGTTCAGTTCTGCGGGACAGTTTTTTTCGTTCCAGATGGGATTCAGCGCGTCCGAGGTGTACGATGCGCTGAACCAGGTGGAGAACCCGCTTATGGGGCAGTTCTTCAATTTCGTCGCGATGCTGATATTCCTGCAGAGCGGATGGGCGCAGCAGGTTTTCTCATCCGCGCTTTCATCGAGCTTCGAGTCGCTGAACGCGCTCTCCCTCGTGGCGGAGCGGGAGCGGATTGTCAGGTTCGTCCTCGGCGGTCTGACGCGCCTTTTTTCCGACGCGTTCGTCATCGCGCTTCCTATAATGGGGACGCTTTCCCTCGTGACGGTCACTATGGGAATCCTGTCGAAGGCGGCGCCGCAGATGAACCTGCTTTCCGAGGGATTCCCGATAATGATTCTGCTTTCCTTCTTCATAATCCTCGCGATTCTTCCGCAGCTGTGCGAATTCTTCACGCATTCGTTCGTCGACGGATTCGGGGAAATCGGCAGGCTCTTTTCCGCGGTGTCTGAAGGAGGCGGCTCGTGATTGCTCGTGACGGATTGCTTGATGACATTGCCGCTGTCGACCTGCAGTGGTTCGCGGCGGAGGACGAGGGGCGCACCGAGGAGCCTTCCGAGTACAAGCTCAAGAAGGCCCGCGAGGAGGGGCGCGTCGCGAAAAGCCCCGAGCTTGCCGGATCGCTCGTCATGTTCGTGACGGTCGTCATCCTGATTGTCAGCGGCAGGTTCATCATGAACGGGTGCCTCGAGGTCTTGTCGTTCTATTTTTCGCGGAGCGCGACGGACTATCCGTTCCAGAAGCAGTTTTACGTCGGTTTCGTCGTCGCGCTGGCGAAAATGACGCTCCCGATGGCCGCCGCGGGAATCGTGGCGGGGGTCCTTGCCAACATCGTGCAGAACAAGGGGTTCATATTCTCGACGAAGCCCATCGAGCCGCAGTTCTCGAAGGTTTCCCCCCGAATCGGGCAGTATCTCAAGAAAACGCTTTTCTCGTTCGAGGGGGGCTTCAACATAGTGAAGTCTTTCTTCAAGGTTGCGGTTGTATCGGTCGTCGCGTTCATCATAATACGCTCCGACATGAAGACCTTCCTCGAATTCATCAACGCGCACGACATTTTGGCGGCTGTCGGCAGGGTCGCCGTTTCCGCCGCCAAGATTCTCGTCGCGTGCTCCGTCATATTCCTCGCGATTGCGGTTCCCGACTATTTCGTCCAGAAGAAGCAGTTCATAGAGAGCATGAAGATGACGAAGCAGGAGGTCAAGCAGGAATACAAGGAGATGGAGGGCGACCCGGAGGTCAAGGCGAGGCTCGACCAGGCGCAGCGGGAGCTTTTGCAGAGGAACATGCCGCAGATGGTCGCGAAGAGCGATGTCGTAATCGCGAACCCGACGCATTTCGCGGTCGCGCTGCTTTACGACAAGGACGTCTCCGACGCGCCGCAGGTGATGGCGAAGGGAGCCGACGAGGTCGCGCTGCGGATTCGCTCGATTGCGCGGGACAATGCGGTTCCGATTGTCGAGAACAAGCCGCTCGCGCGTGCTCTCTATTCACAAACGGAAGTCGGTGATATAATTCCTGTTGAGTATTTCACTGCTATTGCGACGATTTATACTCAGGTCGTTTATATGAACGGCCGGAAATCATAAAAACAGGCTCCGCACGGAGTCGGGAAAATAAAAAAAGTTCGTTAAGATTCGGGTGGGAAGAATGGCGAGCCGTTTGAGCAATTATTTCAACAATATCCAGAATCATGTGGTCGCGGCTGCCGCGATTCTCGTGATTCTCATGCTTCTGATTCCGGTTCCCGGAATTTTCCTTGATGTCCTCATGATTGGGAACATATCCCTTTCCGTGGTCATCCTCCTTGTCGTGCTCTACACGCCGAAATCGTCCGACTTCTCGTCATTTCCGCGCGTGATACTGTTCGCGACGCTGTTCGGGCTGGCGCTGAACGTCTGCTCCACGAGGCTCATCCTCAGCACGGCGTTCAGGACGGGATACGGGAATTTCCCGGCGCAGATGCTCAAGGCTTTCTCGTCAATCGTCACGGGAAGCTCGAAGGACCCGATGACCGGTCTCGTCATAGGAATGGTCATCTTCATAATCCTTATCGTCATTCAGGTAATCGTGATAACGAAGGGCGCGACGCGCGTGTCGGAGGTTGCCGCGAGGTTCTCGCTCGACGCCATGAACAACAAATTCTTCGCCGTCGATTCGGAGCTTTCTTCGGGATACATAACGGACGAGCAGGCGCGCGACAAGAAGGCGTCTATACAGCGCGACATCGACTTCTATTCGGCGATGGACGGTGCCTCGAAATTCGTCAGCGGAAACGTCAAGGCGGCGATTTTCATAACCGTAATCGACCTTATCGCGGGAATCATAACGGGCGTCGCAATCGGCGGAATGGATGTCGGCGATGCCGCGGGCGTGTATTCCCGCCTCACGATTGGCGACGGCCTTCTCGGCCAGCTTCCGTCGCTTCTGCTGTCGTTCGCGACCGGTCTTCTCGTGACGGGAAATTCGTCCGACGAATTCCTCGGCGACCAGCTCAAGAAGCAGTTTACGGCGAGCGGCCAGGTCTATGTCATTACGGGCGTGACCCTCGCGCTCATGGGGTTCATCCCGAATTTCCCGCACCTCATACTTTTCGCGATAGGCGCGCTCTTCATTTTCAGCGGCTACAAGCTCATGAAGATGAAGAAGATTTCGTTCGCGAAGAAGCTTGAGGAGGAGAAGGCGGCGAAGGAACGGGCTGGCGGCGCCGCAGGTTCGTCGAGCGAGGAAGTCAGCCCCGTCGTCCCGCTCGACGATTTGTCGCTTGAGCTCGGGCTTGCGCTCCTGCCGCTCGTCGACAAGCAGAAGGGCGCGGAGCTTCTTGAGCGCGTGAAAAGAATACGGCGCGAGGCTGCCCTTGACCTCGGGCTCGTCATCCCGAAAATACGGATTGTGGACAACATGACGCTCGACGCGAACGAGTACTGCTTCAAAATCAGGGGAATCGAGGCTGGGCGCAGCAAGATAAAGCCCGGGTTCTATATGTGCATGAACACTGGAACGGTCGCGCCGGGCAACGAGATTCACGGCGAGAAGACCGTCGATCCGACGTTCGGCGTTCCTGCCATATGGATTTCCGAGGACCAGCGCGGGGATGCTGAGCGCGCTGGCTATGCCGTCGTGGACCCGCCGACTATCGTCGCGACACATCTTACCGAGATAATAAGGACGCATGCGGCCGACATTCTCGGCAGGCAGGAGGTCTCCTCAATCATCAACAAAATCAAGGAGACGAATTCCGTCGTCGTCGATGAGGTCCTCACGACGTATAAATACACGATTGGAGAGATTGAGAAGGTCCTTCAGGGGCTTCTCCGGGAGCAGGTCTCAATCAGGAATATCGTTGCGATTCTCGAGACGCTCGCGAACTACGGCATGTTCCCGCACAATCCGTGGGTTCTCATCGAGAAGGTGCGCGAGGCGCTGGGGCTCCAGATATGCCTCCAGTACGTCGATGCCGACAGGAAGCTCAGCGTTCTCCAGCTTTCCCAGTCGACGTCGGAGAAAATCCTACAGCATAAGGTTGACATGAACGACGGAAGCGAGCCGTTCGTGGCGTTTGACCCCGTTGACGGCAGAAAATGGATAAATTCCGTCAGCGCATCGATAGCCGCCGTCCGCGAGAGGAGCTATCTTCCCATCATAATGTGCGCCGGTGAGGTCAGGCAGCTCGTCCATTCCTCGATAGAGCGGGAGATTCCCGGCATCGCGGTTCTTTCAATAAACGAGATTATGGCTGCGGGGAACAACATCAATTTGGAGATTCTTGGAGAGATAAATGTATAACGATGGATTTGACGATGGAAGCGGGACGAATCCTCTCGGCAGGCTGCCGCAGAATTCTTTCGCCGACGCGATGAAAACTATCATGAACACCGCAAAAATCATGACGGGAAAATCCAGAGAGGAATGCGAGCAGAAGCTGTTCAAGGAATACGGGAACAGCTACGAGATAATCGGTTGCAGGACGTACCTCAAGGGAGGTTTTCTTGGCATAGGGCAGCGCGAGGTTTGCGACGTGAAGTACGTGCTCAAACCCCGTCCCCTCACGTCTAGGGAGGCGTTCGAGCAGAACAAGCAGGATTTCATCAACAAAGTTTCGGGCGGAAATTCGCAGTCGTTTACGCAGCTCGCGAACATAAACAAGCAGCTTGAGGAGCTGAAGGAGTCGTTCGATTCCAAGCTCAAGGATTTCGCCGTCGCGAACTCGTCGTCAGGGAAGCATCCTTCGGTGCAGAAAATCGAGGATTTGCTCGTGCAGAATGAATTCACGCTGTCGTACATAAACGGAATCACGAACAGGCTTCGCGCCGAGCTTCCGATGGAGTCGCTGGACGATTTCGATTTCGTGCAGCGGACCGTCGTCGACTGGATTGGAAAGTCGATTTCCATATATCCGAAGCTTCCGATGAAGCCGCCGCACGTGATTGTGCTTGTCGGGCCGACGGGCGTCGGCAAGACGACGACAATCGCGAAGCTTGCCGGCTCGATTCTCGTCGAGGCGAAGAACAAGAACCAGCCCAAGCCTTCAATCCGCATGATAACAATCGACCACACGAGGGTCGGCGCGGAGGAGCAGCTCGAGCGCTTCGGCACGATAATGAGCATCCCCGTCGAGAAGGCGCAGAACGCCGCGGACGTGAAGAAAATATTCGACATGTATAAGGAAGACCTCGACGTGCTTTTCATCGACACGCCCGGATACAGCCCGAACGATTTCGCAAATATCGGCAAGATGCGCGAGATTCTCGGCATTCCCGGCATGAGCAAGGATGTCTACCTTACGATAACTGCCTCGGTCAAGGCGCGGGATTTGCTTTCTATAATCCAGGTGTACGAGCAGTTCAACTACGACTCCGTAATCATAACGAAATGGGATGAGACGAACGCTTTCGGGAACGTGCTGAGCGTGCTTGCGGAGAAAAACAAGCCTATCGCGTATATCGCTGACGGGCAGAAAGTCCCCCGCGAGATAAAGAGGGCTTCCGTCGTCGAATGCTTGAAATTCCTCAACGATTTCAAGATAGACAGGGAGCACATTGAGGAAATTTTCTCAGAGAATAAAAACCAGTAGTCGATAATCGAATATAAGGGAATCTAATAACATAGGATAGCAGATATGGAAGATCAGGCGCAGGAACTTCGCGAGTTGATGTCGAGCCACAAGACGAGAATCATCGCGGTAACAAGTGGAAAAGGCGGTGTCGGAAAGACGAACATCGCCATAAATATGGCGATTGGATATGCACAGCAGGGGAAGAAGGTCATCCTCATCGACGGTGACCTCGGGCTGGCGAACATAAACGTCCTCCTGAACGTCGTTCCCCAATACAATTTGATGCAGGTCGTGAACCACCAGAAGAAGATGCACGAAATCGTCACCGACACGGAGTTCGGGTTCAAGTTCATCGCGGGCGCGAACGGCTTCTCGAAGATAGCGAACCTCGACGTCGAGGAGCTCGACTATTTCGCGGACCAGTTCAGCCAGCTGAGCAACGTCGACATAATAATAATCGACACCGGCGCGGGAATCGCGAACAACGTCCTCCAGTTTGTCGCCGCCGCCGACGAGGTTTGCGTCGTGACGACGCCGGAGCCTACCGCCATAACGGATGCTTACGGAATCATAAAAATAATAACGACCGAGCATATCGACCGCGACGTGAACATAAAGCTCATTGTCAACCGCGTTCATTCGGCGGAGGAAGGAAAGCGCGTCTCCGAGAGAATCGTGAGCATCGTCTCGCAGTTCCTCGGGTACAAGGTCGATTACATAGGGTGCATCTACGAAGACAGCTCCGTTCAGGCGTCGGTAATCAGGCAGAAGCCTTTTATGGTCATAAACCCGACGTCCAAGCCTGCCCAGTGCATTCGCCAGATAATAGGAAGAATAGAAAAATCCGACCTCGGAAATTCCGACGGGGTGTCCTCATTCCTGAAGAAATTCCTTCGGAAAAATTAGGCGAAGGAGCGAGTTTTTGCTTTCTGCGGCTTTTTCCGTGGGGAATAGCCTTCGGAAAGTAAAAACTTGACCTAACGTTTTTTTTATCTTAATCTGAAATGGTCGGAGTTATTTACAGGAGGGGTGATGGTAAGTCCGAGATTCACGGCCGTTTTCGCGGCGATAGGTTTTTGTCTGTCTTTTTTGATCGGACTTATATGCAGAGTAGGATTCTTCCATAGCATTATAAGGGCCTGCTTGTTTGCCCTTGTTTTCGCTGCCCTTTCAATAGTCATATCCTTGATTTTCAAGAAATTTCTTTCCGTCACGGGGGAAGGCGAGGCGAGTTCCGCTTCCTCACCGGCGGCGGGCGGAATCGTCAACATAACGGTTGATGAGGATCCGCTTCCAGACGAGTCGAACGCGCCGAAATTCTCCGTGGAGAACAACAGGAAGACGCTCGGCATAGAATCCCCGTCCGAGGCAGAGCCTGCGCCGTCGCATCCCGTCCGCGCGGAGCGTGATGATTCGCCTGCGGTCGAGGAGCCTCCTGCCTTCAAGCCCGTTCCGCTCGGAGGCGTCGCCGCTTCTGATGGAAGCGCACTGTCGCAGCCGTCTGGCTCGTCCCCGCGTCAGGGCGATGTGTCCGGGGGGCTTGACGAGCTTCCCGACCTCGGCGATATAAGCGTTTCGGAGTCTGGTATGGATGACAATTCCGGGTACGGCGCTTCAGATACCTCATTTTCATCAGGAACGACCTCTTCCGGAGGAAGCCCGGCGGGAGGTTCTGGTGAGCAGGATGCGAAATTGATGGCGATGGCCATTCGGACTGCCATGTCCAACGATAACAATTAAAAAGGTGTGATAAATGGATGTTGCAAAGCCACAGATTATAAACGATGAAGAAGAAGACGAACTTTGGAAGGAATTTTCGAAAAGCAAATCCTCGACTTTGCGAGACAAGATAATCCGTAAATACATGCCTCTTGTGAAGTATGTGGCTGGTAAAGTCTCTGTCGGGCTTCCCGCCAGCATGGAATTCGACGACCTGGTAGGGTTCGGGCAGTTTGGTCTTCTCGACGCGATAAACAAGTACGATTTGACGAAGAAGGTGAAATTCAAGACGTACGCGGTCACGAGAATCAGGGGTGCTATTTTCGATGAGATGAGGCAGCTCGATTGGGTTCCGCGCTCCGTGCGCCAGAAGACCCGCGAGATAGAGGACATCATAAGCGAGCTTGAGGCGAAACTTTCCCGTCCCGCGACGGATGCTGAAATCGCGAAGGAAATGAACATAACGGAGGAGGAATATCAGCACACCGTGATGAAAATCAGCGGCACGAGCGTCCTTTCGCTCAACGATGTCTGGTATTCCGGGGACGACAGCGATCACGTCTCGATCGGCGACAGCATAGAGTCCCCGCAGAGCCTCAACCCGGACGTGCAGGTCGAGCGCGAGGAAATTCGCAAGGTCATAATACAGGCGATAAACGAGCTTCCCGAGAAGGAGAAGATGGTCATCGTCCTTTATTATCATGAGGATTTGACGTTCAAGGAAATCGGGCAGGTACTCGACGTTTCCGAGTCCCGCATTTCCCAGCTTCATTCCAACGCGAATGTGCACTTGCGCGCGAAGCTGACTAATTTCAGGAAGGGAATTTTCTGATAGCCGACGGGGCTCGGGCGGTATGTTTGCCGTCTGGGGCCGTCGTTCCGGACTGTTCGAGGAGTTGGTATGATAAATCTTGACACTATAAAAAAGGACATGGCGAGACAGCTTGAGATTGACAAGGGAATCCAGAGCGTCGAAGTTCGTGCCGACACCGTTGAGGAGGCGTTGGCTGATGCGGCGGTCCAGTTCGAGACGAAGGTCGGCAACCTTGAGTACGAGATTGTCGAGAAAGGTTTCAAAGGCGTCGCTGGAATCGCGAAGAAGCCGTGGGTGCTCAAAATATATCAGAATCCCGATACAATCGTCAAAAAAGTTGCCGCCGTCGCTGGCGGGGAGGGCGGCGAGAACGGTGCCGTCGTTCAGGAGGAGAATCTCGCGAAGGACGGAGTCTATTTCATCCATCGTTTCGCTTCGGATATATTCCTCAAGGTCGTCCTTCCCCAGAACGGAGGGGCGAGCGTGAATGCGAACGAGATTCTCAACGATTTGAAGCGCCCGGATACGCTCGATTTCGACGAGGGAGCCGTCAAGGAATTCGCGGCGGCGGGTACCGATGAGCAATACGTGAAAATCGGAAGCTACCAGCATGTTCCAGCGAACGACGCGCTTTTCGTAATCGATGTTGCCGACAACGAGATGACCGCGACCGCTACGATATCGCCGCCGTCGATGGGCGGCGCAGACATTAGCGCGGACCAGATTGAGAAAGCCGTCGAGTCGCAGGGCGTCCTTCAGGGAATCTCGCGCGAGAAAATTTCGGCGCTCGTCGATTCGCCGATATACAATGCGCCTGTCGTCGTCGCGGAGGGGCGTCCTCCCCAGAACGGAAAGGATGCTTATATAGAATACAAATTCGAGACGGACCGCTCGAAGATAAAAGCGACGGAATCCGATACGGGTCAGATAGACTTCAAGGAGCTCAATCTCATCCAGAATGTCGTCGAGGGGACGGTTCTTGCCGTGAAGCATCCCGCCGAGAAGGGCGTTCCGGGAAAGACGCTCATGGCGAATTATCTCGACGCTACGGATGGAAAGGACATATCGCTTCCCGTCGGAAAGAACGTCAAGGTCGGAGAGGACGGGCTTTCGATAATAGCGGCGGTGAACGGCCAGGTCGTCCTCGACAGCGGAAGGGTCTGCGTGCAGCCTGTCATGGAAGTCGCGGGCGTAAACCTCAAGACTGGCGGAAACATCAAATTCCTCGGAACGGTCATCGTCAAGGGGAACGTCGAGGACGGATTCTCTGTCGATGCGAGCGGCAACATCGAGGTTTCCGGAAACGTCGGGAATTGCCATCTTGTTTCGGGCGGCGACATCATCGTTTCCCAGGGAATCATCGGGCGCGACGAGGGCGTCGTGGAATGCAAGGGCAGCTTGTGGGCGAAGTTCATCGAGAGCACCGAGATTAAGGTTGACAAGAACGTCATCGTGCAGGAATCAATAATGAACAGCAAGGTTTCCGCGCAGAAAAAAATCGTCCTTACCGGAAAGAAGGCCCAGATTGCGGGCGGCGTTCTTTTTGCGACCGAGGCGATCGTCGCGAAGAACATCGGCGCAAGCGGCGCTGAGACTGTGCTTTCCGTCGGTGTCGACCCAAAACTCAAGCTCCGCAGCCAGGAGCTCAACGACCTGAACAACGCGAACATGAGGAAGCTCGAGGATATCGACCTCAACCTCAACAACCTCGAGCAGCAGAAGCAGATACGAAAGTCTCTTCCCAAGGACAAGGAAGCGCTTCTCAACAATCTCGTCGATGAGAAGAACAAGATTATCGAGGAAAGCCGCCTTTACAACGAGGAGCTTGCGCAGATTGCCGAGCGTAACCGCGAGCTGAAGAATGTCGGGCGCGTCTACGCTTCCGGCAATGTCTATACCGGCGTAAAGATATTCATTCGCGAGGAAAAAGACGAGGTTCGCTCCGACGTGAAGAATGTCATGTTCTATTACGATTTGGAAAGCAGATTCGTAAAGCGCAGCAAGTATGAGCAGCCGAACCTCGACGATTTGAAGGGACCTGATGGCTATAGCTCCAATTGATTTGCAGACCATCTACGCGCAGATGGGGCATCTCGCGAAAGTCGCCTCCGACCAGCAGAACGGGGAGCGCCTATCGCAGCAGCTCCAGGAAGCGAAGGTCGTGCAGCAGAATCTTGAAAAATCGAAGACCGTCTCGAAGGCCGCCGACAACGAATCGAAAACGATGATTGTCGGCAAGGACGGAAAACGCAGGGGAGGCGACGCCCAGCCGGGCGGGGGCTCTTCCGGCAAGGACGACGGCGATTCCGGCGACGGCGAGTCGCTGGACAAGAAGGAGACCGAGATTCGCGAGACATACCTCGGAAATCACGTGAACATCGTTTCTTAGCGCGTTTTTCCGTTTTTGGAGATTGAGATGGGATTGTTTTTGCCTGTTCTGATTTGTTTTTTCAATGTGTTCATGTGGATTGTCCTCATCAAAAAGTTCAGGAAGCTTTTTTCCACGGACGGGATAATCGCGTCCGCGCGCGAGGAGTTGAACAGGATGATAGACGACGTGAACAGGAACACCGCGAAGGACCTCAATCTGCTCGACAGCAAGATGCGCGAGGCGGAACGGCTTGTGTCGGAGGCCGAGAAGCGCATTGCTGTCCTGAATTCCGAGCTTTCCCAGAAAAGCCAGGCATCTGATTTTATGCAGGTCATACGCGGCGAGCGCGAGGAGGTTCCGGCTGCTTCTTCTCGTCGTCCTCCTGTTGAGGATGCCCGTGAGGAAAATCCTCCCGCCGATGAAACTCCAGATGTAAAGTATTTTTCTCAGGCGAGAAATCCCGTCGAGCATTACGTAAAGAATTCGGGGGAGGTTCAGCCTGCCGCGGCGCATGAGCCGCCTCTGTCCCAGCCCGCGGAAAATGCGGGGGTGCAGGCGCAGCAGGCGCGCTCCATGCCGTCCGTTTCGTTCGCGGAAACGCCAATCCGCCCGAAGGAGGCTTTTTCCGACAAAGTCCGCAACCTTTTCGCGCAGGGATTCGATGTCGAGACGATTGCGAAGGAGCTTGATTCCTCGACTACCGAGGTTCAGTTGATAATCGACATGAATTTCTGATTTTTTTTGAATAAAATCGTTTTTCCTGTTGACACTTTTTTCGGAAATCTATATAGTATCAATCACTTCGCCGCTGTAGCTCAGTTGGTAGAGCAATGGACTGAAAATCCATGTGTCGTTGGTCCGATTCCAACCGGTGGCAGATAAAAACCCTCGCAATGCGAGGGTTTTTTGTTTTTTCAGTTTGTGGAGCCGGGCTTTTTCGCGCGATTGCCTTTTCATTAGTGTGCGTCTATAATACATTCCATCCATTCTGGGCATGGTAGCCCTTGTTTTCAGGACAGGACAAGAATAAAAACGGAGGAATTATGAAAATTTTAAAGACATTGGCGGCATCGTCCGCCGTTTTCTTCATGTCTGCTGGTGTATTCGCTGCAGGGCTTGACTTCACTACGCTGGGGACAAAACTTGCGGAGAATCCCAATTACATAGCGGATACGATTAATCCCGGGCTTGGCGATTTTGCCGAGCAGCTTGCGATTTCCATTCCGCAGGCGGCGACGCAGCAGAACGTCTGGGCCGACGCGTATATCGGAAAGTCGTTTCCGTCTGTCCCGCCCCATTTCGGAGGCGGCGTCAACATGGCGCTCACGCATATCGACACGAGCGGTCTTGCGGAGGCGGCCGAGGCGCTCGGAATCGACAACATCGAGGACAGCTATTATTTCCCGTGCTTCACCGCGGACCTTCGCGTGGGCGGCGTCCTTCTGCCGTTCGATGTCGATATCGCGGTCATGAAAACGGGGACGATTGACACGCCTGTTTTCGGCAGTGATTTGAGCGTCGATTTCTTCACAATCGGCGCGGATGTCCGCTATGCGCTCCTCGAGGGCGGTCTTATTTTCCCGAAATTGTCTGTCGGCGCGGGGTATTTCTACAATCAGGGAACCTTCGGGGCAAGCTCCGACAACGGCTCGGCGACAATCGATTACAAGGTCCATACGCTTTACGGTCAGGTTCAGCTCTCGAAGAGCTTCCTCCTTTTTACGCCGTTCCTCGGTCTTCGCGGGCTCGTCTCAAAATACGACAACACGTATGACTGGGAATACAAGGGAAGCTATGCGAGCCAGATTGAGGCGGCTGCGAGCCTGCTCGGAAAAACAGTCGAGACGAAGGGAAGCGGTTCGTACAAGTCGGATGCGTTCGATTTTGGCGGAATCCAGCCGCAGGTTTTTGCCGGTGTCGGCGTGAATTTCCTCGTGCTTCAGGCGACTCTCTCCGTTTCGGCTGACCTCAGGAATCTTGGCGACTCGGGGCTTTGGAGCGGCGCGTTCAGCTTCAGGGCTAAACTCTGATTCTTCCCGCGCGATATGCGGTTTGGCTTGATGGCGGCTTTTTTGCCGCCATTTTTTTTGCGTGCGCGGAAAATGCCCCGCGGAATTGAGCGAAATCTCCAAGTGTGTCATAATGACACTCATGGGTAAAAGGTCATTGAAAATAGCGTTTGCCGGTGGCGGAACCGGCGGTCATATCTATCCGGGGCTGGCGATAGCCGACGAGCTGCGCGTCCTGGCTTCCGAGAAAGGCATTCCCGTCGAGCTCGACTGGTTCGGGAATTCGTCGGGGATGGACAGGAATCTCGTCGAAAAATCAGGCTCCGTCGATACGTTCATAGGAATCCCGAGCGGAAAGCTCCGCAGGTATTTCTCGTTCAGGAATGTTCTGGACGTGTTCAAAATCGGCGCGGGGTTCGTCGCCTCGTTCTTCCGCATGGTCAGGATGCGCCCGGACGTCCTGTTCTCGAAGGGCGGTTTTGTGAGCGTTCCCCCGTGCGTTGCGGCGTCTGTTCTCGGAATCCCCGTCCTGACGCACGAGTGCGATTTCACGCCGGGGCTTGCGACGCGGATAAATTCGCGTTTTGCGTCGCGGATTCTCGTTTCCTATGAGCAGACGAAGGAATTTTTGGGCGCCCGGCTTAGGGGGCGCGCCGTCGCGACGGGAAATCCTGTCCGCCCCGTTTTCTATGAAGGGGACGAAGCGGAGAACGCAAAGAACGGAAGGGAATTCATCTCGAAGGACGGGAAGCTGGACGCCGGAAAGCCGATTCTTCTCGTGCTTGGGGGAAGCCTCGGCGCTCACCAGCTCAATTCGCTTGTAGCCGAAAACCTCGGTTGGCTTTGCGAGCGGTTCAACGTCGTGCACCAGTGCGGCGCTAAGGATGCCGAATCGATGCCGCGCGGCCGCGACGGGTATTTCCTCTATCCCTTCATCTACAAAGAGATGCGCGACGTGATTTCCGCCGCCGATGTCGTTCTCTCGCGCGCCGGGGCGAATTCGATATGGGAATGCGCCGTTCTTGGGAAGCCGCTCGTCCTTGTCCCGCTGTGCGGCTCGGGCACGAGGGGCGACCAGGTCGATAACGCGCGGTTCTTCTCCGAGCGCGGGGCTGCGGAGGTTCTTCTTGGGGATGACGCCGATTCGGAGCATTTGAGGACGGCTCTTTCGTCGATGCTGGACGCGGAAAAACGCGCGAAAGCCGCCGAGGCGAGCCGCTCCCTTTCGCTCGGGACGATGGCTGACGGAAAAAGACCCGCTCGGCGGATTGCCGAGATGATTTTGGAGGAGGCAGGGCTTTGATGATTTCTCTTCTCGACGTAATATTGGCCGTCGTCGTTTTTTACTTCGCGGTTTCTGCCGCGCGCAACGGGCTTCTCAAGGAAGTGTTCGGAAAGCTTGCCGTCATACTCGGCGTCGTGTTCGGCGTGTATTTTTGCGGGCTTCTCTCCCCGTATATCAGGAAGACCGTCGATTTCCCTATCCTCGACTACATTCTCGCCTTCATGCTTATATTTGCGGGTGTCTTCCTTCTGGTGAAAATCGTTCAGATAATACTCGGCGGTTTCTTGAAGGGCGAGATTCTCGGAAGCCTGAACCATGCGCTCGGCTTCTTCTTCGGATTTTTCGAGGGGATGATTATAGTCTGTTCCGTCCTGATAATCCTCAACGCGCAGCCGTGGGTCGATGTCTCGCGCCTCGTCGATAATTCCGGGCTCTGGCAGTTCCTTCGTCCCGCCCTCAGCCCGTCGGTCGAATTCGTGTCGTCGAGGATTGTGAAATGAGCAAAGTCCTGGCCCAGGACGCCTACGAGCTCGTCCTTTCTGATTTGCATGGCGGAAGCCTTCCGGGCGCGCTTCTTTTTTCCGGGAAGGAGTTCTCGGGGAAGCTCACCGCCGCGCTTGACGTCGCGGACGCGATGTTCGGGGGGCGTTCGTTCTGGCAGGGAAGCCCGGATTTTCTTCTTTTGGGGCACCGCGACTGCTGCCTTGAGATTGCCGCGTTCGCGCGCCGCCTTGAGTCGTCTCCGGGAGGGGAATCGCTTTCGCTGTTCCTCGATTCCGTGAGAAAGCTCTCGCTGCGGTTCTCCCAGGTGCTTTGGGACGGCGACGACAGCGCCAAGAAATTCGCGCAGGTCCTCGAGGAGCTGGACGGCGACGTCGGCGCGCTGAAAAGCCAGAGCGACCCGGAGAAAATCGGAAAGCTCTGCGCCTCGATACTGAAGTCGTGCGAGAAGCTCGAGGGGGATTTCCTCTACGAGTCCGTTCCGATTGACCAGATTCGCAACATGGCATCATGGGCGCATGACAGGCCGAATTTCACGAAGAAAGTCGTCGTAATCGAGAACGCGGAGCTGATGCTCGAGTCCGCGCGGAATTCTCTCCTGAAGATTCTCGAGGAGCCGCCGCGCGATGTGCTTTTCATCCTTACGACGTCGAACAGGGGGGCGGTGATGCAGACGATACTTTCCCGGGTGAGGACGTACCAGTTCACTGAGAGGGCTGCTTCCGTCGAGTCTGAGATTCTGTCGTCGGTGTTCGGCGTCGAGGGGATGACGGGCATCGCCGATTACGTACGCTCGTTCCTGCCCGTCGCGCCTTCCGCGGTCAGGGAAATCGCGTCGCGGTATTACGGGGCAGTCTGCGCGGGGCAGATTCCGTCGGCGTCGTCCGTCGTCGACTCGTGCGCGAAATTCAAGCCGCGTTTTCTTTTCAGCATGTTCCTCAGGGGGATAATGGATTCGTGCGGGAATTTCGCCCGCTCTCCGCGCCTTTCCGCGGTCGCGTTCGAGAACGCGCGCTGCGTCAGGGAGTGCTGGAATGCGGTGTCTGTCTACAACCAGTCTCCGCTCGCGGCGATAGAGCACCTCACGAAGGAACTGTCGCTCGTGCAGCGCATAATGAGGCCTTATGACGGAGGTTCGGATGGCTGAGATATCAAGGAGGCTCGCGCGGAAGCTCGACAAGCTTACCCTTCCGCAGGTGCGCGAGGTGCTCGAGGAGTCGTGCGGAAAGATAGACATGATGGAGTCGGTTTTCCAGTCCGTTGGGACGGGGCTTGTGATTGTCGACTGCCAGCGGAATTCGTTCCGCGTCCTCATGGTCAACAAGGCGGCGGAGCGGTTCGTCCCGTTCGTGCAGAAGATGGACGGGCTTCCCGTCTGGGACTGCGTGACGGATAAGGGCGTCTCCACGTTCCTTCGCGACAACATCGGAAGCGGCAGGACGAACGTGAGCGACGAATTCACGATGACGACGCCGGGCGGTTCCGTCAGGTTCGTTGTCGTCTCGATTTCCCCGTTCATAACGGACGCGCGCGACGGCCTGATAGGCTCGATTGTGCGCATCGACGACGTCACCGAGCGCAGGAACCAGGAGATTCTCCTGCACCGGATGGAGTCTTTGGCGAGCCTCACGAACGTTGCCGCAAGCGTCGCGCACGAGATTAAGAATCCGCTCGGGGCGATTTCGATTCACATACAGCTCATGCAGAAAGCGATACGGAAGAAGCGCGCCGGCGACGGGATGCTTCCCGACCCGAAATTCGCCGAGGATTACCTCGACGTCGTGAATTCGGAGATTGAGCGGCTCAACAAAATCGTCGTCGATTTTCTGATGGCGGTGCGGCCGCTTTCCGTGCGGATGGAGCTTTCCGAGCCGAACGCGCTCCTCTCCGAATTCGTCTCGTTCTTCGCCCCGGAATTCAGCGCGAGCGGTATTGGCGTGAGGACGGAGTTCTGCGAGAAATGCCCGCGGATTCTGCTTGACGGGAAGCTTTTCCGCGAGATTTTCGTCAATATGGCGCAGAACGCTATTTCGGCGATAAATTCCCGCTTTCCCGACGGTCATGGCGGGCTGTTCGGCGTATCGACAACATGCGACGGGGATTCGTTCGTCGTGCGCTTCTCCGACAACGGCTGCGGCATGGACGGCGAGACATGCGCGCGCGTCTTCGAGCCGTACTTCACGACGAAGGCGGACGGGACGGGGCTCGGGATGGCGATGGTCTACAAGATAATCAAGGAATTCGGCGGCGACATACGCGTCGATTCGGTTCAGGGGGAGGGGACGGAGTTCGTCGTGACGCTTCCCGTTCCCCAGAAGGACAAGCGTCTCCTGTCGTACAAGGCGGAATGACGGCTTCCTTTTTTTGTGGGGTATGAATGAAATTCACGATTCTGATTGTTGACGACGAGAAGAACATCCGTGAGGGGCTTGCGGCGGACTTCGAGATGGACGGTTACGCGGTGCGCCTTGCCGAGAACGGGCGGGATGCGCTTGGGCAGATTTCGCGGGGCGATATCGACCTCGTGATAACGGACCTCAGGATGCCGGGGGGCGTCTCGGGCGAGGACGTCCTTCGCCACGTGACGGCGGAGACTCCGGGAATTCCCGTAATCGTCCTTACTGGGCACGGCTCAATCGATGCCGCTGTCCAGGCGATGCACGACGGCGCGTACGATTTCCTGACGAAGCCGCTCAACCTTGAGCAGCTTGAGATGATTGTCAAGCGCGCGCTTGAGGGGCGCGAGCTGAGCCTCAAGCACCAGCAGCTTCTGAGCGAGGTCAGCTCGGAGCGCGGTGTCGATTCCGTCGTCGGCAAGAGCGCGGCGATGCAGCGCGTGATGATGCTCGTCCGGAAAGTCGCCGATGCGCGGATAAGCGTCCTCATTACTGGCGAGAGCGGCGTCGGAAAGAACGTCGTCGCCAACGCCATCCACAGCCTTTCGGCACGGCACGACAACGCCCTCATAACCGTCCATTGCGCGGCGTTGAGCGAGAGCCTTCTCGAGAGCGAGCTTTTCGGCCACGAGAAGGGCGCGTTCACGGGAGCCGAGAGCCTCCACAAGGGTAAATTCGAGCTTGCGCACGGCGGGACTATTTTCCTCGACGAGATTGGCGAGATAAGCCAGAGCGTGCAGGTGAAGCTCCTCCGCGTCCTTCAGGAACGGAAATTCGAGCGCGTGGGCGGGGAGCAGACGATTGAGGTCGATGTCCGCATCATCGCGGCGACGAACAGGAACCTTGAGGAGGAGGTGAAAGCCGGGCGGTTCCGCGAGGATTTGTTCTTCCGCCTGAACGGTATACGGATTGAGGTTCCGCCGCTCCGGGAACGGAAGGACGACATTCCGCTCCTTATGAATTCGTTCCTCATCAAATTCAACAAGGACAACAACAAGTCGATAAAAGGATTCGATTCGCGCGCGCGGACGGCGATATACAAGTACGACTGGCCCGGAAACATCAGGGAGCTTGAGCATTGCGTCGAAAGCTCAGTCGTCATGGCATCGGGCGACGAGATTACCGTCGACGACCTTCCGCCGACGGTGAGCCGCGCGTCTTCGTCATCCGTCATGTCGATTCCGCTCGGCATCACCCTTTCCGAGGCGGAGAGGATTGTGATAGAGCAGAACCTCGCCGCGAACAAGGGAAACAAGTCGAAGACGGCGGACATCCTCGGAATCGGGCGGAAAACGCTCCACCGGAAGCTTTCCGAGTACGGGCTCGACGACTGATTCGGTCATCTGGCGACGAACCACCACTCGACGATTTCCCATGCGTTGTTTATCGTGAGCGTGTTCGATTTCGCCTGCTCAAGGTACGGCGTGTTCTGCCATTTGTCGGGGTGGTAGTAGAGCAGTTTTTCCCTGTAAATCTTCTTCGCCTCGTCGAAGTCCGCGTTCGTCGGGATTCCGAGCGTGTTGAGCGCTGTCAGGACGTTCTGCGGGATTACGAGCTGCGAGAATTTGTATATCTGCACCCGCGGCTCCGTTTTCGCCGCCTCTTGCGCCATCTTCGCGAACTGCGCGAAATCGAACGCCCGCGCCTTTGTCTTGGCGCTCCCGGCGCTGCCGGCAAACTGCGCGAAGCTGAACGACTTTGCCTTTGCCTTGTCATCCGAGCTGAGCCTCGTTACCGTCGGGTCTTCTTCCTTCTGCTCCCTTTCGGGGCCTATTTCGGATTTGGCGATGGCCTCGCTGAGCAAATCGCCGAATTTTTCGTAGAAATCCATATCAGGTTGTGAACTGCTCCGTGGGGTAAAACCTGTTTCTTGCAGGCGGAATAAAAAATGCCCGCCTCCGGCTCCATGCTTTTCCGGAAGCCGAAGGCGGGCATGTCCTTTTTCGTTTTGTCGTCAGATTACTGTTCCTGCCGGTATGACGGAGCCTTTCCTGATGACGATTATTCCGTCAGCGCTGTAGAAGAGGCCGTGGTCACCGTCCGGGTATTTGTTTCCGTCGACGTTGATTCTGCAATTGTCTCCGATTGCGGCGTTTTTGTCGATAATGGTCTGCGCAATCTTGCAGTTTTTTCCGATTCCGAGGTTCGGGCGTCCCTCCTTCTCGTTTTTCTCCTTCTGCTCCTTCGTCTCGTACCAGTCGGCTCCCATCATGACGACGCCGTCAAGGTCTGTTCCGACCTCGAGTATCGAGCGGACTCCGACGACCGACCGCTTGAGCTTCGCCTTGGAGATGATGCATCCCTCGGAGGTGAGGCTGTTCTCGATGAGCGCGTCGTTGATTTTCGATGTCGGGAGGAAGCGCATGTGCGTGTAGATTGGCTTTTCCGCGTCGTAGAAATCGAACTCCGGGTCGTAGTTCGTGAGCGCCAGCGTCGCCTCGTAGAACGAGCGTATCGTTCCGATGTCCTCCCAATATCCGTCGAATATGTACGAGTTGACCTTCTTCGTCTTTATCGACATCGGGATTATCTCTTTTCCGAAGTCGGTGTACTCGTTGTTGAGCGCCTCCTCCATCGCCTCCGCGTTGAAGATGTAGATTCCCATCGAAGCCAGATATTCCTTTTCCGGGGGCAAGTCCCCGCGCGACGATTCTGGAATCTTCCAGTCGGAGATGTCCTTGTCCTTTGCGGGCTTCTCCTGGAACGCCGTTATCCGCCTGTCCTTGTCAATCTGCATGATGCCGAAGCCCGAGGCGTCGCGCCTGTTTACTGCCGTGGTCGCAATAGTGATGTCCGCGCCGCTCTTTATGTGGCTGTCCATGAACGCCTTGAGGTCCATGCGGTAGAGCTGGTCTCCCGAAAGGATGATGTAGTGGGTCGGTTTCTGCGAGCGGAAATGGCTCATGTTCTTCCGTACCGCGTCCGCCGTTCCCTCGAACCATCCCGAGTGCTCGAGCGTCTGCTCGGCGGCGAGTATCTCGACGAATCCCTTCGAGAACCGGTCGAAGTTGTACGAATTCGTTATGTGGTGGTGGAGCGACGCCGAGTTGAACTGCGTCAGAAGGTATATTTTCCTGTATCCTGAATTTATGCAGTTTGAGATGGGAATGTCGACAATCCTGTATTTTCCCCCGAACGGAACCGCCGGTTTCGACCTTACTTGCGTCAGCGGATAAAGCCTCGTTCCCTTTCCTCCTCCGAGGATGATTGCGAGCACGCGAGGTTCGTTTTTTTCTGCCATTTTTTTCTCCTTTCATTAAATGTTCTTTTTCGTTAAGCTTTAAAATCATAACTCTGAACGTTTGAGATTGCAAATTATTTTAATTTATGGAGGCGCGGCGGATGGCCTACAGGATTGCCGTCGATTTTGGAAGGGAGCCGTCTCTGTGCGGCTCGAAACTTGGCGGGGTGCCGTATTGGGATTCCCATTCCGTCGATGAGTATCCGCGCGATTGCGCCGGCTCGATGATGATTCTCCTCGCGCAGGTGAATTTGTCGGATTTTCCCGTCGACGAGATTCCCGGCGGCGGGCTGCTCCAGTTCTTCATTTCCGCGGAGGGCGGAAGCTACGGGGCCGACTTCTCCTCGCCCGAGGCGCAGACCGTCCAGTCCGGGTTCCGCGTCGTCAGGCATCTGTCTGTTGACCCGTCCGTTACGCGCGCGTCGCTGTCGGCTTCCGGCATCCCGTGCGGAACGGCTTCATGCGGTTTTCCGACTCCCGTGCTCGAGGAGCGGGCGCTCACGGTTTTCCGCAATTCCCGTCCGTGCGGCGGCAGCGGAATCCTCGTCGATGCCGAATTCACGGGTGATGACCCGCGCCGGGGGAAGCTTCTTTCCCGCTACGGCTCCGTCCTCCTCCAGCTCGATTCCGTTGACGGCGCGATAATGTGGGGCGACTGCGGTACGGGGGCTTTCTTCATCGGCGAGGAAAATCTCCGTGCAGGGAATTTCTCCGACGTGCTCTACAATTGGGACTGCTGCTAGGAGTGTGTATGCGCCGACGCCTTTTTTTCCGACTGGCCGTTTTTTTCCTTCTCTTCTCCTTTTCCCTCTCGCTTTCCTCCGCCGAGGCGATTTCGCCGTACACGAAAGGAAAAATCGGCGAATTCATGGACCTTCGCGTGAGAATCAGGAGCACTTCGAGCGATTCCGAAGCCGTCGCAATAATTTCGGCGGCGGAGGACGAGGCTCTCGGCGGGCTTTTGGGGAACGCCGCGGACATGGAGCAGGAGACGTGCATATTGCGGAGCATGTATCTCGTCGAGCGGCACGAGCATCTCCTCGCCGCGAAGAACAGGGATGCGCTCCGCAAGCTGATGAAAAGCCAGATGTCGCGGAACGTCGCGTGCCTTGAGGAGCGGCTCAAGTCCGGGGCGGAAATCAGCAGCTGGCTCTACCTGTATTGCGGCGACATCACCTCGTATTACATGACGCGCTCCATCCCCGCAACTCTCCTCTACGGGCTTCGCGTCAAGGCATGGTATGAGGGCGCCGTGGCGCTGTCGCCGAAGATGACGCTCGCGAACGTGAGCCTCGGGAACTGGTATTTCTACGCCCCGCCTCCGTTCGGGAGCAGGAAGAAGAGCGAGCGGTGCTACAAGGCTGCCGTCGAGGGGGCTGAGGCGGACGGGGAGAAGTACCTCGCGTACCAGTTCCTGTCGCAGCTGTATTTCGAGATGGGGAACGCGTCCGAGTCAGCCGCATGCATCGACAAGGCGGCCTCGCTCGGGCTCGGGACTGCCGAGCTCGACGCCATGAGGGAGCTGAACGGGAAGGGGATTTCCCTTTTCGCGCACAACAGGAACCGCGTCGGCATCGACGAGGATATTCCCGAGGACGCGAAGGAGGCGGACGACAGATGATTCCCTCCAATAGGTTTAATAATTCCGTAAAATTTCCGATAATCATATCGTAGCGTAAGGCGACTATCGGACAAAATCGAGGTGAATATATGATTCGTGGTTGGTACATCGGTTCGAGCGGGATGAATGCCCAGCAGAACAGGCTTGACACAATTTCCAACAATCTTGCAAATGTGGACACTGCCGGATTCAAGAAGGACGTGTCGGTCTCAAAGTCTTTTCCGGAGCTTCTCGTCAGGAGAACGAAGGCTGACGGTGTGCTCCAGAATCCGTTCGGTTCGAGCGACGTGGCCCCGATTATCGGGAAGCTCGGTCTCGGCGTCGAGACGAACGAGAATTTCACCGAATTCGAGCAGGGAAGTTTCCGCGTGACGGACGAGCCGACCGATTTCGCGCTTGACGGCCAGGGATTCTTTGCCGTCGAGACGCCGCTCGGCGAGCGGTACACGAGGAACGGGAATTTCATCGTCGGCAAGGAGGGAATCCTTGAGACGAAGGACGGATACCCTGTCCTCGGCGAGAACGGGTACATCCGCCTCGAGAAAGTCCTCGAGGGCGCGAAATTCAACGTGAACGAGGACGGCGTCGTCCAGATAAACGCGAGGGAGGACGACGGCACCGACGAGATTGTCGACAGGATGAAGATTGTCCGCTTCGACAACGAGCGCTATCTCAAGAAGATGGGGAATTCGCTCTGGTGCCCGACCGACGTTTCCGGCAATGCCTACATCGCAGAGGGCGGAGAGCGCCCGCGCGCGCTGCAGGGGCTTATGGAAACGAGCAACGTCAACGTCGTCGAGGAGATGGTCAGGATGATTGAGGTCAACCGCGCCTACGAGGCGAGCCAGAAGACGATACAGAGCGAGGATTCGATGATGTCGACGCTCTGGAACAAGGTCGCGCTTGCGCGCTGATAACGCATAAAGGGGAGAAGAATATATGGTCAGAAGCCTTTGGACGGCTGCGACGGGAATGAACAGCCAGCAGTCTAATTTGGACACGATTTCGAACAACTTGTCGAACGTCAATACGACGGGCTACAAGCAGCAGCGGGCGGAATTCGAGGATTTGATGTATCAGAACGTCAAGCTCGCGGGAACGCCCGCAACGGAAGATACTGTGACTCCGGTCGGAATTCAGCAGGGCGCGGGCGCGCGCCTTGCCGCAACCCAGCGGATTTTCTCGCAGGGGTCACTGCAGAATACGGGTGTCGACACCGACGTCGCCGTCGTCGGTGACGGGTTCTTCCGCGTCCAGCAGTATGACGGAAGCTACGCGTACACGCGCGACGGAACGTTCAAAATAGATTCGAACGGGCAGCTCGTCAACTCGAACGGTCTTCGTGTCGTTCCCGAGGTGATAATGCCGGAGGGCTTCGACATACATTCCCTTTCGATAAGCGATGACGGCCGCGTCACTGTCCGCATATTCGGGCAGAACGACCCCGTCGATGTCGCCCAGCTCGAGCTGTACCGGTTCCCGAACAACGCAGGACTCGAGGCGGCCGGGGACAACCTCTACAAGGCGACGAACGCGAGCGGGCAGGCGATTGCCGGCCGTCCGGGATTCGAGGGGTTCGGCGTCACGAAGCACAAATTCGTCGAGATGTCGAACGTCTCCGTCGTGAACGAGATGGTTCAGATGATTGTCGCGCAGCGCGCGTATGAATTCGACTCGAAGGCGATTCAGACGTCCGATTCGATGCTGTCCACTGCGGTGAACCTCAAGCGGTAGTTTTTTGCGGCGGGTGCCTTGAGCATCCGCTTTTTTTGTCCCTTCACCATTTTCCGTTTTTTTCCGATAATAGACCTGTTCGATAACAACGTTGTCGCCCGGGGCGGGATTTTTGCCGCATCCCGAAAACAGCTGCACAAGCGAGGTTTCTCTATGAACACAATAAGCAATGCGCCAGGATTGGGCGCTCTTACAAACGGGCTCGGCGCTCTCGAGGGCGCGAGGATATCCTCCGAGAAGGGAAAATTCGATTCGCTTGTCGGGGAAATCTCAGCAGGCGGAAAAAAGGCGGGAGAGGGGCTCTCCTCAAGCCAGGTTTCCGAGGCGGGGCGGCTGAACGGCGACTGGACGAGCGGTTTTTCAGGGGCGTTCTCTTCCCAGGCCGACAAGAACGCGCTTCCGCGCGGCGCCGCGGCAAACCAGGCGAACCCGAACGCGAAGCCGATGACGATAGACAGGACGTCGAAACTCTACGAGAAATCCATGGAATTCGAGAACTATCTCGTCAAGCAGATGCTTTCGGAGATGAGGAAGACCGTCATGAAAAGCGGGAACGAGGACAACGCGAAGAAAATTTACGAGGACATGCTTTTCGACGAGTATTCGACGATGATGACGAAGAACGCCGGCTTCGGTCTTGCCGACCAGATTTACCTCCAGCTTTCTAACGGCGGCGCAAACGACAATTCGTGAAAAAAAACGGATTTTCCGGAAATTGCTGTTGACACTTTTTCCGGAAATCTATATAGTATCAATCACTTCGCCGCTGTAGCTCAGTTGGTAGAGCAATGGACTGAAAATCCATGTGTCGTTGGTCCGATTCCAACCGGTGGCAGACTGAGAACCCTCCCGAAATCCGGGGGGGTTCTTTTTTTGTCAGCGGGCGCGCTCCTGTTCTTTTTGCGGGGAATGTCATTTCGTGCGTTTTCTGATAGAATATCCCACCCGATTGGGAAAAATCTGGGAGAATAACATAGATGATTTCAAATTCAGCATGTCCGGCAGGCATGCCGCTTTCCGTTGGCGGCGTGCATTTTCATTTTGTCGGCATAAAGGGGACGGGCATGGCCGCCCTCGTCGAGATTCTCCATGCGCGCGGCGCCGTCATTACGGGAAGCGACGTGCAGGAGCGGTTCTACACGGATGAGGTTCTTGAGCGGCTCGGGATAAAGGCTGTTCCCTTTTCCGGCGGGAATATAACGGATTCCGTCCAGTACGTCGTGTATTCGAGCGCCTATTCGCCCGAGTCGAATCCCGACCTCGTGGAGGCGTTGCGGCGCGGCATTCCGATGATGCTGTATTCGGAAGCGCTCGGCGCGCTCAGCGCGACTGCGTTCAGCGCGGGCGTTTGCGGCGTCCACGGAAAGACGACGACGACGGGGATGGTGGGGACCATTTTGCGCGGCCTCGACATTCCCGCGCAGGTCCTTGCCGGCTCCGTCATATCGTCGTTCGGCGGGACGTGCACGATGACGAACGGCGCGATGTCCCGTGCGGGCGGCGCGAAGCCGTATTTCGTGGCGGAGACATGCGAGTACCAGCGGCATTTCATGTCGTTCCATCCGATGAAGATTATTTTGACTTCGGTTGAGAGCGACCATCAGGATTTTTACCCGACATACGCCGATATACGGGATGCTTTCGTCGATTACGCGTGCCTTCTTCCCGAGGGCGGGACGTTGATATATTGCGCCGATGATGCCGGAGCCTGCGAGGTTGCCGGAATCGTCGCGGGAAAACGGAGCGACATCGTCCTTGTTCCGTACGGCGTGAACGCTGACGGCCCCTACCGGCTCGAATTCGGCACCGTACGCGGCGGAACCCATACCTTTTTCGTCGAATCCCTCGGCGAGTGCGGGATTTGCGTGCCCGGCGACCACAATGTCAGGAATGCCTGCGCGGCGGCGGCGTTGTGCGCGGAGATTCTTCGCTCGGCAGGAAAGAATCCGTCCGACTTTGCGGGGAAAATAAAGGAAGGCCTCCGCAATTTCTCCGGGGGGCGCAGGCGGAGCGAGATTGTCGGCAGGGCAAAAACGCCGCTCGGCGAGGACGTCATATTCGTCGACGATTACGGCCACCATCCGACCGCGATAAAGACGACGCTCGCGGGCTTTCGCGAATTCTACGGTGGGCACAGGATTGTCGTGGACTTCATGAGCCACACGTACACGAGGACGGCGGCGCTTCTCAATGAATTCGCATCCAGCTTCGGTTCGGCGGACGACGTTATAATCAACAAGATTTACGGAAGCGCGCGTGAGGATGCGTCCGCGGCCTCCGTGACGGGGGAGATTCTGGCGGAGCGCGCCTCGTCATTCCATCCGCGCGTCGTTTATGCCGGCGAATTCGACGAGGCTGCCGAGAAGGGCATGGCGCTCCTTTCGTCCCCGTCCGGGGCAAAGGACGGCTGGCTTTTCGTCACGATGGGCGCCGGCGACAACTGGAAGGTCGGAAAGAAAATTTTGGAAAAGCTCGGTTCTTGATATAAAATAGACCTGTCCTGAATTCCGTTTCCGGGCAGGTCTGAAAAAAGAATGAATTTTAATTGCGGCGCTTTCCGGGCTTTTTTCCGGGGAGCCCCGTTTTTTTGGGGAAAGACAGATGAATTCAATGACAGGTTACGGATTCAGGGAGTCCGTCGTCGAAAATACACAGGTGAGCGTGGAGATGAAGTCGGTGAACAACAGGTTCCTCGATTTGAACATAAACCTCCCGTCGTTCCTGAACCCGCTTGAGGCGAAAATCAGGAGGATTGTCAGCGAGAAGGTCGTGCGCGGCAAGGTCGACGTCACGATTCGCGTCAAGGACATGAATTCTACGGCGCGCGTTTCGGCAGACCCGCAGGCTGCAAAAATGTACGCGGACGCAATCGGCGAGATAGCGCGCGCTCTCGGCCGCTCGGACGAGGTTCCGCTCTCTCTCATCATTGCGCAGGACGGCGTGCTCACCGTGACACATGAGTATGACGCGGAATCGTACTGGCAGCGGATAGAGCCTGTTTTTGACGAGGTTTTCTCTCAGTTCCTCGCGGACAGAAAGCGCGAGGGCGAGAACCTCCGCCGCGATTTGCTGGCGAAGCTTGACGTCCTCGACGGCTGCGCGGCGTTTTTCCGCGAGTGGCAGCCCAAAATGGAGGAGAAATTCCGCGAGCAGGTCACGGCGAAATTCACGGAGCTGCTGGGCGATCGCGTCGATGAGAACCGCATAATGAGCGAGGTCGCCGCGATGCTCGTCAGGTACACGATAAACGAGGAGATTGTCAGGCTCCATTCGCATCTGTCGGTTCTCCGGAAGGAATTTTCCGACAATCCTGTTCCCGGGAAGCGAATCGATTTCATATGCCAGGAGGCGAACAGGGAGATAAACACAATCGGCTCGAAGAACCAGTTCACCGAGGTCGGTGCTATGGTCATAAACGCGAAGGACGCGCTGGAGAACATCCGCGAGCAGTCCAAGAACGTTGAATAAAACAGGGGAGATGGAAATGTCAGAATACAAAATCAAGGACGGGAAGAAGCTCCGCATTGCCGTCAGCGGAAAATCGGGCTGCGGGAACACGACGGTTAGCACGATGCTTTCGGAGCGGCTCGGCGTGAATCTCATCAACTACACGTTCCGCCAGCTCGCGGAGGAGAAGGGGATGACCCTTCAGGAAGTGATTGAGAATGCGAAGACCGACGATTCATATGACATCGCCGTGGACACGCATCAGGTTGAGCTTGCGATGAAGGATTCCTGCGTGCTCGGAAGCCGGCTTGCGATATGGATGCTCAAGGATGCGGACGTGAAGGTCTACCTGATAGCGAGCGACGACACCCGTGCCAAGAGAATCCTCAACAGGGAGGGAGGCGACCTTGAGAAGATAAAGGAATTCACTGCTTTCCGCGACTCGCAGGATTCGGCGCGGTACATGAAGCTTTACGGAATCGACAACAGCGAGTTCGAGTTCGCCGACTTGAAAATCGACACGGCGACGCGCACCCCGGAAGTAATCGTCGATATGGTTCTCGATTACCTGCTCAGCCGCGGCCTTGTCGAGAGGGCGTGAGAACGCTGTTCCGTTTCGAAAAAAAATCGGCGGAATTGCGTTTTTTCTGTTGACAGAATCCGGCTGATGGTGTATTTTATTCACCATCAGCTTGCTGATATGTCTCCTTCGTCTAGTGGTTAGGACATCGGGTTTTCATCCCGACAACAGCAGTTCAATTCTGCTAGGAGATGTTTGCGCCTATCGAAAGATAGGCGCTTTTTTTTGTCCGTGGCATGATTTTGTTTTTCTTGTCAGGGCAAAAAAAAGAGGCCCGGAAATACCGAGCCTCTTTCGTTCTCCACCCAGGATTCGAACCCGGACTATGGGCACCAAAAGCCCGTGTGCTACCATTACACCAGCGGAGAATATACTCTAAAGTCTATCAGAAATCTTCCCCTGTTGCAAGGGACGATTCCTGCTCGCCGGTTGATAGGGGGGCGGATTTCAATGAAACCGGATTCGCTCTGAACTTGGCGGCAAAAATGAAATCCCGCTCTCCCAGGAAGGTGCCTGGGCAAAATCGTAGTCCGGCACCTTCCGCGCGTCACATTTCTATCGACGCGAACCGCTCGAATGTCTTTGACGCGTACTCGCGGACGGCGGTGTCGTAAACGGGCGAGCCGAGCTGCCGCAGAATTTCCTTCCCGTGGTTTATCAGGGCGGGGCGCCCCATGTACTTGCATATGCTGAACGTCGCGTCGCACACGTTCTTGAGCAGCGCCGTGTTCTTCTGCAGCTGCGGGCTTCTTATCGCGATTTCGTATGATGTCAGGATTTCCCCGTCCGGGTCGAACATCTGCTGCCCCGACGCATACACGAGCGCGGAAAGAAGCTGCGGGTCCCTTTCGTATCGTATGAGGGTCGCGAAGTCGGTGGAGAACCCGCTGCATCCGATTTGCGCCATCATCGCGAGAAGCTTCTGCGTGTAGATGGGGTTCCGCGCGAAATAGCTCTGGTTCGGGTTCTTCTGGTAGAAGGATTCCTTGTAGCTCGCAAGCTCGGATTGTATCCCGACAAGAAATTCGCGTTCCTTCCGCCCGTAGTCGCCCGCCTTTAGCGCCTTCTGCGTCTCCGCGAGCTTTTCGTCGGAGAACATCCGTATCCCGAGAATCCTGTCCGACTGCGTTATTTCCTGCTTCTTTATCGCGTCCTCCGGCGTGTCCGGCTTCTCCGCCTCGCCGATGTCGCTCGAATAGGTGTCGTCCCAGAAATCCTTGTAGACGGCTTTCGTCGTCTGCATCGTGTGGAACGATTTGAGCGACCAGTCCTTCATGCACAGTATCAGGTGGTTGCTCCTCGTGTAGTAGAGGAAGTCCCATTGGCTTTTCTGGGGGAGGGCAGCCTCCCAGATTATCGTCCCGTCCTCCGCGAATTCGCACGCCGTCGAGGAGTCCGCGATGAAGAACCCCGCGTCCGTCTGCTTCGCGAGCTGGATTTCGCCCGGCGAGAACCGTTTCAGCGCGAACTGGTTGAGGAATTCCCCGTTCGACGTCCTCAGTATTATCGCGGTCGTGTTCCCGCCCGTGCTGAAAAAGAATGCGGCGTTCCCGCTCGCCTTTGAGTAGCAGATTGCGAACGCGCCTGACGGGATGTACGATTTCTGTATCCACGGCGAGTCCGCAAGCCCGTTCACCACGTTGCAGAGTCCTATCGAGCCGTTCTGGAGCGCGACGAGTATTCCCTGCTCGCAGCTTACTGCCGTCTGGACGACGCTCGAGAAAATCAGGTCCTCCATTTCCTCGCCGAACTGTGAGTACCGCTTTCCTGTCGTCTTCCCGTCCTTCGTGTCCGCCATGAATATGACGACGCTCCCGTCGTTGAGCAGGCACGTCGGCATGTCCGCGATTTTCCCCGTCTCGACCTGCCATTTCCTCGTCCCGTTTATCCCGAAGCACGCCAGCGCGCTCTGCCCGTGGACGAAAATCCGCCCGTCGTGTCCTATGACGGGGTTCTCGGTTATCCTGAACGAGTTCGATGCCGTCCAAAGGTTCGTCCCGGACTGGTTCACCAGCGTGATTTTTTTGTCGTTCGTGACGACGTAGAGGAAATCGTCCCTCTCCGTGAAGTATTTGGACGGGCGCCCGTTCACGCCTTTCTTCCATATGACGTTTCCCTTCGACGTGCAGGAGCTGAGCATCCGCCCGTCGGTGAGGACCGCGATTCCGTACGATGTCTCGACCGCCGGAGCTATTGCCTCTCCTCCGATGACCGACTGCCAGTCGGGTTTTTGGGCCGACAAGTCGAGCGTCCTCATCGCGACCTGCGCGTGCGCGCCGCCGAGGAGGAATGCCGATGCCGCCGCAAGTAATGCCTTTCTCGCGTTCATGTCTGCTTCCTTTTTCTCAGAGCTTTCCGAAGAAAGCGAGGCTTTCCGTGTGCGCGGTCTGCGGGTAGAAATCGAGGAGGAACAGCTTCTCGAGCGTGTAGCCCGCGTCAATCAGCTTCTTCGCGTCGCGCGCGTGGGTGCTCGCGTTGCAGGAGACGCTTCGTATCTGCCCGATTCCGCTTCTCGCGAGCCAGTCGCTGACGGCGCTTTCCATTCCCTGCCTCGGCGGGTCGACCACCGCGGCGTCGAACGCCCCCTCTCGCGCGATGATTCCCGCCGCGTTCTGCGCGACGAATTTCTCGCATGACTGGCCGTAGCTTTCGTGCGCTTTCCCGCGCATGTTCTGCTCGGCGTAGACTATCGCGTCGCGGTTGTGCTCGACGAGCGTCGTCTTTCCGAACCTGTCGGCGAGGAACACGGAGAATGTCCCGCACCCGGAGTAGAGGTCGAGCACGGCGTTCCCGCCCATGTTCTCCGTCACTTTGCCGACCGCCTTCTCGAGGACGCCGAGGTTCGACTGGAAGAATCCACGCGCGTCGAACGATATCGTTTTCCCGCAGAGATTGACGGTGCAGATGTTCGCGGGGCTTTGCATCGTCCCCTTGAAATGGACGTTCTTTTTCGCCCTGACTTTCGACTTCCGCCGCTCGCCGGCGCCGCTTATCTTTATCTCGCCGCTCGTCCTCTCCGGCTCACCCGCGATGAGGATTCCGCCTTCGTTCGCGACGCGGCTGTCCCCGAATATCTGGATTCTTCCGCGCGGCCGCTCCGGAGCTTTCGTCGCGGAAAGGTACGCGTTGATTTCCGGCGTCGCGATCGGGCAGCTGTCTATTGCGATTATCTCGTTCGATTCCCGCGCGTTGAAGCCTCCGTCCGTGAGCTGTATTCTTGCACGGTAGCCCCTGTCGCTTCCGCCGATAATCCCTATTTCCGGCGCTTCGATTTTCTCCCTTGAGAACGCCTCGCGCAGAATCGATTTCCTCAGCTCCGTCTGGAACTCCGCGTCGATGTGCTGCATCGAGCATCCGCCGCATATTCCGTAGTATTTGCAGAACGGCTCGACCCTGTGCGGGGATTTTTCCTTTATCGCGGTTATGCGCGCCTTGTCGTAGTCCCTGAACGATTTCGTGATTTTGACTTCGTATGTCTCTCCGGGAATCGCGTACGGGACGAAAACGTTTTTTCCCCCGATTTTTCCCATGCAGTCGCCGCCGGCGACCATCTTTTCGGCTTTGAGCAATTGAATATTCATGAGGGTAGGATAGTGCAAATCGCGGAAATGATACAGATTTCCGCGGGCGGGATGGGGGCGGGGGCGGAAGTCAGGCCGGATAGGACTGACTGTTCGGGGCGCGGGCGCGGCGGAACGCAGGATTGCGCTTGCGTGCAGAACAGAAATCGTGACGGGAGAAGTTGTGTTTTTCCCGTTGGGATGGACTCTTCCGCGAAGCGGAAAAAAATTTTTTAAAATTTGGACAAATGTATAGTAAACGTATGTTTTTCCTGGCGAGAAAGTTTTCTTTTTGTGGCTCCCCGTTTGTTGACCTTCGGCGTTTAAAAATGCTAATATCTCAGAACACCCCCTTGAGGCTGCGTATGCGGTCTCCAAAAGTCCATAAGGAGAATACAGACATGAACAAGTATGAACTTATGACCATCTATCCCACAGAGGATGAGAAGTTCAAAGCAGGAACGGAAGCTGTCCGTGCCATCTTGGCGCAGTTCGGCGCTTCAATCGAGAAAGAGGAATCTTACGGCGACAGGGATTTGACTTATGAAGTCAAGAAGCAGACCCGCGGTCGTTTCGTCCTCTTCACGGTTTCAGCAAATCCCGCGAAAATCTCCGAGATAAACGCGCAGTTCAAACTCACTGTTGATTTGCTCAAATCTCTTTTCGTCAGAATCGACGAGAAATAATCATTCGGAAAAACAAGGCCATTCGGAGGAAAGAGCATGACTGATGTCAATACAGTTGTCATTGTCGGGCGTTTGACGCGTGATTTGAATACAGCTGAATCGAGGGAATATGCCGTCACCCAAAGCGGCATGTATCGCGCGAACATCAGCGTTGCTGTAAACACCCGCAGAAAGAATGGCGACCAGTGGATGGACGAGGCGAATTATTTCGACGTTACGATTTGGGGAAAACAGGCGGAGACGCTTGCCCCTTATCTCAAGAAAGGCAAGCAGATTGCCGTCGAAGGCTCGCTGAAGCAGGACAGATGGGTTGACAACACGTCCGGGCAGAACCGCAGCAAGGTGTATATCGTTGCTAACAACGTGCATCTTCTCGGTGCGAGCGGCAGGTCGGAGGGCGATTTTCAGTCGCCGATGGGGAATGCTCCGGCCGCACAGCAGGCTCCCGCCGCGAATCGTCAGCCGATGTTCCAGCCGCAGGCTCCCCAGTTTGGGCAGCAGCCAACAGGATATTCCGGTAGCATGGACAGCTATTCGGACGACCTCCCGTTCTAATCCATCAAAAAAACTAAATTAGGAGACAAGATATGTCAGACGAAGTCGCAACGAACGAAGTTGAACAGAAAGTTGAAGATACTCAGGTCGCAGCTGACGGTCGCGAGAGCGATGACCGCGCGCCGAAGGGAAAGGGCAAGACATTCTTCCGCAAGAAGGTCTGCCGCTTCTGCGCCAACAAGGCGAAGATTGATTACAAAGATGTCGATACGCTCAAGCGTTTCACGACAGAGCGCGGCAAGATTCTTCCGCGCCGCATCACGGGAACGTGCGCAAAGCACCAGAGGGAATTGACCGTCGCAATCAAGCGCGCGCGCAATATCTGCCTCTTGCCGTTCGTGGCTGAGTAAGAGACCTGTTCGGAAGCCGCTGCTTTCATTTTTGTCTGCGCGGTTTCCGTTTTTTTCCGGTACGGAATCAAAAATATACGCTCGACGATCCGACTCCTGGTGACGCCGGGCGTATCCAATCCTAAATAGGAGCTTGAGATGAAAATCATTCTTAACGAAGATGTGAAGCACCTTGGAGAGAAAGGTGATGTGAAGAACGTTGCGAACGGATATGCCCGCAACTATCTTTTCCCGCGCGGTCTTGCCGTTATCTACAACGAGCAGTCTGTAGCATATTTTGAGTCAATCAAAGAGGAAATCGCTGCACGCAAAGAGCAGAAGAGAAAGGATGCGGCCAGCCTCAAAGAGAAGCTTGAGAGCTTGCTCGTCGAGCTTTCAATGCCGGCTGGTGCGAACGGCAAGCTCTACGGTGCCGTTACGGCTCAGACTGTCGCCGACTTCCTCAACAAGAACGGCTTCGAGATTGAGCGCAAGCGCATCGACATTCAGGGACTTGCAATCAAGTCTACAGGAAACTACCACGCTGTCGTTCACCTTTACGAGTCTCAGACTGCTGAGGTCAAGATTTCGGTCAAGGCTCAGAACGACGAGGCTGCAAAGGCTGTCGCTGCTGAGGAATCTGCAAAAGAAGAGCCCAAGGCTGAGAATGGAGAGAAATCTGAGTAATTTCTGTTGAAATGACAGGATTTTCTTTCACAAAGGGTCATTGACGCGTTCGGTGACCCTTATTTTTTTCGCTTGAACCTAAAAATGGAGGAGAAGAATGGATGTCAAACTCAAGGACACAGTCCCGCCGCACAATATAGAAGCGGAGAAAGCCACTCTTGGCGCGATGCTTCTTGATTGGGATTCCGTGAATTCCGTGCTTCTGCTGCTGCGTCCCGATGATTTTTACGTGCAGCAGAATCAGGTTGTCTTTGAGGGAATCGCTTCTCTTTCATTCCAGGGGATAAAAGGTGATTCCGTGACGCTGGTCGGGGAGCTTTCCAAAACGGGAAAACTCGACGCTGCGGGCGGGGTCGCCTATATTTCCTCGCTCACGAGCGTCGTTCCGACAAGCGCGAACGTCGAATACTACGCGAAGCTTGTCTCGGAGGCGTCGATCCGGCGCGGGCTCATAAAAATCGCCGCGGAAGTGAAAGCCGATGCGTTCGACGAGTCGAGGGACAGCCGCGCGATTCTGGACGAGGCGGAGAAGAAGATATTCTCCCTTTCGGAGATGGATCAGTCGAGCCCCGTCCGTACGATGCTCGACATCGTTCCCCAGGCGCTGGAGAACATTCAGTACCATTACGCGAACCACGAGGTCTTCACCGGAATCCCGAGCGGATTCGCGAAGCTAGACAGCATGACGAGCGGTTTTCAGGATTCCGAGCTGATAATAATCGGCGCGCGTCCGTCGATGGGAAAGACTGCCCTCGCGCTGAACATGATGGAGCATATCGCCCTCGTGCGGAAAATTCCCTGCGGATTTTTCTCATTGGAAATGTCGTCCGAGCAGATTGGCCAGCGAATCCTTTCCCAGGTGGGTCACGTTCCCGGAACGAAACTGAGGGACGGAACGATGAAGCTCGATGAGCTGCAGAAACTTCAGATAGCCGCGGCAAGATGCTACGACGCCCCGCTTTACATAATCGACACGCCGAACATGCAGCTCGTTGAGCTCCGTGCCATGGCGAGGCGCCTCAGGCAGAAAAACGGCATAAAAATCATATTTATCGATTACATCGGCCTTATCACGACGGAAAATTCGCAGGCTCCCGTGTACGAGCAGGTTTCCGAAATTTCTAAGTCGCTCAAAAGCCTTGCCCGCGAGCTTGAGATTCCGATTGTCGCGCTCTGTCAGGTCGCGCGCGATGCGGAGGGAAACGAGCCGACGCTCTCGCAGCTGCGCGGTTCCGGTTCCATCGAGCAGGACGCCGACGTCGTCATGTTCATCCATCGGGAACGAAAGAAGCAGGAGGACGGCACGGCGCAGTCCGTTCAGGACGCAAAGCTCATCGTCGCGAAGCAGCGAAACGGCCCTATCGGCGACGTCCCGCTTCTGTTCCTCTCGTCTTTTACCCGTTTCGAGAACGCTTCGGACGAGCGAATCAGGCAGGCCCAGCAGAAAAACGATTCGCCGGAAGCCGCCGCACATTCCGCCGGTCAGGAAGGCTTTGCCGAAAAGCGCCTGAAATTTCCGAAAATAACGTTCCCCGTCTCATAAAAAATGGCGACGTCTGTAGAATACCATGACTACGTGATGGAATGCCTCAACAAGGCTGGCACCGTCACTTCAAAAAAGATGATGGGGGAATACTGCCTGTACCATGACGGAAAATTGTTCGGAGGAATCTACGACAACCGCCTGCTCGTGAAGCGGACTGAAAATTCCAGAAAACTGCTGGGCGATTGTCCGCTCGAATATCCCTATGAGGGGAGCAAGTCTTTGATGTTCCTCGTGTCCGAAGTCGAGGATGCCGAATTCATGAAAAAACTTCTCGACGGAATTGCCGTCGAAAAATCTCAGAAATAATGGGCGCGCGTTCGGATTCATCCGGAGCTGTCGTAAAATCCCCCCGCCGAACTGTCTGTCAACACGATTTCCGGAATATCCTTTTTTCATAGTGTTCGGGAATAGCCGGGGAATTTCCACGGCGGGCAAAAAAACGCCGCATGGAAACTGTTTTGTCTCCATGCGGCGTTTGCGTTTATGCTGGCCGGAAAAAGCGGTTTTCCTGTTTTTTCCGGCGGAAGCTTTCAGCTGTTCCTGCCGTTATTTCGCGTCTGCCGCTGAATTTCCCGCGTCCGGTGTCTTTCCGATGACGGTCAGGTCGTTCGGGTTGAGCAGGACAGGGGAGCCGTTGCTCGCCGTGACGAGAACGCCTTTCGCCGTTATCGTTATCGGTGTCGCAGCCTTGACGGAAACCGGCGACTTCACGAGCGTCTCCGCGTTGTTGTTGAATTTTCCGATGACGAAATTCGCCGCGCCTGTCTTGATTACGGCGTAGTACGTTCCCTCGTACTCGACGAGAACTGACGTCTCGGAAAGGACGTCGGTGCTTTCCTTCGCAATCTCAAGCGATTCCTTGTCGATGAGGACGAGCTTTATCGCGCCGTTTCCGAAATTCGTTCCCGCGATAGCCACGAAGTTTCCGCTGTCTTCGTAAACAGTCCTGCTTCTTATGACGGAAACAGGCGATTCCTTCACGAGCTCGCCCGTAGATGAATTCATCTTGACGATTGCGGACATCGCGCCAAGCTCGTCGACAGACTTCAAGCCGTAAAGGATGTTCTCATCTGCGACTGCCTCAGACCGTATGAGCGCCTGCTGGTCGTCCGCAATTGCGGCGCGCTCATCCTGAGCCTCGGAGCGCTTCTTGTCGGCCTGAGCCTGCGCGGCGTTTGATTCTTCCTGAGCCTGCTTCGTCGCCTCGGCCTGCTCGGCAGTCTTTGCAGCCTGCTCGTCTGCTTTTGCCTGCTTGTCCTGGGCGTCGTTCTGCTTCTCATCGGCTTTTGCCTGCTTGTCCTGAGCGTCAGCCTGCTTTTCGTCTGCCTGGGCCTGCTTCTGGTCTGCCTGGGCCTGCTTCTGGTCTGCCTGGGCCTGCTTCTGGTCTGCCTGGGCCTGCTTCTGGTCTGCCTGGGCCTGCGCTTTCTGCGCGTCTGCCTGGGCCTGCGCGTCGTCAGGATTCGCCTCTGCGGCCTTCTTCGCCTCCTCTGCGGCCTTCTTCGCCTCCTCTGCGGATTTCTTTGCCTCGTCAGCAGACTTCTGCGCGTCGTCGGCAGATTTCTGCGCGTTGTCTGCGGCCTTCTGCGCGTTGTCTGCGGCCTTCTGCGCGTTGTCTGCCTCGCGCTGTGCGGCGTTGGCGTCCTTCTTCGCCTGTGTCGCTTCCTGGTTCGCCTGAGCCGACTTCTCCTGCTCTTCCTTCAGCTTGTCGTTTTCCTCGGTCGCACGCTTCTGCGCGTCCTGGGCGGCGGCTTCCGCGTTGTCAGCCTCGCGGTCCTTTATGTCGACCATCTCCTTGCGGGAGTCGATTCCCTTGTCGTCCTCGTTCTGGAGCGAGCGGATTACCTGCCTGTCCGAAATTTCCGACGTGTTGACCGTGCTCAACCCTCCGTGGAGGTCGAAGAGCGGGATGACAATCTGCGTCGTTCCCGGCCATTCCTGATAGTTAGTCGAGATACCGATTTTTCCCGCGGTGAGGTTGTCCGTGACGATTTTCTTGTATTTCGCGGTGAAATTGTCGCTGTTGTTGCGGTAGACGGCGTTGTAGACCGTCGCGAACGTAGCGATTGTGTCGGCGTCCGCGCGCGAGTATCCGTAAGCCGACTCAAGATACGCGGAGATTATCCGGCGGAGGTTCCTGATGTGGTCGACCGTCGCGTTCTCCCCGATGACGAGGATGTCGGCGTCGAATTTCTCCGTCTCCTTCGGATCAACTGCGTGGATTATGTAATAGCGGCTCGGCGTTCCGACCGTCTTGAACGTGTCGGGATCCGCGGCGATTGTAGGAGCGAGGCTCGATCCGATTCCCCTGATTTGATCCACAGAGTTGATTATCGTGTGAGGCCCGCTATAGTTCTGGAAAACGATGCCCCTTCCGTTTGCAGATTCAAGTTCTGCCCGGTTCACCTCGAGCGAAAATGCGTTCGAAGCGGCGAACAAAACCAATGCAGCACAGAAAAGTCTTCTGCTTTTTTTCATTGAATTCCCCCGATTTTTGCAATTAAGAAATGACGAAATTATATCATAATGTATCGGCAGTTGCAAAAGAATAGAAAAGGGCAAGGTTTGATTAAGCCTTCTGGCGTTCGTCGTCGGCCCGCTTGTTGACGAACACGCGCGTTTATTGGTAATATCATGCCTGTTTTCAGAGAGTGTTTTCCGTTCGTTCGCTTTTCTCTAGGTGGCGGACGCGGGATTCAGGCGCAGGAAAACAAATACGGTCTATCGACAACCGGAATTAATGCCGGTGGAGGGATTGCAAGTCTCCTCCTCGCTCTTTCGTCGAAAGAAGGGCGGAGCTGTCCCGTTGAAATCGGAAACTGTCGAACCTAGGAGTCCAATTATGGCAAGAAATCAGACATCTGCAGAGAAGAGATTCGCGCAGAGCGAAGTCCGCAGACTTCACAACAAGGCTATCAAGAGCGAGTGCCGCACTTTCGCGCGCCAGTTCGTCGAGGCTGTCGCAGCTAAGGACGAGAAGCTCGCCGAGGAGAAGCTCCGCGCTCTCGCGTCAAAGCTTGATTCAGCGCGCAGCAAGGGCGTTCTGACACGCAATGCTGTCTCACGCAAGAAGTCACGCATGGCGACGCTCTTCAACAAGACGTTCAAGGCTTCTAAATAAGCTTCGCCTTTTCGCGATGCAATTGCTATGATTCAAGGGCTTCCGAAAGGTTTTGGAAGCCCTTGTTTTTTATCCAACCTTAATCCGGCGGGCGGTATGTCAGAGGAAAAAACAAAGAAAAACATAACGGTTTTCGGACAGGAGACTGAATTCGACGGCGAGATTGAATTCACGGACAGCCTTGTCATAACCGGCAAATTCAACGGCTCCATAAATGCGACGGGAAGCCTGGAAGTCGAATCAAGCGCGCTGTGCTCCGTCACTTCCATGAAAGCGAAATCGATAGTCATTTCCGGCAACGTTACGGGCCCGATAGAGGCTGACGAATGCGTGGAGCTGTGTTCGGGAAGCTGCGTCAAGGGCGACATCTCCTCGCGCCGAATCAGGATTGCGGATGATGTCGATTTCGAGGGCAGCGTCTCCATGGTTGACTCGGAGCCGTCCGGCGAGCTTTTCTCGCTCGTCTCCGACGAGTACAAGAGCGCAATCGTACTGAAGTCGAACAATCCCAAATAAAACCGTTCGGAAGTTTGGGGTTTCCGAATCCGTCCTCCGTTTTCAGCGGAGGATTTTTTTTGCCGTTGCGGAACACGCGCGCCGGCTTGTTTTTGCGCGGTCGATTTCTCGAAAGGCGCTCGGGGAATGCAAATTATGTGCGCGGGCATAAAAAAAACGGATGATTTCTCATCCGTTTTTAAGCGGCAGAAGGGAGTCGAACCCTCGTCATCAGCTTGGAAGGCTGAGATAATGAGCCGTTATATGACTGCCGCAAAAGATGTAATGACTATATATTGATTTTTTAATTGTGTCAACATATTCTTTTGAAATTATGGAAAATTCTGAAAAAAAATATGTCCGTCCGACATGGGACGAGTATTTCATGGAAGTCGCGCGGACAATCGCCAAGCGCGCGACGTGCGACAGGGGCCGCTCAGGATGCGTCATAGCGCGCGACAACCAGATTCTCGTCACGGGATACGTCGGAAGCCCTTCCGGCCTTCCCCATTGCGACGAGGCGGGGCACCTCATGCGCAAGGTCGTCCACGACGACGGCTCCGTGACGCAGCATTGCGTGAGGACGGTCCATGCCGAGCAGAACGCGATATGCCAGGCGGCGAAGCGCGGAATATCGATTGACGGCGGGACGGTCTATTGCCGCATGACGCCGTGCCGGACGTGCGCGATGCTGCTCATAAACTGCGGGATAAAAAGGGTCGTCTGCGAGAAGCATTATCACGACGAGGCTGATTCGCTCGAGATGTTCCGCGAGGTCGGAATAAAAATCGAGCATCTTGAGGACGGCGTGCAGACATACAAGAATATGTAGCGCTTCTTGTGCGGATACGCAAAAAAAAAGACGCGGGATTCAAAGCGAACTTCAAATCCCGCGTCCTTTTTGTTTTTTACGCCTGGAGGTTCGCGAGGAGCCATTCCTTGAATGCGGCGTAGTCGTTCTCCATCGGAACGGCCTTGTCCTCAAGCTTCATGACCTGCTCGAGCCTGCCCGGAATGACGGGCGCGCTTCCCGTTGCCTTTTTGACGGTGTCGCCGAATTTCGCGGGATGCGCCGTCTCAAGGATGATGCCGACGGCCTGCTTTTTTACGGCCTTGTCAGCCCAGCAGGGGAGGTTCGGGGTGAGCCCCGGTTTCGTGATGTCTCCCTTTTCCCCGTTCGCGAGTTTTTCCATCGCCCCGGTCTTTATGTCGTACCATGCCTTCCAGCCGACGGAACCGTGCGGGTCGATTGTGTATCCCGTTTTCTCGTAGCAGTGCTTTATCGAGCTGATGATTCCCTCGTCGTCGAGCCAGTAGGAGGCGAAGAGACGGCGCACGTCGTCAAGCGAGTACATCGCCGCAATCCTCTCGTAGTTTGACGGGGCGCCGACATCCATCGCGTTCGCGAGCGTCGCGACTGACGGGCGCGCGTTGTAGTCGCCTGTCGCAATCCAGTCGGGAATCGTGCGGTTCGAGTTCGTGGCGGCGACGAATCCTGCAATCGGGGCGCCCATCTCGCGGGCAATCAGCCCCGACGTGAGGTTGCCGAAATTCCCGCTCGGGACGACTGCGATAATGGCCGGCTCCTCAATCTTGCTGTCGCCCCATGCGCGGTTCCGCACGACGAGGCTCGAATACATATAGTAGAAGCTTTGCGGAAGAAGCCGCGAGATGTTTATCGAATTCGCCGAAGAGAGGCGGAGGCGCGCGCGGAGCTCCTCGTCCGTGAACGCGGTCTTCACCAGCTTCTGGCAGTCGTCGAACGTTCCCTTCACCTTGAGCGCGCGCACGTTCCCGTCAAACGTGGAAAGCTGCTTTTCCTGAATCTTGGAGATTTTTCCTTCCGGATAGAGGATTGTCACGTCGAGCCCCGGCACGTTGTGGAACGCGCTTCCGACAGCAGAGCCTGTGTCGCCCGACGTCGCGACGAGAATGTGCAGCGGCGAATTCTCGTTCCTGTTGAAGTACGACATCACGCGCGCCATGAACCTCGCTCCGAAGTCCTTGAACGCGCATGTCGGGCCGTGGAAAAGCTCGAGGACGTACGATGTCGGGTCGAGGGGAACGACCGGCGCAGAGAACGGATATGCGTCTCCGATTATGGAAAGGAGGTCGCCGTCGGGAATCTCGCCCTCGACGTACGGCTTCGCCATCCTGAACGCGATGTCGCGGAATCCCGGCTCCGGGTTCTTGTTGATGAAGTCGGTGTCGAGCTTCGGGAAGGATACGGGGATGTACAGGCCACCCGTCTCCTTGTTCATGCCGTTGATGACCGCGGTCCTGAAGTCCGCTTTTACCGATTTGTCCCTTGTGTCTGTGTAAACCATGTTTCTTCCTCTATTTTTTTTAGTGTTTCACATTCCGTAATCGATTTCGGAGGCAAGCGCGGCAGAAATCGCCTCCCGTGCCTCCGCAACCGTCTTGCCCGCGGCGCGCTTCGTCGTGCTGAACAGGATGAGGTTCCCAGCGTCCGCTGATTCTGCCTTCAGGTTCATGCATGAAACGTCCGCGACGAGCGCGACTTCCCCGTCTTCGGCATCCTCGTCGTATTTGACCGTCCCGAATATCAGGTATGCCATGCTCCCGTTGTATCTGCGCGTGTCCGAATAGATTTTTGCTGTGTCGCCTTTCTTTATTGCCGGCGTGAAGTCGTCGTTTCCGATGCGGGTGAATCCCGCCTTGATGAGGTTTATGAGGAGCTTCGACGATGAAATCGAGTCGCCGAGGACGGCCGTTCCGTCCTTCTTGTATTCGAGAAGCGAGATTACTCCGCCCGCGTTCCTCATGTTCGTCCTTACGTTGAATTCCGCCGTCGTCCCGTGCCCCGCGATTTCCTCCGCGACTGAATCCCCGACGGCCTCGCTGAATGCCGGCTCGAACGAGATTTTGTCCCTGAACGCGAATGTCGGAACGGGCGGCATGAAAATCGCGTTTCCGTCCAGGTCCGTTTCGAGCGTCGCCGTCCGGTAGACTGTTTTTCCGGCTGCGTCGCGCGATGCCGGATACGATACCGCAACGCCGAAATTCGGAAGCGCATTTCCGTCCTTCGTTACTTTCACGGAGAATGCCGACGGGAACGGCTTGAGCTTCGTCGTTTCCCTCGGCGCCGATTCAACGCTCATGGAAACGCCGTCAAGCATCGCGATGAATGATGACGCGTCATGGCCGACCGCTACGTCGCCGGATTCCGACGTTTCCTGCCCGTCTTTTTCCACGGCGGGCTTGTCCGTCTGCAATTCGTCGGCAAAATCGTTTGACGCGCAGGAAAACAGCGCGAACGACATGGCTCCGAGCGAGATTTTTATCATTCTTTTCGTGATTTTCATCTGTGCGATTCTCCGGGAATGGTTGGTGAAACTTCGACGATTATATAGGTATTCGCGCACTTCCTCAATAAAAATGCGTCGTGCCGTCGGGGACAAACGCGCGTCGCGGTGGATTTTCCCCCGGTCGTTGAACAAAAGAATCGCTCGGTCTAAAATCGTCACCCATGAAACCAACGATAGCAAAAATATACATAGAAAATTTGCGCGGCAACCTGCGCTTCATCCGCTCGAAAATAAGAACCGGCGCGAAGATGTGCGTCGCTGTAAAGGCTGACGCGTATGGCCACGGCGCCGTCGTGTGCGCGCGCGAGGCTGTCGCGTGCGGCGCGGATTTCCTCGCGGTGGCGAGGGTGAGCGAGGGCATTGAGCTGAGGGAGGCGGGAATTTCCGTTCCGATTCTTCTGCTGAGCCTGTGCGACCGTTCCGAGATGGACGACCTCGTTTCGTTCGGGATAACTCCGCTCGTCTTCGACTCGGAATACATCGGCGAAGTCGCGGCGGCGGCGGGGCGGGCGGGCAAGCGCGGTTTTTCCGTCCATCTCGCGGTCGATACGGGTATGGGGCGGATTGGATGCCTTCCGGAGAATGCCGTTTCCCTCGCGCGCGAGATTGCGGGGAGCGGCGTCCTGTCTCTCGGGGGGATGTGCACGCATTTCTCCACGGCGGATTCGTTCGACGATGGCGATGTCGAATTCACCGACCTGCAGTTCAGGCGTTTTCTGAAGGCGACCGAGGACGTGAGGAGCGCGGGAATCGACCCGGGAATACGGCACTGTGCGAATTCGGCGCTCACGCTCGCGCGTCCCGAGACTCATCTCGACATGTGCCGCCCGGGAATCATCGTCTACGGCTACTATCCCGGAGACATCCGCGGCAGCGAGCTCAAGCCCGTGATGTCGCTCTCGACGAAGGTCGTCGCAATCCGACGTTTTGCCGCGGGCGTTCCTGTCTCCTACGGCAGGACATGGACGACATCATCCCCGACGAACATCGGGGTTCTTCCCATCGGATATGACGACGGGCTTTTCAGGCGCTTCGCCGGAAAGCTCAGCGTTGCCATAAACGGGAAGGCGTATCCCGTCCGGGGCAGAATCTGCATGGACCAGTGCATGGTCGAGCTGTGGGACGACGACGTTCCGCGGTGGAGCGAGGCCGTCATCTTCGGCCCTCCGGAAAGCGGCGCGCTCCAGACTGCGGAGGAGCTTGCCGCCATGACGGGAACAATATCCTATGAAATAACATGCCAGGTGTCGAAGCGCGTCGAGCGCGTTTTCGTCGGCTGACTGTCCTATATTCCGAGCAGCTTCCTGACCTCGGAGACGAGGTAGAACGAGCCCGTCACGAGAAGCGGGGCGTTCTTCCTCGCCGAAGCCGAAACCGCCGCCTTAATCATCGCGCAGAAATCCTCGTCTGCTGTGAACGGAATCCCCGCGCGCGAGAACGAGCGCTCCATCTCCCCGATATCCGATTTCTTGACCGTTCCGGGGCGCGTCACGAAGACGTCGGAGAAATTCCCCGCGAACAGCGGCGCGATGTCCGCGGAATCCTTGTCGGCGGCGCACCCGAAAAGCAGCGTTCCGTCCTTCCTTCCGCCGAACAGCGCCCGGTACGTCTCCATCGTGAACCGCTCCGAATTCACCGTATGCGCCCCGTCAAGTATCGCGCACGGGAAGCCGAGCCTTCGCGCGTCGACGACCTCGAACCGCCCGGGGAGGCTCGCGACGGAAAGCCCCATCTCGATTTGCGCCTCGTCCGTCTTCGGAAGGGCAATCTTCACCGCCGCCGCCGCGAGCGCCGCGTTCATCGCCTGAACCTCGCCGAGAAGCCTCATCTTCGCTTCGAGCGGCCTCCTGAAAAGCGGCGACTCGATTTTCACTAACATCGAATTCCCCTCGAACCGGTGCGTCACAGAGCTGACGATTTCGTCGATGAACCGAATCTCTGAGCCGCGCTCCTTCGCTATCGTCCTGAAAACGGCGCGGACGCTTTCCTGCTGGGGCGCGACGACGACGGGGACGTTCCGCTTTATGATTCCGCCTTTCTCCGCGGCGATTTTCTCCACCGTGTCGCCGAGAAATTCTGTGTGCTCGAGCTCTATCGGCGTTATGACCGAAATCTTCGGCGTGATGACGTTCGTCGCGTCAAGCCGTCCGCCGAGCCCCACCTCGTAAACCGAGTAGTCGACCTTCGCCTGCCTGAACGCAATCATCGCGTAGAGCGTCACAAGCTCGAACCACGTCGTCGGCCTTTTTCCGGGGAACGATTCCGCCGGTATTTTCCCGATTCCGTCCATAAGCTCCGATGCGGCGTCCGCGTACGTCTTTTCGGGAAGCCTCGAGTGCGCGGTCCCGATTCTCTCCGCGAAGTCGATTATGTGCGGAGATGTGTAAAGCCCCGTCCGCGAGCCGCCCGCGTCGAGTATCGAGGAAATCATCGCGGAGACGGAACCCTTTCCCTTGCTTCCCGCGACATGGAACGCCGGCGCGAATATTTCCGGATGGTTGAACTGCGCGCACAGGAATTCCATCGTGTCGAGCCAAAATATGTCCTTTTGCGGAAGCTTCTCGAAATTGAGGTATGAGTCGAGCCATTGCCCGAGCTTTTGAAGAGATTCTGACATAATGCGGATGATTATAGAGGGCGCCCGCATTGTTTTCTAGGGTTGTTCGTTTTTTGTAGCGGGCGCGTTCGCAACGGAGTTGCGACCCGGGTGTGGGACGAAGTGGCCGCATTGTTTTCTAGGGTTGTTCGTTTTTTGTAGCGGGCGCGTTCGCAACGGAGTTGCGACCCGTGGGGGAGAAGAAGTGGCCGCATTGTTTTCTAGGGTTGTTCGTTTTTTTTGTGGCGGGCGCGTTCGCAACGGGGTTGCGACCCGGGGGGAGACGAAATGGCCGCATTGTTTTCTAGGGTTGTTCGTTTTTTGTAGCGGGCGCGTTCGCAACGGGGGCGGCGGGGCGGCAATCCTTGATTTGCGGATTTTCATCGGGTATTATCTGCTTCTGGAGTTGAAAAAAATGGAAGCATTGAAAAAGTTTTTGCGGAGCGAGCTTTCGGGATGGAAGCCGTTCGACATCATCTGGTTTTCCGGGGCGACGGTGGCAATCCTCGCGCTTTCCGTCTATCTGAAGGACAGCTGGACAAGCCTCCTGGCGGCAGTTTCGGGCGTCGCGTGCGTAATCCTCACGGGAAAGGGAAAGCGCTCGTCTTTCATCTTCGGGACAATCAACAACATCTTCTACACAATCGTCGCCTTGGGCGCAAAATATTACGGCGAGGTGATGCTCAACGTCATATATTATCTCCCGATGAATTTCGTCGGGTTCGTCGTCTGGAAAAAATACATGAACGAGGAGAACGGCGAGGTCATCAAGAAAAGGCTCCCCCTGTCGAAAAGCCTGGTCCTTTACGGAATCACCGCCGCCGCGATTGCGGTATACGGCTTCGTTCTGAAAACGATGGGCGGGAACCTTCCTTATATCGACAGCATGAGCACCGTCGTTTCCGTCGTCGCGCAGATTCTTTCGATACGGCGCCTCGTCGAGCAGTGGGTTCTCTGGATTGTCGTGAATATCGTCACCGTGATTATGTGGGCAATCGATTTCAGCAAGGGCGGCGAGACGATTTCGACGCTGGCGATGTGGAGCATTTTCCTCATAAACGCGGTCGTGATGTTCGTGCGGTGGCACAGGGAGGCGAAACACAATGAAGGACAGGTATGATGTCGGGATGTACGGCGGCTCGTTCAACCCGCTCCATTTGGGCCACGTCGACTGCATCATCCAGGCGGCGAATATGTGCCGCGAGCTTTTCGTCGTTTTGAGCTGCGGGACGAACAGGAACGAAATCAACTACAGAATCCGCTACCGGTGGCTCTACCAGATAACGAAGCACATCGGGAACGTGAGGATTATCCTTCTTGAGGACAGCGCGCCGACGAAAGGCGCGTACACCGAGGAGTACTGGGACGCGGACGCGCGGAAGGTGAAATCGCAGATAGGCAGGCCCATCGACATCGTGTTTTGCGGAAGCGATTACGACGAGAACAGCTTCTGGCACAAATGCTATCCCGAAAGCATCCTGCGCATATTCCCGCGGAACGGAATCAGCTCGACTGAAATCCGGAAGAACCCGTACCTGCACTGGGACTGGCTTCCCGAAGTCGTAAAGCCTTTTTACGTGAAGAAGGTGCTCCTCATGGGCGGCGAGAGCACCGGAAAGTCGACGCTCACAATAAACCTCGCGAACAGGTTCGGGACGAATTTCATCGACGAGGCGGGCAGGGACATTTCCGAGCGGAGCGGGACGGACACGCTGATGCTCTCGGAGGATTTTACCGAGATTCTCCTCCAGCACAAGATGAACGAAATCCGTGCGGCGGAGCGGAGCAACAAGGTTCTGTTCATCGATACGGACGCCCTCGTGACGCAGTTCTTCATGAATTTTCTGAGCGATCCCGGAATCGAGAAGAACAAGGCGCTCTCCGATGCGATTGACGGCGTGAACGCATACGATTTGATTCTGTTCCTTGAGCCGGATGTCGATTTCGTGCAGGACGGCGGAAGGAGCGAGGTCATACGGGACGACAGGGAGACGTACAGCAACCAGATAAAGGAGCTGCTCCGTTCCCACGGCAAGTCGTTCGTCACGGTAAGCGGCTCGTATCAGGAGCGGTACGAGAAGGCTGTCGCCGAAGTGCGCGCCCTTCTCGGGATGTGAGCGGCGCCGTTTTCCCGTCCGGGGCGCGGCGTTTCCGTAACTCGTTAAATCCGTTAGAATCAACTGCCCGCTCTTTCTTTTCGGTCGGGCGGATTTTTCATTTTGGAGTTTAAAAAATGGCAGAAGAGACAAATGTTTCAAACGAGACGAATTATTCCGAGCCGAACGACAACGCTTCGTTTCTCGCCGCGGTGGAGAGGTCGAAGAAAGTCGAGGCCGATATCCTCGTGAATCCCAAGAAGTACCGCGTCCTCACCGGAGACCGCCCTACGGGAAGGCTTCACATCGGGCATTATTTCGGTTCGCTCCAGAACCGCGTTCGCCTTCAGAACCTCGGTGTCCCGACTATGATTCTCATAGCCGACTACCAGGTTCTCACCGACCACGACGCGTTCGACAAAATCGCGGAGAACACCAGGCAGCTGGCAATCGACTACCTCGCGGCGGGCATCGTTCCCGGCGACGACGTGATGATTTTCCCGCATTCATATATTCCCGAGGCGAACCAGCTCATGCTTCCGTTCCTCACCCTCGTGTCGAATTCGGAGCTTTCGCGGAACCCGACGGTGAAGGATGAAATCCAGAAGTCGGAGCTTTCCGTCATAAATGCCGGGATGTACACGTATCCCGTCCATCAGGCATGCGACATCCTTTTCTGCAAGGGGAACGTCGTCCCCGTCGGGAAGGACCAGCTCCCGCACCTCGAGATAACGGCGAACATCGCGCGCAGGTTCAACAAGAAATTCTGCAAGAAGGGCGAGCCGATTTTCCCGATTCCGACGGCGCTCCTCTCGAAGACGCCCATGATTCAGGGGCTTGACGGAAGCAAGAAGATGTCGAAGTCTCTGGGAAACACCGTCATGCTCAGCGCGACTGCCGACGAGACGGCGAAGCTCATAAAGAAGGCGAAGACAGACACGGAGCGGCTCATAACATATGACCCGGAGAACCGCCCCGAGGTCGCGAACCTCCTGCGCATCATCTCGCTGTGCACGAACGAGGAGCCTTCCGCGATAGCCGAGCGGCTCGGCGAGGGCGGCGGCGGCGCGCTCAAGAACGCGCTCACCGAGGCGCTGAACGAGACGCTCCGCCCGTTGCGCGAGAAGAGGGCTCAGCTTGAGAAGGAGCCGGAGTACATCAGGCAGGTGCTCCTTTCCGGCGCGGAGAAGGCGCGTGCGATTGCCGAGCAGACTTTGAAGGAAGTCCGCCGCGCTATGAACATGGAAATTTGAGCCGGAATTTTTCCCCGCTTTTGCCAAAAAAAACGCGCGCCGAACGAAAATGGCGCGCGTTTTCTATTTCTGGAAAAAGGATTTATTTTGCGTCTGCTGACTTGCTTGATGATGAGCCTGATGACTGGAGTTTGTTGAGGAGCTCGCGGGCCCTTGTCCTGACCGGCGTCACGTAGCGGTAGTCCGTCGCGATGTAGCTGAGTTCCTGAATCATGTCCTTCTTGTCCTCGACGGAGTCTGCAAGCTTCTCGCATGCGATGACGACCTCAAGGGCGAGGCTTGACGTGGGGTTGAGGATGCGGTTGCGCTTGTTCGCCCACGCGATTGTCTTCGTTACTTCGTCACCCTCGTTGATTCCGATGTCTCCGAGCGAGCGGATTGCAGAGGTGATTACCATCGGCTCGTTGTCGGCGAGCGCGATTTTGACGAGGCTCTGCTTTGCCTCCTCGGTAGCGACCTTTCCGAGAAGCTCGCATGATTTTGCGCGGATGTCCGGGTAGTTGTTCATCAGGCGTCCGTTGGTGCGGGTCTGGGTTGTGATTCCCTCTCCGGCGAGCTGGTCGAGCGCTTTCACCATATCGGGAGTCGCGCGGCCTTCTCCGATTGCGCTCTCAAGGTACTGGAGCGCGACGAGCTTGTTGTCCCTTTCCTCGGAATTCGCAAGCTCCGTTATTACGACGTCCTCGACTGTGCTGAGATATGCTGAATCGACAGATTTTTCAGACTTGGACTGGGCAGCAACACTGAACGTTACGAGCATGGCGCAAATCGTGCCTGCGACTTTTTTCAAAGATTTCATAAAAATCCTCCTGAATTTTTTATTTGTTTTTAAACAAATATGCAGAAAAAATTATAAAAGAATGGCGCATAAAAAGCAAATAGATTTCCCGCGCGCGTCGGCGTCACTCCTCTATCGGAGGGATGTGGACGAGCCAGTTTCCGTTCGTCTTCTTGAAGAAATAGTAAATCAGCTCCTGCGTCGGCTGCACCTCGACCGCCTTTATGTAGGTGTCGGACTCGTAGCGGATTTCCGTTATCTGGCTCTGCTGGCGTGCGGGGACGAATATGAATTTGAAATAATCCTGAAGAGTTTTGAGCTGGATTCCTTTAATGGGCATCCTGTTCTGCGCCTTTTTGAGGTTTCCTGTTTTCGACCAATACGACTTCGATTCGCTGTCTATGTACGGAAGCCACGCTTTGTAGTCCTTGTCCTTCATTATGACGGAAAGTTCGTCAATTATGCGGAGAATTTTCTCCTTGTCTTCCTTGAACGTGTCCTTCGACACGCCGACGTCCCCTATCGAGCGCGCGTATTCGTCTGCGTCCTCGTCGGCTTCCTCTTCTTCCGCGGGGGCGGGTGGAACTTCCTCCGCGGGCGCCGGCTTTTGCGGGGGAACATCCTCCTTCGGGGGGAGGGGAGCCTCTTCCTTTTTTGGCTCTGGCGTTTTCTCGGGTTCCTTCGGCGGCTCAGGAACAGGCTCTGTCTCCGGAATCACCTGCGGAACCTCCGGCTCCGGCTTCTGCTCCTCGGCGGCGGGGGGAACTTCCTGCGGAATGTTCTTTATATCTTTCGTTCTCACGCATGAGGCAAGCATCATGACGGCGGGTATAATCAGCATCGTACTTTTCGTTTTCATTTGCAGGAAATAGTACATTACTTGTTTCGTTCGGTCAAACGTGCTATATTCGGCGCAAATGACAAAAGCGATATTTCCAGGGTCGTTCGATCCTCCCACCAACGGTCATATGAACATAATCGAGCGCGCCAGCCGCCTGTTCGACTCTATTGACGTCGTCATCGCGAACAACGTCAGCAAATCGTATCTTTTTTCCTGCGAGGAGCGGCTCGGGATGCTCCGCGAGCTTGTGTCTCCGTTCAGGAACGTGACGGTCCACGTCTGCGAGAAGCTTATCGTCGAGTATGCGAGGGAGAACGAGGCGAACATACTTATCCGCGGCATTCGGAACACGATAGATTTCTCGTACGAATTCGACCTCGCGCTCATGAACAGGAACCTCGACTCCTCGATAGAGACCGTTTTCATCCCGACCGACCAGCGGTACATAACGTTCAAGTCAAGCGCGATAAAGGAACTCGCCTCTTTTGGCGGTGATGTTTCCGAAATGGTTCCCGAATGTGTAAAAAGGATGATTGACATTAAATCTAAATCTGTTATACGATAAGGTTCATTGTTATCAATTCAATGACAAAATACTTAGAGAGGTAAAATAAATGGCAGTACCTAGAGCGAAAACTTCAAAAGCTCGCACTCGCAGACGTCGTGGTGTGAACATGCACCTTGAGGCTCCGCATTTGGTTGCATGCTCAAATTGCAGCAACCTTATCCTTCAGCATCACGTTTGCCCGAAATGCGGTTTCTACCGTGGTCGTCAGGTTATCACTCCTGAGAGCAACGGTTAAAAAAAATCCAAGATTAAGCGGCCGTCATTTTTCGGTCGCTGGAAGAGGAGTTCACTATGTCTGATGAAGAATTGTTTGCGAAAATCCAGAAGCTCATCGCAGAGAAACTGGAGATTGATGAGAGCAAAATCACACCGGCCGCTTCATTCCGCGGCGATCTCGGTGCGGACAGCCTCGATACCTACGAGCTTGTCTATGCGATTGAAGAGGAGCTTGGAGTCCAGATTCCCGATGACAAGGCGAACGAGTTTGAGACTGTCGGCGACGCTTTGAACTTCATCAAATCGGCGCAGGCGTAAGCACAATCGCTTTTGATTGATTAGACACAGGTTTTCGGCGTGTTTTCCGCTCGGAAGCCTGTGTTATTTTTTTTATGGGCTGATGTCGGACGTTACGGGTATGATTTATTCAAAGAAAGGGCTTTCGCCGGAAAGGGTCAGGGATTTGTCCCTTTTCTGCAGGAATATTTCGATAAAATTCAACAATCTTGAGCTGCTTGACCTGGCATTCCATCACAGGTCGTTCTCGAACGAGAATTCCAGCCACCAGCATCTCAACAACGAGCGGCTCGAATTCCTCGGGGACAGCGTCCTCGGGATGGCCACGGCGACGTATCTCTACGAAAACCTCAGCGACAACCCCGAAGGTGAGCTCGCCAAGATAAAGAGCGTCGTCGTAAGCGAGGAGACGCTCGCGCCGATAGCCGTGAAAATCGGGATAGACAGGATGCTTGTCCTCGGGAAAGGCGAGGAGATGAGCGGCGGCCGCCAGAAAAAGGCGATTCTTGCCGATGCCGTCGAGGCGCTTTTCGGGGCGTACTATCTCGACACGGGATACGAAGCGGTGCAGAAGCTCGTTCTTTCGTTCATCGCGCCCGAGGTGAGGAAAGTGCTTGAGAACAAGGGGCACAAGGACTACAAGTCGCTCCTTCAGGAATGGTACCAGAAAAAATACAAGGAATGTCCCGTCTACGAGCTCGTCAAGAAATCGGGGCCGGAGCATGACAAGGTTTTCTGGGTCACCGTCCATCTTAAGGGCGCGAGCTATGGGCCTGCCCAAGGGAAGAGCAAGAAGGAAGCCGAGCAGAATGCCGCCAAAGCCGCCTATGAAGAATTGACATCAGCCTGCTGATTTCGGTATAGTTGTCGAACGTCCTTGTGGTGTTGTCTTGATTGGTAACGGTGAGAGGGAGGCTCGCGGCGGGAACTCGTTTCCGGAGCGGTGCCGTTTGTTTGTTTTTGCTGACCGGCTTTTCTACATCATCGGGCAAGGGCAAGGAGTTTTTATGAAAGCTGGAATTCACCCAGAGTACAAAATTACGAAAATCACATGCCAGTGCGGCAACGTGATTGAGACCCGCTCAACTGTTGAGAACATCAACGTTGAAATCTGCTCTGCTTGCCATCCGTTCTACACCGGCAAGCAGAAGCTCGTCGATACTGCTGGACGCATCGAGCGCTTCAACAGGCGTTACGGAGTCAAGTCGGCGGAGTAATTTCCGGCGCGCTCCCTTCTGGGACTGCCATCGCGATACCGTTTTATTTGCGGTCGTTGCGATGGCAGTTTTTTTTTGTCCTCAGCCGAGGCGCCTTATCCTCCAGAGCCTGTGCGGCTTCTGGTTTTTGAAATCCTCGCCGATTGATTCCGCCGTCATGTCCGCGACCTCGATTTTCGCGCCGTCGTCCGTCTCTTTCGGGAGCAGGTTCTCGTCGAACTGGAGCCTCCGCGAATTTGTGGAGAAATACAGCGTCCCGTTCTTCCTGAGCAGGCGGATGCATTTTCCCGCAAGCTCGGGCCAGTCGCGGTTTATGTCGAGCGTTGATTCCGTCGATTTCGAGTTCGAGAATGTCGGCGGGTCGAGGACGATTATGTCGAACCTGTTCGTTCCTTCCGCGTTGGGGACTTCGGCGAGCCGCTGGTTGAGGAACCCGGACACGTCGCCCCTGTGGAAGATGAATTTTTTCCCGTCGTCGGGGTTGAATTCGTTGAGCGCGATGTTGTGCTTCGCCCAGTCGATGTACGTCCGGCTCAAATCGACGGAAGTGACGGTTCTCGCCCTGCCTTCCGCCGCGTAGACGGAGAAGCTTCCCGTGTAGCAGAAAAGATTCAGCACCGATTTTCCGGCCGCCTCCTGCCTGACCGTCTGCCTGAGCGGCCTGTGGTCGAGGAACAGCCCCGTGTCGAGGTAGTCGCTCATGTTGACCTTGAAAAGCTGCCCGCATTCCTGCACCGTTCCCTCGACTGTCGCGCCCGATTCGATTTTCTCGTACTGGCTTTCGCCCCGCTGCTTTTTCCTCGTCTTCGTCATCACGTGCGACTGCGGTATTCCGAGCGTCTCCGCCGCGGCTTTCGCCATCGCTACGAGCCAAATCCGCTCCTCCTCCTCGGGCTTGTCGTAGGGGCGCTCGTACAGCGATATATGGAGGAACTGACGCTGCGCCTTGTCCCGCGCCGCGGTCAAATCGTTGGCGGAAATTCTCGACTCCTCGTCGCGCATGAACGCGGCGCACTCGAATTTGTCGGCGATTCCGTCCGGGATGAATTCATAGAGGTCTGCCGCGAGCGGGATTTCCGGGATATCCCTGTCGTAGAGGCGGTAGCATGTTATGCGCTCGCGCCGCGCCCATTTCCTGAGCTGCCGGTGCTTTTTCGCGAGCCTGTTCGAGAAAAGCGTCGCCTGGTATTCTATCTGCTCGTTCGTGACTTTTTTTTGTTTTTCGCTGCTCATTGCAAGCTCCTTTGCGTCCGATGGTTTTCAAACTCCCGCAAATGGGGTATACTTCATGCATCTTATCAAAAAATCTACAAAAATAGTGCTGATTTTATGAAATTCGGGGGATTCCGTGCTGTTTCCGTCGAATTCGCCAAATATTCATCTTAATTTTTCGGAAAAAGCGGAATGGACTATTCAGAAATCAATCTTGACGAGACAATCCAGAAAGGGCTTGCTGAGGCAGGCTATGTGACGTGCACGCCCGTGCAGGAGCAGGTTCTCCAGGCTTCCCTTGACGGAACCGACCTGTACGTGCAGTCCCAGACGGGGACGGGGAAGACGGCCGCCTACCTCGTGTCGATAATGCAGGAGCTTCTCTCCAAGGGCGCGGACGAGCGCGGGACTGCGCTCGTCATGGTTCCGACACGGGAGCTTGCCGTTCAGGTGGAGGAGGAGGCGCTCAAGCTCGGGAAATACACGGGGCTGCGCTTCGCGAGCTTCTTCGGCGGCGTCGGCTACGAGAAGCAGGTCGCGGCGCTCAAGGCGGGCGTCGACGTGATAATCGGCACGCCAGGGCGCGTTATAGACCTGCAGGAGGGGCGGCAGATGGATTTGAGCCGCGTCGCGTTCCTCGCGATCGACGAGGCGGACAGGATGTTCGACATGGGCTTCTATCCCGACCTCAGGAAGCTCATCAAGGTTCTTCCTTCGAGCGAGGTCAGGCAGACGATGCTTTTCTCCGCGACGCTCAACCTGAACGTGAAGAACCTCGCGTACGAGTACACGAAATCGCCGAAGGAAATAACGATTGAGGCGCAGAACATAACCGTCGACGAGATAAACCAGGTGCTCATGCACGTTTCCGGCGAGGACAAGAACCGGCTCCTCGTCGGCATCATCGAGCGGGAGAAGCCGGAAAGCCTCATCATTTTCTGCAACACGAAGAAGATGTGCGAGGTAATCTCGAAACGGCTCCGGATAAACGGAATCGACAACGAATTCATCATCGGCGACCTTCCGCAGAAGAAGCGCCAGCACATCATGGACGACTTCAAGAACGGGCGGACTCGCTGCCTTATCGCGACCGATGTCGCCGCGCGCGGAATCGACGTGAACGACCTCGCGATGGTCATCAACTACGACCTTCCCAACGAATCGGAAAACTACGTCCACAGAATCGGGCGCACTGCCCGCGCGGGAAAGAGCGGCAAGGCGTATTCGTTCTGCTCGGATTCCCCCGAGGACGCGTTCAATCTCATGGGAATCGAGAGCTACATAGAAAAGAAGATTCCGTTCGTCGTCGCGGCCGAGGAGGATTTCGGCGAGGACAAGTCGAAGGACATGTGGATACGCACGGGCGACTGGCGCGATGACGGACGCGGAGAGCGTTCCCCGCGCGGTTCCTCCCGCGATTCGTCACGGCATCCTCGCGGGGAAAGGCGTGAGCGCGACGGCTTGAAGGAGCGCGGAGAAAGAGTCGGCAGACGGGGCAGGAAGCCGCGGATGTCGGATGACGAGGCGGGGCGCATGGCGGGGCTTTCCCTCGAGGAGCGCATGAAGCTCTACAAGGAAAAGTACGCGTCCGAGCAGCGTCCCGTCGCGCTGAAAGGCGTGGATTCCGCGCAGGCGGGAGGCAGCAGGGAACGCCGCGGCGGGAAGAAGCGCGGTGACGCCCCCCGTCAGGTTCGCTCCGGCGAGGCGAGGGGAAAGGGAGCTCCCGCTCCGAAACGGCAGGAGACGCCCAAAAAGAAGCCTGCCGCGCAGAATGCAAGGCCCGCGGAGAAGCCGAAGGGGCTGCTCCACCGGATACGGTCGTTCTTCCGCAGAAGCGGTGAGAAAAAATAGCGTTACGTGCCGGGGCAGAACGTTCCCGGCGCGGAGAAAATCAAAAACGGAGAATTTGCGATGATTACAGTTTCAGACGTTTCGCTTCACTTCAGCGAGAAGCCTCTTTTCAAGAATGTCAACATAAAATTCACGGCGGGCAACTGCTACGGCATTATCGGCGCGAACGGCGCGGGGAAATCGACCTTCCTCAAGGTTCTTTCCGGCGAAATCGAGCACGATTCCGGGGACATCTTCATCACGCCTGGCGAGCGCATGGCAGTTCTCAGCCAGAACCACTTCGCGTTCGATGAATTCAGCGTCAAGGACACGGTTCTTCAGGGATACCCGAAGCTCCATCAGGTCTCAAAGGAGCGCGATGAGATTTACTCGAAGGCCGACTTCACCGAGGAGGACGGAATCCGCTCGGCGGAGCTTGAGGCTGAATTCGGGGAGCTCGGCGGCTACGAGGCCGAGAACCAGATTGAGCAGATGCTTTCGGGGCTTGGCCTTGAGGAGAAATTCCACGACAAGATGATGAGCGAGCTTGACGAGTCGCAGAAAGTCCGTGTTCTTCTTGCCCGCGCGCTTTTCGGCAATCCCGAAATTCTTCTTCTCGACGAGCCGACGAACGGTCTCGACCTTGAATCGATAAACTGGCTTGAGGACTTCCTCCTCAACTTCCAGAACACGGTCATCGTCGTAAGCCACGACCGCCACTTCCTTAACACGGTCTGCACGGTGACGTGCGACATCGACTACGGAAAGATTACGCAGTTCGCCGGCAACTACGATTTCTGGTACCAGATGAGCCAGATTCTCCAGAAGCAGGCGAAGGACCAGAAGAAGAAGAACGAGGAGAAGGCGAAGGACCTCAAGGAATTCATCCAGCGCTTCGCGTCGAACGCCGCAAAGAGCCGCCAGGCGACGAGCCGCAAGAAGGTTCTCGAGAAGCTGGAGCTTGAGGATTTGCCCGTCACGAGCAGGAAATTCCCGTACGTGCATTTCGCAATCGACCGCGAAATCGGCAACAACGTCCTCGAATGCCGCAAGCTCAACTCGAAGGACGAGGACGGGCTGCAGCTCCTCAAGGATTTCGAGCTGAAGGTGAACCGCACCGACAAGATTGCGTTCGTCGGCGTGGAGCACAACACGATTTCGTCGCTCTTCGACATAATCGCGGGCGAGGCGAAGGCGGATTCCGGCGAATTCTTCTGGGGACAGACGACGAGCATGACGTACATTGCCCGCGACAACAACAAGTACTTCGACAACGATATGAACATCACCGAATGGCTCAAGCAGTTCTCGAAGGAGCAGGACGACGCGTACGTCCGCGGATTCCTCGGGCGAATGCTTTTCTCGGGCGACGAGTCGCTCAAGAAGGTCAAGGTTCTTTCCGGAGGCGAGAAAGTCCGCTGTATGCTCTCGAAGATGATGCTCCAGAACGCGAACGTGCTTATCCTCGACGACCCGACGAACCACCTCGACCTTGAGGCAATCGAGTCGCTGAACCAGGCGCTCGTGAGCTTCCCCGGCGTCATCCTCTTCACGAGCCATGACCACGAGTTCATCCAGACGATAGCGAACCGCATCGTCGAGATAACGCCGAACGGAGTCATCGACCGCATGATGCCGTTCGACGATTATATGGCTGACGAGCAGATAAAGGAGCTCAGGAAGGAATACTACAAGGATTCTGACCGCAGGATAAAATTCTAGAACGACGGGAGGCGGGGAGCGCGGCGCGCCCTCCGTTTCCTTGACAAAAGGAATGCCCGCAGATAGTATTTCAGCAATTCAAATATCCTTTCTTAAAAAAATAAAAAATACTGAAAACAAATCTTTTTTCATATCTTGGAATAAAACTTATTAATTAACGGAGAAAACAAAATGCCGCGTATTTCACGACGCAAGACGGAAGAATCTCAATTGTCGGATGAACCGCAGATTCAGGAGAACGAAAACTCAGCTGTCGCAGGGGAAGCAACTGATGCAGAGCCTCAGGCGGAACAGGATTCCGCGGAGGCCGCGCCGAAAACAAGGAGGGTTTCCGTCAGGGCCCGCCGCAAAGTCGTCGTGAAGGGCGACACCCCTGAAAGCGAGCCTGCGGAAAGCGACGGGGAGCCTTCCCCCGAGCCGTCGGCGGAACAGCAGCAGCCGGCTTCCGAGGCGGAGCCGTCGCAGCAGGCTGCCGAGCAGCCTTCCGCGGAGCAGGAGCAGTCGTCGGGAATGGCGGAATACCAGCAGTCTCCGGCTCCATACGGCAGGATGAACCCGAGAATGCAGAACCGTCGCGGCCAGTGGGGGCGGAACGACGGCCGCACCGAACGGAATTCCCGTTACGGAAACAGGCGGAACAATTACCGGCAGAGCGGGTACGAAAAACGCGCGGCTGAGCAGCAGCTCATATACGAGGCGATGCAGGCAGAGCTTGACGCCCAGAACGAGAACAAGCCGCGCCTCCTCATAAACGACCTTACGAAAATGCCGATGCCGGAACTCAGAAGCCTTGCGCTCGAGTACGGCTGCTCCGAGGACGACCTTCCCGGAATGAAGAAGCAGGAGCTGATTTTCGTCATCCTCCGCTCGCATACGGAACGCGGCGGGATTATATTCGCCTCGGGAGCGCTCGAAATTCTTCCCGACGGATACGGCTTCTTGAGGAATCCGCAGAATTCGTACCTTCCTGGACCTGATGATGTGTACATCTCACCGAGCCAAATCAGGCTTTTCAATCTGAAAACAGGCGACACGATATACGGGCAGACAAGAAGCCCCAAGGACGGAGAACGGTTCTTCGCGCTCCTCCGCATCGAGACGGTGAATTTCGACGAGCCGCGAGTGGCGCAGACTCGCGTCCCGTTCGAGAATCTCACGCCCCTTTACCCGAACACGCGCCTTTCCCTTGAGACGACAGCGACGGAATACAGCACGCGTATCGTCGATCTTTTCGCGCCGATAGGAAAAGGCCAGCGTCTCCTTATCGTCGCTCCTCCCAAGGCGGGAAAGACGACGCTCATGCAGAAAATCGCGAATGCCATCACGACGAACAATCCGAATGTCTACCTTATCGTGCTCCTCATTGACGAGCGCCCCGAGGAAGTCACCGAGATGGAGAGGTCGATAAACGCGGAGGTCGTCTCGTCCACGTTCGACGAGCAGGCGACGAGGCACGTGCAGGTCGCGGAGATGGTTCTCGAGAAGGCGAAGCGGCTTGTCGAGCACAAGCGCGACGTCGTGATTTTCCTCGACTCGATAACGAGGCTCGCGCGCGCCTACAACCAGACCGTCCCGACATCCGGGAAAGTCCTTTCCGGCGGCGTCGATTCCAACGCGCTCCACAAGCCGAAGCGCTTCTTTGGTGCGGCGCGCAACGTGGAGGAGGGCGGCTCCCTTACGATTATCTCGACCGCGCTCATCGATACGGGAAGCCGCATGGACGAGGTCATATTCGAGGAATTCAAGGGCACTGGAAACAGCGAAATCGACCTCGACAGGAAGCTTGCCGAAAAGCGCGTTTTCCCCGCAATCAACATCAAGAAATCCGGCACTAGAAAAGAGGAGCTTCTCCTTCCCGAGGACACGCTCCAGCGCATTTGGGTTCTCAGGAACAACCTCAACTCCATGGAGGACGTCGAGATTACAGAGGCGATTATCGACACGATGAAGAAGACAAGGAACAACGATGCCTTCCTTTCGCTCATAAATATCGGTTCCGCCGCAAACTAAATGCCCGGAACGTATTGACCAAAAAACGGATGTCCTGTATTATCAGCACATTCGTTTCGCCCGGGTGGCGGAATTGGCAGACGCGCTAGGTTCAGGTCCTAGTGAGGGCAACTTCATAGGGGTTCAAGTCCCCTCCCGGGCAAAAAAAGACGGTCTTATGACCGTCTTTTTTTATATTGTTTTGTTTTTGCAAAGTGTTTGTAAAATCGAACGGTACAGGGAGGAAAATATGCGGTCGGTTTCTTTGGTTCTCAATGTGATTTGCTTCGTCATGCTAACGCTGTCGCTTGTGCTGGACATGAAGGCGGGGCGGCAGGTGAACATGACTGTACGGCTTGCGACGCTCGTCCTTCTTGCCGCCTCGATTGTCTTCAATATACTGATTATTCTGAAGCGTTAGAATTCGGATTCGCGAGGTTCCGGCTTTCGGCGAGGTTCCTTGCAAGTTCCATGAGCCTCTCCTTCTCGTTCATCGCGGGGTCGTCGAGCACGCACTGGAAAAGCTCCCCGAGAATCATCCCGAGGTGCTTCCCCGCGGGAATTCCAGCCGCAATAAGGTCTTTTCCGTTTACCTTCAAATCCTTGAGGCTGAGCGCGTTCTGCGATTCCTCGATTTCCCTGATTTTGTCGCGCAAGAGCCCCATCCTTTTTGCGGCATCGCTTCCCGGAACGACGGGCACGCAATGCTTTCCGTACATGTCGGCGCACCAGAGGTCGAACAAGTCGTCGACGCATTCCGGGCGGATTCTGACGAGAAAGCGCCGGACGGCAGCATCGCTCCAGCTTCCGTCGAAAAACGTCATGTGGTTCCTGATGAGGTGGGAGACGCGCTCGATCGTGGCGTTGGGGAATTTCAGGCGCGCGAGGATTTCCGCCGATTTTTCCGAGGACAATTTGTCGTGCCCGTGGAAATGGACGATTTTCACGAACTCGCCCGAGCCTTTCGGAAATTCCTTCGTCTCCTCCCTTTTCGCGTCCTTCTTCCCGATGTCGTGGAAAAGCGCGGCAAGGCGGACGTTCAGGTTTTCCCGCGGCGCGCCGTCGCACGCGAAAAGATTGTGGTCGAGAACGTCGAATTCGTGGAAGCCGCGCTCGTCCGTCTGCTCGATTCCGCGGCATTCGGAAAGCTCCGACATGAACTTCGCGAGGATTCCGCAATCCTCCATCCTTTTCAGCGCAATCGACGGTTTCTTCGACGAGAGAATCTTGACGAATTCGTCGCGGAACCGCTCCATCGAAATCGAGCATATTTTCTCCTGCACGTCGGAATCGGAAATCGCCCTGAAAGTCTCGTCCTCGATGGGGAATTCGAGCTGGGAGCTGAACCGTATCGCGCGGATTGGTCGCAGCCCGTCCTCAAGGAACCGTTCCCGCGCGTTTCCGACCGTGCGGATAATCTTAGCCTGTATGTCGCCGATTCCCCCGAACGGGTCCACAAGCTTTCCGTCGGCGAGGGAGGCCGCGATCGCGTTCATCGTGAAGTCCCTTCTCGAAAGGTCGTCCTCAAGCGTCGCGTCGAACGAAACGGAATCCGGGTGGCGCCCGTCGGAATATCCTGCCTCCGCGCGGTACGTCGTCACCTCAATCTCGTGTCCCAAAAGGTGCACCGTCACCGTTCCGTGCGCGATTCCCGTCGGGATTACCTTGTGGAATATCCTCATCACGTCCTCCGGCCTCGCGTTCGTCGTCACGTCCCAGTCGGATGCTTTCTTTCCCATTATCTCATCGCGGACTGCCCCGCCTACGAGGAACGCCTCAAAACCGTTCCTCTCGAAAATCTCGTTCATCTTCTTCAGTTCTGAAGGAATTTTTATCGATTTCATGTTGTTAACCCGCCTGAAGGGTAGCAGAAAAACGCGATTTTTTCACCGCCCGTTTTGCACGTGCCCGCCCGGTTCATGTCCTATTCCGCCCGCACCGAGAAACGCTTGCGTGTGCGCTTTGTGTCAGATGAATTTCTGCATTATGTCGAAATCAATGAATTCCCCGTTTATCTTGAAGAATCCCCTGAACCGTCCGATTTTCTCGAATCCGAATTTCTCGTAGAGTTTTATCGCCGCGATGTTGTCGCTCCGCACCTCAAGGGAGACGATTTGCGAGCGCGCGACGTCCTTCGCGAATGAAAGTATTTCACCGAGCAGCATCGACCCGACTCCGCGCCCGCATTCCGATTTCCGGACGCAAATCCCGAATTCGCCCCGGTGCGCCATACGCTTTTTGGTGAAAGCCGTGTAGTGCGCCGTGCCTATGATTTTCGAGTCCCTTCTTGCGACGAAGAACGCCTCATTGCGCGAATGCCCGATGCTTTTGAGGAATTCCGCTTCCTCGTCCACCGTCACCGGGATTCCGTTCCCGTCGAAAGAGAGATTGTCCGACTCGCTCCCGATGATTTTCATCAGCGCGATTATTTCCGCGGCGTCTTCAGGAGATGCCCGGGTGATTGCGATGTCCATTTTCGTTTTCTCCTTTTTTTCACTGCGCTCTTTTCCGGCTTTTGCTGGCGATTGGTGCGGAAAACACGCTTTCCTGCGAAAGCCGTTGTGCATGTCAACATCAACCGTTCCTTCCGCCAGAGCCTTCGTATCATAGGGCAACGCCGCATTTCAGGGCAACCAGCTCAGATTAAGGCGCCAGACGGTTTTGCTGTCACGAGAATATCCGAAAAGAGGCGCATGGCGCACGCACCTCTTTGCCACGGTAGCTTTCCGCCGCCTGCGTTTTCCTTTAAAATCGCGCTCATGGTTTGCGTTTTTACTGGAGGGGACGCGCCGGAGCCGGATTTGTGCGCGGAGTTTTTTTCGCGTGCGGAAAAGCCGGTCGCGGCGATTGCGGCGGATTCGGGGCTTGAGACGTTCGGGCGGTATCAGAATTTTTTCGGTTTTTTCGATTTGAAGGCGGCGATGGGGGATTGGGACAGCATTTCGGACACGGCTCTTCTGTCTTCCGTTTCCGGCGTGGTTGAGGAATTTCCGCGCGACAAGGATTTTACGGACACGGAGCTTGCCCTTTTTCGCGCCCGCTCCGCGGAATTCTCGCGCTTTGCGGACAAAATCGTCCTTGTCGGGGCGGGCGGCGGAAAGAGAATCGACCATCTTCTTGCGGTGTTCGACATTTTCTCCGACAAGTCCATGCGCCCCGACGTGTGGATTTCCGGATTCCAGTTCCTTTACCTTCTTCCCGAGCATTCGGGGTGCGAGATTTTCGGGCTCGGGATTTCCGACGACGTTTCCGTTTTCAGGACGACGGCGTTCCGTTCCGGCGGGAAAATCGAGTCGTCGGGGCTTCAGTGGGAATCGGGGCTGTTCAGGCGCTCGGGCGTCCCGAGCATATCGAACAGAATTTCCTCCGGGCATCTTGGGCGCAATCTTCCCGTGTCGGTACGCGCGGACGAGGGCGATTTCGTCCTCGTCGTTCCGAATTCTGCACGCGTTGCGTTCTCTCACGGCGAAAATCCGTCGGAGAGCGCGTTCAGCACCGCCGACAAAACTCCCGTGGAAGACGCGAACGCGACGGAAAGCGTGAACGCGAGCGAATAGAAGACGAACAGCAGCTTGCGCTCCGTCGCGATGCAGATGATGCTTTCCAGAAAAGCGAATGCGCTCATGATGGCGAGCATTATCGCGTTTGCCGTCGCCAGCGAAAGTATGAGCTTCAGGTTCGAGTCGAGGAATTTCTGATGGTTCCCGATTATGAAGAACGTTATGAACGCGAGCAGCATGAGGAAAAGGAAGACGACGGAACGTCTCGTGAGGCGCATGAACATCGGAATCTTGGACTGGAGGCTGGTGTCGAAGAACCGCTCCGCGAAAATCTCCAGCTCCGAAGGCTCGTCGTCATCGAGCTTGAGCGCATCAATCTCGCTTCTGGTCATCAGCTCGAAGTCGTCGTCCGGCCCGCCGCCGCCGGCATTTTCGAGCGGCTCAAGCTCCTCGATTTCGCTTTCTTCCGTCTGCGGAAGGTTGTCTTTTCCGCGTCTGCGCAAATTCCATTCTCCCCGCCGTGATTGAATTGTCCCTTGGAAACGGCTATCATCAAAAACGGCTTGCCCTCGATTCGTCTCCGGAACTGTTTTCCGGAGCAGGTCTATTATAGAAAAAGGGCGGTTCAATTGCCATGCCGGGGATGCCCGGGAGGAGTTTTTATGAGCAGAAGGCTTTTCGGGATTCGCGGCGCGACCGGCGCGGAGAACTCGAAGGAATCGATTCAGAAAAATGTCGTCGAGATGTGCCTTTCGATTTTCTCTTTGAACGGGATTTCCCCGGAAGATATCGTGTCGGTTCAGTTCACGCAGACGGGGGACCTTACCGCGATGAATCCGGCGGCGGCGCTCAGGCGCGGGCAGTCGGATTTCGACGTCTCGTCATGCGCGCTGTTCTGCAGCCAGGAGCCGGAAGTCGACGGCTCCCCCGAAAAGATGGTCAGGGTGCTTGTCACCTGCTACCTTGATGAAGGTGCGGAGCTCCATCACGTCTACATAAACGGCGGCGAACGCCTCCGCCCCGATTTTGCAAAAAAATAATTTTTTTTGCAAAAAGCATTGACATTTTTTGTTCTAAAATATATATTGTTTCTCGTTCCCGACGCTTAGTTGAGAACGAGAAAACGCCGCCTTAGCTCAGTTGGTAGAGCACGTGATTTGTAATCTCGGGGTCGTGGGTCCGAGTCCTACAGGCGGCTGATACGGGGAGTTCGCATAGCGGCAATTGCGGCGGACTGTAAATCCGCTCCCTTTCGGGTTCGGGGGTCCGAGTCCCTCACTCCCCATGAAAGAAAGGTCTTGAGATAATTGAAGGGTCTCAAGACCTTTTTTATTTGCCCGGCGTTTGTCGGAAGATTTTTTTGTATCGAGTAAAGAATGTTTTACGACGACGGTCTTGTTTTTTCATGCAACAGATGCTCGGACTGCTGCCGGCTTTCTCCCGGCATGGTCTATCTTTCCTATTTCGACCTTGCGCGTCTGTGCGAGCGGTTCGGCGTGAGCGAGGGTCGCTTTGTGGAGACTTATTGCAGGTGGGTTCAGTATTATGACAACACGCAGGTTCTGTGCCTCAAGGAGCGGAAGAACTACGACTGCATCCTCTGGAACAAGGACTGCGGGTGCAGCGCATATGACAGCCGTCCCGTCCAGTGCTCGACATATCCGTTCTGGTCGTGGATGCTCGAAAGCCGCGCCGAATGGGATTCCTGCGCCGCTGATTGTCCCGGAATAAATGCCGCGGGCGGCAGGGTGTGGACAAAAGAAGAGATTGAGGCGCAGCGCGCGGCGTACGATGCGATTGAGCCGATACACAGGAACGAGTACATGGAGAGGCTTGCCTCGAAGAAGGCGGAGAGCGGAAACAAATCATGAAGCTGCCAGACATACTTCAGAATTGCGAAAACGAATCGAATCAATCTGACCTCAAGGATGGGGTCGACTATCATTTCACGGAGGAGGAGATTAAGTCGCTCGCAAAATTCATAAGGCGGAACCAGGACAGTCTCCCTGACGAGCTTTCCGCGTTCCGGAACCTTGTCGAATCGAGAATCTACAATTCAATGTCGATTCAGGAAGTGAAGCGGTTTTATTCGCAGCTGCAATGAAAGAGAAGAAAACGAAGAAGCCTTCAAAAAAATCCGGGCGGAAAATGTCCGTCCTTTCGAAAATCGCGCTTTTTCTCGTGTGTTTTGCCGTGCTGTCCACGGCTGCATGTGTTTCCGTCGTGCGCTATCTCATAACGCCCGTCGACCCCGGTTCCGTAGTCACGCAGAATTTCGTGACGATTCCGAGCGGGATGAGCGTGCGCGCAATCGGCGCGAAGCTTGAGGAGGAGCGGCTCATCCGCTCTGCCGACCTTTTCTATTTGATAGTCCGCTTCCCGAGAATACTGCTGAGGCGGAATTCCGCGGTCGTGATAAAGCACGGCGTCTTCGACATCACCCCGTCGATGTCCCTCCTCGAAATAATCACGGCGCTCGCCGACGACAAGCAGGCGTACATAAAGACGTCGATTCCCGAGGGGCTGACGACGAGCAAAATCGCGCGGATTCTGGACGAAAGCAAGGTCTGCCCGTTCGGCGAATTCATGGAAAGCGCGAAGAGCCGGAAAACGCTCGAAAAAATCGCATCTTTCGGAGTCGAGGCGGCGAGCTGCGAGGGATTTCTTTTTCCCGACACGTATTTTTTCTACCCGAGCATGAGCGCGGACGAGGTGATTTCGATTATGGTCGAGAATTTTTTCGCGAACATTAAGAAAGCGGGGTTCGATTCAATCTCCTACGACAATCTGATTCTCGCGTCGATTGTCGAGCGTGAATACCGCGTCGACGATGAGGCGCCCCTTATCGCGAGCGTGTTCTCGAACAGGATTGAGACGGGCGTCGGGCTTTATTCGTGCGCGACAATCGAATATATCATCACGGAAATTCAGGGGAAGCCGCATCCGGACGTCATCACGTATGACGACCTCAAGATAAACAGCCCGTACAATACGTATCGGTGGAAGTCCCTTCCGCCCACCCCGATTTCGAATCCGGGGATGGTCGCGATAAAGGCGGCGATGAATCCTCCGAAGACGGATTACTTCTATTTTACTCTCACCGATTCGGCGGCAGGTTCCCATACTTTCTCGACTTCGTTCAAGTCGCATATAAAGGCAGGGATGGAGTTCAAGACGAAGAAGGCAAACTGACATGCCGGGAAAAATAACGCGTGACTCCATCGATGCCGTCAGGATGAGGTCGGACATCCTCGCCGTCGTCGGTGAATACGTCCAGCTTGAGCGACGGGGAAGCTTGTGGTGGGGATGCTGCCCGTTCCACAACGAGAAGACTCCCTCTTTCTGCGTCACGCCTGACAGGGGAATTTACCATTGCTTCGGATGCAAAAAACACGGGAACGTTATTTCGTTCGTAGAGGAGATGGAAGGAATTCCGTTTCCGGAGGCTGTTGACCGGCTCGCGAAACAGTTCAGCGTCGAGCTGAAATACGAGGAAGGCACGTTCGTTCCCGACGAGGGGGCGAACCTCAACAAGAAGTACATCGAGCTTTACACGCGCGTCGCGGGAACGTTCCATTATATGCTGACGAACACGGAGGCGGGGAAGTTCGCGCTCGACTATATAAAGGGGCGCGGGATTTCGGATGAGATAATCGAGCGGTTCAATTTGGGCTATTCGCCTGGGGACAGGTATTACTTGCGGAAATTCCTCCGCTCGAAGAATTTCAGCGACGAATTCCTCGACGGCTCGGGCCTTTTCAGCAGGAACTACAAGAACATCGCGTTTTTTTCCGACCGGCTGATGTTCCCCATCACCGACAAGAACGGGAACGTCGTCGCGTTCGGGGGACGGTTTCTGCGCGGGAACATGGAGCACACGGGAAAGTACATGAATTCCACCGACCTTCCGTGGTACCAGAAAGGCGAAATCCTCTATGGTTTCAGTTTCGCGCGGCAGGCGATACGGCAGAAGCGCAAGGTCATTTTCTGCGAGGGATATATGGACTGCATAGCGTACCATCAGTGCGGTGTCGATTATGCGGTCGCGCCTTTGGGGACGGCGCTGACTGAATCGCAGATTCGGCTCGTGAAGAATATCGTCGACGAGGTGATTCTGTCGTTCGATTCGGACGGGGCAGGGCAGGCGGCGACGAAACGGGCAATCCTCATGTGCCGCTCGCAGGGAATCCCCACACGCGTCGTCCATCTCAACGGGGGAAAAGACCCCGCGGAAATAATGATACTTTTTGGCAAGGAGCATTTGACGGAGGCTGTCGAGTCTTCTATATTCGATTTCGAGCACCTTGTGATGACGCTCAAGCAGTCGTATCCGGTCGATACGCCGGAAGGGAAGGCGAGGATAGCGAAGGAGCTTTTCGATTATGTCGATGCGCTCCAGTCAGATATACAGAAAGAGTCGACGTTGGGAAAGATTGCGGTCGCAATCGGGCTTTCCACGGAGGCTGTGAGCAGGGATTTTTACAATCGTTCCGAGCTTAACAACAGGCTTGCATCGTACTCTGCGTTGAGGAGACAGAACGAAAAAGGAGAGCATCCGGACGGAGCGGCGCAGGTCAAGCCGGACGCCGAGCTGAGGACGCTTCTCGCTGTCATCGCAGACATGAATCTGTTCGAGACGATGAAGGCAGAGCTTGGCGAGGACGATTTCGAGAATCCGCTTGCCCGGAGATTGTTCACCGCGCTGAAGGAATGTCACGAGGAGGGTGACGTTTCGCTCGATGCGGTCGAAAGCCGGTGCCAGAACGATGTTATTTCCAATCTCGTGGAGGAATCCGTGATGAGCGGGGAATACTCGATGAACACCGAGCAGTCGGTAAAAGATGGGATACGGATGATGAAACGGAAAACGCTCATGAGGCGGCGGCAGCGGCTTCAGGACAGGCTTTCCGAGATTCAGTCGTCGGCCCATGACGGCGAGGAGCTTGTCACGCTCTTCGAGGAAATCATGGCGGTGGACAAAATGCTCCGCGACAATTCATTTTGAAAACTATTGAGAGGAAAGATATGGCTAACGAAAACGAAACGAAGATTCCGCCCGCAATCGCGAAACTGCTCGCATATGCGAAGGGGAAGCAGGTCATCACGTTCGACGAAATCAACGAGGTTCTCGGCCCCGATTTCACGAATCCGGAAAACGAGGAAACCGAATCGAAGAACGGCAACATGGACGATGTTCTCCGCATCCTGGCCGAGAACAAAATTCAGGTTATCGAGGAAGGCATCGATGATTTGAGCAGCCAGGAAGCCGAGATGGAGGAAGAGGACGAGGAAGAGGGAATCCTCGACGACGATGACGGCGAGGACGACGGTCAGAAGGACGGCTCGCAGGGCGAGGACGTTGCCAGCGCTATTGACGACTTTGACTCGCACAAGCTCGTCAACAGCGACAAGGAATCGAGCGTTGACGACCCGATCCGCCTTTATCTCCGCGAAATAGGAAAGGAAAAGCTCCTCACCGCCGAGCAGGAAGTCAAATATTCCAAGGAAATGGAAGACGGGGAGAACATCATAAAGGACGTCATAAAGCAGGCGGGAATGATGGTTCCCGAATTCTTCGAGATTTCGCAGAAGGCGTTCAAGAAAATCGACCCGCACGAGCCGGGAAAGCCGAGGAAGGAAATCAACGAGGCGCAGGCGGAGAAGCGCAGGCTCAAGACGTGCTACGGTGAATTCGTGAAACCGGTCAAAGAGGACATGAAGAAATACATGGCGCTCAAGAAGCAGCTGTTCAAAATCGAGCAGTCAAGCTCCATCTTCAGCGACCCGCAGCTCGTGGAGCTCCGCGCGAAAATTCAGCCGGCACTGCAGCAGATTGACATCCAGACGGAGGAAATCGAACTTTTCAGCACGAAATTCAGCGAGGCGACGCGGAAAATCGACGATTTCTACAACACGCAGGAAAAGAAGATGAAGGAGCTCCGCGTGACGAATGCCGCCGAGCTCAGAAGCCTCGGGCGCAGGCTCGCAATCCACTCGGAGGCGGAGAAGCTTGAGATTGAGCTGGGGATGAGGAGCGACGAAATCCGCGACGTCTACACGCAGATTCAGAAAATCGACCGCGAGCTCCGCCGCATGGAGTACGAATTCGAGAACAGCGTCGAGGAAATCCTCACTATGGCGGGAAAAATCGAGCAGGGAAGGAAAAAGCTTGAGAAGGCGAAGAACCACCTCATCAACGCGAACCTCCGCCTTGTCGTCTCCATCGCAAAAAAATACACGAACCGTGGCCTCCAGTTCTTCGACCTCGTGCAGGAAGGAAACATCGGTCTCATAAAGGCGGTCGAGAAATTCGAGTACCGGAAGGGATACAAATTTTCGACATACGCGACATGGTGGATTCGCCAGGCGATTACGCGCTCTATTTCCGACCAAGCGCGCACAATCCGCGTTCCTGTCCACATGATTGAGCAGATTAACAAAGTCGTCCGCGAAAGCCGCCAGCTCATGCAGAAGCTCGGGCGCGAGCCGACCGACGAGGAAATCGCGCAGCAGCTCGGATGGCCGGCAAGCCGCGTCAAGCAGGTCAAGAACGTCGCGCGCGAGCCGATTTCCCTTGAGACGCCGATTGGAGAGGAGGAGGACAGCCAGCTCGGCGACTTCATCGAGGACAAGGACGTGGAGAATCCGGCGAACAAGACGGCGTACACAATCCTTCAGGAGCAGATTCGCTCCGTTCTCGACACGCTCCCGCAGCGCGAGCAGGAGGTTCTCAAGATGAGGTTCGGGCTTGACGACGGGTATTCGCTCACGCTTGAGGAAGTCGGCTTGTACTTCAACGTCACCCGCGAGAGAATCCGCCAGATTGAGGCGAAGGCATTGAGACGGCTCCGCCATCCGCGCCGTTCCAACGGTCTCCGCGATTTTGTCGAGACATGATTACCTCTTTTGATTGAATCGTATTGCCCGGAAGTCTTTCCGGGCAATTTTTTGCCCTGCTCGCGGAATAGCGGATGCTGAAAAACGCGTTCGGCATGACAAAATTTTTAAATAGAGCGGAAATAACCTAAGACGCAACAAAACTTTTCACCTCTTCGCGTGGTAGTCTATAAAAAGATAAAAATACTCGTCTTACATGCAAGAGGTTTTGTATGAAAAAAATGCTTCAAAAAGTTTTTGGTGCGGTTTTTGCCATCTCGGCAGTTGCTGCGTTATCAGCCCAAAACCGTAAAATCGACGTGTGGGATTTTGGCGGCGTTCCAGAAAGCGGAGCGGTTAACCACATCTCACAGACCGACATTGACAACACGGCTCTCCTCGGCACCGGCGGAAAGTACGACAGCGCGGGAGATATTTCTTACGGCGACCTTATGCTCACCGTCGTGGCAAATGACCGAGCTTACTACGGAACGGAAGCGAACCCCGGAAAGAAAAACTACGGAACGCAAGGTTATGCCTCATACACGTTCGATGACGGCTACACCTCAAACGGAATTTACTACTGCAACGGTAGCGGCGGAGACAACAGGCGATGCCTTACGCTCAAAAACGTCCGCGCAGGCGATATTGTAACGTTCTACGCTCGTCTTTCTGCCGCCGCAGACACCACGATTCACTTTTCAACCGTCGGAGATGACGGCAAAGTTACCACCGTGCAGGACGAAACTGCCGCAATCAAAGCAGAATCGCAAATTTATTCATACATTGCACTTACATCTGGAACCTACAGAATCTGGACGGACAAAAAAGCCGGAAAACCAGTTTTTTACCGCGTCGTGCGAAAACCTGCAATCGAAGTGACCGGCTCGCTTTCAAATCTCAACGGAAAAGGCTCGCTCAAATTCGTTGTAAAAGGCACGAATCAGGAACTGAATGCGCAAGTCTCAGGAAACAGCTACAAAGCAAGCCTACCTGCCGGAAAAACATTCACGGCGGTTCTTTCAGGCGTTCCTGGCTACGGAATCAATCCTGACACAAGAATCCTTGACCTTGCAAAAATAGCTCCAGGAATCTCTCACACGGCAAACCTTGTCGTAGCGGAAGCAATTCTCTACAAGGCAAGCGGAAAACTCACAGGAATCGATTCAAAATACGACATTTCAAAATTAAAGCTCGTTATGAATCCGCCAAAAGGCAGCGTTTACCAGCCGGTTGAAGCAAAACTTTCGGGCCAAAACGGAACTTTTGACTACGAAGCAAAACTTGAACCGATGGTGCGCTACACGGCAAGCCTTGAAGGAGCAAATGACTACGAAATCACGAAGGGCGGCTCTTTTGAGCTTTCAAAGGATTTTTCTGAAAACATCGAAGTTTCACTCAAAAAAACGTATGCGGTGAACGGAAAATTCTTCGGGGAAACAAAACCTCTTCCAAAATCAATTTCCTTCAAAAATCTTGAAGACGGCTACGTTTACAGCGGAAAAATCAGCAAGGATTCATATTCGGTAGCTCTCCGCGACGGTCAGTACGAAGTTCTTGCGGAAACGGAAAACACAAAAACTGTAAATCACGTCGTAATTTATGGAAACGCGGTTTCAAAAGACATCAAAATGTCTTTTAAGATTGCACCGGAAACAAAAATCAAGCTCAAAAAAGACCTGAAAGTCGGTCCAAAAGCAAAATACAAAACGGTGAACGCGGCTCTCAGAGCGGCAAAGGCAATGAACCCGCAGTCCGAGAAAGACCGAATCACGATTCACATTGCACCGGGAATTTACCGCGAGCAGGTTATCGTGAACGTTCCTTACGTGACCTTAAAAAACGACACGCCTTCAAAAGAAGTTAAGCTCACCTGGTACTACGGAATCGGCTACATGTACTACTCGGCCGATGAAAAAGGCTGGTACGACGAAGATTTGGCTTACGACAAATTCGCAAAGCATCCTGTGGCAAAATGGGGCGGCGCAACTTACGTTCAGCCAAGCGCAACGGCATTCCGCGCCGAAGGAATCACGTTCGAAACGTCGTTCAACAAATACATTACGGACGAAGAACTTGATGACGGCGTAAAATCCGACGGAAGCGTTCCTGAGCGAAAAATCAACTCGGACGTCCGCTCAAAACCGCTTACGGAGCGGGCTGCGGCAATCTTAATTGAGGCATGCAGAACTGAATTCGTAAACTGCAAATTCTTGGGAAGCCAGGACACACTTTACACGGGCTACAATTCGGAAGCGCAAAAATCAGAGGACAATCCGTACAAAAACGAAGTTCTCCGAAGCTACTTCAGGAACTGTTTTATTGAAGGAAACACGGATTTTATTTTTGGCGACGGCGATGTTGTTTTTGAAGACTGCGAAATCAGTTTTGCGGGCTACACCACGGAAGGCGCGGCAGGCGGATATTTGACTGCTGCCCGCACCACAAGCAAAAAAGGATATCTTTTCTACAATTGTCTTTTGAGCGCAAACCAGAATTACTTTGTTGGACAAGGATATTTGGGCCGACCGTGGGGAAAAGACGCACGCGTTGCGTTCGTAAACTCAACAATCGGAACGGCGAACATTTTTAACGTGCAGGGCTGGACTCAAATGAGCGGAAACAAGCCGGAAAATGCAAATTTCCGCGAATTCGGAACAATCGAAGACGGAGAAAACGCAGACCTCGACTACCGCACGGAAGGCACTGTCCTTTCAAAAATCGACGGTTTTGAGCCAAAAGATTTCTTTGGCGACTGGACTCCGGCGTTCAGAGCATTGCCTAAAAAATCAGGAGAAGCCGCATTCGCCAAAAAGCCAAGCTTTACGACGGACGACGACATAAACACTCCGTACCCAGGCCACACAATCACGCTTCACTACTCGCTTGGAAAAGCTGACGACGAAGATGTTTCTTCTATTAAGTGGTACAGAATCAGCGGAAGCGAAGAAACTCTCATAAAAGAATCCAAGGGATTTGCGGACAAAACATATCTTTTGACGAAAGATGATTCAAATTCGTTCATCAAAGCGGTCGTAACGCCAAAACTCAGAAGCGGAAAAACAGGCGCTCCGGCAGAAGTAAAACTTGAAGCGCAAATCAAGGAAGGCTACGCAACACCTGCAAAAGCTGCGGCAGACAGACCTCGCACGGCAGGAGCAATCAACGTGTTCCTTGCAGGCGACTCAACAGTAACCGACTACAGCGCAAACGGAATCTGGATGGGCGGAAAAGTCCGCAGCGAAGGCTCGTGGGGCGAATACATTCAGGCATTCTTCGGAAACTCTGTCGCAATCCAGAACTACGCTCAGGGCGGACGCTCTTCAAGAAACTTTATCAACGAAGGCTCGCTCAAAAAAATTCAGGAAAAAATCGGAAAAGGCGACTATCTTTTCATTCAGTTCGGGCACAACGACTGCCACAACGAAGCCGGCTACCTTGAAGACCGCTACGTTCCGCTCGGAAAAGCCGACTCAAACGGAATTTACCCCGTAACGGCCGGAAAGAAAATCAAGACTCCATCATCTTTGGTTTCAAAATACGGCGACGAATTCTACGGCTGGAAAGGCGGCACTTACAAATGGTACTTAAAACAGTACGTTGACGTTGCAAAAAAAGCCGGGGCGATTCCGGTTCTCGTAACTCCGGTGAGCCGACTTTACTTTAACGCCGACGGAACAATTCGCCCGCACCACGATTCCGAGGACAAATCCACAGAATCAATGGGCACGTTCCCGACCGAGAACAACGCATATTGCGAAGCTGTAAAACAGCTTGCCGCCGAGGAAAAAGTTCTTTTAATCGACGGATTCGAGCTGACAAAAAAATTCTACGAGAACGCTTACAAATCGGCAGGAAGCGACGAACTTGCGCGAAAACTCATGTTCCCAGGCGACAGCACGCACAACAACAAGCTCGGAGGATTCATTCTTGCGGGTGAGTTCGCAAAAGAAATCAAGGCAAAGATTCCTTCACTGGCAAAAAATCTCGTAAAACCGACAAAAGTCCTCGGAGAAAATGCCGACGGCGAAAATCAGTTTACGGTTGATTCAACAGGCAACTTTACTTGCAAGGAGGCGTACTGGACGGCATACGAACAAAAAGTAATGAATTCGCTCAAATAGCGGATAGGATTTTCTCGTCATCCCGAGCCCGTTCCGGCGAAATCCGCTCTGGATGATGAGAGAGCCAATGCTGCCCGCCGAAAATACGGGGCAGCATTGATTTTTTCTGTATAGCCATTTATTATTTTGCGTATGGCAGGATTTATACGATTTTATCTTAATCGAACGTTGAAAAACGGGGGGGGGTATCTCCCCAACCGCGGATATGACCGCGTTGTCCTGCCGTAAACCTTCCTTATATATACTTCTTTTTCTTGTATCATTATTTCTCTCGGTGCCGCTCGGGGCGCAGGATGTTCCCGAGTGGGTTGTTCATTACCGCCGCGTCTATCCCGATTCCAAGTATATTGCCCAGCGTGGAGGAGGAGAGTCCGCGGAGGATGCCCGGAACGACGCGCTTTCCGCGCTCGCCCGATACGTGAATCTGCGCGTCGAGTCCAGCGTAAAAACGGCGCAAAGCACGGAAATTCAGTCATTAAGTTCGGGAGATGCTTCCGTCGCCGTTTCTTATGAGAAGAGCGAGACTTCGCAGGAGACGACCGTGACAAGCGACATCGAGCTGCCCGGCGTCGAAATGACGGAGCCGTATTACTACGAGGCGGCCGGAAGCTGGTACTGCGTCGCATATCTGAACCGCGCCCGCGCCTATCTGCACCTCCAGCCGGAGATTGAGGACGCGCAGTCTGTTTTCATGTCTTTTATTTGGCGCGCAAAAAAAGAGAAGGACGCCGCGCTCCGCCGTTCGCTCTACAAAAAAGCGTGGGATGCCGGCGGAGATTTTCTTTCGAAACTTGCCTTTGCGCGTCTGCTTTCCGATTCTGCCGACGAGGATTTTGCCGAAGGCCGGGAAACGCTTTTTGGGATTCCCGCCCTTATGAATGGGGAGGCGGAAAAACTCGCGGTTGCGATTTTCGTTGACGGCGACAGCCGGAACATCATATCAGGTGCCGTCAGGGAAGCTTTCACCGCGGCGGGGTTTCTCGTCACGTCGGACGGCGGAGAAAACTACGAGGCGCATGTTTCGGTGAGCGCGAATCCCGTTGGGGAGCGTCCTCTTGCTGTTTTTCCATCCGTCACTGTTGAGCTTCGTGCGGCTGACGGGAAACACGTCTTTTCGTATCAGGACAAAATCAGCCAGGAAACAATCTCGTACACGCTTGAGAAGGCGAAGCAAAAATCGTATCCGCTCCTTGCCGGAATCATCAAAGAGAATCTTTCCGCCGCGCTTTCTGAAAAGTTCGGCGGAAGCAAATAAACGTATTTTGGAGGAATCAAAATGAAAAAAACTGCGATTGCTGCGACCATTGCTGCCGCATCGTTTGCGCTTCTTGCAGGATGCGCGTCTGCCCCGGCGGGAACGGTTGCCGGTTCTACGTCAAGCGACACGAAGGCTGCCGCGGCTTCTGCCGTCGTCGCTCCCGCGAGCGAAGTTGACAAGTACGCTGTTGTCGACTGGTCAACGCGCGGTCTTGACGAGCCTGCCGCCCCGACATGGCTCAAGAACATGGTTCGCGGAAACAGCGACCTGTTCAAAAAAGAGACGGGAATGGACAATGGCCGCATCGTGAAATTCAGCTCCGCGCGCGGGCGCACAGAGGCTGAGGCGCAGGCATTCAGCCGCGCGGGATTCGCATACAGCCAGGCTGCCGAGCTGAATCAAAAAGTCATCGGCCGCGTTGGACAGGGGCTGAACGACGACGGTCAGCTTGAGGCGCTCTATCTTGCCGCAAGCGAGACGAAGGCTGACATGGCAGGGCTTCGCGAGGAGATGGGATTCTGGCAGAGAATCCGCACCGAGAATGTCAAAACGGGCGACTCGAACGAGTATTACATATATTACACGATTTTCTCCATGGACAAGTCTACATGGGACAAAATAGTCGAGAACTACCTGCTTTCAATCATCCAGAACCCGAAAGTCGAGAGCGAGACGAAGCAGAAAGTCGGCGCGTTGTTCAGCGAGATGAAGGCTGACGCGGACAAGGTCGACGCGAAAAAAGCGGCAGACGAGGAGAAAGCGTACAAGGAGCAGATGGCGCGCCTTGAAGAAAGCCGTGCCCGCGCGAACGCGGATGCTGCGCAGGCAAAGGCTGTGGCCGCAGCTTCCAGCGCCGAGGCCGCGAAGGCTTCGCAGGCAGCGGCAGAGGCGGCTGTAGAAGGAAAGAGAATCGACGCGGAGGAGGCTGCCGCACGCCGCGCCGCTGAAGAAGCCCGCGAATTCTACATGTCGTACTTGCAGTAAGCGTTGTGAGGGTGCTGGAAATGAAGGTAAAAATCATGTGCTCGCTTTTCGGTCTCTGCGCGCTCACCGGAATTTTTGCGCAGGGCAGGAGCGGCTATTACATCGGCGACGGCGGAAAGGGGCAGAACATCCTGTTTTACAAAAGCGAGATGGAAGGCGCCAAAAACGACGAGCTCGTTACCTCCATGGTCAAGAAAAGCCTTATCAGCACCCTTACAAAGTATTCCCAGCTGAACGTAATCGACGGCGCCCAGCTGGAAATCGTGAAGAATTTGCAGCAGCAGTCCGAGGATTTTGAATACGACAAGTCCGACCCGGTCGAATTCGGAAAAATCAGCCAGGCGCGGACGTATATAACGGCGACGACGTCTGTCATCTCCGGAAAATACCGGCTCTCGTTCCTGATTACCGACATCGAGACCGGCGGCGTGACCGCAAGCTATGCTTCTCCATCGCTGTATGAGACGCAGGAAGAGTATTTGATGCGCTCCCCGCGCGAGGCTGGCGCAGAAATGCTCAGGCAGCTCGGCGTCGACCTGACTCCGTCCGCCCTGCGTACTCTTCTTCCCGACGACAACGGAAACAGCGACGCGAAAAAACTGCTTTCCGATACGCAGGAAAACCTTTCCGCGATAAAAGAGGAAATCGACAAACTGTATGAAGAGCAGAAAAAGTCGCTTACCGAGCAGTTCGCGGACCAGGCTTCCCGCACGAAAAAAGCCCGGCTTGAGCTTAAGGAGCAGCTTCTTCTTGAGCAGCAGAAACGCGAGGAGGCGAAGCTTGCCCGTTTGAGTTCCGACGCCGAGCGCCAGAAGCAGGAGGAGGCTGCCGACCGCGAACGGACGGAAGCCCTGCGCGCCGAGATAAAACGCTTCGGTGCCGACGTCGAGGCGAAGGTCGCCGCCGTTCACAAGAAACAGGCAGAGAACATGAGCGCCCTGCAGAAGATTATGGCGATTGAAAGCGAGAAGCAGCTTCTTGCCGACAACTGGAACGACATTGAGAGCGGCTCCCGCGATGCCCAGGCGAAACTTTCCGCGGAATGCCTTGCGGAGCAGGCGGAGCGGAAATCGCAGAAACCGCGTACGTTCGAGCTGAATCCTGACGGGACATTGAACGAGATGGCATCGCAGCTTCTGGAAAACGATTTGCAGCGGATACGCGAGAAATTCGACGGCCTGCAGAAAAACAACAAAGCCAACGAGAACAAACTCAAGGCTCTGCAGAACCCGCTCAAGAAGCGCATCGGCACTGACATCTCGAATCTCGTAAAAGGCTCGTACGCTGCCAACACGCTTGCGAACGAGGGGCTGTTCCTCCGCATGGGCGACTACGACGCGTCAAAGCTCGGCTGGCATTATACGCTCACGTTCACGATGAACGACCAGACGATTTTTTCGGAGGACGGTTTTTTCCCGTACAAGGACATTACGGGCGAGGAAATTCCGGCGATTCCGGACGCGCACGACAAAAAATACAAGACGAAGGTCGAGCTTTACCGCGCGTTCCTCGACAAGGTGGAAAGCATCGACAGTTTTTTCCGCATGAATGTTCCCTACGTGCAGGCAAAAATCGACTACAGCGCCGTTGACCTTTCGAGCATCGCTCCTTCCGTTTACGGCATCAGCGTGTCCGGCGTTCAGTTCATAAACATCCAGCGCGGCAAGGTTTTCAAGAAAGGCGCCCTCCAAAAAGAGAACATATTCGTCTGCACTCCCGCAATCACGAGCGAGCCGGTCGACGAGGTCGTAAAAGGCCGCCTTTCCCGCTCGAAAGCCGAAGCCCTCGGCGCGTGGCTCGAAAAACCGGCGGTCGGCGAAACCTTGAAAAGGCATGCGCTCGTTTTCGGCGTGTCGGTTCCCTCCGGCATCCGTCCGTCGCAATCCGGCGCGGAAAAATCCCTCGTGCTGGTTCCCGGCGGAAAAATCGGAAAAACGAGACTGGACGGATTCAGAATCAGCCCGACGGAAGTTACGCAGCAGCTTTTCGAGTCCGTGACCGGCTACAATCCGTCGCGCCATGTCGGCGCGCTTCTTCCCGTGGAGAACGTCGGCTGGGTCGACGCGGTTCTTTTCTGCAATCGCCTGAGCGAAAGCGTCGGGCTTGAGCCGTGCTACAGCGTGGACGGCACCACGGACACCGACGAATGGGGAAGCGGCTTCCCGCCTGACCGCGTTTCCTGCAATTTCTCCGCGACTGGCTACCGTCTTCCGACTGAGGCGGAATGGGAGTATGCCGCGCGCGACTCGGGTGATGAAACCGGGGACATCGCATGGACGGACGGGACGACGCACGAGGTCGCCTCGAAAAAATCGGCGGAAAGCGGGATTTTCGACATGCTCGGCAACGTCGCCGAATGGTGCAACGACGGAGACGGGAACGGCCGCGTCGTGAAGGGGGGAAGCTCCGCCGATAAGAACGCCTGCACGGTTCGGTCGAGGCGGCTGGTTGACGGATGGCCCGACGAGCGAATCGGATTCCGCTTCGTGTGCAGGCTCAGCGAAAAGGAGCTTGCGGCGGAGCGGAAGGAAGCCAAAAAGAAACTCTACGATGCCGTTTCGGGAATGCAGGGGCTTGCCGACATTCCCGGAGGGACGTTCCGGATGGGGAACGCGGCAGAAAATGCCGGCAGCGACGAAAAACCGGTTCATGAAGTGCGCGTCTCTGATTTCGCTATGTATGTCTCGGAGATTACGCAGAATCTGTACGAGCTTTTGATGGACGAGAATCCGTCGGCGACGAAAGGCGACATGTATCCCGTTGAGAACGTCAGCTGGATTGATGCCGTGAAATTCTGCAACAAGCTGAGCGAGGCGACTAACAGAAAATGCTGCTACACGATAAACGGTTCTTCCGATGTCGGAACGTGGGGCGACGTCGCTGACAGCAGCGCGGTTCTCTGCGACTGGAATGCAGACGGTTACCGCCTGCCGACCGAAGCGGAATGGGAATACGCCGCGCGTGGCGGAAAAAAACAGTTGTCGGGCCTTTACGCGGGAAGCGGCGGCATCGAAACGACCGTCTGGCACAGCGGGAACGCCGACACAATACAGCGCGTGGGGGGAAAGGCCAAGAACGCTTGCGGCCTCAACGACATGTGCGGAAACGTCGAGGAATGGTGCTGGGATTTTTACGCCGAGTCATACGATTCCGGCAAAGACGCCGCGAAAGCGCAGAAGAACCCGAAAGGAGCGGAGCGCGGAAGATACCGCGTGACCAGGGGCGGAAGCGTGTATCCGGAGCGGCGCGGGTGGGGGTACTCGACACCGAGCGCAGCAAAATGCACCGTGTATTCCCGCACGGCGCGCGAGCCCGGCTTCCGGGGAAGGGGCGTGGGATTCCGCGTCGTCCGTGCTGAAAAATAACAGAAATGACGGGCACCAAACAGGTGCGATAAATCGACAATGCAATTTTGGAGGATTTCATGAAAAAAACATCAGTTGTGTGCGCGGCTGTCGCGCTTTGTGTCGCGTTTTCTTCATATGCCGCGAGGCAGAAAACAATCGGCGAGAAAGCATATATCGAAGTGACCGTGGGCGGCGAGCGGCTTGAGCGGTGGGTGTCCCCCGTGGAGCTCTGCGAGTACGACAAGGGCGGGAACGTCGTCCACAAAAAGACCCCCGAAATGGAGGAGTGGTGGGAGTACGATGCGAACGGAAAAATCACCCGCTACAAAAACGACAACGGGAATGAGAAAATCTATAAGTACGATTCGCGCGGCAACGAAATCTATTTCAAAGATACTGACGGAAGCGAGCTGTTCCACGAATATGACGGCAAAGGGAACCGCATCCGCACCAAGCATTCAGACGGAACCGTGGAGCTGTATACCTACGATTCGAAAGGAAACAAAATCCGCTACAAGAAAGATGCAGTGGACCGCTGGGGGAGCGCGCGTAATGAGGAGAGTTTTTACGAATACAACAAGAACGGGAACGTCATCCGCGAAAAAGGCAACCGCTATGCCCATAACAGATTTGAAATTTGGAACGAGGAGTATGAAATCCTGTACGAGTATGACGGCAAGGGAAAATGCGTCCGCATAAAGGACGGCGACAAAGAGACGGCTATGGAATATGACAATTCCGACCGTTTGTCCCACAAAAAGTCCGGTTCTGAAGAGTATTGGTGGGAATACGACGCGGCGGGGAATGTCACCGCGTACAAAAAGCACTGGACTGAGTTCGCTCCCTATGAGGAGGACAACGAAAATCTTGAGCAGACCGAAATCCGCAAATACGATGCCGGAAACCGCGTCGTCTTCTATAGTCTCGTCGTAAAAGGCCGCGACGGATACTCGACAACCTACGACAAAAACGAGAGCATCAGCTACGAATACGACGCGTCGGGAAAACTCGCTCACACAAAAACCGAAAGCGGCGAATTCTGGTTCGAATACACGCAGAACGGCGACATTACCGTGCGCACGCAGTACGTTTCGGACTGATTCGCTTCCGTTGCCCCGTTCCGCATACTGAAATCGATGTACATCAGGTGTCGGCTTGAGCGTTGTCGAAGCCCGTTCATACAGGAACCGGTCATTTCGACAACGCTCTACGCAAAATACAAGGCTCTCGCAGAAAAACAGGACAAGGTCGTTTTCGGAGGCAGGCTCGGCATGTACCGCTACTTCGACATGGACGACACCATTGCCGCAGCGCTGGAGATGGCGGAAAAAATCCTCTAGAGTGCCGTGAACGGGCGGCGGTTCGCCGTTGCAATTGGATGAAAAATTATCTATACTTCTCAGACAGTTTTTATCGAGGATAATGCGAATATGGAAATGACAGAGGTTTTTGACAGCCTGAAGAAATTGCAGGGCGTTTTGGTCAGCAGGTACGAAATCGAGAAGCAGATTGAGTCCGCTCCGAAGCAGCTCGGCTCGCAGGAAGAGTTCCTTTGTACCCTTGAGAAGGAAATGAACGCAAAGGATGCTGAGTATCAGACTATCAAGGAAAATGTCGAGAAACTTAAGGTCGAGCTTGAGGATGCGGTGACTTCCCGAGAGAACGGCGAGAAAAATATGGACAACGTGACTACGCATCGCGAGTACGAGGCGCTCGACAAGCAGATTGCCGAGGCTTCAATCCGCGAGAAGGAAGTCCGCGCGAGCCTTCAGAAAGAGGAAAAACGCCTTGAGGAGAGTCTCGCCTCGCTTGAGAACAGCAAGTCGCTTATCGACAGCCAGAAGGCGGAGCTTGATGAGGGACGTTCCGTTCTCGACAAGCAGGTTGCCGAATTCAAGTCGCAGCTTGACGATTTGAAGAAGAGCGAGGATGAGATTTCATCCCGCCTCGACGAGAAATATCAGGAGACCGTGCACAAGTTCCACAGCATCATAAAAAGGAACAGCGAGGGAATCGTCGCGGTCAGGAACGGCGTCTGCATGGGATGTCATATGATTCTCCCTGCCCAGTTCGCCAATGAGGTGCGTGGCGGGGAAAAAATCCTTTTCTGCCCGTATTGCAGCAGGATTCTTTTCTACGAGGAGACCGGCGAGGAGGAGCAGGAGAACTTTCTTGACCTCGATGAGACCGGAAGCCTCGCTGATTTCCTCAGCGACGAGGAGGATGATTTCTCTGATGATTCCGAAGACGATTCATTCGCCACGCAGGGCGAGGATGGGTACGATTCATCTTCCGACGACGGATTCAGCTCGTCTGGTGATGACGGAATCGTTGATGACGAGGACGACGAGGACGAGGGTGAGGATGAGCTCGATGACGACGGCGATTCCGAGTCCGACGCCGAGTAGGTTCCTCGCATAAAAATGGCGGCCTGCTCCGGAAAAATGTTTGTCGGGGGTGGTCTGCCTGAACTGCGATGCCCGGAAATGCCCCGATGGGGCGTTTTTGGGCTAGTCTATTTGTTTGTAATCAGAAAAGACAGATGATCGCGCCTGGCCGGAATGATGAAATTCTTGCCGGGTGAGGAAAGTCCGGGCTCCGCCGGAAAAAATGCCGGGTAATAACCGGGCGCGCCTTTTGGCGTGACAGACAGCGCAACAGAAAACAAACTGCCCGCGCTTTTGTGCGGGTGATGGTGAAAAGGCGGGGTAAGAGCCCACCGGGAAACTGGCAACAGGTTCCGCATTGCAAGCCTCATTTGGAGCAAAGTCAAGTAGCAGCGATTTCCTTTTTCCGGAAGGGCGCTGCGGGTAGGCTGCTGAAGTTGTCTGGCGACAGGCAATTCGGATAGATGGTCATCCAATACAGAACCCGGCTTATTGTCTTTTCTGTTTTTTTTGTGGGAAAACGATGTTTCAGAAGAATTCGCATGGCAGAAATGTAGTCGTAAAAGAGGGGAAGCTTTTGAAAAGGCTTCTCGTCGTCTTTTTATGTGCTGTCATCATTTCCGCTTTGGGATTCTGCATCGTAATGTTCATAAAATCGCGGACCAATTCGGGCGTGTCGCTTATTTCCCTGCGGGCGAAATGGCGCGACGGTGATTACGGCGGGGCATACGATATAAGCGGGCAGCTGCTTTACGACAGGCCTTTCAACCATACTGCGCTGCTTTTCCGCGGATATTCCTCATTCTATCTTGCCGCCGCTGAGAACGATACCGTCCAGGCGCAGGGGCTTATCGACGAGGCGATAGCGAGCCTTCGTCAGGCGCTGCTGTTCGAGAAGGATGGCGGCAAAAATCTTCCGAGAATCGAGTACATGCTCGGAAAATCGTATTTCTACAAGGACTTTCTTTCCGCATACCATTATTATGCAGACCTCTCCGTCAAGTATCTTCAGTCTGCGCTCTCGCACGGGTACAAGGCTGACGACATTCCGGAAATCCTCGGCCTGAATTATGCCGCGCTCGGCATGACGCTTGAAAGCATATCCTCCTTTTCGGAGGCGCTTCTTGTCAAGCAGTCCGACCTTCTTCTTTTGTCAATCGCGGAGCAGTACCACGCGGCTGGTCAGAATCAGGCGGCGGAGCAGTATCTCTACAGGATTTCGCAGGAATGCAAGGACGAGAAGATAACGCTCAAAAGCCGGTACCTTCTGGGGGATATATACCTCGAAGGTGAGCTTCTTGAGAACGCCGAGAAGGAATTCCGGTCCATTATCGACGAGTATGACGGCTCGGAGCACGCGGCAGACGCGTATTACGGGCTCGGGCTCGTCTTTGAAAAGCAGAACGAAATGGCGAAGGCTCGTTCCGAATGGCGGAAGGCATTGCGGATTCAGTCGAACCATGCGGGCGCGCTTGCCGCGCTCAAGAAAAGCTCCGAAAGGTGATTTGAAAATATAAATTGAAAAAAAAGGGAGGCAACTCTTTATGGGTTTGTTCGAGCGTTTTTCTACTGACATTGGAATTGATCTTGGAACGTGCAACACACTGATATATGTCCGCGGAAAGGGAATCGTCGTTGACGAGCCGTCCGTCGTGGCGGTCGAGAAGGGAACGAAGCGCGTCGTTGCTGTCGGCGCGGAGGCGAAGAGGATGCTCTACAAGACGCCGGGCAACATCAGCGCTATCCGCCCGATGCGCGACGGCGTCATATCGGACATCGACAGCACGGAGAAGATGATTAAGTATTTCATCTCGAAAGTTATCTCGCGCCACCAGCTGTTCAAGTCGACGCGCATGAAAATCGGAATCCCGTCGTGCATAACGCAGGTCGAGCGCCGCGCCGTCATAGAGGCCGCGCTGAAAGCGGGAGCGAAAGAGGTCGACGTCATCGAGGAGTCGCTCGCGGCGGCAATCGGCGCGCAGATAAAGATTGACGAGCCTGCCGGTCACATGATTTGCGATATCGGTGGCGGAACGACGGAAGTCAGCGTCATCTCGCTCGGCGGCATGGTCGTAACGAAGGCAATCCGCGTCGGCGGCGATAAATTCGACGAGGCAATTGTCAACTTCATAAAGAAAACGCACAACCTCAAAATCGGACCGTACGCGGCGGAGCGGCTCAAAATCCAAATCGGGAATGCTGTCGCGGACAAGGACGGGACAATCGAGACGATGGAGGTCCGCGGAAACGACGCCATCACCGGTCTTCCGAAGCGTCAGGTCGTCGACAGCGTGGAAATCCGCGAGGCGCTGAAGGACGCAGTGAACCAGATTGTCGAGCTGATAAAGGTGACGCTTTCCGAGACGCCGCCGGAGCTTGCAGCTGATATCGTCGAGCGCGGAATCGTCATGTCCGGCGGAGGGAGCATGCTCAAGGGGCTGCCGAAGCTCATCGCCAAGGAGACGCAGGTTCCGGTCTTCCTCGTGGAGAAGCCGCTTGAGTGCGTCGCGCTCGGTGCCGGTCAGGCGTTCGAGCTTTTCAAGGACATGTCAACCGACCGCTCAGTCTACGACAACCTGAACGACTAGGCTGTTATGGAGTCACAGAAGAGCAGGTTCAGCCTGCATCTGCCGGAGCTTGTGCTCGTCGTCCTCGTCGTGATTTCGGGGACGATGCTCGCGCTGAGCTCCGGAGGCTTTATCCTCAACTTCAAGAACGTTGGTTTCACGGCGTTGTCTTCCGTGCAGAAGGGAATCGGAATCGTGACGAGCGGGATTACGGGAACGTTCAATGCCGTCCACGAGCTTGCCCGTCTCCGCGAGGAGAATGCGTTCCTTACGGAAAAGCTCAAGAACTACGAGTATTTCCAGCGCAACAACACGGAGATAACGAACGAGAACCTGCGCCTGCGCGAGCAGCTTGGGTTCTCGACGAAAATCGAGCAGCGGAATTTTCCGGCGCAGATAATCGGGCGCAATACCGACAACCTTTATTCCACTTTTACGATAAACAAGGGAAGCCGGGCGGGAATAAAGAAGAACATGCCGGTCATCGCAATCCAGAACGGCCAGGTAGGGCTTGTCGGGCGCGTGATTTCAGTCGGCGTCGAGACGAGCATGATTCTTCCCATTTTCGACGAGAAATGCACCGTATCCGCGCGCGTCCAGTCAACGCGCGACATCGGGCTCGTGAGCGGGCAGGGGAGCGCGTCCGGGATGCTTTCGATGCGCTACGTGAAAAAGCGGGTTCTCGACGAGCTCAATTACGGCGATTTGATTGTCACGTCCGGAGAGAACGAGAATTATCTCCGTGACATCACGATCGGCTCCATATCGAAGATAACCCCGCTCGACTACGACTCGACGCTCGACATCGAGGTCGTTCCCGTAATCGATTTTTCGAGGCTTGAGACGGTAATCGTTGCCGACCTCAAGGAGCTGAACCCGAATCTTGTCGTGAACCAGTAGATGAAGTCCGGGTTGCCGAAGCCCAAAAACGCGGGAAATGCGGTTTTGGGCTTATATGTTTTTCTGGTCATGCAGTTTTAAATCGGGCGGTTGGCGCGTCCAGTCCGCTCCGGAAAGGGAGGTTTTCCGTTTTATGATACGGGCATTCTTCACCGCGCTGGCGATACTCCTCTGTTTCGCCCTCTTCGAGAGTTCAATCCTTTCGAACATACAGCTTCTTCCGGCAGTCCCGGATTTTCTTCTGATATGTTCGCTTTATTTTTCCCTCAACAACGGGCGGACGTTCGGAGCAGTAGGAGGATTCTGCTCCGGGATTTTCCTTGATTTCCTTACGGCGGCTCCGTTCGGAATGCACAGCCTCGTCCGCACCATCATAGGATATTCGGGCGGATGGTTCCTCAAAATACTCAACCTTGAGGGCGTTTTCATTCCCGCGCTTCTCGGTTTCAGCGCGACTGTCCTGAAGGCATTCCTCCTTTGGCTCGTCTCGCTTTTCTTCCCCGTGTCGGTCGCTCATTACGATATCCTTTCGGTCGTGTTCCTCTGCGAGCTTGCGATGAACACGATTATCTCTCCGATACTGTTCAGGTTCCTCCGTATTTTTGACGGCTCGCTCCTTTTCGGGCAGGAATCCGTTGCGTGATTTTGGGCGGGAGGAAATATGATTGTCGATGATGACGGAGATGAAATCGGCGCGAACAAGGCTTCGAGCCAGATTGAGCGCAACATGAAGGCGATGGCGATGCTTGTCGTCGTCATTCTCGTGATTGCCGCATACATAAGCCAGCTCTACAAGCTTCAGATTAAGAACGGGGACTACTACCGCGGAAAATCCCAGCGCGTGTCGAGCCACACGGACACGATTCCCGCGCAGCGCGGCGAGATTTTCGACAGGAACGCGACGCTTCCGATGGTCGTCAACTCTGATTCGTTCGTCGTCAGCCTAAATCCGGCGGAAATCCCGCGCGGATATTACGACACAGTGACTTCTCGGCTGTCGTCCATCCTCGGAATCGCCAAGCTCGAAATCGACAGGAAGATTCCGGAAAAATCGCGGAAAATCTACAAATCCATCGACATAAAGATGAACGTCCCGTTCAGCGTCATCTCGAACATCGCCGAGAACATCATCGACCTTCCCGGCGTTTCCTGGCAGCTCAAGCCCATACGGAGGTACGTCGAGACAGGCTCCATCTCCCACGTCGTCGGCTACGTCGGCGACATAACGAAGGAAGAGATAAACATGATGTACAACCAGGGCTACACGGAGAACATGGTCGTCGGGAAGATGGGAATCGAGAAGCAGTACGATTCGCTGCTCCAGGGAACGCCCGGCTCCGTGCGCAAGAACGTCGACGCGCGCGGCCGCGCCATCTCCAACGAGCTGATAACGACGCAGCCGCAGATGGGAAAAAGCCTCGTGCTCACAATCGACTCCCGCATACAGGAACTTGCGGAGAAGGCTTTGGGGAACAGGGTCGGGGCGGCGGTCGTCCTCAAGCCGGCGAGCGGCGAAATCCTCGCGATGGTTTCGTACCCGTACTACGACCAGAACATTTTCAGCAACGATGATGCGGCTGCCCAGTACAACAAGCTCGTGAAAAGCCCGAACAACCCGCTTCTCAACCGCGTCGTGAACGCGGTATATCCGCCGGCGTCCACGTTCAAGACGATAATGACGACGGCGGCTCTGTCGGAGCGCGTGATTCCCCCGTCTAAGAAAATCGAATGCTCGGGGAAAGTCATCTACGGAGACAGGACGTTCCGCTGCCATCAGCGCTGGGGACACGGTATGCTCGACATGCGGGGCGCGCTCGCCGAATCGTGCGACATCTATTATTGGGTTCTCGGGCGCGATTACCTTGGCGTCGACCGCATCGCATCCTACGCGAAGGAATTCGGGCTCGGGCAGAGCCTTGAGGTTGACCTTCCGTCGCAGGCGGCGGGATTCGTTCCGACGGCTCAATGGAAGGAAAGAAAATACCACGTCAAATGGCTCGGCGGAGACACGATGAACATGTCCATCGGTCAGGGATACACGCTCGTGACGCCGCTCCACATCGCGAACATGATGGCGATGGTCGCGAACGGCGGGAAGATTTACCGCCCGCACCTCCTCAAGGAAGTCCGCGACCCCGCGACGAACGAGGTAATCGAGACAATCGAGCCGAGCCTCCTCCACGAGTCGAACATCGAGCCGTCTGTGTGGCGCGCGGTCCAGAGCGATTTGCGCTACGTCATCTCGGACGGAACGCCGCAATGGCCGATGGAGAACAAAGTCGTCAAGGTCGCGGGAAAGACGGGAACGGCAGAAGTCGGGTTCGTGGACCACTGGCACGCGTGGATGGCGACGTTCGGTCCCTATGACGCGGCCCCGGAAGACCAGGTCGTCGTCGTCGTCCTCGTCGAGGCGGTCAACGACTGGGACTGGTGGTCGCCGTACGCCACGAACATCATCTATCAGGGTATATTCGCGAACCAGACGTACGAGCAGGCAGTGCAGGCGCTCCCGAACGTCCGCTACTACATGGGAGAGCTTGCGCGCAAGGTCAAGACAAACGGAAGAAGGCAGGAGTAGGAGTTTCCATGGCAGGAATATTCAGCAGGCGCATACAGTTTCTGAAGCTGTTCGATTTCATGCTTTTTTTCTCGGTCGCGGCACTCGTGACTATCGGAATTCTGTTCATCTATTCGGCGGGATTCAACTCGGACGGAATAAACGTTTCCGGCGAGTACATAAAGCAGATTATCTGGGCGTTCATCGGGCTTTTCATGATGTTCTTCGTGATGCTCATCGATTACCGGGGGCTTGAGAAGCACGCGGGAAAGCTTTTCATCGCGCTGATTGTCGTCCTCGTCATAACGCGCCTTTTCGGAAAGAAAATCAACGGCGCGCGGAGCTGGCTGTCAATCGGGCCGCTCGGAATCCAGCCGTCGGAGTTCTGCAAAATCCTCTACATCCTGTATCTCGCGCGCTTCTTCCACCGCTCGGAGGGAATGCCCCCGCTCAGGCGTTTCATATATTCGCTTCTCATATTCATGGTTCCGTTCGCGCTCATAATGGCGCAGCCCGATTTGGGAACGTCGAGCGTCTTCCTTCCCATTCTCCTGATGATGATGCTCTTCGGCGGGATTCCGCTGCGGCTCATATTCATGCTCCTTCTCGGGGGGTGCCTGACGGTCTATCTGACGGTTCTTCCGACGTGGCAGCAGGAAATAGCGCAGCGCGCCATCCCCGCGGTGACGCTCCTGACGAACATAAAGCTCCGCGGGATAATCGTCCTCGCGTCGGGCGCCATCTGCGTCATCGGGATAATCGGGATGATTCTCTACAAGGAGAACCGCTACTTCTACTGGATTGCCTACGCGTTCGGGATAATATGCGCGTCGCTCGTCATGTCGTACGGCGCGGGGAAATTCCTCAAGAGCTACCAGATTGAGCGCCTCATCATATTCATCAACCCCGAGGTCGATGAGCGCGGCGCGGGATGGCATATCATACAGTCAATGACGGCGGTCGGGAGCGGCGGGCTGTTCGGGGAGGGCTTCCTGCAGGGGAACCTGAGTCATCTGCGCTACCTTCCCGAGCAGAGCACGGACTTCATCTTCGGAATCCTTTCCGAGGAGACGGGGTTCGTCGGCGGGCTTGTCGTCTTCTTCCTTTATTTCGCCATCATGGCGCGCACGCTTTCCGTCATCAGGAACGCGACGAATGCATACGGAATGTACATCGCCTCGGGCGTTTTCGGGATGTTCCTCTGGCATTTCACGGTAAACGTCGGGATGGTCATCGGAAGCATGCCGATTACGGGAATCCCGCTCTTCTTCCTCTCCTACGGCGGCTCCTCCCTTCTCACGGCGATGACCGCGGTGGGGCTTCTTATGAGCGTGCGCTACAGGAAGCACGACTTCGACTGAAAACGCTTTATCTTTTTTGAATTTTGGAAAATCACTTATGGAAATGAAACTTGTGAACCCGACGGAGGCGTTCGGCGTCTCCCTGTGCTCCGTGCAGAATCCCTCCTCGTACATCGGAGGCGAGCTCGGCTCAATCGTGAAGAAGCACGACGACGGCGGCAGGATGCTGAATTTCGGGATAGCCTTTCCGGACGTCTACGGAATCGGGATGTCGAACCAGGCTGTCAAGATAATATACAACGGGCTGAACGCCCTCGGCTCGGTGCGGTGCGAGCGCGTGTTCGCCGTCGAGAAGGATTTCGAGGAGCTTCTGTCGCGCACCGGCGTCCCGCTCTACACGCTTGAGACGGGAATCCCGCTCCGCTCCCTCGACATGCTCGGTTTCTCTATCGGCTACGAGCTCGGGATAACGGGCGTCCTGTCGATGCTCGACCTCGGCGGAATCCCACTCCGCGCGTGCGACAGGGGCGAGGACGATCCGATTGTCATTGCGGGCGGCTGCGGAAGCACGAATCCCGCCCCGTTCTCCGACTTCTTCGACGCGTTCTTCATCGGCGAGGCGGAGGGCGGCATGTTCGAGCTTGTCGGGCGGATTGCAAATATGAAGCGTGACGGCGCGACAAGGACCGAGATGCTTGCCGAATTCGCGCGCGACAGGCACGTCTGGACGCGCGGAATGTCGGCGGAATCGTGCGGGCACCAGAAGGCGTTCCGCGCTGTGTGGTCGGAATTCGGGCGGGTTCCGAGCGTGGAGTCGTTCATGCCGCTTCCGAACATGAAGCCCGTCCAGGACCATGGCGTCGTCGAGATAATGCGCGGCTGCCCCAACGGATGCAGGTTCTGCCATGCGGGCGTCTATTACCGTCCCCAGCGCGCGAAGTCGAGGCAGCTCATCATCGACGAGGTGGAGAGGCTCGTGAGCGTGGGCGGCTACCGGGAAATCTCTCTCACTTCGCTGTCTTCGGCTGACTATCCCGACATCGAGGGGCTTCTCGACTGCCTGAACGGCATGTACCGCAAGCAGAACGTCAGCTTCCAGCTTCCCTCGCTCAAGGTGAACAGCTTCTCGCTGCCGCTCCTCGAGAAACTTTCCGAGGTCAGGAAAAGCACGCTCACTTTCGCGGTGGAGACACCCGAGGAGGCGTGGCAGCTCATGCTCAACAAGGAAGTCTACGCGCAGCATCTCGTCGACATAATCCTCGACGCGAAGAAGCGCGGCTGGAGCAAGGCGAAGTTTTATTTCATGGTCGGGCTTCCGCTTCCGGAGACGGACGGCAAGACGGAGGAGAAGGCAATTGTCGATTTCCTCCTCGACCTTCAGGAGCGCACGCGCATACAGTGCAACGTCAACGTCGGGACATTCATCCCAAAGCCGCACACCGCCTACCAGCGCATCAGGCAGATAAGCCCCGAGGAATCCGCGCGCAAGCTCGCGTACATCCGCGACAACCTTCCGCGCGGGAAATTTCATGTGGGGACGCACGACATAAACACGAGCTACATCGAGGGGCTTCTCTCCCGCGGGGACGAGCGCGCTGGCGCCGTAATCCTCTCCGCGTACAGGAAGGGCGCGCGGCTCGACGCGTGGGAGAACCATCTGCGCGAGAACCTTCCGTTCTGGAACGAGGCGTTCGACGAGGCGGGATGGGACGTGCGCGCGGAAATCCTCCGCGAGCGGGGCAAGGACGAAGCGCTCCCGTGGGACGGCGTCTCGCTCGGACCGTCGAAATCGTTCTTCGAGAAGGAATGGGAGCGGAGCTGCTCCGGCGTCCTGACACCAAAATGCGCCCCGGACTGCGACCACAAATGCGGCGTCTGCGGCGACAGGACGAAGGTGTGCGCCTCCGACTCCGCCTCGGACGCTGTCATTCCCCCCGCGAAGGAAGTCCGCGTGGCGAGAGACAACATCCCGCTCATGTACCGCGCGGTCTTCCAGTTCACCAAGTGCGACGGCGCGGAGTTCCTCTCGCACCTTTCGATGATAGAGATGTTCAACAGGGCAGTCCTGAGAAGCTCTCTGCCTGTCATCTACACGACGGGCTTCAACCCGATTCCCCGGCTCGAATTCGCGACGACGCTCTCTCTCGGCGTCAGCTCCGCGGCGGAAATCGGCTCGACGGTGCTTTTCGACCCCGTCGAGCCGGAAGACTTCATGCGCATGATGAACGGAAACCTGCCGAAGGGAATCAGAATAACGCGCTGCACGGTTTTCCCCGTGACGAACCAGCGGAGAAGGGAATCCCTTTCCGCCGCCCTCTGGGGAAGCGTGTACGAATACGCGCTGTCCGTTCCGCCCGAAAAAGTCCGCGAATTCCTCGCCTCCGAGGGTGCCGCGCCGTTCACGGAAAGCGGCTCGCTCTGCTCGTTCGACACGTCCCGGCTCGACGGCGGGATTCTCGGCGCGACGCTTCTCTTCCAGAAGGACCGCCCGTTCAGGAACGCGCTCGAGTCGTTCTTCGGCAAGCGGATTTGGGAAATCGCCGCGATACGGAAGGTCCTGACGCTCGCGAAGCCGGACATAACGGGATGGACGCCCGAGGTGAACGAGGCGTACCAGAAAAGCCTTTTGGCGATGAAAAGCCGCGGGGAGATGTTCTCCATAAACGCCAGCTTCAAGTCGAGGACTCTCCACCCGTTCGAGAAAAGCGCCGGCGAGGAATTCACCGATTACTTCGAGCTTTACGCGCGCATCGCCCAGGTGAACGCCTCGCTCATAGAGCAGCGCGCGCGGATGGGGGCTGAATAGTATGAGTCGTTCAAGCGCGTTGTTCCGCTCCTCGTTGATGCTCCTACTCGTCGACCCGCTCTTCTACGCGGCGGCGGTCGCGACAGTCCTTTTCTGCTCGTTCCGCTTTTTCCTCGCCGGGAAATTCTTCGTCGAGGGAGTCGGGACGACCGACCTCCGGCAGCTGTTCCAATCCGTTCCGTTCATATCGATAGCGACGGTCCCGCTCATCGTGTTCAGGCTGCGGCGGTTCATCTGCGACGATTCGCTGCCCGTTGCGCCCGCGAAACGGTTCGCAGTCATCATCGCGGCGGCGCTCTCGGCGTTCTCAGTCCCCGTGCTCATGCTCGTGTCGGTTCCCGCCTGCGTCTCCTCGTTCGGCGACGTGGATGTCGGGCAGGCGGCGGCGGGATTCTCCGGCGTCATCCTCTACGGGCTTCTTGCGTCGTCGCTCTCCGTCTTCCTGTTCGCCGCGTTCCCGTCCGTCCCGGCAATCCCGCTGCTCGTGTCGATGGCGGTCCTCGCCGCGGTCGACTTCATCCATATCGTCCCGCTCTACGTCCAGCTCGGGAGCGCGCTCTCGTTCGCGATGAGGAAAATCAGCTTCGCGTGGCATTTCGACTCGTTCGGGAAGGGAATCGCCGACTCGCGCGACATATCGTTCTACCTGATATCGTCCGCGCTCTTCGTGGTGATGTCCGTCGTGGCGGAGCGGAGGCGCACCGGCCGTCGCGGGGGGAGGGCGGCGCTCGTCGTCGCGCTCGCGTCTCTTTCGCTGCTCGCGTTCTCGGCGGAGCGCTCGTATTTCCGTGCCGACATGACGGCCTCGCGGAGGCATTCGCCGAGCAAGGCGACGCGCTCTCTCGTCTCCCTCCTCGGCTCGCCGCTCAGGATAACGTATTACCGCTCGCGGGAGCTGTCCGAGCTGTATCCGCAGGCATCCGAGGTCGCCGATTTCCTCCTCGAATTCAGCTCGCTGTCGCCGCTCGTCACGCTCGAGGTCGTCGATGCCGACGCGGGAAGGCTTTCCGGGCTCGGCGTCCAGGGGCAGCAGCTTGAGCGCAACACGGGAACGAAAATCGAGCTGGTGACGGTCTATTCCGCCGTCGTCATGCAGCACCTCGACAGGCAGTCGATAATTCCCTACGTCCTTTCAACGGACACGCTCGAGTACGACCTTGCACAGCGCGTCAAGCAGCTCGTCTCCGGCTCCGCGCGCAGGGTCGCGGTCTTCGTCGGAAACGGGAGGGACTGCGGAGAGTCGTATTCCTATGTCGCGCCGTTCCTCGCCTCTCGCGGGTTCATGCCCGAGATTGTGGGAGGCGGGGAAGCCGAGCGCGCGATATCGTCCCTCGGAAGCGGGGACAGCCTGCTCGTCCTCGGCTCGTCGGAGATGACGTTCGCGCAGGGGCAGGCTGTCGCGGGCGCGATAAGCCGCGGCGTCCCCTCGTTCATCGCGACGTCCCCGTATTCCGTCCCCGTCGAGACGGAATGGACCGTGTCGCGCGCCGATGACGACCCGCTTATCCCCGTGCTGAATTCGCTCGGGTTCGCGTTCGTCCCCGCGCTCGTCGAGGATTTGTCGTGCTTCCCGGTTTCCATGCAGAGCGGCGAGGGCAATTCCGCGGAATTCGTCACGCTGAACTATCCCTTGTGGCTCTCCCTAATGCCGCAGCCGGCGGCGGTGCGCGGCATGACGCTGTTCTGGGCAAGCCCGCTCGCGCTTTACGGCGGGGCGGTCCCGCTTCTCCGCTCGTCCCCGTATTCGTGGCTGCAGAGGGACGGCGCACCCTTCGTCACCGACCCGTTCGCGCTTCAGGGCGCGTCTTCCGGCGGCGATTATGAGCAATACGTCGTCGCGGCGGAGAAGATGACCGAAACGGAGCGCGTGTGCGTAGTCGCCGACCAGCATTTCGTCTCGTCCCTCATGACGGGCTTCATCTCCGGCGGGAATTCCGTCGACTTCAGGAACTTCGATTTCCTCTGCACGCGCCTGCTCCGCCTGAACGGCGAGGACGCCCTAGCCGACATGCTCGACAGGACCCGTCCCGCGACGTCGTTGCACAAGATTTCCGATGCGGAAGAATTCGGCTCGGAGCGGCGGAGGACGCTTGCCATCCATTTTGTGTTCCTCCCGCTCGCCGCCGCGCTCCCGTTCGCCGCAATATGCGCAAAAAGAAGGAGAAAACAATGATGGGAAAACGTGCCGCCGTTTCTCCGGCGCTCATCGCCCTGTTCCTCGTGTCGCTCGCGCTTTTCGCCCTGTCGCTTTTGTTCCCGACGCGCTCCTCCGCCGTGCCGAAATCGTCGGAGAGCGCGATTCTGAACCCGAAATTCGAGGGAGCGGTCGATTCCGTCGCGATATCGGGCGGGGGGCAGTCCGTGAGGCTCGTCCGCACCGCGGGCGTGTGGTCCGTCTCCTCGGGCGGGGCAGAGTCGCTCGCGGACGCGCGCCTCGTCGCCTCCTTCCTGAAATCATGCGCGAAAATCCGGCGCGTGTTCGAAATCTCCTCCTCCGAAGGCGACAAGGACGCGCTTTCGCTGACGGAGGGAAAAGGAACGACGGTCGTCTTCTCCTCGCTCGGGAACGAGGTGTCGCGCGTCGTTTTCGGGCGCAGCGACGCCATTTCCGGAAGAATACCGCTCTCTCCATCCGGCTCGCCGCTCTCGCTTGAGACGGAGGACGACCTCTCGCATTTCCTTTCCGGGGATGCCGATTACTGGGCGGCGGGGGAGCTTTTCTGCGGGCTCGGGGAGATTGTCCAGGCGAGTATGTCGGTTGCGGACGGCTCGTTCTCCGCGTCGGCGGGGAAGGGGGACGACGGTTTCCCGGCATTGTCCTCGGCGCTATCCTCAATCAGGCACGGGAAAATCGCCGGGAGGACGGGCGAGGCCGACGCGTCGCTTCCCGTCTTCGCCGCAATCGAGGCTCATGACGGGGACGGAAAATCAATCCGCGCGGAATTCATGAGGGGCGAAGGCGGGATTCTCGTCCGGAAGCGCGGGAACCCTCCCGTTCCGGACAACGCCGTCTACGGGATAAGCGACTGGACGTTCGGAAAGCTGGCGTCTGAGTTCGGCATGGAAAATATAGTCGATTAGCTTGAATTTTTTTATCTGCCCTGAATACCGAGTTTTAACGGATTTGTTCGCGATTACCATCGCTCGCTTTTAAAATGGTATGCTGCCCTAACGGCGCGGGCTGTCCGCGCATGATTTTATCCTTGACGGATAAAAAAACTGACCTAAGAATTTTTTCTTAATTTGTATTTCCGTCCGTGCTATCGAATAAGAGAGGAGAGAAGCCAGTATGAAGGGATTATTCAAAGGAAAGCTGAAAAAAATATCGACGAAATTCGGCATCACCGTCGGCATCGAAATCATGATTATGTTCGGCGTCTTCATGGTGCTCAGCGTGAACAAGATTTTCAAGTCGAGCAGTGACAGCGTCATCGCGTCGATGCAGGCTCTCACGAAGTCGTTCGCGACGAACCTGAACCAGCGGAACTCGAAGTTCATGCAGCAGATGAGGATGTACACCATGAGCGACATCGTTCGCGGGCACGATTTCTCCACCGAGAATGCCGTCGCGTGGCTGCTCGACCACGAGGACATACGGGGCAAGGATTTCAAGGAGATAATATACGTCGATTACGGGACGGGCAGGGCGTATTCGGACACAGGAAGGGAATTCGACGTCTCCGCCTCGGAGCATTTCGAAAGGATGAAGGGCGGTTCCCTCTCGCAGTACATCTCGAACCTTGAGGGGACGGGCGAGGATGACGCGGTCTACTGGGTCTGCAAGTCGGTCAGCAAGAGCAACGTCCGCGTCGGATATTTCGCGGGCTCCGTCACTTACGCGACGCTGGCTGCGGCATTGGACGAAAAATCGATTGCGGAGGAGGGAAAGACGCTTCTGATTGGGGAGGACGGAAGAATCCAGTTCTATTCCGACACGCACCTCGCGATGAAAGCGAACGCGCTCGACTCGGACAGGCTCGGCGACACGCAGGGCATGTCCGACATGGTGAGGAAGATGATTCAGGGCGAGAGCGGGTTCGGCTGGATGAAATACAAGAACGGCAGCGATTTGCTCGTGTACATGCCGGTCAACGGGACAAAATGGAGCCTCGCGTTCTCCGTCCCGCACTCATACGTTTTCAGGGCGGCACGCGAAATCAAAAACTACATGATTGTCTTCGTCATAATAATCGAGATGATTCTCGTCGGAACGATTTTCATCGGCGTGAAAAAGGCGCTCAAGCCGCTTTCCGATTTGGAGGGAAGGATACACGAAATCGCATCGGGCACGGCAGACCTGACGGCGCGAATCAACGTGAAGACGGACGACGAGGTCGGCTCGGTCACGACGGGCTTCAACAGGTTCGTCGAAAAACTTCAGGTAATTATGCAGGGCATAAAGCATTCGCGGCAGACGCTGAACACGTCGGAGGGCAACCTCGGGACGGGCATCGAGGAATCGAACGGCAGCGTGTCGGAAATCGTCACGAGCCTCGAGAACGTGACGGAGCAGCTCGACAAGCAGACGAAGTGCGTGAACGCGACGGCGAGCGCGGTCAACGAAATCGCCTCGAACATCGACTCGCTCGAGAGGATGATTGACAGGCAGGTCGAAGGCGTGAACGAGGCGAGCTCCGCCATTTCCGGCATGTTCAGCACGATAAACGACGTCACGAATTCCGTTGAATCCATGGCAGGCTCGTTCGACTCTCTTGAGGAGCTGTCGCGCGCGGGGAACGAGAAGCAGGAGGAGATGAACAACAAAATCACGCAGATTGAAGGACAGAGCGAGATGCTCCTTCAGGCGAACAAGGTCATCGCGTCGATTGCGAGCCAGACGAACCTCCTTGCGATGAACGCGGCGATCGAGGCGGCACATGCGGGAGAGGCCGGCAGGGGATTCAGCGTCGTCGCGGACGAAATCAGGAAGCTGTCGGAAAATTCGGCGTCGCAGTCGCGGACAATCGGCGAGCAGCTCAAGAAGATAAACGACTCGATAAATTCCGTCGTGAAAGCCTCCGACGAGACGAGCAGGATGTTCTCCGAGGTTTCCGAAAAAATCAAGGAGACGGACGAAATCGTCAAGAACATCAAGGCGGCGATGGAAGCGCAGAAGAGCGGCAGCGTTCAAATCAACAAAGTCCTCAACACGATGGGCGACTCGAGCGAGGAAGTCATGCGCGCCTCGAAGGAAATGTCGAACGGGAACAAGGCGATTCTGGACGACGTGCGGCGGCTCAAGGACGCGACCGACCAGATGAACGAGAGCGTCCGCACGATGAGCTTCTGCACTACGCGCATGGCGGATACGGACACAAAACTGAAGCGGATCGTAAGCGACATGCGCTCTTCAATCTCGAAAATCGGCGAGCAAATCGACAATTTCGAGGTCTAGCCTTTCTGATGAAGCGCTGTTCGGAACGGCCGCCGCGTTTTTATTGCAAAGGATATTGACAGAATTCCTTCGGCATGATAATGTTTCGAACATTCGTTTATGACGCATGTCTCCTTCGTCTAGTGGTTAGGACATCGGGTTTTCATCCCGACAACAGCAGTTCAATTCTGCTAGGAGATGGAAAATCCCCGCAATCGCGGGGATTTTTTTTGTCATGCCGGACTGCTCGCCGCGCAAAAGCCGAAGCGGGCAATGCGGCTGTTTTTATATCTGGGCGTAGTCCTTCGCCTCGTAGACCGCCTCGCTGTCCTTCGACTCTATCAGATACCCTTTTTGCCTGAGCACGTCCTCAATCTCCGAAAGTGCCTTCTCGTTGCGCGCCTCGACGGTGTGGTAATGGAAATTCCCCGTGATGTTCTTCAGCGGGGTCGAGACGCCGCTCCTCAGGTCGGAGAGGAAATTCTCAACGTCGCGCTTGCTCGCGATGTTGAGCGGGGCGGAAATCGTCCCGTAGACCTTGTGCTGGATGAACACGTCCAGCACGCGCCCGCCGCGCTCGACGATTGACGAAAGCTCGTCGAGAATCTGCTCGTCGGTGTGCGCGACCTTGAATATCTTCCGCGCGCCTTCCGTCCTCGCCGGAATCGTGTATCCCGCGCTCGTGGAGACGATGTCGTCCCTCGTCGCCCGAATGAGGGCGATGTCGGTGACGATTACCTGCCTGCTGACCCCGAGCGTCCGGGCGAGGGAGGAGCCTGACACGGGCGATTTCGATGAGGAGAGAATCCTGATGATTTCGCGGCGGCGCTCCTCGCCGCTTTGTTTCCTGGCGTTTTTTTCCATCAGACGGCGTGCAGGTTCTTGAGGGAAAGGTCGAGGATGGGGCTTGAGTGGGTGAGCGCGCCCGACGAGATGTAGTCCACGCCGAGGTCGACGAGGGCGGCGATGTTCTCCTTCGTCACGTTCCCGGAAACCTCGACCTCCGCGCGTCCCGCGATGATGCCGATTGCGCGCGCCATCGTCGCGTGGTCCATGTTGTCGAGCATGATGATGTCCGCGCCCGCATCGGCGGCCTCCGCCACCTGCTCGAGCGTCTCGACCTCGACCTCGATTTTCCGCACGAACGGCGCGTATGCCTTCGCCATGCGGACAGCCTCCGCGACGCCGCCAGCGGCCCCGATATGGTTGTCCTTGAGGAGGACGCCGTCGGAGAGGTTGTACCGGTGGTTGTTTCCGCCGCCAATCCTGACCGCGTACTTCTCGAATATGCGGTTGTTCGGCGTCGTCTTCCTCGTGTCGAGGAGCTTCGTGCGCGTCCCTTCGAGGAGGGAAGAGACCTGCCGCGTGTATGTCGCGATTCCGCTCATGCGCTGGAGGTAGTTGAGCGCCGTCCGCTCACCCGAAAGGAGGACGCGGATGTCGCCCCGGACGGTGCCGAGCCGCTGTCCTTTCTTCACCTCGTCCCCGTCGGAAGCCTCGAGCGCGACATCCGTGCTTTCGTCGAGAATCTTGAACACCTTCTCGAACACCGGAAGCCCCGCGACGACGCCGTCCTGCTTCGCAATCAGCTCGACCTCTCCGAGCCGCCTCTCCGGCATCACCGCGTTCGTCGAGACGTCCTCGCTAGAAATGTCCTCCCTGAGAGCGCTCAGTATGAGAGGCTCCGCGTTAAGCATCAATGTTATCCTGTCCATTTTTGTTTCCTCCAAAAGTAACCCGGCATCAGCCGTTCCGCGCCTTCTTCGCGCGCTCTATCTCCGCGAGAACCGCCGCCCTGTTCTCGTCCGCGAGCGACTTCTCGTCCATGTATGCGGACAAATCGCCGCCGTTCCATGAGGGGGCGTCGTCCGAGCCGATTCCCGACGCGATGCTGAGCGCCGCCCGCTTCGCGAATACGAGGCTTTCGAGCAGGGAATTCGACGCGAGCCTGTTCCGCCCGTGGACGCCGTTGCAGCTCGTCTCGCCGACGGCGTAGAGCCGCCCCTTCGACGTGAGGCTGTCCGAGTCCACGGCGACGCCGCCCATGAAATAGTGCTGCGCCGGAACGACGGGAATCGGCTCCTTCGTGCAGTCGAACCCCTCGTCGAGGCATCTCTCGTATATGTGCCTGAAGTGCGTCATGATTACGTCCTTCGGAATCCGTTCCATCGAGAGCCTGACGAACGGCGTCCCGTCCTTCTCCATCTGCCTGAAAATCGCGCCGCTCACGACGTCCCTCGGCTGGAGCTCGTCGGTGAACCGCTTGCCCTGCGCGTCGAGGAGGATTCCTCCCTCGCCCCGGACGCTCTCGCTGACGAGGAACGCGCGCCCCGGCTTCTTCGAGTAGAGCGTCGTCGGGTGAATCTGGATGTAGTCTACGTCCTTGAGATGGATTCCGCGCCTGAGCGATATGGCGAGCGCGTCGCCGGTGAGGTGCGGGTAGTTCGTCGAGTGGGCGAACAGGCCGCCGATTCCGCCGCACGCCCAGACCGTCCTCTTCGCCGTCACGGGGACGATGTGCCGCCCCTGGAAATTCCGCGCCGAGGCGGACTTCGCGAGCGGGGAGGAGCCTGTCGCCGAGACGATTATGCCGCCGCAGCTTCCGTCCTCTTTCTCGATTATGTCGAGCATGTCCGCGTTCTCGAAAATGCGCACGTTCCGGAGCTTCCTCACCGCCGAAAGGAGGTGCGACGTAATCTCGCGCCCAGTCACGTCCTCGTGGAAGAGAATCCGCGGGACGGAATGCGCGCCCTCACGCGTGAAGGCGAGGCTTCCGTCGGCCTCCTTCTCGAACTGCGTCCCGTACGACACGAGGTCCGAGATGACGTCCCTCGACGAGCGTATCATGATGTCGACGCTCTCCTTCGTGTTCTCCCAATGTCCCGCCCTCATCGTGTCCTCGAAGTACGAGTCGTAGTCCCCGTCGTCGCGGAGCATGCAGATTCCGCCCTGCGCGAGGTAGGAGTCGCATTCCTCGGCGGCAGCCTTGGTGAAAAGCGCGACCGACAGCGTCTCGGGAAGGTTCAGCGCGCAGTAGAGCCCGCCCACGCCCGTCCCGACTATCGCCACGTCGCAGGAGAAAAATCCGTCGCCGAAAACGAATCCAGCCATAAAATCCCCCTTCTTCCTTCTTCAGCGGGACGCGAGCTCAAGCATACGCTCGAGCGGGCGCGAGCTTGAGTCCCTTAGCTCCTCCGACACGCGCGCGCGCGGGGCCATGCCGGCGAGGCAGTCCCTGACTTTCTCGAGGGTAATCTTCTTCATGTTCGGGCAGACCTGCCGCGCGCCGACGCTGAAGAACTGCTTGCCCGGCGAGCGCTTCCTCATCTCGTGGAGGACGCCGCTTTCCGTGCAGACGATGAACGAGCCGGCCCCGTCGCTTTCCGTGAACTCGATGAGCTCCTTCGTGCTTCCGATGAAGTCGGCCATGTCGCAGACCTCCTTCATGCACTCGGGGTGGGCGATTATCTTCGAGCCGGGGTGCTCCCTGAACGCGGTCTCTATGTCGCGCGCCGTTATGCTCGTGTGGACGTGGCAGAACCCGTCGTTGAGTATGAAATTCTTTTCCGGAACCTGCTCCGCTATGAACCGCCCGAGGTTGCCGTCGGGGATGAAGAATATGTTCTTGTTCTTGAGGGCGCGCACGACCTTGAGCGCGTTCGACGATGTGACGCAGACGTCCGAGAGCGATTTGAATTCAGCCGTCGAGTTTATGTAGCAGACGACGGCGAGGTCGTCGTATTTCTCCCGCATCGCCCGTATCTTTTCCGCGTCGACCATGAGCGCCATCGGGCAGACAGCCGACGTCTCCGGGATGAGGACGGTCTTGTCCGGGTTGAGGACGCACGCGCTCTCGCCCATGAACGTCACGCCGCAGAACACGACGGTCTTCCTCGGGTCGCCCCGTGCCGTCTTCGCGAGCGCGTATGAGTCCCCGACGAAATCGGCGACATCCTGCACGTCGCCGTCAACGTAATAATGCGCGAGGATGACGGCGTCCCGCTCCTGTGCGAGCCGCCGTATCTCCGCCTTGAGTTTTTCCTTGTCAATTTCAGCCATATTCCAGTACCTGTGAGAGAAGTTGCGTGCAGTGTAGCAGATGTTAATCCACCTGACAAGACAGCAGCCTTCACATCTGGAATGCCGCCGTCAGCCTCCCAGCGCCGCGGCTGCGGCGAGCGCCATCATGTTGTATGCCGCATGGGGGACGAGAGCGAACCATATCGACCTCGTGGCGGCGATTGTCCTTCTGAGCGCCGCCCCGCACACGAGCGCGTTGGCGACCCCGATCGCCCCCTGGTAGGAATGCGCCGCCGCGAAAAGCAGGACGCCCGCGCATTCGGGAACCATCTCCGGGATTTTCCCGCCCGACGAGAGCAGCGACTTCAGCTCCTCGGGAAGGTACATCCTGTAAAGCACCTCCTCGTAGAACGCCGCGCATATGACCGCGCCTGCGGCTCCCAGCCACCCCGCAATGCCGCAGGGCGCGGAAAGACGCGCCGAGCCCGCCCCGGAAAGATGGCCCGCCATCGCCGCGAGCGCTGACGACACGCACAGGGCGCCGAAGGCGGCGAGGCTCACGCCCGACAGCACGGCAATCCTCATGGCCGTCCACCTGCTCTGGAAGCGGATGAGGTGGACGTTCCTGTGCCGCGCGTAGAGGAGCGTCGCCGCGGTTGTGAGCGCGACGAGCCTCGCCGAAAAAGCTGGGGCGGGGAGCGTTCCCGCGCTGCCGTCCGCTCTCCCGGCTCCCGAGACGATGGGCGGTATTACGAGGAGCGCGATGACGAGCGCAAGCTCCGCCTTCTGCATGTTCCTGTCCAAATTGTTCTCCTTCCCGTCTCCGGGACAAAAAAAGCCGGCATGGTTTCCCCTGCCGGCTGATGCGTACGTTGCTGCCGCCTAGTACTTTGACTCGGCGTATCCTATCCAGCCCTCTTTCTCTATAAGGGCCTTCTCGAATCCCTCAAGCTTGAACGGATAGCTTTTTGAGAAGCTTCCTGCGATGAGCTTGACCTTCCAGGTGCCGTCCTCCTTCTCCTCTATCTTGCATTCCGTCTCCTTGTTGGCGAAATTCCGGAACATGTCCTCGACGTCCTTCTTCGGCATGTCGAGCGCGAGGAGCCCGCAGTTGTACATGTTCTGGCGGAAGATTCGCGCGAAGTTCGGGGCGATTACCGTGTAAATCTCGTTCACCTCAAGTGCCCACGGCGCGTGCTCGCGGCTGGAGCCGCATCCGAAGTTCTCCCTCGTGATGATGACCCTCTTGCCGGGAACGTCGCGCTTGGCGTCGAACCCGTCGAGCTTGAGATCCTCAAGGCAGTACGGCTTGAGCGCCTGCTTGGAGATTTCCGTCAGATACTTTGCGGGGATGATTTCGTCGGTGTTTATGTCCGAGCGATCGAGAAACAGAACGGGTCCACCAAATGCTTTCATAAGTCACTCCTTCTTATATTAGCCTTTATAAAGCTCTGAATTGGTTATCGTTCCCGCGATTGCGGTAGCGGCTGCGCTTGCCGGGCTCATGAGATGCACCATGCCGCCCTTGCCCATGCGCCCGTTGAAGTTGCGGTTCGTCGTCGACGCGCAGACCTCGCCCTCCGCGAGGACTCCGTTCGACATGCCGAGGCACGCGCCGCAGGTCGGGTTCGTCACGCAGAATCCTGCCTCGAGGAACGTGTCAATGATTCCCTCCGCGACCGCCATCTTGTAGATTTTCGGCGTCGCCGGGCTGACGATTCCGCGCACGCCGTCGGCGAGGTGGTGTCCCTTGAGCACCGCTGCCGCTATCCTGAGGTCGGATATGCGACCGTTCGTGCAGGAGCCGATGTAGACCTGGTCAACCTTCGTTCCCTTCATCTCGGAGATTTTCTTTATCTGGTCCGGCTTGTAGTTTATCGTGCAGACGGGTTCGAGGTCGGAGAGGTCCTCCGTTATGACCTTCTCGTACTTCGCGTCGTCGTCGTCACGCCATTTCGCGTAGTCGGCGAGGGCGGCCTCCTTCGTGCCGTACTCGTCCTTGATGAATTCCCAGAGGTAGTCGACCGTCTTTTCGTCGGGGAAGCAGATGCCGCTCGTTCCGCCGGCCTCGATCGCCATGTTGCAGAGCGTCATGCGCTCCTCCATTCCCATCGCGTCCACGACGGGCCCCGTGAATTCGACGACGCAGTTCGTTGCGCCGTTCACGCCGATTTTCCCGATGAGGTGGAGGATGACGTCCTTCGCGTACACGCCTTCCTTGGGCTTGCCGTTGAGGATGAACTTTACCGTCTTCGGCTCGCGGAACGAGCAGACGCCCTTGAGGATTCCGACCTCAAGGTCTGTCGTCCCGACGCCCGCGGCGAATGCCCCGAACGCGCCGTGCGTGCATGTGTGGCTGTCGCCCATTATGACGGTGTATCCCGGGCGGACGAAACCTTTCTCGGGGAAGATTGCATGGCAAACACCATTAGCTCCGATGTCGAAGAAATCCTTTACGTTGTTGCGCCGGGCCCAGTCCCGCAGGATTTTTCCCTGCGTCGCCGTCTTGCTGTCCTTCGCCGGCGTGACGTGATCGATGACCGCCTTGATTTTCGTCGGGTCGAAAACCCTGTCCATGTTGCGCTCCACGAGGTCGTTTATGGCGACTGGAGTTGTGATTTCGTGGCAGAAGACCCTGTCCAGCTTCAGAACGTACGTTCCGGAGAAAGGACTGTCTACCAAGTGCGACTCGAAAATTTTCTGAGCAATGGTCTTTCCCATTTTGCCTACTCCTAAAAATGTAATTGTTTAATTTTAATTGCAGAGTGGCAATTAGTCAAACATGGCGGGATTCGGGGACGGGGGGAGGGGAAGGACGTCACCTTCCCATGTAGTATACGGAGAACGCTATCGAGAGCGCGAGCACGAGCAGCATCACGGGATATGTCCATCGGGGGAGCGAGCCGTCCTGAGCGCCGTTGCGCGCGTCTATCGCGGAAACGAGCCGCCTTCTGGCTGCCCTCGACGCGCCGTTCTTTTCCTTTATGTTCTTCATCGGGCCCCGTGCCGCGGAGTAGCCGCAGACGGGGCATCCGTTCCTGAATTTCTCGTTCGAGCCGGTCGCCCCGCATGACGGGCACCGCACCGACGCGAAGAACCTGCCGCACTTCCGGCAGAACTTCGCGTTTCCGGGAACCTCCGAGCCGCAGCTCTCGCAGAAGAATTTCGCGCTTGGTGACTTCTTCATCGCGGGGCGCTCATGCTGTTATCTTGAGGACGAGCCTTGAGGAGTCGTTGGAGACCACGAGCGCCGATACGGGGCGGATGTCGTCGCCGACCATAATCGTCGCCGCCTTTATCTCGGTCGCCTCGGGCAGGTTCGCGGCGAGGGACGGTATGTCGGGCGAGAACTCGAGCTTCGTCCCGTCATATCCGCGCGCGTCCCCCGAGACGAGGGCGAGCGTTATCGGGTTCGTGAAAACGAACGAGCACGGGCATTCCGCGCGCTCTCCGTCCGCTTCCTTGTCTCCCGCGCCGTTTTGCGCCCCTTCGCCCGCATTGTCCTCGTGCGGGGGCTCCTTCTTCGCGGCAGACGGTATGCCCGAGAGTATGTCCCTGAGTTCCCCGAAGCCGTTCTCGGATGAGAACGAGCCCGACACGTTCAGCGCGTCCGCCTTCTTCTGCTCGTCCTCGGAGAGCTTCGCCTGCGTGCTTCCGACGTACAGGATGAGCTTGGGCGGCACGCGCGAGTTCGACGCGGAGAACTGCGCGAGCGTCTTCCAGTGCCGCGGATAGTCCTCCGTGCTTATCACGATTATGTGCGGGGCTATTTCCTCGATGTTGTCGAGCGCCTTGAGAAGCCACCTGTAGACGATGACGTCGTAACCGAAATCCTCCAGTACCGACCCGATGTTGTCTATGACCTTCTCGTTGTCCGCTATTACAAGTGCCTTCATGTGCGCCTCCTTCGTTGGTTCACTCCGTTCCTAGGTTCGTCACGGTGTAGTCGTATATCTGCCAGATTCCGTCGCGCTGCCGCACCTTGTAGACGTACTTCTTCCTCTCGGTGAAATTCGGGTGCTTGAAGAATTCCTCGACGGTTACCGTCCCGTCCGTCTTCGAGTATGACGTCTTCTCGATCGAGAACTTGTTCGGGATGGCAACGATGTCGTGGTCTATCCTGCTCTGCGTGAGGTCCGTCTTGTACGAGTCGAGCATCCTCCGCCTCTCGTCCGCGGACGCCTTCGAGTACCTCCGCGCGGTCTCGCTCGTCCTGAGCATCATCGCCTCGAGGTCCATGTAGAGGAAATACTGGTCCCACAGGGATTTCTGCCGCGCGACAATCGTCTGCTCGACGACCTTGTCCGGCGGGATGACCTCGGGCTTGAGCAGCGACGCCGTCCCCGCCTGCACGGGGAGGACTGACGACGACGATGCCGAGGGCGCCGGGCGTATGTCGACGCTGAGCCTGTTCGAGGAGAGCTTGACCGACCTCGACTTGTAGAGCTCGGGGTAGAAGTCCATCTGTATGTAGTAGATTGACGGCTCGTCGAACGAGATGTAGTTCTTTACGTCCTCTATGAAGGAGTACGACTCCCCGGACTCTATCGTTATGTCCCTGTAGTAGACGTCGTTCTTTGAAGAGCGGTGGTCGATGAGGCTTGCGGTCTGGGGCAGCATCGTGTTCTTTATCGTGTTCGCCCTGAAGTCGAGGCTGAACATCCTCTCGTCGGCGAGCTTGAACCTGAGCGTGTCCGTCCCGTTGTTCACGATGGACACCTTGACGTAAATCGGGTTGTCCTGCGCCCCGCTGGGGTAGTAGAGGGTCCTGTCGTGGAACCCTATCACCACGGACGCCCCCGAGAAGTCTTCCGGGGCGCGCTGCCCGGTGGTGGCTGCCTGTGCCTGTGCAAAAAGAGCCAAAGAAGATATAATGGCGGTCAAAATTCGTTTCAAAACGTTCACTCCCAGGATGCGCATGTTTCATGGGCGCAAATCCATTTTTTATTATCGGAAAAAAATATGAAATCATTATTATCAAATTGCTCGATTTCGGTCACGGGGCGATGGGCTGAATTCGGCAGGTCGGCCCGCTCCTGCGCGTCCGGCGCCGGACGCGTCGACGTCGAGGGGCTTTCCGGCTCGTCCGCGGGATTCTTCGCGGCGGGCATTGTCGATTCCGTGAGGGATTCCGTCCTCGCGGCGTTCTCGCGTGGCTCCGTTCCTCCCGACCCGTCGTCCCTCGACTTCCTCGTCGTCGTCCCCTCGGAGCGCGACGTCCGCGACGTCCGCGTCGACATGGAGACGGCGCTCGGCTCCTCCGTGGAGTTCCACGAGCTGCCGTGGTGGAGCTCCGCCTCGTACAAGCCGCTTGCGAGGGGCGCGTCGGTCTTCGGGAGGCGGGCGGGCGTTCTCTCCCTCATGCTCGGGAGGAGGCCCGTCACGCAGTCTTCGCGGCCGCGCGTCTTCATATCGTGCCAGCGTGCCGTCGTGGCTCCGCTTCCGCCCGCGTCGTCGTTCTCGGGGCGCGAGGTCGTCCTTTCTGAAGGTCAGTCCGTCGATACGGTGCAGGTGGCGTCCCTCCTTTCCGGGATGGGCTACGTCCGCGTTCCGCGCGTCTGCGTCGCCGGCGAGTTCACGCTCCGGGGCGAGGTGCTCGACGTCTTTCCCCCGGAGCGAGAGAACCCCGTCCGCGTGAACTTCGATTTCGACGAAATCCGCTCGGTGAAGGAGTTCGACGCGGAGACGCAGGGGACGAGGATATCCGTGGGAAGCGTCCACGTCGGCCCGATGAAGGAGGTCGTCTGGGACGGGCAGGCGCTTTCCCGCGTGAGGGAGGCGTTCGCCGACGCGCGCCTTTCCGGGGAGGCGGAGGCGAGGCTTGAGTCGATGCTCGGCGAGCTTTCTTCGTCCGGCGAGTGCGAGGGCGAGGAGCTCCTGTATCCCGCCATCTGGGACGAGCCGTCCACCGTAGTCGATTACATGGGGCGCGCGTCCACGGTGCTGCTGTTCGACTACGAGCGGCTCGACAACGCGCAGGAAAGCCTTTCGCGCGAGCTTGAGGGGATGTTCCGCAAGGTCAGGCCGTCGTTCCCCGCGCTTCCGCCCGGAATGATGGCGGCGGACTTCCGGGGCATCGTCGCCCGCGCGGAGGAGCGGCTGTCGCGGACCGTCGCGCTCCACGCCGTGCACGGCTCCGGCGCTGATTCCGGGTTCATCAGCATGGCGGTTGATGCGCCGCAGAGCTTCTTCGGGAATTTCGCGTTCATAAGGGAGCGGTTCGAGTCGCTGCAGGCGGAGGGCTGGCGGATAATCATATTCGCGGACAACGCGAACCAGTGCGCGCGCCTTCAGGAGGTTTTCCGCGATTTCCGCGACGGCTCGGAGCAGGCCGCGGAAAAAATGCGGGCGAATTCCGCTCGCGGAGTCCCGTTCTATCCGGTCGAGATTCTCCCGGAGGCGATATCGGCGGGGTTCGGCATCCCGCAGGCGAAGGTTCTCGTCGTGCAGGAGAACGAGCTTTTCGGGCGGCGGAAGCAGGCGGCGCTCGTCTCGAGGCGCGTGAAGAGCGAGGCGATAGACACGTTCGTCGAGCTCGAGCCGGGGGATTACGTCGTCCACGTCAACTACGGAATCGGGCGCTTCAAGGGGATACAGCGGCTCGCCTCGTCGGAGTCCGAGCGCGATTTCATAAAAATCGAGTACGCGGGCGAGGAATTCCTCTATATACCGCTTGAGCAGCTGAACCTCGTGCAGCGCTATATCGGCAACGGCGGCGACTCGCCGCGGCTCGACACGATAGGCGGGAAAAGCTGGGAGAACAGGAAGGGGAAGGTCAAGAAGGCCGTCGAGGAGATGGCGGAGAAGCTCGTGACTTTGTACGGCAAGCGCAAGGTGAGCCGCGGGTTCGCGTTCGCTCGCTGGCCGGATTTGGAGGCGGAGTTCGACGCGGCGTTCCCCTACGAGGACACGCCCGACCAGTGCAGCGTCACGCGCGAGATAAAGGACGACATGGAGCGCCCCGTCCCGATGGACAGGCTTCTCTGCGGCGACGTGGGGTACGGTAAGACCGAGGTCGCGATGAGGGCGGCGTTCAAGGCTGTCCTGTCGAAGAAGCAGGTCGCGTTCCTTGCCCCGACGACGATTCTCGCCGAGCAGCATTTCGAGACGTGCGTGGAGCGGTTCGCGAACTTCCCCGTCGTGATAAAGCAGCTGTCGCGGTTCGTCGCGCCCAAGGAGCGGAAGGAGACGCTCGCCGCGCTCGCCGCCGGGCAGGTCGACATAATCGTCGGGACGCACCGGCTCCTCCAGAAGGACGTCGTTTTCCGCGACCTCGGGCTGATGATAATCGACGAGGAGCAGCGGTTCGGCGTCAAGGACAAGGAGCGGCTCAAGACGATGAGGACGAACATCGACTGCCTTTCGATGAGCGCGACGCCGATTCCGAGGACGCTCCACATGAGCCTCCTCAAAATCCGCGACATGAGCCTCCTGACGACGCCGCCCCAGACGCGGAAGCCCATAGAGACGTTCGTCGACGCATATGACGACGAGAAGGTCGCTCGGGCAATACGGAACGAGGTCGAGCGCGGCGGGCAGGTGTTCTTCCTCCACAACCGCGTCGAGACGCTGCAGGAGACGTGCCGCACCATCGAGCGCCTCGTCCCCGAGGTTCTCGTCGATTTCGCGCACGGGCAGATGTCCGCCGAGGAGCTCGACGACATTTTCCGCCGGTTCAAGATGGGCGGATTCCACGTGCTCGTCGCGACGACAATCATAGAGAACGGAATCGACATACCGAACGTCAACACGATAATAATCGACCGCGCCGACATGTACGGAATCAGCCAGCTCTACCAGCTCCGGGGCAGGGTGGGGCGGAGCGACAGGAAGGCGTTCGCGTACCTCCTCTATCCGGGAAACAAGGTGCTTTCCGAGGTCGCGATGAAGCGGCTCCAGGCGATTTCCGATTTCACCGAGCTCGGGAGCGGGTTCAAGATTGCGATGAAGGACATGGAAATCCGCGGCGCCGGAAACCTGCTCGGGCGGGACCAGAGCGGCGACGTCTATTCCGTCGGGTTCGACATGTACGTGCGCCTTCTGACGGACGCGATAAACAGGCTCACGAAGGAAGGGTACAAGGAGGAGCGCGACGTTCTCATCGAGCTCGAGTACTCCGGGTTCATTCCCGACACCTACGTCCACAGCGTGCAGACGAAGATGGAAATCTACAAGAAGGTTGCCGCCGTCCAGACGAAGGAGGAGCTCGCCGGACTTTGCCTCGAAATCGAGGACAGGTTCGGGCCGATCCCCGACGAGGTGTACAGCCTGATGAGCCTCGCCGAGGTGAGGATAATAGCGCGCCGGCTTTCCGTGGATTCATTGAAGGAGAAGGGCGGGACGGTGCGCGTCTCCTTCCGGCAGGCGTCCGACATTCCCGTCGACAAATTCATGCGGCTCCTCGCAGGGAACCCCGCGCAGGTCAAGGCCGACTTCTCCGACCAGAAATCGTTCCTGCTCGTGTGCGGGAAAATCGGCCTGAAGGAGAAGGGCGAATTCATAAAGGAGAAGCTCGAGGCGCTCCTGTGACGCGTTTTCGGGAAGGACAGCTCCCATCAATTCGTTTTTTTGGCGGTTCGTTGTAGAAAAAATCGGAAATTTATCTGATAATGACGTCTCGCCGATAAAAACACGGGAAATAAAATATAAAACGAGGGTTATGAAAAAATGGTTTGCAGAAAAAGAACATCGCTGAAATTGTTCGGGGCGCTCGTCGTTGCGGGCTCCCTTCTGTTCGCATCGTGCTCCTCAACCCAGGTCACCGCGCTGACGGAGGAAATCGACAGCCAGAACAAAATGATAGAGAAGCTCGAAATCGAAAAGGACGAGCTCGAAATCGAGCGGGCAGGGCTGAAAGGTGAAATCGACTCGCTGAACGAGAAAATCGCAAAGAAGGACTCCGAGATTTCGTCCCTCAGCAAGCAGCTTGAGGAACTGGACGCGAAGGCGAAGGGGCAGTCGTCCGAGAACGACGCCCTCCGCAACCAGCTCAACGCGAAGACGTCCGAGGCTGCCGGGCTCAAGAAGGAGCTCGACGCGAAGACTGCGGAGCTCGCCTCGAAGAACAACGAGTTCGCGAGCCTGAAAAAGGAGATTGATGCCCAGAAGAAGGCTGCCGAATCCGCGAAGAAGGAGGCAGACTCCCAGAAAAAGCTCGTCGACACCGCGAAAAAAGACGCTGATGCCGCGAAGAAGCAGCTTGCCGACGCGAAAAAGTCGTCCGACGCACAGGCGAAGGAGATTGCCGACCTGAAGAAGCAGCTCGACGCCGAGAAGAAGTCTTCGTCAGCGAACGCCGACGCCGCAAAGCAACTTGCCGACGCGAAAAAGTCGTCCGACGCACAGGCGAAAGAGATTGCCGACCTGAAGAAGCAGCTCGACGCCGAGAAGAAGTCTTCGTCAGCGAACGCCGACGCCGCAAAGCAGCTTGCCGACGCGAAAAAGTCGTCCGACGCGCAGGCGAAGGAAATTGCTGACCTGAAGAAGCAGCTCGACGCCGAGAAGAAGTCTTCGTCAGCGAACGCCGACGCCGCAAAGCAGCTTGCCGACGCGAAGAAGTCGTCCGACGCGCAGGCGAAGGAGATTGCTGACCTGAAGAAGCAGCTCGACGCCGCGAAGAAATCATCCGCAGCAAGCGCTGACGCGAAAAAAACGGCTGATTCCCAAACAAAGGAAATCGCCGACCTGAAGAAGCAGCTCGACGCCGCGAAAAAAGCCGGTGCCGATTCCGAAAGCCAGGCGAAGAAGGCAACTGCCGACCTTGCGTCGCTCAGGAGCGCCTACGACGAGCTCCGCAAAGCAAAACCGCTTCCCGAGCTTGATTTTCCGAATTTCCCGGTCAGCGAGAACGATTCGCATGTCGTCGTCACGAAAGTCGAGGGCGAATATGTCAGCATAGAATGGGACGAGGAAGGAAAAATCGTAATCATTCCTTATTGGTTCTGGCAGAAGCTCAACGATTATGACCACAGCGTTGTCGACGTGAAGACCGAGTACGGCAAACTCCTTGAACAGTCGCGCCGCGCGACCCCCGCAAAGGATGCCAAGTAAATAACAACAAACGGAAAAATCCCGTGAATAATTTCGTTCACGGGATTTTTTTTGTCAAAAAACAGTTTCTAAAAGAAAAATCGCGAGAACTCATCGTCAATAAAAGAGAGCCCCTGATTTTTATATTTCACACAATAACTGCCTATAATGCGTATTCTGTCTACTTTGTTCTATTTAATTTCTTGTATAATGTATATCTAATAAATATCAACTATTTTTCTGTATCAAAAATAAAATAATGTTATTTTGCGATTTATAGGTATTTGACTAGTTGTTTTATATAGTATATATGGCTAATTTCATAATATTGCATAAAAGTCAATACGTGTAATTTGTAATAAATTCTTTGAAAATAAATTCTTGTAAAATGTATAGATTTCTAGGCATAAAAAAAGAGCATCGCGAAAACGATGCTCTTTTCATGAGAGATATGCGATTCGAACGCACCACCTTCAGCTCCGGAGGCTGACGCTCTATCCAAATGAGCTAATCTCTCGTAAAGTTGATGAAAGATTTATAAAAAATCGTGAAAAATGTCAACTGGAGGAACGCTGATTTTATGGAAAAACTCATTTTGGCTTCTAATTCCCCGCGAAGAAAGGAGCTTCTTGGTGTGCTTGGCGTGCCGTTCGATGTCGTTGTGCCGGGGTGCGATGAGTCCTGCCCCGCTGATACGGAGCCGCTTTCCGTTCCCGCTGTGATTGCGAGGAGAAAGGCGGAGGCGGTTTTGGGGTGCGTGCCCGCGGGAAGCGTTGTTGTCGCCGCCGACACGATGGTTCATTTTCGGGGGCGGCTTTTGGGAAAGCCTCGTGACGAAACTGAGGCGCGCGGTTTTATCAGCATGCTGCAGGGGAACGTGCACGATGTCGTGACGGGCGTCGCCGTGTCGCGCGGAAGGCGCTGCGATGTCGTCTCCGTCGTGACGAAGGTGGAATTCCGGAGCATGGACGAGGCCGATATCGAATGGAATCTGTCTCGCGGGGAATGGAAGGATGCCGCCGGCGCGTACAAAATCCAAGGGACGGCCGCATGTTTTGTGGAGAGAATCGAAGGCTCCTACAGCAATGTCGTGGGCTTGCCCATTTCAGTCGTTTATGATATGTTGAAAAAACAGGGCTTTGATTTCCGTTAAGGACGATGTTCCTGTCGGTGCTTGTGATGGCTGTTCGCCGGAGCATGTGTCGAAATTTTCCGGGCTGCGTTTTTTTCCGCAGTTACGAGAAACAGAGTTTGGTGGAAGACCAAGGGTCTTCCTGTGAAGGAGATGGTTATGGCAGTTGTAACCATGAAGAGCTTGCTTGAGTCCGGAGTTCATTTCGGTCATCAGGTAAAACGTTGGGATCCGCGCATGAAGAAGTACATCTTCGCAGAGCGCAATGGAATTCATATCATCGATTTGCAGAAAACAATCGCGGCAATCAAAGACAGCTACGAGGCAGTCCGCAAGATTGTTTCTTCAGGAAAATCAGTTCTCTTCGTCGGAACGAAGAAACAGGCGCAGCAGGCAATCCAGAAAGAAGCTGAGCGCTGCGGAATGTATTATGTGAACAACCGCTGGCTCGGTGGTATGCTCACGAACTTCTCTACAATCAAGAAATCACTTCAGAGACTTAAGAAAATCGAGAAGATGGAAGTCGACGGAACGTTCGACAACCTCACGAAGAAGGAAGTTTCGTCCCTTCAGAAGGAAAAGGCAAAGCTCGAGAAGAACCTCGGCGGCGTCAAGGACATGAAGGAGCTTCCGGGAGTCATCTTCATCATCGATACGCACAAAGAGCAGAATGCCGTCGCAGAAGCTCTCAGGATGAAGATTCCTGTGGTCGCAGTCGTTGATACGAACTGCAACCCTGAGGGAATCACCTACCCCATACCCGGAAACGACGACGCAATCCGCGCAATTTCGCTTTTCACATCTGTCATCGCGAACGCTGTTCTTGAGGCTGACAACGAGCAGGGGCTCAAAATCATCGAGACTGTCGATGAGGAAGAGGTTGTTACCGACGCTTCCACAAAGGAAGACGACGAGGAAATCGACTACAGCAACTACACTCCTTCTGCGAACGACAAGAACGACAAGGAAGAGGATTCTGATTCCGATGTCGATTACGAAGAGAAATTCACGAAATAACATTGGGGTCTGAAAAAAATGGAAATAAAAGCTGCTGACGTAAAATCATTGCGCGACAAGACTGGCGCCGGAATGATGGAGTGCAAGAAGGCACTTATCGAGGCTAACGGGGACGCTTCTGAGGCTGAGAAAATCCTCAAGGAGAAAGGTCTCGCCGCTGTCGCAAAGCGCGCCGAGCGCGCAACGTCTGAGGGACGCATCTTCATCCGCCAGAACGGAAACAAGATTGCCGTCGCTGAAATCACCTGCGAGACTGATTTCGTCGCGAAGAATGCTGATTTCATCGCCCTCGGTGAGAAAGTGCTCGATGTCGCATGCGACAAGGGCTACACGAAAATCGAGAAAGAGCTTGAGGACCTCGTCCTTGAGCTTGCTACGAAAATCCGCGAGAACATGGCGCTCCGCAAGTTCGAGGTTGTCGATGTTCCGGCAGGCGCTTCTGCCGCTACATACGTCCACTCTGACTTCAAGACGGCGGCTGTCGTCGTCGTCGAGGGTTCTGATGCCGAAGCCGTGAAAGTGTTCGCGAAGGACTGCTGCTTGCACCTCGCCGCATTCACTCCTTCATACATCGAGCAGAAGGACGTTCCGCAGGCTTACATCGACGAGCAGAAGGAAATCTTCGCCGCACAGATGGCTCAGGACGAGAAGATGGCTTCAAAGCCCGATAATGTAAAGGCCGGAATCCTTCAGGGCAAAATCAACAAGCATCTCGCTGAGATTTGCTTCGTTGACCAGATGTTCGTAAAGGACGACAAAGTTTCGGTCGCGAAGAAGCTCGAGCAGGTTTCAAAAGAGGCCGGTGCTAAGCTTTCGTTCGGAAAGATTTGCCTTTTCGTTCTCGGAAAGTAAGCCCGTTCTTAAAACAGCAAACTCGAAGGACAACTCTGTTGTAATTTGATAGAAGCGGTCGGAGTCTAATTTGAGGTTCTGGCCGCTTTTTTAGTTTGGCATGTGGGGATTCAATCCCGTTTTTCGGGCTGGAACCCATAAATTTTATTATATAAAGGAGTATATTATGGCTTTCGATGCATCGGCTCGTATGGAAAAGTCAATCGCATCCTTCAAGGATGCACTCAACACGATTCGCACAGGACGCGCTTCCGCTGCCATCTTCGACAAGGTTCGCGTTGACTATTACGGGAACAAGTCGCCCCTTAATCAGGTGGCGAACATTTCTATTCCCGACGCGCGCTCCGTCCTGATTGCTCCGTTCGACAAATCACTCATAACAGAAATCGAGAAGGCGATTCTCGTCGCTGACCTCGGGCTCAATCCCTCGAACGACGGAAAAGTCATCAGGATTGCGATTCCCGCGCTCACCGCTGACCGCCGCAAGGAGCTCGTCAAGCAGGCGAAGACGCTCGCTGAGCAGTACAAGACGGCCATCCGCAACGTTCGCCGCGACGGAAACGACGACCTCAAAAAACAGCAGAAGGCCGGCGAAATCACGGAGGATCAGCTCAAGAAGGATACCGACAGCCTCCAGAAACTGACGGACAAGAATATCGCCGAAATCGACAAGCTCGTCGATGCGAAAGAGAAAGAGATTCTCGCCTGATTCTTAAGCGATGGACATTGAAAAATTGAAATCCAACGGAGTTCCACGTCATATTGGCATAATAATGGACGGGAACGGCCGTTGGGCGAAAAACCGCGGGCTTCCGCGGACCGCAGGGCATAAGGAAGGTCTTTCTTCCGCAAAAAGAATTGTCGCGGCGGCCGCCAGCCTCGGTATCGAATACGTCACCCTCTACACATTCTCGACGGAAAATTGGAAGCGCGCCCAGGAGGAGGTCGGATACCTCATGGGACTGATAAAAGGTCATCTGCGCGCCGAATTCGAATTCTACAAAAAAAACGGAATCAGGATAGACCATATCGGGGATATAGAAGGACTTCCCGAAGATGTTAGGAACGAGATTCTGAAAGCGAAGGACGACACGAAGGATTTTACCGGAACGACGTGCGTTCTCGCCATAAATTACGGAAGCCGCGACGAAATTGTCCGCGGCATAAGAAAAATCGCAAAAAACGCTGATATTTCAAGCGAAGACATAGATGAGGCATTCGTCTCGCGCGCCCTGGACATACCGGGGCTTCCCGACGTTGACCTCATGATACGGACCGGTGGCGAGAAAAGGCTGAGCAACTTCATGTTGTGGCAGTGCGCCTACGCGGAATTCATCTTCACGGACACGCTTTGGCCTGAGTATGGTGAGGAGGAATTCTTCTCCCATATAGGGCAATTCCAGGGAAGGAACAGGCGTTTCGGGGGAGTCCCCGGTCAGGAAGCAAGGAGCTAAAGAGATGAGGAAAATACTTCCAAGACTTTGTACGTTCGCAATCGGAACGCCGTTAGTTATAGGGCTTGTTTATCTGGATGTGATGCATCATCTTCCGCTGCACATACTACTCGCGGTCTGCTCCTTGCTTGGCGCGAACGAACTTCACCGCATATTCTCCAGCTCTTTCGCCACGCAACCGAAGACGCTTGTCATTGCGATGAGCTTGCTCCCCACCCTGCTCGCTTCGGCATGCGCGATATTCGGGCTGAACGAATCGCTCATAAACTACGCGTTCATGGGCGCGATAATGGTCTGCATGGCGTGGGAGGTGATTGTCTCGAAGACATTCGAGAATTCGAACGGAAGCATGGTGACGTCGGTATTCACCGTCCTCTACTGCGGATTTTTCGTCGCGTTCATCGCGCGGATGACGACCGTGGAGAATTCCCGGGTTATAATCGCCGTCTACCTTCTGATGGTTTTCATGTGCGACTCGATGGCGTGGTTCTTCGGAAATTTGTTCGGAAAAAACAACAAGGGATTCATAAAGGCAAGCCCGAACAAGAGTATCGCCGGATTTCTGGGCGGATTTTTCGGCTCGGTCTGCGTCGGGCTCGTGGCGCATTTCCTTCGGCCCGACGTTTTCGGCGGGAGGACGGTTTGCGTCGTCTTGCTCGGGCTTTTGACGGCGTTCGCTGCGATAATCGGAGACCTTGTCGAGTCCGTGCTCAAGCGCTCGAGCGGAATCAAGGACAGCGGGCATCTTATTCCCGGACGCGGGGGAATGCTCGATTCTCTCGACTCGATCGTGTTTGCCGCGCCTATTTTTTACCTTTCTTACAGGATGATTTTCTAGATGGTTGATACGAATAATGCGGAGGGACGGAAAAGGGTTCTCGTTTTAGGATGCACAGGTTCGATTGGCACGAGCACGCTCGACATAGCGCGGAACGAGCCGTCATATGCCGTTTGCGGGCTCACTGCGAACCAAAACGCGGAGAAGCTTGCGTTGCTCGGCGCTGAATTTTCGTGCCCCACCCTGCTGGCGTCGGCCGTCGCGCGCGACGGCTTGAAGGATGCGTTCGCGTCGTTCATCGCGGAGACGAGGCCCGATATAATCGTGAACGGAATTGCCGGAAGCGCGGGCCTCGTCCCGAGCATCGCGGCGCTTGAGGCGGGCGTCGATTTGGCGCTTGCAAACAAGGAATCCGTAGTCATGGCGGGCCCGCTCATATTCGCGCTCGCAAAGAAGAACAATTGCAGAATACTTCCCGTCGATTCCGAGCATTCGGCGATTTTCACGCTGCTTCGGCAGTGCGGGCGGGAGAATGTCGACAGGCTTGTCATAACGGCAAGCGGCGGCCCGTTCAGGACGTGGGAAAAAGAGCGCATCAAGAACGCGACGCTTGCCGATGCGCTGAAGCATCCGACATGGAGCATGGGGACAAAGATAACGGTGGATTCTGCGAGCCTCGGGAATAAAGGGCTTGAGGTAATCGAGGCGTGCCGTCTTTTCGGTTTTTCCGCCGATGACGTGCAGGTTGTCGTCCATCCTCAGAGCATCGTCCATTCGCTTGTCAGGACGCATGACGGCGCGATATACGCGCAGATGAGCGAGCCGGACATGAAGCATCCGATTATATCAGCATTGTCATATCCCGCCGTAAGGGAAAATTTCATGAAGCCGTTCGACCTGACGGATTTCGTCTGCGGCGAAACGGTTCGGACGCTCACGTTCGAGAAGCCGCGCACCGATGCGTTCCCGCTCCTTTCGATTGCGTTCGGAGCCGCGAGAACTGACGGATTCGCGCCGATTGCGTTCAATGCGGCGAACGAGGTCGCTGCGGGCGCCTTCATCGAAGGAAAAATCGGCTTCGGCAGGATTCCGGAGATTGTCGGAGCAACACTCGACGCGGAAAATTGGGCGGGCGATGTGCGCGACCTGAAGGACGTATTCGAAAGCGACCGACGCGCGCGGGAAATCGCCGCGGGTTTCATTTCCGGGAGCTGATTCGGATGGGGATTGTATACGGGCTCCTCGTTCTCGAAGCTATCGTTTTCCTCCACGAGCTCGGGCATTATGCTGTCGGGCGCCTGCTCGGGATGGATGTCGAGAGCTTTTCGCTCGGCTTCGGGCCGGTGATATTCCACAGGGAGGCGTTCGGCACCGACTGGAGGATTTCCCTTGTTCCGCTCGGGGGCTACTGCGCGTTCAGGGACGAGGCTTTCGACGAGTTCGCCGTGCAAAAGGAAGGCTCGTACGGCGCCGCCCGTCCGATTTTCCGTGCCGCAGTGAATTGTGCGGGTCCCCTCGTCAATTTCATCGTCGCGTTCATGGCGCTCGCCGTTGCCGCGATGTCGTGGAAAACGGCGTATTCGCAGGAGCCTGTCGTCGAAATCGCGTCGGAATCCGTTCATGGCGTGCATTCCGCCGCCGGAGACGCCGGCATTATGAGCGGGGACAGGATTGTCTCGATTGACGGCGAGCGCGTGGCGGCATTTTCGGATATAAGGCGGCTCGTCTCGGACCGTCCGGGCGAGGTTCTCGAAGTCGTTTTCGAGCGGAACGGAACTTCGGGCGCGGAGATGAAGAGCACGTCCGTGAAGGTCGGGCAGTCCGGGGATGCCGGGGTGCTGGGCGTCGTCGCGATGAAGGAGAAGATTCCGCCGGAGCCGTTTTTCCGCGCTGTCGCGTCGGGTTTTTCGGGCGCGCTGAAGATGGTCCGCCTTACGGTCGGGGTATTCTCCCCGTCGAATTTGAGGGCGGCATTCGGGGGGCGCGGTATCGTTGACGGGATATCGGAGAATGTCGCGGGTCCCGTGCAGATTATGTCGCTCATCGGCGACACCGCTTCGTCGGGGCTTCCCCCCTTCCTGTATTTCGTCGCGCTCGTGAACGTGTCTCTGTTTGTCCTGAACATGCTTCCAGTCGCGCCTTTTGACGGGTTCGGGATTGTCCTCGCGTTCGTTGAGATTTTTTTCAGGAGAAGACCATCGAAAAGGGTGCGCTCCGCCATCGGCATTTTCGGCACGGCGGTTATAGCGTCGCTTTTCTGCGTGGCCGTCCTAAGCGATTTCGTATACATTCAGGAGTTGTTGAAAAATGTTTGGAAATAACCCATTCGTCCGATTCGGTGCTGCGGCATGTCTCGGATTCTTTTTCGGAGCTTTTGCGTCCGCGCGCGAGTCGGGGCAGGCGCACCAGAAATCGGTGTCCGTCGTGTCGGGAAATCAGTCCGGCTCTGTTTTCAGCGCGGGCGAGGACGGATTCCTCATAAAATGGCTTCCTGACGATATGGGCGAGCATTACCAGGTCAGCGAGCTTGCGGTGAAGAAAATCGCGCAGCATCCGAACGGGAACGATATCGCAGTGTACGAGACTGACGGCGCTTCCTACAACAGGGTCTGCATCTGGGACTGGAAGAACCAGCGCCGGAAGAACATATTCCGCTTCAACGACCCGATAACGAGCCTCTCCTACTCCGCGAAGGGAACGTACCTTGTCTGCAGCACGACGGCGATGGGCGGGGCGTACTTCATCAACTCGTCGACCGGTCGCATAGAGAAGAAGCTGAAGGAGACGTCGGCGGCATTCACCTTCGCGCAGACCGGCGACAGCGAGAAGAAAATCGTGATGTACCTTCCCACGGGAACAATCGCGTACCACGACCTCCACAGCGGCGAGCTCGTCGGGAAATTCGACACGGAGCCGGCGCTCGAGGATGTCTGCATGTTCGGCTCGTCGCGCTTCCTTGCCGGAAGGAAGGGGCGGACGGTTTTCGTAATCCACGCGATGACGGGGCGGACGCTCGGGACGTTCAACGCGGGCGGCGCCGTCCTTATCGGCTCGAATTCGTCGGACAGCCTTTTCTACATATCGAACGAGAGCAGGCAGTTCAAACTGTTCGAGGTGAAGTCGGAGAACGGGAAGTCCGTCGGCAATCCGGAGCTGCTCCGCACGTTCAGCGGGATACGGGACAGGGATTCCGTCGTTTCCGCGGCGATGTCGGGCGAGTCGATTTACGCGGGAACGAAAAGCGGCAACGTCTACAAATTCGATTACATTCAGGCGGAGCGCGTAGACGTCCTCCAGCCCATAACGGACGACAGTTTCGACACTGTTCTCGACATTTCGCCGTGCGGCGATAATTTCTACATACTTTCCCCCTCGTCCATCCACAAGGCGTTCTACAATGACGGGTACATCGACAGGTTGTGCGGGAATCCCGGATATTCCGACATGATTGCATACGGCGACGATATAATCCTCTGGACGAAGGATTCGAGGAAGCCCGTCGTGAGAATCAATCCTGCGAGCGGCGAGACAAGCCAGATTTTCACGCCGGGCGGGGCGCTGCAGAACCTTAGGGTGTGGGGGGAGACGCTCCTTTCCGTCGAGTCGAATTCGACAGTCGCGCGGGTGGACATCGCGACGGGAAAACGCTCCGTCATTTACGAGGGCGCGGGAATCCAGGATGCCGTCGCCTGCAACGAGACGGATTTGTACATCGCAAAATCGAGCGCGACGAAGCCGAACGTCCCGCTGCTGTACGTCAACATCGGGACGAGGGAGACGGTTCCGCTTCCGCTAGATGGAACGTTCGCGTACGCGCTGAATTTCGACGACGCGAATTCGCGGAACGAGATATACGGAATCGTCATAAGCACGCAGGGCGGGAAGCAGACGACGTCCATATTCGCCTACGACACGGAACGGAAATCCGCGCGGACGTTCTTCCCGACGCAGGACGAGGATATCGGCGCGTTCATGAACCTCACCTGGCCGAACCTCTACACGAACGTGGGAAAAAGCGATGCGCGCTCGTACAACTTGAAGACGAAACGGGATTTCAAATACAAGAGGGACGAGTCGATGCCTCTCAAGGTCGTCAGAAACGGAAAACGCGTCGCAGTACTCAACAGGAACGGTTCTATAAGTTGGTACAATGCCGACCTCGCGAATATAATATCGAACTGGTATCTCAGTAGCGACGGTCAGTGGAACGAGCTCTGACGGCTGGCGTCGCGGATTTTTTCAAGGAGGAAAATATGGCTGGAAAACGGCTTGCAGTTGTCGCGTCTTTTGTGATGTCTGCCTTTGCCCTTGCGTTTGCGAAGGAGAGCAAATCCGACAAGTTCTTCACGCTCGTCGAGTCTCCAACGACGACGGCCCGGGACATAAAGAAAGAAATTTCCGGCATGGAGGGCTTAACGCGCGGCGACGACAAGGAGACCCTTCTCATGGCGGCGCTGAAGGCAGACCGCGGCGTTGCCGTCATAACTGCCATCCTTGAGTCGGGCGTCGATGCCGACAAGAAAACGAAGCAGAAGAAAACGGCGGTCATGTACGCCTGCCAATATTCGAGCGATGCCGAGGTCGTGGACAAGGTGATATGCTACGGCACGCTCACGAAGGGCGCGCGGAAAAAGAGAATCCTCGCGAAGGACAAATCCGGCATGGATTCGTTCGCGTATCTGAAAAAGAACCAGAACGCCTCCTCGGTCGAGCACATCCTTGCCGTTCTCGCAAAATACGCCGATGTCCCGAAGGATTTTTCCGGCGCAAAAGCCGAGCCGGCGGCGGACATTCCCCCAAAGAAGGAGGAACCTGTTCCCGTCCCCGTTCCGATTGAGGAGCCTGTCGCAAAAACGGAAAATGTTTCCGCGACGGACGAAGCCGTTCCCGATGCGAATCCCGCGCCCGTTGAAAGCGCTCCCTCCCCTGCCGCTCAGGCTGAGGAAACGAAAATTCCCGTTGAGGAGGCGTTTTCCGCGCCTGTCGTGGAGGAGGCCGCAGTACCGGAACGGACGGAAGATGCGGGCGGAGCCGATGATAACGGCGGAAAAGAAGCCCGCAAGGAAATCTCGCCGTACCGCTCCGTTTATCTCTACGATTTTGCCGATGACGGCAGCGACGAGGGGCTTATCCCGATTGCGATTGAGATTGAGGGCGATTCGATGCGGAAGAGAATCGAGTCCGTGAACGAGCAGGATTCGGACGGGCGGACGAAGCTCATGATTGCGGCTCGCGACGGCAACATTCCGCTGATGAAGGATTTGATATATTCCGGAGCGTCAATCGACATGAGCGACAAGGACGGGTGGACCGCATTGATGTTTGCGGCGCGCCATCAGGGCGACAGGAAAACCGTCGATTTCCTTCTTTCGAACGGGGCGAATTTCAGGAAGAAGAACGGGTTCGGCGTGACGGCGCTCATGCTCGCGGCCGTGTACAATCCCGAGCCGTCCGTAACCGAGGCGCTTCTTGAGGGGCGTTCCGCGACGGAGAGCGACGTCCGGGGCGCGTTCGTGCAGGCGGTCGCGGCAGAATCCCCGCTTTCCGTCCTTTCGGTGTTCCTTGCCCGGGGAATATCGCTCAACACGCCGTTTGACGACAAAACCCCGCTGATGTACGCCGCCGAATCGAACAGGACGACCGCCGTAATCGGATGGCTTCTTTCAAACGGCGCGTCGAAGAATTACAGGACGATAGACGGAAAATCCGCGTTCGACTTTGCGGCGGAGAACAGGAAGCTTCCTCATGACGAGACGTATTGGGCGCTTTCTGTCAGAAAATGAGAAATTCGGAGGAATGAATGAGAATCACGGGGGGAAAACTCAAAGGGCATGTCGTGAAATGCCCCGACGGAATAATCAGGCCGGCGATGGACAGGATGCGCGAGTCCGTCTTTGCGATACTCGGCGACCTTTCAGGAAAATCGTGGCTCGACCTTTTTTCGGGGAGCGGGACGATTGCGATAGAGGCCGTCTCGCGCGGCGCGGCGCGCGTCCAGCTCTGCGAGAAGGACAAGATAAAGGTGAAGCAGGTGCTTGAGAACGTCGCCGTGACGGAGCGCATCTGCAACGTGAAAATCGGGTGCCATTTTCTTGCGGTCGAGCTTTTCCTGAAAAGATGCCGCGACACGTTCGACTACATTTTCCTCGACCCGCCGTTTCCGTACAAGTTCAGGACGGAGCTTCTGAAAACGATTTCTGAGCGGAGGCTTCTCAACCCGGAGAATCCCGACGCGATGGTCATGATTCACTTTCCGGAGGAGGACACGCCGCCGGACGAAATCGGCTCGCTTTTCGTATGCGACAAGCGCGTCTACGGGCGCTCAATCGTTCATTTTTACAAAATGAAGGGAATTCAGACCGAGACCGCGGAAAAATGACATCCATTCTTCCTTGACAATCGGTTTATTTATGATAGCATTAAGATTCGTATGAATGAAGAGGACATTAAGAAAACCATTTCAGAACACGAGATTCCGAACGGTTTCATAAAAGTCTCGGAGCAGCCGCTCGGCACGCTTTCCTCCGAACAGAAGGCCGTGCTGAACAGGAAAGGCAACGCTTTGTTCAATTCCGGCAAGATGGATGAGGCTTGCCGAATTTTTATGACGACGGGGTATTCGGACGGACTTACAAGAATCGGGGATTTTTACATGAAGAAGAACAAGGAGCTTCAGGCGCTGAAATTCTACGTTCTGGCGCACAACGGCCGAAAGGCGTCCCCCATATACGAGAAAATATCGACGATGCTTTCCGCGTTGCTGAAATAATCGTAAAAAACAAATCCAAAAAAGTGGGTAGGTAAAAAAAATGAGTGACGAATTAATGGCGGAACCGGAGCTTCCGCAGCAGCAGGTCATCGACGTCAACCAGAATTCCGAGATTTCGGAGCTGTCGAAGACGGGGTATCAGGCGCTCAAGGAGAACAGGCTCCTTGACGCGGAACAGTCCTTCAAGAGAATTCTTTCGATTGAAGAGAACAACAACTACGCGCTTGTCGGACTCGGCGACTGTGAGCGCAAGCAGGGACGGTTCAATTCCGCCGTCTCGTATTATCAGTCCTGCCTCAACTATCACCCCGGAAACAATTACGCGCTGTTCGGGCTTGCCGACTGCTACAAGGCGCTGAACCAGTTCCCGCGGGCAATCCAAATCTGGGAGCAGTATCTTGTCCACGACGACAGGAACATAACCGTCCTCACGCGCGTCGCCGATGCATACAGAAAGACGAAGGATTTCCGGAAGTCGAAGGAGCTTTACCTGAAGGTTCTCGACATGGAGCACGACAACGCGTACGCGCTCATCGGTTTGGGGCATCTTCATTACGATTTCAAGGAATACAAGGATGCCCTCTATTACTGGACGCGCATGCTTCAGCAGAACGAGGATTCCGTCGACATAAGGGTTCTTACGTCAATCGGAAACTGCCACAGGAAGCTGAAGACATTCGACCAGGGAATTCCGTATTTTGAGAAAGCGCTTGAGGGAAACCCGAACAATTTCTACGCGCTGTTCGGGCTTGCCGACTGCTACCGCGGCATGAACCAGCAGTTCCGCTCAATCGAGTACTGGAACCGCATCCTTGAGAACGACCCGAAAAACAAGGTAATTCTCACGCGCGCGGGGGATGCTTACCGCAACACCGGCGATTACAAGACGGCTACGGAATATTACAACAAGGCGATGGACATCGACTTCGATATATACGCCGCGCTGGGGCTTGCCCTCATCTGCAAGGGCGAGGGAAAATTTGACGAGGCGGTGGAGAGGCTCAGGACGCTCATAAACGGCGACCCGAAAAATTTCCGCCTGTACATCGACCTTGCCGATTGCTACGTGAAAATGGGAAGAAAGGACAAGGCGATCGACACGCTCAAGAATTTCGGGCGACAGGGAATACGGAATCAGGCTGTTGCGGACATGCTCGCGCGCCTCGAGAGTTCCCTGTAATTCAGTCCGGAAATTTGGCTGTTGTGCCTGAAAATCGCGCCTTTTGGCGCGATTTTTAATTCATCGACATGCCCGAAAAAGAAACTGCCGTGCATGTCCAGCGAGAGGAAAATGGAAGATAGAATTGAGTTGGCGGGGCTTACCCCCGAGGAGATAAACGAGAAGCTCGGATTTTCGCAGAAATTCCGTGGAAGCCAGATTTTTCAGTGGATAGGCCGCGGCGCAGAGTCGTTCGATGAGATGACGAACCTGAGCGTTGCCTTGCGGCAGGAGCTTTCCGAGAAAGCCGTGCTCCGCTCGTCGTCGGTCTCGCAGGTGCTCCGCGACAGCGACGGAACGATAAAGCTGCAGATAACGCTCAAGGACGGGCTTGCCGTCGAGACCGTGCTCCTTACGGACAGGGAAGACAGGAAGACGGCATGCGTTTCGTGCCAGGTCGGCTGCGCGATGAACTGCGCGTTCTGCCAGACGGGGCATCTCGGGCTTGCGCGGAATCTCGATGCGGGCGAAATCGTCGAGCAGTTCCTCTTCCTCGAGAAGCATGCGGGACCGTTGGACAACATCGTTTTCATGGGAATGGGAGAGCCGATGATGAACCTTCCGAACGTGAGGAAGGCGATTTCTGTCCTCACCGATTCGCGCGGCAGGGCGCTTTCGGGGCGGCGGATAACGGTCTCGACCTCGGGCGTCATAAAAGGCATATACGACGTCGCCGACAACGGGCCTGCAATACGGCTCGCCGTGTCGCTCACGACGGCCGATCCCGAATTCCGCGAGAAGCTCATGCCGATAGGGCGCACGAATCCCCTTTCCGAGCTCAGGAAGGCGATTTCCTATTTCACGGAAAAGACGGGCAAGCGCGTCACCCTTGAGGCAGCCCTCCTTCATGAGAAGAACACCGGCGAGGAAAGCGCGCGCAATATGGTTGAATTCGCGAAAGGGCTTGACGTCCACATAAACCTGATTCCGTGGAATCCCGTCGGGGGGCTTCCGTTCGAGGAGCCGACGTCCGCGGAATGCCGCTCCTTCGTGTCAATCCTCGAGCGAAACGGTCTGAACGTCACGCTCAGGACGCGCCGCGGCAGGGAAATCGGCGGCGCATGCGGCCAGCTCGGAAAGACGCTCGCGTCATCCCAGGGAAACGGGAAAAAACTCGAGTCGGAGTTCGACGAGGAGCCGTAAAAAAGCTCCATGCAATGGAGAAAATAGAGAGATTTGCCCGTATTGAGCCCGAAAAAAATCAATAAACTCATTGTGGAAATGTTCCGATATTGCTATTTCACTTTTTACGATTTATAATGCAGTTGATTTTCATTCCACGTTTTATGGGGTTTTTTATGGAGAAAAAAATATACGTTGACGGAATGTTCGACGCGGACACTGCATCAAAAGTGCAGGCGGCAGTTTCAGCGGTTGCGGGCGTGAAAAGTTGTACCGCCGACCCGAACAAGTCGCAGGTTCATGTCGATTTCGACGGGGATGAGGGAGCAATCACCGCCGCTATCGCATCAGCGGGTGTTTCCGTCATCGGTTGATGATATTTATATAAGTTTTGGGAAAGCCATTCTTTGACGAATGGCTTTTTTTCATGCCTGAACGGAAAACGAAATGATGGAGGAAGAAAATGAAGCTTGTCGTTCTTGATGGCCATGCGCTCAATCCCGGAGATGTGAGCTGGGACGGAATTTCCGCGCTTGCGGACGAATTTACGGTATACGACAGGACGCCGCCCGACCTCGTCGCCGAGCGGATTGGGAACGCGGACGCAATTCTGCTCAACAAAGTCCGCATAACGAAGGAAATCCTATCCGTCTGCCCGAACCTGCGGTACATCGGCGTTCTCGCGACCGGATACAACGTCGTCGATGTCGCATCCTGCGCCGAAGCCGGAATCGTCGTCACGAACATCCCTTCCTACAGCACCGATGCCGTCGCGCAGCACATATTCGCGCTCATTCTTCATTTTGCGAGCAGGGTCGGAGAGCATTCCGATTCTGTCGCGCGCGGGGACTGGATAAAATGCCCCGATTTCTGCTATTGGGTGTCGCCGCTGTCGGAGATTTCTGGAAAGACGCTGGGAATTTTCGGATTCGGGAACATCGGAAGGAAAGTCGCGCAGATTGCGCATGCTTTCGGGATGAACGTGATAATCCACGTCCATTCGCCGTCTTCGTTCACGGGCGGGGAGAAGTCTGTTTCAGTGGATGAGCTTTTCTCGGAAAGCGATTATCTTGCCCTCGCCGCTCCGCTTACGCCCGAGACGGAGAAAATCGTCTCCGAAAGGACGCTTTCCCTGATGAAGAGGAGCGCCGTCCTCGTGAACACCGCGCGCGGCGGTCTCGTCGACGAGCGTGCCGTCCGCGCGGCGCTCGATTCGGGCGCACTTTCGGGCTATGCGGCCGACGTCCTTCTTTCCGAGCCGATGGACGTCGCCTCCCAGCTTGCCGGAGCGCCACGGTGCGTGATAACCCCGCATGTCGCGTGGGCCGCGAAGGAGACGCGGGAGCGCCTTCTCGGAATTGCGAGGGAGAACATAAAGTCGTTCCTCGCCGGTTCCCCCGTGAACGTCGTCCGCTGATTTTCAGCGCGAGGTGAGTTTGAAGAACGCGTCCTCGAGCGTTCGCGTTCCCGTCCGCGCGATTATCTCGTCCGCGCTTCCGCTTTCGGCAAGCCTTCCGGCATTCATGACGAAAACCGTGTCGCAGAGCGCGTCGACTTCCTGCATGAGATGCGTCGAGAGTATAATCGTGCGCCCCTTCTTGAGGGAGCGGACAAGCTCCCTCATCCTCACAATCTGCGCGGGGTCAAGACCGCTTGCTGGCTCGTCGAGGACTAGCACGGGCGGGTCGTTGACGAGCGCCTGCGCGAAGTTGACCCTCTCGCGCTGCCCTTTCGAAAGCCTCCCGATTTTTTCGTTCCAGAATTCGGCAAGCGAGCATCGTTCCGCGGCATTCATGGCGGAATCGTTGCCCGCGCCGCGCAGTTCTGCGCACATCATGATGAATTCGCTGACGAGAAGCTCGTCCGGCATGTTCGGGGTCTCCTCGACGAATCCCGTGAGCGCGCGCACCTTCTCCGTGTCGCCCTCCGCGTCGAACCCGTTTACGCACACGCTTCCCGCCGTCGCAAAATGGCGCGCGCAGATTGCCTTGAGTATCGTCGTCTTTCCCGCGCCGTTCAGCCCTATTATTCCGGTGACAGTTCCTTCCCCGCAGCGCATCGAAACGTCGCTGACGGCAGTTTTTTTTCCGTATGATTTCGAGAAATGCTTGAGCTCGACCATATTTTCCCTCTAGTCGACGTAGGGGATGTCGAACACCATCCTGTCGCGCGTCAGCTCCGCCGCCGGGAAAACCTCGCGGGCCTGCTCGAGGAGGATGGGAAGCTCCCTGTCCGTGTAGCGCGGGCTGTAGTGTATCATAGCCATTCGCGCCGAATTCGAGTCTCGCGCAATCCTTGCCGCCTGCCTGCTCGTCATGTGCTTCTTCTCCTTTGCCTGCTCCGCGCACGAGTCGTCGAACATGCCCTCGCAGATGAGCAGGTCGCTCCCGCGCACCTCGTCGGCTATCGAAGGAATGTACTGCGTGTCCGTGACGAAGCTGAATTTCCGTCCGCTCCTGCGCTCACCCATCACGTCGCCCGGCTCCACTGTCCGCCCGTTTTCCAGCGTGACGCTTTCTCCGCGCTGGAGCCTTCCCCAAAGCGGTCCACGCGGGATTCCGAGCGACTCCGCCTTCTCCGGGTTGAATTCTCCGGGGCGGTCAAGCTCCTCTAGCGTGTATCCGACGCACGTCTTCGTGTGCTGGAGGGGGAACGCGCGTATGTAGAACCCGTCGCCCTCGTGCACGATGCAGGGAGCCGTTATCTCCTTGACGATGACCGGGTAGTTTATGTACATGTCGAGGACTTTCCGGCTCGACTCCACGTATTCGGCGACCTTCGGGGGGCCGTATATGTAGAGCGGCTCCGTCCTGTCCACCTGGGAGCTGAGCATCATGATTCCTGGCAGCCCCGTCACGTGGTCCGCATGCGTGTGGGAGATGAATATCGCGTCGATTTTTTTCCATTTCAGGTTGAGCCGTTTCAGCGAGACCTGCGTTCCTTCCCCGCAGTCGAAGAGGAACAAATCCCCGTCGCGGCGGAGAAGTACCGATGTCAAATGTCTGTAAGGTAGCGGCATCATTCCGCCGCAGCCGAGTACGAATGCTTCCATGTTCATGGACATGATTTTAGTGGATGAGGGGCATAAAAATCCACAGGCAAAAAAAATCCGCGCGACCGTTATGCCCGCGCGGATTCTCCCGGATGAGCCCGGGAAGCGTTTGCCGTGCCGCTATTTCTTCGCGTTCACGGCGACGATTGTCTCGAGCGCGAGCTTCATCATGTTCGTGAACGTCGTCTGCCGTTCCTCAGCCGTGGTCTGCCCGCCGAGGAGGATGTGGTCCGAGACGGTCATTATCGCCATCGCGTTGCGCTTGTGCTCCGCCGCGAGGGTGAACAGCTCCGCGCTTTCCATCTCGATTCCGAGAACGCCGTACTCGGCCCATTTCTTCCAGTTCTCGTTCTTGTCGTAGAAGAAATCGGACGAGGCGACCGAGCCTACCTGGTAGCGGATTCCCATCTTCTCCGCGATTGAGTCGGCCGTCTTCACGAGGGGGAAGCTCGCCGTGGGCGCGAAGTGGAGGGAGCCGAAGCGCTGGTTGAGGAGGCACGAGTCCGAGCATGCCGCGTTTACGATGATTGTGTCGCGAAGCTGCGTGTCAGCGCTTACCGCGCCGCACGTTCCGACGCGGATTGCGTTCTGGACGCCGTAAAAGCGGAACAGCTCCGTGACGTAGATGGAGAGTGACGGCTGTCCCATTCCCGTTCCCTGGACGCTCACTGGAACGCCCTTGTATGTTCCCGTGAAACCGAGCATCCCGCGGACCTCGTTGTAGCATTTCGCGTCCTCGAGGAAATTCTCCGCGATGAATTTCGCGCGGAGCGGATCTCCCGGAAGAAGGATGTTCGGTGCGATTGCGCCCTCGGGCGCGTTGATGTGTGTGCTCATGTTAAGCTCCTTTTGTTTCGTTGAATTTATTATTGTCCGCGGCGCGTTCTTCAGCAGAAAAGCACCCCGAACGCTCCTCCCGCCATCACTATGAAAACGGGATGGATTTTCGTTTTGAACAGCACGGCGAGCGCGACGAGGTAGAAGACTGCGTTCGGTGCCTGTACGACGGCGTTCTTCCATGTGTGCATGTCGCCCCACGAGAAATCGCCCGCCATCGTTATGAGCGAAATCTGGATGACCTTGACGGCCGCGACCGCTATGACGCCGGAGACGGCGGGGCGCAGCGTGGAGAATGTCGCCTTCACGCCCTTCCTGTCGGCGAACGCCGCGAAGAAACGCGCGATTAGTATGATGCAGATAATCGACGGCATGACTTCACCGACCGTCGTCACGATTCCGCCGCCCGCCCCGTAGAGCTCCGTGCCGACGTATGTCGCCATGTTGATTCCGATGGGGCCCGGCGTGCTTTCCGATATCGCGACCATGTTGTAGAAGCTTTCCGTGGAAAGCAGGCGGAAGTTGTCCACGATGACCTGCTGGATTACCGTGAGCGAGACAAGCCCGCCCCCGACCGTTATCAGCCCCACGTAGAAGAAAACCGCCGTGAGGCACAGGAGTCCGAGCAGCGAATGCGACTGTATCTCCGTTATAATGAACTCCGTCATTCCGCTTTCTCCTTGCGGAATTCCCCGCGCGCGCCCGCGATTGCGACGCCGACAAGCGCGCTTCCGATTATAATCCATATCGTCCCGACGTTGAGCGCGAATATCAGAACGAACGCCGCCACAAGGAGCGCCGCGCCGAGGATTCCGCTCACCGCCTTGGACGCGAATTTCCACACCGCCTGCGTGAGGAGCGCCGCCACCGCGACGTTAATCCCCGTGAGAGCGCGCTGCACCCACGCGATTTCGGCGAAATTCGATATGAACTCGGCGATTATCGTTATGATGATTACCGACGGGCAGACCATCCCCGCCGTCGCGACAATTCCCCCGGGAATCCCCGCCCGCTTGTGCCCGACGAACGTCGAGACGTTGACGGCTATGATTCCGGGCGTGGACTGGCCTATCGCGAAATAGTCGAGAAGCTCGTCGGACGTCGTCCATCCGCGTTTCTCCGTCAGCTCCCGCTCGAGGATTGAGAGCATCGCGATTCCGCCCCCGAACGTGCACAGCCCGATTTTGAAGAACACCGTGAACAGCCCGAGAAGCCTTTTCCCGAGCGTCCCGTCATTTTGTTGCATTTTTTCCATGCACACTCCTGTAAAAAAAATTGCAGCAAGAGATATGCGTCTTATTTTCTGGCGTAAAGCTCGCCCATCTCATGAAGCCAGGCGGCCTTCTCCTCCGCGCGTTTCCCCTCGAAGAATTTCCGCTCCGCCCTCCATGCCCAGTTCGCGCCGGACGTCGACGGAAGGTTCATCCTGCCCTCGGAGCCGACTGCCCAGACGTCCTGCAGCGGGACGACGGCAAAATCGGCGATGGAGGCGAACACTTCCCGGACAAGCGACTCCGTGAGCTTTCCGGTGTCGCACAGCCGCAGCGCCTCCTTCTCTCCGACAGCCCTTCCCTCGACGTACGAGGCGACGAGCGCGACGAAATCCTCCGACATGGAGTTGAGGAACCCCTGCGTGGTGTCGTTGTCGTGCGTCCCCGTGTACGCGACGCAGTTCTTTGTCAGGAAGTTGTGCGGCAGGAACGAATTGACGAGCGCGCCCGCCTTCTTCTCGTCCTTGCTGAACGCGAACTGGAGGACCTTCATGCCAGGAAGCCCGCAGCTGTCCCTGAGCGAGGCGACCTCGTCCGTGATGATGCCGAGATCCTCCGCGATGAGCGGAAGCTCGCCGAGCGCCTTTTTGAGCGCGTCGAAGAATTTGATTCCCGGCCCCTTCTCCCATTTCCCGTTTATCGCGTTCGCGCTTCCGGCGGGGACAGCCCAATAGCTTTCGAACGCCCGGAAATGGTCGATGCGGACGAAATCGACGAGCTTGAGCATCCGCCTGACCCGTTCTATCCACCATGAGTACCCGTCGGCCTCGAGCGCGTTCCAGTCGTAGAGCGGGTTCCCCCACAGCTGCCCGATTGCCGAGAAGTAGTCCGGGGGAACGCCCGCGACGGACGAGAAGCCCCTGTCGGAGTTGAGCTGGAAGAATTTCTGGTTCGACCATACGTCGGCGCTGTCCGGGGCGACGAATATCGGGACATCCCCGATTATCTGGATTCCTTTCCCGTTCGCGTACGCCTTGAGCCTGTTCCACTGCACCGACGCGAAGAACTGAATCGCCTCGTGCATCAGGAAATCCTCCGGGTGGGAGTCGATCCATGCGTCAACCGCCTGTTTCTCGTGCCCCGCGAGGCTCTTCTCCCAGTACGTGTTCCACGTCCCCGGGACGCCCTCCGCCTGCGCCATCTCGTCGTAATGCGATTTTATGCTCATGAACGCGGCATAGTCCCTGAGCCAGAATTTGTTCTCCTGGCAGAAAAGATAGAACGCGACCTTCTTGTCGGAGAATCCCTTCACGCCCTGCTCCATCGGGTTCGTTATCGCCTCGACGAATTTCCGCGCGGCAACCCTGAGCGCGGCGTTCTTCCAGTATACGACGGCGCCGTAATCGACGTTTCCCGCCTTCCGAATGTACGGCGGAGTCCTCATGTCGGCCCTGCTTGCATACCCGTCGGCGACAAGGTCGTCGAAGTCGATGAGCAGCGGGTTCAGCGCGAAGGAGGAGAAGCTCTGGTAGGGGCTGTCCCCGTATCCCGTCGGCCCGAGCGGCAGCACCTGCCAAAGACCAATTCCCGCCTTTTCCAGCCAGTCCGCGAACGCGAACGCCGTGCGCCCTATCGTCCCGATTCCCGGCGTGAACGGGAGCGATGTCGGATGAAGAAGTATACCTGATTTCCTGCTCTGCATTTGTTTTTCCTCCTTTGAACGGATATTCTACCATAAATAAGGGATTTTGTTTTCTCTGAAAATATTGCGTTTTTTCGCAAATAGTAGCAGACTGTCGAAATCTTTACGTAATATTTCAGGGGTTTTTATGTTCAAACCAGAGCTAATCAGCAGCTTGGGACGCTACAGCGGCAGGAAGTTCGCCAGCGATTTCGTGGCTGGAATCATCGTCGGAATAGTCGCGCTCCCGCTTGCCATCGCGTTCGCCATCGCGTCGGGCGTGGAGCCTGCCGCAGGGCTGTTCACGGCGATAATCGCGGGCTTCCTCATCTCCGCCCTGGGCGGGTCGACCGTGCAGATTGGAGGCCCGACAGGAGCCTTCACCGTCATCATATACGGCATCGTGTCGCAGTTCGGGCTTTCGGGGCTTGCGACGGCAACGGTGATGGCGGGAATACTTCTCATCCTGCTCGGCGCGTTCAAGATGGGCGGTCTCGTCAAGTTCATCCCGTACACGATTGTCACCGGCTTCACCGCGGGAATCGCCGTCACGATTGCGGGCGGCCAGCTGGGGAATTTCTTCGGGCTTACGCCAGACTTCTCGTCGCCCGTCGTGCTTTTGGGTGAGGAATACTCGAAGATGCCGGGCGATTTCCTTCCGAAGATGATGGCGTTCGCGCATTTCTTCGGCACGTTCGACATGTATTCGTTCCTCGTGGCGGGAGTCTCGCTCGTCTTCCTTTTCGTGTGGGCGCGCTTCATAAAGAAGATTCCCGGCTCCATCGTCGTCATACTCGTCACGACAATCCTCACCGTCGTGCTCAGAAACAGGTGCGGGATGGAGATTTCGACAATCGGCGAGATTCCGACGAGCCTTCCCTCGCCGACGCTGCCCGATTTCTCTCTGAAGACTGTGACGACGCTTTTCCCGACGGCGGTCTCCATAGCCGTTCTCGCCGCCATCGAGTCGCTTCTGTCGGCCGCGGTCGCCGACGGTATGACGGGCGACAAGCACGACTCGAACACGGAGCTCATCGGCCAGGGAATCGCGAACATCGTGACGCCTCTTTTCGGGGGAATTCCCGCTACCGGCGCAATCGCGAGGACCGCGACGAACATCAAGAACGGGGGGCGGACCCCTGTCGCGGGAATCGTCCACGCGCTCACGCTGCTCGTAATCGTCCTCTTCGCGGGAAAGTATGCCGCGTGGATTCCGATGCCGGCATTGGCAGCCGTCCTCGTCAACGTCGCGTGGAACATGGCGGGGTTCCCCGCAATCCGCGCGCTTCTCCGCGGCCAGAAATCGGACATCTGCGTGTTCTCCGTCACGTTCCTCATCACCGTCTTCGTCGATTTGACCGTCGCGATTACGGTCGGTCTCGGGTTCGCGGCGTTCTTCTTCATAAAGAAGATGATAGACCTCTCGGAGGTGCAGAGCGGCGGCGGAATTTCCGGCGGAATCGGGAATTCGGTCAACACGATAGACATGCCGGAGGAGAAGCTCGACATCCCCGACGGCGCCATGGTCTATGAGATTGACGGCCCGCTTTTCTTCGGCACCGTGCGCAAATTCGAGGTCGCCGTCGAGAAGGCCGGAATCCAGTACAAGGTTCTGATTCTCCGCATGAGGAACACGTCGTACCTCGATGCCGGCGGAATCCGCGCGCTTGAGCAGGCGCTCGCCGCGCTGGGCAGGCGGAAGGTTACGCTCGTCCTTTCCGGCGTCCATGAGCAGCCTCGCCGCCTCCTCGAGAAGACCGGCATGGTCGAGCGTCTCGGCGCGGAGAACGTGTGCGACAACATCGCGCTTGCCCTCGCACGGACGCGCGCGATTCTCGCGTCGTGAGTTTTTTTTCCGCGTTTTAGAAAAAACGAAACGCCCCGGGCGTGCGGGATGCGGTCCTGCATCTCACTCGCTCCGGGGCTTTTTTGTTTTCGGCGCCATCTACCAGGCTTTCCGATAGATGTTCTCCATGTCTGCCCGCTCGAGCTTCCTCACCGCGCCGAGCGTCCGCTTTCCGTCGAACGACGCCTTCCTCGCAAGCTCGGCGACGACGTAGTCGCCCCATTTCAGGCTGACTCCCTCCTGCCGCGAAAGGTCCCTGATTCTTGTCGGCATCCCGATTTCCGCGAAGAACGATTCCATCGCCTCGATTCCCGAAACAGCGTTCTCCCTGTCGCCCGCGCCCGAAATACCGAAGACGCCGCCCGCAAGTTCCGCGAACCTGCTTATGTCGGAGGTGAAGACGTACCGCGCCCATGCCGGCCATATCGCCGTGAGCCCCGCCCCGTGAGTGACGTCGAACATGCCGCTGAGCTCGTGCTCAAGCTGGTGGGTCGCCCAGTCCCCGTTCGAGCGCATTCCCGTAAGGTCGTTGTGGCTGAGGCTTCCCGCCCACATTATCTCCGCGCGCGCGTCGTAGTCGCCTGGATTTTTCAGGAGAATCCTTGCCGAGGCAATGACTGTGCGTATGAGGGAGAACGCAATCGAGTCCGTGAGCATGGAATGGTCGCCGCTTTTCGTGAAGAACCGCTCCATCGTGTGCATTATGATGTCCGCGATGCCGCTGAACGTCTGCCATGACGGAAGCGTCATCGTAAGCTCCGGGTTGAGCACCGCGAATTTCGGCCTGTACGATTCGTTGTTGCATCCCCGCTTTATGTCGCCGTCCTCGTTCGTTATCACCGACGACGATGACATCTCGCTTCCCGCCGCCGCCAACGTTAGGACCGCCCCGACGGGAAGGCAGTCGCGGTTCGGCTCCGCCTTTCCGGAGTAGAAATCCCACACCGGCCTGTCCGCCCTCGTCCCCATGGCTATCGCCTTCGCGGAGTCGATTACAGAGCCGCCGCCAGCCGCAATCACCATGTCGATTTCCTTTTCGCGGCATATCGCGATTCCCTCCTCTACTTTCGACAGCCGGGGGTTCGGGACGACGCCCCCGAGCGTCTCGAATTTTATTCCCGTATTTTCGAGCGACCGGCAGATTCTTCCGACAAGCCCCGACTCGAGCGCCGATTTCCCCCCGAAATGGACGAGCACGTTCGTTCCGCCGTTTTCCCGCGCGAGCTCCCCGACATGCTCCTCCGCACCGCGCCCGAACACGACTTTTGTCGGCGCGCTGTATATGAAATCCGTCATTTTTGACCTCCGAACGGCGCTCAGTATAGTAAATTACCGCGTGAATTGTCATTGACATTTTTCGGGGCTGATTTTTCGTTGCGAGTTATAGATTTTTGAATTAGAGTGTGTTTTTATGAGGGTGCATTTTATTTTTGCGGTTGCGTTCTCGGTTATTTCTGCTGCTTTCTTTTCCGGGAACGTTTCCGCCGCAGATTACCGCGAGCCGTGCAAGGTCGTCCGCGTCGGTTATTACAGGAACAGCGAGCCTTTTATGAACGGCGGGAACGAGGACGAACCGAAGGGCGGGTATGCCTACGAATATCTGCAGACGCTTGCCGTTTATACGGGATGGAAATACGAGTACGTTTACGGCGATTTTACCGAGCTGTACGCGAAGCTCGTCTCCGGGGAGATAGACCTGCTCGGGGACATTTCCTTCCTCGAGGAAAGGCGCGCCGAGCTTGACTACCCCGATTTCCCGATGGGCACGGAGTCATACTACATATACGCGAGCCCTGCCGCCGCCGAGAGGATTATGCTCGACGACGACGCGGGCGTGCTTGACGGGATGTCGATATGCTGTGTCGGCGGGGAGTCCTTCCAGTACAGGCTTCTGCTCGACTGGCTCGAGGACAAGAACATCTCGCTCGATATCGTTTTCATGTCGTATGACGACGTGTCGTTCGACGACTTCAAGAACGGGAAATTCGATCTTCTCGTCCTGATGGATTCCGTCGCGGACATATCGTTCGAGCCGCTGTTCAGGCTTGGCGCGTCCGACATATACCTCGCCGTGTCGAAGATGCGCCCCGACATCCTCGCCGAGCTGAATTCCGCCCTCAACGAGATATTCGTGTCGAACCCGTATTTCAACCAGCAGCTTTGGGAGCGCTACTATTCGAACACGTCGTTCACGAGAAGGCTTTCGGCACGCGAGCGAAAATGGTTCGACGAGCACCCGCGTCTCCGCATCGGCTGCCTGAAGGACGGGATTCCCTTCTCTTTTTATGACGAGGGGTTGGAGCGGACGGAGGGAATCATCGTCTATCTGACCGAATGCCTGAAGAATGTGTTCGGCGTGGAGTCCGACATTGAATTCTCATTCTACGACCAGGTGAACGAGGCGGAGGTCGCGCTCAAGAACGGCGTCGTCGACGTGATTTTTCCGAGCGTCTACGATTTGGATTCCGCCGAGAAAAGCGGGAGCATGATGTCGAAGCCCGTCATGAGTTCGGGATACAGCTACATATTCGGGAACAAGAAGCTCATGAATTCGATTGCCGTCGTGAAGAACAGCCAGGCGCTCAGCTACGTGTCCCGCTTCTTCCCGAACGCGAGTGTCATCGAGGCGGATTCGTTCAAGGAATGCCTCGATTTGGTGATGCGGGGAACGGTTTCCGGGGCAGTCGTCAGCAGCTTCAAGATTTCGCGCTACATCTCGCTCAGGAAGAAATACCGGTCGCTCAATGTGATGAACCTCCCGAACAGCGATTCCGTCTCGTTCAGCGTCATGCACGAGAATTATGTCCTTGTCTCCGCCCTGAACAAGCTCGTGAACTACGTCCGCAGCGCCGACCGCCTGAACGAAATCGTGATGAACCTTTCCCTCCGCGTCGGAAAATACACGATGCGCGATTTTTTCGACGATTATCTCGTGCTCATCATGACGTGGCTCGCCGTGTCGCTCGTCCTCCTGCTCTCGCTTTTCGTCGCGCTCGACAGGCTCAAGATGATGATAAACTACGACGTCCTGACGCACCTGATGAACAGGCGCAAGCTGACGCCCTATTTTGACACGGCGCTTTCACGCGCCATCCAGAAGGGCGAGCCGTTCTCGATTCTCATTTTCGACCTCGACGATTTCAAGCATGTCAACGACACATACGGACATTCGGCGGGCGACGACGTGCTGAAGATGGCGTCGTCCACGATTCTCAAGGGAATCGACAGACACGACATGGCGTTCCGGTGGGGCGGCGAGGAATTCCTCGTCCTGATGCGCGCCGACCCGAAAATCGTCAGGCGTGCCGCCGAGCGCATCAGGGCAGCGATTTCCGCCCAGAAAGTCATGTATCGGGACAAGTCGATTTCGATAACGGCGACAATCGGCGTGTCGTCCTACGCTCCCGGCGCGACGCGGACGAGCATGTTCCAGGAGGCGGACAGAAATTTGTACGAGGGAAAGCGGAGCGGGAAGAACAAGGTCGTCACAAGCTGATTTTGCGTCTGCGCGAAATCGATATGCCGTCTCCGAGACTGATGAATTCCGTCGTGAATTCTTCGTTCGCCTTGAGGAATTCGACATAGCGGCGGATTTTTTTGACGAGCTGGAGCGTGCTGTGGTTCCGCGTCAGGCTCGGGTCTTCGACCATGCCGTGGAATTCGAGGTTGTCGCTTATAATCGCGCCGCCTTCCGAAAGGTTCGCCTTGTATTTTTCGAAGAACCGCTCGTATTGCGCCTTTGCCGCGTCGATGAAAATGACGTCGAATTTTCTGTCCCCGATTTCGTATTCGAGCGCGTCCGCGTGAATAATCTCGATTCTGCCGGAAAGTCCTGCCGCGTCGATGTTCTTCCGCGCGCTCTCGAACCGCTCATCGTCGATTTCAATCGTCGTGACGCGCGTTTCCGGGGCAGTCCGCGCGAATTTTATCGCCGAATATCCGATGGCGCTTCCGATTTCGAGGATTTCCCGAGCGCCCGTTTTCCGTATGAAGTCGCAGATGAAATCGGAGCCTTCGTCCTGCATTATCGGAACGTTGTTTTCCATCGCCGATTTCTGGATTTCCGTCGCGCCGTTTTCCGACGAAAGCAGGTCGATGAATTTTTCGACCTCGCTTGCCACCGCAAAAACAAAATCGGGCTTTTCCGCGAGAAGCTCCTCCCTTTTTCCGAGCCCGTCCCTGCACGCGATTGTCATGCATCCGAACGATTTTCCGCATTTTATGTCGACGGCGCTGTCGCCAATCATCACGGTATTTTCCTTCCCGAATTTCGTCCCGCACGATTCGTTGATTTTCCGCACGGTCATTTCAAGCGCCCGCGGGTCAGGCTTCCGGAATCCGCTTTCCGGGCAGACAACAGCGCTGAAATATCCGGCAATTCCGAAAATATCGAGGATTTTTCGTGCGACGTGCTCGGGTTTGTTCGTGAGGAGCGCGCATTTCTTTCCTTTTTTTGAGAGAACCTTGAGCAGTTCCGGAATTCCCGCGTATGTTTTTGTCTTCGTCACGGGATGCTCGCCGTAATAGCTCAGGTACCACGCGAGGATTTCCTCTGTTTTCCGCTTCCCGCTTTCCGTCGTCTCGTCGAATTTTCCCCGCGTCGAGGATTTGAGCGCGCGGATGATGAGCGCCCGCGCCCCGTCACCAGTGAACGAGATAAGCTCCTGCGTCGGAACGTTGAAATACCCGAAATGCGAGAGCGTCGCGTTCACGCAGTCGGCGATGTCCTCCCCCGAATCGATGAGCGTTCCGTCCATGTCGAATACATACAAAGAAATCATTCAATCACCTCTTTTTCGCGCGCTATTCTATCTTTTTTTTCCGCGTGCCTCAAACAGCAAACCTGTTCTGCCCGCAAAAAGACCAACGCTCATTTTTGTGCTACAATGCCCGCCTATTTTTCTCATAACGGAACGTAAAAGCGTGAATCCATCATTTTATCTTTCAAAATTGAGGAACAGCGAGCCTCTTTCGTTCAGGCAGCAGGTCCTTCTCATCGTTTTTCTGAGCGTGCCGTCGATTATGGCGCAGCTTTCTTCGATTATCATGTCGTACATCGACGCGTCGATGGTCGGGCATTTGGGGGCTGCCGAGGCGGCGTCAATCGGGCTTGTCGCGTCGAGCACGTGGCTTTTTCTCGGCTTCACGTTCGCGGCGGCGATGGGATTTACGGTTCAGGCGGCGCAGCTTATCGGCGCGAACAAAGAAAAAGAGGCGCGGAACCTGCTGAAAATCGCGCTTGCCTCGACGATGTTTTTTTCCCTCGTTCTTATGGCGGCGGGAATTTCCGTGAGTTTTTTCCTTCCGGGGTGGCTCGGCGGAAGCGAGGAGATTTTCCGCGATTCGTGGGCGTATTTCTTCATTTTCTGCCTCTCGATTCCCGTGATACAGCTGAACGACCTCTGCGCGGAAATGCTCCAATGCTCCGGGGAGATGAAATTCCCGAGCATGATGCAGATTCTGATGGCAGTGCTGAACATAATCCTCAATTACATCCTGATTTTCGTCATGAAGATGGGCGTCGTCGGTGCCGCGCTTTCGACGCTTGTCTCGCGTACCGTCGTGACGGCGCTGCTTTTCGCCTTCCTGTTTTTCAAATCGCCCGTCTTGAGCGTGCGGAAGAACGAGCGCATGGTTTTCGACTGGAATGTCGTGAAGAACGCGCTGAAAATCGGGCTTCCGGTCGCGTTCGAGCAGGTAATCATGTCCGGCGGGCAGATTGCATACACGAGGATTGTCTCCCCGCTCGGGAACATTCCTCTCGCGGCAAATTCGTTCGGGATTACGGTCGAAAGCCTCTGCTACATGCCTGCCGCGGGAATTGGCACCGCCGCGTCGACGTTGTGCGGGCAAAGTTTCGGAGCCGGGCGCCTCGATTTGACGTACCGGTTCGGCTGGCTTACGGCGGCGCTCGGGATGGCTCTCATGGTCGTCACTGGCGGGCTTATGTTCGTTTTTGCGCCGGAAATGATTGGGCTTCTCACGCCTGACGCCGAAATCCGCGCGCTCGGCTCGAAAATTCTTCGGATTGAGTCGTTCTGCGAGCCGTTTTACGGCGCTTCCCTCGTCATAAACGGGGCGTTGCGCGGAACGGGAGACACGCTTGTCCCGAGCATCTTCAAATTCGCGTCCGTCTGGTTCGTCAGGATTCCGCTCGCGCTCGTTCTTGCCGGGCGATACGGTCTTGAGGGAATTTGGTTCGCGATGAGCTTCGAGCTGTGCGTCCGCGGAATCCTTTTCCTTTTCAGGCTCTGGTCGTCTTCAAGGAAATCGCGCTGATTTTGCCGGTATAGCTTTTTTGTATTGGTCTGCCGCGTTTATTTTGGTTTTTCAAATTGAAGTTTTTTCTCATCTTCATTATTTTTTCTGTTCATGGAGGTGAAACCGTGGTGAAACTGAATGGAGAAATCGCGGAGAATGCGGCAGGAAAAATGCTCCGCGATTTTCTTTTGGAAAGCGGTTTTGATGTCGGTCGCATAGCCGTCGAGATTGACGGCTCAATCGTTCCGAAAAAATCGTGGGAGAGCACGCCAATCGCCGACGAATGCTCTATCGAAGTCGTGAGTTTTGTCGGGGGCGGCTGATTATGACGATTGAATTCAACGGGAAGAAAATCGAAACTGCATCGTCCGACATCGATTCTCTGCGCGCGGAATTGGGAATTGCGGAAAAAAGCGTCTGGATTCTTGACGGGTTTCAGATTGACGGAAACGCGCCCCTTCGCGAAGGATGCTCCGTCCATTTCATACGGAAGGGGGAATTTCCTCCGAGCGACGTCCTCGAGGGGATGATGGCGGCAAGGCACACTCCGGGCGTGCACAAAAAGCTCAAGGATGCGCATGTCGCCATTGCGGGGCTTGGCGGGCTCGGCTCGAACATCGCGGTCATGCTTGCGCGGGTCGGCGTCGGGCATCTCCATATCGTCGATTTCGATGTCGTTGAGCCGAGCAACCTCAACCGGCAGCAGTATTTCGTGTCGCATCTGGGGATGAAGAAAACCGAGGCGCTGAAGGATTTGCTCCGCCAGGTGAATCCCTACATCGAGGTCGTCGCCGACGATGTGCGCGTCTGTGCCGAAAACTGCGCGGAGCTTTTCCGAGGCGACTCCATAATATGCGAGGCGTTCGACAAGCCGGATGCGAAGGCGATGATTGCGGAGGGCGTCCTTTGCGAGCTTCCCGACGCCGTCCTCATTTCCGCGTCAGGAATGGCAGGATTCGGAGAAAGCAATCTCATAAAAACAGAGAAAATCGGCAGGAATTTCTACATCTGCGGCGACAGGGTGAACGGCGCGAAAGTCGGAATGGGGCTTATGGCTCCGCGCGTGACGATTTGCGCGGCCCATCAGGCGAATCTCGTCGTCGAGCTTCTTGCGGGAACATCCGGGCAGATTTAAAACCATAAAAAGTGCAAATAAAAAAACGGAGATAAAAAAATGGAAAAAAAAGACACATGGAATCTCGGCGGGCACGAATTCTCGTCGCGGTTCATACTCGGTTCCGGAAAATACAACCTGAACCTGATAAAGGCCGCCGTCGAGAATGCGGGAGCGGAGATAATAACGCTCGCGTTGAGGCGCGCGAACACGCGCGACGGCGAAAATATCCTCGATTTCATTCCGAAGGGCGTGACACTTCTTCCGAACACTTCCGGCGCGCGGAATGCCGACGAAGCCGTCAGAATCGCGCTTCTCGCGCGCGAGATGGGGTGCGGCGATTTCGTGAAAATCGAGATAATGCGCGACACGAAATATCTTCTTCCCGACAACGCCGAGACTGTCCGCGCGACGGAAAAACTCGCGAAGGAAGGTTTCGTCGTCATGCCGTACATGTTCCCCGATTTGAATACGGCGCGCGACCTCGTGAATGCCGGGGCTTCCTGTGTCATGCCGCTTGCCTCCCCCATCGGCTCGAACAAGGGGCTTTCCGCAAAATCGTTCATCCAGATTCTCATCGACGAAATCGAGCTTCCAATAATCGTTGACGCCGGAATCGGAAAACCGTCGCAGGCGTGCGAGGCAATGGAGATGGGCGCCGCAGCCGTTATGGCGAACACGGCAATCGCGACCGCGGGCGACATCCCGCTGATGGCGGAGGCGTTCAAACATGCAATCGCCGCGGGAAGAAGCGCGTATCTTTCAGGGCTCGGCAGGGTCATCGAAAACGGGGCGAGCGCTTCCGACCCGCTCACCGGATTCCTGAGGTAATCGGAAATGGACAACGAATTCTTGATTGAGCGGAACGATTTGAGCGATGATGCGCGCAAACGGAAATTCCAGCTTGAGAACGACCCTTCATGCAGGACGAATCACATGGAATATATGGAGGGAATGGAACGGATAAAATCCGACGTCATGGAGCGCGTGATGGAGAACGTCCGCGCGTACGATGCCTCCTTGTACACGGAAATCGACGTGCGGAATGCGCTCTCGCACGAGACGTGCACAATCGATGACTTCAAGGCTCTGCTCTCTCCCGCGGCCCTTCCTTTCCTCGAGCAGATGGCTCATCGCGCGCAGATTGAGACGCGGCGCCATTTCGGAAAGTGCGTCTATCTTTTCACTCCGCTGTACATCGCGAATTATTGCGAGAATTACTGCGTCTACTGCGGTTTCAACTGCTACAACAACATCCACCGGAAAAAACTTTCCCCCGACGAAATCGAGCGGGAAATGAAAGTCATCTCGGAAAGCGGAATCGAGGAAATCCTGATGCTGACTGGCGAGTCGCGCGGAATGAGCGGAATCGAGTATATCGGCGAGGCTTGCCGGCGCGCCAGAAAGTATTTCCGCAACGTCGGCCTTGAAATATACCCCGTGAATTCGGACGAATACCGCTATCTTCACGAGTGCGGCGCCGATTACATAACGGTTTTTCAGGAAACGTACAATCCGGACAAATACGAGACGCTCCATCTCATGGGGCACAAGCGCGTCTGGCCGTACCGCTTCGAGTCGCAGGAACGCGCGCTGATGGGCGGAATGCGCGGAGTCGGTTTTTCGGCTCTGCTCGGGCTTGACGATTTCAGGAAGGATGCCCTCGCAACTGGGCTTCACGTTCATTTCCTTCAGCGAAAATATCCGCATGCGGAAATGTCGCTTTCATGTCCCCGCCTTCGTCCGATAGTCAACAACGACAAGATAAACCCGAAGGACGTCCACGAGCAGCAGCTCTGCCAGATTCTGTGCGCGTACAGGATTTTCCTTCCGTTCGCCGGAATCACCGTTTCATCCCGCGAGGCTCCCCGTTTTCGCGACGGCATAATCAACATCGCCGCCACGAAAATTTCCGCCGGCGTCAGCACCGGAATCGGCGACCACGAGGAAAAATACAAGGGCAAGAAATCGGGCGATGCCGGAGACGAGCAGTTCGAAATCGCGGACACCAGAAGCTTCTCCGAAATTTACGATGCGATAAAAAAACAGGGGCTTCAGCCTGTCCTCAACGATTATATTTTTGTCTGAAAAGCCGCCGGGGCGCATTCCTCATGGTTCCCCGGCATTTTTGTCTTGCTCTGTCTGTTTCGGCATATTATTACCGATTCTGAAATCCGTTCGGGATGACAACGCGTATGACAGAGCGTTTTTTCCGCGCTCAAAAAAGGAGGCTCCGATGAATTTCGGCGGAAACACAATTGTCGTCACGAACAGAAATCTGTGCAGGACGGATTTTCTCGCGAGAATAAGGGAAATCTGCATGGGCGACGCAATCGCGATTATTCTTCGCGAAAAAGACCTTCCCGAGGATGATTACGCGCGCCTTGCCCGTTCCGTCAATGGAATATGCGGAATATACGGAAAAAAACTCATCGCGCACAATTTTCCCGATGCCGCGCGCAGTCTCGGCATAAAAAGCATCCACCTTCCGCTGCCTGTTTTTCTCTCCGCAACAGAGAATCGCCGCCTTGATTTTTTCGACGAGATTGGAACTTCGGTTCATTCGGTCGAGGATGCCGTCGCCGCAGAAAAAGCCGGTGCTTCTTACATAACGGCGGGTCATATTTTCGACACTGACTGCAAAAAAGGAATCCCCGGGCGCGGGCTTCCTTTCCTTCGGGATGTGTGCGCTGCCGTGAGGATTCCTGTTTACGCAATCGGCGGAATAAAACCGCAGAACATCGGTTCCGTCATCGAATGCGGGGCGGCAGGCGGATGCGTAATGTCGCTCGCCATGTCGTGACGGATGTTTTTGTTTTCGTTACCTTCCGCGGATTTTCTTCAGGAGAACTTTGTGATACCACGCGCGGAAGTCCTCCGCTTTTGTGTAAAGGCGATAAAGGCAGGACAGAGGAACGTCAAAACTTCCCGGGCGGTGGATTTCCGCGCCGCCGAACCCTGTCTTGAAAAGGTACAGCCCGTGCATCGGGTGCTTTTCGTCGTCAGTCGGCGGAATTCCGTAGAAATCATAAACTTTCGAGCCGAATTTTCTGGCGTCGCAGATTGCCGTCCACTGCACCAGATACGCCGGCATCAAATTCCGCTTTACGTTTCCTGAACATCCGTAGAGGTAGACAGCCTCGTCTTTCTGAAACAGCGCGATTATCGCCGCCAAATCCTCCGATTTTCCGTCATCCTCATGGCTTGCGATGTAAAGCACGATGTCAGTCGGGTTGTCGGACTGGCGGCTTTTCCATCCCCGTTCGAGCAAATCCGAATAATACGATTTCGGGTGGATTCCGATTCCGTCGCGTTCTGCCGTGACCTCGTAAAGGCTGTAGAACGAATTCAGCGATTTCTCGAAATCATTGTCCCCAAATCTGACCGCCCTAACTTTCACGCCGTGTTTCATCGCATAGCGGATGTTGTACCGCCATTTCGGTTTCATCGCGGCAAGAAGCTCATCCTCGCTTTTGTCGAGTTTGAGAACGACTGTGTCCGGCGGCTGTATATCGACCTTGTTCTTGTTGATTGTGCCGGAAATTTCCTTTGCGATGCTTTTGCTGCGCCCGATAAATTCGTCGCGCTCCCCTACCGTTTCGAAATCTATCGGGAAATCGAACCGTATGCACAATGTGTTTTTCGGAAGCTTCGGCTTGACGAGTCCGGAAAACGCGACGACGTTCTCGATGTACTCTTTCTCCGTCTCGCCTTCCCTTTCCGGTGCCATGGGAACATACGCGAGCGCGACATTCGCCATTCCAAGCCTGAACGACCTGCACAGAATCGTCACTTTCTGCTTCTGCGCTCCGTATTCCGCGGAAATCTTTTCCCATCCGTGTCCGCATTTGAAATATGTCCAAAAATCAGTCTGCTGAAATCTCATGATGTTCATAATCGTTGCTTTTTTTGAGACAAACAACAACTATACATTTGTCTAAATTTTAAAAAATTTTTTTTCCGCTTCGCGGAACATACTGTTTTTCAGGGAAAGCAAAAACTTCTTCCGGGATTTCCGCTTCCTTGCCTGAACTATGCTTTTCCGTTCCGCGCCGCCACCTTCTCCCGTCATGACATATGGTGCCGGCAGTCCTACCCGGCCTGCCTGTCCCGCCCGCACCCGCGCGCCGATATTCTCCGTATGGAAGAAAAAAACGAACACACGGCCGCGCACTATTCTTTCGACGCGGCGAAAATGGGGCGGAACGTCAAAAGGATACGGGATGCGTTCTCGGCATTCAGGGACGATTTCAGGATTGCGTATTCATTCAAGACGAACGCGTCCCTGCCCGTCATCAGCGAGGCGCTCAAGCTGGGGCTCGATGCCGAGGTCGTCTCCCCTTACGAATACGGCATCGCGAAAAAGGCCGGCTTTCCGACGGAACGGATAATCTTCAACGGCGTGATAAAGGACGAGGCGACCATACGGGACTGCGCGCTCGGCGGAGGAATGGTGAACCTCGACAACGAGGAGGACGTGAAAATCGCGGCGAAGATAAGCGCGGAGACGGGACGACCGATTCCCGTCGGGCTTCGGCTCAATTTTCAAATCGGAAACGGAATACGCTCGCGGTTCGGCATCGACGTCGCCTCCCCCCTCTTCGACACCGCCCGGAAACTCGACGGGACGGGATTCGCCGTCACCGCACTCCACTGCCATTTCACGGCAGGAAGGAAAATCGAGACATGGAAGAAGCGCGTTTCGGAGATGAAAAAATACGTCGCCCTTTTTCCTAACGCAAAAAGGCTCGACTTCGGCGGGAACATGGCGGAAATGTACGGAAACGACATGATGGAACAATACGCCGCCGTCATTTCGACTATAAAAAAGGAGCACGTGCCGGTAATAGAGCCAGGAACGCCGATAATATCTGATGCGGTCGACCTTGTCGCGCACGTAACGCACATAAAAGAAGGGTTCGTTTTCCTCGACTGCTCGGCATCCGACCTCGGGATGCACGCAGGAAGCGACTGGTGCCGGATAGAGACGCGCCGCTCCCCCGACGTAATGGACTCGACGCGCGTAAAGGTTGAGGGAGCGCGGCTTGTCGGCTATACATGCATGGAGCACGACGTGCTGAAAAAAAGCTTCTCCGCGACTATAGGCGTCGGAGATTCAGTCATATTCAGGAATATCGGCGCGTATTCATCCGCCTGGGCGAACGATTTCATCTGCCCGCCGCTTGAGACCATCGTGTCAGACGGGACATAAAAAAACACCCGGAATCCAGCGCGTGAATCCGGGTGGAAAAATCATCAGCCGATTTCAGAATCGACAGCTTTCGCCATCGTTATCGCGCGGCCGTCGGCGAGAAGCTTCTTTCCCGCGACCTGAACGGTTCCGCCGACCGACTCAATCTTGACGGAAAAGAACTCGTCACCGGTAATCTCGGCTTTCTTCGCCGCGGAGACATCAGCTCCCTCAAGGACGACCTTCGTTCCGGGTTTTGCCCACGAAACGTCAATCACCTCGACCATCGCCTTTCCGTCCTCCGTGTAGTCGCCCGCGAGGAGCATTCCGCGGCTCTCGACGCCGCGCATCGTCCTTGGCGCGAGGTTCGACGCGATGATGACCGATTTTCCGAGCAGCTCCTGTTCCGTAAGGTACGCCCGAAGCCCGGACTGTATCGTTCTCGGAACGCCGCTTCCGTCGTCGAGCGTCTCGATGAAAAGCTTGTCGCTGTCCGGATTCGGCTTCACTTCTACGATTTTCGCCACCGTAAGCTCGATGTTCGCGTTGAAGAAATCAGCCTGCTGCCCGACAGGAAGAACCGAAGGCTCTTTTTTCTCCTTCTTTTCCTTTTTCTTGGATTTCTTCTCCTTTGAGGCATTCCCAGCGGAATCTCTGTCTGCCTGGTTCCCGGCGAATTTGTTGCGGAATGTCGAAGTCGCGTCATCGTCGAGGCGGCTGAAATAAATCTTCGTCTCCCCGATATCAGAAAGCCCGCCGAATTTCCCGAGGTCGTCCCACGTGAGCGCGCCATCCCCGTCGCTCTCTCCGTACTTGGCGCAGGCGATTGTCTTTCCGAGATACCCCGCGACGACCTGCGAATACTTCGGCATGTACGGCTGGATGAGAATCATGAGGTCCTTTATCGCATAGACGAGATTGTAGAGAATGTCGTCCGCCGCCTGCTTGTTCTCCTTTATCGCCTTCCACGGCTCTGCATCCTGGAACGCCTTGTTGCAGATGTCCGAAATCTCGAAAATCTCGTGGAGCGCGTCCTTGAGCTCGGCCCATTCGAGAAGCTCCGTCACGCGACGCTCCTTCTCCTCGATTTTTGCCCAGAGCGCCTCGTCCTTTTTTCCGTCGGGAATCTTCCCGCCGTAGTTCTTCGCCGTAAAGGTGAGCGTCCTGTTGACGAGGTTTCCGAGGTTTCCTATAAGCTCCTTGTTGTATTTCTCCTGGAAATCGCTCCACGTGAACTGGTAGTCCTGCTTCTCGGGGCGGTTGAAATAGATGTAGAACCGCCACGCGTCGCTGGGAAGCCCTGACTCAACGGCATCGGAGCCGAAAACGCCGATTCCCTTCGACTTCGAGAATTTCCCCGACTCGTAGTTGAGGAATTCGGTTGACGACATGTGGAAAAGCTTCGTGAAATCCATCCCCGAGCCGATTTCCGAGCACGGGAAGACGACGGTATGGAACGGAATGTTGTCCTTCCCGATAAACTGGAAAAGCTGAATCTCCGCGCCGTCCTCGAATTTCTCGCTGCTTTCGGACGGGAGCCACCATTTTCTCCAGTCGAACGACTTCTTTCCCGCGGCGGCAAGCTCGTCCGCGAGCTGCTTCGTTATCGACATATATCCGATAGGCGCGTTGAACCAGACGTAGAAAACTTTGTTCTCATACCCTTCTTTCGGGACGGGAATTCCCCATTTGAGGTCGCGCGTAATCGCCCGCTCGTTCAGACCGTCGCGAATCCATGCCTTCGTCATCTGTATGGCGTTCTGGCTCCAGCGTCCTGAAACGCTTGCCGTCGCCATCCATTCCTCGAGTTTCGGTGCGATTGACGGAAGGTCGATGTACAGATGCTTCGTCTCGCGGACTTCCGGAGTCGAGCCGCAGGTGTGGCATCTCGGCTCCAGAAGCTGCGTCGGGTCGAGGAGCGTTCCGCACGAGTCGCACTGGTCCCCGCGCGCGTCTTTCGCGCCGCACTTGGGGCACGTTCCGTCAACATAGCGGTCGGCGAGGAACATCGAGCACTTCGTGCAGAAAAGCTGCTTCGTCACGTGCTCCTTTATGAACCCGTTCTCGTCGAGCTTCTTGAATATGAGCTGCGTTATCTCCGTGCATTCCTCGTTCGACGTGCGCCCGAATTTGTCGAACGCGATCCCGAACCATTCATAGATGTCCTTGTGTATTTTATAGAAGAAATCGCACAATTCGCGCGGAGTCTTGTTGTCCTGAAGGGCTTTCGTCTCCGTCGCCGTTCCGTATTCGTCCGTGCCGCAAACGTACATCGTCTCATACCCGCGCGAGCGGCAGAAACGCGCGAAAACGTCAGCGGAAAGCATCTGTATAAGGTTCCCGAGATGCGGGATGTTGTTCACATACGGCAATGCCGACGTGATTAATCTTTTAGTCTTTATGTTCTTCATATCTTTCATAGCGCGAAATTATACTTTTTTGCATGCCTTTGCACAATGAAATCAGAAATAATGAATACCCGCGTCTTGATTTTCAGCGTAAACACCTTCCGAATTCCGCATGAAAGCCCGAGTGTCGGTCTTCGCAATACGAAAAAACAGAAGCCTTTCCTAGCGGCGTTTTTTGGGAGTTATTATCGCGAAGTTGACGGTCTTCTCCATTTCAAGGCCGCCGGTCAAATCGACGTTCCAACAGAGAGACGCGACGAACGTCCCGTTCTGGCGGGAAATCGGCATGAATATGACGTCGCAGTTCTCGTTCGGCTCGTAGACGAAGGAGATGTCGTTGAACGTGTCCGTTATCTGCACGAACGAGACATCCGGAAGCGTGAACGAGGGCTCGTCGCCGCCATCGGAAATCGTCATCTTCTCGGACGAGCAGTCGGAGCCGTGGATAGCCTCGACGGAATAGCTGTTCGACTCGGGATTTATGAAATCCATCTGCGTGAAATTCGACTCGACGACGAGACGCCCCTTCAGCTCGAACTGGCTCTCGTTCTTCACTATGAACTGGACCATGAAACCGTTCGAGTTCGCGACATATTTCTTTATTATCGAAACAGGCTGGACATTTCCGTCGTCATCGGTGAATTCGCCCATGCCCAAAAGCTTCGCCTCGTTTCTCTGCCCGTTGAAATCGACCTCATCGAACAGGCAGTTCGAAAAAACGCCGTCCGTCCTGCCAGATGCCGACCGGTACGCAAAAAATTCGGCGTCATTCATTATATAGCTGAGGAAAAATCCCCTGCCGTCATCGTTGTCGACATAGTTTCCCGAATTCTTCATCACATCGAACTCGAAAATTTGCGCGCCCCGGGGGGAAACGCAGGCGCAGAAATGCCCCATCGAGAAAATGTACTCGTCGTGCCCGTCGCCGTCGTAGTCATAGCGGGTCGTCGTATCGCGGTACAATCCGTCGCCGGAAGCGTCGCGAATCATCTTCTCCGCCTCGACGAGGTTCCTGTAGGCAAGCTGCCGCATCCGGGCAGAGCGCCCGAGATACGCCTCTCCGGACTGCGAGACCCAAAGGCTATCGCGTGCGCTGTTCCTCCGCCCCTTGTCGCCGCGGCACTGCGAGAGAAGCATGCTTATATGGAGCATCCTGTTGTAGAGCGCCTTGCTTCTCTGGTGAGAGAGCAGGAAATCGAAAATATTTCCCGCGCCGTAGCCGACCGCCATTCCCGAGGGGACGTAGCACTGAACGAAATCGTCGCACTCGCTGAAAAAATCGACGGGGACGGTAACTTCAATCCTGTCGGAGAATTCGCCGCGCGCGAGGCTGAACATCTCCTGCATCCATCCGGAATCGAACATCGCGGGAAACTGCTCCTCGTCAATCTGAATCGAGGCGATGCGCTCGAATCCGTCACCGGGAAGCGAGCAGCTTTTTTTGAGGATGCGATCGAGAAAATCGCGGGGGCTTTCGCTTCCGTCGGGGACGAACGACTCGTCCTGGACGACAATCTTCACGGACGCGCCTTTCTCGTTCGATATGTACGGGAGGAACGGGTTCTTGTCGGGAACGAGCGAGCTGTTCACGAACGCGTACTCCATGCCGCAATTGTGGAGGGACGGGATGAGGGAATTGTCCCAAACGGAGGCGCAGAGCATGATTCCGCGCGGCCGCTTCCCGAAAATGCGCCGCAGCTCCGACGTGAGGAATTCTATCTGCCCGCTCCTGTCAATCGGAAAGACGGTCGGAAGCAGCGGCTCGTAAAAACCGCCGCCAAGCACCTCGACCTGCCGTTTCGCGACCATCTTCGTAAAAATCTTGGTGAATTCGGGATGCGCTCCCTCAAGCCACAGCAGAAGCTGTCCCGGAAAAAAAACGCTTGCCCGGCACGACGGGTTCTGATAAAAAAAGGCTGCAACGTTCTTGTAGACAGCCTGATATACCTTCTCCAAATCGGAAGGCTTCTGCAACGCGGAGTATTTGAATTTTAGGGATAGAGATACGTTCAGTTTTTTCGGTTTTTTCATATCCTGTTCTTCGCGGAGAAGAGTTTATAGCAACTTTTCCAAAATTTAAAGCCACGGTTTTCGACGGACGGCCTCGTCTCGCAGAACGAGATGAGGGAAACGGGACATGCATCGATGCATTTTCCGCACCCATCGCAGGCGGAATTGACGACGGCGACGCCATCAACTATGGAAATCGCATTCTGCGCGCATATCCGCTGGCAGTCTCCGAAACCGATGCACCTGTTCTCGCCCATGTATTGGGAACCGTAGACGGAAAAGAAAAGGCTGCAGCTCCTGTCGCCGTTATACGAAAGACGCACGTCGGGAACTTCCCCCGTGCCCGAATCGATGCGCGCGTATCCACGGAACGTCCGTCCGGAAAGGCGGTCGTTTCTCGCGGCGGTGCTCTCGATTGAATCGTCGTTCAGGTACTCCTCCGCAGAAAGAAGCTCGTCTATGCCGTCGTAGCGGAGGCGTATCGCGGGAACGAAAAAACCGAAGAAAAAGAAAAGCATCCCGCTGCACCCGAGGACAATCAGAAAAAGAAAAACAAACGACACGACCATTTTTAACCTTCCTTATTTAAATTCGCCTTCCGAAAGAACCGCTCACAGAACGTTCAGCCACGATATGTTCCAGCCGCAAATCGCAATTATGACGGCGGCAAGGCTCACGAAAAGCACGGGATAAATCTTTATCCCGTTCGGGTTCGTGTAGAAGCTCACCCTGTTCCGTATCGCGTAGAAAATGAAAATCAGCAGGTAGAACGAAAACACGCACGACACCGATATGACGACGGCATGTCCGAGCGAGACGCCCTCGCCGAGCGCGAGAAGCGTGCTGAGTATCGTGACGGAGAATTCGGCGCTCGATTTTTTTATTCCGACACCGATGAAAATCTCGATGATAATCGAGAACACGAGGAATATGAGGAGCGTGACGAACGGATAAATCTCCGAGAACCCTATCGGGGCGAGAAGCCAGTCGTTCACGAGGTAGCCGACGGCCGTCGATGACGAGACGGTCGAAAGCGCCTTTATGAACGAGAGCATCATTTTCGACGAGTCGTCCTTCAGCGACATCGTGCGCCCGAGCCCGATTCCGTAGAAAAAAACCGCCGACGCAGATGCAATGTAATAGATAACAACGGAAATCATTTCTCATCCTCCCCATTTCCTGCGGCAAGGGCGCTGGCGACGATGCCGAGCTTCTGCCTGACGAATATGACGAGCAGCAGCGACACCGCGACGAGCGCAAGCGCGCCGGGAACCGTCGCGAGGAACACGCCCGCACCGGTCGGCTTCCCAAAAAACGGCAGGTGGAAAACGATGATTCCGCCGTTTCCCGGAACGGAGAACGTCGCGTACCCGACAAGCTCGCGGATGAGAAAATACACGAGCGAATACGCCGTAACGAGGACGCTCCTCGACATGCTCGCCGCAAGGTGCTCGCCAAGCCGGGAATCGTTCCGGTCGAAGAAAAACGATATCGCCACGGCCGACAGCGCGGGAAGATAAAGGCTGAACCCGAGCGCAAGCGCCGCGACTGGACAAATGACAATCAGCAGCTGCTTGTAGAGAACCGTGACGAATATAATCTCGAACGCGACGAGAATATTCCTGAAATTCTCGATGCGCATCCTGTTCACGAGATGGTAGAACAGCGTCACGCTCGCCATCTGTATATTGAAAAGGACAAGCACCAGAACGCCGTACGCGAACTGCCCCGGGACGGGGACGAGAATCGAAAGCATCGCCGCTATATGGAAATAAATGCTGCTTCTCTGCGCCTTTGTGTCGTTCATAAATCACCCTCCGCCGGAATTTTTACCCGTGAAACAATCCGCGGAACCAACGAAATCCAGTAATTCATGATTCCGCGCGAAATCCTCGAGGACAGGACGGGAACAGTACGCCCGAAATCCCCGACGTATCCCTCGAACGAGACGCCGCTTCCGTCGCGCGCGCAGGTGAAGACGGCTGGGACGGGTCCGACAAGGGACGGAACCCTGACGACAAGCGCGAGCCTTCCGCCGGCATCCTTCCCATCAAGCTCGTAAAGGGCGCTGCTCGTCGATATCATCGAATCAAGCTCGACGAACCTGCCGACACGGACATCGCCGCCCGATTTTTCCAGGACGCCTTGAATCTCAGCCGCAAGCCCCTTTTTCCATGACGGGCGGGCACCCCAGACGGCGGCGAACATCGCGGCAAGCATCGCAAGCAGAATCCCGAAGAAACTGCCGTAAATCACAAGGTTTTTCTTAGTCTTCGCTTTCATTCGGCACCCCCTCGACTATCGATTCCGTATATTTCCGCTCAATCCTGTTCTCCATAACCTGTATGAGCGGCGAGAGGACGTTCATCACGAGGACGGTAAAGGCGATTCCCGCAGGGGACGTTCCCGCGCCGACGAGGAAGAACGCGACGCAGCCGGCAGCAATCCCGTAGAAAACGCGCCCGCGGTTCATCATCGGGACGGTCCCGCGCCACTGCAATATAAAAAGCGCGCCGAAAAGCGTCCCGCTCGAAAGATACGCGAGAATCACGTCCCCCTGAAGGAACGGTCCCGCGCACAGGAACGGGGCGACGACGCGGACAAGAAGCCCGTAAACGGCCATAAAGAGGCACGGAATGAGGACGGGATACACGTCGAACGCAAACAGCACTATCGAGGATATGAGCGTCAGGAAATTGAAGCGGAAAGCCGGAATCACCGATTTCGAGTCCCAGAACAGCGAGACGTACCCGTCCGGAATCGACACGCCGAGAACGCTGAAAACCTTCGCGTTCAGGAAATTCGTTATCCGGGCATCGAGCGGAACCATCGGGAACGCGCCGTTCTTTATGAGGGAAAGCGCGACGTTCCTCGACTGCAAATCCTCCGCAGTGATGGAAATCTGCGGAAAATAATCGGCGCCGACAATCCAGCACACGGCGACGGTCGCGGCGACAGGGTTAACCCACGAGCGCGCGAATCCCCCGAGAACGAGCTTGTTCACCAGAAGGACGCACAGCGACACGAAGAAAACGGCGACGAGCGGATACGTCGACGGAAGGAGAAGCCCTATCGAGATTCCCATCATCAAATCAAGCATCCACACGAAGGAATCCTTCGAGCGCGCGTCGGCATCGGCGAACTCCGAAAGGAAGGCGGCTGAAAGCGACGCGCAGATTACGAATATCGAGGGAAAACTTCCCGTAACGAAAAGCATAACGACCTGCAGGACGAGAGCCGCGACTATGAAGTACGTCTCCGTCGTGACGGAAGGCCTAAGATAACGGAACGGCCCGAGCTCGACACGCTCGAATCCGCGCGACTTCCGCGCCGTTTTTTTACTGAATCCCGAAAACAAACTCATTTCCTCCACACTTCCCTATATCGACTCTGATTTCGCAAGCGCAATCATCTGCTTGAGCGGCAGTCGCGACGGGCAGACCGAATTGCAGAGCCCGCACTCGATGCAGAGCCGAGCCGACTCAATGACGGTCTTGCTGTCGTCGAAATCGTGGATGTCGTCGTCCTCAACGTTCCTGAAAACGCGGTATATGTTCCCAGGCCACAAGTTGACCGGGCATATTTTCCGGCACTGCCCGCAACGCACGCAATTTTCGATGCTCTGGAAGCGGACTTCCGCGGACGGGATGAACTCGACTGACTTTACGAATTTCGAGACGGGAACGCCGAGGCTTCCGACGCAGACGCCCGAGACGATTCCGTTCACGACTATCCGGGAAAGCTTCTTCTTGAAGCCGCCGCACTGCTCGGCAACCTCACCAAGCGTGGTCCCGATTTTGACGTTCAGTATCGCGGCGGAATTAAGACAGTCGCCCGTGACATGGACGAACCGCCCCATAACGGGACCCCTCTCGACTGCAGCCTCGAAGGCGGACAGGGCAGTCTGCGGGTCTATGAACAGCGCGGACGAATCGCGGAACCCGTCCGGCTCGAAGCATCCCGCGATATCGGGATTATCCTTGACGAGCGCTTTCGACGCCGAGCGCGACGCGAAAACCAAATCGAGCGCGGTGCCTGACGGATAGTGCTTCCCGTCGACGCCGACGCGCAGAACCGCGATGCCGGGAAAAAGCTCCTGGTCGGGGGAGCCGTCATCCTTCGAGACGCGGTATATCCTGCGTGATTCCGCGCTCTGCTTCTCGTACGCGAAAACGACGGCCGCAGCCCCGCACGCCCGAGCAATCACGGCAGTCCCCTCGATTACTTTCTCCGAGAAATTCTCCGCGACGAAGGAATCGACGACTCGGCTCGGGTCATCGTCGAAAAGCCTGACGAAAACGACCTTCCGCTCCTCCGTCGAAATCTCGTTGAAGAGCGTGGACATATCCTTGAACGTGTTGACGATTCCCGCCATCCTGATGACCTGAAGAAGAGAATCCCTTCCGAGCGCGCGCCAGTCGTGACGGGAGCGTTTTTTCCCGACGAAAGAGAATTTCCCGCCGAGCTTTATCCGTATCGCCTTTCCCTGCTTTCCGTTCGCGTACTGCTCGCCGCCGATTGCGCTGACAGTCCCAGGAACGGGCGAATGGACGTTCACGCCGCCGCCCACGGCGACAATCTGCCCCTCCGCGACGACATCGCCCACGGAGACGACAGGCTCGACGGGTATCTGCGACTTCTCCTCCTCGATGGGAACGATGGCGGTAGAAGGGAGGAAGGAGTTCAGCGAACGGCTGAACAGCCCCTTGTCCTCTGAATAGAAATTAGACGCTGAAACCATTTTTCAATCCTGATTTTTTTACAATCACAAAATGATACACGACAAAAGCCAGCGGTATCAACAAATAAAGCAAAGCGGACAGCAGACCGAACTGCTCGCCGCCGGACGCAGAATCGGCAGGAACGAACGCGAAGCCGCGCTCCCCCTGCGACAGAATCACTTTCTCGAGGGAATCGCCCGCCGCCATGACCTCGGCGGAAACGGACGACCTGAAATCATCATCATAGCTGAGGACAGTCCGCTCAACGGGAACGATAAGCCCCTCAGGCGACTCCTCGAAATCGACGACGGACACGAAATCCCCGTCCTCCGCCTTTTCGGAGCCGGAAGAGCCGAGCGCCGAAAGACGCCTGTACGGCCATGAAGCCTCGCTCCATCTCCACGCGAAAAAATCGTCCCGGCAAGGAAGTTCCGTTCCGACCCCATCGGCGACGGGCGCGGGAATTTTTGGCGCAGAGGAAACTGACGGCGCGGAAATCCCGAACGAGAACCCTCCGAACCCCGAATCCATGCCGCCCGTGCAGGCGACGACGCAGACGAATGCGGCGGCAAGGAAGGCCGATGCCGCGAACCGCCCAGCCGCGACGGGGGCAAGCCTCCTTCTGCACGGGAAAAATCCGAGCGTCATGTCCCGAACGGAATCGAAAAGATAGAGGCAGGCAAGGGAATCCGCGACGGAAACAACATAAAGGACCGCGTTTCCGGCACCGGAAATCAAAAGGATGAGGAACGGCAAAAGCGCGGCAGACAACGCCGGCACAGAGCGGAACAGCGCGCCGGCAAAATCGAAACGGCGGAGCTTCCTCAAGACGGCAGCAGAGCAGATGACGGAGAACGCGCACGCAAGCGCGACCGACAGGAACGGCCGTGAAATCACGAGGGCGACGGGAAACGCCGACGCGGCAAGAAAAACCCTCCGCGGCCGAACGAACAGAAGCGCCCCCAGCACCGCGGCGAGGAGAATGACGACAGGAACTGCAGGATATCCCCCGTGCCCGCCGCCGTCCGTCCCCGCAGAAACGCCGTCTAGCGCGCACAACGCGGAAACAGCGACCGGAAGGCATGATTCATCGGAATCGGGAATGTAGAACAGCATGGCCCCGCCCTCCGCGTCGGAGAAAAAGGCGTTCCGGCGGACAGCATACCCGTCACCGAAATGGACGGGGACGAACGACGAAGAGCTGCTTACGACGGAAGCGCAGCCGGACTCCTCCAAAACGGAAAGCACGGCGGATTCGGACACGGGGCCGGAAACGTGGAGGACGCGATATCCGTCCCAAAGCCTGCCTCCGGAAGACGGCATCTTGCCCAAAAAGAAGAACAATGGAAATGAAAAGAGGCAGACTGCAGCGCAGGCCGCCCAAAAAAACAAAATTCTGAACCTAGACATCATTCATTCACTTGAGAACCGAGAAAGCCATCCCCACGAAAATGCCGAGAAGAACGCCGACGAACACCTCCAGCGGGGAATGGCCGTTCACCTCCTTCACCTGCTGGACGTCCTCGGGAAGCTCCTCCTCTTTCGGAAGCTCCTTCTCGACGCTCTTCTTCTCGAAGAAATTCAACACGGATATTATCTCGTTTATTCTCCTCGCATGGATTCCGTTCGCGCGGCGCACGCCGAGCGCATCGCGTATCGTTATGAAGAAAAGCACGAACGAAACGATGAACACGTCCGAGTCCAGTCCGGACCTCAGGCCGACACATGTCGCGACGCAGGAGACGACGGCGGAATGGGATGAAGGCATCCCGCCGGTACGCCAGAACATCAAATCAAAAAGCTCAATCAGACTGTGAACTTTTCCAGAAAATAGCTTGATAATCGTTTTTAGGAATTGCGCGCACACCCAACTGAACGCACACGCGAGAAACGTCGGGCTAACAAGCAAGGTGTGAATCTGCCCACTCACAGTCGAAAACATGCGGTGATTCTAGCAATATGGACTCTTTTTTTCAATATGATAGAATCCACGCATGGATTTCAGGCATTTCAACGCGGGCAGGGACGACGACGGAAAGCGGCTCGACAAAATCGCGCGGCGGCTTCTCGGAACGGAGTCGCTCTCCCCGCTCTACAAGGCAATCAGGAAAGGGCTCATCAAGGTAAACGGAAAAAAAAGCCGCGAGGACACGCGGATTAAGGAAGGCGACGTCATATCGGTCGCAGCCGTCATCCTCGCGCAGAAAAGCGCGCAGCAGAAAAAGCCCCGGGCGGAAACAGGCTTCCCGCATCTGGACGAAGTGTTCCGCAACGGGCACCTGCTCGTAATCAACAAGCCCTACGACATTCCGGTCCAGCCGGCGCGCGGCGGGGCGAAAGCGCTCAGCGAAATCGTCGAGGCGGAGCGTCTGTTTTCGGAAAAAGCGGGAACATCGCTTTCGTTCAGGACGGGTCCCCTCCACCGGCTCGACAGGAAGACGACGGGGCTTCTCGCCTTCTCCCAGGACGCGGAGGGAGCGCGCATCTTCTCGGAAATGATGAGGGAACACCGCCTCGAGAAGCGGTACATCGGAATCGTCCTCGGCTCGATGGAGAGCGCCGCGAAATGGACGGACAGAATCGAGCGAGGAAGCGGCGCGGAAGCGGGCGGCACGGCATTCGCGACGGTAACTGTCCTCGGCGCGGAAGCGGACGGCGGGAAGAAGAGCATCACTACGGCCGAGCCGATTGCGCGCGGGACGATGTGCGGGAAGGAAGCGACGCTCGTCTCGTTCACCATCGAGACGGGACGGACGCACCAGATACGGGCGCAGTCCGCCGCGAACGGCTTCCCGCTTCTCGGGGACGAGGCATATGGCGGCGGAAAGATAAAATCGAGCAGGGATTTTTTCCTCCACGCGCTGGAAATCGTTTTCCATGACGAGGAAAAGAAAAAGGCGCTCGGGCTTCCGGACGCGCTTTTCGCGCCCCCCGCCCCGGACCTCGCCGACGCGCTCAAACTGTTCGGGTGCGTCATAGACGGCGGGACAATACGTGCCGGCGCGAAAACTTGATAAACGGGAATTCGCGCATTATTATCATCCCCGATGATTTTTCCGACTTTCTCCCGCATAACAGACTTTCTCCGCCTCCCGAAAAAGGGAATCACCGTGTACGCCTTCTACGGCCCGAGCGGAACCGGGAAGAGCTACCGGGCGAAATTCATCGCGCAGAAACTCAAGGCGCGCGCCCTTATCGACGACGGCCTGCTCATCCAGGACGAGCGCATAATCGCGGGGAAGTCGGCAAAGCTCGAGCAGAACTACATGGGAGCCGTCAGGGTCGCGCTCTTCGACGACAAGGAGCACCGCGACTGGGTCGCCAAGGCAATCCTCTCCCACCACATCAGGAGAATCCTCGTGCTCGGAACGTCGGAGAAGATGATTCTCAAAATAACGACGAGGCTCCAACTTCCGCCGCCCGTGAAATACATACGAATAGAGGACGTCGCGACGCCGGAGGAGATGGACGAGGCGAAGAGAAGCCGGCAGATAGAGGGAAAGCACGTCATCCCCGTCCGCTCGTACGAGATACGGCAGAAGGACAAATCGTACTCGAAGATATTCGTCGACTCCATCAGGATTGCCGTGGCGAAAAAACCGCTGCTCGCGAAGCTGTTCGGCATAAAGCAGCAGGCGGAGGTCGAGAAGGCGGAGGGGAACCAGCAGTCTAAGCTGTTCGAGAAATCGATAGTCCGCCCCGCGTTCTCGATTTACGCGAGGAAGAACATATCGCACGCATCTCTCGCGAGGCTGACGCTCGACTACACGGCGCAGTTCGACTCCGAGATACGGATGAAGAAGCTGTCGATAAAAAACGGGCCGTCCGGCTACACGCTCACGCTGACCGCGGACATGCCCTTCAACGGGGCGATAGCCGACATGACCCAAAAAATGAAGGATTTCGTAATAAAGATGATAGAGACGGAGACGGGCGTCCTTATCGAGGAGCTTTTCATCGTCGTCGACAAGATGCTGCAGCCGCGCGCGAAGCCCGTCATATAAAGGAAATGCGGTCAGCCCCTCCTCTGCCGTCTGGCCTGGGCGCGCGGAGGCTTCTGAATCCGCACGTTGACGCCGAGAGACAGGAGGGACGACTTTATCGCGAACTCGAGCTCCGTCCGCTGCGGGTTCATCGGCAGGACGAAGTTCCGGCACTGCGTCCACGTCCTCGTGTACAGCTCTCCGGCGGCCGAATCCGTGTCAACCTCCTTCTTCCAGTCCGTAAGGGTTCCTATGAAATCGCAGACGAGGAACGCGAGCTTTTTGCCGAACCGCGCGTCGGGATTGTCGCGCACGAACCCGTCAAGCTCCTTCAGATGAACCATGTAGCTTCTCTCGAATTTCCTGTCCGCGTACATCATCGCGCACGCCGACGGCTGGAGGTACATGAAGACGTCGAATTCAAGCGCGAGCGTAACGATTTCGAACGAATGCCCGCTGTTCACGATTTTCATGAGCTCCTCGGTGAGGCGCGACGGGGAGACAGCCGAGAGAAGATGCGCGGACTTCCTTATCCGGGAGCGGAGCGAGTGCGGCATCCTGCATCCGAGCGAGGACGCGTATTTTATGGCGCGGAGCATCCTCACCGGGTCGTCCTCGAATATGTGCTCGAGCGGTATGACGGGGCGCAAAACCTTCTTTCGGATATCCTCGACGCCGCCGACGTAATCCACGACCTGCTCCTTTATCGGGTCGTAGTACAGGGCGTTCGCCGTGAAGTCGCGCCGCTGCACGTCCTCGTCCATCGTCCCGAAATCGTTCCCGACGGAGCCAGACGCGACGGAACGGAACGTTGACACCTCGAAAATCTTCTCGCCGAAGAAAACATGCACGAGCCTGAACCTTTTTCCTATTATCCTTGAATTCCTGAAGAGCCGCTTTATCTTTGACGGCGTCGCGTCGGTGACTATGTCGAAGTCCTTGGGCGACTTGCCCACGAGGAGGTCGCGGACCGCCCCCCCGACGATGTAGGCGTCGAACCCGCATCCGCGCAGGTGCTCGACAATCCTGTACGCATCCTGATCTATCCGTTCCCTCGGTATCAGGTGCTCGTCCTTCGTGTAGACGACGGCCTTGCGCACAGGCCTGCCTTTCTTGTCTGTAGAATAACGATATAACACAATGCCTCAATGATACCGATTCGGGGCGCGCTTTTCAACAAACGGCTTTTTTTGCCGGGAAAATGCCCTCTATTGTGGAAGAGCGCTTTTCGGAATAGAATCGAACACGCTTTTTTTAGCATCCAAACCTTTAAGGAGACGAAATTATGAAAAAGGTAATCAGCGGCAAGGTCCGCGAGGTTTACGATCTTGAGGACGGCCGCATGGTCATCGTGACGACGGACCGCATCAGCGCGTTCGACGTCATACTCCCCACGATGATAACGGACAAGGGCAAGGTCCTCAACGCGCTTTCGAACTACTGGTTCGAGCTGACGAAGGACATAGTGAAGAACCACATGATATCATCTGACCTAAAGGACATGCCCGCCGAATTCCAGAAGGACGAGTACGAGGGGCGGACAATCCTCGTGAAGAAGCTCAAGATGATACCGTACGAGGTCATCGTCCGCGGATACATGTTCGGCTCCATGTACGAGGCGTACAAGAAGGGAGAGCCGTTCCTCGGCCACAAATTCGACAGGGCATACGAGCAGGCGGAGAAGCTCGAGGAGCCCATCGTCACGCCGTCAACGAAAGCAGCCGAGGGGCACGACATCAACGTCACCCTCGAATACATGAAGAACGACCTCGGAAAGGAGCTCGGCGAGAAGATTGAGAGCGCGGCGCTCGCAATCTACAAGAAATGCTACGACCACGCATACAAGAACGGAATCATAATAGCCGACACGAAATTCGAGTTCGGCCTCGACGAGAACGGGGAGCTCGTGCTTGCGGACGAGGTGCTCACGCCCGACTCGAGCAGGTTCTGGAACCTTCAGGAATACAAGGTCGGCACAAGCCCGGCAAGCTACGACAAGCAGTTCGTTCGCGACTGGCTCAAGTCGAAGAACCTCGCGGGCGACCCGACCATAAAGGAAGTCGACGCCGACGTCGTGAAGCGCACGAGCGAGCTCTACCACGAGTGCGTCAGGAAGATAACGGGAAAGGACCTCTAGCGGTCAGGCGCCCCGGACAAAAAAAAATCAAAACTGCCTCCAGGAGGTGGGAGGGTATCCCCGCCGGGCCCGTTCTTTCAGGTCCGGCGGGGATTTTTTTCATGCGCGCGGAAAATCAGGAGCATCCGCGGGAGAGCGCCTCCTTGTAGACCTCGACGTATCCGTCGCAGCTCGCCTTCCACGAGAAGTCCATCGCCATGGCGCGCTCCTGCATCGCCCGAATGTGCTCCTTCCTGTTGTAGTAGGCCCACACAGCCCAGCCCACGGTGTCGTATATGGCGCCCGGCGTGAGAGAGTCGAACATGAATCCGGTTCCCTCTCCCGTCTGCTCGTTGTAGTTCTCGACGGTGTCCGCAAGGCCTCCCGTGCGCCTGACAATCGGCAGCGTCCCGTAAAGCTCGCTGTACATCTGGTTCAGGCCGCACGGCTCGTACTGGGACGGCATGAGGAAGAAATCGGCGCCCGCCTCGACGAGATGGCTCACCCGCTCCGAATACCCGATTTTCGCGCGGAAGTTCTGGAGCTTCGACTGAAGCTCCCGGATTTCATCCTCGCACCACCGCTCGCCCGTGCCGATGACGGCGAACTGAACGTCCATCGTGGAGCATATCGAATACACCGAACCGTATGACGGCGCGAAAACCTCCGCGATTCCTTTCTGCGACACGAGGCGCCCGACCATGCCGACGAGCGGGACATCGGGGCGGACGGGAAGCCCGAACTCCTTCTGCAGCGCAGCCTTGCACGCAGCCTTGCCCGCCATATCGCCCGCGCCGAACCGTGCCGGTATGAGGCTGTCCGTAGCAGGGTTCCACACGGACTTGTCGACCCCGTTCACGATTCCGCGGACGACGTCGCTTCTCACGCGAAGGAGCCCGTCGAGGCCGAACCCGCCCTCGGGCGTCTGAATCTCATGCGCGTACGTCGGCGATACTGTGGTCACCATGTCGGCGCACGAGATTCCCGCCTGGAGGAAATTCAGCGCGCCGTTCCGCTCGAAGCCCGCGCCGTAGTACAGCCCCCAGTCGAGCCCGAGGTCGGGGAATTTGTCCTTCCCGAAGACGCCCTGATAGCCCATGTTGTGAATCGTGTACACGCTCGCCGTGTGCCGGAATTTCTCCTGCCAGCGGCAGACATGCTTGAGGAGGACGGTCGCCAGCCCCGCCGACCAGTCGTGCGCGTGCACTATGTCCGGGAACCAGCCGAGCTTGTTGCAGACCTGGAACGCGCCGTGGGCGAGGAGCGAGAAGCGGTACGTGTTGTCTGTGAAATCCGACGACGGAGTCGGCCCGTAGACGCCGTCGCGCCCGAAGCACTGCTCGTGGTCGATGAAATAGACCGTCGCCTTGGGGAATCCCGGAAGCGGCGCCGAGTAGACCTCGGTCCACTCCTGCCCGCCGCCCACGGGGACGCCCATCGCACCAGGAAGCGGCGTGAGCTTCTTCCTGTCAATCTTGTAGTAGCGCGGCATGACAATCTTGACGTCATGCCCCTGCTCGCTGAGATTTCCGGCAAGGGCGGACACCGCGTCGGCAAGCCCGCCCGTCTTCGCGAAGGGAACGACCTCCGCAGAAACCATAAGAATCTTCATTCATGCATCTCCTTGATTTATCTACAGCGGAAAACCGTCATCCGATTTCGGCGACGGCAGCCCTGAAAGCGCGCTCCGAGTTGACTATGGTGGACTCGGGGACGCAGTACGCGAGCCTGAACCACCCCGGCCCGCCGAAACCGGCACCGGGCGCGCAGAGCACCAGATGCTTCTTCAGAAGGTCGCAGAATTCAGCGTCGCCGCCCGAAAAACGCCCCGGAACCTTGCAGAAAAGGTAGAACGCCCCCTCCGGCCGCGCGTACTCTATCCCCACCCTGTCGAGGATTCCCATGAGCAGGTCGCGCCTCCGCTCGTACGACGAGTAATCGACCTCTGCATCCCAGCTTTTCGCGACGACCTTCTGGAAGAAAGCCGGCGCGTTGACGCACCCGAGGACGCGGAGCGAGAACGTCACGGCGCCGACAAGCTCGGACGCGAACGAACAGCGCGGGCTCACGGCCACGTACCCAAGCCGCTCGCCCGGAAGCGACAAGTCCTTCGCGAACGACGTGACGACGACCGAATCGTCATAGCACTGGAACGCGGGCGCGACGGCGGCTCCGTCGTATGTTATCGCGCGGTACGGCTCGTCGCACACGAGAAGCGGGGCGCGCGAGCACGACTCGGCATGCTTCCTGAGCGCTTCCGCGAGCGCCTCAATCTCGCCGCGCCTGTACACCCTTCCGGTGGGGTTGTTCGGGGAGTTGATGAGCACCGCGGCAGTCCGCTCCGTAAGCCGGGCGCCTATCGCCCCGACATCGAGGGAGAAGCCGTCCCCCGGGGGAACCTCCACAAGGACGCCGCCATGGTTCCTGACGTAGTTCCTGTACTCCGCGAAGAAAGGAGCAGGGACGACGACCTCGTCACCGGGATTGACGACCGCCTTGAGGACGCAGTTGAGCGCGCTTGCCGCGCCTACGGTCATCACGACGTTCTGCCCGCCGACCTCGACCCCCTGCTCGGAGGAAACCTTCCGCGCCATCTCGTCGCGCACCCAGCCGTATCCTGCGTTCGGCATGTACCCGTGGGCGCCGTGCGCGCGGTCGCGGGCGACCTCCTCGATGGCGGCGAGCACCTTCTCCGGCGGGTCAAGATCCGGATTCCCGAGGGAGAAATCGAAGACGTTCTCCTCGCCATGTACCTTCTTGAGCGCGATGCCCTCCTCGAACATCCGCCTGATAGCCGATGCGCTCCTGCTGCCCATCAGCTCCTTCATATACTGTGCAATCATAATGCGCCATTATACCACGTATAAAAACAAAAGTTGCCACCGTCGCCGTTTTTCGGGCGTCATCCGGCAGCTTCCGCTCGAACTTTTGCGCCGTTTCCTCTATCATGGGGGAATGCTCACGGAGAGAATCAAAACAGCGGCGGTCGCAGCGGCGCTCTCGCTCGCCGCAGTCCATGCCGCCGCCTCGACGGCGCTCGGGATAGACTTCGACTCGATGTTCAACGGGAGGCTCAAGGAAAGCGACAGGGAAATCCTGGATTCCGGCGGAGTCGTTCTCAGGAGCGTGTCGTCGATGAAGAAGCTCTGCGTCAAGGACACGGAGGACACGAGGCTCGTGACGGAGCCGCTCAGGAACATCCTCAAATCTGGGTACATCGCGGAGATAATAAACTTCAGGCCGTACGAAGGGAACGAGGACCTCGTGGAGAGGATAGACGAGGCGATGTCCGATTTCCTGTCGTACACGGAAATCCCGTACTGGTCGGAGCACGAGCAGGCGTGGTTCCCGCTGTACAACTACGCCGAGGTCACGGAGACGCGGGAGCAGGACGGCGTGAAGACGATATTCGAGACGCTCGAGATGGACATGTTCGGGCGGTTCCACTCGCGCATAGACATCGAGAACAGGGGCGACACGTTCGTCTACAGGCTCCGGAACACGGACAAGCTGAAGTACAAGGGCATCTTCACCGTCATCCGCCCCGAGAAGATGCAGTCTGTCGTCGCGGTGTTCCGGCTGGGCAAAAACTGGGCGATATACGCCGTCGGGGGCGCGAACGTCATACGGCCGCCCTTCATAAGCGAGCGGGTCGAGCCCGCGTTCACCGGCCGCGTCAAGGCGTTCGCGGACTTCGTGTTCAGCAGGATAGACAGCTCCGGAGGAAAGGTGGAAAGCGCCATGGACAAAAGCGACGCATCCCGCGACTAGGGCGGTAACCGCAGGCGGGAGCGCTTTGTTATGTGTGAGCCTGCCCGCGGCGGGAATATCAGCAACGAAATCGGAACGAAAAGGAGAACGAAAATGAAAAACAACTTGAGAACGCTCATAATCGCGGCCGCCGCAATCATCTCGCCGGCCTTGTGGGCAAATCCGTTCAACAAGAACCTCACGGACGAGGAGCGCGCGACGCTCGGCTCGGGGAAGGTCCTCATCAAGAGCATAAGCTCCGTGAAGAAGGCGAGCGTGGACAGGACGCCCGAGACGGAGCAGGTCATCGACGCGATGAAAAAGCTCGGCCCGACATACATCGCGGAGATAATACAGGTGCGCCCCTACGAGGGCAACGAGAACCTCGTGGAGAACATAAACGCCGTCCTGTCCGACGTCTCGCAGTACGTGGGAATCCCCTACTACTCGGAGCGGACGGGCGAATGGTACCAGCTTTACAGTTCGGCGGAGACGACCGGGAAAACGGTCAGCGGGAACACGACCACGCTCTCGACGATACTGGAGATGTCCGTGTTCGGGAAGTTCAGGTCGCAAATCGACATAGAGAAGCGCGACACGAACTACTTCTACATGATGAAGAACCTCGACAAGCTGCGCTACCACGACAAATTCAACGCCGTCGGGAAGGAGAAGATGCAGTCGGTCATAACCGTGTTCAGGGACGGGGACAACTGGATACTCTACGCCATAGGGGGCGCGGACGTGCTCAAAATCCCGTTCATGAGCGGAATCAACGAGCGCGTCGAGGTCTCGTTCATGAACAGGATAAAGACATTCTGCAACTACATATTCGAGAAAATCTAGGCCGGAAGCGGCTTCAATCGGAAAACGTCCCGCGGAAATCCCCGCGGGACGTTTCCGTCTCCGGCGGTCACTCCACGCGCAGCGAGAACCCCGGGAACTCAATCCCGACCGCCCTGAACAGCATCGGCCCGCCGTCCCCGCGCGGATTGTAGAGGGCGTCGCCCCGGACGGGGAAGCCGCACCACGCAAGATGGCAGCGCACCTGATGGCGGAACCCCGCCGTTATGGAGCAGAGCGCCCTCGACTTTCCCCCGGACAGAGACACGCCGGTCGAATACACGCGCGTACCGCCCTTCCGCGACGCCGCACGCCCCGAACCTTCCGCAACGGGACGCACGCACGCGCCACGCGGACCGAACGGGCGGAAAAAGCTTTCCACGCGGAACGTTCCTGCGCGGACGCAAGCCGGGACGGGAGGAAATCCCCCGAGCTCGGACGCGCAGGACGGAATGTCATCGACATCGGCGCGGTAATGCTTCACGAACCGCCCTGCGTCCTGCTCGGCCGATATGAAATCGTAGAATTCCTGGGTGGACGCTATGAGGACAAGCCCGCTCGTCGCGGTGTCGAGGCGGTGCACCAGCCCCCGCTCCACCGCCTTTCTCCCCGAAACGCCCCCCGCCTCCGGGAAGGACTCCAGCGCGAACGAGAGCGCGCTCTCGTCCCCGTCGGAAAGGGGCGCCGTCGGCATGCCGGACGGCTTGTCGAGGACGATGAACGGCTCGGAATCGGTCGGGGCGTGCAGTATCTCAATTCTTCCGGAATCTTTCATGGAGCACCTTCATAACTTTCCTGAACCGGACCGGATAGTCGGCGCGGAATTCGCTCGGGACGCGCGCCCCCGGAAGCCGTATGCCGAGCATCCGCGCATGGAGCATGAGCGTCGCGGAGCGGAACGTCGAGCGGCTCCCCGGAGCCTTCCCGTACAGCGGATCCCCAAGGACGGGGCACCCTATCGACTTGAGATGCACGCGAATCTGGTGCGTCCGCCCTGTCTTTATCCGGACGCGGAAGAGCGAATACGTCTCGCCCCCGCAGGTATAGACGGCGACGCACTGGTACAGCGTCAGGGCACTTCTCCCGGAACATCCCGCGGGAACGGCGCGGAATTTCTTCCTGTCGCCGGGATCCCGCGCTATCCACGAGTCGATTCTCCCTGCGCGCGACGGCGGGCATCCCGTGCAGATTGCGACGTACTCCTTCCGCAAAAGCCGGTGGTCAGAAAACTGCGCGTGGAGCCATTCCTCGCTCGCCCTGTTCCGCGCCGTTATGATTACGCCGGAAGTGTCCTTGTCCAGCCGGTGGACTATTCCGGGGCGAAGCCGCTCTGCCCCGCCACCTGAGACATCCTCTATCGTCCCGCGCCCCCACCGGAACAGGAGCGCGCTGACGAGCGTCCCCGTCCAGTTCCCGCCGGCGGGATGCGTGACCATCCCCTGAGCCTTGTCGACGACAGTGACATCGTCATCCTCGTATATGACCTTGAGGGGAATGTCCTCCGGCTCGATGTTGTCCGGAACGGAATCCTCCCATCCGAATTCGACGACATCCCCGGGGCGGACCTTCGCAGAAAGCTTCGACGGCTTCCCGTTCAGCAGGAGCGACGACAGCCCAGATTTCAGCTTCGAGCGGTTCATTCCATCGCACGAATCCGCCACGAATTTGTCGAGCCGCCCCGAGCCTGCGCCGTCGGGAACGACAAACCTAAAAGACGGCATCTTCGCAAACCCCCTCCATAAGATATTCCCTGCCTCCATCCGGGCGCGCGCCCCCATCGCCGCTTCCCGGGCGGACGGTGACAGCCCCGCCCTCGCGGACGCGCCTTCCCCGCACGGAGCGGGACGCCTTCGTGACGAGCAAGTCGAAGATGCCCAGCGCGACGCACGCCCCCGCGGAGACTGCGATAATCTTCTTCTGGTCCTCGACCGTAAAGGAATCCGAGCTTTTGTTCAGCGGGTTCCTGAATTCCCCGTACTCAAAAATCGAATACCCGAGCGTCGTCCACAGCGTGACGAACGGAAGCGAGCCGAGCGTTATTATCTCCGCCCTCCTGATATCCTTCGCCCAGACGGGAAAATCTACGTCGTCCCATCCCGTCTTCGAAGACTCGGCGGCGGCGGGACTGGACGAAAGGACGAGGAACGCGAACAGCGCCGCAAAAACGCCCCGGCTCACGCGCCTTCCCCGTAATCGCGCTCACCGAATATTGCAGTCCCTATCCTGACCATCGTCGAGCCCTCCTCGACGGCAATACGGTAGTCCCCGCTCATCCCCATCGAAAGCTCCCCGAGGTCAAGCCCCGGGAATTCCGCGACCATCGAGTCGCGGAGTCGCCTGACGGAGGCGAACGCGTCGCGGACGGCTTTCTCGTCATCGGTGTTGGGCGCCATCGTCATGAAGCCGCGCACGGTGACATGCGGGAATTCGCCGGCGGAGAGCGCGGAGAGCGCGGCGCGGACATCGTTCCCGGACGTGAAGCCCGATTTCGTTTCCTCGCCCGTTTTTATCTCGAGAAGAACGTCGACCGACTTCCCGAGCTGGGCGCACCGCTTCTCTATCTCGGAGAGGAGCTCCATCCTGTCGACGGACTGGATGCACGAGGCGATGCGCACCGCCTCCTTGACCTTGTTCCGCTGCAGAGAGCCGATTATATGGAGCTCAGGCTCGATTCCCCTTGAACGGAGCTCGTCGAATTTCGCGGCGGCCTCCTGCACGCGGTTCTCCCCGAACAGTACCTGCCCCGCGCGGAACGCCTCCTCGACGCTCTCCGCCGGATGGAATTTGCTCACCGCGACGAGCCGCACAGAAGGCGGAAGCCCCGCCTTTATGCGCGAGATGTTTCCCGCTATGTCAGTTTTTTTCATCGCCAATCCTCCCCAAGAATTCGCCGAGCTTGTCGGAAAGAGCGAGCAGCTCTTCCACGGAAAGCGACTCCGCGCGCGACGACGGGTCTATTCCGGCAGACGAAATCACGTCCCCCGAATCGGCGCCGGCAAGACGCGCGAGGTTGTTCCTCACGGTCTTCCTACGCGAGCTGAAAAGCTGCCTCACCATGCCCATGAAGAGCCCGGGATTCGCGCATCCGGGGAAACCGTCCCGCCTCTCCATGAGGACGGCACGGCTGGCGACGCGCGGGACGGGCCAGAAATTTCCTCCCGCGAGGTCGGCGACGTTCGATATTCTGTATGCCCAGCGGCACAGCACCGAAAAAGACGAATAGTCGCCGCTCCCGCAATCGGCCGCCATCCTCACGGCGACCTCCTTCTGCACGGTGACGACCGCCTTCTCGAACCTCACGCCCGACGCAATCGTGTCGGCGACGATCGTCGCGGCAACATTATAAGGAAGGTTCCCGAAAAAACGGTCGGGCACGCCCGATTTCTCAAGCTCGCCCTTCCACGTCTTGAGGACATCGCCCTCGACGAGCCTGAATTTGCCGCGGGCTGCCTCATCCGCAAAAAATTCCCCGACAAGGCGCGCGAACCCCCTGTCTATCTCGAACGCCGTCAGCGACGCGCCCCGCGACAGGATTTCCGCGGTCATGGAGCCGAGCCCCGGCCCGACCTCCCAGACGTTTTTCGAGCCGTCGATGTCGAGGGCGTCCACGATGCGCCGACGGGCATCGCCGTTGACGAGGAAGTTCTGCCCGAACTTCTTCTGCATAGCCATGCCGTTCCCGTCAAGGAAAGCCTTGAGCGCGAGCGGCGAGTTGTAGTCAGGATGTTCCATCAATCAGTTATCTCCAAGAAAATATCACGGAAGCCCGGAAAGCCCCGCAAAGAACGCGGACGCGCCGAAAACTGCCGAATACATGGCGTTCATAATACCACCGAAGAACGGCGAAAGAAAAGGCGCGGCAAGGCTTGCCGCGAAGGATACGGCGCCGAGAACGATGAACGCGACGACGAGCGGCGCGACGACCGGCGTCGAGACAATCCCGACGGGAGAAGCATACCCGAACACGAGAACGGACACGGGGGCAGTTGCCACAAAAGCAGCAGCAGACGCCGAAAGGGAAGACGAAATCCACGGAACGCGGATGACGGGGGAGACGGCCGACCGGAACGCCCCGGAAAGAAGTGTTATGCCGAGAAGCGACGAGTAGCTCAGCATGAAGGAGACCTCGGCGACGTGCTCCGGAACAGCCGCGGAATGGATGAGGAACGAGAGGGACAGAAGCGCAAGCCCGTCAGGTTCCCGCAGCCGGAACGCGCCCGCGACGAACGGAACCGCGACGAAAAAGAGCGCGCGCAGGAGCGACGGGGAGAGCCCCGCGAACCAGGCGAAGCCGACGACCGCGGCGAGTGAGAAAAAGCGCCCTGCCCTCCGCCCGAAAATCCCGCCCGCGGCACTTGCGGCGCCGCCGAAAAGCGACATGTGCATTCCCGAAAGCGCAAGGATATGAGAGAGCCCCGCCCTGCGGAAATTCTCGGCGAGCACGGGGGACGTGCCGTCCCTCATCCCGGAAAGCAGCGCGAGGAGAAGCCCGCCCGCGTCCCCCCATGAGGCGAGGAGCCGCCTGAAGGAGCGCCTCCACTCCGCGCGGGCTCTCCGCAGGGCGCCGGGGATTCCCCTGCCCCATCCGCCGCAATCCCTTATCGACTCAGAGCGGAACGAGCCGCCGCCGTAAGGGTTCCACGCCGAGACGGACGCCTCGACGCTGAGCCCCGCATCGACAAGGGGAGCCTGCGAGCCGCGCGCGGACGTGAATATTCCTCCGGGGCTCCGGGAATCGATTATGCGGGCGGGAACAATGATTGAGACGGCGCCGGACGCGGAGGAGACGGCCCTCCTTGACGACACGGACGTGCAACGGAGCGGAATCATGTAGGAGCCGCCGCGAATCCGCTTCGGCGCGGACTCCACGACGCCCCGAACGGACACTATCGACGAAGGCTCGATGAGGGACGACAGGGAACCGGGGCTGACACGGACAACCCCCGAATAGCGCAGCAAAGCGACAAGCAGCGCGGACGAGAACAGAGGATTTGTGACGGAGCGGAAAAAAGACATCCGCCGCCTCCTTTCATCGGTCGGACGACGGAACGGGGCGTCACCAGCGCAGCCTTGACAGGGATTCCCGCGCCTTCGCCACGACGGAATCGGAATACCCGAGGTACGTGACGTAAAGCAGGTCATCGAACGCCGACTTGTCCCCGAGCTCGCCGAGCGCGGTTATGAGCGAAAGCATGACAGCTTCGGGAGGCTGCTCCGAGCCGCCCTCGACGAGGGCGTTGCAGTCGGCCAGACAGGAACGTATCGCCTCCACCGTCGTCACGGACGGGAAGTGCGACGAGAGGAACACGAGGCGAGCGAAAGACTCCGCCTCCACCAGACCGGCGCGGTACAGCCTGACGCATTGGGCAAAGCACCTCGGGACGAGCGGCGAGGCGCGCGTCCAGCCAGCCTCCGCGACGACACCGAACGAGCGGAGCATGAGCGCGACGGACGGCTCGCCCGCGGAAAGGGTTCCGTCAGGAACTGCCTCCACACTGTAAATCGCGTCCGAGAGAACGTTTTCCGCAATTTCCGGCAATAAATTTTTGTTATCCCTGATTTTTCCCGATCTTGACAGCGACTCCAGATACGAGGCGGCGGACGACGGCGACGATGACGACAGCTCCGCGAACAGCGAGACCAAATCGACCCGCACGGAGTCGGAAGGCGACGACGCGAGCTTCTCGAGGACGGAAATCCGCAACGTCTCGTCGGGAAACTGCCGGAAAAGCGCCATCAGCCGCGCGCGCTCGGACGGGACGGATTCATCGGGCAGGGCGAGGACGGACGCAAGGGCGAGCGCGCGAACGTCCCGGTCATCTCCGAGGATTCCCGACACGGAAAGGCAGAAATCGATTCCCAGCCCCGCCATCCGCTCAGCGTCGCTCCCTGTCGACGCGCGGACTGCCCCCGTCTTCTCCGACACGCTCCCCTTCAGGAACGAGCGGACGAGCGCCCCGTCATCGCAGAACGCCCCGGAAAGAGCAGCGGCGAGCAATGCGGCGGATATCCTCGCGCGAAAACTCACTGCACGCCGTCCTTTCCGCCGTCCAAGCGGAATATCTCGTTCTCGTCGAACAAATTCACGGGCGGCTCAGGAACCCCCGAGTCCCCGTCCTTCTGCCCAATTCCGGCATCCGCGCCAGCCTCCCCGGAAATCTCCCCGCCGCTTCCGGCACCCTCGTCACCGGCGCCGTCAGGCGGCAAGTCGCCGGAAGCAGAGGCATCCTCCTCCGTCTGGGCGAGCGCCTCGAAGACCTCCCTCTCCTTCTCGGGGAGAACCTTGTACACGTATCCGAGAACCTGGTTCCTCATCTTGTCGTCAAGGTGGATGCACTCGAAATGCAGCCTGGACTCGTTCCTCGCCTTGTCGTACTCGACGGCGCGCACGATGCCGAACATGACGACGAGGTCGTCGCCTATCGTGAACTGGAGCTTTATCTGGGAGTCGCGCACGCCCTTCCCGCCCACGCGGACGAGCGCCCCGTCCTCCGAGACGTCCTCGATGAGGCATTTGTAGCCGGCGCCCTCCTCGACGGCATCGTAGTCGACATCGCCTTCCCCGAGGAAATACAGCCTGCATTCAATCGAGCAGACGGCGCGGATGGAACGCCTCTTCTGCGTCCTGAGAAGCTCGTGCGAGTGGCTTATCCTGAGCGCCGTGACGCCGTTCCTGAATGTCGTCCCGAGGACTACGGAATCGAAAACGTAGGCGGCATCCCCCTTCCGCCAGAGATAGACGCTTATCTTCCTGTCGACCCACTCCTCGCCGGGAATGACGATGGAGCCGTTCTGCGTGGGCGTCCGTATTATGATGTCCGCCTCGTTGCCGACAATCTCCGACTGGAAGACGCCGTGTCCCGGAAGTATGAGGCGGACTTTCTGCCCGGAATCGAGGTATTTCGTCGAGTCCAGCCCCCTTTTGTCCTCGTGCTCAAGGCTTATCCGGGTGCGGTATGCGTAAAGCTTCTTGAGGAACTCCTGGTTCGAGCGGGACGACACGGTCCCCGCCTCCTCGCACTCGGCGATGAACCGCGTTATGGCGTCATCGACGAGGTTGTTGGAATAGAACAGCGACTCCGGCTCCTCGACGCCGGCGCTTTCGGCAAGCCTCCAGAGGGAACGAATCTCGGAGAAGCTGAACCCCTTGTCGCTCCCCGTCGCGAAAAAACGAATCTTGTCGCGGAAGACGACGATGAGCCTGACCGCGACGACGACAAAAAACAAGAACAAGACGAGCTCGAACATTTTGATTCCACCTTATGAACTTTTTTGCAATAAGCGGCTAACGGCGACGCCAGAAGCCTCCACATCATCTCAACGAACCATTCGTTAAATTTATTTTATACAAAAAATGCCCAAAAGAAAATCTCAAAAACCTCCATCGCGCAAAAACATCAGCCGAACTAGCCCAACAAAAAAAATACTGCTATAATCCCGCCCGTCAAAAAAGTCCGCACGGATTCCAAATCAAAAAACGGAGTTTCGGAAAAAAATGAGAAAAACAATTCTGGCGCTGGCATCGCTGCTTCTCCCCCCGCTTCTCTCAGCACAGGAAGCCCTGAAATCCGCGGAGGAGGAATACTACGACTTTCTGTCGCTCACCGGCCAGGCAGAGCGCCCGACGCTCGGCTACCGCACATTGAGCGATTCTGAATGGACAATCACAGACGAAAATCATATCTGGGCGGGAAACAACCTCGGCACGAAATTCACGCTCTGGGAAAACGAAACGCCCGCCGAAAACCGCTTCGCGAACGGCATCGACCAGAGCGTAAAAGTAAAAATCTACGGACCAGAATGGTTCAATTCATACAACACCGCCGCCCCCTACGGTCAGAACGACGGCGCCCTCTGGCAGGGCAAGGGCTACAACACAAGCTTCACCGCAGGAGCTAGGCTTGAGGGATATGGATTTGAGGTGACGTTCAAGCCGCAGGTGAGCTTCTCGCAGAACAAGGCGTTCGATTTGATGGAGAACAGCGCATATTACACGAACAAATATGCGTATATCTGGGGATATGGCAATAATGTCGGTGTTGATGCTCCTCAGAGATTCGGTAATTCATCATTTTGGACTTATGATTGGGGTGACACAGAAGCTCGCTGGAGCTGGCATACATTTACGGTAGGTTTTGGTACACAATCAATCTGGCTCGGGCCAGCTTGGCTCAATCCGCTTTTGCATTCGAACAATGCGGCGACTTATCCTAAGTTCGATTTTGGGCTTAGAAAAACCAAGGTCCATATTCCCTATTTTGACTGGTATATCGGCGACATTGAAGCAAGAATGTGGATTGGCCGCACAACAGAGAGCGATTATTTCGATAATGATTCTTCTAATGACCATAATCAAATTACAGGAATGACATTTTCTTATGCTCCATCGTTTTTGCCAGGGCTTACGCTCGGTGTAAACAAAATCTGTATGAGCAAATGGGATGATGATGAATTTTATAAATATCTGAATCCTAGATATGATGTGAATGATAATGAAGACCAAAAACTTTCTCTTATTGCAGACTGGTTCTTCTCGAAAGTCGGCTTAGAAATATATGGCGAACTTGGAATTGATGATTATATACAAGGGTATCATAGCTATTCTAAGGTTCAAAGTGCGCTTAGAAATCCTTTCCATACAATGACTTATACATTTGGACTTAAGAAAGAAATTACCGTCCATAAAGGAAAAAATATCCATGGAGAGATAATTTTTGAATGGAATACAACAGAAATGTCTCAGGATTTTCAATTTGAGTGGCCTTACAACTTTGGCTTCCATAACATAATAACTCAAGGTTATACAAACAAAGGTCAATGGCTTGGTTCCGGAATTGGATATGGTGGAAACAGCCAGATTCTTGCATTCAATGTTTTTTATCCAAAAGGAAATACCATTTTATTTGTTTGGAGAAATAATCCTGATAACAATTATATTTACAGCAAGACAATAACTACGACATCAAGCGACAAAGATATATATTATCGTTATTATGTTGCATACAAAGCAAATTTCAATGTGGGTTTTACCACTAATTACTTTGTTACGAAGGATTTATCTGTATTAGGAGGATTTTCATACAATTTGATTTTTAATCCTCGATATAATCCAAGCAAGGAAGACGAAGAGACTGATTGGTACCAAGTTCCTACAAAAATACACAATTTTCAGATTCAGCTAGGCGCAAAATACAATTTCTGAAGCCACTTTTATTATTTGGCTCTGTCTGAATATTCGATGGACACATGATTTCTAGCGTCATTCCGAACGGATTTCGAACTAGAGTTGACACCATCGACACAATCCAACTGACTTTTACGGCTAAATATAACTTTTAAAAATGAATCATTTAAATTCATTAAACAAGAAGTCTATCGTTCTTTTACAGCCGTCATTTATTGAATAAAGCGACTTCCATCCCAGAGCTCTAATCTTTTCAGTGTTCAAGACTGCGTGTTGGGATTTACTGAATCCTTTTTTTTCAATATCAGAAGGCAAATCAAATATAACTTTAGTTCCAGCATATTCAGCTATAAGTTTTGCGAGGTCTTTCAAGTGTATGTCTGATTTTTTTCCAGCGACATTGTAAACTTCGCCAGACTTTCCACTAAGCATAAGATAAATTATCGCACTTGCTGCATCTGCAGAATAAATATATGAATAATACTGCAAGCCTTCACTCTTCAATACTATATCTTTTTTTTCTGCACCATTACGAAGGAACTGGCTCATAACTTTTGAATCATCTTTTTTAAGTGTTGGACCATAAGCCCTGCAAAGCCTTGCAGAAACGAAATCTACCCCCTTCTCCGCTTTATAAGCCTGACAAAGTGTTTCACAAAGGCGCTTGCTCTCATTGTAACCAGCTCTGACTGTGTTGCAATCAAGATAGCCGCAGTCAGATTCTGAAAATCCTTTCTGCATCCCTAATCTGTCATCACCATAAATTTCAACACTTGAAGCAAGAATAAAACGGCATCCGGAGTTCTTTGCAGCAAGTTCCAGAAGATTATAAGTTCCGAATATATTTGCTGTTATAGTTTGAATAGGCTCCGAGGCATACTGAACAGGATGAGTATTGGAAGCCGCATGAATTATAAAATCAATTTTTTCATTTGTATCAAATGGAAGATTCACATCATGAGCAATATATTTTTTACAAGAGTTTTCAGATTTTTTTTCATGCCGTGAAATCAATAACAACTTCAGATTCAATGAAAAATGTTCATTTAAAAAACAAAGCATATCAGATAGAACAGAGCCAATAAGACCTGTTGCACCTGTAATAAGAATTGTTTTATCTTTTAAAAGAGAAAAATCACTATTTTGAAGAAGAATAGATTCAACATCTTCTTTTAGAATATTCCGTTTTGTATTTACCAAAATAATCTCCAGTTAAAGATTTTCCATAAGTTCCACAATTCTTTCAGTTGAATGCCCGTCACAAGCAGACATATAATCATCTCTGACTTGTTTTACAAATGAAAAATCATAAGCATCTATATTTTGTATTGCAGAAACAAGTTCCTGAGTAGTATTACACCGTGCCTTATCAACAATTGATTTAAAGTCTATGTAAAAACCGCGATTGTCAAAATAATCCTCAAAATCAGGTGTAAGAAAAAAAACTGGTTTATCGAACAAGCTCCATTCAAAAAATAAAGATGAATAATCAGATACAAGAATATCGCTCATGACAATTAGCTCGCTTATTGAACCGTCTTCTGAAACATCAAAAACAAAATCCTTGCATGATTTTGGAATAGAATAAGGCTTATCAAGAGTATCAGGATGGCGTTTTACAAGGAAAATATATTCATTGCTCAATTTCTCTTTTAGGAGTTCGAAATTAATGAATTCTGGAGTATAAGCAGATAAAAGATTGTGCCCTCTAAAAGTCGGTGCATAAAGTATGATTCTTTTATCAGTAAGTTTTTGTTTCTTTTCCACGCAAAGTTTCAAGAAGCAATCATCAAAAAATACATCTGTCCTGCTTATTCCTGTAGCTTTTATTATATTCTTACTTAAAGGAATCCCTGTCGCCTCAGAATAAAAAGGCAAAACTTTTTCAGAACTTACTGTAAACAAAGATACATTTTGATATCTTTTAAAAGAAAAAAGGCTCTTATTCCAACCTTTCATTTTTGAACAACCAAATTTTTTTAGAGCCCCACAGCCATGCCATAGATTTACAATTTTTGTTTCTTTTCGTATTGGAAGAACATTTAGAATTGGGGCATCATTTGAGGTAATAATAATAGAAGAAACTATACAAGAAATAAAATTAAAAACATCTTTATCGCTTTTAAGCTGATTAATAACAATTATAGAATATCCTTTTTCACAAAGCTGTTCATACATTAATTTTGCAGAGGGCGACATTAAATCAAAATTTGGAGTAAAAAATACTATTTTTTTAGTATTAACAACTGTTTTCTTTACAAGTTTTTTATAATACTCATAATAAATAATTTTATACTTCCAGTTTCGTTTTATTCCCCAAACAATCGGGTGATAAAACTTTCCAAATTTCTTTTCGATAAACGAATTCACAAAACACCTCTTAAATAAAATCTTTATAAGACTTTCCAGTATCGATGATTACACCACCATGCAATGAACTTCCCTGTACTGGAGTTTTCCAGTCACCGTAAAAATCAGTCAAATACCACTCATCATCAGCCGTACATGGAATAGTAAAAAATTCAAATGTTTTATCGACTTTATTTTCAAAACTTGCACTATGACGAAGTCCTATGCTTCTTTCTGGTCTGAAAGATATGCTTCCGCATAACGAACAATTCTTATCGTTGTAACGGCGGCAGGCTTTTTCAAATCTGAAATAAGCATAGTTTTTTATTTTCAGTTTATTCATCACAAATGCATATATTTTTTTTAGGGGATTTTTTTCATCATTATCAAGATGCATTCTGTTACGGAATATTTTTCCTTTCTTCCTCAGCGATTGAAGTTCTGAAAAGAATTTATTCTGCTCCTCTTTATCTTCAGGAACTTTATCCTGCGGGAAAATATCAATATTGATTCCTTGATTAAATTTAAAACTACGGTTCTTGTTAACTTCCAAAATCATTGCAGTATCTGAATTACAAATTTTTGAAAAACCAAAAACACAACCAGGGTCTGTTTTTTCATTCTGAAAAAAATATGGGTACTCAAGTTCTTTAGGAGCCACCTCACAGAGTTTTTCATAATCAGAACGAGGCATACAAACATCAATATCATCATCCCACGGAATATAGCCTTGATGACGGAAAGCACCAAGCAAAGTTCCTCCATCTGCAAAATATCTCAAATTGTATTTTTTACAGATTCTATCCAACTGGAAGAGCAAATCTATTTCAATAGCCCACAATTCTTTTATTTGTCTTGCAACAGTAAAACCATCCCTAACTTCTTCGTCCAAAAAATGCTCAGGTAGTTTTATTTGCAAAGGTACCATTTTTATCTCCAGAAAACTTCAAAATCATGCTTTGCAACTCGCTTTTCAGCAGGAGGAAGTTGCATATAATCACCATAGAGATTAGAGAGATATATTTCATATCCGCACATTGCTTTGAATTTCATTCCCTCAAAATCAAGCTCAACAAAATTATCAAATACAGATTTTGGCATTTCTTCTTTTCGACCGTATCCAAAGATTGAGCAGGCAACATGTTCTGAAGTATCGAAACTGCTTCTCATTGCCATTTTATTCAATTTTTTTGCATAAAAATTTGCAGGAAACACTCTTAAAATGGAAAAAAGGATTCGTCGGATAATTTTTTTTATGCCATGTTCCTTATCATTATTTTTTTGGTAAAACAATGTATTCAAATTTTTCGCTTTTGCGATCTTTTTCCAATACTTATTTCTTTCACACTCATCATTTGGAAGCCCATCACATGGAAAAACATCAACATTTACCCCAAGGTTATCCAGAGGTCTGTCATAAGCATTATTCATAAACGTACGGATATCAACGACTTTACCAAAAGGTTGAAAATATTGTTTATCATTAAAACAAGTAATAAACTGCAGCGAAGTTGATTTTTGTTTTTGATTGAACAATTCAAAAAAACGCTCATAATCAGGGCGCGGCATCATAATGTCTATGTCATCATCCCATGGAATGTACCCATTATGACGAACAGCGCCTATAAGTGAACCGCCGCAAAGAGAATAGCGAATATTGTTTGCTTCGCAAAATTCATGAACTTGTTGTAAAATATCAAGTTGCAGAGTTCTAAGTTCATAAATTTCAATAATCTTCATTATTTAATTATAACAAAATAGATTTTTTTTATCCACAGCTACTTAAACATAATGTTTATTATTATTATTATTATTATTATATGGCACTAAACAGACAAAAATCCCTCAAAAAAAATGCTTTTTACAACTCTATAAAAAGCGTAATGAATATAATTTTCCCGATTATTTCTTTTCCTTATGCCAGCCGTATTCTCATGCCAGAAAGAATTGGAGCAGTAAACTTTGCAAATTCAATAATTGAATATTTTTTAATGATTGCAGAACTTGGAATCGGTACATATGCTGCAAGAGAAGCAGCAAGATTACGTGATAATAAACTAGAACTAACAAAATTCACACGTGAAATACTATTCTTTAATCTTCTTACTACTATAATAGCTTATCTAATGCTTATTCCATGTCTATTTTTTGTAACAAAATTCAATGCTTACAGATTGCTTTTAATAATCTGTTCAACAAAAGTTCTTTTTTCTACATTAGGAATAAACTGGTTTTATACAGCCCTGGAAGAATATGCATATATCACTTTGCGTCATACTTTTTTTCAGATAATCAGCATTGTCCTTTTATTTACACTTGTAAAAACTCCAGATGATTATGCAATTTATGCAGCCATAGGTGTATTCAGCAATGTTGGAGCAAATATATTCAATTTCTTGTACGCCAGAAAATATGTAAATATTTTTGAAAAAACGAAAATTGAACTTCGCCGTCATATTAAGCCGATTATAACTTTTTTTAGTGTAAGTGCAGCAGGAAAAATTAATGGAATTCTTGATACAATTATGTTAGGTTTTCTGGCCGGTGATTTAAGTGTTGGGCTATACACTGCAGCAACAAAGCTTAGCAAAATGGTTCGAGAATTAATAACTTCAGTTATTTCAACTTTTATGCCAAGAAGTTCCTATCTTTTGGAACAAAAAAAGACAAGTGAATACAGCGTCCTTGTAGATAAGGTACTGGCAGTTGTATTTTTCTTAAGTATACCTGCTGCTACAGGTCTTTTTATTCTTGCAGAGCCATTGACTATTCTTTTTTGTGGAAATAAATACATAAACTCAGTTCCAACCATGAAATTGCTGTCCATTTGTATTATTCTTGCCAGTTTTAACAGCTACCTGAACAACCTAATTCTAACTCCGAACAGGCTTGAAAAATTCATGCTATATGCACAACTTGTTGCCTTAGCTGCAAATGCAAGTTTAAACTGGCTTTTTATTACACAAGGTATGAAATATGGAGTTGAATGGGGAGTATTTGGAGCAGGCATTGCAACACTTATGGTTGATGCAATAATTCCAATTGTAAAATTAATTGCAGGGTGGAAATATATCAACAACAAGAAGCATCTATTTGATCTTTCAAAGGCTATAATTGGTTCTGTCATTATGTTTGTAGTAATAAGGGTTCTTTGCAACGACATTCAAAATATATTCTATAAAATACTTTTGAGTGCAATTACAGGTTCACTTGTTTATGCACTTTCTGAAATAATTTTAAGACATCCAACAGCAATAATGTTTATTCAAACATTTAGAAATAAATATAAAAATTAAAAGGCTTAGATATGAATAAATACTTAAATTATCTGCATTACATAAAACATCTACTTACATTTAAAACTTCTTTCAGAAAAATTCCTGGCGATATGAAAGCTAATTATAAAAACTTCATATTTTTTTCAGCTCTAAAACAAAAATACAAGTCTTTCTTAAAAAATTACCAGCCGAAGACTTTTTCAAATCATGAATACAGCAATAAAATTTGGTGGTGCTGGCTTCAGGGAGAAGAGAACGCTCCTGATTTATGCAAGGCAGGTTTAAAATCTATTCGAAATAACTGTCCTGAAAAAGAAATTATTGTGATTACAGAAAACAATTATTCTGATTATGTTTCTTTTCCGGATTTTATAATCGAAAAATATCAGAAAGGTCTAATAAGCAAAACACATTTTTCAGATTTACTCAGACTACAGCTCTTAATTACACATGGTGGCACATGGATAGATTCAACCTGCTATCTTACAGAAAAGCCTGATTATATTTTCGACAATCCCCTTTTTGTATTCCAAAACAAAGAAAGGGGAGATGATTCAATAGCAGCATCTAGCTGGCTTATTTCATCAGAAAAAAACAATCTCATTATAACTCTTACAAGAGACATGATTTTTGACTGGTGGAAAAATCATAATCATTTATACCATTATTTTCTTGTTCACTTCTTTTTTACTATAGCATGTGAATTTTACAAAGATGAATGGCAAAAGATTCCATTTTTTTCTAATCTTCCCTGTCATGTAATGCAGAGGGAATTATTTAATAAGTTTGACCAAAAACGTTTTGAGCAGATAAAAAAAATGTCAGCTGTTCATAAGCTGACATATAAATTTGGTGATAAGGAAACAGCAGGAACTATTTACGAATATCTTCTAAAAACTAACTGAACATATCAATTCTGACTTTATGCTTACCGCCCAGAAATTCAGTTGTAAGATATTTATCAGTAATTTCCTGTGCAAGATCATATGGAATAATTCTTGCGCCCATGCAAAGCACATTAGCGTCGTTATGAAGACGCGTAAATTCTGCAGATTTTAAATCGCCACAAACAGCAGCCCTGATACCTTTATGCTTGTTTGCAGCCATACTCATTCCGATTCCAGTTCCGCATATAAGGATACCTGTATCAGCAATCTTATCAGTAACGCATTTACAAACTTTATCTGCATAAACTGGATAATCAACTTGCTCTTCAGAATCAGTTCCAACATCAACAATGTCATATCCTTTCGATACAAGATAATCAGTCAGTTTAGATTTATATTCAAAACCTGCGTGGTCACATCCTATTGCTATTTTCATGAAAACAACTCCTCCTCACTGAAATTCATCAAGGCCTTACAAAGCGGAATATCTTCTTTTCTGGTAATTTTTATATTGTTTGTAAATCCCTTTGAAAAATAAACGGTCTCCCCATAGTAAATAAGCACAAGGTCGGCATAAATAAAATCATGTTTATTTTCTGCCTCTGCCTTTTCATAAAGTTTTACCATCGGGCCAAACTTATATGCCTGAGGCGTCTGAATTCTCATGATTTTACTTCTATCAAGCTGTTTATTTCCATCTTCACCGTTATCTGTATAAATAACAGTTTCATAACATGGAATTGCAAGAGAAGCATTTCCTTTTTCGTGCGCAACACGCAACATATCATCAATTGCAGCCTGTGGCAAAATTGGTCGGGCTGCATCGTGAATAATGACATAATCATCGTCAGAAAGATAATTACGCAAGCTGAAAATACCATTACGTGTAGAATCGTGTCCGGTCTCCCCCCCCTCTACAATAGCTGTAACTTTGGAAATCTTATACTCTTCCAGAATCTCTTTCAAATGTGAAATCCAGTCTTTTACGCAAACAATTATAATGCTGTCAATCTGTGCATTTTTCTGAAAGTTCTCCAGAGTATGGACAATTACAGGTTTATCATTGAGTGACAAGAACTGTTTTGGCATTGGTCCACCCATTCTGGAACCAATTCCACCGGCAAGAATTATAGCTACATTTTTCATATTTTCTCCAGCTTATCTGTCTATTTCGAGCAAAGCATCCATAAACAGTTCCATGTACTTTTTATCCCAAATTGTTACACGAAGGAAGCCTGCACTGTCTCCCTTTCCACAGAATATAAGGATATTACGTTCTTTCAGCTCAGCTGTAATCTGTTCAGCAGTCTTGTGTTTCGGAGTAATACAGATAAAACAGCCGTGTGTAGGGATATAAGAATAACCTGATTCATTCAGTGCTTTCAAAAGATAATCTTTTCCACCTTCGAAAGTTGCTTTCAACTCAGCAATAAGTTTGTCAAAATTATCAACAATTGTTTCGCCAAAAGCCAGGGCAACATTGTTAACAGTGTAATGAGGTTTAAGATTTTTAATGTACTGAACATTCTCTTTGGTAGAAATGACAGCACCCATACGCAAACCCGGCATAGAAAGCATTTTTGAGAACGTTCGGAGAATGACAACATTATCAAATTCCTTGAGAAGGTTAAGGGAATGTTTGTCATAGAAATAATGATAAGCCTCATCTATAATAACAAGGGCATTTACAGATTTTGCCTTTTCTACAACCCTTCTGATTTCTGAATCTGGATAAACATTTCCAATCGGCATACTTGGATTTACAAGAGAAACAATACCTGTATTGCTGTCAATTCTGTCTATAAGTTTATTGATATCAAAGGTATAATCTGACTCATAATGAATCATTTCTGTATTCATCTGAGACATATCAGCATAAACCTTGTACATACCAAAGGTTGGTGTTACGCAAAGCAAAGTTTTTCCAGGCTCACCAAACACTTTTATTGCATAGCCCATTGCAACTACAGAACCATCTGTAAGAGTTACATTTTCATATTCAAGACCTAGAAGCTTAGCATATTTCGTTGTGAATTTTATTTCTTCCGGATATAGAGAAAGATACTGAGGAGTAATCTTTTTCATAGCTTCATCAAAAAGCCATTTTGGAAGTCCGTCAGGATTTTCATTTTGGTCAAGACGAATATAAGAAGCCCTGTCTTCCGGCTGGTTCGTTCTTAAAAAATCTTTTATGACAGGATTAACATAGTGCATTGTAAATTCCCCTGAAAAAGTTTAATTTACTTAAAAAGTAGCACATGGGCATTTTTTTTGGAAGTAGATAATTTTGCAGGAGCATCAAAAAATATGAAAGAATTGCATTTAAAACAAATCCAACAGGCATGTCTCGCCACATTTTTAAAATTAGATGAAATCTGCCGAAAATTGAATATCCATTATTATATGGCATTCGGAACTTTAATTGGGGTTGTCAGACATAAAGGATTTATTCCATGGGATGACGACATCGATGTAATGATGCTCAGAAAAGATTATGAGACCTTACGTGAATACATGGAAACCCATGAAAATGAATTAAAGCCGTTCAGAATCTGCACTCGCAAAAACACGAAAAACTACTCACCTTCCATTCCTCGATTTGTTGACACGAGTTATATTTTCGAATCGAGCTACCCATACGAGAAAAAATTTGAACTCGGTGCTTTTGTTGACATCTATATTCTTGATTACTGCGGAAACTCTTTTGCGCACGGAAAAACTTTCGGAAAACAAATCCGAAAATGGGATAAGCGTTATATGATATATCTCAATCCTGACAACGGAAAAAGAAACATAAAATATTTCATTCGCTGTATTCTCTGCGCTTTACTGCATCTCAAATGGGGGAAAAATTACGATTTTGACGCAAGGATGCAAAAATATAATGCGAAAATTCATTCAGAAAATGACGAATACGTAGGCGTTCTCTACGATTGTGACCCGATGAAAAAAACGTGGTTCGAAAATCCGCCGGAAGCAGATTTTGAAGGCCACAAAGTTTTTATCCCGCATAATTATGATGAAGTCTTAAATCTGACACACAAAGGATATATGCAACTTCCCCCAGAATCGGAAAGATCTCCACATCACAATTACAAAATGTATATGCCCGATAAGCAACCTGCAACAACGCCCTGCTGAAAAAAATCCGTGTGACCGTCTGATATCGATATCACGCCTGCCGACATCGTCCCTGAGAATTTCAACAGCGCAGAATCTCTTTGGGCAATGGTTCAGTGTTTGCAGCAGCGAAAGACGGTATGCGATAATACTGCCAGTATTGAGCAAAAAAAAGCAAACATTTATACTTGGGGATATTACATTAATGGAAAATTGAAGGCGAATTGTCACCGCATATATTCCTGTGCACCGGCAATTCGCCTCTGTTTATTGCTATGTTTCTATATAATTTTATTATTTTCCCGATTTCACAGTTTTTGGAGTTTTCTTACCAATTTATATACGAAGCAACAGGCCATGAAGCCATAGCAGTGATAGCATTGAGTTTTGTCGTCACGTTTTGCACGCTTCCTCTTTATATGGTTGCGGAACAATGGCAGGACACCGAACGGAAGACGCGCGAAAGATTACAATCAGGAATAGAGCGGATAAAAAAAGCGTTCAAAGGCGACGAGCAGTACATGATTCTGAACACTTTCTATCGCCAGAATCATTACAGCCCGATTATGGCATTGCGCTCGTCCTTGAGTTTGCTGATTCAGATTCCTTTTTTTCTTGCCGCATACCATTTTCTTTCCGAACTCGGAACTCTAAAAGGGGTCAGTTTTCTTTTCATAAAAGATTTCGGCGTTCCTGATGCGACGTTCCATATAGGTTCTTTTGCAATCAACATTCTTCCGATTGCAATGACTGTAATAAATTGCATTTCAGGGGCAATCTACTCAAAAGGGCATGGGATTCGCGAAAAAATACAGATTTATGTATTTGCAGCGGTTTTTCTTGTCGTCCTCTACAACTCTCCGGCAGGGCTGGTTGTCTATTGGACGATGAACAATATTCTTTCGCTCGTAAAAAACATTTTCTACAAAATAAGGCACCCAAAACGAGTTCTCTATATTCTGCTTTGCCTATTCGCGTTTTTTTGCCTTATCGCGCCATTCTCTCTTTTTGCGGACAAAAAAAGCGCATATAAAAAAGCAATGGTTGTTCTTGGAATCGTCCTTCCTCTTCTTCCGCTCATTGCCATCAAAGCAGGCGATTTTTTTGACGGCCACTTCAAAGTGCTGGACGCGGACAAAAAGCTCCGTTGCATGATATTTTTCACGTCCGCACTTGCAATCACTATTCTTTCGGGTCTTGCGATACCATCGACGATTATTGAAAGCGAGCCGAACAACTATTGCTATGTCGACACCTACAAATCGCCATTTATTTTCCTTGTGAGCGTTTTCTTTCAGGGCGCCGGCGTTTTTCTTCTTTGGGCGGGGGCGTTTTATGGTCTCTTCTCATCAAGGGTAAAAAAAATCCTCACACTCACTTTCAGTTCGTTTGCTGTTGTCGCTCTAGTGAATACATTCGTGTTCGGCGGTAAATACGGTCCGATAGAGCCGTGGCTTGAATTCATGCAGCCACAGGAGTTCTCCCCGACGTTGCCGGCATTCGTGTTGAATATATCTGCGATTGCAGCGATTCTTGCGATAGTCGCATTTCTCACGACAAAGTTTCCGGCGATTCTGCATTCGCTCCTTGTCGTCGTCGTTTTGTCGCTTACGGCAATAACAGTGAAAAACGTCTCAACCATACACAGGGAATTTGCAAATATGCCTGTTCCTTCATACAACAATGACCTTGAGCCTATATTCCATCTCTCAAAAACAGAAAGAAACGTAATTGTGATAATGCAGGACAGATGTTATTCTCCGTTCATCCCCTATGTCTTAAAGGAAATTCCTGAACTGGAAGAGCAGCTGGACGGATTCACATTCTACCCCAACACCATTTCAATGGGAAAACTCACCATGATTGGCACGCCAGGCCTTTTCGGCGGCTATGACTACACGCCATACAGGATGAATCAAAGAGCAAAAGAGGAACCTGAAAAGACGCTACAGGACAAACACAACGAGGCAATGATGACGCTGCCGCTTCTGTTTACCCAAAATGGATATAGGGCTGAAGTCGCAAATCTTCCATATGAAAATTATCTCGAACAGCCTGAAAGCAATATGTATTTCGACAATCCAAATCTTGCACGGCATGGCATAGAGCTTGAATCGAAAGAAGAATTGAACAGTATTTCATATATAGCAAAATATAAGAACCATGGACCAATCCGTCACAATAAAGTCTTGGGAACGTATACAAACTATTGGTACTCCCAACACGGCATGGAAAAAGAGCCGTATATCAGTTCTCAGATTTTCAGAAATTTTATATGGTTCTCTTTGTTTAAGATGGTTCCTCCCTTTTTGCGCGGTGTCGTCTATCATCGTGATTATTGGATGGCGTATAATAAATGGGATAACAGCGCACGATTTGTTGACAATTATTCTGTCATAGACTATTTGCCTGAACTAACAGAAATCGATGACAAAAACGGAACCCTTATTCTGCTTGACAATGAGGCGACCCATGAACCGGTTCTTCTGCAGGCACCGGAATTTGATTTCAGGAAGCCTTCTGAAATAACAAATTTAGGAAACAGTCCACTTCGCGAGAACACAGAATTCAGCACAATGTGTGGAATTTTCAAACGATATATTGATTTTTTTGATTATCTCAAAAAAAATGGTGTCTATGACAATACAAGAATCATTATAGTTTCTGACCACGGCATGATTGACAAATCAGAAGCATTTGATACGTTAAAGACTCCAAAAGGCTGGGGATTCCAAAAATGTAATTTCATTGCTACACTTATTGTAAAAGATTTCAATGAACGTGGAGCATTAAAGACAGATAACACATTTATGACAAATGCTGATACCCCATCTATAGCAATACAGGGGGGATTATTAAAAAACGAAAACCATCCTTTCACTGGTAAACCTTTGGAAGTTAAAGATAAAAATTCTTTTTCTATATTAAATACCTCGAGAGCTCAGAGCACCCGTATCCGAAAAGAAAAATCGTTCGACGTAAAACCTGATGAATGGTTCACGGTAAAAAACGATATCTTCATTGATGAGAACTGGAGCAGATTGAACAAATAAAATGCCGATGACAACTATTCTTTACAATATAATTCTTTCGCCCATCACTCAGATTATCGAAATCTCGTACCGCATATTCTCAAAAATGTTCGGGAATACGGGCATCGCGATACTCGGCGTAAGTTTGACGGTCACGTTACTCTGCCTTCCGCTCTATATCGTAGCCGAAGGCTGGCAGGAAACAGAGCGCTCGATTCAGGCAAAAATGAAGGCCGGTTCCGAGCGAATAAAAAAAGCGTTCAAAGGCGACGAGCAGTACATGATTCTGAACACATACTACAAGCAGAATCACTATCATCCGATAATGGCATTGCGCTCATCATTCGGAATCCTCATTCAAATTCCCTTTTTCTTTGCAGCCTATCACACGTTATCAAGTCTTCCTGACTTGATGGGAAAAAGTTTTTCCTTCATAAAGGATATGGGACAACCCGATGCGCTTTTCTCAATCGGCTCATTCAGGGTAAACATACTCCCCATAACGATGACTGCCATAAACTGTATTTCCGGCGCAATCTACTCAAAAGGGCATGAGATTCGCGAAAAAATACAGATTTATGGCATGGCTGCCCTTTTTCTTGTTATTCTGTACAACTCGCCGGCCGGCCTCGTCCTATATTGGACGATGAATAATATATTTTCGTTGGTGAAAAACGTCTTCTACAAAATGAAGAATCCTTTAAAGGTTCTTTACATTTGCATGGTCACCGCGATTGTCATTCTTTCACTCTTCGTCCTCTTCGGATACGACGGCGGCGCAAACTTGAAAAAACGATTCGCCGCAGTACTTTTCCTTTTAATCTGGATTCCGGTTCCTGTTTATGCCAAAGGTCTCGTCCATCTGTCACAAACAACATTGTCCGATTTATTCGGGAACAGAAAAGCTCGCTTTTTGCTCTTTATTCTTTCTGCCTTGGGGCTTTGCATCCTTACGGGCATTGTACTTCCATCGCAGCTTATCTCAAGTTCCGTACAGGAATTCTCAAATCTCGAGTCATACACCTCGCCCACCGCATTCCTTCACTCGTCATTCTGGATGAGCGTCGGAGCTCTCGTTTTCTGGACCACATGCATCTTCTTCCTTTTCAAGGAACGGGTCCAAACAATTCTGGCTTATCTTTTTTCCGCGATTTTCATAGGCGCCATTTTCAACTCGTACATTTTTGCCGGCAATTACGGCTCCATGGACGTCACTTTAAAATTCATCGACGGCTTCAAAGCTCCTTCAAAATCATTCATTCTCGCAAATATTTTGGCTATATCCGCCGCAGCAACAGTTCCAGTTCTCGCCATAAAATTCCATATGAGGAAACTGCTGACGAATCTAACGCTCATCGCATGTTTTGTGTTTGTCGCCCTTTCCGTCATAAACGTGCATGCGATTACAAAGGAATATTCTATATTTTCAGTGACGCGCTCAAAACAGGGGGAGCAGGTTTCGAAGTTCTCCTTATCGAAAACGCAACAAAACGTCGTTATATTCATGCTCGACAGATTCGAGTCCGCTTATGTATCAAGAATTCTTGAGGATCAAAAGAATCTTTCCGAAAAGCTCGACGGATTCACTTTTTATCCCAACTGCGCAAGTTTCAACGGACACACGTTGATGGGCTCTCCGGGGCTGTACGGAGGCTTCGATTACACGCCGATGGAGATGAACAGGCGAAACGAAATTCCCCTCAAGGAAAAGCACAACCAGGCATTGATTCTTCTTCCGAAACTCTTTTGCCAGCAAGGATTCAATGCGACCATATCAGACCTTTCATGGGCAAACTACAGCTACATCGCCGACATGTCTTTCGTGAACAATTTCCCAAAAGACAAAAATCCCGAACTCAAAAATTTAAAAGCCCTTTCGCTTTTAGGCCGTTATCTTGGAGATTTCAAGAAAGAAACAGTAAAGAACGGTCATGAAAGCGCATCGCTATCCCACGTGCTGAACAGGAATCTCTTTTGGGTAAGCATTTTCCGCGAGGTGCCCGCCATTTTGCGACCTGTCGTATATTACAAGGGCACCTGGTGGGAAAACGGAGTGAAGGAAAGCTCCAGCGATTTTGCAAACTGGTATTCGATTCTTTATTTTCTCCCGAAAATCGTAAAAACCGATTCGGATAAACCGACGCTCTCGATTCTTACAAATGAATGCACCCATTCGTCCGAGGACATTTCAATGTATGCGATTGAGCCTGAATATCCGTATTCCGATCAAGACAACGGATATAAAATAAATACGGTCACCCTAATTCAGATTGGAAAATTCGCAGACTTTCTCAGAGAACAGGGAATTTATGACAACACAAAAATCATTGTCGTGTCTGATCACGGAATTGGCCGAGATCAGGATGTTTTCGGAAAAGGAAAATCCAGATTCGAGAACTACAAGAAGGACAGGCTGAATCCAGTCCTCCTCGTCAAGGATTTCAACACCCGCTCGAACGGAAAGGTGCTTGTAGATGATACGTTCATGACGAACGCTGACGTACCATTTCTAGCACTGAAAGACATCGTCGAGAATCCCACAAATCCGTTTACGGGGAATTCCATTGACGAGAAGTACAAAGAAAACGGGATAGTCGCCACGAAAGCTGACATTTTCATGCCGTACCATTCAAAAAGCAAATATGAATTCACCATAAAAGACGATGAATGGATTTTTATACGGGACAACATATTTATCGATTCCAACTGGACTAAATACAATCCGTAACAGGAGGTTCATATGACTTTTCTTTATAATCTTATCATCTATCCGCTCCATACGATTATCGAAGTTGTCTTCATGCTGGTCGACAAAATCACCCATAACGAAGGGATTTCCATAATTGGTGTAAGTGTGGCAATCACGTTGCTCTGTTTGCCGCTTTATGCTGTGGCCGAACATTGGCAAGAAGTTGAACGCGAAAAGCAGAATAAAATGAAGAACGGGCTTGAACGCATAAAAAAGGCTTTTTCTGGCGACGAGCGTTACATGATGACAACAACTTTTTACAAACAGCATCATTACAGCCCGATTATGGGCTTGCGCTCTTCTTTTGGTCTTCTTATTCAGATTCCGTTTTTTTTGGCTGCATACGGTTTTCTTTCGCATTTGCCAGACTTGCAGGGTGAGTCGTTCCTGTTTATCCGCGACATGGGAAGTCCCGACGCGCTTTTTTCAATCGGCTCTTTTACGGTAAACGTTCTTCCAATCGCAATGACGCTTATAAACTGCGGTTCGGGGCTTATTTATTCAAAAGGGCACGGGCTCCGCGAAAAAATTCAGATTTTTGGAATGGCGGTAATTTTCTTGGTCGTACTTTACAATTCTCCTGCGGGACTCGTTTTATACTGGACATTCAACAATATTTTCTCGCTCGTAAAAAATGTTTTTTATAAGCTCAAGAATCCGCTTAAATCTTTCTGGATTTTCTCATGTATTGCTTGCATTCCGATTCTGATTTTTATTCTTTTTGTTTTTGAAACAAAAACTGTCTACAAACTAGTATTTGCTCTTGCAATTGCGGTAGTTTTTTCTCTGCCGATTTTAATAAAAGAAATCAAATCGATTTTTCATAAATTCCTTACGCCACTTTTTGAGCACAACAAAACACGAACGACAATCTATTTTCTTTCGTGTGCACTGTTATTCATCCTATCCGGGCTTACGATTCCAACATCATTGATTTCGTCTTCCCCGGTTGAATTTGCGGGAATCGGCTCAAACCCAAATCCATTGGGCTACGTTTCGGTAACGCTCATGCAGGCGGCAGGATTTTTTATTTTTTGGCCAACATGCGTTTATTTTCTTTTCAGCAAAAAAGTTCAGTCCGTGCTAACTCTAATAATGGCATTCGTCTCGATTTCGGCGTTGCTAAACGCATTCGTTTTCATGCTGAATTACGGTGATATTTCGGCAACACTCACGTTCTTGAATGCCGTTGAATTCAAAACAACATCATTTATTTCAATTTTGAATATTTTCATCCTTGCTTTAGCTTTCGTTTTTGTAACTCTTACAATCTCAAAGCTACAAGGAAAAATTTTTACATATTCTTTTGGAATTATCTGCTTTGCGATGGTCGGCTTGGCAGTTACAAGCATTTCTACGATTAAAAAAGAATACAACTCATTTGTCGCCAGCGGAAATCTTAACGAAGTTGAAATCGAACCGATTTTTCATCTTTCAAAAAACAAGCAGAACGTCGTCGTTTTTATGCTCGACAGAGCCGAAAGCCAATTCATTGATGAAATGTTCAAGGAATCGCCTGATTTTTACGGAACTTTCTCAGGATTCACATTCTATCCGAACACGGTTTCGTTCAACGGACACACTTTTATGGGCGCACCGCTTGTTTATGGCGGTTACGAATATCAACCGCTCGAAATGAACAAGCGTTCAGATGAATTGTTATACAAGAAAACAAATGAAGCTTTGTTGTTGCTTCCAAGAATTTTTACCGAGCAGGGCGAATTCAAAGCAACAATAACAGACCCTTCCTGGGCAAATTATTCTGCGTATGCAGACCTTTCGATTACGGACGATTACGCAAAAATCGACGGATACCAAACTATCGGAAAATATTCAACAGCGTGGTACAAAACTCACAATGAAGAAAATTCGCTCGACAATACCGATGCACTTTTAAAGCACAATTTATTTATTTTCAGTATTTTTAGGGAAAGTCCTGTCGTTCTTCGTGAGGCAATTTATTTAAAAGGAAAATATTGGAATTCAAACGGGAATTTAACTTCGTACACAAACGTTATAAACAATCTTGCACCGCTTGATTTCTTGCCAAAACTCACAGATTTTTCTGAAACATCCGAAGGCTCATATATTTGCATGGTAAATGAACTTACGCACTCAAGCATTTACATGCAGGCACCGGATTACGTTCCGAGCCAGAGCGTTACAAATTACGGAACTTCAAAATTCAATAAAGATGAGGCGTACCACACGAACATGGCAGCTTTTAAGCGCCTTGCAAAGTGGATTGAATATCTAAAAGCAAACGGTGTTTACAACAACACAAAAATAATTTTTGTAGCCGACCACGGGCGCTCAACTTATGAAGACTGCATCGAAAAAGATAATGAGCTTGATGATAAAATTGCGGGCGACCGTTACAAAGGCCGAGGTCACTTTCATCCGCTTTTGATGGTCAAAGACTTTAATGCTGCAGGCGACTTAAAGACCGACATGACCTTTATGACGAACGGAGACGTGCCTTCCCTCGCCCTTCAAGGAATTGTCGAGAAACCTGTAAATCCGTTCACTAAAAAAGAAGTTCCGCTTGATACAACAGAAATCAAAAAAGACGGTGTTGTGGTAACCTCGAGCGATGTTCATCAGGCTTGGCTTTACAAAGATTTATACACGTTCCCTATAAAACAAAATCAATGGTGGCGTGTAAAAGACAGTATTTTTAAGGCTTCGAGCTGGAGTCAGGAAAATATTGCGAATTGATACTGTATTAAAAGATTATTATAATTGTAATAACCTCTTATTTTTAAGGAGAATCAACATGACAGAACAAGAATTTGATTACATAATGGCAATCCGCCGAAAAGAAGATGCCTCAAATTTCAACAAGGACACAATCCTTTCATGCACAAAAGCTGGTTGGATAAAAAATAATAAAGTTACGGACGAAGGTATGAAAGCCCTCGCACCATATAAAGTAGACAATGCAATCATCATGGCCGCAGGCCGCTCTCGACGCTGTATGCCACTTTCAAACTACCTTCCAAAAGGTTTGTTCGAAATCAAAGGCGACACGATGGTTGAACGCCAGATTAAGCAGCTCCATGACGCGGGAATCAAAGAAATCGTTCTCGTAGTAGGATACCTTAAAGAACGCTACTACGAAATGGCAAAAAAATACCCAGAACTTATCGTAATCGACAACACTGAATGGGAAGAAAAAAACAACATGTCTTCTCTCTATGCCGCAAAAGACTACATCAAGGCTTCTTACATCTGTTGCTCGGACAACTGGTTTGCGCACAATGTTTACCGCGACTATGTTTACGATTCATACTACGGCTGTCTCTACTCAGACGAATTCTGCAACGAGTACTGCGTAAAAGGCTTGGACGACCGCGGATACATGACAGAAGTCAAAAAAGGCGGCGAAAAAGCTTGGTACACAATCGGTGAGGCTTTCTTCTCAAAATCATTCAGCGAAAAATTCGTCGATTTGATGGTCAAAGAATACTATGACCCGGACATGAAATACATGCTTTGGGACGACTTCCAGATTAAGCACATCACTGAGCTTCTGATGAAAATCAAACGCTACGACGACAACGAGTGCAAAGAATTCGATACGACTGACGATATTCTTCAGTTCTACCCGAATTTCAAAGAGTTCATCGACCAGTTCTTCCAGGAAGATGAATTGATTAACTCAACACAGCGAATCAGCTATCTTTCAAACTACGGTGAGACAAAGCAGTATTCTGTAGTCGCGACAGAGCAGCTTACAGGCCGAATGCACGTAAACGAAAACCTGTTCGGACCGAGTCCAAAATGTCTTGAAGTTCTTCACAACGCTACAATGGAAGATTTATATCTTTACGACCTTACTCGCGAGGACGACTTGGCTGTAGAAGTTTCAAAAGTTACGGAAATTCCTACGGATTCAATCTTCATTCACTCAGGTTCATCAGACGTAATCAAGACAATTATGACAATCGTTTTGAACAAAGATGACACTGTTTTGATTTCCGCTCCTGCATGGAATTACTACAAATCTGTATGTGAGCTTCGCCACGCAAAAGCCACTTACTACAATGTAGTTCCGGGCAAAGACTCTTATGAGTTCGACATGAAGAGCCTTATGTCAGAGGCAAAAAAGACTAAGCCAAGAATCATCATTATTACCACACCTCACAACCCGACTGGTGCAGTAATCAGCAGAAACGACTTGGAAAAAGTCATCAAAGAAAATCCTACTTCGCTCATAATCGTTGATGAAGCGTATCTCGGACTTTCAACAGTAACTTACGACGCAAAATATTTGCTCAACTCATACAACAACGTAGTATTCTGCCGCACGTTCTCAAAGCTCTACGGCTTGGCAGGAATCCGAATGGGCTACGGACTCTGCACACCGATGGCAAAGCAGGTTTTCAAGCTCGACTTGAATCCGTTCCGCGTCTCAAACATCGGACGAAAAGTTTGTATCGCAGCTTTGCAGGACAAAGAGTACTACTCAAATCTTACAAAAACAATCATCAAGCTCAAGGACGATTTTATTTCTGAAATCAATAAGATTAAAGGAATCAAGGCTTATAAATCTGCCGCAAACTTTATCTTTATTCGCTTTAACGAAAATATGGGCGAAAACGACAAAGAAATCGACGTTCAGGCACTCAAAGACTATCTTGCCGCAAACGGATACCTTACACGTCTCTGGACAGAGGGCAGCCATCTTTCTATGAGAATTACGGTAGCTCCACAGGCAGACATGGACAAAGTTCTCGGACTTATCAAGGAATTTGTTGCAAAATGATGATTTTACCGCTTTATATCGACCCTGGCACAGGTTCGATGCTCTTTTCGATTCTGATTGGTGCAGCCGCAACACTCTTTTTTCTTGCAAAGGCTCTTTGGCTCAAGCTTAAGCTCGTCTTTGCTGGGAAAAAGGGCGTTCAAGAAGACAAGTCCTATAAAAAATATGTGATTTACTGCGAGGACAAGCGGTATTTCACAGTATTTTTGCCTGTCGCCGAAGAATTTGAAAAGCGCGGAATTGAGCTCACATACTACACAGGAACTGAAGACGATCCTATTTACGAAAAGCAGTTTTCTTTCGTAAAGCCTGAGTGCATCGGAACTGGAAACGTAGCCTATGCAAAGCTCAACATGCTCAGTGCAGGAATCGTTTTGATGACAACTCCTGGCTTACAGGTCTATCAGCTCAAACGAAGCAAAAATGTAAAGCATTACAGCCATATTTTCCATTCTTGTACCGACTCTACTATGTACCGTCTGTTCGGTCTTGATTATTTCGACTCAGTTTTGATGACTGGCGACTATCAGGCAGACGACATCCGGCTTCTTGAAAAACAACGCGAGCTTCCTGCAAAGGAACTTGTCACGGTCGGTTGTACATATCTTGATGTCCTAAAAGAGAAAATGGCGGCTATTCCAGCCGAAGAAAACCATGAATTCACGGTTTTGGTCTCTCCTTCATGGGGAAAAAGCGCACTTCTCGGTCTATACGGAGAAAAGCTTCTTGACCCGCTCGTAAAAAGCGGAATGAAGATTATCGTCCGCCCTCACCCGCAGAGCCGAATCTCAGAAAAAGATATGCTTGACCGCCTGCATGAGCGTTACAAGGATGCAAAAAACCTTTCTTGGGATAACGAGCGTGACAATATCTACTCTCTCAAAAAAGCGGACATCATGATTTCTGACTTCTCTGGAATCGTCTACGACTACACTTTCTTGTGCGACAAGCCTGTAATGTACGCGAACGCCGAGATGGATTTGCTTCCATACGACATCTACGACACAGGACATGAGCCGTGGGCAGTCACGACATTGCAGAAAATCGGAATCCCTATCAAGGAAGAAGATTTTGCAAATATCGCTGAAGTTATCAAAAACGCGTCTGACAGCCCAGAGCTTGCAAAACTCCGCGCCCACTACAAGGCTGAGGCCTGGCAGCATATCGGTGAGGCAGGAAAGCTCACAGCAGATTACATGATTTCCACAATGGAAAAAATTGAGAAAGAAAACAAATAAAACTTCTTAAACACACAAAAAAAAGACCGAATCAAAAAAAGTCTGATTCGGTCTTTTGATTTTAAAGCATTTGAAACTGATTCACTTATCTTTGGTAGTAAGATTTGTACCATGCTGCAAATTTCGCCAAGCCCTCAGCTAGCGGTGTAGCAGGCTTAAAGCCGAAATCTTTCTGCAAGTCGGTGACATCGGCATAAGTCTGATAGACATCGCCAGGCTGCATTGGCAAAAGCTCTTTTTTGGCCGGCTCTGTGATAATTCCTTCTTTTAGCAGACACTTTTCTAAAGTCTCAACAAAATACATTAGGCTTTCTGGTTTGTTGTTTCCGATGTTGTAGACTTTGTATGGTGCACCGTCCTCGGTCTCGCAAGGCGTCTTCTGCATCACATTCACGATTCCTGTCACAATGTCATCAATATAAGTGAAATCGCGGTACATGTCGCCCATGTTGTAAATCTGAATGCTTTCTCCTTTTACAAGCTTGTTCGTAAATTTGAAATAAGCCATGTCAGGTCGCCCCATAGGGCCATAAACTGTAAAGAAACGCAAGCCCGTGCATGGAATCTTGTAAAGTTTTGCATAAGCATGGGCAAAAAGCTCATTCGATTTTTTTGTCGCGGCATAAAGTGAAACTGGATTATCAACCTTATCCTCTGTGGAATACGGAACTTTTTTGTTCGTGCCGTAAACGCTTGAAGACGATGCGTAAACTAGATGCTCAACAGGATAATGACGGCAAAGTTCCAGAATCGTGTAGAATCCGAGCATATTTGAGTGAATATATGCGTCAGGATTGTCGATTGAGTATCTTACGCCAGCTTGAGCCGCAAGGTTCACGACGACAGAAATCTTATTCTCGGTAAAGATTTTTTCCATTGCGGCTTTGTCTGCAATGTCAGCCTTAATGAAAGTAAATCGCTCTCCAAATTTAGAAAGCATACCCAGCCGCTCTTCTTTGAGAGAGACATCATAATAGTCAGTGATACAGTCAACGCCGATAACCCGGCACGAATTTGTGGATTCAATAATCCGTTTAGAAAGAAAACTCCCGATAAATCCCGCAGCCCCTGTGACGAGCACGGTCTTATTCTCCAAATCAATGTTTTGCATACAAACAAGACTACCATATAAGCATCACTATGTCTTGCAGATGAAGTTTATTTGAATGTAAAATAAATTACTTTTTTCGGAGGTAATAATGAAAATCGCAGTTGCAGGAACAGGATATGTAGGTCTCTCAAATGCCATTCTTCTGGCACAGCACAATGAAGTATATGCAGTTGACATCATTCAGGAAAAAGTAGATTTGATTAACAACAAAAAATCACCGATTATCGACAAAGAAATCGAAGAATATCTGGCTACAAAAAAACTCAACCTAACGGCCACGACCGATGCAAGCCTTGCATACAAGGATGCTGATTTCATCATCATTTCAACGCCAACAAACTACGACCCGGAAAAAAATTACTTCGACACTTCAAGCGTTGAGGCTGTAGTGGAGCTTGTCAAAAAATCTGGCTCAAAGGCGACAATCATCGTAAAATCAACGGTTCCAGTCGGATACACAGAAAAGCTCCGTGCAGAAAGCGGTTACAAGAACATGCTCTTCTCGCCTGAATTCTTGCGCGAGGGGCACGCCCTTTACGACAACCTCTACCCTAGCCGAATCGTCGTAAGCTGGCCGAAAGATGTACCAGAATTAAAAACTCAGGCAGAAAAATTCGCAAACCTTTTAAAAGAAGGTGCCATCAAAGAAAATATCGAAGTCCTCTTCCCGAACTGTACCGAAGCAGAGGCAATAAAGCTCTTCGCAAACACTTACCTTGCGCTCAGGGTGGCTTTCTTCAATGAGCTTGACACTTACGCAGAAGTCCGCGGATTGAACACAAAATCAATCATTCAGGGAATCTGTCTTGACCCGCGAATCGGAGACTTCTACAACAACCCGTCGTTTGGTTACGGCGGTTACTGCTTGCCAAAAGACACAAAGCAGCTTCTGGCGAACTATCGTGATGTTCCGCAGAACCTGATTCAGGCAATCGTTGAGTCAAACACAACGCGAAAGGACTTCATCGCCGACACAATTATTCACAAGCATCCAAAGGCTGTAGGCGTTTACCGCCTCACAATGAAAGCGAACAGCGACAACTTCCGACAAAGCTCAATTCAGGGCGTAATGAAGCGAATCAAGGCAAAAGGAATCCCGGTCATCGTCTACGAGCCGACCTACAAGGGAGATGATTTCTTCAATTCAAGGGTCACGAAAAATCTTGCTGAATTCAAAAAAGAATGTGATGTAATCATCGCAAACAGATATTCAGAAGAACTTGCCGATGTGAAGGATAAAATCTTCACACGAGACTTGTTCTCAAGAGATTAAAAAACGGAAAGTTGAAAGGTGAAAACTAAATGAAATATGTTTATGTCCTGACATCGACACCAAAGGATTTATATTACGAACAGGCTTTGATGTCGGCTTACTCGCTGAGAAAACATAATCCTGCGGCTCAGCTTATCGTTCTCGTTGACAACAAGACGAACGCAAGCCTTACAGAAGAAAACAAACGAACCGCTCTCAAAAAATATGCGAGCCAGATTATCAGCATCGATTTTGCGGATGATGTTCCGAATGTTGACAGGAGCCGCCTTATTAAGACGGCTATCCCTGAATATGTAAGCGGAAGTTTTCTGTACATCGACTGCGACACAATTATCTGCGATGATTTGAGCGACATCGAGAAAGAAGATTGTACGACCGGCGGAGTTCTTGACGGACACTGTATGCTCGACGAGCATATCCATAAAAAATACTTCCTTGCACGCGACAAAAAGCTCGGCTTCTCAGGCACAAAAAAGCTTGGAGCGAACATCAACGGCGGTCTTGTGCTCGCAAAAGCAGAGACCGAAGAGCAGGCAAAGCAGACAAAAGAGCTTTTCAAGCAATGGAACGAAATCTGGAAATACTCGGCATACACAAAGCACGACAAGCACGACCAGAGTGCGCTCAACGAGGCAAACTACCGCACAGGGCTTAAAATGCAATTCCTTGACGGAAAGTGGAACTGTCAGCCAAGCCACGGCGGACTTGCGTTTCTCAGAGATGCAAAAATCATCCACTACTATTCGAGCGAATTCAGCGGAAAAAATTACATTCCGTATTACAAACTCGCCGACAAATCCTTGCAGAACCGCATAAAAGAAGAAGGTGACATACCAGAAGACATAAAGGAGATGATTTCTGAACCGAAGTTCCAGTTCAATTCGGTGCATCTAATCAACGACTCGCGTATCGTGAGCATAATGCAGTCTCCGCTCACTTTCACACTCGCGGACATAAAATCGCACTGCCCGCCGCTTTTCAATCTTATGGAAGCGATTGTCGGGGGCTTGCGAGGACTGGCAAAAAATCTCAAGGGGAAAAAATAATTTCATGTCTGCAAAAATTCTCATAAACGGAAATTTTCTTTGCAGGAACCTCACGGGAATCGAGCGGTTCGCATTCGAGACGTGCAGGCAGCTGGACATGATTCTGGCGGAGAAAAACGCATCGGGCATCAAGTTCTCGATTTTGGTGCCGAACAACGCAAAAACCGTTCCCGAATTCAGGAACATCCATACGATATTGTCGGAAAAGCCCCTCAAGAGCTTCCCGAAATGGGATATGTTTGAGATTGCGAGGGAGGCAAAGAAGCACAATGCCGTTCCGCTCAACTTCTCCAACACTGCCCCGCTCGGAAAAAAAAGCGGAATATGCTTCATCCACGACATTTACGCGCACGACTTCCCGGGGGATTTCGTGACATTCAAGGACAGGCTCATCCGCGCGTACAGCTGCCTCCATTACAGGAACATCGCGAAAAACGCGCGGCTCATCCTCACCGTTTCCGAATTCAGCAAGAAGCAGATTCAAAAAGCATACAAGACGGACGCCGAGCGCATCATTGTCGTCCCGAACGGGTGGGAGCATTTCAATTCCGTAGCCGAGGACAACGGGATTTTCAGCAGGTTCCCGCAGCTTGCCGAGAACAGGTTCTTTTTCACGCTCGGAAGCCTTCAGAAAAGGAAGAACCTGCGCTGGATTCTTGAATACGCAGCAGGAAACCCGGAGCAGACGTTCGCGATTTCCGGGAAGGCGATAGGCGGAATGAAATCCACGGAGCTGGGGGACATCAGGAAACTTCGGAACGTCGTTCTTCTGGGATATGTTTCCGACAGCGAGGTAAAAGCGCTCATGAAGAGATGCGAGGCATTCGTGTTCCCTTCATATTACGAGGGGTTCGGCATTCCGCCGCTCGAGGCGCTCTCCGCGGGCGCAAAGATTATCGTCTCAAAGAACGCGAGCCTCCCAGAAATTTACGGAAACGCGGCGGCTTACATAGACGCCTGCGACACGAACTGCAGCCTTCCCGACCTGGCGGAAAAGCCCATAAAGAAAGAGGACGTCGACGGCGTGCTGCGGAAATACACGTACCGGAACGCCGCTGAAAAATTGTACGAAGCGGTATCCAAAATCGAGGGCAACTAAATCCCGAACAGAAAACAGAACGACAGTCATCCGCCCGCGCGCGGGCGTTTTTATCGGCGGGAACTTCAGATTGTGCCTTCCCCGTCATGGCGGAGAAGGCTCGAAGACGTGACGCACTCGGCTGCAGCGACATCACGGACGATGCCCTGCTCGGCACGGTGGCTCGACGGGGAATGTGATGAAGGATGAGCGGATTTTTCCCGCTCTTCAAGAGGTCGCGAAAAAAATGTATAATCCCGAAAATATGAAAGTTGCTATTGTTCACGATTGGCTCGTCAACTACGGCGGTGCCGAGCGCGTCGTCGAGGCGATGCTGTCCCTCTACCCCGATGCGGACATATACACGCTTGTATACGACGAAAAGAAGATGGGGCGCATCTTCCCGAAGGAAAAAGTCCGCACATCGTTCGTCCAGAAAATACCTGGCTCAACAAAAATATATACGAAACTCCTCACGCTCATGCCGAAAGCATTCGAGTCGTTCGACTTCTCCGGATACGACCTCGTGCTCTGCTCGTCGTCGAGCTGCGCGAAGGGCGTCATAACGCCGCCCTCCGTCCCGCATATCGCCTACATCCACTCGCCAATGCGCTACGCATGGGACCAGTTCTTCGAGTACAGGAAGCGGAGCGGCTCGCTGACGAGGCTTTTCATGGACAGATGGATGATGGGCATACGTCTCTGGGATTTCGTCTCGAGCCAGAGAATCGACTCGATAATCGCGAATTCGGCCTATATCGCGCGCAGGATAAAGAAATACTGGAACCTCGACTCGAAAGTCATCTTCCCGCCGGTGGACACGCAGCGTCTCCGCCCCAACGGGAAGCCGAGCGAGGATTTCTTCGTCGTCTTCTCTCGCTTCGTCCCGTACAAGAGGATTGACCTCGCGATACGGGCATGCGGCGAGACAGGAAAGAAGCTCGTCGTAATCGGCGGCGGGAGCCAGGAAAAGGAGCTCAGGGAAATCGCGTCGCTCTACAAGGGCGCGGACATCACATTCACCGGGCGGATAAAGGACGACGAGGTGATGGATTATCTGCAGCGGTGCCGCGCGCTCATTTTCTGCGCGGAGGAGGACTTCGGGATAATACCCGTCGAGGCGCAGGCGTGCGGAAGGCCGGTCATCGCGTTCGGGAAAGGCGGCGCGCTCGAGACGGTCGTCGACGGGAAGACCGGAGTCTTCTTCGGCCACCAGTCCGCGGACGCGCTGATGATTGCGATGGAGAAATTCGAGGAGCTGGAGCGGAACGGGGCGTTCGTCCCGGAGAAGATTGCGGAGCACGCGAAATCGTTCTCGACGGAGCGGTTCTGCGCGCAGTTGAGGGAACACATAGAGGGAATCCTTTCGGAAAAAGAAAAATGCTGAAAATCGCTATTGACTGCCGGATGATCGGCTCGGGGGGCATTGGCTCCTACATTTCGGAACTTGTGCCGTGGCTTTTGGAGGAGCACGAATGCCTCCTCATCGGAACGCACGAGCAGTGCATGGATTTCGTCAGGATGAAGAACGTCGAGTTCTGCTTCTGCGACGTGAAGCCCTTCTCGTTCGACGAGATGTTCATGTTCCCGAAGGAAGTCCTCGAAAAAATCCACCAGTACGATTTCTTCTTCACGCCGTACTGCAACATACCGGGCGGCATAAGAATTCCCGTCTTCTCGACCATACACGACGTCGTGTTCCTCGACGTGCCGTCGCTCACGGGCTTTCTCGGGCGGCTCGGGCGCAAATTCTTCTACCAGCGGGCGATAAACCTCTCGGAGGAGATATTCACCGTGTCGGAATTCTCCGCCTCGCGCATACGGGCGAACCTGCGGTGCGCGAAGCCGATTTCGATAACGTACAACGCCGCGCCGTCATTCCTTTCGAAGGATGACGGGACGGAGAAGACAGAGAAGACGGGGACAATCCTCTTCGTGGGAAACATAAAGAAGCACAAGGGGCTGAAAACGCTCCTCGACGCGTTCGTACTCGCCGTGCGGGAAGGATTCCAGAAAAAGCTCCTCATCGTCGGAAACGCGGAGAACTTCCGCACGGGCGACGAGGAGACCGTGGCCCGCCTGCGCGAGCTTTCCGCGGAGCTTGAGGGAAAAATCGAGTTCACGGGGAAAGTCTCGAACGAGCAGATAAAGCAGCTCTACAAGGAGGCGGATTTCCTCGTGCAGCCGTCGCTCTACGAGGGATTCGGGATGCCGCCGCTCGAGGCGATGACGGTGGGGACGCCCGCGATTGTGTCGGACATTCCCGTGTTCAAGGAGATATACGACGGGTTCCCGGTGACGTTCTTCAAGGTGTCCGACCCGCGCGACCTTGCCGACAAGATGCTCGCGTTCAAGGGCGCGGACGCGCCCGTCCCCGAGTCCCTCGCCGGGAAATATTCCTACAAAGTCTCCGCCGAGAAAATCGCCGGCGCGATGGAGCGGAGCGCGGAAGGAAAAAAGACGGCGGAACGCGACTGATTCCGGGAAAAAATTGAAAAAGGAAGATAAAAAAGCATGGACAAGAAAAACCAATCCGAATTCACCGCATACTTCAAAAGGAACTTCTGGAGGACGAGCTCCTTCACGTCCGGGTTCCTGCTCATGCTGTGCGACTGCGTGACGATAATGCTGTCAATCGGCATATCCTTCTTCATAATAAATTTCATAAACCACTCGTGGATAAATTTCCGCTCGTTCTACACATACGGGATATACCTCCCGCCAATCCTCGCGGTGTTCTACGCGGCGGGGCTGTATCCGGGTTTTGTCCTGCCGCCGGAGGACGAGGTCAAGAAATTCTCGATATGCACGTTCTTCGCGTTCGTCGGGATTGCGCTGTCGATAAAGGTCGAGGACGCGGACGACAAGATTCCGCTGATGGTCGCGCTCATCCTCGCGACTCCGTTCGCCTCGCTCATGCTCCCTCTCGGACGAGAGGTTGCGCGGCACCAGTTCGGGAAGCACAAATGGTACGGCGTCCCCGCGGTCATCTACGAGAGCGGGAAAAGCGGCATGTTCATAACGGAGCGGCTCATGAAGCGGCCTGACTTCGGATACAAGCCCGCGATAATAATCGACAGCAAGGCGGACGGGATATCCGTCCTCAACGGCATTCCCGTGTACCCGCCTTCGGTCGAGATTTTCGAGGAGATAAAGAAGCGCGGTATAAAGGTCGCGATTCTCTGCGATTACGAGCCGGACATAACCGACATCAACTCATATTACCGCTACACGATACAGATTCCGAAAATCCAGGACACGAACACGATAACGATGAACGTCCGCGACTTCGGCGGAATCCTCGGCTTCTCCTCGACGCACAACCTGACGAAGGGGTTCGGGCTCCTCCTCAAGCGCGCCGTTGACCTCTTCATACTGCTCCTCTCAAGCCCCGTAACGGTTCCCGTGATAGCGGTCGTCGCGGCAATCGTCAAGCTGACGAGCGAGGGGCCGGTCTTCTACGGGCACAAGAGAATCGGAAAGAACGGGAAGGAATTCAAATGCTGGAAATTCCGCTCGATGGTCGTGAACGCCGACAAGATGCTCGACAAGATTCTGGCGGAGAACCCGGACATGCGCGCGGAATGGGAGCGCGACAGGAAATTCACGAACGACCCGCGCGTGACTAAAATCGGGAAGATTCTGAGGAAGACGAGCATCGACGAGCTTCCGCAGTTCTTCAACATACTTGTCGGGGAGATGAGCTTCGTAGGTCCGCGCCCCGTCACGACGCCAGAGCTGACGAAATACGGGCACAAGAAGGACTTCATCCTCTCCGTGCAGCCTGGGCTGAGCGGAATGTGGCAGATTTCCGGACGCTCGGACACGGGATACGAGGAGAGGATAACGCTCGACTCGTACTACATTCAGAACTGGTCGATATGGCTGGATTTGTGGATAATCTGCAAGACGATATACGTCGTAATAAAAGGAAAAGGAGCATACTGAATGAATCTCGCACCAAAGGCAATCCTTGCAGCAGCGATAGTTTCCGCATCAGGTGCGGCGATGGCGGAGAAATTCCGGATAGCCGACATAGACTACGAGCTTGACGGGACGAAGCAATACGCGGTCGAGAAGGCCGTCGAGGTCAACACGAAGCGCGTGTTCTCCTCATACGAGGAATTCCACGCGTACATGGACAACCTCCAGCAGGAATTCACGAACCAGCGCGTATTCGACACGGCGGAGCTGACGTACCGGTACGAGTACGAGGACGGAACGACGGGCGACACGCCGAAAGGAGACGATGACGGCGAAAGCATAACGATTGTCCACGCGCACCTGCGCGCCACCGACTCGAAGCACATGCTACTCGTCCCCTACCCCAAATACAACTCGAACAGCGGGCTGAACCTCAAGCTCAAGCTCAAGGACATGAATTTCCTCGGGACGATGAGCGTGCTCTCGTCTGACATCAACTTCTCCATCGAATACGACGAGCAGGACAGCTCGGACAAGGACTACGTAATCGGGGCGAATTTCAGCTACGACTACCCGTTCAAAGCAGGTCCCTTCGACTCATCGTGGAACAACTCGTTCGGAATCGACATGACGCTCGGCGAGACCATCCCCGAATTCAGCTACGAGACCGGGTTCACGTTCGAGCTTCCGTTCGACACGTATTCCATAAAGCTCGACCTGACGGAGGGAATCTACCGCGACATGGACTACGAGGAATACGGCGACGAACTTTACTTCAAGACGGACGCGACATTCTCGCTCCCGCTGAAAATCGCGGAGATAGAGAACTGGGGAAGCGTCAAGTGGACGCCGTCCGTCGAATTCGAGGTGAACTACGACAAGGACGGAATCTCCCCCGATAACTCCGACATATCGAGCCCGCTCCTGACGTTCGGGCACTCGATAGGAACGGAAAGAATCGACTGGCTCGGGAATTTCAGGAACGGCCTTTCCGTATCGTTCGGGCAGACGGTCGGATACAACTTCCAGAAGGACACGTATCCCGTGAAGGTCTATTCAAAGCTGAAGGCATACAAGGCGTTCAAATACGCGGGGATTTCGGCGCAGGCGTACGCGTTCGCGGCAATGGACGGGAGCGAGAAAATCGGCTCCATGCTCCGCGGAATCAAGGACGACCAGTATTACGCCGACTACGACAAGAAGGCGCTCGACGTCCCCGCGGCAATCGTATTCAGCCTCGACATACCCGTCCACATAGTGACGACGGACTGGACGGGATGGATAGGCTGGGTTTTCGGCGAGGAGTCGTGGATTTCGCGGCACACAGGATGGATGCGCTACTTCGACTTCGAGCTGCAGCTCTCTCCGTTCGGGGACATGGCGCTCGCGAAGAACGACGTGACGGGAAAAGCGTTCGCGATAAAGGACGGATGGTACGCCGGAGGACTTGAGATGCTCGTCTACCCCGCAAAATGGCGCAGCCTTGTCGTCAGGGGAAGCGTCGGAATCGATGCGGGAAGGAAAATCGTGGACAAAGTCGTGGACAAGCTTTTCGACAGCAGCTGGAGGAAAAACTGCTCCGCAGTCGAGATATATATCGGAATCGGTCTCCAGTACTGAACGGAAAGGCGCGGTTCATCATTCATCTGATTTTTTTGCCGCAACAAAAAATCCCGCCCAAAACGGGCGGGATTTTTCATGTCCTATAGCAGATTGCCTTGGAAGGCGCCGCTCTGAACGGACCGATGCCGAAACGAGCTTCTTTCCGCTTACTCCGCCACATCGGTGCGCGAAATCTCTTTTCCGGCCTTCTTCAGCTGCAAAAGAGAAACAAGCCCGAAAAAGGCACAGCCGGAAGCGACGATTATCGCACCGAGAAGCGCGTCTTCGGCGCTGATGTCGAAAAACGGCTCGCCGCCAAGCACGCTTGCGATGCCGTCAACGCTCCACATCAAGGCCGCAGCCCAGAACATGAGGAGCGTCGCTTTTAGGGCGACAGCGTTTCCGGCATTCTTCCCGCCGAGCAGATAAATCACCGAAAAAACGGACGCGCTTAAAATCGTCAAAATCAAACACATCAGACAGCCCCCCGAATCATACCGGCGCACCGTTTTGAGCGCCTCCTGAAAAGGGCGCTTATGCCGACTGCCGCGCCCCAGACTGCGGTAACGAGAACAGCCATCCCCACTCCGACAGTCGCCATCTCGTGAAGCATTTCCGGAATATCTTCGGGATTTTTCATTGCCGTCAGGAAAGGCGGGTACAAAACGACTTCGCCGTGATAGATATGCTCGATTGCGAGAAGGAAACTTCCGCCGTAAAGCATTTTCTCGAGATTCCTGATGCCCTCTTTTATTTCGGCGAGCTTTTCCTTTTTTGCCTCGCCGATGACGCCGTCCGCATTCCGCCTGAAAGCGACAGCCTTGACAGCCGTAACGATTACAGCCTCCGCCAATGGTACCGCAAAACATGCCATATGTATTATCTCCTATTCTGCCCGTGCCATTGCTTCCTCAAAATCCTTCGTTCCAACCCAAATCTCGTTGGTGTAAGGATTTTTCCTAGCGGCAACAGAGCGTTTTATAATCATGGCAAGAACAACAACGTTGATTGCGAGCGCGAGCATTGCTACAACTCCCTGCGGAACCGGGTTCGCCTTGATTCCCGTCGTGGCGATGTCTGCAACCTGTGTCAAATCGAATGCGTTCAGATTCTGAACGTTGTTCGCATAAAGAGAAGGCAAAACGGCGCAATTCTTAATCTGGAAGAGAGGGAAAACCTGGGCGAACATGCACCAGAGTGCAAGCGTATTCGCGCGGTTCTGAATCCAGCCGCCCTTGTTCCAGAAAGCTGCCGCGAATGTCGGAGCAAGAAGAAGCGCAACACCGCAGTACCAAGAATGAGTCGGCAGGTTCGCGTAAGTGTACTGGAAGTTCCAAACGTCGTAAGCGAGGATGAACCAGATTGTCATGTCCGGCCAGAGCATATCCTGATGATGCTTGTCTTTTGAAGAATAGATTCCCCACCAGCCGGTCATACAAAGAATGTTCAAAATACCTGCGATTCCGTTTGCCCAGTTCCACCAGCCGCCGTAAAGCCATACGTTCTCGCTTGATTTCCACCAGCGGTCGCCTGTGGCTGCAAGCGCCTGCGAACCTCGGATTGCGCTCTCAAAATCAGAGGCAACTGCAATCAAAATATTGATTCCGACGATTACGAAAGGCCAAGCCTTGAACCAGTGAGCCTTTCCGAGTTTTCCCCATTTGTATTTAAGCACCATAAAGCCGATACAGCCGATATCTGCCGCGTAGAGTTTTGCGTAGTGGAACCAGCCGTTCATGTACAAATAAGTCTGATTCTTCAAAGCCCATTCTGCGCCGCCTGCGGCAGCAACAGCAACAACGATAAAGTAAGCCGTGAGCGCGAGCGGAAGAGCAACGAGAAGCGCAATTCCACCGACTTTTGTCCTGCGAGCGATTTCGTTCGCAAGAATCAATCCGACAAATACGGCACACCAGCCCAAAAGCTGACTTACTGCCGTTGTCCCGTAAATTTGAAATAACATTTTTCCTCCTGAGTGTGCCGGTTTATGGTAAGTGACCGTATCCTCAGCACGCTTCAATTTGCTTTATGTTCATTTCGTTCCCAACCTGCAGAACGGTGTTGTCGCTCTTGCAGTGCGGGCACGTTTTTCCGAATTCGACAGTGCGGTACGTTTTCTTGCAATCATTGCAAATTGTTACCGCCTCAATCGGTTCGATTTTTAGTTCGGAGTTCTGCATGATTTCTGTCTTTTTGACAGCCCATTTCCAGCAGTCCTGCAAATATTCAGGAACAACGCCGCTAACCTCGCCGATTTCAAGTGTCACGCTCTGAATTTCAGAAAGTTTGTTTTCCTCGGCAAGATTTTCAAGACGCTTAATTACATGAAAGACAATTCCTAATTCGTGCATTATTTTTCCAGCGAATTGCGGTTCGGATTCAAAAGAATCTTGATTTCCCGCTTCAAGATATTCGGCAGGATTGCCTTGAGCTTGTCCTCGCTCTTAATCATGCGGCTTGCGTTCGGGTGCTCGCGATGCAGGTGAATTGCGTCGAATGCACATTTTGTCGTACAAACGCCGCAGCCAATACACTTGTTTTCGTCAACAACGCTCTGTCCGCAGCTCAAGCAACGTGCAGTTTCCTTTTTAATCTGCTCTTCTGTAAAGCAGACTTTTGTTTCCTTGAACTTACTTCCAACTTCGCTCGCTGTCTTTTTGCCAGGAACCTGACGAGGCGTGTTGTCGTAGCCCTCAACCTTAATGTTTGACTTGTCAAGTTCAATGAACTCACGCTTGTCGCGTCCGATTGTCATGCTTGAATGCGGCTGAACGAATCTGTGGATTGAAACAGCAGCCTTTTTGCCGGCCGCAATCGCATCAATCGCGAATTTCGGGCCGGTGTAAACGTCGCCACCCGCAAAAATATCAGGCTCGGCAGTCTGATACGTAAGTCCGTCCGCAACAACGCCGTTTCCGCGCCCAAGCTGAACTTTTGTGTCTTTGAGCATGTCGCCCCAAACAATCGCCTGACCAATCGAAAGGAACACATTTTCGCACTCAACGGTCATCGTGTCGTTTTCATCATATTTCGGGTTGAATCTGCCAGTTTCGTCTTTTACAGAAACGCATTTTTTGAACACGATTCCTTTTACTTTTCCGTTTTCGGTCAAAATCTCTTTCGGGCCCCATCCGCAGTTGATTTTGATTCCTTCTTCTTCGGCTTCCTCAATTTCTTCAAGAGTCGCTGGCATTTCTTTTCGCTGCTCAAGGCAGAATTGCTGAACGTCAGTTCCGCCGCATCGCCATGCAGTACGGCTCACGTCGATGGCAACGTTTCCGCCGCCCACAACCACGGTTCTTCCGTTCACTTTGTAATTCTGGTCATTTGCAACGGTTCGCAGGAAGTCTACCGCAGTCATAACGCCCTCAGCCTCCTCTCCGGCGATTCCGGCCTTGCGTCCGCCCTGGCATCCGATTGCAATGTAGAAAGCCTTGTAGCCCTGTTCCCGGAGCTGGGAAATCGTAACGTCCTTTCCCACTTCAATTCCAGTTTTGATTTCAACGCCCATTTCCTTCATCACGTCGATTTCTGCCTGAACAACGTCTTTTTCGAGCTTGAAGCTTGGAATTCCGTAAACGAGCATACCTCCGGCAACCTTGTTTTTCTCGAAAACAGTCGGACGATAGCCTTTTTCCGCCAAGTAGAACGCGCACGAAAGTCCAGCCGGGCCTCCGCCGATAATCGCGATTTTCTGCGCAAACTCGCCCCTGTTCGAAGGAATAACTTTTTTTGGGATAAACCGTGTCGAAGAGTCCAAATCTTTCTGAGCGATGAATTTCTTTACTTCGTCAATGGCAATCGCTTCGTCAATCGTTCCACGGGTACATGCCGACTCGCACCGCTTGTTGCAGATTCGTCCGCAAACCGCCGGGAACGGATTTTCTTTCTTGATGAGGGCAAGGGCTTCCGTGTAGCGGCCTTCGCTCGCCATTTTCAAATAACCCTGAATTCCGATGTGGGCAGGGCAGGCAGTCTTGCACGGTGCAGTTCCGGTTGAATAGCAGTTCGTACGGTTCGTGTTTCTGTAATCAACGTCCCAGTTTTTCTCGCTCCATTTGTGGTTGTCCGGCAGAATGTGCTTAGGATATTCAACCTTGCTTCCGTCTTTTTTGCAGAGTTTCTGACCAAGCTTAACAGCCCCGGCCGGGCAATACTCAACGCATCGGCCGCAGGCAACACATTTATCTGCCTCAACACGGGCAACATAAGCCGAACGGGAAAGATTCGGGGTGTTAAAAAGCTGACTCGTTCGGAGCGCGTAGCAGACGTTCACGTTGCAGTTACAGATGGCAAAAATCTTGTTCTCGCCGTCAATATTCGTAATCTGGTGAACAAATCCGTTGTCCTCGGCGTGCTTCAGGATTTCCATGACTTTTTCGCGGGTAACGTAATGACCGCGTTTAGTCTCCACGAGATAATCAGCCATATCGCCAACGCCAATGCACCAATCTTCCGGGTCGTCGGCACAGCCTTCATCAAAAGTGCGCCGGCTCAAACGGCACGAGCAAGGAGAAGCCGCATATTTTCCGTCGTATTTGTCGAGCCAGTGAGAAATATGCTCAACCGAAACGCTCTGATTCTCGGCTTCAATAGCCTTTTCCACAGGAATAACGTGCATTCCGATTCCGGCACCGCCCTCCGGAACCATCGGAGTAACTTTCGTAAGCGGCTCAAAACTCATTCGCTCAAAGAATTTTCCGAGCTTCGGATGCGCTTCAAGCTGCTTCTGGTTCATGTTTGTAAATTCCGCGCTTCCAGGAACGAACATCGGCAAAATGTACTGTTTTTCGCGTTTCGGGTTTTCCCAGTTGTATTCAATAAGACCGGCCATCGCCATGTCCATAAGGAGCTTTTCGAGATATTTTTCGTCCTTTCCTGTTCGCTTTGCAATCTGCGGGAGCGTAATTGGCTTTCGCACGTCCATCTTGAGCGCAACTTCTGCCATTTCGTCGGTTACGATTTCGTTCAATCCCCAGTATTCCGGGTCATTTTCGTTTATTTTTCGCCCAAGCCGGTCCGTAATCTTCTGACCAAGCTGCAAAATAAGTGGTCTGACTGTTTCTTTTTCTGCCATTTTTTTTGTACCTCTAAAAATTGTCATTTCGACTTCGCTCAATGACCGTTTTGTTTTACTGATTATGAATGCTCACTTCACCAAAAAGCCAGTCCGTCCAGTCTTTAACGCCTTCGCCGGTCTTCGCGCTAATCGGGAAGATTTTTACGTTCTTGTTGAGCTTACCAACGTACTCGCGAAGTTTTTCCATATCAAAATCAAAATACGGCATAACGTCAATTTTGTTGATAATGAGAGCGTCAACCTTGCTGAACATGAGCGGATACTTTAACGGCTTGTCGTGTCCTTCCGGAACAGAAAGAATCATAACGTTCTTTGCAGCCCCCGTGTCAAACTCGGCAGGGCAAATAAGATTTCCAACATTTTCCAAAACGACCAAATCCAAATCGTCGTATTTAAGTTCGTTTAAGCCTTGCTCGGTCATTGCCGCATCCAAATGGCACATTCCGCCAGTGTGCAGCTGAATCGACTTGACTCCAGCTCTAGCCATCGTTTCAGCATCCACGCTTGAATCAATATCAGCTTCCATGATTCCGATTTTAATTCTGTCTTTTAGGGATTCGACTGTGCGCAGCAATGTAGTAGTCTTTCCGCTACCCGGTGACGACATAAGATTCATCAGGAACGTTTTCTTTGACTTGAGTTTGTCGCGCAAAACCTGAGCCTCTTTGTCGTTGTCGGCAAGAATGTTTTCCTTAACTTCGATAACGCGAATATCAGACATATTTTATTCTTCCTAAAAATGATATTTATACTTTTAAGCTGATAGTCACGCTATCAGCAACCCCGAGATTATATCACCTTCCCGCCCAAAATAAAAGATACATTCATATGGATTTCAGGATTTCACCATGACACATTAGAACAGTTCCATTATTTTCCGGACATAAAATTGCCCCCGAAACGCGGACTTCCTTCATCCGGCATCAGGGGCGATTCGATACGGCAGATTATTTTGCGAGCTTCGACGCCGCCTCAGACCTCCAGTACGGGTCGGGCATCGCAGCCGCCATCTTCCGGAAGAAGCTGTCAGCGAGGATAAGACGCCCGCGCTTCTGCAGCCGTTCGCCCATCTGGAACATCAGCTCCCAGACGTGGTATTTCTCGCACCAGGTCATGATGTCGTCGTACTTACCGCATTTCTCGAGAAAATCGGCATACGTAGTGAACGAATAGCTCGTGTCGCGCTCGCATATCGTCGCGTATATGTGCGTGAACGACTCTATCGTGCCGAGGGCGGCGCACACTAGGGCATTCTCGTCGCGTCCGGCGCGCTCGTAGACGTTCCCCAAGTCGAAAAGCGCCTCAAGGGAGCGGTTCTCCTCCGCGCGGAACAGCGTGAAGAACCTGTCCGCGTTCTCCGCCTTGTCGGAGTCGAGGATTTTCATGAACGCGTTCCGGAAAACGGAATCCTTGAATTTCGGGTCGGAATCGAGTATGAGGAGGAGCGCCTGCTCGTAATCGTCGGGACGCTTCGCCTCGAGCGCGAGCGCGACCATCGCGTAGAGAATCTCGTAATGGAAGTCCGGGATGTCGAGGTACTCGCGCTCGACGCGCGCCTTCTCGTAGAATTCGTACGCCGTCTTGTACTCGCCCTCAAGCTGATAGATTTTTCCTATAAGGAAATCCGCCTCGGGATAGACGTTCTTCTCCTTGACCCATTCGACGAGATTCGATATCGAATCGCCGAAAAAGCCCGTGCCGTAGAAGCGCAGGTATTTGTTTATCAGCTTGACGGCCTCGTTCTCGTCCCTTTCCGCGAGGATTTTCAGGACGTCGCCGAAACTGTCGCCGACCTTCCTGACCGCCAGCGGAGAGAGTGCATTCTCGAGGGTGTAGACCTCCCACGCAATCTCCGCGCGCCTGTTCGCCTTCGCCCGGTTCGCGAGGTTCATCGCCTCGCCGTAATCAGCAGCGTCGTAGGCGATGCGGGCGTTCTCCAGGATGCGCCACGAATACTCGCTCGCGACGGGACGCTTGGGCGCGACCTGCGGGAAAGAGAATGATGCGGACAGGACGAGCCCGCAGACGAACGCCATCTTCCTGGCAGCTGAACAGATTCCGATATTCATAAAGACATTAGTTCCTTTCTGAATTCATTATCGGCATCTTTCACGTCGATTGTTCGGACAATTTTCCCCTTCTTGAAGATGATTGCCTTGTCCCCGGCACCAGCGATTCCGATATCGGCGTGCTTTCCCTCGCCGGGGCCGTTGACGACGCAGCCCATGACGGCGACCGTTATGTCCTTTTTCATCGAAAGGAGCTCGTTCTGCCACCTGTCCATGAACGAATGCACGTCGAACCCGATTCTCCCGCACCGCGGGCACGAGACGAGCGTGACGCCGCCGCTCCGCTTCCCGCACTCTCGCAGAATCTCAAGCCCGGTGACGACCTCGTTCTCGGGAGTTGACGAAAGCGACACCCGTATCGTGGAGCCGATTCCCTCACGGAGAAGCTTCGAGAACGCCAGAGTCGACTTGACGACGCCCGTTATGAGGGGTCCCGCCTCCGTGACGCCGATATGAAGCGGAACGTCAAAGCGCGACGCGAAATCCTCGTTAGCCTCGATGGTCTCGCTGACGCTGGACGCCTTCATGCTGACCGCGAACTGGTCGAACCCGAGTTCGTCGAAAACCGCGCATTCCCTGGCGGCGGTCTCCGACAGAGCGGCGGCGCGGCTCATCGCCCCGGACTCGACCTTTGCCTCAAGGTCCTTCGGAAGGCTTCCCGTGTTCACCCCAATCCGTATCGCGACGCCCTTTTCGCGGCATCCGTTGACGACGGCCTCCACGCGCTCCCGCGCGCCGATGTTGCCCGGGTTTATACGGATTGCGCCGACCGGCCCCTCAAGGCACTTGAGCGCGAGCCGGTAATCGAAATGGATGTCAGCGACGAGCGGCATCGTCGTCGACTTGCATATCTCCACGAAACTCTCCGCGCTTGCCATATCGGGGACGGCGAAGCGGATTATGTCGCACCCGAGCGTCTTGAGTTCGGCTATGCGCGAGCGGATTGAGTCGAGGCGGGCGGAATCGTCCTTCACGCCGACAATCGGCTCCTTCCACATAGTCTGGATTGTGACGGGATTGTCCCCGCCAAGCCCGATGCGCTCGACATTACCATTGCCGCCGACAAAAACGGTTCTCGGCTTCAAAAACTGCGGCATATATTTCCTCCAAAAAAAATCGTTTTACACTGGCATCCTGCCGGCTGCGGCAGGAATCCGGAAGTCCGGAAAGGGTCATGATAGTTTTTTTTCCCGCATTCGTAAACATTCGCCCCGCGGAGAAACGCGCGCTGCGATTCAGCCGCCGCATCATCCGAAACAACAAAACAAATCGGGCAAGTTGTGATAGAATCTCGGCGTTATGTTGCAGAAAAGTGAATCGAACCTGTACATCATCGGGGCAGGCTTTGCCGGGCAGATGATTGCGCAGGACATATCGCGGAAGAAGGTGTTCGGGAAGGTCGCGGCGTTCCTGGACGACGACAAATCGCTCGTCGGAACGGAAATAGAGGGCGTTCCCGTCCTCGGTCCCATAGCGAGCGTCGCCCCCGTGATAAAATGCGGGCCGCTTGACGAGGCAATCATCGCCATCCCGAGCGCGCCTCCGGAAAAAATCAAGGAAATATACGAGAACCTGATGCGCGGAGGCTTTGCGAGAATAAGGATTCTCCCGAGCGTGAGCCAGATTGTCGAGGGAAAGGCGCATCTCGTGCAGACGAGGGACATCGACCCGCTCGACATACTCGGACGCACCCCGATAATAATCCCGCTCCACGAAAGCCTCAAATACCTGCGGGGAAAGCGCGTCATGATAACAGGCGCCGGCGGCTCCATCGGAAGCGAGCTTGCGCGGCAGCTCCTTTCGGGCGGGGCGGAGAGGCTCTACCTGTTCGGGCACGGCGAGAATTCGATCGTGAACATCTACCGGGAGCTTATCGTCCTCCAGAACGAGGGCGTCGGCGAGAAGGCGACCGTCGTCCCCATAATAGGCGACATGAAGGACAGGGAATACGTCCGCTACATAGTCGAGAGGACGCGCGTCGACGTCATATTCCATTGCGCCGCGTACAAGCACGTCCCCATGATGGAGGAGAACCCGGTCGCGGTCATCGAGAACAACGTGTTCGGGACGAAGAACCTGCTCGACGCCTCGGTCGAATCGGGCGTGTCGAAATTCGTCCTCATCTCGACGGACAAGGCGGTGGGGCCCGTAAGCGTCTACGGGGTCAGCAAGATGCTTTCGGAGAAGCTCGTCCTGCGCTCGGCAAAAAAGGCGCGCGACGGGCAGTCGTTCATGTTCGTGAGGTTCGGGAACGTCCTCGGCTCGCGCGGCTCAATACTCCCGCTCTTCCAGTCGCAGATTAAGGCAGGCGGCCCCGTAACGGTCACCGACCCGGAGATGGAGCGATTCTTCATGACGATTCCCGAGGCATGCTCGCTCGTGCTCGAGGCGGGCGGCGTCGGCATGAACGGGAAGTCGTACCTCCTCGACATGGGGGAGCCGATAAAAATACTCGACATGGCGGAGCAGATTATAAAATTCTCCGGGCACGAGCCGGGAAAGGACATCGAGATAAAGATAATCGGCGCGCGCGAGGGCGAGCGGAACCACGAGCCGCTCTGGCTTGACGAGGAGAACCCGCAGAAAACGGAATGGGAGAAAATCCTCATACTGCGCAACATCGAGATGGACGAAGGCGCGCTGGAAAAACTGCTCTCGGAGCTTGAGCCGATATGCTTCTTCAGGGAAGGGATGAGGGAGAAATTCAGGAACAGGGACGAGCTGATACGCATTCTCCGCGCAGCTTTCAAAACGCTCGACGAATTCTACGAGCAGACGAAGGACAAGGCGCAGTCGCGGAGCATATCGTCGTCCGGCGATGGCGAGAAAATCACGCTCTGAAAAAAAAGGGAGAAACACTTATGGAAGAAAAAATGAACGTGCCGTTCTTCCGCCCGTCAATCGGTGACGAGGAGAAGAAGGCGGTGCTTGACGTAATGGATTCCGGATGGCTTACGACAGGAAAAGTGGCGCACGAATTCGAGAATGAGTTCGCGCGCTACGTCGGCTCGAAGCACGCGCTGGCAGTGAACTCGAACACGAGCGGGATGATACTCGCGATGGAGGCGTGCGGCGTCACCCGCGGGAAGGCGGTCATCACGACGCCGTACACGTTCGTCTCCACCGCGGCAAGCGCAATCCACCTCGGGGCGGATGTCATGTTCGCGGACATCGAGCCGAACTCATACTCGATATCACCCGACTCGATTGAGGAAATCCTCAGGGCGGACACGGAGCACAAAGTCGCGGCAATCGTCCCCGTCCATGTTGCCGGAAACCTCTGCGACATGAAGAGAATCAGGCAGCTCGCCGACAAGTATTCCACCGCGGAAAACAGGATTCGCGTCATCGAGGACGCCGCCCACTCATTCCCCTCGAAAACGGAAGCGGGATTCGCGGGAACGCTCGGCGACGTCGGCGTGTTCAGTTTCTACGCCACGAAGACGATGACGACCGGAGAGGGAGGAATGGTCACGACGAGCGACGACTCGATTTGCGCGCGCATGACGCAGATGCGCCTGCACGGGATGAGCCGGGACGCATGGGACAGGTACACGAACCCGAAGGCGAGCTGGGAATACGACATAATCGCGCCGGGATACAAGTCGAACATGCCGGACATACTCGCGGCAATCGGCCGGGAGCAGCTCAAGAAGGCGGAGTCGTTCCGGAAAAGCCGCACGGAAATTGCGATGAGGTTCAACGAGGCGTTCGCCAAGTGCGACTTCCTCACGGTTCCGCCCGACGGCGAGGGGAATTCGTGGCACCTCTACCTCATCAGGCTGAACGAGGACAAGCTCACCATAACGCGGAACGAATTCATGGAGAAGCTCCGCGAGCGGGGGCTCGGAATCTCCATGCACTTCATCGCAATCCACCGGTTCACGTGGTGGAAGGAGCATTTCCCGCAATACAACGCGGAGACGCTCCCCAACGCGGAGAAGGCGACGGCGCGCACGATAACGCTGCCGCTCTGGCCGTACATGGACGACGCGTCGGTCAGCCACGTCATACGGTCCGTCATCGAAACGGGAAACGCGCACCATGCCTAAAAAGGAACGAGAGCTTTCGTTCTCCGGCACGTTCGCGACGGACATAGCTCTTCCGGGGATGATGTTCGCGTCCGTCGTCAGGAGCGCCGTTCCCTCGGGGAAAATCAAATCGGTCTCGCTGCCCGGCGGCACGGGGAAGATGGAGCTCATTTCGGCGGCGGACGTTCCGGGGCGCAACGCCGTATCGATGCTCGGGACGGACGCGGAGATATTCTGCACGGGCGACATACGGTACAAGGGCGAGCCGGTCGCGCTTGTCGTCGGCGAGGACGAGCGCGAAGTCAGGGACGCGGCGAGAAAAGCCGACGTCGTGGTTGAGCTCGACTTCTCCCGCAAAAAAGCGGACGGCGAAAGGACGGCCATTATCGCCGCGCGCACTGAAAAATCGGCGGGCTTCTCGCAGGACGACTTCGGGAAGGCGCCGTTCGTCGTCGACGAGACGTGGGAGAACGCGATGCGCCCTCTTTCCATGAAGGAGACGAACGCGGCGGCGGCTTATTTCGACGGCGACAGGCTCTCGGTCTACGCCCCGAACCAATGGATACACAACATGCGCGAGTCGCTCTCCGCCTGCACGGGAATTCCGCGGCACAAAATATCGGTCACGCGCACCCCCATATCGAAGAAAAGCTCGAGCGCGATATTCCAGAGCGAAATTGCCGCCGCTATGGCGGCCATCGCCTCAATCAAAACGGGGCGCCCCGTGAAGCTCTCGTATACGAGAAGCGAGCAGGAATCGTTCGTGGAGAATCCCGCACGGATAACGGTCAGGCACAAAACGGCGGTGTCGGAGGACGGGCGCATCATCGCCGACGACATACGGATTACCGCCGACGCAGGCGCGTACTGCCCATTCGCGGAGGAAATCGCGGAACGGCTCCTCCTCGGCGCGTCGGGAATCTACAAGGCTGAAAAAAGGCGCGTCTCCGTGAAAATCCTCTCTTCGAAGAACCCTCCCCGCTCCGTGAAGATGAAGGCGATTGCGATGCACGACTTCTTCGCGGCGGAATGCCAGATGCAGCGCATCGCCGAGGTCACGGGAATCTCCCCGAAAACGCTCAGGAAGGCGAACCTCGACGCGGAAAACGCGCTGTTCGGCGGAATCAGGATAGCGGACGCGATAGACGCGGTGACGCAGAGCCTCGACCCGTTCATCAGGCGGCAGGACCTTTCCGCGACGAAGAACGACGACTGCCGCACGCGGAAGGAATTCCCAGGCGGATTCGACTCGAGCGCGTTCGACCGGAAATTCTTCGCGTACCGTATGAGGGAAAGCGGGACGAACTTCCTCGACACGGTATCCCCGTCGGTGCCGAACAAAGTCGGGACGGCGCTCGCGTGCGCGGTCGAGGGAATCGGGTACGCGAAAAGGCCGACGGTGCTGAGGACGGAGCTCCACGACGACGGAAAATTCGTAATCGAGTCGTTCCCCGTGTCGGACGCGGACTGGGGCGCGTGGACGAGAACAGTGTCGGACATCCTCAAAATCGACAGGACGCTCGTCTTCCTCGACCCGAAAATCGACGAGGGAAAGGAGAACAACTGGCCCGACACGCTGAGCGAGAACACCGGAATCAAGGCGCGGCTTCTGAAGGAATGCTGCGCGGAGACGAGGGAGAACCTCGCGACGGGAATTCGGCGCGCGTCTGCCGGAGCCGATGCGGGCGGGAAACCGTTCGTCGACGCGGCGTTCGCCGCGTGCATTGTCGAGGTCGAAATCGACGCGTGCACGCTTTCGGTAGGCATCCAGCGGATTTCGGTCGCGTTCGACTGCGGGCGCATACAGAACAAGCCGCTCATGGAAATGCAGGCAAGGCTCGAAATACAGAAGCAGCTTCCGCAGCTGATGGAGGGAAAGCTTCTTTCATGCAACGACATACGCATACAATTCATGGAATCGGACGGGGAGCCGAAGCAAATCGGGAACATAATAGACTCGGTCGTTCCGGCGGCGTTCGCGTCGGCAGTCTCGGTAGCGCGCGGGCGTACCATAAGCAGGCTTCCGATAACAGAGCGCGACATACTCGGCTGAAAAAAATGCAGGGAGACCAGAATGAGGATACATCTGAAAATAAACGGGCGCGACACCGAGATTGACGCGAACCCGAACGAGAAGCTCCTGGACATCCTGCGCGCGGAAAAAATATTCTCCGCGAAAGCCGGATGCGGAAAGGGGCGGTGCGGCGTCTGCACGGTCCTGCTCGACGGGAAGCCCGTCCCAAGCTGCCGCATCCCGATAGGAACGATTGACGGCGCCGACGTCACGACGCTGGAGCATTTCAAAACGACGCAGTCATACGAGAACATCGCCAACGGGCTGAAAAAGGCGGGCGTCCATCTCTGCGGATTCTGCAGCGCCGCGAAAATACTTTCCGTGCACGAGCTGCTCGAAAGCAAGTACCGGCCGACGAGAGAGGAATGCCTCGAATTCGCCGAGGGGCTGTCGTGCACGTGCACCGAGAAGAACGCATTCATGAACGCGATTCTCTACGCCACGGCGTTCAAGCACGACAGGGACGGGATGAAAAGCTGAGGTTTTATATGGCAGGAACAAGCGAACCGGAAGTGTTCGGCGCGCGGACGATACAGGAACTTGTCGCGCTGATGGAAAAAAAGGACGGGCTCAGGATAATCGGCGGGGGAACGGCGACAGACGAGCTTCCGAAACGGTGCGTACCGTCGAGGAACGTAAAGGAGCTCAAATCGTTCGAGAAATGGGACAGGCATTTCACCTTCGGTCCCGCGATGACGCTCGCGGAGATTGAGGACATCGGGCGGAAGAACCTCCCCGCACTTTTGAGCGACGCCGTCAAAACGATAGGGAACCGCGCGCTCAGGAATGCCGCGACACTCGGCGGGAACATCTTCTCGATGATGGACGACGGCCACGCGCGCACGCTCTTCGCGCCGCTCCTCGCGCTCGACGCCAGGTTCGAGTTCATACGGGGAAGCGACATCCGGAACGAGACGAGGACGGTTCCCATCCTCAAGCTCAAGGAATTCGCCGCGGAAGAGATGAAGTGGAAATGGATTCTCTCGAAGATAAAAATCCCGAATGAGGACTGGGAGCTCGCGATTTTCAGGAAGCTCGGGCCACAACGGGAATTCGGCGAAAGCTCCGCGTCGTTCGCGTTCCTCGCCGACATCCAGGACAGGACGCTGTCCACGGTCAGGATTGCGTTCGCGGGAAAAATCATCCTGCGGAGCGCGGAATTCGAGAACAGCCTGACGGGGCTTCCGCTCCCGCTCGACGGGAACGCCGTGAGAAGCGCGGTCGAGCGGGGCGGAAAGATGTTCGACGAGGAGTCGCGCGCGAGCGGAATCGAAAACGACGAAATTGCGCGGACGCAATTCACGAACCTGCTCCGCTATTCCCTCGAGCAGCTTGCCCAGCCGTAAATCAGAACCAGCCCTTGACGAGGTTCAGGACGAGAATCCAGAAGAACGACACCGCGACGGCAGCCTTCGCGCCCGTACCGAGCAGGAAGCCGATGAACGCCCCCCACGCGGAATTGAAGGCGCGCGCCGTGTCGTCGGGGGAATTCAGGAATTCGAAGATGAACGCCCCGAAAAACGGGCAGAGTATGACGCCGAGGACAGGAAGGGGAAGAAAAAGCCCCGCCACGAGCCCGACAGTCGCCCCGATTCCGCCCGCCCTGCTGCCGCCGAATTTCCGCGTCATCGCGGGGGGAAGAAGGTAGTCCATCGCCGTGACTGCCGCCATGACGACGAACGAGACAGCCACCGTCGCGAACGACAGCGACGCCGACGCGGAGAAGAATGCCGCGAGGAGCCCGAGCCATGAGACGGGAGGCCCGGGAAGCGCGGGAAGGAACGCGCCGACAAGCCCGAGTATTATAAGGAAAAAAGCAAGCACCAGAAGAAACACATCTCCCCCTATTTTATGAGCATCGCGTCGCCGTAGCTGAAAAAGCGGTACCTGTTCTCAACGGCAGTCCTGTACGCGCCGAGGATGTTCTCCCTGCCGGCGAACGCGCTGACGAGCATGATGAGCGTGCTTTCGGGCGTGTGGAAATTCGTGAACATCTGGCTGACGCACTTGAAGCGGTAGCCCGGATACATGAATATCCGCGTCGCCGACGAGCCGCTTCTCACGAGCCCGTCGTCTCCGGCGGCAGATTCGAGCGTGCGGACGGAAGTCGTCCCGACAGCGAGTATCGGGCGCCCCTCCCTCTTCGCCCTGTTGATTTTCTCCGCGGCGTCGAACGGAATCGTGTACACCTCCTCGTGCATCTTGTGCTCCTCGATGTTCTCCGAGCGCACGGGAAGGAACGTCCCCAACCCGACATGGAGTGTGACGAACGTCCGGTCGATTCCCTTCTCGTCAAGGCGCCTGAACATCTCCTCGGTAAAATGGAGCCCCGCCGTGGGACATGCAGAACTTCCGGTCTCCTTCGCGTAGACGGTCTGGTAGCGCTCCGAGTCGGTGTCGTCATCCTCGCGCTTTATGTAGGGCGGAAGCGGGATGTGGCCGTTCCGGGAGAACCAGCCGTCATCGAGGGCGAACGGAAAGCGCACGGTGCGGAATTCGCTTCCCGCGTCGCCCTCGCTGTCGACTATTTCCCCGACGGAGCCGTCCGGGAAGCGGTAGCGTGAGCCAGCCTTCACTTTCTTCGCGCCCTTGACCATCGTATGCCAGACATCCCCAGAAGCGGACATCTGGTTGAGGAACATGAACTCCTGCTCCCTTCCGCCCTGCCCCTTCTCGTTCGCCTCCTTTATTCCGTAGCAGCGGGAGCGCCTGACCTTCGAGTTGTTGAAAACCATGAGCGTCCCCGGCTCAATCAAATCGGGAAGGTCGCGCATCGCAAAATGCCTCACCGCGCCCGTCGCCCTGTCGAGGAACATAAGTTTGTCCTCTCCCCGTATTCCGGACGGTTTCTGCGCGATAAGCTCCTCCGGCAAATCAAAATAAAAATCGCTCAATTTCATAATCTTCTCCATAAATAAACAGCAGTTCCGCCTGCGATTCCGGGGCACGCGGAACGAAACGCTCAGCCGAACAGCCCCGGAAGGGACGAAGACGCGCCCGGCCCCGCCTTGATCCCGAGATGGTCGTACGCCTTCTGCGTGGCGATTCTCCCGCGCGGAGTCCGCTGCAGTAGCCCGCACTGGATGAGGTACGGCTCGTAATAATCCTCAAGCGTGTCCGCGGATTCCCCGAGCGAAATCGCGAGCGTCTCGCACCCGACAGGACCGCCACCGAATTTCTCTATCACGGCGCGGATTATGTCCCGGTCGAAATCCTCAAGCCCCAGCGAGTCTATCCGAAGTTTCCCGAGACCTGCCTCGACGATTGATTTCGTTATCCGCCCGTCACCGTAGACCTGCGCGAAATCGCGCATACGGCGGACAATCCTGTTCGTGACGCGCGGCGTTCCGCGGGAGCACGACGCCATGAGCAGCGCGGCATCGTCGTCGACGGAACAGCCGAGAAGCCCCGCCGACCGTTTTATAATCAGGGAAAGCTCCGCGGGCGTGTAAAAGTTGAAGCGCTGTATAATCCCGAACCGGGTCTGCAGCGGCTTCGAGACCATGCCCGCCTTTGTCGTCGCCCCGACGAGCGTGAAATGCGGAATCGGGATGCGGACGGTGCGTGCGGCAGCCCCCTGCCCGATAACCCAGTCAAGCTCGAAATCCTCCATGACGACGTAGAGCATCTCCTCTATGACGGGCTTGAGCCGATGGATTTCGTCGATGAAGAAGACGGTTCCCGGCGTTATCGTGGAAAGGATTCCCGCGAGGTCCTTCGGCTTGTCGAGCGCAGGCGCGCTGGTCACCTTGAAGTCCGCCCCAAGCTCGTTCGCCGCGACCTCCGCAAGCGTCGTCTTCCCGAGCCCGGGCGGCCCGATGAGGAAAAGATGGTCGAGCGGCTCCCCGCGCGTCCGTGCCGCATCGATGAAGACGGACAGGTTTGCCTTGACGGCCTCCTGACCGAGAAATTCCTTGAGCAGGCGCGGCCTGAGGTTCACTTCCTGAGAATCGTCCTCGCCCGGCTCGTCCGCGCGGACAATGTGGCGGGCGCCCCTGCTCTGCTCAGAAAGCGCGGCAGCCTCCCTCAAATCATCGTCCGTCGTGTCAGTGTATCTTATTGCCATAAAAAATCCCCGTGTCGGTCGGGCCGCGCGGATGCGGCCCCCGATAGAATGGTAGGACGCCGGCCCCGTTCTGGAAAACGGAAAAATCCGGAATGCCCTCCTTTATTTCGACAGCTCAACAATCGCGCTTCTGAAGAGCGCCTCCTCCATCTCCTTCTTCGGCATGGACGGATTCTCCGCGAGCAGTTTCGACGATATTGCAGAAACGGCATCCTCGACGAGCCTGCGCTCGAACCCCATCGAGGAAAGCGCCTCCACGATGTCGGCGAATTCGCCGGGGACGCGGGACTCGCGGCGCGAAGACGACGAATCGTCGAGGGAAAGCTTCCCTTTCAGGGCGAGGAGCATTTTCTGCGCCGTTTTCTTCCCGAGCCCGGGAATCTTCTCCAGCGCGGATATGTTTCCCGAGTCGAGAGCGGAGGCGAGCTGCCCCCGCTCAATCGAGCTCATTATCTTCACGGCGCTTTTCGGCCCGACGCCGTCAACTTTGTTCAGGTCGAAGAACATCCGCCTGTCGTCCTCGCTCGCGAAACCGAAAAGGACCATCGCGCTGTCCGTATGCTGCATCCAGACGAACACGCGCGCGCTCTCGCCGACGGGTGGAATCTTGTCGAGCGACGTGTCGGGAACGATGATGTCCCACTCGATTCCGTGCGTGTCGAGGAGCAATCTCTGCGGGAATTTTCCCGTAACAGTACCTGCCAATGAATTGAACATAGTGCGGCATTATAGCACATTTGCCGCATTGAAAAAAAGGAACGGGAAGCGGACGATTCCGTCGTTCAACAAAACGCACATTTTCCCTATAATGGGCGCATGATAAAAAATGCAAGACTGCCGCTCATCCTGTCGGCGCTCGTCGCGCTCTCATCATGCGCGACGAAGCCGGAACTTCCCGCGCCGGAGAACGCGCCGGCAGAGCGGGATGAGCAGAGAGATTCGCAGGACAGGAAAGAGGGGAACGCGTCATCGACGATAAGGCTGCTGTTCGCCGGAGACATCATGGCGCACGAGGAGAATTTCGTTCCGGGGCGGTTCGACAGGATATGGAGGCACGTGTCCGACAAAATCAGCGCCGCCGACCTCGCGTTCGCGAACATCGAGTCGCCGGTCATGGACGCGAAGGGCTGGCGCGCCTACCCCACGTTCAACATGCACACGGACTATGTCGAGGCCGCCATAAAAGCGGGGTTCGACGTCTTCTCGCTCGCGAACAACCACACGAACGACCAATACCTGAAGGGAATACAGTCGACGCGCGATTTTTTCTCGTCCCGCGAAGGAATCTGGGCGGCAGGGTTGCGGAAGGCCGCAGGAGAAGGCCCGACATACCAGATTGTCGAGAAGGACGTTGCCGACGGGGGAAAATGGCGGATTCTTTTCGTGGCGTTCACGGAGCTTCTCAACCGCCCGGACTACGCCGAGTACGTCGACTACTACCAGTCGACCGCGGAAAAAAGGCGCGAGCTGAAGGGAAAGCTCGCGAAAATCAAAGCCGAGAGCGGCTGCGACATTTTCGTCATATCGGTCCACACCGACGAGCCCGAATACATCCTCCGCGTCACGGAAAACCACCGGAAGTTCTTCCGCGAGCTTGTGAACGAATGCGGCGCGGACATCGTATGGGCGAACCATCCGCACGTAGCGAAGGAATGGGAGCAGATTTCCGCCGATGACGGGCGGGACGCATTCATCATGTACGCGAACGGGAACACCATATCGGGGCAACGGCGCGACCCGCAGTTCAAGGCGCCCGCGACGAACAGGGACTACACCGGGGAGGGAATCTTCATGGAGGTGACGCTCGAAAAGAAGGACGACGGGGAAAAAAGCTCCGTCACGATAAAGGATTCGTCCGCAAGCCTCGTCACCGTGATGATTGCGGACGACGGAAGGTACGTCCTCCGCTTCCTCGACGACGAGCTTCTGGACACGCTCGACAAGGCGGAATACCTCAAATGGCGCGACTACCTTTTTGAGCGGAAGCGCATAATGGAAAGCTACATCCCAGCATTAAAAAAGGAGCGCCCATGAATATCCTCGTTCTGAACGGAAGCCCGCACGAAAACGGAAACGTCGGGAATGCGATTAAAAAACTGCTTTTAAAATATGATTCGGATGAGAACGAAATCGTCTATCACAACGTGCACGAACTCAATTTTGATTTTTGCCGTGGCTGCATGGCGTGCCGAAAAAGCGGAACGTGCGTTTTGAAGGACGACGGCGCGCACAAAATCGCCGGCGAGATAAACTGGTGCGACATGCTGATTGTGGGAACGCCGGTTTATTGGGGAAACATGAGCGGAAAACTCAAGTCGCTTTTCGACAGGCTTGTCGGCGTTCTTATGACAGAATCGAGCAGAGGAATCCCGAAGCCGCTGCATAAAGGCAAAAAAGCGATAATCGTCACTTCCTGCCGGACGCCGTTCCCGTTCAACTGCATTTTCGGGCAGTCGGCCGGGGCCGAGCGCGCGCTAAAAGAAATCCTCAAGTATTCGGGATTCAGAATCGCACAGAAAATCCGCCTCTCAGGAAAAAAATAATTTTTCGGCGTTTTGTAGGCTCGACCGTTTTTTGTCTGTAATTTCTGCCGTAACAAAACCAGATACAGTTGTAATGACAGATGACTTCAAAGGCTATAACATTATGAACCACAAATCCACAAATCCAGAAAAATTTACGCACATTTCTATCTGTCATAGTTTGGGCGAATTTTCTGCTGGAAATGGCTTGCACACGAACGGAATCGAAAGTTTCTGGGCAGTTTTTAAACGTGCAATTATCGGAAGCTATCATCACGTTTCAACTAAATATTTACAGCAGTATGTAAATGAATGTTGTTTCAAACAGAACAACCGTAGTGAAACCGCTTTTGACAAATTGTTATTACAAAGTGTGTTGGCAGCTTAAAAGGATTCGGAATTATCCTCTGACGTACTTAACAAAAATGACATAAACTAATTGACACTTCGTTCAAATTTTAGAACTATATTAAGTATGAGTGTAAACATCAGAAAGGTCTGCTGAGAAGCGAAGGAGACTTATCTGTCTACTGCTTTTATGAGGAATTGGCCGCCCTCTGCACTCACTTTTCGTATCATTCTGTCAAATTCTTTCGAATCAACTTTTCACCAATCAAAACCATTTTTAGAATGTTTTAAGTAAGTATCTATAATGTTCTGTATTTTTTTACAGTCTTCAAATGTTCCAACTTTTTGTACAAAAACTTTTTTTCCCTTATATGAAGCAAAGTTACCTTCAAATGGAAAATCTAGTTCATCTATTTCAATTATTTTGCCTTTTGAATTTGAAAAGAATCTTTTGTTATTTGCCCTACGGATTAAAAGGTATGTAGAACTATCTTCTCTTTTACCTTTATTTTTCCCATATTTTCTATTATTTTCTTTATGTTTAATATATGTTTCTGTATAATGCCCTTCGTTTACATCTTCCCATGCAGAAATAATTCGAATTTTTCCATTTTCTAGTTCTGCATTTACAACGACGACAATATTTTCTGTTGCAACCAACCCCAAAGTTATATTATTATCGGGATGCTCTTTATTATTCTTATCCTTGATTGTGTAATGGTCATCATCTTTCCAAACTTGAGCGGCATAATAAAATGAAAATCCTTTTCCATCGCCTGTATCTTTTATGTTGTCATTACTTTTCTTTCGATTCCAAACAAAATTTTCGTAATAAACATCTTCATTTGGTTCACCTTCTTCTGGTTCATAAAATTTTTCATACAAATCATCAGATTCGGCTTGTTCTTGCAACTTTCTCTCTTCAATTATTTTTCTTATCTTTTCAATTTCTGTTATAAATTTTTGTTTTGTTTCTCTGTCCATATAAATAACCTTCTCATACATAATATAGGTTTTCCCATAATTGAAAAATCAAACGTCTTTTTTTATTTCCACTAATTAAATTCATAAAACGAAAGTAGCAAGAACGCCAATTCTTACTACTCTCTAGCACAACCAAAAGGAAGAGTTTTGATTATGATGAATAAATTAGTTGGAACAGCTGAAATTCAGCATAGAGCATTAAAATTACGAATATACCCTACCAAAGAGCAGGAAATCCTTATCAACAAAACATTTGGCTGCTGCCGTCAGATTTATAATAATCGGTTGTTTGAACGAAACGAGTTCTATCAGAATGTAATCAAAAACGAATCCGACAAAAATAAGCAAAAAGAACTTTGGAAGAAAGCCCATTTCAGTACAGAAAAAGAAATGAAAGCAAAATTCCCATATATGACAGAAGTTTCAGCCCAAGCATTATGTTCAGCAACAATGTTTGCGGAAGTTGCTTACAAAAATTTCTTTTCTTCAATCAAAGGCAATCGAGCCGGTGCAAAAGTTGGCAAACCGAAGTTTAAGTCGAAAAAATCAAACGATTTCAGCTACAGAGAGTGTAATCCGTCTGAAAAAGCATTAAATTGGAACGAACGAAAAGTCAAAGTTCCGAAATTAGGCGAAGTTAAGTTTCGTCACAGTGGAAACAAAAAAGGCAAGTTAGACTTATTCCTTCGAGGGGAAGTCGAACTCAAATCAATAACAATACGAAAAAATCCTGCAGGAGAGTATTATGCAGTTTTGCTCTTTGAGCGTGAATACTGTCATAAAAAGAAAGTCTCAGATTGTTAATTTGGATTCCAACTCTGTTAGCAAAGACAACTTTGAACTGTCATTCAAGTCAGACGTTTCAATCAGTTTTACCAAATCCACTTTTTGTGGAAAACCTGCTTCTACTATCAACTGGCTTAGCATATGCTTAGCTCTTTCAGAAAGGTTTTCAGTTCCTTCTATACCCTCCCAAGTTTTCAAATTTGCTTTTGTTCCGAAGTACCCGCAAGAGTCAGCTTCATTCTTTTCCAAGTTAATTGCTGTATCTCTGTAATCTGCGACATTAAATCCGAAAAGTTTCTCAGAACTTCCGAGATAGTCGACGTTGTCTTGTGATATTATGTTGAGGTCTCCGTTTGGTCTAAAAGCTATCAGGTATTTGACACCCCATTTTCCATAGCTTAAATCCCAATAATCTGGTGCTGGATCAGGTTCTTCCGTTCCAAGTATTTCTATTCCATCCTCATCCACTTCAGGTATATTTTCTTCCTCTTTAATTTTTACCAAAAGTAGATAAGCATCCCCTCTCAGTTTGTGGCTTGTATAATAATCCTTACCGGGGTGTATCTTTCCATCTTGGTCCTCAAAAGGTTTTGTAGCACCTATACACCATCTAGCTATGCCATTGGCAAAATTTCTTTGATTAGCTATTTTCCAGCCTTCGTGGTTTTTAACGAAGAAAAGAGCCCATCCGTTAACTACATCTAAAAGTCTAAAGTTTTCTTTTTTGTAAGACTTTAGAAGTTTTTCACCTTCTATTTTACCTTCTTTGAACTGCATAAACTAATTTTCCTCTATGATAAGTTATTTAGGTTTTCTTTTTATAAAATATAGGTATTGAAGGTCAACTATAAGGCAAAAAAAAGTGAAAGTCCCAAAACTTGGAGAAGTGAAATTTAGGCATTCGGGAAATAAAAAGGGAAAATTAGATTTCTTTCTTGTTGCAGGAGCAAATCTAAAATCAATTACAATACGGAAAAATCCTGCGGGAGAATATTTTGCGGTTTTACTTTACGAGCGGGAATACAATTATTCAAAGAAAATCTATGAAAATGACGAAAACCAAGCTATTGGATTAGATTTCAGCCCTGCTGATTTTTACATAGATTCGGATGGTTCATCCGGAAAAGATTTTGGCTATGTTGTTCAGAAACAGGCAAATCTCAAAAAACTTACTAAACTTCAAAGACAACTCATGCGTAAGCAAGTTGGCTCAAACAACCGTGAAAAAGCAAGGGTAAAAGTTGCTCGTATGGAGCATTACATCGCAGAATGCAGAAACGATTGGATTGAAAAAGAAACGAAACGCCTAGTTTCAACTTATCAAGTCATCGGAATTGAAGACTTGAATTTGAAAGGAATGATGAAGTTTAGCAAGAACGCAAAGAACTACGGAGATGCTGCGTGGGGAACTTTCGTAAACAAGTTGCTTTGGAAAGCGTCTTTGAACGAAAACAACTGTCAAGTTGTAAAAGCAGATAGATTCTTTGCGAGTTCGCAGATTTGTCATTGTTGTGGATTCAAAAATCCAATTACGAAAAATTTAAAAGTTCGTTCTTGGATTTGTCCTGAATGTGGAGCAGAGCACATAAGGGATGTAAACGCAGCCATCAATCTTAAAATGAACGCAATAAAAAACGTAGGGCAAGGAGTGTCCGAATTTAGGTCTGTGGAGGGTGTGGAAGATTTAGCAACGCTTGCGTTGCAAATTGGAGCATCCGAAGAAGCAGAAAATTTGACCGGTGACGGTCAGAATGTCCTCACGCTTTAACATTTTTTTGTTAATATAAAGTGCGTGAGGGGATAATTCCGATAAGAAAAAAGTTATAAAATTTTTCAAAAATTTTTGCAAAAAAGTGAATTTTTTAGAAATTCTGGTTATACATATCATGAGGTGTAGGAAGGATTTATAAATCTGGAATTTAATCTAAATTTAGATTTGAATTCTAAATTTATATATACAAGAAATTTACAGGGTAAAATCATTACAAGTTATAATATCTATTCCAGTAAGGGACTAGTATTATGAAGAAATTATTTTTTATCATTCTGACAGTAGTTTTTGTAGGATTTATTGTTATTGTTAAGGAATATTCCGACATTAATAAAGAACTTGTAAATGCCGTTTCTGAAAGGGTTGGAACTGCCAGAGCCGATAAAGCTCTTACAAAACGTTGTCGAGACATTGAAAAACTCTTTAACGAAACAAAATACCCTATTACAGAAAAAATGTTCTATTTTTACTTTGAACCGAACGCTTCAATTAACCCTAATACTGCCGGTATGTCAATAGGTGAAACAATAATAGTCTTTAATCCAAAGTATGAAATTACTGACAGTACGATAATTCACGAATTATGCCATGCAACTTTAGATAATCATAACATAGCTTCTATAAATCACGATAGCCCAGAGTGGAATGAGCTGATTAGCTATTTTGAAAGCCTCGGTTATACAGACCTTGGTGGCGATGGCTACTTTTATGAAGCAAAGCTCGCAAATTAATATAAACATATTATGCGAAGAGTCTGTCATATTTGTGGAAAATCATCTGGATTTGACTTTGCCGGGCAAAAAATTCAACCCGCGGGAGGCGTTCGGAAGCCATGATGATGCCGACCACGTTTACAACACGCCTCGTGCGTGGTACATTGAGCGCTTTTTGAATCCGAAAACTGCAAAATGGGACGGAGATGACGCGGATTATACGCCGACTTCCGACGATATTCCGTGGAGCATGGTTCCTGAGCGAAAAATCACTGTTGAGGACATAAAATATCTGCTTTCGTCTCACTACAACGGAACAAAATACGACCCTTACGGTTCTTACGGCGAAAAAAATATGCGCGGTGCTTTCCGCTCAATCGGAATCAACCGCACGATTCTCTTGCGATTATCGAAATCCGCAAAGAAATGCCAGCAAACTGCAAGTCAATTCAGTGGATGGCATTCGCCTCAAATGCTTTCAATGTTATTGCACCGTTTTACACGAATATCGAAAAAACTCCACGATATTTGTCTTACGTTCCGAGAAGTGTTTCAACCGAAAGTTTTTACTGGTGCGCCCGCTTGATTGCTGTCCTGAGCGATGCCGGCTACGCAAAATGCCTGAACCACATTGAGCATTATCAGCTTGCCGTCGGTTCAAAAAACCACGAGATTCTAAAAAAATACGACAAAATCATTGCTGCCGCGGCGGAAAGCGAAGCCATATCTCTTTGCGAAAAAGCGAATGCCGAAGTTGCCCAAATGCTAAAAGAGGAAACCCAAAAGACGCTGGACAAAGTTCTTTATGAAACAAGCTGCCTGATGAAAAACTCATACGCAAGAAGCGACGCGTAGAAGGAAAACAACAAAACGGACACAACTCCGCTTCCAGATGAGAAAGGTTGTGTCCGCCAAAAAAAACGTTAGAACTGGATTTTATACGACACTTTCGTCGCAATGCCGTTGTTCACCGGAACAAAACCAATGTTCAGTCCTTCAGGCGAACCGACAGAACCAACCTGTGAGATTTTTTGCTTATGATACCAGCATGGACGTATAAAGCCGTAGAGAATTGAAGTGCCCATAAAAAGAACACCGGATGTGATAAAAGGATCTTCACCTGTGCATACGAGCGCAAATCCAAAACCTTCAAGCGCAGTCATAAAAAGCCCGTCGCCCCAATGTCCATGACGATAAGAGCCCAATCCACCGATTATATTTTGGCATCCGATTCCAAAACGCTCCCCGAAGGTATAATCATTGCTCACGAGCTTGCCTTTCTCATCAAGGACTTTGTTGCCCGTCAACATTGCAATTGTCTCATCAACTTTCACCATCCCGCGGTACATATCGAGAATTGCGGCGGTCGTTACGTCGAATGCCTGCAGCGTGAGCGAATACGACGTTCCGAGCGGCTTGAATTCCCCGAAAATGACAGTCTTCGCGCCGGTTTTCGCACCGATTTGCTGCATTGTCTCGTCACTGACCTCGCCGGAAAGCTGGAACTGCATTTCTTTTGCAATCATATCAAGGTTATGCCTCGCGACAACAGTCTGCTTTCTCAAATGCACAGCATCGAGAGTGAAAGTATCGAGCAGATATTTGCTCAAATCAGTAGTCGGAGCGGAAATGCGAAGAATCGCAACTACGGAGTTTTTCTCAATGCTCTCGGAAAACTGGAGAGCAGCATTGCTGAGAGCTGTGTCCAAGTCAGTTTCAGCGAATGCCGCAACAGAAACGAGCAACGCGAATATTGCAGAAAATATTTTTCTCATCGTATTACTCCTCACCCATCCCGACAAAGCCGGCCGTTTTTGCTGATGCCTTTACAACTTCCTTCATTTCTTCAGCCCCGGCACCTGCCAAACCGCCTGCTGCAACGAATGCGATGAAACACTTTTTCATTTTCATTCCTCCAAACATTTATTCAAATATCTCGCAGGCAAGATTCGCCCGCAAGTCTTTTACAATTTCAACCCTCGCCTTTGAATAAGCCGCCTCAAGCGTGCGATGCCCGAATTTCGGAAGCGATTTTGTATAAGATGAAATCACGTTACCTTCGAAGTCAGAAATGGCAACGTCAAATGATGGCTTTACAAAAATACCGACATTGTTCGAGCTTTCCTGAAAGGAAATAGAAATGGAAATCGTGTAATTTCCGTTTTTGTTGCACAAAAAACCTTCTTTTTCTGCAATTTCTTTTACGGCACTTGCAGCGCTACCATCATCCCCGTCGGCAACGACAACAAAAACAAGCTCTTTTCTTTTTTCGCTGATGATTTTTCCAGCATTTTCTTTGATTTGGTGCATTTTTTTGACCAATGCGCTGCTCGACTCAAAATCAAGAACAGAGAGTTCCCCCAAAATGAGCTCCGTTTCGGTGCAATTTTTTTCAGCATCACGAGCATTTCTGAACGACTTGATTTTGTTCGTGTCGTTCTCCGCGCCCGTCACCAAAAACTCTGCTTTGGAAAGATTATTCTCTGCCCGCGACCGAAATTCGTTTATTGCATTGGACTTTTTGATATACGCGCAAATGAAAAACCGGTCGTCAGACTGGAAAAGCTCCGAAAATTCCACCGCAGGCAGGATATTCTGTGATTCGACATCGATATTCGAACTAAAAAACTTCTGTTTCGCCGTGCCGCCGTTTTTTTCGACTGCCGAAAAACCTGAAGATTTTTTCACGTCCACAGTCACGCCAAAATACACGCACAACGAAGAAAGCGCATCGTTCCGGGCTTCCTGCTCGCTTCCTCCCGAACCTACGGCGGAAACGAATTCGTTTTCTGGATATGCAAATGTGCGCGAGCGAAACCACATCGGCTCCGCATAAAGGCATGACGCAACCGTCAAAACGAGAAAAATCCCAGCGCAGGCACATCCCCTAATAGAATGTAAACAATCAAAAATACATTTTTTACACCACACAACAATGTGTATATTACACCGTAAAAAGCATGATTGTCAAATTTAGTAAACATTCACACCCTTATATAGTGTACAAATCGAATCGCAAACAAGACATTATTGCTGTATGGCAGAACTCACATTGCAGGACATTTTTATCAACAATCTGAAATTTTATAGAAAAAAAGCAAAGCTATCGCAGGAAGCATTGTCCGAGCGACTCAACAAGGGCATGAATTACATAAACAAAATCGAAAGCCGCTCCAGTTTCCCGACGATTCAGGTTGTCGAGCTTATTGCGGAAGAGCTGGAAATAAAGGCATCCCAACTTTTTGAGGAGGAGCGGACACCAAAAAACATAATTTTATCGGACAGGGATAAATTTGTTTCGGATGTTACTGCGACGTTGTATGAGAAACTCAGCTCCGACATGAAAAGCATTCTTGAAAAGATATAAATCAAGGTTCCGGCAAAAAAGTTTGTTACGTGCATTTGAACAGGTCTATACAGGAATCATAATTCCGGAAGTCCACCATGCGTAGCAGTCTGGCTCGGCTAGCGATATGGCATTGTTTACTTTTGTTGATGAAGAATATGAAAACTCGGCTTTGATGACAGCAATATTGATAAAACTGCTGCTGTTTTTTTATATCGTGTCTAACGGCGGGGTCAAATCTTTCACATTCCCTTTCTAAATCGGATTTGTAATACAACAAAAGATGCCGAAGCAACCTTTCTTACGAAAGCCGTTCGGCATGACGAAAACAAACAACTGTTTTTCCAGACAAAGCGAAAAAAAGCGGTGCCCGAACAATCGGACACCGCTTTTCTATTCAAGGCCGGTTTACTGAATCATTCCGAAGACCATCGCGAACAAAGCGACCGTCTCGCAAAGACCGACGACCATGATGTACTGTGAGAAGCCTTTCCCTGTCTCGCCGAGAGCATCAGAACCAGCAGCACCGGCTTTTCCCTGAGCAATGGCCGAGAAGCACATCGCAAGACCAGCGGCAATTCCAAGACCAAGCGCAAACGCGGGGTCAAGAGCACCGGCGGCGACCTTTCCCTTCATGGAGTTCATAAGAAGGAAGCCGTATATTGTCTGCGTCAAAGGCGCACCAGCGAAGACGGTGAGGATGAACGGAGCCGGCTTGTTTGCCATGTAGCAGCGTTTCCAAGCGCCAATCGCACCCTGACCAGCTGCACCGATTCCGATTGCAGAACCGATTGCGGCGATGCCCATTACGACTGCAGCTCCAACATAACCCCAGAACAATGTTTTTGGATCCATAATTTTTCTCCTTAAATTGAAACCTTAATTTATACGACCGACAGTTGAGTTTTATTTCTCACTGAACGGACTGTATTTGAAACCAGACCATGACATTCCCAAGTGATTTGAGAATTCCAACGTGTTCAAGCGGACTCCGTGAACGATGACGGAAAGCAGGTTCAAAATCATGTTCAAACCATGCCCGAACACAAGGAGCACAATCAGCGCTCCGAACATGACGGCGCGTCCGGCAAGAGGACCTGCCATCGTGTTTACAGTGTTGCTGATAGCCGCGCCCGCAAGACCGACTGCCCAGAGGCGGATGTAGGAAACGATATCCGAGAACACGTTCACCACGCCGAGCAGCACGGAAATTATGTTCTTGACGCTCTCCAAGACCGACTTCGCCACGCTTCCCTCGTAATTGCTGAACAAAAAGCTCAGCAGGAATCCTGCGAGGACGAGGGCAATCGATACGGTACCGGCAGGCACCCCGTACACGTCGCCGCCGACAAGCGGAAACACCGTGCTGGAGACGACCATCGAAAGGACTACCCAATACATACCGATAAGCTCGATGAACGAACCGAACTCGCCTATAACCTTAAGCCTGTGCACCTTGTCCTTCGCATAGCGCGCCATGCCCTTCAGATGGGCGACGCACAGCTGCACAAGGGCAAGCGTGAAGCAGAAAATCTGAAGGTTGTTCGCCGTCGTGAGCGTCCCGGCAGACGCATCTGTCGTCCAGAACGGCAGCCACTCATCGGTACATGCGTTCGAGAGCGGCGCGACCGAAAGAGCCTTTATCCATGACGGAAGCTGTTCCGGAGTAAGCCCGAACCATGTGCACGTCACGGCACCCCACACCATCGTCGCCACGCCAAGAAGCAGGACAAGACCGATGACGGGAGGAACCTTCTTTCCGCCGGCAACGCTTTTCAGCAGAAGGGCAAGCCCGACAACCGTTACGAGCGCGCCATACCCTCCGTCGCCAAAAATCATGCCGAAGAAAACCGTGAAAAACAACAGGAACCATCCGGAAATATCGTACTCGCGGTACCCCGGAACCGTCCCGAGGAAGTCCGTAAGCGGATAGATGAGCTCCACGAATTTGTTGTTCTTCAATTTCGTAGGAACATTGTCATCCTCGGACGGATCGGACGCGGCATATGCCCATTTCTGAAGCCTCGCCTCGTCCTCGAATTTCTTCATCGAATCGACAGGGACGAATCCGATAAGCCATGCAAGCGGAACAGAAGAAGGCTCGGCCTTAGAAAGGCGCACGGAATGGGAATCCGCACCATCCGCATCAGACTTATCCTCATATCCCATGCCGCTGTAGAGGTTCTCAAGCTCGATATCTTTTGCGATTACGGAAAGCGAATCCTTCATCGCGTCCTGATATTTCTTGTCCGACATGAGTTCGCGCTCAATCTCGGAAATTCTCTTGCGGCTGGCGTCAATTTCCGCGGAGAGCTCCTTTGTTGAGCAGCGCGGAAGCACAACCTGATATGCCTCCGGCGGCAACCCCTCCGGGCGCTCGTTTGCCGAAAGCGGAGAATCGCTTACGACGAGGAAGCGAGCCTGAGATTTGTCCTTGTTGACAAGGATAGTCCGCACGCCATCCCCAATCGAGCCGTATTTTTCCGCAGGAATCTCGAACATCGAGAGATTGATGTTTTTCCCGCTCAAATACGAGAAATCGGCAGGATTGACCTCGCCCCACTTTGAGAACCGGTCGAGCTCTACCGAATCGCTCGTAATCCTGTCAAAGCAGGATTTCTTCTCATCGGAGAGGGCAAGAACCGATTTCGCGACCTCGACAGCCCTATCACGGCTCACCTTGGTCTGCTCGATTTTCTCCTTCTTGCCGACTTTTATCTCGCCGAGTATGCTCAACGCCTTCTCGACCTTCGAGTTCTGATCCTTGTAGGAAGCGAGAACGTCGCCGCCCCCCTGCACTTCCTCAACGTGAAGCACACCGAGTTTTCTCAGCGCCTTAAGGGCATCCTTGCGCTCGTTCTGAAGAACAATCAAAGAAACTTTCTTCATCTGAACAATCATTTCTCTGCCCCCTTTCCAGCCAATTCGGCCTGAGCCAACAGGGCCGCGGCGTTGCGCTGGTCGATTTTCTTCTTCGAAATTTTCGACCTGACGACCTCGCTTACCTGCTGATCTCCAAGATAGACCGAAATCTTCTTTATATTGCTTTTTGCCTCGGGAATCTTCACCTTTTCAAAAAGGTTGACCCTCTGAGACGTAGTCCGCAATTCCTTTGAAAGTAACCTTACCTGCTCATCGAGGACATCAGCCTCCAAATCAAGGGAAAGCGCCTTCTCCATTCTGTCAGCGGCCATATCAATCCAGAGAGGGGTCGAATACAAATCGTAATCGCCCCTGCTGAAATCAGCGCCCTCATATACAGGAATCGTGACGCCGGCAATGTTTCCGACGCCCTTCCTTATATTGCGGACAGTGACCATCTCCGGCTTAAAGGCTTCCTCCTCGCCGAACACCGCAATCCAAACCTGAAATTCCTTCTCAAGCTCGACGCGCTGCTGGCGGACTTCCTTCGCCTTTATCTCGATAGTCCTGATTTCGGATTGAAGCTGCTGTTTTTTGAGCGTCAGTGTCGGAAGATAGCGCTGATACATCTTCAGCGCGTCCTTCTGGACCTTCTGCTCGTTTTTTGTCAGCTTGATTTTTGCCATTAACAGCTCCGCTATCGTTATTTATTCGGCCAAAATTCCGCAATCAACTCGGACTTGATGCCGGTCTCGTCCTTGTCGAAACAGTCCGCAAGAATCTTCCATCCCAAGTCGAGCGCGCCTTCAAGCGAGATGTTGACCGTCAAATCCATCATCTCCTTCTCGAACATCGCACCGTACTTGAGCAGCTTCTCATCCCAGTTCGACATCATGAAACCCATCGACTTCTTCTCAAGCGTATCCTTGTAAGAAGAATAAAGGCGAATCATGGCGTCCATGAGCGCGCGGTGGTCTTTGCGGGTCTTTCCGTTTACGTTCTGCTTCAGGCGGGAAAGCGAACCGAACGGCTCGATGCGCCCGCCCTTGAGGTAATACTGTCCCTCCGTGATGTATCCCGTGTTGTCCGGAACAGGATGGGTGACATCATCACCAGGCATCGTCGTCACGGCAAGAACCGTCACGGAACCCGCATTGTCGAAATCGACAGCCTTCTCGTACCGTGCTGCGAGCTGCGAGTACAAGTCGCCGGGATAACCGCGGTTCGACGGAACCTGCTCCTGCGTAATCGCGATTTCCTTCATCGCATCGGCATAGGACGTCATGTCCGTAAGAAGGACGAGAACATCCTTGTTCTGAAGGGCAAACTGCTCCGCAACGGCAAGCGACATATCCGGAATCTTGATGCACTCTACAGTCGGGTCGGCTGCGGTGTGGATGAACATGACCGTCTTGCTCAGCGAGCCTCCCTCCTCAAGCGTTTTCTTGAAATAGAGGAAGTCGTCGTACTTCAGTCCCATTCCGCCAAGAACGATTACGTCAGCCTCAGCCTGCATGGCGATGCGGGCGAGGAGCTGATTGTACGGCTCTCCGGAAATGGAGAAAATCGGCAGTTTCTGCGACACGACAAGCGTGTTGAACATATCAATCATCGGGATGTTCGTGCGCATCATGCGCGTCGCGAGGATGCGCTTCGACGGGTTGACTGACGGCCCGCCAATCGGCTTGAGGTTCTCCGAAAGGTTCGTTCCGTTGTCGCGAGGCTCTCCCGAACCGTTGAAGATTCTTCCGAGCAAATCATCACTGAACGAAATCTGCATCTCGTGCCCCAGAAAGCGAATCTGGTCGCCAGTCGAAACGCCGCGGCCGCCCGCAAAGACCTGAAGCGAGACCAAATCGCCGTCGACCTTGTTGACCTCGGCAAGCGATTTTCCGAAACGCGTCGTAATCTCGGCAAGTTCGTTGTACTTCACGCCTTCAGCGCGGACTGTAATGACCGAACCCGTAATAGATTCAATTTTGCTATATACTTTGTTCATTTTTCACCGTCCTCACTTAAGCCCTCAGGAGACTTTCCGCCTCTGCGGTCAGCTTCCCGTTCTTCGATGCATACAAATCGTCGATTTCCTTCTCGAGCTTCTTGAAGCCGTCGCTCTGGAACTCCGTGTAGTTCCAGTCGATGAACTTCTGGCGGAGCTGGTTGAAGTACGTGCGCGCCTCTTCCTTGTCGGAAACCGCGAAATCGGAACCGAGAATACGAAGGAGCTTGTCGAGGTCGTACATCTGGCGCTCGACAGTCGCGTTCGCATCAATCGCGTCGAACGAGTTCTGCTGGAAATAAACAGCATCGAGCATCTCTTCCTTAAGATAGACGAGATAATCATCGAGAGACGTTCCTTCCTCACCGACAACCTTCATCATGGAACCTACGTCGACACCCTTCTTGAGGATGTTGAAGCAGAAACCGACTTTGTCCTGCGAGATGACGCCCTTGTATTTTGACCACGACTGAATCGGGTCGATTGCAGGATACTTTCGCGCATCGGAACGTGCCCTTGAAAGTCCGTGGAACGCGCCGACGACCTTGAGCGTTGCCTGCGTAACCGGCTCCTCGAAGTTTCCGCCCGCGGGGGATACGGTTCCGCCGATTGTGACGGAACCCGTCGTGCCGTCGGAAAGGCGAACCTGTCCCGCACGCTCGTAGAATGCCGCGATGTACGACTCCATATAGGCAGGGAACGCTTCCTCGCCCGGGATTTCCTCAAGGCGGCCGGACATCTCACGGAGAGCCTGCGCCCAGCGCGACGTCGAATCGGCAAGAAGCAGAACGTTGAGACCCATCTGGCGGTAGTATTCAGCAAGCGTGACCGACGTATAGACGGAAGCCTCGCGCGAAGCAACCGGCATCGAAGAAGTGTTGCAGATGATAATCGTGCGCTCCATGAGCGACTTTCCGGTTTTCGGGTCTTTCAGCTCGGGGAATTCGGTAAGGGTCTCGACGACCTCACCGGCGCGCTCACCACAAGCCGCGATGATTACGATATCGACATCCGCGTACTTCGACGTCGTATGCTGGAGGACAGTCTTTCCCGCTCCGAACGGTCCCGGAATACAATACGTTCCGCCGCGCGCGACGGGGAAGAACGTATCGATAAGGCGGACTTTCGTCACCATCGTCTCAGTAGGCGCGAGCCTTTCCTCGTAGCAGTTTACGGCGCGTTTTACCGGCCATTTGAACGAAAGCGTAACGTTGACGTCGTTGCCCTTCTCATCGGTGATGACAGCGACAGTGTCCTTGAGCGTATAGCTTCCCTTCTCCGCAACGGACTTCACCGTATACGAGCCAAGCAGGTAGAACGGTACGAAAATCTTATGGGTAAACGGTCCTTCCGGAACTGTACCGACGTATTCGCCCGCCTTGAGGACATCGCCTACTTTTGCAGTCGGGGTGAAGTCCCATTTTTTCTCGCGGTCGAGAGGGTCAACGTAGATTCCCCTTTCAAGGAACCATCCGGCCTTCTCCGCGAGGAGCGGGAGCGGATTCTGAAGTCCGTCGTAAACCTGCCCCAAAAGTCCGGGACCAAGCTCCGCGGAAAGGAGGTCTCCCGTAAATTCGACCTCATCTCCCGCCTTTATTCCTTTTGTCATCTCATAGACCTGCATCTGCGCGGTATTCCCGCGGATACGGATCACTTCGCTTTTGAGACTTGAGCCTTCAACTTTTACATAGGCGACTTCGTTCATGGAAATAACTCCGTCGAATTCGACAGAGACCATGTTTCCATTGACGCCGACAACCTTTCCTTTTGTATCCGTCATTTATCATTCTCCATAATTCCAAGCGAGAAGCCTCACTCGGAAGACTCTTCTGCCTTAAGTATGCTGTCGTATATCTTGCGATACGATTCAAGGCCCTTCGCCGCATTGAATTTCTTCATTCTCGTCGCGAGCTGAAGCCTCAGCCCGTAACCGAACACGGCATCAACCGAAAAACCGTCTGCAGGACGCATACTTTCAATAACACCAAGCCGATACTGATTCAAGAACTGTTCGGCGGCAAGCGGACTGTCCATTCCGGACGCAGTGCGAGCGGCCTGAACCGCGTCGGGGGCGACAGATTCGTTCCCCGCGCTGAATTTCTTCTTCATCCGCAATGCCCTGATTTGAGCGAGCGCCAAACGGAGGCTCTTCTCCTTGTCATTCCATGAATCGACAAGTTTCGAGCCCGTTTTTCCGACATCCTGAGAAGGTTCAAGCGAAAGATTCTCAAGTATCTTCATGCTCTTCTTGTCAAGGAAGCGTGAACAGAGGTCGTAATAGTATTCGTAAGTGATTGGCAAAACCGACTTGTCATCGCTCACGGAGAATTCCGGGAGCTGCGACACAAGGTAATACTGACTGCCCATTCATGCACCTCTCTAAAAGACCGTTCAAAATTCAAAAATGCATCAGCATTCTTTTACTTTGAGGCCTCTTTCATAAGAGAAGCGACCTTCGGGTTGAGATACGCGCCGAAAAGCTCCGCGACAGCCTCGTCCGAGACGTCGATAAAAGCCGCGCCGTTCTCAATTCCGATGCGGAATCCCTTGTTTATTGACTTATCTACTTTTAAGGTAAGGCCCTTCTCAATCTCCGCCTTGAGGGAAGCCTTGAGGGAGGTCTCGAGCGCGGACAAATCAGCCTCGCTGAGGAGAACCGAAACATCGGAGGCATCGGATTTTGAAGTCCATGCCTTCACAGCTTCAGGTATGAGTTTAGAAAGGAGGTCGGCATCATACGCCTTGTCGACATCCGCACTGACAAGCGCGGAGACTTCCTTCATAACGCCGTCACGGAATGCGAGAACAAGATTCCGGCTTGCCTGGCGAATAGAATCCTCGCTTGCCTTCTCCATTCTTGCAGTCTCATCCTTGGCCGCCTTGATAATTCTGTCCGCCTCTTCCTTCGCATCTGCGACAATCTTCGCGGCCTTTGCCTCAGCCTCGGCGATTTTTTCGGAAGCGGATTTTTCTGCAGCGGCGACACCATCTTTTTTGATTTTATCAATCAATTCCTGTATCTGTTCGTCCATGAAAACCTCACTTAAAACAAAAATGTTTATGGAGGAAATTATATTTTACCATCCGGCAAAAATCAAATGAAATTTGCATTATTAAGGGAATTTGAAGGTTTCATCCATAATTTTCACCGCGATCGCCATCGACTCGCCCATTATCCTTTTCTTGTCGGAAGCCCAAAGCGGGGCGACGAGCGACTTTCTGGGCGGGTCACCGGTCAGCCTGTGGACTACCATCGTCTCGGGAAGGCGGCGCAGCGCGAGCGAGAGGAGCCTGAAATATTCATCCTTTGAAAGGACTTCGAATTTGCGCCCCTCGTACATCGCGCATATCCCGGTTCCGCGGATTACATAAAGCTCCGTCAGCTTTATACCGTCCGCGCCGCTTCCGGAAACAAAATCGACGGTTCCCATCATGTCCTTTTCGCCCTCCCCGGGCAGGCCGAAAATCACGTGCGCGACAACGTGTATCTTCGGGGCGGCGCGCTTTATCCGCAACACGGCATCGGAAAAATCATCGTCCGTGTAGCACCTGTTGATGAGTCGCCCCGTGCGCTCGTTCGAGGTCTGCAGCCCGAGCTCAATCTGGACGAATGTATCCTCCGACATGCGCGCGAGCCGGGAAAGGATATCGTCGCCGAGGCAATCGGGTCGCGTCGCGACGGCAAGCCCCACGACATCATCGCAGCCCAACGCCTCGATGAACTTTTCCTCGAGGGCATCGGGATTTCCGTACGTGGACGAGAAATTCTGGAAATACGCGACGAGCTTCCCGCGCCTTTTCCCCGAACGCCCGCACAACTTCGCGCTGATTCGGGTCCGGGCCTCCTCCACCTGCGCGCGCACCGGAAGGCTTCTGCTCGGGACAAAATCGCCGGAACCGTTTCCGCCGCAGAAAATGCATCCGCCAGTACCCTTCGTCCCGTCCCTGTTCGGGCACGTGCACCCCGCATCGAGCGCGATTTTGTAGGTCTTGCAGCCGAAGACGGATTCGTAAAAATCAGAAAGAAGAATCATAATTCGAATTGAAGAAAAAAAAGAAGGCCCGCCGGGCAGTTGGCGAACCTTCTGGGACTTTTTTATCTCACACCATTTTTAAATAGTGCATGAAAAATCAAAAACTGTTACCTCTTGAGGCTGAGAACGGTCTCAAGCAGGGTGTCGGCAGTCTGAATCGTCTTCGCGTTCGACTGGAAGCCGCGCTGCGTGACAATCATATCCGTGAGCTGCTCGGTCAGGTCCACGTTCGACATTTCGAGCGCGCCCGAGAGGATTGTACCCTTTCCGGCGATTCCCGACGTGCCGATGTTGGCAGTTCCCGAGTTGATGCTCTCGACATACGTATTGTCGCCGGCTTTCTCGAGGCCGCCCTGGTTCGTGAACGTCGCCATCGCAAGCTGTCCGATTGCGCGGTTTGTTCCGTTCGAATAGACGCCGGTAATCACGCCGGTTGAATCGATTTTGAAGGTCTCAAGATACCCCATCGTGTAGCCGTCCTGATAGAACGCCTTCGTTGAGCTTGATGAGGCGCTCTGCGTGACCGTGTTGACCTGGCTTCCGATTGTCCCGAGGTTTATGTTCAACGTCTGGCGATACGGATTTCCGTCAGCATCGGCATTCGCGTTCGGAACGGCGAAAGACGCTTGAAGGATAATCTCGCCCTCGGGATTCGTGAGGTTTCCGGCAGTGTCGGTCACGGACTGGAGCGTACCCGTATTGTCGAAATTGATGAGGAACGTGTTCTCCATCCCGTCCGTCGTGTTGAGCCCGACCCTCGTCTGCGTGAATTCCGCGTTGTCGGGGTCGACGACGACAGTCGCCTGCCACTGGTTCGGATTCTCCGGCACGCGCGTGAAATTCACCGAAAGGTTGTGCTTGTTTCCGAACGAATCGTAGATGTTGAATTCAGTGCTCCATGTTCCCTTGGAGATATCGGCAGCCGTCGGGTTGTCGGGGATTATGGGTGTATTTTTGTTGAGGTTGCATGCAAAATTGACGTTCTTCGTCTCCTTCGCCGGGTCTTTCGAGCCGACCGGAATGATGAGGTCTTCCGTGCTGGCAGACGTCTGGAGAATCATCTCCCCGTCAACCTCGCGGGCCATCCATCCCTGAACCTTGTATCCGTTCGCAGGATTCACGAGCGTTCCGTCGCGGTCAAGTCCAAAGGCGCCGGCGCGCGTGTAGTAGCTTTTCTCGCCGTTTTTCTCAAGGAAGAACCCGTTTCCCTGAATGGCGACATCGGTCGTTATTCCCGTAGACTGGAGGTTTCCCTGCGTAAAAACAGTATCGATAGCGGCGACGGTCATTCCGAGACCGACTTCCTTCGGGTTGACGCCGCCCTTCTCTTCTGTCGGACGAGCCGCGCCGGACAGCTGCTGGCTTATCATATCCTGAAAATTGACGCGGCCGCGCTTGAAGCCCGTCGTATTGACGTTCGAAATGTTGTTTCCGATAACGTCCATTCTTGTCTGGTGGTTCTGCAATCCAGAAACGCCAGCATACATTGATCTCATCATAATACTACCCTCTTTATGATTTCGTTTTTATGTTTTTTGCCGATTACGCAAGATTATTTCATTCGCCGTACACGGAGATGATTTTCTCCATGTCGTAATACGCGCCGTTGACCTTCACCTGCGGGCGCGTGCCGCGCGTTGCGGCCTCGACAACTCCCGTCGTCGTCGTGTCGCCAAGGTCAAGCTCGACGGACTTTCCGAGGGTGCTCTGAGCCTCGACGGTGTTCATAAGCGAGGAGAGCTTCTCGAAATTCTGGCTCATGTTGGTCATCTGCTCGAGAGTCGAGAACTGCGCCATCTGGGCGATGAATTCCGTATTCTCAAGCGGGCTTGTCGGATCCTGATTCGTCACCTGGGCGACAAGAATCTTGAGGAAATCATCCTTCCCAAGCTCATGGCTTGCAGTCCTGCCGCCACGCTCGGCGTCAACCGTCTTGTTGAACGTATTCACCATATTGTCGAGCTGTGCCTTGTCAGAAGCGCCCATCGTCGTGTTAATATCCATTTCCATTCCTTCGGCAGATTAACCAACCGTATACTTATAAATCGGCAAAATCATTTTTCAACTTAATGAATTTTCAAAACAAAAAAAACGGGGCAGCCCGACAAGCGATACCTTATTCGGGCTGCCCCATCAAAAAACGCGCGGAATCCTACGCGACGATATTGACGGAATGGTCTCCGGACTGCTCGTACCCGTCCTGGGCGCCGTCCGACGGCGACGAGACAAGGTCCCCATACGATTTGTTGGCGACAGCGACGGCATCCTGCCTCGCATTCTCCCGGGCGCCGTTCCCGCCATCATTGGAGAACCCCTGCTGGCCGGCAAAACTCAGGTCGAAACTTCCCGTGTCGAAGCCGCTCTGCGCGAACGCCTGCTTTATGGAGTCGATGTTCTCGCGGAACGCGTCGTACGCCTCCTTCGACGCGACAAGAATCTGACCGGAAATCGTCTTGTCTGAAAGGGAAAGCGATATCTTGACGTTGCCGAGGCTTTCCGGCTTGAGGACGAGGTTTATCGTCCCCTGGTTGTTGTCGCGGAGGACGATGCTTCCCGCCTTGACGAAATCGGCGGCATTCTGCTGAACAGAATTCGAAAGCATCTGCTGGAAATCGGAGCCCGCGGCGCCGGCGGCCTGCGCCGACGACGACGTTATGTTCTGCTCGGCACCAGCGCGCGCGGCCATCTCCATCGTAAGCTGGACGGACTCCTGCTGGTTCTGGTTGTAGGCAACGCGAATCTCCCCGTTCGTCACGGCGCGTTTCGGCTGCACCTGAAGAGAGACGGGAGAATCGTCGCGGCTGCTTTTCCTGTCGCCTTTCGCCACCCTCACGGAGCCGGCCTGCATTCCAGCGCTTGTTTTCCGCAAGGCGCCGTCATCGGAGCGCGCACCATACCGCTGAGCACGGCTTTCCGAAACGGCAGAAGGCAGCTCCGTCCTGAGGTCGAGCACCTCTATGCCGTCGAGGATTTTTTTCGAATCGTCCTTCTCGGCGCGCGGGGAATTCCGCACGGCATTCCCCGAAACCTCGCCGGAAAACACTTCGGGAAGCGCGTCGGAACCGGCAACGGGGCGCTCCGCAACGAGTTCAGGATTTCCTCCGCGGGCAGCATCGGCCGCGACCGCGCCATCAGCATGAGGGACAGGAACATCATCCGAGCCGCCGTCGTTTTCGGGGACGGAAGCCTCGACGACGCTCTCGGCGCCGCATGTTGCGACGGACGCAATCTCCACGGGAACATCATCCGCCGGCAAAGGCGCGTCCGCAAGGCGCTCCTCATCGGGGGGCACATCCGCCTCGTCTCCCGAATCGTCCCCGCCGTCCGCAGAGGCGACTTCAGCGGCTGACGGGGAAGCCTCCTCCCCGTTTTCGGGAACGGGCTCCTTTTCCTCCGCGGCGCGCGCGATGTCACCGCTTTTTCCGTCCTTGTCCTCGATTTTCTCGTCAGTTTTCTCGCCGCTGCCCTCCGCCGCGGCCGTCTTCTCTCCGCGACGAGGATGCTCCGCCTCATGCGCCGCCTTGAGCGCCTCGGCGAACGAGATGTCCGGCGACGACGGCTGCGCCCCGGAAGATTTCTGCGGAACGCTGAACGCGAAATCGACGCTGCTAGCGCTGCTGTTCGGCTGTATGTAATTCATGCTTTATCCCCTTTTTCAGTATCACTTGTAGTTGTCGAGCGAGCTTGGTTTGCTCGCCATCTTGCTGTTTATGACTCCGGCACGATCTTCCGGCATGTTCATGAGCCATACCGAAGTCATCGAGGCGGTCTTCTTCGCCTCCGCAATCTCGTCCGTCTTGCGGAAGATGTCTATCACGTCCTGGTCGTTCATCTCGAGGAGCTGCTTGACGGCCGTTTCCGGCGGCATTGACGACAAATATGCCGAAATCTGCTCTATGTTGCGGTTCCTGTCGTCGTATTTCTTGAGCTGGTTGCTGAACGTCTTCTCGCGCTCGTCCTGCGACTTCTTGCGCTCCTCAAGCTCCTTCGCGATTGCCTCGTTCTGCTCCTCGACCTTCGAGATGTCCTCCTCCCGCTTGTCGAGCTCCTGCGTGCGCGCGTCGAGCGACTCTATCCTCTTTGCGAAGCGGTCCTCATCGAGGTCGCCGGTAAACGGATTCGATTTCGTTCCGGTGACAGACGACTGGGGCTTCAGCCCGAGAACCTTGTAGACCGGGGCAAAAATCCGCTTTGCCTTCACGACCCCGAGGTAATCGAACCACATGAGCCCGCCGAGCGCGAGCACAATGATGAGTATAAGCAATGCAATCGTCTTTCCGATTCCGCCGTTTCTAGACATTTTTATCTCCTAAAATAGTTTCCTTTTTCGAGTCGGCCCTGCACGGACACAGCCTTCTATTATTCAATTCTCGGAATCTCCGCGCCTTTTTTTTATCAAAAATTTGCCGACGCAAACACGCGCCCCGCTATTCTCCGGCCGCCATTCCCCGGATGCGGGCGGTAGACGAACGCGCCGCCGAGCGAGAAGCTCCCGGACGTGGCGAAATAGCCGGTATTCGGCGAGACGGAGAAGGACGCGGAGACTGAGACCTCGTCCTTGACATCGGACAGGGAGCAGCCTTCGGCAATCTCCCTGACGCGCGCGACATCGAACGAATCCCCGTGCTCATAGGCGACTTTCCCCGCATACGACGCGTCGACGACGAACCGGTGCAAGAAAACGGAGAGAGCCGGGATTCCCTTCTGAATCTCGAGCGAAAGGAGCGTCAGGGAGGCGGACCACGACGCAAGCCGCGACGAGGACGGGAACAGCGTCGCCGACATCGTCACGGGAAAGAAAAGCGGAATCCGCGCCCCGACCGTCGCCCCGGCATTGAAAAACCGGCTTACGCCTCCGGCCTTTTCGGGAACGGATTCGCTGTGCTCGAAAAGCAGGAACGGTTGGAAGGCGATGCCGCCGTACATCCTGAAGCCGGGGCGCACCCTCCTGATTGACGAGAACGAGAGGTATGCCTTCGACTCCGCGCGCGTTCCCTCGACGCTTCCGGAATCGTCGGAGTCGTCCGTGCCCCGGAAAAAGCGCGCGTCGATTCCCGAAACGACGGAAGAGCAGTCGAACCGGCAGAGAACGGCCGAAACGCCGCCAGCCGCCGTCGCCTGGTAAAAGCCGCCCGAATCAACCGCGCACGTCCCGCCTAGCTTCACCGACACGGCGTCGTTCCCGCCGCTCCACGACGCGGAAAAAGCGCCGACGCCGTAAGCGAGGCTGAATCCGGCGGAAACGCTCACCATGTTCCCGAGCCACGGATTCGACGACACGAACGTCGCGCCGAGGACACCCGTGTCGACGACATCCATCTCGCGGCTGTAGATTTCCGCCGTCCCGAAAGGAAAGACGGAGCCCTTGAGGTAGAACGGAAGCGGGCTGTACTTTCCCGCATCAAGACGGGCTTCCCCTTCCCCCGCATCCCCGGCAGCCACGGTATGCTCATCATCCCCGCCATCATCAGCGAAGGCGAATTCCTCAAAGCCGCTTTCATCCATTTCGGCTGTCACGAGCGGATGCGACTCGAAATTCTCAACGACGCACGAGAACGACATCTTCCCCCCGCCGAGCGAGATGAGGGCGCAGTCGAGGATTCCCGCCTTCCAGTCCGCCTTCTGCAGGAGGACGCGCCCGCCGCCGCCGGAAAGGGAGACGATTCCGGCGCGCGAAAGCGTGGAGAACCCGCGCCCCAGCTCCGCCCAGGAGAACGAGAGGTAATCAGTGCCGCCGAACGAGCCGCAATAATGGAGGTTGTGGATTATCCGCCCGCCCATATCGAACGAGCGGCTTTCCCCGTCCCCGTCGACGACGATGCTCCACGAAAGCCCGTCCTTCACCACGCGCGCGCTCCGCCCTTCCCCGGCAGGAACCGGCGGGCAGAGGGAGACGGCGCCGTTTTTGAGGGAGGACGCGCCGGAAGCGACGAAAGAGCCGTCGGGGGCAAATGACGCGAAGAATGAGTCGCTTTTTGAAATCGTTTTGTAGGAGCGTCCGGCGATGTCGATGACACCGGACTCGCTCTTCACGTTCGAGCGGCTGACAAGCCTCGTCACGGCAAGCTTTTTCCCGTCAGGGGAGAAGCGTATGCTCTGAACGTCAGAAAGCGACAGGAGCCTCCTCGTCTTTGATGAAGCCGCATCGACGATGAAGACCGCCTGCGACTGGCTGTCGTAGAATGCGATTGACGGAGACTTTCCGCCGGCGAAGACGTCCATCGTCCTGATATAGCGGCGGTTCCGTTTTTTGTCGCGCGGAAGGCAGCCGCCGCCGCCCGCGAACGACTCGGGGACGGGAATCCACTCATAAAAGCCGCGCCACGCCTCGCTGAGGCCGATTCCGTACGTCGTCTCGAACACGCCCGCGCAGAAACTCAGGGTGCAGGAAGTTCCCGCGTTCTCCCAGAATTTCCCGTAAAGCTCCATTCCGTACGTCTCCTGCAGGTACGTCGCGAACGCCGCCCCGAAAACATACGCGTCGTTCCCGCCCGGAACGGTATCCCGCGCGCCCGTCACGTCGCGCCACGACGGGAATCCCGCGACCTTCGCCTCCGCGCGCATCTTCGCGGCCGTGACGAGCTGCGTCGTGAACGGGTCGTTCATGCGCCCGCCCGAAGTCCCGCGCCCCTCCATAGAGACGGCGGCGCCCTCGAACCAGAACGACGTGAGGGAAACGCCCGCGAGGTTGAACGAGTCGGAGAGGCGGGACATGCCGCGCATGAAGGGCGATTTCATGTTGAGCGTCACCGCGTGCGTGAGCTCGTGGTAGAAGACGGCCTCAATCGTGTCCTCGTGCATGTCGAGCGCCTCGGAGGGCGACGTGTCGTAGACGACGATGCTGTTGTACGGGGCGACGGTGAAGAACGCGTTCATGCTCTCGACGGCAGGCGTCACGCTGACGGGAAAGCGCTGGTACATGTCCGTCCCGAGACGCTCCGTTATCTCGCGGTAGAATGAGTCGGCGACCGAAGCGATTTTCCGCGCGGATTCCTCGGATTTGTCGGAATAAATAACGTCGAACCATTCGGTTTTGATTACGCGGAGGCTCCCCTCTCCGGAGAACGCGCCGCCGAACGAAAAAAAAGGAAAAAAGGCAAAAAAAAGCAGGAATGCAAGGAAGAGTCTTTTCATGGGCTCGATTCTAGCATTCCCGCAAAACGCCCACAACAAGCGGGCGCTCGAAAAGGAAAACGTCCCGGAACCGATTTTCCGGAACGATTCCGCTCACGAAAGCGCGCCGACCGCGGTTCCGAGCGTTATGTCGTCATCCGCGCAGAGAATCTCGAAGTGGATTCCGCATTTGCCGACGAGATATTCCTGAAGGTACGCCTCCGTGCGCTCGCGGAGACGGTACGTCTTGAAGAAGGTCGTCCCGTTGCAGAGCATGGCGACGGGGCGGAGCGAAGATTTTCCCCCGCCCGACTGTATTGCGTTGGCGGAAAGGATTGCGGCGGCATACCGTGCCGTCCTGTCCACGGCCGCGTCGAGAATCTCGCACGCGAAAAGCCTGTCGTCCTCACACGCGCCCGGGAAAGCCGCGGCGATGCGCCCCGTCCCGAACGGAGAATGGAGGAATTCGTTCATCTCGACGGTGTTGATTGCGCCGAGCGCCTTGACGGCCTGTGCCGCGCCGTCGGAGAAGAGCCCCTCGGACACTGCGACGGAAAGCATTTCCCCGCCGAGGCGGCCGAGATACGCGCCAGAGCATCCCTTCTCGAGGAGGTACTGCCCCGGAATGTTCGTCCCGGCATCCACCGCCTTGTCGAAATCGGAAAGGGGAACGTCGCCGCACTTGCCGCTCTCGCAGACGACAATCTGCTTTTCGATTCCGAGCGAGCTGTCGGCGGGCTGCACGTATGCCGCGTTCATTCCCGTCCCGAGTATGAAGCCGATGTACGCCGAGTATTCCGCACCGGCGCGCGTAGCGGCCTTTCCTGCGAGGAGCGCCGCGACGGTGTCGTTGAGCAGCGTGACGCGGGAAACGGACTTCCATCCGCGGGCAGAGAGCGTCTCGAGGAGCGTCTTTCCCACAGGAACGCCGATGACCTCCGGAGCCTTGACCTCCTTGCTGAATCCGTTCGGGATGCCGTCGCCGTCCTCCGTAATCTTCATGGAATAGGAGAAGCAGAACCCTATCTTGTCCGCCTTGTCGCGGAGGTGCTCAATGTTGTCGGCAATCTGCGCGAAGAATTCCGCCTTGGAAAGCTCCCTCTCCACGCCCGGCATCTTGTCCTTCTTGAAATCGGATATGGCCGCGCAGCCGTCATCGTCGAACGAGACGAGGCAAGAGCGGAAATTCGTGCCGCCGGCGTCTATGACGATGACGCGCTCGTTCTTCGGGCGGGAAGACGGCGGGAGCATCCACGTCCGTATCATGTCCTGCCCCGCCTTCTTGCCGGAAAGACCCTGCCTCATATCATTGAGGATTGCGCCGGCAGCAGCCCCGACGTCCATCCCCACGGGGAAATTGTGCCTCATCAAGAAAGATGCAGCCTTCGTAGTCATTTTCATTCACTCCTTTTCCTACGTACTTTTTTGCAGCCCCGGAAACGATTCCAAGACCAATCTATTTTACTCATCTTTCGGATTCCCGCAAGGAGAATTCCCGCCGGATTCCGGGGCGCGGGACGAGGGGCGCGAAATCATGGTATACTAGGGCGCATGACGGATTTATCTGATTTGAAAAACGAACTGAACCCGGAGCAGTACGAGGCTGTCATGACGACCGAAGGCGCGCTCCTTATCATAGCCGGCGCGGGAAGCGGAAAAACCCGCGTCATAACGTTCAGGATAGCGCACATGCTCGACAAGGGCATTCCGCAAAGCGCGATACTTGCCCTGACGTTCACGAACAAAGCCGCGAAGGAGATGGAGGAGCGCATAAAGTCGATGACCGGAAAGAAGCTGCAGAACCTTACGGTATCGACATTCCACGCGTTCGGCGTGCGCGTGCTCAGGCAGGACATAGACAGGCTCGGCTGGCGGCAGAATTTTTCCATATACGACGAGACGGACAGGAATTCGCTGATAAAGGAGACGGCGCGCGAGCTCCGGTATTCGGAGGAATCGCTCGACCTCTACAAAATCGGCGCGCTCATAAGCGACATAAAGACGGGGCGCAAATCGTGGAACGAGGAGAATTCCGTCTACCGCGATTTGTACGACGGGTACGAGGAGGGGCTGCGTCTTTTCAACGCGGTCGATTTCGACGACTTGATAACGCTCCCCATACGGCTGTTCCGGGAATTCCCCGACGTCCTCGCACGGTACAAGGAACGGTACCGCTACATCATGGTCGACGAATTCCAGGACACGAGCCACCAGCAGTACGAGTTCATGCGACTCCTTGCCGACAAGAACGTCGCGGTCGTGGGCGACGACGACCAGTCCATCTACTCATGGCGCGGCGCGGACTACCAGAACATAGAGAATTTCGAGAAGGACTTCCCGAACGTGAGGGAAATCAAGCTCGAGCAGAACTACCGCTCGACGGGAACAATCCTGGAGGCGGCGAACGGCGTCATCCAGCACAACACGAACAGGAAGGAGAAGAAGCTCTGGAGCGGAAACGGCGAGGGAAAGCCCATCGAGGTCTACTACCCGGAGAACGAGGCGGTTGAGGCGGACTTCATAATAGAATGCATCCACTCGCTCGCTCTTTCGGAGAAGAGAAAATACTCCGACTTCTGCATCCTCATGAGGGCGAACACGCAGAGCCGACCGATAGAGGAGGCGTTCCTCGCGGACGACATTCCCTACACAATGAGCGGCGGAACGAGCTTCTTCCAGCGGAAGGAGATAAAGGACGTGATAAGCTACCTCCGCGTCGTGTCGAACCACGACGACGACGTGAACCTCCTCCGGATAATAAACACGCCGAGGCGCGGCATCGGACGGGCGACGCTCGAGAAGCTGAACGAGACCGCGCGCATGAATTCCTGCTCGCTCTGGGACGCAATACAGTCCGTCATCCGTCCCGGCGGGGAGAACGAGCCCGTCCAGACAGACCTTTTCGGGAACATACTCGACGAAATTCACTCCGACGACTACTCGGACGACGCGATTGAGGGGATGAAGGAGCTGACGTCGCTGATAGAAGGCGGGAAGCCGATGCTCGGCGGGCACAACCTGTCGAAAAAGATAAAGGCGTTCATCGACGAGTGCCGCTACTTCGACTACCTCGTCTCAGAAACCCCGAAAAGCCCGAAGGCGGCGCAGTACAAGATGATGAACATCGAGAGCCTCATACGCTCCGTCACGAAATGGGAGAACGACCCGGACAATTCCGACCCGACGCTTTACAATTATCTCAACAGGATAACGCTCCTCAGCCGGGACGACTACGAGGAGGAGGACACGGGGAAGGTGAACCTCATGACAATACACGCGTCGAAGGGGCTCGAATTCCCCGTCGTGTTCATCGCGGGCGCCGAGGACGACATTCTCCCGCACGCGCGGGCAGTCGAGGAAGGCGGGGACGCGGCAGTCGAGGAGGAGCGCCGGCTCTTCTACGTTGCGATAACGAGAGCGCGCGACAAGCTCTACATATCCTCGTGCAGGAGGCGCCGGAAGCATTCGTTCGCGCAGAGGCAGGACGAGGCCGAGCAGCCGGCGAAGCCTGCCGACGACGGTGACGAATGCAAGCCAAGCCGGTTCCTCGACGAGATTCCGAAGCAGCTCGTCGAGTACCACGAGCCGCAGAAACCGGTCGCCCCGGACGAGGCGCAGCGCATCCTCGAGGACATGATAAAGAAGTTCAGGAAGCCGATAGTTCCCGGATTCGCAAAGTGACAGCGGGCGGTTTTCAAGTCAGGAGTTTTTATGAAAAAAGTGCAGAAAAGGAAAGGCGGAACGATAACGGCGGCGTTCGCGCTCGCCATCATGCTATCGTCCTTCTCGTGCCAGTCGGCGAAGACGATAGAGGCGGAGATGGATGCAGAAGAGGAATACGTTCCCGACATAGAGACCGTGAGCGACGAGCGCGCGGAGGCGATCCTTGACGAGGCAGCAACCATCGACGCGCTCGCGTTCAAGGAGATATGGGGATACGTCATGGAGGGGCGCGAGGGCGAATTCTCCGCGAAATACCCGATAACGGACGTCGGGTATTTCGTCTCGGCTGTCAACGTCTACAGCGAGATGCCCCCTGTTCCGCCGAAATCAAAATTCTTCAAGAATTTCAAGGGAAGGGTCCACATCGTCACGAGCGTGGACTCGCAGAGCCAGACGCACCTGCTCCTGTCGCCCGACCTCCCTTTGCGGGAGCGGATTGCGGAGCAGATGGTGAAGGCGGCGGAGACGTACGACGGGCTCCAGATAGACTGGGAGAACATCCCGAAAAAGGACGCGGAGAATTTCTTCGAGCTTCTCCGCATCGTCAGGAAAAAGCTCCCCGCCGGAAAGACGCTTTCGATAGCGACGAAGGCGCGCCTACGGACGCTGGCGGACGACCCGTTCGCGTACGCGCCCCTCGCGGAGCTTACCGACAAGATAATCATAATGGCATACGACGAGCATTGGTCGACGAGCAGGCCGGGCGCAATCGCGTCGACGGGCTGGGGAAAGCGGATAGCATCATACGCGCAGACGCAGATTCCCGCGGACAAGCTCATCATGGGGCTCTCGTTCTACGGACGGACGTGGCTGAGCGCCCCCGTGCGCGGGCAGGCGTGGTACAACAGCGGAATCGAGCGCATAAAACGGGAGAACGGCGTGACGGAAGTCCAGCGCGACGCGTACGGCATCCCGCACTTCTCGTTCAAGGAGGAGGCGACCATCACGGGATGGTACGACGACATCGACTCCCTCAAGATACGGTGCGACGCATACGCGAAGATGGGCATCGACAGGATAGCGTTCTGGCGCGTCGGGCAGGAAAACCCCAATTTCTGGAAATGCCTCAGGATTTCCGCCGAAAAAGAATGATGCCGCCGGATTTTGTCCGGCAGCATCCAAAAAGCAGACCCGAGCCTACTCCACGTCAAATTCCACGCGGCTCTCGGTTCCTGTCCAGTCCTTCACGACGAGCGAGCCGCGTCCCTTCCCGCCGGCCGTCCTGACATACGTTCCTGCCATACCGCCCTTGAGGGATACGGCAGACGGCCCCACGAGCTCCACGGCGCCCTCCGTCCTGAGCGTCACCGCCTCCTGGCAGAACGGCTGGACGTTCCCGTTCTGGTCGACGGCGCGAAGGCAGACCTGCGCCATGTCGTACGTCTCCTCCTCGCGCAACGCAGTCCTCCGGCAGAACGCCTTCACGGAAACGCTCCTCATAGGCTCCCGCGTGACGCTCCTGACGAATTTTCCGCCGCGATAGGAGTCGAACCGGTACACGACGGACTCGCCGCCCCAATTTCCGATGTACTTCCCGTACAGCTTCCTGAGATGCTCCGGGTTCGTCACGCCTCGCGCCCACAGGAGAAGCCCCTTCATGATGACCTTCAGCGGAAGCCTGTTCACGCCGTATTTCTGCAGCGCGAACAGCATCGACTTCACCGCCGCGAAATTCCGCTCGGGAACGCCGTCCTCGTCAACAATCCGGTGCCCTATGTAATCGTCGATGAGAATCGGGCCGTGCGGCAGGTTCCTGAACGGGGAATCCGCGGCCGTGTATTCCTTGATGAAAATATCGTTCACGTACATCCTCACGCTGTCGGCGTTCGTTATTATGAAAACGTCGCCCCGCGCGCCGCCTGGATGCTCGCCGATATCCATGCTCGACGTGACATCCAGGATGTCCCCCGACACGGAGGCGTCCTGCTGGCTCGCGTAGACGAACGCCGCCATCTTCGGGTTCCTGAACATATCCATGACGCCGTGGTAGCAGATATAGTCGCCGGAACCGAAATCCTTGTGCGTGTTGTAGTCGAACGCGCACCATCCGCTTCCACCCGCACAGTCAGCACGCGCGGCGAGGGCGTCGAGAACCTTCGCGTGGCGCAGCGCGTGCTCCGTCCGGAGCCGCTCGCAGTCGAACGTCTTCGTCGGGAACATATGCCCGTTGTATTCCGTGACCATGAATCCCTTTCTGGTGTCGGTGACGCGCTTTTTCGGAAGGCAGCCGTCGTTCGGCCCGTGGAAGCTGAAATCGTTGAACGTGTAGACATCCTCAAGGAGGCTGCTGTGCTTGAGGAACCTGACCCCGCCCGTCGGACGCGTCGAATCCAGGCTGTGCGCGACAGCGTTCGTCCTTGCGTAGAATTCGTCGTCGTCCTGGCTCTCGTTTATCCTGACGCCCCAAATGAAGACAGACGGATGGTTCCTGTACTGAAGGACCATGTCCCGGACGTTCTCCACCGCAACGTCCTTCCATTTTTCGTCGCCGATATGCTGCCATCCGGGAATCTCGGTGAAGACGAGAAGCCCGATTTCGTCGCACCTGTCAACGAAATGCCTGCCCTGCGGATAATGCGACGTCCTGACCTCGTTCAGCCCCAGCTCGTATTTGAGTATGTCCGCGTCCTCCCGCTGCATCGACTTCGGGGCGGCGTACCCTATATACGGCCACGACTGGTGCCTGTTCAGCCCGCGCAGCCTGATTTTCCGCCCGTTGAGATAGAATCCGGTCTCGTCGAACCGTATGCTCCTGAACCCGAACCGCACCCGGCTCTCGTCGAGGATTTCCCCGAACGCGCCGACAAGCTCCGTCACGAGCGTGTAAAGGAACGGGGAATCGACGTCCCACTTCTCCGCACCAGCACATTCCGAGCGGGACTTGACGAGCGACTTCCCCCCGGAAAACGACGAGGCGTCGACACCGACCGCGAATTCCGCGAGCACGGTTCCGGAAGAAGCCGTCATGGGCGCACCGTCGGCAGGGACGACCTTCTGCCGCACGCACAGCCCGTCAGGAGCCGCGCCCGAAGCGACGACAGTCACCTCGGTGCTGACAGAACCGTCCGCCGCCATCACGAAAACATCGTCGATGCGGATTTTCCCCCGGATATCGAGATACACGTCACGGTAGATTCCGCCATACGTCATGTAATCGACGACGAAGCCGAACGGAGGCTGGTTCAGGGATTCCCTGCTGTCAACGCGGATAGCGAGCACGTTCTCTCCGCCCTCGTCCGCAAGGAAATCGGTCAAGTCGACGGTAAAGGCAGTGTAGCCGCACTCATGGAGCGCGACGCTCCTCCCGTTGACGAACACCTCGCTGCAATGCGCGGCACCCTCGACAGTGAGAAGGACGCGCCCTTCTTTCCACCCGCTTTCAGTCCGGAACGTCCGCCTGTATATGGAATTCTTCTGGTAAATCTCTGTCGGGAATGAGTTGAATGGAGTGACCGCAACTGCATGAGGAATGCGCACGGTCTCGAAGTCGCCGGCATAATCCATCATCGTCTTCTCCGCAGAAAAAGACGGCGAATACTGCCAGCCGTCGTTCAAAAATATTTTTGCCATGACGACAAGTGTAAACCCGAATTTCCGGCAAAGCAAGGAACGCCGGAACCGTCGTCCGAATTTTCTGAATAAATCAAAATCAGCGGCGCCATGCATGTTGCAATTTTTTTTTCTATATGATATATTCAGTCCCGTTGCGAGATTGTAGCTCAGCTGGATTAGAGCATCTGCCTTCTAAGCAGAGGGTCGCTGGTTCGAGCCCAGTCAGTCTCAAAACCGGCGAAGCCTTGTTTTCGGGGCTTCGTTTTTTTTTTGTACGCCGAAAAAATGCTCCTCCCTTGCAAAAAAAACGGGATGCGGCATCAGTCCACATTCCCATGTTTTTTTATGGCGCGGACACTATATCCATTTTCTCTCTCGCGGCGGAAAAATTCGCCCTTCTATGTAAAGGTCGAGGACGGCTTCTCAAGCCAAAGGCTGCTTTATAAATACAAAAAAGCGCGCCAGCCTCCGCCAGAGCTGTCCGTCCGCCTAATGGCGGGGCTGTTCCTGCAGTTTTTTCTTTACATATTATGCCTCCGTTCGTATTCTGATGTCGCCTTCTTTTTCCAGTTTCTTCATAATGTCGCTTATCTCAAGGCGGGCATTGTCAATGTCATCTTTTGACGGGGGATTTTCGGCAAGCGATTTTTCCGACATCATAAGATATGCCCGCATCCGCTGGCTCATGTTTGAAAGAATCTTTTCCTTTACCGCGCCAAGCCATGCAGAGCCGTCGTCAGCGAGCGCGCGGGCAAGAGTGCCGGAGCCTGTGTCGCGGAGGACTTTCTGCACTTCGCGGTCGGAAAGGCTTGCTATTCCCTTGACGGCATAGAGCTGTTTTTCAAGGCGGTCTTTAAGCTCCTTCAAGCCGCGCTCTTCAAGCAGCTTGTAAAGGTCGCTCCGTTCCGTTTTGTCCATGCGGCGGACGGCGGAAATCAGATGTTCCTCATTGACGGCATCGTCAAGCATCATGCGCTCCAAAAAGCCCTCGAAAGTCAGCTTGTTTTCTCCCATGCCGAATGAGGAGCTGAACATCACCTTCAAGAGCGTCTGCACATGCTCTTCGGTGCCGTAGTCGCCGAGCGCTTCCCGGCTCTTTTCGTTCCCCAACTTCAGGATAAGCTCGCGGAGCGTTGCGGCGTAGGTGCGGAAGTCCGTTCGTGCGCGATTCAGGAGGTTGTCGCCAAAATCCTTCACCTCAAAATCATCTGTCTTTGCGCAGCCGAGCTCTTCCGCCGCAGTTTCGGAATGAGCCTTTTCGCCGGTATAATCGGCGGGGAAAATGTCCGCATCGCACAGCTCTTTCAGGTGGTCGTCCTCGTGCCAGTCGGAATCGTCATCGTACCAGAGCTTGAAATCGGCGGCGAGGAGCGGCCCCATCATCGCTTTCATGATGTCGCCCGTGACAACAGGATTGTCGCCGCGCTGCACGCTCAAAAGCCCTTCCGCGCCCATCATGAGGGAAAGGAGCGCGCCGTCCTTTTCGCCGGAGCCTGAGGCAAGGTAGAAAAAACTTGTGGCAAGCACTTCTTGGTCTGTGCCGTCCACTATCTGCCTTAGCATAGGAGAAAAGAACTTCTCTTCAAGCGAAACGGCATCGTCCTGATTCTCTGCGAGCGGGCGGAAGCCGTCGGGGTAGCGGATTGTGCCGTCGTCCTTTCTAAAGTCCTCAAGGGCTAAAAGCCCCTCGCGCCTGCCTTCTATGCTTGTGACGATGACAAAGTTCGCCGTGCGAAAAATCCGCGCCTTGTCCTCCGCCTTTGCTTTCGGGAAATCTTTGAATAAAATCATTGTGTCCTCCTTGGTTTTGTCAGCAATAATTATAGGTAATTACACGGAATTTGGAAAAAAATTTGTGTTTTTTGTAAGAATTCGTACAGCTATTTCTCCGTAGTGCCAGATTTAGACTACATTTTCCGCGCCCTTTGCCCACAAAAAAAGCGCACCAGCCGTAGCCAGTGCGCAGTGTGCAAGTTTCCGCTATGCAGGAATCACGCTATTTCCTCTTCCAGTCGTCGCGGGTGTCGGTGCTGACCGAGGTGCTGAAACTGCCGTTCCTCAGCTTTTCGGCGCAGTAACGGCAATCGCGTTGTCCGCCGCAGCCGCCACCAAAGGGTGTTTTTACGCCCGCGCATGGCGATATGTGTTGCCCTTAAATCAAGCCGAACAGCCCGAACTTTACCAGTCCGTCAGAACATTCCACGCCCTTTGCGGGAACGCCCTCGTGCCAGTTCTCGCCTTTTTCCACGGCTTTCCATTCCTTTTTTGTGCCGCCGAACTTTATTGAAGAAAGCGACTCGCAGCGGCTGAACGCACTCCTGCCGATTTCCGTAACGCTTTCGGGAATGACCACGGACGCAAGCGAGTCGCAGCCATAGAACGCCTCCTTGCCGATTTCCGTAACGCTTTCGGGAATGACCACGGAGGTAAGCGAGTCGCAGCCACAGAACGCCTCATAGCCGATTTCCGTAACGCTTTCGGGAATGACCACGGATGCAAGCGAGTCGCAGCCACGGAACGCCTCATAGCCGATTTTCGTAACGCTTTCGGGAATGACCACGGAGGTAAGCGAGTCGCAGCCCTTGAACGCCTCATAGCCGATTTTCGTAACGCTTTTGGGAATGACCACGGACGCAAGCGACTCGCAGCCATAGAACGCCTCCTTGCCGATTTCCGTAACGCTTTTGGGAATGACCACGGAGGTAAGCGAGTCGCAGCCTCTGAACGCCTCCTCGCCGATTTCCGTAACGCTTTCGGGAATGACCACGGACGCAAGCGAGTCGCAGCCACGGAACGCCTCCTCGCCGATTTCCGTAACGCTTTCGGGAATGACCACGGAGGTAAGCGACTCGCAGCCCTTGAACGCCTCCTTGCCGATTCTCGTCACTTCCTCCGGAATGATGACCTCGCCTTCTGCCTTGCGGTCGCAGTCCGTAAGAACGCCGCCATTAATCGTGAGCCACTTGCTGCTGCCGTTGTCCTTTGGGGAACTTTCTTTTTGCGCTTCCGCTTTGGGTGCGCTCTCCGCCACCGCTTCCGCTTTGGGTGCGCTCTCCGCCGCCGCTTCTGCTTTGGGTGCGCTCTCCGCCGCCGCTTCTGCTTTGGGTGCGCTCTCCGCTTTGGGTTCGGGAGTTGCCGCCGCACCCACTTTCGTGCCGCATTCAGGGCAGAACTTTGCGCCCGCCGAGAGTTTTGTGCCGCACTGTGCGCAGAACACCTCGCGCACAACCTTCGTTCCGCACTCTGGGCAGAACTTCGCGCTGTCAGCCAAGTCAGCGCCGCAATTTGTACATTTCATTGTAAACTCCTTTTGCCGCAGATTATGCCCTGCGGCGGGCTGTGTTTCTTTTTCGCGCACTTCTTCCTCTGTGCTGGAATCCTCGTTCAGAAACGGATGGGGCATTTCTTTTATCACGCGAATCATACGCGCAACAAGCTCCCTTTTTGTCTTAGCCTCGCCCGCACCGTCGGAACACTTGGCAGCTATGGCGGAAATATTCTCGTTCCCGTTTTTGCCTTTTTCTGCGGCTGCCCACTTTATGCCGTTTTTTACGGCTTCCCACTGTTCTGCCGTACCGTTGAAGTTTTTCGATGTAAGCGCTCTGCAGTCGAATGCATGCTCGCCGATTTTCTTGACGCTTGCGGGAATTGTTACGGAAGAGAGCGCAGGGCAGTTGGAAAAAGCCCTATGTCCGATTTCTTCCACGCCCTCCGGGATGTCTATTTCCGTAAGCCCCGAAGGGCTGAACGAATCCGTGCCGATTTTTTTGAGTTTGCCGCTCTTTGCAAATGTTACGGAAGTGAGCGCGGAACAGTAAGCAAACGCCTCCTCCCCAATCTCTTCCAGCGATTTGGGGAATGTGACGCGCTTGAGCTGTTCACGCAAAAAGCACGCCCTTTTTGCGATAAACAGCGTTCCCTCCCGCACGGCAAGGACGCGCACGGTTTTGTCAACCTCAACAAGCGTACTTTTGTCCACGCTGTAGTACGCACCGTCAATGTATATGAACTTTTCAAGCTTTGCCTTGTGCTCGCGGCGTTCCTTCTCGTCATAGAACGCTTTTTTGCAGTCTGTGTCGCAGAAGTAACCGTCCGCAGTGGCTATATCGTCGCATTTATCCTTTATAAGCTTTGCCCCGCAATACGCGCAAACAACAACTTCCGGCGGCTCCTCTTCCCTATAGAACGCATCATAATGACCCTCACAACAGAAAACGCGGTTGTCACTGCTATAATCTCCATAAACGCCATGTTCTACTTTGTGCCAGTAGGTGCCATAAAAATGCCTTCCGCAATATGAACAAACCATATAGCTCATACTAAAATCTCCTTTGCGCTTTTTGCGCCGTTTATACCAAACCGCTTTCCGCAGTCTGTTTCCGTTTTGTCCTGAAAAGCCGCGCCTTGCCGTCCGCGCACTTCACGCTCTTTGCGGGAACGTCCTCGTGCCAGTCGCGGCTTTTCTCCACGGCTTTCCACTGCGCCATAGTCCCGCCGAACTCCACGGACGCAAGCGACTCGCAGCCAGAGAACGCCCCGTAGCCGATTTCCGTGACGCTGGACGGAATCCCTACCGACGCAAGCGCCGTGCAGCCCTCGAACGCATACCCGCCGATTCTCGTAACGCTTTCGGGAATGACCACCGCCGCAAGAGCCGCGCAGCCATTGAACGCCTCCTCGTCGATTTCCGTAACGCCTGCGGGAATGACCACGGAGGCAAGAGCCGCGCAGCCATTGAACGCATACTCGCCGATTTCCGTAACGCCCTCGGGAATGACGATTTCGCGCGCTTGGCTTGCGCAGTATTGCACTTTGCCGTCCTTTATCGCCACACCGCCCTTTATCGTAAGGCACGGGTGCAAAAGTTCCGTGATGTTGCAGCCATCGAACGCCCACTCGCCGATTTCCGTAACGCTGTCGGGAATGACCACCGACGCAAGCGCCGCGCAGCCAGAGAACGCCCACCTGCCGATTTTCGTAACGCCCGCGCCAATGACCACGGACGCAAGCGACGTGCAGTCCTTGAACGCACGACTGTCGATTCTCGTAACGCTGTCGGGAATGACCACCGACGCAAGAGCCGCGCAGCCACTGAACGCCCTCTCGCCGATTTCCGTAACGCTCTCGGGAATCACGACCGATGAAAGCGACGTGCAGCCACTGAACGCCCACCGATTGATTTCCGTGACGCCCTCGGGAATCACAAGATAGACGGGTTCAGCATTCTTTTTCTTTACGCTTCCGTCCTTTGATACGGTGATGTACTTTCTGCTTGCGTCTGGCAGGTCGTTCGCCTTCGCATACTCCCGAAGCTCCGCTGCCGTGGCGTTGTTTGCCGCCTTGTCCAACAGAACGGGAAGCGTCTGCATCCACTTTTGGACTTTGGAGTTTGCAAGGCAGAGTTCCATGCCGCCGTCCTTTGCAGGAATGACGATGAAGCATTCCTTTTCTTTCTTTCTGACATGCACGTTCGTAACAGGATGCGCCTGAACAATCGAGTCGAGTACCGCGCCCGCGCTTGCAAGCTGCACCTTCTTGATTTTCTCCTGTTTTGACTCTTCCTTTGCGGCGTTTGCCACGAGTATGACCTTCTTCGTCTTTCCAGTCGCGTCGTAGAGTTTCCTCGTCTTTTCGTTGAACGGAAACAAGGGGGAAGCCGACGTTATGCTTTCCACAGCATCGCAGCCTTTGAACGCACCTTTCCCGATTCCTTCGAGCGTGGATGGAAGCGAAATCGACTTCAGCGACTTGCAGCGAAAGAACGCATAACCGCCGATTTTTTTGACGCCCTCGGGAATCACAACGGACGAAAGCGACGTGCAGTCCTCGAACGCCTTGTAGCCGATTGCCGTAACGCTTTCTGGAATGACCACCGACGCAAGCGACGAGCAGCCCTCGAACGCCCCCACGCCGATTGCCGTAACGCCCGCCGGGATTACCGCTTCTTTCACGTCTTTAGGGCAACTCGTAATCACCCCATACTCGTTTGGCTTTACTGTTCTCGCCATATAATTTCTCCTTGCGCTTTCCGCGCTTTGACAACGCCGCCCGCAGCGGGTCGCAGGATTCCGACCTCGTTAGACGCCCGTATGCGCCTCCTGCCGCGCCGCCCCTACAGCCGCGCCTCGCCGTCCGAGCACTTTACAGTCGTTGCGGGAGCGTCATTGTCCCAAGCGAAAATACCTTTTTTCACCGATTTCCACTGCGCCATAGTCCCGCCGAACTCCACCGACGAAAGCGACTCACAGCCCTCGAACGCCTGCTTGCCGATTTCCGTGACGCTTGACGGAATCACAACCGACGAAAGCGACTCGCAGAACCAGAACGCCTGCTTGCCGATTTCCGTGACGCCCTCGGGAATTGTCACGCTCGTCGCATTTCTGTCGAGGCATTCCAAGGCGACACCGTTCTCAACATGGACAACAAGCTTCTGCCATTCGCCGTCAGCGCACTTCACGCTCTTTGCGGGAACGCCCCCGTGCCAGTCGTCGCCTTTCTCCACGGCTTCCCACTGCGCCACAGTCCCGCCGAACTCCACCGACGCAAGTGCCGTGCAGCCACCGAACGCCTGGTCGCCGATTTCCGTAACGCCTTCGGGAATGACCACGGAGGCAAGCGACGTGCAGCCAGAGAACGCACTCCTGCCGATTGCCGTAACGCCAGCAGGGATTTCCACCGCCGCAAGCGACTTGCAGCCCTTGAACGCATAACCGCCGATTTCCGTAACGCCGTCGGGAATGACGATTTCGCGTGCTTGGCTTGCGCAATATTCCGCCACGCCGTCCTTTATCGCCACACCGCCCTTTATCGTAAGGCACGGGTGCGAAAGTTCCGTGATGTTGCAGCCCTTGAACGACTCCTTGCCGATTTCCGTAACGCTTTCGGGAATGACCACCGACGCAAGCGCCTTGCAGCCCTTGAACGCCTCACTGCCGATTTCCGTAACGCTTTCGGGAATGACCACGGAGGCAAGCGACTCGTAGCCTCTGAACGCCCACTCGACGATTGCCGTAACGCCGAACAGTTCCGCGCTCCTCACGTCCCTGGAGAAAATGGAATGCCACGTCCAGCCTTGCCACACATAGCCGTGGCCGTACGCTTTCACCTTGCCCTTGCAGAACAGGCGCACCGTCTTGTCCGCGCCCGCCTTGAGCGTCAGGTTCTTCGCCTTTTTCGCGGGGATTTCTGCGAGCGGAAGTTTCGTCTGCAAAAGCGCGTCGTATATTTCCCTGCCGCTCTTCGCGCTGTCGGAGAGTATTTCTGCTGCCTTTTTCGCCTTGTCCGTCCACTTGCTGCTGTCCGCGCCCAGCTTGAACACAGCGTTGTTTTCCGCAATCTGCACGAGGACGACCGTTCCCGCCTTTGTGCTTGCAAGAATCTCGAACGAAGAATCCGGCTTGCCCTTTAAGAGCGAGCCGATGAATGCGTCCGCGCTCACCTGCTGGATTTGCCTGATTTTCTCGGTCTTCGCTGTTTCAAGCGCGAGTGCCTTGACGTGCGCCTTGAGCCTTGAACTGCGCTTGACCGCCTTGTACGCCGCGCTCCCCTCCGTGCAGACAATCTCGTAGTCCTCCGGCAAGTCCTTGAACCAGTCGGCATTCACTTTCGCAAGGTTATCGGCAAGCGTTACCGTCTTGAGCGACGTGCAGCCATCGAACGCCTCCTCGCCGATTTCCGTAACGCCCGCGCCAATGACCACGGAGGCAAGCGACGTGCAGCCCTTGAACACCCTCCCGCAGATTTCCGTAACGCTGTCGGGAATGACCACCGACGCAAGCGCCGTGCAGCCATAGAACGTCATCCCGCCGATTTCCGTAACGCCTGCGGGGATTTCCACCGACGCAAGTGCCGTGTCATAGAACGCACTCGCGCCGATTTCCGTAACGCTTTCGGGAATGACCACCGACGCAAGCGCCTTGCAGCAATAGAACGCCATGTAGCCGATTTTCGTAACGCTGTCGGGAATGACCACGGACGCAAGCGCCTTGCAGTAGCTGAACGCCCACTCGCCGATTTCCGTGACGCCCTCGGGAATGACGATTTCGCGCGCTTGGCTTGCGCAGTATACTTCGCCGTCCTTTATCGCCACACCGCCCTTTATCGTAAGGCACGGGTGCGAAAGTTCCGTGATGTTGCAGCCCTTGAACGCCCCATAGCCGATTTCCGTAACGCTTGCGGGAATGACCACGGACGCAAGCGCCGTGCAGCCCTCGAACGCCTCCTTGCCGATTTTCGTAACGCTGTCGGGAATGACCACCGACGCAAGCGCCGTGCAGTAGCTGAACGCACACCCGCCGATTTCCGTGACGCTTGACGGAATCTCTACCGACGAAAGCGACTTGCAGCCATTGAACGCAGCCTCGCCGATTTCCGTAACGCTTTCGGGAATGACCACGGACGCAAGCGCCGTGCAGCCATAGAACGCACTATTGCCGATTTCCGTAACGCTGTCGGGAATGACCACGGAGGAAAGAGCCGTGCAGCCAGAGAACGCTATCTCGCCGATTGCCGTAACTCCCGCCGGGATTACCGCTTCTTTCACGTCTTTCGGGCAACGCGTAATCACCCCATCCTTGTTTGGCTTTACTGTTATCGCCATATAATTTCTCCTTGCGCTTTCCGCGCTTTGACAACGCCGCCTGTGGCGGTCGCAGGATTCCGACCTCGTTAGACGCCCGTATGCGCCTCCTGCCGCGCCGCCCCTACAGCCGCGCCTCGCCGTCCGCGCACTTCACGCTCTTTGCGGGAACGTACTCGTGCCACTCGTAGCCTTTCTCCACGGCTTCCCACTGCGCCATAGTCCCGCCGAACTCCACGGACGCAAGCGACTTGCAGCCTATGAACGCCCACCTGCCGATTCTCGTAACGCTTTCGGGAATGACCACCGCCGCAAGCGCCTTGCAATCATAGAACGCCGCCTCGCCGATTGCCGTAACGCCTGCGGGAATGACCACGGAAGCAAGCGACGTGCAGCCCTTGAACGCATACCCGCCGATTTCCGTAACGCCAGCGGGAATGACCACGGACGCAAGTGCCGTGCAGCCAGAGAACGCACACCCGCCGATTTCCGTAACGCCTGCGGGAATGACGATTTCGCGCGCTTGGCTTGCGCAGTATTGCACTTTGCCGTCCTTTATCGCCACACCACCCTTTATCGTAAGGCACGGGTGCGAAAGTTCCGTGATGTTGCAGCCATCGAACGCCCACTCGCCGATTTCCGTAACGCTTGCAGGAATGACCACCGACGCAAGAGCCGCGCAGCCCTTGAACGCATACCCGCCGATTTCCGTAACGCTGTCGGGAATCACCACGGACGCAAGCGCCGTGCAGCCCTTGAACGCCTCGCCGATTTCCGTAACGCTGTCGGGAATCACCACGGACGCAAGCGCCGTGCAGCCATTGAACGCCTCATAGCCGATTTCCGTAACGCTGTCGGGAATGACCACCGACGCAAGCGCCTTGCAGCCCGCGAACGCACTCCCGACAATTGCCGTAACGCCTGCGGGAATGACGATTTCGCGCGCTTGGCTTGCGCAGTATTGCACTTTGCCGTCCTTTATCGCCACACCGCCCTTTATCGTAAGGCACGGGTGCGAAAGTTCCGTGATGTTGCAACCCTTGAACGCACACCTGCCGATTTCCGTAACGCTTTCGGGAATGACCACCGACGCAAGCGCCGTGCAGCCCTCGAACGCATACTCGCCGATTTTCGTAACGCTTTCGGGAATGACCACCGACGCAAGCGCCGTGCAGCCCTCGAACGCACTCCCGACGATTGCCGTAACGCAGAACAGTTCCGCGCTCCTCACGTCCTCGGGGAAAATGGAATGCCTCGGCCAGCCGTCGCCGTACTCTTTCACCTCGCCCTTGCAGAACAGGCGCACCGCCTTGTCCGCGCCCGTCTTGAGCGTCAGGTTCTCCGCCTTTTTCGCGGGGATTTCTGCGAGCGGAAGTTTGTTTTTCAAAAGCGCGTCGTATATTTCCCTGCCGCTCTTTGTGCCGTCGGCGAGGGCTTCCGCCGCCTCGCGCACCTTGACCGTCCACTTGCTGCTGTCCGCGCCCAGCTTGAACACAGCGTTGTTTTCCGCAATCTGCACGAGGACGACCGTTCCCGCCTTTGTGCTTGCAAGAACCTCGAACGAAGAATCTGCCTTGTCCTTTAAGAGCGAGCCGATGAATGCGTCCGCGCCCACCTGCTGGATTTGCCTGATTTTCTCGGTCTTCGCTGTTTCAAGCGCGAGTGCCTTGACGTGCGCCTTGAGCTTTGAACTGCGCTTGACCGCCTTGTACGCCGCGCTCCCCTCCGTGCAGACAATCTCGTAGTCCTCCGGCAAGTCCTTGAACCAGTCGGCATTCACTTTCGCAAGGTTGTCGGCAAGCGTTACCGTCTTGAGCGCCGTGCAGCCCTTGAACGCCTCCTTGCCGATTTCCGTAACACCCGCGCCAATGACCACCGACGCAAGCGACTTGCAGCCCTTGAACGTCATCCCGCCGATTGCCGTAACGCCTGCGGGGATTTCCACCGACGCAAGTGCCTTGCAGCCCTTGAACGCCTCATAGCCGATATACGTAACGCCAGCGGGGATTTCCACCGACGCAAGAGCCGCGCAGCCCTCGAACGCCCCCCCGCCGATTGCCGTAACGCTTTCGGGGATTTCCACGGACGCAAGAGCCGCGCAGCCCTTGAACGCCCCAAAGCCGATATACGTAACGCCAGCGGGGATTTCCACCGACGAAAGAGCCTCGCAGTCCCTGAACGCCGCATCGCCGATTGCCGTAACGCCCGCGGGAATAACGATTTCGCGCGCTTGGCTTGCGCAGTATTGCGCTTTGCCGTCCTTTATCGCCACACCGCCCTTTATCGTAAGGCACGGGTGCGAAAGTTCCGTGATGTTGCAGCCCCAGAACGCATACTCGCCGATTTCCGTGATGCTCGACGGAATCGCCACCGACGAAAGCGACTTGCAGTCCTCGAACGCCCTCACGCCGATTTCCGTAACGCTTTCGGGAATGACCACCGCCGAAAGCGCCGTGCAGCCATAGAACGCCCTCATGCCTATTGCCGTAACTCCCGCCGGGATTACCACTTCTTTCACGTCTTTCGGGCAACGCGTAATCACCCCATCCTCGTTTGGCTTTACTGTTCTCGCCATATAATTTCTCCTTGCGCTTTCCGCGCTTTGACAACGCCGCCCGCAGCGGGTCGCAGGATTCCGACCTCGTCAGACGCCCGTATGCGCCTTCTCACAACGAGTGTCTAACGCACCTCACAACGCCCGTTGTGAACGCCTCACAAAGCCGTTTGTGAGATGTTCACTCTTTGCGTTTGTGAGGTGTTCACAAATCATTTGACCGCCCGCAGTTCGTAGGCGTAGCGGATTTCCCGCACCGTCCTGAGCGTCGCGCCGCCCACGGTGTACTTGGTGCGCACGATGAGCGTAACGCTTCCCTCCGCCAAGTCTGCGGGAACGCGGGCGATGAGTTGCGCGGGCTTGTTCACGGTGAGTTTGCGGCTCACGCGGTGTTCCGCGCCCGTGCTGTCCGCGAAGAACACGCCCTGCGCCTCGTCCGCCTCGTCCTGAATCTTGATTTTCTCGCCCTCGATGATGATGTCATCTCCTATCGGAATCGTGCCGTCCTTTTCGCCCGTAACCGAGTTCGCCACCGCGCCGATTTTCGCGCCGCCCGCCTCTTTCGTGCCCGTAACCTTGACCGCCACGTTCGAGAGTTCCGAGCGCAGAGCCGCCCCCGCCGTTATGTCGATGACGCACTTATGAATGTTCGGGTCGAACTGCGCGTTGATGTCCTCGAACACGCCGTTCACGCGCGGGCTCATCTGCTCCACGTCGTTCGAGTAGTTGTAGCCCGCAAGCGCGTAGCCCAGCACCTTTTTGTTGCGGAGAGAGAGGATATTGAGAATCGTCTCTCGCTTGATTTCAGACCCCTCAGCCACGATTTCGTCGGCGATGTCCTCGTCCCGCTTTGTCCCCGCAGGAACGACGTCGGCGAGCTGGTCGCGGTCGTTGTCGGGGGTGAATGCGTTGGGGCGCAAGGTGATGCTCCAAGTGTACTTCTTAGCCATAAAAAGCCTCCTTTTTTATATGAAAAAAGCCCCCGCAAGCTTGTGCGGGCAAAATATGCCGCAAGCCGGCAAGGGCGTTTTTTTGAGAAAGTGGATTGTGTTGATGTGAAAAAATGCGCTTAAGTAGCCTTCGCGCCCGAGCATAGTTCGCCCTGAGCCAGTAGCATTATGGGAGCGGTGTTTGCTCCCGACACTTCGTTGCATATGGTAAGTATAGGTACATAATTGCGGTTTGAGTATAAATTTTAAGCGAATTGTGTGAAAATCGCCTACGCATGGCAGAAAAGGGCATCTGCCATACTCGGGGCAGGGGCTATGCCATTGCATTGGCGACAAACCAATCCGCAATCCGACCCGACCGGCAGGGAACTGCGCGAATTCCTAAGAAAACGAGGTTTCTGCGCGCGGCGGAAAAAATCAGGCAAAGACGGCTCAGCTCCCCTTTATAATCGGGACGGAGCCGAGGTCAAGGACGAGGCTGTATGTATTCGAGAGGGTCGCCTCGTCGAACGCAACCCCAACGGCAAAAAACTGGACGTAATACGTATCGTCGGCAGACGATGAGGAACTGTAGTAGAAATCGGAATCTCCCTCGGCGGGCTTCACATCGGAATCGGAATCATCGCCGTTGTCGTCAAAAAAATCGAACGACTTCGTGCTCCCGTTCCTGAACGGGACAAGCGGAACCCCGTCGCCGGAAGACAAAACCTGACCGTCAATTATGACGCACGCCCTGAACTGCTCCATATTGTCGCCGGCGTAGTTCTCGTTTCCGGAATACGTCTTCGCGCGGAAAACGACGGAGCGGTTCTTTCCGTCATCAGGTATGAAAGGGGACTCGGGCGAGCCGGAAGAGAGTCCGAGCGGCTGGTACGAGTACGTCTCTATCATCTTCGTCGCGGACGCGGTTCCGTTGCTCGTCGTGTTCACGCTGAGAATCGAGGAGCGCTGCGACTCCAATGCGGACGAGCTGTTGTATATCTTGTAGTAGATATCGGTTCCGCTGAACCCCTTCGTGTCGGAATTCCCGCGCTCCTCGGTGACGAACGAGCAGTACCATTTCAAGAAATCGACGCCGGAGTAATTCGGATCATTGTTCGTTTTTGTCGGTTCCGCGACTGAAATGACCTCGTCAAGACCGCATGAGAAAAAAAATACGCCGCAGACGAAGGAGAATACCGCAAAAAGGCGTTTCCCCGCCGACTGCGGCGCACCGTTCTTAAAGGACATCAGCAATAGTTATCTCAGCGAGATGAGCCTGGATTTCGCGAGGTTTGCCCATGACGATGACGGATGGGCATCGCAAAGACGCTGGTACGCTTTCGCGGCATTGTCGGCGTCCCCTTTCGCCTCGTAAATGCGGCCAAGGCTGAAGAGCGAATGGTCGCCGAAAACGAATTCATCAAAATCCGCGGCCTTCTCGAATCCGGAAACGGCGCCATCCAAATCGCCGAGCCGTTCGCTGCAGACGGCGGCATTATACAGCGCGAGCGGAACCGCATACGAAGACTTGCCGGAGGACGCGACGGAAAGGAAAACAGAGCGGGCCTTGCCGAGGCTGTCGTTGTCGCCCCTCATCATATAAACGTCGGCGAGCAGCATAGACGCGCGGAGACCGACTATCCCCGACTTGGAAGAAAGCGGAACGAGCTTCGACTCCGCATCATCAAGCCTCTTCTGAACGCCGTCAGCATCGAGCGAGGCGGCATCCTTCGTAAGGAAAAATTCGATATCCTCTACCCGCTCGATACCCTTCTCTATGCTCTTTCCGCGGACGACAATTCCGACAAGGAGCCCGAGCAGCACGACGACGGCGGCGCCAAGTATTGCAACCAAAGCGACGCGATAGCGCACGATAAGATTCTCGACCGAAACATCAATCGTTTCTTTCTCAATATCCTCAGACATAAAAAACTCCATTTTAACAAATCATTTTTTTCATAATCAGCGTATGTCAAGCTCCGAAATCAACCGGGAGACATACGTCCGTTGCAGACCAAGAATCTTGCAGGCCTTGGTCTGATTGCCGCCGACCTCCTGAAGGATTTTCTTCAAATAGAACTTCTTGAAGTTCGTCACGGCAGTTTTTAGCGTCCTGTCGGCATCGTCGCCCGAAATCCCCATTTCCTCGGGGCACGGACACGGTTTCTCGGCAGGAACGCTTTTTATCGCCAAATCCTCGACCCTTATGTAGGGAGGACCCCCGAGAACGCACGCCCTCTCGATTATGTTCTCAAGCTCGCGGACGTTGCCGGGCCAATCGTAAGAGAGCAGGCACCTCAGCGAATCCGCATCGAAATCCCTGAAATTCTTCTTCGTCTCAAGGCTGAAACGCTTCAGGAAGAACCTCGCAAGAGGCTCGATGTCGGCGCGGCGGTTGCGCAGGGACGGAATGCATATCGGAACGACGTTCAGTCGATAATACAAATCTTTCCTGAACGAGCCTTCCTCGACAAGCCGCTCCAAATCCCGGTTCGTCGCGACAATGATGCGGACATCGACGGAAACAGTCTCGCTGGAACCGACGCGCTCGAATTTCTGCTCCTGCAGAACGCGCAGAAGCTTCGCCTGAAGATTGAGCGGAATCTCGCCAATCTCGTCGAGGAACAACGTCCCGCCGTCCGCCTTCTCGAAGCGCCCCATGACATCCGAAACGGCATCGGTGAAAGCCCCCTTCACATGCCCGAACAGCTCGCTCTCGAGAAGCTGCGGGGACAACGCCGCGCAGTTCACGCGCACGAACGCACCGTTCCGGCGGGAACTGTTGAGATGAATCTGCTCCGCAAAAAGCTCCTTCCCGACGCCGCTTTCCCCCGTAAGAAGGATTGTCGCATCAGATTTCGCGACGTTCCTCACAATATCAAGGACTTTCGAAATCTCGGGGCTTTTCGCGACGAACGGATGGTATTCCCGCCCGTTCTCGACAGTCGAGGACAACACAGAGATGCTGTCCTGCGCCGCCCTGAATTCATCGGCGTTGGAATAAGCTATACCGGCCTGATTTGAAAGAAGCTCCAGAAATTCAAGATCATCCTCATTGAACGGCTGCAGGCCGTTCTTGTTGAGAAGCTCTATCACCCCGACGCAGTTGCCCTTTATCCGCAACGGAATCGCGAGTATGTTTTTTGTAACATAGCCCGTCGCATCCTGCACGGAACGGAAAAAGCGGGGATCGGCAAGAACATCGTTCACAATCAGCGACTGATTGTTCTCCACGACCCAGCCTGCGATGCTGTTTCTGTTGACCAGTATATTCTTCGCCTCCGCCCCCTTCGGTCCCAAAGCAACGACGAAACGAAGCGAGGAGCTGTCCCTATCCAAAAGGAGCAGGGACGAAGACTCACAATGAACAAGACGCATTGCCGATTCCAAAATAAAAACCAACAATGCGTCTACATCGGAATAGCTAGAATTGATAAGGCTGTTTATCTCTACGAGAATACGCAGCCTTTCGATTACCTTGCTAGATTCGACTTGCATCAAATTCTAACTGTCAGAATGTCAATTTTTGTTCTGCTGCGACTTCATCAAATCGCCGAACGTATAAGCGTCATCATCATCGGAAACGGATGCCATGTACTGGGACATCTCCTTCCTCTCCTGCGCTTTCTTGAATTCCTTGATTGAGAAAGCGACGCGCTCGCGCTCGACGTTGATATCTACGACAGATACGGAAACCTTGTCGCCGACCTTGTATTTGGAAACGACTTCCTCGTACGGAAGCGAGCGGTCATCCGTCAAATTAGCCTTGTTGACCAAGCCTTCGATTCCATCGGGAGACTTCACGAAGATGCCGAACTCGGCGATTTTCGTAATCTCACCCTCGAATGACGAGCCGACGCTGTAGTTCTGGGCGAACTGCTTCCACGGATTGTCAACGGTCTGCTTCATGCCGACGGTGATGCGCTTCTCCTCTGAGTCGACATCGAGGACAACCACCTCGACCTCATCGCCGACTTTGAGAACGCTTCCAGCATGCTTGATTTTCTTTGTCCATGAAATGTCTTCCGCATGAAGGAATCCGTCGATTCCCTCCTCAAGCTGGATGAACGCACCGTTGGACGTAATTTTGACGACGCTTCCGGTGAGTTTTGTTCCGACCGGATACTTATCCGCGATCGAATCCCACGGATTGTCGGTGACCTGCTTGAGACCAAGCGACACACGACCAGCCTGAATGTCGTATCCGAGAACCATGCACTTGATTTTGTCGCCAATCTTGACGACATCGGACGGCTTGCTGACGCGCTTCGTCCAGCTGAACTCGGAGACGTGCGCCAATCCCTCGATGCCTTCTTCGAGCTCGATGAACGCGCCGAAATCGGTAAGTTTGGTGACGACACCGTCAACGATATCGTTCATATGGTATTTTTCTGCGAAGTGAATCCACGGATCCTCCGTGAAGTGCTTCAGAGAAAGGTTTATCCTCTTTTCCTCGGGGACAAGCCTGATTACCTTAAGCTCAATCTCCTGCCCCTTCTTGACGAATTCCTTCGGGCTTGTCGCATGCCCCCAGCTCATGTCGTTGACATGGAGAAGCCCGTCGAAGCCGCCAAGGTCGATGAACGCGCCGAAATTGGTGAAACTCTTGACTGTTCCCTTCACGACGTCACCAATCTGAGTCTCCGCGAAGAACTTCTCGCGGTTCTCGTCCACGAGCTCCTCAAGGTACTTCCTTCTGTTGACGACAACATTCGCCTTGCTGTCGGTGTAGATGCGCTCGACATAGAATTTCGCGTTGAGACCGATAAGCTTTGACGGATCCTCGACGCGCTGTATATCAGACTGGCTGACGGGAAGGAACGCATGGATGTCGCCGCCGAGATTGACATCGAAACCGCCCTTGACTTCCTTCTCGATGACGCCGTCGACAGCCTGTTTTTCCTCAAACGCCTGGCGGAGAACCTTCCAGAGCTGCTTCGCATCAGCCTTGCTCTTTGAAACTTCAGGACCGTTGCGACCGTCAAGGCGAACGACCACAACGGGAACGGTGTCACCGACTGACGGCAAACCGCCGATGAATTCTCTGACAGGAACCTTGCCCTCCGATTTGTAGCCGATGTCCACAAAGACATACTCATCCGTCACCTGAATGACCTTGCCGTCCACAAGCTGACCATTCTCAACGGAGCCAAGACCTTCAAGAGATTTTTCCATCAACTGTGTCTGAATGCTCTTTCCGGACTGAGAGTCATTCATTTCCACTTCCTTCTGTTCCATAACAAACCCTTTAAAAACGAATTTTGCTCAGTATTATTTCACAAACAGATTCTATAGTCAATGATGAAGTATCGACATAGACGGCATCGGGCGCGATGCGGAGCGCCCCCTCGGCCTTGTTCCTGTCTATCTCGTCGCGCTTCCGTATCGCCTCGCGCACCTCGTCGAGCGTCATTTTGCTGACGCCCTGCGAGAACCTGCGCTGCGCCTGAACGTCTATAGACGCATCGAGATAAAATTTGTAGTCCGCATTCGGAAAAACGACGGTCGTCATATCGCGCCCCTCGCAGATTATGTCGATGTTTTCCGTCAGCCCGCGCATAATCTCGTTCACGAGATGGCGAATCTCGACTATCGAGGAAACTTGGGCGACGCGCGCGCTCACCTCATCGTCATGAAGGTGCGCCTCCACGTCGACGCCGTTGAGAATCAGATGAGAATCAACATAATCGAGCTTCTGCTTCCTGCAGAACTCGACGACGGCGGCGCTGTCGGACGTATCGATGCCGCTTTCGTTCAGCGCAAGCGTGAGCGCCCTGTAGAAGCTGCCGCTGTTCAGATACGTGATGCCCAGCTTCTTCGAGACAATACCCGCAATCGTGGACTTTCCGGTTCCCGCAGGACCGTCAATCGCTATAACCATAAAATCCCCCTTATTCGCTCCTGCCCTTGCACATGCCGAGCAGCTGCCTGACCTCGAAATCGGAAAGAGTCCTGAATTCCCCCGGCTTAAGCTCGCCGAGCCCGACGATTCCAATCCTGACACGCGTCAGCCTGCGAATCGTCACGCCCGAATCCTCAAACACTTTCCTTATCTCCCTGTTCTTTCCCTCGACAAGAACGACCCGCATCCGGTGCGAATTCATCTCCGAAGCATCCTTCGCCCTGTAGAAAACGCCGTCGACGCGCACGCCCTTCTTGAAATTCTCCGCAAGCCTTCTCGGAAGCGGCTCCGCGGAATCGACGACATACTCCTTCTCGATTTCGGCGCTCGGATGGGAAAGCCTCGCCGCAAAATCGCCGTCATTCGTGAAAATCAGCGCGCCCTCGGAGAACATGTCCAGCCTGCCAACGTTGTAAAGCCGCTCGGGGAACGAATCCTTTATCAAATCGAGCGCGGAACTTCTGCCCGCCTCATCGGACGACGTGCACACGAATCCCGCCGGCTTATTCAGGAGGACATACACCTTCCGTGTCTCAAGCTCTACCTTCTTCATATCGACGCACACAGTGTCGCCAAGGGAAACCTTCGTGCCTGTCTCGGTGACGACGGCGCCGTTGACGGAAACGCGTCCGTCCGAAATCAACTTCTCGCTCGCGCGGCGGCTTGCGACACCGCATCTCGCAAGGTAAACCTGTAGTCGAATCAAATCATCAGCGGGCAAGTTTGAACCTCTCTTCCTCAGAATCATCAAGTTTCGGAAGCTCCGATATCGAATTCAGGCGGAAAAACCGTAGGAATTCACCGGTGGTCCCGAAAAGCGTCGGCCTTCCCGGCGCATCTTTTTTCCCGACCTCCCGCACGAGCTGCCGCTCCACGAGAAGCCGTATCATGTTGTCGGGCGGAGCCCCGCGTATCGCCTCAATCTCAGCCCTCGTTATCGGCTGCTTGTAAGCGATTATCGTGAGCGTCTCAAGGGCAGAGCGGGAAAGCTTCCCGTCATTCTTCTTCCCGTAGCGCTCCTTGACCTTCTCCCAATGCTCGCGCTTCGGCGTCAGAACGTATCCGTTCGCTATGAACGAAAGCTCAAGCCCGGAAGCCGGCGAGCCGTACCGCTCCCTCAAAACGCCGAGCGCATCCTCAACGTCATCGGAGGACAGCCCCGACGCGCGCGACAAAGACTCAATCGGCTGGGGGCTGCTCTCAAGAAAAAGGAGCATCTCGACGAACGCCGCGTTCTCCTCAATCAATCCATCCTGCAACGGCATATCTTTATGTCTCCAAACATTCTGCGCTGGAAAATCCTCGCAGTCTTAAATTTCACGGCCTCAAGGACAGCCATAAAGGCGCAGACGAAATCGATTTTGCTCCCGTCACGAACCAGCTCGGAGAAAAGGCACTCACCCTTCCGCTCGAACATCTCCTCCATCAGCGTGAGCTTCTCCCCGACCGACACCTCCTCGTACATGTCGAGGACCCGCGTGTTCGATATGCTGGAGACGAGGGCACGATATATCCGCCCCATCTGCATGAGCATCCCCTCAGCATCGACCTCCTGCCATCCGTCATCGGCAGGCTCCTCCGGGAGAAACCTTTTTATCCGCTTCCGCTCGAAATTCCACTCGTTCTCGTCCTCCTTCTCCTCCATCAGGGAAGAAAGCTTCTTGAACCGCTGGTACTCGATAAGCATCTCGACGAGATCCCCGCGCGGGTCCTCGAACTCGAACGGATCGCCCTCATCGGGCTCCGCCGGAATCATCATCCGGCTCTTAAGATGGACGAGACGGGCGGCCATCCTGTAAAAATCGGAAAGGTCGCCTATATCGACGGAAGACGCCTCGTCAAGGTACTCAAGGAACTGCTCGGTGACGACAGCGATAGGTATATCGTACAAATCTATCCTATTGTCCTTTATCAAAGCCAAAAGTAGGTCAAGCGGTCCCTCAAACTGACCTACGGCATACCTGCGTTTTTCCATAACAACGGGACACATCATACCCGAGCACGCGAGTTTTGAAAATCACGGGAATCCATGAATTTCTCGACTCCGCACGCCCCTATTCTCCCGAGAAACACCGAATACTCTTCGATAAGCGCGTCCTGCCCTCCGAACGCGGAAAGCGCCTCGCACGCGGGAACGAGGACGAAAGCCCGCTCGTGCACGCGCGGATGAGGAACCGTCAAATCAGGTTCGGAAATTTTCATGCCGCCGAAATACTCAATGTCGATATCAAGCGAGCGTGGACCGTTCCGTATCTCGGCGGCACGGTTTCTTCCGAGCAGCGCCTCGATGCGGTGTATTTCCCCGAGGAAACGCAAGGGTTCCCAACGTTCCCGAAGAACCCCGCACATGGCCATATTGAAGAAATCATCCTGGGCCTCGACATACATCGGTTTTGTCCTATAGATGGACGAGCAGCAGAACCTGGAAAAAGACGGGGACAGCTCGCGTACAGCCTCGCCGAGAAGCCCCACACAATCAAGCCCGTCTTTTTTCCTGTTCGAGCCGAGCCCGAGGACGACGAATTCGCCTGCCATAATCAGAATGCGGCGTCATCGGGACTTGCGACGACGGCATCGGAACCGGACAGCGGCGCGGAGATGTCAATTCCGTCACCGGCAGGAGCGTTTTCAGGCTCCTTGCCCGCATTCTCAGCCGCCTCCGCGGCAGCCGCGGCAGCCTTCTCCTTTGCCTTGACGCGCTCGACCTGCTCAGGATAGACGGGCTCGCCCTCCTTGTCCCTCAGAATCTGCCCCGGGAAAATCTCGTCGCGGAGCTGGAGCTCAAGCTCATGGGCATACTCGGGATTGTTCGTCAGGTACGATATGGCGTTCTCCTTTCCCTGACCGATTTTCTCGTCGCCGCGCGTATACCAGGCGCCGCGCTTGTCGATAAGGCCGTGCTTCACCGCCGAATCGAGGAGAGAGGCAATAGCGGACACGCCCTTTCCGTAATAGATGTCAAGCTCAACCTTCCTGAACGGGGGCGCGACCTTGTTCTTCACAATCTTCACGCGGACCTGGTTTCCGACGGCGTCCTCCTCGCCCTTCCCGTCAATCGAGCCGATTCTGCGAATCTCGAGCCTGAGAGACGAATAGAATTTGAGGGCGTTTCCGCCGGTCGTCGTCTCGGGGTTACCGAACATGACGCCAATCTTCATGCGAATCTGGTTTATGAAGATGATTATGCACTTGCTTTTCCCGACAATCGCCGTCAGTTTCCTGAGCGCTTGGCTCATGAGCCTTGCCTGGACGCCCATCACGGCATCGCCCATCTCGCCGTCAAGCTCCTTCTGCGGGGTGAGGGCGGCGACGGAATCGACCACGATTATGTCGACCGCGCCGGAGCGGACGAGCGTCTCGGTAATCTCGAGCGCCTCCTCGCCCGAACTCGGCTGCGCGAACTGGAGGTGCTGGATGTCAACACCGAGGTTCTTCGCATAATTCGGGTCGAACGCATGCTCGGCATCGACGAAAGCCGCGATTCCGCCCAGTTTCTGCGCCTCAGCGACCGCATGGAGCGCGAGCGTCGTCTTTCCGGAACTTTCCGGACCGTACATCTCTATTATCCTGCCGCGCGGGTATCCGCCGACGCCGAGCGCCTCGTCGAGGAGGATTGAGCCTGACGGGACGACATCGACGGACATCGAAGCCTGATCGCCGAGCGTCATGAGCGCGCCGGAACCGAACTGCTTCTCAATCTGGAGGCGCACCGTCTCGAGCGCCTTGAGTTTCTCCGCCATCTTGTCCACGGGAGCTTCCGCGGAAGCATTCTTCTTTTCTGCCATGATTTTCTCCGTAATGTTCATTTTGTTCTGGAGCCTGTCCCGGCTTCCGATATATAAGTTTCGTGCGCGTCACCGTTTTTGACAAAAAAAATCTGCCCGCGCGCGTATTTTTTTTGCGCCGTCCATGCCCGAATCCTATTTCTGGTTGAGCGACTGCACCTTCGACTGGTTCCTCATCATCGGGATGTATTCCTTCTCGCGGAGGAGGACGTAGACTCCGCCGTCATCGGAAACGCCCGACTCGATTTTCGCGAGAACCTGCACCATCCTGTCGCCCTGCACGGGCTTTGCCGGAACCTTCGTGAATTCGATGTCGAACCGCCCCTCGGGATGCTCGAACGAATCGTCGTACACATAGAACTCGTACCTGAACGTGCCGTCGCCGACCTCCTCGTTGTAGAGGCGCCCGCTCCACACAATCCAGCAGCCGTTATACAGAAGCGGGTCGGCCATCACATCCGAGCACGAGAACCGCTCTCCCTCAAGGAGCGTGTTGAACGTCGGCTCGTGCTCCCTGTCCGCCTCAATCGCGGCAATGATATCGCGCGCGCGCGACTTCACGAGGTCGGACGCGTTCGAATTGAGAATCTTGTTCGCCTCGAGCCGGGCGGTGTTCGCCCTGTGCACGGAATCGTCCCCGCCGACCGGAGCCGTCGCGCACTTGTACGCGTTCCGGTAGATTTTCTCGAGCTCCGCATCCGTGTAATGATAGGAGAACGACGCGTCCGGGAAGTTGGACGTGCCGATGTTCTTCAAGTCGTCGGTCGAAAGATAGAAATCCTGCGCCTCAAGCCCGTTCCCCGAACGCCAGAACCGTATGTCGCGGGGGCGGCTCATGAAAAGGAAAACGGCCGCCGCCACGGCCGCCACGGCGAGAAGCATGAGCGCGAAGGTGAAGATGTCGGGGTTGATGCCGATGGAAGGATAAAAATCCTTCAGCTTGTTGTTGTCGATGAGGCGGAATATATCCTCCGCGGTCCCCTTCTCCTTTATGAACGCCATCCCCTTCTTTGCGATTCTGTTCTTGGGTTCCTGCTCGAGGACGTCAAGGTAATACTGGACGGCGCGGTTCGTGTCCCCGTGCCGCAGGAACAGGACTGCCTGCCCCAGGAGGAGCGTCGGATTCGTGGAGCTGAACTGGCGCGCGCGCTGGAAATAAAGATTCGCGCTGCCGAAGTCGTCAAGATAAAGGCACGCCAAGCCGCCGGTAAGATAATAGACGAAACTGTCCCTGTATAAATCGGCGGCAGGCTCAAGCGCCAGCAGGCACTCGGCGAACCGCCTCCTGCTCAGGTAATAAAGCCCTTTCTCCAGAGGTGTCTTCTTCACTTTTCAGTACCAATCCCGTTCCTTTCATTTAGAATTGAGCTTGTCCAATATGGCGTCAAGCTCAGCGTTCAGACGCTTTATCTCATCCTTGTCGACCGCCTTCTCCTTCCCGGACTGGAGCGCGTTTATCCTGTCGACCAGCCCCTGTATATAAACGGGGTCAAGCTGATAATCCTTCACCTGCGTGACTATAAAATCGACGCTCGGGCGGGTCTTCTCCTGGATTTCCGCAGGAGGCTCCTCGGCCTTCGGCTCGGGCTGTTGCGCGCCCTCGGAGACGCCCTTCTCCTCCGGGACTGGAGTTTCCGCCGCGGGGGGCTCCTCAACTGCAGCCGAATCGTCCTCCTGCATGGCTTCCCCCTCGACGGACGATTTCGCCTCCCCCGAGTCGGCCATCGAGACGACGACGGACACTGTCTTCATGACGCCCGGCTCGAGCACGAACGGCCCCCAGAAGAACGCGAGCGCGGAGTTGCTCAGCGAATTCACGCCGGAAAAGCTTCTTCCGTCCTCGGCGCGGGGAACGGCGGAGCGCTTCCCGAGAATCCGCCTCAGAACGTCCCTGTTTGCGACAATCGTATAGTTCGGAATCAGCCTGTTGAACCCGAAAGCGACGCTTGTCCGCGCATCGGAGGAGCGTATGCCGCCCGCACGCTTCATCGCCGCGGCATCGAACTGCATCTCGGAGAACAGGTGCCTCCCCGTCCCCGTCGCGAAATGCGCGTCGGAATTCTCGCCGAGAACCGTGTCGAACATCGTCCGCATCATGATTTTCCGGGATTTCCCGTCCGTATTGATGACCGAGAAGCGGATTTCGAGCGTGCGGCCGGAATCGAGCGGCACGAGCTCGACAGACGAGACGAACCGCCTCCCGTCGGTGAAATCAATCTTGCATAGTTCCGAGCCAGAAGCCGAAATCGTCTTCTTCACGGAAGGAGAGCCCATCCTGTACTCGCGTCCGTCAACGACGACGGAGAACACCGCGGACTCCGAGTCGCCGAGCGTCGAAAGGACGCTCCTCTCGCCGCCGGAGACAGGAGACAGGAACAGCCCCAACGAGCCTTTTTTTCCGTCCAGGACGGCATGTATGTCGCCGGCGTAAAGGTCTGCCTTCTCGGGCGCCTTATACTCCTCGGCAACGTCATCCCCGCAGAAAACGGGCGCCGAAAACGACAGCGACGCAAGCGCAACAACAAGCAATCTAAGTCTCAAAACGTTCTCCTTTCCGACTGGGCCGCAAAAAAACGCGCCTCACGGACAAGACAAAATAGGCTCCTGCACGGGAAATTTCCGCGCAGCTTCAAAAACCGGACGGAGGAAATCACCGGGACGCCCCGTCCGCCCGCTCGCTCATTATCTGCTGGATTCTCCACGCCTTTCTGCGGAGCATCTCAATCTCAGCCTCGTAATCGAACAGCTCGCCGGCGGAAGGGAACGCGGAGGCGGACGGCTCGCGGGGAACATCCTCCGCGGACGGCGCGGGCGTTTCCGGAAGCGGCTCCGGCACCCGGTCGCGCGCATCCTTCAGCATTTTCTGAAGCCCGGCGCGGTCCTCCATCCTGTATATTCTGAGCTGCCTCTCGTAATCCTCCCGCGCGGAAAGGTTCTCCTCCCCCGTCACGCGGAGAAGATACAGAAGCTTCTCCTCGCGCGAGCGGCGGCTTATGAGGTCGAGCTTGTACTTCGCGGCGGGGACATTTCTGTTCGACGCGAAATCGGAGACGACCCGCGTGTAAAGTCCCCGCGCGGACTCGAAATCGTACTCGTCGAAGAACGCCTCGGCAATCCAGAACAGCGCGTCCGGATAAAGCTCGTGCCCGGGATTGAGCTGGCAGAAATCGCAGAGCGCGAGAACGGCAGAGTCGTTGCGCCCCAAAAGATGGAGGAGCTTCCCGTTCTGGAAAAGGACGAGCGGCCGGTACCGGCTTTCGGGGAACGAGCCGAGAAAAGCCGCGCAATCAGCCTGCGCCCCCTCGTAGTCGCCCGCGTGGAAGCTGCTTTTTATGAGGATATACACCACATCGTCGCCAGCATCCTCGAAAGACGCGTCCGAAAGGTATTTCCGTATGAAGAATTCGGCAGACGCCCAATCCTCGTCGCGATACGCCTCCATCCCGCGGGCGATGTCCCCCGGGGACGCGAGAAGCGGGGCGGCGAGGAAAGGGAGCAGAGCCGCAAAAATCCTTTTCAATAATCCCACTTGAACTCGCCGCTGAAAAACGCGGAGCCGGAAACGACAACATCGGCACCGGCATCGACCACGGACGAAACCGTGCTGTTGTTTATGCCGCCGTCGACGGACACCAAGTATTTGTAGCCGTTCTTCTTCCGAAGCTCGTCGAGGAGCCTGATTTTCTCGACGCACGAGGGAATCAGCTTCTGGCCGCCGAAGCCGGGGTTCACCGTCATCACGAGGACGAGGTCCACGTCGGCGAGCACCTCGGAAAGCGCGGACACGGGCGTCGACGGGACAATCGAAATGCCGGCCTTCTTCCCCCTGTCGTGAATCATCTGGATGAGGCGGTTCGAATGAACCGTCGACTCCAGGTGGAACGTGATGAAGTCCGCGCCCGCATCGATGAACGAATCGACCATCAGCTCGGGCTTCTCCACCATGAGATGAACGTCGAGGGCCGCGCCGGTAATCGCGCGCACCGACTTCAGCACGGGCTGGCCGTACGAAATCTGCGGGACGAAATGGCCGTCCATCACATCAAAATGGATGAACTTGCAGCGGGATTCTTCTATTTTCTGGACAGCCGAACGCAAATCCGCAAAATCCGCGGAAAGAAGCGACGGCGACAAGCACACACTTTTCACCATGCGTTCGATGATACCAAATCAAAATTAAGTTGTAAACATTCGCGCACGCGCGAAAAAACGCGCCGTCCAGGCTAGTATTATGGAAGAAACACCCGCGAGCGAAACGCGCCCCCGCCGATTTCGATTTTTTTTCACAAAAAAACGCGCGTTTCTATATTGACATAACCTAAAAAACAATTTATAAACTTTGCCCCCTCTTTTGCCATTTCGCACATTGACTAAAACGCACGTTTCAGATAATAATTCAGATAATCATGGAAAACCAATCAGGAGAGGAACTGCTCAAGGCATACGACGCGCTGAAAAACGGCGACGTCGACAGGGCAAAACAGCTTCTCGAGGACGCGATGGAGCCCGATTTTGAGAACAAGGAAATAAAGTTCGCATATTGGTGCTGCGCGTTCTGGGGCGATTTCATCTCGAACATAAAGAATCTCAGGAACAGCGAGGAGGAGCCGAGCCCGGACGAGCTCAGGGAAGGCGGATTGTCCCTGCTGAAAATGTGGGATTCGTACAGGACGGCGCTCGAGCGCGAGGACCGCGAGCGGACAAGCGTGCAGCGGGCGGTCTACGCGACGCAGACATGCGTGTTCAAGCTGGCGCTCGGATGCTTCGAGGATTATCTCAAGAACGGGGAGCCGACAGGGGACGACCTCTGCGACGCGCACAGGCGGATAGGACTGTGCCGGAAAAAGCTCGGCGAATACGAGGACGCGCTCAACCACCTGATGAAGGCGAACGAGATTACGTCGTCGAACCCGCTCATACTCGCGGAAATGGCCGACTGCTATGCCCTCTGCGGCGACGAGAAGAAGGCGAAGGTTCTCTTCAGGGAGGCGTTCTTCATCGACGCGCAGAAAATCGAGACGGTGTTCCTCGAGTCGGAGCTCATACGGTGCCTCATAAAGCGCGTCAAGGAGAAAGGATACACGGGGAACGCCCTCCTCGAATGGATTCCCGTCTACGGCGTCCTTTTCGGCGTGTTCAACGTCAAGAGGGAGCTGAAGCAGAGCGAGGTCGGCAGGCTCAAGCAGGACATATACGCGAAGGAGAACGAGCTGAAGAACCCCTCGAACGGCAAGCAGACAATAGTCCCGAAGCTGATAAACATGTACTTCTGGCTGATAGACCATTATTCAAGAAGCAACGACAGCCTCGCCAACGACGAGATAAAGAACTGTCTTCTGCAGATACGCGTTCACGACGAGGATGTGTACAGGATGTACACGAACTGACGCGGGCGCAAAAAACGAAAACGAACAAACTGAAAACAAAATCTATATTTTAGGAGACGACAAATGTCCGAAGAATTCAAAGAATCAGTGCTCAAAAAGCTTCAGGAAGAGCAGTGGACGAGAACCACAATCACAAACTACACGAATCTCGAGGAGCTCGAGAAGATTGTCCAGGAGGCGAAGGAACAAGGCTGCACGGATGAAATCAAGGCGATTTGCGACGAGCACCTCTCCCATTCCAAGGACAGCATCATCGCGCTCTACGTCTCGGGAATTCTCGGCGTCAAGAAGTCGTCTTTGGACAACACCGTACTCCAGACGCTCGTGGGAATCTTCCTCAACAACCACAAGGAGGCGCTCGTCGAGTCCCTCTGCAAGACAATCCTCGAAGAGGACGACACGAACGCGTTCGCGCTCCGCACGCTCATATCGTGCTACCGCGAGAACAAGGACGCGGACAACAAAATCTGGGAGACATACGAGAAGCTCGTGAAGGTCGACTCCGAGGAAGCGGAAGCGGCGAAAATTCTCGCCGACCACTACAAGGAGCTGAAGAACGACGAGCTCGCGAAGGAATTCTACAAGAAGGCGCTCCTCCGCTACGTCTACATAAAGAACTACATCGCGGTCAAGGACGTATGGGAAATCCTCGTCAAGCTCATCCCCGAGGACATCGATTTCTTCTACCTCGTCCAGCGCAAAATCGCCAAGACAATCAGCGCGGACAAGAGCGCGACGCTGATGAAGGACGTCTACAACTACTACAAGGACAAGGCGAAGTGGGATACCGCAATCGAAATCCTCAAGCTCATCCTCTCAATCGACCCGAAGGACAACTGGTCGAGGAAGGAGATTACGACTTGCTATGAGAGCAAGTACAAGGGGCACAGCCACGTCGAGGAGTACATCAGGGACGCGGGCTTCAGCTACAGGAACGTGTTCGACGCAATAAGCGACTTCGAGAAGCACATCGCGTTCGACGAGGGGCATTTCGTGTTCCACAACACCTGGCACGTCGGGCTCATCCGCAAAGTCGAGAACGACATGCTCGTCATCAACTTCGGAAAGAAGAACGGAATCCACAAGATGTCGCTCAAGATGGCAGTCGACGCGCTCATCCCGCTGTCGAACGAGCACATCTGGGTCATCAAGGCGACGACGAAGAGCAAGGACGGCGGATTCAGCACGAAGGCCGAGATGGTCGACAAAATCAAGAAGGACAAGGCGTGGACGCTCAAGACTATAATCAGGAGCTTCAACAACAGCTGCGACATCAAGAAGATAAAGGCGGAGCTCGTCCCGTCAATCCTCACCGCATCCGAGTGGACGGCATGGAACAGCGCGGCGAAGAAAGTCCTCGAGTCCGACTCGACATTCGGCGTGAACCCGAACAACTCGAACGAGTGGACCGTGCGCGACCGCGAAATCACTCCGGAGGAGAAGCTCTCCAACGAGTTCAAGGCGCAGAAGCAGTTCTTCCCGAGGGTCGACATCCTCATGAAGTTCTGCAACAACGACCTCGACAAGACGTCGGAGCTTTTCGTCGACATGCGCGACTACTTCACGGGATACCTCAAGTCATACATCAACATGGGGGACACGAAGGACATCAGCGAGCAGCTCATGGCGTCATACCTCATAACGAGGCGCGTCTACCCGCAGTTCATCGAGCAGAACGCCGACAGCGTGAATTTCGAGAAGCTCTACAGGCAGATTGAGGACCCTCGCAAGATGTACACGTCGCTCAAGGACACGAAGAACACGTCGCTCAAGGCGGACTTCCTCAAGAATGTGGGCGAGCTCAGCGACTGGGTCCAGCAGTACATCAGGATTTTCCCGGCCGTCCTCAGCAAGGACATGCTCACGATTCTCGTCAACAAGGGACACAAGGACGAGGTGCAGAAACTCGCCCAGACCGCGTTCGACGACTTCAAGGGATACCGCGACCTCATCTACTTCTTCTTCGACGAATGCCGCACGGACGAATGGTTCACGGAAATCAACATTCCGCTCCAGAAGCAGCTCATCGCGCTCGTGAACATCATCTCGCAGGCGTACAAGGCAATCGACAACCACGTCGACTCGACCGAGAACAAGAAGATAATCGCGAACATCTGCAAGCTCATCTTCAACACCGGAAAGAAGAAGGACGACGACGGCTCGTCAATCTACGCGCAGTACATGCTCGGAAGCGACAAGGAGACGATGACGCACATGTACACAATCGTGGACGACATCGCGGAGCTTGACGACCTCATCAAGGCGCAGCTCAGAAGCCGCATCCTCGAAAAGTACCCCGACTTCAAGTTCCACAAGGCGGAAGAGAAGACGACGACGCCGAAGGGAATGCTCGTCACGAAGCGCAAGCTCGACGAGAAGCGCGCGCTCGAGGAGCGCATGAACTCGGTGGACCTGCCGAAGATTGCGAAGGAAGTCGCGGAAGCGAAGGAAAAGGGAGACTTGAAGGAGAACGCGGAGTACATCGCGGCGAAGGAAGCCCAGCACAAGCTCGGGCTCGACCTCAAGCGCCTTCAGGAGGAGCTTGCGCGCGCGGTCATATTCGACCCGACGACGGCGACGGCATCAATCGTCTCTTTCGGAACGGACATCGTCCTCGAAAACAAGGACACCGGCGCGGAGGAGAAGTACACGATTCTCGGGCCGTGGGAGTCGGAGCCGGAGAACGGAATCATTTCCTACATGTCTCCGTTCGGCATGAACCTCATGGAGCACAAGCTCGGCGAGACGCTCTCGTTCACGATAAACGAGCACAAATACCAGTATGTCATCAAGAACATCGCGATAAACACAGCGCTCACGAAGTTCTAATGGCTGCCTAGCATTTTCTGACGGACCGGGATTCCTCCCGGTTCGTTTTTTTTTGCAGGCAGAGCCTCTTTTTTTTACAGCACCACAACCGGAAAAAATCACGAATACAGGAGGGCGTTGACGATGGCGGCCGCGACGGAGCTTCCGCCCTTCCGCCCGCGCGCCACGATAGAATCGAACGGGGCCGAAAGGACAAGCTCCTTCGCCTGGACGACGTTCACGAACCCGACCGGACAGGCGACGACAAAAGCCGGGGTGAAAATTCCCGCGTCATGGAGCTGCCGGAGACGCACGAGGGCGGTCGGCGCGTTCCCCACCGCGAAAAAGACGGGGCGGCCGCCGAACAGCCGGACAGCCTTGTCGACGGAGCACGCTGCCCGCGTCAGCCCGGATTTTTTCGAGGCGCAGGCGACATCATCGTCCGCCATAAAACACGCCTTCTCAATGCCGAACGACGCGCAGAAACGCGACGAAATACCCGACAAGGCCATGTTCGTGTCCGTCACAACGACGGGCTTCCCATTCTTGAGGAGCGAGACCGCCTTGCTGACGGCATCCTTTGAAAAGACGAGGCTTGAGGCGAAGTCGAAATCCGCCGTCGCGTGGATGCAGCGGAGGACGACCTTCTCGTTTTCCGCGGGCACGGAAATTCCCATGCGGGAAAGCTCCCCGCGGATAATCCTCATGCTTTCCGCCTCAATCTCCTCGGGAAGGAAAGCCCGCACCGAATCGAACGAACCAAGGTCTCCGAACAAAAAATCTTCCATAAAAAAAACTCCCATAAAAACAATCGGCCGTCAGAATTCGACGCCCCGCCTCGCAGCGACGCCGGAATCGAACGGATGGCGGACTTTCACCATCTCCGTAATGTAGTCGGCGCGCTCGAGGAAAACAGCCGGCGGGTTCCTTCCCGTAAGGACGAGCTCGAGAAGCGGTGGCGGCGACATGACGAGCGACTCGACGGCGCTTCTGTCGACAAGCGACGAATTCCATGCGGCGCACACCTCGTCAAGGACAAGCAGCGCGGGAGCGCCGCATTCCGAGACGATGGACAACGCGCGCGAAAGGTTCGCGTCGGAAATACGGCGCGTTTCCCTCCGCTCGTCTTCATCCATGGCGGAGACGAATTTCCCGCAGCCTTTTCCGCGGAGGACGACAGCGCCGAGTTTTTCGAGCGAATCGACCTCGCCCGCATGGCGCGACTTCAGGAACTGGACGAAAACGACGGGAACGGACGAGCCCAAGGCGCGAGCGGAAAGCCCGAGCGCGGCTGTCGTCTTCCCCTTCCCCTCCCCGAAATACAAATGTATCACGATTTTTCCTCCCTGCTGATGCCCATTATTTCATATATCGCGCCGATGTCGAGCGACGCGCGGACAGATTCCTCAAGAAGGCGGAAATTCTTCTCGCGGACGGACGCCGGCTCCTCGAACGGAGGAAGTGCGCATCCTTTTGCAGACGCGAGCGAGCCGAGAACGGCGCGGAGAACGGCGGGCTCGTCGAAAAAACCATGGACGTACGTTCCGAACGCGTTCCCCTCCGCACAGAAAACGGCGTTCCCGCCCCCGCGCGAAAAGACGCTCGCGCCCTGATGCACCTCGTACCCCGTCGCGCGGAGAGACGAAAGGAACGAGAAAAAACCGTCCAACGGCGGGACAATCCACTCGCCGCGGGAAAGCGTTTTTTTCGTGCCGAACACCGTATCGACGGGAAGGAGCCCAAGCCCGTTCCGGACGGATGGGCGCCCGCCCTCAGACGCCGCGGAATCGTCGAGGACCCGCCCGAGAATCTGGTAGCCGCCGCATATTCCCGCGACGGGCTTCTTCTCCGCGAAGCGGCGCACAGCCCCGCCAAGCCCGCTTTCCTCCATGAATTCCATCGCGCGCACGGTGTTCTTCGTCCCCGGAACCACAATCATGTCCGCGCCGAAATCGACCTCCGACGGCGACTCCGCCTTCTCGACGGAAACGAACGGAACAGACGTGAAGGCGGCTATGTCGGTAAAATTCGAGACGAACGGAAGCGCGATTACGATTATCCGTATCAAAGGCGCGCTCCTCCTGACGAAAATGCTGCCGAACGAGAGGGAATCCTCGGCATCGAGCGAAAGCCCCTTCATGAAGGGGACGACGCCGAGCGTCCGCACGCCCGTCAGGTTCTCAAGCTGCGAAAGTGCGCCCGACAAAAGCGAGATGTCGCCACGGAATTTGTTCACGACGAACCCCTTTATGCGGCCTCTCTCCTTCTCTCCGACGAGGGCGTACGTCCCGTACAGCGACGCGAAAACGCCGCCCCGGTCGATGTCGCCGACGAGGAGAACGGGCGCGTCGACAAGTTCGGCAAGCCCCATGTTCACGATGTCGCCCTCGCGCAAGTTTATCTCGGCGGGGCTTCCCGCGCCCTCGATGACGATTATGTCGTTCTCCGAAGCGAGAGACTCGAACGCCTCCATGATTTTAGGGACGAGCGTCTTCCTGAACGAAAAATAATCGGCTGCCCGCATGTCCCCGACAGCCTCGCCGCACACGATGACCTGGCTTTTCGAATCCGACGTCGGCTTGAGGAGAATCGGGTTCATCCTCACGTCGGGAATCGCGGCGCACGCCTCCGCCTGGAGAATCTGCGCGCGCCCCATCTCCTTCCCGTCCGCCGTCACGCCCGAGTTCAGCGCCATGTTCTGAGACTTGAACGGAGCGACGCGGAAGCCGTCCTTCGCGAATATCCTGCACAGAGCCGCCACGACGAGCGACTTTCCCGCGTCGGACATCGTCCCCTGAACCATCAGAACTTTTGCCCGCTTTCCGAAAGGCTTCTCCACGGGCTGCGGGAGCGGGACGGGAGAGAGGAGCGAAGTCAGCGCGTCGATAAGGAGTGAATTCTCTTCGGGCGAGCGGACGGATACGCGGTGGAAATCGGGGCCGAGGGAGCGGAACGTCGAGCAGGAGCGGATGGAAATCTTCTTCCCGCGGAATTCGACGAATTCGACCGCACCGTCGGCGGCGCACAGCTCGGAAAGGCGGCGGCTCCTGAAAACGACGAAATTCGCGCGGCTTTCTGACCGCCACAAGCCGAGCGAATCAAGCGCACGGCAAATCCGCGCGCGCTCGGAGGAAACGAGGGAGCGCATACGGGAAACCCACGAGGAGCCGCGGCTCTCCGCGCGAAGGACAGCCCCCGCACACGACTGCGTGACGGAGCCGACGGCCCACGGCCGGGAAAACGCCCTGAAAGCCTTCGCGTTCCTTTCCGAAAGGCACAGCGCGTAGCCGAACCGGAGCCCCGCCATCCCGTAAAATTTCGTGAACGCGTCGACGATGACGACGGACGGGAATTCGCCGCGGGAACGGACAATACTCCTCAGCACCGACTCAGCCTCCTCTGAGAACATCGAAAAGCAGGAGTCGAGGACAAGCATCGCGCCCTCCTCCTCGCAGATGCCGGAAATCCGCCGAATCTCATCAAACGGAGAGACCTCCCCGAGCGGGTTCGACGGGCTTGCAAGGTAGACGACGCCGGCGCCGCTTCCCCGGATTTCCTCAGCATCGCGCGCATGGACGACGCGGAGAGACGCGCACGAAGCGGCCCGCCCGTACTCGGAGAACGCCGGCTCCATCACGACGGCACAGGCGCTCCGCGAGGACGCGACGAGCGCGGAAAGGAAAATCACGTCGGCGGCACCCGCGCCGCACACGAAATCGGACGCATCGCATCCCCACCTCCCGGCAAGAAGGGCGCGGAGAGCGGAGCAGTCCGGGTCGGGATACGGGCAGCACGAACCGGGATGGAGCGCGGCGGAATGGAGCGCCTCAGCCGCCGCAGGATGGATTCCGAGCGGGCTTACGCTCGCGGAAAAATCGGCATCGACAAAAACGCGCGGGCCTCCGTGAAGTTTTGTTCTCTCATCATTCTCATTCATCTTCTGAACTCCAAAAAAAACGACAAAGCCGACAATGCGGCACAGAAAAGCGACGACGAGGCATACATCGAAACGACGGCCAGCGTTATATCATGGGGAACGACGGCGCGCACGTCGTCCCCGATAAACGGCTTCCGCTCCACCTTCCCCTCGTACGAGGCGTCGCCCGCGAGCCTGACCCCGAGCAGCCCCGCGATTACGCTCTCTGTCTGAGCCGAATTCGGGGAAGCGTGGCGGTACCGGTCGCGGAAAAAAATCCTGACGGCGCGCGCAGTCCCGAAAAAGCGGAACGGCACGCTCGAAACAATAATGAACAAAGCAGCAATGCGCGCGGGAACGAAATTCGCCGCGTCATCCATCCGCGCCGCGAACGTCCCGAAAAAAGCGTACCGCTCGTTCTTGTACGCAATCATCGAATCCATCGTGTTCACCGCCTTGTAGAAAAGCGCCAGAGGCGCGCCTCCCAAAGCATAGAAAAGAAGCGGCGCGAAAACGCCGTCCGTCGTGTTCTCCGCGACCGTCTCGACGCACGCCCTGACGACGCCGCTTTTGTCAAGGCAGGCAGTATCGCGCCCGACTATGCGGGAAACGGCCGAGCGCCCCTCCCCGACGGAAGACGACACCGCCCTCCGAACGTTCTCCGCCTCGTCGCGAAGGCACCGCGCGGCGACGGACTGATATCCCCAGAAAACATCGAGCAGGAGGAGAATCACGAGAAGCGGGAAGGAGCCGGTCCTAGTTCCGACGATGAAGGCGGAAAGGAGGACGGCCGCCGGCACGATAAACGAGACCGCAGACACGGAAACTGCGAGAACTGCCCCGGAAACGCGCTCCCTGACGATTCTCGACGAGCACGGCGGGCAGCGGAACACGCGCCGAAGCGCGCCCTCAAGCGCCCGGACAAGCCTCCCCATGAGGACGACGGGATGGAACGACGAAATGGCGGGAATCTCCCCAAAAAGGGAGTCGAGAAGGAAGACCGCGGGAAGCCGGAACGCGATGGTGGAAAGATGAAGCGCGAAAAGGAGGCGCACTGACGACAAAATCAAATCGAAACCTCCCCGAAGCGGAATGACGCGTTCCCGCTCTGCCATGAAAAATACGGGACGCCCCCAGCCCCCCTGAAGAACGAGCTGCACAATGCCATCTGCACGCCCCCGTGCGCGACTATCACCGCGACGCCACCCGGCGGAACGGAGCGCATCGCGGCAGAGAACGCGGCGGACACCCGCGACGTGAAAACGGGAATCGACTCGCCGGGAAAATCAGCCGACGACGGGCACGCGCCGTTTCCGTTCGACGAGAGCCATTCTTCGTAGAGGAGCGCGTTTTTTGAGGAGCGGCTTCCGTCGGCAAAACGCCCTTCGGAAAGCTCCCCGTGCGTCATGTTCTCAAGAAGCCCCAGCCGCATCTCCCGGAAATCCTCGACGACGCGAATCTCGGAATGCGGGAAGAGAACCCGCGCGCTCGAGACGGCGCGCACCATCGGGGACGAAAAAACAACGGGCGGCTCCGAAACCGCCTTCGCGACGTCCCCTCGGAACCCTGAAAGCGCAGCCGGAAGGGAAGACGCGGCATCTGCGACGCCCTTCATCCCGGCGGAGGAAAGCGGCACGTCGGAAAGCCCGCCGGCAAAACGGCGCTCCCTGTTCGCGCCGGTCTCCCCGTGCCGGAAAACCGCGGCGTATTTTGGAAGCTCCCCCGTCCCGGGCGCGCCCTTTATGACCTGAGGAATCCCCGCGCACATAAGGACGACGGAATCGGCGACATGCGCGAGCGCCTGGTTCAGCCTTCCGTTCTTCTCGCGGAACGCGCGCTCCTCCGCCGACAGGGGAACGACACCGCAGCCGATTTCGGTCGCGACGACGACGGGAAAGGATGAAATCCGCTCCACCGTACGGGAAAGGGCGGGAAAAGGCGTATCCTCCTCGGAGGCGAACGCGGAAACGTCATCATCGGAGACGACATGGACGAGCGAAGAGGGCGTGCCGGAAAGCGACGACGCGATCGACATGGCATGCTTCCTCCTTCCGGAAAAAGCGCCTCCTATAACCATAATCATCGGCGCCATCCTTCCGGAATCGGCAATGCAAAAAATTCATATTCCTGAAACGACATGCAAAGATGATACCACATCGTGTAGAATGTTTTCATGGACAGGAAAACGACGACGGAGACAGCCGTCATCCCGCACGGGAACGAGGCAAAAACGATACGGAAGATTCAGGACGAGCTGTGCAGGAAAACGGGCGCGGTCCCCACGTTCCCGCTTTTCGTGCGATTCGGCGCGGGCGCGGGGGACATCGGGGATATAGAATCGTGCTCGGCGGAAGGAATCTCGGCCGGAGGAAAATCGATATTCATCAGGGCGAGTGCAAGTACGGGCAGAGGTGAAATCCGGGGGGCGATACAGATTGCGAAAGACGCGGAATTTCCCGGGCGCGCGGAGGGAACGCCGGCATCGGTGCGGCTTCCCGTCTTCAGGGTCGCGCGCGTGTCGTTCAGTGAGGACCGCGACGGATGCGAATGGGAAATCCTCTCCGAGAGATGGGTGAAATCACGCGACATCGACGGGAATTCCCGCGACGACGCGGACGACGCGGGAGCATGAGCGCGCAAAGGACGACATGACGCCGGAAAGCGCCGAAAAATATTCCCCCATCCCCGCGTCCATGGCGGGAAGGCGCTCGAGGAATATGTCGGGAGAGACGAGGACGACATCGCGGGCGCGAACGGACAGGGCGGAAAGGAAAGCGGAGACGGACTGGCGCGCGTCCGAGTCGATTTCCCCGCCTCGGAAAAGCGCCCGGGAGACGAGGTTGCCCGCATCCTCGACGAGGACGGTCGCCCCGGAAAAAACGGGAGCATCCGAAAAGCGCGCCAAACCGGAAAAAGCGCCGCGCGGAATCTCCACGGTGGAAAACCCCTTCCCCGCCCGCAGCGCGCGATGCCGCGCAATCCTCGACGGGGCATCGCCGCCCGAAAGCGGGTCCATAGCCGCGAGGTACACAAGCCTTCCTCCCCCCGCCCGGACAATTCCCGAAGCGAAATCCTCCGCGAACGCCGACTTTCCGGACGCGCTTCCCCCAAAAACAAGCGCATTCAAAACGGTTTGTACGCCTCTATCCGTATCTGCCCGAACGTCGGCATCGTCTTGTAAACGTCGAGCGCCATATCCAGCATCGGGAGGAACGCCATGCACCCAGTCCCCTCCCCGAGGTGGAACCCCGCATCGACCGCCGCCCTCAGCCCGAGCGCGGAAAGCACGGCACGCCCCGCGCCCTCCGACGAGACGTGGCTGGCAATCATGTATCCGGCAGATTCCGGGACGAGATTCGACGCGCAGAGGGCGGCGACGGCCGAGATGAACCCGTCAACCACGACGGGACGGCGGAACACGGCGCCGCCGATGAAGAACCCGCACATCGCCGCGATGTCGAACCCGCCGAGCTTGGAAAGGACATCGGCGGCATCGGAGGCGTCGGGGGCGCGCAGGCTGATTCCGCGGGCGACAACGGCGCGCTTCCTCGAAAGCCCCTCGTCGGAAAGCCCGGCGCCGCGCCCCACCGTCTCGGAAGGAGGCAGCCCCAAAAGGACGGACGCCACGGCCGCCGACGTCGTCGTGTTCCCGATTCCCATCTCCCCGGTGCACAGGATATCGAAGCCGAGCGACGCAAGCCGCCCCGCCTCCTCCACGCCGCGGACAATCGCGGAAAAGCATTCCCCGCGCGTCATGGCGTCGCGCTCGATGAAATTCCGCGTGCCGTTCGGGGCAATCCCGACATCGAGCGGAAAGACCGAGACGCGCGCAGTCTTCGCCATCTTGCAGACGGAGCTTTCCCCGCGAATCATATTCTCGTAGACGATGCGCGTGACTTCCTGCCCCGCCTGCGTCACCCCCTCGGAGACGACCCCGTTGTCGGAGCAGAAAACGGCAAGCGCGCGGCGGGAAATCGACGGGTTCTCCGTCCCGAGCGCGGAGGCGACGCGGCACACGTCGTCCTCGAGCACGCCAAGCCCGCCGAGCGGTTTCGCTATGCTCATCCACCGCTCACGCGCGCGGGAGAACGCACCGCCGTCGCATGGAGACGCCGACGACACAAGCTCACGAAACCGCGCCTCGATTGGGGAACATTCACTTTTCATGCGGGCAACCTCCTTTTCCGCACGACGAGCATCCTGCACACGACGAGCACCCCGCGCAGGAAAGCCCCCTCATCGACTCGAACACGAGCGCGGCATCGACGAACCGCTCAGCGACGGCAGGATTCGACGGGAAATACAGATGGGGGAACCCCGCGACGATGTTCCGCTCGCCTCCGCGGCAGCGCGGCGCGTTCGACGGGGACGAGACCTGGACGCACATCCACGAGCGCCCGTCGCCCTTGACCGCGCGGAACGAGCTTCCGTTCTCGCTCGTGTCGAAATAATGGAATTCGTGCGCCTTTATCCGCCCGCCTTTTTCCATCAGGAAGGAGTCCTCCAGCGCCTCAAGCTCTATGTAGCCGAACCGGACGGGCTTTCCCTCGTTCCTGAAACTCCCGCCGAGGATTCCGAGCATCTGGAGGTAGAGGAAGCCGCCGCATTCCGCGAAAACAGGCGCGCCGCTCCCGCAGAACCTCCGTACCGAAGACGACGAGCGCGAATTGTCGGCGAGGCGCGAGAAGAAAAGCTCCGGATAGCCGCCGCCGATGTACAGGGCGGAGCATCCTTCGGGAACCTCCTCGTCGGCAAGCGGGGAGAAGAACGATATCCCGGCACCGGCGGCGCGCAGCATGTCAAGGTTCTCCCGGTAGTAGAAGCAGAAAGCGTCGTCGCGCGCGACGGCGATGCGCACTTTTTCCCGCCCCGGCTCCGCACGCATGGGAGCGCATTCCACCGGCGCCCCGGAAAATGACGCCGCGCGGAGAATCCCGTCGATGTCGAGCGTCTCCGAAGCGCGCGCGGCGAGCAGCTCCATTTTCCCGCCTATTCCGGGAACGGTCTCCGGCGTCATAAGCCCGAGATGGCGGGAGCCGACTGAAAAGCCCTCATCCTCCTCCAGAAAGCCAAGGCAGCCGACGCCGCATTCCTTCCGTATCATTTCGGAAAGGAGCGCGTACCGGCTCCGGGAGCATCTGTTCAGGATTATGCCCGCGATGCGAGCGGACGGGCGGAATTTCATGAAGCCGAGAATTTCCGCGCAGAGCGACAACGAGCGCCCCTTCACGTCGAAAACAAGTATCACGGGAGAATCGAGCGCGGCGGCAACCTCGAACGCGCTCGCGCCGATTCCGCCGGAAACGCCGTCGAAATACCCCATGGAGCCTTCGACAATCGCAAGTGAGCACCCCCTCGTGTCGGACTCGAACACGGTGCGCGCGCCGTCAGCGCCGCTGAAAAAAATGTCTATGTTTCCCGTAACGTGCGCGGAAAGCGAATGGAACATCGGGTCAATGAAATCGGGACCCGCCTTTATGACGGCGACGCGCGCGCCGGGAAAGCGCTGGCGGACGACCATAGACAGGGCGCACACGACGGTCGTCTTTCCGCCGGAACTTGATGGAGAAGAAATCAGTATTCGTGGAACCATATGCGAAAGAGTATGCCGAAAATCGAAGCGAACATAAAGGCTGATTCCGCCCCGTCAAAGCTCCTCAAGAAGCTCCTCGGCGCCGTCGTCCTGAATCCCCGTCCGTCTGAGGACGATTATCGTCATGTCGTCGTCGCGCGGAACCTCTCCGATGAAGCCGAAAAGCGAGGAGACGAGGTCGTCGAGAATCGCCTTGGCGTCCTTCCCGCCTGATGCGCGCAGAATCTCCATCACGCGCTCCTTGCCGAACTGGTCGCGGAATTCGTTCATCGCCTCCGTCAGCCCGTCCGTGAAGCAGACGAAGACGTCGCCCTCCTCCATCGGAAATCGGATTTCGGGAAAGGAGACGTCGATGTCGCGGATTCCGATAGCGCCGTACTGGAACTGTCCCTCGTCGTGGACAATCTCGCAGACGGAGGACGTGGCAGCCCGGAACAGAATCGGATGAGGATGACCCGCGTTCGCCATCTCGACACCGCACGTCCCGTTCTCGTCAGGCCCGGTGAAGCGTATCAGAAGCCCCGTCAGGTAGTTCTCGATGTCGCCCTTCGCCTCGATTATCTGCTCGTTCACGCGGTAGAGCGCCGTGGAGATGGAGCGCGCCTTTTCGTTGCTGTCCCGGAACGACTCGTAGACGATGTGCTTCGAGAGCATCGTTATGAGGCTCGCCGCGATTCCGTGCCCGGAGACGTCGAAAAGTGACATTCCCCGAAGCGTCCTCCCCTCGTGGTAATAATCGAAAAGGTCGCCCGAGACTTTCGCAGCCGCCTCGTACGCAATCGCCACATCCCAGCCGATGAACGAGACCTCAGGAAGGGGAAAGAATTTCTTCTGCACTATCGACGCCATCTCAAGGTCGACGTTGCTCCGCCTCATCTCAAGCTCAAGCCGCTCGTTCGCCTCGGAGAGCCGCTTCGTCTTCGCCCTGACCTCCGTGTCGAGGTTGAAGGAGAGAATCTCGTTGCGCCGGTAGACCCTGTTGTAGCGCACGGTGAGTATCATGATGAAGACGAAGAGCGAGACCTGCCAGCCGAATATCGATATGTAGGGCTGCGCGGTGAACATCAGTATGTCGCGGAGTATGAAGTCGGCGAGAATCGTGCATATGGTCGGGAGGAAGCCGACGGCGAGGATACGCGCCGAGGTGCGCGCCTGCGCGTCCGCCCCGAAAAACGCCCGCACGACCTCGCGAATCCCGAACCCGAGCTGGAACGCCATCATCACGAGGCACGGAATCGTAAGTCGCATGAGGAAATTATAGTCCGGGGCAAAAAGGCAGGCGCCCGAGGCGGTCAGCAGCAGGACGGGCATTGCGAACCGCACCGGCGGGGAAATCCTCACGCGCAGGTACTGCATCATGAAAAGGGAGGCGAACGTGACGACGAAGAAGAAGCTTATGCAGAGCGCGAGCTTTGTGAAAAGGAAATACGAGACGAATTCCATGTCGTAAATCGGCACGTCGGAGGCGCAGAACGGAAGCAGAAAGCAGACCGTCGAAAGGTTCAGGAGGCTGAACGACAGGTTGTCCTTCTCGTTGCGCCGCCCGATGTACATAAGGAGATACAGGATGAACGCGCAGAGCATGACCCCGGAAAACATGATGTACATCCTGACGTTCCAGAACGTTATCATGTCGGACGTGCGGGACGCGCTGTCGTACTCGTCGACGAAAACGAAATCGGAGATGTCCCCGCGCCCGTGCACCCAGACCTTGACGAGAATCGTGTTCACGCCCTCCTGCCGTATCATCGAGTTCGGGAAATAATAGAGGTGCGACTGGAAAAGCGAGCTCTTCTCATTCGGGGGGAACTCGCCGTAGCCGCCGACGTACACGTTGTTGAGCCAAACCTTGTCGGAGAAATGCAGGTACGGAATCACGAGCCCGAGGCTTTTGTAGCGGAGCATCTCCGGGACAGTGAATTCCATCTTCAGCCAAATGAACGCGCCGTCACGACCGACAAGCGGCTCGAAGCAGCGCTTGTGGCTCTCCCGCGCCTTGCGCAACTCCTTGAATTCCGCGAACGCCGCGGAATAGACGTTGCTGTGCGCGTCCGTCCGTGCCCAGCTTATGCTGTCGTTAAGGTAAATCCGCGTCGAAGAGCCGAACCTGCACGACATCAGCCCAAACGTCAGCAGCGAGAGAAGCGCCATGATGAGAATTTTGCCACCGAACCGTCCGGAACTGCTCATAAGGGCTGAATCACCTCCCCATCAGAGTGACGAGGCAGACGGGATTCTCGGCCTTCATCAGGTGGACTTTCCCCGCGCGCGCGGATTCCGCCACGGAAACCTGCACGACCTCGAATTCGCGCTTGTACCTGCCGGCATACGTGACGCACTCGGAAAGCGTCTCCGGGGTCGCGCACGCCACGACGACGCGCGCAAGCGGATTCTTCCCGAACACAGCCTCGGCAATCTCGACGAGGTTCCCGTCGCTCCCACCAACGAAAACGGCATCGGGGGGCGGAAGCTGCTCAAGCGCGGCGGGAGCCTTACCCTCGACGATTTCCATGTTCAGCGCGCAGAATTTCGCCCTGTTCTCGCGGAGGAGCGCAACGGCGTTTTCCTTCTTCTCCACGGAATAGACCGAGCATCCGGCACAGCGCGCCAAATCGATGCTGACCGCGCCCGTCCCCGCCCCGACATCCCAGACGACATCGCCGTCGCGCACGGAAAGGAGGGAAAGCGCAAGGGAGCGCACCGCGCGCTTCGACATGGGGACGCCCTTCCCCGCGCTTTTCGACTGCGAGCGGACGAACGCATCGTCGGGAAGCGCCCCCGAGCCGCGCGGAACCTCGAAATCACCGGCAGGGATTCCCTCCACGAGGACGACGGAAAGCCCCATCGACGAGAGCGACTCGTAATCGCGAACGAAAGCGTCGCTTTCCACGCTCCTCATGTCGAACGTGACAATCCGCTCGTCGCAATAGCTCAGCCTGTCCGCGACCGTGACGACGGCGAGGAGCTCCCTGTCGAGAAGGTAATCGACCACGGATTTCGCGGTGACGCGGCCGCCCGTAAGGAGGAAGACCGGCTTGCCGCGGGAAACGGGATGGAGGACGGCGGGAATCTCGCAGTCGACGCCGTGAGCCGACACGAGCTCCCACTCGTGCCAGTCGCGCCCGAGCCTTGACGCGAGGACCTGAGCGGACGTCAGCCCAGGAACGAGCTCCACGTTCCAGCCCTTCCCGACGAGAATTTCCCGGAGACGCCCCGCGCCGGAATAGAAGCCGCTGTCGCCGGAGAAAACCGCGCAGCACGTCCGCCCCGCGTTTTCCGGAAGCGAAATGAACGACTCGAATTTCTCCGCGATTTCCTCGGAATTGTAGGAGCAGAACCACTCGCCGTTCACCAAATCCTCGCCGACGACCTCAAGGACACGCTCCGCGCCCGCGACAACGGAAGCGTTCTCTATCCGCTTCACCGCCTCAAGCGTCATGCACGAGAACGCACCCATGCCGACGCCGACCAAAAAACATTGCTTCATACGACCCCCGCCTTATTCCCCTAAAAACGTCCGCCGTCAGACGCCGACGACAAGCACGCTCATGTACGCGTTCCCGAAAACATCCGCGCCGGCCTCAGCGAGCGCGTCTCCGGTCACTATCCGCTCGTCCGCCCCGCCGGCACCCTGCACGAGATGGGCCGAGCCTGAAAGTCCGCGGGAAACCACCTCGGAGACGATTTCCCCAAGATGGCGCGGGGATTTCATGAAAATCTTCGTCCCCGGTGACGAAAGCACGTCGCCGAGCGCGCCCGAGCGGTAGCACGCGTCCCCGGGAATTATCCTGATTTCGTCGCCGAGCCCCGGAGCCATGTCGAGCGCGCACGAGCATGCCGCCGCGCAAAAAGACGGCACGCCCGCGACGAATTCGACGCGGAACCCCATCTGCCCGACAATTTTTGCGATTCTTGCGGCAGTGGAATAAATCGAGACGTCGCCTATCGACACGAACGCGACATCACCTTTCTCAAGGTATTCTGCGGCACGGGAAGCGAACGCCCCGTATTCGGCATCAGTCCTCGCCTTGTCGCCCGACATGGAGAACCTGACGCCGACGCACTCCTTCCCGGACACGTCGACCGCCTCGCATACGCAGTCGAACGCGATGTGCTTTCCCTCGCCGGAGCCGGTTACGGGATAGAATATGGTCGGGCACCGCCCGAGGACGCGGACCGCGCCCAGCGTAATGAAATCGGCACCGGCAGGACCGGTACTGACAGCGTAAAATGTTCCACTCATAGATTCCGAAAAAAACATGCCGCGCAAAGAGGACGCGCAGCGATTCCTCCAAAAAAGGATACCCCGCGAAAAAGCGGGCAAATCCATTATACCACCTAATACGCGCGCTTTCACTTTCAATTTTCAGTTTTCGATTATAAACTGTCGCCATGACGCTATCGAACGAATCGCTTGTGCAGCTCTCAAAGCACGTCTTCTATATAAAATACCCGACGAACATAGGAATAATCTCGGCGGAGGAGGAAAAACGCCTCTATCTCATCGACACCGCGAACGACGACGAGTCGGTGCAGCGGATAATCGACTTCCTCAAGGAGCGCTTTCCCGGATTCAGGATTGCCGCCGCGCTCAACACGCACGCGCACGCCGACCACTGCGGCGGGAACGCGCGGCTCATGGAGGAGACAGGATGCGAAATTTGGGCGGGAAAGGGAACGGACGCCCTCCTCGAGAACCCCGACATCGAGATGAACATCATCTGGGGAGGAACGGCCGTAAAGGAGCTTCAGACAAGGTACTTCATCGCTAGGAAAAGCCGCGCGTCGAAAATCCTCGAGGAGGGAAAGGCGGAGCGGATACATGCCGGAAACGGGAAATTCATCGCACTCGAGCCTATTCCGCTCGGGGGGCACTACATACGGCAGCTCGGGTTCCTCGTGACGGACACCGACGGAAAGAAAACGCTCTTCATGGGCGACGCTATTTCGGGGAGGAACGTCATCAGGAAATACTGGATTCAATACCTTCTCGACGAGGCGGGGACGAAGGAGACGCTCTCCCGGCTCCCGTCAATCGACGCCGATTTCTACGTCCCGTCGCACGGCCAGCTCGTGAACGACATAGAGGGGCTTTCCGAGCTGAACCTCATCGCCGTCCTCGAGACGGAGAACCTCATCCTCGACATAATAAGGACGCCGAAAACCGCGGAGGAGATACTGAAGGAAGTCGCCGACAGGAACGGCATAACGCTCAAGGCGGCGCAGTTCGTCCTCATCGGAAGCACAATCCGCTCGTACCTTTCCGCCCTCCGCGACGAGGGAAGAGCCGATTACGAAATCAGGGAGAACAGGATGTTCTGGAAAAGGACGCGCCAGGACGGATGACGGCCGGGCTTCCGCTCGGGGACAAAAAAAGCGGACATCCCCGAATGGACATCCGCAAAAACAAAAGAAGGAAAAACAATCAGCTTACGATTGCGATTCCGGCAGAGGCTCCAATCCTCGTGGCCCCGGCCTCGACCATCGCGCAGGCCTCCTCGTAGTTGTGGACGCCGCCGCTCGCCTTCACGCCGAGCCGCTTCCCGACGGTCTTCGCCATGAGGGAGACCGCGTGGACCGTGGCTCCGTTCGGGAGGAGCTTCCCGTCAGCGCCCTTCAGAATCGCGAAGCCGGTGGAAGTCTTGACGAAATCGGCGCCGGCCTTCTCGGCGCACTCGCACGAGCGGACAATCTCCTCGTCGGAAAGGTAGCACGTCTCAAGAATTACCTTGACGAGGGCCGGCTCGCGGTTCTCGACGGACTTCGACGCATCGACGACGGCGCGAATCTCGTCCTCAAGCTCGTCCCATTTTCCCTGCTTGACGAGCGCGAGGTTCTGCACCATGTCGATTTCGTCCGCGCCCTCATCGACGGCGACGGCCGCGGACGCCGCCTTGTTGTCCACGGTGTCCGCGCCGAGCGGGAACCCGATTACGGTGCAGACCTTGACGCCAGTTCCCGCGAGCTTCTCAGCCGCGAACTGGACGAACGACGGGTTCACGCATACGGAGCAGAATTTGTGCTCGGCAGCCTCCGCGCAGAGCTTCTCGATGTCGGACTCGACGGCGCACGCTGAAAGGTTCGTGTGGTCGATGATTCCTGCAATCTCATTCTTTGTCATTTCGATTCTCCAAAAAAAGTTTCCCGATACACTACGACATCTCGGCTTTTGTGGCAACGGCGCGGAATCGAAAAAAAAGGAAGAAACCGATTTTTTCCCGTCAGCGGATGCGGAGCGTTCAATTGTTTTCAATCATTTGCAAAAGTTGTACAATACAGCCCCGCTCCGGAAAATCCCGCACAGGCGACGCCTTCAGGAAAAGAGGAACAGAGACCCCGTCGGGGCTTTGATTCCGGGAAAGGCGTCCGAGGGAAAACGGGCGGAAAACAAGACTTGATTCAGGAAGGACAGGTACTATGACAATCCTCGATTTCGGCGCACGCAAAAAGGAAGGGCGCAAAATCTCAATGGTGACGTGCTACGACAGCACGTTCGCAAAAATCATCGACGGAACGGACATCGACACGATACTCATCGGGGACAGCTGCTCCATGGTCATGCACGGGGAGCAGACGACGATTCCCGCGACGATAGAATGGATGGCGGAGCACACGCGCTCCGTCAGGAACGGCACGGGGAAATTCATCCTCGCCGACATGCCGTTCCTCTCGACGAGGCGCGGCATCGAACACGCGACGGAATGCGCGGGAAAGCTCCTCCAGGCGGGCGCGAACGCCGTGAAGATTGAGGGCGTGTTCGGGCAGGAGGACGTCCTCCGCCATCTCGTCATGTCGGGAATCCCCGTAATGGCGCACCTCGGGCTGACGCCGCAGTTCTACCAGGCGTTCGGCGGGCACAAGATGCAGGGCAAGACGGAGGAGGCCGCGGCGAAAATCAAGGAGGAGGCCCTCCTCGCGCAGGAAATCGGCTGCTTCTCCGTCCTCATGGAATGCATACCGCAGGCAGTCGCCTCCGACATAACATCGTCGCTCTCGGTCGCCACAATCGGCATCGGCGCGGGATGCGGATGCGACGGGCAGGTCCTCGTCCTGCAGGACATGCTAGGCATGAGCGGATTCAAGCCGAAATTCGTCAAGCAGTACATGGACGGGCTGTCGCTCATGCGGGGCGCGCTCAACAGCTACGCCGCGGAAGTCGCCTGCGGGAACTTCCCGAGCGCGGAATTCATATCGAAATAACGGAACCAATTTTTTAGGAGAGCACAAACATGAAAATCATACGGACAGCACAGGAGCTGAAAAAGATACGTGCGGAGAACGAGGGGAAGACGGTCGGATTCGTGCCGACGATGGGCGGGCTCCATGCCGGCCACCGCTCGCTCATGGAACGCAACCGCGCGGAGAACGACATCGCGATCGCGAGCGTATACCTCAACCCGACGCAGTTCAACGACAAGAAGGACCTCGAGACGTACCCGGCGAATTTCGACGACGACGTGAAGCTTCTCGAAAGCGTCGGAATCGACTACCTCTTCGCGCCGACGTACGACGTGATGTACCCGGACGGATACACATACAAGCTCACCGAGACGGATTTCTCGCACGTCCTTTGCGGCGCGACACGCCCCGGACATTTCGACGGCGTGCTCACCGTCGTGATGAAGCTCCTCAACATCGTGCGCCCGACGCGCGCGTATTTCGGCGAGAAGGATTTCCAGCAGCTCCAGCTCCTCAAGGGAATGGTCAGCGCGTTCTTCATGGACGTGGAGATTGTCCCCTGCCCCATCGTGCGCGAGGAAAACGGGCTTGCCATATCGTCGCGGAACAGGAAGCTCAGCGCCGACGGAATCAGGATTGCGCCGCGCCTCCACGAGATTCTCGCGGGAAGCGGGACGATAGAGGAGAAGAAGAAGTCGCTTTCGGAAGCGGGCTTCACCGTCGACTACCTTGAGGAAAGGCGCGGAAGGCTTTTCGTCGCCGCGTTCCTCGAGGGCGTGCGCCTTATAGACAACATCCCGCTTTGATTCGCGGGACGGAGGGACGATGATACTGACACTCGACGTCGGAAATTCCACCGTGACGGGAGGCGTTTTCGACGGGGACAGGCTTGTGCTGCAGTTCAGGCAGACGACGAACAAGAATTCGACATCCGACGAAATCGGAATATTCCTGCGCACGGTGCTGCGGGAGAACGGAATCGACGCGGGAAAAATAAAGGACGCGTGCTGCTGCTCCGTCGTCCCGCCGATAAACTACTCGCTTTCGAGCGCGGTCAAGAAATATTTCGCGCTCGAGCCGCTGTTCATACAGTCGGGAATAAAGACCGGGCTGAAAATCCGCTACGCGAACCCGAAGGAAATCGGCGCGGACAGGATTGCCGCCGCGATAGGGGCCGTCACGCGCCATCCGGGAAGGAACCTCATCGTCATCGACATGGGGACGGCGACGACAATCGACGTCGTGACCGGCAACAAGGAGTACCTAGGCGGGGCGATTCTCCCCGGGCTGAAAATATCGGTGCAGGCGCTCGCGTCGGGAACGGCGAAGCTACCGTCCGTCGAGATTGTCCGGCCAGCGCGCATTTGCGGGCAGTCGACAATCGAGGCGATACAGTCGGGAATATTCTACGGGAACGCTGGCGCCGTGCGGGAAATCTGCGGCCATTACGAGCGGCAGATTTTCGGCGGCGAGAAGCCGTTCATTGTCGGGACGGGAGGTTTCGCGCGGACGTTCGACGACTACGGGCTTTTCGACGAAATCGTCCCCGAGCTCGTGCTCTCCGGCGTGAAGACGGCGCTCGAGATGAACAGATAGCGCGGAACAAAACGAGATTTTTTTTCGGAGGAAAACAGAATGCAGATTGAAGTACTGAAATCGAAGCTGCACAGGGCGACAGTCACGGCGGCGATGCTCGACTACGAGGGCTCAATATCGATAGACACGGAGCTGCTCGCGGCGGCGGAGATGCACGCCTACCAGAAGGTGGACATATACAACATCAACAACGGGGCGCGGTTCTCGACGTACATAATCCCCGGGCGCAAGGGCGAAATCTGCCTGAACGGGGCGGCGGCGCGGATGGCGCAGGTCGGCGACAGGATAATCATCGTCACGTTCACGCACATCGAGGAAAGCGAGGCGGACAAATGGCTCCCGAACGTCGTCCTTCTCGGCGACAACAACACGATAAAGGAAGCAGGAAGGAAGGCAATCGCCGCGGGAACGAAAGTTTCCGGCTGAAAAGCATCCGTCGGCGAGCGGATTTTCCCCGCGATTGATGACAACTTCGAGCCTTTAACTGTAAAATGGTCGGATATGATTCAACTACAAGGAACCGTTCTGAACGGCAGCAACAACACGTTCGAGATAGAATGCGATGACGGCGACGGCAACCCGCTGATACGCCCCTGCTCGTTCAAAAGCAAGAGGCTCAAGCTCGACACGAAATACTACAATCCGCTCGCACCGGGCGACAGGGTCGAGATTGAGATAGAAGACAGCGAAAGCCGCAAAGGACTGATAACAGCCCTCGTGCCGAGAAGGAACGAGTTCGTCAGATGGAACGTGAAAGGGCGCGCGCCGCAGCTTCTTGCGGCGAACCTCGATTACGTCATACTCGTGACGACGCCGGAAGAGCCTCCGTTCCGCCCGAAATTCATAGACAGGGAACTCGCGCAGGCGGAGCACCAGAACCTCACCCCGATAATACTCGTCAACAAATACGACCTTCCCGAATCGCAGAACCCGGAATTCCAGAGGCGGCTGCAGATTTGGGAGGACATAGGATACAAAGTCCTCAGGGTCAGCGCGAAAAGCGGAGAGGGGATTCCTGAGCTTGCCGAGCTCGTGACGGGAAAGCTCAGCGCGCTGGTCGGCCAGTCGGGAATCGGAAAGTCGTCGCTCGTCAACGTCCTCGACAGCACGTGCGTCCTCAAGACGGGGAGCCTCTCGCAGAAGTACGGCAAGGGAACGCACACGACGACGAAGGGAAGCCTCATGCACATCCACCTCAACGAATCGCTCGTGAACGGGCTTCCGAACGTGTACGCGTCGATAATCGACACGCCGGGCGTCAGGCGGTTCTGCCTCGACTCGATTGCGGCTGCCGACCTCGCGCTCTACTTCCGCGAATTCAAGAATTTTCTCGGAAAATGCCGCTTCGGGATGAGCTGCTCGCACGAGAACGAGCCGGGCTGCGCGATTCAGGACGCGGTCGAGAGCGGGACGATAAGCGGCGAGCGCTTCGAAAGCTGGCGCACCATAAAGGAAGAGATAGAGACAGGCTCCTGGGACGACTGACGGGAGATTTTGACTGTCCGCACACCTCAGTTTTTTAGGGAAGGAAAATGCACAGGAAGACACTGGAAGACCTCGCGTTCTACCGGATACGGGACGAGATTGCGTCGAAATGCGTGAGCGCGGAGGGAAAGGGACTCATCGACAGGCGGGAGCCGTTCACGTCGGCGAGGAAGGACAAGCTCGACGGGCTGAAGAAGCTCGGGATGCAATGGCAGCGCTCGCTGCGCTCGAAAAGCCCGGCCGTCCTTCCGGGATGGGGGGAAATCGCGCCCTTCATGAAGATGCTCAAGGCGGAAGGCTCCGTGCTCAGCCTCGGGCAGATGCGCTCGCTCAGGGAATTCGCCGACGCGGCGCTGCACGCATACGGCTCCATAAAAACCGCGTCGAAGGAAATCGCCATGAAGGAACTTTCCGATATGGCGGAGAAGCTCCCCTACTCGGAGCTTTCGGCGACGACGGCGGAAATATCGAGGATAATCGACAGGGACGGCAACATAAAGGACCTCCCGTCGATAAGGGAAATCAGGAACAAAATCGCGTCCATAACGGCGGAGATACAGTCCGCGCTCAAACGCTACACGTCCGACCCCGCGATGAACACGGTCCTCGAATCGAACGTGCCGGCATTCCGCGCGGACAGGCAGGTTCTCGCCGTGAAATCGAGCCAGCGCCTGAAGGTTCCGGGAATCGTGCACGAGGTATCGGGCTCGGGGCAGACGATGTACATAGAGCCGGAGGAAGTCGTCAGGAAGAACAACGAGCTCATGCAGGAGGAATTCCACCTTGCCGAGGAGACGAGACGGATTCTCGCGGAGCTCACCGCGACGCTCCGCCCACATTGCGAGCAGCTTTCATGGGCGCTCAAGCTTCTTTCGGAGATGGACACGGCGCAGGCGGCGGCAAAATGGGGAGCCGAGCACGGCTGCGTCTTCGCTCAGGACGTCTCGGAGGACGAGGCGGCGGCGTTGGTGCAGGCGCGGCACCCGCTTCTGGGGGAGAAGGCGGTTCCCATCGACATAACGTTCCTAAAGGGAAAAAGCGTCCTCATCGTCACCGGGCCGAACACGGGCGGAAAAACCGTCACGATAAAGACGTTCGCGCTTCTTTCGATGATGAACCAGTCGGCGTTCCCCGTCCCGGCGGCGGATGGGACGCGGCTTCCCGTGTTCGACTCGATTTTCGCGGACATCGGGGACGAGCAGTCGATTGACGAGTCGCTCTCCACGTTCAGCGCGCACATGAGGAACATCGCCGCGGCGGTGAAGCACGCGGACAGCCGCTCCCTCGTGCTCCTCGACGAACTCGGAAGCGGAACGGACCCTCAGGAAGGCGGCGCAATCGCGATGGCGACGCTCGACGCGCTGATAGAGAAAAAATCGTTCGTCCTCGTCACCACGCACCACGGAATCCTCAAGAATTACGGATACACGAACGAGTCGTGCGTAAACGCGTCCGCGGAATTCGACGCCGGAACGCTCGCCCCGACGTACCGGCTCCTCATGGGCGTCCCCGGAGAAAGCCACGCGCTCGACATCGCGCGGCGCTCGGGGCTTCCTGCCGACACCGTAAAAAAGGCGAAATCGTACATCACGAACCAGCAGGCGGACGTCTCGACGCTCATCCGCGGGCTCACGGAAAAGCACGCGGAGGCCGCGCGAATCGAGAAGGAGCTCAGGCAGGCGGAGAAGGAGACGCGCGAGCGGATTTTCAGGATAGAGCAGAAGGAAATCAGCCTCAGGCGGCACGAGAACGAGATTCGCGTGCGGGAGTCGCGTGACGAGTCGGCGTTCATACGCGAGACCAGGAGCCGCCTCGAGAACCTCGTCAGGGAAATCCGCGAGGGGGAAATCACGCGCGAGAAGAACCTCAAGGTGCGCGCGTTCATCGACGAGCTGACGGAGGAAATCGAGTCCGGGGCGGATGAAATCGAGGCGGAATCGCAGCGCATCGACGAGGCGCAGGCGGAGCTCGACAGGAGAATCGAGCAGGAGCAGCGGTTCGACATCTCCGAGAACGGATTCCGGATAATGAAGCAGGCGGAGTCGAAATCCCAGGCGTCGAAGAAGACGAAGAAGCGCACGTCGAACAGGGAGGCGCTCGCCACCGCGAGAAGGACGTTCACGGACGAGGAAGCCGCCGCGCTCGCCCCAAAGAAAAACGCGGGCAAGGCGGAACCCCCGAAAACGTTCGAGGAGGGCTCCGAGGTTCTCTCCCGCTCGTCAAGGATGCGAGGAACGCTCGTCAGGAAAGAGAAACCGGGCGTGTGGCTCGTGCAGTTCGGGACGCTAAGGATGCAGGCGAAGGAAAAGGAGCTTATCCCGCTCGGCGCGCCGAACATAACGGCGAAGGCGGACTTCTCCGTGGAGCTTGCCGGCGAGTCGGGCGAGAACGCGATTTTCGTGAAGGAGGACAACGCCCCGAAATTCGAGCTGCGGCTTTTAGGGATGAGGGCGGAGGACGCGATAAAAGCGCTCCAGCGGCAGCTCGACCTGTGCACGCTCAAGGATTTCAAGAATTTCAGCGTCATCCACGGAAACGGCACGGGCGTCCTGCGGCAGGCCGTCCACGACTTCCTGTCGCACTACCCCGGCGTGAAGAGCTTCAGCTACGCGAAGGCGGAGGACGGCGGGTTCGGAAAGACGTATGTCGAGATGATGTGAGGGCGAATTTGACACGGATTGCATTTTTATTCATAATTTTGCATAAAAATGCAATTCAGGGGCAAACAAACGATGAAAGACCGCTCGGAACGATTGAAGACGATACGCAAAGTCATACGGAACAACAGGATAGAAAGCCAGGACGAGCTTCTGTCGCACCTGATAAAGGACGGGTTCGACGTGACGCAGGCAACGCTCTCGCGCGACCTAAAGCTTCTCAAGGTCGGCAAAATCTCGGACGGGAACGACGGGTACGTGTACACGCTGCCGGGCGACGACGAGCGGCTTGAGAACGACGACATATTCGTGCAGGATTTCCTGCGCGGCTACGTCTCAATCGACTGGAACGAGCCGATTGTCGTCATAAAGACGTTCGGCGGACATGCGGACGCTGTCTCGAACGCGCTCGACGCGTTCAACTTCGACGAGATTCTCGGGACGATAGCCGGTGAGAACTGCATATTCGCGTGCCTCAAAAAGGGCGTCTCGGGAAAGGACTTCATGGAGAAGCTCAAGCGGAAGATTCCCGACTTGGACGAGGAATGAGAAAGCTGCCGGCTGCCCGCATCGAAAGCCTGCAGCCGGCGTTTTCTGCGGACGCGGGCATCAAAAAGACAGCGGCGCCGCTACTTGTACCGGGCGCGCTCCCCGCCCACGAGCTTGGGACGGGTGTACGCCGCGGAGACGCTCGCCTTTCCCACCGCGGAAATCTTCGGGCGGAACGGCACCGCGACTTCCTTGAGGTGCATCCCGATGAGTGTTCCGCCGATATCGATTCCGGCGGACGCCCGTATATGCTCGACGACGACCGGATTTTCGAAGCCGTTCCAGGCGGCAGTCGCGAGGGAGCCGCCCCCGTGCGCCCATGGAACGACGGAAACCTCGTCGAGGCCGTATTTCTCCGCGCACTTCTCCTCGACGACGAGGCATCTGTTCAGGTGCTCGCAGCACTGGCAGGCAAGGAAAATCCCCCTGGCGGAAAGGACGTCGCGGGCAGCCTCAAAAACGCGCCGCCCCGCCTCCTCGCTCGAGTCGTGTCCTATCGTCCCGCCGACAATCTCGCTTGACGAGCAGCCGATGACGAAAACGGAACCAGCCTTGAGCGGATGCTCGTCGAGCATCTGCGTTATTATGCCCGCGACGTCGGCGGACACGCGCCCAAAATCGACATGTGAATCGCAATCCATGAAATCCCCCTAAAAAGGACTCTATTCTCGTCCCGACGGGCGCGGCTGTCAATTCATAAAACGCGAAAAAACGTGCAGATTCGAGCTTTCCATTGTAGAATGGATGAATCCTCCGGAACGCGATTCTCCGGAGGAAAAGCCCGCAGAAAAAGGCGGGAAAGGCTTTTCAGCAGGAGGACACAACCATGAACACAATCAAAATCACCTTCCCGGACGGGACATCGAGGGACATAGCTGCGCGCACGCGCGGAATCGACATACTCGGCTATTTCGGGAACATCGACCAGTCGAAAGTCATAGCGCTGAACGTCAACGGAGAGGTCGTGTCTTTGTCACGCCCGATAAAAGTCTCGGCAAAAGTCGATATCGTCACCGTAGACACGAAGGCGGGCGCGGAAATCTACAGGCGCTCGCTCTGCTTCGTCCTCGCCGCCGCCGCGAACAAGCTCTACCCGAATTCGAGGCTTCTGGTCGGGCACTCGCTCGGATACGGCTATTACTACACGCTCGACGGGGACACGCCCATCTCGACATACGAGATATACGAAATCGAGAAGGAGATGAGGGCGATAATAAAGCAGAACCGCCCGATTATGACGAAGCACCTCTTCTACGAGGAGGCATGCGAGATATTCGAGAAGCTCGGCATGACCGAGACGAGGAAGCAGCTCGAATACCGGTGCAAGCCGCGCGTCCTCGTCAACAAGCTCGACGACTCGGATTTCGCGGACATCTACTTCGCGCCGCTCGTCGCGTCAACGGGAATACTCAAAGTCTTCGAGCTCAAAGCGTACGGCGAGGGATTCCTCCTGCGCTTCCCCGAGCACAAGAATCCCGGCACGCTGACGGAATTCAAGGACCAGCCGAAGATATTCGAGATTTACAAGACGTACAAGGAATGGGGAAAGCGGGTCGGCGTCACGTCGGCGGCAAGCCTCAACGAGCTCATCGTCAAGGGAAAGATAAACGACTTCATCGACATCACCGAGACGTTCCAGCTCCAGAACTACGCGAAAGTCGCCGACCAGATTGCCGCACGGGGCAACGTCAAGGTCGTCCTCATAGCAGGCCCATCGTCATCCGGGAAGACGACGTCGGCGAAGAAAATCGCGCTGCACCTTCAGGCGCTCGGATACAACCCGCACGTCCTCAGCCTCGACTCGTACTACGTCGGGCGCGACAAGAACCCGAAGGATGAGAACGGGAACTACGACTACGAATGCCTCGAGGCGCTCGACATCCCGCTGCTCAACAAGAACCTCGTCGATTTGTTCGACGGAAAGACAATCGACGTGCCGAACTACAACTTCGACACGGGAACGCGGTTCTACACGGGCGAGACGATGACGATGCGCAAGAACGACATCCTCATCCTAGAGGGAATCCACGGCCTGAACGAGAAGCTCACCCCGCAGGTGAAGCCCGAATTCAAGTTCAAGATTTACCTTTCCGCGCTGACGCAGCTCAACCTCGACGACCACAACAGGATTCCGACGAGCGACAACAGGCTCATCAGGAGAATCGTGCGCGACGCGAATTTCAGGGGCAAATCGGCGGCGGCGACGATTTCGATGTGGGACAGCGTCCAGAAAGGCGAGCGGCTCCACATCTTCCCGTTCCAGAACAACGCCGACGCGGTGCTGAACACGGCGCTCGACTACGAGCTTCCCGTCCTCAAGGTCTACGTCGAGCCGGCGCTCCGCGCGGTAAAGCCGAACGAGCCCGAGTACACGGAGGCATGCAGGCTTCTGCGCTTCCTGACGCAGTTCAACGCAATCTCGTCCGACTACGTCCCGAAACAGTCGATAATCAGGGAATTCATCGGCGGAAGCTCTTTCAAATATTGACGGTTCCCCAAACAGGCTACGCGTGCCCCGGATTTTTCCGGGGCATTTTTTTTCGGGGAAGAGCGGAAAATTGACAGCGCGCCGCACTTTTTATACACTTGACCCAAAATGAAAAAAATCCTGCCAGCACTCGTCTTCATCCTCATTACGGCGGCGGCAACCGCGGAGAGCTACCTCAGCGGCGGGCTGCTTCTTTCCGCCGTGGTGAATTCGGACGACGAGACGAACGACTTCACGCAGCTCGTTCCGGGCGCGTTCGTGCATTGGAACGGGTTCAGCGACGTGGAAAAAAAAGCCGGAATACACGCGGACGGAAGCATATCCGCGTTCTACAAGAACGGCGACGAGACGAACGGCGGGGAAAACTCCATCATGATTGGCATCCAAGCGGATTTCGGGCCGGTGCTCAGAATCGGAATACTGCGGCTGCTCTTCCTCACCGCGGGTCTTTCTGCGGGCGCGTCGGTCGGGACGACATGGACGGACAAGACGGACACGACCGTTTCCGAGGCGCACGCGGGATTTTCAGCCCAAGCGTCGTTCATGCTCGCGTCGGGGCTGACGTTCGGCGCGCTCTTCGGATTCTCGCCGCTGAGCTGCGCGTCCGTCTCGATTCAGGAGCGCAAAGAAGAGCGGAACATCTGGAGCACGAAGCCGTCATACCTTTTCGGAATATCGCTCATGTACTGCCGGTAGGAGCCAGGTTCCCCGCAGTCGTGCAAATCCTCAAATTGTGGTAGAATCGTACCCATGTCTATCAACAATACGGCCGAATGCGGCTCCTGCGGAAATACAATTGCGGAGGCAATCTCCGCCCGGTATATACAGAAAGCCGTCGCGAATTCCGCATATGCGGGCGCGGAGAACAGGCTGCAGATGCTCATCATGAGCGAGAAAAGCAGATAACGAATAAAACGAAAACAAGGAAAGAACATGGATTATCAGAAACTACCAGTATACGAGCAGAAGGACAAAATCCTCGAATCGCTCAGGAACAACCAGGTCGTCATAGTGCAGAGCCCCACCGGCTCGGGAAAGACGACGCAGATTCCCGTCATCCTCCACGAGGCGGGGTACTCGAAGAACGGGATGATTGCCGTGACGCAGCCGAGAAGGATTGCGGCGCTGAGCGTCTCGGAATTCATCTCTAAGCAGCTCGGGACGACATATCCGGGGCTTGTCGGCTACAAGATGCGGTTCGACGACAAGACGGACGCATCGACGAGAATCAAGATAATGACGGACGGAATCCTCCTGCAGGAGATGAAGCTCGACCCGTGGCTCTCGGGGTATTCCGTGATGATGGTCGACGAGGCGCACGAGAGAAGCCTGAACATCGATTTCGTCCTCGGGCTCCTGAAGCGAGTCCTCAAGGCGCGCCCGGAATTCAAGGTCGTCGTCTCAAGCGCCACGATGAACGCGGAGGCGTTCTCGAAATATTTCGACGACGCGCCGATTGTCACGATTGAGACGCAGACGTTCCCCGTCACGATGATATACGACCCGCCGGAAGGGCGGACGACGACGGCGACGGCGACAGGCTCCGAGCTTCTCCTCGCGAAAATCGAGACGACAATAGAGCGCGTCATCGACAACGGAGACAAGGGCGACATCCTCATCTTCCTCCCAGGCGAGAAAATCATAAAGGACTGCGCGCAGCGCCTTGCCGTCTCGTCGGTGCGGCACAAGCTGCACATCGTCCCGCTCTACGGACGTCTCCCCAAGGAGGAGCAGGAGCGCGTGTTCGACAAGCCGCCGCTCGGGAAGCGCAAGGTCGTCATCTCGACGAACATCGCCGAGACGTCCGTCACGATAAACGGAATCACGACGGTCATAGACTCGGGGCTCGCCAAGCTGAATTTCTACAGCCCGAGGACGTACACGTCGAGCCTCATCGAGACGCCCGTAAGCCGAGCGAGCTGCAACCAGAGGCGCGGGCGCGCGGGAAGGACGCAGCCGGGAACATGCTACCGGCTCTACCCGCGCGACGATTTCGAGTCACGCGACGAATTCACGACGGAGGAGATTTTCAGAACCGACCTGAGCGAGGTCGTCCTCCGCATGTCGGAGCTCGGGATAACGGACTTCTCCTCGTTCGACTTCATATCCCGCCCCGGCGACGAGGGAATCAGGGGCGCCGTCGAGACGCTGAACCTTTTGGGCGCGCTTGAGAGCGACAACACGCTCTCGAAAATCGGAAAGATGATGGTCGAATTCCCGCTCGAGCCGCGCATCAGCCGCATAATCGTCGAGAGCATCATGCGCTACCCAGAGGTCCTCGAGGAGGTCCTCATCGCGGCTGCGTTCATGAGCACGCACTCGCCGTTCATTCTCCCGCCCGGAGAGGAGATGGAGGCTCGGCGCGCGCACCACGCGTTCCGCGACATGCAGGGCGATTTCGTCAGCTACGTCAAGCTTTTCAGGACGTACATCTCGATGAAGAACCAGCAGAGGTTCTGCCAGAACAACTACCTCGACGAGAAGGTGATGGCGGAAATCCTCAACATAAAGACGCAGCTCGAGGAGGAAGTCGCCGCGATGGGAATCCCGATAACGGGCGGCGGAAGCATGGACGACTACCTCTGCTGCATCGCCTCGGGAATGATTCAGTTCGTCTGCATCCGCGAGGGAAAGGAGAACTACCGCTCGCTAACGGCCGACCACATCTCAATCCACCCGGGAAGCTCGATGTTCAAGACCGACCCGCTTTTCATCGTCGCCGGGGAAATCGTCAGGACGTCGCGCACGTTCGCCTCAAGCGTCTCCCCGCTCACGAAGGCGCTCATCAACAAAATCTCGCCCGACCTTGAGGAACGGCTCAATGCGGCGCGCGGGAAGAAGGGGAAATCGCTCACCGGCGGGCTTGAGTTCAACGGCACGAGCTTCAACGACATCCGCGGGAAGAAAGTCGGCAAGGACGACGGGCGCTTCGGCGGGAAGGAAAGCCCCGACAAGAAGAAGGACGAGAATTCCGTCACGTTCGGCGGCATCACGTTCAAGATTGCGAAGGAGAAAGGAAAGAAGATACTCGCGATGCCGCTTGAGCAGCTCAAGGTCGCGCTCGGCCGCGAGAACGACAAGAACAAGCTCGCGCAGATTGCAGGACTCCGCGGACGGCTCAAAATCGGCAGGTTCGAGCTTCTTGGCGGCGAGAAAGCCGAGGTGATTTTCAAGGTCGTCCGCACGCTGAACCTCGACCCGCTCCCCCACGACAAATTCCCCAAGAACGTCAACATCGACATAAACGAGGAAGGCGGAAAGGACAAGCTCGTCGAGATGCTCCCGTTCGTGCTCAGGATTACGGAGGGAAAGAAGCGGAAGGGCGGAAAAGCCGGAAGCGCGCAGGAATACAGCTTCATAACGCTCCACTCCGACGGAAAGGGCACGTTCTGGTTCAAGCTCAGCCGCGGCTTCCCGACGGCGATAAACGAGAGCCTGTCAAGCCTCGAGTCCCTCGTCGACGCGGACATCCCGTTCACCGAAAAGCAGAAGGAGACCGTAAACGGAACCTACCGCATGATAAACTCGATGTACGAATAGCGCGATTACGGCAGAATCCCGCCTCCCCTTGAAGGATTCGCGGGATTCTGCTATCATCTCCCCCGTGTTTTGGAAAGATGTCCGAGTGGTTTAAGGTACACGCTTGGAAGGCGTGCGTGCCCAAAAGGCACCGGGGGTTCGAATCCCCCTCTTTCCGGATTTTCCCCCGAGCGGAACAGCTCGGGGGATTTTTTTAACCATCTATTAGAAAAAAATCGTTGTCCGAAAAAAAATGTTGATTTAGTTTTTGACATGCTGAACCAAGTCCGGCATCCCTATTTTGTGTTCATAAAGTCGGAATCATGTTCGAAAAGCATTTATTCACGATAATATAGCCGAAAGTATCATTCTGAATAGATTTCGTAAGAAATCCTGTTTCTCGCAAAATCCGTTTGACGTTCAGGGAAAAAGGCCTGTCAGAAAAATCTTTCACAACGCTCTGCACTTTCCGCATCGGCCAAAAAGATTATTCAGAATGTCGCTGAACATTTTTCAAAGCGCTGTATAATACTCTTTTGAACACGGAAAATGTTTATATTTTATTATACTTATATATAATTTTTCTTGACAAAGACTATTACTTCACTTATAGTTAGTACTGTGAGGCGATTGAAATGCTCCCGTCTTACAAAAAGAAGAAACCACAAATGGTTTTGAAATTTAGCCTATTAATAGGGAGAGGGCTGTTATGGCAGAAGTAAAGGAAAATCTTTTTGCAGGGAGGGTAAAGAAACTAATGAAGGAAAACCGCTTTTCACAGAAAGAACTCTGCGAAATCTGCGGTATTACGGAGGCATCATTCAGCCGCTATATGACACAGGGCAGTTTGCCGCGAACAAATGTGCTTGCAAATCTTGCGAACGCCCTTCACACAACAAGTGACTATTTGATGGGCCTTGAAACCCATTATAGTTACGATCAGCTAGAGATTCTTTTGGCTTCAAGTAAGGATAACCTTAGCCTGAACCAGAAAAAAAAGCTAGTGGACATTCTTATGGACGAGTACAAGACGGCTCAGAGCCTGTAGGATTAAAAGTGCATGTATACATGGAGGTATACTTTTGAAAGACAACTGTGAGACCGCAGAAGAAGAATCGTATGTACTTCCCAGCTGGAGAGTGAACCAAATCATTTTGATTGCTGTTCGCTTTTTGACTGATGAAGGTTACTACAAAGACGGGTTTGATTATCGGAAGGCAATTCAGAACAAAGGCATCCTGCTAAAGGCTTATTCCGCCTTTAAGTCTGAAAACCTTCTGGAGATGCAAAAGATTTCGCTGAGCCTGTGGAAAGAGGGCTTATGCCTTATTGCCACAGACAGCGAAACTCAGCAGGTTTGCCGTATGATTGCCTACAATGACAGTAAGACTGCGGCAGAGATTATGCAGATAATCTTCCATGAATACGGCCACATACTTTTTGGACATACGGAACAATGCCCTAACGCAGAGGCAGAAGCCATTCTGTTTTCTGCAATAGCAACGTTCCTTATGATAGCGGAACAGCAGTTCCACATAGGGCAGCTGGTTGCAAAAGATAGCGGCGGGGAATCCTTTTTTGAAGGAATCAAGGCTGGTCTTATGGAAAGATTTAGTACACAGGGGGGGATGCCATGATATACGCATAAAAAAAAGCCTGTTTTAATAAGTGCGCCAACACTTACCAAACAAGCTTCCATTAGTCGAGAGCCACGATGTGATTCTCTTTTCTAAACGAATAAAAAGATTATATCACACATCGGCTCTCCTTGTCAAAAAAGTTTGACTCCAGAAAGTTTTTGGGGTGACATGAAATCATAGGAGAACTGAAACATGCTAAACATTAAAACTATCAAAAATGTCCTTGTAACAGACGAATCAAAAGACGGCTTCTGCTTCAGAAGTTCTTGCTCACAAGCTCTCAGCCAGAAAAAGCTCGCTGCCGAAATGTCTGACTGGAACTCTTCTTTCACGGAGGCTGACTACCTGGGTATGCTTTCTGTAATGGAAACCATCGTCATAAAATACCTTGCTAAAGGTTACAGCGTGGAGCTTCCTTTCGGAACCCTCAGGGCAAACGCCACAGGTACTTGTGCAAATATCCAAGACGGCTTTGTACTCGGAACCGGAAACCACACGCTGGGCTTTTTGTTCAACGCAAACGAAGCAACCATCGCAAAAGTAAAGGCAAATCTCGAATACAGGCAGATTCCACCCGACCTTACAGGAGAAGCAAAACTCTACCGCATTACAACCCTGAATGATGATGCGAGCGAAAGCGCAAACCTTTCCGTAAGCAAGGGGAAGACGCTCCGCCTGCACGGCCGCAACCTCACATTCGACATCAAAGATGAAAATCAGGGCGTTTTTTTGGAAAACGAAAGCGGAGTCACCCGCCTCTCAGTGTACAATCGCCGTGGCACGAATGTTGTCGATTCTCCTGTACCTAGTGAACTTCCGGCTGGAAGCTACAATGTGAGCATCGTCACGAAGCCGGGCAACACCTACTTTACTGCAAACATTGATTCTGTGATAACGGTAGCGTAAAATTTCGGACAGCCTGCCATTCGTATAACGAAGGCAGGCTTTATTGCACACTATCCTTCTCCTCCTTAGCGATAATGGCTACCGTAGCTTTTCCCACAAATACTACTTTAATTTTTTAACTAGTTCATAAACCAAAGTCACTGGATTTTGTTCTGATAGCGGAAGCGACATTTGTCTTACATGTAGTTTCGAAGCATTTTTTATTGCTGTATCAATTCTTGTTTTCAACAACGAATACATATTTTCATTATTTTTCTCATACTTCTGTTTTAATAATGCAGATAATTTATCAAAATAATCATTTCTATGCATTGCCGTATTGTAATAATTGAAATGCAATAAATACCACAATTCAAAACATTCGATGGAGTATGCAACATGAATTTTATTTTCTACAGCAATTTTAATTGCCTCTTCAAAGTCTTTCTGAGAAAAGTCATCTTTATCAAAAACCGCCCAAGCTTCGATATATGGAGTACCTGTCTTAACGGCCTTGTCCCGTAATTCAATTGCTTTCTTTACGACAAAAACTGTATTATTTCCAATACCTTGAACATCTAATGAATCAAAAACATCAGGTTTTTCAGGAAAAGATTTAAAATATGCAGGCTCAGTTTTTTCCCCCTCACATACGATTAGTATCTTCCTTAATTGCCTTTTTCTTTTTGAAGAACGTTTCAGCGTTACGCTTCTTTTTTCATGTGCCATTTACAACCCCATTTGCAAACGAATCACATCAATTGAAGGGACTGCCCCATATTTACCTGCAAGATAATTTTTATTATAAAGAGCATCTTTACGAACAGGTTCATCAATATCCATCAAAGAGTATAAATCAGAAGCTCCAAAATCATTTTTCTCACACAACCAAATTTGATCTCTTCTAAACATTTTATTTGTCATAAGAGAAACAGACTGACATGAAATAACTAATTGAGCATTATTCTTGTTGATAATTGGATTGTTGAAGAGCTTAACAATACTTTCCACAACCAAAGGATGGAGAGAAGAATCAAATTCATCAATAAATAATACACCCCCATTGTCCAAAACAGGAAGGATAATTCCTGCATAATCGAAGAGCTTTCTTGTTCCTAATGACTCATCTTCATCTGTAAAATAATGCAATCCAACTTTTTCCGAGTTTTTATACAAATTATGTGCATAAAGAATATGATCTTCCTGTGCATCAGGGAATTCCTTCTTAAAGAAATTCGCGAAATCCGGATCCGTGTTATCAAAATTAACTGGGATTTTCTTTCTTTCAAGGCCCTGGACTTGAATATCTGCAAATTGTAAGAATTTTGTAATTCTAGATAGGTCCTCTCCACTATCCAGTCGTTCCATTGTAATAAAAGGAGGAGTATTAATTCCTGATGTTATCCAAATCCCTCTAAAATATTGTATGATTTTCCCAGTTATCTCTCCATTATTTTGGGCACATACAGAAAGATAGCTCGCATTTTCTCTTACAATTTTTGGATTAAAATTTGTTGCTTCAGAAAAATATGTTTTATTAAATGTTATCTCTTGTCCAGTACGCTCAAAAAGAGAAATCTCTTTTATTTTATTTACGGCAAACAGATATTCGTCTGTGATTTTCTCACTGGTAAATGAAATACCATATCTATATCGAACTCCAGTATCTGGAAGAATAAACAATAATTCAAAAGTGGTTGGCTTGCTTTGTGTATCAGCATCCAACATAAACGGAGATGAAGGAATTGCTTCTCCGCTTTGACTTTTTGGACCTGAAAAAATAGAAAAATTTCGAAAGAAATTTAGGGCCATAAATAAATTGGATTTTCCACTTGAATTTGCGCCATAAACAAGAGCCGTTTTTAAGAGATTATACTTTCCGGTTTGAAAAGTATTTTCGTCCATGAGATCTTTATCCTTAGAAGCCAGGAGAGAAAAAGTTTGTTTTTCCTTGAATGAGCGGAAGTTCTCAACGCTAAATTCTATCAACATAGGAATACCTCTAAAAAAGTATATGCATTATATAATATATCGGTAAAAAATAGGCAATAATATTGCTAATTTTTCTCAAATTTCATGTTTATTTTTGAGAAAATGCTATTTTGGCCGTGCAATTTGAGATTTTTCCACAACTTCTCCTTGCCTTTTTTGTTCGTTTTTATTATATTTTTAATAGTTGTCACGCCGTCGGCTCGAGAACAACAAAAAAGGCAGCATCTACTGCAATAGATTACTGCCTTGAATATTCTGTCCCAAAGGAACAAATACATAGATATTAGAAGCTAGCAGAATTATCCTTTTCTGTCAATTTGTCTTTTGGGGCCAAAAGGAGAAATAAAGTGAAAGAATCCTTTATTCGTTTACTGGCACCAATCAACCAGGGATCAGCCAGTGCTCTTCTTCAAACTGTTGATAACCTCTTAAAAATGGGGACCAACAGAATTCATCTTCTTATATCTTCTCCTGGAGGAGATGTCTCACAAGGAATTTCCGTGTACAATTACCTGAAACACATTCCTGCGGAATTATACACCTACAATTTTGGGAGTGTTGATTCCATCGGAGTTGTAATTTTCTCAGCCGGGATAAAACGTTTTTGCGAACCAAGATCACGTTTTTTGATTCATACCCCATCAGTAAATATCCAGTGCAATGGTGTTATGACAATGGATGAAAAACAGGTCGAAGAAATTCTAAAAGGGTTGAAAATTGACCAGGAGAATATAGCTGGTATCATTGCTGATACAACACATGCGGATATCAATTCCGTTAAGGAGTTGATGAATGCAAGAACTACTTTCAATTTCGAAAAAGCAAAAGAATTTGGTCTTGTACATGAGATTTCAACATTACAAATTCCAATGGGAGAAAACGTAACTTCTATTGGGTCCGTATCCGCAGAAAATATTCCAATGCCGATTCAGGTGCCAGCACAAATTTTACAGAATGGAATTCCACAAGGATTGCCAATTGGAATACCTGTTCAACAACCGAATAGAGGTTTTATTCCTAGACGACAAGAAGCTTGACTTTTACCTACCGACAGCGCAAGTTCCAGTTTCGCTTACAGGGGTGTCATAAAGTCAAACCATGTGAACGGCACGAACAAGCGCAAAGAACCGGGTGTACACCTACAGTGATGTGGTAACGGTAGCGTAAAACAACAGCTGATGCGCAATCGTGGGACGGAAAATTTATACTGTGTACTTGTTCCGTCCCTGATTACGCATTTATAACAATAAAATTCTAAAAAAAGGTGAATAACATGCCTGACAATTTACATATCAGACGGCCACTTGATGCACAACGCATCAATATGAATCAAGTCCATGAAGTGGCTTATTGGACAAGAGCTCTTGGTATTTCAGAATCACGATTACAGAGTATCATAAATAAAGTTGGTGACTCTGTTGCGGCTGTAAAGAAATACCTCGGCATTCTTTAAGAAATAGCACAACGGCGAGACTCTTGATGTTTCGCCGTTGTGATATTATCTCAGTCAATGTTTCAGACAAAAAAATTTGACGTTTGCATTTAGATTTAGTAAATTTACTGTAATGAGAGTTCTTTGAACTTTCTATAATTCTAAATAAAGGAGACTCTAAGATGAGCAAAAAAGAATTTTACATTTACAGATTCAATTTGTTACAGGCTTATTTTGCTGGATGTCTTTCAAAAGGGAAAAAATTCTTTTCAACAGAGGAAGCGTACGCCTATGCCTGGTCTCATGAAATTTATCCTGTTTTTGATGCTTGCTTTGCAGATGAAGAGTTTAAGAATGACTTTAGTGTAAAAGAAGATTATGTGAAAAAAGTATCTGCCTATCTTAACTCGATTGTTACTGATTATGATACGAAGAAGATAACTTCATTTCCAAGCTACTATGACATTCAATCCGCTCTTGGTAGCAAATCGAATAATCTGAATTTGACAGAGGTTTTAAGATATATCTACCTCTCCAAAAAGTTCAATATAAAGGATTTATGGGATTCAATTGTGCAACAGGGGAATGCACCTAGTGAAGCAGATAAAATCAATTCACCTTTCGACAAAAACATAGAAATTTCAATTTTTCTTGCTTAAATTGTCATAATGTCAATGCTAGCGTCCGAGACGAGAAAAGTTTATTCGGCTCGGACATTAGCAGCTTTCTGCTTCTGTAATAACTTCTTAAAAAAACTGAACAAACTACACCATCTCTTTTTTCTACAGTTGGCGAAGTTTTCTGTATTAATTGAAATAAATATGTCCCGATCGGCTCAATGTATTTTGAAAAAAATATGGAAACCAATAATATCAAAAATAGTATGAGAATTAGATTTACAACCGCAACAAAATTATAATTTGTTTATTTTTGGAAAAATAGAACAAACCAACACGAAAAAGTTTCGATAATTGGCCAGTGGACAATGTAAGCAGAATAGGCAATTCTTCCTCCAAAGCAAAAAAACTTATTTCCATGATGTTTTTCAGCACAGGAACTGTTTAACAGCCCCAATAAAAAAATTATAATACCAATTGCAAAAACTGTTCTAGAGAATTTATCCGCATCATTTAAATTGCAGCAAGTAAAGAGCATATATCCAAACGCAGTGAATATAAAATGAATCACTTTGTTGCGGATAAAAAATTGCTTTAAATCAAAACTAACAAACAAATCACAACACAGCATGCCAATAACAAAGTAATTCCAATAATTAGAATAAAAAATAAAATTTATAAAATAGAAAATCCACCGAACTCTGCTTTTCAAAAGAAAATGGCAAGCTAGCATTATATATATGGCTCCAAGATATTCATAATGCATTGTCCAAAGTGGACCGATGTAGGCATTTGAACCGAATAAGTAAGTATTAAATGCAGATTCTTTCAAAAACAGTGTGAAACTTGGTACGAATTGATTGAAGATTCCCAAAAAATTTTCAGAACCTACTATCGTTGCAGCCTCTGCATTTTTCAACATATCAGCTTTCATTGACATTTATATTGTCATTATCAAATTCTATCTTCTCATAGCTATTCTTGTACTCGCCCAAAGTTTTCTTGCTTTCAAGAGTCAAGTATTGAAGGATTCTTGTTGGAACCCAATTTGTGTATCGTTCAGTTGATTCATATACAAAAACATCTGGCTTCAATTCGTTAATCAAACGTTCTTTTACAGGTCCATCATTGCTTGAAAAGATATAATACAATTCTGAACAATTTTCCGCCAAGGTTTCTGTAACAAGTCTGCCTGTTTGAAACATGCTGTCTCCCCAAATCATCACGGATTTTGATGAAGGATTAGTGTAATAGCTACGTCATACGCTTTATGTCTTATTTTATCAAAATAATTACGCCCTGTCCGAATTTTTCGGCGGATAGATGACTTTCCGTGTCATCTTCCCGAACTCGTTTTTGGGGCTCTGAATGCTGAAACAAGTTCAGCATGACAAAATCAACCGTTTTTACAGGAAGAGCACGACAGACCCATATTTGAATTATATATTCCGTATGAGCTTGCTCCCGAAATAAAAAATCCCCTGCCGGAGCCTTTTTAAGGCGCAGGGGATTTTATTCACAGTTCAGGCTTGCATCTGTCTTGACGGGGAGCAGCCGTGAAATTAATAGGAATTAATTGTAAGGCGCAGTTTTTAGTCGCTGCCGGACCGATAGAGAGTAAAAATCGTGAAAAATCTACCGCGGGAAGCTGTCCCCACTGTCATAGCAAGAGTATAAAGCAAAACGGTAAAAAATATAACCACAAGCAGAATTTCTCATCATGCTGATTTTATATTGACTATTTTGCCATGCCACATTTTTCTTCAAAATAATTAATTCCCTCTTGAAGCATCAAGAATTCAACTTTATTTCGGTCTAAGCCTGCTATCAACGATTTAGGAACAACGAATGTATAAATTTCACCAGGAGTGATTGTTTTTCCTACAGGAAGATTCACTCGTTTTCCAATGTCATTGCCATTATAAATAATGCCCATGCGAACCTCATTTAATATATCCCATGAAACATTGCTTGTATTTTTTACAGTGACATTTATATTGTCATCAAAAACTTCTATCTGTTCATAACTGTTTTTATACTCACCTAAAGGTCTCTTACTTTCATTTGATAAGTATTGCAGTATTCTTGTAGGAACCAAATTTGTATATCGTTCTGTTGACTCATAAACAAATACATCTGGTTTCAATTCGTCTAGCAAGCGTTCTTTGACAGCTCCATCATTACTTGAAAATACATAGTACAATTCTGAACAGTTCTCCGCCAAGGTTTCCGTAACAAGTCTGCCAGTTTCAAACATACTATCCCCCCAAATCATTACGGACTTAGATTGTGAGGAAGGATTATTGAAATATCTTGCCGCATCAACACGTAAAACCCCATCTTCTCCAAGGATTTCTTTGAAGACATCAGTTTTAGGATCCGTATTCACTTGAGCCCTTGTGTTTTTAAAATCTGAGAGAAGAATTTTTTCTTTTGGAAGTCTTGTTCCCATCATATCCTCAAATTCACCCATTACCAGACTTTCATAGAAATTTGTTTCTATGGGCATCTCATCATTTGGAATAAATCCCCAGTCTTGAAATTTCTGGAGTATTTCTTTGTATGCAGCATATCCTCCAGCATGTGACCAGTGTGTGTCAGTTTTATAGTAAACTTGCCTGTTCTTTTTTTCTTGCAGTAAACAATCCTTTAGACGAATAACTTTTATGTCAGAGTTTTTTTCAAGGTAATCAGCAACAAAATCAACGGGGGTTTCGATGACCTTTCTTTTTCCAATTCGCATTTTTTCCGGATAGATGCTGACTTTGCTGGTCGGGAGAATAACAACATATTCAATGCCTTTTTCCCTCAATCTTTTCTGCATCTCTTTATGGCAAAATAATATTTCTTCTAGCAACTGTTCTGTAATTGGATAATCTCCAACTGCAATATTTGTATTGTGATCTTGCGTATAAAAGTACCATCCGTCTTTACCAATATGAACTTTTTCCGATGGGGATAGATGGAAAATCTTAAATTTTGTCCAAGAGGAAATATTTATGAATTCTTTTCTAAATCCAAGATGGTCCTCAAACCATACTTTGAATTCTTTGCAAAAATTCTTATTCAAACTGTTGTTTTCTTTTAAATCAGGAAACGTTGCAAGATTTCTTTTTTCCTTAACAGATAAATCCCCGCTTTTCAGCGATGTAAATAAGAGTGGTGAGAATAAGCAAAATATAAATACTATACAAATTGACACCTTCTCCAGTCGTTTTGTTAAGTAATTCTGGTTCATAAATAAGTTAAGCCCCTCCATAACTCGCAAGTTGCGAATGTAATAATTGCGTCATACGCTTTATTCTTAATTTTATCAAAATAATTATTTTCTGCATTGAAGTATCTTGGGTCGAGAACTGTAACATTCCTGCACACGAGAGATAAATAAGTCACGGCTCTCATTGACTGACTATCAATGAAAACAAGAATGTTTGGTCCTTTTTCTGCAAGGTTATTATGGATTTCATAATAAGGTTCCGGCCAATCAAGAAAATCTATTACAAAATATTTCCAGTTTTTTGAATCTGCATACAAACCGTTTAGCATGGAGTCGCGGAATTTTCCGGTTTTATAAACAATACCATCTTTATTGATTCTCTGCATATCAGTTTCGTATTTCGGAACATAATAAACAAAGCTGTCAGTCCCTGCATAGAATTTACCGTATTGACTTGAAAGATTTCCGATGAATTTTCTGTTTAATTTTTCATATATTTCTGGATTTTCAAAATCCAGCACCATTTCTGGTTTGTAAAAGTTGAGTCCCCGGGCCTGCAATTGCTTTACTATTTCTGTAACCTCTGTCAGTTCTGCTAATGTCGTACAGTGAAAATCAGTTTTAAAGAAAATATCCGTGTCGACTAAATTATGATTCTTAAAAAGCTCAAAAGAATCAATATATAAGTCATTGTTAGAAAAAACATCTGTTCTTAATTTTTCAATATAACCAGTCGTACATTCTTTATCCAATTTTTTTGAGTATTCATCTCCATATTGCCCTTTTTCTGGAACTTGCACAACAAGATACGGGATATTCTTTTCCTTGCAATAATTGCTTAACCAAGCATTATCCTTATAGAAAGAGGAAAAATTACGCATACCTCGGTCTATGTGCATGATATTTGAGGAATCTCTGTAATACTTTCTGTCATTCGAAGCTCTTCTTCCTAATAATCTTTCTCCAAAACTATAAAAATTTATGATTTCATTCTTATGCCAGAACCCTTCTTTTAACACCTTGTTAATGTTCGGACTAAAATCCTGAATGTCATTGTTTGCTTTGCTTGTATTTTCAACAATATATTTTACACCACTTAGAGAGGTATAAAGCGTCATCAAAGAAAAAAGAAAAACAATTGCTAAGAAAACAAAAGAAATAATTTTTTTCATACAGTTTTCCTCTTAAAAATTAAAATAAATAAAAGGATTGTAAGTTGTTGTGACGGTGTAGGCGATGCTGACAACAAACAATAATCCAATTAAAAAAGGTTTAGCAACATTCAAAATCTTGCTGGCGATATGATTTTTTTCGAGTTTCGATTTTAGGAAAGAGAATGTTGGCACAGCACAGATTATGCCAATTACAAAGGTAACAAAATAATCATGCAAATAAAACAGTGTCCAGGTATTATCGGGATTTGTGCCAATGCCAAACATTGCAAAAATATATTTCGCTGATGCTTTTAGTCCATTACCCCTGAAAAGAACCCAACCAATAAGTACGACTAAAATCGTATATATATGCTTGATAAAAATTGGAACAGAAATATTTAATTTCCTTGTTCTAAAGAATCTCTCAATCAGCAGAAAAGCTCCGTGCCACAATCCCCATGCTATGTAATGCCAGGAAGCTCCGTGCCAAAGTCCTGTCAGAAAGAAAATCGTAATCAAATGGAAATAAACATTTCCAGTTCTGTTTCCACCCATGGGAATATAAACGTAATCTCTGAACCACGAAGAAAGAGAAATGTGCCATCTCCGCCAGAAATCCTGAACTGATTTTGCAATATACGGATAGTTGAAGTTCTCGTTGAAATTGAATCCGAACATTTTTCCAAGTCCGATTGCCATGTCGGAGTATCCTGAAAAATCAAAATATATTTGGAATGCATAAGCAAATGCGCCAAGCCATGCCATTCCTGCAGAAAGTGTTTTTAGATTTCCATCAAACGAAAAGTCTGCAAGAACAGCAAATTGATTTGAAAGAATTATTTTTTTTGCCAAGCCGATTACAAACCTTATTACGCCTTCTCCAAAAAGTTCAAAATTTTCCGTTCTGAAAATTATCTGAGTGTTTACATCTGAATAACGGACAATCGGTCCTGCTATGAGCTGTGGGAAAAATGCGATGTAGAGGGCAACATTCAGAGGATTTTTCTGCACCTCAGCCTTTTTCATGTATACATCAAGCACATAACTCATACCTTGAAAAGTAAAAAACGAAATTCCAATCGGCAGGACAACATTTCGTAATGGAATGCTCAAATGAAAAAGCCAATTTATATTTGTAACGGTAAAATCAAAATACTTGTAATAAAACAAAAGTCCCAAATTGGCAAGGACTGTCAGAACAAGCAATGACCGGCGAATAACAAGTTTTTTCTCTGATGTGAAATGAATGGCAAGTCCCAGAAGGTAATTCACAGCAATTGATGCCATCATTATAAAAACAAACTTAGGCTCGCCGGCTGCATAAAACAAAAGAGACATAAGCAAAAGAAAAGCATTCCGCAAATCTTTTCTGATTAGGTAATAACCTAAGAGAGTTATAGGTAAAAAAGCAAATAAAAAAATTACCGAGGAAAAAACCATATTTATCTTTTGTACTCCAAAAATTAGTGAATTAAATTTCAAATATTCCAAATCGACAATGAACAATTCAATTGGAATGTGATAGCATATTTCATAATTGTGAAATAATCATTTCTTTTCTCTTTCCCAATAGAATTTTTTTTGTTTTTTCTCCAACTCTTCCTTTACAAAAGATATTATTTTCATAGCATCTAAAATATAGTTAGGAACTTCCGTCGATGAAGGAACAGTATAGTTATCAATGTCTTTTGTATAAACAACCAAATAATTCGTAAAGAACTCAGTTATGACGGGCTTCTTTGGAGCTAAATCCGAAAAAGGATTTTGAAGAGCAAAATTGAACCCATCTTGCAATCTCCATGCAGAGCCTTTTATTACTTCGTTGTTTTTATGCCGAAAAAAGTTGTTCGTAAAGATAACGAAATGCACATTCTTAAATTTTGAATCTACAAAAACTGTGTTCTTCGGTCGGTCAGCATAGCAATACGGTTTATCTGCTGCAAAAGAGTTGCTTGTAAAAAAGCCTTTATTATTGTAAAAGAAATTGACCCAATCCTGAATTTGCTTTAATGAATCAAGAGCTACAAATAATAAGTTTAACTCACAATCTCCTGTAGTATCTGCAAATTTAAGGCTTGCCGACTGCAAATAGTCGAGCATCTTGTTATCATCATTTTTTACTACCTCAATCTGCACATTTTGAGAAGCAAGGCCTTCCTGCATATTGTTTATCAGAATATTCTGCTCTTCACGGGAATTTGCCCTTCCCGCATTATTAAAGACAATCGTATTTGAGCTCTGGACATTAACATTATTTTGAACAGGGCACTTTGCTTCTGCATAAAATGTACCGCCAAGAAGCGATTTTACAAAACATTCTGGTTGTTTCTGCGTTCCGTCTTTTACGACAGCTTCATATTTAAAATCAGAATGTCCAATACAAGAAAATAAACTGATTACAGAAAGCTCTGTGGCAGCTTCATAATATTGATTTTCATCATAAGTTTTTCTTGAAAGCTGTAGTTTATCAACCATGATTGATTCACATTCTCTTTCGGATAGCAAGTTGTGAAGATGAATCATCGTATCTAAAAAATCACAGAAATATTGATTCTGTTTTTTAGATGCAATTTTTAAAGGATTATTATCATTTGTATTTTCTAGTAGGGAGAATATATGTTCTGCATACTGTACCACCTCGGCAGGAATCTCTTTCATTTTCTGATTTAATCTCCTTTAACCTGTTTTAATAAAATCTGCATATCACCTGTTTCATCCACCCAATAAGGCATTTCTTCAAGGTACTCGTTTGCATCTAATTTATAAAATGCAAATTCTTCAAGATTCTTATAGAGTGAATTCCAGCCATTATGTAACTTTAAAATATGAGACGCACCATTTTTTGTATATGCAATTGCCTGAAGAGAATTTGCAAAATCATTATCTGCATAGAAAATCTTATCATAAGCAACGCAGGTTTTAAGTATGTCATTCAGTAGAAGTGGAATTTCATCATCTTTCAAGAATGTAGACAATTCTTGAATAGATTTGTTTAGCGTATAAACCATCCTTATGCTTGGAAAAGGATGGTCATAAAATAACATGTTTTCGAGGCAATCTTTAAAAGAATCTTCATATTCATGAGAAAATAGTAAAAAGAGATTATATATAGCAAAATACATAGCTTTTATTTCGAAGAAAAACATAGGCAGCATTTCATCTCGCTTCGTTTTATCTTCTAAATTATGATATGAAATCAAGAATGTATATCTTGCAAGAATCTTTGCGGCTGAAATGTCAGCATTTGCTTCCAAAATTTGTGATGTTAAATTCTTATCCTCATCAAGAGGAACCCAATTTTCTGAACATGATAATCCCTTTTTTGTTAGATAGCCACAATGTCCATTTACAATGTGAAACAGTTCATGAAGCGCAATAAAGTATGTCATATAATCAAAAACAGCTCTGACAGTAAAATCGATTGTATTTTTATCGCAGCTTTCTATATTAAATAAATCAAGAAGAGTTTTTTCTTTAAAAATTGTGTTCAAGTTTTCCCAAATTATCTTAATTGTTCCTGTTGAGAATGCTATAACATAATTTTCGGACTCCCGTTTAAATGCCTGTGCATCTAATTTTTCGGATTCAAAGAAATACAGTTCATATTTTAAGCCATTGAGCAATCTACTTGGACATGTATCTTCTAGAAAAGATCGGAGTTTTCTAATCCTCATGTTTAAGAATTCTGCATCAGGAATTGAATTTGGACATTCGTTGAAAAAAATAATGCCATCTATTTCAAAAATTTTCATATTATTTGACATATTTTACCTCAAAATTTCAAAAACACAATCCAAAATGTTTTTTTTCCAAACAACATTAGGAACCCCACCGTTCCTGATTTTTTCTATAATTTCAGTTTCTTCATTGTCACCTATCAAAAAACCTTTACATTCAGATTTTTCACAAATTGCCAAATCACGGATTTTATCTCCAATGGCAAATGATTTTTTCAAATCAATGTTAAAATCTTTAACAGCTTGTTCAAAAAGACCTGTGTTGGGCTTCCGGCAATTGCAGATTGTTCTGTATCTTTCAACCGACGCATCCGGCAAATGCGGACAAAAATAAGAAGCAGAAATTTTTATTCCGTTTTTAGCAAAAGTTTCAAAAAGCCAGGAATTTAAAATTCCGTAATCTTTTTCTGTATAATAACCACGGGCAATTCCAGATTGATTGGTTATGATAATAAGGAGAAAGCCCGCATCACTAAGTTCCCTCAACGCTTTCAAAACTCCATCTATAAACTCAAAGTCTTCGATTTTATAAAGGTAATTTTTTTCAACGTTGATTGTTCCATCGCGGTCAAGGAACACGGCTTTTTTCAAATCAGAACTATTAATCACTGATTTTTCTCCATTTCCGACAGTTTTGATTCTGCAAGTTCACAGAGAATGTGAATTAAAAGTATATGACTTTCCTGTACGCGAGCAGTTGTATTGCAGGGAACAATCAATGGAAAGTCAACCAATTTGCCGATTTTGCCACCGTCTTTTCCAAGTAATGCCGCTGTTTTTGCACCGATTTGTTTTGCAACATTCACAGCCCGCAATACATTTTCAGAATTACCACTGGTACTAATGCCAATAAAAATATCTTTAGAAGTCAAATGAGCCTGTGCCTGACGAGCAAAACTATCGTCATAGCCATAGTCATTTGCAATAGCCGTCAATGTTGCAACATCTGCATTCAACACTACAGCAGGCCAAGCCTTTCTTTCTTTTACGAAACGGCCTACTATTTCTCCAGCAAAATGCAATGCATCACTGGCAGAACCGCCATTACCACAAAGAACAAGCTTTCCACCATTTGAAATACAGGTTACAATTTCATTTGCCAAATTTTCCTCGATTTTGAGGAGGCTTTCGTTCCCCAAAAGGCTCTGCTTAACTGCAATGCTTTCGCTTATCCGCTGTTTGATTATGCTTTTCATTTGCTTCCTCCCTACTTTATTCTTTTATAGATTTTCCACATCAGCCTTCCAGTCTTTTTAGCAGGCCAGAGCAATTTCCAGAAAATTGGAAATCTTCGCCTCATTGCGTTTGCTAAAAGTTTTACGCTTTCTTTTATTCCCAAAGGGCTTTCTATTTTATTAGAACAACGAGGAGCATTTGCAAATTTCCTAATAATCGGATTATTACTGTAATCGCGAATAATCTCATCGTCAGATATTTCAGTCCAAGGACGGCCGTAAACATCTTCGAATTTTCTATAACCAACGGAATCCAAAGCAAATGCGTCACACCAAGATCGCATCGCTTCACCGTAATATGTCATAAACTCCAAATTCGTCAAATCTATAGCCGCATACTTGTCGTTATACAAAAATACAGGGTAAAAACCAGCATCCTGTGCAAAATACGCATAGGATCGCTCAATAGCATGCAAAATTAAACCATCATCTTTTCCTGTGGGTTCAGCTGGAAAATCTGTATATTTCCAACCATTACCATCCAGACCTTTCATCAACTTTTCTAAAGTCTTTGGCCTGAACCAAAAACATGTTCCAAGAGGTGCGACACACAATGTATGTGGATTGATTTTTACATCAACCCCAAAATCCTTAAAAAGCTTTTCTGTATTTTCAAAATTACCAGTCCAACCTGTTGCATCATGTTTCAGATAACCGGAATGATTTGGATACCCCGGGAAAGCCATTCCAAGAAATGGTTCTTTTTCAAACATGTTTATCGTGTTCAGGATAAACTCTTTTGAGCCATAAAGATTTTCATTAAGTTTATATGCCCATGAGCGACCTACACTCTCTGGCTTGTTTTGCAAACTTTTTTTATCGTGTGTAAAACAAATCAAATCATAATTTTTTATAAAATCTTTAGCACCAATAAGCAATGAAGAAACATCGCGCCCACGATTTTCAATTAAAGTTACTTCAGCCTCTAATTGAAGTTCTCTTAGTTTTTCCTGAAGAAATTTCTTTTTTTCTCCTGAGCTTACAGTAATAAGAACGCCGCAACCCTTAGGAAACATTTTAATATAACAGAGATTTTCATCAAAAAGCTCTGGATAATAAAAATGAAAAACAATTCCCACTTTTAATTTTACATTACTGTTATAGGCATAATCTTTCGGAAGAATTCTTCTAAGCTGTGCGCATCGTACTACATCTGAGAGGCTGGATGTTCTTAAAATTGACTTCCATACAAATGACATATCATAGTTTGTATATTTTGCAATAAACTCCATAATATCACTTGTTGCTTCGCCGCAAGTATTCGAAAGGACATCCGTATAATGATGGAAAAAAGAACGCTTTTTAATAAGTGGCATTCTATAGTCTTTAAGCAATCTTATTGGATTATGTAACAACGGATAATTATAATCATCATTGATATTACAATAAACGGAAGATTTAAAGCCAAATCCTTCAAAGTATCCAGGCATAGCATATTCAAAAAATGAGCCTGACTGAACATAATTACAATTATACGGAATCTCATCCCAAAAATTCTTAAATACGTCGTTACTAATTAAAGAACTTCTAAATACCAAAAAATATGACTGAATATGGTAATTTGATTTATTATAGTGCAAATAATTCTTAGTTCCTAACCAGTCACTTTTCAAGCCTTTCGTTAGTCCCCACAAATCCACATCTTGTCCTTTTGCCCAGTCAAAGCATTCCTTAAATGGATAAACAGGGCCAAAACAAGTATTATTCATGACAACCAATTCATCGAATGTGCGAATGAAATCCCATGTCAGATATTCTATGGCTGCCTTGTATGCGCCAACATCAACGCCCTTGTTCTCGCGCACATAAATATCATCAGCTACTTGCTCTAGTGCAAGTTTCCCATCATGTGAGAGTTTGCCATTTATAACACAATGGATGTGCTGCGCGTTGTTTCTAAGGTCTTTTAATTGGTCAATGACGTAATCGTCAATTATGCCGTCTTTATCATAGATGAAATAGATTACGCAGCGTTTTGGATTATCGCCAAGTATCATTTTATTCTCCTTAATATATTCATCAGTTTTCTAAAAGGCTTTGTAAGCTTCCAAGAATGAGAGTGGTACACGGAATAAAGTTCATTGTTCATGCTCTCGATGGCCGCGTCTTTCTCATTAAGCGTGTTCGCATACCATTCGCATTTTCCGTTCAGATCGTCTATGAGGGCGGACTTCATCGAGTTCTGTTCGTTCAAATACCCGATGTCGCTGTTCATTTGATTTATGGCCGCGTCTTTCTCATTAAGCGTGTTCGCATACCATTCGCATTTTCCGTTCAGATCGTCTATGAGGGCGGACTTCATCGAGTTCTGTTCGTTCAAATACCCGATGTCGCTGTTCATTTGATTTATGGCCGCGTCTTTCTCATTAAGCGTGTTCGCATACCATTCGCATTTTCCGTTCAGATCGTCTATGAGGGCGGACTTCATCGAGTTCTGTTCGTTCAAATCATAAACAGCACATTGAACTTCAAAGCCATTTGCAACCTCAAGTTCAAATTCAATCTCCAAAAAAGTGATGCTTCCTTCGACGGCTCCGTAATATTGAGGGTCTGTCGTGTAAAACAAATCAAATCCGTCTGCATTATTCTGACAACAGATAGGATTTAATTTGAAATTGCCATTATCAGATTTAAGAGAGAGAATTTTTGTTTTGCAGAAAAGTCCTTCGATTGGATCAAACCGCAAGGCTTTTATATTTTTGATTTTTCCAAGATTGAATCGAACTTTATGAACCGTATCTTCAAAAACATTGTTTATGCAGCAAAGAGTCTGCTCAACTTTAAATCCTTCTCCAGTATCAAAAAGAAGATTTGAAACGAATCCATCTGTCCTTTGAACAGCTTTTTCTTTTTGACAACTATATAAAAGCCCTTCCGTTGCAAGTTGCCCAAACGATTTATCTGCTTCCACAGCTTTTAACAGCTTGTCGCAAATGGGCTTCACTCTTTCAAAAAAGTTATCATTACTTTTTCTTGCTTCATCAAGAATGTTAGGAGAATCGCATTTCTTAATTGTTTCCTCTAACTCTTCAACATTATTTAAATACTGAGGCTTATACTTATATGAGAAAAACTTTGAGGCAAAAGGAGCGTAGCAAATTACTTTTTTACCTAAAAGCTGTGCCCAATAAATCATGTGAAAACTATTTGAGATAACAATTTCACTTTCTGCTATGAAGCGTATAATTTCTTCTATAGGCTTATCATTAGTAATTGAATCACAATCAAAATCTTTTATTTGGTAATCCTTATGAGTTGCAACTCCTATCCTTCTTTTGATTGTGCATTTTTCGTCAAACGCAGGATGTTTACATGTCACATCCGCCAAATACTCGATTTTTTTTGGATTTTCATAATCCCTGAGAGTACAAAGAGAGAACTTATTCCATTCAATTTCACTCGTAAATGCCTGTTCAAATTCAGAATGAGTATTTAATCCAGAACTCCAGCAAATACACTTCGCGCCAATGTCAAGAACACGATTAATGTTTCTGTTTGTAAATTCTGCATAGTCAAACAATCCACCGCCGCCGAAAATGACAACATCATTTTCGTCAATCGACGAATAATCGATATAGCGAATGTCATGGCGGCGAATGTTAAATTGAGAAAAATAATCCCAATAATACTGGAGCGGACAACAAACCCAATCACCTGTATTTGAGGAATCTATGCGATTTATAAAATGAAGTGTATTTGACAATTTCAGTAACCTTCCTCAGACAAAATCTTGTCTACAAGTTCGATTACCTGCTCTGTGCGTACTTTTTGGATGCAATCTGAAGATTCCCCTGACTTCACTCGTACTAGGCATGTTTTATTTACTTTTTTTATTTTTTCTAAATTCCAATCACAGTAGTAACAATCCAATTTTTGTTCAGCAATCAAAGGAATTTTATCAGACTGACTTTGTTCATCTATCGAATACGGCAAAAACCTACCATAATGCCAACCGCCATTTATCGCAACTGAAGGAGTATTTGTTGCACACGCAATGTGAACACCAGAGGTATCATTAGAAACAACAAATCCTGCATTTCCTATAATATCAATAACATTATCAATTGTTGTTTGCCCACACAAATCGATAATTCGACTTTCATAAATACTTTTAACATTTGCAATAACTAAATCAGCATATTTTTTTTCAGAATTGACTCCTAAAATAACAGCATTTAAATTTGTTCTGTCAAAAATATGCTCTGCCACCTTTGAAAACCTGTATAATGGCCACAATTTTTGTTCCATGGATGCTCCAACATAAAGAACAAAATATTTATCGTTCACGATATTTTGTGAATTAAACTTAAGCTCTGGTTTTGTTATCCTATATTGTTTTCCGACAATTCCTCGAACAAAAGTTGCATAGTAATCAAATTCGCTCTTATGCCCTTCCGGATATGGAATAATCTCGTCATAAATCCAAGAGAAATAATCTATCCAATTCTTAGGACTATTTCCCTCTAGTGTTTGTATGGCAATTCTTTTATTGCATTTTGTAGCAACACACAAAATATCAGCTAGAGGCATCTTTGAAATTTGAGGCTGAAGAAGAATATCAAATTCATATTCTTGTATCTCTTTAATTACTAAATCGAGTTTGTCATAATCTATGTCATGAGGCTTAAAATCAACAGTAATAATTCTATCAAATCCACCTATTCGCTCAAAAATAGGCTTAGAGATTTTCAGACAAACAACTGTCATTTTTCTATCTTTATAGAATTCACGCAACGCTTTCGCAGCACTAGAGAACATTGTGCAATCGCCAATCAAATCCAACCTAAATAAAATTACATCCTTCGTGTTGTATTTTTTCTTTTTATTGAAATCTTTCGAGTATTTTGTAAAAGCCTGAATTTGCTTTGAATAGCGCCCTTTAAACTCAGCATCTGTCATTTTTACCAAATCTCCTTATCTCTCATTAAATAATTCTGAACATAATCTTTTACACCTTCTTCAAGTGTATAAAAAGGCGCTAGATAACCAACAGCACGGAGTTTCTGCATTTCTGCCTGAGTGTAGTACTGATATTTTTTGCGAAGAGATTCCGGCATCTCAATAAATTTTATATTAGGCTCAAGGCCCATAGCTTTAAAAGTGTTGGAAGCCAAATCATAAAAACTTCTAGCAGAACCTGTTCCGAGATTAAAGAGTCCATTAACACCCTGATTTGCAATCATAAATTTTATGACTCTGCATAAGTCCTTTACATAAACAAAATCACGGAGCTGACATCCATCCTCATATTCTGGTTTATAAGATTTAAAAAGCCCCATTTCTCCTGTTTCCATAATCTTATTAAATGTATGAAATATAACAGAGGCCATAGAGCCCTTAAAGTATTCATTAGGTCCGTAGACATTGAAAAACTTAAACCCAACATGCTGTTTAGGTGTTTTTCTTTGGGCCGCGATCTCTTTTTCTACCCATAAATCAAATAACTGTTTTGAGTACCCATAACCATTTAATGGACGAAGTTTTTTTATATCTGATGTATCATCAAAGCCATTAGAACCATCACCATACGTTGCAGCAGATGAGGCATAAATAAATCTTATTCCATGGGCAGAGCAAAAATTCCATAGATTTTTTGTAAATTCAAAGTTATTTTTATACAAAAAATCAAAATTTCTTTCAGTTGTAGCAGAACATGCCCCCATATGAATTATGAAATCAGCATCTGAAAACTCTGAGAGTCGTGAAATAAAATCATCACGGTTTATATACTCCGTATAAGTTTTATTTCGCATATTTTGCCATTTTTCAGTAGACTCAATATGATCAACTATCGTGATATCCGAATACCCCATATCGTTAAGTGTACGGACAATGCATGAGCCAATAAAACCAGCTCCTCCAGTAACTACAAATTTCATCTCAAAACTCCTTTCCAAATTTTTATTTCAAGTACATCCTTATTTTCTCTATGATATGTGTCGTGGAAAGCCCCTGCTCAAGCTTGATAAACTCAACTTTCCCACCATATGATTTAACAAAATCTGCTCCGGCAACGACTTTGCCTTTCCAGTCTTCGCCTTTCACCATCACATCAGGTTTTATCGCTTCGATAAGATTCTGAGGAGTGTCCTCTTCAAATGGGACTACAAAGTCAACACATTCAAGAGCCTTTAACAGGGCAATCCGATTTTTCAAATCAACGACAGGCCGGCTTTCACCTTTTAGTCTGCGGATTGAATCATCAGAATTTACTGCTACGATAAGCACATCTCCGAAAGATTTAGCCTGCTGAAAACTTTTTATGTGCCCGGCATGAACAAGGTCAAAACAACCATTGGTAAAAACAATTCTCTTACCTTGGTTTTTCAGGTTCGCAATAATTTTCAAGACTTCATCTTTAGACTTATCCTTTGTTTTGATTGAGAAAAGATGCTCTTCAATTTCTGTTGTGGTAGTCTGAGCCGTTCCAAATTTTGAAATCACAATAGATGCAGCTATATTTGCCAAGTTTATTGCATCAGCAGTTTCAAAGCCTGCGCCTATTGCTAACGCTATGACACTTACAACGGTATCTCCCGCACCCGTCACGTCTACGATTTCTTTTGCCTGAGTAGGAAAGTCTGATTTTAAGCCGGAATCTTTTTCAATGACAGAAATTCCTTTTTCAGAGCGAGTATGAATGAAATACTTTATATTGTTCTCTTTTAAAAGTCTTATCGCTTCATTTTTGATTGAATCTTCTGAGGCAAGAGAAACAACGCCTGACATATCAAGGAACTCTTTATTATTAGGAGTAATTGCTGTGGCTCCTTTGTATTTGCCACAATTCTTCCCTTTTGGATCAACAACCACAGGAATATTTTTCATGTTACAAGCCTGAATAATAAGCGAAGCCAACTCGTCACTGATAAATCCTTTGGCATAGTCTGACAAAACAACGACTGTGATGTTTTTTAAAATGTCATCTATATTGTTCTTCAGAGTATCCAGGTATTCGGCATTTGGAGAAATTATCTTTTCCTCATCAATTCTTAAAAACTGTTGATTTGACGAAATTACTCTAGTTTTTACTATTGTATTTTCAAATTTCCAAAGTTTTGAACAATCGATTCCTCTTTCAGAAAGCAATTCTTCACAAATTCGTCCTTCAGTATCATTACCAATGCGTCCAAGTGCGTGAACACGAGCTCCTAATGATTTTAAATTTGCAAGCACATTTCCAGCGCCGCCAAGTTTTCTTTCTATCCTAGTTTGATTAAGAACAGGAACGGGAGCTTCTGGAGAAATTCTTGAAACATTGCCGATTATGTATTTATCTATCATTAAATCGCCAATTACAAGCGCATTTTGTTCTTTAAAAGTTTCCAAAGATTTCATAATTCAATTCCCAGACACTTATTTCTGATTATGAACTTTGTCCATAATCATTTTTATCTTAGTCGCATCTCCCCATTCTCCAGGACTGTCATAAGGCCGATCTGGAAATGCTCCATATTGAAGCTTGATGTTGAACCCATGCTCTTTTATGAAGCCCTCGACTCGCTCAGCCAATGTCTGAGGCTTTCCTGTACACACATTTATGATTCCATTGACTTCATTTTGCACGCTTGCCGCCGCAATCATCTTTGCCAAATCGTCAACATCAATGAAGTCATACTTGTTCTTTCCACTTGTAAAAGGAAAATCCGTTTTGCCGTCCATTGCCGCCTGAGTAATCTTTGCAAATATAGAATTATTGTGAAGGTCATCTCCTGTAATGTAATAGGCTCTAAGCCAATGTAATTTACAATCCGATTCCTTTGCAGCAAGCAGCAAGCTTTGTCTCAATGCATTCTTAGCAATCCCATACTGAGACTGCGGATTACATGGCGTATTCTCGTCAATCGCACCTTCCCAATAACCGATTTCATGCATGCTTCCCATTACGGAAAGCATTGGGAGCCCTGCTTCCATCATGTTCTTCAAAAACATAACATGATTGGACAAATCCCCCATGTGTGCCGAAGAGTTATGTTTAAAACCGTCCCGCCAAGCTAGATGAATACAAACATCCGGCTTCCCAAGCCGTTCATATATGTCTTTTTCACCTGAGAAAATCGGCTCACTGCTAAAAACTGCTCTTGAATCAATTCCATCAATTTTAAAATCAGAGGCAATCACCTCATGCCCCATATCAAGCAGTTCTTTGACCACATGACGACCGATATAGCCACCAGCACCCGTTACCAATACTTTCACTTTTCAAGCCTCCATCATATTTTTGAAACTATTCCCTTAATCCTATAATACAACTTCTTTCCAAGAAGCCAAACAAAGCTGGGAATAAAACGTCGAATTAAGCATTTTATCTCTTGCCTCAAGCAGGATTCCACACTTAATTCGTTCAAATAATACAAATTTGTTAGTTCAGTTCGCGCACATTCCGATGAAAGCATATATGCCGTATAATATCCAGCATCTTGCTCCACATACGAATACATGCGCTCAATTGCATGCAAAATGGTTCCATCTGTCTCAAGCGGTTCTTCCGGGAAATCTGTATATGACCAACCATACTCAAGCAATTTTTTCATGCCACAAGGACGGAACCAAAACATTCCGCCAATCGGTGCTACAGGAGACTTAGAGGGCATAAGATTAACACCAACATTTAAACTTTTCAATAAAGATTGTACATTATTAAAATTGTCGCCCCATAAGTTTTTACCTATCAATGAAAAAGAATAATCTGCATGATAAGGTGGCGGAGGACAAATCAAACCTAGCTGCTCATTGCTGTCAAAGAGCTGAATAATCTGCTCAACTAATTCTTTAGTTCCCAAAAGGTTCTTGAAGCATCTTTCTGAAAAATGAAAGCCTTTTATACCATAATCAAGCTGACCAACTTTTTTATCATGCACTACGCACACTAAATCATACTTTAAAAGACGCTCTCCCTCGCAGACAAGAAGGGCGGCCTCTCCCCTTCCCCTATTTTCAACCACATCGACCTGAACAGAATTCCATTTATTGGCAGAAAACTTTGCCATAATGACTTGTTTTTTATCTTCTGAATTTGTCGTTATATAAATATCTGTATAGTCAGGCAAGGAAAGAGCATACTGATAGCAATAGTCTACTAAATCTATAAAATAAAGATGCATTACCAGCGCAATTTTCTTTTTTTTCTGATTTGCGATTCCGATTGAATCCGGAAGGACATAATTCAAATTCAAGGTACGCTTGATATCAAACAAATTGCATGTACGCAAAATATTTTCAAAAATGAGGCTCACGTCATAATCTGTATTTTTTTTCAAGTATTGAATTATTTCCTTTGCCTGCTCCCCATATGATTGAGAAAGCAAGCATTCATGTTCTTGAAAAAACGAACGTCGCTTAAAAATAGGGCAACGGCACAATTCAAACATTTTGATGGGAGAATTTATCACAGGATTATCCGTAAATTTCTCCGCACCCTCAAAATCTGCATAAACTTTCCAGCTAAAGCCTTTGTCTGAAAAATATTTCGTGAATATAGCTTCATGCTTTCCTATGGCATCTGAATAATCTTTTATCTCTGGCCGCTCATCCCAATAACTCTTGAACAATGGACTTTTCAGCATATTTGAGCGAACTGCAATCCAGTGGCTTTGAATATGCTCCGGAATATATCCGTACTCAACATTGAACGGATTTAGCATAACCTGATGGAATTTCGTTATTCCCCAGAAATCAACATCTTCCGAATCCATTTTTCCGAACATTTCGGAAAACGGAAACACAGGTCCCATAATCGTGTGGTTCATGAAGATTACTTCATCAAATTTAACCAGTTCATCCCAACCATATGAATCAATTGCAGCTTTGTATGCCCATACATCAAAACCTTTGTTTTCCCTCATCAATACTTTATGAGTGATTTCTGAAAGTATATTTCTTCCCGCATCTGTGAGTTTTCCGTTACATACGACAAAGATTTCGCTCGAATATGTTTTTAATGCATTGAGCATATATGGAACATACCTGTCAACAAGGCCATCTGCATCGTAGAAAAAATAAATAATTAATCTTTTTGGATTTTTGTCTTTTAAAATCATAGTTCAGCATCTCTCTTAAAAAACAAAGCCTCGATTATGGAAGTTCCCATATTAAAATAGAGTTTTAGCGATTCCCTCCACTCTGGCAGTTTAATTCCCAACGTCTCTTGCACCTTCGTCTTGTCCAGCACGCTGTAGGCAGGCCGTTTTGCCGGTGTCGGGTACTCTTCCGTCGTGCATGGATTCACGGCGCAGGTTTTGTTCGTGACGAGACCTTTTTCCAAGCCCTGCGAGAAAATCTCCTTTGCAAAGTCGAACCATGTCGTCTCGCCAAGGTCAGTCACATGGTAGATTCCGTTCGGGACGCTTTCGCCGACTGCTCTCTTTTCGATGATTTTCAGAATCACGCCCGCGAGCGTCACGCAGTTCGTAGGAGTGCCCCTCTGGTCGCTCACGACTTTTACGCTGTCACGGCTGTTCATGGCGCGAATCATCGTGTAGACGAAATTCTTTCCGCTCCAGCCGTAGAGCCAAGCTGTCCTGAGAATGTAGAAGTCGTCTGTTTCACTGGCAACAGCCCTTTCGCCATCAGCCTTGGTCACGCCGTAAACGCCGAGAGGCGCAATTATCATGTCTTCTGTCCGCGGGGTGCTGCCGCTGCCGTCGAACACGTAGTCCGTGGAAATATGAATGAAAGGAACGCCAAGCCTCTTCGCAAGGTGCGCGATGTTCCGCGGTCCGTCGACGTTCAGCGCGCGAGCTTTTTCGGCCTCGCTTTCAGCCTTGTCAACGGCGGTGTAGGCGGCGCAATTCACGATGAATGTGATGTTCTTCCCGCCCGCAAACCCCTCAAGTTCTGCAGCGTCGAGAATCGACACGTCGCTGTCGGTTCCGAGAAAATCAATCTTGTTTTCTGAAAGAGTCCGGCACACCTGCGAGCCGAGCATTCCCCTATTGCCGATGACCCAAACCATTACTTTCTGTCACCGTAATTCGCTGAAATCCAGTTTTTGTATTCGCCGGAGAGGATGTGGTCCACCCATTCCTTGTGCTCAAGATACCAGTTCACCGTTAGCGAAAGCCCCTGCTCGAAGGTCATCTTCCGCTCCCAGCCCAGCTCTTTCTTGATTTTCGTGCAGTCGATTGCGTAGCGCGCGTCGTGGCCTGGCCGATCCTTTACGTGGACGATCGTGTTCTCAACATCGCCCGCCGTCTTGTTGACTTTCGGTGCCGTGAGCTCAATGACCTTGTGGAGAAGTTTGATGTTCTGCCACTCGTTCTCGCCGCCGATGTTGTATTTTTCGCCTGTCTTTCCGCTGTTCACAATCTGCCAGACTGCGCGGTTGTGGTCCTCCACGTAAATCCAGTCGCGGATGTTCCTGCCCTCGCCGTAGACAGGAAGGTTCTTTCCGTCGCGGATGTTCGAAATCATGAGCGGGAGGAGTTTTTCCGGGAATTGGTACGGGCCGTAGTTGTTCGTGCAGTTCGAGAGCGTTATCGGAAGGCCGTAAGTGTGGTGGTACGCCATCACGATGTGGTCGGAGCTTGCCTTTGAAGAGGAATAAGGAGAGCGCGGGTCGTAGGGTGTCGACTCCGTGAAGTAGCCTGTCTCGCCCAGGGAGCCGTAAACTTCGTCCGTCGAGATGTGGTGGAAGAGGACGTCGTCGCGCACATTGTCAAGCGAGCAGCCCCAGTAATTGCGGGCGACGTCAAGGAGCGTGAAGGTTCCCATCACGTTGGTTTTGATGAAAGCCTCCGGCCCAAGAATCGAGCGGTCGACATGGCTCTCGGCCGCGAAGTGGATTACGGTGTCGATGTCATACTGCCTGAAAATCCGCTCGATTTCCGCACGGTCGCAGATGTCCACTTTTTCGAAGAAATATCTCCGCTCCCCCTCTAGCACGCCTTTTCCGAATTTCTCCTCGACCATGGCAAGGTTCTCAAGGTTTCCGGCGTAGGTGAGACAGTCGACATTGACGATTCTGCCCTCGAAGCCAGAGTCCATGAATTCCTTCGAGCCTGTCGCGCTCAGCCCGAAGAGATAGTTGATGAAGTTCGAGCCTATGAAGCCCGCTCCACCGGTAACGAGTATGTTCTTCAGTTTCCTAGACATCATTGCGCTCCAATCCATTTTCCATTCAAATCAAAATATTTTCCGTCCAGGTCGAACGCAGGGTGTTTTCCGTCCTTTTCGCTCAGAAGAGGCTCTATCTCAGGGGCGACGCCCTTCCAGTCGATTCCGATTGTCGGGTCGTTCCACATGAGTCCGCCTTCGCCTTTCGGGTCGTAGAAATCCGTGCACTTGTAGGCGAACACCGCCGAGTCGGAAAGGACGTAGAATCCGTGGGCGAACCCTTCAGGAATGTAGAACTGGTTCTGCTTTTCGCCGTCCAAAATCACGCCGTAGTATTTTCCGAATGTATCCGAACCGTTTCTCAAATCGACCGCCACGTCGTAGACACGGCCTGAAACGGCGCGGACGAGTTTTCCCTGCGGATGCCTCGTCTGGAAGTGCAGGCCACGAAGGACGCCTTTCGAGGAAGAAGACTGGTTGTCCTGGACAAACTTCATCTTCAATCCCGCCTCGAAAAAATCCTTCTCCGAATAGACCTCAAAAAAATATCCGCGCGCGTCCCCGAAGACTTTCGGCTGTATCTCGTAAAGTCCCTCAAAAGTCTTTCCGTCGGAAGACACGCATTTCTTGAATTCAAAAGCCATTTTTCAGCCCCTCTCCGCAATGTATTTCAAATAGGTTCCGTAGTCGGTCTTGTACCCCGAGGCAAGCTCAAGGAGCCGCTCCTTTGAGAGCCATCCGTTCTTGAACGCTATTTCCTCGATGCAGGAGACGTACAGCCCCTGCCGCTTCTGAATCGTTGCGATGAAGTTGCTCGCCTCAAGAAGACCGTCGTAGGTTCCCGTGTCGAGCCATGCCATTCCGCGTCCGAGCAGTTCGACCGAGAGGCTCCCTTTTTCGAGGTAAGCGTTGTTCACGGCCGTGATTTCGATTTCCCCGCGGGCGGACGGCTTCACTTCCTTCGCGATTTTCACGACTTCGTTGTTGTAGAAATAGAGGCCCGGAACCGCGTAGTTCGATTTCGGCTCCTTCGGCTTCTCCTCGATTCCGAGAACTCTGCCGTTCCTGTCGAACTCGACCACGCCGTATGCCGTCGGGTCTTTCACCATGTAGCCAAAGATGACGGCATCGCTTTTCTTTTCCTCGATACGTCTTTTTGCATTCTTAAGCGTCTGCGTGAAGCTCTGCCCGTAGAAGATGTTGTCGCCCAAAACGAGAGCCACGTCGTCGTCTCCGATGAAGTCAGCGCCGACGATGAACGCGTCCGCAAGCCCCCTCGGCTTGTCCTGCACCGCGTACTCGAACTTCATTCCGAGCCACGCTCCGTCGCCGAAAAGTTCCTCGAACAAGGAAATATCGCGGGGAGTCGAGATAATAAGAATCTCGCGGATTCCGGCAAGCATGAGACATGAGAGGGGATAATAAACCATCGGCTTATCATAAAGGGGCAGAATCTGCTTTGAAACAGACCGTGTAATAGGATACAAGCGGGTTCCACTTCCGCCAGCAAGAATTATTCCTTTCATCGAGCCACATCCATAAAACGTCCTTATTCTGAATTAGCAAGGACAAAATAAATATGTTGTTATCTTATTTTTTTTTAAAAATTTTGTCTACCAAGCACCATGAAGCCACAAGAAGCGTTTGCACAGAGAGCGCAAGTTATTACGAAAAAACACTTTTTCGCGCATAAAAAATCCCGCACAAAAAAGCGTTTTTTCTGCGCGGGCAACAACTTATACTCTGGATGATTTTTCAGGAAGGGAAAGAAAAAAAATCACAAATCAACCTTCCACAAGCCGTGCTTGTTGCAATATTCGTAGGCGGCGACGGGAACCTCTCCGTCGACGAGCGCAAAGCCGGCCTCGGGAGCGGCGCCGGGAGAGAGCCACTTGCGCTGGATTCCCCTGTCGGTCTCAAGGGCAATCCACTGGATGTAATGGTCATCCTCCATCGGGTGCACGGCGGAGCCGACCCTGACTGAAACGGACCAGCCGTCTATGGCGACGACGGGAACGTGTTTTTCAGATGCGCCGTCAGTCGTGTTAGCGCGGAGCGGAGCCATGTCCTCCCCGCAGCAGACTGTTTCGGGTGCGCCTCCGGCAACGACCTCGACGATTTTCCCGCATTTCCTGCATCTCAAGAATTCTGCCATAAAAGTACCTCTTTCCAAGAATTTGGCGCTAACGCCAGAAACAAGTATACCACAGCATTCAAGACTGCCGGAAAAAATCGCGCGCGCACCGCTTCGATTTTACAATTCAAAAAAATCACCCCGCCCACGGATGAGTTTTTTCCAAGGGACGGGGTGTATATGAGTCGGTTCCGCACTGATTGCGCGGGCGGCTTTTTTTTCCAGAGGGATGGATGGGCTAATTCAGCAAGTAGCCTGCGCCTGCGTTTTCTTCTGCATTCGTCTTCGCCTCATCCGCTGTTACGGCGGTGTAGGTGTAGACATTCAGAAAGCTGAACAAAGTGGAATCGGTTGCAGATATATTACTTGTCGAAGAAACCTTTTCTCCGGAGTTTCCGCTTGCGTGGAGGACCGGAGTCGAATCTCCGGACGCTGCATTGAACGAGTATTTGCAGCCGGAGCCGAAATAGTTGTTCTCCGCATACACAATCGCGTTCTTTCTAGCATTGACGCAAGACTGTGAAGAATATGGAGAGCCTGACGTTGTGTAATAGTTGTTCAAAACATGAATCTTTGTGTTTCTGACCATAGGCAGACGCTGACCGCAGTTCTCGAAATAGTTTCCTATCAAAGAGACAAAACGCTTCGTGTTGTCTCCGTCCGAATCAGAAGAGCCGATGAGCATTGTCTTGTCGTGGTTCTTGAAGTGGCAGTTTGAGACAGTGATGTTTGTGGAGTCACCCTTCATGTCGCAGAGACCGTCGAAAATCTGCCATTTCTCTTTCGTCGTGTTTGTCGTTTTTTCAAGAGTTATCGTGTCCTCAAAAGTGCAGTGGTCAACCCAGACATATGAGCTGCTTCCCTGGATGCAGATGCCGTCCCACTGGGCGTTGTAGCCGTCACCTGATTCATGGTGCGGGAACGGGTCGCATGGGTCTTGGATGGTGAGATTTCTGATTATGATGTTTTTCTTTCCGTTAATCTGGATTGAGCCACCGCGTATTCCGGCGTTTTCGTTCTTTCCAATCAAAGTTGTTCCGTCTTTTGAAATAGTAACTTTGATGAAGTTTCCGTATGCTGCATTCAATTCCCATAAGTCAGCGTACAAAGAACTATTTGCAGAACTTGATTTTCCATCTTCTGTAGTTGTAGAACATGCCTTTGTGTATTTATCAACCCAGTCAGCATAGTCAGAATATGTTGAAACAGTCGAGTGCACGAAATCATCAAGTTCGCTTGTAGCAGTTGACATTGAAGTGCTTCCGCTTGACCACAGTTTCCCCTCGCTCATGTCTATCATTCCGTCGATGATGATGACTCCGCCATTCGAAAGGGCAGAAAGAAGCTCCTCGCGGGTCGTTACGGTGGTTCCGCCAGAAGTTGAGTAGTTTGTGCTAAGGCTGGCGTATCCCACTGGCTTGTCCGTCAACGAAAGTTTCGGTGCCGTCGAGAACGTCACCGTCTTCTCTCCTGTCACTGTGACGTTTCCCCATGTGGCGGTCACGGTCACTTTTACGCTGTCTCCTTCCGACGCGCTGTCGCGCACGGACAGCTCAACGCTCTCCCCTGTCGGCGCGCTTAGCGATGCGCAGATGTCCGACGAAAGGCTCCATGAATATGAGATTTCAGGGCTTCCCGTCTTTTTCGGTGCTGCGGTCAACGTCGCGCTTTGACCAATGAGGACTTTCTCGTTTCCGCTTATCGACACACCCGTAAGGGAATCGATGTCACTGTCGCTTGAATTATCCGAAGCACAGCCGGCAAAGACAAGCGCCGAAATCAAAGCGGCTTTCAAAGCCGTCCGCAAAAAAATACCCATAAAACCCTCCGTTCTTATCAAAAAGGCAGCTTCGGGAACCGCGGACGGAATGCCCGCGTCCATGCGTCCCAAAAAGAATTCTGACATTTTATAGAAAACGCCCGCACTCTCCTTTACCCATTTCATCCAAGAATTTGAAAAAAAGCGACCAAACGCGGAATATGAAATTCATTCTCAAATTTATTGACATTTTCCGTTCATATCGGTAATTTGATAACAGTTATCAAATTTAGGAAAGAGGAAAAATTCCATGATAAAGGCGGCGTACAAGACGAGGCAGCAGGAACTTCTGCTGTCGTTCCTTTCCGAGAGGAAGGGGCATTTCACGGCGGAAGATGTCCGGAACCATTTTGCAGGGAAGGAGACGCCGCTCGGAATCGCGACGATATACCGCCAGCTCGAGCGGCTTGTCGCGGACGGGACGCTCGTAAAATACTACATCGACGAGCATTCCGCGGCATGTTTCGAGTACACGGGCGAGAAAAACGACGAAGAAAACCGGATGCATTTCCACATAAAGTGCGAGAAATGCGGCGCGCTCATCCACCTCGACTGTTCCGAGCTAGACCATCTGCAGAGCCACCTGAAGGAGCACCACGGGATAACGCTCAACCCGCTGAGGACGGTTTTCTACGGGACATGCGGAAAATGCATGGAGAGCGAGGAATGACTATTTTTAATAGAAGAAACTTCACGATTTTTGCGGCTGCCGTCGCGCTCGCATCGGTTCTTTCGATTCTGTCGCTCGAAATCGTCCACGCGAAGCACGACTGCTCGGGCGCCGGGTGCGGAATCTGCCTCGCGCTCAAAACGGCGAGGGCTTCGCTCCGCACGATGTGCGCATCCTCGTCGGCGGCTCTCCTGATTGCGGCACGATTCCGTCATGAGGAAAAAACGCGCACGGCGGAAAAAAACGCGCAGACGCGAACGCTCATCACGGAAAAAATCAAGCTCTCCGACTGAAAACAATCCGCAGGCGGAACATTTTCAGAAAAACCACGCCCCTGTCCGGAAAACGCGCCGGCATGCAAAATACATGTTTCGGCTTCGCTCGGCACGGCATCATTTTTTTTTGGATGCCCCCGGCGCTTTTTGCCAGCATTTCAGCGGACGGGGTCAAAATCAAAACGGAGAAAAAAAATGAAGAAATCTCAGAACAAGAAGCCCGTCGTCCTTATCACAGGATACCTCGGGTCGGGAAAGACGACGCTCCTCAACAACCTCCTCAGGCAGGAGAAAAGGCAGGTCGCGCTCATAGTGAACGACATGGGAAGCATCAACGTCGATGCGGAAATCCTCAAGAAGCAGGGGGCGGCGGTCGCACAGGCCGCGATGTACGAGCTGCAGAACGGCTGCATCTGCTGCACGCTCCGCGACGAGTTCATCGAGCAGATGGAGAAGATTTCGCAGGCGAACACGGCGCAGGCGGTTTTCGTGGAGGCGTCGGGTATAAGCGACCCGGGCGCGATTGCGGCGAGTTTCCTCGCGTACGAGGACGAGAACCCCGACACGAACGTATATTTAAGCTCGATAATAACCGTCGTCGATGCCGACAGGATTCACCGCGAATTCCTCACGAACCTCGAAAAATACAGGAGCGACAGGAGCGGCGAGACTGACGAGAACGGGCTCGGCGCACAGGACATCACGACGCTGATTGTCGACCAGATTGAATTCTGCAACAGGATTGTCCTCAACAAGTGCGACCTCCTCGACGAGGAGAAAATCGCGGCGGTCGAGAAGGTAATCCGCGACTTCCAGCCGAAAGCCCCGATAATGCGCGCGGTGAACGGAGCTGTGGAGCCTGACGACATCCTCACCGACGAGCCGTTCGACTTCGAGCAGGTGGACTCGTCATCGGCAATCCAGAAGGCGATAAACAGCCTCAACGGGACGAAAGGCTGCACCGACGAATACGGAATCTCCTCGTTCGTCTTCGAGGAGCGGCGCCCGTTCAACAGGGAGAAATTCATGTCGTTCATCCGCGAGCGATATCCTGAGCAGCTCATCCGCGCGAAGGGATACATCTGGTTCAGCGACGCGGACGCGGACGTGCAGCTTTTCGAGCAGGCGGGAAGGAATTCGTCGGTCACGGAAGTCTCGTATTGGATTGACGCGCTTTCCGACGAGCAGAAAAAAGCCGTCCTCGAGGAGAATCCCGACGTCAGGGAAAACTGGGACGCGGAATTCGGCGACAGGGAAAACCAGATTGTGTTCATCGGAAAGGGATACGACCGCGAGGCGATACGGAACGCGCTCCTCGGCTGCCTCGACGGGAAAGAAAGCGCATAAATCAGGACGAACGGAAACAAAATGGCTCTGTCAGATTTTTCGGCGGACACCCGATTTCCGGTGCCATCCCGAACTTGATTCGGAATCCGCGTGCCAGCCAAGCTTTCTCACGAAAGCCGCTCAGCGTGGCAAAATCCAAATCAACCGTTTTTTCAGGCAGAGAGAACAAAATAAGGAAGGTTAAAAAAATGAGAATAAACAAGGCATTCATCGTGGCGCTCATGTCGCTCGCGGCAGTAGCGGTTCCGGCATCGGCAAAGACGAAGGTCGTGACGACCATCTTCCCGGAATACGACTGGGCACGGCAAATCATCGGCGACAAGGTAAAGGAGTCGGAGCTCACGCTCCTTCTGTCGAACGGCTCCGACCTGCACAGCTACCAGCCGTCCGCGAAGGACATCGCGAAAATCTCCGACGCGGACGTGTTCGTGTACGTCGGCGGCGAGAGCGACGGATGGGTCAAGGGCGCGCTCAGGAACGCGCGCAACAAGAACATGCAGGTGGTGAACCTGCTCGACGTCCTCGGCGACAAGGTAAAGGCGGAGGAAATCGTCGACGGAATGGAGCATGAGCACGACCACGAGGAGCACGAGCACAGCCACGGAAAGGAAGTCTCGACGTTCGACGACAAGGACGTCAAGGACCGCGCGCTTTCCGACTGGGCAGGCGAATGGAAGTCCCCGTACAAATACCTTCTCGAAGGAAAGCTCGACGAGGCATGGGAGGAGAAGGCGGAATCCGGGAAGATGAGCGCGGAGGAGTACAAGGAATACTACAAGACCGGATACAAGACGGACATCGACTCAGTTTCGATAAGCGGCGACACGATAAAATACGTATACGACAACGGGAAAAGCGCAAGCGCGAAATACAAATACGTCGGGTTCTACGTGCAGAACTGGTCGTCGGGAACGAAAGCGGCGATGTACCGGTTCGAGAGCACCGACAAAAAATCACCGGCGCCCGCGTTCGTCGAATTCAACGACCACATGATTGAGAGCGCGAAGGCGGAGCATTTCCACATCCGGATGAGCGACGAGAGCTTCGACGCAATCGAGGACCCGGAAAAATACTGGCCGACGTTCTTTCCCGCGGACATGGACGCCGAGGAAATCTGCGACCATCTTGCGGGACACGAGCATCATCATCATCACGACGAGGAGATGGACGAGCACGTATGGCTCTCGCTCAAGAACGCGGAGATTTTCTGCTCGGCAATTGCGGACGCGCTCTGCAAGGCGGACCCGAAAAACGCGCCGTCGTACAAGTCGAACCTCGCCGCGTACGAGAAGAATCTTTCCGCGCTCGACAAGAAATTCGAGGACGCAGTAAAGGGCGCGAAGACGAAAACGATTCTCTTCGGCGACCGCTTCCCGTTCCGCTATCTTGTTGACGACTACGGGCTTTCATACTATGCGGCGTTCACCGGCTGCTCGGCGGAATCAGAGGCGAGCTTCAAGACCATCGCGTTCCTTGCGGGAAAAGTCGACGAGCTGAACCTCGGCAGCGTCTGCCAGATTGAGAGCGGGAACGGGAAAATCGCGAGAACGATAATCAAAACAAGCAAGAACAAGAACGCAAAAATCCTCACGCTCGACTCTATGCAGTCGACGACAAAAAAGCAGATAAATAAGGGCGCGACATACCTCGGCGCGATGGAGGAAAACCTCAAAGTGCTAAAGGAAGCGCTCGGGAAATAAGGAGCAGACAGAGCTGAAATAAGTCCATGCGCGCGGCGGGAAACTGCCGCGCGTTTTTTTTCATCCGAGTATGCCGAGCTTCACAAGCCCGTCGTATATGAGCTGGATTGAGAGCGCGGCAAGGATAAGCCCCATTATCTTCTCCAGGACGAACATTCCCGTCGTCCCGATTCTGCGCACGAGCATCGCGCCGAATTTCATGACGAAATACTGTGTCGCAAGGCAGAACGCGAGGGCGGCGAGAAGCATTGCCGCGCGCACGAACGAGAACGCCTCGTTCGCCATGGTGAAAATGACGGTCGTTATCATTCCGGGCCCCGCTATCATCGGAATCGCGAGCGGAAAAACTGCGAGCATCATCGAATCCTGCGGTTCAGTTCCGGAAGCAGGCGTCGAGCGGCTTCTCGGCTTGCTCTGAATCATCTCGTACGAAATCGTGAAGAAGAGGATTCCGCCGGAAATGTAGAACGCGCCGGGCGTTATCCCGAAGAACGAAAGGAGGAACCTGCCGAAAATACCGAAAACGATGAGGACGAACGCGGCGACGAGAATCGCCTTCCGCAAAATGCCCAGGCGCATCCTGTCGTCAAGCCCGCCGGTGACGGAGCAGAACGCGGGGATGTTGCCGAGCGGATCCATGATGATGATGAACGTCAGGCACATCCGCAAAAATTCATTTATGTAAGACATGGGCGCGATTGTATACGATTTTCATGAAACATTCCATTTTGCCCGCTTCGAAAAACGCATGGGGCGGGAAAATCAGTCGCGGGTCGCGGCGGAGGAGCCCGTCACGGGAATCTGCTCGCCGAGGTAGACGGGCTTCGCACGGGAAACGACGTCGATGACGGCTTTCACGCGGGCGAGGCTTTCACGAATTTCCCATACGATTTTTGCGCGGCGCGGAAGCCGGTTCAGTTCGGGAGCGACATACGCGACGGCATCAAGCCCGAGGGCGCGCGCGATGAAAACGCACCGCGCGGCATGGAACGGCTGGGTGACGATTACGGCATCGCGTACGCAGAAAACGTCTCGCGCGCGGTACATTGTGTCGTACGTGGAAAATCCCGCATGGTCGAGGAAAACGTCGCCGTCGGAAATTCCGTGGACTTTTTTCATGTACGAGAGGGCGGAATTCACCTCGTCGTAATCCTTCCTCCCGTGGTCGCCGGAGACGATGATTTTCTCCGCCCTCCCCGCCTCCATAAGCGAGACGGCGCCCTCAATCCTGTCCCGGAAAACGAACGAGACCCTTCCGTTTCTCGCGCCCGCACCGGGAACGACGGCAGTGTACTTCGGCGGGACATCGGCGACGGAACGGAACACAAACGGGCGCGCCGAAAGGACGACGAACGCGTTCGCAGCCGCAACAAAAAGGAAAGCCGCCGCGCACGCGGAAAAAAACGCGGCGAAAAAAGTCCTTGCCCTCATAATTTTTCTCCCCAACAAAAAAAAATCCCGCCGCCCCCGAAGTGCATTTCATCGCCCCATCAGAGGAAACGGCGGGAATTCGTCTTCAAAAGCGGGGAAGAATCCCCGCTCTGATGGAATCGCCTTTTTTCAGGACGAAACCTACTTCTCAAGCCTGCCGTACATCACGTACCAGTAGCCGTACGGAGAATGCCACGTGTTCTTGAGGTTCGTCTTCTGCATCCAGATTTCGTTGTAGTACGCAATCGGGGCCATCGCTGAATCGTTCAGGAGCACCTGCTCCGCCTGATGGAGGTAGTCGTAGTGCTTGGCGACATCGGTCGTCGATTTCGCGAGGGAGACGAGGCTGTCGAATTCGGCAGAAGAATACTTTCCGTCGTTGTTTCCGTTGTTCGTCTCAAGAAGGTTTATCATGTTCGACGGGTCGTCCCAGTCATACACCCATCCGTTCCGCGCGGTGTCGAAGTTTCCGGAGCGGCGGTCCGCGGTGACAGTCTTCCATTCCTGGATGTTGACGTTCATCGTCAGCCCAAGCTCGCGCCACGCCGCCTGGAGGTATTCCGCGACAGCCTTATGGTAGAGCGCGTCGTTCGTGAGGTACTCGAACGTCGGGAATCCCTCTCCGTTCGGATATCCGGCCTCGGCGAGGAGAGCCTTCGCCTTCGCAAGGTCAGACGCGTAATCGTCGATGTTGAACTTGTCGCCGTACTTCTGCCTCGTCACGTCCTCGAAAGAGGAGCCGGGGGTCGCGTCGGAGATTCCGGGTCCGACGAAGTTCTTCGCGGGCGCGTATGTCGACTGCATGATTGTCGTCGCGACGTGCTTGCGGTCGATTGCGAGGGAGAGCGCCTGGCGAACGCGCGGATCGTCGAACGGCTTCTTCTGCACGTTGAACGTGACGTAGTACGTTCCCATTATCGGCTCGACGAAGAATTCGGGGTTTCCGCGCAATGACGGAATCTCCTCTGTCGGAACGTCCTTTATGAGCTGGATTTCGTCCTGGTTGTAAGCGGTGAAAGAAGTGTTCGCGTCCTCGATGAGATGCCAGACAATCTTGTCGAACGTGATGTTCGCGGCGTCCCAATAGTAGGGGTTCTTCGAGAACACAATCTGCGCTCCGTCGGTGAATTCCGTCATGTAGTACGGTCCGTCCGTGACGTAGCTCTCGGGCTTGGTCGCCCAGCCGTCTCCGGCAGCCTCGATTGTCTTCTTCTGCACGGGAACCAAAGTCGCGAACGCCGCAATCTTGTCGAAGTAGACGCAGGGGTTGACGAGCTTGATGACGAACGTCTGCGCGTCGGGGGCAGAAACGCCGAGCTTGTCGAGATCGCCCTTCGATGCCTCCTCGTAGCCGACGACGATGTTCATAAGGTCGTATCCGTACGGAGCCGCAGTCATCGGATCGACGACGCGCCTCCATGAGTAGACGAAATCCTCAGCCGTAAGCGGGCTTCCGTCAGACCACTTGAGCCCGTCGCGGAGGTGGAACGTCCACGTAAGGCCGTCCTCGGACTGCTCCCATTTGTCGGCGAGGGCAGCGACGATGTTGTTGTCGCGGTCGAACTTAAGAAGCCCCTCGAACGCATGGATAATCATATTCGCGCCGTCAACCGCGCTGTTGAGCGCGGGGTCGATTGTCTCGGGTGACGGCCCGACCTGAATATGCAGGACGGACTCGTTCGAAGCCGCCTGCTCCTTCTTCTCGTTGCAGGAGAAAAGAACTCCAGACAACGCCAACGCAGAAACCAACAATGCCAGTTTCTTCATAATTATGAAAACTCCCCGGGAATGCAGAAGCATCCCCTGAAAAAGAATACCGAATCGGAACGCGCGCACTAGTTGAGCTTGTCGAGATGGTGGCAGGCAGCCCAATGACCGCTCGCCACTTCCTTGAACGCGGGCTTCTGCTCGGCGCACTGCGCGTCGGCATACGGGCACCTCGTCCTGAACGGGCATCCAGACGGCGGGTTCACGGGAGACGGAACGTCACCCTCAAGGATTATGCGCTTGTTCGCGCGGGCAGTTTTTGGGTCGGCGATGGGAACGGCGGAGATAAGCGAGCGCGTGTACGGATGGAGCGAGTGGAATATAAGCTCGTCGGCATCCGCCATCTCAACCATGTGCCCGAGGTACATGACGCCAATCCTGCTCGATATGTGGTTGACGACGGAAAGGTCGTGCGCGATGAACAGATAGGTCAAATCGCGCTCCTTCTGCAAATCCTCGAACATGTTCACGACCTGCGCCTGAATCGAGACGTCGAGCGCGGACACCGGCTCGTCGCAGACGATGAATTTCGGGTTGACGGCAAGAGCGCGCGCGATTCCGATTCTCTGACGCTGGCCGCCCGAGAATTCGTGCGGGTAGCGGTTCGCGTGCTCGCTGTTCAGCCCCACCGTCGAAAGGAGCGAGATAATCTTCTCGCGCCGCTCCGCCTTGCTCGAATAGAGCTTGTGTATGTCGAGCGCCTCCCCGACGATGTCGCCGACGGTCATTCTCGGGTCGAGCGATGCGTACGGATCCTGGAACACAATCTGCATCTTCCTGCGGTACGGCCGCATGTCGGCGCGTATTCCCTTCTCGCTGTCGAAAATGACCTCGCCGTCATACGTTATCTTTCCGGCAGTCGGCTCCGTAAGGCGGAGAATCGAGCGTCCGGTCGTCGTCTTTCCGCATCCTGACTCGCCGACAAGACCGAACGTCTCGCCCTTCTTGATGAAGAAACTCACGTCATCGACGGCATGGACAACTTTCTTGCTTCCCGCCACGGGAAAATATTGCTTCAAATGCTCAATTTCGAGCAGGTTCTCGCTCATTGTTTCTCTCCTGCTGCATGCAAAACAAAAAATGCAAAAGCAGCCTTTTGTACCTTTTTTATCGAATAATCAGTAGGCATGTCCGACAAATCCGCCGGTGCGCCCGGAACCGCAAAAGAAACTGAATCCCGGGCAGCGATTTTCGAGACGACATTCCCGAGCTGTCTTATTTTTCGGGATTTCCCGCCTCCACTTTCGCGTCCGCGCTTCCGAGCATAGCCGCCTTCTGCTCAAGCCAGCACCTGCCGTAGTGAACGTTCTCCCCGACGGCAGCACCGCCGAGAGACTCGTACTCGTTGCGCACGGGCGGGCGTTCAAGACAGATTTTCATGCAGTTCGCGCAGCGGGGCGCGAAGCAGCATCCCTTCGGGCGGTTGAGCAAATCGACGGGCTGCCCCTCAATCGGGACGAGCTTCGAATAATCCTTCTCGTGGAATTTCGGTATCGAGCGGAGAAGACCGCGCGTGTATTCGTGCTGGGGGTTGTAGAAAATATCGTCGGTCGTCCCGTACTCGACAATCTCGCCGGCATACATTACGGCGATGTGGTCGCACATGCTCGCGACGACACCGAGGTCGTGCGTAATCATGATGATTCCCATCCCGAGCTTCCGCTTCAGCTCCTGCATCAGCTCAAGAATCTGCGCCTGAATCGTAACGTCGAGCGCCGTCGTCGGCTCGTCGGCGATGAGAAGTTTCGGCTCGCACGCAAGGGCAATAGCAATCATCACGCGCTGCCTCATTCCGCCGGAAAGCTCGTGCGGGTACTGCTTGAGGCGCTTGTCCGGCTCGTTTATGCCGACGAGGGTGAGCAGCTCCCGGGCGCGGGCGGTCGCCTCGGCCCCCTTCTTGTCGGTGTGGAGCTTTATCGCCTCCTCAATCTGGTTTCCGATTGTCCAGACGGGGTTCAGGCTCGTCATCGGGTCCTGGAAGATGATGCTCACTTCCTTCCCGCGGATATGTCGGAGCTCCTTCTCGCTCATTTTGTCGATGCGGTGACCATTGAACGTGACAGTCCCGTCCATTATTCTTCCGTTCTCCGCCGTCAGCCCCATAATCGAATAGGCGGTCACGGATTTTCCGCTGCCGGACTCGCCGACTATGCCGAGCACCTCGCCCTCGCGCATGTGGAGGGTGACGTCGTTCAGTGCGCGAACCTCCCCCGCCGGAGTGAAGAAGGAAAGCTTCTCGTGCTGTATGTCAACCAGATAGTTTTTGTTTTCGTCTGCCATATGTTAATCCTATACGTTTTTTCTCGCCGCGAACGCGCGGCATCCGTCAGCTCTTGAGCTTCGGGTCGAACGCGTCGCGGAGACCGTCCCCGAGAAGGTTGAAGCTCAGGATAATGATGAAGATGAGGAAAGCCGGCGCAAAAAGCTTCTCCGGGAACGTGAGGAACCCGTTGAGAGCAGCCGACGCGAGAGAGCCGAGCGACGGCATCGGCGCCTGGACGCCAAGCCCGAGGAACGAGAGGAACGACTCCGTGAAAATCGACGACGGAATCTGGAGCGTCGTCGTGACGATGAGCGTTCCGATGCAGTTCGTGATGAGGTGCTTTCCGATTATGCGCCTCTTCCGCGCGCCGAGCGCCTTTGCCGCGGTGACGTACTCGTTCTGCTTGAGAATCATAATCTGCGAGCGGACGATTCGCGCCATGCCGACCCAATAAAGGAGCGCGAACACGATGAACATCGAGACCATGTTCGGGCCGAGAAGCTGAATCCAGCCGAAACCGGGCAGCGCGCCCAAAGAGCGGAGCGGGAATTTCAGCGTCTGCGCGAGCAGGATGATTATGAGGACATCGGGAACCGTATAGATGATGTCGACGATTCTCATCATCACCAAATCGATGATGCCGCCGAAATAGCCGGCAACCGCGCCGTAGAGCGAGCCAATCATGAGGATGAGTATCGACGCGACGATGCCGACCATGAGCGAGACCCGCCCGCCGACCATGACGCGGATAGCGTAGTCGCGCCCGTTCTGGTCGGTGCCGAGAAGATGCGGGAAGACGGACTCGCCCGCCTCAATCGCGGCAATCTCGGTCTTCGAATACTCCATCGGGCCGAGGCGCTCGCTTCCCTTGACCTGCTGCTCATACTTGTAGGGATAGAACATCGGCACGAAAAAGCAGAGCACGACGATGAAAAGCACGATCGCAAGCGCGGACATCGCAATCTTGTTCTTGCGGAACCTTCGTATCCCGTCCTTCCAGAAGCTGACGGACTCGCGCATGACGACGAGAGATTCCTTCTCCTCCGCCGAAGCCGGAACGAAATCGCTGACGTCCAGCTGGAGGCTCAGAATGTTCTTTTTGTTTTCCATAATTTTTGAGGCTCCTTACTTCAACTTGATTCTCGGGTCAACGACGGCATACGCGACATCGACGACGACGTTCATGAAAATGACGAAAACCGCGAGGAATATCGTCGTCCCCATTATCATCGGGTAGTCGCGGGACGTTATCGCGCCGACGAATTCGGAGCCGAGTCCCGGAATGTTGAAAATCTTTTCGATTATGAAACTGCCCGTCATGAGGGAAGCGAGAAGCGGGCCAAGGTATGTCACGACAGGAAGGATGGCGTTTCTGAGCGCGTGCTTGAAAATCGATTTGAAAGTGCTGACGCCCTTCGCGCGGGCCGTCCTCATGTAATCCTGCCCCATAACGTCGAGCATGGAGCTTCGCATGAGGCGCGCTATGTAGAACGTCGGGTAGAGCGCGAGCGCGACGACGGGCATTATGTAGCTCTGCGGATTGTTGAGCCCCAGCGACGGAAGCAGCTTGAGCTTCGTCGAGAAAACGTACATAAGAAGCGTCGAAGAAAGGAAGCTCGGGATTGCGATTCCGGCAGTCGAAAGGACGACGAGCGCGTTGTCTATCGCCTTACCGCGCTTGAACGCGGCAACCGCCCCCAGCGGAACGCCGACGAAAACCGCGAACACCATCGCAAGGCCGCCTAGGCGCGCGCTGACGGGGAATTTCGTGGAGATTATCTCGGAAACGGTGCGGCCGCGCTTCTTTAGCGACAGCCCCAGGTCCCCTTTCGCCAATCCCGTCATGTAGGTAATGTACTGTTTGCCAAGCGGCTTGTCCAAACCGTACTTTGCCTCCATAGCCGCCTGAGCTTGCGGCGTAACTGCTTTTTCCGAGAGGAACGGACCTCCGGGAACCATGTTCATGATAAAGAACGTGAGCGTTGCAACGAGATACGCCGTCACAATGGCGGTCAGCACCCGTTTCACTACATATTTTAGCATATGCTGTACCTCAAAAAAAAACGCGACAATCTGCTGTCGCGTCCTTGCTTTTTCGTTCTGAAATTATCTGTTTTATAACAAAATGTCAATATGTTTAATACAATAGACCTTCCCGCTCCGGACGGAAAAGCAAAGATTTTCTGATTTTTGGTAAATGCTGTGGTAGACTTATTCCTGCTTTACAAAAAAACGGCGCGCGGAACGGATTTCCGGCAGGCGTATGCTTTTTTATTAAGGAGGATTTTCCATGGATATTTCGGATTCGGTCAAGTATGTCGGCGTGGATGACAACTCAATAGACCTTTTCGAGGGGCAGTTCGAGGTTCCGCTCGGGATGTCGTACAACTCGTACGTCGTCATAGACGAGAAGACGGCGGTGATGGACAGCGTCGATGCGAATTTCGGGGAGGAATGGCTTTCGAAAGTGGAGTCGGCGCTTGGCGGAAGAAAAGCCGACTACCTTGTCGTCCAGCACATGGAGATGGACCACTCGTCGAACGTGCTCGCGTTCGCGGAAAAATACCCCGATGCAAAAATCGTCGCGTCGAAAGTCGCGTTCACGATGATGAAGAACATGTTCGGGACGGATTTTCCCGGACGGCAGATAGTCGCCGCGGAAGGCTCAGAGCTCAAGCTCGGGAAAAAGACGCTCGCATTCATAGCGGCGCCGAACGTCCACTGGCCGGAAGTCGTAATGACCGCGATAAAGGAGGACGGAATCCTGTTCAGCGCGGACGCGTTCGGGAAATTCGGCGCATACGGAGCCGAGGAGCCTGAAGGATGGTCATGCGAGGCGCGGCGGTACTACTTCGGCATCGTCGGGAAATTCGGCGCGAACGTCCAGTCCGTCATGGAAAAAATAAAGCCGCTCGGAATCGGCACGATTTGCCCGCTCCACGGCCCCGTCCTCACGGGGAACGATGCCGCGGAAGCCGTGCGGCTCTACGGGATATGGTCCAGCTACGAGGCGGAGAGCGACGGCGTTGCGGTTTTCTACACGTCCGTCTACGGGCACACGAAAAAAGCGGCCGAAAGCCTCGCGGAAAAGCTCCGCGCGCGCGGATGCCCGAAAGTCGCGCTGAACGACCTTGCGAGGGAGGACCCGTTCGAATGCGTCGAGGATGCCTTCCGGTACGGCAAGCTCGTCCTCGCATCGACGACATACAACGGAGGCGTGTTCCCCGCGATGAGGGAATTCATCGAGCGGCTGTGCGAGCGCGGGTTCAGGAACAGGACAATCGCATTTGTCGAGAACGGGAGCTGGGCGCCCGCAGCCGCGCGGACGATGGCCTCCCTCCTCGAAGGATGCAAGGACATCACGATAATCGGGGAGAAAGCGACGATAAAGATTTCCCCGACTGCGGAAACGGACTCGATGCTCGACGCAATCGCCGACGCGATGACGAAATGACGCGGCGCCCCCGCGGAGCGGACGACTCCCGGGGGCGATTCCACCCCGCAAGCTGCATTCGGAAGCGTCTTTTTTTTTCATTTTTCCGCCCATTTTGAGGCATTGTTTAAAATTATATTCATAAAAGGCTCACAAATTTCTGCGTTTTAGTGATATAATCATCAATCGTATTTCAACTTTTCACCAAGGAGCCTCACATATGCCAATGAAAAGCATAAAACTCAAGCTAGTCCTTGCAAATGTAGGACTTATCGTCTTTTCCGCACTTCTCATAACGCTGCCTATCATAATGATACAGTACAGCTCGAAGATGGAGGAGACGAACGACGACGCGGAGGACAAGATTCTTCAGGGGAACCTCAAGATATCGAATTTCCTGAACGAGCCTATAACGATAATAAACAACGTCAGCTGCTACCTGAAATCGCATGAAGACAACCAAGAATCCATCGAGAATTTCTTCGAATACCTTCTGAAGGGCAAAGACACGTTCTCGGAGCTTTATTATTCGGGCGCGGTTCCCGTAAAGGACGGCGGATTCTTCTGGGCGAACGACCGCTGGGCGCCGCCCTCCGATTACGACCAGACGACGCGCGCATGGTACAAGGCAGGACGGCAGACGGCGAACGGAAAAATCTCGATTTCCGACCCGTACCTCGACAGCGTGACGAATTCGATGGTCGCGGCGCTCTCGACAAGCATCAACAGGAACGGCGAATTCTGCGGGGTAGCCGCAATCGACATTCAGCTCGACGAGCTCAACGAGCTCGTCGCCCCGATAAAGCTCTCCCGCAGCGGAAAATCGTTCCTCCTCGACAGGTCGGGGAAATACGTCACGAACCCGGACACGAGCCTCCTCATGAAAGCGAATTTCTTCGAGGAATTCGACCTCCAGAAATTCCAGGGGAACATAACGGTCGGGAAAACGTTCTTCACCGCGAACGACGGGAAAGGGCGATATTTCGCCGCGCGCGGAATCTCGGACGAGAGCGGATGGATTTTCGTGACGATTGGACCGAGGCGCGAGCTTCTCGAGAATCTCCAGAAGAACATCATCGCAATACTCCTCCTCTCTCTTGTCTCTGTCGGCATCGGACTTCTCATCGCGTTCATCATCGCGCACACAATCGTAAGGCCTATCACCATCGTCAAGGACACGATAATCGGAATCGCGGAGGGAAACGCCGACCTCACTAAGAGAATCAAGTCCTCAAGCAACGACGAGATAGGAATCCTCGTCGCGGGATTCAACAAATTCTCCGAGAAGCTCCAGAACATCATCGGCGACGTCAAGCACTCGAAGGAATCTCTCATCGACGCGGGAAACGACCTCTCGGACAGCTCCCATGCGGCGGCAAGCGCGATAACGGAGATTCTCGCGAACATCGAAAGCATGCATTCCCAGATAAACAACCAGCACAACAGCGTCACGGAGACGGCGGGCGCGGTCAACGAGATTGCGTCAAACATCGAGTCGCTCGAGAGGATGATAGACAACCAGTCGCAGAGCGTCAGCCAGGCGAGCGCGGCAGTCGAGGAGATGATTGGGAACATCCGCTCGGTGAACAACTCCGTCGAGAAGATGGCGGACTCGTTCACGGAGCTTGAGGAGACGGCGCGCAACGGAATCTCGAAGCAGACGGCGATGAACCAGCGCATCGAGCAGATTGAGAGCCAGTCGCAGATGCTCCAGGAAGCGAACCAGGCGATAGCGTCAATCGCGGAGCAGACGAACCTCCTCGCGATGAACGCGGCAATCGAGGCGGCGCATGCAGGAGAGGCAGGAAAGGGCTTCAGCGTCGTCGCTGACGAAATCAGGAAGCTTTCCGAGACGTCGCAGGAGCAGTCGATGACAATCGGAGAGCAGCTCAACGCAATCCGCGAGTCGATAACGACGGTCGTAGGCGCATCGGAGCAGTCGAGCCAGGCGTTCGGCTCCGTGTCGGACAAAATCCAGGAGACGGACCAGCTCGTCAGGCAGATAAAGGCCGCGATGATTGAGCAGATGGAAGGCTCGCAGCAGATAAGCGACGCCCTCCACACGATGAACGACAGCACAATCGAAGTCCACTCGGCATCGGCGGAGATGAGCGAGGGCAACAAAGCAATTCTCGAGGAGGTCAAGAACCTCCAGAACGCGACGACCCTCATGAAGGGCAGCATGGAGGAGATGTCAATCGGAGCGCAGAAAATCAACGAGTGCGGAACGACGCTCGGCGATGTCTCCGGAAAGATGAGCGACTCCATAAAAGCAATCGGAAGCCAGATAGACCAGTTCAAAGTCTGAGCCTCATGCGGAAAGATGCGCGCGGGATTTTCCCGCGCGTTTTTTTTCTGGGGAATTCTTAAAAAACGCGCGTTCCTGTATACTCTGCGGCTCAGGAGAAAAACATGGAAGATTTTTACAGGATGCTCTGCGCGAAGCTGTCCGCGCTTGTCGATGGGGAGAGAAATCCAGTTCCGAACATGGCAAACGCGGCCGCCCTCCTCTTCCAGGATTTGGAGCGGATAAACTGGGCGGGATTCTACACAATGACGGACGGGGGATACCTTCTTCTCGCCCCGTTCCAGGGGAAAACCGCATGCATACGGATTCCGTTCGGGAAAGGCGTGTGCGGAACCGCGGCGGAAACGGACTCGACGCAGCTTGTCGACGACGTCCACTCGTTCAGCGGGCACATCGCATGCGACGCGGCCTCCCGCTCAGAGATTGTCGTTCCCATACACGGCAGGGACGGGAGCGTCGTCGCAGTCCTCGACATCGACAGCCCCGAAACGGCGCGTTTCACCAAGGAAGACAAGGAGGGGCTTGAGGAAGTCGCCCGGATAATGGAAAAAGCCTGCGACTGGCACTAAATCCCGCGGAAAAACGGATTCGTCCGAGTTTATTTGTGATATAGTGTCACCATGAACGACATCAGCCATGTATTCACATTCTGGAAAGACCTTACGGAAAAGGAGCGCGCATCGCTTTCCGATGCGGTAAGGACCGAGCGATACGAGAAGGGAACCCTCATCCACCAGTCGGAAAACGGCTGCAAGGGCGTAATGGCAGTGACGAAAGGCTCGCTCAGGGTCTACTGCGTCTCCGACGAAGGAAGGGAAGTTACGCTCTACCGCGTGGAGGCGGGGGACATCTGCGTTCTTTCCGCGTCATGCCTCATGGAATCGATTGTGTTCGACGTGCTGATAGAAGCCGAGGACGACACCGAAGTCCTCGTCATCCCGCCGCACGCCCTCCACAAAATCGAGGAGCAGAACCCGCGCGCGAGCCTTTTCGTCTACAAGAACGCCACGGAAAAATTCTCGGAAGTGCTATGGACGCTCCAGAGCCTGCTGTTCATGAAAATCGACCAGCGACTTGCCAGGTACATCCGCGACGAGGCGAAGCGGAAGGGCAGCAGCATAATCCAGACAACGCACGAGGAGCTTGCGAGGCAAATCGGAAGCGTCAGGGAAGTCGTGACGAAAACGCTGAAATACCTCGCGGACGAAGGCGCCGTGGCGCTCGGGCGGGGGAAAATCGAGATAACGGACGAGCAGAAGCTCCGCCGTTTCTGCTGACGCCCCCGCCTTTTTCACGAAGCACGAGGAAGTCTCAGTTCGCTGAGGGCGCGCCTTCCGAACCGCTTCCATCGCCCGCGAAGCTTCCGAGATATTTCTCGACGACGCGGCGCGCGAATTCGCTGTTCGCGGGAAGCGCTTTCTTTATCTCCGAATCGGGAACGAACATAAGGACATAGACCGTTCCGTCGTCGCCGATAAAACGGTCGGCGCGGATAATCCCCGCGATTTTCACCGACGCGACCGCCGACTGGAAATCCTTCAGCTCCTGCGAGCTTTCGCCGTCGGCGCCCACCGCAACAGATTCCTGCTGGGCTATCGCGTTGACTTCCTGCTTTATGTAGAACGCAATCTGCGCCTTTCCGTCCAAATCAGCAGCAGTCGTCGATGATTTCACGTCGGCATACTTTGCCTCGCCGGAAGCGAAATACCCCTCCTCGTCGACAGGCCCCCTCCAGTAATAGCCGTTCTTGTTGTAGCGGCTCTTGAACTGCTGGCCTACCCAGCTCGGAAGCCCCATCTCCTCATTCTGCTTGAACGCGGCCGTATCGCGCGCATCCCCCGTCGGCTTCGTCGCGCAGCCGGCAAACGTCCCGAGCAGCACGGCGGAAAAAACTGCACCAATAATTTTTTTCATAAAACCCCCATATATTTTTCTCCAAAACCGGAAACGGAATTGGCTGTTGACCTAATTCATCTGGGCCATGGCGCCGACGACAGCCCCTCCAATCCATGTCAGCACGGAAACGGGAACCGTCACGACCGTCCCCACAAGCCCCGCGACGGCAGCGGTCGAGGCGGCATCGGCGGCGGCGGAACAGGAAACGGACATCTTGTTCCCGAACACCTGCGTCTCGACTGGAATTATCTCCTCGCCGTCGGCACGCGACAGGACAGAAACATCCCTGTCGAACCTGTCCACGGTAATGACGTTGCTCGTAAACGGAATGTGATATTCGGGATAATACTGAATTCTGTTCGCCTCCCGAGCCGCCGCCGCGGTCTCCTTCGCCTTCCTGTAATCGGGCATTTTCCAGTACGCGTTCCCGTACACCACGGCGCTGTATCCGCCGGAAAAATTGTACAGCGCGTAACCGGCGCATTTCAGTGCATTCCACGCGGAGGCCCCGGCGATGACGAACGGCTTGCCGAGAAACGAATAGAGAATGAACCCCACGTCGGGCGTGCTTTCCACCCTGACGCGCTCGGATTCCTTCACGGAACGGAAAAACTGACCGGGCGCGTTTTTTTCGGGAGCGAAACCCGCGCGGCTCGCCACGGCGCCCGGCATTTCCGGCACGTCCTGGGCGGCGCACTCTTCGTCGTCTTCCTGCCGTTCCTCATCGAAAGCGGAGAACGACTCCTCGCTCAGCGTCTTTTCGTCGCGCATGAGGATATCCGTCCCCGACACGAGCCAGCCATCCCTGTACAGCCGGCTGCTCGCCTTCGTATACACGCGCGTGCTCGTGCAGGAGCACGCAACGACAGGAAAAAGGACGGCGAATGCAAAAATTTTCATGCGGTTCATGGCAATCTCCAAATAATGCGGCGCGCGTTCGGAAGCGAAGCCTCCGAAAAAGTGTAACACTTTTTCGCGCAATCAACAAATTGTCAGGGAACCGGACTTTCCTGCGACGGCGGAAAAAATTCCGCGTTGTGTGACTTAATCACATACGGCGAACAGAAAAAAAGCTAGAATCCCGAAGAAAACGAAAATCAATTCTGGAGGTTGAGCGATGGCGAACCGTAAAACGGCCTTCGTGGACGTCTCGCATTGCGCGGCATGCGGCGCATGCGCGGCAGTATGCCCGAGAGGGGCGATTTCAGTCATCGGAGGATGCTTCGCGCAGGTGGATTCGGAAAAATGCGTCGGGTGCGGTCTTTGCGCGAGGACATGCCCGGCAGGAACGATAACGACATCATATGCGGGAGGCAGGTCGTGAAGCAGAAAAAATGGTACAGCAGGCTTTGGATATGGTCCATCGCGTATTTCGCGCTCGGGTTCTTCAACATACTCTTCGCGTGGCTCGGGCTTCTCGATTTTCTCATCCCGCTCGTCATCGCAGCGGCGGGCGGTGGAAAATGGTTCTGCAACAACATGTGCGGGCGCGGGCAGCTTTTCAACGTGCTCGGCTCGTCGCTCAAGATTTCCCGCGGGAAGCCGACGCCAAAAGCGATATCGTCGAGGGCATTCCGGCTCGCTTTCCTTGCGTTCTTCCTTACGATGTTCGCCGCGATGGTCTTCCAGACGTACCTTGTCGCAAGCGGAGCCGAATCGCTAAGGCAGGCGATAAAGCTGCTGTGGACGTTCCGCGTCCCGTGGTCTTTCGCATACCAGCCGGGAATTCTTCCGGAAGGGCTCGAATGGATTGCGCAGTTCGCGTTCGGATTCTACAGCATGATGCTGACGTCCACGATAATCGGGCTTGTCTTCATGGCGGCGTACAGGCCGAGAAGCTGGTGCACGTTCTGCCCGATGGGAACGATGACGCAGGAAATATGCAGGCTGAAAGCAGGAGCGAAAAAGCCGCACGACGGCAAATAGACGGGAGAGGCCGGTTTTTCCCGACTTCCCCGTCAAAAAGGCGCGCCCTCCGGCCTAGCGGAGCTGGGTGCGGCCAATCTCGTTCTCCATGCGCCATTTTATGCATCGGTTGAGATAATCGACGTAATCGGCGTTGCGGCACATCCCCTTCCCCTCGACGTCCGATATCTTCGCGACATCCTGGCCGTTGCACTTGACGACCTTCATGACGATGTTGAGCGCGGGAACGTCCGTGTCGTTGGAAAGGAACGTCCCGATTCCGAACGCGACGCGGCAGCGTGAGCTGAATTTGTCGTGGAGCGCCGTCGCCCGCCCGAAGTCGAGGCTGTCGGAGAAAAGCAGCGTCTTCGTCATCGGGGCTATTCCGAGATTCTCGTAATGGCGGAGCATCTTCTCGCCCCAAACGAACGGGTCGCCCGAGTCGTGCCTCACGCCCGAGAAGAGCGTCGCGTACGTGAGCTGGAAGTCGCGGAGGAAGCAGTCTGTCGTAATCGTGTCGGTAAGCGCGGTGCCGTTCAGGATTCCGTATTCCTTGACCCATGCGTCGAGCGCGTACCAGTTCGAGTATGCGGGATTGTGCTTGTGGTTCCCCTGACCCGCGCACATTATCCACTCGTGCGCCATCGTCCCGACGGGAGTCACGCCGTACTTCCGCGCAAGCTCGACGTTGCTCGTGCCGACGAAATGCGACTCGGCAAAGCGGGAATCGTTGTCGCGGAGCATCGACACGGCAAGCTCCTGAGCGCGCGCCGAAAGCCTTCTCCGCAACCCGAATTCGCTGAAATTCCCGAGCCGGAACGAGCCGTCGCAAAGCGCCCCGATTTTTTTTGAGAGCTTCCGCTCGAACTGCCCGAAAAGCTCGTCGGAATCGTACGCATAGCGGAAATAGACCTCGTTCACGATGGCGAGAATCGGAATCTCGTACATCGACGTGTTCAGCCACGTCCCGCTCGCCTCTATGCGGAGCCCGCACGGCGCGTTTCCGTCAATCGTGAAATCCTCGTAGCGCGCGTGCCAAAGCCTGAGAAAATCGACGTAGCTTCCCTTTATCCACCGTATTTTGTCGAGGTAGGCAAGCTCGTCCTCCGTGAAGCGCAGCTCGCAGAAGAGCCTGACCTGCCTCCTGATTTCCTCGACCATCTCCGGCGTGAACTTGACGTCGGAATTCCTGCAGCGGAAATCCCATGTCGTCTTGTAGTCGCTGAACTGATGGAAAATCGCCTGCCCCATCGAAAATTTGTAGGCATCCTCGCACAAAAGGCTCGTTACTACCTGTGATTTATCCAGCATATTGCCGTCCCCCTTTTTCCTTGTTATGTTCATTTTAACAATATCACGGCAAACGTCAAGCAAAATACGCGCGAAAACAAAAAAAGACGCCGCGGAAAACGGCGTCCATAAAAACGCGGAGCCATCAAGCCCCGTGGCTCATTTCGAGTCCTGCGCACCGCCCTGAGCGTCCTTCTTCGAGGCCTCCTCGGCGGCAAGCTTCGCCTCCCAGTCGATGCCGAGGATTTTAGCGGCCTTTATCGCGTTGGCGTTCGACTTCTTCTTGTCCTTTCCCGCAAGGTCGGCGAGCTTCTGGACCTCCGGCGTCAGCGACGAATAGCGCCCCTTCGCGTAAATGTCCAGCCCGGTTCCCTGCGTCGAGACGTCCTTATTCCCCATGTAGAGCCTGCAGATTTCCTCGAATTCGCTCCTCCCGTACTTGGCGAATTCCTTGCCGAGGGCGTAGCGCAGGGGCTTCCGGTGGTCGTCCTTCAGCACTTCCTCGGCGAGGGCGATTATCTCCTTCGTGCCGGCATTGTTGAATTCGAGCAGCGCAGTCGCGACGCGCGCCTTGGTGTCGTCGCCGACCTTCTTCTTCTCGGTTATCTGCGACACGAGATACTCGTTTCCCTCCGGAGTGTTCAGCTCGGCAATTACGGGCCAGCACGCCTTCTTGACCGAATACTCGGGATCGTTCTTCGCCCTGTAGACGAGATACGGGACGGCGGAGGAAAGCCCCATCTTCTTGACGGAATCGACGGCCTCGAGCCTGACTTTCGGGTGGCTGTCCTTCAGCGCCTGGATGATGATGTCGCCGACATCGGACGGGGTGAAATTCGACAAACCCTTCACGACATACGTCCTGAGGTTCGGGTCGCGCGACTCGAACACGGACGAGAGTATGGAAAGCGAGTCCTCCCTGCGAGACGAATCGGACGCGCCGATTTGCCCGATAGCCTCCGACGCGTACATCCTGACGAACGTGTTCTCGTCATCGTCCTGCGCCATCTCCGAAAGCTTGTCGAACGTCTCCGATGCCTTCAGCAGGCCGAGCGTTTTAACGAGGTTCTGCTTCTGCGGAAGCGTCAGCTCCTCCCTGTCGAAATACTCGGCGAGGTACATCGCCTCGTCGCTGCCGCCGATTTTCCCGAGCGCCGTTATCGCCGAATCGTAGAATTTCTCGTTGTCGCCCTCAAGCAGGCTCTCGACGGCGGGAATCGCGGCGGTTGTCTTCATCTCGCCGAGGTACGCGAACGCCGCGTTGACGGTGGACGTCGGCTCGTCGAACGGGTCGTTCAGAATCATAACGGCGTAGTCCTCAAGGCACGGGTCTCCCATCGTCCTGAAGAATTCCATGATTTTCTCCTTGACGGCGCTGCTCTTCGACTCCTCGTAGAGGTCGTACGCCTCGTCGACGAACCTGACGTCCTTCTTCTCAGCCATCTTCCCCAGAAGCTCGACGACCTCGTCCTCAAGCCCGAATTTGAGGATGTCGGCATTTTTCTTGCGCCCGTCGGGATCGGTATTGTCAAGGTCGCGGATTTCGTCGGCGCTGCCCGCGCGCGGGCGTTTCTGCGCGGGAACGTCGCTCTCGCCCGCCTTGGAATACTGGGATTTCTCCTGCGTTTTCTCGTCCGCCGAATCATCGTCGGCAAAAAGATGTGCCGCCGGAAAAAGAAGAAGCGCCGCGAATGCGACCAGAACAGCTTTTCTCATCATGAACCTCGCTCGTGACTTTCAGATTATGTTGCCCGCATGGTAGCGGCGGAGGAAATCGGAGCGGTACTGCTCGAACCTGTCGCCGTCTATCGCTGCCCGTATCTCCGCGACCATGTTGTGGAGGAAATACAAGTTGTGGTAGCTCGCGAGCGTGCAGGAAAGAATCTCCTGCTCCTTGAACAGATGCCGGAGGTACGCGCGCGAGTACGTACGGCAGACCTTGCATCCGCACTCTTTATCTATCGGAGAAAAATCGCGCTCGAACCTCTTCTGTTTTATCGAAAGCGGTCCGTCGTGCGTGAAATAGCTTCCGTTGCGCGCGTTCCTCGTCGGAAGGACGCAGTCGAACATGTCGATGCCGGAATGGACGGCGTCGAGGATGTAGTCCGGCGTCCCGATTCCCATGACGTATTTCGCCTTCTCCTTCGGAAGGTGGCGCACGGTGAAGTCGAGCATCGACGCGAAGATTTCTGGCGGCTCGCCCACGGAAAGCCCGCCAATCGCTATCGCCGGCAAATCGAGCTTCGTGACGAATTCCGCAGAGCGTATCCTCAAATCCTCGAAGAAATTTCCCTGGACAATCGGGAGGAGGATTCCCTTGTATCCCTCGTCGCGCTTCTTGAGCCACTCCTCCTTCGCGCGCGCCGCCCAGTTCTCCGTCACGTCGAGCGCGCGCAATGCCTCGTCCTTGCCGATTCCCCAGCCCGTGCAGACGTCAAGCACCATCTGTATGTCGGAATTGAACTGCGTCTGAACGTCGACGACCTTCTCCGGCGTGAAAAGATGGCGCGAGCCGTCTATGTTGCTCTGGAATTCCGCGCCCTTCATCGTAATCTTCCGCAGCTTCGAGAGGCTCCAGACCTGGAACCCGCCCGAATCCGTGAGGAAATTCCGCTTCCACTGCGAGAACCCGTGCAGGCCGCCTGCCTGCTCGATGATGTCGCTGCCCGGGCGCAGATAGAGATGATAGGTGTTCGCGAGGATTATCTCGAAGCCGATTTCCTCAAGGTCGTCCTTCGTGAGCGCCTTCACCGTCGCGTTCGTCCCGACCGGCATGAACACCGGTGTCCTGACGTCGCCGTGAGGAAGGTGGAGCGTTCCGCGGCGGGCCATTCCGTCGGCGGACTCGTGATTGATGTCAAAAATGTTTTCCATAAAAAATCTCCTAAAAAAAGCAAAAAATCCGCCGCCCGAAAAAGAATCGCCCCGCGGAACAATCCCTACGTGCGGGCATATTTCAGGACGACGGCAGAAATCGCAACGAACAGAAAAACGGGGAACCACGCCCCCATGAGCGGCGTTATCGCGCCGAATTTCGCCATCAGCATCGTGACCATCTGTATGACGTAGAACAAGACGGACGCGCCGATGCACGAGCCGAGGCTTATGAGCATCACGTTCTTCCGAGACTTCCCGCTCAGCCCTATCGAAAGGAACACCACGATGAACACGATGAACGGGAACGCGAACTTCTTGTAGTAGAGGCTCTGCGCCTCCGCGAACGGAAGCCCCGCACGCTGCAGATGCTCGATATACACGCGCGCGTCCGCCGAATTCACGCCCTCGACGCTGACCACGTTCTTGCGGAACGTCTGCGGCGGCTCGACGAGACGCGGGATGATATCGGAACCGATTCCGCCGGCGGAGATGCTCCTCGACTCCCCGTCATCGGAAAGCGAATACTGCACCCCGTTCGACAGGACCCAGTGCCCCGCCTCCGCATTCCACGACGCATTGTCGGCGCGAATCACGGCGCGGAGGCTCTTGTCCTCGTTCCTCACGACGACGATGATGCCGACGAGCTTCTGCGCCTTGTCGTCGTAGAATTCCGCCTTGTAGACGATGTTCCCGTTCTCGCCGATGACGACAATCTTGTCGTTGTTCTCGCTCTTCTCCTTGTTCAGCGCCGAATCCTGCTCCGCGACCTTCCTCGCGTACGTCGGGACGACCACCTTGTCGTCGAACAGGAAAAGCCCCACCGAAAGGAGGAACGCGAAAACGAGGAGCGGGAACGCGAATTTCCTCAGCGAGATTCCCGAGGCGAATATCGCGACAAGCTCGTTCGACGCGTACAAGTCCGAGAGCGTATACGAGACCGCGAAGAGAATCGCTATCGGCGTCGAGTACCAGACCGTCTTCGGCAGGTAGAGCAGCATTATCCGCGCGACCCTCAGCCCGGAAACGCCGTTCGAGATGTAGTTCCACAAATTCATCATCAGGTCGACGAGAAGGAGGATGAACGCGAAAAAGCAAAGCGCGCCGAAAAACAGCGGGACGACTTTCCTGAAAAGATACTCGACGATTTTCAACGCCCGACCTCACTTCCTCAAAAGCCTTATGTAGAACGCAAGCCCCACGAAACCTATGAGGATGTCCGGCGCCCACATCGTCGCGACGCCGTAAACGCCGCTTTTCGACGAGAAAATCTGCCCGACAATGCTCACCGACCAATAGAAGACCGAGATGAGAAGACCGATTATGAGCCCTATCGTCTGCCCGTTATGCTTCCCGAACAGAAGCGCAAGCGGAAGCGCGAGCATCGCGAAGAAAACCGAGCCGAACGGCATCGAGAATTTCTTGCTGAATTCGAGCTTGTGCTGGTTCATCTGCTTCCTCGTGACGCCCTCGTCATGCTTCATCTCCTTTATGCGCTTGTACAAATCGAACGAGGTCATCTCGCGCGGCGTCGTCCGCTTCGTCATGTTCCCGAGCGACGACTCGAAGATGTTCAGCTCCATATCGTCGGAAACCATGAAATCGTAGGTGCGCTTGTCGTTCCTGTCGAGGAAAAGCACCGACGAATTGTCCATCTGCAGTTTCATCAGCACGCCAGGCTCGGACGATTTTTTCACCACGGACGAGTCGGCGACGATGATGCGCTGCTTCCCGTCGGAGCCGGTGTCGAAGAAAATCAGGTCGCTCACGCTCTCGCCGTCAACCTGCCCGATGACGAGCGTCTTGTCGTTCGTCCGCTTCACCGAATTCGACTCAAGCTCGACTGCGGGGTTCGATGTCAGAATCGACCGGTAGAGCCTGTTGTATTTCAGCGTGCCGAGCGGGAGCAGGTAGTCGTTCACGAAAAACGAAGCCACGGAAATCACGATACCCAATATCAGCACGGGAACGAGGACGAGCCGGTAGCTTTGCCCCGACGCGCGCAATATCAAAATCTCGTTGTCGGTCGCGAGCCGCCCGAGGCACATGAGGAACCCGACGAGCGTCGCGAACGGAGCCGACTGCGCGATTACCATCGGAAGCGAATACGTTATCAGCCTCACGACGTCCATCACGGGAACGCGTTTCTTCAGGATGTTCTCCGCGACGAGCAGAATCTGGTTGACGAAGAAAACCATGAAGAAGAAAAGGAACGCTATGAAGAAATAAAGGAAAAGCTCCTTCAGCACATAGCGGACGAGGACGAACCTGTTCACGCCGACGCCGCCCTTCCCGTCATCCTCCTGCATCAGATAGCGCACCGATTCCGCCGCGTCCGTAAGCCCCGACGCGCCGAGAAGAAACGCGATTGCTGAGAAAAGGCTGTTCAGCGCGTTGAACCGGGACAAAACCTGCCACAGCGACCTGAAGAACGAGACGAGCCACGCGCGCGCCCTGCTGTAAAGCCACGCGCGCCTGTAATAGCGGTAGAGCGTGCGGCTCCGCCTGACGAGCGGCCTTTCCTTCACGGATGAAACGAACGAGGAGAAAATCGCGGAGATGAAGTTTTCTTTTTCCATCGGCGAACCGAACAGCACCCGAAGCTATTTTCCCGTCGAGCCGAACCCGCCTTTTCCGCGCTCGGAATCAGAGAGGACGTCGACCCGGCAGAAATCGGCGACGGTGACGGGCGCGACGACAAGCTGCGCGATACGCGCACCGTTCTCGACCACGAACGGCTCGTCCCCCAGGTTCACGAGCAGCACCTTGAGCTCGCCGCGATAATCCGAATCTATAGTTCCCGGCGTATTGAGCACCGTGACGCCGTTCTTGAAAGCCAGCCCGGAGCGAGGGCGGACCTGAATCTCGTAGCCGTCCGGAATCTCAAACGACAGACCCGTCGGAATTAGGGCACGGCATCCGGGATTTATCACGACATCGCCGGAGACGAAGGCGCAGACATCGCAGCCGGCAGCACCGGCCGTCTTGTATTCGGGAATGACAGCCCCGTCGAGGGCAACGCATTTTATTTCTATTTTCATGCCGGAATTATAACGAAATCGGCCCTCCGTTGGTAGACGAAAAAAGCACGCCCGTTTTCCGGACGTGCTTTTGCCGCACCATCATAAATGACGCGCGATTACTTTCCTTCGATTGCGTCGATATAAGAAAGGTTCAGCCTTCCCATCTTGTCAACCTCAAGGAGCTTGACCGGAATCTGCTGTCCTTCCTTAAGCACATCCGTTACCTTCTCCACGCGCTGGCGCGAAAGCTTCGAGATGTGGCACAGCCCCTCTTTTCCAGGAAGAATCTCGACGAACGCGCCGAAATCCATAATGCGCTTTACCGTTCCGTTGTATATCGTTCCGACCTCGGGGTCTTCGCAGATTCCCTTGACGGCAAGCTTCGCTTCCTCGGCTGCCTTTCCGGTCTTTCCGTAAATCTGAACGGTTCCGTCGTCCTCCGTATTGATTGTGACGCCGTACTGCGCGCAAAGAGCCTTGATGTTCTTTCCGCCGGGACCGATGAGCGCACCAATCTTGTCGGGGGAAATCTTCATCGAAAGGATTTTCGGAGCGAACGGGCTTATCGGCTGCGGACGGTCGATGCACTTCTCCATGATTGAGAGGATGTGCAGCCTTCCAGCCTTTGCCTGAGCAAGCGCCTTCTTCATTATCTCGGTCGTGACGCCGGCAATCTTGATATCCATCTGGAATCCGGTGATGCCGTCTTTCGTTCCGGCAACCTTGAAGTCCATATCGCCCAAGTGGTCTTCCTCGCCGAGAATGTCGGAGAGAATCTGATACCTGCCGTACGGGTTGTCGCCTTCCTGCTCCGTGATGAGCCCCATCGCGATTCCGGCGACCATCTTCTTCATCGGAACGCCCGCGGCCAAAAGCGCGAGACATCCGCCGCATGTCGAAGCCTGAGAAGAGGAGCCGTTCGACTCCATGATTTCAGAAACAACGCGCACCGTGTACGGGAATTCCTCCATCGACGGAATCATCGGCGCCAGAGAGCGGCGGGCAAGGTTTCCGTGACCGATTTCGCGGCGACCCGTGGTGAGCCTGCCGACCTCGCCGACTGAATACGGCGGGAAATTGTAATGGAGGATGAAATTCTCGCTTCTCTCCCCGTCGATGTCGTCGAGAATCTGCGCGTCCATCGCAGTTCCGAGCGTACAGACGGCAAGCGACTGCGTCTCACCGCGCGTGAACAGGGCGCTTCCGTGCGGACGGGGAAGGACGTTGACCTCGCACGTTATCGGGCGAATCTCGTCGCATTTTCTTCCGTCGATGCGGATTCCCTTGTCGAGGATTGACTTTCTGAGAAGGTTGTACTGAATATCGTCGTAGCACTGGTCGAACAGCTTCTTCTGAACCTCGTCCGCGAACTGCTCCTTGTGGTTTTCGATAATCTGAGCCTTTGCGATTGCAATCGCGCGGCCACGGTTCATCTTTCCGTCCTGGAAGCACGCCTTCTCGAGGAGCGGCGTCGCCTCGGCGATGAGCGCATCCCTGTTCTCAAGCTCCACATTCAACGGGGCGAGCGGAAGCTTCTCCTTGCCGCACTTGGCGACAAGCTGCTCCTGAAGCTCGCACATGGCAGTGATGAAGCCCTGGGCCTTCTCGAGCGCGCCGAGCATTATCTCCTCGGAGACCTCGTTCGCGCCGCCCTCGACCATTGTGAAGCCGTCCTTTGTTCCGGCGACGACAATCTCAAGGTCGGCCTCTTCCTGCTGCTTGAACGTCGGATTGATGACGTAATCCCCATTCAGATAAGCAACACGAGCCGCGGCGACCGGTCCGTGGAACGGAATGTCAGAGATTGAAACAGCGGCGGATGAAGCAATCACCGCGAGGATGTCCGGCGGATTAACGCCATCGGAAGAAACGCACGTCGGGACAATCTGAATCTCGCGTCCGAACGACGGCTCAAAAAGCGGGCGCATCGGGCGGTCGATGAGGCGGGAAACCAAGATTTCCTTGTCCTTCGGCCTACCCTCGCGCTTTATGAATCCGCCGGGAATTTTGCCGGCAGCATAGTATTTTTCGTTGTATTCAACGGTAACGGGAACGAAGTCGAGTCCTTCTTTCACTTCTGACGAAGCGCAGACTGTCGCAACAACCGCAGCGCCGGCGAACTGCGCGTACACGCACCCGTTCGCCTGCTTTCCGATTTTGCCAGTCTCGAGAACCAATTCATCGTTTCCGATTTTGTAAGTTACTCGATTTATAGCCATTTTTTACTCTTTGCTTTACTTGCGGAGCCCAAGCTCCTTGATGAGTTCGCGGTATCCCTCGAGGTTTGTCCTCTGGAGGTACTTGAGGAGCGCGCGGCGCGCACCGACAACCTTGAGAAGACCGCGCTTAGCGCCTGAATCCTTCGGGAAGTTCTTTGTGTGCGCTGTGAGCTGCTTGATTCTCTCAGTGAGGATAGCAACCTGAACCCTTGTGTTTCCAGTGTCCGACTCATTAGCTCCGAATTTCACAACGAGTGACTTTGTTGTCTCTTTTGTAAGTGCCATTTTACTTACTCCTTAAAAAATATTTTCATCTGGACAGCCGAACTGAACTGCAAGAACACATCCGCCAATCAATTTATCGGAGAAGGAAAGGCGAAGGATTCCTTTCTCCAACATACAATCGGAACGATATGCACGTACATTCGCAGACGGCTGCTTTACTCCAGATTCTTCCTGCTTTTGGGATTTCCTGCCGTCACCAACCGCGACGACCGCGACGACATCGTAACGCCCGTCAGGAGGCAGCATCTGTATTCCGGATTTTCGCGCCGACAGGCAGACCTGCCCGCCCCCGCGCGACTCGCTCCACTCGAATCCTGTGCAATCGAGCGCGAAAGGGCGCTCCAGCATGAAACGGACGGAAGCGAAATCAGCACCAAGAATGCATTCTCTTACGCGCGAGGAGGAGACCCTCTGCCCCTGATACAAGACGGAATCTATTGTCGAAAGCGAAAAACCGCCGTCACGGCAGAACCCGGAAATCATCGCCATATCCGTGGAACCGTTGTACCCGCAATGAAAATCCTTTCCCTCGGAAAGGTGCCTCATCCCGCAAAGCTCCACGAGCGACCTCAAGAAATCAATGCCCTCAATTCTAGCAAAATCGGGAGAAAAGTCAATCACGATTGCAAAGCAGAACCCCTCGGACGCGAGGACGCCGAGCTTCTGCGGAAGAGAAGCGATGTCGCCCGGATAGACGGCAGGATTCTTCAGCGCGCGGAGCGATTTCGTGAACGTGACGACGCCGGGAACGAGCCCATCCGCCCGTTTTGAAAGCGCGGACGCGAAAAGCGCGTCATGACCGATATGCGGCCCGTCGAAGCTTCCGATGGTGAGCGACGTCCCCCTCGACCTGAAATCCGCGCTGAATTTCCCGCCGACGATATCGTCCCACGAATAGACGACAAAATCCCTGCGCGGCGGAACGACGAAACCGTACGAAAATTTCCCGCCCCGCTTCTCGATTACGCCGCCGAAAGCGCCCTTCGGATAGAAGACGGCAAGCTCGGCATCAGTCCCCGCCGTTATCCCCGACGAAGCGCGCGTACCCGCAGCCCTGAAAAACGCATCCATGACGCGCGCGTTGAGCGGGCGCCCGTTCGAATACGAATCGACAAAATACGGGGAAATCTCCACCGGGAACATCCCGCAATATTCCGCGAGAGACGGCTCCATGCCCTTCATCCCGCCGATAATCTCCTTCCGGAGGGATTCCTCCGACTCCTCGTCCATGCGCCGCTCCGCCCCGCCGCGCGGATGCTCAAGAAGCGAGGGAATCGTGAATTCGTCGAGGGCGGAAAACCCCGCGGCATCGCTGAGGCTGAACGGCCCCACGGCCGTTCTTCGGAGAGCGGCAAGATGGGCGCAGGTCCCGCAGCGGACGGCGATGTCGCGCGCGAGCGAGCGGATGTACGTCCCCTTCGAGCACCTGACCTCGAGGAGCGCGTATTTGTCCATGAAATCGACGATTTTTATCGAGTATATCGTTATCTTCCTCGCCGGCATCTCAACGGTCTTCCCGTCGCGCGCAATGTCGCTCGCGCGTTTTCCCCCTATATGGAGCGCGCTGAAAAGAGGCGGAACCTGCTCGATTTCGCCGACGAATTCCGGAATCACCGCCTCGACGTCGGCGCGCGACGGGACAAGCCCGCCCGACACGACGATTTTTCCGGTCGGGTCGAGCGTGTCCGTCTCGGAACCGAACTCGACGAGGGCGAGATACGTCTTGTCGAACCCCGTTATGTGGGGCACCAGCCGCGTAAGCCTGCCGGAAAGGACGACGAGAAGTCCGTCAGCGAACGAATCGAGCGTCCCCGTGTGGCCGACCTTCCCCGTGCCAAGCGCGCGCTTGACCGAAGAAAGCGAAGCGAAACTCGTCCTCCCGAACTGCTTTGCGAGGAGGATTACGCCAGACTCAGGCTCCTTTTTATTTTCCGTTCTTCCCATCTCAAACCTCAAAAACAAAACAGCCCCGCACCGCAAGAAAAACCGGCGCGGGGCTGTCGTTCACTCAAACATTCTCCGACGGTTCCGCTGAGCCGCCGGACGAATCGGCCTCGCGGGAAGCCGCGTCAGCAGCCTCCTGCTTCTCAAGCCTCGTGAGCTTGTTGACCATCATGAAGCCTTCCTTCATGCCCTCGTCAACGACGAACGTGAGCTTCGGGAATTTGCGGATTGTCAGTTTGCGGGCGATTGACGACTGGATGAAACCGGCCGCGCTGTTCAGCCCGTCCACGCCGACCTTCAGCTGGCTGTCCGAAAGGAAGCTCGAAACATAGACCGTCGCATAAGCCAAATCCCTCGCGACCTCGACCCTGTTGACGCACAGGTGCGCCGAGACGCGCGGATCCTTCACCTGCTCCTTCGCGATGAGCATCGAAATCTCGTCGCGAATCTGGTTTCCCAGACGGAGCATTCTGAATTCACCCATATGCTACTCCTCCTCCGCTGATGCTGAAGCCGCCTTGAGCGCCTCCGCCTCCTTCTCCTTTGCCTGGGCGATGGAGTCGTTCAGCGTGCGCGTGACCTCGACATACTCGAAGACCTCAAGCGTATCGCCGACCTGAATGTCCTGCCAGTTCTCGAGCCCGATACCGCACTCGTAGCCGTACGTGACTTCCTTGGCGTCGTCCTTGAAGCGCTTGAGAGAAGAAATCTTGCCCGTGAATTTGACGATTCCGTCGCGGATAAGGTTCACGCTGCTCGAGCGCTTGACGACACCGTCCGTGACGTAGCATCCGGCGATGACCCCGACCTTCGGAACGCGGAACGTATTGCGTACCTCCACGCTTCCGGTAACCTCTTCCTTCGTATCCGGCTTGAGCATTCCCTCCATAGCGGCGGTGATTTCCTCGACGCATTTGTAGATGATGTTGTACTTGCGGATATCGACCTTCTCCTGCTCGGCGAGAAGCTTCGCCTTCGGAGTCGGGCGGACATTGAAGCCGATGATAATCGCGTTCTCGTCGGCAGCGGCAAGCGTGACATCGCTCTCGTTGATTGCGCCGGCTGACGAATGGATGACGACGAGGCGGATTTCCGGAGTCGAAAGCTTCTCGAGTGAAGCCTTGAGAGCCTCGGCGGAACCCTGCAGGTCGGCCTTGATGATGACCTTGAATTCCTTGACCTCGCTGGCAGCGATATCGGTAAGGAGAGTGTCGAGGGACGTCTTCTTGACTGCCTTCGCAGCCTCGAACCTCTTGAGCTCCTGCCTCTTGGCGGAAATGGAGCGGGCGTCCTTCTCGCTTTCCGTGACCTGAATCGGGTCGCCCGCGTTCGGCATCGCCTCGAGTCCGAGGACCTCGACCGGCATTGACGGGGTCGCTTCCTGAACGCGCTCTCCGCGGTCATTGAACATGGCGCGGACGCGTCCCGAATAGATTCCCGCGACAATCGGGTCGCCCACCTTGAGCGTGCCTGACTGCACGACGACAGAAGCAACGACGCCGCGCCCCTGATCGACGCGCGACTCGATGACCTTTCCCTCCGCGCGCGTGTCATACGGCGCCTTGAGCTCGAGCACCTCCGCCTGGAGGAGAATCGCGTCGAGAAGGTCGTCGATTCCGAGCCCCTTGAGAGCAGAAATCTTGACGTACATCGTGTCTCCGCCCCATTCCTCGGGGGTAAGCCCCTGCTCGGAAAGCTGCGTCATGACGCGGTCGGGATTCGCATCCGGCTTGTCTATCTTGTTCACCGCGACGATTATCGGAACCTTCGCGTCTTTCGCATGGCTGAGCGCCTCGAGCGTCTGCGGCATCACGCCGTCATCGGCGGCGACGACGAGGACGACGAGGTCGGTAATCTGCGCACCGCGGGCGCGCATCATCGTGAACGCCTCGTGTCCCGGAGTATCGAGGAACGTGATTGTTCCCTTCTCCGTGTGAACCTGATAAGCACCGATTTTCTGCGTGATTCCGCCGGCCTCCCCCGCCGCGACGTTCGTCTTCCTGATTGCGTCGAGCGTCTTCGTCTTTCCATGGTCGACGTGGCCCATGACCGTGACAATCGGCGGGCGCGCCTTGTGGTCCTCGACGTTGCCCGTATCGCTCTCGATTACCGTCTCATCGTAGAGGCTCACGAGATGGACGTCGCATCCGTATTCCGACGCGACGAGCGTCGCCGTGTCGGAATCTATCGACTGGTTTATCGTGACCATCATGCCCATTCCCATGAGCTTTCCGATGATGTCGCTCGCCTTGAGGTTCATCTTCTTGGCGAGGTCGGAGACCGATATCGTCTCCATTATATCGATTGTCTTCGGGACTACGCTTGTCTGGGCAGCCTGCTTCTTCTTGTAGAGCTCCTCCTCGTCGAAAAGCTCCTCCTTGTCCTTGCGCTGCTGTCCGTAAGCGGGCTTCTTCGCCTTGTTGAACTGCTTCTTGCCTGCCGGAACCGGAATGGGTGCGGGAGCCGCGCCGAAACCGGAACGGCCGCCGAAACTGGGACGACCGCCCTGGCCGCCGCGGTTGAATCCGCCACCCTGGCCGCCACGGTTGAACCCGCCGCCCTGGCCGCCCTGCCTGTTGCCGCACCCGCCCTGACCGCCGCGGTTGAACCCGCCGCCCTGGCCGCCCTGTCTGTTGCCGAACCCGCCCTGGCCGCCGCGGTTGAACCCGCCGCCCTGGCCGCCGTTCTGCCTGTTGTTGAGATAATTGTCGCGGGCTTTGTTCCCGTTGAATCCGCCGGAGCGCTCCCCGCCACGGCTTCCGCGGTATCCGCCGCGGCTTCCGCCCGAGAGGTTTCCCGCGCGCACGTCGGGGCGCGTGGAGACAAGCTCAAGCGTGCGCCTCGGCTTCTCTCCGCGTGAACCGTCTGAAGGCCTGCTCTCGGAGTTTTTTCCGTCGGCCACGCCCTCAGTCCGCTGCACGGGCTTCTTCTCCTCGTCGGAGGGAGCGTCCTTTCCCGGAAGGGGCTTTTTCACGACGCGAACCTTGTCGCGCTTCGCGGCATCGCCCGACGCCGAAGGACGCCTCACTATGATTTTCTTTCCGCGCGAACCATTGTCGCCAGAACCATCGGATGACGAATGAGAAGGCTTGCCTTCCTGTCCGTTGCCGCGCTTGTTAAGGATAAACTGCTTTTTTTCTGATTCTTCTGCCATATTCTCTCTCAATTTCCTGACTGTTTTCCACAAACCGGCCGTGCCGGTTTACTCCGCGTTGTAACGGACGAACGAGATGGGAACCCCGCACTTCGGACATTTCGTCATGTCGGGAGTCACTTCCGCGCCGCACTCCGGGCAAACGTGCTCTGCCTCGTCCTCCGCAGCCTCCTCTTCATCCTGCTCAGAATCGTCATCGACGATTTCGACGTAATTATGAATAATACCGAACAGATTTTCAATTTGCTCGCCCGTCAGCAAATTCGAATCCGCAAGCGTTCCGTCGTAATACGCGTCGACAAACGCCTGAAGGTCATCGAATTCCGACTTCTTGAGGATTGCCGCCACGTCGGCGTCGACCTCGGGAATATCCGACACGCGGGAGATATCGACGACCTCCTCGTTGTCCACGGCGTTCTCCGGAAGGTTGAACAAACCGTCCACAGCGCGCTTCGAGTAGACGCTCAAATCCATTTCGGCAGCATCGCTCTCCGTCTTGACGTCGATGCTCCAGTCGCAGAGCTTGTTCGCGAGGCGGACGTTCTGCCCCTGCCTTCCGATTGCGAGCGAGAACTGCGAGTCGGAGACGATTGCGAGGGCCTGCTTCTTGTCGGAGTCGGTTATGATTACCCGCTTCACCTCCGCCGGCGACAGCGCGTTCTTTATGAAGATTTCCGGGTTCTCGTCGTATTTGAGGACGTCGATTTTCTCGCCCTCGATTTCCTTGATGACGTTCTGAATCCTGACGCCCTTGAGCCCGACGCACGCGCCGACGGGATCGACGTCATCGCGGGTGGAGGCGACGGCAATCTTCGTGCGGTAGCCGGCAGTCCTGACGCACTTCTTTATCTCGACAATCTTGTCCTGAATCTCGGGAACCTCAAGCTCGAGGGCGGCCTGCACGAATTTCGGGTCGCTTCTGCTCAAGACAAGCTGGACGGAGGACGAGACGGGCTTCACGTCGACGACGAGAGCCTTGATTCTGTCGTTCTTGTTGTACTGCTCTATCGGGCTCTGGAATTTCTTCGGCAGGACGCCCTCGATTTTCCCGAGGTCGACGTAAATGTTGTCGTGATGCATCCGCTGGTAGTAGCCGATGATGATTTCCCCGACCTTCCCCCGGTACTCGTTGAGGAGCCTGTTCTTCACGGACTCGTTGAGTTCCTGATGCGCGGCCTGCTTTCCCGTCGATACGGCGGAGAGCGGCAGCTTCTTCGTGTCGATGATTATGTCAATCTCGTCGCCCAGCTCGCACTCGCTCGAAAGCTTGAGCGCGTCCTCCAGCTCTATCTCTATGACCGGGTCATACACCCCGTCGACTATCGTCTTCCTTGAATAGACGGCAACATCCGACATGTCGTCCTCGAATTTCACGACGCAGTTCTCCGCCGTCCCGAACGCCCTCTTATAAGCCGCTTTCAGCGACATCTCGAGCATCTGCTTGATGGAGTCGATGGAAAGCCCCTTCTCCTGAACCAACTGCTGAATAGCCTCTGACATCTGTGACATTTTTCCGTACCCCCTGATTGAAATCCCGATTGATTTTTCTTTCCTACAGATGGATGAACTTCGCCTTCGCGATATCCTGATAATCCACGGTGCGAACCGTGCCGTCCTCAAGGCTAAGGGAAAGCCTCTCCGAATCGGACGAGACGAGGACACCGCCAATCCAATCGGACGCCGACTTGGAGAACACGCGGATTCTCCGCCCCGAGAAGAACTGGAATTCGGCGGCGTTCTTTATGTTCCGCTCCATTCCAGGCGACGAAAGCTCCATCGAGACGTTGTCCGTCCCGAGAATCTCCTCAAGCCGCTCAAGAAGAACGCGGTGCACCTTGGCGCAGTCGTTCACGCTTATGCTTTCCTCGGGATTCTTCCCCGAGACGACAGCCTGAATCTGGACAACCCCGCGCTGCGGCGAGACCTTCAGCTCGACGAGATTGTAGCCGAGACCGTCGACGACCTTCGCGCACTCATCGTAATGCTGGTACGAACCCAAGGGAATGTATTCCATGACCGACCTCCACTCTGCATTTCCAGAAAATAAAAAAGACCCGTCTGAGACGAGTCCATTCTAAATGACCTATTAAAATGTACTGTTGGATTTTAGCACCGCAGGAAAAACATGTCAACCGAAAAGGAAAACGCGGGGGAATCATTCGACGGAGAAGCGCTGTATCCCCATAATATCGTCCTTCACGCCGAGGAAGCGGACGGCAATCTCCCGCGCCTCGCGCGCCGGGTCGAACGACGGGTCAAGGGAAAGCGCGCGCTCCCATTCGAGGACGGCCTCCTCGATTCTGCCGGACGCATAGAGGGACACGCCCGCGATGTAATGAGAGTCGACCTTCTCGCGGATGGCGGCGCGCCCGCGGTCGCCGAACCTCATCCGGGCGGAAAGGCTTATGTGGTTCACGGGATTCGCCGAGGAGGTCAAATCGAACGTGTAGTTGACGTTCACGACGGCGCGCATGACGGAAAAACCGCCGCCGAAGCTTATCCTCGGGTTCGCGCCCTGAAGGAGGAAGCCGAAATCGAAGGACAGCCTCTCCATGACGGAAAGCTCGACGCCCGCGGCGGCAGACCACAAGCCGCTCGACGAAAGCGACAGGAGGTTCACGGGCTGGCGGAATTCGGCGGAAATGAGGAGCGCCTTCGCCGCGCGCCACGAAAAACCGGCAGCCACCCGCGTCGGAAGCGCGTCGTCAACCTCAAGCGACGAGCCGAACCCCGTAACAGACAGGCCCGCGTTCATGACGGAAAAGCCGAGCGACAGGTTCGGGTTTCTGTCGCTGAAAAACTTCGCCGCGTTGAAGCGCACGATTGCCCCGAAATCGAGCATGAGGGCGGCGGCGGACTGCTCGAGCCCGGAGCCGGATATGACGGAATCGGTTTTGTTGTCCGTATAGTCGGGGACGTCGCGCCACGCGGCACGCGCCGAGCCGCCCAAAGCGATGCCCCGGAAATTGTATCCCGCACGGAAGTTGTACGAAACGTTGAGCGTGGCGGAAGTCTCGCTGTAATAGGAGCCGGCAACGCTGTCGCCGTAGAGGTTGTATTCGGTGAACGGGACGTAGAAGCACTTGAGCTGCGCGCCGTACCCGAGGTTCCCGTCACGGGCGGTTGCGGAGACGGTCTCCATCGCGGAATCGGCAATCCACGCGTTGTGGCACACGGAAACCTCCGTCCGCTCAAGTATGCAGCTCGCGGCCGGGTTGTAGTCGAAGAACGAGCTGTCGTCCCCGAGCGCGACGCATGCCGTCCCGAGGCTTTCCGCCCTTCCGCCTGATGGAATGTTGAGCGACCTGAAAACCGTGAGCCCCTCGTTCCCGTCGACGAAAGACGAGAAGACGTCAGACAGCCCGCCGGCAGTCCCGACAAGGTCGAGCGCGTACGGGCATGCAGAGAAAACACACGAGAAGACTGCGACTGCGATTTTCTTCCGGAACGCGCCCAAAACGCGCGGAGCCCGGACGATTCCTTTTCCGTTCATGCCACTTTTCCATCCATCACGCATCAGCGAACAATCAAAAACGCCCCATACATCCGCAAGCGAACGCCCCGAAAAAACGCCCGGGGTCATGTTCAGGCGGACAACCATGTTATAGTAGACGTGTCAGGAAACGTCGTTCCCGGACACCTGTATTCTACATCAGAAAAAACACAAAATCCCGCCGCGGGCGGAAAAAACGGGCGGAACGCCGCACATACATTTTCGGAAAAATCGCTCCATTCGATTACGGAGCAAGCCGAAAATAGAAGATAAACGAAAAATGTCCTTCAAGAAATTCCGCATGGCGACATTCACATTCCTCACCGCGATTCTTGCGGCAACTGCGGAGAGCGGCGCGAAGCCGACTCTCGGCGGCATAGACGCGCTCATCGAGTCGAAGGACTACAACGCCGCGCTCATGATGGCGTCCGAATACATGAAATCGAACCCGCAGGACTTCGACAGGGCGCAGAAGAGAATCGAGCGGATAATGAAGGAGAGGCTCTCGTTCGACGAGAAGGCGGAGATGCTCGCCGACACGATGAAGAACGACAGCGAGAACGACGAGCACAAGATGGACCTGATTCTCGAGCTCGAGAACGCGGAGACGAACCAGACCGAACCGGCGCAGGAGCTTACGAGGCAGGCGCGGAAGACGCTCGCGCTCAAATTCTACATCGCGCGGTACAACTCCATAATGAAAAGCGGCTACGCCCTAGTGCGGGACGGGGACTACGGTGGCGCGACAGAGAAATTCCGGGAAGGATTCACCCTCAAGCCGAACGACACGGACAGGACGTTCGACGCGGAGCATCCCGACGGGGTTCCCGTCGTCTATGCCGACGACATAACGGTTCCCGTCGCCGAAACGATGGGGCGGATAGAGGAATCGCTTCCCGCGATGACGGACATAATCGAACGGTGCCAGCGCTCCTACGAATCGTTCATGGGCGCGATGAGGGTGGCGGATTTTGCCGCGGCGAAAAAAGCGCAGGGCGGCGTCGCCGAATCGTTCGGGGAGCTTGCAAAATGGAGGGAAAATCTCATCGAGGAGGTCGGGCGCCTGAAGGAAATCGACAAAACCGCGAACGAGAGGAACCCGCTCCTCGCGGGCTTCAGCTACATCACGTTCACGCTCGGCTTCGTGACGGGCGACGACAACGAGAAGTCCACGGGAATTCTCGGAACGCTCGACTCGTTCTGGAACACGCGCGTCGAGTCGATGAAGGACGAGGCGTATTCGCTCATCCGCGAGCGCTTCGCCTCCATCAAGGAAAACCTCCCCCTCGGGCGGATACGGGAGCTGTCGCCGCTGATTGCGGAACAGAAGGAGCTCGCATCCTCCGTCCCCGTCCTCGCGGAAATCGGAAAGGAAATCCACGCGCTGCACTCGCTCGTGAAGACGGACGACGGAAGGGAAATCGGAAAGCTGTTCACGGAATACGGGAAGTCGCTCGACTTCGCCGTCCGATTCGCGGGAACGCTGTCGAAGATACTCGACGAGACGGAGATTCTGTCCGACGAGGAGCTCGTCAGGGACGCAGCGGACATCGAGGACGGGAATTTCGTCGAGGGGGACGAATTTTTCAGGCACCACGTCGGCTCGGCGCTCAGGTACGGGCAGTTCCTGGCGGCGGCGGACAAGGACGACGGCTACATCAAAACGGAGCAGGCGCGCGAGGACGGGTTCTTCGCGGAGACGGACACATCGCACCGCCAGAGAATCGGCAGGACGGCGGGCGCGCAGCTTTCCGACGACGTGCTCGACTTCAGGGACGCAATCGCGTACGGGCAGGAACTCCGGGCGCTGAACAACAAGGAGGCGGACGAGAACGAGAGGAAGCTCTGGCTCGGGCTTGCGGCGACGGCGGGAGCGACTTCGCAGTCGGCAGTCGACGACAGCATGATTCTCATAACGCGGGCGAAAACGCTGATGGAGGGAATCGAGGTGAAGAGCGCGCGCATCACGAACGAGGACGGCGAGGAGGAGACGCTCACGAAGCGATACCCGTCGGAAGCGCGGACGACCCTCCTCCGCCTTCTTTCGGAGACGGAGGAGAAGAGCGGGCAGCTCAAGGAATGGCGGAAGCTGCTTTCGGACGGGGAGAAGGTCAGGCCGGAGATTACGAATTTCGGAAGCGGCGTAAAAGCGTTCGACGGCTCGATACGCGAGCTCGACGGGATAATCGCCGAAAGCCGGACTATATCATCCGCGGCAGAAAAGCAGATGATGCGCGCGGAGCAGGCACTCAACGAGGCGAAGCTGAACTACGAGAAGGCGGTCGGCGCGCTCGGCAAGGAGGATTTCACCGAGGCGCGGCGCAGGCTCGAATTCTCGCGGCAGAAATACACGGAAAGCCTCTCTCTGCAGGAATCCGCGACGATACGGAACGAGAGCGACGAGATTCTCGGCGCTCTCGGCGAGCGGATAGTCCGCGAGGAGAACGAATTCGTCATCAGGGAAGTGCGCGCGCTCAAGGACGGGGCGCAGGACTCGTTCTACGAGGGCGACTTCGAGCAGGCGGAAAAGAAACTCGTCCGGGCGCAGGCGCGCTGGGCGACGACGAACACGGAGAGCGACGCGGAAATCGAGAACCTCCTCGACATCGTGCGGACGGCAAGGACGATGCAGACGGGGCGGAAGCTTTCCCCGTCCGACCCGCTCTACTCCGACATGTCGCAGCTTCTCAGCGCGGCGACCCAGCTCTACGGCGAGGGCGAGAAGCTGCTGAAGAAAGGAAGGAAAACGGACGCGGATGAAAAGCTCTCGCTGGCGCAGGAGAAAATCCGGGCGATACAGCAGATATACGCGCTCAACGAGGACGCGGCGCTGCTCTCGCTCAGGATAGAGAAGCTCACCGACCCGAAGGCGTTCGGCGAGAATTTCCCGGCGAAAGTCAGGCAGGCGGAGGAGATGAAATCCGTGAGGGAACGGCTCGCGGCGCTCGAAAACCTCGAGAGCATAAACCCATCATACCCGGGGCTGTCGAAGAAGATTTACGACCTCAAGCTCTCGATAGGGATAATACGGAAACCCGTCACCGACACGACGAAAAAGGATTCCGACGACCTGTACAACCGCGCGCTCGCGATATTCAACAGCGCGGGGACGAACCAGGCGCGGCTCCGCGAGGCGACGGGGCTTCTCGACAGGGCAATCGCGCTCAACCCGTCGAACAGGAACGCCACGCGGCTCAAGGACCGCATACAAAGCAGGATAGGAGGAACGGCAGTCGCCGTGCTGACGTCGAACGACGAGCAGATGTACCAGCGCGCGGTAAACTTCTTCACCGCGGGAAACTATCTAATGGCGGACAGCATACTGAAAACGCTTTTGAAGAACCCGGCGGCGCAAAAATCCGCGAAGATAATGGATTTGCGGCGGCGCGTGGACAACAGGCTCTGAGGAAAATCACGCAATGAAAGGAACGAACGAATCACGCGCGCGGAAAATCGCGTCGAAAATAGCAGCCGCTCTCACGGCGCTCACAATCGCGGCGGCCCTCTCCGCCGACATCGCGGGAATCCCCGCAGGAAAACGGCAGCTCTACTGGGAAAAGCCCCGCGCGATAACGAAGGCGGACTCGCGCTTCCCGCAGGCAGTCTCGTGCGGCGGGAGAATGACGGTATTCTTCGAGGAAATCGACAGCGCGAACAACCGCATGTGGATTTCGGAAGTCTCGCGGAACGAGGGCGAGCTTTCATGGGGAGAGCCGAGGAGAATCTCCCCGCCGATACGATACGCGGGAGAGGTGCCCGACATACTTTCGGCGGCGGCGCGGGAGGACGGAACGGTCGCGCTCGCGGCGCAGTCATCCCCGGGCGAGATAACGGTCTACACGTCGGGCGGCGGGGATTTCACGGAATCGAAAATCGACTGCGGCGGGAAGGAATTCGCCGGCGGAAGGATTTTCGCGACGGCTCGGGGAACGTTCATGATTTTCGCGTCGCTCGGGGACAGCTCGGCACGGCGCGAGGACGGATTCTTCTCGATATACGCCGCGGAATCTGCCGACGGGAAAAAATGGTCGCCGCTCTCTCCGTTCGGCGCCGCAAGCGGAATCTCGAACCCGTTCGTCCCGACGCTCGCGCCGATAAAGCGGGACGGACGGAAAACGGACGCCGTCGTCTTCCAGGGAATCCCGTCGGGGGAGCTTACGGCAGGCTCCGTCTTCCAGCTCTTCTACGCAGAGAGGAAGGAAGACGGCTCGTGGGAGAACGCCGCGGCGATAACGTCCGGGGCAGGATACCGGAACCAGCGCCCCGCGCTCGCGTTCGAGGACGACGGAAAGGGCGGCGGGAACGTCCTCGTTTCGTGGGAGCGGACGGAGACGACATCGGACAGCGCGCGGATTGTCGTCGCGGAAATTTCAGGCGGGATGATTTCCGACGCGGAGGAGCTTACGTCACGGGGGGACGCGCACCGCCCGACGTTCTTCGAAAACGGCGGAAAAACCGCCCTCGTCTGGTTCGACGACAGGAAGGGAACGGACGGAATCTACATGGCGACGAAAAACGGCTTCCTCTGGTCGGAAGAGACGCTCTCCGAGACGAAGACGAATTCGCGGTTCGCCTTCCCCCTCGTCATGGAAAGCGAGATTGCGTTCGCGTGGGAAGACGACAGCGGGGAGCAGGGGCGCATAACGGTCCTCGAGACGGACAGAAGCTGCGGGAAACCGGAAATAATCGCGGAAAGCTTCAGAAAGGGAGAGAGGAGCACGTCTGAAAAAGCCGCCGCACGCGTCTCGCTTCCCGACGACTCGAGCGGGATAGCCGGGTTCACGTGGATATGGACGCAGGACGAGGACGAGGAGCCGCCGAAGGACGCGTCCAAGCTCGTCCTTCCGGGGAAAAAGCACATCACCTCATATGCGGGCGGCGACGGAATCTGGTTCTTCAAGGCGCGCGCGCTCGACAACGCGGGGAACTGGTCGGAGCCGGCGTCGCTCAGGTATTGGCGCGACCTCACGCCGCCGCTTCAGCCCGTCATAAAGGAAGTCGCGGAAGACGAATTCGGGTTCGCGCAATCGAACGACTTCACCATCGAATGGGAGGACGACGAGCGGGACGACGACATCGCGGGATACTCGTGGAACATCACGCCCATCGGGGTGCTCGACAAAACGCTCATGGTCAACAAGACGCACCCGCTGAGGGTTCCCGGCGCGACGGTCGAGAAGCGCGTCTCCGACATGGTTCTGCGGTACACGAAGGAGCGGGAGCTTCAGAAATGGGACAAAAAGTCGAGGCCGCCGCGAAAAATGATGGGGCAGCGGAAATCAGCGTCGTTCAGGAACCACGAGAACGGGCTTTTCATCTTCTCCGTCTGCGCCATAGACAAGGTCGGGAACATCGGGGAGCCGGCCGACTATCTCATCATACTCAACAAGTACCAGCCACAGACAAAGATTCTGGGCGTCACCCAAAAGACGGACGAATTCGGCACGGTCTCGATTGCGATAACGGGCGAGGGATTCCTCTACGACGGGACGATTTCGGAAGTCGCGCTCGAGTCGGAAGGCAGGTCCTACCGGTTCACCAAAAAAAACGGGCTCGTAGTCGCGTCGGACTCGCGCATCGAGGGAATCTCGCTCCCCGACATGAAGGCGGGAACGTACAGGATAACGGTCACGCACACCGACCGCGGGAAATCGACATGGAAGTCGAGGCTCGTCGTGACGAAATCCGGGATAATAAAGCACGGCAACCGGTATTTCTTCGAGGCGGAATGGAAGAAGGCGGATGAAAGCGCTGGCGGAATCGGATTCGGAGACCTCGCGCTCGTCCTCGTCGCCTCGCTCCTCGTCATGTCCACCATAGCGGCGGCGCGGGGGCTTATGGGCACGGTCAGGCAGATGGCGGAAATAAAAGGCGCGATAACGGCGATAATGGGAGGAGAGAAAATGCCAATCGAAAAGAAAGAGGAACTCAGGCAGGCGTTCGGGCGGAGGGGAATCAGCCTCAAGGCGAAGCTCTTCCTTTTCACCACAATCCTCGTCATATCGATTGTATCGCTCGTCGCGGTCTCGCTCGGGCGCAGGCTTTCCGACACGCAGGAAATGACGCTCGCGAAAGGGCTTCAGGAACGCGTGGACGTCGTCATGGAGAGCATCTCAAGCGGCGTCAGGACATACCTTCCCGAGGGGCTCGAAAAGAGCACCGACATCGCGACGCTGCCGAACCAGACGGCATATTTCAGCGAGGCTGATTTCGCGACGGTCACGGGCCTTCCCAATTCGGGAGAGAACACGAACATCGACTACGTCTGGGCGTCGAACGACCCCGGCATACTCTCGAAAATCGACTCGAAGGAGCTGAACCAGGGCTCGTCACGGCTGTCGAATCCCGACGAGCGGATTTTCTCCATAATCGGGGGGCTGAACAAGGAGGCGGTCTCGCAGGTCAGCGACATCTCCGCGGGAATCGCAATCCTGCGCGCGGAAATGGCGGACGAGAAGACGACGGACGGGCGGCGCGAGGAGATTTCGAGGACGACGACGGAGCTTTACCGCGAGATTGAGCGGAAACTCAACGAGCTGTCGTCTGACGCGAGCGGCTCCGTTCCCCCGTTCAGCACGCAGAAGCTCGACCGCTCGCAGCGGACGTACACGTTCTACAAGCCGGTCCTCTACCGGCAGAGCGGCGACGAGGAGACGTTCGTGCGCGCGCTCGTCATGATGCAGGTCTCGACGGAGGAGCTCATCGAATCCGTGGACAGGGCGCGGCGCGACATCTTCATCATCGCGGTCGTCATCGCAATCATCGCGATAATCATCGGCGACATCGCGGCGTTCGCGCTCGCATCGGTCATCGTCAACCCGATAAGGCGGCTCGTCCTCCACGTCAAGAAAATCGGCGAGACGGCGGACAAGGAGGAGCTTGACGGCGAGGAAATCGAAATAAAAAGCCGCGACGAGATTCGGACGCTCGGCGACGCGGTGAACGACATGACGCGCGGGCTCGTGAAGGCGGCGAAGGACGAGAAAATCGCCGCGAAAATCCGCGAGGAGAACATCAGGACGCGTGAGGAGGCGGCGCGGGCGCAGGCGGAGGCGGCGGAAGCGCAGGCGCGCGTCCTCGAGGAGCAGGAGAAGGCGCTCGAGGCGCAGAAGATGAACATGGACGGAAAAGCCGTTCAGAACGCCCTGATTCCGCTGAACGCCGGAAGGGACAACAAGCAGACAACGGCAAGCTACCGCGACAAGGAAATCGACCTCTTCTGCTATTACGAAGGCTCGGACGACGTTTCCGGGGATTTCTTCGACTACAAAAAGCTCGACGACAGATGGTACGCCGTCATAAAGTGCGACGTCTCCGGCCACGGAATCCCAGCCGCGCTGCTCGTCGCCGTCATCGCCACGATTTTCCGCGAGTATTTCTCGGACTGGAGCTTCAAGAAGAACGGGACGCGCATAAACGAGCTTGCCGGAAAGCTCAACGAATTCATCGGGAACCTCGGGCTGCGCGGGAAATTCGCGACGCTTCTCATCGGGCTGTTCGACTCGAAGAACGACGACGTGTACCTCTGCCACGCCGGAGACAGGATTGTGCGCGTGTTCGACGCGGAGAAAAAGCAGCAGAAGACAATCGAGCTTGACAGCGCGACGAGCGGAATGCCTGCCGCCGGTCAGATAGAGCAATGGATGGTGGACATGAAGGGCGGATATCAGGTCCGCAAATTCAAGCTCAGGAAGAACGACATCCTCTTCCTCTACACCGACGGCATCGAGGAGGCGCAGAGCTATTTCAAGGACGAGCATTTCAGGAACAGGAAATGCGGCGAGAAAGTCCACCTCGACAAGGACGGGAAGCACATAAACCACATGCCCGACGAGGAATACGAGGAATTCGGCAACGACAGGATAAAGGAAATCGTCGAGTGCGTTTTCAACAGGCGGAAATACACGCTCAAAAGATGCCACCCGCAGAACCCGTCGGAGTCGCTCGAATTCGATTTGTCCGCCTGCACGGGAAGCACCGAGGACATGATTCTCGCTCTCGCATCAATCGAGAAGGTGTTCCGCATGTACAAGAAGCCGGACGCCCGCGGAAATGTGACAAAGGACGACAAGGGAAACATCCGCATCGACGGCGACGGAATCCGCGTCGACAGAAAAATCGACGAATTCCTGTCGCGGACGTTCAGCGGCTACGATTTCTACTGCCGCGACAAGATGGACATGGGCGAGCAGAACTACCTCTACTACATCAACGTCAACGAGGACAAACAAGCCGACGACCTGACAATATACGCGATAAAAAACCTGTAAGGGGCGCACGCATTGTTTTACGCGCGTTTTTCTTTATTACATGGAGCGTGCGCACGCAGCTCCCCGCGTTGCGGGGAGTGCGCCATGTCGGACGATTCCGTGTCGATTTGCAATTTGTCGTGTTAATCAAACATCGCATTTCCGCCACGGGCGCACGCATTGGTTAACGCGCGTTTTTCTTTATTACTCCGAGCGTGCGCACGCAGCTCCCCGCGTGGCGGGGAGTGCGCCATGTCGGGCGATTTCGTGTCGATTAGCAATTCGTCGGTTTTGGCAAACGTTGCATTTCCGCACGGACGCACGCATTGTTTAGCGCGCGTTTTTCTTTATTATTCCGAGCGTGCGCACGCAGCTCCCCGCGTTGCGGGGAGTGCGCCGTAGCGGGCGATTTCGTGTCGATTACCAATTTGTCATGTTAATCAAACATCGCATTTCCGCACGGGCAGGCACGCATTGTTTAACGCGCGTTTTTCTTTATTACTCCGAGCGTGCGCACGCAGCTCCCCGCGTTGCGGGGAGTGCGCCTTGATGGGGGCTTTCGCGTTGATTAACGATTTTCCGTGTTAAGCAAATATCGCAATCTCATCACAGGTAGGCACGCGCTCCGCGCGTGCCGGAGAACGCCCGTTCCAACTCATAACGCTTAGGACGCGCAACGGTTCACGGGGCGCACGTGCCGGTGAACGCCCGTTCCAACGCATAGCGCTTAGGACGCGTCAAGAATTCACGGGGCGCACTATCGAGCGGACGAACGAGAGGGATGCGGGGACATCCACGACGCCTTCGAATATGAGGAGGGCGTCGGGACATTCCGCTTTTATCCGCGGGAGGAAATCCTTCCAGCCCATAATTCCCTGACCGAGGGGAGCGAATTCGAGGTTCCCGTCGCGGACTACGTAATCCTTCAGGTGGAAGCCCGCGATTTTTCCGCGGAACAATTTCATGCACCGGTCGAATATATCGGCGCGCTCCTCGTGGTTTCCGATGTGGAGGTAATTGTAGATGTCGACGATGAAGCGGAAATGCTCCAGCCCCGGGTCAATTTCGTCGGCAAGGCGGCGGAGAAGCTCGGGTTTGTACATGCAATGCCCCCACGCGCCCTCGAGTGCCATGCACACTCCGCTTTCCGCGGCGATTTTCGGCATCGGGGAGAAAACCTTCTTTACCGCCTGGAACGCCTCCTCCGTCTGGTTTCTCGGATTGTACGTCCATTTGTCGTCGTTGTAGCTTCCCGTCTCGCTGGCGACGAATTTTGCCCCGAACGCGGCGGCGTGCCTCAGGTGGTCGGCATACTTTTCCGCACCGGCGCGGACTTTTTTCTCGTCGGAATGTACTGGATTGAAATACGCGCCGAGAAGGGGAATCTCGACACCGTGAGAATTGAACCCATTGCGGATTTCCGACACGACGTCATCGGTGAGCGTCCCCGGATTCCCGCTCTGCCCCTCGACAGCCTTCGCAATCGCCAGCTGGACGCCGTCGAACCCCCATTCATGCGCGGTCGAGCCGAGCCAGTCGGCGCTCCCCTTCCCGATATCGTGCGGTCTTATCAGAATTTTCATAAACGAACTCCTTCAAAAAAAAGTAAGCGGCGGAAAGCATGAAACGGACAGCCCGCCGCACCTTCGAAAAACAGATTCTACCACATCGGCGCGCGAGAACCACGTGCAAGTCCCGCCGACTTTGCGCACGATTCCGTCAACGGAACCAGAACGACGAGACGGGATTCAGGTCGTTCGCGCGGAGGAGCGCGACCGTGTCGGAATACCCGAGCTCGATAAGCGAGGCTATTTTCTCCTCGCTGAAATTCGCCGTCCCCTCCCAGAAATTACCGAGCGCGACGGAGGGAACTATGTCGATGAAATCGACGGGACTTCCTTCAGACGGGCGGCGCAGCGCGGAATGGCGCGACGACGAGCCGACATCCTTGAGGTAGACGACGAACGCCTTCCCCACCCTGCCGGCGTTCTCCTCGACAGGCGCAACGGGCGTATTGTCGCCGCCGATGTGCTGCTGGCCGCCGTCAGAATAATAATTCCCGTCGGAAAGCTTCACGGGCTTCATGACGAGCGGGAACGCCGACGTCGCGAGGAGCTTCTTCCGAATCTCGTCGGAATCGGCCTCCTCGTTCAGCAGGAAACGGTATGAATACGAGCCGATTTCCGACGTCACGAGCTTCAGGAGTTTTTTCGGGAGAGAATCGTTCCTCACCGCGGTGACGAACACTTTCGGATACGAAAGCGTCTTGATTTTCTCGACGCCGATTTCCCCGATTATCGAATCGAGCCCTGCCTGCGAAATCAGGCTCCCGTCCCCCTGAAGCCGCCCCGGAACTTCCTTGAGCCATATCGACTCGGCCTCGGCGGGCGTGACGCACGCGAAAAGAGCCGCGTTCAGTCCGCCGACGCTCGTCCCGGAAATGAGCGTCGTCTTCTGCGCGATGCCGAATTCCGAGAGCGCCTTCCAGACGCCGACCTCGTAGGCGCCCTTGCCGCCCCCGCCGGAAAGGACGAGCGCATATTCCTCGCAGGAAACCGCGCGGACGGCAAGGAAAAGCAACGCAGCGAGCCGGAGAAAAAACTGTCTGGCAATCATTCCTTCCTCCTCAGGACGCCGGAACCGAACGACGAGAAGTCGATGTCAGGAACGCAGTCCGAGCCGAGCGTCATTATCCCGAAAACGGCGAGGCTTTCCCCGTCAATCTGGAAATTCGAAAGGTTGTCCTCCGCGACCGCCGCCGGAACGAGGTGCGTGAGCGAATAGAAGACGCGGTTTTCCCCGCCGACGTTCCGCCTCGCCATCACGATTCCCACCTGAACGCCCCTGGAATCCGCCTTGGGATATCCGTCGGCGAGCGCGAACCGGCGCTGCCACATCGCCTCGAAATCGTAGGCAATCCCCTCCTCGGCGCATATCTTCTTCCATTCGCCCGTCGCATCGAACGGAACGTCCGAAACCCTGAGGAACCGCGTTCCGTCCGCGACGACGGGAAATTCGACGACGCGCCCCCCGTCCCCGAGCCAGACGCCCTCAATCTCAGAAATCGAGCCGACATCGCGGAAATGCGGCGCGTCGGCTTTTCCACCGGCATCGACGGACGCGCACCCGGCAAGAGAAAGCGCCGCCAAAAAACCAAAAACGAAAAAAGAAACGAACATAAAAGGGAGTTTAGCACAGGGCGCCCGTTTTGTTTCAAGCAGGGTTATTCATATTTTGGCGCGGGCGCGGGCGCAACAAAGTTGCGCCCTTTTCGGGGAAGTCTTTTCGCTGGCGGGGAAAAATTCTTTCGGAAAAGGACACCACCGTTTTGTTTCAAGCAGGGGTATTCATTTTTTCGGAACGGGCGCGGGCACAACAAAGCTGAGACCTTTTCGGGGGAAGTCTTTTTTCCGGCGGGGAAAACTTCTTTCTGAAAAGGACACCACCGTTTTGTTTCAAGCGGGGTTATTCATCTTTCGGAACGGGCGCGGGCGCAACAAAGTTACGCCCTTTTCGGGGAAGTCTTTTTTCCGGCGGGAAAAACTTCTTTCTGAAAAGGACACCACCGTTTTGTTTCAAGAAGGGTTATTCATCTTTCGGAACGGGCGCGGGCTCAACAAAGTTGCGCCCTTTTCGGGGAAGTCTTTTTTCCGGCGGGAAAAACTTCTTTCTGAAAAGGACACCACCGTTTTGTTTCAAGCAGGGTTATTCATTTTTTCGGAACGGGCGCGGGCGCAACAAAAGCTGCGACCTTTTCGGGGGAAAGTCTTTTTTCCGGCAGGGAAAACTTCTTTCTGAAAAAGACACCACCGTTTTGTTTCAAGCAGGGTTATTCATCTTTCGGAACGGGCGCGGGCGTAACAATGTTGCGCCCTTTTCGGGGGAAGTCTTTTTTCCGGCGTGGAAAACTTCTTTGCGGGGATTCTGCTTATGGGAAAGGTTCGGAAGATTGTTTATAATCGGGGGCATGGATATGAAAATTGAGAAGGCGCTGTTTCTTGTTCCGGTGCCGATGGCCGGGGAGTTTTCGGAGGGGGAGAACGGGAAGGTTCTGCCGGAGCGGAACGCGAGAATCGTGGCGGGAATAAGGAATTTTATCGTGGAAAGCAGGAAATCGGCGGTGCGGTTTCTCATCTCGCTCGACAAAAATTTCCCAATCGACGAATGCACGTTCACGGAGCTGAGCGAGCACACAGCGGCGGGAGCGGATTTGTCGCACCTGCTCGACCCGATTGAGAAGGAAGGAAAGCCGATGGGCGTGATTTCCGACGCGGGATGCCCGGCCGTGGGCGACCCCGGAAGCCGCGCGGTCGAGCTCGCGCACCGCAAGAACATCCGCGTCGTTCCCCTCGTCGGCCCGAATTCAATGATACTGGCGCTGATGGCGTCGGGGTTCAACGGGCAGAATTTTGCGTTCAACGGATACCTTCCGGTGAAGGGCGGAGAGCGCGAGTCGAAGCTGCGGCAGCTCGAATCGCGCGCGATAAAGGAGGACCAGACGCAGCTTTTCATCGAGGCGCCGTACAGGAACGCGAAGATGTTCGAGGCAATCATCAAGACGTGCGCGGACGGGACTCGGCTCTGCGTTGCCGCGGGAATAACGGGCGACGGGGAATTCATCAAGACGCGCACAATCCGCGAGTGGAAGAAATGCGAGCCGCCTGAAATCGACAAGGTCCCCGCGATTTTCCTCATTTACAAAGGGACGGAAAACGCGAGGGGAAGCGGAAAAAACGCGCAGAAAAGATAAGGCTCTGCCATGATTTATCGTCATTCCGAACGGATTTCACGGAAATCATGTTTCGGAATCCACGTACGCCGATATATGGATGCCGAAACAAGTTCAGCATGACAAATTTCCAGACAGAGCGATGATAAAAAAAACCGCCCCGAAAAACGGGACGGTCTCTTTCCTACCTCCGTTTTCCGAATATGCGGAGGACTGCGAGGAACAGGTTTATGAAATCGAGATAAAGCTCAAGCGCGGCGAGAATCGAAATTTTCTGGTAATCGTCGCTGCCGTTCGCGCTCTCGGCTATGCGGAAGAGCTTCTGCGTGTCGTATGCCGTAAGCCCGGTGAAAACCGCGACGCTCGCGACCGAGATGATGAAGTTGAGGAACGTCATCGGGTTTCCCGTCACGAGGTGGATTACGAACTGAACCACATTCGCGATGATGATTCCGATTAAGGCCATAATCAGGTACTTTCCGAAAGACGAGAGATTTTTCTTCGTCGTCGCCCCGTACCAGCTCATGATTGCGAACATGGCGGCGCTGCCGAAGAACGCGGACGCTATCGAGCTTATCCGGTAGACGATGAATATCGTCGAGAGCGTTATCCCGTTCAGGACGGCGTAAACGAAAAACCCGATTGCCGCCGTTCCGAAAGAAATCTTCCTTATCATGGAAGAAAGCCACATCACCACGACAAATTCAGCGATGGCGAGCACCCAGAACCCAATCATTCCGTTGCCGAAAAGCACCATGCCGAAGCGCGACAACCGCCCGTCCGCACCGAACACGGCGTTGGCGGCAAAGAAAGAAACAAACGCGCTCACAAAAAGAGCGAGCGACATCCAGCCGTATGTCTTTCCGATAAAGGAAGAACGTTCCTGCGCGGAAAGCTGGACTCCAGAATTGAACCCGACCATTTTCACCTCCAAGATGATAAGCGAGATATCCGGAAACACCCCCGTTCCCGGCACGGCGAATGATAGCAGAGTTCGCGACAATAAAAAAGAAGCACGCGCCGCCATCATTGTTCGCGATATAAAATTGTAATTATTACACTTTTATTGTAGAATCAATTCCACTATGATGGAAAAGAATTTTTCTCAGGCAATTGCCGCAAAAGGAATCAGACCCTCGATGCAGAGGACCGCAATCTACGAATATCTCTGCACGCACCCGACACATCCGACGGTGGATGCCGTCTACCGCTCGCTTTCGGCGACGCATCCGACGCTCTCCCGCACCACGGTCTACAGCACGCTGCGGCTTCTAGCGGAGCACGGGCTTGTCCAGGCGATAACGATAGAGGACGACGAGCTCAGGTACGACGCGGAGACGAAGCCGCACATCCATTTCAAATGCCGGAAATGCGGGCGAATCGACGACGTTTTCATCGGCGGGAAAATCGTCGAATTCAACTCGACGTGCGCATCGTCCGTCGGGAACGGCTGCAAGGTGGACGCGATACAGACGAACGTGTGGGGGCTGTGCGCGGAATGCGCCGCAAAAAGCGCGTCATCATAAGAAAAGCAGGCGCGCAAACGCGTTTATCAACATGGCGCAATGCTCCGATAATCTAAGGAAATCCGTTCAGCCGGAACAGCGCCGGGATTTTTTTGAGGAACATCCCGGCTCGGGCTGCCGATTTTTTTCCAAACAGATTTTCAGGAGAACAGAATGAAACTAACCGTCAAGAACGTTTTGCTCGCCGCGGGAATTCCTGCCGCGACGCTCGCGCTGCTTATGGCATCATGCGCCTCATCCCCGAAAAACGTCACGATACAGGAGCTTATCAGGGAGGGGAGGTTCGACGAGGCGAAACAGCTGTTCGCGACGCAGGACGTGAACGAGACGGACTCCGAAGGGAACACCGCCCTGCACATCGCCGCGCAGATGGACGAATCGGACCTCGTCAACTTCCTTATAATAAAGGGCGCCGACCAGCAGATAAAAAACAAATTCGGCGACACGCCGCTCCACGCGGCCGTCAAGAACAACGCCGTCCATTCCGGCGCGACGCTCACGCTCTACCGCGCAAACATTTTCGAGAAGGACGCCTCGGGGAACACGCCGCTTGAGATTTCGCTGTCGAAGGGCGACGAGTGGTACAACATAATGATAAACCACCAGACTGGAAAGCTCCGCGACATAAACGGAGAATCGATCGTCCATTATTTCGTGAGGACGCGGAACGAGAAGGCAATCGACTGCTGCATCGAGCAGGGGCTCGAGCTTTCCGTGGAGGACGACAGCGGAACGACGCCGCTCAAGCTCGCTTACAAATCCCCGAACGACTACAGCGCGATGAGGATTGCCGCGAAGCTCATCCTTGCCGGAACGCCGAGAGCGGGGGGCGACTTCGACTACTTCGAGAAGGCGGTCTCAAGCCACAACCCGCTCTACCGGTTCGACGACGGGCAGACGCCGCTCCACATAGCCACGCTCTCCGACCACACGGGAATTGTCGAGTACATCCTCAAGGAGCCTACGACAATCCCGATGGCAAGCCTTCTCTCGGCGCAGGACATTTCCGGCGCGACGCCGCTTCACGAGGCGGTACGGTGGGGCAAGGTGCAGACGGCAAGCGCGCTCATCAGCGCCGGGGCGAACGTCGATGCGCGCGACAACCTCGGGAACACGCCGATTCTGCTGACGATGCCGGACGGCGTCCAGAACGACCTCTACCAGCTTCTCATCAGAAGCCGCGCGAACGTGAACCAGAAGGACATGTTCGGAGACTGCGTCCTCCACAAGGCGACGATGAACAGGACGTCGACGGAAATCCTCGCGCTCCTCATCGACTCGGGCGCGCAGGTGAACGAGCGCAACAAGCAGGGCGTGACCCCTCTCGCGCTGGCAATCGACAACGGCGTCACGGAGCACATCGATTTCTACGCGAAGCACGGCGCCGACATATACGCGGAGGACATGAACGGGCTCACCCCGATAAGCCGCGCGATGAAAACGGACTCGTTCGAGATTCTCAAAAGCCTAATCTCCAGCAAGAACGTGAACACGAAGGATTCGGGCGGAAACACGCCGCTCCACCTCGCGATAAACGAGAACTGCTCGAACGAATTCCTCGAATACCTCATCGGGGAAGGCGCCGACTCCAACGCGCGCAATTCAAGCGGCGACTCGGTGCTGTTCCTCGCGACGCAGAAGAACAGGAAGACGGCAGGCGAGCTTCTCCTCGCGAACGGCGCGGATATTTTCGCGACGAACACGAAGAACAACTCGCCCCTCCGAGTCGCGCTGACGAACGAGAAAGTCCAGGACTGGTTCATCAACTCTGAGACGCTGCTCCTGAGGGACGGAAGCGGGAATTCGCCGCTCCATTACGCCGCCGAATGGAAATACGACAAGGCGACGAAAATGCTCATCGAGCGCGGCTCCGACGTAAACGCCGTAAACGCGAACGGCGAGACGGCCGTATTCTCCGCGGTGAAGAACAACGGGGCATCGATAATCGACATACTCGTGAAGAACGGGGCAACAGTCGATTCCCGCGACGAGAAGGCGCGCGACAATCTCGGCAACACGCCCCTCCACGCGTGCGTGAAATGGGACGCCACGAACGCCGCAAAGAAGCTCATCTCCTACGGCGTCGACGTCGACGCGCAGAACCTGAGCGGGCGGACGGCGCTCAGCGAGACGTGCAGGACGGGCAGGAAGGACATGGCTGTCCTCCTCATCGACTCGGGCGCGAACGTGAACGCGACGGACACGCTCGGACGGACGGTCCTGATGGACGCGGTCCAGGGGCAGAATCTCGACATGGTGAAGCTTCTTCTGAACAACGGCGCGAATGCCGGCGTCCAGGACATGAACGGGCGGAGCGCATACCACGACGCCGCGCAGACGGGAAAAATCGAAATCATAAACGCGATACGCGATGTCGGCGGGAACCCGCTCTCGCGCGCAGCGAACGGGGACACTCCCCTCTCGCTCGTGTTCGGAAGCGACGAGCAGGTGATAAAGGCCGTGCTCGGGACGAACACCACGATTGTCGACAGCGACGGAAACACGCCCGTCCACATCGCGGTCGAAAAGCACGCAAGCCAGAAAATACTCAAGATGCTGCTCGGCTCCGGATACCCCGTCAGCCAGAGGAACGGAAAGGGCGTGACCGCGCTGCACATCGCAGTCACGGAAAATCTCCGCACGCTCGCGCTGATTCTCCTCGAAAACGGCGCAGACCCGTTCCTCGCGACGAACGACGGGCAGAATCCGATAACGCAGGTTTTCAAGACGAAGAACACGTACATCCTCGACGCGATTGTCAAATACAACGCGAAGAAAACGGACGCGCAGGGAGACTCGATTCTCCACTACGCCGCAAGGAGCGCGGACGAGGAGACGGCGAAGCACCTCGTGGAGCTGGCGCTCAGCAAAACGCAGCGGAACATCTCGGGCGAGACGCCCTCACAGATGGCGGCGCGCTGGGGTCGCCCGGAAATCGCGGAAGTTCTGAAATAAAGCAAACCGGTCGGAAGATTATCGGGGGTGCGGAGTTCGTTCCGCGCCCCGTTTTTTTTCGGGACGGAGAATGCGAGGAATCCGCCCGGCAACCATCACTCGATTTCGCGCCACCATTTCTGCCGGAACATGGAAAGGTCGTCCTTCGTCAAATCGACAGTCTCGCCTATTTTCGGGGTGATGAACCGGAGTCCGGTCTCCTCCGCATGAGATACGAAGCGCTCGACGGAATCGTCCCACGCATGGTCGGAAAGAACGAACGCGCCCCAATGGACGGGCATCGCGAGTTTCGCCCCCACCGCCGCCATCGCGTCCGCCCCCTCCTCCGGGAACGAATGAATGCGCGCCCATCTCGTGCTGTATTGCCCGCATTCCATCAGCGCGAAATCTGAATCCCCGTATTTCTCGCGGATTTTTCCGTAATGGGTGGAGAACCCGGAATCCCCGTTGTAGAAAACCTGCCTTCCGCCCGCCCGTATGACCCAGCTCGCCCACAGCGTCCCGTTCCTGCCGGTAAGCCATCTTCCCGAAAAATGCTGGGCAGGCGTGCACGCGACCGTCACCCCGTCATCCCCGGCGGTCTCCTCCCACCACGCGAGGTTCTCGACTTTCGCCATGTCGAACTTCCATTTCCTGAGGTGCGCCTCGACGCCGAGGGGAACGATTACCCGCCGGACTTTCGGGGAAATCGCCTTCATCACCGAGTAGTCGAGATGGTCGTAGTGGTCGTGCGAGATAATCATCACGTCGATTTGGGGAAGGCTGTCCACGGTGACGGGGCATTTCGTGAAGCGCTTCACCCCTATCCATGAAACGGGCGAGAGCTTCTCGCTGAAAACGGGGTCGATAAGGATGTTCTTTCCCGCGACCTGAACCAAGACGGAAGAATGCCCGAACCACGTCACCGAGAACTCGCCGTCTGAAGGCGCGGCGCTGAACGAAGGCTCGGCAAGAGGAAGCGCAGTCTTCGGGCGCGCGCCCTTCGTCGAGGCGTGATTTCCCCCGGCGGAGGAATCGTCCGTCATGAGCCTGACATCATCCTCGTTGCGGAAGGATTTTCCGTCGTAGTTGGCGGCGCGGCGGGCATAGTCCTCGCGGTCCGATTTCGACGGCTTCCCGCCGATGCCGGGCAGGAAAAGGACAGCATACACCGGCACCACAAGCACAAAAAGAACGGCTGCAATCAGAACCATACATCTCCTCATCTTCACCTCCCATCAGCAGGATAGAAATGTACGGGAACTTCGGGAATAAGGCAAGGATTCCACGCCCCAAACATAAGGAATCGCTCATGTCAGGGAAATTTTACAATTCCGCGGTGGCTTCAGAATTTCCGCGGTGGTACAGTTACCCGTCCCGAACCGAGGCGCATGCCGCACACTCGGGACACGTCCATAAAAACGAAGGGCATCCCCAAATCCGTACCGGTTTTTGCGGGCGCCCTTCAAAATCCATGCGTTTTTTCAGGGAGGCGCCCATGAACGAGAAGAGGAAAAGAGGAACGAAGGCTGCCGCAGCAATAGCAGTGGCAATCCCGCTCGCAGCAGGCGGGCTGTCGGCGCTCATAAGCTCGGACGCGATGAGACAGTACGCGAACATGCCAAAACCGCCGCTCTCGCCGCCGCCATGGGTTTTCCCGCTTGCATGGACAATCCTCTACGCGCTGATGGGCGCCGCAAGCTTCCTGATATACGCGTCATCGGAGAAAAAAAAGGAAGGCGCACGGAAAAAGGCGCTCGCGCTCTATGCGCTCCAGCTTTTCCTGAATTTCATATGGTCGCCCCTCTTCTTCAACGGGGGAATGGCGCGTCTCTCGCTCGCCGTCCTCATCCTCCTGTGGATGTCCGTCGCGGCGCTGATATTCTTCGCGGGAAAAACGGGGAAGGCTCCGGCGGCGCTTCTTATTCCGTACCTCGCATGGCTCACGTTCGCGGGATATCTGAACGCGGCCGTCGCCATCGCACAATGACGAGCCGGACAGGGCAGTATTTCACGGAAATTCCGCTCCGTCATCCCTCGTGCATTAATTCGGAACGGACGTTTTTCGGCTCCATTTCGAGTTTCTGCTATCCGCAACAGCGCATAACTAGACCTGCCCGGTAACTTCGTTATCGCCCAGGTCGACGAGTTCAAATACGTGCAGACAGCACTTTTTTTGAACATCGCATTTTCAGGCAACCTGTTCTGAAACCGAGGTTTCCGAACAGGTTTTCTTTTTTATTCATGAAAGGACAAACGCGCCCGTGTAGAGCTGCCAGTATCGTCCGCGGCGCGCGAGAAGCTCTTCGTGAGTGCCGCTTTCGATTACGGCGCCGCGCTCGAACACGACGATGACATCCGCGTTTCTGACCGTCGAAAGCCGGTGCGCTATCACGAAAACGGTGCGTCCCTTCATGAGCCTGTCCATCCCCTGCTGGATGAGGCGCTCCGTCCTCGTGTCTATCGAGCTCGTCGCCTCGTCAAGGATGAGCACCGGCGGGTCGGCTACGGCGGCGCGCGCAATCGACAGGAGCTGTCTCTGCCCCTGCGATATTTCCGAGCCGCCGCCCGTAAGAACCGTGTCGTATCCGTCGGGAAGCTTTCTGATGAACGAATCGGCGTTCGCGAGCTTTGCGGCAGCCTCGACCTGCGCGTCGGACGCGTCGAGATTCCCGTAGCGGATGTTCTCCCTGACCGACGCCGTAAAAAGGTGCGTGTCCTGCAGTACCATGCCGAGCGCGCGGCGAAGGCTTCCCTTCCGTATGTCCTTCACCGGAATTCCGTCAAACAGGATTTCGCCGTGACCGTCACCGACATCGTAGAATCGCGCGATGAGGTTCGCGACGGTTGTCTTCCCCGACCCCGTCGAGCCGACAAGCGCGATTCTCTGCCCTGCCGCCGCCTTTATCGAAACGTTCCGCAAAACGGGGGTCCCCTCGACGTAGCTGAAATCGACATTGCCAATCGAGACGTCGCCGCGGAGCCTTTTGAGCTGCCCCGTCCCGGAATCCTTCCACGCCCATTCGCCGGTACGCGCGAAGCTCTCGGAAACATGAGTCCATCCGAGCGAATCCATGAATTCGGACGCGTTGACGAGCGACACATCGCCGTCGTCGACCTCGGCCTTCTCATCGATGACGGCAAAAATCCGCTCGGCACCCGCAAGCGCGTTCAGAATCGAGTTGAACTGCTGGCTCATCTGCGAAAGCGGGCGCGAGAAATTCCTGAGCGACTGGAGGAAGCTGGCGACGGTTCCTATGTCCATGCGCCCGAGGATGACGAGGAACGCCCCTGCTATCGCGCAGAGCGCATACTGCGCGTGGCTCATGTTGTTCATGAGCGGCCCGAGTATCGAGGCGTAGGTGTTCGCACTCGTGCCGGACTCGCAGAGCATGTCGTTCAGCCCGGCGAACTGCTCGCACGACTTTTTCTCCCTCCCGAAGACCGTGACGACCTTCTGCCCCTCGACAAGCTCCTCGATAAAGCCGTTCACCTTCGCGATGTTCGCCTGCTGGCTCCTGAACGCCGCCGCCGAGCGCTTCCCAATCCGAGAGACGACGAGCATTATGACGGCTACCGTCGCGACGACGAGAACGGCAAGCGGGACGCTCAGCACGAGCATCATGACGAAAATTCCTGACACCTGGAAAAGCGCGGTAAAGAGCTGCGGGACGGTCTGGCTGAACATGTCGCGGAGCGTGTCGGTGTCGTTCGTGAAAAGCGACATCGTCTCGCCGTGCGTCCTCGAATCGTGGAAGCGGACGGGAAGCTCCTGAAGCCGGCAAAAAAGGTCGCGCCTGACAGCAAGCAGCGTCCCGGTCGATATTTTCAGCAGGATGCGCGCGGACAAAAAAGAGCAGAGCGCGCCGCAGACGTATATTCCCGCCATGACGGAGACGATGCGCAGGAGCCCCGCCATATCCGCGCCTTTTTTCCCGACAAGCGGGATTATGTAGTCGTTTATGGCAGGCTTGAGCAGGTATGCGCCGGCAACCTCGGAAAAGGCAGACACGACGACGCATACAAAAACGACAGGCCAAAGCGCCCTGAATTTTCCCATGTAGGAAAGAAGGCGGAGGATTGTCCTCGCCGCGTTCCTCGGTTTCTGCGTCCCCCTCATTTTTACTGGTGGCATCGTACATTCCCCCCAACAAGACGTTTCTTGCCGCGCATTCCTATTCCCCCGACATCTGGCTTTCGTAAACCTCGCGGTATATCGCGCAGCCCGCGAGAAGCTCCTCATGGGTTCCGATTCCGCACACGCGCCCCCCGTCCATCACGACGATGAAATCGGAATCAGCGACGGACGCGATTCTCTGGGCTATGATTATCTTCGTCGCGCCGGGCAGCGCCGAGCGGAGCGCGCCCCTTATGCGCAAGTCGGTCGCGGTATCGACGGCGCTCGTCGAGTCGTCGAGAATCAGCACGGCGGGCTTCTTGAGGAGGGCGCGCGCTATGCAAAGGCGCTGCCGCTGCCCGCCCGACAAATTCACGCCGCCCTGCCCAATCACCGTCCCGTATCCGTCGGGAAGCGCCGACACGAACGAATGCGCGTCGCTCGCTGCGCACGCCTCCTCAATCTCGGAATCCGTCGCGTCCTCGTTTCCCCAGCGCATGTTCTCCGCAATCGTCCCCGAAAAAAGGACGCTCTTCTGGAGGACGACGGCGACGTTTTTGCGGAGGGAGCCGAGGCGCCAGTCCCTGACGTCAATCCCGCCGACGCGGACGGAACCCGAGGAGACGTCGTAGAGGCGCGGGATGAGCTGGACGAGCGTCGACTTCGAGCTTCCAGTCCCGCCGATAATCCCGACAGTCGCCCCCGCGGGAATCGAAACGCTTATGCCGGAAAGCACCTCCTTTCCCGCGCCTTCCGAATAGCTGAACGAGACGTCGTCGAATTCGACGGAAAGCCCGCCTGCCGCGCGAGCAGCTTCCGAGGCGCCCCCGTTCTCCATGACGGCAGGAACCTCGTCGAGCACCTCGCATATTCTCGAAACGGAGGCGCGGCTCAGTATGAACTGGACGAACATCATCGAGAGCATCATCAGGCTCATCAGAATCTGCGTTATGTACGAGAGGAAACTTATGAGGCCGCCCGTCGTCATAGAGCCGGAGACGACCATATTGCCGCCGAACCACAGCGCCGAGACGATGCACGAATAGATGACAATCTGCATAACGGGAACGTTCAGTATCACGATTTTCTCGGCGCGGACCTGCGCATCCCTCAGCGACACCGCGACGGAATCGAACTTCTCCCGCTCGAAATCCCCGCGGACGAACGACTTCACGACGCGCATCGCGATAAGGTTCTCCTGCACGATTGTGTTCAGCCTGTCGTATTTCCCGAACAAAACGCGGAAACGCGGGTACGCGGCGGACGCGATGACGGAAAGGATGACGGCAAGGACGGGAATGACGGCGAAGAAGATGCACGCCAGCCGGAGGTTCACGACGCACGCCATGACCGTTCCGAAGACGAGCATGAGCGGGGCGCGCACCGCAGTCCTGATAAGCCCCTGGTATATGTTCTGCACGTTCGTGACATCGGTCGTGAGCCTCGTGACGAGCGCGCCAGTTCCGAATTTGTCTATGTTCCTGAAAGAGAACGACTGCACCTTCCCGAACAGCATGCGCCTCAAATTCCGCGAGAAGCCGAATGCCGCCAGCGACGACAGCCTTCCGCATCCGACACCGCACGCAAGCGAGAACAGCGCCATCGAAACCATGAGCGCGCCGTACATCGCGACTGCCCGGACATTTCTTCCGCCCACTCCGACATCGACAATCCGCGCCATGACGAGCGGAATCGTCGTCTCCATAAGAACCTCGCCGACCATCGCGAACGGGGAGAGAATCGTGAAGAGCCTGTATTTTCGCTCAAGTCCGGAGGTGAGCTTTTCCACGACATTCATAGGCTACAAGTCTATTCAAACAAATCGTGAAAATCCAATGAATTTATTGTTATGGTTGCCCGCATAAAAAAATCCCCCGCGAAAATCCACGGGGGAAAGATATTCGGAAAAACGGAATCCAAAAAACTCCGCGTCACACCTTCCGCGCCGGCAACGTCACAAACGGAACGTCAGAATTCGTCGCCGCCGTACGGTTTCCTGTATGACGACGAGCCGCGCCGCTCGGTGGGAGTGTGGACGCGCGGGCGCGATTTCTCCGGCCTGCCGCGCTGGCCTTCCTGCCTGCGGAATCCTCCGCGCTGACCGCCGAACGAGCGCCGCCCGCCATCGGAATACCCGCGCCCCTCCGAGCGGAACCCGCGTCCGCCGCCGTTCGAGCGCGTGTCGATGTGGATATGCGGAATCGACGAGTCGCGGCGGCTCATCTCGATAACCCTGTCGGCGGCATCGCGCGGAAGCGTTATGAGCGAGAACGACTCCGTGACGTCAATCCTGTCGACCTGCCTTCCGGGAATGTGGAGAAGCCCGCTGAAATACGCCGCAATCTCCTTCGCGTTGAAGCCGTCCCTGCGCCCGAGCTGGACGAAAAGCCTGCGGGAATCCCTTCCGCCGCGCATCCGTCCGTTCCTGTCCTGGCTTCCGACATCGGAGACGTTCCCGTAATGGGACTCGTCGAGCGCGCTTCCGTACATCGCGGCAAGGACGCCGGCAAGGACGCCGACAGGATCGGCATCGGCGCAGAGCCCCTTCGCCATCTCGACGAAAACGCCGTCAGCCTCTTTGAGGCACGGTTTCGCCGCTTCGTCACGCGCAGGAGCGCCCTCGGGAAGCGGGACGACCTCGTCGCTTTCGAATGCAGAGGAATCGCAGGCGGCATCATCCCGCACGAGCCCGAGCTTTTTCTTGAGCGAGTCGAGGAGATGCGCCCGCTTCACGTCGAGGACAGCCTTGACGGACGGGACAGGCTCCCATTTCATCTCACCCTTCGCAGCCTTGCGTACGGTATTCCTCAAAAATTCAAGTTTTCTCCGCTCCTCGGGACGCACGAACGTCACCGCGACGCCCGACGTTCCAGCGCGGCCCGTGCGCCCGATTCTGTGGACGTAGGTCGCGCCGTCAAAAGGAAGCGAATAGTTCACGACATGGGAAAGGCCGCTGATGTCGATTCCGCGGGCGGCAACATCCGTCGCGACGAGGACGCGCGTCTTCCTTCTTCTGAACCGAGCGAGGATTTTCTCGCGCTGGTTCTGCGGGACGTCGCCGTGGAGCGCCGCCGCATCGTACCCGCGCTCGTCGAGGAGCTTCGTCACCGTGTCGGCGTCGTTCTTCGTCTGCGTGAAGACAAGCCCGTAAAAGTCGGGGCTCATGTCGATGAGACGGACGAGCGCCTCGATTTTCTCATGCTCGCGGACAAACCAGTATTTCTGCTCGATAAGGAGCGGCTCCTCAACGAACCCCTCCTCCTCGCAGACCTCGTACTCGCCCATGAACTGCTCGGCGATGCGGAGAATCGGCCTCGGCATCGTCGCGCTGAAAAGCAGCTTCCGCGCGTCCGGGTTCGCCGTCGCGAAAATAGACTCGATGTCGTCGACGAATCCCATGTCGAGCATCTCGTCGCCCTCGTCGAGTATGAAGTAGTCGATTTTGTCCAGTTTGAGCGTGCCGCGCTCGATGTGGTCTTTTATGCGCCCCGGCGTTCCGACGACAATCTCGACGCCCCTCCTGAGCGAGCGGATTTGCTCGCCGTACGGAGCGCCGCCGTAAAGGACGGCAACGCGGGGATATTTCGTCGTCGAGAACGACTGAAGTTCCGTGCAAGTCTGCATGGCAAGCTCGCGCGTCGGCTCAAGGACGAGGGCGCGGACGTGGTCGCTCTCCTCGTGGATGCGCTGGACAATCGGAAGCCCGAACGCGGCAGTTTTTCCCGTTCCTGTGCGGGCTTTCGCTATGATGTTCGCGTCGCCGTTCAGAAGGCGCGGAATCGCCAGAACCTGTATCGGCGACGGCGTCTTGAATCCTTTTTTCTCTATCGCAGACAGGATGAACTCGTCGAGCCCCAAATCGGCGAACGACATCTCGCCGTCGTCCTCTGCCTCACCATCCGTCCCGTCGCCTTCGACAATCTCCCGGGCATCATCATCCTGAATTTCCCGCACGCCTTCAAAAACGCTGTCCGCCGCGGCATTGCCGTCAGCGACCTGCTCCTCAACCGCGCTCTCCGCGCATTCAATCTCCTGATTTTCCATTGGCTATTCCCCTGTAAATATTTGAAATTCCGTAATTCCGAAAATTACGACGACACACCGGGAAGGATGTTCCCCGGAATGTCCCACAATGGCGTGAAAACACCCTCGAAATCGCCACAAAAAAATCTGAATGAAGTTCATTAAACCTGCTGTAGGACAGGTCGATTAGCTGACCCCGGCACCCGGAATCACCCTCAACTGATTGAATTGGAGCAGTAGAGCCGCCCGAAAATCCGGATGGTCCATATTGCGAATTTGAAAACGTCTGCACGCGCCGAAATGAGAATAGCACTATAAGTGAATTAACGGAATGTTTCAAGCAAATCCCGCATCTGATTGAAAACTTTGACATACATTGCAAATACATTGAAACCGACATCAAAAACCGGCAAGACCGCGCAAAAAAAACTAATGCACAACAGCGCGCAATTCGGCATAATCAAGGCATAGTCGCGCCTGTCCGGAAAATCCGGGCAAACGGAGAAGAAGGTTGAAATCACCTCACGGTCCCGCCACTGTACAGTCAGATCGCCGGGCGCGGCGAAGCAAAATATCACGATGCATGGAATTTTGGAAAAATGAAAAAATTTCTCATACTTGCCGCGGCTTTCGCAATCGCCGCGCATATTCACGCATGGGGCGCCGGGGCGGAATCGTTCACCGACGACGCAGGCCGAAAAATCACCGTAACATCCGAAGACACAAAAAAAACGGCAGTCCTTCAGGGAAGCATCCTCTCGCTCTGGCTCCTTTCCGGCGGGGAAGCGATGGCAGCGACGGACGACTGCTTCTCCGAGCCGCCTGAGATGACGGAAAAGCAGGCGGCAGAGGCGAATTCCGAATGGGAGACAGACTCGTTCAGCGCGCACAAGAAAGGCGTCTTCGCGATGCACGGGAAAACCGGCAACGCGGCGAACGTCGGGACGATGATGCACCCGAACGCGGAGCTTCTGATATCGACGGGCGCGAGATTCGCGCTGCTTTCGGCGAACATCCAGTCGCACCGGAGCATCGCGCGGATTCTTGAGGGAGCCGGAATAAAATGCGCGTTCTTCGACTATGACGGGTTCGGCTCTTACATGCGCATCCTCAAGATTTTCTGCGCGCTCAACGGAAGGCAGGACTTGTTCGGGCGATTCGGCAGCGCGCAGCAGTCGAGGGTCGCCGCCGCAGAATCGCGGAAGCCGGGAAGCGGGAAAACGTTCATAATGATACGTGCCTCCTCGGCATCCGTATCCGCGAAGGCGAGCGACTCGGTTCCCGCCGCGCTCATGATAAAGCAGCTCGGCGCGTCAAACATCGCGGACACGGACTCGCTCCTCACCGAGAACCTCAGCGTCGAGAAAATTATGAAGGACGACCCCGATTTCATATTCGTAATCACGATGGGAGCGGACGAACGCAAGGCGCTCGAATCGGTCAGGCGCACATTGTCGTCGAACCCGGCATGGGCTTCACTCTCCGCGACGAAAAACGGCAGGTTCATCGTCCTTCCGAGGGAGCTTTTCCACTTCAAGCCGGGCGCGCGATGGGCGGAAAGCTACGAAATCCTCGAAAGAATCCTCGGAAACTGAAATTCCGGCACAAAAATCGCAATCATTTTTTATTCAAGGAGAAATAAAATGAAAAAAATCAGCAGGCTTGCCGCCACAGTGCTCGCGGCAGCAGTCGCGCTCACGTCGTGCGCATCGACAAAAACGGAGGCGGCGAAACCCGCGGAGATTTCCGGGAAGACGACGTCGATTATCCTCGTCAGCTTCGGAACGAGCTTCGAGGAATCGCGCAAGGCGACGTGCGTTGCGGTCGAGGACGAGGTGAAGGCAGCGTTCCCGGATTTCTACGTGACGTCGGCGTACACGAGCTCGCTAATCAGGAACAAGCTCAGGAAGAACGGCATCGAGATTTTCTCGGTGGACGAGGCGCTCAAGGACGCGCAGTCGAAAGGATTCCGCAACGTCATAGTCCAGCCGACGCACATGATGTACGGGCTCGAATACAACGAGATGCAGGAGCTTGCCGAACCGTACAAGAGCCGGATGCACATCGTATTCGGAAAGCCGCTTCTCGCGACGAAAGACGAGATAAGCGCGGTTCTCGCGACGCTCGCAAAAAATGTCGCCGGAACGAAACGCGCGCTCGTTCTGATGGGGCACGGAACGGACTATTTCTCGAATTTCCTCTATGCCGCCGCCGATTACCAGGCGAAGGCGGAGGGACATCCCGAGATTTTCGTCGGCACGGTCGAGGCGTATCCCGACTGCGCGACGGTAATCGAGCTTGCGAAAAAAGCGGGATACCGCTCCGTGCTTCTTGAGCCGCTCATGCTCGTCGCGGGCGACCACGCGAACAACGACATGGCGGGCGACGAGGACGACAGCTGGAAAAGCCAGTTCACGGCGGCGGGATTCGAGGTCGAGACGCTCATCAAAGGCCTCGGCGAATATCCCGAAGTCAGGGCAATCTACATCGACCACATAAAAGAGGCGATGGCATCCCCGGAAAACGCAGAGTAGCCGCAGGAACAAAAACAGACCTGAACGCCCCGAAGGTGCCGGACAGGTCCACTGACGACGGAAGCCGCTTCAAAACTGGAGCGGCTTTTTTTTTCGATGCCCGAAAAAGCGCGATGTGGTAGGATTTTCGGAAACGGAGCGGAAAAATGGAAAAGGAAGATGAAAAAGAACGGAAAATCGCGACGGAGCAGTTCGTCAACTGCGGCGGAAAGATGATGAGATGCGGATTCACGACGGGAAGCGCGGCGGCGATGGCGGCGATGGCGGCGGCACGGGCGGCCGCAACGGGAACATTCCCCGATTACGCGCGGATTGGGACGCCGAAAGGATGGGACGCAGTCGCCGAGATAAAAAAACGCGCGATTACCGGAAATATGGAGGCGCAGTGCTCCGTAAAAAAAGACGCGGGCGACGACCCGGACGCGACAGACGGAATCGAAATTTCCGCGAAAGTCAGGCTCATACCGGAAGAACGAGCCGGCATCTCCGTCGAGATAACGGGCGGGCGCGGAATCGGAATCGTGACGAAGCCCGGGCTTGAGCAGGAAGTCGGGTCGCCAGCCATAAATTCCGTCCCGCGCGCGATGATAGAGGAAAACGTCGCCCGAGTCTGCGCCGAATCCTCCTTCACCGGAAAAGCGGAGGTCGAAATCAGCGCGGAAGGCGGCGAGGAAATCGCGAAAAAGACGTTCAACCCGCACATCGGGATAATCGGCGGAATCTCGATTCTCGGCACTAGCGGCGTCGTCGAGCCGATGAGCGAACGCGCGCTCGTCGAGTCAATCGGCGTGGAGATGGGCGTCGCACTTTCGGAAGCAGAATCGCGCGGGCTGGGGCGGCACATCGTCGTCACGCCGGGAAACTACGGAGAGGACTTCCTCAAAAAACGCCCCGAATTCGGCGGGATTCCCGTCGTGAAGTGCTCGAATTTCATAGGGAAGGCAATCGATTTTGCGGTCGAGAAAAAAGCTGAGCGCGTCACCTTCGTCGGACATGCGGGGAAATTCGTCAAGGTTGCGGGCGGGATTATGGACACGCACTCGCACACGGCAGACTGCCGCATGGAAATCATCGCATCCCACGCGGCGCTCACATCATTCGACGCGCTCGACAAAAGCGACATGGCGCGGATTCTCTCGTGCGCGACGACGGACGCGGCGTTCGACATCCTCGACGAGACAGGCGCAACGGGCGCGACATGCCGGAGCATCATACGAGCCGCAAAAAAGCACATAGCGAGGAGAAGCGGGGGCGCGTTCAGGTTCGATTTCCTCATGTTCACGACGACGAGGGGGCTGCTTTAAAAAAAAGAACGGCTCCATACGAAACGATGCGAATCACCAACAGAAGGCAAACTCCTCCTTTGCACCATTTTCGTACACAGCCAAAAAATTGCGGAAAACTTTAAATAATGTGAACATATTACACGTTCGCGCAAATTTGTTCTATGACAAGCAAAGAAATTTTTCAGTTTTTTTAAACGATTTTTTGCATCCGAGAAAAAATCCCGACGGCAGGAAAGCCCCCTGGCGCGACGGGATTTTTCGGAATCCTACATTCTGACGGGGATTCCCGATGCGCGAAGGTCTTCCTTGATTCCGCCGACGGTGTATCCCATAGAGTGCACCATGCTCGCGACGAGGGCCGCATCCGCCATGCCGCCGCACGGCCCGTCGGAAAGCACGTCGGCCAGATGCTGCGGCGTCCCGCCGCCGCCGGAAGCGATGACGGGAACGGGAACGGATTCCGCAATCATGCGCGTCAAAGGAATCTCAAAACCGTTCCGCACGCCGTCGGCATCTATCGAGTTCAGCACAATCTCGCCCGCGCCGAGGGAGACGGCCTTTTTCGCCCACTCAAGCGCGTCGAGCCCAGTCGCGACCCGCCCGCCGTTTATGAAAACGCTGTATCCGGACGGAGCGCCGGCATCCCTCGCCGCGTCCATCCCCAAAACGATGCACTGGTTTCCGAAAACGCGCGCGCCCTCGGTTATGAGCGACGGATTTTTGACCGCCTGGCTGTTGAGGCTTATCTTCTCCGCGCCCGCAAGAATCGTCGAGCGGATATCCTCGATGGAACCGATTCCGCCGCCGACGCAGAACGGAATGAAAACGCGCTCGGCAACGCGGGAAATAAGGTCGAGTATTGGCCCGCGACCGCGCGCGCTCGCCATTATGTCGTAGAACACAAGCTCGTCGACGCCCTGAGCATAGTATTCGGCAGCCATCTCGACGGGGTCGCCGATATCCACGTTGTTCTGGAACTTCACACCCTTCGTCGTCCGTCCGTCCTTCACGTCAAGGCAGACTATTATCCTTTTCTTCAGCATCATCTCCTCCCGTCGGCACAGCCGACACAAAATCCGCGAGCATCCATCACACGCCATCCCCGCCCAAGTCGTCGCGCACGAAATTACGCAGGATGCGGAGCCCGGCGCGCCCGGATTTTTCGGGATGGAACTGGAATGCAGTGACGCTCCCCTTCGAGACGCAGGCGGGAACGTCGCAGCCGTAATCGGCAGTCGCCTTCACGACGGAAGGCTCCGCCGGCTGTATTATGTAGGAATGCACGAAATAGAAGTCGGAATGCTCGGGAACGCCGTCCAGAAGCGGGCTTCCTCCGTTCCGGTACGTCAAATCGCTCCAACCGATTGCGGGAACCTTGAGCAGCTCCGCGCTTTTTCCGCTGTCGCGCCACACGGAAGAGAAATGGCGTATCGTTCCGGGAATGAGCCCGAGGCAGTCGACGTCGCCCTCCTCTGAATGCTCGAATATTATCTGCGAGCCGAGGCAGATTCCGACCAAGGGCTTTCCGCTTTTCGCCCAGTCCTTGAGAAAGGAGTCGAATCCCGTCGCGCGGAGCTGCTCCATGGCGTACTTCGCCTCGCCGACACCCGGAAAAAGGAGCCTGTCGCACCCCTCAAGGTCGCGCGGGTTCCTGGAAAGGACATAGGGCGCCTTGAGGAACGCCAACGCGCGCTCCACGCTCCGTATGTTTCCAGCATTGTAGTCAACTATTCCTGTCATCATTCCTCCATCCCGCGGGGCTGAAAACGCCGAACGCAGGATGAGCGATTATCGCAATTGAAAAAAACGTAGTCAATCATCAAAACGGCACGCGAATTCTCCGAAAATATTCACATGAGCATTCCAGAAATGATTCCACTGATAAAGGGCGTCCTGACAGAGCCGAAGGTCATCATAACGACGGTCATCATTTTCCTGTACATAGACATAGTCGCGAAAATCGTCAGGTACCGGAAGAAGAAAAAGCAAATCAAGAAGCGCCCCACGGTCGTCTCCGCCCCCGCGCCCGCCGCACCTGCCGCCGAAAGCGAAGAAGGCGGCGAGTAACAGAGAAACGGGCGAGCGCTTTCGACAGGCGCGGGACGGCAGCATACAAAAAGCCGCACCGCGCATCGACAAGCTCCTTCCCGAAAACGCGCCTTGTTTTGACAAGCCCGCGCGCGGACAAATGCGCGAGGACGACCTTCGTGTCGGCGTCATCCCATACATTCACGCCGAGCGTTTTCCGCAAGAGGCCGTTGAGCGAGCGGGAGACGATTTCCGAGATTCCGTCAGCGGAAAGCATCATGCGACGACGCCGTATGAGAGGCAACGCCCGCGCAGAATCCTCCTCGACGGGCGGAATCGGCGCCGCATTGCCGCAGACATCGCATCCGGAGCAGACAGTCTCCGTCGAATCCGTCCCGCAGAGATACCGCAAAATCGCCTCCCGCCTGCACGATTTCCCGCACGCGAATTCCCAAAGCGCCCGCCCCCGCGAGCCGACCGGAAGAGAGCGGAAGCGGCGCCCGTCATCGTCGTTCCACAGAAGAACAGAAGCGGCGGGATTTCCGTCACGCCCGGCCCGGCCCGATTCCTGGCAGAACGCCTCGAGCGTCGGAGGAACGTCAAGGTGGATGACGGAGCGGATGTTCCCCTTGTCCATGCCCATCCCGTACGCGCATGTAGCGGCGAGAATTCCGTCCTCGCACGAAAAGAACCATTTTTCGATTTCCGACTTCGACGAATCGTCAAGCCCCGCATGATAGAACCTGACCGAATTCCTCCCGTGAATCTCCGAAAGAAGCCGCGCCGCCATCTCCGTGCGCGCGCGGGTACCGCAGAAAACGACCATCGGCCGCTCCATCTCGGCGGAAAGGGCAAGCAGAAGCTTCTCCTTCACCGCGGCGCACCTGACCGAATAGCGGATGTTCGGGCGGTCGCAATCCCCGCGCACGAGATGGAATTTCCCGCCGAAAAGAATCTCGCCCACGCGGGCAAGCACAGCGGGGGATGCTGTAGCGGTAAACGCCGTGACGACTTTAGCGCCGATTCTTGCGACAGCGGTCCCGAGTGAAAGGTATGACGGGCGGAACGTGTCGCCCCATTCGCTCACGCAGTGAGCCTCGTCTATCGCGATGTGCGAGAAGCCGCAGCCGGAAAGCCCGTCAAGAAGGAAGCCGTCGGAAAGGACTTCCGGGTTCGCGATGGCGACCTTTGCCGAGCCGGAGCGGATGGCGGCAATGTTCTCCGCCCACACGCCCCTTCCCTGCCCGCCCCTGAAAACGACGCACGGAATTCCCGCCTCGTCCATCCGCCTTTTCTGGTCCGCCATAAGGGCGAGCAGCGGATACACGACAAGCGTCGCGCCGCGAAGGAGGATGGCGGGGACGAGGAAGCACATCGATTTTCCCGCCCCCGTCGGAAGTATGACAATCTGACGCCCCATGACGGGCTCGACGAAGGAGCGGGACGCGTCCAAAATGTTCGCAATGACGAGCCGCTGCCACGGGAAAAGGAACCTGACCCCGAAAGCGTTCCGCGCGCCGACGGAATCCTCCCCGAAATCATCCTCCTCGCCGACGAAAACAGGCTCAGCATCGGCACACGCGCATGCGTAGGAGGAGCCGATTTCCTTCCGCCAGTCGAGGAACGATTTCCACGAGCGGAATTCATCCTCGCCGACGATATCGTCGAAACCGTCGTTTTCCTTTCCTTCGTAATAGGAATCATCCGTGCCGGAAGCAAAATCCATGCCGCTCAAAATCCCGCCTCCCACGCCCCCATCCCGAACGGATCCCGCCATACGTTCCCGCCGTCGTATTCGATTTTCCGCACATGAACGAAATCGACGGAGAACGGCGCGCCGGAAAAATCGGAAAGGAACTGCGACAGCGGAACGGAAACTATCGCGCCGGAATGAGGCGGGACATCGCATTCGACCGATGCCGACGCGGAGTCAAGCGGATAAAAGGCGCACACGCCGTCGCAGTCGGACAGGGAAAATTCAACGAAAAACGAGCGCACCGGCATACCCGCCGCATTCTCGAAGACGAACGAAAGCTCAGGTTCGCCGTCACCGGAAACGGAAAAGCCGACAGACGGTCCGTCTATCCCGAACGGCGGAGACGCGCACGAAACGACAAGCACCGAAAACGCGAGCAGCAGCTGAAAAAAGCCCCGGAAAAAGAAGAGACGAGACACACGCATGAATTCCTCCTGGCAAAACAAAAATCTGCCCGAGGCAAACGCCCCGGAACATGCATCACCGCAAAATCGCGAAATGCGCGCACTATTCCGAAAGGGCGCGCGCGGACGAAGCCGCCACAAAAACTGGCGAGCCGTCCCCAAAACGGCGCGAAACCGCAGCCGATACGCGCGCCATTTTCCCGCAGGAAGACGGCGGGAACCGGACGGAAACAGAAAGCGCGCCCCATCCGCAAAGGGAAAGCACCCCGGACAAGGCGATGAGGGACTCCGGGACGTCGGCAACGGGGACGGACGACGAGAGCCTCGCGGGAAAACCCGAGCGGAGGCTGACGCTCCAGCCGAAGGAAAGGACGCGCGACAGAAGAAAAAGCGGCGTGGATGCGGACAGCCGTTCAGGAATGCGCGGCGGGAATCGGAACTGAGCGCACCGCGTTCCGGCAAGGGAGAAAAAGCGTATTCCGTTCACGACAGAGACAGAGCAGCAGAACCCGCCGACAGCTTTTTCCGGGCACGGGGACGAGAATATCACCGTCGCAGAGCCGAGCCCGACGCAGAACGCGCCGACAACGGCACCCCGCGAGCGGATTGACGCGAGTACGGAGGAAAGCGACTCCGGAGGAACAAAAAAGCACGACGTCATGGAAGCGCTCACCGGAAAACCTCCCGCGACGAAACGAAAAACGAGAACGGCCCGAGCGACGAAACGACGAACGGGACTCCGCCGGGACAGCGGACATCGTAGCGGAATTCGTTTCCCCACGCGTCGCGCGTGATTTCCTCAAACGCATACGGCCCGCCCCATCCGGGCACAGGCGGCACCGGCTCCCGCACAAGCGCCGAAAGCCCCTGCGCCGGGGACGGAAATGAGCCGCAGTCGACGTAATACGCCTGAAGCGCGCCGACAACGCGGGAAATCCGAGCGCGCGAGACGAGCGCCGGAACGAGAAAAACGGCAGCCGTGACAGAAAGAAAACACGCGCCGGCGATAAATGAGCTTCTCCGCATGTGCAGCCTCCCTGAAAAGGAAATCAGCGCGGAACGTAGTTTTTTTTCAAAAAAAGCCCGATAATTTTTTGTTATGGAACCATAAAACATGTCCGGGAGCCACAGTTTTCGGGCAGGGCTATTTTTCTCGGGGAACGGCAACAACTAAGACGTTTTCAATGTGAACGATTCCGACTTTATGGTACAATCGTCGAAATCGAGATGCGGGGTGAACAATGATTCGATATTGGCAACAAGACGAAGGAATGCTGCAGAACGTAAAGAAGGAAGAAATCGCGCCTGACAAAAGACTTTGGATAGACGCCCGCAATGTCACGCAGTCCGAGATAAAGACGCTCCAGGACGAATACGGCCTGGACCCCGATTTGCTCATGGACGTCATCGACCCGGACGAATTGTCGCGGATAGAATCATGGGACGGATACAACCTCGCCATCATGAGGCTTCCCGTCTTCACGCCCAATTCAGACGTGAGCTACACGACGACGCCGATTGGTGCCGTCATCTTCCCCGAGAAGATAATCACGATATGCTGGACGGACTGCGAGGTTCTCCGGGACATCAGCGAGAACAGGATAAAGGGTCTGACGCTCAACGACTTTCCCGCGTTCGTAATCAGGATTCTGTCGCGGGCGGACATCATGTTCCTGCGGTACCTGAAGGAGATAAACAGGAGGACGAATTCCATCCAGAACGAGCTGCACGACGAAATCGAGAACGCGGAGCTCATCCAGCTTCTCAACATCCAGAAGTCGCTCACGTTCTTCACGACATCGCTCAAGGCGAACCAGCTCCTCCTCGAGAAAATCAGGAAGACGCGGATTCTGGTGCTCGACTCGGACGACCAGGAATGGCTCGACGACGTGGAGGTCGACAACAGGCAGGCTATGGAGATGGCGGACTCGTACAGCCAGATAACGGCGGGAATAATGGACGCGTTCTCATCAGTAATCTCAAACAACATGAACGTCGTCATGCAGAAGCTCACGGTAATATCGCTCGTGCTGATGATTGTGTCCGCGATAACAAGCTTCTGGGGAATGAACATACGGCTTCCGTTCAGCACGGGCACCGACTGGACGGGGCTTCTTTTCATAACGTCGCTGTGCGCAGTCTCCGCGACGCTCGCCTACCTCGTGATGAATTTCAACCCGTTCAGGCGCCTCGGGAAAAGGATGAGAAGGCGCCACTAAGCGTTTTTTCCGGAAAGAAGAATGGTAGACAAAATGAAGAAAATGAAAAATCTCCTGACGGCGTCGGTTCTCCTGACGGCGGCGCAGATGCAGCCGGGGGCGCAGGCGTTCCTCAACATGGCGGACATGAGAAGCCCGGAGCCGCGGACGAAGGCGGAAGTTTCCGTCGAGCGGAATTTCGAGCTGAACGCCGATTTTTCCCCGATAGACATGATAGAGCTTCCGAACGTTCCCGGCGTAAAATTCGAGGAATACACAATCGGCGAGGGAAGCCAGTCATACACGGCAAAAAGATGGATACGCCCGTTCAGGATGAACAGGTACGAGACGACGTACGGGCTATGGTACTACACGAAGAGCGTCGCCGAGCAAATCGGATACAAATTCCTCAAGAAGGGCCGCGGCGGCTCGGACGGGAAAACGGGCGCGGAGCCGACTCCGGAGACGGAGAACAAGCCCGTCACGTTCATAAGCTGGTACGATGCCGTCGTCTGGTGCAACGCGCTTTCGGAGCTGCACGGGCTTGAACCGTGCTACAAAATCGACGGGGAGAACGGGGAGATGGAAACGGCGCGGGACGCCACCGACTCGGCGCGTCTTGACCTTGCCGAATGCGATTTCAGCGCGGACGGATACCGGCTCCCGACCGAAGCGGAATGGGAATACGCCGCGCGAAAGGTCATAGACGGATTCACGGGAGGCGACATACTGAGCGGGCAGGCATACACCGCCGACACGCCAGCCGAGGAGCGAATCGGCGAGGACACCGTCGCATGGACGATGACGAACGCAAGCTGCGCGCACGTCGTCGGGACGGCGGGAACATCGTCGTCCGTCCCCGGAACGGGAAACCCGAACTCGTACGGGATTTTCGACTTGAGCGGGAACGTCCTCGAATTCTGCTGGGACTGGTTCGAGCAGAACTACTCGGAGTCGGAACCGTTCGCCCCCGCATCAGGCGCGCCGTACGGAATCGACAGGGTCTGCCGTGGAGGAAGCTTCAGCGGGCTGACGCTTTTCTCGGCAGTCGGCGACCGCTACCACTACGACCCGAACGAATTCTTCGACTTCATCGGATTCCGCGTAGTCCGCTCGGCAGCGCAGTAGTTTCTCGATGACGAAGAAAAGCCCGCCGCCGGTCGATTTCAACCTCAACCAGCACATCGAGAATCTGCCCCGAGCCGTATCGAGCGGAAAGCGCAAAGACAACTTTTTTTTTCAGCACGGAGGCAGCTTTTCAGAACGATTGAAGGCTCATTCCCGGAACCTTTTTTTCCGGAAATGAGCCTTTTTGCCTTTACAAATCCCCGAGCCTACCTTATAGCGTGAAATTGTAACCGGTTGCAATTTCATTAAAAGCGAGGATTCTATGAACAAGGAAAAGCCTTTCGGACTTGTGGACAAAATAGGCTATGCCTTCGGATATTTGGCGAACAACCTCACGTTCGTCATCTCGGCAGTGTTCCTGCTCAAATTCTATACGGACGTTATGGGCGTTTCGGCGAAGCTCGTCGGACTCATGATGATGCTCGGAAAAATAGTCGACGCTTTCACGGACGTCACGATGGGGCAGATCGTCGACAGGAGCACCCCGACGGATTCAAGGTGAGTTGGTCGGAGAAATGCGGCGGCGGCTGGGTGCCGGTCCTCCGGGACAGACAGACGCAGAACTACAACTTCGCGAATTCGCTCGGCGAGGGCGTCTTCCATTACACGGAGCGGAACAAGGGCGAGCTCGTCTACGGGCTCGGCGAGAAAGCCGGGAACATGTAACGGACGGGACGCTCGTTCACGATGAAAAGCCTCGACCCGATGGGATACGACGCGGAAAGCTCCGACCCGCTCTACAAGCACTGGCCGTTCTACATAACAAGGAGCGCGGAAAGCGGAGCTTTCCGCGGTCGGAATCGAATAGCGCCCGACCGAAGCTTCACAAAAAATGCTGCCGGCATTTCACGCACGAAATGCCGGCTTTTTTATTGGCTCCACCGAAAATTCAGGCACAGCCGATTTTTTTTTGCGGAGAATTCGCGCGGAGGGCCGTCACCGCTCCAGGACTGACTGGCGGAGCTCGAGCTGGACATCGCAGAGTATGTGCGGCTGCGCGATGCTCTCCTTCCGTATCGCCGAAAAAAGGAGCCCCACCACCGCCGCCGCCTTGTTCCCCAAATCCTGCGAGACGGAAGTCAGCTTCGGCGTCACGATCTGCGCCACGGAAAGGTTGTCAAACCCGACGACGGACAAATCGCGCGGGACGATGCATCCGTTCCTCCGCGCGCCTTCCATTATCCCGATCGCGAGCAAATCAGCCGTCGCGAATACTGCCGTCACGTCGAACTCGTGGTTCGCTATCGCCCCGCCGAAATACAGCCCCGCCTCGTACGTCGTCACGGTGTGCAGAACGACCGCATCATTCTCGCAAAACCCGAATTCAGCGAGCGCGGCAACGTATCCGGCGTAACGCGCCTGCACGATGCTGCTCGCCTTGTCATAGAAACCGGCAATACCAATCTTGCGGTGCCCCGCTTCAAGCAGATACTTCGCCGCGATGAACCCGCCCTTGAATTCGTTTATTCCGACCGTCAGCGTCGTCTCGTCATCGTCGGCGCTGTCCACGAAAACCATCGGGACGGCGCACTCCGCCTTCAGCTGGCGGATTTTCTCCGGCGACACGGGCGAGAGGAATACGGCGCCGTCAGCCTTCCATTTCTTGAGGAGCGTCGCCGCGTTCTCAATCTCGTCTATTGTCTGGATAAGCACGTAATACCCGTTCTGCCGTATGAGGCTCTCAATTTCCCCGAAGAATTCGGCGAGATACGGGTCCTTGAAAACATTCTCGTGCGAGACGAACGTGCTCACGAAGACGACGATTGTCTGCGACGTGCTCTTCACGAGCGTGCGCGCGTTCAGGTTCGGAACGTAATTGCATTCCTTTATGAGCGCCTGTATGCGCCCGAGCGTCTCCTTCGACACTTTCTCCGTCTTCCCGTTCACCACGTTCGAGACGGTCATCATGCTGACGCCTGCTTTCTGGGCGATTTCCTTCAGAGTTGCCATTTTAGTTTATTAAACTAACTTTTTTGAAAAATGTAAAGCACCTTGAAAAAGCTGATTTTTCGCACTCTTTTCCCCGAAAAACCCGCAAATTCCCGCCTTTTTGAAAAAAAACGCCACGCGGAAAAAATTTTGTTGACAAATGGAAAAGGCGTTCCTATACTTTTTATAGTTTAACGTTAAACCAAACAGTGAAGATGAAAGGAGAACCTATGAAAAAAATTCTTGCTGCATGCTCCGCCCTTCTTGCCGCATCAGCGGCGGCGGCAGATGTCCGCGCGGGAAACGTCCAGGACGGAACAGCCGAGCTGATTTTCTCGTATGAAAATCCGGAGGCGGAGAAAGTCTCACTTGTTGGGGATTTCAACGGATGGAACATGGAAGCCGATGCGATGGAGAACGACGGCGGAACGTGGACGCTCTCGCTGAGAATACCGGCAGGCTCCTCCGTGACGTACAAATTCGTTGCCGACGGAAACTGGATTTCCGACCCGAACGCGCCCGACTCGTCCGATGACGGGTTCGGCGGAAAGAACGGCGTCGTCACCGTCACCGCGGACGGAAAAATCGGAAAGCCGCTTCCAAAAGCAAAGCCGCGCGAGCAGCACGTCGAATTCCACACATGGACGAATATCGGATTCCAGAACTGCTGGACGACCGCAAAAAACGGCGGAGAGGAATACAGCGGCGATTTTTCCGAGGATTCGGCGGGGCTCGGATTCAAGTCGTACTGGAAATTCACCGGAAACGCAACGCCTTCCGTCCCGATTTTCCTCGAGCTTGCGACGGCAGAGAACGAGTCGTTTTCGAACATCTATGAGAAGGGCTCGCTTTCCTGGGGCGACGGATTCCGCGATTTCGCGCTGGGATTGTTCAGCCCCATCTCATACGCGAACGACGGAACGAGCGCGGACCTGGACGACGACGACGGCGATCTTTCATATCTCGGGCACCTCAAATTCGGCATCTCGTCCCCGTACGTGAAGTACACGATGGGATGGAAATATGCGGGGCTTCCCGGGCACACAAGCGCGAACTGGACGACGGTCGATCCCGAATGGGAGGCGGGATACGAGGCGACGGGCGGATTCGGGCATCTTGAGACGGGGGAAAAGCTCGGCTCGATTATTGCGGACGCGACGGGCGGAGCCGTCAAAGTCACCGCGGCGCTTTCGCTGAACAGGAGCGCGGACAGGAAGGGGCGGAGGTTCGGTCTCTACTCGTGGATTTCGGCGGACATCCTCGGAAAGCACTCCGTCGACTTTCAGTACAACGGCGCGTACGGCGACACGAACGAGCGCGCGTTCGACGACATCGTGGAGGCCGATTTGATTGCCGGATACAAAGGCGCGTTCGGCCCGCTCACCATAAAGGCAAACGCCCTCGCGAATTTCTACGGGAATTCAAAAAGCACGGGCGAAAGCGGCAAAGTCGTCCGCTACGACCCCGACTCGCCCGATGTCGGCGGCGTGGAGTGGAATCCGGACAACAAGCTCGACAACCTCGCGGCGAACGCGAACGCAAGCCTCGACTGGGCGCCGTTCCGCATCGTCATGGGCGGGCGTTTCCGCGGATACCAGGCGCACATGCTCTACGTCAAGGAAGGATACCAGGAGGAGGAGCAGGAAAACCAGCTGAGCCGCCAGCTCGGGCCGGTGAACACGCAGCGGTATTTCGCGGACATCGGCTGCTCCGTGTCCGACGCGCTCTCGCTCGGAATCGCGCCGTACATGCAGATGAATTTGACGAAGGACGAGGGGCATTCGTTCTACAAGGACACGGGAAACATCGAATTCGTCGTCAGGCCGCGATTTTTCTACGACTTGTCGAAAACGCTCGGCAGGAAATCGTCGATCGACGGATACATCGAAGGCTCGTTCATGAGCGCGGACGACGACAGATACGCGCGCGGAAACGAATCGAGAAGCGCAATCATAAGCGAGGCGGGGCTCCGCTTCATACCGAGGAGCGGCATCACGCTGATGTACGGATTCAACGGGAACCCGACGCACGGAGTCTACTACGACGCGAAAGTTCAGGACTACGCGCTGCATTCCCTGCTCGCCTCGCTCGACGTCCCGCTCGGAATCACGGTCATGGCGGGCGCGGGAATCAGGCAGGCATACAGCGGGGTCGGAGATTTCTCGGAGACGGGAATATCGCCGTGGGGATTCGCGTTCGGCGCGAGAAAAGTCATCGACAGGACGTGGAACGTGACGCTTCACGGCGAATTCAGCTACAACTTCGACCCGTTCGCGGGATTCGGCTCGATGTCCGGCAAATTCTTCCTCCGCGACTACGTCCTCGACAGGGACAACGATTGGGCGGCGAACCTCGCAAAGCTAAGAATCGGCGTGAACATCGATTTCTAGCGCGGGACAAAAATTCCAGGAGAAAAAAATGAGAACATTCGGAAAAAAAATCGCGGGCATCCTTTCGCCCTTTGTTTTTGCGGCGCTCCTCGCATCGTGCACGACACAATACAGCGGCGAGGTCGAAGGCGAGTACAAGAGCGACGGGACGGCGACGGAAATCGCGCTCGACTCGTCCGCCGGAACCTGCGCGGGCTGGGGCGCATTCTACGCGTACGCGTACGTCGCCGGCGGGAACGGGGAGCCGCTCGGAAGCTGGCCGGGAACGATGATGGAGCAATCGCCCGACGAGAACGGCATCTACTATGCGGAAATCGGCGCGCTCGGAGACGGCCTAACGTACACGCTCATCTACAACGACAATTCGGGAAATCAGTTCGACGCGGGAACATTCCGGAAAGGCGACTCGAAAATCTGGAACGCGAGCGGGGAATGGACGGACTGGCATTGGGAACGGGACGAGCAGCAGCCGGAGCTGCCGGAAGGAGAAGCCGGCGGCACGGAAGACGACGAATCCGAGGCGGATGGAGAATCCGTGGCGGAGGCCGTTCTTCCCGGGTTCATTCGAGGGGGCGACGGAATCGGCGGGGACGCGCAGGCGCTTTCGTTCGAGGAAACGGACGGGGAGAAGACGGCGGTCTACGAATGGACGGCGCATCAAAGCAGCTGGGGAGCCGGCGACGGGAACATCGCATTCAAGCTCACGGAATTCGGCGACTGGAACCAGCACGGGGACACGACGGCCGCGGGCGGAACGACATGGAGCGGGAATTCGAGCAGGATGGAGATTGCGGTCGGCTCGGGCTTCGCAGAACTCAAAAAATGCACGACGAACGAGGAGGCATCGCTCGCGGACAACATAATCGCGACGGGCATCACCGCCGGAAACGCGTACAGGCTCACGGTAAAAGCCGCCCAGGACGGGACGGTATCGGTAAAAATTGAGGAAATTCTTTAATACGGGGTGCTTATGAAAAAAGCGGATTTCATCACGGCAGCGGTTCTCGCGTCGCTTCTCGCGGGATGCAGCACGGCAGGAAACATCGGAAAAAGCGCGGAAAGCGAGGCCGAGCTTTTCGAATTCACGGGCGACAGGAATTACACGAGCGCGAAAAACGCCGTTCCAGCCGACGCGAAAAACCAGTCTGCGGGGCTTTCGGAAAACTGGTGGAAGGAATCGTCTTTCTACCACATCTGGGTAAAAAGCTTCGCAGACTCGGACGGGGACGGATGCGGGGACTTGAACGGGATCGCGCAGAAGCTCGGCTACATACAGGAAACGCTCGGATGCGACAGCATATGGCTCTCCCCGATTTTCGACTGCGCGGGGAAGGGAACGGCGAACAGCACGAACATGCACGGCTACGACACGACCGATTACTACAGCCTGAACAGACTCTTCGGCACGGAGCGCGATTTGGACGAGCTCATCTCCGAATGCCACCGGCGCGGGATGAAAATCATATTCGATTTCGTCCCGAACCACACGTCGTCATCGCATCCGTGGTTCAAGGACGCGCAGCAAGGCGGGACGCGGCGCGACTGGTACATGTGGAGCCGCGAGAAGTTGTCCTGGGCTCCGATGGGGAATTCCGAGACATGGTTCGAAAACAGGGGCGCGTACTATTACGGCGCGTTCGGCGGCGGAATGCCCGACCTCAACTACCGGAACTACGAGGTGCGCGAGGAAATGAAGAACGTCGCGCGGTACTGGCTCAACAGGGGATTCGACGGCATGAGGATAGACGCGGCGATTTACCTCGTCGAGGAAAAGGGAAAGTACTCGAACAGCGCGGAGACGCACGCGTGGTTCAGGGAGCTGCGCGCGGAACTCGACAAGTACGAAAGCCCCAAATTCATGGTCGGGGAGACATGGCTCAGCAACGACAGGGACGCGCTTGACGAATATTTCGGCGGCGGAAGCGAATTCCATGCCGTCCTCGATTTCGACCAGGGGCTTCCGGTCATCGACAGCGTAGCGCGCGAGAAGGATAGCCTCGCATCGACGATCCGCGCGAATCCGGCGGAAAACGAGGGCTACGGCACGTTCCTCGGAAACCATGACGAATACGCGGGTAGGTTCGCCACGACGCTCGGGGCAGACAGGAAAAAGATAAACCTCGCGACGGCGCTCTCCCTCCTTCGCCCGACGGTTCCGTTCATCTATTACGGAAACGAAATCGGGCAGAAAGAATCGAGCATGGGAGGGGATTTGCGTCTCCGCGGCCCGTTCCTCTGGGACATGGCGGAGGAAGAGTCGTCGCAGCCGAACTCCACGCTCAGCCTGAACAGGACGCTGCTCGAACTGAGGAAGCGCTTCCCGTCAGTCTTCTCAAGAGGGACGGTGCGGAAGCTTTCCTCGCGCGATAAGGCGCTGGCGGCATACGAGCTTTCCGGAAGCGAAGGCTCGCTCCTGTGCGTGTACAACTTCTCTTCCGCCGCGGTTCCGTCCGCACAATTCGACGGCGCGGGTGATGAACGGAACGTATCGCTCCTTGTCGGCGACAGCGAATCCCCCCTTCCCTCGTTCGGCGGGAATTCGGTCGTCGTCAGGAACATCGCGCCGCTCGCGTTCCGCGTCTATTTTCTCGGGAAGGCGGGGATGGAGAACGTCTACGACGACGAGGAATACGCCGAGGGTGAGAAATACGACGCGGAAGACGACAAAAGCCCTGTCTACATTCCCGCCGAGTCGATGTACCTCCGCGGAAGCATGAACGGCTGGGGCGGGACGAAAATGCGGCGCACCGAGGACAAAAAAACGGGCGACGTCATCTGGCTCTGCACGTTCACGTTCGAGACCCCCGGCAACATCGAATTCAAGTTCTGCATAACGGACGGTCCTGTCTGGGGCGCGAACTGGGGAACGGCGACGGGCGCGAACATTGCGGCAACGGTCGAGAAAGGAACATACCTGTTCCAGTTCAACGAGAAGAAGCAGACGCATTCCGTCTCGAAAATGTAAGGAAACGGGGCGCCGGTACTGCCGGCGTTCCCCCAATGGAGAATTATCATGAAAAACAAAGACGGGGGCGCAAAAAGAATCGCCGCCCTCAAAAAAAGCATCCCCCTCTACGCGCTGCTCGCGCCGGCGGTCGTCCTGCTATTCTGCTTCGCGTACCTCCCGCTCGGAGGTCTTGTCATGGCGTTCAAGAATTACTCGCCCTCGCTCGGAATCATAAAAAGCCCCTGGGTCGGGCTCAGGCATTTCGTGCAGTTCTTCCACTCGTACCAATTCCTCATAACGATCAGGAACACGCTCGGGATAAGCATCTACAGCATACTCGTCGGGTTCCCGCTGGCGATTATGCTCGCGCTCATGTGCAACGCGCTCCGCGAGGGGCTGCTCAAGCGGACGTTCCAGGTGGTGACATACCTCCCGCATTTCATCAGCACGATGGTCATGTGCGGAATCGTGCTGATTTTCCTCTCACCGAGCCACGGGCTTTTCGCGAACGTCGCGCATCTTTTCGGGCGCCAGTTCCCGAACGTCATGGCAAGCCCCGGAGCGTTCAAGCACATATACGTGTGGAGCGACATCTGGCAGCATCTGGGGTGGGACAGCATCATCTACCTTGCCGCGCTTTCGGGAATCGACCCCACGTATTACGAGGCGGCTACGATAGACGGAGCCTCGTCGATGCAGAAGATAATCCACATCGACATACCGCTCATTCTTCCCACCGCAATGATTCTGCTGATTATGCGCGCGGGAAGCATTCTCGGGCTGGGATTCGAGAAAGTATATCTTCTCCAGAACGTGCAGAACATCATGGCGAGCGAGACAATCTCGACGTATGTGTACAAGCTCGGCCTGCAGAGCGCGCAGTACAGCCTTTCGACCGCGGTGGGGCTGTTCAACACGGTAGTGAACGTCACGGTGCTGCTCCTCGTCAACTTCCTGTCGAAAAAGACGACGCAGTCAAGCCTTTTCTAGGAAACGAAGGAGAAAAATCAAAATGCAGGACAAAATCAAACGCTCCGGCTCCGACATCCGGCTCGACATAATCTTCAAGGCGATCGCGTTCCTCATGGTTCTCGCGGTCATCTACCCGCTCTGGTTCGTGATTGTCGCCTCGTTCAGCAACCCGCAGGAAATAGCGAACGGCGAGGTCTGGCTTTTTCCCGCGCAATGGGATTTTTCCGGATACCGCGAGCTTTTCAGGCAGAAGCAAATCTGGACGAGCTACCTGAACACGATAATCTACACGCTCGTCGGCACGTTCATCGCGCTGGCGGTGAACATCCCCGCGGGATACGCGATGTCGCGGCGCGATTTGGCGGGAAGCCGCTTCATAAACGCGTTCCTCCTCGTCCCGATGTTCGTCAGCGGGGGGCTCATCCCGACATATTTCGTCGTCAAGGCGTTCGGGCTGCTCGACTCGTTCTGGGTCATGGTGCTCCCGTTCTCCGTATCGACGTACAACATCATCGTGGCGCGGACGTTCTTCAAGTCGTCGCTTCCCGAGACGCTGTGGGAGGCGGCGCAGATAGACGGCTGCGGGACAATCCGCTATTTCTTCCAGTTCGTCATTCCGCTCTCGAAATCGGTCCTCGCCGTCATCGGGCTTTGGACGGCAGTCGGATTGTGGAATTCATGGTTCAACGCGCTCATCTACATCGACCGCGAGGAACTCCAGCCGCTGCAGCTTCTTCTGAGGCGGATACTGATAACGAACCAGTCGCTGCTCGGAGCCGCCACGGGAAGCATGGCGCAGGAGCTCCGGAGGCTTTCGGACATGATGAAATACGCGGCAATCGTCATCTCGACGCTGCCGATTATGCTGCTCTACCCGTTCCTCCAGAAATACTTCAACCAGGGCGTCATGCTCGGCTCGATAAAGGAATAGGTTCCGCACCGGAAAAAGGGAAAACAGAATCAAAACGCTGAGCCGAAAAACGATTTTCGGGCAGGCTCAATAAAAGGAGAAAAATTATGGGAAACACGAAGAACACCATCGCGGCGGCATCGCTTGCCGTCATCGCGCTCACTCTTGCCGGATGCGCAGGAAAGGAGACGAAAAGCGCGAAAAAGGAGAACGAATTCGAGGTCGCGACCGTACGGTGGGCGGACTGGGGAGAGGCGTACCACACGGGATTTCCGGACGAAGCCGCGAAGTCAGTCGGAATCGAAATAAAGTGGAAGACAATCCTCAACTCGGACTGGGGAGACAGGCGCGCCGTCATGCTCGCAGGGGGCGATTTGCCGGACGCGTTCGTCGGCTCAATCTGCTTCAGCGAATCGGACATCATGGGCAACGCGGGGACGTTCATCCCGCTCGAATCGTATATCGACGAGCACATGCCGAATCTCAAAAAGATACTCGGCGAGGACCCGAACATGCGCGCGCTCGCCACATCCTCGGACGGGCACATCTACGGGCTTCCGTCCAAAAAGCCGTGCCGCCCCGTCGTCGCGAACCAGCTTTTCATCAACAAGACATGGCTCGACAACCTCGGGCTGAAAATGCCGGAGACGTACCGTGAATTCGAGGACGTTCTGCGGGCGTTCAAGGAAAAGGACGCGAACGGGAACGGGAATCCGAACGACGAGATTCCCTACGGGCGCGGGTATGCCGACCCCGTCATGTTCTTCACGCTTCCGTTCGGGACGAATGTCGGCGCGGACGGGACGTACCTGATGGCGCTCAAGGACGGCAAGCTCGAATGGCTTCCCGTTTCCGAGGGATACAAGAACGGCATACGGTGGATGCACGAATGCTTCGAGGCGGGACTGATAGACGCGGAGCTTTTCACGCAGGACGAGTCGATGCGCGACGCGAAGCTCATGGGCTCCACCGCAGTCGTCGGTGTTGCCGCGGGATGGACGGCAGACGCGACGTTCGGCTCGAACGCGGGACAGTACGTTCCCCTTCCGCCTCTCGCAGGCCCCGACGGGAAAAAATACATCTCGTCGGATCCCGCGCACTGGAACTACTCGCGCTACGAATTCGTCGTCACGTCGTCATGCAAAAATCCCGGCGCGCTCCTCTCGTGGATAGACACATTCTACACGGAGGACGCCTCGATACAGAATTTCTACGGCTCGTTCGGAACGGGAACGCGGAAAAACGATGACGGAACGTACTCAGTCCTCCCGCCAAAGGACGGGCAGTCGGCGGACACATACGCATGGGTGAATTCCCTGCGCGACTTCGGCCCCAAATACGTCGGGGACGGATTCAACGCGCGCGTCTCCTACGAGGCGGAGAACGGGGATGCCGCGAAACTCGCGCTCGACTCCTCGTTCAGCTCGTACGCGCGGGAGGCATATCCGAACGTAAGCTACACGCCGGAGCAGATAAATTCGCTGTCGCTCCTCTACACGGATTTGGGCGCGTTCGTCTCCACGAACCAGGCAGGCTGGGTCACGAAAGGCGGAATCGACGGGCAGTGGGACGCGTACGTCTCGACACTCAAGGCGATGGGGCTAGACACGTTCCTGAAAATCGAGGAAGACGCGTTCGCGACATACGAGGCGAATTCGGGAAAAAGCGGGAAGAAAAGCTGAGGAAAACGATGAAAGGCATATACCGAATTGAAACGCGCGGCGCAAGAAGCGGGAACACCATCGCGCTCGGGAATCTCCGCGTCACGGTAATCGCGCCGGCGCTCATCCGCCTAGAATGGAGCGAAAAGGGAATTTTCACTGACAAGGCGACGCAGAAAATATGGAACCGCGATTTGGGCGCCGTCGAATTCATCAGGAAGGATTACGACGACGAATGCGAAATCGGAACGTCACGGCTCACCATCCGCTGCAGGAAGGTGGGGGATGGCGGGAACGTCAGCCTGCGAAGCGCGGTCGAGGTCATCATAAAAAATCCCGTCGGAACGAGGACATGGCGTCACGGCGACAAAACCGAAACGCTCAAAGGGACTGCGCGCACGCTCGACAACGCGGACGGGGCAATTCCGCTCGGCGAGGGAATTATTTCAAGAAGCGGCATCGCAATCCTCGACGACAGCAGAAGCTGCCTCATCAACGACGACGGAACGATTTCCGCGCGCGAGGACAAAAACTGCACGGACGTCTACCTGTTCGCCTACGGGCACGACTACAAGGACGCGCTGCGCGACTTCCTCCTCATAACGGGGCGTCCGCCGCTTCTTCCGAGATGGGCGCTGGGGAACTGGTGGAGCCGCTACCACCGCTACACGCAGGAAGAATACCTCGCTTTGATGGACGAATTCGCGCGGAGAAAAATCCCGATTTCCGTCGCGATGATTGACATGGACTGGCACATAACGAAGATAGACAGCAGCATCGGGACGGGATGGACCGGCTACACATGGAACCGGGAGCTTTTTCCCGACCCCAAACAATTTCTTTCCGAGCTGCACAAGCGGAACCTCACGGTGTCGCTGAACATCCATCCCGCGGAGGGAGTCGGACGTCACGAGGAGGATTACGAGGCGATGAGGAAATCGCTCAAGCGGGCGGACGACGGGGAGACGATTCCGTTCGACATGACGAGCCCCGATTTCGTCGAGGCGTATTTCAGCTGCCTCCACCATCCGAAGGAAAAGGACGGCGTCGATTTCTGGTGGATTGACTGGCAGCAGGGCGAGAAGACGAAGCTCGCGGACCTCGATCCGCTCTGGCTCCTGAACCACTACCATTTTCTCGACAACAAAAAATCGGGGAAGGACGCGCTCATCCTGTCGCGGTATTCAGGCGAGGGAAGCCACCGCTACCCCGTCGGATTTTCCGGCGACACCGTCATATCGTGGAAGTCGCTCGATTTCCAGCCGTTCTTCACCGCGACGGCGAGCAACATCGGCTACTGCTGGTGGAGCCACGACATCGGCGGGCACATGCTCGGGACGTACGACGAGGAGCTTCAGGTGCGATGGGTGCAGCTCGGGGTGTTCTCGCCGATAATGCGCCTCCACAGCTCGTCGAGCGAATTCAACCACAAGGAGCCGTGGCTTTTCGGCGCGGGCGAAAGCGCGGCAATAACGAGATTCCTCAGGATGCGGCACGCCCTCATCCCGTATCTCAACACGATGAACGCGCGTTTCTCGCGCGACCTCGTTCCGCCGATACGGCCGCTCTACCACGAATTCCCCGAGGAAAACGAGGCGTACGATTTCCCGAACGAATATTTTTTCGGGACGGAGCTGATAGCCTGCCCCATAACGAGCCCCGCGAAAAAGGATTTGCGCATGGCGCCCGTCCGCGCGTGGATTCCGGAAGGCTTGTACACGGACATTTTCACGGGAATGACATACGAAGGGAAAAAGACGGTGGTGATGTACCGCCCGCTCGAAAGCTTCCCGCTCCTCCTGAAAGCCGGCGGAATCCTCCCGCTCGAAAGCGAGGTTTTTGTCTCGCTTGGCGCGGAGGGAAAATTTGTGCAGGAAGATTGCGGCGCGGGAGAAGGGAGCGATTTTTACCGGACGGAATTCGAAATTTCCGAAGAAGGCGTTTTTTTTATACGCGCGCCGAAGGGAAAAAGCGCGGAATACGACATCCATTTCCTCAACTGCGACGAGGTTCTCTCGGCGGAATCGGAAATTTGCGGGCAAAAACGCCCTTCCGATTTCAGGTACGACCCGCTTATGAGGAAAGCCTCCGTGCGCGTCTCCGTCCCCGCGTCGGGCGAGGCGGCAATCCGCCTTTCGACGAGGAAAAATGAGGAGCTTGGGCGGAAAATGGTTCTGTCGCGCTGCTTCTCGCTTCTAGACAAGGCGGAAATCGATTTTGTGCGGAAAGAGTGGCTATTCTCCGCCGTAAAAAAAGGCGTGGACACCGCATCGGTGTGCGGGGAAATTCTGGCGGAAGAAACGGATTGCGATTTTGTTTCCGCCCTTTTTGAGAGGATATGCAGCAGATGAAAAATCAAAGAATTACGAAAAGCTGGCTGAAAAGCGTCCAGAGCGACGCGACCGCCCAATTTGTGAGCAACCCGCTCCCGAAACGGGGCGAGACCGTCACGTTCTCCATACGGATGATGAAAAACCGCGACATACGGCACGTGTTCCTCCGCTCGAAGGAATTCGGGGTCGAGGCATTGCACGAGATGAGGGAAACCGTCCGCGAAGGCCCGCTCGTATACTATTCGGCGGAGATTCCCGTACGGGACGCGAAATTCCGCTACCAGTTCTATCTGCAGGCGGAAAGCGGAATCTACTACTACACGCAGTTCAGAATCACGGACTACATCCCCGACGATTCCGCGGATTTCGCGCTCCTTTCCGACTACGACTCGCCCGAGTGGGTGCGCGACACCGTCTTCTACCAGATTTTTCCCGACAGGTTCAGGAACGGCAACGACAAAATCGGCGTCAGGGAAGGCGAATATTCGTATCAGGGATTCGAGGCGCGGCCCGCCGCAAAATGGGACGAGGACGCGAAAAAATACGAGGAGGGGCGGAACCTCGACTTCCACAACGGGGACTTGTACGGGATAATCGAAAAGCTCGACTACCTCGAGGAGCTCGGCATAAACGGCATATACCTCAACCCGATTTTCGTCTCGCCGTCAACGCACAAATACGACGCGCTCGATTATTTCCACATCGACCCGCATCTCGGCGGCGACGAGGCGCTCGCGGAACTTACGGCGGAGATGCACCGGCGCGGGATGCGGCTCCTCCTCGACATTTCGATAAACCACACGAGCAGCAGCGCGCGCTGGTTCAACAAAGGCGCGGAATTCTTCCCGGAAAGCGAGGGCGCGTTCAACAATCCGGCTTCGCCCGAGCGGAAATTCTATTTCTTCGGCGAGGAAAATTCATACAGCGCATGGTTCGGGGTGGAGACGATGCCGCAGCTCAACTA